>Ga0222689_1000001_pt1 | contig 749858 bp, 647 predicted proteins | sample AntAcemetage1231_FD_179838 | JGI IMG/M metagenome (GOLD analysis project Ga0222689, IMG submission 179838) | Saline water microbial communities from Ace Lake, Antarctica - #1231 | ecosystem: Environmental > Aquatic > Non-marine Saline and Alkaline > Saline | place: Antarctica: Ace Lake...
GCTCGAGTTCCGCGACCACCTCCGGCTCCGCCGTGATCTTCTTGATCGGACGTGCCATTCGACTGATCCTCCCTACACAAAGTGTCGTGTAGAAATATTAGTCGATAATTTAGAGACGGTACACTAGGGCGTCGTACGGTTGGCTTGACGGCGCGCGGATCCCGGAGCCGGCTGCTCGCGCAGCCTCTCCGGGATGACGAAATCAAGGGGAACGGCCTCCACTCTCGTCATTCCGGAGAGTCCGCGATAGCGGGCGGCTCCGGAACCCACCTGCTGCAACAACGGCCGTGCTGCCCCCGTGACGCCCGCCCCGCATCGGCGTAGAACCGCCCCATGACCGATGCCAGCGACATTCGCCAAGGGGACTGGGTCGACCGGATGCTGCCGGGCGGCTGGCAGCCCTATGCGCGGCTCGCCCGCCTGGATCGGCCGATCGGCACCTGGCTGCTGTATTTGCCCTGCCTGTGGGGTCTGGCACTCGGCTGGCAGGCTACGCAGGCCCCGCTCGCCGATATGCTCTGGTTCGTGGCGCTGTTCGGGATCGGCGCGATCGTCATGCGGGGGGCCGGCTGCACGGTCAACGACCTGCTGGACCGCGACCTCGACCGCCGGGTCGCACGCACCGCCACGCGGCCGATCGCCAGCGGCGCCGTCAGCCCGCGCCGGGCGCTGGCGTTCCTGGCCGCGCAAATGGCTGTCGGCCTGGCGATTCTGCTGCAGTTCAACATGTTCTCCTGGGTGCTCGGCACCGCGGTCCTGGTGCTGGTGTTCAGCTATCCGCTGGCCAAGCGGGTGACCGACTGGCCGCAGGCGGTGCTGGGCCTGACCTTCAACTGGGGGGCGCTGCTTGGCTACGCGGCGGTAACCGGCACGGTCGCCGCTCCGGCGGTCGTCGCCTATGCCGCCGGGTTCTTCTGGACGCTGGGCTACGACACCGTCTACGCCCATCAGGACAAGGAGGACGACGCCATCGTCGGCGTGCGGTCTTCGGCGCTGGCGCTGGGCGAACGGACCCGGCCGGCCCTGGTGGCGTTCTACGCCGTGGCGGTCGCCCTGCTCGGCGGCACCGCATGGGTCGCCGGACTCGGGTTTTGGACCTATGCCGGGCTGGCGGCGCTGGCCCTGCACTTCGCCTGGCAGGTGCGGACGGTCGACATCGACGATCCCAAGGGGTGCTTGGCGATCTTCAGGTCGAACCGCGACGCCGGCCTGATCGTGGCCGCGGCCCTCGTGCTTGGATGATCAAGGACCCGGCGGCGCGCGATCCGGAGGCCTTCATCCGGGACAACACAGTGCTCAAGGCCCCGACGCTGGTACCGGAGATCCGCCTGCATCTGGCGGACGCGGCACTTTCGCTGTGGGAGAAGACCGAGGAGGAACTGGAGGAGGTCGGCCTGCCGCCGCCGTACTGGGCGTTCGCCTGGGCCGGCGGGCAGGCGCTGGCCCGCCACCTGATCGACCGGCCCGAGCTGGTGGCCGGAAAGCGGGTGCTGGACGTGGCGTCGGGCAGCGGGGTCGTGGCGATTGCCTGTCTGTGGGCGTCGGCGGCGCATGTCGTCGCCAACGAGATCGACGGCTTCGCGCTGACCGCGATCCGCATGAACGCCGAGGCCAACGCCCTGGAATCCGGGCTGGAGCTGGCTGGCCGCGACATGCTGGACGAACCGACCCTGGCCGACGACGGCGGCCCGCTGTGGGATGTCGTGCTGGCCGGCGACGTCTGCTACGAGAAGCCGATGGCCGAGCGCATCACCGCCTGGCTGCGACGCCACGCCGCCGCCGGAGCGCTGGTCCTGATGGGCGATCCAGGCCGGAACTACCGCCCGACCGACGGCCTGGAGCAAATGGCCGAGTACCAGGTGCCGACGCCGCGCGACCTGGAAGACAGCGATCTGCGCCGTACGGTCGTATGGCGGGTGCTGCCGATCACGAACGCTTGACGCGCCGCGAGCGTCCGAATCCCTTTCGCATGCGTAACCAGGACACCACCTCCAGAATTCGGTGGTGGTGGGAGGACGTGATGCGCAAGGCCAAGGTACTGGACCGCCGGGTCTATCGGGAAGGCCATGTGATTTTCCGGGAGGGCGAGCAGGCCTGGGCGGCGTTCCTGGTCGAGTCCGGGTCGGTCGACATCGTCAAGAATGCCGACGGCCCGTCCCCGATGCATCTGGCGACCATCGGGGCCGGCGACCTGTTCGGCGAGATGGGGCTGATCGACGGTTCGCCGCGCAGCGCCACCGCCAGCGCCGCCGAGATGACCGTGCTGCGGGTAATCAACGAGCGCGAATTCCACCGCCTGCTGACCACCGCCGAACCCGGACTGGTGGCGCTGCTGAAGGTGATCCTGCGGCGCCTGCGTACCACCAACGACGCCCTGGCCGATCAGCGCGGCGAGGGGCTGCCGTCGGATATCGCGTCGGCTGCCGAGACGATCCCCGGGCAGGGCGACCGGTCGGCGGCCTTCGCCAGCCATGCCGCGAGCGCGTTGCGGCCGGTCTGACCCGGCGGGCCGACGATCGCGCCCAGCCAGTCATCGAATCCGCCATCGCCGCGGTCGGCGTGCAGCCGGCGCAGTACCTGTTCCTGGCTCAGTGCCGGGAATCGACGGCCGGTGGCCGGGATTGCCGCCAGTGCCACCAGTGCGCCATCCAGCCGGAGCAGGCCGCGCCGAGCGCTGTAGAGCAGGGCCCGCTCGGGGCTTCGCGGACCGGCCTCCGTCCAGCGCAGTGCGACCGTCACGCGGTCGTAGTTCACGCCGACCGCCTCGGTCGCATCCATGTGCTCGAGGGCGCGGTCGTCCAGCCAGGTGATCCACAACTCGACCGTGGTGCCGGGAGAGGCGGCGAGGGTCGCCGGCACCGCGCCGTAGCCGGCGAGGTGGGCGGCATGCACCACGTCGACGTCGTGGGCCCGCAACCGGGTCACTGGCACCGCCACGTCCATGCCGGCGAACTTGCGGGCCAACTGCGCCGGCGCCCGGTTCGAGCCGACGGCGACCACCGGGGTCAGACCGTCGAGGGGATGGTCGGCGGCGAGCGGGCCGGGGTGGCCGTCGCGGAACAGGAAATCGCCGCCATGTGCCGGATAGGGGTAGCCGAGCGCCCGTGCCAGCCAGTCGTCGGGGTCGGTCATCCCATCCACATCCCGCCGTTGACCTCGATTGTCTCGCCGGTCACGTAGCCTGACAGCGCCGCCGAGGCGAGGTACAGGATGGTCCCGGCAACTTCGGCGGCCGCACCCAGCCGCCGCATCGGAACGCTGGCGGCCAGTTGGCTCAACACGGCCGGCGGGGTGAAACGGTCGTGGATCGGCGTGGTGATCACCCCGGGCGCTACCGCGTTCACGCGGATGCCGTCGGCCGCATATTCCTTCGCCATCGAGCGGGTGATCGAGGCGACATAGGACTTGGTGGCGGCATAGAACATGGTTCCCGACGACCCGCCGGTGCGGGCCGCGACCGAGGAGAGGTTGACGATCGCACCGCCGCTCCGGGTCCGCATGGCGGGCACCGCGGCCCGGCAGGCGGCGACCACGGACAGGGCGTTGACCCGGAACACATCCAGTACGAAGTCGTCGCTGACGTCCTCGACGGTATGCCGGCCGAGCAAGTCGCCGGCGTTGTTGACCAGCACGTCGATGCCGCCGAACGACTGGATGGTCGCCTCGACCAGCCCGGCGACGGCATCGGAGTCGCGCACGTCGGCCTGCAGCACTATGGCTTCGCCGCCGGCCGCGCGAATGGTGGCGGCGGTGGTTTCGGCGCCGTCGAGCGAGCGGTTGTAGTGCACGGCCACATGCGCGCCACTGCGCCCGAACGCCACCGCCGCGGCGGCGCCAAGCCCGCTCGATGCGCCGGTGACCAGTACGGCCTTACCGCTCAGATCGTCGATCACGCCTGTCTCCCCTGACGGTCGTCGCTGTCGCCCACACTGCGCAGGGCGTCAGTAGAACCTACGTGGAAACGATCCGGTAGGTTCCGCCGTGCGACCCAGCAATGCCGAAAGCACGGGGCTCCGAGCGACGCCTGCGTCGATGCGGGATTTCAGATTATCTCTTCGTATACTTATGTGGGGTACGGTTCGGCCGTCGGTGGTTGAAGGCGTGTCGCATGACGATGGAACACCAGAGCGTCGGAACGGCGAACAAGCTCCTCGCGGTCGCGCAGAGCGAGGGGATCTGCGAGTTGATTCGCTACTGGCTGTCGATCCACCCCGGTGACCGGCTGCCCGGCCGGCAGCACTTCGACCCGGCCGGGATTCCCCGTCTGCTCAAGAGCATCGTCCTGACCGAGGTCGAACGTGACCCGCACCGCTTCAAGGTCCGGGTGCTGGGCACCGCCGTCGCCGACGCCTTCGGCCGGGACTTCACCGGCAAGTTCATGGACGAAGTCTTCGAGGGACACGACGAGTCGCTCAGCCACTCGCTGCGGGTCGAGGCCGTTGCGACCGGTCTGCCCTGCGTTCGGCCGGCGGTTCCGGGTACCTTCAGGGGCATGGAGATCGCCCCGCAGGAGGGCATTCACCTACCCTTGGCGAGCGACGGCCAGACGGTCGACCACGTCCTCAGCATGTTCGTCTACGTGCCCGGCACCACCGACGACGCCAACAGCGTGTGGTTCCTGGCCAACCGCTGAGGTCCGCCCGCCCCGCTCGTGCCGGTTTTCATCACGGCAGCGATCCCGGCTTCGCGCAAGAGTACGGCTGGTGTTCCGAAGCACCGGGTCGTCCGGTCGCGTTCCGCCGCTACAATGCCGTCTCCTGGCGACGGAGGACGGCGATGTTCGACGGTTTCGAGACGCGACGCGCGACGGTGCAGGGGGCCGACCTGAACTTCCGGATCGGCGGCAGCGGTCCGCCGGTGCTGCTGCTGCACGGCTTCCCGCAGACCCATCTGGCCTGGCACCGGGTGGCGCCGGTGCTGGCCGGGCACTTCACCCTGGTCATCCCCGACCTGCCGGGATACGGCAGTTCGCGGGGCCTCCCGGCGACGCCGGAGGCTTATGCCAAGCGCAACCTCGCGAACATCTTGATCGACCTGATGGACGGGCTCGGCTTCGACCGCTTCGCGCTGGCCGGTCACGACCGCGGCGGCCGGATCGGCTACCGGCTCGCCCTCGATCATCCGAGCGTGCTGACCCGGTTCGCCGCGGTCGACATCCTGCCGACCATCGATGTCTGGGAGGCCATGGACTGGCAGGCTGCCCTCGGCGGCTACCACTGGCTGCTGCTGGCGCAGCCGGCACCGCTGCCGGAGACCCTGATCGGGGCCGACGGGCCCGGCTATGTCCGCCACCTGATCGACCGCTGGGCCGGGCATCGCGACCGCCTCGATCCGGCCGCGGTCGAGGCTTATGCCCAGGCTTTCGCCGATCCCGACGTGGTGGCCGCGGCCTGCGCCGACTACCGGGCCGGCGCCACCCTCGACGCCGAGCACGATCGCACCGATCGCGAGGACGGACGCCGGATCGGCTGCCCGGTGCTGCTGGTCTGGGCCCGCCGCTATCTCAAGGAACGTGGCCGCCGGCATCTGGACGTGTGGCGCGGCTGGGCCGAGGATGTGCATGAGGTGCGGCTGGACTGCGGGCATTTCGTCGCCGAGGAGGCGGCGGATGACTGCGCGGCGGCGCTTCTGGCCTTCTTCTCCGGAGAGTAAATATGCTCGAAGACCCGCCGATCCTGACCGTCCGCCGCAATTTTCCACGGCCGGGGACCAAGCAGATCGAGGCGTTCCGAGGCGCACCGACGGCTCAGGTCGTCGACGCGATGGACGGCCGCGGCGCGCTCGACCGGGCGATCAAGCCGCAGGTGCGGCCCGGGACGACGATCGTCGGGCCGGCCCTGACCGCCTTCGCCTATCCGGCGGACAACCTGGCCCTGCTCGGATGCCTGGACGTGCTGCAGCCGGGCGACGTGGTGGTGTGCACGACCGACGGCTACCGCGAGACCGCGCTCACCGGCGACCTGCTGGCCGGCATGCTGCGCAATGCCGGGGCGGTCGCGCTGGTCACCGACGGGGCGATTCGCGACCAGGACGGGGTCGAGGGCATGGGCCTGCCGGTGTGGCACGCCGGCGTGACCCCCAACTCGCCGGCGCGATTCGGCCCGGGAACCATCGGCCTGGGCATTACCTGCGGTGGCGTGCCGGTGTCTTCGGGCGACCTGATCGTGGCCGACCGCGACGGCGTGGTGGTGGTGCCGTTCGCCCGTATCGACGCGGTCGCCGAGCGTGTGGCGGCGATCCGCGAGGCCGAGGCCGAGACTGAGGCCAAGGTGAAGGCCGGCATGACGCGGCCGCCCTGGCTCGATCACGTCTTCGGGACCGACAGGGTAAGCGAGGTCGAGTAGCCCCCCAGGAAACGGTATACTGAGGCCATGACCGAACGCCGCTTCGATCGCCAGCGCCGCCTCAGGCGGATGTCCGGAGTGAACCCGCGGGTGCCGCGCGAGCCCGGCCGGACGCTCGATCCCGAACGCCGGCTGCGCGGGCTGGTGCAACTCGAGGACGACGACCCCGCGGACGCGGCGATGGCGCCGCCGCTCGGCCGGCTGGGTCGCAGGCTCGGACCGAAGGGCCGGTTTCTGGCGGTCGCGATCTTCATCGGCGTGATGATCACCGTCACCAGCATCTACTGGGATCGCTGGTCCAACGAGACCGCGACCGCCGCCGACTACGGCAACCCGGCCCAGGTGGCGCTCGGCCACAGCCTGTACGACCAGCACTGCGCGTTCTGCCACAGCCAGGACCTGGCCGGGAAGCCGGCCTGGGACGGCGACTTCCCGACCGGCGGTCGGCCGCCGCTGCCGCTGGACGGCTCGGGCGCGATCGCCCGGCTGTCGGACCGCGACCTGTTCGACGTCAGCAAGTTCGGCGGCCAGCCGTTCTCGCCGCCGACCTACAAGAATGATATGCCGGGATTCGAGGGCCGGCTCGCCGACGCCGACCTGTGGGCGATCATCGCCTTCATCAAGTCGCGCTGGCCGGAGGCGGTGCTTGAGCAGCAGCGCAAGACCGCCAAGGAGCGCCAGGGGTAGGGCGGCACCAAGGATTTCGCAAGCACTGTTTTCCGCGGTGCCGGTATTGGTTCCCGTCAATCTGGCAGGCTGAAGCCATTACTACGATTTCGCGTCAAACGGGTATGAGTATATCATTATGACCCCAGTCACAGTTGGCTCCTGTTTGTGCGGCGGCGTTAAATTTCAGATCTCAGGTGAGTTTGAGAGCTTCTTTCTCTGTCACTGCAAGCGCTGTCGAAAGGACACGGGGTCTGCACATGCCGCCAATTTGTTTTCATCGACAGCGACGATCAATTGGGTTTCTGGTCTAGAAAGTATCCAAACCTATCGGGTTCCGGGGACCCGACACGAAAAGAGCTTTTGCCTTAAATGCGGGTCTGCTCTTCCGAGTGTTCAATTGGAGGGCGCTTTGGTGGTTGTACCTGCCGGGAGTATTGATAGCGCGACCGACATCTCACCAAGTGCGCATATCTGCTTTGCAAGCAGAGCGGAATGGTACGCGTGTTTGAGAGACCTGCCGAAAGTAGATGGTCTTCCAGGTTAGCTTCAATATCACCAAAAGGTTGCGGTAGATCGAACCGATTGGTTCAATGGCGGCGCGAGGAGGCGTTGCCATGAGTGACCTTATCTGGTTGTCGGAGGCGCAGATGCGCCGGATCGAGCCGTATTTTCCGTTGTCGCATGGTGCGCCGCGCGTCGATGATCGACGGAGAATGCCGAACGCCCTCTTCGCCGCCCGCCGGACCATCGTCCGGCCGTAGGTCCCGCCGGACCACCGTCCGGCCGTAGGTCCCGCCGGACCACCGTCCGGCCGTAGGTCCCGCCGGACCACCGTCCGGCCGTAGGTATCGACGTCCCCATTTCGGAGCGGCGGGTGGATTCCGGAGCCGGGCGCCGACGCGCCCCCTCCGGAATGACGGAGAATTTGAGATCGTCGTCCCGGAGGGGCTGCGCGAGCAGCCGGCTCCGGGATCCACGGCGCGACGGGCCGGTCGCTACTCGGCGGCGTCCTGGTAGGCCTCGATCGGCGGGCAGGTGCAGATCAGGTGGCGGTCGCCGTGGACGTTGTCGATGCGCGACACCGGCGGCCAGTACTTGGCGGCTTCCATGCCCGGCATCGGGAACGCCCCGGCGCGCCGCGGGTAGGGCCGGTCCCAGGCCGGGCCGAGCAGGTCGTCGGCGGTGTGCGGGGCGTTGCGCAGCGCCGAACGCTCGACGGCGTGATCGCCGTCCTCGATCGCCCGGATCTCCTCGCGGATCTGGATCATGGCGTCGCAGAACCGGTCGAGCTCGGCCTGGCTCTCGCTCTCGGTCGGCTCGATCATCAGGGTGCCGGCGACCGGAAAGCTCATGGTCGGGGCGTGGAAGCCGAAGTCGATCAGCCGCTTGGCGACATCGTCGACGGTCACCCCGCTCTGCTCCTTCAACGGCCTGAGGTCGACGATACATTCGTGTGCGACCAGGCCGTTCGGGCCGGTGTAGAGCACCGGGTAGTGGTCCTCCAGGCGCTTGGCGACGTAGTTGGCGTTCAGGATCGCCACCCGGGTCGCCTTGGTGAGCCCTTCGGCCCCCATCATCCGGATGTAGGTCCAGCTGATCGGCAGGATCCCGGCCGAGCCGTAGGGGGCGGCCGAAACCGCGCCGATGGCGGTCTCCAGGCTGTCGATCTCGGCATGGCCCGGCAGGTAGGGCACTAGGTGCTCGGCGACGCCAATCGGCCCGACGCCGGGACCGCCGCCGCCATGCGGGATGCAGAAGGTCTTGTGCAGGTTCATGTGGCTGACGTCGGAACCGAGTTCCTGCAGCGACACCAGGCCGACCAGCGCGTTCAGGTTGGCGCCGTCGGTGTACACCTGCCCGCCGTGCTCGTGGACGATCGCGCAGATCTCCTTCACCCGCTCCTCGAACACCCCGTGGGTCGACGGGTAGGTGATCATCAGCGCCGCCAGGCTGTCGGCGTGCAGGGCGGCCTTGGCCTTCAGGTCGTCGACGTCGACATTGCCGTGCGAGTCGCAGGCCACCACCACCACCCGCAAGCCGGCCATGGCGGCCGAGGCCGGGTTGGTGCCGTGCGCCGACGACGGAATCAGGCAGACGTCGCGGTGGCCTTCGCCGCGGGCCCGATGGTAGGCGCGGATCACCAGCAGCCCGGCATACTCACCCTGCGAGCCGGCGTTCGGCTGCACCGAAACCGCGGCGTAGCCGGTGGCGGCCGCCAGCATGCGCTCCAGGTCGACGATCAGCCGATGGTAGCCGGTGCTCTGGTCGGCCGGCGCGAACGGATGGATGTTCGCGAACTCCGGCCAGGTGATCGGGATCATCTCGCTGGTGGCGTTCAGCTTCATGGTGCAGGAACCGAGTGGAATCATGGCGCGGTCGAGCGCGATGTCCTTGTCCGAGAGCCGCCGCAGGTAGCGCAGCATCTCGGTCTCGGAGCGGTACTGGTGGAACACCGGATGGGTCAGGAACGCCGAGCTTCGCGCCAGGTCCTCGGGGATTGCGTCGGCGACGGAGGCCTCGATCGAGTCGAAGTCGAACTCCGCCTCCGAGCCCTGGCGGAAGCAGGCCCAGAGCTTCTCAATGGTGGCGCGGTCGCAGGTCTCGTCGAGCGACACCGCGACCCCGTCGTCCTCCAGCCGAAGGTTCAGGCCCTCGACCCGCGCGGTCTCCCAGATCGTGGCACCCCAGTCCTTGGTCCTCACCATGATGGTGTCGAAGAAGCGGTCGCTGTCGAGCTCGTAGCCGAGACGGCGCACGCCCTCGGCCAGCACCGCGGCCAGCCGGTGTACCCGGCGGGCGATCCGGGTCAGGCCCTCGGGGCCGTGGTAGACCGCGTACATCGAGGCGATCACCGCCAGCAGCACCTGGGCGGTGCAGATGTTCGAGGTCGCCTTCTCGCGCCGGATGTGCTGCTCGCGGGTCTGCAGGGCGAGGCGGTAGGCCGGGCGCCCGGCGGCGTCCACCGAGACGCCGACCAGACGGCCGGGCATCGAGCGCTTGTGGGCGTCCTTGGTCGCCATGTAGGCGGCGTGCGGGCCACCGAAGCCGAGCGGCACGCCGAAGCGCTGGGTCGATCCGACCACCACGTCGGCTCCCCATTCGCCCGGCGGCGTCAGCAAGGTCAGCGCCAGCAGGTCGGCGGCGACCACCACCAGGGCGTCGTTGCCGTGCGCCCGCTCGACCAGGTCGGCGTAGTGATGCACGCCGCCGCGGGTCGCCGGATACTGCACCAGGAAGCCGAAGGCGTCGGCCGGCATGCCGGCGAACTCGTCGCCGACCATGATCTCGATACCCATCGGCTCGGCCCGGGTCTTCACCACATCGATGGTCTGCGGGTGGCAACGCTCGGACACGAAGAACATCTTGCCCGGATTCTTGGCGAGCTTGTGCAGCAGCATCATCGCCTCGGCTGCGGCGGTGCCCTCGTCGAGCATCGACGCGTTGGAGATGTCCATGCCGGTCAGGTCGGTGACCATGGTCTGGTAGTTCAGCAGGGCCTCCAGGCGGCCCTGGCTGATCTCCGGCTGGTACGGCGTGTAGGCGGTGTACCAGGCCGGGCTTTCCAGCACGTTGCGGCGGATCACGCCGGGCGTCTCGGTCCCGTAGTAGCCCTGCCCGATCAGCGATTTGACCACCTTGTTCTGGCTCGCCATCTCGGCCAGCTCCGCCAGCGTCTCGGCCTCGCCGCGGGGGGCGTCGAGCGCCATCGGCCGCTCGCGGCGGATGCCCTTGGGCACCGCGGCATCGCTCAGGGCCTCCAGCGACCCGTAGCCGAGGGCGGCCAGCATGGCCGCGGTCTCGTCGTCGCTGGGACCGATATGGCGCTGCACGAAGTCGTCGCGCGCGATCAGCTCGTTCAGGGTCGGCCGGGTCATGCTGTCCTATCCTCCTGGAGGCCTGCTCTTCGTGCCCGTCCGCTGCGCTTCGGGCATTTCAGGGCATCGGCCTGAAGTATGTCTTCCTGCCATCCGGGGGACCGCCGCGGCGCGGCGGGCCACGGAGGATCAGGCGCCGGCGTGCGCCTTGTAAGCGGCCTCGTCCATCAGGCCGTCGATCTCGCTCGGGTCGGACAGCCGGATCTTGTAGAACCAGCCGGCGCCGGCCGGATCGGTGTTGACCGTCTGCGGGGCATCGACCAGGGCGGCGTTCGCCTCGACGATCTCGCCGGATACCGGGGCGTAGATCTCGCTGGCCGCCTTGACGGATTCGACGACACCCGAGGCGTCGCCCTTGGACATCGAGCTGCCGACCTCCGGCAACTCGACGAACACCACGTCGCCGAGCTGTTCCTGGGCATGGTCGGTGATTCCGACAGTCCCGACCCCGTCCTCGACGCGGATCCACTCATGGTCTTCGCTGTACTTCACGGTCATCGCACGCTCCTGCTCAGGTCCACGTCGGATTGATGAAAGGTTTTCAACGCTTGTAGCCCGGGGTCACGAACGGCAGCCGGGCAACCCGCGCCGGCAGCGGCTTGCCGCGAACCACCAGCCGCAGCTCGGTGCCGTCGGCCGCGAACGCGGTCTCGACATAGCCCATGGCGACCGGCCCATCGACCGACGGTCCGAAGCCGCCGCTGGTGACCTTGCCGACCGGCCGGCCCTCGGGGTCGGTGATCTCGGTGCCTTCGCGGGCCGGCGCCCGGCCCTCGGGCTTCAGGCCTACCCGGCGGCGGCCGGGCCCGTTCGCCAGCTCGGCCTGGATGCGCGCGGCTCCGGGGAAGCCGCCCTGCTCGCGCCGGCGCTTGCCGATGCTCCAGGTCAGCGCCGCCTCGACCGGCGATGTGGTGGTGTCGATGTCGTGGCCGTACAGGCACAGCCCGGCCTCCAGGCGCAGCGAGTCGCGGGCCCCGAGGCCGATCGGCTCGACGTCGGGATGCGCCAGCAACCGCTCGGCCAGGGCCGCGGCCTCGGCCGCCGGGACCGAGATCTCGTAGCCATCCTCGCCGGTATAGCCGGAACGGGTCACGAAACACCGGATGCCGGCGACGTCGACGGTCCGGAACGACATGAACGACATGCCGGCGGCCTCGGGCGCCAGCGGCGCCAAGACCGCCTCGGCCGCCGGCCCCTGCAGGGCCATCAGGGCACGGTCGCCGAGCTCGGTGACGGCGTCGCCCAAGGTCGCCTGCAGATGGGCGGTGTCGGCTTGCTTGCAGGCCGCGTTCACCACCACGAACAAATGGTCGCCGGCGTTGGTGACCATCAGGTCGTCGAGGATGCCGCCATCGGCATTGGTGAACTGGGTATAGCGGGTCCGCCCCTGGCCGAGGCCGAGGATGTCGCCCGGCACCAGGGTCTCGATCTTCGCTGCAGCGTCGGAGCCGTCGATCCGGAGCTGGCCCATATGCGAGACGTCGAACAGCCCGGCCTTGGCCCGGGTGTGCTTGTGCTCGCCGAGAACGCCGAGCGGGAACTGCGCCGGCATGAGATAGCCGGCGAACGGCACCATCTTGCCGCCCAGGCGCTGGTGCAGCGCGGTCAGTGGCGTGGTCTTCAGGTCCTGCTGGTCGGTCATCGATCCTCCGGCGACGGCTCCGCGACGGCGAAATGCCGTGCGTGCCCCCTCTGTCCGAAAGACCTGAGAGATTGGCCGGGCGGATGGGCGTCCCGGCTTTCCCCGTCGGTGAGGCGGTTGACCTTGCGGCCCCCACCTGCTCTCCAGAGTCACCTCGCCTCGGGGTACTTTCGCCTGAGAGTTTCCGGGGCGGTTGCTCCTTCGGCGTCGACCGCGACCGCCGTTGCCGGCGGCCCGTCGCTCTCTCCCCCGAGAGTCGTGGGTTATGAGGCGGCCAGAATACCCGGGTGGGGGCGGGTTGCAAGCCCGCGGCGCCGGTCTCGCCCGCCACGGCCGGCTTCCGCGGATTGAAACAACTGAAACCTGGGCGTCATCACCGCGATACACGGCACGATTAAACCCTGCGGCCTTCGCCCTGGGGAGGGTGGGAGTATCGCAAGGTGACAGAGATGGAAAAGTACAGGAACCGGCTCCCGCAGCTCGACGGCGGGATGTTTCTCACCGATGGCGGGCTCGAGACCACGCTGATCTTCCAGGATGGAATCGACCTGCCGTATTTCGCGGCGTTCCACCTGCTGCGCGACGCCGACGGCGCCGCGGCGCTGACCGGCTACTTCCGCCGCCACGCGGCGATTGCCCGCGAGAACGGCACCGGCTTCATCCTGGAGAGCGCCACCTGGCGGGCCAGCGCCGACTGGGGCGACCGGCTCGGCTATTCCAGCCAGGCGCTCGACGACGCGAATCGCAAGGCCATCGACATGCTGCTCGGGCTGCGGGCCGAGCTGGAGACCCCGGTGTCGCCGATGGTGGTCAGCGGCTGCGTCGGCCCGCGCGGCGACGGCTACGATCCCGGAGCGGTGATGACCCCGGAACAGGCGGAGGCCTACCACGGCCGGCAGATCGGCGTGTTCGCCGGCGCCGGTGCCGACATGGTGACCGCCATCACCATGACCAACACGCCGGAGGCGATCGGTGTCACCCGGGCGGCCCGGGCCGTCGGCATGCCGGTGGTGATCTCGTTCACCGTCGAGACCGACGGCCGGTTGCCGACCGGCGAGCCGCTGTGGGACGGGATCGCCGCCGTCGACGCCGCCACCGGCAACGGCCCGGCCTACTACATGGTCAACTGCGCCCACCCGACGCACTTCACCGGACAGTTCGCCGACGGCGAGGCCTGGGTCGGCCGCATCCGCGGCATCCGGGCGAACGCGTCGCGCTGCAGCCATGCCGAGCTCGATCAGGCGACCGAGCTCGATGCCGGCGATCCGGTCGAGCTCGGCCGGCTGTACCGCGAGCTGCGCGCGCGGTTCGGGCAGATCAACGTGCTGGGTGGCTGCTGCGGCACCGATCACCGTCACATCGAGCAGATCTGCGGCCACTGCAAGCTGGCGGCCTGATCATGAACTGCGTGGTCAGCCTCCCCTCCGGCGCCTTGCCGGCGGGGAGGACGGCGGAGGGGAGGGCGGGCGCCGTCTCGAGTCGCCTCGGCGTCGTGGTCCTGTCCGACGGCCTGCTGCTGCCCTATGCCGAGCGTGGCGATGCCGATGGCCGCCCGGTCCTGCTGCTGCACGGCTACATCGGGTCGTGGAGGTCCTTCCAGGGCGTGATGCGGCATTTCCCCCGGTCGATCCGGGCGGTCGCGCCGACCCAGCGCGGGCATGGCGACGCCGGGCGTCCGGCTATCGTCCTCGGGATTTCGCGGGCGACCTGGCCGGTTTCATGGATGCACGCGGGATTCACAAGGCGGTGATCGTCGGCCATTCGATGGGCAGCGCGATCGCCCAGCGGTTCGCGTTGGACCATCCGGGCCGGGTGGCCGGGCCGGTGCTGGCCGGCTCGTTCGCCACCGCGCGCGGCAATCCAGGGGTCGTCGATCTGTGGCGCAACGTGGCCGGGATCGAGGACCCGATCGACCCGGGGTTCGTGCGTGCCTTCCTGGCGGGGACGCTGGCCCGGCCGATAGCCCGCGACTCCCTCACTCGGGCGGATCGACAGGCCGACCCTGGTGGTCCGGGGCGACCGCGACGATTTCTTCACCAGGGCCGATCAGGACGCGCTGCTCGAGGCGATGCCGCGTGCCCGGCTGCTGGTCTACGAGGGCGCCGGCAACGGCCTGCACTGGGAGGAACCGGAGGGCTTCGCCCGCAACGTCGCCGCCTTCGTCGAGACGCTTGCTGCGCACCCCTGACCGCAGTCGTCGGCCGACCCCCTAGGGCTTGAGGCGGCGATTGTAGTCGAGTTGATCCTGGGTGAGCTGCAGGCCGACCAGCACCCGGGTCCGCTTGAAACCGTTCTCGGCCGGGGCCGGGATCCGCACGCTGATCTCCTCCAGCCGGGCCCGTCTCCGGCTGTTGCCTTCGAACGGCACGGCGACGTCGAAGATCTGCTTGGCGATGATGTTGCCAGGACCGTCCTCGATCGCGACGAAGTACTGCAGGTCGACCTGGCGGCTGCGGTCGGCCGGGCCGCGCTCGACCACCAGCTGGATCGCCAGGTCCATGTCGACGCCGGTCTCGTCGTATTCGCACGCCGACTGCACCCGGGCGAGCTGGCCCGAGAAGCGCACCTGCGTCAGGTCCTGGCCACCGCCGGGCTCGAACTGCGTGAAGGCGTCGAGCGGGGCCGGGGTGCCGACCGGCGGGCACAGTGCCGGTGGTTCATCCGACGAGCAGCCGGCCAGGAGCATCAACGCCGGTAGCGCAGCCAGAACGAGTCGACGCATCGCGAGGGTTGCCGTCATCGTGGTTGAGAGATCAGAGGCTGTTGTGGGTGCCGTCGCACAGCGGCTTGTCGCCGGTCGACTTGCAGCCGCAGAAGAAGACCGTTTCGGCCTGCTCGGCCTTGAAGCGCGTCGGCTGGATCCCGGTGCCGCTGTGCGAACCGTCACAGAACGGCTGCTTCTTGCTGAGCCCGCAGGCACACCAGAAATACGCCCGCCCCGCTTCGACGTCGACGGGGTATGGTTCCTTCTGCGCACATACCGGCTCGGTCATCGGTTTTCTCCTCGGCCCCGGAATCGCGCGGGACGATAGCCCGCCGGCCGGGTCGGCGCAATTGACGCCGCCTGCCATTCGCGAGAAAACCGCCCGGCCATGACCGAACCGCTCACCATCGTCCTCGCCGCCCCGCGCGGCTTCTGCGCCGGGGTCGACCGCGCCATCCAGATCGTCGAGCGCGCCCTCGAGAAGTGGGGGGCGCCGGTCTATGTCCGGCACGAGATCGTGCACAACCGGCATGTGGTGCAATCGCTGGAGGCCCAGGGTGCGGTATTCGTCGAGGAGCTCGACGAGTGCCCGGTCGACCGGCCGGTGGTGTTCAGCGCACACGGCGTGCCGAAGTCGGTGCCGGCCGATGCCGAGCGCCGCAACATGGTCTACGTCGACGCCACCTGCCCGCTGGTCAGCAAGGTCCATCTGGAAGCCGAGCGTCATTACCGGCGCGATCGCCACGTCATCCTGATCGGCCATGCCGGTCATCCCGAAGTGATCGGGACCATGGGCCAGTTGCCGGACGGCGCGATGAGCCTGGTCGAGGACGAGGCCCAGGCCGAGGTCTTCGTACCGCCGGTGCCGGGCCGGTCGCTGGCGTTCGCCACGCAGACCACGCTTTCGGTCGACGACACCGCACGGATCGTGGAGATCCTGAAGCGGCGGTTCCCGGACCTGGAAGCGCCGAACAAGGAAGACATCTGCTACGCGACCACCAACCGCCAGGAAGCGGTCAAGGCGATCGCCGGCACGGTCGACGCCCTGCTGGTGATCGGCTCGCCGAACTCGTCGAATTCCAAGCGTCTGGTCGAAGTCGCCAAGGTGGCGGGCTGCGCCGACGCCCGGCTGATCGCCGGCGGTTCCGACATCGACGGCGATTGGCTCGCCGGGGTACGGAGGCTCGGCATCAGCGCCGGCGCCTCGGCCCCGGAGGTGCTGGTCGAGCAGGTGGTTGCCGCCTGCCGGGCGCTGCGTTCGGTGACTGTCGAAGAAGTCACGGTCGCCCGCGAGGACATACGCTTCAAACTGCCTCGCGAGTTCGCCTCCTAGGCTTCACATCGAGTGCTTCAATGGCCGTCTACACCCCGGTTACCGACGACGAACTGCAGGCCTTCCTTGCCAGTTACGACATTGGCGAGGTGACGTCCTTCTCCGGCATCGCAGAGGGCGTGGAAAACTCCAACTTCCTGGTTCGCACGACACAGGCGACCTATATTCTCACGCTCTACGAGAAGCGCACGAAGCCGGCCGACCTGCCGTTCTTCATCGACTTGATGGATCACCTCGCCGCCAAGGGGCTGAGCTGCCCGCGGCCGGTCCCGTCGCGCGACGGGGCGACCCTGCGGACCCTGAACGGCCGACCGGCGGCGATCGTTACCTTCCTCGAAGGGTTGTGGCACCGCCGCATCCAGCCGGTCTACTGCCGCTCGCTGGGGGCGGCGATGGCGTCCATGCACGTGGCCGGAGCCGATTTCCCGCTGACCAGGGCGAACGACCTGTCGGTCGATGGCTGGCGGCCGCTGCTCGAAGCCTGCGGCATGAAGTCGAACCAGATCTACCATGGCCTCTACAACGCCCTGAACCAGGAGCTCGGCCTGCTGGAGCGCAACTGGCCGACCGGGCTTCCGGTCGGTGTCATCCATGCCGACCTGTTTCCCGACAACGTGTTCTTCCTGGGCGACCAGGTGTCGGGGCTCATCGACTTCTACTTCGCCTGCACCGACGCGTTCGCCTATGACCTGGCGATCGGCCTGAACGCGTGGTGCTTCGAGCAAGACGGCAGCTTCAACGTGACCAAGGCACGCCAGCTGGTCACCGGCTACCAGACCGTGCGCACGCTGTCGGCGGCGGAGCGCGAGGCGATCCCGGTGCTGGCGCGCGGCGCTGCGCTGCGCTTCCTGCTGACCCGGCTGTACGATTGGCTGAACCACCCGGAGGGCGCCTTCGTGAAACCGAAGGACCCGATGGAATATCACCAGAAGCTTCGGTTCCACCAGTCGGCGTCCGGGCCGGCGGCTTATGGGCTCTGACCGGGCGGACTCTGAATGGATGGCACGATGACCAAGCGGGCGCAGATCTTCACCGACGGCGCGTGCAGCGGCAATCCCGGGCCCGGCGGCTGGGGGGCGATCCTGCGCTGGCACGGCACCGAGAAGGAGCTTTCGGGCGGCGAGAAGCTGACCACCAACAACCGCATGGAGCTGATGGCAGCGATCGCGGCGCTGGAGGCGCTGACCCGCCGGGTGCCGGTCGACCTGACCACCGACAGCACCTATGTCCGCGACGGCATCACCAAGTGGCTGCGGGCCTGGAAGGCGCGCGGTTGGAAGACCGCCGACAAGAAGCCGGTGAAGAACCAGGACCTGTGGGAGCGCCTGGACGAGGCGGCCCAGGCCCATGACGTCAGCTGGCACTGGGTCAAGGGCCACGCCGGCCACCCGGAGAACGAGCGCTGCGACGAGCTGGCCCGGCAGGCGATCACGGCGATCCGGGAGGCTGGACGCTGAAACGCAAAGGGGCGCCCGAAGGCGCCCCGCCGCGTACAGACCGGCCTGCCGGCTCAGAGCTTGCCGAGCACGTATTCGGCGCTGGAGACCTCGAACTGGCCCGGCTCCTCGACGAACAGGTCCTTCACCACGCCGTCCTTCACGACCATGGCATAGCGCTTGGAGCGATTGCCCATGCCGTAGCCGCTGCCGTCCATGACCTGGCCCATGGCCTTGGTGAAGTCGCCGTTGCCGTCGGCCAGCATCAGCACGTTGTCGCCGACCTTCTGATCCTTGCCCCAGGCGTCCATGACGAAGGCGTCGTTGACCGACAGGCAGGCGATGGCGTCGACGCCCTTGCCTTTCAGGTCGCCGGCCTTGGTGACGTAGCCCGGCAGGTGCTTGGCCGAGCAGGTCGGGGTGAACGCGCCCGGAACCGCGAACAGCACGACGGTCTTGCCGCCGAACAGCTCGTCGGGCTTCACGTCCTGGATGCCTTCGGCCGTTTTGGTCTTCAGGTTGACCGTCGGAATCTTGTCGCCAGCTTTGATGCTCATCGCGTCGCCTCCATTGCCGAGGATCGGCCGGCTCCACCCCTTTGGCGGTCGGCGAACCTCCTCGAAACTCCGCTGCTTACATAGACCGTCGCCGGCCGCAATCCAACCGGCCTCGATCGCAACCGGCCTCAATCGACCCGCGCCGTCGTCGCGCCGGCCCCGGCCTGGCCGAACGCCGCCAGCACTTCGGCTTCGGTCAGCAGCTCTGGCAGCGCGATGCCGTGCGGTGCTGCCGGCCCGTAGACCGCGTTGAACGGGATCCCGTAGCGCCCGAAGCTGGCGAGATACTCGGCGATCGCCGGGTTCGGGTTGGTCCAGTCGGCGCGCATGGCCAGCACGTCATCGGCGCCCAGCCGCTCGGCCACCGGTCCGCGATTCAGGACCGCGGCCTTGTTGACCTTGCAGGTCAGGCACCAGTCGGCGGTGACGTCGACCAGGACGACGCGACCGTCGGCGACCAGCCGGTCGATCGCGCCGCGGTCGAAGGGTTGCCACGCGACGGATTCGACGCCGTCGGTGCCGGCCGTGCGGCTCGGACCGGGTGCCGGCCGGTCGGCGATGCCGGCCACCGCCAAGGCCGCCGCCGCCGCCAGCGCGCCCAGCGGCAATGCCAGCCCGCGGTGGCGCAGCAGCATCAGGGCAACGACCAGGGTCGCGAAGACGGCAGCCACCGCCAGCGCCGGTCCCGACCCGGTCTGTGCCGCCAGCACCGTCAGCAGCCAGGCCGCCGTCGCCGCCAGTGCCACCGACAGAACCCGCTTCATGACCGTCATCCAGCGGCCGGGTCGCGGCAGCGCGCGGGCCAGGTCGGGTACTGCCGCCACCGCCAGATAGGGCAGGGCCAGGCCCAGGCCCATGGCGGCGAACACCGCCACGATCTCGGCCGACCCGCGGGCCAGCGCGAAGCCGATCGCGGTGCCGAGGAACGGCGCGGAGCAAGGCGTGGCGAGCAGGGTGGCGAATGCGCCGGTGAGGAAGTGTCCGACCAGGCTGGTGTGGGCGGGCGCTTTGCCGGCCGCCGCGTCGCCCGCCGGGGCTGGGGCGTCGGACGGCAGCCGGGCGCCGAGATCGGCGACGGCGCGCGGCAACGCCACCTCGAACAGCCCCCACAGGTTGGCGGCGAACAGCACCACCAGGGTCGCCATCGCGGCCAGGAACAGCGGCTGCTGGAACTGGATGCCCCAGCCGATCGCGATGCCGGCCGATTTCAGGGCTACGGCACCGCCGGCCAGCAGCAGGAACGAGGCCATGATCCCGGCTGCCGAGGCCAGGAAGCCGCGCCGGATCGCGCCGCGCGCGGCCCCGCCATAGCCGACCGCCGACAGCAGCTTGAGGGACAGAACCGGCAGCACGCAGGGCATCAGGTTCAGGATCAGGCCGCCCAGCACCGCGGCGCCGAGCATGGCGAGCCAGGTCGCGGCGCCGGCCGCCGCCGGGGCGCCGGATGCGGCATCGACCGCGATGGTCCGCTCGGCGAACCGGTCGCCGTCCGCCACGGTCAGGGTGAGGCTGGCTCCCGACAACGGCGTGGAGCGGGTAACCCCGGCCGGCACCCGGAGAACGGCGGTCCGCCGGTCCGGGCCGAACGCCACTTCGGGCTTGCCGAAGGACACGCCGGCCGGTCCCTCCAGGAACACGTCGGGCGCCGTCAGCGGATCGTCGGAGACCAGGGTCAGCACCAGGGTCGGGTTGGCCGGATCGCCTTCGGCCCGGGCCGCGACGATGTCCAGACCCAGGCCCGGGAGATCCGAGGGCACCCGCGCCGACCAGCGGTCCAGCAACTGGGTGTAGGGCGTCGGCTTCGGCGCCGATGCCGGCAGATCCAGGGCGAGCGAGGCATCCAGCGGGATGCAGATCTCGCTGCACACCAACGCATTCACCGCGGCGCGGAGCGACAGCGGCGCCCCCGGCTCGCCGAGCCGGGCGGCGATCGGGTACACGACGTGGTCGGTATAGCCGATCTGCTCCAGACCGAAGGCCGAGAACCGGTGCGGGACCGGGAACCGCATCTCGGTCCCGGCCAGGTTCGACGAACCGGCCCAGTCGACCTGCGGCGGATAACCGGCGTCCCCGGCCGAACGCCAGTAGACCTTCCAGCCCTCCGACAGCCGGAACTCCAGCCCGAGCGGCACGGTCTCGCGATCGCCGGTGCCGGCGACCGCCGCCACCAGGCGCACGTCGGCGGCCTCGGTCCGCACCCAGTCGGTGGCCGTCCCGGCGGCGTGGCCTGGCGTCGCCGCCGCCAGGGCCGCAACCGCGGCCAGGATCGCCAGGGCGCACCGAAGCGCCGGCATCGTCGCGAAAAAAGCCATATTCATCGGCCACGTTTGAAACTCTCTCGCCGACCAATATAGTAGTGAAGGACGGGAATGTTGGTCACGAAGGTGGGAAGCCGGAGTATGCGGCCCTGTCAAATCGTCGCGGCCCGCGGGTTCCGGAAGCCGGTACCCCGGAGGGCTGCATCGGCATTCCCCGAGGAGGACCGGGCATGATGTCGGACGAAGCAACTGCCGAGGGCTATCTCGCCGGTCAGATCCTGATCGCCATGCCGAGCATGAGCGACCCGCGGTTCTCGCGCACGGTCATCTATCTGTGCGCGCACAACGCCGACGGCGCCATGGGGCTGGTCCTGAACCGGCTGATCGACTCGATCAGCTTCAAGGACCTGCTCGAGGAGCTGAAGGTCGAGGAGCCGGCGCCCGACAAGGCCTCGGGACCGGCGATCCACTTCGGCGGGCCGGTCGAGACCGGTCGCGGCTTCGTGCTGCATTCGGCGGACTATGCCGGCCCGGACTCGATGCCACTGACCGACGCGTTCGCGCTGACCGCCACCGTCGATATCCTCAAGGCGATCGCCGCCGGCGAGGGACCGCAGCAACACCTGCTGGCGCTCGGTTACGCCGGCTGGGGCCCCGGCCAGCTCGACGACGAGCTGCAGGAGAACGCCTGGCTGTCGGTCGAGGCCGACCCGGACCTAGTGTTCGACGGCGGACTCGACGACAAGTGGGACCGCGCGCTGGCCAAGCTCGGAATCAGCGCCTCGCTGCTGTCCAGCGACGCCGGCCACGCATAGGGCGGCCGGGCTCGATGGGGGAAACGGCACGGCGGCCCTCAGTTGACCCGGTACGGCGCGAGAATCGCAGTGTATCCGCAGAGCCGCTCGACCATGCCGTCGCCGATCTCCGCGTTCGGATCGGGCCGCTGCAGGGCCTCTGCCTTGTAACGCCGGATCGCCCGGTCGATTGCGGCCGGCCGAGTCTCGTCGGAAGCAGCGAGAAAGCCGTTCGTGACCAGACGAGAGGCGATTTCCCGCCTCAGCCGCTCGCGGTCGAGCTGGACGATCCAGACCTCCGGTCCGGGGATGATGAGGCCGCATGGACGGGCTCCCGCGCGCTCGGCCGCGAGTTCATGGCTCCAGACCGGTCCCGGAAACTGCTTGCGTCCGGCGACGCCGTACGCACCACCCGCGACCACGATGGCCAGCACGGCGGCGGCCCGCAGCAGCCTGTGCCACGGGCTCGGCACGTGATGTGAAAGCAGCATGAACAGCAGGAGCGCGCTCGCATGTGAGGCGACGGAGGTATAGCGCTCCCCGACCACCGGCTGCTGGAGCATCCTGACGGCCGCGACCTCCTGCTGAACCAGCACGCCGGCGAGATAGGTCGCGACGAACACGCCGAGCAGCGCCACGCCCCGCAGCCTGTCGGCATCGCGCCGGACGACCCACAGGGCCGCGACCAGCGCAACCGCGACCCAGGGATGCGCGACCATCGCCTTGCCGGCGGCAGCGAAGGCGCCGAAACCGGCGATCGGCAGGACGACCGACTGCGCCAGCCAGACCGACGGTGTACCGACGACCAGCGCTTCCAGCGCCGCGGCCGGCTCGACGATCGAAGCCGGACCGCCGGGCGGGTGCGCCGAGTGCATCAGGAAGACCTGCAAGGCGGCGAGTCCGCCGACCGTGAGCGCCTGTACGAGCGCAGCCCGTGACCGGCAGAACGTCCACCGCAGCATGAGCGCCGGTGCCAGCAGGCAGGCCGGCGGGCCGCTCAGGCACGCGAACGCCAGGTAGAGCGTGGTCCAGGCGGTACGGCGTCGGGTCGCACCGCAGCAGCTGTCCGTGAGAACGAGCAACCCCGGCACCGCCAGCAGGAAATGCATGCAGGTGATGTTCAGCCAGGTCTCGGCGTTCGGCAGCAGGAAGGCGAAGCTGAGCGCCAGCGGCAGCCGGCTGCGGCGCGCCGGATGCCGGCGGCTCATGAAGATGAAGGGCGACAGGACGACGAGCGTCTGAACAACCAGCGAGACGATCTCCGTCACGGCCGGCCAGAGCGGCATTTCAAAGCGAGTGGCGAGGAAGGCCGACAGGTTGATCGGCAGCTGGTAGTAGCCGCGGCGGTGCTGGAAGGTCAGCGAATCCCACAGGCTGCCGTCGTGCAGGCCGGCGATGAACAGCTGCGCTTCCTCGGCATAGAACCGGGGCTCGCGGATCCAGGGCAGCGAGGTCGACAGGGCGAACGCCAGGAACAGCAGGGCGACGGCGGCCGCCTGGCCGTATCCCGGATCGAGGACGCCATTCGGACCGTCCGAGGGTCGCCTGTTCGGGCCTGTGGTCACGGCAGGGAAGCGAGGTCGTGTCGCGCTGTCACGTCGCGAAGCTCGGGTCCTTCTTCTCCATCAGGCGGACCAGCGCCGGCCACTCGATGGTGTCGACGGTGCCTTGGCCGGCCGAGCCTTCCTCCCACTGTCGGGCGGTGTGCTCGGCGACCTTGTCGGACGGGACCGACATGGCGCCCCCGCTGGCCATGACGTCGAGCTGCAGGCGGCAGGCGCGCTCCAGGTAGTAGATCCGGCGGAACGCCTCGGCGACCGAGCGGCCGCAGGTCAGCAGGCCGTGGTTGCGCAGGATCATGGCATTGCGGTTGCCGAGGTCGGCGATCAGTCGGTCCTGCTCGCCGAGGTCGGTCGCGATGCCTTCCAGCTCGTGATAGGCGAGCCGCTTGTGGAACTGCATGGACTGCTGGTCGAGCGGCACCAGGCCGTCCTTCAGCGCCGCCACCCCGCAGCCGGCCCGGCTGTGGGTGTGGATGATGCAGGCGACGTCATGGCGGGCGCGATGGATCGCCGAGTGGATCACATAGCCCGGGCCGTTCACCGGGTAGTCGTCCTGGTCGAGGGCCTTGCCGTCGATGTCGACGCGCAGCAGGTTGGACGCGGTGATCTCCGTGTAGTGCCGGCCGAAGCCGTTGATCAGGAACACTTCCTTGCCGTCGACTGGGTCGGGCAGGCGGACCGTGATGTGGTTGTAGACCAGGTCGGCCATGCCGAAATGCTCGACCAGCCGGTAGCAGGCCGCCAGTTCGACGCGCAGGCGCCACTCGACCTCGGAATACTTCGACGGCCGGCGGTCGCCGGCGAGTGCGGTTACGGACATCGCGTCCTCCCTGATTCCTGCGGTTGGTCAGGCCCGCTTCTTCAGCAGGTCGCGGATCTCCTCGAGCAGGATCTCCTGGCGGGGCGGCACCGCCGGCGCCTTCGGGGCCTCGGCCTCGGCCTTCTCGAAGCGGCGGCGCAACGCGTTCATCTGCCGGACCACGATGAACAGCACCCAGGCGACGATCGCGAAGTTGATGATTGCGTTGACGAACTTGCCATAGGCCAGCACCGGCACCCCGGCCTCCTTGGCGGCGACCAGCGAGACCGGCGCCTCGCCGCCCGTGAGTGCCACGAAGTAGTTGGAGAAGTCGACCCCGCCCATCAGCACGCCCACCGGGGGCATGATCACGTCGTTCACCAGCGATTGCACGATGCTGGTGAAGGCGGCGCCGATGATGATGCCGACCGCGAGGTCGACCACGTTGCCCCGGAGGGCGAACTCCCGGAATTCCTTGAGCATCTCAACCTCGCGTGGGAAGTGGTGGTTGCGAAGCGATTAGATCGTGGAACGGCGTGATTGCATAGTATTCGCGGGCTCGACCTTCGGAGAACCACAGTGCATGCTGCCGGAGTAACCAAATAATCAGCCTGGAGGACGCGGGCCGTGGCAGGAGATTTGGCGGGCAAGGTCGCCCTGGTCACCGGGGCCGGCAAGAATATCGGGCGCTCGGTCGCGCTGCTGCTGGCGCGCGACGGTGCCACGGTGGTGGTCAACGGACGGGCTGACCGCGCCGCGGTCGACGCCGTGGTGGCCGAGATCGAGGTCGCCGGCGGCCGGGCGTTCGGCTGGATGGCCGACGTCGCGGACGAGCCCGCGGTCGCACGGATGATGGAGGGCGTGGTCGCCGAACTCGGCGGACTCGACATCCTGGTCTCCAACGCCGGCCTGCGACGCCAGACGGCGTTTCTGGAAATGGGCTATGCGGAGTGGCGCGAAATCCTGTCGGTCGCACTCGACGGCGCCTTCCTGATGGCGCGCGCCGCCGCCCCGTCGATGGTGGCGCGCGGTGGCGGGGCGATCGTCGCGCTGTCCGGCATTTCGACCCATGTCGGCACCCCGAACCGCTGTCACGTGTCGGCATCGAAGGCCGGGCTGGAGGGGCTGATGCGGGCGCTGGCGGTCGAGCTCGGACCGCACGGCATCCGCTGCAACTGCGTGGCCCCGGGAGCGGTCGACACCCAGCGCGGCGCTTCCGCCGGCTCGATGCCGAGCAGCCTGATTGGGGGCATCCCGCTCGGCCGCAAGGCCTCGGTCGACGACATCGCAGCCGCCGTGCGCTACCTGGTCGGCCCCGAGGGTGCCTATGTCAACGGCCAGACCCTGCACCTCAACGGCGGCATGTTCCTGACCTGACGCCGGCACCGGCACTCGCACCCGGGGGGAAAGCCGGCTTGATGCATCCACAGCGCGGGGCGTAGGCCTCACCCGTGGAAGACAGGCCGATGGTCGATCCGAGCCAGGAATCGATGCGCGGGCAGATTGGCCGAATTCGGGCGGTCGCCTACTCGGCGACCAGCCGGGGGCGATCAGGCGCGGCGGCGATCTCCTTCGGCTCGACGACCTCGACCTCGACCTCGCGGATGCGCTCGGCCCGTTTGTCGATCTTCTCGGTCGAAACCCGGATCTGCCGGATGTCCTCGTCGGCCTGACGGAAATGATCCTGCAGCTTGCCGACCCGGTCGTCGAGCCGGCGGACGTCGTCCAGCATCCGGCCGACCTCGGCCTGCAGAAGGCCGGCCTGCTCGCTGATCCGGGCGTCCTTCAGCACCGCGCGAACGGTGTTCAGGGTCGCCATCAGGGTGGTTGGCGACACGATCCAGACCCGGCGGCGGAAGGCGTCCTGCACGACCGCCGGCAGGCTGGCGTGCAGCTCGGCATAGACCGCCTCCGAGGGCAGGAACATCAGCGCCGAATCGGCGGTCTCGCCCGGCACGATGTAGCGCTCGGCGATGTCCTTGACGTGCTTGGTGATGGCCTGGGCCAGCAGCCGGCGGGCGGCCTCGCGCTCGGCGTCGGTGCCGGCGTCGCGCAGGGTCTGGTAGTGCTCCAGCGGAAACTTGGCGTCGATGGCGATGGCGCCCGGCGGGTTCGGCAGGGTCAGCAGGCAGTCGACCCGCCGGCCGCTGGCCAGGGTCGACTGGAAGGCATAGGCGCTGGGCGGCAGCGACTGCACCACCAGGTCGTTCAGCTGGATCTCGCCGAAGGCACCGCGCGCCTGCTTGTTGGCGAGGATGTCCTGCAGCCCGACCACCTGGGTCGAAAGCGCGGTGATGTTCTTCTGGGCGGAGTCGATGACCGCCAGCCGTTCCTTGAGGTCGGTGATCGTGGTCTGGGCGGTCTGGCTGGATTTCTCCAGGCTCTCGCCGACCCGCTTGGTCACGTCGGCCAGCCGCTCCTCCAGCTTCTTCGCCAACTCGCGCTCCTGGGTCTGCAGCTGCTCGGCCATGCGGGCCTGCGCGGCGGCCTGGCTCTCGGCGATCTGCGCGAGCCGGCCGGCCAGTTCGGCTTGACTTCGTACCAGCCTCTCGGCGGCTTCGCCCTGGCGACGCTCGGCCTCGGCCAGCGCATCCTCGACGCCGGCGTTGCCGGTCCACAGCCGCCAGGCGATCAGCAGCAGGGCGGCCAGCACGCAGGCGCTGACGATCAGCAGCAGCAGGTCGGGCGGCAGGGGCAGGTTCAGATCGGCCATGCGGCATCTTATCACGTCGGAATCGGGCCCGGCGGCGGCGTGACGGCGGCGCGGGAATCTTGACGCTCCGGCTCGCTTCGCCTACCTGGGGGGATCTCGAAAACCGAACGAATCGCCCGCAACGAGCCGCCATGTCCATCCTGCCGATCATCTGGGCGCCCGACCCGGTCCTGAAAACCAAGTGCAAGCCGGTCGCGACCGTCGGCGACGAGGTCCTGCGGCTGGTGGACGACATGTTCTCGACCATGTACGCGGCCCCCGGCGTCGGCCTCGCGGCACCGCAGGTCGGCGTGACCAGGCGGGTGATCGTGGTCGACGTCGCCGGCAAGGACGAGGCGCCGCAGCCGGTCGCCCTGATCAACCCGGAGATCGTCTGGCGGTCCGAAGACACCCAGGTCTACGAGGAAGGCTGCCTGTCGCTGCCCGAGATGTATGCCGACGTCGAGCGCGCGGCGCTGGTCAAGGTGCGCTATCTCGATCGCGAGGGCGCCCGGCAGGAGATCGACGGCGAGGGCCTGCTGGCGGTCTGCCTGCAGCACGAGATCGACCATATCGACGGCGTGCTGTTCATCGACCATATCTCGGCGCTCAAGCGCAACATGATCATCAAGAAGATGATCAAGGCGAAGAAGCAGCGCTCACGCGAGCCGGCGGCGTGACGGAGATTGCCAGCCCCGGTCTCCGCCTGGCTTTCCTTGGCAGCCCCGATTTCGCGGTTCCGGTTCTGCGGGCCCTGATCGACGCTGGTCACGAGGTCGTCTGCGTGTACGCCCAGCCGCCGCGCCCGGCCGGTCGTGGCAAGCGTGAACGGCCGACCGCGGTGCAGGCCGCCGCCGAGGCCGCCGGCATCGAGGTGCGCACGCCGCGATCGCTTCGCGACCCGGAGACCCAGGCGGCGTTCGCCGCGCTCGACCTCGACGCCGCGGTGGTGGTGGCCTACGGGCTGATCCTGCCGCAGCCGGTCCTGGACGCGCCGCGGCTGGGCTGCGTCAACGTCCACGCCTCGCTGCTGCCGCGCTGGCGGGGGGCGGCACCGATCCAGCGCGCCATCGCCGCCGGCGACGCCGAGACCGGCGTGACCATCATGCAGATGGACGCCGGCCTCGACACCGGGCCGATGCTGCTGCGCCGCGCGGTGCCGATCGAACCGCAGACCACGGCGGCCGGGCTGCACGACATCCTCTGCGCCCTTGGCGCCGAACTCATCGTTCCGGCGCTGGCCGGCCTGGCGGCCGGCGATCTGCGGCCGGAGCCGCAGCCGGCGGACGGCGCCACCTACGCGAAGAAGCTGGAGCGCGACGAGGGCCTGCTCGACTTCGCCCGACCGGCGGTCGAGCTGGAAAGGCTGGTGCGGGCCTTCGATCCCTGGCCGGGCGTGTATTTCGTGCTCGGGGCCGAGCGCATCAAGGTGCTGTCGGTGCGGGTTTTGAAGGTCGGGCGCCTCGGCAACGCGCCCGGTACGGTGCTCGACGACGAACTGACCATCGCCTGCGGCGAGGACGCGCTCCGGCCGGTCCGGGTGCAGCGCGCCGGCAAGGGGCCGATGACCGCGCAGGCAATGCTGCGCGGCTTCGCGGTCGCGCCCGGCACCGTGCTCGGCTGAGGGCGCGCCGGCCATGCCGCGATTCCGGCTCACGATCGAGTATGACGGCGCCCCGTTCGTCGGCTGGCAGCGGCAGGCTACCGGATCGACCGTGCAGGAGGCCCTGGAGGATGCGGTGGCGGCGTTCTCCGGCGAGCGCGTCGAGGTGGCCGGCGCCGGGCGGACCGACACCGGCGTCCATGCCGCGGGCCAGGTCGCGCATATCGATCTCGAGTCGGACCGGTTCGACGCCCGCACGGTGATGAACGCGGTGAACGCCCATCTGGTCCCGCGGCCGATCGCGGTGCTGGCGGTCGCGGCCGTCGGACCGGATTTCCACGCCCGGTTCTCGGCGACCTGGCGGTCCTACCGCTACGTCATCGTCAACCGCGGGGCGCATCTGGCCCTGGACGCCGGCCGGGCCTGGCACGTGAAGGCGGCACTCGACACGACAGCCATGCAGGCCGGTGCCGACCGTCTGCTCGGTCACCACGATTTCACCAGCTTCCGGGCCACGCATTGCCAGTCGAAGTCGCCCATGAAGACCCTGGACCGGCTGCAGGTCTCCCGGCATGGCGATCGGATCTACGTCGAGGCGCGGTCACGCTCGTTCCTGCACCATCAGGTGCGCAACATGGTCGGCACCCTGAAGCTGGTCGGCGAGGGCAAGTGGCGGCCGGACGACGTGACCCGTGCGCTCGACGCCCGCGACCGCGCCGCCGCCGGCCCGACCGCCCCGGCAGGGGGACTGACGCTCACGGCGGTGGGGTATCCGGATTGACGGAGCGGCCTACAGCAGCGGCGACAGCACCTTGCTGACGAAGAAATCGAACACCATGGTGCCGAGCACGACGGCGCTGGCCTCGAAGCCGGTGACGCCGAGCCCGGTGCGGGCGACGAACCAGCGCGCCCACAGCACCAGCACCAGCAGGGCGAGGCCCAGCAGATTGACCAGGGCGTCGGGCAGCAGGCCGGTGACGCGCATCAGCATCAGCACGGTCTCGACATAGACCAGCGGTACCGTGGTCCAGTAATACGCCGTCATGTAGCCGTCGAAGCGGTTCAGCCGGCCGAGGCCCTGCAGGACAAGGAACGCCAGCAGCGCGTAGCCGAACCAGCCGATGACCAGGATCTCGGTCTCGCGGACCAGGTCGACGAAGCCGAACTCGACCAGTCCGTCGGCGGCGACATGCAGCCCGAGCGTCAGCAGGTATCCCGGAACCACCAGCACCACCGCCCAGGCGGCCGCCCAGAACCCATCGCGACCGGCGCGGAAATAGGCGACGCCGCCGGCGTCGCCGCGGATCAGCCGCCAGGCCCCGTACAGGGCGGTCGCGACCTCGATCCGGTTGGGGGCGGCCATTCCGGCCCGGTCAGGTGAAGAACCGCCGCAGCATCGCGGCATAGATGTCGGTGAGGGCCCGGACGTCGTCGACCGCGACCCGCTCGTCGACCTTGTGCATGGTCTGGCCGACCAGACCGAACTCGACGACCGGGCAGAGCCGCTTGATGAAGCGGGCATCGGAGGTGCCGCCGGTGGTGCTGAGTTCGGGCCGGCGCCCGGTCACCTCCTCGGTGGCGTCGGCGACCAGTGCGCTGAGCCGCCCGGGCTCGGTCACGAAACTCTCGCCCGAGCAGGAAGTGTCGAGCTCGTAGCGCGCGCCCTTCTGGTCGAAGCTGGCCCGCAGCATGCGCTCCAGCGACTCCGCGCTGTGGGCGTCGTTGAAGCGGATGTTGAACACCGCCGTCGCCTTGGCGGGAATCACGTTGCTCGCCGGGTTGCCGACGTCGATGGTGGTGACCGCCAGCGTGCTCGGCTGGAAATGCGCGGTGCCCTCGTCGAGCTGGCCGTGGGCGAACGGCTCCAGCATCCGCAGCAGGTGGTGCACCGGGTTCTCGGCCAGGTGCGGGTAGGCGACATGGCCCTGGGTGCCATGCACGGTCAGGCGGCCGGTCAGGCTGCCGCGCCGGCCGATCTTCATCATGTCGCCCAGCGCCGAGGGATTGGTCGGCTCGCCGACCACGCAGGCGTCGGGAATCTCGCCGTTGGCTTCCATCCAGTCCAGCACCCGGGTGGTGCCGTTGACCGCCGGGCCTTCCTCGTCGCCGGTGATCAGCAGGCTGATCGAGCCCGGAAGGATACCGCCACGCTCCGCGATCACCCGTGCCGCGGCGGCCACGAAGGCGGCGATGCCGCCCTTCATGTCGGCGGCACCGCGGCCCCAGAGCTGGCCGCCCCTGACCGCCCCCTCGAACGGCCCGACGGTCCAGGCCGCCTCGTCGCCGACCGGCACCACGTCGGTGTGGCCGGCGAAGCATAAATGCGGTCCGTCGCTGCCGAACCGGGCATAGAGGTTGTCGATCGGATCGGTGCCGGGGGTCTCGAAGCGCAGCCGGCGACAGGCGAACCCGACCGGCTCGAGCAGAGTCTCCAGCACCGCGATCGCACCGCCCTCGGCCGGGGTCACGCTGGGGCAGCGGATCAGCCGGCCGGCGACCTCGACCGGGTCGAGACCGATGCTACTGTCGCCGCCTTCGTTGCCGGCCTCCGGCATCGCCCCGTCCTCGCTCAGTCGCGCAGCAGGTCGTTGATCGAGGTCTTCGACCGGGTCTGGGCGTCGACCTGCTTGACGATCACCGCGCAGTACAGCGACGGGCCGGGTTGGCCGTTCGCCATCGGCTTGCCGGGCAGCGACCCCGGGACCACCACCGAATAGGCCGGTACCCGGCCCATGGTGATCGCGCCGGTCTCGCGGTTGACGATCTTGGTGGTCTTGCTGAGGTAGACGCCCATCGACAGCACCGCGCCGGTCTCGACGATCACGCCCTCGACGACTTCGCTGCGGGCGCCGATGAAGCAGTTGTCCTCGATGATCACCGGGTCGGCCTGCAGCGGCTCCAGCACGCCGCCGATACCGACGCCGCCGGACAGGTGCACGTCCTTGCCGATCTGGGCGCAGGAGCCGACGGTCGCCCAGGTGTCCACCATGGTGCCGCTGTCGACATAGGCGCCGACGTTCACGAAGCTCGGCATCAGGACCACGTTGCGGGCGATGAACGCCGAGCGCCGGACCACGCAGTTCGGCACCGCCCGGAAGCCGGCTTCGCGGAACCGGTTCTCACCCCAGCCGGCGAACTTGGACGGGACCTTGTCCCACCAAACGGACGGTCCGAGCTCCGGCCCGTCCGGGCCGCCGGGGATCACCTGCATATCGAGCAGCCGGAACGACAGCAGGACGGCTTTCTTGAGCCACTGGTTGACCTCCCACTGGTGGTCGCCCTTCGGCGTCGCCACCCGCAGGCTGCCGTTGTCCAACCCTTCCAGCGCCGCCTCGACGGCGTCGCGGGCCTCGCCCTTGGTGGCGACGCCGATGTCGGCGCGGCGTTCCCAGGCGTCATCGATCACAGCTTGCAGTTGGCTCGTGCTCATCGGTCCCGTCGTCGGCTGTACAGAGTGTCGAAAAGGCGGATTTCCCGGGCACAATGGCCGGGCGCCCGGAGGCTGTCAACGCGGCTCGCCGGGGCCTCCCGGCAGGCTTTCGAGAAACCCGACCAGGTCCTCGGCGACGTGATGGACATGGTCGTCGCCGGCGCCGTCGCGGGCCCAGTCGTGATCGCTGCGCAGCCACACCGTGCGCATGCCGAGGGCCGCCGCCGGTGCCAGGTTCTTCGCCATGTCCTCGATCATCACCGCGCCGGCCGGCGCGAAACCCGCGACCTCGACCAGCCTGTGATAGGGCCGCGGGTCGGGCTTGGGGACGTATCCGGCGGCGACGATGTCGAATATCGAGTCGAAGTGGCGGGCGACGCCGAGTCGCGCCATCACCCGCTCGGCGTGCGGCACCGAGCTGTTGGTGAACACCAGCTTGCGGCCGGGCAGCCGGGCCAGCAGGGCATCGAGCCGCGGCGACGGGTCGACCGGCGTGACGTCGATGTCGTGCACGTAGTCCAGAAAGGCGCCGGGATCGACCGCGTGCTCGGTCATCAGGCCGCGCAAGGTGGTACCGTAGCGGCGGAACATCTCGCGCTGCAGTTCCCTGGCCGGTTCCGACTCGAGGTCGAAACGGTCCTGAATGAACCGGGTCATGCGGGCCGAGACCTGGACGAACAGGTTGCTGCGTGCCGGATACAACGTGTTGTCGAGATCGAAGATCCAGGTTTCGACGGTCGCCGGATCGAGGGGGTCCGTCGCAATTTGCCACAATGGCTTGTTAACTTTCATGCCGCTAGAGTGGCGCCGCACGGTGAGTTGGGCAAGATGCCGGAGGCGATGAGAGATGGGTGACGAGGGGGCGGTTGCCGAACTTGTCCAGTTGATCGAAGACGGGCCGCTCGCCGACCACCCCGGCCCGGTCCTGCTGGTCGGCACCGATGGACGCGTGCTGGCGCGAAACATTCCGGGAGCGCCGCTCGCCCTGCGGTTTGCCAACTTCGAACTGCCGGCGGTCACCGCCATGGTCGCCGCGGTCACCGCCGGCACCGGATCCCAGAGCTTCAAGCTTTCAGACGACGACACCGGCAGCACGACGGACCTGTCGGCGATCCCGGTCTCGGGACGGCTGGCCCTGCTGGTCGGCCGCGACGTATCGCTGGACCACAATCTGCGCGCCGCCCTGGTCGACTCCCGGCAACGCTACAAGGACCTGGTGGAGATCTCTTCGGATTTCGCCTGGGAAACCGGGCCGACCGGGCAGTTCGTGTTCGTGTCGACGGCCGGCGCGCTGGGCTACGATCCGGACGAACTGGTCGGGCGACCGGCGGATCGCTTCCTGGTGGTTCCCGAGGGCCTGGACATCGTCAGCCCGTTCGTCGCCCGCGAGCCGATGCAGGGCGTCGAGGTGCGGTTCCGGCGCGCCGACGGCGAGGTGTCCACGCTGGAGGCCTCGGCGGCGCCGCTGTTCGACGACAAGGGGCGATGGAGCGGGGCGCGCGGCGTGTGCCGCGACGTGACCGAGGCGCGGCAACGCGATGCCGCCCTGACCCGGGCCCGCAGTCGGGAGCGGCTGACCACCTACATCGTGCGCGCGATGCGCGACGAGATCGAGCCCGCCCGCATGCTGGACGCCGCTGCCGAGGCGCTGTCCCGGGCGCTCTCGGCCGACGGCTGCGCGCTCTACCGGATCGTTCCCGGAGCCGGCCTCGACCTCGCCGTCGGCATCGGCGAGAACGTGCCGACACGCGTCGTCGACGACCTGCGCGAGGCGATCGTCCAGACGCGCGAGCCGGTCGTCGCCGAGATCGAGGAGGGCGCGGCGCTCGCCCACCAGCTCTCCTATCACCAGGAGATGAACGGCACCGTGGCCCTGTGGCGGGCCGGGCGCGACGCGGTCTGGGACGACGAGGAGGTCGCCCTGCTGGTGGAGGTGGCCGACCAGCTCGGCATTGCGCTTCAGCAGGTCGCCGCGCACGAGCATCTGCGGACCCTGTCCTCCACCGACGCCATGACCGGGCTGCTCAATCGGCGCGGATTCGACGACGCGTTCGCAAGCCGCATGGAGTTGGCGGGCACCGGGGCGGCGGTCGGAACCCTCGCCTATGTCGACCTGGACAACTTCAAGAAGGTCAACGACACCCTCGGTCACCAGGTCGGTGACCGGGCGCTGATCCATGTCGCCGACATGCTGATCCGCGAGTCGCGGGGCGGGGACCTGGTCGCGCGGCTCGGCGGCGACGAGTTCGCGATGTGGATGGAAGGCGCCGATGCCGCCGCCGCATCGGCGCGCGCCGAGCGGATCCTCGCAACGGCGCGCGAGCTGGAGCAGTTTTCCGGCGACTCCGATCATCCGCTTGGCCTGTCGATCGGCATGGCGATCCGGGATGCCGGGTCGCAGGAGTCCTGCGAGGCGTTGGTCGGGCGGGCCGACGCGGTGATGTACGAAATCAAGCATGGGGGAAAGGGTTGGTATCGAATCGCCGGCACTCCCGCGTCGACCCATCCGTCACGAGACCAGCGACAAAGCCGATGACCGATAAGCTCCCGCGCCGCCGCTCCGAGGATGCCGCGGCCGATCCGATCGCCCGCGAACGCGCCATGGAGATCGCCCGGACCGGCAACGTCGCCGCCCGGCGGGCCCTGGCGAAGCGCGCGGATCTCGCTCCGGAGTTGCTGTTCTATCTGGCGGAAGATGACGACGTGGTGGTGCGCCGGTCGGTGGCGGGCAACGCGTCGACACCCCGGCATGCGCACGAGTTCCTGTCTCGCGACGCGGACGAGTCGGTCCGGACCAAGGTGGCCGAACGCGTCGGTGCCGAGGTCGCCGAGCTGGGTACCGAGCGCCGCGCACAGCATCGCCGGATCACCATCGAGGTCATGGAGTCGCTGGCCATCGATGCTGCGGAAAAGGTTCGGCGTCGCCTGGCCGAGGCCATCAAGAATGCCGATGGCGTGCCGCCGGACGTGGTCCGCCGGGTTATCGAGGTGCTGGCCCGGGACACCGCCCACGAGGTGGCCGTGCCGGTCCTCGAGCATTCGCCGATGCTGTCCGACGACTTCCTGGTCGGGATCGTGGAAGCGCCGGCGAATACCGGCGCAGTCACCGCGGTGTCGCGCCGCCGCGGCGTGTCGTCCCGGGTTTCCGACGCCATCGCGTCGAGCGGCGACGACAGCGCGATCACCGCCCTGCTGGCCAACGAGTCGGCCCAGATCCGCGAGGCCACCCTGGATCGCCTGATCGACATGGCGCCGGAGAAGCCGGGATGGCACGCTCCGTTGGTGGCCCGCCCGAAGCTGTCGGCCGGCCATGTCGGCAAGCTCGCGCGGTTCGTGGCGATGGCGCTGGTGGAGGAGTTGCGCAGCCGGACCGATCTTGACGAGGAAGCGTCGGCGAGGCTGACCGAGGTCATGAGTCGCCGCATCGAGGAGGCCGGGGGCCGCTCGCCGGCCGGGGCCGAGCGCGGCCGGGCGTTGTCGATGCACAGCGACGGCGAGCTCGACGAGCTGTCGCTGAGCGAGGCGCTGACCGGCGGCCGGAGGGCGTTCGTGATGGCGGCACTGTCGGTTCGCTCCGGCCTGCCTGAGCCGGTGGTGCACTCGATGATGAGTTCGGGCAGCGCCAAGGCGATCACCGCGCTCGCCTGGCGGGCCGGCATGACCATGGAGTTCGCGGAGCAGCTACAGCTCCGGCTGGCCTACATCGAGCCGCGCGACGTGCTGCGTGCGGCCTACGGCACCCGCTTCCCGCTCGACGACGAGCAACTCGACTGGCAGGTCCAGATGTATGCCGAGGGCAAGGTGGAGTAGGCGCGGGCGCACATGCTCGCGCCTCAGTCCGCCTTGATCCAGGTGCCCATGCCGTGGTTGGTGAACAGCTCGAGCAGGACGCCGTGCTGCACCCGGCCGTCGATGATGACCGCGCCTTCGGCGCCGCCGCGCACGGCCTCGATGCAGGTCTCGATCTTCGGAATCATGCCGCCCGAGATGGTGCCGTCGGCGATCAGGGCCTCGGCCTCGGCGACGGTCAGCTCCGGCATCAGCCGGCCGTCCTTGTCCAGCACGCCCTCGACGTCGGTCAGCAGCAGGAAGCGGCTGGCGTCGACCGCCGCGGCGACCGCGCCGGCCGCGGTGTCGGCGTTGATGTTGAAGGTCTCGCCGTTCTCGCCGCCGCCGATCGGCGCCACCACCGGGATCAGGTCCTGCACCACCAGCCGATGCAGCATGCCGCCCTCGACCTTGACCGGCTCGCCGACGAAGCCGAGGTCGAGGACCTTCTCGATGTTGCTGTCCGGGTCGATCCGGGTGCGACGCAGCTGGCGCGCCATGATCAGGCCGCCATCCTTGCCCGACAGGCCGATGGCGCGGCCACCGGCGGCGTTGATCGCCGCGACGATGCCTTTGTTGATGGCGCCCGACAGCACCATCTCGACGATCTCCACGGTCTCCTTGTCGGTGACGCGCAGGCCGTCGACGAACTCGCTCTTGATCGCCAGCCGTTCGAGCATGCGGCCGATCTGCGGGCCGCCGCCATGCACCACGATCGGATGCATCCCGACCTGCTTCAGCAGCACGATGTCGGCGGCGAACTGCAGGGCCAGCTCGTCGTTGCCCATGGCATGGCCGCCGTATTTCACGACCACGGTCTTGTCGTTGTAACGGCGCATGAAGGGCAGCGCCTCGGTCAGGATACCGGCCTTGGAGAGCCATTCGGCCCGCCGCTCGAGGTCGATCGGCTTCATCATCGCTGTCCCGCTCACTTGATCGCGGTGCATAGAGCCAAAATGCGCGCCGTCGCGCAAGCGCCTGCGGGCGCCGGCGCGGAGCCGCTACACCGCGAAGCGGGCCAGCTCGGCGCGCAGGTCCGGGATGCCGGCACCGGTCAGGCTGCTGGTCGGGCGGATCACCGGATGCGCGGCCGGTCGCCTTGCGAGGGCGGTGGCGGTCTGCTCCATGATCGCGGCGAGCTCGGGGGACTTCGGCTTGTCGGCCTTGGTCAGCACCACCTGATAGGACAGGGCGGCGCGGTCGAACAGGTCCATGGCCTGCAGGTCGAGGTCCTTGAGGCCGTGGCGGGAGTCGATCAGCAGGTTGACGCGCTGCAGGGTGGTGCGGCCGCGCAGATAGGCGAACAGGGTGTCGGTCCACTCCTGGACCTTGGTCTTCGACACCTTGGCGTAGCCGTAGCCGGGCAGGTCGACGAGTTGCAGGCGGCCGCCGAGGTCGAAGAAGATCAGCTCCTGGGTCCGGCCGGGCGTGTTGGACGTGCGGGCCAGGGTCTTGCGGCCGGTCAGCGCGTTCACCAGGCTCGACTTGCCGACGTTTGAGCGGCCGGCGAAAGCGACCTCGGGCAGGCCGACCGGCGGCAACTGCTCGACGCTGGGGGTGGCCCACATGAACTTGCATTCGGCGGCGAACAGCACCCGTGCGGCCTCGATCGCCTCCGGTGCGAACTCCGGATCGGTGCCGGGGCCTGCGGTGGGGCCGGGACCCGCGTCGGGGCCGTCTGCGGTCACGAAAGTGCCTTCCTGATGCCCATGCGGCGCATGATGACCGCCTGCTGGGTGATCGACAGCAGGTTGTTCCAGGTCCAGTAGATCACCAGCCCGGCGGCGAAGTGGCCGAGCAGGAAGGTGAACATGACCGGCAGGAACATGAACACCTTGGCCTGCACCGGGTCGGCCGGGGCCGGGTTCAGCTTCTGCTGCAGGAACATGGTCAGGCCCATCGCCAGCGGCCAGGCACCGATCATCAGGAACTGTGGCGGATCCCAGGGGATCAGGCCGAACAGGTTGAACATGGTGGTGGGATCGGGCGCCGACAGGTCCCTGATCCAGCCGTAGAACGGCGCGTGCCGCATCTCGATGCTGACGAACAGGGTCTTGTACAGGGCGAAGAACACCGGGATCTGGATCACGATCGGCAGGCAGCCGGCCGCCGGGTTGACCTTCTCCCGCTTGTACATCGCCATCATTTCTTCGTTCAGGCGCTGCTTGTCGTCGCCGTACTTCTCGCGCATCTCCTGGAGCTTCGGGGTCAGCTCCTTCATCTTCGCCATCGACTTGTAGGACTTGTTGGCGAGCGGGAAGAAGATCAGCTTGATGATGACCGTGAGGCCGAGGATCGCCAGGCCGAAGTTGCCGAGCACGCCGTGCAGGTAGGTGAGGACGTAGAAGAACGGCTTGGTCAGGAAGTAGAACCAGCCGAAGTCGATCGCCAGGTCGAAATTGGCGATGCCGTAGCGCTCCTCGTAGCGGTCCAGGAGTTTGACTTCCTTGGCGCCGGCGAACAGGTGGTTCTCGACGGACGCCGACCCGCCGACGGCGATGGACTGCGGGCCGCCCAGGAAATCGACCTGGTAGCGGTCGGTCTTGCTGCGGTCGGTGTAGCGGAAGTTGTACGTCCAGGGCTGCCCCTGCCCGGGCACCAGCGCGGCCAGCCAGTATTTGTCGGTGATGCCGATCCAGCCGCCGCTGGCGGTCTTTGCGACGTCGCCGTCCTCGCGCAAATCCGAGTAGTTGAGCTCGGTCAGGGTATCGTCGAACACCCCGAGCGGTCCCTCGTGCAGGATGTAGAAGTCGACGGTCTCGGGGGTGCCGCCGCGGCTCAGCAGGCCGTATGGGTAGAGCGTGACGGCGGCGGAGGTCGTGTTCACCACGCGCTGCGAGACCGTGAACATGTAGTCCGTGTCGACCGCGATCACGCGCTCGAAGGTCAGGCCCTGGCCATTCTCCCACGACAGGGTCACCGGGTTGCCGGGAGTCAGGGTGTCGGCGCTGGTCCTCCAGACCGTCTCCGGCGTCGGCAGCGCCACGGTCTCGCCGTTGGCGGCCACCCAGCCGAACTCGGCGTAGTAGGGATGCTGCAGGCCGGTCGGGTCGAGCAACTGGATCGGCGGACTGTTCGGATCGATGGTCAACCGGTAGTCCGACAACACCACGTCGTCGATGCGGGCGCCCTTGAGCGCGATCGAGCCTTGGATCCGGGACGTCTTGATGGCGACCCGCCGGGTCAGGGCCAGAGCGGCCTCGCGGCTGGCGCCCGCGGCCTGCCCGGCGTTGCCGCCCGGCGCGCCCGGCACCGTCGGGGCGGTCCCCGACTGGGTGGCGCCCGGCTGTCCCGGCGACGGAACCATGCTGCCGTCGGCGGCCCGCTCCTGGTTCTGCTGTGCCTGCTGGTCCGCAACCTTCGGCCGCTCCACGAGGAACTGGAAGCCGAGCAGGATGATCACGGAGAGAACGATCGCGAGGATCATGTTCTTCTGGTCGGTCATCGCGGAGTTCCGTCAGTGAGAGCGCGGGAGTGCAGCGTAGGCAGAAGCCGGACGTCGGCAGCGGCGAGCGGCGGCACCGGATCATAACCGGAACCGCCCCAGGGATGGCAGCGCAGCAATCGGCGGCCCGCCAGCAACCAGCCCCGCAGCGGCCCGTGAACCGCGATCGCCTCCAGGGCGTAGGCCGAGCAGGACGGGGCGTACCGGCAGGCCGGGCCGAGCATCGGCGAAACCAGCAGCCGGTATAGGTGAACCGGCGCGCTGACGATAGCGCGGATCACGTCCGGGCCCCCGCGGCGGTCGGCCGCCGCCGCCGTCCGGACGGCTCGCCCTTGCCGGACTGGATCCGGGTCAACGCCTTCTCGAGATCGGCCAGCAGGGCATCGTAGGAGCGCTCGGCGGTGGCGGCACGGGCGATCAGGACATAGTCATGGCCCGGCTCGGCTCGGCGGCTCAGCACGTCGACGGCCGCCGCGCGCAGGCGACGACGGGCGCGGTTGCGCACCACGGCGCCACCGACCTTGCGGCTGGCGGTGAATCCCACGCGGGGTCGGTTGTCGTCACCGGTCTCATCGGGCGCACGCCGGCGATCCTGGAGAACCAGGCCGGGAGCCGCAGCCTTCACGCCGCGAGCAGCGCGCAGGAAATCGGCGCGACAGAGCAGGCGCTGCAGCGGGGGGGCGCCGGTCGTCCGCATCGTTTCACCGTTCGACGCCGTCGAACGGATACTAGGCGGAAAGGCGCTTACGACCCTTGGATCGGCGGGTGGCGATCACGCGGCGGCCACCGACGGTAGCCATGCGCGAGCGAAAGCCATGCCGACGCTTGCGGACCAGGACGCTCGGTTGATAGGTGCGCTTCACGGGAAGTCTCCGTCACACGTCGACGTGCCATATTTCGGCGAGGGCGCGTGTATATCGGCTGCGGCGGGACGAGTCAACGCTCAGGGAAATCCGCAACCGGAATGCCCGGCCTACAGCGCGTGGCGGGCCCGCAACGCCTGCGCCAGCGTGCCGTCGTCCAGGTAGTCCAGCTCGCCGCCGACCGGGACGCCGTGGGCCAGCCGCGACACCTTCACACCGGTCGGGGCCAACCGGTCGGCGATGTAGTGCGCCGTGGTCTGGCCGTCGACCGTGGCGTTCATCGCCAGGATCACCTCGGTGATCGCCGGGTCCGAGGCCCGCGCGACCAGGCCGTCGACGTTGAGGTCCTCCGGGCCGACCCCGTCGAGCGCCGACAGCACGCCGCCGATCACATGGTAGCGCCCCCCGAAGGCGGCGGCCCGCTCCAGCGCCCAGACGTCGGCGACATCCTCGACCACGCAGAGGGTGTGCGGCTCGCGCCGTGGATCGGTACAGATCGTGCATGGGTCGACGGTGTCGAGGTTGCCGCAAGTCGAGCAGGGCCGGACCGCCCGGGCCGCCTCGGCCAGGGCCTCGGCGAGCGGGATCATCAGCGACTCCCGCCGTTTCATCAGATGCAGAATGGCACGCCGGGCCGACCGAGGACCCAGCCCCGGCAGCTTCGCCAGATACTGCATCACGCGGTCGAGTTCGCCACCGGGCACCAGATGCTCTCCGTCAGAACGGCAGCTTGAAACCGGGTGGCAGGCTGATGCCGCCGGTCAGCTTCTGCATCTCGTCCGCGGACAGGGCGTCGGCCTTGGAACGGGCGTCGTTGATCGCCGCCACCAGCAGGTCCTCCAGGACCTCGACCTCGGCCGGGTCGACCAGCGCCTTGTCGATGCTGATCTTGCGGGCCTCGCCCTTGCCGGTCAGCACGACCTCGACCATGCCGCCGCCGGACACGCCGGAGACCTCGATCGTGGCCAGGCGATCCTGCATCTCCTGGACCTTCGACTGCATCTCCTGAGCCTGCTTCATGAGCTGGCCGAGGTTCTTCATGGCTGCCTCACGCTTGGTTTGCCTTGTCTGCGGGCTGATCGTCGTCGAGCACGACCGTGTCGGCGTCGTCGAGCGTCTCGTCGTCATCCGCCTCGCCGACCGGGTCGGCCGGCGGCGGTGCCGTCACTTCCTCGATCCGGGCACCCGGGAACAGCTCCAGGACCCTGGAGACCACCGGGTGCTCGGCGATTTTCGCGAAGCGCTCGGCCTTGGCCGTGCTCGCCTGCTCGCGCAAGGTCGGCTCGCCATCGTCGCGCGAGATCCGGATGTCCCACGGTTGCCCGGTCCAGCGCCCGAGATGCGCGGCCAGCTGGGCGGCGAGCCGCGGGTCGACGCCGGTCTGCGGGCGGATGTCGACCCGGCCGGGGGCATAGGAGACGCAGTGCACCGAGCCGGCGAGCTGGGCCGAAAGCACCGGTTCGCCCTGAGAGTGGAACAGCTCCACCATCTCGCGGAACGATACCGGCATGGCCGGCGGCTGCTCCGCCTCGACAGCTTCCGGCGGCGGTACCTCGGTGACATGGGCCGGCGGTTCGTCGGGATCGGCAGGCGGTGGCTCCGGCGCTGATCCTGCGGCGTCGGGCGCGGCCGCCGGCGGCGCCGAGGCGACCGGCGCAGGCGCGGCCTGATGCGCCGGGCCGGACCCGGACCGCGTGGACGATCCACCGGCGGCCGCGCCCTTTCCGTCGCTCAGCAGTCGGATCAGATCGGCCGGATCCGGCAGTTCGGCGGCGTAGCCGAGCCGGATCAGCACCATCTCGGCGGCGGCGATCGGCGCGGTGGCATTCTGGACCTCGCCCAGGCCCTTCGACAGCATCTGCCAGGACCGGGTCAGCGCCGGCACCGGCAGGGTCTCGGCGAGCCGGCGGCCGCGGTCGCGCTCGGCCTCGCCCAGGTCGTTGACGCCGACCGCCTTCGGGGCCGCCTTCATGCGTGTGACGGCGTGGGTCAATTCCATCAGGTCGCGGATCACCACCACCGGGTCGGCGCCGCCGTCGTACAGCATCCGCAACACGTCCAGGGCATCCGGGATGCGGCCGGCCATGACCGCCTCGAACAGGTCGTAGACCCGCTCGCGGTCGACCAGGCCCAGCATGTCGCGGACCTGGTCGGCGGTGACCGGCCCGGTCGCCAGGGCCATCGCCTGGTCGAGGATCGAAAGCCCGTCGCGGGCCGAGCCGTCGGCGGCGCGGGCGACCATGCGCAGTGCCTCGGCCTCGGCCTCGACGCCCTCGGCGGCGCAGACCTTCTCGAACAGCCCGGTCAGCACCGACACGTCGATGCGTCGCAGGTCGAAACGCTGGCAGCGCGACAGCACCGTGATCGGAATCTGCCGGATCTCGGTGGTCGCGAAGATGAACTTCACATGCTCCGGCGGTTCCTCGAGGGTCTTCAGCAGCCCGTTGAAGGCCGCCTTCGAGAGCATGTGGACTTCGTCGATGATGTAGATCTTGTAGCGCGCCGCCACCGGGCGGTAGCGCACGCTCTCGATGATCTCGCGGATGTCGCCGATGCCGGTGCGCGAGGCGGCGTCCATCTCCAGGACGTCGACATGCCGGTCCTCGGCGATCGCCCGGCAGTTCTCGCACACCCCGCAAGGCGTCATGGTCGGGCCGCCGGCGCCGTCCGGTCCGATGCAGTTCAGTCCCTTGGCGATGATCCGGGCGGTGGTGGTCTTGCCGACCCCGCGTACCCCGGTCAGCACGAAGGCGTGGTGGATGCGGTTCAGCGCGAAGGCATTGCGCAGGGTGCGGACCAGCGTCTCCTGGCCGACCAGGTCATCGAAGGTCTGCGGACGGTACTTGCGCGCCAGCACCCGGTACTCGGCCGCGACCGGGTGACTCTCGGCGGCAGGGCTGTCGGCAGCAGGGCTGTCGGCGGCCGGGCTGTCTGCTGGAGGGGCAGCATCGCTCATGCGGGGATCATAGGGCGCCGCGCGCGAGGGTGAAACCGACGATACGGCCGGCAGGCGATCCGGAGAGGGACCGGAGAGGGAATTGGGTGGAAGGCCGGCAGCGACCCGGACCGAAACTCGTTACGGCTGCTTCCTTCCGGATCTGACCGGGTTGGCGAGGAGCCCGTCCGCACCGACCTTCCGTGGCGGGATATAGGCTGCCCACCCCTGTCGGCGCAAGGGTCGCTTGTCCCGCGCGGCCGGCCAGCCTAGCCTCCCGGCGTCATTCCGGCACGGAGGCCCGCCATGAACGTCCGCGACATCCTGAACGCGGGACCGGTGATTCCGGTCGTCACCATCGACGATGCGACCCGTGGCCCCGGCCTGGCGCGCGCCCTGCTGGCCGGCGGCATCCGGGTCGTCGAGGTGACCATGCGCACGCCGGCGGCGCTGGACGCGGTGCGGGCGATCCGCGAGCAGGTGCCGGACTGCATCGTCGGCGTCGGCACCCTGCTGGACCGCAAGCAGATCGCGGCGGCGGTCGAGGCCGGCGCGGTGTTCGCGGTGTCGCCCGGCTTCGACCCCGACATGGTGGCGCCGGTGGCGGCCGCCGGCCTGGCCTACCTGCCGGGTATTCAGACGGTCTCCGAGGCGATGGCGGCGCGGCGGGCCGGGCTCGATACCCTGAAGTTCTTTCCGGCCAAGGCGGCCGGCGGCACCTACGCGCTCGAGCAGATCCGGCCGGTGCTGCCGGAGATCGCGTTCTGCCCGACCGGCGGCATCGGCGCCGAGGACGCGCCGGCCTACCTGAAGCTGGCGAACGTGCTGTGCGTCGGCGGCAGCTTCCCGGCCCCGACCGACGCCATCAGGGCCGGCGATTGGGCACGGATCGAGGACCTGGCCCGGCAGGCGGCGGCGCTGAAGGGGTAGGGGCCGCCGCGCGGCCCGCACCGGTTCGGCGGCAGCGCTCAGCCGGCGGCCGCGGCGCTCTCGGCCAGCAGGGCGTCGACCTCGCCGCGGGCCGGCGCCCCCAGCCGGCCACCGAACCGGGTGACCTTGATCGCCGCGGCCGCTGCGGCGAACCGCATGGCCCCGGCGATGCCGCGGCCCTCGGCGACGGCGAGCGCATAGGTACCGTGGAACACGTCGCCGGCCGACAGGGTGTCGACGGCGGTAACCGGAAATCCCGGCTGCGCGCCGGCGGTACCGTCGGCGATCCAGCGCACGCCGTCGGCGCCGAGGGTCACCGCCACGACGCGGGCGTCCGGCAGCCGGTCCGCCAGCCGCCCCAGTTCGCCGGACGGCTCCAGCAGCGCCAGCCCCGGCTCCGAGCACACCACATGGTCGGCCCGGCCGGCCAGGTCCCGCAGCACCGCCGGGTCGGCGGTGTCGGCGTCCAGGATCGCCGGCAGCCCGGCGGCACGGGCGGCGTCCAGGGCGGCGGCGGCGCCCTCCGGCCAGCGGGTGTCGACCAGCACCGCACCGGCGCCGGCCAGCGACCCCAGCGGCAGCCAGGACGGGTCGCGCGACAGCTCGGGATCGTAGAACGGTACGATCAGCCGCTCGCCGGTAGCGTCCACGATGATCGTGGAAATCGCGGTGCGACGACCCGGTTCGACCCGCACCGCCGAGACATCGACGCCCTCGCCGGCGAGGTCGGACCGCCAGCGCGCGCCGGCCTCGTCGTCGCCGATCCGCGCCCAGATCCCGGCCCGGCCGCCGAGCCGGGCGATCGAGGCAGCCGCCGCCGAGGCCATTCCGGCGCCGAACACCGCGCAGGCGTCGGCCAGGACCTTGCCGTGCGGCGGAATCGCCGGCACCCGCAGCACGGTGTCGAGGGTGGCGGCGCCCAGGCACTGCACGTAAGGCGCGGCGGAGGACGCAATTGCGGCCGGCGCGCGGCGGTTGCCCCGCGTCACGGTGGGGTCGGGCATGCGTGGATTTCCTCTGGTGCGGGGGCGGCGTTTCGATTACCTGTTGCGCCACTGTATCAGAGGACCATCGCGGGCCATGATCCCGACGCGCCGAGATCAGTTGCGACGACGAACCACGCCCCCCGGGATGGCTTTCCGTGGGGCCGCGCGACGACGCGCCTTCGTCTGATCCCGCCCGGCCTTGCCGGAGCGGCTGTTGCCTTACCCTCTCCGGCCAGGTGTCACGATGTTCCAGATCCGCTCCGAGCTGCCGTATGACGGCGCCGCCATAGAAGCCATAAACGACCTGGGCTTCGGACCCGACCGGCGCGGCCGCACGGTATACAAGCTACGCCTCGGCCCGCCGACCCTGAGCTTCATCGCCGCCGACCCGGAGAGCGACCAGCCGCTGGCGACCCTGCGGTTCTGGCCGGTGATGATCGGCCTCGACCGGCCGGCCCTGCTGCTCGGCCCGCTGGCGGTGACGCCGGAGCGGCGCGGCCAGGGCCTGGGCCGGGCGCTGGTCGGGCACGGCCTTTCGGTGGCGCGCGACCGCGGCTGGCGGCTGTGCCTGGTGTCCGGCGATCCGGCCTACTACCGGCCCTACGGCTTCGAGCCGACCTCGCCCTACGGCATCGCCATGCCGGGGCCGATCGCCGCCGGTCACCTGCAGGTCAAGGGGCTGGCCGCCGGCGCGCTCGACGCGCTCCCGCGCGAGGCGACCCTGCGGGTCCTGCCATGGAGGTGTCATCGCGGAGATGACTCCGACGGCGACGTCGTCATGAGCCACCGGCGCCTGCGGGTCGGCTGACCGGGTGGAACTGCTCGGCTGGTCTCCAGAGGTCTGGGCGCTCGCCGCCGCCGCTTCGCTGGTCGCCGGGGTGGTGCGCGGCTATACCGGTTTCGGCTTCGCGCTGATCCTGGTGACCGCGGTATCGGTGCTGGCGGCGCCGGCCGAGATCGTGCCGATCTCCGTGGTGCTCGACATCTTCGCCAGCGTCCGGATGCTCCCCCATGTCCACCGGGACGTCGACCGCCGCGGCTGTGCCCTGATGCTGGCCGGCGCGCTACCGACGATCCCGCTCGGGGCCCTGCTGCTCGCCGGGCTCAATGCCGATACCATGCGGCTGGCGATCGGCATCGCGGTGCTGATCGCCACTGTTGCGATCGCGTCCGGGCTCGGGCTGCGGCGGGTTCCCGGCACCGGGCTGAAGCTGGCGACCGGCATGACCATGGGGCTGATGTCCGGGGCCGCCGGCATCCCCGGCCCGCCGGTCATCCTGCTGTACCTGTCGTCGCCGCTGCCGGCCGCCACCCTGCGGGCCACCGCGGTGGCGGTGTTCCTCGGGGTCGACCTGATCGCCCTGATCATCATGACCAGCTATGGCCTGGTGACCGCGCATGTGCTGCTGCACTGCCTGATCCTGGCGCCGATCGTAGAAGTGGCGGTGTATCTCGGCCGCCGGCTGTACGGTACCGCCGACGAGGCCAGCGTGAAGCGCGCCGCACTGGTGCTGCTGGCGGTCATTGCGCTGGTGGCCATCGGCCGGGCGACGCTGGGGTAGCTTGCCGGGAGGCCTGCCCGCCGGTTCGGCGGCGTGGCCCGGCCTCAGTCCGCAGCGCCGACCAGCCGGCGCGTGCCGCCGGGTTGATCGATGGCCCTGACAGCGGTGCGGCTGGGCAGATCGAAGTGACGTGCAGCCGTGCGGCAGAAAAGCAGGCCGGGCCCTCCGAGCGTGAAGCGGAGGACCCGGCCAGTGGGCGTCGCGGGGAAGCTCAGGCGGCGAACGCCGACCCCTCCCGGACGATCGTGAAGCGGGCGGTGCAGACGCTGCGGGTCGCGACCGCGATAGTCTCCCAGGCGCGCTTGGCGGCGTCGGGGTCGCGGTAGGGGCCGAGGATCTGCTCGGTGCCGTCCAGCAGCTTGTCGAAGGCGGTCGATTCGTATTCGCCGCCGATCACCCAGTAACGCTCAGGCATGGTTCGTTCCTCCTCTGAACTCGGGCCGTGTCTGTGGGGCCCCGTCACTCGGCGGCCGCGTGCAGGGCGGCCGGCCGGAACTGCGCTTCTTCGGTCGAGTCGTTCAGCGCGGTGGTCGAGGACGCGCCGCCCTTGATCGCCACCGACACCGCGTCGAAGTATCCGGTGCCGACCTCGCGCTGGTGGCGCGTGGCGGTGTAGCCGTTGGCCTCGGACGCGAACTCGGCGTTCTGCAGCTCGGAGTAGGCGGCCATGCCACGCTCCCTGTAGCCGCGGGCCAGCTCGAACATGCCGTGGTTCAGGCTGTGGAAGCCGGCCAGGGTCACGAACTGGAACTTGTAACCCATGGCGCCGATCTCGCGCTGGAACCGGGCGATGTCGTCCTTGTCCAGGTTCGCCGACCAGTTGAACGACGGCGAGCAGTTGTAGGCCAGCATCTGGTCCGGGAACTCACGGCGGATCGCCTCGGCGAAGCGCCGGGCCTGCTCCAGGTTCGGCGTTGAGGTCTCCATCCACAGCAGGTCGGAATACGGCGCGTAGGCCAGGCCGCGGGCCACGCAGCGCTCGAAGCTGGTGCCGTCCTTCAGGCGGTAGAAGCCCTCGGCGGTACGTTCGCCGGTCAGGAACGGCCGGTCGCGCTCGTCGATGTCGGTGGTGATCAGCTTGGCGCTCTCGGCGTCGGTGCGGCAGATCACCAGGGTCGGCACGCCCATGACGTCGGCGGCCAGGCGCGCGGCGTTCAGGTTGGCGATGTGCTGCTGCACCGGGATCAGCACCTTGCCGCCCATGTGCCCGCACTTCTTCTCGGACGCCAGTTGATCCTCGTAGTGGATGCCGGCGGCGCCGGCCTCGATGTAGGCCTTGGCGAGATCGAAGGCGTTCAGCGCGCCGCCGAAGCCGGCCTCGCAGTCGGCCACGATCGGGGCGAACCAGTCGGTATTGCCGCCATCCCTGGAGTTGGCGGCTTCCATGGTCTGGATCTGGTCGGCGCGCATCAGGGTGTTGTTGATGCGGCGCACCAGCTCGGGGCCGGAGTTGGCCGGATACAGGCTCTGGTCCGGGTACATGGCGCCGGCGACGTTGGCGTCGGCCGCGACCTGCCAGCCGGACAGGTAGATCGCCTTCAACCCGGCCCTGACCTGCTGCATGGCCTGGTTGCCGGTCAGCGCGCCGAGCGTGTTGACGTAGGGCTCGGCGTTCAGGAGCTCCCAGAGCCGCTCGGCGCCGCGACGCGCCAATGTGTGCTCGATGCGGAGCGAGCCGGACAGCCGGCGGACATCCTCCATGCCGTAGTCGCGGCGGATGCCGGCGAAGCGGCCCGGCTTGGTTCGGGTACGGTCTTCAAACGCCTGGGTCATCGGGTGGCCCTCCTCGGTGCCGGTTCGGCGGCGCTCATTTTATTTTGCGCCGCAACATGACCATCATTTATTCACCACCGAACTCGTCTGACCATAACCTATTGTTTGAAAACGAGTAACATTGTCTTCTAAGTAATTATCTCATTCGATAATTTGTAAAGTTTGTAAATTTCTTCGCGTTCGCAAACGCCCTTCGGTACAGTGCCGCACGGCGACGACGGGAAGGGCCCGCGGATGGCAGGCGAACGGTTGGACCGCAAGGCCATGCTTGGCCACAAGGTCCGTCGGCTCCGGTTGGACCAGGGGCTGAGCCAGACCGAGATGGCCGCGCAGATCGGCATCTCGCCGAGCTACCTGAACCTGATCGAGCACAATCAGCGGCCGGTCACGGTGCCGCTGCTGTTCAAACTCGGCAACGCCTTCGAGATCGACCTCAAGGAATTTGCCGAGGACGACGACCAGCGGCTCGCCGCCGGCCTGTCCGAGGTGTTCGGCGACCCGCTGTTCGAGGGCCAGGGCGTGTCCGGCCGGGAGTTGCGCGAGCTGGTCGCCGCCGCCCCTGCCGCCGCTCATGGCGTGCTGACGCTGTACCGCGCCTACCGCCGGATCTGGGAGAACGCGCAGGTGCTGGCGCATGAGGCCGGCGGCGACGGCACCGGCGACGGCCCGCTGCCGCCCGACAGCCCGGTCGAGGCGGTGCGCGACGTGCTGGAGGCCGAGGCCAATCACTTCGACGACCTGGAGCGCGCGGCCGAGGAACTGTGGGACGACGCGACCCTCGACCGCGACGCGTTGTTCGCCGGGCTGCGCGCCCATGTGAAGGCGGCGCACGGCATCGAGGTGCGGGTGATGCCGGTCGAGGTGATGGCCGACACGCTGCGGCGCTGGGACTACCACCGCCGCCGCATCCTGATCTCCGAGACCCTGCTGCCGTCGGCCCGGATCTTCCACCTCGCGGTCCAGCTCGCCCTGATCGGCCACCGCGAGCGCCTCGACCGCATCGTCGAGCGGGTCGAACTGCCGAACGACGAGGCCCGCGGGCTGTTCCGCATGACGCTCGCCAACTACTTCGCCGGCGCCGTGATGATGCCGTACCCGGCCTTCCTGCAGGCCGCCAAGGACCTGCGCTACGACATCGAACTGCTGCGCCGCCGGTTCGGCGCCAGCGTCGAGCAAGTTTGCCACCGGCTGACCACCATGCAGCGCTCCGGCGCCCGCGGCGTGCCGTTCTTCTTCCTGCGGGTCGACAACGCCGGCAACATTTCCAAGCGGCTGTCCGGCGGCGGCTTCCAGTTCGCGCGTTTCGGCGGGACCTGTCCGCGGCTGGTGGTGCACGACGTGTTCCGCAGCCCGGGCCAGTTGCTCACCCAGGTCGCCCGGTTGCCGGACGACACCACCTTCCTGATCATGGCCCGCACCCTGGACCCGATCGGCGGCGGCCGCGACCGGCTGCAGCCGCGCTACTCGATCGCGCTCGGCTGCGAGCTGAAGGATGCCCGCCACCTGGCCTATGGCGACGGCACCGATCCCAAGAAGCCCGAGGCGTTCACCCCGGCCGGCGTCAGTTGCCGGGTGTGCGAGCGGCTGGACTGCACCCAGCGCGCCCATCCGCCGGTCAACCACCGCATCCGGGTCGACCAGGCGATGCGCCGGGCCCAGCCCTTCGACTTCGTGCGGTAGGGGCGGCCGTCAACCCAGCCTTCCTCATCTCGGATCGGGCAGCTGCAAGCGGGCCGGAGCCGGGACCGGTCATGTGCGGCCATGCTCAGGTCCCGGGTCGCCGCTGCGCGTCGCCCGGGATGAGGACCAAAGGTAAAGGCATGCTCCCCGGAAGCTGTCTGTTGTTCCGGCGACACCGTTACTGCTAGCCTGAGCGCCCCCGCCCGTGTCAAACGACGGCATGCGCACGCTCTTTCACCTCGCTCTGTCACCGCAGTCGCGTCTGGTTCGCCTCGTCCTCGGCGAGAAGCGGATGGAGGCACATCTGCGCGCCGAGCCGATCTGGGACCGCCGCGAGGATTTCCTGGCGATCAATCCGGCCGGCGAAGTGCCGGTGCTGGTCGAGGACGACGGCACCACCATCGCCGGCGCCGGGCCGATCGCCGAGTATCTCGAGGAGACCTGCCCCGACCCGCCGCTGCTGCGGGGCGATCCGGCCGGGCGCGCCGAGACCCGGCGCCTGGTGGCCTGGTTCGACCGCAAGTTCGACCGCGAGGTGACCGACCTGCTGGTCGGCGAGAAGGTGCTGAAGCGCTTTCTCGGTATCGGCGAGCCGTCCAGCGAGGCGATCCGCGCCGGCCACGCCAACATCGTCATCCATCTCGACTACATCGGCTGGCTGGCGGAACGGCGCACCTGGCTGGCCGGCGATCACTTCTCGCTCGCCGACGTGGCGGCGGCGACCCATCTGTCCTGCGTGGACTATCTCGGCGACGTGCCGTGGGACCGCAATGCCGAGGCCAAGGATTGGTACGCCCGGGTCAAGTCGCGGCCCAGCTTCCGGCCGCTGCTCGCCGATCACGTCTCCGGACTGCGCCCCGCGAAGCACTACGCCGACCTGGATTTCTGAGCTCGCGGCCCGCGCCGTGCCGGGGGCCCTTGCCGGTTGGCCGTTAAGGCTTCGGTAATGGCCCGGCCCTAGGGTCGTTCAGGAGTGTGAAGGACCAAGGACATGATGGAGACGAGCCTCAGTTCAACTGAAGGCGATCGACGGCTGTCCCGGGAGGCGGCGACCCAACTGCGGGAGATCGCCCACGAGTTGCGCAATCCCCTGAACGCACTGACCGCGATCGCCGAGATCTTCCGGGACGAGCGCTTCGGCGCCTTGCCGGGCGACAAGTACACCGACTATGCCGAACTCGCCCACGGCGCCGCCTTGCGCATGCTGCGGTTGTGCGACCGGCTGCTGCTCGAGGATCCGGCCGCACGGTCGGTCGCGACATCGCCGGTCGGGCAGGTCCTGACGGACATCGTCGGTCTGTTCGGGCCGATGGCAGAGGAGCGCGGCGTCCGGCTGGTTCTCGATCTGCCGGAGTCGCTGCCCGACATCCAGGTCGAATCCGAGGCGCTGATGTCGGCGGTCAACAACCTGGTGGTCAATGCCATCAAGTTCACGCCGCGCGGCGGGCAGGTGACCGTCGCGGCCCGTACCGAGCCGTCGAAGAACGTGGCCGTGCTGGTGATCTCGGATACCGGCATCGGCATGGAACCCGAGGAGGTCGCCCGCGCCATGGCACCGGGCTGGGCGGGCATCAGGTCGACGGTCGGCGTGCACGGCGATGGCGGCAGCGGCATGGGACTGTCGGTGGTGCGCCGTCAGGTCGAGATCCTGGGCGGCTCGCTCGAGCTGCGCTCGGCCAAGGGCCGGGGTACCTGCGCGATCATTCGACTGCCGTTGTCCGTCGACGGTGCCTGACGTCCCTACCCGGCGAGCAGGGCGTCGACGGTGTCGGCCAGGATCGCCAGGTCGCGCTCGGTCGACAGCCGGTGATCGCCATCCTTCAGCAGCCTGATCTGCACGTCGTCGCCTTCGAGACGATCGACGAGCGTGAGCGCGTGACGGTACGGCACGTCCGGGTCGCGCATGCCCTGCAGCAGGCGGACCGGCACCCGGATCGGGATCGGGGCGCGCAGCAGCAGGTGGTTTCGGCCATCCTCGATCAGGTCCATGGTCACGATGCTCGGCTCGTCGGAATACTCCGAGGGCAGCCGCAGAATCCGGTCCCGGGCAAGCGTGGCGCGCTGGTCCTCGTCGAACTCCGCCCACATCAGGTCCTCGGTGAAGTCCGGTGCCGCCGCGATCCCGACCAGGCCGGCGACCCGCTCCGGGCGGGCGAGGGCGACCAGCAGCGCGATCCACCCACCCATCGAGGAACCCACGAGGATCTGCGGACCCCCGGTCAGGGCGTCGATCGCCGCCAGGGCATCGTCGCGCCAGCGCCCGATGGTGCCGTCCTCGAACCGCGACGTGGACTGGCCGTGGCCGCGATAGTCGAAGCGCAGAAAGGCGTGGCCGCGGCTGCACACATGGGCTTCCAGCGCGGTCGCCTTGGTGCCGGTCATGTCCGAGGCGTAGCCGCCGAGGAACACCACGCCGGGCGAGCGGCCGGGGGTACGGTGATAGGCGAGAACCTGGCCATCGGCGGTCTCGAGGCGGTCCGCGGCGACAGAATTGGCGGCAGAATCGGTGGCGGGGCGGTCCGGTGACGCCGGCTGCGACGCATCCGTCATTGTGCTAGGGTCTCCCGGACATGGACTATCGATGGTTGGAAGGGCCGGTGAACGAGCCGCTCAATCTGGACGCGACGACCGCGCCGGACTTTATCAGGATCATCGAGGATTACGAAGCGTTCCGCCGGACGACCCCCAGGGGAGGGCCGACGGTGCTTCAGGTCCTGCCGGCGCTGGTGTCCGGCGGGGTGGAGCGCGGCACTGTCGACGTCGCGCGCGCCCTGGTGGAAGCCGGCTGGCGGGCCCTGGTGGTGTCGCGCGGCGGCCCGATGGTGCACGAGTTGGAACGGGTCGGTGCCCGCCACATCACCCTGCCTGTGCATTCCAAGAACCCGTTGCGGTGGCGTGCGACCTTCGACGCCCTGACCGATCTGATCTGGCACGAGGGTGTCGATCTGGTGCATGCCCGGTCGCGGCTTCCGGCCTGGCTGGCCTGGCGAGCCGCGCGGCGCAACCGGGTGCCGTTCGTGACCACCTTCCACCAGCGTCCGGCCGCCGCCACCGCGGTGAAGCGGCTGTACAATTCGGTGATGGTTCGCGGCGACCGGGTGATCGCGATCTCGCACTACGTCGCCGACCGCCTGCTGGCCGACTACGGCCTGGACCCGGCGCGCCTCAGGGTGATCCCGCGCGGTGTCGACCTGACCCTGTTCGATCCCGGCAAGGTCACCGCCGAACGGCTGGTCCGGCTGTCGGACCGCTGGCGGATCCCGGACGGCGTGCCGGTGGTGATGATGCCGGCGCGGGTCACGAAGTGGAAGGGTCACGGCCTGCTGGTCGAGGCGCTGTCCCGGCTGGAGCGCGGCTCCTGCCACTGCCTGATGGTCGGCGAGGACGAAGGTCGGCGCAGCGTCAAGGCAGCGCTCGAGCCGGTCATCGCGCGGCTGGGCCTGACCCCGCACGTCCACTTCGTCGGTCGCTGCGACGACATGCCGGCGGCCTACAAGCTGGCCGACGTGGTGGTCTCGGCGAGCCTGGACCCCGAGCCGTTCGGCCGGGTGATGATCGAGGCCCAGGCGATGGGGCGGCCGATCGTGGCGACCGACCATGGCGGCGCCCGCGAGTCCGTCCTGGCGGGCCAGACCGGCTGGCTGGTGACGCCCGGCGACCCGGGGGCGATGGCCGACGGCATCCGGGCCGCGCTGGAGCTCGACACCGAGGGCCGGCGGCGGCTGTCCGAACGGGCGGTCGCGCATGTGCACGGGCATTTCTCGCGCTATCAGATGTGCGCGCGGACGCTGGCGGTGTATAGCGAGTTGCTGGACGAGAAGGCGCCGAGCGCCGACGACAGTGCGGTCGCCGCCGTCTGATGCCGACCGTAAGCCTGCCCCGAAGCCTGCCCCGAAGCCTGCCCAGTCGAGTGGAATGCCCCGTCCCCGCATCCTGGTGATCAAGCTCGGCGCTCTCGGCGACTTCCTGATGGCGCTCGGGCCGATGCAGGCGATTCGCCGGCACCACCCGGACGCCGAGCTGGTGCTGCTGACCCGGCCGGCCTATCGCGCGCTGGGGGTTGCCACCGGGCTGTTCCAGGAGATCTGGCTGGACCCGGCGCCGCGCTGGAATCCGGTCGCATGGCTGCGCTGGCGGGCGCGGCTGCGGGCCGGCGGGTTCGCGCGGGTCTACGACCTGCAGACGTCCGATCGGACCGCCGGATATTTCCGATTGTTCCGATCCGGCCGGGCGCCGGAATGGTCGGGCAAGGTTGCGGGCGGCAGTCATCGCCATGTCTATCCTGCCGACCACCGGATGCACTCCATCGACCGCCAGCGCGCCCAACTGGCGGTCGCCGGCATCCCCGATGTGCCGCTGCCGGACCTGTCGTTCCTGGACGGCGACGTCGTCGGATTCGGCCTGCCGGAGCGGTTCGCGCTGCTGATCCCGGGCTCGTCGCCGGAGCGGCCCGGCAAGCGCTGGCCGGCCCGCTGCTACGGGGAATTGGCGGCGCATCTGGCGGCGCGAGGCGTGACCCCGGTGGTGGCGGGAGGTACCGCCGAGGCTGTAGAGGCCCGGGCAATCGCAGCCGTCGAACCTTCGACGGTCGATCTGACCGGCCGCACCGACCTCGGCCAGTTGGCGGCGCTGGCCCGCCGGGCGGACGTCGCGATCGGCAACGATACCGGCCCGACCCATCTGGCGGCGCTCGCCGGCTGCCCGACCGTGGCGCTGTTCTCGGCGGCATCGGATCCCGCCAAGACCGCGCCGCGCGGTAGCGATGTCCGAGACCTGCATGCCGCCTCGCTGGCCGATCTACCGGTCGCGCAGGTTGTCGCGGCGTTGACGGGGATCATTTGAAATAGGAATTTACATATTTTCGAATACCGGATAAAACCTGCCGCTTCATCGTGAGGAGCGTGTCATGCCGATCACCTTCCGGGACTACCGGCCGCTGGCCGAGGAGAACGAGGGCAACATCCCCTGGATGTACTTGGATACCCGAGGGAACGTCACGGTCGGCATCGGCCATTTGCTGGCGGTGCCGGTCGACGCCGAGGCGTTGCGTTTCATCGAGCAGGATACTGGCCGACCGGCGGCCCGCGAGGGCATCCGCGCGGCCCATGCCGCCGTGCAAGGGGCGTCTCAGCTGGCGGCCAGCGGTGCGGGCGCGTTCGAAGCCGTGTCGACGGTTCGTCTGACTGAGGCTGGGGTGGAGGCCGTGTTCGAACGGGACTTCAGTCGGATCATCCGCCGCACCCGCGCGCTGTTCCAATCCGTCGGTGGCGGGTTCGACAGCTATCCCGATCCGGCCCAGATCGCAGTCGTCGATATGGCGTTCAATCTGGGTCCGGACGGGCTGTTCAGGAAATACCGAAAGTTCCGGAACAACGGCCTCGCCCGGCGGGACTTCGCGGTCGCCGCGGACGAGTGCTTTCGCCACGGTATCTCGGCGGCGCGTAATACCGTGACGCGTAGCTTGTTGCTGGAGGCCGCGGGCATCGAATTGCGGGACCGATAGGGCCAGGGTCGCCCGTGGCGCATTTGAGAACCACGACACCGCATGGTTTCATGGTGGGGCGATCGAATACGCCATGGGGCGAAACGGCGCTCCGTCTCCGGGGAGGAATCAGCAGTGGCCACCGACTATCGCGACTACCAGCCATTCGCCGAGCGGTACGAGGGCAAGATCGACTGGATGTATCTCGATACCGTGGGAAAGGTCACGGTCGGCATCGGCCACATGATCCCGTCGGCGGACGAGGCGGCGGCCCTGTCGTTCGTCGATCCGGCGAGCGGGACCGCGGCAACCGGCGATGCGATCAGGGCAGCGTTCGCGGCTGTGCAGGCCGCTGGCAGCGGCGACGACCGTCCGGCCGGGGCCTTCCAGTCGTTGACGACCATCCGGCTGCCGGACGCCGCGGTCACCGCGCTGTTCCAGGCCGACTACCAACAGATCGTCGGTCGCATCCGCACGCTGTTCCAGAATGTCGGCGGCGGGCTGGATTCCTATCCCGACCCGGCCCAGCTCGCGGTGATCGACATGGGGTACAACCTCGGGCCGGAAGGTCTGTACGACAAGTTCCCGACGTTCCGGACCAAGGGGCTGGCGCCGCGGGCCTTCGACGTCGCGGCCCGCCAGTCCCACCGTCTGGGCATCTCGGAGGAGCGCGACAAGTGGACCGCGGACATGCTGATGCAGGCGGCACAGATCGAGGCGCGTCGCGCATAGGCAACGGGAGGGCCGGACATGCTCAGGATCTGGGGACGCGACGACTCGTTCAACGTGCAGAAGGTGATGTGGCTGGTCGGCGAACTCGGGCTCGAGCATGAGCACATTCCGGCCGGCGGCTCGTATGGCGGCCTCGACGACCCGGCGTTCCGGGCGATGAACCCGCACGGCCGGGTGCCGGTGATCGACGACGGCGGCGTGGTGGTCTGGGAATCCCACGCCATCCTGCGCTACCTGGCGGCGAGATATGGCGACGGGACCTTCTGGGCCGTCGACCCGGCCGAACGGTCGCTGGCCGACCGCTGGATCGACTGGTCCGCGACGTCGTTGCAGCCGGACTTCCTGAACGGCGTGTTCTGGGGCTTCTACCGTACCCCCGAGGCCCGGCGCGATACTGCCGCGGTGGCCGCGAAGGTGGCGGCCTGCGCCCGCCACATGCATCAGCTCGACCGCGCCCTGGCCGACCGGCCCTGGCTCGGCGGCGACCACTTCGGCCTGGCCGACATCCCGGCCGGCACCAACCTGTTCCGCTACTTCGGCGTCGAGGTCGAGCGTCCGGCGGTGCCGAACGTCGAGGCCTGGTATCGCCGCCTGCAAGAACGGCCGGCCTACCGCGCGCACGTGATGTTGGCGTTCGACCACCTGTACGGCCGGCTGGCGTACTGAGGCGGTTGGTCAACGGGAGGTTGACCGCGTGCGGTGCCCTTGCTGGGATCGCTACCGAAGCCACCCGTCCCCAGGGAGTATTCCATGCCGCACAGCCCGCTCGACCCGGCGACCGTCGGAGTCCTCAATGTACCCAACTATACCCACGCTATCGCCAGCGAAGGGGCGACCCGCTGGCTGCACCTGTCCGGACAGGTCGGCCTCAATCCCGACGGCAGCGTGGCGGCGAGCGCGTTGGACCAGTGCCGGCAGTCGCTCGCCAACATCGCCGGCCTGCTGCAGGCCGGCGGCATGGGGGTCGAGGACATCGTCCACATGCGGATCTTCCTGATCGACCGCGCCGACCTCGGCGCTTTGCGACAGGCCCGCGGCGAGTTCCTCGGGGACCGCAAGGTCGCCAGTACCCTGGTCTACGTCTCGGGCCTGGTCGACCCGTCCTGGAAGGTCGAGGTCGAGGTGGTCGCCGCGAAATAGCGGGCGGCCAGCCTCAGGTCTGGCCGAACAGGAAGGCCAGCAGGGCGAAGCGGCGACCGGAGCGCATCGCCATGACCTCGTGAAGCAGCGAGCAGGAGAACACGATGGCCGAGCCGGTCGGGGTCTTGTAGGCGGCCTCGGAGAACTCCGGGAACCGCAGTTCGGCGCCCTCGTATTCGTCGGCGTTCAGGTTGATCGTCACCGCGAACCGGCGGTGCGCCACGAACGGCAGGGTGTTGTCGCGATGGCCGTGCTGCGAGCCGCCGCGGTAGCCCTCGTAGCAGGCGATGCGGTAGCGCTCGTGCCGGGTGACCTCGTAGTTGAATGCCTTCTGGATCTCCGGCATCAGCCGCGGCACCAGCCGCTGGTCGATGACCGCGTTGTTGGCCGGCGCGCAGACCCAGTGGTCGACGCGGTCGTTGCGGCCGTATTCCGGGATCCGCATCTTGCAGTCGGTGGTGCGGCCCTGCAGCTGGTTGTGCCCGGGCTCGACGAATTCCTGGCCCTGCATGGCATAGATGCCGATCAGCCGGCGGCAGTCCTCGGGGCTGAGCACGTCCGGTACCACCAGCACCGGCGGGTGGATCGCCGGCACCCCGGCGGCCTGGCGCTTCTCGGCCAGCGGCCGGGCGCGCTCCAGCACGATTGCCGCCGGATCGCCGTCTGCATCGGCATCGACGCAGGCGAGCACGTGGCCGTTCGGACCGATCGCCAGAACCACCGTGGCGTCGCGGCCGCGACCGGCCGCGACCCCCATCCGCCGCAGCGCCGCGCCGTCCGGGTCGGCCAGCACCGGGAACGGTGCCGCCGTCGCGCGGTCGGCCTCGGCGGCCGGCAGCACCAGGTGGACGTGGATCCGCAGCTCGTCGAGGGCGTCGCGGCGGCCGGCGAACGCCGCCACCGCTGCCGCGGTCCGCGGCCGGCCGAGCGCGCCGGCGAACACCAGCACGTGGAAACGGCCGGCCTCCTCGTCGGAGAAGGCATCGAACTCGGCACCGGACCGACGCCGCAGTGTCAGCCGCGGGGCAATGTCGCCGGTCTCGGGGCGGGCGATCGGCGGCTGGATCTGGGCAGTCACGATGCTTCACCTCTGTCACTGACGCTATCAGTCAGCCCTGAGTGACTTGCCAGGGCAAGAGGCAATCCGGCAATGTCGTTTCGACGATTGATCGGGTTGCACCCCTGTCGTACTGACCTTCGTCGACCGACCTTTGGTGGCTGTGGCGATGCGCATTTTGGACTCTCGCAGACTCCTTCTGGGCGCCGCACTTCTGCTCGGCGTCGTGTCGACGGCTTCTGCGCAGGACAAGTCGCTCTACAATAAAGTGTTCTTTGAGACCTTCATGGTGCGTTGCATGGCACCGGCGCACGGCGGTCTGGCCTACAACACCGAAAAGATGACGCGCGTCGCCGACCGGCTGGCGAAGCACTGGCTCGACGGCGGACCCGGAAGCGTCTGGAGTCCCGATCTTTCCGTGAAGGTTCTGCTGGTCCTCCGCGGCGACGGGAGTTGCATGGTCGTGTCCGCGGACGGCGATGCGGCCGCGATGAAGGCAAGGGTCGCCAAGTGGTTCGATGAACCGCCGTCGCCATTCGAGCGCGACGTGTTTCGGCCCTTGCCGGACGGTGGTTTCGAGTCGAAGTATCACCGGGATTGCGGTGGCGGCCTGTGGTGCTCTGTTATCATCAATGCACGCGGCGAAGCGAAGCAGGGGCAGCTCGCCTTGATGGCCATGGCCGCGCGGGTTAGGCCCTGATGCAGGCGGCGGCGGAGGCGAAGCTCCGGCTGGGGGGCTCCGGCCGCGCCGAATGACCGACGCTGCCCTTGCGACCGCGGCCCCGCCGCGTTAAGTAACCCAGCACATGATACAAGCAGGCGAACCGATGCGCCGCTCGCGCGAGCTGACTAGCCGGCCGTCTTGGACGCTCAGCGTCTGAGGCGGCTTCCTATCGCAGGGCCGGTGAAAGCCGGCCCGACCGGTCCCTGTCAGCCAATCGCTTCGAGTCGAGACACGCCATGCCTGCCATAACGCTCCCCGACGGTTCCGTCCGTTCCTACGACCAGCCGGTCACGCCGGCCCAGGTTGCCGCCGATATCGGCCCCGGCCTTGCCAAGGCCGCCTTCGTCGCCAAGGTCGACGGCAGGTTCGTCGACCTGAACCTCAGCATCGAGAACGACGCCACCCTCGCCCTGGTGACCCGCAAGGACGAGGCGGCGCTGGAGCACATCCGCCACGACTGCGCCCATGTGCTGGCCGAGGCGGTGCTGGAGCTGTATCCGGAGACCCAGGTCACGATCGGCCCGTCGATCGAGAACGGCTTCTATTACGACTTCTTCCGCGAGGTGCCGTTCACGCCGGACGACCTGGTCGCCATCGAGAAGCGGATGCACGACGTCGTCGACCGCGACGAGGCGATCACGCGCGAGGAGTGGACCCGCGACCAGGCGGTGCTGCACTACAAGAAGACCCACGAGCCGTTCAAGGTCGAACTGGCCGAGGCGATTCCCGAGGGCGAGATCATCAGCTTCTACCGGCAGGGCGAGTTCCTCGACCTGTGCCGCGGCCCGCACGGCCCGTCCACCAAGTCGGTCGGCCATGCCTTCAAGCTGATGAAGGTGGCGGGTGCCTACTGGCGCGGCGACAGCAGCAAGCCGATGCTGCAGCGGATCTACGGCACGGCCTTCGCCGACCAGAAGCAGCTCGACGCCTACCTGCACATGCTGGAGGAGGCCGAGAAGCGCGACCACCGGCGCCTGGGCCGCGACCTCGACCTGTTCCACATCCAGGAAGAGGCGGTCGGCTCGGTGTTCTGGCACCCCAAGGGCTGGACGCTGTACCGCGCCATCGAGACCTATATCCGCGGCCGCCTGGAGGAAGGCGGGTATCGCGAGATCAAGACGCCGCAGTTGATCGACCGGGCGCTGTGGGAAGCCTCGGGCCATTGGGAGAAGTTTCGCGAGCATATGTTCACGGCCAATGCCGAGGACGATCGCGTGCTGGCCCTGAAGCCGATGAACTGCCCGGGCCATGTGCAGGTCTACAAGCAGGGCTTGAAGTCGTATCGCGACCTGCCGCTGCGGCTCGCCGAGTTCGGGTCCTGCCACCGCAACGAGCCGTCCGGCGCGCTGCACGGCATCATGCGGGTGCGGGCCTTTACCCAGGACGACGCCCACATCTTCTGCACGGAAGACCAGATCACCGACGAGAGCATCCGGTTCTGCGACCTGCTGAAGAGCGTCTACACGGATTTCGGTTTCGAGGAGATCCGCATCAAGTTCTCCGACCGTCCCGCGGTGCGGGCCGGCGAGGACGCGGTGTGGGACCGTGCCGAGGGCGCGCTGCGCGCTGCTTGCGATGCCGCCGGCCTGGACACCACGCTGAACCCGGGCGAGGGCGCGTTCTACGGCCCGAAGCTCGAGTTCGTGCTGCGCGACGCCATCGGCCGCGACTGGCAGTGCGGCACCCTGCAGGTCGATTTCGTGCTGCCGGAGCGGCTCGATGCCGAGTATGTCGGCGAGGACGGCGCGCGCCACCGGCCGGTCATGCTGCACCGGGCGATCTTCGGCTCGATGGAGCGCTGGATCGGTATCCTGATCGAGCAGTATGCCGGGCGCTTCCCGATGTGGCTGTCGCCGCTGCAGGTGGTGGTCGCCACCATCACCAACGACGCCGACGGCTACGCGGCCGAGGTCGCGGCGGCGTGCAAGGCGGCCGGGCTGCGGGTGGCCATGGACCGCCGCAACGAAAAGATCAACTATAAGGTCCGCGAGCATTCGGAGGCCAAGGTGCCGGCGATCCTGGTGGTCGGCGCGCGCGAGGCCGAAGGCCGAAGCGTTGCCGTGCGCCGGCTCGGCGGTCAGGCCCAGGAAGTGCTTGCGCTGGACGAAGCGGTTAATAGACTTAGGGCCGAAGCCACTCCGCCGAGTGGGCAGGCATGAGCGTTACAGCAACCATCAGAAGGAGACGACCCCATAGCTAGACCCCCGTTCAACGCCGCGCCGCCGTCCAAGGACGGCCCGCGCGTCAACCGCGAAATCAACGTGCGCAACGTGCGCTGCGTCGGCCCCGAAGGCGAGATGATCGGCGTGCTGAGCTTGGCCGATGCGCTCGTTCAGGCTGAGCAGTTCGGGCTCGACCTCGTCGAGGTGTCGCCGAACGCCGACCCGCCGGTCTGCAAGATCCTCGATTTCGGCAAGTTCAAGTACGAGGCCCAAAAGAAGAAGAACGAGGCCAAGAAGAAGCAGAAGGTCATCGAGGTCAAAGAGATCAAGATGCGCCCGAACATCGACGATCACGACTACCAGACCAAGATGCGGGCCGTGAACCGGTTCCTCGAGGACGGCGACAAGGTCAAGCTGACCATGCGCTTCCGGGGCCGTGAGATGGCGCACCAGGAGATCGGCCTGAACGTGCTGCGGCGGGTACAGGACGAACTCGCCGAGGTGGCGAAGGTCGAGTCCCACCCGAAGCTCGAAGGCCGCCAGATGATCATGGTGGTCGCACCGCGCTGACCGGTCCGGCGCGCGACCCGAGATTTCCGAATGGCCCGGAGTGCCGCTCCGGGCCATTCGTCGTTTCGGCGTGGACGTTCCGACGCGTCGACGGCCGTTGCCGCCGACAGGGCAGGGGCCGGAACCGTCGCGGCGCTCTGCTCAGAACCAAGTCCCGGTCAGTGTGACCGGCGCCACCCCCAGGCCCAGCTTGAAGCGGCTGACCCCCGGCATCGAGGCGTCGAGGCCGCCGAGGTCGAGCCAGCGGACCCCGGCGCCGGCCAGCCGGATGACGCCCTCCCAGAGCAACCGGTTGTGGGCGTGCTCGGCGCGGCCTTCCGGCCCGGTCCAGGCGAGATGATAGGTGGCGGCGTCACCGTGGCGCAGGAACAGTACGCCGGCTATCGGCTCCGAGCCGCGCTCGGCCTGCAGCACCAGCACATCCTGCGGGCGCGGGGCGAGCCGCGCGAGGACCGAGGCGAAACTGCCGGTCGGGCCGCCGAAGCGCCGGCGCCGGCGGTGCGCGTCGTGGCGTTCGGCCAACCAGTCCAGCGCCGCGCCGCCATGCGTCTCGCGGATCCGCAACCGCGCCTTCTCGGCGCGCACCAGCTGGTTGCGCCATTTCTGGTCGAGGCCCCGGCGCAGCGCCTCGGCGCCGACCGAGAGATCGAGCCAGGCGGTGGTGTAGCCGGTTACCGTGCGGCGCATGCCCAGGCCGCGCATCATCTGCTCGGCATCCGGGCCGTCCGCCAGCTCCGGAGTCCAGAACAGCGCATTGGCCCGCCGCAACGGCCAGCGGTCGCGGATCAGCCGGAATACCGCCGATCGCAATGCCGGGTCCGGCTCGGCATCGAGGAACAGCGGGCCGCGCACCACCTTGACCAGACGGACGGTTCCGGCGATCGACCAGACCAGCGCCTGCACCAGGGCGACGGTCCGGCCGTCGTTGCGGAAGATCCCCCTTACCGGACGATACCGCGAACCGGTGGCGACGGCGTTGCCATAGGCCCAGCTCTGTTCCAGGGGCGCCCGCCCGACGGCCTCCAGCAACCGCGTCCAGTCGCGCTCGTTGCCGCTCCCGCACGACAGCTCGACCCCGTCGCTGCTGGCCGCGACCACCCCAGGGGCTGTTCGGGCGGCCGGTTCCGGCCCGCGGTCTCGTTGCTGTCGCCCCGGTTCCTGCCCATGGTTCCGCGGTTTTGCCATGCGCCGTGTTTCCCGCCCGCCATCGAGCCGCTAGTGTTCCGCCGGTGATCACCCTGTTCAAGAAGCCCGTGCGCGTCCACGGCCATCGTATCCCGGCCCGCCGCTACACCGGCTGGGCGCTGGTCTATGTGCTGCTGTGGGTGGCGCTGCCGGTGACCGCGGCGATGCTGTTGCTCGACCTGCTTGGCTGGGCGGTGACGGTGAAGCTGTTCGGGGCGTCGTGCTACGGCATCGGCTGCCTGTTGGGATAGCTGGCGACCATGGTCCTGGCATTCGATGCGCACCTGCCCGACAGCCTGCCGGGGCGGACCGTGCGCGAAGTGCGGCACGCCGACGCCGACGGAACCTTGGAGATGGTGTCGGGCGATCCCGATCCACGGCTGCACGGGGTCGTGCTCGACTACACCGGCTATCGGGAGCGGTCGGCAGGCCCGCTGCGGCGGCGCGAGTTGCCATGGCCCGGCGTCGTCCTGATCTTCGACTTCGGCCCGACCCTGCGGTTCCTCGACCCGGACGGCACGGCGCCGGCGGTCCGGCACGCCGGCGGCTTCCTCGCCGGCCTGCACGACACCACGGTGCTGACCGAGACCGCCGGCGCGCAGAGCGGCCTGCACGTCAACCTGACGCTACTCGGGGCGCGCCGGCTGCTCGGCCTGCCGATGGCCGGGCTGGCGAACCGCGTGGTCGGGGTCGACGAGGTGTTCGGGCCGGCCGGCCGGCGGCTGGTCGAGCGGTTGCGCAACGTGCCCGACTGGGCGGCCCGCTTCGACCTCCTGGATGCGGCGATCCGGCGTCGCCTGGCCGAGACCGAGCCGCTGCCGGGCCTTGCCGTCGCCGGGTGGCGACGCCTCGAGGCCAGCGGCGGGCGGATCGCCATCGGCGACCTTGCTGCCGGGTTGGACTGCAGCCGCCGGCATCTGATCGCGGTGTTCCGGGACCACGTCGGTCTGCCGCCGAAGACCGTGGCGCGGGTGCTGCGCTTCCACCGGGCGATCGCGCTGTACGATCAGGGCCTGTGCGGCGGCTGGGCCGACATCGCCTACGCCTGCGGCTACACCGACCAGGCGCATTTCGTGAACGACTTCCGGCGTTTCGCCGGCGTCAGCCCGACCGTGTTCCTGGCCGGCCGGCGGCCGGCGGAGCGCGCCACGCTGACGGGTTGAGCTCGCGGTAAAATCCTTGCAAGACCGATACCCGGCGGATGCCCAATGTTGCCGGACCGTCCATAGCGAGGATACGGCCATGACCGGCAACCCCAACGTCTTCCCCTGCGTGAAATATGCCGACGCCCCGGCGGCGATCGACTGGCTGGGCCGGGCTTTCGGCTTCAAGCGCCACTTCGTGGTGCCGGGCGAGGGCGGCGCCGTTTCGCACGCCCAGCTGCAGATCGGCGCCGGCCTGATCATGTGCGGGTCCGAGACCGCGCCCGATCCTGCCGATCCCCGGGCGACCGCGGCATTCGGGATCTATGTGCGGGTCGACGACGTCGACGCCCACCACGCACGCGCGGCGGCGGCCGGCGCCGAAGTCGTCGTGGCGCCGCGCGACACCGGGTACGGCTCCCGTGACTACTCCGCGCGCGACCTGGAGGGCCGGCTGTGGTGCTTTGGCGACTACGACCCGTATGCGGCGGCCTGAGCCGCCCTACTCGGGTTGCTTCTCCGGCGGCAGGTCGATGCCGGTCAGCTTCTGGAACACCTTGATGACCGCGGAGTCGTCCTCGCGTCCGAGGCCGGCGGCGGCCGCCGCCAGGAACAGCTGGTGGGCGGTCGCCGTCAGCGGCAGCGGGAAGGTGTGGCCCTTGCCGGTCTCCAGCACGATGCCGAGGTCCTTCACGAAGATGTCGACCGCGCTCTTCGGGGCGTAGTCGCCATCGAGGATGTGCGGTACCCGGTTGTTGAACATCCAGGACGCGCCGGCCGAGTTCGAGATCACCTCGAACAGGGTGTTCGGATCGACGCCGGCGCGGATGCCGAGGGCCATGGCCTCGGCCGAGGCGGCGATGTGGACGCCGGCCAGCAACTGGTTGATGGTCTTCACGGTCGAGCCGGTACCGTGCTTGGGGCCGAGCCGGTAGACCTTGGCGGCGATCGCGTCCAGCACGTCCTGGGCCATCAGGAAGGCTTCCTCGGGTCCCGACGCCATGATCGACAGCTGGCCGGTCTCGGCCCCGACCACGCCGCCGGAGACCGGCGCGTCGATCATGTGGATGCCGTGCTCCGACAGATGGAAGGCGGTCTCGACGGCGAAGCTTGCCGGGACCGTGGCGCTGGCGACCACCACCGAGCCCTCGTGCATGGCGCCGGCTGCCCCGGCCTCGCCGAACAGTACCGTGCGTGCCTGCTCGGCGGTGGCGACCAGGACGATCACCACGTCGGACTTCCGGCCGAGGGCGGCCGGACTCGAGGCGGCGTGGCCGCCGGCCTCCTCGAGCTCGAGCACGGCGGCGTCGCGGACGTCGAAGCCCCAGGTTTCGAATCCGGCGCGGCACAGGGTCTTCGCGACCCCGAGGCCCATCGAGCCGAGGCCGATCACCCCGACGGTAGTGGTGGAAGCAGCCATGACCTGTTCTCCGATCCGGCGGGTCGGCCCGACGATCCGCGGGCCACCCTGACAATCCGATGACCATACCCATGGACGGGATCGCGCGGAACAGCGCAAACGCGCCTCGCGGCCAGATCCGTGAGGATGCCAGCACCAGCCCGGCCCCGCCCGGTCAATCGGTGCCCGTTCCTACCCTCACCGATGGCGATTTGGAGGCTCATCACGGGTGCGAGGGTGTGATGCAGTGTGGCGGACGATCCATGCCACTGTCACGGTTCGGGAGGGACGCCATGCCGGCCTCGTTCGACCAGCTCTACGCCATCGCCGCCGAACGCCACGGCGGCCCCAGGGCCCTGGAGAGCCAACTGCCGGTGCCGAAGTCGCGCGATGCCTTGGCGGCGATCCCCGACGACCGCTGGCTGTCGGAGATGACCCGGCGGGTGTTCCAGGCCGGTTTCAACTGGAAGGTCGTGGACACCAAGTGGTCGGGCTTCGAGGCCGCCTTCGACGGCTTCGACGTGAACCGCTGCGCGATGATGAGCGACGAGGATCTGGACCGGCTGCTGTCGGATCCGCGCGTCGTTCGCAACGGCGCCAAGATCCGCTCGGTACGCGAGAACGCCGCATTGCTGCTCGACCTCGCCGCCGCCCATGGCTCGGCCGGGCGGGTGTTCGCCGACTGGCCGTCCGAGACCTATGCCGGCCTGCTCGAGCTGCTGAAGATCCGCGGCTCGCGCCTCGGCGGGCTGGCCGGCAGCCTGGCGATGCGCAGCCTCGGCAAGGACTCCTACCTGCTGTCGACCGACGTGGTGGCGGCGCTCAGGCGCGAGGGCGTGATCGACGGCCCGCCCGGCTCGCGCCGCGCCGGCCAGGCCATCCAGGCGGCGTTCAACGCCTGGATGGCCGAGAGCGGCCGCGGCCTGTCGCAGATCAGCCGGGTGCTGGCGCTGACGGTGGGGTAGGGCGGCGGTGGTGCGGATCACCGCAAGCGGTTATCCCGAATACAGCGTCGTTTGCATCGTTCGGAACGCGTCTTTGACCGCCGGCAGCCCTCCGAGCCTTTTCTTGCCCTCGCTCACACTGCCGTAGCGGGCGATCAGGAATGTTCCGAGTTTCCTTGTCGCCAGCTCGCTTTCCCCGCGCGCTTCATAGGCCCGAAGAATGGCCAGCAGTAAGTCTTTCATATCGCCATCCGCTACCGTCATTCCCGCCGACCTGACGCTTTCGGCCCGCTCCTGCCGTGTCCTGGGCGGGCTGGTGAACAGGACATAGCTCAGCACGTCGAACAGATCACTGTCCGGTGCATCGACGAGCCTCCGGATGTCGTCGAGCCGATCCCGGTCATATCCACGGTCGGCAAGCTGCGTCAGAAAATGCTCGCGATTGTCCGGATCGCTCCACACGGTGCGAAGCTGGTCCTCATCGGCAACGATACCCGACAGGTCGCCGAACAGCCGCTCAAGGAACTCCGCCGCCGACATGGGGCGGCCGTCTGGTCCCCAATAGGTCGTTGAAGCGATGTAGAGGATGCTTCGGGCCTTCCCGTCGGAAAGCCGCACTTCAATCTTTTCACGAGGAGGAGGGGCCGGGCCTTCTCCGAGTCCCCCAGGCTCATCACCCCCTTCCGGCCAGAGGGGTGGATCGGGTCGGGGCGTCGGCGGTTCAGGATCCAGCGGCTCGCCGTCCCAATCCGGGTCGTTGAAGTTCTCGTGCGCCTTCACGAAGTCCCAGATCGTGAAGAAGTCCTTGCCCTCATAGGTCCGCGTGCCGCGCCCGATGATCTGCTTGAACTCGATCATCGAGCGGATCGGGCGCATCAGCACGATGTGCCGGATGTTGCGTGCGTCGACCCCGGTGGAGAGCTTTTGGGAGGTCGTCAGGATCGTGGGGATCGTCTTTTCGTTGTCCTGGAAGTCGCGAAGATGCTGTTCGCCTATCGCGCCATCGTCGGCGGTCACACGGTGGCAGTAATTCGGGTTGGTGCTGACCTTCACCTGATTGATCAGGTCGCGCACCAGCGCCGCGTGATCCTGCGTGGCGCAGAACACCAGCGTCTTTTGCCGCTGGTCGATCTGGTTCATGAACTCCTTCACCCGGCTCAGTTCACGCTCCGGGATGACGATACGGGTGTTGAAGTCGGCCTCGGAGAAGGTGTCACCGTCAGCAACAGCACCGGCGATCACCTTGTCGCTGCCGTCATAGACGTACTCGTCGATGGTGCTGGCCATCTGGCGTACCTTGAACGGCGTAAGGAAGCCGTCGTCGATGCCGTCCCGCAGAGCGTAGGTGTAAACCGGGTCGCCAAAATACTTGTAGGTGTCGGCGTTGTGCCTGCGCTTCGGCGTGGCGGTCAGGCCTAGCTGGGCAGCAGGCTTGAAATACTCCAGCAGGCGGCGCCACTCGCTTTCGTCATTCGCCCCGCCCCTGTGGCATTCGTCGATCACGATGAAATCGAAGAAGTCGGGCGGGTACTGCGTGTAGACCGGTTCGCCCTCGCCGGTCATGAAGGTCTGGAAGATGGTGAAGAATAGGCTGGCGTTCCTGGGAGGCTGACCGCCGTTTTTGCGGATCGTGTCCGGGTCGATCCGGGTCACCGCATCGTTGGGGAAAGCGCTGAAGGCGTTATAGGCCTGATCGGCGAGGATGTTGCGGTCGGCCAGGAAGAGGATGCGCGGCCGGCGCACCGGCTCTCCCGACAGGTTCCACCTGGCCTGGAACAGCTTCCAGGCGATCTGGAAGGCGATGGAGGTCTTGCCGGTGCCGGTGGCCAAGGTCAGCAGGATGCGCCGGTCGCCCTTGGCCACGGCCTCCAGCGCCGCGTTGATGGCCTTGTGCTGGTAGTAGCGCAGCTCCCACTTGCCGCCGTCGGTCTCGAAATCCACGGCACCGAAGCGCTCGCGCCAGTCGTTGCGGGCGGCGAAGGTGCGATTCCATAGGTCGTCGGGTGTCGGGAACGGCAGGGCCATGTCGCCCTCGGCCCCCGTGGTCATGTCGATCTGGTACCAGTTCAGCCCGTTGGAGGCGTAGGCGAAGCGCGATCCCAGCCGGCTGGCGTAGTTCTTCGCCTGCCCGACGCCATTGCGATGGCTGACGCCCGCTCGCTTGGCCTCCAGCACGGCGAGCTTCTGGCCCTTGTGGAGCAGCACGTAATCGGCGGACAGCCCCTTGCCGCGCGTACCGCCCGACTGGATGCGGCCCGGACAGATAACTTCACGACGAACCTTGGAGCCGTTCTGTCCCCATCCCGCCGCCACAAGCACGGGGTCGATGCGCTCGGCGCGGGTATCGGCTTCGGTTTCATCGTAGAGGCTCATCCGGTCAGCTCGCTACGTCATGTCAATTCGCCCGCGAAGGCTTTCTGCAAAAGGGATTGGCGGAGGTCGTCGATGCCTTGAAGTTTAATATCGTATAGGGCCTCGGCCAATCTGCATTGGACCTCAATGCGATCTAGTTCATCAATCATTGTCAATTCCGTTGTCGGCTCGGGAAGTAATATAGGAAATGATCTAAGATAACCGAGGCCGACAAATTGCTGAGTAGTGCCTTTTGCTTCTGCCTGCATTTTCTCGACCACATATTTTGATCGAAGCATGTACCGCAGGAATTGGCCGTTCCTACGTTTTTTCATCTTGAACAACGCAACATTTTTGATCGCGAAGTCGGGCTCAACATCTACGACGATAGGGTTGCCAATTGTACCAATCATTGCGAATAGAACATCACCTTTGTCGACCCCACTTCGCCTGCATATTGAATCATAGTCTTCTTCAGAGATAAACTTCACTTTCTCAAAGTGAAGGCCGTCACGACCAAGATTCTTCGATGTGATCAATGCCCGTCCCGTTGGGTGGTACTTTGGACTGTCGTGCGTGCCGTCACGCACATCATATTCCTCCCCAAGTGTGGTGGAGCTCCAGCTATCTTTGCGCCGATCAATGAATGCGCTCAGACTTGCCTCAAACAACTCCCGCGCGTTTTGGAGGTTGGCTTCGGCGTGGACGCGGGCGCGGGCCAGACCCTCGAAGGCCTCGTCCAGAATCGCAACAATCCGCTGTTGTTCTTCGAGTGGTGGGAGGGGAATGAGGATTTCTCGGAGACGACCTTGATTGAGCTTAGGAACGGTCATCCCAGAGACGAACGGCATCAAATCTGCACCGTTCAGATAGTAAATAAGCCAGTCGTCCAAGATCCTGTCTCTCTTGGGGCGGATCACATGGGCATGGTTGTTGACCCATGTCCTCCCACTGATTGCGAATGCAGAGCTCGCTCCAGCCTCCCACTTCGCTCCATCTTCACCAATCAGAACCAAAGATTCGTCGAAGAGATAGCCGTCGACGTGATCGAGGATGCCGGTCGCGCCGTAGTATGGATACGGGCCGGATTTTCGATCTTTCTTGGTGATTGGCTTTCTCAGGCGGTCGAGTACTTCGACAAGGTCGCCAAGGGGCCTCGTTGCCCACCCAATCCCCGTAACTTCCGTCACAGCATCCCCCGGATATTCTCCAGAATATCCGCCGTCTCGGCATCCCGCGCCAGCATGTCGGCGATGATCTCTTCGGGGCTGCGCAGTGCCTCGGCCTCGGGCGCGTTGGGGTTCTTGACCGACAAGTCGTATGTCTCCTCGTCCAGATCGGCGCGGTTCACGATCCAGCTTTTCGGCCCGTTGGGGCGGGTGCGCTGCAGTTCCACGAACTCCGCCAGATCGTCGTCGTTCAGCGGGTTGGTCTTGCCCATGCTGCGGCCAGGATCGAGCTGGTAGAACCAGATGTCCCGCGTCGCGGCACCCTTCTCGAAGAACAGCACCACGGTCTTGACTCCGGCCCCCTGGAATGTGCCTTGCGGGCAGTCGAGGACGGTGTGCAGCTCCGCCGCCTCCAGCAGTTCCTTGCGCAGCGCGACGCTGGCGTTGTCGGTGTTGCTGAGGAAGGTGTTCTTGATCACCACCGCCGCACGGCCGCCGGCCCGCAGCTTGCGGATGAAGTGCTGCAGGAACAGATAGGCGGTCTCGCCGGTGCGGATCGGGAAGTTCTGCTGCACCTCGCGCCGCTCGCCGCCGCCAAAAGGGGGATTGGCCAGGATGACGTCGTGGCGGTCTTTCTCCTGAATATCCATCACGTTCTCGTTGAGCGTGTTGGAATGGACGAGGTTCGGCGCCTCGATGCCGTGCAGGACCATGTTCATGATCCCGATGATGTAGGCGAGGCCCTTCTTCTCCTGCCCATGGAAGGTGCGGGTCTGCAGCGTCTCGTAGTCGGCGGCCGACAGGCTGTCGGTGCGCATGTAGTCGTAAGCCTCGCACAGGAAGCCGGCCGACCCGCATGCGCCGTCGTAGATCGTCTCGCCGATCCTGGGGGCGGTGACCTCGATCATGGCCCGGATCAACGGGCGCGGCGTTTAGTATTCGCCGCCGTTGCGGCCGGCGTTGCCCATGCGGCGGATGCGGGATTCGTAGAGCTGGGACAGTTCGTGGCGTTCGGCCTGGCTGTTGAAGGACAGCCCGTCGACGGCCTCCAGCACGTCGCGCAGGATGTAGCCGGAGCGGAACTTGTTGCGCAGTTCGGTGAAGACCTCGCCGATCTTGTAGTTGATCGTCCGGGGGCCGGTGGCGGACTGCCGGAAGGCGGCGAGGTGGGGGAACAGTTCGCGGTCGACGAACTCGATCAGGTCGTCGCCGATGCGCGCGGCGTTGTGGTCGAACGCGCCGCCCGTCCTGGGGGCCGCCCACCGGTCCCAGCGGAACGCCCCGTCGATGATCGGCGTGTAGTCGTCGCCGTCGAGTTCGGCGCGGTCCCGGCGCTCGGTTTCGAGATCGTGGAGATACTTCAGGAAAAGGACCCAGGAGGTCTGCTCGACGTAGTCCAGTTCGTTGGCGATGCCTTCTTCCGCGCGAAGGTCGCGCTCGATCTTGTTGAATGCGGTCTCGTACAACGCCGTGTGCCTCTCGTCGGATAAACTTAGGTTGTATATCTTGCCCGACTGTTGATTTTAAACATCAAAATCGACCCTGTCCCGACCGGCCGCGCGCCGCCTACGCCAGCCCGCCGTTCACGTGGATCACCTGGCCGGTGACGTAGGAGGCGCCGCGCGACAGCAGGAAGCCGATCGCCGCGGCCACCTCGTCCGGGGTGCCCAGCCGTCCCATCGGGATGCCGCCGGCGATCGCGTCGCGCTGCTCGCGGCTCAGCGTCGCGGAGACTGCGGAGCTGGTGCCGGCATCCTTCCGGATGAAGCCGGGCGCCACGGCGTTCACCGTCACCCCGTCGGCTGCCAGCTCGAAGGCCAGCGCCCGGACGTGGGATTCCAGCGCCGCCTTGGCGGCGGCGGTGGTCGCGAAGGTCATGACGCCGGGCCGGAACACATGCGGCCCGAACGCCGACACCGCGACCAGCCGGCCGGCCGGCGACGCCTTCAGGTGCGGGGCCGCTGCCTGGGCCAGGGCGACGAAGCTGCGGGCGATGCCGTCATAGGCCTGCCCGAGCCTGGCGAGGTCGGCCTGCAGCAGCGGCGTGCGGTCGGCCCAGCCGGCGTTGGCGACGACGCCGTCGAGCCCGCCGAACGCCTCGGCGGCGCGCGCCACCAGGGCGGCCGGCAGCGCCGCGTCGGCGAGGTCGCCGGTCATCGTCTCGGCCCGGCCGCCGGCGGCGCGGACGGCTTCGGCCACGGTGGTGAGGCCGTCGACGTTCCTGCGAGTGTGCAGCAGCACCTGCAGGCCGGGGCCGGCGAGGCGGCGGGCCAGGGCGGCGCCGATACCGCTGGCGGCACCGGTGACGATCAGGCGGAAGGGCGTTGCGTCGATCATGGCGTGATCATCGCCGGGTCTCCGGCCGGGCGCCAGAGAGACTCGACGGAGGCCCGCCGTTCACCCGCCCGTCAGCTTCTCCCAGGCTTTGCCCTGGTAGCCGGCGTTGAACAGTTCGGGGTGCAGGATCTCGGCCAGCATCTCGACCGAGCTGACCAGCCGCGGCCCCGGCCGGTTGAAGAAGGCGTTTCCGTCGACCGCCCAGACCTTGCCCTCCCGCACCGCCTTGGTGCGGGCGATCGACGGCCGGGCGACGAAGTCGCGGCCCTCGACCAGGGTGCGCGCCAGGTCGAAGCCGCAGGGCATCAGCACCATGGCGTCGGGGGCGGCTTCCGCGATCTTGGCGAGCGTGATCCGGGCGGCGTGGTCGCCGCTGTTCGCCAGGACCGGCCGGCCGCCGGCGGCGTTGACCATGTCGGGGACCCAGTTGCCGGCGATCATCGGCGGATCCAGCCATTCGACGCAGGCGACCCGCGGCCGCTCCTTGGCCGCTCCCAGGCGCTCGTAGATGATGCCGACCCGCTCGCGCGCATGCTCCGACAACTCGCGCCCGGCCCAGCCGAGATCGAGGGCGTCGCCGACGGTCGCGAAGCTGGCCCAGACCTCCGCCAGGGTCGACGGGGCCAGCGAGATCACCGTCGGGTTGCGGCCGGTCCATTTGGCCAGCGCGTCCGTCAGGTCCTGCTCGGTGACCGCGCAGGCCTCGCACTGGTGCTGGGTGATGATGATGTCGGGGCGGGCCTCGCGCAGCCGTTCGGCGTCGACCTCGAACACCGACAGGGCGGTGCCGATCAGCTTGGAGACGTTGCGGTGGATGGCGCGCGACGGCTTCGCCTTGTCGATGCGGGCGCGGGTCAGCACCGGCACATGGGCGACCTCGTGCGGAAAATCGCATTCATGGCTGCGGCCGACGAGCCGGTCGGCGACCCCGAGGGCGGCGACGATCTCGGTCCCGCTCGGCAGCAGCGACACGATGCGGGGTGTGTTCATGGTCATCGGTAACTTCCCGCGTTCGTGCCGGTTTCGCTCAAGATGCCTCGGCCGCCGCCTGCTCGCGGCGTTCGCGATGGATCAGCCAGAGGTTACGGGCGTAGATGAACAGGCCGGTCCCCTGGCCGAGGATGAATACCGGATCCTGGCGCCACAGGGCGTAGACGAACAGGATCGATCCGCCGGCCAGGGAGAAATACCAGAATGCGATCGGGATCACGCTCTTGCGGCTGATCTCGCTCTTCAGCCACTGGACCAGGAACCGCATGGTGAACATGGCCTGACCGGCAAAGCCGACGATCAGCATGACCGCCTCCTCGACCGACAGGTTGCGGAACATCTCCACGGACACTCACTCCACTTCCTGGACGCCAAGCCCACGGGGGGTCCGGCGGATGAGCCATATCACGCCGATCAGGTCGGGGATACCGACCAGGGCACGGCCCAGATTGTTGTACTTCGAGCGCCCGCTCTCGCGCGCCCGGTGGTTCACCGGCACCACCTCGACGGTCGCGCCCTCGCGCTGGGCCAGTGCCGGAAGATAGCGGTGCATGTGGTCGAAATACGGCATCCGCAGGAACAGCGACCGTTCGTACAGTTTCAGCGAGCAGCCGGTGTCGGGGTTGTCGTCGCCCAGCAGCGCCCGCCGGATGGCGTTGGCGAACCCCGAGGCGCGGCGCTTGGCCCAGCTGTCGCGGCGGTTCACCCGGTGCCCGGTCACCATGACCCGTTCGCGGCCGGCGGCGTCGGCGTCCTGCCAGACCCGCAGCAGCTTCGGAATGTCGGCAGGGTCGTTCTGGCGGTCGCCGTCCAGGGTGGCGATCAGCCGGCCGCGCGCCGCCGTCACGCCGCTGCGCAGCCCGGCGCTCTGTCCGGCCCGACGCGAGTGGCGGATCACCCGCAGCTCCGGCGCCTCGGCGCGGAGACCGGCCAGCACGTCGACGGTGCGGTCGCTCGAGCCGTCGTCGACATAGACGATCTCGTAGGTGCAGGCGGGCGCCAGCGCCGCGCGGATCTCCGCGACCAGCGGGGCGACGTTGTCCTGTTCGTTCAGGACCGGGACGACGACCGACAGCAGCGGGGCACTGGGCAAGGTCGGCGGGGTCTCGGCCGGCGAAAGCTGGCGGTCCGGCACGGGGCCTCGGTTCATCGGTGGCGGTTGGCGCCCCCTGATACCGCCGGGAGGGGCGGGGGTTCAAGGAAGAAGGGTGCAATACCCCGGATCGGGTCGCCTGTCCGAGCCCGTCGGGGCCCGGCTCAACCGCGCAGCGCTTCCCGGTGGGCTTCGGCCAGGTCGGCCATGCTGTTGAAGCGGAAGTCGACCTTCGGCATGTCGCCGGGGTTCATGGTGGCCCCGAAGCCCTCCTGGTCGAAGCGCCGGTAGATCCAGCACGAGGCGAGGCCGTGGCGGTTCGCCGGGCCGTGGTCGTGGAACATGCTCTCGGCGGTATGCAGGATCTCGTGTTTCGCGACGCCCAGTGATCCGAGCTTGTCGAGCATGTGGTCGAAGTTGCGGTCGGACGGCTTGTACGAGCCGATGTCCTCGGCGGTGTAGATCGCGTCGAACGCCACCTGCAGCCTGGCGTTGCTGGCGGCGAAGCCGTCGTTGTCGACATTCGACAGGATGACCAGCTTGTAGTGCTTCTTGAGATACCGCAGCGCGTCGGTCGAATCGGGAAATGCCGGCCAGTCCTTCACCGAGCGGCCGTAGGTCTTGCACTCTTCCCAGTCGGCCGCGATCCCCCATTCCTCGGCGAGCCGGCGGTACACCGTCGCCAGCAGGTCGCGGTAGTTCTTGGCCGGGGTCTGCAGCTGCTGCGACGACTCGTGGCGGGCATGGGCCTCGAGGATCTGGTCGCGGGTCAAACCGCGTCCGACCTTGGCGGTCAGCGGCCGGAGGCCGGCGACCATGCCGGACTCCCAGTCGATCAGGGTGCCGTAGCAGTCGAAGGTCAGGGCCTTGAAGTCGGTGAGTTTCATAATCTGAGGTCCTCGAAGTCCGGGATGCCGTAGACTGTCGTGCCGGGTCGCGAGTATCCGCAACCATCCGCAGGATAGGCCGCATTCGGCCACCTGTCGGCACGAAGTCCGGCGTCGCCGCCTGCCGTTGACGCCGCCCGCGCGGCATCCTATCCGGATGCGCAGGGAGGAGCCGCATGGATCTGCGCCTGGAGAACGTCAGCCACCGCTACGACGCGCTGGCGGTGCTGGAGGGCGTCGACCTGACCGCGCGCGACGGCGAGATCCTGGCGATTATCGGGCCGTCGGGCTGCGGCAAGTCGACCCTTCTGCAGATCGCCGGCGGGCTGATCAGACCGACGGCCGGCCAGGTCACGGCAGCGGGAACCGCGCCGGCCGGCTGCCTGAACCCGATCACCTACGTGTTCCAGGATTTCGCCCTGCTGCCCTGGCGCACCGTCGCCGGCAACGTCGCGCTGGCCCTGGAGCATCATCCGCTGGGCCGGGCCGAGCGCGGCGAGAGGGTGGCGTCGGCACTGGCCCGGCTCGGCCTCGCCGAGTTCGCCGACGCCTTGCCGCGCCAGCTCTCCGGGGGCATGCGCCAGCGCGTCGGCATCGCCCGCGCCCTGGTGGTCGACCCGGCGGTGCTGCTGCTGGACGAGCCGATGTCGGCGCTCGACGCCCAGACCCGCGAGTTGCTGATCGACGACTTCCTGGGGGTCTGGCTGCAGAACCGCACCACCGCGCTGTACGTCACCCACAACCTGGCCGAGGCGCTGCGGATCGCCGATCGGGTCGCGGTGTTCTCGCGTCGGCCGGGGCGGCTTGCCGACCTGGTCGATGTGCCGGTGCCGCAGGCCTCGCGCGGCGTTGGCGATGCCCGCGAGGAGATCGCCCGCATCCAGGACCGGCTGTGGGACCTGATCCGGGCCGAAGCCAGCGCCGCCGACCGGGAGATGGCCGATGCCTGAGTCCGATCTCGCGACCGCGACGGCCCGCCGGACGGCCCGCCGGCCGGTGCCGTTCCGCGGCGGCGGCTTCGTGGTGCGGCCGCAGCGCATCGTCGGCGCCGCGGCGCTGGTGGCCCTGGTGGCGCTCTGGCAACTCGGCTCCAGCCGCGGCTGGATCAGCGCGCTGATGGCGCCGGCACCGTCGGAGGTGATCGACGCCCTGCTGGTGATCGCCAGGGACGGTACGCTCGCCACCCATCTGCTGGCGTCGCTCGGCCGGATCGGCGGCGGCTGGGCGCTCGGCACGCTGGCCGGACTGGCGGTCGGGCTCGCCATGGGGATCTTCTCGCTGGCCCGCGCCGTCGGCCTGCCGGTGGTGTCGGCGCTGTTCCCGATCCCGAAGATCGCGCTGCTGCCGCTGCTGATCCTGTGGTTCGGCATCGGCGAGCCGTCGAAGGTCGCGACCATCGCGCTGGGGACTTTCTTCCCGACCGCGATCGCCACCTTCAGCGCGGTCGACGGGGTGCCGCGCTCGCTGATCCGCATGGCCCAGTCCTTCGGGGTGCCGCCGGCCCGCATCGTGTGGAGCATCGTGCTGCCGGGGGCGTTGCCGGGGATCCTGGCCGGGTTCCGGATCACCGCCTCGATCGCCCTGATCCTGGTGGTGGCGGCCGAGATGATCGGTGCCGAGTTCGGCATCGGCGCCTTCATCCTGCAGGCCGGCAACCTGATGCGCACCGACCAGCTGCTGGCCGGCGTGGTGGTGCTGTCGATGCTCGGGCTGCTGGTCGCCGGCACCCTGTCCTGGGCCGAGCGGGTGCTGCTGCGCTGGCGGTGACGAAGGCGACGCACGGGTCCGTGATCTCGCTCCGCATCCGTCGCCCTGGCGGCGGCATTGCCGAGGCCTCATATCCAATGACGTCGCGGGGAGGCTGCGCATGACCGATGGACCCTTCATCCCGGCCGACCGGGCCGAGCTGGTGGAGCGCAAGACCGCCTGGGCGCGCGACCGCCGCGCACCGGCGGGCAGGCCGAGCGACCCGGGGGCACGGCGCCTGCCGCCGGGCCAGCACCGGGTGCGCGACTGGCCGGTGCTCGACCTCGGGACCCACCCGAACCTGAACCCGAAGGACTGGCGGCTGTCGATCGAGGGGCTGGTGTCGACGCCGACGGTGTTCTCGCTGGACGACCTCACCGCCATCCCGCCCTTCGAGGTGACCGCCGACATCCATTGCGTTACCGCCTGGTCGCGGCTCGACAACCGCTGGCGCGGGGTCTCGACCCGCGACCTGATCGCCGAGGTCCGGCCGCACGACGACGCCAGATTCGTGATCGTGAAGAGCCACGACGGCTACACCACCAACCTGTCGATCGACTGGCTGTACGAGACCGACTCGCTGCTCGCCACCCATTGGGAGGGCAAGCCGCTGACCCGCGAGCATGGCGGGCCGGCACGGCTGGTGGTGCCGGCGCTGTATTTCTGGAAGAGCGCCAAGTGGATCCGATCGATCCGGTTCGTGGCGCGCGACGTAAAGGGATTCTGGGAGGCGCGTGGCTACCACGACGTCGGTGACCCGTGGAAGGAACAGCGCTATGGGTAGGAAACTGCGCGCGGGCCTGCTGGCCGCGCTCACGCTGTTGGGAGGCTGGAGCATGAGGGCGAGGGACGCCGCGGCGGAGACCGCCTGGGATTTCGCGTTCACCTCGATCGACGGCGAGTCGATGCCGCTCTCGGTCTACCGGGGCAAGGCGCTGCTGGTGGTGAATACCGCCTCGCGCTGCGGCTTCACCCCGCAATACGAAGGGCTGCAGGCGCTGTGGCAGCTGTATCGCGGTCGCGGGCTGGTGGTGATCGGGGTGCCGTCGAACGACTTCGGCGGCCAGGAGCCCGGCAGCGCCGAGCAGATCAAGAGCTTCTGCGCGACCACCTTCTCGGTCGACTTCCCGATGACCGACAAGAACCAGGTGATCGGTGACGACGCCCATCCGTTCTACCGCTGGGCCGCCGCGTCGCTCGGCGCCGACCAGGCCCCGCGCTGGAATTTCCATAAGTATCTGGTCGGGCCGGACGGCAAGCTGGTCGCCGCCATTCCGACCCGGGCCGAGCCGACCTCGGAGCCGGTGATCGCCGCCGTGGAGAAGGTGCTTCCCCGATGATTCGCCCTGTCGCCGCCGCGTTGGCGGCCGTCATGATGCTCGCTGCGCCGGTCCATGCGATGGCGCCGACGCCATCGACCGACGAGCCCATCGTCAAGGCCGGGATGTCCGACTACGCCAAGGCCGAGGCGCTGATCGACGACGAGCGCTACGCCGAGGCGGTGCCGATCCTGCAGGCGGTCGTCAAGCGCGAGCCGAAGAATGCCGACGCCTGGAGCCAGCTCGGCTTCGCGTCGCGCAAGTCCGGCAACTGGAAGGACGGCGAGGGCTACTACGCCAAGGCGCTGGCGCTCGAGCCGAACCACCAGGAGGCGATGGAGTATCTCGGCGAGCTGTATCTGGAGACCGGCCGGCCGAAGCAGGCCCAGGCCCTGCTCGCCAGGTTGGTGAAGCTCTGTCCCGACGGCTGCGAGGCCCGTTCCGAGCTCGAGGAAGCGATCGAGGCGCACGCCCGCAAGACGAAATAGCACTACGGGGCCGGGAGCCCGAGATTCTCCGCCGATCGATAAACCGGTCGTTAAGGGTTTCGCCGGTAGGTTTCGCCATTGTCGCGGTTGCCGGAGCACGGCAGGGCTGTGGATTTCGCCCCACGCGGCAGGATCGAGCGAACCTACTCCGCGGAGACTCTCAATGCGCCTCAAGCTGGGCCTCAAGCTGACTCTGTCGAACGCCATGCTGTTCGTGCTGCTGGTGATCGCGACCGGGGCCATGATCGTCGGGTCCGATCTGCAGCGCCGCGAGGTAGCGGCCGCGAATCGCAGCGCGGATCTTGCCGCCGGCACCGCCCTCGACCTGGTGGTGGTCGCCAAGCGGCTCAACATCGACATCATCCAGATTCAGCAGTGGCTTACCGACATTTCGGCGACCCGCGGTCTTGACGGATTGGACGACGGCTTCGACAAGGCGGCCGAGGCCAAGGCCAACGCCGAGGCCAACCTGAAGGTCGCCGATGTCCTGGCCCGGAACGCCGGACAGACCGAGCTGGCCGCCGAATTCGCCAAGGTGCGCGCCGCCCTCGAGCCGTACTACGCCCAGGGCAATGCGATGGCGAAGGCCTACATCGCGGGCGGCCCGGAGGCCGGGAACAAGACAATGGGCGACTTCGACGCCGCCGCCGAGGCCATGTCGATGGCGCTCGACGGCGTGATCGCGCGAGTCGACAAGCTGGCGGCGGACGCGAGGTCGAATATGCGCGCCGATCTCGATCAGGCGGCAGCCGTGGCCGAGCTCTTCGAGAAGTCGGCGATCGTCCTCGCCGTCACCGGCGTAGTCGTGTCGATACTGGTGATCCTGTTCATGCAGCGCCACATGGTCCGTCCGCTCGCCGACATGACCGGCGCGCTGGCCCGGATCGGCGATGGCGATGTCGACGTCGTGGTCCCCGAGGTCGGCGGCCGCACCGACGAGATCGCGGACATGGCGCGGGCGTTGATCATCCTGCGCGACCGCACCGCCGAGAACCGACAGCTGCAGGAAGCCCAGCGCGAGAACGAGGAGGCCGCCGAACAGACCCGCCGGGAGGCGCTTGCCGGCATGGCGGAGACGGTCGAGCGCGAGTCGCGCATTGCCGTCGAGAACGTCGCCAAGGAGGCGCATACCCTCGACGAGACGGCGGCAGGCATGGAAGGGTCGGCCGCCGAGGTGAGCGCCAACGCCCAGAGCGTCGCTTCGGCCGCCGATCAGGCCCTCGCCAATGCCCAGGCGGTCGCCAGCGCGACCGAGCAGCTCACCTCGTCGATCCAGGAGATCAGCGGACAGGTTTCGAATGCGATGACGGCCAGCCGCCAGGCGGTCGACAGCGGCGAGCGGACCCGGAAGACCATCGACAGCCTGAGCACGGTGGTCGGGCAGATCGGTGACGTCGCGAATCTGATCAAGGACATCGCCGCCAAGACCAACCTGCTGGCCCTGAACGCCACCATCGAGGCGGCCCGCGCCGGCGAGGCCGGCAAGGGTTTCGCGGTGGTCGCCGAGGAGGTCAAGAGCCTCGCGAATCAGACCACGCGCTCCACCGAGGACATCGGCCAGAAGATCTCGGAGATCCAGTCGGTGACCAGCGACGCCGTCGACGCCGTCGCCCAGATCAGCATCTCGATCCGGGACATGGACGAGATCTCCACCACGATCGCGGCGGCGATGGAGGAACAGTCGGCTGCCACCCAGGATATCGCGCGCAGCGTCGCCGAGACTGCCGAGGCCGCAACCGAAGTGGCACGGCGGATCGCCGATGTCTCGGCCGAGGCCGGCAGCACCGGCGAGAAGGCGACCCTGATGCGCGGCGTTGCCGGCCGCGTCACCTCGGGCGTCAACGATCTCCGCCAGACCCTGATCCGGGTGGTCCGGACCGCCACCACCGACGTCGACCGGCGCCGCTCCGAGCGCTATCCGCTATCGGCTCCCTGCGAGATCCGGAACGGCGGCGAGACCCTGCAGGTCGTTATGGTCAACGGGTCGGGTGGCGGCGCATTGCTGTCGGGGGTCGAGCTGCCGGTGGGCAGCAACGGCGAGCTCGCGGGTGCCGCACTGCCCCGGACCCTGCGTTTCCGGGTGGTGAGCGCGGAGAACGGCCAGACCAACGTGGCGTTCGGACTGGATCCCGAGGCAAAGGCGAAGCTCGCGGCGCATTTTGCCGCCGTCGCGCAGGGAAGCCTCCAGGCAGCTTGATCGCGGACCCGCAAGCGGGCTTCACGGGCCGATATCGTCGTCGGTGCATTGGCGCCGACGACGATCGGGTTCGCGACGCCGCCGGTTGCTTAACCGCGTCATGTGGAGGGCGGGCGCTGCCGTCGCGTTCAGATATAGAATATTACGTATTTTCCGAAGGTTTCATCCCTTCTTAAGATCGGTGATTTAAATAGATCGAGCGAATTGAGGGTAGCGCTCATTGTTTTTAGCCTTGTATGTCCAAAGTATTTCGATGGTTGTTCCAAATCTGTATTCCCAGCGTCGAGTATCATCTGACCAAGTCAGTCGATAACCGCGTTAAGTTGGCATCAGTTCGCTCATCTGATCTTCGGGAATATTGCGTGTTGCCGGGTCGTGATCCGGATGCCGGGGCCGTCGATCCTTGCCGGACCCGGCGAAACCCGATCGAGAAGTGGTGAGGAGCGGAGTCCCGATGCCGACTGAATTTGCCCAGCAATACCGGCGCGAACCCCGTCACGACCGATGGAGCTCGTCCCCGGCGGCGCATCTGGTCCGGGCCGACCTCGGTCCCAGCCTGTTGGCGTTATGGACCGGGAACCGATCCGCCTGCGGCCTGCCCGACCGCGATTGCTTCGACGCCCTGAACCTGCGGCCTTGGATCGGCTATCTGTCGATCTACGAGCGGGTCGGCACGTGCTCGGATTTCCGCAATCGGCTGGAAGGTACCGAGGTTATCGAACTCACCGGGGAGAACTGGCAGGGACGCCTGGCTTCGGAGATCGATGGCCATTTCGGCAGCGGATTCCAGGCGGACCTGCGGCGGGTCGCGGTCTCGCGGCAGCCGAACCGGTCCCTGTGCCAGGTGTTCCAGAGACCGCATCAGGTCGCCGAGCGCATTCTCCTGCCGGTCACGGTCGGGCGGACCGAAGTGGACCAGGTGTTCATGGCCCTGTTCCCGACCGACAAGGCCGTCCGTTAGCCGCCAAACCGGGGTTCGCCGCACGCGCCGGTCATGCCCGCCGCACCCGTTCGCGCCAGGCCAGCACCACGGCACCGGCGATGATCAGTGCCGCACCCAGCGCCGACAGCGCCGTCGGGACGTCGCCGAACACCGCGGCGTCGTACAGCGCGGCGAAGATCAGGGTGGCGTAGAAGAACGGCATCACGAAGCTGGCGTCGGCCCGCTTCAGCGCCTGGATGAAGAGCGTCTGAACGGTCACCATCACCACGCCGACGGCCGCCAGCATCAGCCATTGCATGGGTGTCGGCGAGACCCACACGATCGCCGCCGCGGCGATCGCGATGGTCGCGCCGATCGAGTTGTTGATGAAAAGGATCCGGATCGCCGGCTCGCCGGCCTTCGTCGCGCTGCCGGCCAGCATCTTCACCACGATGACCTCGAACGCCATGAACATGGCGGCCGCGAGCGCCACCAGGGCATAGGGCTCGAACGCGGCGACGCCCGGCCGGATCAGGACCAGCGCGCCGACCAGCGCGGCCCCGGCGGCCCCCCAGCGCCAGCGCCCGACCCGTTCGCCGAGCAGCGGGATCGCCAGCACCATGGCGATCATCGGGTTCAGGAAGCTGATCGCCGTGGCGTCGGCCAGCGGCAGCACGGCGGCGGCCGCGAACATGCCGCTCACCCCGGCCCAGCCGCACAGGGAACGCGCGGCGTGCAGCCGCCAGGCGGCGCCCTTGAAGCTCGGCCGCAGCCAGGCGACGAACGGCAGCAAAGTCAGCCATGCGAACGCGAACCGCCCGGCGCTCACCATGAACGGCGGCAGCGGCTCGCCGCCGATCCCGCGACCGAGTGCCTTGGCCAGCAGGGTGGTGACCGCCACCAGGGCGGCGGCCGCCAGCATCAGCAGGGCGGCGGTGGTCGGTGATGGGGCAGTCGGGGATGGCGCAGTCGGGGATGGCGCAGTCGGGGATGGCGCGGCCGGTGGCGCCGCCCGGTCAGATCGCACCCTTGGCCTTCTCGGCGGCGATCTCGTCGGCGTCCAGGCCCAGCACCTCGGCCAGGATCTCGTCGGTGTGCTGGCCGAGGGTCGGCGGCGCGTGGCGGTACTCGATCGGAGTACCGGAAAGCTTCACCGGGTTGGCGATCAGCGGCACCGTGCCGTCGCCGGCCAGCGGGTGGGGCAGGTCGATCCGCATCTCGCGCGCCTTGACCTGCGGGTCCTCGAACACCCGGTCGATGGTGTTGACCGGTCCGCCCGGCACCCCGGCCGCCTCCAGGGCGGTCAGCCAGTCGTCGGTGCCGCGCGCCGCCATGTAGGGTTCGATCAGCGGGATAAGTGCGTCTCGGTTGGCAATGCGCAGCGGGTTGGTGGCGAACCGCGGGTCGGCCTTCAGCTCGGCCGCCCCGGCGACGTCGCACCAGCGCTGGAACTGGCCGTCGTTGCCGCAGGCCAGGATGACGTGGCCGTCGCTGGTCGCGAACACCTGGTAGGGGACGATGTTCGGATGGGCGTTGCCGAGTGGCTTCGGCACCTTGCCGGACACCAGATAGTTGGTGCCCTCGTTGACCAGCCAGGACACCTGGGTGTCGAGCAGGCAGCAGTCGACCTGCTGGCCCTGGCCGGTGCGGTCGCGGTGGCGGAGGGCGGCCAGGATCGAGGTGGCGGCGTACATGCCGGTCATCACGTCGGCGATGCCGACGCCGACCTTCACCGGTTCGACCCCGGGGGTGCCGGTGATGCTCATCACCCCGCCCATGCCCTGGGCCAGGAAGTCGTAGCCGGCGCGCTTGGCATACGGGCCTGTCTGCCCGAAACCGGTGACCGAGCAGTACACCAGGCCCGGGAACTCCTCCTTCAACTGGTCGTAGCCGAGGCCGAGTTTCGCGAGCGAGCCGACCTTGAAGTTCTCGACCAGCACGTCGCATTCGGCCAGCAGTCGCTTGGCCAGCGCGACACCCTCGGGCTTGGACAGGTCCAGGGTGATCGAGCGCTTGGAGCGGTTGGCGCAGAGATAATAGGCGCTCTCGGTAGTGTCTTCGCCGTCCTTGCCCTTCACGTAGGGCGGTCCCCAGCGCCTTGTGTCGTCGCCCTCGCCGGGCCGCTCGATCTTGATGACGTCGGCGCCGAGGTCGCCGAGCAGCTGGGTGCAGGTCGGCCCGGCCAGGATCCGGGTCAGGTCGAAGATGCGGACGCCGTCGAGGGGAAGCGGCGCGCGCGGCTGGGGGGCGGTCATGGGCGGGTTCCTCGGAGAATCGTCGACAGGCCCTTCGTAGCCCCGTGTTCTGCAGGGCGCACCTCAGGGCAGCAGGAGTTTCGGAAGTCTTTCTCTATCGACCTGGGCCACCCGGCGCAACGCGTCGGGCCGTGAAGAACAAGAGGATGCCGGCTACCGCGTTAGCGGGTTCATCGCCGCCATGGTGGGTCCCGTGTCGCGCACCGAGGGCAGGGCCTCGTAGACCGCCAGCCAGGCCGCCAGCGCCGGGTAGGCGGTGCGCCAGTCCGGCACCAGCTCGTAGAAGTCGACCATGCCGAGCGCCGCCACCAGGGCGAGGTCACCATAGGTGATCGGCGGCGTGGCCGGCGGGGCGGAGACGGTGCGATCGATGAACGCCAGGGCCCGGATCGCCCGCTGCTCCTCGACCTGCAGGATGAAGGGCGACTTCTCCGACGGGCCGCGACGCTTCTCGCGCGACCAGTTGGTGATGCCTTCCAGAAAGCCGCTCATCAGGCTCTCGTGGGCCTGGGCCTGCCAGTCGCTGGCGCCGGGCAGCGACGGCGGGTTGCTGCCGCGCTGGTCGAAATAGCCGCAGATCAGCCGCGACTCGCCGAGCGCCAGGTCGCCGTCGACCAGCAACGGGATCTTGCCGAGCGGGCCATGCCGCAGCGACGGGCTGTCGGGGGTACGCAGCGGCACCTGCGCGAGTTCGAGCGCATCGGCAAGCCCGCCCTCGATCGCGACGATCCGGCAGATCCGGGCATAGGGCGAGTTCGGGGTGTAGAAGAGTTTCATCGTGGCGGCCTCCGGTTGGGCCGCCACGGTAGCCGGTCAAGCCCTGGCAGTCATCCGGGCGCTACGCGGTGGCGGCGACCCTGCGCTCGATGCCGGCGCGCCAGGCGAAGCCGAGCCGGGCGCCGGCCCAGATCGCCGCCAGCGCGATGATCGACGGGTAGGCGAGGGTCGCGACCCCGGACAGGCCCTGGCCGACCGCGCAGCCGAGCGCCAGCACGCCGCCGACCCCCATCGCCACGCCGCCGAGCCCGGCCCGGGCCATATGCGCCGGATCGTCGAAGCCCTCCAGGCGCAGGGTCCGGGAGGCGGCGGCCTGCAGGAAGGCGCCTGCCAGTACGCCGGCGAACATCACGATGCCGAAGTTGGCGGCAACGCCGGTCGAGATCATGGCGTACATCAGGGCATCGGCGCTGGGCTGGGTGAAGCGCAGCGACTCCACGCCGACCGGGTCGAAGGCCTCGGCCGCGACCCAACTGGTGGCGGCGAAGCCGGATGCCACCAGCAGGCCGACCGTGGCACCGACCGCCAGCGGACCGACCCGCCCGCGTGCCTGCCGTATCGCCAGCGCGAGGCCGGCGACCAGGGCAAGGGCGCCGAGACCGAGTGCCGTCGCGCCTGCCGGCAGGCCGAGGCCGCCCGACAGCAGGTCGGTGATGGTCGGCGCGACATCGCCACCGGCGACCCGGGTACCGTCGGCGAATCCGGCGCGGGCCTGGGCCAGCATGCCGCGGATGGCGGCGTAGCCGACCACCGCGACCACCAGCAGGGTGAACACCGAGCGCAGGTTGCCGCGCACCGCCAGCACCGTCAGCCGGCTGATGCAGCCGCCGGCGAAGGTCATGCCGACTCCGAACAGCAGACCGCCGACGATCAGTCCGCCGAGCGAGAAGTCGGCCTGCTGGTACGGCGTACCGGAGACGTCGATCAGCCCGCCGGCGATGCCCGCCTGGGTCAGCGCGACCGCTACCGCGGTGGCGGCGATCCACTGGGCGAGCCTGGTGCGATCACCGCCCGGACGCACGGTCTCCTGGACCGCGGCGCGGAAGCAGAAGCCGGACCACTGGGCCAGCGCGCCGAACGCCAGGCCGAGGGCGCCGCCGAACAGCAGCAGGAAGTCCTCGGGCTCCCAGCCCGTGAAGATACCGACCGCCAGCGCGTCCATCGCCGCCTCCCGTCATCGCGTTCGATGTACAGGAAAGTTCGATATAACGAACAAACGGGACGGTCAAGAGAACTCCACGATGTCGACCCTCCGTGCCGGTGCGACACGGGAGGTAGCCGGACCGCGGAGCGGGCGGTGAGAGAAAGTGTCATCCGGGAGCTTTTTGGTTCAGACTGGACATTCATGGTTGTGGCGCGGGCTACAGCGACCCGTGCCCCCTGACGTGGGGGTGGAGCATGAGCGACGACGGCGCCCAGGCCGGTAAGCCTCGTCCCGGACGGAGGCGTAGGCAGGGCCTTCCAGCGGCCGACGATACCGGTATGGATGATCCGGGTATGGATGATCCGGGTATGGACGATCCCGGTATGGACGATCCCGGTATGGACGATCCCGGTATGGACGATCCCGGTATGGACGATGCGGGGCGCCGCGGTGCCCGACGATCACCGCGGGCGGAGAGGTGAGGCCCCGGTGCCGCGGGGCCGGCCTCGAATACCGCCTGGCCGAGCACTGCGGCAATGCGTGTGCCTGCCGGGCCAGGCGATGTCGTCAGGTGCCGGCGGCCTTGGCTTTTTCGGCTGCGTCGATGGTATTTGCCAGATCCTTGATGCGCTTGGCCATAACCTCGTTCGCGGCAGTCCCGTCGGTCAGGCGCGTCGCCAGCTTCACGTAGATATCGGTGAAGATCCTGGCCTGCAGGTCGTGGCCGGTGATGTCGGCCTTCGCTTTGTCTACGACCGTCTTGTCGGTAGCGTCGGACGTCTCCGCATAAGTCTGCTCGGCGAACCGCAGGGCCCGCACCAGACCGCTTCGGTTGTTCTCGAAGCTCTGCAGGGCGGCTTTCTGCGTCGGATTGACCAGCGAGTTCGCATCGGCGGTCAGCGTGACGTTGGTGTTCTTCAGCGCCACCACGTCCTTGTCCAGGGCAATCCGGGGTGCCGACAGCGCCTTGAAGTCGTCGTCCTTGACCTTGGCCTTGTCGAGAGCCGGCATCGCCAGGCCGTCGAACACGGATTTCGACCTCAGATAGCCGGCCGTCGCCGCCTCGGCCATGCGGTAGTCGAGCGTCGGCAGCGGCGCCTCGCCAGCAGGAATGGCAGGCGGTTGCACAACGGTCACGTCCTTGAGCGACACCTCACCGGTCGGCGCCTTGACGATGGACGATGCCGCGTCCAGGCACTTCGCCTTCACCGCCGCGTCCTCGATTTTGCCGCAGGTCCCCAGGATTTTCTCGTAGCTCGTCAGCGTCTCCTGCTTGATCCTGAGCGCTGTGGTCGACAACTCCTGCTGGATCAGCCGGTTCTTCTCTTGGTCGAGGACAAACTCCCGGCGGCTCTGCGATTCGACGAATGAGTCCAGATATTTCTCACAGTGGGTCGCCAGTCCCGACAGCACGGAGCGGGTCCGGTTCAGCTTGTCGACGAACTCAATGTACCCCTTCTGGGACTGGCTTGCCTTGACCGGATCGTTGTCGCTGATGGTCTGCCTGAACACCTGGGTTGCCCAATTCAGCTCGACGCTGGCGAACTTCTCCCGCGTCGCCTCGTTGGCTCGAATCCCGGGCGCTATCCCGAGTTCGACGAGGCAGGCCGAGACGTATTCGTCCTGGAAGTCCTCGTCCAGGAAGCGCCCCTGCATCCTGCCGAGTACTTCAGCGATCCCGGTGGAGACCTTGGGGTCGATGCTGCCGACGCCGACCACCTTGGTGATCTCCGAGCGCGCTTCCGCCTCGGCCTTGGTCTTGGCGTCGCGCTTGTCCTGGACCTTGCGGTGCACGGTGGCCAGCTCGCGCTCGGCCCGGGTCACCGCGGCGTCGTTCTCCGCCCGCTTGGCGGCGGTCTCGGCGCCGTCCTTCTCGGCGATCTCCTTCTTGTCGGCGACCTTGTCCTCTGTCTGCTTTTCCTCCTGCTGGGCGTCCTCGACCTCTTTCTGGGACTGCTCGACCTCGCGCAACATGTCGATCACCAGGGAGGCATCGCTCGACGCCTTGCCCTCGGCCTTGCCGCCGATCGCCGCTCCGCCTCGGCCGAAGGCGCCGCCGGCGACCTCGCCGAGCATGAGGGTGACCATCGCCTTGTCGTACTTGGCCATGCGCAGGTTATAGGTCGTGCCGGTGATCGCGCCGTTCCCATAAGCTTCACAGGTCCGGTACATCTGGTCGCGTAGCAGCTGGATGCTCTGGGTGCGCTCCACCAGCGACGCGACGCCTTCCGCGCTGGCACCTGACAGCGCGCCGGAACCCTGGGCGCCGCCGCCGCCAAGGATGCTGAGGCCGGCGCCGAATGACTGGGCGATCGCCAGGGCCACGTCGGGGCTCGGCTCGGCGCAGACCACGCGCCTTGGGGTGATCAGGCCGGGCCTGGGCGAATCAGCCACCGGGATGTTGATGATTGCTCGTTGCCGCGAGCCGATCAGTGCGGTTTCGTCGGACTCCAGATGCAGCCGGTTGTTGATCGTCCCGGGCTGGGTCGTACAGGCGGCCAGTGTCGCCAGGACAACCGTGACGGCCAGCCGGGCGAGGCCGGCGGCAACGTGGCGAACGGCGAAATCACGGCGTTCAGAAGGGATATCGAACATCACGTTCCCCCCGGTTCGGTGAGTGTCGAAGGTGGAAACGATACGATTTTATCGGGTTTGCTGCATGCAAAACGTGAAAGGGCGGTCTCGAATTCCGATGAATCCTGGATCCGCCTGTCGTCGCTCTTGCGGTCGATGCGGCAGGCGCAGAGGGCGGAGGGGCGTCGGGCCGGTCCGGATCTGGTGACAGTGATCTGGGCGATCTGCTGACAGTGCATTTAACTTGGAGCTATCACGCGCGACTCGGATCGATCACAGCCCTCGGCCAGGACCGCAGGTAGAAGATAAATACACTGTCAGCGTAATTGCATATTTCTTTTGGGCGCTGAGAATTGACAATTGATGCGCTGAGTCAGCAAATACTCGTATTGCAGCGCGACCGCGGTTTGGGAGGGGGAGTTCGATGAAATCGCATGTCTTTTTCGTATTAGGTATCGTCTTCTCGTTGATTGGGATCAGCTATATTGCGCATGCGAATCAAGTAAAGATATCGCCCGTGTGTGGTGTTTGGCCTAATGGGCAGGCAACAGTTCCAGGATTTACGCCGTTCTTCTTTTCAGTCGATATCAACTGCGCCGATACCTCTCGAAGTACAGCGACGTTCTATAGTCCTACACTGAAAGAATCAATGACCAGATCGCTTGTTCAAGAAGCTCTAACCAATTCGTCGGTCATGATAACCACCGGACACGAGAAGGCGACTGTGGTCCTGTGGTTGAGTCTTAGTAGTGGTAGTGATGGTAAATTGGTTCTATCGGGTGATGGGAGTATTCGAACGAGCACTGGTGGTAAAAACTCAATCAGCGTGCGGATGACACACTAAGTGAACTTGACAGAGCGTATACGTAGTATTCTATGTATACATGGCGAAAAAGGAAACAAGGGTATCCTGTGACAGTGCATTTAACTCGGAGCTATCGCGCGCGACTCGGATCGATCACAGCCCTCGGCCAAAACCGCAGGTAGAAGATAAATACACGGTCACCGTAATTAGTCCTCATTCCGGACGCAGCGGCGATCCGGGACCAGGGCGTCGTCAGATCCGGCCGTCGTAGCTCTTGCGGTCGATCCGGCAGGCGCACAGGGTGAAGGTGTCGGCGCCGAGCCCGTCGCGGATCGCGGTCGACAGGGTTTCCCGGTCCTCGCACACCACGCCGCGGCCGCCGATCTTCTCGGCGATGCCGGCGAAGTCGGTCTCGGCGAAGTCGACGCCGGCGTTGCCGTAGCTCATCGAGCGCTGCTTCATCTCGATCAGCGCCAGCGAGGCATCGACGAACACCACCACGATCACCGGCAGCCGGGTGTCGCGCAAGGTGACGAGTTCGCCCAGGACCATCTCCAGCCCGGCGTCGCCGGTGAAGGCGACGACCGCGCGTTCGGGTGCCGCGATCTTGGCGCCGGTGGCCAGCGGCAGTGCGCAGCCCATGGTGCACAGCCCGGTCGACTGCAGCACCGCGTGTGGCACCAGGCTCTCCCACACCTGGCTCGCCAGGATGCGGTGGGCGCCGCTGTCGATGGTGATGACCGCGTCGCGCGGCACCGAGCGGCGCACCGTGGTGACGATCGCCGCCGGGCCCCAGGCCTCGTTCTGGCCGTAGGCGCCGGCCAGCGCCTCGCGCGCCTTCGCCGGCTCGTCGCCCGGCCAGCGGACGGCGCGCGGCTCGACACCGTCGCCGATCACCGAGAGCGAGGCGCCGACGTCGCCGACGAAGCTGACCGAGGCGTGGTGCATGTAGTGGGTGTTCGGGGCGGCCGCGACCTCGATGACGCGCTGGTTGCCGGCGTCCCAGACGTTGCGCCAGCCGACCCGCATCTCGATCGGGTCGTAGCCGGCCAGCACGATCAGATCGGCATCCTTGAGGATCGGCAGGATCTGGCGGTCGGCGACCGGCGACAGCCCGGCGCCGCCGAGCGACAGCGGCGAGTCGTCCGGCACGATGCCCTTGGCCTTGTAGGTGGCGACCGTCGGGATGCCGAACTTCTCGGCGAACGCCCACACCTGGGCCTCGCCACCCTGGCTCAGCACGTCCAGGCCGACCACCAGCACCGGCTTCTCGGCCCCGGCCAGCCAGTCGCGGGCGGTGTCGAGCGCGGCACCCGGGGCCGGCACCCCGGCGAGGCCGGGCGAACGGCGGGTCGGCAGGGCCGGTACCGGCACCTGCGCCGCGGCGACCGAGATCGGCAGGTCGAGATGCACCGGTCCGGGCCGCGGGTCGAGGGCGATCGCCACCGCCTTGTCGGCGAGGGCGTCGACGGCGCCGGCGCTGACGCGGAAGCTCGCCTTCACCACCGGCCGGAACACCTGCTGGTGGTCGAAGACCTGATGGTTGTAGGTGACCGCCTCGTCCTCGTCGACGCAGCCGCTGACCACGATCAGCGGCACCCGGTCCTGCTCGGCGTTGGCGGCTACGTTCAGGGCGTTGGCCACGCCCGGGCCGACGGTGGCGACCAGGATGCCGGGGGCGCCGGTCATGTGGTAGACGCCCTCGGCCATGAAGCCGGCGGCGTTCTCGTGCTTGGCCAGCACGAAGCGGATGCCGGCCTGCTCCAGCGCGTCGACGAAGGTCAGCACCTCGCCGCCGGGAATCCCGAAGGCCCAGCGGCAGCCGGCGTCGTACAGGCGGCGGGCCAGCAGGTCGGCCGCCCGGACGGTGTCGCTCATTCGGCGGCCTGCGAGCGGTTGGTGGCGGCGGTCTTCTCGGCGAGCCGGGCGTAGCCGTCGCGGGTCTGCGGCAGCTTGGCGTTCAGCAGCCGCGATGCGACCACGGTGCGCAGGATCTGCGCGGTGCCGCCGCCGATGGTGAACATCCGGGCATCGCGCTGGATGCGCTCCATCGGCCAGTTGCGGGAATAGCCGCGGGCACCGTGGATCTGCAGGGCGTCGGTGGTGACCTTCAGGGCCATCTCCGAGGCGAAGATCTTCGACTGGGCGGCGGCCAGGCTGTCGGGGAACGGGTTGCCGTTGCGCCCGGTCGTGGCGGCGGCCCGCCAGATCAGCGCGCGCGCCGCCTCGAGCTGCACGCTCATGTCGGCCAGCATCCACTGCAGGCCCTGGAATTCGGCGATCGGCCGGCCGAACTGCTCGCGCTCCTGGGAGAACGCCAGGGCCCGGCGGTAGGCGCCCTCGGCCAGGCCGAGGGCCACGGTGCCGGCGCCGACGCGCTGGGCGTTGTAGGCGTTCATCAGGTCGGCGAAGCCGCGCTTCAGGCCGCTCGGCGGCATCACCAGCCGGTCGGCCGGCAGCGCCAGGTCCTGGAACAGCACCTCGGTCTCGGGAATGCCACGCAGGCCCATGGTCGGCTCGCGGTCGCCGATCACCAGACCCTCGTCCTCGTCGCGGAACGCCAGGAATCCGCCGATGCCGAGCTCGGCGCCGGTCTCGTCGAACACCCGGGCAAAGATCAGGTGCAGGCGCGACACGCCGCCGCCGGTGATCCAGTGCTTCTTGCCGTTCAGCACGTACTTGTCGCCGCGGCGGTCGGCGCGCGTGGTCATTTCGGTGGCGGCCGAGCCGGCGTCCGGCTCGGTGATGCAGATCGCCGGCTTGTCGCCGGACAGAACGTAGCCGGCGGCGCGCTGCTTCTGCGCCTCGGTGCCGTACTGCATGACCGCCGAGATCGCGCCCATGTTGCCCTCGACGGCGATCCGGCCGGTGACCCCGCACTGCGCCGCCATCTCCTCGATCACCAGGGTGACGTCCAGGTAGGAGTGCCCGAGCCCGCCATACTGCTTCGGCACGGTCATGCCCATGAACCCCGCCTCGGTCAGCGCCTTCACGTTGTCCCAGGGATAGCTCTCGGTGCGATCGACCTCGGCGGCACGCGGGGCGATCACGCGCTCGGCCAGGTCGCGGGCCTTGGCGCGCAGCTCTTCCTGCGCGGCGGTCAGGGCGAAGCTCATGATGTCATCCTTTCCGCGGCCGGGTGGGAGGAGCAGGCCGCTCACGAAACCGTGAGTCGAGAGTGAGGATCCGGGAAACTTAAGGCAAGCGAATTACCTTGAAGTCTAACTTAAGATTATTTGATGATAATGCATGAACCTGAGGCATCTGGAGACGTTGCTGGCGATCGCCGAGACCGGCAGCTTTGTTGCCGCGTCCGACCGCGTCGGGGTCACGCAGTCGGCGGTCTCCATGCAGATGCGGGCACTCGAGGAACAACTCGGGACCGGGCTGTTCGACCGGGCGCGCCGGCCGCCGGTGCTGAACGATCTCGGCCGGGCGCTGCTGCCGCATGCCCGCAACGTGGTGCGGGCCGCGGAGGATCTCGCGGCGGCGGCGTCGGGGGCCGTGCTCCGTGGCAGGCTGCGGCTGGGGGTGATCCCGACGGCGGCGACCGGGCTGGTGCCGGACGCGCTGACCCGGCTGGCGGCGCGGGCCCCCGACCTGCAGATCCGCATCGAGTCGGGGCTGTCCACGGACCTGGCCCGGCGGGTCGCGCAGGGCGTGCTCGATGCGGCACTGGTGACCGAGACGGCGCGGCTGGAGCGCGGGCTGGTGGTCCGGCCGGTCCTGGAGGAGCCGTTGGTGGTGGTCGCCCCTCTGCCGACCGCCGGTCCGACGGCGCGCACCCTGCTGCGTCGCCTGCCGTTCGTCCGCTTCAACCGCCGCACCGGCGTCGGCCGGGTGATCGACGCGGCGCTGCGGCGCGACCGCATCACGGTAACCGAGACCATGGAACTCGACTCGATCGAGGCCATCCTGGCGATGGTCGGACGCGGCCTCGGGGTGGCGGTGGTGCCGGCCGGCTCGGTGGCCGGCGCGGTCGCCGCCACCGTGCACGCCCTGCCGTTCGGCGATCCGCCGGTGCTGCGCCGGGTCGGCCTGCTGGAGCGCGAGCGGTCCCCGGGCGGCGAGCCGAACCCGACGACGGCGGCCTTGATCGAGGTGCTGCGCGCGTCGGTCACCCGGCCGGCGGTGGCGGTTGTCGATTGAGACGGTTTGTCCGACCGTGGCCGGCGGGTTATATGAGATTGATGCGAACCCCGGTATTCGAGGCTGGTCCGGCACCCCTTCTGCGAAGCGCTCTCGGCGACGATGCGGTGGGGCGACTGGCTGCGTACTGGTACGCACTGTCGGACGCGGCCGGCGGCGTGCCGACCCGGGCTGCCTTCGACCCAGCGTGCGTGGCCAACCTGATGCCGCGCCTGGTGATCGCCGAGCATCTGGGCGACCACGACTTCCGGTACCGGCTGCTGGGTACCGAGATCGACAGTTTCACCAAGCGCCGCTACACCGGTTGCCGGACCTCCGAGATCGAGGGCCACGGGCCGGGCAACCGGATCCATGCGGTTTTCGTTTCGGCGCTCGAGAGCGGCCGGCCGTTCGCCATGGCCATGCCCTATGTCGGCAGCAGCCGGTTCTGTCGCTCGGTGCGGCAGGTCTCGCTGCCGTTCCGGACCGTGGCGGCGACGGACCAGTTGATCACGTTGATCGACTTCGACCTGCGTCCCGGGGTGACACCGGCCATGGTTCCGGCGGCCGACCGTAAGCTCATCTGAAGCCGCGCTTGCCCGCTTCATGGGCAGGCCTTACACAGATCGAATGCTGACGCTGGTATCGGAGGATGGCCCCGCACTGGTCGATCGAGACGGACTGGGTGACGACGGTCCCGGGCGATTGGCGCGCTATTGGTTCGACCTCGCCGACAGGGCCGGCGGGGTTCCGCCACGCTCGGCCTTCGACCCCATCGAGATCCCCGGCCTGTTGCCGCGCCTGATCGTGGTCGAGCACCTCGGTGGCGAGGATTTCCGCTACCGGCTCATGGGCACCGAGGTCGACCGTTTCACCAAGGCCCGCTACACCGGCAAGCGCACCTCGGAGATCGAAGGCCACGGCCCCGGCAACCGCATCCACGCCCTGTACGTCGCCACCCTGGCCTTCGAGCGGCCGATCGGCATGTCCTTGCCCTATGTCGGCCGCAGCTCGGTCTGCACCGCGGTCCGGCAGATCGCCGTTCCGTTCCGGACCGGAGACGTACCGGACCAGGTCATCTCGCTGATCGAGTTCGTGATGAAGCCGAACGTTATCCCGCGCCTGCTGGCCGCTTCCGACCGGCGGCTGCTCTGAACGCGATGGTGGCTGGCGGCGGCCGTTCGCCTCGGCTATAGCACCGGGCGATGCCGCTGCTCCCCTTGCCCGCGCTCGCTCTGCCCGATACCGGGACCATCCTGCTGGTCACGATCGCGTTCGCGGTCGCGGGCGGCGTCAAGGGTGTGGTCGGGCTCGGCCTGCCGACCATTTCGGCGGCGGTGATGGCGAGCGTGATCGACCTGCGCACGGCCGTCGGCATCCTGATCGTCCCGCTGCTGGTCACCAATCTCTGGCAGGTGCTCCAGGTCGGTGGGGTCGGCGTGCTGCTACGCCGGTTTGGGGCACTCAACCTGGCCGCCGGCGTCGGTCTCTGGATCGGCACCGAAATCCTGTTCACGGTCGATCCGCGCTGGATGCAGCTCGGCCTCGGCACCCTGCTGGTCCTCAACGCCGGGCTGCAGGTGTTCGGCGGAATGCCGGTGGTGCCGCGCTCCCACGAGGCGCGCCTGTCGGTGCCGGTGGGATTGGTCTCCGGGCTGGTCGGCGGCATGACCGGCAGCCAGGGCATCGTGATCGCGGTCTATCTCGCCAGCCTGAACCTGACACGCGACGAGTATGTCCAGGGTGTCGGCCTGTCGTTCTTCCTCACCGGCATCGTGTGGGCGGCGGCGATCGCGTCGAACGGCGGGATCACCACGCAGACCTTGCCGCTGTCGGTGCTCGCGCTTGCAGTCGCCCTGGCAGCGATGGCGCTCGGAACCCGGCTGCGTCGACACCTGCCGCAGGCCCGGTTCCGGCAGGCGGTGTTCGTCGCCATGGCGCTGATCGGCGCCAACCTGATCCGCCGCGCGATCATGGGCTGAGGCGGCGTCGGACGGCGCTGATTTCGCTGGCGTCGACGTGCGATTCAGCCATGATTTTCGAAGCGACGTATTGGCCAAGGCGGTGCCCGCGTGTTCTCGATCACTCCGTCCACGCGTATTCGGCCCTCGCCGTTCTTCGACGCCACCGTCGCCGAGGGCGTGACCAGCTTCACCGTCTACAATCGCATGCTGATGCCGACCGGCTTTGGCGACCCCGAGGCCGAGTACCGCCGCCTGCTCGATGGCGTGGCCCTGTGGGACGTGGCGATCGAGCGCCAGGTCCAGATCGCCGGGCCGGACGCCGCGCGGCTCGCGCAGATCCTGGTCCCCCGCGACCTGACGAAATGCGTCGTCGGCCAGGGTCGCTACGTGGCGATGTGCAACCACGCCGGCAGCCTGATCAACGATCCGATCCTGCTGAAGCTGGCCGAGGACCGCTACTGGTTGTCGATCGCCGATTCCGACATGCTGTTCTGGTCGCGGGCGATCGCCGCCGAGCGCGGCCTGGACGTCGTGGTCACCGAACCCGACGTGTCGCCGCTGGCGGTCCAGGGCCCGATGGCCGAGGAGGTGGTGGCTACTCTGCTCGGCGACTGGGTGCGGGACCTGAAGTATTTCTGGTTCCGCGAGACCGCGATCGAGGGCATCCCGGTGGCGGTCGCACGGTCCGGCTGGTCGAAGCAGGGTGGCTTCGAGATCTACCTGATGGACGGCTCGCGCGGCACCGAGCTGTGGAACATCGTGCGCGACGCCGGCCGCCCCTGGGACATCGGTCCCGGCAATCCCAACGCCGTCGAGCGCATCGAGAGCGGCCTGCTGTCCTGGGGCGGCGACACCGACGACCGCACCAACCCGTTCGAGGTGCGGCTCGGCCGGTTCGTCGACCTGGACGTCCCCGACGACGTGGTCGGTATCGCCGCCCTGCGCAGAATCGCGGCGGCCGGGCCGGCGCGGCACCAGCTCGGCGCGGTGCTCGAGGGCGATGCGCCGTTGCAGCCGACCGTCCTGTGGTCGGACATCGAGGTGGAGGGTCGCAATGTCGGTCACCTGACCAACTGCGCATGGTCCCGGCGGCTCGGCCGCAACATCGGCTTCGCGCTGGTGTCGGTGACGGCCGGGCCCGGCGACGCGGTCGAGGTGCTGATCGGCGGTCGGAGCGTTCCCAGCCGGTTGACCGAGCTGCCGTTCCTTTAGGCTTCGCCCTCGAAGCAGACGTTCAGCATTTCCTCGCCGCGCGCAAAGCGGTCGAGCTGGCTGGCCACGAAACTCCAGCGCCGGGTGCTCATCTCCTCGGTCCAGGCCGAGTTGTGCGGCGACAGGATGACGTTGTCGAGCTTCTGGAACGGGAAGCGCGACGGCGACGGGTTCCGGTCCTTCTTCGACGGGTAAGTGTACCAGACGTCGATGATGCCGCCGCGGATCCGCTTGTCGGCCAGGGCGGCGTACAGCGCCGCCTCGTCGATCACCTCGCCGCGGCCGACATTGGCGATCACCGCCTCCGGCTTCATCTTCGCGAACTGCGCGGTGCCGATCATCCCGCGGGTGACGTCGTCGAGCGGCGCGCACACCACCACGAAATCGCTCTCGGTCAGCAGCCTGTCCATCTCGGCGACGGTGCCGTACCAGTCGACCAGGTCGCCTTCGTCGCGCACCGTCCGGCTGACCGCCATGACCCTGGTTCCGAACGCCTTGCAACGGCGCGCGATCTCGCGGCCGATATGGCCGTAGCCGACGATGCCGACGGTCTGGCCGCGCAGCTCGCGGTGCATCGGCCCGGCCGAGATCGAGCGGCCGTTGTACGACTTCGCCTTCATCATCGGGTGGGTGTCGCGCATCAGCCCGATCTGGAACTCCAGCATGCCCAGCATCACGTGCTCGGCGATCGTGGTTTCGTGCTCGTAGGTGTTGCAGAACACCACGCCCTTCGGCAGGTCGGCCGCGGTGATCCAGTCGAAGCCGGTGAACGGGATCTGGTAGAGCTTCAGCCGGTTGGTCGCCGGCACCTCGATCTTGCCGCCGCCGATCACCACGTCGGCCTCGGCCAGGGCCTGCGGGAACCGCTCGGGCTCCTCGGCGAAGTCGCAGGTCAGGAAGCGCCAGTCGGTCTCGGTCGTCTTGGCCAGGAAGTCGGCGCGACGGATGGAGTTCTTTCCGGCCAGAAGGACGGTCGGCTTTTCGCTCACGGCTGGGCCTCTTGGGTGTAGCATCCGGAAGGGTCGCTGAACCGGCGACTGCCCGAACTTGTGTCCGGCGCGGCGCTTTGTCCAGCCTCGCGGGCGTCCATGCAACAGGAGATCGACGATGCCCGACGGGGTTGACGCCTATGGCGGCTGGATGGGTTGGGAGCGCGCTGTGATGACCCGCGGCGCGGTGGCCTGCGGCAATCCGGATGCTTCCCAGGCAGGGGTCGAGATACTCGAGGCCGGCGGCAACGCCATCGACGCGGCGATCGCCTGCGCCTTCGCCATGGGCGTGGTCGAGCCGCTGGACAGCGGCATAGGCGCCGGCGGGTTCATTACCCTGCACCACGCCGCCAGCGGCACCACCACCTGCCTCGACTTCATGGGCACGACCCCGGCGGCGATCCGCTACGCGCTGTACCAGGCGGTCGATATGACGGGCGACTACACGATCAAGGTGAAGGGCCGGGAGAATGAGCTCGGCCACCGCTCGGTGGCGGTGCCGGGGGCCGCGGCCGGGTTGTGCGAGGCGTTGGAGCGGTTCGGAACGATGCCGCGCCCGACCGTGCTGGCGCCGGCGATCCGGCTCGCCTCCGAGGGTTTCATCGTCGCCTCGAAGGCGGCGCTGCGCATGGCGCGCACCAGCGACATGCTGGACCTCACCGAAGAGTGCCGGCGGGTGCTGAAGAAGCCGGACGGCAGCCTGTACGTGGCCGGCGATCGGATGACGATGACCGACTATGGCCGCAGCCTGGCGGCGATCTCCGAGCACGGCCCGGCGGCGTTCTATGCCGGTGCCCTGGCCGCCGGCATCGTCGACGACATGCAGGCCCATGGCGGCTTCCTGACCGCCGATGACCTCGCCGGCTACCGGGTGGTCGAGCGTGCCCCGGCGACCGGCAGCTACAACGGCCTGCGCATCGCCTCGATGAGCCCGCCGTCCTCGGGCGGGCTGGTCGCCGCCGGGCTGGCGGCGCTGGAGCGCCAGGGCATCGCCGACACCGCCGAGGGTCGGGCCGAGGATCTCGCCCGCGCCATGCTGGCGATGTTCGAGACCCGGCGCACCGGCCTCGGTGATCCGGCCTTCGTGAAGCCGGCGATGGAATCGACCGAGACGACCAGCCTGTGCGCCATGGACGCCGCCGGCAATGCGGCCTGCATCACCTATTCCAACAACAACCACTCGGGCGTGGTGGTGCCGGGGACCGGGATACTCCTGAACAACCAGATGCGGCTATTCCACGCCTGGGAGGGCAGCCCGAACTCGGTGGCGCCGGGCAAGCGCCCGGCCAGCTCGATGATGCCGACCCTGCTGTTCGACGGCGACCGCCCGGCGATGGCGATCGGCGCTTCCGGATCGACCCGGATCGTCACCGCGCTGATGCAGATCGTGTTCCACCATCTCGGCCGCGGTGTGCCGCTGGAGCTAGCGGTGCGCGAGCCGCGCCTGCACGCCGAGGAGGACACCCTGATGGCCGACGCCGACTACCGCGAGGTCGCCGAACCGCTGGCCGCGAAGCTGGGCCTGAAGTTCGTCGCCTTGCCCGGCCGCGACCCGTCGATGGCGTCATGCCAGACCATCGCGGTCGCCGCCGACGGCACCGCCACCGCGGTCGGCGATCCGCGGGCCCGGGCGCAGGGCAGGGTGGTGTAGGGAAGCGTCAGCGCGACTTCGGTATATAGATGGCACTAGGCAGCCCGTCGAAGTGCCGGTCGCAGGTGAGGATGTCGGCGCCGTGTGCCCTTGCGGTGGCGTAGACGATGGCATCGGCGGTCGGCAGTTTCAGCTCTCCGCAGATCTCGGCGGCCGCTACCGCCAGCGTGCTGTCGAGCGTCGCGACGACGCAGGTCTGCGTGAACGCGAGCGCATCGTCGGCCGCTTCCTCGCCGACCTCACGGGTCAGCCACTTCACAAGTTCGAGCTGGACGATCGTCGGAACCAGCCACCCGTCGCGTCCGGGGAGTTCGCTTGCCAGGCGGTGTCCGGTCGGAGACCCGGCCAGCCACTCGATCCAGGCGGAGGTGTCGACCAGCCGCATCAGGTTCGGTCGTCCCGGTCACGGTAGTTATCGGTCCGTGCACCCCGGGCTGACCCGGCGAGTTGTTCCAGCGTCGGAACCGGCTGTAGCAGCAGCCCTTTGCCCTTGGGGATAAAGGCGAACTCCTGGCCCGCTCGCCAGTGCCGCTCGGCGCGCACGGCCTTGGGAATCGAGATCTGGAACTTGGACGACAGTCGCGCGGTGTTGCGGTTTTGCATTACGCTGCCCTGATCGATGACGCAAACGTAAGATATATTGCATCTTCGGACGACTATGGAAGCATCAGGTGGTGAAATGCTATTTCGCGACTTCCCTCGTCGCGCCGGGCGAGCCATCCTGACTGCCGTTCGCGCCGCCGATATGGAGCCCCAAATGACCGTCCAAGGCCCCGACGCCACCTACTTCGCCTATCTGGCGGCCACGGACTGGCGGATCCCCAGATGCCGGTCCTGCGGCGTCCATGTGTTCCAGCCACGCATCATGTGCCCGACCTGCGACAACGAGGCGTTCGACTGGGTTGCGCCGTCGGGAAAGGGCGTCGTGCACTCGACCACGGTGGTGCGGCGACGGCCGGCCGACGGCGGCGACTACAACGTGGCCCTGATCGATCTCGCCGAGGGTGTGCGGATAATGAGCCGGGTCGAGGGCGTAGACCCCGCGGCGGTGCGTATCGGGATGCCGGTCGCCGCCCGTCTCACCGATCAGGACGGTGAGACGATCGTGGTATTCGACTCTGCGGGAGGCAGCGACCGATGACCTGGTATCTGCGCGGCAAGGCCGCCGTCGTCGGCGCGGCGACGGCCCATCTCGGCGCGGCGCCGGGTTATTCGCACATGGAGATCGCGGCGGCGGCGGCGCGGGCGGCGCTGGCCGATGCCGGCCTGACGTTGAAGGACGTCGACGGGCTGTTCGCGGTGTCGATGCACGCGGTGTTCCCGGCCCTCACCTACGGCGAGTATCTCGGCATCCAGCCGCGCTTCTCGGAGGCGACCATCGTCGGCGGCTCGTCGGCGGTGATCCAGATGCTGCACGCCGCACTCGCCCTCGAGAACGGACTGTGCGACGTCGCCCTGATCGTCTACGGCTCCAACCAGCGCTCGGCCGCCGGCAAGCTGCACTCGCCGTCGGGGACCGAGAACCTGCCCTACGAGAAACCCTACAGGCTGCGCGCGCCGATCGCCGGCTACGCCATGTCCGCCGCCCGCCACATGCACGACTACGGCACCACGCGCGAGCAGCTGGCCGAGGTGGCGGTGGCGGCCCGGATGTGGGCGGCGATGAACCCGGAAGCGTTCATGCGCGACCCGCTGACCGCCGGGGACGTGCTCGGCTCGCGCATGGTGTGCGACCCGCTGACGGTGCGGGACTGCTGCCTGGTGACCGACGGCGGCGGCGCCATCGTGATGACCCGGGCCGACCGGGCGAAGGACCTGAAGAAGGACCCGGTCTACCTGCTGGGCTGCGCCGGCGGCCACACCCACCGCCAGTACTCGATGATGCCGGACCTCACCACCACCGCGGCCGTGCAGAGCGGGCGCACGGCGTTCGAGATGGCCGGGCTGAAGCCCGAGGACGTCGACGTGGTCCAGGTCTACGACGCCTTCACCATCAACGCGGTGATGCTGCTGGAGGACCTGGGGTTCTGCCGGAAGGGCGAGGGCGGGGCGTTCGTCGGCGACGGCCGGCTGCGACCGGGCGGGGCGCTGCCGTTCAACACCTATGGCGGCGGGCTGTCCTGCACCCATCCCGGCATGCTCGGCATCTTCACCACCATCGAGGCGGTGCGGCAGTTGCGCGGCGAGGGCGGCGAGCGCCAGGTGGCGGGGGCGACGGTCGGCCTTGCGCACGGTAACGGCGGCATGTTCGCGCACGAGTCGACCGCGCTGCTCGGCACCGTCGCGGCCCTATGAGGACGAGGGCGTGATGGGGCGGCTGGCCCTGATCCTGGGCGGTGCCCGCTCCGGCAAGTCGCGCCGGGCCGAGGCGCTGGCCCTGGAGTGGGGCGGCGACCCGGTCTACCTGGCGACCGCCGAGCCGTTCGACGACGAGATGCGCGAGAGGGTGGCGCAGCACCGGGCCGACCGCCAGGGTCGCGGCTGGACCACGGCGGAGGAGCCGCTGGACCTGCCGGCGGTGCTGGCGCGCGAGGCCACGGCCGGGCGCACGGTGCTGGTGGAGTGCCTGACCACCTGGGTCGGCAACCTGATGGTGCACGAGTGGCCGGTCGAGCCGGAGATCGCCCGACTGCTGGCCGGTATCGACGCGGGTGTCGCCGCCGACATGGTGCTGGTCGCCAACGAGGTCGGGCTCGGCATCGTCCCCGAGAACCGCATGGCCCGTGATTTCCGCGACCATGCCGGCCGGCTGCACCAGGAACTGGCGACACGCGCCGGTCGGGTCGAGCTGGTGGTGGCCGGAATCCCGGTTCTGGTGAAGGGCTGAGCGTCGGCCAGCCGGGCGGTGAAGGTGTCGCCGGTGTTCAGCCGGCTTGCCGCAGGTCCGGCCTGTCGATGTCCGCGAGGGCGTGGGTCGTGATGTTCACGATCACGTCGACGGTCTCGCCGTCGGAGGCCAGCGGCAAGCTGAGCCGCGCCAGTTCGCGGGCCGGCCGGCCCAAGGAGGCCAGCCGCGGCTGTCCGCGCCGGAACTGCGGCTGGCGGGTCTCGACCACGCGGCCGAACGAAGTCTGCAGGGTCTCGGACTGCGAGGCCGGGTCGATGAACTCGTCGATGCAGTCTCCCGTCCGGGAGAACGGCGAGGTCATGTAGACGGCGCTGCCGACCAGTCGAAGCCGGAACCGCCGCGGCTGGCGCTCGACGTCCACCAGCCAGAGATGCTGCAGGAGCAGCGAATTTCGCGATGCGAGGTCGACCGGATCGAAATGCTGGCGGCCGGGCAGCCGCTCGCCGCCCGGATGGATGTCCAACCAGTACCCGTACAGCGTCTCGCCCAGCGGACCGAGTCGGCCGTCGAGCAGGTCGGGCGAGTCCATGGTGTCGAACGCTAACGCCATCGCGCAGGTCTCCGTCGGTCGGTATACGCGGGACTATGCCGGCAAAGTCCGAACTTTCCGTTAAGGGCGCGGGTTGAGGCTCGGATGGCGCCGGCTCTTGCCTGCCGCCCCGCACCCGCTACTCTCCGCCCCATGGCCGCACCAACCACCCTGTTCGAGAAGATCTGGCGGCAGCACTGCGTCGTCGAGCGCGACGACGGCCAGGCGCTGCTCTGGATCGACCGCCATCTCTGCCACGAGGGCTCGTTCCACGCCTTCGACAAGCTGGCGCACTCCGGCCGCAAGGTGCGGCGCCCGGACCTGACCTTCGCGGTTGCCGACCACTACGTTCCGACCCGCGACCGCGCCGCCGGCCCCCGTGATCCCGAGATCGCCACCATGATCCGGCTGCTGGGACAGAACGCGGCGGCCAATGGCGTCCGGCTGTTCGGCCTCGATGATCCGGACCAGGGTATCGTGCATGTGGTGGCGCCCGAACTTGGCCTCACCCAGCCCGGCATTACCCTGGTCTGCGGCGACAGCCACACCTCCACCCACGGTGCCTTCGGCGCGCTCGCCTTCGGGATCGGCGCGTCCGAGGTGGCGCATGTGCTGGCGACCCAGGCGCTCTGGCAGAAGCGGCCACGCACCCTGCGGGTCAGCGTCGATGGCAGGCTCGGCGCGCATGTCACCGCCAAGGACCTGATCCTGGCGGTGATTGCCCGGATCGGCGCCGACGGGGCCGCCGGCCATGTGGTCGAATATGCCGGCGAAGCGGTTCGCGCGCTGTCGATGGAAGCCCGCATGACGGTCTGCAACATGACCATCGAAGCCGGTGGCCGGGCCGGCATGATCGCGCCCGACGACACCACCTTCGACTGGCTGCACGGCCGCCGGTACGCGCCGAAGGGCGCCGACTGGGACGCCGCGCTCGTCGACTGGCGCGGGCTGGCCAGCGATCCGGAGGCGATGTTCGACCGCGAGATCGTCCTCGACGCCGCCGCCATCGCGCCGACCGTCACCTGGGGCACCAGTCCGGAGCATGCGCTGCCGGTGACCGCCACGGTGCCGGACCCGGCCGCCGAGCCGGACGCCGGCCGGCGGGCTACGTTGGCGGCGGCGCTCGCCTACATGGACCTCGCGCCCGGCACGCCACTCGACGGGATCGCGGTCGACCGGGTGTTCATCGGCTCCTGCACCAATGCCCGGCTCGACGACCTGCGGGCCGCCGCGGCGGTGCTGAAGGACCGGCGCGCCGCGGTGCCGCTCATGGTGGTGCCGGGCTCCTCGGCGGTGAAGCGGGCGGCCGAGGCCGAGGGTCTGGACCGGGTGTTCGTTGCCGCCGGCGCCGAGTGGCTGGATTCCGGCTGCTCGATGTGTGCGGCGACCAACGGCGACATGGTGGCGCCCGGGCAGCGCTGCGCGTCGACCACCAACCGCAATTTCCGTGGCCGCCAGGGGCCGGGCGCGCGCACCCACCTGATGAGCCCGGCCATGGCCGCCGCCGCGGCGGTCACCGGACGGATCACCGACGTGAGGCGGCTGGCATCATGACCCCGTTCGACACCCTGACCGCGCCGGCGGTGCCGCTCAGGCTCGCCAATGTCGACACCGACCAGTTGCTGCCGGGCCGGTTCCTGCGCAAGCCGCGCAGCGACGGCTATGACAACTACCTGTTCCACGACGTCCGGCGCGGCCCGGACGGCACGCCCAGGCCCGACTTTCCGCTGAACGACCCGCGCTGGGCGGGGGCGCCGATCCTGGTGGCGGACCGAAACTTCGGCGGCGGCTCGTCGCGCGAGGGCGCGGTCTACGCCCTGGTCGACGCCGGCATCCGGGCGGTAATCGCGCCCAGCTTCGGCGACATCTTCTACTCGAACGCCATCAAGAACGGCCTGTTGCCGATTCGCCTGCCGATCGCGGAGGTCGAGCGGCTGTGGGCGATCGCCGAGGCCGATTCCACCGCGCCGCTGACCATCGACCTGACGGCCCGGACCGTGCGGCCGGCGAACGCCGAGCCGGTCGGTTTCGAGATCGATGCCTTCCACCGGGCCTGCCTGCTGGCCGGGACCGACGACATCGACCTGACGCTCGCCCATGCCGACGCCCTCGCCGGCTTCGAACGGGCCGATCATGCGGCCCGGTCCTGGCGGGTCCCGTCCGCCTGACGATCAGTATCTCGAATCCTCTTCGGACTTTCGAAACCTAAAGCGTTCGCTCGCCACGACGGTGCGATACCTGCTCGGCGTGTCGGAATTGCCAGCGGCGCTCCCGGCTACGCGACTCCAAGCCGGCAAGCAGGAAGCGGCGCATGTTCGCACCGTTCGAAGAGATCGATATCTACGTCCGGAAATCGCCTCAGAAGAACTGCCACTCGCCCGTGAGATCGTGCACACGATACACGGCAGTGGTGTAGGCGAGGGCTACGATCGCGAAGGCCGAGGCACCCGCGGCCAGGAGGCCGGTCTGTACGACGACTTCGACCGCGATCATGGTTAACGTCGCTGGAACCCCGAGCCAGGCACAGAGACGCAGCCGGCGTCGGGCTTTCGTCTCGGCGTGGCGACGTCGGCTGAAGACCCTTCGTTGCATCGCTCCCGCCTTCCGAACTGAAACAAAAAATTCTGATTGACCTTACAACAGGAGGGCCTATAGTTAAAGTGCTTTCGGACTGGGGCACGTCCCCCTCTCCCCACCTGATGCCCGGTTCGAAACGCGAGTACTAATAGGCCCGGAGGGTTCGCCCTCCGGGCCTAGCTCGTTTTTGGGGGAATGCTAACAGCCTGTAATTGAACAGTACTGACGCTAAGGCGCGCCCTGGTGGTCAGGGTCGTCGGCGGTCCTGCGGCGGGCGGCAGCGCGCGCCAGCGTCGCTTCTCGGTGCGCGATATAGGCGGCCGATCCGGCGATCACCGCGGCGCCGAGAAAGGTCCACACGGTCGGCAATTCGCCGAAGGCCAGCCAGCCGATGACGGCGGCGAACGGCATTTTGAGGTAGTCGAAGCTCATGACCAGGCTGGCCTCGCCGGCGGCGAAGCCACGGGTGACGGCCAGGTGGCCGAGGGTGCCGCACAGTCCGATCGCCGCCATGATCATCAGTTGCACCGGCGTCGGCCATTCCCAGAACAGCAGTGCGGCGACCAGCGTCATCGGCGTCATCATCACCACCATCCAGGTGACGACGGCCTCGGTCGGCTCGGTATCGGTCAGCCGCTTCACGATCAGCACGTTGGCCGCCGTCGTCGCCGCCGCCAGCAGGGTCCACAGTGCCGCCGGATCGACCGTCGTCGCCCCCGGCCGCAGGATGATCAGCACCCCGACGAAACCGAGCAGGGTCGCCGTCCAGCGCCGTCGGCGAACGGTCTCGCGCAGGATCAATGCCGCGCCGACCGTGGCGAACAGCGGAGCGGTGAAGCTGAGGGCAGTGGCATCGGCGAGCGCGATGTAGCGGAGCGCGTAGAAGCCGGCGAGCATGCCGACCAGGCCGATAACGGCGCGAGCCCAATACAACGTCATTCGGCCGGTCCGGAGTGCCCCCGGTCCGCGACGCAGCAACCACGGCACCATCCACAGCAGCCCGAAGAAACAACGGAAGAACGCGACCTCGAACGGATGCAGGTCGCGGGCGGCGAACTTGATCAGTCCGCCCATGGCCGCGAAGGCGAAGCCGGCCAGCGCCATCCAGACCGCCACGCGCATCGGCCCGGGCATCCGTCCGAGCGGATCCCGACGGTCGGGCACGGTCGCGGCGACCGCCGGGGCGACCGGACCTGGGGTGATCGGTGTTGGGGAGAGTGGGACCGGTGACATGGATGCCGTGGACAGGGACCCGGCGAGCGTAGTACCGAAACGGGCGGCGAACCAGCCGCGAGGGGGGCCGCATGGACCGTTTCGTGATCCTGCTGCTCGGTCAGGCCTTCGACGCCCTGGTCGGCGACCCGGAGGCGCTGTGGCGGCGCGTTCCACACCCGGTGGTGCTGGCGGGCCGGCTGATCGGCTGGCTCGACCGCAACTGGAACGACGATGGCGACCCGCCGTCGCGTCGCCGCGACCGTGGGATCGCGGCAATTGCGGTCGTACTGCTGGCGGCGGTCGCGGTCGGTGCCGTGGCATCCGGCATCCTTGCCGGCCTGGGCTTTCCCGGCGGATTGCTGGAGGCGGCGGCGGTCGGCGTGCTGCTGGCCCAGCGCTCGCTGCACGACCATGTCACGGCGGTGGCTGACGCGTTCCTGCGCGACGGTCTCACGGGGGCCCGCCATGCGGTCGCGGCCATCGTCGGGCGCGATCCCGAGGCGCTGGACGCGGCCGGCGTGTGCCGGGCCGCGATCGAGAGTACCGCCGAGAATTTCACCGACGGGGTGGTGGCGCCGGCGTTCTGGTACCTGGTCGCCGGCCTGCCCGGCCTGCTGGCCTACAAGGCACTGAACACCGCCGACAGCATGATCGGCCACCGCAGCGACCGGCACCGGCAGTTCGGCTGGGCGGCCGCGCGCCTCGACGATCTCGCCAACTGGGCGCCGGCCCGGCTGTCGGCGCTGCTGGTGGTGGCCGCCGCCTGGACCATGCCGGACGGCGAGCCGGCGGCGGCCTGGCGGGCGGTGCGTCGCGATGCCGGCCGGCATCGTTCGGTCAACGCCGGCTGGCCCGAGGCAGCGTTCGCCGGCGCCCTCGGTCTCCGGCTGGCCGGGCCGCGGACCTATCACGGCACGTCCGTCGACGACGCCTGGATGGGCGACGGTCGTGCCGAGGCGACACCCGAGGATGTCAGGCGGGCGCTGGCGCTGCTGCGTCGCGCCTGCGTCGGGCTCGCGGTCCTGGCGGTCGCGCTGGCGATCGGATCCTGAAGTCCGGGCGGGTCAGCCGCCGCGCAGCGTCGCGGAATCGTCCTCCCGCACGCGCTCGAACCAGCGCCGGAGCGGGCGTGACGCCAGCCAGCCGAGGGCCACACCCGACTGGTCGAACACGAAATCCGCGATGTCGGCGTTACGCGACGGATCGAAGGCCTGCAGCATCTCGATCACCAGCCCGGCATTCATCAGCACGATGGCGAGGATGCCGGCACTGACCCAGCGACCGAGCAGCGGGATGGCGACCAGCGTGGCGACCAGGAACACCAGGAAGTGCTCCAGCTTGTCGACCTGGAGCATGTGGTCCCAGGTCAGCAGCTCGGCGGGCGTGTCCAGGCTGAACCAGGCCGCTAGATTGAGGCCGGCGACATAGACCGTCGCCCAGGCAATCCGGGACCGCATCCGGCGCGACCGCCGGCGGCGACGGCGCTCCCGCCGTTTTCGGCGATCTATCGCCTGACGGGCGGCACTGAGACCATCCGACTCGACCGACACCCTGATCCCCACGATGCGTGCAGTGGGGACAGCTTACGGAATACCGTCGGAAATGGCGAGACTCCGCGATTTCTTTCCGAGTCGTCAGAACTCGGAGGAATCGATCACCATCGGCTCGTCGGCCGCTGCCTTCGCCCATTCCTTCATGATGTCGAGACCCCAGATGGTATCCGCATAGGTCCGCTCGACCTCGCCGAGTGCCACCGCATAGGTCCGGAAGCGAGAGACCACCGGCGCGAACATGGCATCGGCATTCGTGAAGCGGCCGAACAGGAACGGACCATCGGCACCGAATCGCGACCGGCATTGCCGCCAGAGTGCCGTGATCCGATCTATGTCCTCCTTGACCCCCGGCTTGCGGCCCTCTTCGGGAAACCGCGACCGGATGTTCATCGGCATGTGCGTGCGCAACGCTGTGAAGCCGGTGTGCATCTCCGATGAGATCGAGCGGGCGACGGCGCGGGCGGCGCGGTCGTCCGGCCACAGCCCGACCTCCGGCCGCAATTCCGCCGCGTACTCGCTGATCGCCAGACTGTCCCACACCGTCAGGTCACCGTGCTTCAGCGCCGGCAGCCGGCCGGAGCCGGAGTGCTTCAGGATCTCGGCCTTGGTGCCGGTGTCGTCGAGCGGGATCAGGATCTCGTCGAATTCGATGCCCGCATGACGCAATGCAAGCCATGGCCTCAACGACCATGACGAGTAGTTCTTGTTGCCCATGACCAGGGTGAACTCTGTCACGGTCGCGCTCCTCCCTCATTCCTAAAGGCACACATGTAAGCGCCTCGCTTGTCGCCGTCGAGCCCCGGACGCTATACCGGTTGGGCAGCAGCTGCGAAATCGGAGAGAATCCCGTGGCCTATAACCTCGTCGGGCGGGCAACCGCCGGAACTGTCCCGATCACGCCGATCGTCGCCTCAGGGCTCGACGTCTGGCTTGCGGCAGCCGACGGCCGGACGGCCGCCTGGGTGCGGGCCACCGGCTTCAAGGCCAAGGCCGGCGAGGTGGCCTTGCTGCCGGACGACAAGGGCGGCATGGCCCGGGTGCTGCTCGGCGTCGAGGACCCTGCGCGGACCGGCCTGTGGGACTATGCCGGACTGCCGGGTTCGCTGCCGGCCGGACGCTATGCCATCGACTCGGCGATCGAGCCGGCGGACGCGACCCGCGCGGCGCTGGGCTGGGCGCTGGCGACCTACCGGTTCGACCGCTACACCACGATGCCGGCGGCCGAGGCCGAACTGGTCTGGCCGAAGGCGGTCGACCGCGGCCATGTCGAGCGCGCCGCGGCGGGCACGGCGCTTGCCCGCGACCTGATCAACACGCCGGCCAACGACCTCGGCCCGACCCGCCTGGCCGAGGAGGCCAGGGCGCTCGCCAAGGCGTACAAGGCGAAGTTCTCGGTACTGGTCGGCGACCAGCTGCTGAAGAAGAACTACCCGACGATCCACGCCGTCGGCCGCGGGGCGACCGATGCGCCCCGGCTGATCGACTTCACCTGGGGCGACCCGACGCATCCGAAGGTGACGCTGGTCGGCAAGGGCGTGTGCTTCGACACCGGCGGCTACGACATCAAGCCGTCGAACGGCATGCTGACCATGAAGAAGGACATGGGCGGCTCGGCCCAGGTGCTCGGCCTCGCCCGCATGATCATGGATGCCGGCCTGAAGGTCCGGCTGCGGGTCCTGGTACCGGCGGTGAAGAACATGATCTCCGGCGACGCCTTCCTGCCGATGGATGTGATCCGGACCCGCAAGGGCCTGACTGTCGAGATCGGCAACACCGACGCCGAGGGCCGGCTGGTGCTGTGCGACGCGCTGACCGAGGCCGATTCCGAGAAGCCGGACCTGCTGCTCGACTACGCGACCCTGACCGGCGCCGCCCGGGTGGCGCTCGGCACCGACCTGCCGGCGCTGTTCAGCAACGACGATTCGGTCGCCGCCGACTGGCTGGGCTGCGGCCTCGCCGAGGACGACCCGGTGTGGCGGCTGCCGCTGCACGCCCCCTACAAGGCGATGCTGAAAACCAAGATCGCCGACCTCTCGAACACCGGCAGCGCGCCGTTTGCCGGGGCGATCACCGCCGCGCTGTTCCTGGAGCATTTCGTTTCGCCGACGACCCGTTGGGCGCATATCGATCTGATGGCCTGGAACACGCGGGACCGGCCGGGTCGGCCGGAAGGTGGCGAGGCCATGGCATTGCGCAGCGCGTTCCGTATGATCGAGCAACGATTCGGCAGCTAACGGTTTACGGTTTCGAAACGACCGCGAGGCGAGTATGCTCGGTTCGCTCGCGTAACGACCACGTTCGCGGACGGATTGGGGCGCTAAAAGGGGCGGCATGCAGGCGGCGGAGCAGCACCGGGCGTTGAACCTGTGGCGTCTGGCGACAGTCGGGAGCGTGCGGCGGGACGGACCCGACCTCACGGCCCGGCAGATGGCGATCCTGTTGACCGCCTATCTGACGCCGCCGCCACACACCGTGCGCGGCCTCGCCGAAGCCATGGGGATCTCGAAGCCGGCGGTGACCCGGGCGCTCGACCGGCTCGGCGATCTCGGCTTCCTGCGCCGCAAGGTCGACGATGCCGACCGCCGCAGCGTGCTGGTGCAGCGCACGGTCAAGGGATCGGTGTTCCTGTCTGAGTTCGCCGAACTGGTGCGCAGTGCCGAGCGGATGCTCGACGACCTCGAGCCCGGCGATTCCATCTGATCACAGGTCGACAGGTGGCAGATCGGGCAGGGCGGCGCCATCTTCCGGCCACAGATGACCTGTGTAAGATCCAGCGGTCTCCCGTGACATGAGGGTCCCGATGCCGACAGTCCGTCTTCGCGCCGCCGCCGTCCTGGTCCTGGGTATCGTCCTCGGATCTGCCGCCGTCGGCTCGGCGACAGCCGCCGAGTACTCGGCGCCGTCGGCGCATGGCATCGCCATGCATGGCGACCTGAAATACCGGCCGGACTTCGGGCATTTCGACTACGCGAACCCGGACGCACCGAAGGGCGGCACCATCGTCAGCGAGGCCAGCGGCAGTTTCGACAGCTTCAATCCCTTCGTGCTCCGCGGCCAGCCGGCTGCCGGCCTCACGTTGATCTACGACACCCTGACCGAGCATGCCCAGGACGAGCCGTTCACCGAGTATGGCCTTCTTGCCGAGACCATCGAGATGCCGGAGGACCGGTCCTGGGTGGCGTTCAACCTGCGGTCCGAAGCGAAGTGGCACGACGGCAAACCGCTGACCGCCGAGGATGTGGTCTGGACCTTCAACACCCTGGTCGAGAAGGGCTCGCCATTCTATCGCGCCTACTACCGGGATGTGGCCGAGGTGAAGGCGACGTCGGACCGCCGCGTGCTGTTCGTGTTCCAGAACGGCCTCAACCGTGAACTGCCGCTGATCCTGGGCCAGCTGCCGGTGCTGCCGAAGCACTGGTGGGAGGGCCGGGATTTCTCGGCGCCGCTGCTTGATCCGCCGCTCGGCTCCGGCCCGTACAGCCTTGACGGCTTCGAGGCGTCGCGGTCGGTCAGCTATCGGCGGGTCGACGATTACTGGGGCAAGAACGTCCCGGCGATGCGGGGCCGCTGGAACGCCGACACCATCCGCTACGAGTATTTCCGGGACCGCGACGTCGCCACCGAGGCGTTCAAGGCCGGGGCCTTCGACCTCAGGGCCGAGAACTCCTCGAAGCGCTGGGCGACCGCGTTCAGCTTCCCGGCGCTGACCGCCGGCATGGTGATCAAGGAGGAGGTCCGGCACGAGAATGTCGCCGGCATGCAGGGCTTCGTCTTCAACACCCGTCGGCCGATCTTCCAGGACCGCAGGGTGCGAGAGGCGATCGGCTACGCGTTCGACTTCGAGTGGACGAACAAGACGCTGATGTACGATGCCTACACGCGGACCGACAGCTACTTCGACAACTCGGAACTCGGCTCCAGCGGCCTGCCGGCCGGGGCCGAGCTGGCGCTGCTGGAACCGTATCGCGACAAGCTGCCGCCGGAACTGTTCACCACGCCGTTCACGGTTCCGAAGACCGACGGGGCCGGCAACCCGCGCCCGAATCTGCGGGCCGGGCTGAAGCTGCTGCGCGAGGCCGGCTGGTCGGTGAAGGACGGCATGATGCGCAATGCCGAAGGGCAGGCGCTGAGCTTCGAGATCCTGCTGGTGACCCAGTCCGGTCTGGAACGGATTGCGCTGCCCTTTGCCGACAATCTCACGACGCTGGGCATCACGGCGAAGGTTCAACCCGTCGACCCGGCGCAGTACGAGAACCGGGTGCGCGACTTCGACTTCGACATGATTATCGGCACCTTCGGGCAGTCGCAGTCGCCGGGCAACGAGCAGCGCGACTACTGGAGTTCGGCGGCCGCCGACGCGCCGGGGTCGCGGAACCTGATCGGCGTCAAGGATCCGGTGGTCGACGCCCTGATCGACAAGGTGATCCGGGCACCGGATCGCGCTGCCCTGGTGGCCGCCACCCGGGCGCTCGACTGGGTGCTGCTGTGGGGGTTCTACGTGGTGCCGAACTACCACAGCGAATCCTACCGCCTGATCTACTGGAACAAGTTCGGCAAGCCGGCGGTCGCACCCAGATATGGCCTCGGCTACCCGGACTCCTGGTGGGTCGATCCCGAGAAGGTCGCCGCCATCGAGGCCTGGCGCCGGACCGGCAAGTAGGTGCCGGGGCGGACCGGGCAGCCGGGGCCGAGTAACAGGGGGCAGGGGGACAGCCGGTGATCGCCTATATCGTCCGACGCCTGCTGCTGATCGTACCGACGCTGGTCGCGATCATGGTGCTGAACTTCGTCATCGTGCAGTTCGCGCCGGGCGGGCCGATCGACCAGATCATCGCCCAGATCGAAGGCCGCGGCGACGTCATCGGCGGCTTCACCGGCCAGCAGTCCGAGACCGTGGGGCAGCCGTCCTCCAGCGACGGTCGAACACGCGGAACCCGGGGGCTGGATCCCCAGCTGATTGCTCAGCTCGAGAAGCAGTTCGGCTTCGACAAGCCGTTGCACGAGCGTTTCATCCAGATGATGGGCAACTACGTGATGTTCGACTTCGGGGACAGCTTCTTCCGGGCTCGGAGCGTGGTCGACCTGATCGTTGAGAAGTTGCCGGTGTCGATCTCGCTCGGGATCTGGACGACCCTGCTGGTCTACCTGATCTCGATCCCGCTCGGCATCCGCAAGGCGGTGCACGACGGCTCGCGGTTCGACGTCTGGACCAGCGCCGTGATCATCATCGGCTACGCCATCCCGGCCTTCCTGTTCGCGGTGTTGCTGGTCGTGCTGTTCGCGGGCGGCAGCTACCTGCAGATCTTCCCGCTGCGCGGACTGGTGTCGTCGGACTGGGCGGCGATGACTACGGTCGACAAGGTGCTGGACTATCTCTGGCACATGGTGCTGCCGGTCACGGCGATGGTGATCGGCGGCTTCGCCAGTCTGACCATGCTGACCAAGAACTCGTTCCTGGAGGAGATCAACAAGCAGTACGTCCTGACCGCCAAGGCCAAGGGGCTGAGCGAGCGCGGCGTGCTGTACGGCCATGTGTTCCGGAACGCCATGCTGATCGTGATCGCCGGCTTCCCGTCGGCGTTCGTGTCGGTGCTGTTTACCGGCGCCCTGCTGATCGAGACGATCTTCTCGCTCGACGGCCTCGGCCTGCTGGGCTTCGAGGCGGCGATCCAGCGCGACTACCCGGTGATGTTCGGCACCGTGTATTTCTTCACCCTGCTCGGCCTTCTGCTGAATCTGATCGGCGACATCATGTATGTGGTGATCGACCCCCGTATCGACTTCGAGGCGCGGGAGAATTGACCGTGAACGCGCTTTCCGCTGAAGCCGCGGCCCCCGCCCCGCGCGTCCTCGGGATCGCGGTCAGGCCGATCAACCGTCGGCGCTGGGAGAACTTCCGGCGCAACCGGCGCGGCTTCTGGTCGGCCTGGGTCTTCCTGTGCCTGTTCGGGCTCAGCCTGTTCGCCGAGCTTCTGGCCAACGACCGGCCGATCCTGGTGGTCTACGACGGCGGTCTCTACACTCCGGTGGCCACCGTCTATCCCGAGACGACCTTCGGCGGCGACTTCCCGACCGAGGCCGTCTACACCGACCCGTTCGTGCAGGAGCTGATCGCCGAGAAGGGCTGGATGCTGTGGCCGCCGATCCGGTTCTCCTACCAGACCATCGACTCCGGTCTCGGCCGGACGGCGCCGTCGCCGCCGGACACGCGGCACTGGCTCGGAACCGACGACCAGGCGCGCGACGTGCTCGCCCGGGTGATCTACGGCTTCCGGATCTCCGTACTGTTCGGGCTGCTGCTGACCCTTTTCTCGTCGATTATCGGCATCGCCGCCGGGGCCGTGCAGGGTTTCTATGGCGGGCTGCTGGACCTGGCGTTCCAGCGCTTCATCGAGATCTGGGGCGGCATGCCGACGCTCTACATCCTGATCATCCTGTCGTCGCTCATCGTGCCGGGCTTCGCCAGCCTGCTGATCCTGCTGCTGTTGTTCGGCTGGACCAGCCTGGTGGGCGTGGTGCGCGCCGAGTTCCTGCGCGCCCGGGCCCTCGACTACGTGCGTGCCGCCCGGGCCCTTGGCGTGTCGGATGCCGTCATCATGTTCCGCCACATGCTGCCGAACGCCATGGTCGCGACCCTGACCTTCGTACCGTTCATTCTCAACGGCTCGATCACCGCGCTGACCAGCCTCGACTTCCTGGGTTTCGGCCTGCCTCCCGGCTCGCCCTCGCTCGGCGAACTGCTGAGCCAGGGCAAGAACAACCTGCAGGCGCCGTGGCTCGGCCTGACGGCGTTCTTCACCCTGGCGGTCATGCTGAGCCTGCTGATCTTCGTCGGCGAGGCGGTTCGCGACGCCTTCGACCCACGAAAGACCTTCCGCTGATGACCGGATCACAGACCAGGGCCCTGCTCGAGATCCGCGACCTGTCGGTGGCGTTCGGCGAAAACCCGGCGGTGCGCGGCGTTTCGTTCGACATCCAACCCGGCGAGACCGTTGCGCTGGTCGGCGAGTCGGGATCCGGCAAGTCGGTGACCGCCCTGTCGGTGCTGCAGCTGCTGCCGTATCCGGCGGCCCGCCACGATGCCGGCTCCAGCATCGTCTGGAAGGGCGAGGAGCTGATCGGCGCACCGGAGCCGACCCTGCGGCGGATCCGCGGCAACGAGATCGCGATCATCTTCCAAGAGCCGATGACCTCGCTGAACCCGCTGCACACCGTGGACCGGCAGATCGGCGAGATCCTGACCCTGCACAAGGGGCTGCGCGGCGAAGCGGCCCGCGCCCGCACGCTCGAGCTGCTCGACCTGGTGGGCATCCCCGATCCGGAACAGCGGCTCGGTTCGTACCCGCACCAGCTCTCCGGCGGCCAGCGCCAGCGCGTGATGATCGCCATGGCGCTGGCCAACGAGCCCGACCTGCTGATTGCCGACGAACCGACGACCGCGTTGGACGTCACCATCCAGGCGCAGATTCTGGCCCTGCTCGGCGACCTGCAGCGCCGGCTCGGGATGGCGCTGCTGCTGATCACCCACGACCTCGGGATCGTCCGCAAGATCGCCGGCCGGGTGTGCGTGATGACCGAGGGCGAGATCGTCGAGCACGGTCCGACCGAGCGGGTCTTCACCGCGCCCGAGCACGCCTATACCCGCAAGCTCCTGGCGGCCGAGCCCAAGGGCAACCCCGAGCCGGTCTCGGAGCGCGCCCGCACCGTGTTGCAGGCCTCCGACGTGCGGGTCTGGTTCCCGATCCAGCGCGGCCTGCTGAAACGCACGGTCGGCCACATCAAGGCGGTCGACGGCGTCAACGTGAAGGTGCGGGCCGGAGAGACCGTCGGCGTGGTCGGCGAATCCGGGTCCGGCAAGACCACCCTCGCGCTGGCGCTGCTGCGCCTGCAGAAATCGACGGGCCGGCTGGCCTTCATGGGGCGCGAGATCCAGGGTCTGGACCGGCGCGAGGTCCGGCCGTTGCGGCGCGACATGCAGATCGTCTTCCAGGATCCCTATGGCAGCCTCAGTCCGCGCATGTCGATCGCCGAGATCGTCCGCGAGGGCCTGGACGTGCATGACCCGGCCGAACTCGGCCTGCCGACCGAGGCCGACAAGGAGCGGCGGATCGACGAGGTGCTGCGCGAGGTCGGTCTCGAGCCGGCGATGCGCGACCGCTACCCGCACGAGTTCTCCGGCGGCCAGCGCCAGCGCATCGCCATCGCCCGTGCCATGGTGCTGCGGCCCAAGCTGCTGGTGCTGGACGAGCCGACCTCGGCGCTCGACATGAGCGTGCAGGCCCAGATCGTCGACCTGCTGCGCGATCTGCAGGCCGAGCATGATCTCGCCTATCTGTTCATCAGCCACGACCTGAAGGTGGTGCGCGCGCTCGCCCACCGGGTGGTCGTCATGAAGGATGGCCGGGTGGTCGAGGCCGGCGACACCGAGGCGGTGATGGGGGCGCCCCGCCAGCCCTACACCCGCGCCCTGATGGCCGCGGCCTTCGACCTGGAGGCGGCCGACGAGGGCGCGGTGCGCGGGTAGCCGGCTACTCCACCGACCCGGGGCGCGGCCGATCGTCGGCGACGGCGGTCACCCGGTCAGCAGCCTGTCGAAGTGTTCGATGGTCCGCATGAGGCCGGCCCGCAGCGGCACCGTCGGTTCCCACGCGAGCATCGCGCCGGCCCGGGTGATGTCCGGGCAGCGCCGCATCGGATCGTCCGGCGGCAGCGGCCGGTGGACCAGGGCCGAGCGCGAGCCGGTCAACTCGCGGATCAACTCCGCCAGCACGATAACCGGCGTCTCTTCCGGGTTGCCGGCGTTGATCGGTCCGACCATGTCGTCGCCGGCATCCATCATCCGGAGCATCGCCTCGATCATGTCGTCGACGTAGCAGAACGACCGGCTGTGCGAGCCGTCGCCGTAGATCGTGATCGGTTCGCCCTTCAACGCGGCGACGACGAAGTTGGAGACCACGCGCCCGTCGTTCGGGTGCATGCGCGGCCCGTAGGTGTTGAAAATGCGGAGCACCTTGATCCGCAGGCGGTGCTGGCGGTGGTAGTCGAAGAACAACGTCTCGGCGCAGCGCTTGCCCTCGTCGTAGCAGGCGCGCGGGCCGAGCGGGTTGACGTTCCCCCAGTAGTCCTCCGTCTGCGGGTGCACCGCCGGATCGCCGTACACCTCGCTGGTCGATGCCTGCAGGATCTTCGCCTTCAGCCGCTTGGCGAGGCCCAGCATGTTGATGGCGCCGTGCACGCTGGTCTTGGTGGTCTGCACGGGATCGACCTGATAGTGAATCGGCGAGGCGGGGCAGGCCAGGTTGTAGATCTCGTCGACCTCGACATAGAGCGGGAACGATACGTCGTGACGCATCAGCTCGAAGGCCGGCAGCCCCAGCAGCGGCGCGATGTTGTCCTTGGTGCCGGTGTAGAAGTTGTCGACGCACAGCACATCGTCGCCGCGCGCGACCAGCCTCTCGCAAAGATGCGAACCGAGGAACCCGGCTCCACCGGTCACTAGAACGCGTCGTTTGACACCCCGCACCTGACCCACCTTCCAATCCATGGCCGCGCATGCCCTCCCGACCGGTGGGGAGCGCTCCTAAAGCGTCGCCAACCTACATCCTGCAGGTCGGCCGCCCAATGCATTAGCGGATCACGGCCGAGGCGACGTCGCGACCCCGGGTGACGTTGGAAACCGCCGTCGGCTCGGGGTCGGGCATCACGGGATGCCATTGCGCCCGTGCTCGCGGAAGCCGGGGCGTTCGGTCAGGCGCGCACAATAGGTGGCGACCGCCGGTAGGTTCGGGCGGGTTTCCAGCGGCGTCATCGCCCAACGGTTCACCGACAGGCCGAGCACCACGTCGGCGAGGGTGAAGGCTTCGCCGGCAACGAACGCGCCGGTCGCCGCCAGCCGCCGGTCGAGGATCGCCATGGCGGTGTTCCAGACGCGGGTGCCGGCGGCGATCCGGCCGGTATCCTGGAAGTCCGGATGCCGGCGCACCAGCGCCATGAAGGCGTCGCGCCACGAGGCGTTCAGGTCGGTCGCCTGCCAGTCCATCCACTGCTCGACCAGCGCGCGGGCGCGCGGCGCCGCCGGCAGCAGGTCGGTGCGGCCATGCTTTCCGGCGAGGTACCGGCAGATGGTGTTGGACTCCCAGAGTGGCCCGTCCTCGTCGACGAGGACGGGCACCAACCCGTTCGGATTCAGCGCCAGGAACTCCGGCGTGCCGGTGTCGGCGAAGCCGCTGCCCCATTCCTCACGCATGAAGTCGAGGCCGATCTCGCGGCAGGTCCACAGCACCTTGCGGACGTTGATCGAGGAGGCCTTGCCGAGGATGCGGAGCATGGGACGGGACCCTGCGGAACGACTGCCGATGCAGGCGGGGAAGCTATGTCGGCGCGGTCGAGGCCGCACCTGTCTTCAACGCGTCCGAGAGCACGACGTAGCTTTCGAACCGCTTCACATAGGGCTCGTAGAAGTGCTTCTCGGTGAAGCGGTGGTAGCCGTCCATGTCGGCGGTGGCGACCGCCAGCAGAAAGTCGGCCGAGCCGGTGACATGATAGCACTGGGCGACCTCCGGCAGTGCCCGCATCCGCTCGACGAACTGCCGCTCGCGGTTCGGGCGGTCGCGCTCGAAGGTCAGCAGCACGAAGGTGGTGATGCGGCGCTCCCGGTATTCCGGCGCCAGCAGCGCGACCTCGCGGGCGATCACCCCGGACTCGCGCAGGCGCTGCAGACGGCGCAGGCAGGCGGCGGCCGACAGTCCGACCAGCTCCGCCAGTTCGGCGCCGGTGCGGCGGCTGTTCTCCTGCAGCAGCGCCAGCAGGCGCCGGTCGAAGCCGTCGAGCTCTATCACCCCCACCCCCGGTCTTCGGCGCCCGTGCGAAACGCAAGCGTTCGCGGGCATCGGATTGCGGGATCTTATCGCCAACCGGGGCACTCCGCGAACCGCTCGCGGCATGGCGGCCTAGGCTTACGTCAGCGCCGACGAAATCGGCCACCGATCCGAGGAGAGAGCCATGACCAGCCATTCGTTCGGTATCGTCGTCCGCCCGGTCCACCCGGACGTCGCCCGATTCGCGATACTGCCGTGGCCGCTGGCGCGCGTCGTCGCCGCGATCGTTCGCCGCCACCGCAACGCCGCCGCCGCCGACTGGCTCTCCGAACTGCCGCCCTACCTGCTGGCCGACATCGGTATCGACCGGGTTGGCATCGAGGAGATCCGGGCGCACGGCGTGCCGACGGAAGGACGATCGGTCCACGGGCGTCGTCCGTTGCACTGCACCACAAGCGTCGACATCGCTTCGGCGCGCCCATAAGGTCGGGGTCATCGCAACGCGTTTGTCGACTCATGAGACCCCCATGCCCGCTGTCCTGTTCTACTCCCCGAACGATTCCGCCGAGGCTTGGCGCCAGTCGCTGGCCGAGCGGATCCCCGGCGTCGATTTCCGGGCCTGGCCCGACGTCGGCGATCCGGCGGATATCGGCTTCGCACTGGTGTGGAAGGTGCCGCCGGGGTTCCTCAAGCAGTTCCCGAACCTGAAGGCGATCTGCTCGCTCGGGCAGGGGGTCGACCACATCTTCGCCGACCCGGAGCTGCCGCGCGGGCCGCATATCATCCGGCTGGTCGACCCGTGGATGGGCCGGGCGATGGCCGAGTGGGTGCTGCTGCAGGTGCTGCGCTTCCACCGCCAGGGTCCGGAATACGAGGCGCTGCAGCGCCGCCGCGAATGGAAGTCGCTGCCGGCGCCGGAGACTGCGACCCGGCGGGTCGGCATCCTCGGGCTCGGCGCACTCGGGGCCGAGGCGGCAACCACGGTGGCCGCACTCGGCTTCGACGTCGCCGGCTGGTCGCGCACCCGCAAGACGATCCCGAACGTCACCAGCTACGCCGGGCCGGAGGAGTTCGAAGCCTTTCTGGCCCGCACCGACATCCTGTGCGGCCTGCTGCCGCTGACGCCGGAGACCACCGACCTGATGGACGCGGCGCTGTTCGCCAAGCTGCCGAAGGGTGCGTTCGTGGTGAACTCCGGGCGCGGCGGCCAACTGGTCGAGGGCGACCTGCTCGCCGCCCTCGACTCCGGGCAGATCGCCGGCGCCGCGCTGGACGTGTTCCGCACCGAGCCGCTGCCGCAGGACCACCCGTTCTGGGCCCATCCGAAGGTCCAGGTCTGGCCGCATGTCTCGGCCCAGACCAACGCCGACAGCGGTGCCGACCAGGTGGCCGAGAACGTCCGCCGGGTGTTCGCCGGCGAAGCGCCGATCAACCAGGTGGATCCGGACCGGCAGTACTGATGGGGGTGATCCTGGTTCATATCGCCGGCACCGATCCGGCGCCCTGGATCGATGAACTGAAACGGCAGGATCCGGCCCTCGACGCCCGCGGGCTGGACGCGGTCGACGATCCCGCCGCGGTCGAGGTGGCGATCACCTGGAAGCTGCCGCACGGCCTGTACCGGACGTTTCCGAACCTGGCGCTGATTCAGTCGATGGCCGCAGGCGTCGACCATATCCTGGCCGACCCGGAACGCCCGGCCCGGGTGCCGGTGGCACGGGTCGTCGACCCGTGGATGGGCCGCTCGATGGTCCACCACGTGGCCCTGGCTGTGCTGCGCTGGCACCGCCGCATGGACTGGCTGGAGGGCCAGCGCGCCGACGCGACCTGGCCGACCGACGTGATCTTCGATGCCGACGCGGTCCGGGTCGGGGTGCTCGGCCTCGGCCATCTCGGGCAGGCGGTGGCGAGAGCCATGCAGGGCCTGGGATTCGAGGCCGCCGGCTGGTCGCGGTCGCCGAAGGCGATCGAGGGACTGGCCTGCCACCATGGCCCGGACGGGCTGCGGGATCTGGCGGCGTGGTCGAGCGTGCTGGTCTGCCTGCTGCCGCTGACCGACGAGACCGCCGGTATCCTGAATGCCGGGCTGTTCGGCCTGATGCCCGAGGGATCGCTGCTGGTGAATGTCGGGCGCGGCGGGCATCTGGTGGAGGCCGACCTGACCGCGGCGCTGGACAGCGGCCGGCTGGAAGCCGCCGCCCTCGACGTGTTCGGCACCGAGCCGTTGCCGAAGGATCATCGGTTCTGGGCCGACCGGCGGATCTATCTGACGCCGCACATCGCCAGCGAGATCAACCCGGTGACCGCGACCCGCGCCTTCGTCGAGAACATCCGCCGGATCCGCGCCGGCCAGGCGCCGGTCGGCCTGATCGACCCGGCCAAGGGGTATTGACGTCAGCTGCTCGGACGGCGGCGAGTCCGGTCGCTGCGGAGCCTGTCCAGCTCCTCGGAGACGATAGCGGGGGGGAGCTCGAAAAAGTCGAACAGCTCGTATACCGGCGCGAGCAGGGCATGTACCAGCTCGGGCAGTCGGTCGGCGATCTCGGCCACCGGGCTGTGCACGGCGCTTTCCGCATGTCCCATCCGGCTGCGATGGTCGTCGAGCATCGAACGGTGCGGATTTGCCCAGGACTTGAGCTCGCGCCCCGCCAAGCCGGCGTAGCGGACCCGGAATTCGACCTCCGCCTCGGGTCGGGCGTCCAGAGCCTCGCCGAGGTGATACGCGTGCAGTAGGGCCTCGCCGGTCCGCCAGATCGGCAAGGTCAGGTCGAAGATCGTCGCGGGTGGCAGGACATCGGTCGAATCCTCCTGGAATCCGCGGCGCAGGTAGAGGCGGGCATCCAGCGACGCCCGCCAGAAGTCGGCATGCGCCGCGTCATCGAAGGCGCGCTCGGCGTCGGGCTTGCCGAGCCAGCATTCGACTCCGTCATCGAACGGATAGGCGGCGATCAATTGCCGTGTCGGCAGCCGGAATGGCGGCCACCCGGTGTATTTCCGGTCCGCCTTCCTCAAGGCGTCCTGCAACTTCCGCGACGAGGACGCCGCGGCTCCGGCGATCTGGTAGTAGAAAGTGTAGTGACCGGTCTCCATTCGGCCTGGTGCAGCGGGCGGGAGAGTGGCGACCAGTTCCTCCCACCGGCGGTCCGCCGCCCTGCGGAACTCTTCGAGCGCGTCGAGCGCGGATTGTTTTGCGACCAGGCCGACGACCTGCAGGATGTCGATCGCCTTCGCCAATGAGAGCGTAAGCTCCTTGCGGTCGAAGGAGACCATCGTCGGGACGCTGACGCCGGCGAGGGCGGCGTGCTCCTTCTGCGTCAGGCCTTCGGCGCGACGCCGGCGCAACGCCTCCTCGACAAGGCCTGGCCAGTCGAGCGGGAGGATTACCGTTCCTGAAGGCGCGCGCATGCGTTCCCCACGATCTCTCGATAGCGGTTGATGAAACCTTGCGGTGGCTCGCCGTCGGGAGGCTCGATCCGCTTGGTTCTCTGGAATCCTCGAAGCACCGCCTTCAGCCGCTGGTTCGCGGCTTTCGGCGGGAGCCCGATCCGGTCGGCAAAGCGAAGAAGTGCGTCGCCGTGCACGGCGTCGATGGCCATGTGGGTGCCGCCGATCGCCAGCGCGCTACCGGTGCTGTATGCGGCGCCGTAGTGGAGGGTATTCACGAGGTCGTACTGCGGTGACAGGCGGAGGCCCTCAGGCCGTTCCAGCAGGGACCAGTTCTTCAGGTGCGCGTCGGCGTTCCCGATGATGAGGTTGAATACGAGGGCCGAGAAGAACCGCGCACGGTCGATCTGCGGGCGCGCCGAATGGCGGTCGATAGCCGCGGCGACCTGCTCGTAACTGCCTTGGTACTTGCCTTTGAAATCGTTTCCCCGGGGGCGCAGCAGGATCTGGGTGAAATCCTCCATCCGAAGCCTTCTGCCGTCGGGCGTTCGGTCGAACCGCTCGACCAGCAGGGCAACTCCGGGAATCCCCTCCACTTCTCCAAGTTGTGCGTTCGTTACTTCCGATGCACCGAGGACGTCCCTCGCCAGAGCCAGAGAGAGCAACTCGTTGCGCACCAGGGTCGGCAGTGTTTCGGGAGCGTATTTTGCTATGTAGGTCGCCGGACTATCGTCGGTAGCAGGACGAAAGCGGTCGCCGTCCTTCCAGGCCAGCAGTTTTCTCTGGACGCCCGAGATGGTCCGGTGGGAACTGGTGGCCGTATCGGTCGAAGCATCCTTCGGTGGCGGCTCGGTGGGGCTGAGTTGGCCTTCCGGCTCAACCGATATGGCGCCGATACAGTCCCGTCCGTAGCGTAGAAGCAGGCCAAAATCATCTTCTTGCTCGATGCGGCCGGATCGGGCTTGCCGCTGCCGGAGCCATCCTTCTGGTCCAAGGTTTTGAAACACGGGATGCACGCCGGCATCCCAGCTGAACCGACGCTCGGTGGTTGGCAGCGCGGAGGCGATCGTTTCGGTCCATCCGTCCAGGTAGCTGAAAACGGTACCGCCTCAGGGGGTCTCCTCCAGGAGACCGGCTGCTTGGCCTTTGAAAAGAACACGAGCGCGGCGTTCCATCGAGTCAGCTCAAGTTTCGTGGTGCCGTCAAAAATCTCAAGGTGAAGCATCTGGAAAGCAATAGATTATCAATATGTGTATATATTGAAGAAGGCACAATCATAATTTCGTACGAATCGAAATCAGAATCACAAGGAAGCTGTGATTTTCCATGTGGGCGGATGGAGGCCGAACCCGGTCTGGTGCTAAGCTCTGGCTTCTTGAAATACGAGAGGACGAATGTCCTCGCGAACTGCGCCTCAGCCCTGCAGGCGCTTCAGCGCCGCGGCGTGCAGCTCGGGGGTGCGGGCGGCCAGCACCCGGCTGGTCGAGCCCAGGGTGACCGGGGTGCCGTCCCAGTCGGTCACCAGGCCGCCGGCGCCGGCGATGATCGCGGCCGGGGCCAGGTAGTCGTAGTCGTTCAGGTCGGCCTCGACCACCAGGTCGATGGTGCCGAGCGCCACCAGCCCGTAGTTGTGGCAGTCGCCGCCGTAGATCGGCAGCTTGACCTCGGCGCGTAGCCGCTCGAAGGCGGTCAACTCCCACGGCTTCTTGAACATGTGCGGCGAGGTTGACGCCAGCGTCGCCTCGGCCAGGCTGCGGGGCGGGTAGGGCGAGACCGGATCGCCGTTCAGGGTGGTCTGCAGGCCGGGTCCGCCGACCCAGCGTTCGTTCAGGATCGGGCAGTCGACCACGCCCAGCAGCGGCGCCTTGTGCTCGGTCACGCAGATCAGGGTGCCAAAGGTCGGGCGGCCGGTGATGAAGGCCTTGGTGCCGTCGATCGGGTCGAGCGACCACACGTAGTCGGCGTCGGGTGCCTTCAACCCGAACTCCTCGCCGGCGATGCCGTGGTCCGGAAAGCGCGCTTCGATCAGCTCGCGGAGACGCTTCTCGACGCCGCGGTCGGCGATCGTCACCGGACTCTCGTCGGCCTTGGATTCGACGGCCAGCCCGGTGCGGAAATACGCACGAATGATCGGTTCGGCGGCGTCGGCCAGTTCGGCGGCGAATGCCGCCAGCTCGGCGATGTCGGGGCGCGCCACGGTTGTCTGCTGCGACCGGGGCGGGATCAGCCGCCGGCCTTGGCTTTCTCGAACGCGTCCTGCGCGGCCTTGACCTCTTCGTTGGTCGGCAACGGCGCCGGGCTGTCCGCCAGCGTGCGCAGATAGGCGATCAGGTCGGACCGGTCGCTGACCTTCTTCAGGCCGGCGAAGTTCATCTTGGTGCCGCTGATGTAGTCCTTCGGCTTGTGCAGGAACTTGTTCAGCGACGTGTAGGTCCAGGTCTTCGGATCGTCGAACGACTTCATCGCGTCGGAGTAGTTGAAGCCCTCATGGGAGGCCTTCTCGCGCGCCACTATGCCGTACAGGTTCGGGCCGACCTTGTTGGCGCCGCCCTTGTCGAAGCTGTGGCAGGCCGCGCACTTCTTGGCGTCCTTCTCGCCGGCGGCGACATCGGCGCTCGCCAGCAGCGGCAGGACCGGTTCGACCGGGGCGGGGCCCTTGTCGCCGGGCTCGGCGGCGGCCATGCCCTCGGGGACTTCGACCTTGTAGACGTTCTCGGCCAGCTCGTGCGGGTGCAAGAGGCTATCGGCGATCTTGCCGGTCGCCATGGCAAGGATGCCCGCCGCCAGAATTCCAGCCAGAATCTTGTTGCTCTCGAGCGACGTCGCCATGCCTCGAACCCTTCCCGTCCCGCCCGTCTCGCCTTGCTGCGGTCACGCCCCCCGGGCGCGGCGGCGCTAACATACCCATCGTGCTCGGCGCTGTCCACGCGCGGGGCACCCGGTTCCACCAGCGACTTAGCCTGTGCGGCGGTGCTTGCGCAACCTCGTGGGCACGGCGTAAGAGGGCCGGCTCACGCGGCATTTCGCCGCAAACGGAGGGTGTCGTGAACCCGATCGTGCTGATCCCGGCCCGCATGGCGTCGACCCGGCTGCCCGGAAAACCGCTCGCCGACATCCTGGGCGAACCGATGATCGTGCAGGTCTGGCGCCGGGCCTGCGAAGCCGACATCGGGCGGGTGGTGGTCGCCGCCGGCGAGCCGGAGATCGCCGCGGCCATCGCGGCGGCCGGTGGCGAGGCCGTGCTGACCGCGCCGTCGCACCCCTCGGGCACCGATCGCATCGCCGAAGCGCTGCACCGGCTCGACCCGGACGCCCGGTACGACGTGGTCGTCAACATCCAGGGCGACCTGCCGGTGCTGGAGCCGAAGACCGTGCACGCCGCCATGGAGGCGCTGACCCGCATGCCGGATGCCGCCATGGGCACCGTCGCCTGCCCGATCGAGAGTGCCGACGACCTGCCGCCGACCAGCGGCGTCAACAAGCTGGCGGTCGCCTGGGAGCCGGACGGCCGGTTCGGGCGGGCCCTGTACTTCAGCCGGATGGCGATCCCTTATGGTGGTGCTACGGTGTTCCACCACATCGGCCTGTATACCTACCGCCGCGCCGCCCTCGACCGGCTGGTGACGATGCCGCCATCGCCGCTGGAGCTGAGCGAGAAGCTGGAGCAGTTGCGCGCCCTGGAGGCCGGCATGCGGATAGAGGTCGGCCGGGTCGAGACCGTGCCGCTCGGCGTCGACACCCCGGCGCAGCTCGATCAGGCACGCCGGCTGCTTGCCGAGTCCCGTGCGTCCTGATTAGTTGCCTCGTCGCACACCCGTCCGATCCCGGAGATCCCGTCGCATGAGCCGCAAGCCGATCGTCGCCTACCAGGGCATTGCAGGTGCCTATTCGCACCTGGCCTGTGCCAACGCGCTGCCGGACCACGAGCCGATGCCGTGCCAGAGCTTCGAGGACATGCTGGCGGCGGTGCAGGACGGCGAAGCCGACCGCGCCATGGTGCCGGTCGAGAACTCGGTGGCAGGCCGGGTCGCCGACATCCACCACCTGCTGCCGGAGTCCGGCCTGTTCATCACCGGCGAGTACTTCCAGCGCGTGAACCACATGCTGCTGGGCGTGCCGGGTGCCCGGGCCGAGGACCTAAAGGAGGTTCGTGCGCACCCGCAGGGCCTGGCGCAGTGTCGCAAGCTGATCAAGCGGCTCGGCCTCAAGCGCGTGAATCATGCCGACAACGCCGGTGCCGCCCACGAGGTCGCGGCGCTCGGCGACAAGTCGGTCGCCGCCATCGCCTCGTCACTGGCGGGCGAGATCTACGGGTTGGAGATTCTGGAGGACTCGGTCGAGGACGCCGGGCACAACACCACCCGGTTCCTGGTCATGGCCCGCGAGGGGGTGGTTCCGCCGGTCGCCAACGGCCCGTGCATCACCACCATGGTGTTCCAGGTCCGCAGCGTGCCGGCGGCACTCTACAAGGCGCTCGGCGGCTTCGCCACCAACGGCGTCAACCTGACCAAACTCGAGAGCTACATCACCGACGGCTCGTTCTCGGCGGCACAGTTCTACATCGACGCCGAGGGCCACCGCGACGACGCTGGCATGCAACGGGCGCTCGACGAACTGCGGTTCTTCTGCCCGAAGGGCGCCGTGCGCATCCTCGGCACCTATCCGGCCTCGCCGTTCCGCAGTGGCGGTGCCGCCCTGGAGGGGTGAGCGGCGCGCCTCCCCGTGGAGGCGGTTGATGCAGCAATGATAAGTTGTGTACCCTCGGCGTCCAACTCAGGGATGCGGAGGCGAGGGGAATGTCGGACTCGGATAGCCAGGGGTTTCAGGATTTCCAGGATTTGCGGGCGCTGGCCGCGGAGCGCAAGGCCCTGCGCCGCGAGCCGGAGCGCATCGGGATACCGGCGATAGAGCCGTGCATCCTCCGGGTCCTGATGGTCACCGACGACCGGATGGGGTTCGACGAACGGGACTTCAGCTTCCAGGAACTGGTCGCGGCCCTGCGCGAGATCGAACTCCCGCATGTCGTGGTCAAGGTCGAGACGGCGCATCGTCGCGGCGGTGCGGGGGCCAGCATTCGGGGACCCTTCCGGTTCGACCCCGACGTCCTGGCGTCCTACGACGAGCTCTGGCTGATGGGATTCGAGTTCGGCGACGAGCAGCGGATCAGCGACGCCGAACGACGCGCGATCGTCGACTTCATGGACGCCGGGAAGGGAGTCTTCTCCACCGGCGACCACGAGGACATCGGCAGCGCGATGAGCGCCGATCTGCCGCGTATCCGGTCCATGCGGCGGTGGTACTTCCCGCCCGAGATCACGTTTTTCCGAATGGAGGTGGGCGACGTACCGGACCGGCTGCACGGGCGGCGCGTGGCACCGCCGTTCACCGGGCCGCGGCGGCACGACACGGTACGATTGCGTGATGGTGAGTTGCCGAATTTCAACGACCAGTCCGACGATCTGGCGCAGATGATCGTTCCGCTGATGTACCAGCGCCGGCCGGGGAGGGACTTCCAACCCTGGGGGTATCCGCATCCCATTCTGTCCGGGCAGCACGGGCCGATCCGTTATCTGCCGGACCATCCGCACGAGGGCGACTGCCACCTGCCGGACAAACTGGATGAACTCTTTACGATCCCGGCGTCACCCGGGGTCGAGCGGTACAAGGCCGACGAATACCCGCTTGATGCGTTCGGGCGGCGCGTCGCGCCTGAGGTCATCGCCTTCTCGGACAACGGGCCCGGGGTGGACTGGCAGTTCAAGGGCCCCGTGCCCGAGAAGCGGTACGGGGCGATCGCGGCCTATGACGGTCAGCGGGCCGGCATCGGCCGGGTCGCGGTCTCGGCGACCTGGCACCATTTCCTGAACCTCAACCTGCGTGGCCGCGCGCGGGACGACGAAGGGCCATGGGCGTTCGGGTTCCGCGCAACCCGGCGTGGCATGAAGTACTTCGGCGAGATCAAGGCGTTCTACAGCAACCTCCTGATCTGGCTGCTGCCGGACGTCGGCCATCGCTGCGTCGGCTGGCGGGCGCTCTGGAACGCCGCCTGGGACCAGTCGGTGCGGATGTCGCTGCGGCGTGTCGATTCGCTGGAAGAGCTTCAGGTCGAGCACCTGATCTTCGCCGGCCAGGGCGCGCGGCATCTGCTTGGCGATATCGCCGGGTCGTGCCAGGCACTGATCTGGACCATCGACAACATTCCGCCGGACCTCAGGGCCGTGTTCCTGGGACCGATCCTCCCGGACGGCCCGCTGCTCGGCCCGGTCGATCCGGCGATCGGGAAGCGGCTCGACAAGGCCGGCAGCGATCCGATCAGCCGGGAACTGGCGGCGAACGCCGTCGATGCGGCCCTCGGGGCGATGATCTACCGGATCTTCCTGGACTTCGACAGCGACGAGAAGTCCGTCGCCCGGGCAAGCGGGATCCACGACGCCCGCGAGTATCTGGAGCCTGCGGTGCGCCATGCCCTCGGCCTGTGCGCGGAGCAGGCCAAGGCGCGGATCGCGTCGGCCCGGGCCCACCAGAAGCTGGCGGCGGAGCGGCTGTGAGGGCGTAACGCCCGAACGTCGCCACGCCCTGCATCGGCAAGGCCGGTCGGTTCGAAGGGGTCTCGATACGCAAAAAACGGGCGGTCGCCGCGGCGACCGCCCCTTGCCCGCGCGCGAAGGCCTCAGTCGACCGCGATCGGCGAGCCCATCGAGCCGGTGGCGCCGGCGATCGGCGTCGGCGCGTACATGTACATGAAGGTGTAGACCTTGTCGGCCGCCAGCGCGTCCAGGTTCATGTTCTCCTGGTTGACGATGCCGTGCCGGGTCAGCATGTGCTGGTGCACGCAGAAGGCGCATCCCGGATCCGGATTCGGCACCACTTCGGTCGCCCAGGTGTCGCCGCCCCAAACGCCCGCCTGCACGTCGTCGGACAGCCAGCGTGCGACCGCGGCGCCGATGCCCGGCTCGCCGCTGTTGAACTTGGCGTTGTCGGTGATCCAGTGCTTGCCCCAGCCGGTGCGGAACAGCACGGCGTCGCCGGGCATGAACTTGTAGCCGTCCATGCCCTGCTTCTTCAGTGCGCCCTTCACGTCGTCCATGGTGATCTCCTGACCGGCCTCCATGGCCTCGACGCCCTTGTAGGCGGCGACGTCGATCAGGATGCCGCGCGCGACGATCGGGTGCAGCTTCTCGGTGCCCAGCTTCAGCAGGCCATCGGCCGACGCCACCTCGGTCTCGGTGAAGCCGTTGTAGAAGCGCATGTTGTCCTTGTCGCCGGGGCCGCCGATGACCACGCCGATATGGCCGAGGCCGTCGAACTGGGTGCCGACCTGTCCGACCTCGGTGGCCAGGAACTCGTCATGCCAGATCACCTTGTTGGCGCCATACGGCCCGCCGGTCGGCGCACCGGGGATGCGCAGCGCGAACTTGCGGGTGCCGAACAGCGGCATGTCGGCGGTATACGGCCGGCCGAGCGCGTAGACCTTGCCCTTGTCGGCTTCCTTGACGGCGCGCGCCACCACCTCGGGCTTGGTGTACCAGTTGGTCGAGCCCGCCTCGTCGCCCTCACCCCACAGCTTGTTCGGCCACCACTTCTCGCCGATCGGCGTCTCGGCCTTGCCGGTCACCCACGGCTTGCCCTCGCAGCCGCTGTAGTCCTTGTCGTCACAGGCAGCAGAGGCGGCGCCGGCCGCCAGCGCCATCACGGTGCCAACGGCACCGGCCATGCAGGTTCGTGCGAATGTACGCATCGATAAGTCCCTCCCAGGATCGTTCTTGTTGACGGCACTATCGCGGTTGCGTCGCCGCGATACATCGCCCGGTAGTTCCCGTGCGAGCGCCGGTATTACCCATGAGCGTAGCCATCGGGAGTGTAGGCGGCAAATTCAAAGAGGATGACCGGGGCCGGATGCCCCGCCGGTCCCACGAAATCTCAGGGATGGCGGTTCCGCGATTTCTTTGAGCATTGCCGCCGATGGCGGATGATTCCGGCTAGCTCGGCCTGACCGGATACGCGCTCGGCACGGCGTCGACGGCGTCGTAGAGGTCCGGGCGCACGGCCTCGACCCAGTCCTGGACCAGCCGGCGGGCGATCGAGTCGCGGCGTGGCAGGAAATTGCCCATGGCCTCGAAGCCGGCCAGGTCCTCGGCGGTGTACCACTGGGCGTCGCCCAGTTCGTCGTCGTTGCGCACGATGTCGAAGGACTTGGCCTCGGCGTGGAAGCCCAGCATCAGCGAGGACGGGAACGGCCACGGCTGCGAGGAGTGGTAGCGCACCATCCGCACGTGGATACCGCTTTCCTCCCAGACCTCGCGGGCGACCGCCTCCTCGAGGGTCTCGCCGGGCTCCACGAATCCGGCCAGGGTCGAGTACATGCCCTCGGGCCAGACCCTCTGGCGGCCGAGCAGGCAGCGCTCGCCATCATGCACCAGCATGATCACCGCCGGGTCGGTGCGCGGGAAATGCGGCGCCCGGCAGTTCTCGTTCGTGCAGCTGCGCTGGTGGCCGCCCTTGACGCTTCTGGTCGGGTGGCCGCACACGCCGCAGAACCGATGGCGCTGGTGCCACCACAGCAGGCCGCGGGCATAGGCCAGCAGCGAGCCCTCGAAACGCTCCAGCAACGGGCCGATGCGCCGCAGGTCGGTAAAGCCGCCATGGGCCGCCGTCAGCAGCTGCAGGTCGGTCTCTTCCAGCGGCGACAGGTCGAGGGCGACATGCGCCACGCCGCCCATCTCGCCGAGAAAGGCGACCGACTCGGCGTGGGCGATCAGATGCCGGTTCTCGCCGGCTGGCAGCATCGCCGCGCGCGGCGCCGCATCCGCGATTTCCACCACCAGGGAGCGGGTACGCCACACCAGCAACAACCGGGTGTCCGGCCGCTCCAGCAGTTCCTCCAGCCAGCCCTCGCGCTGGCGGATGTGGGCGGAGCGGTCGAGGCCGCCGAACCCGTAGAAGTTCGGGCGCTTGTCGATCAGGTCGGTCACGGGCGGCTCTGGAAGGTTCTTGCGGGGATCGGTCGGCATGACGGCGCGAGTGTACACCGGCGTGCCCGAGGGGCAATCGTCGGTGGAGCAGATCAGTCCTCGGCCGCCGCTGTCATGGAGCTGTCGGCGGGCCCCGGTGCCGGTCATGGCGCCGGGGCCCGCCGGGTCGGTCGCCGCCTGTGCAACGCGATGTCCGTCAGGGTCAGGTCGGTGCGGGCAGGGGCGATGCCGGGCAGGCGGCATATGAAGCCTTCAAGGCAGTCGGCGTCGCCGGCGTCAGCCGGCCCGCACCTGCTCGACGAAGTTCGATGTCTCATGGCGCAGCTGCTCGGCGTGGCGCGCCAGATCCTCGCTGGCCCGGCGAACGTCCTCGGCCGCCGAGCCGCTCTCGCGGGTCTCGCGGGCGACCTCGGTGATCGCCTCGGCGGCGTCCCGGGTGCTGTCGGCCAGGCCGCGCACTTCGCCGGCGATGTGGCGCGTCGCCTCAGCCTGCTCGTCGATCGATCGCGCGGTTTCCCGTGCCACCTCGTCGATCCGGCCGACGGCGTCGGCAATGCCGCGGATCGCCTCGACCGCGCCTTGCGACTCGTTGCGGATAGCGTCGATCTCGCCGGCGATCCGGTCGGTCGCCTCTGCGGTCTGGGTCGACAGCGCCTTGACCTCCGAGGCCACGACAGCGAAGCCCTTGCCGGCGTCGCCGGCGCGGGCCGCCTCGATGGTGGCGTTCAGGGCCAGGAGGTTGGTCCGCTCGGCGATGTCGTTGATCAGGTTCAGGACGTCGCCGATCCGATGCACCGCCTCGGCCAGCCCGGCGACCGTGACGTCGGTCTGGCGGGCGCGCTCGACGGCGTCGCGGGTGATTTCGCCCGAGGCGTTGACCTGCTGGTTGATGTGCTCGATGGCGCTGTGGAGCCGGTCGACCTCGGCCTCGGTGCCGCGCGCCCGCTCGCTAGCCCCCCGCGTGCTCACGGCGACTTCCTCGCAGCGCGTGCCGGCGCGCCCGGTGATGTCGGTCAGGGCGGTCGACGTGCGGTTCAGTTCCTCGGCCGCCGCCGCGACGGTCTCGGAGATGGCGCCGACCGTGGTCTCCAGCCCGGTCGCAGTGTCGCGCAGTGCCGCCTGCCGCTCCTCGGCGTTGCGCCGCTCCTGCTCCTGCTGGCGTGCGGCGATCGCAGCGCGTTCGGCCCCGGCGGCGGCGGCCTCGGCCCGGGCCTTGGCCGACTGTTCGAAGGCCTGGGAGACCTGGTGCGTCAGCCACACCAGGACGGCCGCCTCGACGATGACGATCACGGCGTGCAGGACCACCCGCGCGAAATCGGACCCGTCCGGGAACACAGCCGCCGGCAGCAGGAAGTTCAGCGACAGGTGATGCACCGCGACCACCGCGGTCGCCACCATGATCGCGCGCCAATCGGTCAGGCCGGCCAGGATCGCGAGGCAGGCGAAGTAGTACATGTGCATGTCGATCTGCCACGGGTGGCCGGCGAACTGGAACACCAGGATCGACACCACGCCCATCAGTCCGGCGGCCAGTGTGAGCCGGGTCGCCGGGTCGTCGAGCCGCCAACGGGCCATGGCGCCGACAAGCGCCGCGACGGCGGCGATCGCGCCGACCGGCAGCAGCATGTCGGTCCCGCGGATCGCGGCGATTGCCACCGCCACCGGGACCTGCAACGCCAGGAAGATGGTGAGGGCGACGGTCGCCCGTCGGCGAAGGTTGGTGAGCTCGTTCATTGGAGATCTCCAGCTATGGCCGGTCCCGGGCGGGGCCGGGACAGCCGCGCGCGGCGAGCGGATTGAGGATCAGGACGGCGCCCTGTGCGCGCAGTCGCTCGGCCAGGTCCGGACCGCTGGGCCGAACCACGATGATCGTCGGGATCGCGCCCTCGCGGACGATCAGGCCGTCGGCTTGCGCGACGGCGGCGGCCGCACGCTCGCGCGCCCACCATGGCGGGAAGACCGCGGCGACCCCGGCACCGGGATCGGCGGGCACGGCGACCGCCGACGTTGCCGCCACAGCCAGGGTCAGCGCGGCGACCAGGATCGGAATGAGATACGGCATGCTGTCGACCCTCCGCGGCAGCCGAACAATGCGGCAATACGTGAGGTAGACGGAAAGGACTTAAATATTCGTCAAAACTGCCGATAATGTATGAAATGGTTGTTCATCCAGGACGCGCATTCCTGGGTCGATTGATTCTCGGCCTGGGTCGATTGAGCCTCGGGCAGGCGGGGCCGCAGCGAACGCGCCGATCAGGCGCACGGGGCTGCGGCCCGCGAGATCACACGGCGGTGCCGCCGACGGTGATGCCGTGCATCTTCAGGGTCGGCTGGCCGACGCCGACCGGCACGCCCTGGCCGTCCTTGCCGCAGGTGCCGATGCCCTCGTCGAGCCGCAAGTCGTTGCCGACCATGGTGATCTTGTTCATGGCGTCGGGGCCGTTGCCGATCAGCGTCGCACCCTTCACGGCCGGGCCGATCTTACCGTCCTCGACCAGGTAGGCCTCGTTCATCGAGAACACGAACTTGCCCGACGTGATGTCGACCGAGCCGCCGGCGAAGTTCACGGCGTACAGGCCCTTCTTGACCGATCGCAGAATCTCCTGCGGGTCGGCCGTGCCGGCGGCCATGAAGGTGTTGGTCATGCGCGGCATGACGTGGTGCGCGTAGCTCTCGCGCCGGCCGTTGCCGGTCGCGGCCATGCCCATCAGTCGCGCGTTCTGGCGATCCTGCATGTAGCCGACCAGGATGCCGTCCTCGATCAGCACGGTGCGCGAGGTCGGCGTGCCCTCGTCGTCGATCGTCAGCGATCCGCGCCGGTCAGGCAGGGTGCCGTCATCGATCACGGTCACGCCGGGCGACGCCACCCGTTGCCCGATCATGTCGCTGAAGGTCGAGGTCTTCTTGCGGTTGAAGTCGCCTTCCAGGCCGTGGCCGACCGCTTCGTGCAGCATCACGCCGGGCCAGCCCGGGCCGAGCACGACCTCCATCTCGCCGGCTGGCGCCGGCACCGCGTCGAGGTTGACCAGCGCTACCCGGATCGCCTCGTCGACGGCGTGGTGCCACTGGTCGGGATCGACGAAGCGGTCGAACATCAGCCGGCCGCCGCAGCCGTAGGAGCCCGACTCCATGCGGTCGCCGTCGCCGACCACCACCGAGACCCCGAGCCGCACCAGCGGCCGTATGTCGCCGACCCGTTGGCCGCCGGCGCGCAGGATCTGCACGGCCTGCCACGAGCCGGTCAGCGAGGCCGAGACCTGCCGGACCCGCGGGTCCTTGGCCCGGGCGTAGGCGTCGATCTCGGTCAGGACCTTGATCTTGGCCTCGGTCGACACCCCCTGCAGCGGGTTGGCGTCGGCGTAGAGATGGCGGTTGGTGCCGACCGGCCCCTCGGCCATGGTTCCGGAATGACCGGCATGGACGGCCCGGACGGTCCCGGCGGCCCGGCGAATGGCGTCCTCCGACAGCTCGGAGGCGTGGGCGAATCCGCGCGCCTCGCCGGCGATGGCCCGCAGGCCGAAGCCCTGGGAGGTGTTGTAGGACGCGGTCTTCAGCCGGCCGTCGTCGAACGCCAGACTCTCGCTCTGCCGGTATTCGAGATACAGCTCGCCATCGTCAGCGCCGGCAAGCGCGTCGTCGACGATTTCCTGGGTTCGCGCGGCGTCGAGGCCGGCCCGGGTGAAGAACAGGTCGTCGGTAATGGCGCGGTCGGTCACGAAGCGGCTCCTGGCGTGGATGCCCGACGGGGCGGTGCGGTATCAGCCTGACATAGGGACGGTGTGCGCGGAAGTCGACGACGCATCGCCCGGCGCGCCGCATCCCGGCAAGCGGGCATGGTGCCGGCGAACGGCGCGACCGAATGCCGCGTAAGGGCTGCTTGCCCAGGCTTTATCGGCGTTCTAGCTTGCGGCAACGCTACCTTCCCCGCGTTGCACAGGGCGTACGTTGGTGTCATAACCAAGCCCGTCGCGGGGGGCGCGGCGAGAGCAACGACAACGGGAACGACCGACTGATGGATCGGATCCTCGGACTGGCCGTGTCTTGGGCGCGGCATATCGGCTGGGCGGCGACCTCGCTCGCCATCAGCGCGACCACGGCACTGGCGGACAGGCCGCATGAGTGGCAGCTCGGCATGCAGGCCAGCGTCACCCCGACGCATGACCGGCTGGACGACCTGCATAACCTCCTGCTGGTGCTGATCACGCTGATCACGGTCTTCGTGCTGGCGCTGCTGGTTTACGTGTGCGTGCGGTTCCGGGCCAGCAAGCACCCGGTGCCATCGAAGACCTCGCACAACACCCTGCTGGAGATCGCCTGGACCGGCCTGCCGGTGCTGATTCTGGTGGTGATCGCGATTCCGTCGTTCAAGCTGCTGTACTTCGCCGACCGGGCCATCGACCCGGACATGACCGTCAAGGTCCAGGCGCACCAGTGGTACTGGAGCTACGAGTATCCGGACCAGCAGATCGTGTTCGACAGCAACCTGATCCCCGAAGCCGACCTCAAGGCAGGGCAGATCCGGCTGCTCGACGTGGACAACCGCCTGGTGGTCCCGGTCGGCAAGAAGGTGCAGGTCCTGGTCACCACTTCCGACGTCATGCACTCGTTCTTCATCCCGTCCTTCGGCGTGCAGGTCTACGGCACCCCGGGCCGGGTGAACGAGACCTGGTTCCAGGTCGAGAAGGCCGGCGTGTACTACGGCCAGTGCAACCAGATCTGCGGGACCAACCACTCCTACATGCCGATCGTGGTGGAGGCTCTTGAACCGGCCGCCTACGACGTCTGGCTGGCCGAGGCCAAGACCAAGTTCGCGATGGACGTCGACGGCGCCGGGCCCCGGTTGGCCGCGGTCGTGTCCAAGTAATCGAGCGGAGACCGAGACCATGAGCAGCGCTGATCACGCCCACGGCCATGACGCGCACGGGCACGACGACCACGGCGCGCCGACCAGCTTCGTGCGTCGCTGGCTGTACTCCACCAACCACAAGGACATCGGGACCCTGTACCTGGTGTTCGCGGTGTGCGCGGGCCTGATCGGCGGCGCCATCTCGATCTTCATGCGGATGGAGCTGCACAGCCCCGGCCTGCAGTTCATGCAGAACGGCGACGTCTGGAACGTCTACGTCACGGCGCATGGCCTGATCATGGTGTTCTTCGTGGTCATGCCGGCGCTGATCGGCGGCTTCGGCAACTGGTTCGTGCCGATCATGATCGGCGCGCCGGACATGGCGTTCCCGCGCATGAACAACATCTCGTTCTGGCTGCTGGTCCCGGCCTTCCTGCTGCTGCTGCTGTCGATGTTCGTCGAGGGCACCGGCGGCTCGCTCGGAGCCGGGGTCGGCTGGACCATCTACCCGCCGCTGTCGAGCAAGCTCGGCACGCCGGGCATGGCCATGGACCTGGCGATCTTCTCGCTGCACCTCGCCGGTGCCGGCTCGATCCTGGGCGCCGCCAACTTCATCACCACGATCTTCAACATGCGCGCGCCGGGCATGACCCTGCACAAGATGCCGCTGTTCGTGTGGTCGATGCTGATCACCGCGTTCCTGCTGCTGCTGGCGCTGCCGGTGCTGGCGGGTGCCATCACCATGCTGCTGACCGACCGCAACTTCGGCACCGCGTTCTTCGACCCGGCCGGCGGTGGTGACCCGATCCTGTTCCTGCACCTGTTCTGGTTCTTCGGCCACCCGGAGGTCTACATCATGATCCTCCCGGCGTTCGGCATCGTCAGCCAGGTGGTCAGCACGTTCTCGAAGAAGCCGGTGTTCGGCTATCTCGGGATGGCCTACGCGATGGTGGCGATCGGCGTGGTCGGGTTCGTGGTCTGGGCACATCACATGTACACGGTGGGCCTGGACGTCGACACCCGCGCCTACTTCACGGCGGCGACCATGGTCATCGCGGTACCGACCGGCATCAAGATCTTCTCGTGGATCGCCACCATGTGGGGCGGTTCGATCGAGTTCCGGGCTCCGATGCTGTGGGCGATCGGCCTGATCTTCCTGTTCACCGTCGGTGGCGTGACCGGCGTGGTGCTGGCCAATGCCGGCGTCAACCTGGCATTGCACAACACCTACTACGTGATCGCGCACTTCCACTACGTGCTGTCGCTGGGCGCGGTGTTCGGCATCTTCTGCGGGTTCTACTACTGGTTCTCGAAGATGACCGGCTACGAGTACAACAGCACGCTCGCCCGGCTGCACTTCTGGGTGACCTTCATCGGCGTGAACGTGACGTTCTTCCCGATGCACTTCCTGGGTCTGGCCGGCATGCCGCGACGCTACATCGACTATCCCGATGCGCTGGCGGGCTGGAATGCCGTCGCCTCGATCGGCGCCTATATCGGCGGCGTGGGCACCCTGATCTTCCTGGCGGTGGTGATCGAGGCCTTCGTGGTCAAGCGCAAGGCCGCCATGAACCCGTGGGGCGAAGGCGCCACCACCATCGAGTGGACGCTGTCGTCGCCGCCGCCGTTCCACACCTTCGAAGAGCTGCCCCGCGTGAAGTGATCCGGGGCAACCCGGGTCCGGGGGTCGAGAGGCTGCTGACGTGACCGACACTTCCGCCGACATCGTGCGGATCGACGAAGGCTCCGAGGCCGTCCCACCAGGGACGGCCTCGGTCGCCGACTACGTTGCCCTGCTGAAGCCAAGGGTGATGTCGCTGGTGGTGTTCACCGGCGCGGTCGGGCTGGCGGTCGCTCCGGGACATCTGCACCCGGTTCTGGCGGCGATCGCGGTGCTGTGCATCGCCATCGGCGCAGGGGCGTCGGGCGCGATCAACATGTGGTTCGACCGCGACATCGACGCGGTCATGGAGCGGACCCGGCAACGGCCGATCCCGGCCGGGCGCATGAACTCCGACGAGGCGCTGGCCTTCGGGGTGGTGCTGTCGGGCTTCTCCGTCCTGGTGATGGGGCTGGCGCTGAACTGGACGGCCGCCGCGCTGCTGGCCGGCACCATCGGCTTCTACGTGTTCGTCTACACGATGTGGCTGAAGCGCCGGACGCCGCAGAACATCGTGATCGGCGGCGCCGCCGGCGCGTTTCCGCCGATGATCGGCTGGGCGGCGGTCACCGGCGACGTCTCCGTCACCTCGATCCTGCTGTTCGCGATCATCTTCATGTGGACGCCGCCGCATTTCTGGGCGCTGGCGCTGTGGCGCTGCGACGACTACGCGCGGGCCGGGGTGCCGATGCTGCCGGTGGTCGCCGGCGACCGCGAGACCCGGCGGCAGATCATGATCTACGCCGTGCTGCTGGCTCCGCTGGGAGTGGCGCCGGCACTGCTCGGTTTCGCCGGCACCGGCTACGGTATCGTCGCGGCGGTGCTGGGCGGGCTGTTCGTGATCGCGGCCGTCCGGGTGTGGCGCGGCAACGATGCCGACCACCGGCCGGCCAAGCAGCTGTTCGGATACTCGATACTCTACCTGTTCGCGCTCTACGGCGCGTTGCTGGTCGACAACTGGGTGATGAGGTGAGTGCCTTGGCCGACGATCGCAAGCCGACGACGGAACGGGTTGACCCCTGGGCCTCGCGCCGCCGCCGGAACGTGGCGACCCTGGTCGTCATCCTGGCGCTGGCGGCGCTGTTCTTCGTCATCACCATCCTGCGGATGGGTTGAGGCGATGACGGACCGGCCCGAACTCGATCTGGAGACCCGGGTGCAGCGCGGGCGCAACCTGCGCACCGGCGGGCTGCTCGCCGCCGTTGTGGTCGGCATGGTCGGCATGGCCTACGCGTCGGTGCCCCTGTACCGGATCTTCTGTCAGGTAACCGGCTTCGGCGGCACCACCCAGGTGGCGACGGAAGGGGCCGACCGGGTGCTCGATCGCGTCATGACGGTCAGATTCGACGGCAACGTGAACCCGGAACTGCCCTGGAAGTTCGTGCCGGTCCAGCGCTCGATGACCATGCAGGTCGGCGAAACCAAACTGGCGTTCTTCGAGGCCACCAACACCGGGACCGAGACGGTGGTCGGGACGGCGACGTTCAACGTGACGCCGGACAAGTCCGGCCTGTACTTCGACAAGATCGATTGTTTCTGCTTCACCGAACAGGTGTTGCGCCCGGGCGAGACGGTCGATATGCCGGTCTCCTTCTACCTCGACCCGGACCTGGCCGAGGATCCCAAGATGAACGGCGTGACCACGATCACGCTCTCCTACACATTCTTCCGCGCCCAGGATCAGTCCAAGGCGCGGCAGATCGCCGAGGCGCCGGTCGACGACAAGGCGGCCGGCGGTACGCTACGATGACGAAGCAGCACGCGGGGGTGCTCCGGTCGACGACCGACCTGGGCCGCACGTGAGACGAGGGGACTGATGGCACACGAACAGAAGCATCCTTACCACCTGGTCGAGCCGAGCCCTTGGCCGTTCGTCGGCGCCGGCGCCGGTTTCGTGTTGGCGGCGGGCGCCGCGCTGTACATGCACGGCAAGCCGTTCGGCGGCTCGATGATGATCGTCGGCCTGCTGCTCGTGCTGATGACCATGTTCTTCTGGTGGCGCGACGTGATCCGCGAGGCCCACTACCAGGGGCACCACACCCCGGTGGTCCAGATCGGCACGCGCTACGGCATGATGCTGTTCATCGCCTCGGAGGTGATGTTCTTCCTGGCGTTCTTCTGGGCGTTCTTCGATTTCGCGCTGTATCCGCGCACCGGCGCCTGGCCGCCGGAGGGCATCGAGCCGTTCGACGCCTTCGACCTGCCGCTGCTCAACACGCTGATCCTGCTGCTGTCCGGCACCACGGTGACCTGGGCGCATGCGGCGCTGCTGGAGAACGACCGCAAGAACCTGCTGCTCGGGCTCGGCATCACCATCGTGCTCGGCATCAGCTTCACCACCCTGCAGGCGATCGAGTACAGCCACGCCGCATTCGGCTTCAAGGACGGCGTTTACCCGTCGACCTTCTACATGGCCACCGGCTTCCACGGCTTCCACGTGATCGTCGGCACGCTGTTCCTGATCGTATGCTGGGTTCGCGCCTATCTTGGGCATTTCACGCCGGAGCAGCATTTCGGCTTCGAGGCGGCGGCCTGGTACTGGCACTTCGTGGACGTGGTCTGGCTGTTCCTGTTCGTCTGCATCTACTGGTGGGGTTCCTGAATCCAGCCGCGATCGACGGGGCGGACCGATGAGCGACCCCTATGGTCCGCCGCCGTCGCCGATCGCCGCCGGGCTCGCCTGCCGATGTCCCCGTTGCGGGCGCGGCCGGTTGTTCGACGGATACCTGACGGTGCGCGGCACCTGCGAGGTGTGCGGCCTGGACCTGTCCGATCATGACAGTGGCGATGGCCCGGCGGTATTCGTGATCTTCATCCTCGGTGCCGTTGTCGTGCCGCTGGCACTCTGGTTCGAGGCGACCTTCGAACCGCCGCTGTGGGTCCACGCGATCCTCTGGGGCATCGTGGTGATGGCCGGAACGCTGGTGCTGCTGCGCCCGCTCAAGGGTGTCATGGTGGCCCTGCATTACCGGCACCGCAGCCCCGAGACCTGATCGATCCGAAGCGCGGCCGCGCCCGGTAGCGGCGGCGCGACCATGCGCCGCTTGTCGCGCGCCGCCCGCCGACCGATCTAAGGGATGCGTACGGCGAACCCGCCGTCGCCCACCGACCCGAGATGCCGATGCCGTTCCGCCCGCGCCTGTGGCCGACCCTGTTCACCATACCCGCCCTGTTGATGATGCTCGGGCTCGGGACCTGGCAGCTCGACCGGCTGGCCTGGAAGACCGCCCTGATCGACAGCTTCGAGAGCCGTGCGGCGGCGCCGCCGGTCACCCCGCCGGCAACGGTCGACGATCCCGCCGCCTGGCAGTTCCGCCGCGTCGAGGCCACCGGCCGCTTCCTGAACGACAAGGAACTGCAGATGACCGGCCGGCCGTTCAAGGGCACCGCCGGCTTTCATGTGGTGACCCCGTTCGTGGTCGAGAACGGGCCGACCGTGCTGGTCAACCGCGGCTGGGTGCCGTCGGCTCGCCGCAGCCCCGACAGTCGCCCCGAGACCTTGCCGGAAGGCCCGGTCTCGATCGACGGGATCGTGCGGATCGCCGGGCAAAAGGGCTACTTCGTGCCGGACAACGAGCCGCAGAACGACATCTGGTTCACGGTCGAGCCGGCGGAGATGGCGGCGCATCTCGGCATCGGCCCGGTCGCCAACTACTACATCGACGCCCTGCGAGCGGGCGAGCGTCCGACGGTATTGCCGATCGGCGCTGACGCGGTCATTCACGTCCGCAACGAGCATCTGCAATACGCCATCACCTGGTTCCTGCTCGCGCTCACATTGATCGTTGTCTATGTGGTCTGGCACCGGCAGGCGGACCGCAAGGAGCGGGAGGAGCAGGAATGAGCGCGAGCCCCGAGACGGCAAAGACCGCGGGCGCGACGCCGGCCGCGGACGCGCTTGAGGCGCGGTTCCGCCGTGTCTCCGCGGTCGAGGGCGCGCTCGGCGTGCTGTCCTGGGACCGGCTGGTGATGATGCCGCCGGGCGGTGGCGACGCCCGCGCCGAGCAGTCGGCCACCCTCGGCGTCATCGCCCACGAGTTGCTGACCGCGCCCGAAGTCGCCGAGCAGCTGGCGGCGGCGACCGACGAGGACCTGTCGGGATGGCGCGCTGCCAATCTCGCCGAGATGCGCCGGCGTCATGCCCATGCGACCGCCTTGCCGTCGGCATTGGTCGAGGCGATGTCGCGGGCCAGCGCCAAGTCCGAGGCCGCCTGGCGGGCGGCCCGTGCGGAGTCCGACTTCGGCGGCGTGCGCGGCCCGCTCGGCGAGGTACTGCGGCTGACCCGCGAGGTGGCGTCGGCCAAGGCCGCGGCCCTCGGCCTGGAGCCCTATGCGGCGCTCCTGGACCAATACGAGCCTGGGGGCTCGGTGCCGCGGATCGAAGCGTTGTTCGCCGAGTTGGAGGCGGCTTTGCCGCCGATCCTGGATGCGGTGCTGGAACGTCAGGCCCGTGCCGGCGAGCCGACCCTGCCGACCGGGCCGTTCCCGGCACCGGCCCAGCGCGGGCTGGCCCGCGATATCATGACGACCCTCGGCTTCGACTTCACCCACGGCCGGCTCGACGAGACGCTGCACCCGTTCTGCGGCGGCGTGCCGGACGACGTGCGCGTCACCACCCGGTTCTCCGAGACCGGCTTCGTGTCCGGCGTCATGGGAGTGATCCACGAGACTGGCCACGCCCTGTACGAGCGCGGCCTGCCGGCCGAATGGCGGGGCCTGCCGGTCGGCGAGGCGCGCGGCATGGTGCTGCACGAGAGCCAGTCGCTGCTGATGGAGATGCAGGCCTGCCGGTCGCCGGCCTTTCTCGGCCACCTGTCGGCGATGGCCAGGACGGCGTTCGGCGGCGATGGCGCCGCCTGGGAGCCGGACAACCTGCGGCGCATCTATACCCGGGTCGAGCGCGGCCTGATCCGGGTCGAGGCCGACGAGGTCACCTACCCGCTGCACGTGATCCTGCGCACCCGCCTGGAGCGCGCGCTGCTGGCCGGCGATCTGGCGGTCGGCGACCTGCCGGGCGCCTGGGGCGAAGGCATGCGGGACCTGCTCGGTGTCACGCCGCCGGACGATGCCCGTGGTTGCCTGCAGGACATCCACTGGTACGACGGCGCGGTCGGCTATTTCCCGACCTACACCCTCGGGTCGCTGGCTGCTGCCCAGCTGTTCGGCGCCGCGGTCGCGGCCGACCCGGGCATCCCCGAGGCGATCGGGCGGGGCGACTTCACGCGCCTGCTGGCGTGGCTGCGCCCGAACGTCCACGAGCGGGCGAGTTCGGCGACAACCGACGAGATCCTGACGGCCGCCACCGGCGCGAAGCTCGGCGCCCAGGCGTTCCTGGCGCATCTGAAGCGGCGCTATCTCGGCGGATAGCGCGCCCGTCGTCCCGTTTCTTGCGGGACGGTTTCGCATCGCACGGTCCGAAATGACAACGCCGGGGCATCTCCGACGTCATCCCGTTCAGATGCGCGTCGGCGCCGCCGATCCGGGCGCCGTGCGCCGCCTCTACGCCGCGGCATCCCAGCGTCCGAACACCAGGGTGGCGTTCACGCCGCCGAAGCCGAAGCCGTTGGACATCGCGTAGTCGACCTCGGCCGGGCGGCCGTGCGGGCCGATCAGGTCCAGGCCGTCGGCCGCCGCGTCGGGTTCGTCCAGGTTCAGGGTCGGCGGCAGCCGGCCGGTGCGCAACGCCTGGATCGAGAACACCGCCTCCAGGCCGCCGGCGGCCCCCAGCAGGTGGCCGGTCGCCGACTTGGTGGACGAGATCGCGACCCCACCGCCTTCCCCGAAGACGGTCCGGATCGCCGCCAGTTCGCCGGAATCGCCGACCGGGGTCGAGGTGGCGTGGGCGTTCAGGTAGCCGATCGCCGCCGGCTCCAGCCCGGCCTGGTCGAGCGCCTGGCGCATGGCCCGGGCGGCGCCGTCGCCGTCCTCCGGACCCGAGGTCATGTGATAGGCGTCGGCGGTCGTGCCGTAGCCGACCAACTCGGCCAGCGGCACGGCGCCGCGCAGCAGCGCGTGCTCGAGCGCCTCGATGACGACGATGCCGGCGCCCTCGCCCATGACGAAGCCGTCGCGCTGCCGGTCGAACGGCCGCGAGGCGGCCGACGGCCGGTCGTTGAAGCCGGTCGACAGTGCCCGCGCGGCGGCGAATCCGGCGAGGCTGACGGTGTCGATGCAGGCCTCGGCACCGCCGCATACCGCCACGTCGACTTCGCCCGCCCGGATCATCCGGGCACCGTCGCCGATCGCCTGGGCGCCGGCGGCACAGGCGGTCACCGGCGCGCCCAGCGGTCCCTTGAAGCCATGGGCGATCGAGACCTGGCCGGCGGCGAGGTTGGCCAGGAACGACGGCACGATGAACGGCGACAGCCGCCGGGTGCCGCGCTCGGCGACCGTGCGGGCGGCGGCCATCATGGCCGGGAAGCCGCCGACGCCGGTGGCGATCACCGTGGCGGTCCGGTTCCGGGCGCGCCCATTGCCGGGATGCCAGCCGGCCTGCGCGACCGCCTCCTGGGCGGCGACCATGGCGAACTGGATGAACCGGTCCATCTTCCTGAGGTCCTTCGGCGCCACCGCCACCGTCGGATCGAAGCCGGCCGGGTCCTCGGCCTTGTCGGGCACCATGCCGGCGACCCGCGCCGGCAGGTCGGCGGCGATCGCGTCCGGCAACCGCACCAGCCCCGAATGCCCCAGGATGAGGCGGTTCCACACCGGCAGCACCCCGACGCCGAGCGGCGCCACCGCGCCCAGCCCCGTCACCACTACGCGTCGCGTCATCCCCGGCTCCTCGGAGTATTTTGGATACCGGCATAAAGTGTGTATATGCACAGATAATTGCAAGCCGCGAATGCCGCCGGGCTTGCCGGGGGCGCTCTCAGTCGTCCTGGGGGCTGGCGATCCGGGCCGCCTTGCGCAGCCGTTCCATCGCACCGCGACTATCGTCCAGCCCGCCGGGCCCGAGGGCGTCCAGCAGCCGGCCATGGGCCTCCTCCCACAGCGGCTCGGCCGCTGCCAGGATCGTCCGGCCGGCATCGGTGAGGGCGAACCGCTTGGCCCGGCTGCCGGCCGGCCGGGTCGACAGGAGCAGCCCGTTTCGCTCCAGCAGCTTGAGATTGCGCACCAGGGTCGAGCGGTCCAGAACCAGCAGCTCGGCGAGCTCGGCCATGCCGGCGTCCGGATACAGCGCCAGCGCGCCCAGCAGGTGGAACTGGGTGGTCGGCACCCCCAACGCCCGCATGGTGGCGCCATAGACCCGCGCGACCGCCCGTGCCGTCATCGCTGCCTGCCGCGCCAGGCACTCCTTCTCCATCCGTGTCAGGCGCGCGCTCATGCCCGGGCCCGGTTGGCGTGGGCCGGGCGCGGGTCGGGGCCGACATAGCGGGCGCGCGGCCGGATCAGCGTGCCGGACGCCGCCTGCTCGGCGGCATGCGCCAGCCAGCCGACGCTGCGGCCGATCGCGAAGATGCCGATGGCCTGGTCGGCGTCGAGGCCCCAGGTGGCGGCCAGGGTGGCGAGTGCGAAATCCACGTTCGGGGCAAGCCCGGTCGCCTCGCGGCCGGCGTCGGCGGTGGCGGCGATGATGTCCAGCAGCGGCTGCGGGCCGGTCGCGGTGCGGACCGCGGCCAGGATCGCCCTGGCCCGCGGGTCGCCGTCCGGATACAGCTGGTGGCCGAAGCCGGGCAGGCTCTCGCCGCGCCGCAGCCGCTCGGTCACCGCGGCGCGACCGTCGCCGAGCCGAACCGCCTCGGCCAGCAGTGCCAGGGTCTGCGGCGTCATGCCGCCGTGCCGCGGCCCCTCCAGGGTGGCGAGCCCGGCGATCACCGCGGCATACGGGGTGGCGCGGGTCGAGGCGGCGACCCGCACCGCGAAGGCCGAAGCGTTCAGCTCGTGGTCGGCGAACAGCACCAGGGCGGTGCGGATCGCCTCGGCGGCGGCCGGCACGCCCCAGGTCTGCGCGAGCACCCGGTGCGCCGGACCGTCCGGGGCCACCACGTCCGCTGCCGGGCCGCCGGCCCACACCGAAACCAGATGGCGGACGATGCGGGCGCCGGTGCGTGCCAGGGCCGGCGCGGTGCGGGCATAGGCGGCGACGTCGGCGCGGGCGGCGATCGCCAGCCGGGCGATGGCGCCGGCGATGCCGGGCGCGGCCGGCGGCTCGGCCCCGACGGTCACGCCGGCGAACGGGTCGGCGTCGTCGACCTGCCACAGCAGCCCGGCAACGGTCTCCAGGGTGGCGCTCTCGGCGAGCGCCAGGGCATCGCGGCCGCGGTAGTACAGCCGGCCACCGTCGATCAGGGTGATGGCGCTGTCGAGCAGCGGCGTCCCGAAGTCCAGGGCCCGGTCCGGCGCCGTCGCCGCGCCGTCCCCGGCGCTGCGCAGCCGGCGGATGTCGGCGGCCGCGTACAGCCGCCGGCGCGATCCCGGCTGGCCGCGCGACTCGACGAGTCCGCGGCTGACATAGGCGTACAGCGTGGCGCGGCTGACATTCAGCTCGGTGGCAGCCTCGGCGGCGGAGATCCAGGCTCGCGGTGACGATCCGGCGGGTATCGACATGGATTGTCGTTATCAACATTGATCAAGGTTGATCATCCTCGCATGTCTCAGGGCAGTTCGCAACCGGGGAGACCGACGATGACGACGATGGACGATGTGGTGGCGGCCGAGACCGTGCTGAGCCGGGTCGATGGCGAGGGTGGCCGGCTGGTGGTGCATGGCCACGACCTCGAGGACCTGGTCGCGGGGCACGGCTTCGAGGCGACCGCGGCGCTGCTGTGGGGCGCGGTCGATCCCGGCCTCGGCGACGCCCGGGCGGTCGCGCGGGCGCTCGGGGCGGCCCGGGTGTCGGTGTTCGAGCGGGTGCCGGCAATCCTGGCGGCGACCGCCGGACTGGCGCCGATCGACGTATTGCGGGCCGGGGTCGCGGCGCTGGCGGCGGATGACGACCGCGGGGCGGTAGTGCTGGCGACGGCGGCGATGCCGGTGCTGCTGGCCGCCACCGCCCGCCGCGACCGCGGGCTGGACCCGGTCGCGCCGGACCCGGCGCTCGGCCAGGTCGCCGACCTGCTGGGCATGCTCGGCGGCACCCCGACCGAACCCGCGCGGGTGCAGGCGCTGGAGCGCTACCTGGTGACGGTCGCCGACCACGGCATGAACGCCTCGACCTTCGCCGCCCGGGTGATCGCGGCGACCGGGTCGGACCCGGTGTCGGCGGTAACCGGCGCGATCGGCGCGCTCAAGGGGCCGCTGCATGGCGGCGCGCCGGGGCCGGTGTTGGACATGCTCGACGCGGTCGGGGCGCCGGCCGACGCCGGGACCTGGATTGCCTCGGCGCTCGACCGTGGCCAGCGGTTGATGGGCTTCGGGCACCGGATCTACCGGACCCGCGACCCGCGGGCCGACGTGCTGAAGGCGGCGCTCGCCGAACTGGCGCCGCGCGACCCGGCACGCACGGCGCTCGCCGAGGCGGTGGAGCGCGCCGCCCGCGACGCCCTCGCCACCCGCCATCCCGGCCGCCGGCTCGACACCAATGTCGAGTTCTATACCGCCCTGCTGCTGGAGGCGGTCGGCATCGAGCGGGCGCTGTTCACCCCGATGTTCGCGGTCGGCCGCGTGATCGGCTGGACCGCCCATGTGCTGGAGCAGCGCGCCACCGGCCGGCTGATCCGCCCGAAGGCCCGCTATGTCGGTCCGGTGCCGGTCGGCGACGACTTCCGGGCCGCCGCCAACGGGTAGGGCGCAGCGACTGGCCATGGCCCAGGCGATTGACCGCCGGACCGCCCGGCCGGTAGCGTGCTGCAGCATTGGTCGGATCCTGAACGGGCGCTGTCGCCGCCGAGCGGGGAATGGTGGCCTCAAGTCACGCCAACGGCGATCGCCGTGTCGTCGCCCGCCCGCCCGGCGTGGTGTTCTGGATCACCGGCCTGTCCGGTGCCGGAAAAACCACGGTCGCGGCATCGCTGTCGGCCTTGCTGGACGAGGCCGGCAGGCCGCACGTCCGGCTCGACGGCGACGAGCTTCGCGCGGCGTTCGGCGATGTCGGCGGCTACGACCGTGCCTCCCGCCTGGCCCTGGCGCAACGCTACGGTCGGTTCTGCCGGCTGATCGCCGGTCAGGGGCTGGACGTCCTGTGCTCGACCATCTCGCTGTTTCGCGAAGTCCACCAGTGGAACCGCGAGAACATCGAGCGGTATTTCGAGATCTTCCTGGACGTCGATCTCGAGACCCTGCGACGACGGGACATCAAGGGCATCTACCGGCGGTCCGGGCAAGCCGGGAAGGGGAATGTGGCCGGCCTCGACATACCGGTCGATCTCCCGGACGCGCCGGACCTGACGATCCGCAACGACGGCGGCGAGGACCCGCAGGCGCTGGCCCGGGCGATCCTGCAGGCGGAAGCGGCGCGCTCCCCCGGCCCGGCCCGGTAGCGGCGATCGCCCAGCCCGACCGGCCGGGTCAGGTCTCCCGCAGCCGGGTGATCCAGGAGCGGGTCAGGCTCTTCCGCTCGGGCTTGGCGAGGAAGTGCCGAGCGTAGCCGGTGCCGTAGAACGCCCCGATCTGGACGTCGGTCAGGCCCAGGTTGCGCACGAAGCGGGCGTAGTAGGGCTTGTCCTTGTTGGACGCGCCCTTGGCTCGCGCTTCGACGGCCTCGACCGAAAACCGCAGTTCGGGTACCGGTCGGCCGCCGGTCGCCTCGATCAGCGCCGGGCGAAGCTGCTCTTCGATCCGGTCGGTTCTAAGGACCACCAGGTGATGGCAGTTGGCGCCGACCGGGTTGCCGGGCGCCGCCGGGTCGCGGTCGAACACCGCGTAGCCGGTGGTGTGCGGGAACGCGGATGCGAAGACGTCGATCCCCATGCCCTCCCGGAACTCGGTCCCGAAATACGCTTCGAGGCGCCCGTCGCGATAGTTCGGGTAGTGCACGTCGTGGAAGATCCCGCGGAACCGATCCAGGTCCGCCGCGGTCGGCTCCTGTTCGTCGAACCAGGGAGCGCCCTGGTCCAGCCGCTGGTTGTAGAACGACCAGAACGTCTGGGAGATCACGATGGCCAGGGGCTCGCGAACCAGGGTGACGCACACCACGGTGCGGTTCTCCTCCGCGAACCTCCGCAGGCTATCGAGGCGCGACGGCTTGCGGAGCGCGTCCCTGTAGGTGTGCATGCCGGTCGCCGGCACGCCGGCCCGGTCCAGGGCCTGCGCGACATAGGTGGTCCCGGTGCCGGGAATGGTGCACAGGACGGCCGCAATTCCGGGAACTCTCTTCATCGACCATAGGCCTCGACGCGTTCGGGAAAACGCCGCCCGGTTGCCGCGAAAGCGCGGCGGCGAAGATTCCGGCAGCCAGTGTCGCGATTCCCCCTGTTTCAGTACACCCAAGCGTGGCCATTCTCGACAACGTGTTGCCCGAAGGGAGTTCGGCAAACTAGTCTTCGATCAATCTATAGGGGGCGACAGCGCTGAACAACGACCCGCAACCGATGGCGCCGGCAGGGACGGGCGTGGAGGCCTTCATCGACCGGTGGCGGCCGTCGGGTGGTTCCGAACGGGCCAACTACCAGCTCTTTCTGAGCGAGTTGTGCGATCTCGTCGGTGTGGTCAAGCCGGGGGTGGCGACGTCGGAAGCCAAGGGCGATCCGTACTGTTTCGAGCGGCCGGTGGTTCTGCGCAAGGGCGACGGCTCGACATCGACCGGATTCATCGACCTGTACAAGAAGGATTGCTTCGTCTGCGAGGCCAAGCAGGGCTCCGACCAGAAGACCAAGGGCTACGACGGCCAGGAGGCCGCGCTGGGGTTGGTTGCCGCCCAGGCGATCAAGACGGGCACGGCCATTCGCGGCACCGAGGGTTGGGCCAAGGCGATGACCAAGGCCAAGAACCAGGCCGATGGCTACGCCCGCGCGCTCCACGACGAAGGCGAGGGCTGGCCGCCGATCCTCATCATCACCGATGTCGGGTTTTCCATCGAACTGTGGGCGGACTTCACGCGCTCGGGGCGGAGCTATCAGCAGTTCCCGAACGCCGCCAGGTTCCGGATCGAGCTGGAGGACCTGCGCGAGGCGGAAACCAGGGCGCTTCTGGCCGCCGTCTGGACCGACCCGCTGGCGCTCGATCCGGCGGCGCGCTCGGCGAAGGTGACGCGGGAGATCGCCATGCGGCTGGCGGTGGTCGCGAAGCTGCTGGAGGATCCGGTCGAAAAGGGCGGCGGCGGCCTTGCGCCGCATACGGTGGCGTCGTTCCTGATGCGGTGCCTGTTCACGATGTTCGCCGAGGATGTCGGGCTCCTGCCCAAGGATGCCTTCAAGACCCTGCTGAAGACGCACCGGGACAATCCCGCCGCCCTCGGCGGCCTGATCGGCGAGCTGTGGGGCCGGATGAACGGCGGCGGGTTTTCGGCCGCCATCGCCGCCGACGTGAAGCGCTTCAACGGCGGCCTGTTCAAGGACACCGCCGTGCCCAACCTCGTCACGCCGTGGATCGACCAACTGGTCCTGGCGGCCAACGCCGACTGGCGGGACGTCGAGCCGGCGATCTTCGGCACGCTGCTGGAGCGGGCGCTGGACTCCAGGGAGCGCCACAGGCTCGGTGCGCACTACACGCCGCGCGCCTATGTCGAGCGGCTGGTGATCCCGACCGTCATCCAGCCGCTGCGCGAGGACTGGGAGGCGGCCAAGGTCCTGGCCCTGAAGCACGCCGGGGACGGCCGGACCCCGGACGCGATCAAGGTCGTGCTCGATTTCCACCGCTCGCTCTGCGCGGTCCGGGTCCTGGACCCGGCCTGCGGGACCGGCAATTTCCTCTACGTCACGCTGGAACTGATGAAGCGCCTGGAGGGCGAGGTCCTCGACCTGCTGCAGACCCTCGGCGCCGACCAGTACATCCTGGAACTCGACCGCCACACCGTCGACCCGCACCAGTTCCTGGGGCTGGAGCTGAACGAGCGCGCCGTCGCCATCGCCGAGCTGGTGGTCTGGATCGGGTTCCTGCAATGGCACATCCGCACGCGGGGCAGGGTCGACGTGCCGGAACCGATCCTGCGCGACTTCCGGAACATCGCCGGCGGCGACGCCATCCTGGCCTATGACGGCCGCACCCTGCGCCGGGACGAGAGCGGCAGGCCGGTCACCATCTGGGACGGGGCGACCACCAGGCCGCACCCGGTGACCGGCGAGGAGGTCCCCGACGAGACCGCGCGCCGCGAGGTCTACGACTACGGGAAGCCCCGCCCCGCGCCGACCTGGCCGAAGGCGGATTTCATCGTCGGCAACCCGCCGTTCCTGGGCGGCAAGGACGTTCGCTCCAAGCTCGGCGAGGGCTATGCGCAGGCACTGTGGAAGGCCTATCCGAAGCTGCCGAACTCGATCGACCTGGTGATGTACTGGTGGGACCGGGCGGCGCGTCTGGTCCGCGCCGGGGAATGTCGGCGGTTCGGGCTGATCACCACGAACTCGATCACCCAGACCTTCAACGGCCGGGTCGTCGACAGTCATCTCAACGACAGGAAGCCGCTGTCGCTGGTCTTCGCGATCCCCGACCACCCGTGGTTCAAGGCCGTCGACCGCAAGGCGATCCGGGATGCGGCGGCGGTCCGCATCGCCATGAGCGTCGGCGAGGCCGGCGACCGGCCCGGCCGCGCCGGGGTCGTCGTTCGGGAGACGCCGGGGGACAGCGACAGCGCGGACGTCGCGTTGAGATGGAGCGTCGGCAAGTTGACCGCCGCTCTGCAGGGTGGCCCAAATGTCAAACGAGCTACGCCGCTTGCAGCGAATGGCAGCTTAGCCTCGCGCGGAGTCGCGCTCCACGGTGCCGGCTTCATCGTAACGCCCGAGCAGGCGCGGAATCTTGGTTTGGGCACTGTGCCGGGACTGGATCAACATATCCTTCCCTACCGCAATGGGCGCGATCTGACTGGAAGATCGCGCGGCGTCATGGTCATCGACCTGTTCGGTTTGGCAGAGGAACAAGTGCGAAGTAAATTTCCCAATGTTTATCAATGGATTAATGATCGGGTGCGGGCGGAGAGAACCTCGAAGGTTGGCCGATCCGCAGATATGGCCCAATACGCTCAGCGGTGGTGGGAGTTTGGCAAACCACGGCAGAGCATGCGTAGGTTCCTCGTGCGCCTGCCCCGCTATATCGCAACGGTCGAAACCGCCAAGCACCGGGTGTTCCAGTTCCTGGACGCGTCCATCCGCCCGGACAACAAGCTGATCGCCATTGGCCTGGACGGCGCGGTTTGGCTCGCCGTGCTGTCGTCCCGCATCCACGTGGCTTGGGCGCTGGCGACGGGTGGTCGCCTGGGTTTCGGTAATGATCCCGTCTACGTAAAGTCCAGTTGTTTCGACAAGTTCCCGTTCCCGACGCTGACGGATCCTCAACGTGCGCGCCTCGCCGATCTCGGCGAGCGCCTCGACGCGCACCGCAAGGCGCAACTCGACGCACACCCCGAACTCACCCTGACCGGACTCTACAACGCGCTGGAGAAGCTTCGAGCCGGAGCGCCGCTCACGGAGAACGACCGCAAGGTCTATGACGACGGCCTCGTCGGCACCCTGAAGCAACTCCACGACGACATCGACGCCGCCGTGTTCGACGCCTATGGCTGGCCGCACGGCCTGTCCGACGAGGCGGTCGTGGCCAAGGTCCTGGCCTTGAACCTGGAACGCGCGGCGGAGGAGGCGAAAGGCCGGGTCCGCTGGCTGCGGCCGGCGTTCCAGGATCCGGACCACGGCAGGACGGTCGAGGCGGCCGAGACCCAGGCGGAGATCGAAGGGCTCGGCGCTGCGGAACTGGCGGTGGCCGACAGGCTGCCGTGGCCGAAGACCGAGATCGAGCGGATCAAGGCGCTGCGCCGGCTGCTCGGCGACGCCCCCGAACCGCTCGACGTCGACCGGGCCGCCGGTCACTTCGTGCGAGCCCGGCGCAAGGACGTGGAAACGCTGCTGCAGGCGCTGGTCGACCTCGGCATCGCTGACCGGGTCGGGACCGGCTACACGTCCACAGTCGTCGAGAAGGCGGCCTGAGGCTCCGCCCCGCCTACTCCTCCGCGCCCTCGGCCGGCATGCCGGACTCCAGGGCGCCGGCGACGATCTCGGCCACCTCGTCGGCGGTCAGGCCGATGGTGCGGTCCTCCGGGATCTCCTGGCCGAGCGCGGTGGCGGTCACCAGCCGGTAGATGTCGGCGGCACCCAGGAACAGCTTGGGATCCAGCCCGACGTCGGCGACGGTGCGGGCGATCTCCTCCATCTCGCCGATCCAGCGATAGGCCTTCGGGGCCATGTCCGGCAGCGCCCGGTCGAAGCGGTCGCTCAGCATCCGCTGGCTGGCCGCCATCTCGGCCGCCAGCTCGCGGTCGACGCCATAGGCCTTGGCGGCCGACAGCGAGACCGTGGCCAGCGCCGTCAGGCCCTTGGTGACCGCCGCGTAGCACATCTTGAGGGCCGAGGCGGCGCCGACCCCGCCCGGGACCACCCGGATGTCCAGGCCGTGCCGGCGCAGGCCGAGCGCGAACTGCACGGCGTCGGTGGCACCGGAGATGTAGATCCGCGGCCCCAGGCTGTGGCCGGGTCGCGGCGGCGGGCCGACGATGCCGCCGTCCAGGAACGGCCCGCCGACCGAGTCGACGATCTCGGCGGCCTCGACGGCGGTGGCCGGGGCGACCGCGTTCAGGTCGATGTACAGCGGCTTCTCGTCGACCGCGGCGAGCGCCGAGGCCAGCCGGGTCGCCATGTCGACCGCCTGGTCCGGCGGCAGCACCGACAGGATGATGTCGGCGTTCTCGATCGCCTCGACGTCGTGGCCGGCGTCGACGATGCCGGCGGCCGCGGCCAGCCGCCGGGTGCGGGGCGAACGGTCCGCGAGGTTGGTGGTCACGCGCAGGCCGCTGTCGACCAGCACCCGGCCGATCGCGTGACCCATATCGCCCGGCGCGAAGATCGCCACGGTCCGCATTGCCATGAGGTTGACCCTGATTTCCCGTTTCTGGGCTGCGCCGATCCGGCGCGGCGTCGATGGTTGCACCCGGATGGCGCCATCGATAGGTTACCGCGTCATCACGCAGGGATACACAGTTCCGTGCAGTACATCAGCACACGCGGCCGTGCCGCGGCGCTTCCTTTCGACGAGGTCCTGCTGTCTGGCTTGGCGCGCGACGGCGGCCTGTACGTTCCGGCGGTCTGGCCGCTGTTCTCGCGCGACGACATCCGGGCGATGAAGGGCCTGCCCTACGCCGAGGTGGCGCTGCGGGTGATGCAGCCCTTCGTCGGCGAGACCGTGCCGGCCGACGCGCTGCGGCGCATCGTCGAGGAGACCTATGCCGGCTTCGACCACCGCTGCACGGCGCCGCTGAAGCAGCTGGCGCCGAATCTGTGGCTGATGGAGCTGTTCCACGGGCCGACCCTGGCGTTCAAGGACTACGCCATGCAGGTGCTGGCGCGGCTGTTCGATCATGTGCTGGCCGCCCGCGGCGAGCGCGTGACGATCGTCGGCGCCACCTCCGGCGACACCGGCGCCGCCGCCATCGAGGCCTGCCGCGACCGCGGCAACATCGACTGCTTCATCCTGTACCCGCAGGGCCGGGTGTCGCCGATGCAGCAGCGCCAGATGACCACGGTCGAGGCGCCGAACGTGCACGCGATCGCGGTCGAGGGCACCTTCGACGACTGCCAGGACCTGGTGAAGGCGGCGTTCAACGACACCGGCTTCCGCGACGCCTACGGCCTGTCGGCGGTGAATTCGATCAACTGGGCGCGGATCATGCCGCAGATCGCCTACTATTTCTGGGCGGCGGTGAACCTGGGCGCGCCGGAGCGGGCGGTGTCGTTCTCGGTGCCGACCGGCAACTTCGGCAACGTCTATGCCGGCTACGCGGCCCTGCAGATGGGCCTGCCGATCGAGCGGCTGGTGATCGGCAGCAACGCCAACGACATCCTCACCCGGTTCTTCGCCAGCGGCGAGATGGCGATGCGCGGCGTGGTGCCGACGCTCAGCCCGTCGATGGACATCCAGGTGTCCAGCAACTTCGAGCGCCTGCTGTTCGACCTGTTCGACCGCAAGGGATCCGAGGTCGAGGCCACCCTGACGGCGTTCCGCAAGGACGGACGGTTCGCCGTCGGCGCCAATCAGCTCGGCCGCGCCGCGGCGCTGTTCCTGGCCGGGAGCAGCGATGACGACCAGGCGGTCGAGACTATCCGTCGGGTGCGCGGCGAGACCGGCGAGCTGCTGGACCCCCACACCGCGGTCGGGGTGCGCGCCGTCGAGCAGACCCTCGCGATGCGTGACCCGGCGGTGCCGGTGGTGGCGCTCGCCACAGCCCATCCGGCCAAGTTCGCCGAGGCGATCGAGCGTGCGGTCGGTGTCGCGGCGCCGTTGCCGGAACGCATGGCCGACCTGATGGAGCGGCCGGAACGCTGTCATGCCATCCCGAACGACCTGGCCACACTGCAATCCTATATCCGCGACCGGGTGGTCGCCCGTGGAGCTGCTGCTTGAACGCAAAAACCCCTGAAATGGGCATCCGTCTCACCCGCCTCGACAGCGGTCTGACGGTCGTGACCGACGCCATGCCGTCGGTCGAGTCCGCCTCGGTCGGCCTCTGGGTCGGGGTCGGCACCCGGCACGAGAGCGCCGCCGAAAACGGCCTCGCCCACCTGATCGAGCACATGGTGTTCAAGGGCACCAGGCGGCGCGACGCGGCCGCGATCGCCCGCGAGATCGAGGATGTCGGCGGCCACATGAACGCCTACACCTCGCGCGAGCAGACCGCCTACTACGCCAAGGTGCTGGCGGGCGACCTGCCGGTCGCCGTCGACCTGATCGCCGACATCCTGCAGGACTCGGTGTTCGATCCGGGCGAGCTGGACCGCGAGCGTTCGGTGATCGTGCAGGAGATCGGCCAGGTCGCCGACACCCCCGACGACATCATCTTCGACCACTTCCAGGAGGCGGCCTACCCGAACCAGGGGCTCGGCCGGCCGGTGCTGGGACGCACCGAGATCGTGCAGTCGATGCAGCGCGACGCCCTGGTCGGCTACCTCGACACCAACTACGGCCCCGGCGTGTCGATCCTGTCGGCGGCCGGCAAGGTCGACCACGACGCGATCGTGGCACTGGCCGCGGAACGCTTCGACCACCTTCCGGGCCGGGCGGCCGCCACCACCGACCGCGCCGACTATGTCGGCGGCGACGTGCGGGTCGAGCGCGACCTCGAGCAGCTGCACGTCATCCTCGGCTTCAAGGGCGTGTCCTTCGACGACCCCGATTTCCACGCCATGCAGGTGTTCTCGACGCTGTATGGCGGCGGCATGTCGTCGCGGCTGTTCCAGGAAGTCCGCGAGAAGCGCGGCCTCGCCTACTCGGTCTATTCCTTCGCTTCGTCGTATTTCGACGACGGCATGCTGGGCGTCTACGCCGGCACCGGGCCGGACGAGATCGACGAGGTCATGCCGGTGGTGGTCGAGCAGCTGCACGCGGTCGCCGACAAGCTGGAGGGTGGCGAACTGTCCCGCGCCCGCACCCAGCTCAAGGCATCCCTGCTGATGAGCCGCGAGAGCACCGGGACGCGTTGCGAGCAGCTCGCCAACCACATGCTGGTGTACGGCAAGCCGCCGGTGATCCCGGACATCGTCGCCAAGGTCGAGGCGGTCGACGAGGAGGCCATCCGCCGGGTCGTCAAGCGCCTGCTGTCGGCGCCGCCGACCCTGGCGGCGATCGGCCCGACCGGCGCGCTCGAGAGCTACGACAGGGTCAAGGCGCGGCTGGGCTGATCGCGACAAGGGTCAGCCCGGGAATTTGCCACCTCCGCATTCGTCGGAGAGCGGCCGGAGCGCTCACGGAATCGGGCGTCCACCGGCCCACTCTCCACAACAGAACCCGCGCGTGGATCGAATGGCAATTTCGTCAGTGAATCGCACCTGGGCCAACCTTCGCGACAGCGTGATCGCGACCGGCGATGCGGCTCGGAATGCGGCCACCGTGGATACCTACCGGATCGCGGTCACCGGGCTCAGCCGGGCCGGAAAGACCGTCTTCCTGGTATCGCTGATCAGCAACCTGCTCGCGATGGTCCGCGGCGCGAATGGGCAACGCTGGAACACCTTGCCGCGCCTCATGGACAAGCTCGTGGACAGCGCCGGAAACTCGCGCCTGCTCGACATCGAGATCGAGCAGACAGGGGCCCAGCGGATCGCTCGATTCGACTACGAAGGCCTGCGCGATCGGCTTGCCGGAGTCGGCGAGGCGGGTTGGCCGCCGTCTACTGATCGCCAGGCACTTATCACCCTGCGGCTTCACCTGGCCCCGAGCTCGTTCATGGGGCGGGCCAGGGACACGTTGCTGGGCGCGCGCCAGGTGCGCATCGAGTTGCTCGACTACCCGGGCGAATGGCTGCTCGATCTTCCGTTGCTGGAGCAGTCCTACGAGGCCTGGTCCGCCGAAGTTCTGCACGATCTCCGGGAGCAGCCGCGGGAGCGTCTGGCGGAGGAATTCCTGAACTTCCTGGAGACGCTCCACGCCGGCGCACCCGGTTCCGAGGAACTGGCCACGCACGGTCACCGGCTCTACAAGACCTTCCTGCGGCGGTCCGGGGACGAAGCCGGCCTGCGGTGGTTGCAGCCGGGACGTTTTCTGATGCCTGGAAGCTGGGGCGACATTCCGTTGCTTCACTTCTTTCCATGGACGGGGGCGCCGACGCCGGTTCGCGGGACGCTGGGCGCCCTGCTTCGCGACCGTTTCGAAGCCTACAAGTCGGAGGTTCGCCGGGATTTCTTCGAGCCTCACTTCAACGCCTTCAATCGGCAGATCGTCCTGGTCGACGTCCTGGGCGCGCTGTTCGCCGGCAAGACCGCCTTCGACGACACCTCGCGCGCCCTCCGGCGTATCGGCGCAAGCTACAACCGCCTCCTGGAAGGCGGGCTGTTCACCGGCCGAAAGATCGAAGCCGTTGCCTATGTCGCGACCAAGTCGGACCACGTCGACGATCTGCAGCGCGACAACCTGCGGCTGACCCTGGAACACATGGTGCAATCCGGATCGGGATCCCGCACCGGCAATGCCAACCGGACCTTCCATGCGGTCTCCGCGGTCCGGTGCACCACGGATGCCGATGTGACCGACTCCGAAGGCCGCGTGCACCGCGCGGTGCTGGGCGTGCCGCTCGGCGACAAGAACAAGCGCCCGTTCCGGGCCGGCAATGTGCCCGCCGGCGCCGTGCGGGACACCTACTGGACCAATCCCTACTTCGTCATGCCGGTCCTGCGTCCACCGGTATTCCGCGGCGGCGGCGCCTACCCGATCGAGCATATCAATCTCGACGAGGTCATCGTCGCCTTGCTTGGAGATGTGCTTTGAGCGAAGGCCCGCAGTTCCTGGACGAGCCGGCCAAGCCTGCCAGGCGCGACACCTCCGCGCCGCCGCGTCCCGCGCCGAATGAAATAGGCTGGGTGGACGGCGCGATAGAGGTCGAAGAGACGGCTCCGCACGGCCCTCTCGAAACGCTGGCGCCACGGACCGCTCGTGCCGGCAGCTCGGCATTGTATGTCGGGCTGGTGGCGTTGCTGGTGCTCATAGCGGGTACGTCGGCGCTGGAACTGGCGAACTTCGTTACCGCGCAGTTCGAACGATCGGCCTGGCTGGGGGCCCTGACGCTCGGCATCATCGTTCCGGCTTGCGGCGCCCTGGTATGGTCGATCGTTCGGGAATGGCGCGGGTATCTCTCGCTGGCCACCATCGAGCAACTGCGGAAAGGGTTGTCGGACCAGGACATCGCGGTGGTGCGGGCCAATGCGAAGGTCTGGCTGAACAGGATCCAGGCCTCCGCCGAGACCCGCAAGGGCGTGGACGCCGCGCCCGATGTCGCCACGCTCCGGGCAATACTGCAGGCCGGCCCGCTGGCCCGCCTGGAGCGGGAGACTTCGGAGGCAGGTCGCGCCGCCGCGCTTCATGTCATGGTCGCGACGGCCGTCAGCCCCTGGCCGGCTCTCGACGGTGTCATCGTGGTATGGCGAAGCCTCGGGCTCGTGCGCGAGATCGCGCGAAGATACGGACTTCGTCCCGGTACGGCGGGCACGCTCCGGCTCTTCCATCGCGTGACCCTGGATGCAGCGACGGTGGTCGGCACCGAAGTGGCCGTAACGGCTCTGACGGAGGCCTTGCTCACCAACTCCAGCACCGGCGCCTTGGTCGGCCATGCGACCGGCTCGGGCGTGGCGGCACGGCGGATGTTCCGCCTGGCATTGGCCGTCGGCCGAGCCTGTCGGCCGCTGTGACCCTCCGGTACGGAAACGACCGCTGACAGTGCCGTGGCGCGCCCGTCCGGTGTGACGGCAGTATGGATGGAACGGCAACATTCCCTACCCGAGGAAACCCCATGACAAAGCCCGTCTACGTCCTGAACGGCCCGAACCTGAACCTGCTCGGGATCCGCGAGCCGCAGATTTACGGCAGCACCACGCTGGACGACATCGAGGCGCTGTGTCGCAAGAAGGCCGAGGCGCTGGGCATGCCGATCGAGTTCCGGCAGTCGAACAGCGAGGGCACCCTGGTCGACTGGATCCACGAGGCCATCAAGGGCGGTGCCGGCGTGGTCATCAACCCGGCCGGCTACAGCTTCCACTCGGTGCCGATCCTGGACGCCCTGAAGGTGTTCCGCTGGCCGATCATCGAGCTGCACATCTCCAACATCCACCGGCGCGAGGCGATCTACCACCGCTCCTACATCTCCTACGCCGCGACCGCGGTGATCGCCGGCCTCGGCGCGCGGGGCTATCCGGTCGCGCTGGAATCGATCGCCGGCATGTTGGAGGATGGCGAACCGGGCCGCTGACGGCCGCTACCGTCCACGCCGGCGGCGCTTCAACTCCCGAGTTCCCCTAGAATGTGCACGAAGAACGCGACCGGTTGCGGTCGCGCCCGCCCGGCGCTTGGGCGCCGAAACGGTTCTGCCGGACGACGACATTGAAGGAGGGATCATGACAGCTGCCCCGCGGGTCACAGGCTTCTACGAGGAGCGGACCTCCTCGATCCAGTACGTTGTCGCCTGTCCGGCGACGAAGCAGTGCGCCATCATCGACCCGGTGCCGGACTTCGACGAGAAGGCCGGCGCGACGACCACGCGCAGCGCCGATGCGCTGCTGGAACACGTCGCCGGTGAGGGGCTGACGGTACAGTGGATCCTGGACACCCACCCGCACGCGGACCATTTCTCGGCGGCGCGGTATCTGAAGGGGAAGACCGGCGCGCCCACGGCCATCGGCGAGAAGGTCGTCGAGGTGCAGGCGCTGTGGAAGGACATCTACAACTGGCCGGACTTCCCCGCCGACGGCTCGCAGTGGGACCGGCTGTTCGCCGAGGGCGACAGCTTCGAGATCGGCGAGATCGACGCCCGCGTGCTGTTCTCGCCCGGCCATACCCTCGCGTCGATCACCTACCTCGTCGGGGATGCGGCGTTCGTGCACGACACCCTGTTCATGCCGGACGGCGGCACCGCCCGCGCCGACTTCCCGGGGGGCAGCGCGGCCAGGCTGTGGCAGTCGATCCAGGAGATCGTCTCGCTGCCGCCCGAGACCCGGGTCTTCACCGGCCACGACTACCAACCGGGCGGCCGGGAGCCGCGATGGGAATCGACTGTCGCCGAGCAGGTCCGCGGTAACATCCACCTGACGAAGGCGACGACCGAGGCCGAATATGTGGCGCTGCGGGAAGCCCGTGACCGGACGCTGCCCATGCCGAAGCTCATTCTCCACGCCCTGCAGGTCAACATGAACGGCGGGCGTCTGCCGGAGCCCGAGGCGAACGGCCGGCGCTACCTCAAGTTTCCGCTCGACGCGCTCGGCGGGGCGGCTTGGGACGAACCGGAATGACGACGCCGTGACAGCGGCGCGGAGAACTGCGGAGTCCGGTCAGCCGGCGTCGCGGCGGGCCGCATGCCGGGCGGCGATCCAGGCGAAGGTCATGGCCGGGCCGATGGTGATGCCGGGACCCGGGTAGATCCCGGCCATCATGGAGTCCATGTCGTTGCCGCAGGCGTACAGCCCCGGCACCGGTTTGCCGGCGGCGTCCAGCACCCGGGCGTCGGCATCGGCGATCAGGCCGACGCTGGCGCCGATGTCGCCCGGATACACCCTGATCGCATAAAACGGCGGCGTCACGATCGGGCCGAGGCAGGGATTGGGGCCGTGGGCCGGGTCGCCGAGGTTGCGCTGGTAGGCGTCGCCGCCCTTGCCGAACTCCGGGTCGATCCCGTCGACGGCGTGGCGGTTGTTGCGCTCGACGCTGGCCGCCAGCGACGCCGGGTCGATGCCGAGGGCCGTCGCCAGGTCGGCGATGCTGTCGGCGCGGGTCACGTAGCCGTCGCGGATCGCGCCCGCCAGGTTGAGCCCGCGCGGCCGGACCATGCCGAGGCCGTATTTCAGCACGAACGGATGGTCGCAGACGAAGAAGCACGGGATGGTCGGCCGCGTCCGGTTGGCGGCCTGCATGGCCTGGCCGAACAGATGATAGGTCGTGGCCTCGTTCACGAACCGGCGGCCGTGCCGGTCGATGGCGGTCAGCCCCGGTTTGCCGCGGTCGAGCACGAAATGCGGGAACACCGCGGTGCTGCCGTCGGGGCGCTGGCGGATCGACATCGGCGCCCAGAAGCTGGTCGCGGCATGGCCCTCCCCGAGCCGGCCGCCGGCATGCAGGCCGAGGTCGATGCCGTCGCCGGTCACGCTCTCGACCAGCGGCGTGTGCTCGGCGACCGGCTCCGGCAGCAGCCGGGCGCGCAGTTCCGGGTGCCGCGAGAACCCGCCGGTCGCCAGCACCACGCCGCGACGGGCCAGCAGCCGGCTGCCGTCGGCCAGCGTCACGCCATCGACCCGGCCGTCGTGCTCGACCAGGCCGGTCACCCGGGTGCCGGTGCGGATCTCCACGCCGCGCTGCCGCAGCGCATGCAGCAGCCGCCCGGCCAGCGCATTGCCCATCACCAGCCGCGTGCCGCGCGGATGGCGCAGCCGGTCGAGGCCGTAGCGCCCGACCAGCCACAACGCATGGCGCAGCGACCTGAGCGACTTGGTGGCGCCCAGCAGGTGGCCGATGTCGGTGCGGTCGACCATCATGCCGCCGAACAGCGTGAACTCCGGCAACGGCCGGCGCAGCAGCGCGAGGTCCCGGCCGAGCCGCCGGCCGTCGAACGGCAGGGCCTCCAGCACCCGCCCCTTCAGGGTGGCGCCCTCGGCGGTCGCGAGATAGTCGGGATGGTGCGGGTAAGCCCGGAACCGGACCTCGGAGTTGTCCTCCAGGAAGGCCACCATCTCCGGCCCGCGCGCCAGGAAGGCCTCGGCCATTTCCGGGCGGAGGCGGTCGCCGACGGTCGCCCGGAGATAGCTGCGGGCCCGTTCGACGCTGTCGTGCGGTGGGGCGTGCCGGCTGTTCGGCACCCAGACGGAGCCCGCCGAGATCGCCGACGTGCCGCCGACCACGGCGGCCTTCTCCAGCACCACCACATCGAGACCGAGTGCCGAGGCGGTCAGGGCCGCGGTCATGCCGGCGGCCCCGGCGCCCAGCACGATCAGGTCGACTTCGCGATCGGGCGCGGTCATGTCGGCGGCGGCGCCGGGACCGCCGCCCGGCCGGTGCGGATGGCGTCCTTGATGGCCAGGGTGGCGGCCAGGGTGGCGAGGCCGTCGCGGCCGTCGATACGTGGCGTCTCGGTGCCGTCGATCACCTTCAGAAAGTGCTCGAGCTGGCGCGGCAGCGCCTCGTGGCCGGCCCAGTCGAGCTTGCGGGCGAACAGCGGGTCGGCCCAGGACGCCGGCTCGGCGCCGCCGCCGCGCCACAGCGTCAGGTTCGGGAAGTCGAGCGCCGCGGCGGTACCGAGGAAGCGGTAGCAGTTCTCGAACGACGCCGCGATGTTCGGGTTGTCGCCGGAACCGGCCTCCCAGCCCCAGGGCGAGGGTGCGGCATCGGTCAGGGCGATGCTGGCCAGGGCGCCGCTTTCGAACCGGACCGCGACGACGGCGGTGTCCTCGACCTCGAAGCCGCGCACCGCCGAGGAGCCGTAGGCCTGGACCTCGGCGATCTCGCCGCAGAAGTGCCGCAGGCAGTCGACGTCGTGGATCATGTTGATCAGGATCGGTCCGCCGCCTTCGATCCGCCGCCAGGTCGCCTCGAAATAGTCGTCCGGCTTGCGCACCGCCCACAGCGCGTTGACCGCGACGATCCGCCCGAGCTCGCCGCGCTGCAGGATCTCGCGGGTCGCCTCGACCCGGGGGTTGTAGCGGCGATGGTGCCCGACCAAGAGGGGCACGCCGGCGGCCTCCGCCGCCAGCACCAGTTCGGCGCCGGCCGCGAGGGTGTCGCACAGCGGCTTCTCGATGACCGCCGGGATGCCGCGCGCGATGCAGGCCAGCCCGACCGCCAGGTGCAGCTGGTTGGGCGCGGCGACATAGACACCGTCCAGGCGCTCGCGGTCCAGCATCTCGGCGTAGTCGGCGTAGTGGCGGGTGCCGAGCCGGGCGGCCTCGCGCGGTCCGGCGTCGGACGGGTCGGCGACGGCGGCGAGTTCGCAGTCCGGCGACCCGGCGATCAGCTCGGCATGCCGAATGCCGATCAGGCCGACGCCGACGACGGCAAGGCGGGGCAGGGTCATGGCGGGGGAACCTCGATCGTGGGCATGGCAATTGTTTGCATGCGGGTGGGCCGCGTTCAATGATCGGCGCGCGACCAATCCCAAAGCCCCGGAGGATAACCGTGCCCGCCGACCGCCCGATCTCGATCAACCAGGTCACCACCCGCGAGCGCTGGACCCTTGAACAGGCGATCGACGGCTATGCCCGTCACGGCGTCGCCGGCATCGGCACCTGGAGCGACGGGGTGCGCGAGATGGGAGTCTCGCAGGCGGCGCGGCGGATCCGCGACGCCGGCCTGGCGGTCACCGGGCATCTGGTCGGCGGCCTGCTGACCGACGCCGAGCCGGCGGCGCGCCGGGCCCGCATCGACGACAACCTGCGGGTCATCGACGAGGCGGCCGAACTCGGGGCCCGCTGCGTCGTGACCATCGCCGGCGGGCTGCCGGCCGGCGAACGCGACCTGGTCGGTGCCCGGGCCCGGGCGCTGGACGGTCTCGCCGAGATCCTGCCGGCGGCGCGCGCGGCCGGGGTGACCCTGGGCCTGGAGCCGCTGCATCCGATGATCTGCGCCGCCCGCTCGGTGCTGCCGACCCTGGAGCTGGCCAACGACTGGTACGAGGCGCTGGCGGGGGCCGGGGAAGATGGCGGCGACGGCCTCGGCATCGTGGTCGACGTCTACGCGGTGTGGTGGGACCCCAACCTGGCCCGCGAGATCGACCGAGCGAACGGGCGGATCTGCGCCTTCCACGTCTCCGACTGGCTGGCGGAGACCGTCGACCTGCGGCTCGACCGCGGCATGATGGGCGACGGGGTGATCGACATCGCCGGCATCCGCGGGATGGTCGAGGCCGCCGGTTTCGACGGCATGCCCGAGGTCGAGATCTTCTCGGCCCGCGACTGGTGGCGGCGCGATCCGGACGAGGTGGTCCGTGTCGCGATGGAGCGCTGCCGGTCGGCGGTGTAGCTCACATGCTGGGCTCGGCCCGCCGGAACAGCTTGCGGAACACCATCTCGGAGAACCCGATCACCAGGAAGATCCGCACCACGTGGAAGGCCGAGACCACCGGCACGCCGAGATGCAGCACCTTGGCGGTGATGCTCATCTCGGCCATGCCGCCCGGCGAAACGGCCAGCGCCATGGTCGGTATCGGCAGGCCGACGGCGAGGCCGATCAGGGCGCCGGTCGCCACGTTCAGCCCGACCAGCACGATCGTCGACAGCACCGCCGGGGCCAGGAATTTCCGCAGGGAGAGCAGCCGGTCGCGGCGGTAGCGCAGGCCGAGGGTCGATCCGATGAGCACCTGCGACAGGTTGAGCAGGCCGCCCGGCATCGCCGACAGATGGCTCTCGCTGACGGTTACCAGTACCGCCACCGCCATCGGGCCGAGCAGCCAGGCGTTCGGTATCCGCCGCCACGCCAACAGGCCGCCGCCGGCGAACGCCAGGGTCACCAGGGCGGCGAATCCCATCGGGTCGAAGCCCAAGGTGCTGGGCTGGAACGGATCGACCCCGGTCAGGCCGAGCATGGTGATCATCGGCGGGATGGTGACGACCACGCACAGGATGCGCAGCGACTGGGCCAGCGACACCGGTGCCGTGTGGCCGCCGTGGCGCTCGGCCAGGATCGACATCTCGGCGACCCCGCCCGGAACGCTGGAGAAGAACGCGGTGGCATCGTCGACCTTGGCGGTCCGCCGCAGCGACCAGGCGGCGGCGACGCCGTACAGGATCGACAGCAGCGCCCCCAGCACCATGACCGGGGCGTAGCCGGCGACGATCTCGGCGACCTGGGGCGTGAACGTCAGGCCGATGGCGGTGCCGAGCAGCAGCTGGCCGAGCTGGCGGCCGCCGGGCGGTACCGAAAGTTCGTAGCCGCCGAGCAGACCGGCCGCCGCGACCGCGCCCAGCGAACCGAGCAGCCATGCCAGCGGGACGTGCAGCAGGTCGAGCGCGAAGCCGCCGCCGGCACCGATCGCCAGCGTGATTGCCCAGAGCACGACGTCCGGCAGGCGCAGGCGGCTCGGCATCAGCTTGCCCGAGTCGCGACGGTGGTCGCCGTATGGAGAACGGTCGAGTCGCAACCTGCCTGTGACCGCCGCATGATGCCCTCCCCGGTTTCTGTCTTGCGGTCATAATAGGCGGGCAAGACGACGGGAACGAGACTTCCGGAGGAACCGAACCCATGCCCGCCCCGAAATCGACCGAAACGCCCGCCCAGCCGCCTTTTCCGGTGGTCGATCCGTCCGCCTGGCTGGCGGCCGACCTCGCCGCCGACCAGGGCTGGATCCACCGGCTCGACGCCGACGAGATCCACGAGCTCGACCGTGCGGTGGAGGCGGTGGTCGAGCGCGGCGTCGGCCCGGGCGCGTTCGGCCGCGACGATTTCCCGCTCACCCATCTCGCCGACCGGATCGCCGGCTGGGCCCGCGACATCGAGCACGGCCGCGGCTGCGTCCTTGTCAAGGGCCTCGACCCGGGGCGCTACGACGACGACGCGCTGGCGGCGCTGTACTGGGGCCTCGCCTGCCATCTCGGCGAGCCGGTTTCGCAGAATGCCGCCGGGCAGCTGATCGGCCATGTCCGCGACACCGGCCGCGATTACCAGGCCAGCAACGTCCGCGGCTACACCACCCGGGCCGAGCTGAAGGCGCATTGCGACGCCTCCGACGTGGTCGGGCTGCTGTGCCGGCATCCCGCCAGGAGCGGCGGCGAGAGCCTGATCGCCAGCGCCACGGCGATCTACAACCACCTGGCGGCCGAACGGCCCGAACTGATCCCGCCGCTGCTCGAGGGCTTCCACTTCGACCTGCGCGGCGAGGGCGTCACCGACGACCCGGACGAGACCACTTTCCACCGGGTGCCGGTGTTCTCGTGGTTCGGCGGCCGGCTGTCCTGCCGCTACAACGGCAAGACCATCGAGGACGGCATGCGCAAGCGCGGCATGCCGCTGGACGGCCTGGCGCTGGAGGCGGTACGCGAGGTCGGCCGGCTCGCGGTGGCGCCGCCGTTCCGCTACGACATGACCTTCGAGAAGGGCGACATCCAGCTGCTGTCCAACCACTCGATCCTGCACGCCCGCGCCGCCTTCGAGGACTGGCCGGAGCGCGAGCGCCAGCGCGATCTGTGGCGGATCTGGTTCAACCTTCGCGACGGCCGGGCGCTGGCCCCGCACTTCGCCGACCGCCTGAACACCGGGCCGCGCGGCGGCGTGTTCGTGCGGGGGGCGGCGTGAGGGCCGAGATCCTGCAAGGCGGCGCGGTTCCGACCGCCGACACCCTGGTCGCCGACGCCCTGGCAAACCCGGTCAACGTCGCGATCCTGGAGCGGCTGCCGGGGCTCGGTGTCGCACAGGCCTGGCTGGTGGCGGGCTGCGTCTACGGCCCGGCCTGGAACCGCCTGGCCGGCCGGCCGCCGGCCGAGAACATCAAGGACTACGACGTCTTCTACTGGGACGACGACACCGGCTGGGAGGCCGAGGACGCGGTGATCCGCCGGGCGGCGCCGCTGTTCGCCGACCTGGGCGTCGAGGTCGAGCTGAAGAACCAGAAGCGGGTGCCGATCTGGTACCCCGAGAAATTCGGCGTCGCCTATCCGCCGGTGGCCAGTGCCACCGACACGATCGGCCTGTTTCAGATCGCCTGCACCTGCGTCGGCCTGACACCTCGGCCGGGCGGCGGGTTCGACGTCTGCGCCCCGCACGGCCTCGACGAGCTGTATGCCGGCATCCTGCGCCCGAACCCGCTATGCCCGAGCCCGCCCGACCGGGTCCTCGCCAAGGCCGAGAGCTACCGGGCCCGGTGGCCGTGGCTGCGGTTCACGGGGTAAGGGGGCGAAGGCTCGCCGGTGGTGCGGGTGCGGTGTCCCGAAGCCGCTGCGGGTGGTTGTCATCAGCATCGGCGGTCATGACTCGTGACGGACCGGCGGTCGCTCCGTTCAGCCTGGAAGGGCGCTCTCCGATCGCGCGCCGGCCGCCTCGGAGGTCCAGTTCCAGGCGCGCAGCGATTTTCGCTGCAACGCCCCACTCAGATGCCGGCGCATGAAGTAGGAGGCTTCCACAACCTCGCCCTTCTCGAGCAACGCGATCATTTCCAGATGTTCGCTGCACTGCACACTCAGTCGCTCCAGATCGATCTCGGTCCGATACTCCATCAGGCGCCGCATCCGATTGACCCGTTGCAATGCGGTCAGGAAATACGGATTGCCCGACATTCGGATCAGATCCTCGTGAAACTCGGCACCGTTGATCAGGAGGCGTTCCTGCAGGGTGTTCTCGATGCTGTTTCTCAACATGCCCTCCTGCACGCGTTTGTGGTCGTCCAACACCCGGCGGTCGATCTTGAACGCGGGTTCCAGCATCGCGGCTGGTTCGATCGCCATGCGGAATCGATAGATCTGGTCGAAGGCGGCAGGCGTCTTGGCGACGGGCAAATAGCGCCAGCCGTAGCCCTCCTTGCGCTCGGCCCAACCCTCGCGCGCGGCTCGCATCAGCAGGTCGGATACCTTGGACTTGGTCCATCCGTACTTCTGGCGCAGGAACTGTTCGGTCACCTCCTCGGGCAGACGGTCTCTCAGCCAGTCGTCGGCCATGAGCTGATAGTCGTCGGTCGAGGAGTCGACGTGTCGCCGAAGCCAAGGCAGGGCATCCTCGGGGATGTCGTCGGCGACGAAATAGCCGCGATTGGCCTTGCGCTGCAGAACGCCCCTGTCTCTTAGGAGGGCGAGGGCATCCCGAACCGGGGTGCGCGAGACCCCGTATCTCTCGGCCACCCGCTGAGCGCTGACGTGTGCGCCGCCGCGCAGGTCGCCCGAGAGGATGTCCTGCGACAGCTGGGCCGAGATTCTCTGCGCAAGTGCGCTCGTAACCATCGAAACAGTCCCCTTGCATTCAAGTCTCATCCACCAGCGCCGCCCTCTGGCTGCCCGGCAGACGATCTGTGGCGGAGATATTACGGCTTTCAGGGAGATAAAAGCCCGTCTCTAGTACTGCTCCATATGCTGGAGTGAACGTAATAGTATGATTTATATGTATTTAATCCACACGAATCTCCCCTGGTGATTCGCATCTCGAGAAATCAATTTGGATTTTGATCTGATAATATGCAATAGGTCGTGCTGGCTCCGATTCGTTGGCCGACAAAAAATCGAACGGGAGGAAATCCATGATTCTTAGAACCATCCGAGCCGGGACCCTTGCGTCTGCCGCGCTGCTCGCGTCGCTTGCGCCGGTTTCGGCACAAAGCTTCCAGCCGGAAAATCCCGAATGCATCGCGCCTTCGAATCCGGGCGGTGGCTGGGACTTCATATGCCGGACGACCGCCAAGTTCCTCTTCGATCTCGGCCTGATCGAGGATGCGATGCAGGTCAGCAACATGACCGGCGGCGGCGGCGGCGTCGCTTTCGCGCATGTCAGCAAGGAGCGCAACGAGGACAACAACCTGATCGTCGCGGCTTCGGTCAGCACCAGCGCCCGGATCGCGCAGGGCATCTACAAGGGCGCCACCAAGGAGGACGTGCACTGGCTCGCCACCTTCGGTGCCGAGTACGGCGCCATCGCGGTCAAGAAGGATTCGCCGTACCGTACGCTGGGCGACATGATGGGCGCGATCCTGAATGACCCGCGCTCGGTCGGCATCGCCGGGGGCTCCTCGGTCGGCAGCTACGACCACATCAAGCCGATGCTCCTGGCCCGCGCGGCCGGCGTGAAGGACGTGACCAAGCTGAAATACGTCTCCTATTCCGGCGGCGGCGAGGCGATGACGGGCCTTCTGTCGGGCGCGACCCAGGCGTTGTCGGGCGATTTCTCGGAGATGCTCGGCTTCGTCGAATCCGGTGACATCCGGATCATCGCGATCCTGGCCCCGAAGCGGCTGAAGAGGTTCCCGGACATTCCGACCGCGAAGGAGCAGGGCTACGACGTGATCGGCGCCAACTGGCGCGGGCTCTACATGCCGGCCGGCGCGTCCGACGAGGCCAAGGAGTTCTGGAAGAACGCCATCCGGTCGATGACCGAGGACGCCGGCTTCCAGGCAGCGCTCGATGCAGCGGCCATTGCCGAATTCAACAACTTCGGCGCCGACATGGACGCGTTCGTCACGCAGAACATTGCCGATATCACGCAGCTTTCCAAGGACATCGGCATTCTGAAGTGATGCCGGGGCAACAGCGGCTGCCCCGCGAAGAGGGGCAGCCGCAACTGGCGACCGGCAGGGGGGCACGCATGAGTGACCGCATATTCGGCGGGTTCGGGCTGGTTTTGGCGGCCTTCTACATCTGGGCCACATCGATCATCCCCGACAGCTTCATGGTCGACGTGATCGGCCCGCGAACATTCCCCTACATCGTCGGTGCCATCCTCGCCATCTGCTCGGCGTACTTCATCTGGCGCCCGGATGCCGAACCGGCCTGGCCGCTGCTGCGGGACCTCGTCGAAATCGTCTTCGCCGCGGCCGTCATGCTGCTCTACGCCTGGGTCCTGCCCAAAGCGGGATTCCTGATCTCGACCGTCTTCGCGACCGCCTACCTGACCTGGCGTCTGGGCACCCGGCCGATCAACTCGATGGTTGTCGGGGTCGCGACATCGGGCGGGATCTACATTGTTTTCCATCTTGTCCTTGGCCTGTCGCTGGCCAAGGGCCCATTCGGCTTTTGAGGGCCGGTCGCCATGGAAACGCTCGCATCGCTTGCCGACGGCTTCGTCATCGCCTTTACCGTCCAGAACCTGTTTCTGGCTCTGATGGGCTGTTTCCTGGGGACGCTCATGGGAGCGCTTCCGGGCCTCGGACCGGCCAACGGCGTCGCCATCCTGATCCCGATCGCATTCTCGCTGGGGCTCGGCCCCACGCCGGCGCTGATCCTGCTGACGTCGGTCTATTACGGGGCGATGTACGGTGGCCGGATCAGCTCGATCCTGCTGAACATACCCGGCGACGAGCCGGCGATGATGACCTGCCTCGACGGCTACCCGATGGCGCAGCAGGGCAAGGCCGGCGAGGCGCTGGCGCTGTCGGGCATCGCGTCATTCGTCGGTGCCTTCTTCGCCACCTGTGGCCTCGTTCTGCTCGCACCGCAACTCGTCAAGATCGCGCTGCTGTTCGGCCCGGCGGAGTATTTCGTGCTGTTTACGCTGGCTTTCGCGACATTGGGTGGCATCACAGTCTCGAACCAGGCGAAGTCGGCCTTCGCGGCGGCGCTCGGGCTCGGCATCGCGATGATCGGTTCGGACTCGCAGACCGGCTCGCAGCGTTTCACCTTCGATCAGATCCACCTGTTCGACGGGATCGACTTCCTGATCGCCATCGTCGGATTGTTTGCGGTCAGCGAGGTGTTCGTCTTCCTCGAACATCACCGTGGCGGTGCCGTCGGCAAGTCCGGCGCGATGCGGATCGGCAGGCTGCTGCCCGACATGGCCATGCTCAAGCGCTGCGTGCCGACAATGGGACGCGGCACCGTGATCGGTTTCGTCGCCGGCGTGCTGCCCGGGGCGGGGGCGTCGCTCGGCTCCTTCCTTGCCTACTCGCTGGAGAAGTCGGCGGTCGACCGCGAGGGGAAGACCTTCGGGAAGGGCGACCCGCGCGGGGTTGCGGCGCCCGAGGCCGGCAACAACGCGGCTTCGGGCGGTGCACTGGTGCCGATGCTGGCGCTCGGGGTGCCCGGTTCCGGGACCACGGCGGTTCTGCTGGCGGTGCTGCTGCAGCTCAACATCACGCCGGGACCGCTGCTGTTCCAGAAGAACCCCGACGTGGTCTGGGGCCTGATCGCGGCGCTGTTCATCGGCAACCTCATGCTCTTGGCCCTCAATATCCCGCTCGTCGGTCTCTTCACCCGGGTCCTCCTGGTACCCACCCGCATCCTGATGCCGGTCGTGGCGATGATCGCCTTCGTCGGCATCTACGGCATCACCGGGTCGACCTTCGACGTGATGCTGATGGTCGGGTTCGGAGTCCTCGGCTGGGTCCTCAGGAAACTCGACGTGCCGCTGGTGCCGGTCATTCTCGGCATCCTGCTCGGCAACGAGATGGAGGTGAACCTGCGGCGCGCGTTGACGATTTCCGATGGCGACTGGTCGGTCCTCGTCGGTTCGCCGCTGGCGATCACGCTCTGGGTCATCGCGATCGTCGGCTTCACCCTGCCGATGTTCCTCGGCCGCAGGATGAAGCGGCGGATGGAAGCCAACCGCCCGGCGCGGGACGGCGAAGACGTCAGCACCAGCGACTGACGCCGCGCGGCCCCATCGCGCCTGCACATGGAGAACTCAATGCGCATCATGACCTTGCCCTGCGACGGAATCGGGCCGGAAATCATGGCCGCCACGCTGGAGGTGGTGGAGGCGGCGAACCGGCGGTTCGACCTTGGCCTCACCTTCGAGGAGGCGGAGTCGGGCTTCACCTCGCTCAGGAAGCACGGCATCACCCTTCGGGACGAGGTCCTGCAGCGCGCGCGGCAGTGTGACGGCGTCATCCTCGGCACCCAGTCCCACATGGACTATCCGCCGGTGGCCGAGGGCGGGCGCAACGTCTCGGCCGGCTTCCGGATCGGGCTCGACCTCTACGCGAACGTCAGGCCGGCGCGGTCGCGCGCGTCCTTGCCCAACAAGGCACCGGGCATGGACCTGGTCATCATGCGCGAGGCCACCGAGGGCTTCTATCCCGACCGCAACATGCACCGTGGCGTCGGCGAGATGATGCCCGACCCGGACATGGCGCTGTCGGTCCGCAAGATCACGCGCCATGCCTCGATGCGGATCTGCCGCGAGGCGTTCCGGCTTTCGATGCAGCGGAACGGGAAGGTGGCGGCGATCCACAAGGCCAACTCGTTCCTGATGACCGACGGGCTGTTCCTGGAGTGCTTTCGCGCCGTTGCGAAGGAGTTCCCCGAGGTCGAGACCGAGGAACTCATCGTCGATGCCTTCGCTGCGCTTCTCGTGCGCAAGCCCGAGGCTTATGACGTGGTGGTGGCGACCAACTTCTACGGTGACATCCTGTCGGACCTCGCCTCCGAGCTGTCGGGCTCCCTGGGGCTGGCCGGCTCGATCAACGCGAACCGGGAAACCGGCCTCTGCTGCGCCCAGGCGCAGCACGGCTCGGCGCCGGACATCCAGGGCCGGAACGTCGCCAACCCGACCTCGCTGATCCTGTCCGCGGCCATGATGCTGAGCTGGCTCGGCGAGCAGCGCGGCCTTCGGAAGCTGGTCGACGCCGGACGGGCGATCACCGAAGCCGTGGATGCGGTCGTCGACGATCCGGCCGGGCGGACCCGCGACCTGGGCGGCAGCGTGAACACCGACGATTTCGGCCGGCTCGTCGCCGGCGCGATCGCCGCGTAACCGTCGTCGCCGACCGGATAGCGGGCAGGCGCGTCCGGGTCGCGGTAAACGGGGGTGGTCGCCGCGGGCGCGACACGGCGCTGCACGGATCCGACGGACCGGCCCTGAACGCCACGGTGGCGGGTGGCGCCTAACCCTTGCTGGGCGCCACGTCCAGCCGTACCACCGCGCCCTCCAGCTCCGGCGAGGGGGCCGGGTAGTACTGCATCACCAGCGGGTCGTGGCCGGGGACGATGTGGTCGCCGGAATCGGCCAGCATCTCCAGGGTGTTGAAGCCGTTCATCATCTCGCCGAGGTTGAAGCAGATGATGAACGGGTTGCGCTCGCTGATGTTGCGGTAGAAATGCGCGCAGTCCGAGGCCAGCACCACCCAGCCGCGCTTGGTCCACACCCGCACGCACATCAGCCCGGCCGAGTGCCCGCCGATCCGGTGGACGCTGAGGCCGGGCGCCAGCTCGGCGTCGCCGTCGTGGAACGTCACCCGGCCGCCATAGACGTTGCGCACCATGTCGGTGACGTGCTCGACGTCGAACGGCTTGCGGATCGCCTCGAAGCACATGCAGCGGCCGGTGGCGTAGCTCATCTCGCCGTCCTGCAGGTGGAAGGTGGCGTTCGGGAAATGCTCCTGGCCGCCGGCGTGGTCGTAGTGCAGGTGGGTGATGATGACGTCCTCGACGGTGGCGGCGTCGATGCCCAGCAGCGCCAGCCCCTCGGCCGGGCTGCGGATCAGCGGGGTGCCGCGCTCGGCCGATTCCCGCGGCCCGAATCCGGTGTCGACCACGAAGGTCCGCTCGGCGTTGCGGACCACCCAGACGAAGTAGTCGAGCGGCATCGGCCCGTCGTGCAGGTCGTTGAAGATCAGGTTCTGCGACGCCATGCGCGTATCGTTGCGGGCGTATTTGACGGCGAAGACTTCGTACTGCTCGCGCTCGGCCATGGTCGTGCTCCTCCCGGCGGTTTTGCCGGCAAGGCTAGACGTCGGAATGGCGGGAGACAACGCGGCCGGACGGAACGGGTGTGTGCCCCGGTGCGCCGGGTCAGACCGGCCGCATGTCCGGATCGTACTCGTCGCGCAGCAGGGCGAACAGCCGGTGGTCCTGCCACTTGCCGTTGATCTTGAGGTAGCGGCGCGCCAGGCCTTCCTCGCGGAACCCGGCCTTGTAGAGCACGCCCTGGCTGGCCTCGTTATGCGGCAGGGTCGCGGCCTCGACCCGGTGCAGGCGCAGGTGCTCGAACGCGAAGGCGCAGGCGCCGTGCACCGCCTCGGTCATATAGCCGTAGCGGGCATAGGGCTTGCCGACCCAGTAGCCGAAGGTGCAGGACTGCGCCACCCCGCGCCGCACGTTGGCCAGCGTGATGCCGCCCAGCAGCGCCTCGTCGTCGCGCCGCACCAGGAAGAACGAATAGCCCTGGTCGCGGGTCCAGTCCTCGGTGTAGCGCGCCAGCCGGCGGCGGAACGCGGCGCGGGTCAGCGCGTCGTCCGGCCAGGACGGCTCCCACGGTACCAGGAAGTCGCGCGACAGGGCGCGCAGCTCGGCCCACTCCTGCCAGTCGCCACGGTTCGGCGGCCGCAGGTAGATGCGGGGCAGAACGACACGCGGATCGGTACGCGGCGGCGGAAACAGCGTGAGGACCACGGCCCATCCCTCTGGGGGAACTCAAGCTTCGGCATTGTCTCGCGCGGCGGCGCCGGTGGCAAGCGGGGCGGCACTGCCTTGCGCCCGTCGCGTCGTGGACCCCGGTTCGCCCCTGCGCGTCGCCCGGGGTGACGGCATGAAAAATTCGCCCACCGCCGCCCCCGCCACCACTGCGGTCATCCCGGCGCCACCATCCCGGGGCCGTCATCCCGGACGGGACGCCCCGCGCCAGCGGGACGGGCCGAGCCGGGACCCACCCGCCGCTCCGTCATTCACCGCCCGGGCCGGTCACCGCTTGTCGGGCTGCACCGGTCGGTCGAGCACGCCGCCGCGTTCACCCGCCGTCGCCCCGGATCGTCGCGGCCAGTCGGTCGGCCTGCGCCACCGCGTCGTCCCTCTTCAGCAGTTCGAACCCGGCCCGCGCCTCCCGCAGGACCGCCAGCGCATCGTCCCTGCGCCCGCCCATGGCGAGCACCTGGGCCAGCAGCATCCCGACCGCGCCGATGCCGTCCGGCCGTTGCAGGTGCTTGAAGACCGCGAACGCCTCTTGCAACTCGTCATGGATGGTCTGGATCTCGCCACGATCGTGGTCGCCGCGCGTAAGCCGGATGCGCGCGCAGCAGAATCGGATGTGACCCAGGGAATCGATGTCGTGCAGGCTTTCGGCCGCTTCCAGGCGCCCGAGATGCATCGTCAGGGCCTCGTCGAGCTGGCCCCGGGCCTGCAGGATGTCGGCGATCTTCCCCATGGTCACCGCCTTCGAGCGCACGTCGCCCAGGCGCTCGTAGACCGGCAGTTCCTCTTCGGTGCGGATCCGCAGGGCCTCGTCGAGCTGGCCCCGGGCCCGCAGGATGTCGGCGATCTTCCCCATGGTCACGGCCTTGGAGCGCACGTCGCCCAGGCGCTCGAAGACCGGCAGTTGCTCTTCCTGGCGGATCCGCAGGGCCTCGTCGAGCTGGCCCCGGGCCTGCAGGATGTCGGCGATCTTCCCCATGGTCACGGCCTTCTCGCGCACGTCGCCCAGGCGCTCGTAGACCGGCAGTTGCTCTTCCTGGCGGATCCGCAGGGCCTCGTCGAGCTGGCCCCGGGCCTGCAGGATGTCGGCGATCTTCCCCATGGTCACGGCCTTCTCGCGCACGTCGCCCAGGCGCTCGAAGGTCGGGATCAGTTCTTCCTGGCGGATCCGCAGGGCCTCGTCGAGCTGGCCCCGGGCCTGCAGGATGTCGGCGATCTTCCCCATGGTCACGGCCTTGGAGCGCACGTCGCCCAGGCGCTCGAACAGGTCCCGGGCTTCCGCCAGACGCAGCATCGCGGTGTCGGAATCGCCCCGCTGCGTCAGTCGGTCCGCCGACTCCGCCAGCAGGAAGGCACGATCCTCCCGGCGTGGCGACGGCACCATCAGCCCACGTTCCAGGCACTGGTCCTGGAGCATCGTGTCGCCGACGCGCTCGGCGCATTTTGCCGCGACGCGCAGCAGCGGGATCGACGGTTCCGCGCCGACGGCACGCAGGCGGTCGAGCGTCGGCCGGATGATCGCCAGTGCCGGCTCGGCGGCGTGCCGGTCCTGGAACAGCCAGTTGGCGGCGGCGGTGGCGGCGTCGGCGAGGGTCTCCGGGTCCGCATTCCCGAGCAGGGCGAGCCGGGCCGCCTCGTATCCCTGGAGCGACCTTGGAAAGGCGCCGTCCCGGTTCCGCCATGCGTCGGCCAGCGGCGGAACCGCGGCGGATGCGAGGCGCGGCAAGGCCGCTTCGGTCAGTGCCGGCACCAGTGGGCGGGCCAGCGGATTGACGGCTGCGTGGGGTTGGCCCGACGCGGTCCCCCAGTCGTCCAGCAGGCCGAGCGCCAGCAGCCGCTCCAACGCCGGCTCCGCTTCGGATACCCGCGCTGCGGCGATGGCGGCGCGCAGGGCCGTATACGGGGCCGGGATGCCCTCGCTGAACAACGTGCAGGCCTGCAGGGCCATCCGCTGGGCGTCGGTCAGCGCGTCACGGTAGCTCTCGATCGAGATCCGCTGGAAGAACTCGTGCGCGGCGTTCTCCTCGTCCGGCACCTGGCCGGTCGCACGGTAGTGAAGCACCGAGGCGATCGCCGCCTCGACCGCCGCGATCTCCGGCTCGGCGGCCAGCAGCGGCCGGGTCAGCAGCTCCTGCAGGCCGGGGTTGCCGGCGGCCGCCTGCTGGGCCTCCAGCCGCACCCGGTTGAAGCGGTCGGCCTGGGCTTCGTCGGTTTCGACTTCGGCGCGCCGGGCCAGGCGGGCGGCGGCACTCCACTGCTTGCCGCGCTCGCGATCCGACATCGGGCGGAGCTGGATGTCGACCAGCCGGGACGCGAGGTCGCGGCCGCCGTCGGGCAGGGCGAAGCGGTAGCGGCTGGTGATCAGCAACCGCGAGTCGGTGCGGGCGGCGGCGAAGGCCCGCAGGATCGCCGCCAGGGTCTCGCGGTACTCCGGGTTCGGCTCGACATCGGCCTTGCCGGGGCTCGGCGTCTGCAGCACTTCGCGCTCCAGGTCGTCGACGATCAGCAGCACCGGCTGCGCGTCCAGCGGGCCCTCCAGCATCGCCTCCAGCGCTTCGCCGAGATGGGCGTCGGCGCTGCCGACCGCTTCCTGCCAGCGGATCTTGACCGTCTCGCGCCCGTCGGCCGGAATGGCGGCCAGCAATGCCTGGAACACCCCCGGGGCGTCGTAGCGTTCGTACAGCACCACCGGTTTCAGCCGCTGCATCCGGCTGGCGACGCGGGCCGCCAGGCTGGATTTGCCAAGGTTGCCCATGCCGTGCAGCAGCACCGGCTTTTCGTCCGCGAAGGCCCGCAGCACCTTCTGGATTTCCCGGCGGCGGCCGACGAAGGCCTCGCGGGGCGCGACCTTGACCAGCTTGGCATCGTCCAGGAACGCGCCCTCGTTGGCGGGCCGCTTCCGCCTTTCGCCCTTCGGCGCGGTCAGCGCGCCGCCGCCGGCCGGGTCGAGATAGACCCGCGCCAGGTGCCAGTCACGGCCCTGCCGCGGATCGGCGGCGTTACGGCGCAGCAGCTCGGCGCGCGCCCGCGCCGCCGCGCTGGTGACCGGCCAGGCGCGGTTCAGGGCGCCGTAGAACTCCGACGCGAAGGCGGTGGCGTCGGTGTCGAGCACCGAGCCCTCCCAGCCGACCACGTTGGCGACCCCGGCGCGGACCAGCCGGCGGACGTAGGATTCGCTCAACTCCGCGTTCGTGCCTGCGTCGGGGCCGTTCTTGCCGCCGGGGTCGGGCGGCAGGCCGTCGTCCTTGTGGGCCGCGGTCAGGCAGGCCGAGACGAACACCAGCGGCGGCTTGCCGGCGCCGAAGGCATCCAGCAGCTCGACCGGGGTGGTCGCCTCGACCCCGCCGGTCTCGTTCTCGAGGGCCAGCACCGGCCCCAGGTCCTTGTGGATGGTGCCGTGGCAGGACAGATGCGCCGCTTCGAACGGGCCGTCATAGACCAGCCGCTCGCCCATCGCCTGGCGGTTGCCGAGTTCCTCGACCACCACATAGGTGCGCGCGGCGGCGCCGGTGACGGCGCGGGTCGCCTCCAGGATCGCGGATTCCTCGCCCTCGTAGTCGAGTTCGTTCTCACCCTCGGGCGAGGCCGCCATGAACAGCAGCGAGAAGTCGCGACTGACCGGCTCCCACGGCTGGCCGGCGTCGCCGATGCGGCGCGCCACGTTGAACAGCCGGGTCTCGTTCCGTGCCAGGAAACCGGTCTTGTCGGCCAGCAGCTCCCACGGCGCCAGCAGCAGCGATTGCGCCAGGTCTTCGTTCTCGACGCCCGGCCGGCTCAGCACCGTGAGGGTCGGCGCCTCGCTCTGGGTCCATGGGCCGATGCTCCAGCCCTTGCCGACCGCCGCCAGCATCTCGCGGCCGAGTTCGGGCAACGGATCGTTGTTGTGGGCGCGCACTGCCCGGCGATACCGCGCCGCCCAGCCGTCCAGGTCGGCCGCCCGGATCTCCAGGGCGCCGTCGTTGCCGCCGCACGACCACAGGACCCTGTCGCCGCCGATCCGAAGCTGCAGTTCCATGCCGGCCCCCACCGCGCTGTCCGCATCACCATGGATTGTGCAGGGTAAAAGCGCGGCGGTCGACTCGAATGCCGGCTATGCGGGTGGCCTACGCGGGTGGCGGCGTTGCCGACGCCTCTTCCCGCATCACCAGCCAGGCGCGCCAGTAGTTGAAGGCGCCGCCGAGCAGGAACAGGGCACTGCCGATCACGAACTGCCAGGCCAGGTAGCCGAACAGCAGGGCGCGGGTGCCGGGGTCGTCGACCCGCCAGAGATAGGGCACCGAGGCGACCGCGAACAGCAGCGACCCGGCGATGAACGAGATCGCCGTGAGGTTCATCAGCTGCAAGGTCACCCGCGAGCGCTGGCGGAAGATCCGCAGGACGTTGACGCAGGCGCCGGCCAGGAACAGCAGGCTGCCGGTCACGAAGCACCAGGCGCCGGCGGCGACCCGGTCGATCGCCGACAGGAACAGCGCGCTGCCGACCACGAACAGCAGGGTGCCGGCGAGATAGACCCCGGCCGCCGTCACCTCCAGCGGATCGTGGCCGCCGTTGCTCCGCCACTGCCGGGCGATCTCGGCGGCGTCGTGCAGGTTGACCACCAGATACAGCAGCGAGCCGGCGACGAAGGTCCAGGCGCCGACGTCCTGGTAGGCGGCGAGTCCGGGGAAGAAGAACACGCTGCCGGCGATGAACACCACGCCGCCGACCGCGTAGACCAGGGCGTTGATGCCCTCCCACAGGAAGTGGCGGCCGAGCTCCGGGTGGCCGTTCATCAGGTCGAGCAGGCGCGGGCGGTTGACGGCGAGATGCGGCATTTCAGGCCGGCTGTCGGCGTTCCAGCAGCGCCACCGTCGCGGCGTGCACCCGGCGCGCCCGCTCCTCGGCCGGCACCTCGGTGCCCATCGGCACCTCCAGCGACAGGTTCGCCCCCACCGGCAGCGCGTCGAGCAGGTCGGTCAGCGGCAGCGCGCCGTCGCCCGGCGGCAGCCGGCCGGTGCGGGCCTCCCTGATGATCTCGTCGGTGCCGGCCGGCGCGGTGGCCCGGGCGTCGCACAGCTGCACGCTGCGGATCAGGGCGGGCGGCAGCGCGGCGAGGTCGGCGGGCGTGCCGCCGTTGCGCTTCAGGTGCAGGGCGTCGACCAGGATGCGGCCGTTCGGATGGCCGGCCCGGGTGACGACGTCGAGCGCGTCGTCGAGGGTACGGACTGCGCGCCAGCCCATCCACTCCAGGTCGACGCCGATGGCATGGTGGGCGGCGAGGTCGCACAGTGCCGCGAAGCGGTCGACAAGCCGGGCCCGATCGGGGTCGTCGGCGCACACGCTGAGGGCCGCGGCACCCAGTTCGGCGGCGGAGTCCAGCACCGGCACCAGCGACGCCGGGTCGAAATCCGCGCCGATGGTGACGATCTCGACGTCGTGCACCCGGATGCCGTGGTCGTGCAGCCGGTGCCGCATCTCGGCCATCTGGGCGCGGCCGGTCGGGATCGTGTAGTACGGCGTGCCCGGCGCCGCCGGCACCAGCCGCAGGCCGATCGAGGCATAGCCGGTGCGCGCCGCCAGGCCGACCAGTTCGAGCGGCGGCACCTCCAGCACGGTGAAATGCGCGAGGCCGAGCGGCGGGAGCGAGACGGGGGCTGTCATGCGCGGCAGGATAGACCACCAGCCGACACCGTCCACCCCGGGGAAGGGCCGATGATCATCCAGCGTCCCGATGACGTCACCGCAGCGGCGCTCGCCGTCATGGCGCGCACCGCCGATCCGCGGCTGCGCCTGATCATGGTGGCCCTGGTCCGCCACCTGCATGGCTTCGTGCGCGAGGTCCGGCTGACCGAGGCCGAGTTCCGCGAGGCCACGGCGATCCTGAACGAGATCGGCCAGCGCTCGAACGACCGCCACAACGAGGCGGTGCTGATGGCCGGCTCGCTCGGGGTGTCGGCGCTGGTCTGCCTGCTGAACAACGGCGACGACGGCGAGACCTCGCAGAACCTGCTGGGCCCGTTCTGGCGCATGCATTCGCCACGCGTGGAGAACGGTGGCTCGATCGTGCGTTCCGACACGCCCGGCCCGGCGCTGTTCGTCACCGCCCGCGTAGTCGACCGCGGCGGCGCGCCGGTGGCGGATGCCGAGGTCGACGTCTGGCACTCCTCGCCGGTCGGGCTGTACGAGAACCAGGACCCGGACCAGGCCGAGATGAACCTGCGTGGCAAGCTCGTCACCGATCCCGACGGCCGGTTCTGGTTCCGCACGGTCAAGCCGGCCGGTTATCCGATCCCGACCGACGGGGTGGTCGGCCGGCTGCTGCGGGCCCAGGGCCGGCACCCCTACCGGCCGGCGCACCTGCACGCCCTGGTGTTCAAGGACGGCTACAAGACCCTGACCAGCCAGATCTATGCCGACGATGACCCGAACCTGGAGACCGACGCGCAGTTCGGCGTCACCCGGGCCCTGGTCGGCGCCTACCGGCGCCACGACGAGCCGCATCCGACCGACCCGTCGGCGGCGACGCCGTGGTACACCCTCGACCACACGCTGACGCTGGAACCGGGCGAGGCCCGGCTGCCGAAGCCGCCGATCAAGTGAGGAGCGCGAACCGGTGCTGTCCCCGTTTCATGTCGCTGCCGTTCTCATCGTCCTGACCGCCGTCTTCGCGGCCGTGAACTTTCATGTTTTGCGGCTGCCGTCCTCCATCGGGCTGCTGGTGGTGGCGCTGGCCGCGTCGCTGGTGGCCATGGCGACCGACGCCCTGATCCCCGGCTTCGGCATTTCCGATGCGGTCCGGGGCCTCGTGGTATCGGCCGACTTCGACCACACCCTGATGGACAGCATGCTGGGCTTCCTGCTGTTCGCCGGCGCCCTTCACGTCAACTTCGGCGACCTGAAGGAGCAACGCTGGATCGTGGCGATCATGGCCAGCCTCGGCGTGCTGCTGTCGACGGTGCTCGTCGGTCTCGGCTTCGCGTCGCTGTCCGGCGTGCCGATCCTGGTCGCCCTGGTGTTCGGGGCGCTGATCAGCCCGACCGACCCGGTCGCGGTGCTGGGCATCCTGAAGGTCGTGAAGGTCCCGAAGAGCCTGGAGGTCAAGATCGCCGGCGAGTCGCTGTTCAACGACGGGGTCGCGGTGGTGGTGTTCGCCGTTCTGGTCGCGGTCGCGTTCCCGGCCGGCGGAGATCACGGCGCCATGACCGCCGGCGGCGTCGCCGTGCTGTTCCTGCAGGAGGCGGTCGGCGGCGTGGTGCTTGGCGGTCTTGTCGGCTGGCTCACCTACCTGGTGCTCAAGCGGACGGACGACTACGTGGTCGAGGTCCTGCTCACCCTGGCGCTGGTGATGGGGGGCTACGCACTCGCCCACGCGCTTCACGTCAGCGGGCCGCTGGCGATGGTGGTGGCCGGGCTGCTGATCGGCAACCACGGCGTCGAGTTCGGGATGAGCGAGAAGACCGCCCGCCACCTGCTCGACTTCTGGCATCTGATCGACGAGGTGCTGAACGCCGTCCTGTTCCTGCTGATCGGCGTCGAGGTGTTCGCGATCCCGTTCGGCGACCACGCGCTGGTGCCGGCACTGGCGGCGATCCCGCTGGTGCTGATCGTCAGGTTCCTGGCGGTGATGCTGCCGGTCGGTGTCATGAGGTTGCGCCGCAAATTCACCACCGGCGCGGTCGCGGTGATGACCTGGGGCGGGTTGCGTGGCGGTATCTCGGTGGCGCTTGCCCTGTCGCTGCCGGAGAGCGAGTGGAAGGCCACGATCCTGACCGCGACCTATGTGGTGGTGATCTTCTCGGTCGTGGTCCAGGGGCTGACCGTCGGCCCGTTGATCCGGCGGGTGGTGAAGTAGCCGCAGCTTCTCCGATGGTTTCCGCGATGGTCTATCGCCTGAACGAGCGTTTGGCCGGGATGCGGTGCCTGCAATGCGGCACCGTCCACCCGGTCGCCGACTACTTCGAGGGCTGTCCCGACTGCCTGGCGGCCGGCAGCCCGTCCAGCGTCGCCGCGAGCTTCAGCGCGCCGCCCGACTGCCTCGCAACGGCCGGGCGGCGCGGCTGCTTCGGGGTCGACGGTTTCCGGACCATCGCCTTCGAACTGCACGAGGACATCGGGGCGGACAGCATCGGCGCGGTGCTGGTGCCGACCTCGCGGGCCGACCTGCTGTGGGGGATCGCCCGCGGCTTCCGCGACCTGGTGGAGGCCGGACTGGCCCGCAGCGCGCCGAAGGTGCACGCCGTCGAGCCGTTCCCGCGGATCTCGGCGGTGCTGGCCGGCGCCGACCGTCGCGACCGCTTTCCCGGTTCCTCGGCGCTGGTCTCGATCGGCGGCGACATGGTCACCTATCAGGTGCTCGCCGCCCTCGATCTATGCGGCGGTACCGCGGTGGCGGTCGCCGAGGCCGATGCGATCCGCGACCGGAGGCTGCTGGCCGAGCGCGGCCTGTATCTCGAGCTGTCCAGCGCCGCCGGCCTGACCGGGCTGCGCGAGCAGGGCGCGGTGCTCGAAGGCGAAACCGCGGTGCTGATCGCCACGTCGCACGGCTTCAAGGAAGAGGGCGCGTTCGACCAGGGCATTCCGATCGTCGGATAGCCGGCATTCCGCCTCGGCACTTTTGGCCGCCCCGGCACTCTTGAGCAACGCAGGCCAAAGCTCGCCAGTCTGCTGGCTGCACCGAAAGGGCGGGGGGTGATCCCGCCATCCCGTAACACGGTCCGGTTTACTGAATCGGTGCGAGCAGTGCTGGCGCGGTCACCAGTTGCCGAACGCCGTGGGAATAATCTTCCTCGAATACATTCCCATCCTTCGCCCATTTGTGGAACGAGTTCACGTCCACCTTCGCGCAGGTGGGCCGTACGCTCCAGGTAACCTGGAGCGGCGAACAAATCGCCTGGGTGTACTGGGGGCCGGTGGTGGAGCCCGCGAACACGACCGGACTGCCGGTGCCGGTCGGAAGACTTTTCGCCTGATGAAGTCCGTCGACCTTGTTGCCCGCATACGCGAAGTCATTGAAATCAAGCGCATTCTTGTCGTTCACCACCAGGAACACCTGGGTTTCGACACGAAGCTGCGGGTTGGCGCAGGCGTCGCTCAGGCAGGAACCGAGGCCCTTTCCCGGGGTGATATCGCAGGATGTGTGAACCCAGTGCACCTCGATGGTATCGCCCGGCTTGACGCCGCGGAACGCGCCCTGGCCATTGCTGGGGTCTTCCAGTTCCGCGGCCGTAAGGCTTGCGCTCTCGTTGCACTTGTAGCCGCCATGATCCCCGCTACCAGCCGATACGGAGAATCCGGGGCCCTTATGCTCGGCGTTGGTGTGCGTATGGATGTTGCAAAGATTCATCTGCTTCGCGGGCGGTGCCAGAGTGAACAAGCGTTGGTTCTCGCCGGCGGCGCTGGAAATATCCCGAGGTGTCTGCGGGCCAAACCCTTTGCAGAGATCTTCGGCAACGGCGGGCAGGGCGGAAAACAGCAGCCCGATGACGGCAATGGACGTAAGGTGAAGGGGGCGGAATGGCACGGTTTACTCCGTTGAATTTAAGCACCCATGCGTGGGTCACTTGCATAGCCGACCATTCAGGCTAGCTCCCGCCGGAGTCCGGATCAAGCAACACACCGGCCGCGGACCTCACAGCCGGGCCAGCAGGTTGCCGACCGCGTAGGCCACGCCGGCGGCGGCCATCCCGATCGCGGTGGTGTTCAGCCCGGCCCGCCACCAGGGCAGCGGCGACCAGTGGCTGCGCAGCGAGCCGATGGCGAAGAAGGTCAGGCCGGTCATGACGGTCGAGGTGACCGTCGAGGCGGCGAGCCCGAACAGGAAGGGCAGGAGCGGGACCGTGCCGCATACCAGGAAGGCCGCGAAGGTGGCGAGCGCGGCACGCAGGGGCGATCGTGCGATCGGCTGCAGGCCGTGCTCGTGGGCCATCATCGTGTCGATCCAGCGCTCGCGGTCGGACGTGATGACGCCGACCGCCTGTTCGAGCCCGTCGCCGTCGAAACCCCGGGCGTGCAGGATCTGGCGGACCTCCTCGCGCTCGCCGTCCGGCACCGCGTCGATGTGGCGCTCCTCCATGGCCCGTACCTGGTCGTATTCCTCGAGTTCGGTCCGGCTGCTGGAGTAGTTGGCCGCCGCCATCGAGAAGCCGTCCGCCAGCAGGTTGGCGGCCCCCAGGATCAGCACGATGCGCGTCGACAGGTCGGCGCCGACCACGCCGGCGACGATCGCGAAGGTGGTAACTGCGCCGTCGATGCCGCCGAACACCATGTCCCGCAGGTAGCTGACCCGCGGACCGTGCGCCAGCCGGGCTCGGATCTGGTCGCGGCTGTGGCCGTGCTCGAGGGCGTGTTTCGTCATCTCGGTTCCGTAAGGTGAGCGTCGTCCACCGGCACTACACTGTCCGCGGGCCGGGGCGACGATAGCATCTCCGGCACCGGATTCGCCGACTGCATCACCCGGCCGAATCGGTAACAGATTGTTAAGGACGACGGCGCAGGCTGATTTTCCCGGATGGCCGGATGGCTAGTCTGGAGTCACCAAGTCCGCGCGAGCGGCCGGTCGGCGGAAAGAGAGTGGCCCCATGCTGAATGCTCCGCTGAGCCCCCTGCAGCGCTGGCCAATCTTCGAGATGATGCCGATCCCAGCGTTCATGCAGGATACCACGCTGGTCTTCACGCATGCCAATCAGGCGTTCTGCATGCTCGCGGGGATCGCAAGGACGAAATCGTCGGTCGCACGGTCGCCGACCTGAGCCGCTTGAACAGGGCCTTGCCGGAGGATGTCGATCGGCGACTGCTGGTCGACGGCGGCTTCACCGCCCATCCGTTCGATCTCTGGGATGCCGGGGAAGTCCCGCTCCGGGGAGAGGTTCTCAAGATTCGCCTCGACGATCCCGATGGGCGGCCGGTCGGGCTGCTCGGCGTGGTCATCGACCGGACCCGGCAGTTCGACACCGAGCAGCAACTGCTGGAGGCCCAGGCACTGCACCACGTGGTGGTCGAGGCTATCTCGGATGCCGTCTTCGTGCTCGACGGCGACAGCCGGCCCCTCTTCGTCACGCCGAATGTCGCGAGCATCTTCGGAACCGGGCCAGAGGAGGTATTGGCGCTGGAATCGATATGCGCCTTGTTCGGATGTGAGGATTGCGGAATTCTCAGCCTGCCGCGCGACTGCGAGACCTGCAACCTGGAACGGTCCGTCATCGGACGGAATGGCACCAGGCGGGAACTGCTGGTCAGCGTCAAGCCGATCGACATCGGGATGAGCCGCTGGCTCGTCACCTGCCGCGACGTCACCGAACGAGTCGAGGCTCTGAGCCGGGCGAAGGCATCGATGGCGCAGACGGTGCAGGCACTTTGCGCGGCGGTGGAGCAACGCGACCCGTATGTCGTGGGCCATCAGGACCGGGTTGCCGATCTTGCGGTCGCGATCGGGCGTCGAAAAGGCCTGGACGACTCAAGCCTGGAGGGCCTGCGCATGGCGGCCATCGTCCACGACGTCGGCAAGATCAGTGTTCCGGGCGAGATCCTGAGCAAGCCGGGCAAGCTCAGCGTGCCGGAGTTCGAGATCGTCAAGACGCATGCCGAGAACGGCTACCAGATACTCAAGGACATCGCATTTCCCTGGCCGCTCGCGCGCATGGTGCGCGAGCACCACGAGGCGATGGACGGCTCCGGCTATCCGCTGGGCCTCACCGGCGACCAGCTGCTGCCGGAGTCCCGAATACTGTCGGTGGCCGACGTGCTGGAGGCGGTAACCTCGCACCGGCCGTACCGGGCCGGCATGGGCCTGGGCAGAGCCTTGGAAGTCCTGAACGAGATGCGCGGCCACAAGCTCGATCCGGAAGCCGTGGACATCTGCGTCGAACTCATCGAGGCGGGGGAACTGTCGGTGCCCGGCTGGACCGGCACGGTGGAGCCGGTCGGCGCCGGGTAGCGGCCGATATGATCGGTGAATCAGTCTTTAAGTATTTCAATCTAGATGGCGATTCACCGATCAGGTCGAGTCGACCTGGTCGGATCGCGCTCTAGTACCGCAGTTCCTTGAACACCGGATCGACCGATCCGCCCCAGCGGGTGTCGTAGGCTTCGAGCAGTTCCTCCGCCGGAGTCCGTCCCGATGCGGCGATCGCGTCGAGCACGCCGAGGAAGCCGGTCTCGTCGTTGCCGGTACTGTCCAGTCGCTTGCGACGGCGCAGTCCCTCGCGCGCCAGGGCCAGGACGTCACGGCCCCAGGCCGCCAGGCTGCGGCCGCGAAACTCGACCTTCAGGCCCTCTCGGGGCACCCTGTCGCGCAGCATCTGGTGCTCGTCGACCGTCCAGTCGCGGCAGAGTTGCCAAGCTTGGTCCTGCACGCCCTTGTCGTACAGCAGCCCGACCCAGAGTGCCGGCAGCGCGCACAGGCTGCTCCATGGTCCGCCGTCGGCGCCGCGCATCTCCATGTACTTCTTGAGCCGGACTTCCTGGAACACCGTGGTGGTGTGGTCGGACCAGTCGCCCATCGAGGCGGTATGGCCGCCGGCCTCCGGCAGCTTGCCGGCGATGAAGTCGCGGAAGCTCTTGCCGGCGACGTCGATGTAGCGGTTGTCGCGGTAGACGAAGTACATCGGCACGTCGAGCAGGTAGTCGACGTAGCGCTCGAACCCGAAGCCGTCCTCGAACACGAAGGGCAGCATGCCGCAGCGGTCCGGGTCGGTGTCGGTCCACACGTGGCTGCGGAAGGACGTGAAGCCGGACGGCTTGCCTTCGTAGAACGGCGAGTTGGCGAACAGGGCTGTCGCCAGCGGCTGCAGCGCCAGGCTGATCCGGTATTTCTCGACCATGTCGGCTTCCGACTCGAAGTCGAGATTGACCTGCACCGTGCAGGTCCGCTTCATCATGTCGATGCCGAGATTGCCCTTCAGCGGCATGTACCGCTTCATGATCGCGTAGCGGCCCTTCGGCATCCAGCCGATGTCCTCACGGGTCCACTTCGGGTCGAAGCCGATACCGAGCATGCCGACGCCGAGCTCGTCGCAGACCTCGCGGACCTGCGCCAAGTGGGTGTGCACCTCGTTGCAGGTCTGGTGCAGGTTGTCGAGCGGGGCGCCGGACAGCTCGAACTGTCCGCCCGGCTCCAACGTGATCGCGCAACCGCCGTGGGTCAGCGCGATGGTCTTGCCGTGCTCCTGGACCGGCTCCCAGCCGAACCGTACCAGGCCGTCCAGAATGGCGCCGATGCCGTCGACGCCTTCGTAGGGCAGGCGCTTCAGGTCCGAGAGCCGGAACGCGAATTTCTCGTGCTCGGTGCCGATCAGCCATTTGTCGCGCGGCTTGACCGAGGATGAGAACCACTCGACGAGCTGCGCCTTGTCGGTGATCGACGCACCTTGGTCTTCGGGGGGACGGGACATGCGTGCCTCTTAAACGGTTGTTGTCCGCCAATCGCCGGCCACTGCCTGCCAGACGGCAATGGCCGCCAGGGCGGCGGTATCGGCACGCAGGAGCCGAGGCCCCAGACCGACGGCCGTAACAAACGGCAGCGATCGGAGGCGGTCAAGTTCCTCCTGGGCAAAGCCCCCTTCGGGCCCGATCACGAATCCGACACGCTCGCGCACCGATGGGCCGGCGGCGGAAAGCGCCTCGGCGATCCCGGGCACCCCGCCACCGGCACCGGACTCGTCGCACAGGAGCATCGCCCGGTCGGCTGGCCAGTCGTCGATCAGTCGCTCCAGGGCCACCGGCTCGCGCACCGCCGGCACGGACAGGCGTTCGGACTGCTCGGCGGCCTCGACGGCGTTCGCCGTCAGCCTGTCGATGTTTACCCGGTCGACCATGGTGCGCCGGGTCATCACCGGCCACAGCAGCGAAACCCCGAGCTCGGTCGCCTTCTGGGCCGTGAAGTCGATGCGGGCGCGCTTGATCGGTGCGAAGGCCAGCCAAAGGTCGGGCTCGGGGCGCTGCAGGCGGGTCTGGTGTGCGACCCGCAGCGCCGCCCGATTCTTGCCGATCGTCTCGATCCGTGCCAGCCACTCGCCGTCGCGGCCGTTGAACAGCGCCACCGCCTCGCCGGGGCCGAGGCGCAGCACGCTCCGCAGGTAGTGCGCCTGCCCGCTGTCCAGATCCACGGCGGCGCCTTCGGACAGTGGCGCCTGCACGTAGAGCCGGGTCTCGATTCCGTCCTTCATTCTGCGGGTGTAGCGCCGGGTCAGGGCGGCGGCAAGTCGGGCACGGCCGATCCGGCCCACCCGCACGGGAATTGGCATATTTCCTGCTAAGCTCAGATGCATGCGCATCCCGTTCCTGTCACGTCCTCGTACGCCGGTCACCGACCGCCGCCGTCAGCGCCGGCTGCGGCCGCACGGCGACAGCTATGCCCGGATCGACGGCCGCGATCATCCGGTCCGGAACTGGTCCGAAGACGGCGTGCTCCTTTCGCCCTATGTCGGGGCGCTGGTACCCGGACAGCGCGCGGCCTTGTCGGTGGTGATCCGCGACTGGCACGATCCCGACGGCACGCTACGACTGGAGAACCTTTCCGTGATCGTCCTGCGCATCGATCGCTTCGGCCTCGCCGCCCGGTTCCGCAACATCGAGCGCTACAAGTCGGCGTCGCTGCAGGAGCACTATGCCCGCAAGATCCGGAGTTCGCCGCGTGACCGATAGCACCGCGACCGGCGGCGGGGCCGTCGCCCACCGACCGGAGATCTACGTCGACGCCGACGCCTGCCCGGTGCGCGACGAGGTGCTGCGGGTCGCCGACCGTCACGGCCTGGTCGTGCATCTCGTCAGCAATCGCGGCTTCCGGACCACCGACCGGCCGAACGTCCACAACGTCCTGGTCTCGGACCGGCTCGACGCCGCCGACGACTGGATCGCCGAACGGATCGCGGCCGGCGACGTCGCCGTCACCGGCGACATCCCGCTGGCCGCCCGCTGCCTGGAACGCGGGGCCCGGGTCCTGGACAGCAAGGGCAAGCCGTTTACCGAGCATGGCATCGGCATGGCGCTGGCCATGCGCGACCTGATGAGCGACCTCAGGGCCATGGGCGAGGTCAGCGGCGGCGGGCCCGGCTTCACCAAGCAGGACCGCTCGCGGTTCCTCGAGGCGCTGGAGCGCGCCGTCCGGCCCTGAGCGCAACCTCCGGCCCTCAGCGCGCCGCCCTCTTGGACGGCGGCGGTCCCTGCGCCATGTCTATCCGGAGGCGAACACCCAGGCATGGTCGCGTCGGCGGCCGGACGAGGAGGCGAGGAATGCAGGTGAAGACCGGATGGTTCCCGGGCGCGCTGGCGGCGCTGCTGGTCACGGCGTCCGGCATGACGTCCGGGGCGGCCGAGGCCCAGACCCGGGACCAGGCGAAGGCCTGCGAACTGGTCGCCGAGATCCGCGCCGGCGGCTTGGAGCATCCCTGGGGCCTCGCCTTCCTGCCCGATGGCCGGGTTCTGGTGACCGAGCGCCCCGGTCGGCTGCGCCTGGTCGATCCGGCCGGAAGCGTCGGGCCGGTGATCGACGGCACGCCGCCGGTGGTGGCGCGCGGCCAGGGCGGTCTGCTGGACGTGGCACTGCATCCAGACTTCGCCCGCAACCGCCTGGTCTATCTCTCCTACTCCGCCGGCTATGGCGGTGGCGCCGGTACCGCGGTGGCGCGCGGCCGGCTGGAGACCGGCGACGGCCGGCCGCGGATCGACGGCCTGGAGACCATCTTCCGGATCAACCGGCCGAGCGGCACCACCCGGCATTTCGGGTCCCGGCTGGTCTTCGATCCGGACGGCAACCTGTTCGTGACCGTCGGTGAGCGCGGCGAGCCCGAGCGCGCCCAGGACCCGGGCGACCATGCCGGCTCGGTGCTGCGGTTGCGCGACGACGGCAGCCCGGCATCGGGCAACCCGTTCGCGGCGGCCGGGTCCGGCGGCGCGCCGGAGGTCTGGAGCTACGGTCACCGGAATCCGCAGGGGATGGCCTGGGACCAGGCCGGCGACCGGCTGTGGACGGTCGAGCACGGCGCCCGTGGCGGCGACGAGATCAACCTGCCGCAGCGCGGCCGCAACTACGGCTGGCCGCGGATCTCCTACGGCGTCCACTACTCCGGCGGGACGATCGGCGAGGGCAGCAGCGCCGCCGGCCTGGAGCAACCGGTGTACTACTGGGATCCGTCGATCGCGCCGTCGGGGCTGGCCGTGGTGTCGGGGCCGCTGTTTCCTGCCTGGCGCGGCGACCTGCTGGTGGGGGCGCTCAAGGACCAGATGCTGGTCCACCTGACGGTCGAGAACGGACGTGTGATCGGCGAGGAGCGGCTGTTCCGGCGGGAGTTCGGCCGCGTGCGCGACGTCCGGATCGGACCGGACGGGGCGATCTGGCTGCTCACCGACGAGCCGGACGGCGCCCTGATCCGGGTCGCCCCGGCGGCTGGACGGTGTTGATGACATTATCCAAATTTTAAGGCCGCAGTGCGAAATTGGGGGCAATCAGTAGGCCTTCCAGGGTGGATACGAGGACCCGAGACAGGCTCGATCCAACCCGTGGAGCCCCCGATGAGACTGTCGCCCAATCTCTTGCCTTCGACCGCTGCCAAGGCAGTACCGCTCGAGCCGTTCGGCGAGCCGGCATCGGGTCCGCTGACGATGCCCGACGATGCCGGCCCGGGCTGGGTCCGGTCGGCGATGCACAAGGCGGCCGAGGTTGCCGCGACCGGGCTGGCCGCCGGCCCGGTCCTCGCCGTCGCGGCCTCGCGCACTGCCGTCCTGCTGACCGTCACCGCCGGTGACGCGGTGTGGCTGCATGTCGATGACGTGCGCTACGGAACCTCGTCGCTGACCCTGACCATCGTGGCCTGGATCGACCGGAGCGGCGTCGGCTCGCCGGAGATGCGGGCGATGGAGAGGGCGGTTGCGGCCGACTACACCTACATCGCGGTCGGTGCCGGCGGCCTGCCTCGCCCGATCCTGGAGCCGGTGACCAAAGCCTGCGATGATCCGGCCTCCGATGACGCCGGAGACGAGAAATGGACCCAGCCGACCTGATTCAACACGTCGATTCGATCGCCACCTACTCGCCGCCGTTGCACGACGGCACGGTGAACCGGCGGCTGGTCGAGGCGGCGCTCGGCGCCGGCGTCGAGGTGATCCAGGGCCGGCTGGAGCCGGGCGGTACCGCCAGCCGCCACAAGCACCGCGACGCCTGGCAGATCATCCTGTTCCAGAAGGGCCGGGCCCTTGTCGAACTCGGGGACTCGGTCGCCCGGGAAGTCGGCCCGGGCACGGTGGTGCGGATCCCGCCGATGATGCCGCATAGCGTCGAGATCGTCGGCGACGAGACCGCCGAGTTGATCGTGATCTACAGCCCGCCGGTCGGCCCGGACGGCTTCATTCCAGCCTGAGCGGGCCGATGCCGACGATCCTGATCCGTCGCTAGGCCGCCGCCTTCTGGCGGCAGTAGCACGAGGCATGCACGGCGACCTCCGCACGGGCCAGCGCCAGATCCAACTGCTGCTTGATCAGCACCCGCTCGACCGTCTCGCCGCGCCGCATCAGGCATTCGTGCAGGCCGTGCAGACTCCACAGGTTGTTCGGATGCTGGCAGGCCCGGTTCAGGGTCTTGTCGAGGCCAAGGTCGGCCCGGTAGACGGCTTCCGCCTCCTCGTAGTGCCCCTGCTCCATCAGCAGCGCGCCGAGCGCGTGGCGGGCCGGCTGCATCCAGCCCCAGGGCTCGTCATAGGGCAGCGCGTCGTCCAGCTCGACGGACTTTCGCAGATGCCCGAAGGCGACCTCGAAGTTGCCGCGGCGGTATTCCAGCTCGCCGTTCATCATGGCCTCGGCGATCTCGAGCAGGTCGCGCACCGTGTTGTTGTGCACGCGCCGGCTCTCGGGAACCCGGGCCTTCGCCGCCAGGAAGGCGTCGCGCTCGCGCTCGGCGTCGGCGACGTTGCCCAGCGCCGAATGGGCGACGGTCCTGGCGTACAGCATCATCGCGGTGGTCGAGCAGTACAGCTCGGCGTCCGCGGGCAGGTCCTGGTCGATGATCTCCCGCCACTTCCCGAAGCGCACCAGTACGTGCTGCTTCATGGCCAGGAAGGCCTCGACGAAATCCGCCATCGGCGGCGACGGGATCCTGAGAAGGTCTTCCGGCGTGGTGTCGATCAGTTCCTGGGCGGCCTCGATCGCCGGGGTGTACTGGCCCAGGAACATCGCCCCGTAGATCACGAAGTGATAATTGTGGTTGCGGTACATCGAGTAGATGTTCAGCGGTCCGGCGCGCTCCAGGTACTTGCGGTCGGCCGCCACGGCCTTCTGGTTGTAGACCACCACGTCCCGGTAGTTGCCGCACAGCACGTCGATATGCGTCGGCATGTGCACCAGGTGCCCGCCGTCCGGCATGATCTCGCGGAGCCGGTCGGCGGCCTTCAGCGCGGCTTGCGGGGTTGGCGACATCTCCATCAGGTGGACGTAGAGGTGTAGCAGGCCGGGATGCTCCCAAGACGCGGGAATGTCGCGGAACGCGCCTTCCAAGATCTGCCGGGCCTCGGCCGTCCCGGCACCGGCGGCGACCTTGCCGGTCGCCAGGTCCCACATCTGCCAGGGCGTCTCGTTCATGATCGCCTCGGCGAACACCGTGCGGACCTCGAGGTCGTCGGGGTAGGCGGCATGGACTTGGCGCATCGCGTTCGTAAACGCCTTGTTCCAGGGCATCAGGTCGTCGACCGGATCGCGCTGCGGATAGCGGGTCGCGAGTGCGCCGATCAGCGCCTGCTCAATGGCGCTCGCGCCGGCGGCGTGGGATTGCGCCGCCCGCATCGCGTCATAGGCCGTCGCCAGGGCCTTGGCCCGGCCGGCCGGGTCGTAGAGGTGCCAAGGCAGGTTGTAGTTGGGGCCGCTGGCGTAGGACACGCCCCAATGCGCCATGGAGCAGGCCGGATCGGCCTCGATCGCCTTGCCGAAGCAGGCGGCCGACTCCGCGTGGTTGTAGTTGAACAGCCAGTTCAGGCCGCGGTCGAACCAGAGCTGCGCGTCGGGCGATGCCGTCGTGATCCGGCGGGCGTAGCTGCCCAGATCGTAGTACTCCATGGCACCCTCCCAATGGCTGTCCGGACCTATGATCTGTCCGGTCGTTGTCGTCCGATCCGAACCTTAACGGCTTGCCGATGGAAAACCGAAATCTCAGGCCAGGGCCAGCTCGACCTCGACCGGAAGGTCGGTCCAGTCCTCGTCGCGGTCGCCGCCGTCGTTGAACATCACGGTGGCGAACACCGCGTTGCGGTCCAGCACGGTCATCGGGTGGTGCCAGACCCCGGCGCGGTAGTTGATGCCGGTGCCGCCGCCGACCAGGAACAGCCGGGCGCCCGCCAGGTCCGGGCCGCCGTCGGCGGCATCGGGGGCCACCATGACGACGTAGCGGCCGGCGTCGACCGGCAGGAACGCCTGGCTGGAGAATGCGTGCCGCTCCATCACCCTGGTCTTCAACGGCAGGGCGGTGGGCGCCGTCAGGCTGGTGCGGAAGCAGACCTCGGCCTTGCCGGGACGGCGGTTCTCGGCGAAGGCCGAATAGTCGACCCGGCCCGGTTCCGCGGGCAGCGCCAGGATCTGCCCGAACGGCGCGAAGGCGGCCTCGGTGATGGGCTCTGCAATCAGGCGCATGGTCATCCCTCCGTCACTGGCGCGAGCTCGGGCGCCCGAAGCAGCACGCCCTCGGCGCGCAGCCGCTCGCGGGTCTCTACCCAGACGGATTCCGCTTCGTCCGGCGTCATGCGTCCGTAGCACGCCATGTAGATCCGCGACAATTCCAGGAAGCCGGGCTTGTGGCGGTCGGCCCAGGGCCGCAGCTCCCACGGCTCGTCGGACGCCTGCATGCCTTCCTCGGCGCCGCAGAATGTCGCCTCCACGACCCGGCCGTCCGGCAGCACCGGCCGGCAGGGCGCCATGTCGTAGTCGTAGTCCTCGAAGAACAGGATGCGGGCGTCCTCGTCCGCCGAGGCGCTGGTGAACACCAGCCCGTCGACGGCGGCGGCCGGATCCTCGACCAGGACCGGGAAGCTGTCGCGCAGAATCCGCATGCGGCGATAGCCGGGGAGCCGCGCCGGGGCCAGGGCAGCCGGATCCACCGACCGCTCGAGCACCCGCTCCAGCACGTCGCGGTCCATCAGGGTTCCGAAGAAAAAATACTGTGTGCTCATGGTGGCACTCTCACTGGGGATACGCTGGCGCCGGCTTGCTCCCCGGATCGGCGGCGGACCATACAGGGAGTGCTCCTCGGGCTCAATCTCGGGCAACTTGGTCTCGACGCGGGTGGGCGTTACGCTGCGGTTACGGGAGCGGAGCGACATGGAAATGATCCCGACGAACTGGGGAAAACGGCTGCCGAACTTCGCCGCCGCGGACATGGCGGGTCGGCGGTTCGAATATCACCGCGACATTGTCCGGGGCCCGACGGTGCTGCTGTCGCACGGTCGGTCGGCCGAGGTGGCGCGGGTCGCGTCGGCCGCCGCCGGGCAGGCGACGGTGCTGGTGATCGGCGCGGCGACCGGCGGCGTCCCCGAGATCCCGGGCGTGCGCGGGCTGTTGGATCCGGAGGGCCAGATCGCCGCCGGGTTGTTCCCCGGTGGCGGCGGGCGGACGGAGATGCTGCTCGCGGATGCCGACCAGCGCCTGGTCCTGCGGGCGCCGGTCGACGACTCCGGCATCGACCGGCTGCGGACGGCGCTCGATGCCCTGCGGCGGCCGGAAGCCGAGGAGCGGCGGTCGACGGCGCCGGTGATGCTGCTGCCGAACCTGATTGATCCCGGCCTGCGCGATCGGCTGCTGGAGGCCTTCCATGCGGACAACCGCGAAGGCACGGTCGCGATCCTCGACATCGAGGGCAACCCGACCACGGTCGAACTGCCCGACCGCAAGCGCCGCCGCGACCTGACCCTCGACCGCGACAGCCCGCTCTACACCGACATCCGCACGGCGATCGCCGACCGGTTGATGCCGGAGCTGTGGAAGGCCTGGTGGATCGACCGGCTGCAGACCGAGGCGTTCTACGTCGCCAGCTACCAGGCGGAACGCGGCGACTTCTTCTATGCCCACCGCGACAACAACCTGCCGAACACGGCGCGCCGCCGCCTCGCGATCAGCATCGAGCTGAACGACGACTACGAAGGCGGCGGGCTGGTATTCCCCGAGTACTCCAACGACCGCTGGCGGGCGCCCGCCGGCGGCGGCCTGGCCTTCTCGTGCTCGCTGATGCACGAGGCGGTGCCGGTGACCGCCGGCCGGCGCTACGTGCTGCTCGCCTTCCTCGCCGCGCCGGCGTGATAGCGTAGCGGTTCCGGCCGCGGCTATCGCAGCGATCGGCGTTCGCGATTGACGTCGGCCCTCGCAGCACACATGTCGTCTCGGCCTGAGAGGAGAGGCTTTCCATGTCCCTGCGCACCGTCACCGCCGTTCCGGGCGTTCCCGACCATCCGACCGTCCGGCTCGGCCGGATCGGGGTCCTGCTGGTCAATCTCGGCACGCCGGATTCGACCAGCGTACCGGACATCCGCCGGTACCTGGCCGAATTCCTGTCCGACCGCCGGGTCATCGAGGTCAACCCCGTGCTCTGGAAGCTGATCCTGCACGGCGTGATCCTGCGCATCCGGCCGCCGAAGACCGCCGAGGCCTACCGGGCGATCTGGATGACCGAGACCGACGAGTCGCCGCTGCGCTTCCACACCCGGGCAACGGCCGAGGCCCTGCAGGCCCGGCTCGATCCGACGGCCGAAACGGTGCGCGTCGACTGGGCGATGCGGTACGGGAACCCGGCGATCCGCGACCGGATGCAGGCCCTGCAGGACGAGGGCTGCGACCGTATCCTTGTGCTGCCGCTGTACCCGCAATACGCGGCGTCGACGACCGCCACCGTGGTCGACGCGGTCGGCCGCCACCTCGCCGCCGTGCGCTGGCAGCCGGCGGTGCGCACGGTGCCGGCGTTCCACGACGACCCGGCCTATATCGAGGCGGTGGCCGCCGGGGTGCGGGCGCATCTCGCGACCCTGGACTGGGAGCCGGAGGTGATCCTGGCGTCGTTCCACGGCCTGCCGAAGCGCTACCTCACCCTCGGCGACCCCTATCACTGCCACTGCGCCAAGACCGCCCGCCTGCTGCGTGAGCGCCTGGGTATGGACGAAGACCGGCTGCGCCTGACCTTCCAGTCGCGCTTCGGCCGCGAGGAATGGCTGCGGCCCTACACCGACCAGACCATCGAGACCCTGGCGCGGTCCGGGGTGAAGAAGATGGCGGTGGTGATGCCCGGCTTCGTCGCCGACTGCGTCGAGACCCTGGAGGAGATCGCCATGCAGGCCCGCGAGACCTTCGAGCACGCCGGCGGCACGCATTTCGCCGCGATTCCGTGCCTGAACTCCGGCGCCGACGCGATCACGCTCTACGAGACCCTGGTCCATCGCGAGCTGGCCGGCTGGTGGAAGGCCGACGCGGTCGGGTGACGGATCAGCCCATGGCCGGTTCGTGTTCGGACAGCCATGCCTTGGCTCGACCCGTGGCGTCGCGGAGGCCGGGCGCAGCGGCCGGCCGGTTCCCGGCGGCATTGCGGTCTCGCGTCGTCCGCCGCCCGGCCGCGACCCGGGATGACGCCGAACCGGCGGTGGCATATTCTGGGCCGCACGCAGCCGAGGAGTGAGCCGATGACCGCAAGCCGCAAGAGCGTCGCCGTCGACGCCGGTCTCGTCGACCGTGCCGAGCGCCTGTCCGTCGATGTCGGCCGTGCCGCCGAAGCCGGGATTCGCTCGGCCGTCGAGCACGCCGGCGCCCCCGACCTGCGGGCATGGATCGAAGAGAACCGCGGGGCTTTCAGCGCGAACGCTGAGCGGGACCGGATCGAGGGACTGACGAACGAGTCGCTGCGGGATTTCTGATGGCTTTTCGACTCCATCGGAACATCCAGACGAGGTCGCCACCATATCTGCCGGTCCTACAGCATGCCTTTCTCGACGACGCGCTCGAGTCGCGCGTGGTGGCGCCGGTTGTTGGTGTGAGCGAGCGCCAACCGGTTCCCTTTCTCAATCCGCCAGTGGTCGTTGAGGGCCGTCCCTGTACGGTGATGATCTCCAATATCGCCGCCGTCCCGAAGCGCTACCTCGGACCTGAGTTGCCGTACGAGGGAATCGACGAGTACGACGTCAAACGGTGCCTCGATCGCCTGTTCTTCGGGTTCTGACGGCGCCGGTCAGAACGACGCCACCGCGATGTCGTCCGGGTCGGCGACCCCGATCAGGGTGATGCGGGTGCCGCTGGACAGCCGCAGCATGGCGTCGTCGCCGAGGTCGAGGCGCGACGCCACCGAGACGCCGCTGGCCATCAGGATCTGGTCCTCGGCGACGTCGAAGCCGTAGACGGTGTCGCGGTCGTCGTCGGCCGTGGTGTAAACGAGGGAGTCGCCGCCGAGCCCGCCGTACAGGATGTCGTCGCCGGCGCCGCCGGTCAGCCGGTCCGCGTCCTGGCCGCCATACAGAGTGTCGTCGCCGCTGCCGCCGGCCAGCAGGTCGTCACCCTGGTTGCCGTAGACAACGTCGTCGCCGGCGCCGCCCGACAGGCTGTCCTGGCCCGCGGGGATCCATAGCTGGCCGTCGCGGAACACGAAAATCTCGGGCGAGTTCAGGCCGCCGAACAGGGTGTCGTTGCCGGCCCCGCCCTGCAGCAGGTCGTCGTCCTGGCCGCCATACAGGACGTCGTTGCCGCCGCCGCCGTCGACGGTATCGAGGCCGACATTGCCGTACAGCACGTCGTTGCCGGAGAATCCGGACAGGATGTCGTAGCCGTCGCCGCCGAACATCAGGTCGTCCGCGGTGCTGCCGCTGAGGGTGTCGTCATCGGCCGTGCCGACATAGGTGGCGTCGAAGTCGACGGTCACCTGCGTGGTGGTTTCGACGGTATTGGGCATCGCGGTCTCCGCAGGCTCGATTCCAGTCGCAAGAGTACAAGCAAGAACCGGTCCACACGCGGCGGAACCGGTGTCCTGACATTGAACGCGGCAGACCGTCCGATCCGTCGCGCTAGACTATCCGTGCGAAGCGATGGAGGAAACGGCGGGTGATGCCCGGTGACGCGGTCGCGCTGGCCCTGCTGTCGGCCGGATTCTTCGGGCTGGCGCTGGTGCTGACGCCGTTCGGCCTGCGGCACCTGGCGCCGCTCCAGGGGGCGGCGGTCAGCGTGCCGACCACGGCGACCGCGTTCCTGCTGGCGTCGCCCGTGCTGGTCGATTGGCCGGCCGCGGCCTGGCCGGCGGTGCTGGTGTTCGCCGGCGTCGGTGTGCTGTTCCCGGCGACCGTGACGATGCTGACCTTCGCCGCCAACCGCCGGCTCGGTCCGCATGTCGCCGGCGCGCTCGGCAACCTCGCCCCGCTGTTCGCGGTGCTGCTGGCGGCGGCGTTGCTGGGCGAGGTGCCGGGCTGGGGTCAGGCGGCCGGCATCCTGGTGGTGGTGGCCGGCGCGACGGTTCTGGCGCTGGCGTCGGCGCGCGATACCAGCGTCCCGGTCGGCGCCGCCCTGCTGCTGCCGCTGGCCGCGGCCCTGGTGCGCGGCCTGGTGCAGCCGGCGGTCAAGCTCGGCTTCGTGACCTGGCCCGACCCCTACGCCGCCGCGAGCATCGGCTACCTGGTGTCGGCGGTGGTGGTGGTCGTGTTCGCCGGGCTGCGTGGCGGGCTGCCGTCACCCCGTGCCGACCGCGTCGGCCTGCTGTGGTTCGCCGCCGTCGGACTGTGCAACGGGGCCGCGGTGGTGACCATGTACGCCGCCCTGGCACGCGGCCCGGTGGCGCTGGTCGCCCCGCTGGTCGCGACCTACCCGCTGGCGACCCTGGCGCTGGGGGCGGTGCTGATGCGTGGCGTCCGGGTCGGCCCGCGGGTAGTGCTCGGCGTTGCGGTCACGGTCACCGGCGTCGCCCTGCTGCTGGCCAGCCGATAGGGGACGAACAGTCCGTGTCCAATGCCGTCATCTCGGGTCGGCTGCGCCGGCGCGCATCCGCCCGGGATGACGACGGGAAGGAGGGCGGTCCTCTACCTCAGTCGTCGCCGGCGCTGGCTTCGTCCCAGCCATACACCGCCTTGGCCTGCTCGGCGCTGACGAAGCCGTCGCGGACGTCGACCGCCAGCTGCGCACGGTCGCGGGCCGTCGGGTCGCCGAGGCCGCCGCCGCCGGGCATCTCGATGATCACCTTGTCACCGGCCGGGATGGTCTGCCGGCCCTTGCCGCGGAACGACGGGCCGGACGCCAGGGTCAGCTTGCCGGCGGTGCCGTCACCGCCGCCGTTGCGGCCGCGCGGGGCGTGGATCATGCGGTCGAACATGCAGTTCATCGCGAAGGGCGCGCCGTCGGCATGGGCGATCTCCATGACCTGGCCCAGGCCACCGCGCTGCGTGCCGGGACCGCCGGAATCGGTCCGGTATTCCTTCTTCCAGAAGATCAACGGCGCGATCGTCTCGTTGACCTCGACCGGGGTGTTGCGCACGCCCGACGGAAAGGCGGTGGCGTTCAGCCCGTCCTTGCCCGGCCGGGCGCCGGTGCCGCCGGCATGGAAGGTGTTCATGGCGAATGGCCGGCTGTCGCCGTAGTCGCCGTCGGCGATGCCATGGCCGCCCAGCAGCACCGGGTTCCACAGGGAACTGGTGCCCTCGGCCGGGACCCGGTCGGGGATGATCTGGTTCAGGCAGCCCAGCACCACGTCCGGCAGCATCTGGCCGATCACGTGCCGGGCGGCGACGGCCGAGGGGTGCAGGGCGTTCAGGATCGTGCCCTCGGGGGCGGTGATCCGGACCGTGCCCAGCGAGCCGGCATTGTTCGGCACCGCGCCGCCGATCACGCAGCGCACCCCGAAGCTGGCATACGCCTGGGTGTAGGTCAGCGGCACGTTGATGCCGTAGCTGGAGGTGCCGGACGTGCCGGCGAAGTCGACCGCGATGCCGTCGTCGGTGACGGTCAGGGTGCCGACCAGGTCGACCTCCCGCTCGTAGCCGTCGATCCGCATCGAATTGGTCCAGGTGCCCTTCGGCAGCTTGCGGATCTCCTCCAGCATGCCGGCGCGGCTGCTGTCGATGATGTGGCGGCCGAGCTCGTCCAGGTCGGCCAGACCGAACTCGCGCATCATGGCGACCAGCCGGCGGCCGCCGACTTCGTTGCAGGCCATCAGCGAGTAGATGTCGCCTTCGACCTCGACCGGGTTGCGGACGTTCACCCGGATCACGCCGATCAGGCCCTGGTCTACGATGCCGCCGGTTGCCAGCCGCATCAGCGGGATGTTGATGCCCTCCTCGTAGACCTGCCGGCCGTCCGGGCCGAAGCCGCGGCCGCCGACGTCGACCACGTGGGTGGTGCAGGCGAACAGCCCGACCGGCCGGCCGTCCAGGAAGGTCGGCGTCACCACCGTGAAGTCGTTCAGGTGGCCGGTGCCCTTCCACGGGTCGTTGGTGATGTAGACGTCGCCCTCGGCCATGGTCGCGACCGGGAACACCGCCAGGAAGAATCCGACCGAGGCGGCCATGGCGTTGACGTGGCCGGGGGTGCCGGTCACCGCCTGGGCCAGCATCCGGCCCTGGGTGTCGAACACCCCGGCCGAGATGTCGCCGGCCTCGCGGGCCGAAGTCGAGAACGCGGTGCGCACCAGGGTCTGGGCCTGCTCCTCGACGACCGAGAGCAGCCGGTTCCACTGGATCTGCATGTGGATCTGGTCGAGCGCCGAGCGATTGGCGGGAGTTGCGGTCATGACGGGTCTCCTCAGGCGCCGGGCCTGGCGGTCAGGATCAGGTAGCCGAGCGTGTTCACCCAGACGTCGAAGGTCGAGGTGACGACGGTGGTGGTCTGGTCCTCGACGATCAGCGCCGGGCCCGGGATCGCGGTGCCGGGCATCAGGTCGTCGCGGGCGTAGATCGCATAGTTGACGTCCTCGCGGCGGGCCGGGTCGAACACGCTGCGCGAGTCGATCGGCTTCGGCGCCGGTGCGTCCGCGGAAGCCGCCGCCGGGACCGCGGGGGCGGCGACCGGCGCCGAGACCGTCAGCGTCCAGCTCAGGATCTCGGGCTCCTGGCCCGGGATGGTCCGGCCGTACAGGCTGACATACTCGGCCTCGAAGGCGGCCCGGATGCGGTCGGCGTCGGCGGCGGTCAGGGTGCCGGCTGGCAGCGGGACGCTGATCTCGTGGCCCTGGCCGACATAGCGCATGAACGCCACCCGGCTCTCGCTCAGGCCCGCCGATCCGGCGCCGGCCACGACGATGGCGGTCGCCTCCTCGGCCATGCCGGCCAGCAGGGTGTTGACCGCGGCCGCGTCGAATTCCGACAGCCGCAGGTAACGGCTGCGCACCACCTCATAGGAGATCGGTGCGCGCAGGAAGCCGATGGCCGAGCCGACGCCGGCGCCGGTCGGCACCACCACGGTGCCGATGTCGAGCTTCTCGGCGAGCCGGGCGGCGTGCAGCGGGGCCGCACCCCCGAACGCGATCATCGCGCGGGCGGTGATGTCCTTGCCCCATTCGATGGCGTGCACGCGGGCGGCGTTGGCCATGTTCTCGTCGACGATCTCGGCGATCGCGAAGGCGCCGAGCCGGCCCTCCAGCCGCATCGGGGCGCCGATCGCGGCGGCGACCGCGGCGGCGGCCGCGTCGACGTCCAGTTTCACCTCGCCGCCGGCGAAGCGGCCGGGGTCGATCTTGCCCAGCACCACGTCGCCGTCCGTCACCGTCGGTCGGGTGCCGCCGCGGCCGTAGCAGGCCGGGCCGGGCTCGGAGGACGCGCTCTCGGGGCCGACCAGCAGCCGGCCCATGGCGTCGACATGGGCGATCGAGCCGCCGCCGGCGCCGATCTCGACCATCTCGATCGCCGGGATCCGCACCGGCAGGCCGCTGCCCTTCAGGTTGCGGTAGACCCGGGCGACCTCGAAGGTGCGGGCCGACAGCGGCGCGTAGTCGTCGATCAGGCAGATCTTCGCGGTGGTGCCGCCCATGTCGTAGGAGACGACGTTGGCGAGGCCGCATTCCTTGGCGATCTCGGCCGCCAGGATGGCGCCGCCGGCCGGCCCGGACTCGACCAGCCGGATCGGAAAGCGGATCGCGGTCTCCAGGGTGGTCAGGCCGCCGCCCGAGGTCATCAGCAGGAACGGGCAGCGGTAGCCCTTGTCGCGCATCCGGGCGCCGAGCTCGGTCAGGTAGCGGGCCATCTTCGGCTGGACGTAAGCGTTGGCGCAGGCCGTCGACTGGCGCTCGTACTCGCGGATCTCCGGGCAGACCTCGCTCGACAGGGTGATCGCCAGGTCCGGGCAGGCCGCGGCCAGGATGGCGGCGACCCGGCGCTCGTGGTCGCCGTTGGCGTAGGCGTGCAGCAGGCCGATCGCCACCGCCTCGACCTTCTCCGCGGCGATCAGCGGGATCAGGGCGCGCACCGACTCCTCGTCGAGCGGCACCAGAACCTCGCCGCGATAGTTCAGGCGCTCGCCGACCGACCAGCGCAGATGGCGCGGCACCAGCGGCGGCGGCCGGTCGATGCCGATGTCGTACTGCTCGAAGCGGTTCTCCTGGGCCATCTCGACGCTGTCGCGATGCCCGGCGCTGGTGATCAGCGCGGTCCTGGCCCCCTTGCGCTCGATCAGCGCGTTGGTCGCCAGCGTGGTGCCGTGGATGATCAGGCCGACGCTGTCCGGCGCGATCCCGGCTTCGGCCACCGCCTTGTCGACGCCGGCCAGCACGCCGGTCTCCGGCGCCTGCGGCGTGGTCAGGACCTTGGCGGTGACGCGCCGGTCGCCGATTTCCAGGGCGACATCGGTGAAGGTGCCTCCCACGTCGACGGCGAGGCGCGGGGCGGAACTGGAGACAGTCATCGGGGGAGCCATTGCTGCGGTGCAAAACAAGCCGCCAAGGTTCTAGATCCGCCCGGTCCCGTCAATGGGGTGTCTCGTCGCTTCCGCTCGGAACCGTCCGCGCGCCCGGTGGTTGTTGCGATGAATACGGACGGGAAGCGATCCAGCCCGCCCGCGACAGGCAAGACCCGAACGGGGAGGATGCGATGTACCCCCAGCGACTCGTCGGATTAGCGCTCGTGGCCGCCGGTGCCGTGCTCGTCGTGCTCGGCCTTAACGCGACGGACGCCCCAGTGGCGCAGCTGTCAGAGGCCCTGACCGGCAGCTACCCGGATCGCACGATCTGGCAGCTCGCCGGCGGTGCCGCGGCCCTCCTGGTGGGCCTCGTGCTGGCGGCGGGACGTCGCCTGCGCTGAACGTCCCGGACCGGACCGCCCCGGCTCTAACACCTGGGCCCGAACACTCTGGTCCCGAACACCCTGACTTCGACCATCGAAACAACCGTGAGGAACGACCATGCGCAAGACCCTGATGTATGCCCTGCCGGTGACCCTGGCGCTCGGTGCAGCCGCCGGCGGCATCGCCATCGGCCACGCCAATGCGGCGACCCTGTTCCCGCTGTTCCCGAACGTCGAGCAGGTCCGTGACAGCAACCCGGCCGGCGCCGGCTTCGGCGGCAGCCTCGCCAAGGAATACAAGGACCTCGCGCTGTTCGAGGCCGACGACATGGGCGACTGGAAGGACGCCGAGTTATTCGCCGGCAAGAGCCTGCGGTCGGGCGCCGGCGACGTGCCGATGCCGATCGAGCCGGAAACCCGCAGCATCTCCGACGCCGCCGCGCGTTCCGAGCTGCAGTCGTCGCGGACGGAACTGGTCGGTCTCCTGCAGGCCGGCGGTCGCGAGATCGCGCCGACCGAGGCGGCGGTCGCCCAGACCCGCTACGACTGCTGGGTCGAGCAGGAGGAGGAAGGTCACCAGTTCGACCATATCGCCGCCTGCCGCGCCTCCTACATGGCGGCCATCGAGGCCCTCAAGGCCGCGATGCAGCCGACCGAGGTCACCTATGAGGTGGTCCAGGAGGAGATCGCCCGGGAGACCGTGTATTTCGACTGGGACAAGGACGGCATCCGCGACGACCAGAAGCGCGAACTCGACGCCTTCCTCGGCCGCATGCGCGAGATCGAGCCGGTGACCCTGTACATCGAGGGCCATGCCGACACCTCGGGTGCGCAGGACTACAACGCCGACCTGTCGCGCCGTCGCGCGGAGAACGTGCGCGCCGAGCTGCTGAGCCAGGGCATGACCGTCGGCGAGGCCAAGGACCTGCAGGTCCAGGCCCGTGGCGAGAACGATCCGGCGGTGGCGACCGGCGACGGCGTCAAGGAGGAGCGTAACCGCCGCGTGGTGGTGATCGCGACCGGCCAGAGCAAGAAAGAGAAGACCGTGAAGGTCGACCAGAGCGCCGCCACCACCAAGCAGTAACCGCGGACGCGCCAGGACCGAACGACAAGGGCCCGCCGGGAAACCGGCGGGCCCGTTTCGATTCCCGGATCAGGATCACCGAAACTGGAATTAACCTATTGAATTAAAACGGAACCTTCGGAGTGGTCATTGGTTGATGCGGCAACAGGGGCGGACGACTGGATACTTTGGAAGGTTTCTCATGCGTAAACTTCTGACCACTACTGCTCTGGCTGCCGTCCTGGCAGTCCCGGGCTTCGCCGTTTCCGGCGCGGCTGCTGCTGCCGGCACCGGGCAGACCGTTTCGGTCGTGACCGTGACGACCACCGTCAAGGCCAACGCCAGCGGTTACCTGGCATCCGGCCTGATGGGCAGCGAGGTCTACGAATCCTCTGCCAAGGACGCCAAGTCGATCGGCGACATCGAGGACCTGCTGCTGTCCGAGGACGGTCAGGCACAGGCGGTGATCATCGGTGTCGGCGGCTTTCTGGGCGTCGGCGAGAAGCAGGTCGCGGTCGACTTCAGCCGGCTGAAGATGGAGAAGGACGGCGACGGCGGACTGCGTGTCGTCTCCGCTCTGACCAAGGCCGAGCTCGAGGCCGCGGCGGCCTACGAGAAGCACTCGATGAGCGATACCGTCTCCAAGACGGTGAACCAGGCTTCGGCCGCCGTTGCCGCCGCCGCCACTGCCACCGCCGCTGCCGTCAAGGACACGGTCTCCGACCGGAAGGCGTTCCACGACGGCAAGACCAAGGTCGCCATGGACTCGGTCGCCCACGACAAGCTCGTCGGAACCCGCGTCCATGACCGCGACGGGAACGATGTCGGCGAGATCTCCAAGATCGTCCTGACGGGTGAAGGCAGGCCGGATGCGGCCGTCATCGACGTCGGCGGCTTTCTCGGCATCGGCGAGAAGCAGGTCGCCCTGGGCTACGACAGCTTGGCGGTCTACAGCGACAGCTCGGGGACGCTCTACGTCGCCACGCCGTACACCGAGGAGGAACTCGAGACGGCTGTCGAGTTCGACGCCAAGGCCTACGAGTCCGACCGGGCTCGGATCCTGCTGATGCCGCGGAAGGGCTGACGCCAGGCGGTTCTCCCCGCGGCGCCGGTAGCCTCGGGGGAATGCGACATACTGAGCCCGTCCGCCGTCCCGGCGGGCGGGCTTTGTCGTGCCCGGCGACCGACCGCGCCGGGCCGAGCGCCCGAGGGATCGCCCTGCGTGCAAAAAAAAGCCCGCCGGATTGGCGGGCTGTAAGTCGAAACTGGGGAGGGAATGCGGTTCGACGAAAGATTACTTCTTGGTCTGGTCGTAGATATAGCCGCCGGCGGCACCGACCGCGCCGCCGATGACGGCGCCGCAGGTCATGCAACCGCCGGTCACCAGACCGACGGCGGCGCCGGTACCGGCACCGATGCCGGCGCCGGACAGGGTTCGTTGCTGGGTGTCGTTCATGCCCGAGCAGCCGCCGAGCGCGAGGGCGCCGGCCAGAGCCACGGGGAGCAGCAGACGTGTCATGGCTGTCCTCCTGATCGTCGTTTCGAGGCCCGGCCTGATCTCGGGGCGGGCTTGTGCAGGGAAACGCGTCGGCCGGCCGGCCGGTTCCCGACAGTCCGGTAGATTGGTGTTTTCTTGCGGTGACTCCGCCGATTCGCCTAATGTCCATCAACGGCCAGGAGACGCCGGATGGCGCTGCAAGAAGGTGCACCACCGAAGCCCCGGTCGACGGCAAGCGTCGCCAGCGTGTCCGTTGCCCTGGTGATCGCGCTCGTCGGCCTCGAAGTCATCCTTCGTCTGCTCGACGGTGTCGGTTTCACGCCCCGGCACTTCGTCGCGGACAAGCTCTCCCTGGCGGCGAGCGGGTATCCGGGAACCTACGACCCGGAACTCGGCTACGTGCCGACGCCGAATTACGACGGCACCCCGGCGGCCTGGAACGCCCGGGTGACGGTCGGCCCGACGGCGTTGCGCCGGAACGCGCCTGGCGAGTGGACGCCGACACCGGCCGCGGTGGTCGCCGCCGGCGGGTCCTTCACCTTCGGGGACGCGGTCTCGGACGCCCACACCTGGCCGGCACAGCTCCAGGGGCTGCTCGACCAGCCGGTGGCCAATGCCGGGGTGTTCGGCTACGGGCTTGACCAGACCGTGCTGCGGGCCGAGAAGCTGGTGGCCGCCCAGCGGCCGCTGGCGCTGGTGGTTTCGTTCGTTTACGACGATGTCCGCCACGCCGAGCTGATCCAGCGCGGCGGCGCAGAGAAGCCGTATTTCGACGTCGTCGACGGCGGCCTGGTGCCGCGCAACGTGCCGCCCTCGCCGAACCGCCCGCGGGTCGAGCAGCTGGGCGCGCTGCGGGCGGCGCTCGGCTACAGCTATCTCGCCGACTGGGTGGCGCGCCGGTCGGGCGCCACCGGCTGGTGGTACGGGCCCGGCGTCGCGGCGGTGCGCGCGCATGCCGACGGACTGCAGGTCGCCTGCCTGCTGATGCGGCGGCTCGCAGCCCTCCGGGAGTCGACCGGGGCCTCGGTCCTGGTGGTCGCGCACTACCTGCCGCGGGACCTCGTCACCCCCGGCGACCCGCGGGCGGTCGAGGATCTGGGCGGGTCGGCGCGGCTGCTGGAATGCGCGACCCAGGCCGGTCTGATCGCGCTCGACACGCTGCCGGCGCTGCGGGCCCGCTATCGCGTCGATCCCGCGGTGTTCGCCGGGCAGTACTACGTGCACGAGGTGCCTTCGGCGGCCGGCCATCGCATGGTGGCGGAGCAGGTCGCCGACGCCCTCGCCCGCGCCTATAGCGGCGAATGAGCGGCGCCCGGCCGGTATCTCCGCCGACGCCCCCGGAGGTGCGGCGGGAGGTGCCCCGAGAGGCGTTCCGGCCGGCGCCCCAGCCGGCGTCCGCGCCCCTGACGGCGAGCCGGCGCGGCGTGCTGATCCTGGCGTTCGCCGCGATCTCGGCCGGGGCGGCGGTCGGGGCGGCTGCCGGGGCGCTGGCCGGGGCGCTGGCCGGGACCTCGGGACTGCCGGGCTTCGGCGGCACGGACGCCCGCGCGCTGCTGCTCGCGGTGGCGCTCGGCTGGGCGGCGTTGACCCTCGTCGGCGTGCTCGGCCTACGGCTGCTATGGCGCCCGCCGGCCGGGTTCTGGGACCGGCCGTTCCTGACCCTGGCGCCGGTCGCGCGCGCCGGCTACGACGTCACCGCCGGCCTGACCGATGCTGGCATGCTGGGGCTCGCCGCCGGGCTCGGCGCCGCTATCGGATTCGACCTCGGCGTGATCGCGATGCTCGGGACGGCGCTGGCCGTGGCGGCGGCCCTGGCCCTGGCGACCGGGCGCGATGCCGAGGGCCTGGCGCGCGCGGTCGCCGGTCTGGCGCCGCTCGGCCCGGCCCTGATGGCGGTGGCGTCGGCGCGAACCGCGGTCAGCGTGCTCGAGACCGGCGCCGTGCAGCCCTACCCCTGGTTCCCGTTCTGGCTGGCGGCCGCCCTGGCGGTGCTCGGCTGGCTGGTGGTGCACCGGCTGGGTGCCGAGCGGGCGGCCCGTCCGGTCGCCATGCTGTGGGTCGGCCTGCCGCTCGCCTGGCTGCTGGTCGCGGCGCTGCCGGGTCCGCTCGGCCCGTTCGACCCGGGCGCCGAGGGCGAAACCCTGTCGGCCGCGTTCGCAGCGCTCGACGGTCGGTGGCCGTGGGGCGAGCTGCAGGCGATCCGCGGACCCTGGATCGATGCCGGTCGGGCACTGGTCGGGCTGCTGGTCCTCGATCCGACGCGCTGGGGCGCGGTCGCCGGGCAGCAGTTGATCCTCGGCCCGGTGCTGCTGGCCGGCAACGCCGCGCTGTTCGCCTGGCTGCTCGGCTGGCGCTGGCTGCATGCGATGCTGGCGACGCTGCTGGCGTGCCTGCTGGACCCGGCGTCCGGCGCCACGCTGATCCTGTGGCCGCCGATCTTGGCGGCGCTGGCCCTGCTGCTGGTGCGCGCCACCGTGATGCGGGCAATGCTCCTGGTCGGCCTCGCGGCGGCGCAAGTCGTGCTGGTGCCGGCGACGATCGCCGCCGCCGGCGCGGTCGCCGTCACGGTGCTGCTGCACGACGTCCTGTCCGGTCCCGCTGCCGACCGGTGGCGGTTCAGGCGCAGCCTGCTGTGCGCCGGCTGGGCGCTGCCGCTGGCGGTCGCCGTCGTCGTCGGCTCGGTGGCGACCGATGCCGGCCGCCTGCTGCTGCCGCTGGCGCTCGACTTCGACGCCGCCGGCATCGTCGACCGCCTGGCCGCCGGCGGTCGCGGCCCGGCCCCGAATGCGCTCGCCACGTTCGGCATCGTCGGTGCCGCCCTGGCCGTGATCGCGGCAGCGGCGGGGTGGAGCGCGTTGGCCGGTCGCCGCCTCGATCCCCGCGACTGGGTGATGGTGGCGGCCGGGCTGTTCGCGCTCTCGGCGTTGCCCGGCGTGCTCGGCGGCGACGCGGTCGGCCTGGCGTCGGCCGCCGTCGTGCCGGCGGCGGTCGTGGCGGTGCGGCTGCTGACGGTCCTGGAGTCCGCCTCGGGGAGGGCGATGGTGGGGGCGGCGATCCCCCGGCTGCCGGCGGTCCGGTCTCCGATGATCCTGGGCGCGCTGCTGGTGGCGGTGGCGGGTACCGCTGTCTGGTCGCGCGGCACCGCCGTCGCGGATCCGCAGACCGTCTTGCGCCGCCTGCGGCCGACGGTGGTCGCGGCCGGCGCCCATCCGGTGCTCGGCTACGCCGGCGCGGACGTGGTCGACCCGGCGGTGCTCGACGGCTGGCGCCTGCTGCTCGAGGGCTGGGTGGCACCGGGCGGGCGGGTGCTCGACCTCAGCGGCCGGCCGGGCCTGTTCCAGCTGTTGCTCGGCTATCGGTCGACCGGCCGCTTCCTGCATGCCGGCCTGGCCTTCCGCCCGGACGACCAGGCGGTGCTGGCGGCCGGGCTCGACCGGTCGAAGCCGGAGGCGGTAATCCTGCCGACGGTCCGCGACGCCGACGGCATCCCGGCCACCGTCCGCCTGCACCGATTGAGCCGGGCGGTGCTGGAGCGCTACGTCCCGGTCGAGGCGTTTCCGGACGGCGTGCTGCTGGTGCCGCGCGGCACCGAACTTGCCGATCCCGGCCTGTATGCCCGCGCCGTAGTCTGCGACTGGGGCGACGCGGCGGCGTCGCCGGTCCTGGAACCGGCGGCGGAAGCGCCGCGGGCGTGGCCGGCGCGGACGGTGTCGGGGCCCGAGACGGTCACGTTCCGGGGCCGACTGCCGCGGGCGGGCGCCGACGTGGAACTGCTCGTCGCACTGCTGGACGGCCGGCCGATCGCCGACGAGATCCCGAAGGGAACGCCGGCCGGCGACTTCGTGATGACGGTGCAGGCGCCGCGTGGTGCCGGCCGGCAGATTCGGCTGGCGGCCACGGCCTCGGACGGCGGGCTGCGGCCGATCGCGGCCGGTCCGGCGATCGAGTTCGAAGGCGGGGCCGGGATCGAGGGGCCGCCGGTGGGCGCCGTCGAGAGCCGGGAGATCGTGACCCATGACGGCGTGTCGCTGCTCGACCGGCTGCCGGTCGACCGGTTGGCGCGGGCGCGGCTGCGCCTGGTCGTCGAGGACAGCGGGCCCGGCCGGCGCTTTCGGCTCGGCACCCGGCCGCCATGGTCCCGTAGCGAACCCGGAGAGGACATCGTCTTCGGATCGGCCGCCGGCGGCCGGCTGACGGTGTCGGTCGGTGCCTGTCCGCAGTGGTGGGGCTACGGTGACCTGCCGCTGTTCCTCTGGGCCGAGGACGGGCGACCGGTCCCGGTGGCGTGGGAGCTTGCGCCCGCCGCCGCCGGGACGCGATGAGTCGGTGACGGTCGTATTGCACTTGCCGGCCCGGCCCGGCCCCCAGTAGACAGGGGATCCGACATCCGGGCCATGCCGGACGGCCGGAGGGGCGGCCAGAGGGTTTGCCAAAGGTTCTGCCAGAGGTTCTGAATGAGTCGAGACCTGAACGCGGAACAGCGCAAGCTGCGTTCCTTGCCGATGTTTTTCGTGGGCGGGCTGCCACGGTCGGGCACCACCTGGGTGCAGCAGCTGCTGAACGCCCACCCGCAACTGGTCTGCCTCGGCGAATCGCATTTCTTCAACGACCTCGTGCCGTCGTTGACGCGCACGGTGGAGGCCTATGGCAAGCGTCGGGCGGTGGGCCAGGATACCTGGGCGCCGACCGTGCAGGGGCCTCGCCACCAGCTGCTGTCGCCGATGCTCCACGCCACGTTCGTCGCCCTGGTGCAGGAGAACCTGGACGGTCGCGACCCCGCCGGGATCATGGCGATCGGCGAGAAGACCCCCGATAACATCATGCATCTCCAGCGAATCTGGAACGTGTTCCCGGGCGCCCGCTTCGTGAACGTGATCCGCGACGGCCGCGACGGCGCGGTGTCGGCCTTCATCCGCTTCCGCTCGAAGCTGCCCCCCGAGATGACCCAGGAAGACTACGCCCGGGCCTATGCCGAGGGCTGGTCGACCCGGATCCGCGAGGCCCGGGCCCTGGCCCGCGACCGCCGCTATCACGAGGTCCGCTACGAGGCGCTGCACGCCGACCCGGACAACGCCGCCGGCGCCCTTTTCGCCTTCCTGGGCGCGGACGGCAGTCCCGAGGCGGTGCGGGCGGCGCTGGATACCGCCAGCTTCGAGAAGCTGTCCGGTGGCCGCAAGCGCGGCCAGGAGGATACCGCGTCGCACTATCGCCGCGGCGAGGTCGGCGGCTGGTCGGAGGTGCTGACGTCGGCCGAGATCGAGGCCTTCGAGTCGATCGCCGGACCGGTGATGGACGAGCTCGGCTACGCCCGGGCCGCCCGCTGAACGACCGGCCTGCTGAACGACTGGCAGGCCGCCGCGGATCAGGATTTCGACAGCAGGCGCCGCAGGCGTTGCTCGGCTATGGCCGCGGCGCGATCCCAGGCGAAATGCTCCCGGACGTGGGCGGATCCGGCCAGACCGCGGATCCGCGCCGCGCCGCGGTTCTCGAACAACTCGCGCATCAGGTGCCTGAGATGCCGCCAGTCGGGCTCGGCCCACAGCCCGAGGTCGCCGTCGGCCCGCTCGAAATAGGGCTCGTCGACCGGGATCAGGCGGTGGTCGATCCGCCAGGCGTGCTCGCCGATGAACTCGGTCGGACCGCTGTAGCCGGTCACGATGGTCGGCAGCCCGCAGGCCATCGCCTCGATCACCGGCAGGCCCCAGCCCTCGGCCCGGGTCGGCGAGACGAAGGCGTCGCAGGCCGTGTAGATGCCGGCGAAGGTCCGGTGGGTGTCGACCGGCGGGACGATCCGGATGCGATGCGGGCGCCGCAGGTCCAGCGTGCGCAGCTCGGCACCGAGGTCGAGATCCCGGCGGTTCGCATACAGTCCGGCCAGCACCAGCATGACGTCGTCGCGGTCGCCGAACTCCCGGTCGAAGGCCTGGACCAGCTCGGCCATGCCCTTGCGTCGCTCCCATCGGCCGATCGCCAGGAACTTGAAGGGCTCGGCCGGAAACGCCCCGGTCGGCGGAACCGCCGGATGGAACAGCGATGGGTCGACGCCCTCGGGCACGACGTCGACCCGGTCGGCGTCGAAGCCGTTGGCGACGAACACCCGCTTGCCCCAGGCGGTCGCCGTCCAGATCCGGTCGGCCTTGGCGAGCGGTTCGTACCAGTCGTCCGGCAGTCGGGTCGATTCCCACACCGTGTAGGCGATCCGGATGCCGGCGGCACCGTCGAGCACGGTCGTCAGGCTGCCGTAGATCAGGGCGATGGTCGCCGTCCGGCGTTGCCGGAACAGGGTCGCGACCGCCGCCTTGTCCTCCTCGACGGGCCCGGACTTCACGTAGATCGGGGTGGCCACCACCGGCAGCCGGCGTGACAGCGCGTCGAACAGGCCCCGGGTGTGGACGTTGTAGCCGAAGCGACCGTCGAACCAGCCGATGGCGTGTACCAGCAGGTCGTCAGGCGACGAGGCGGCAGGTGAGTGGCGGACCGGGGGGACGTTCATGGCGGCGCTGTCTAACACCCGCGACGACGCCGCGACAGGGTCGGCGCGCCGGGCATCGCATCCTCCGGTCGCAAGGGCGTCAGTTCGCCTCCGATGTCACCGCGTCGAGCCAGAGATTGAACGCGATCGACACCCGCGGCGTGGTCCCCCGGTAGGGATGCACGTAGTGCAGCAGCCAGCCTGGGAATACCAGCAGCATGCCGGGCTCCGGATCGATGATCAGCTGTTTGTGGAAGGCGTGGGTGGGCAGCGGCCCGCCATGCGCGCCCGGTCGCGGATCGATGAATTCGATCAGGCCGTCGCGGCTGCCTGCCGGCGCCGGATCGCCGGTGCTGGCATAGTAGACGCCCGAGAACACTGCCGGGGTATGGTTGTGGACGGCGTTGTAGGAGCCTTCCCGCGCGACGTTGGCCCATGCCGAGATCCGCATCTGCCGGCCGGCCACGTGGCCGCCGGACCCGGCCTTCGAGACCATGAACTTCATGGCCTTCCAGACCCGTCCGCGAAGCGCGACGACCGCCGGATTCTCGGACTCCAGCAGGTCGTTTCCGGAATGCCATCCGCCGACGTTGCTCATGCCGACCGACGTCTCGGCGGCTTCGCGGGCGGCGATGTGCTCGAGCAGGTCGCGGTCAAAGTCCGGATCGTCGTAGCGACGCACCAGCAGCGGGGTCGGAAACGCGGTATGCAGCCCGTCGGGAAGCTCGATGCCGCGGCGATCGTCGGCGGTCGCCATCACGGCTTGCCCTTGGCGGCGAACCATTCCAGCGCCTTCTCCGCGAGGTAGAAGTCGAACTCGTCGTGGATGTCGATGCCGGAAGCGGTGTCGTTGATCTCGATGATTTCGGCGTGGTCGCCGGTTCGCCGACCTTGCCGGATCAGGTCGGCGCGCAATGCCGAGGCGATGCCGGTATCCTCGCGGAACAGCGGCGTGCGGGTCTGCCGCGGACCGTAGACCGCCATCCAGTCGAACACCCGCTTCCAGGTGCCGTCCTCGGCCCTGGTCCAGAAATTCTTGTGGGTCTTGTTCGCGGCGAAGGCACAGTCGACCTCCGGGCGGGCCTTCAGGATGTTCACCGCCTGGGCGATCCACTCCGGCTTGCGGAAGATGTCGGTGGGCTGCAGGAACACCACGATCCCGAACGGGCCGTCGATCGCCTCGGCGCGCTCCAGCGCATCCTTCAGCACCGGCTCGGTCGGTGTCAGGTCCTCGGCCAGCCCCGGATCGCGCATGAACGGCGTCCAGGCGCCGGCGGCCTCGGCGGCGGCCCGGATCCGCTCGTCGTCGGTGGTGACCAGCACCCGGTCGCAGACGCCGGACTCGATCGCGTGACGCACCGAGTGGGCGATCAGCGGCATGCCGCCGATCGGCCGGACGTTCTTGCCGGGCAGGCCCTTCGAGCCGCCCCGGGCCGGAATGATGGCGATCACCCGATCGGCCGCACCCCGACTCTCCATGCTCATGCGCTTGCTTCCTCCAGTTGCGGCAGGCGGGTCGCGAGTGCCTCGGCAACCGCGAAGCCGGTATCGTCACGCACGTCTACCAGCGCCCAGGTCTGGTCGACGACTTCGAAGCCGACGGCGTCGCCGAGCCGGCGACCGTCCTCGAACAGATGCGGGCGGGCGGCCAGGGCGAGCCCGACCATCTCCTGGAAATACACGGCGTCGCGGCCGTCGCCGCCTTCGGAGAGCGCCAGGATCTCGCCGTCGGCCGTGCGGCGCCACAGGTTGGCGGTGAAGCGTCGGACACAGACGACGCTGTCCAGGTGGTCGCGCGCTGCAAGGTTGTCGGCGGTGCGTCGGATCAGGCCCTTCGGGCGGAACGGGTGGGTCGGCTCCAGCACCACGACGATATCGGCGCCGTGGCTGCGGGCGACCTCGGCGAGGGCGGCCACGTAGCTTTCGGCCGATCGGGCGTGGGCGACGACCCGGCCGCCGAAGGCGTCCGCCATCTCCCGGATGCGGGCGTCGTCGGTGGTCACCACCACGTCGGAATCGGGCAGGTCCGCGACCGCGGCGTCCAGCGTACGCTCCAGGCTCGACCGGCCCTGGATCGGTGCCAGCAGGCGCGGCGTGCTGCGGGCCGCCGACAACACCGGAATGATGACCAGCGGCGCGCTCACGACACGCCTCCGGTCCGGATCACCTCGATGACCTCGGCCACGCGCTTGGCCCGGCCTTCGTCGCGGCCCTGGTGGATGCCGTGCTGGTGGTAGGCGCGCATCCCCGGTTCGTAGACGATGTCGTAGCCGGCGGCGATCATGCGCTTGCCCCATTCGCGATCCTCGACACCGCGGATCTTCTCGTCGAACGGCTGGTCGCGCCAGATCGACTTTCGGATGGCGGAGTTCGCGTTGTGGAAGAAGTAGTCGAGACGCTGGCGGACCCGTTCGTCGCGGAACGTCGTCCATAAGTCGCGGCGGTCGATCGCGCTGGTGTCGGGCAGCGGCTCCTGGCGGCCATACACGCCGCACACCCGCGGGTCGCCCTCGGGGCCGAGATGCGCATAGGCGTAGTCGGCCCATAGCTCGTCGACCGGCACGCAGTGCGACGACAGCAGCACCACCACGTCGTGCCTGGCGGCCTCGATGCCGATGTTGAGGGCACGGCCGTAGGAGAACTGCTCGCGGGTGATGCTGGTCAGCGTGCAGCCATGGGCCTCCGCGACCTCGACCGTGCCGTCGGTCGAGTCGTTGTCGACCAGGACCACGTCGATGTCGGGCAGGCGCTGACGCCGGATCGCGGTCAGGCAGCGGCCGATCCAGTAGCGCTCGTTCTTGGCGCGCAGCACGACGCTGATCATGGTTCGCCTCCCGCCGCGGATCCGGCCGGCGGGACGTCCACCGGGTCTTCGGAGATCATGCCGAAATCGACGGCCATTCCCTCGGCAAGGGCGTACATGGTGCGCCGGCCGATCATGGCAACACGGTGCTCGGCGCCGATGCCGGTTCCACCCGTCACCTCGGCCAGGTCGGCCTCGCTCAGCACCGCGCCGGCCGCGACCGGCCGTGCCGTCACCAGGGTGCGTCGGCCGCGCCGCAGAAGGTCCAGCCTGGCCACCGGCGAGGGTTTGAAGAGCAGGTCGCCCGGCAGCGCCAGACGGCGCAGCCTGTCGAAGGCATCCAGGTCGGTGCACAGGAAGGCCGCGCGCACGCCGTCGGACAGCAGCGGCGGCTCGGCCATGTGGTCGGCCGGGACGACCACGTGATAGTGCGCCGCCACCTGGGTGAGCGGTTCCGCGGTCGCCTCGTCGACGGTTTCGACGGTCAGACCGGGAGCGTCCGCCGTCAGCAGGATGCGGCGCATGGCCGGCGTCCCCGTCACGCCGCTCGCATCGCGGCGCGGACGGCATCCATGTCGAGTGCTCCCGGGAGGGCCTTGCCGAAGGCGATGACCGCCTGGTCGAGGTTCATGCCTAGGCCGTTCCGGGTCGCGAGTCCGCGCGCCGTCGCTGCCGCCACCAGCGGCGTGACGTCGGGTTGGTAGATCACGTCGTAGACCGCCGCCGAGGCGGGCAGCGCCGCCAGCGCGGCCGCGTCCAGCGGCGATCCGGCCGGGCCGTCCTTGTGGCCGACCGAGGTCGCGTTCACCACCAGGTCGATCTTGCTGGTCACGTCGGCGCCGACCGGCCAGCCGGCGACCAGCGTCCCCAGCTTCGCGGCGACGGTCTCGGCGGTGGCGCTGGACCGGTTGGCGACCGTCAACTCGGTGACGCGACCCGACAGGAACGCCGCAACCGCGAGGCCGGCACCACCGAGCCCCAGGACCAGTGCCCGTCGGGTCATCAGGGCGTTGGCGCCGCCGACCAGCTCCTCGATCTGCGACAAGGCGCCGGCGCCGTCGGTGTTGGCGCCGACCAGGGCGTCGCCGTCGCGGTAGATCGCATTGACCGCGCCGATCCGCGCCGCCTCCGGCTCGACCCGGTCGAGCAGCGTCGCCAGTGCCTGCTTGTGCGGGACCGCGACCGCCCCGCCGACGAACCGCGGGTCGGCCTTCAGGGCGGCGACCACCGCCGGCAGATCCTCGGCGGTCACGTCCATCGGGTGCATGACCGCGTCGATGCCGGCGGCCTTGAAGGCGGCATTCCACAGCACCGGCGAGCGCGCGCCCTTGGACGGCGACGCCCCCAGGATCGCGGCATAGCGCCCGGTTGCGATGGCGACCGGGTTGCCGATCGGCCCGGCGAAGGGGACGGGGCCGGACATGATCAGGCGTCCACCGTCCGGCCGATCGCCTCGGCCACCGGCCGGCAGGCCTTCATGATGTCGTCGAACTGCTCGAGGCTCGAGCACTGCAGCGGGTCGACCGCGGCGTTCACCGGGTCCGGGTGGACCTCCAGCATCAGGCCGTCGGCGCCGGCGGCGATCGACGCCAGCATCATCGACTTCACCCAGGGCTGCCAGAAGGTGGCGTGGCTGGGGTCCGACATGATCGGCAGGTGGGTGGCCTCCTGGGCCGCCGGGATCACCTGCAGGTCGATCAGGAAGCGCGAGGTGGCGCGATGGGTATGCGGTGCCACCACGCCGCGCTCGCACAGCACGATCTTGGTCGGCTGGTTCAGCCGGTCGTGCTCCAGCGCGATGTACTCGGCAGCCATCAGCCAGTCCCGCAGGCTGTTGCCGAAGCCGCGCTTCAGCATGACCGGCATGCCGGTCTTCCCGACCTCGGTCAGCAGCGGGTAGTTCTGCATGTTGCGAGTGCCGATCTGCAGCATGTCGCAGTTCTTCGCGATCAGATCGATCTTCGAGATTTCCATCACCTCGGTGACGATCGGCAGCCCGGTCTCCTGCTTGGCGACCTGCAGCCACTTCAGGCCGTCCTCGCGCGGCTCGAAGAACTTCGGCGAGCGGTACGGGAAGGTCAGCGGCTTGAACGCGCCGCCGCGCAGGAAGTGGGCACCGGCCTTCTTCACGCCGATCGCGGTCTTCACGATCAGCTCCTCGTTCTCGACGGTATTCGGGCCGGCCATCACCGGGACCAGCTTGCCGCCGAACTCGATGCCGCCGCATTCGAAGGTGGTGCGATGGTCGGGGCGCTTCTTGGCGACCAGCGGGATCTTGTTCTGGAGGTCCTCCTCCGTCAGGTCCTTGCCCGGAAATTTGTTGTCGACGCCCATGTTGCTTCCGGTCATTGCCGAGTCCTCTAAGCCGCGTAATCCCTCTGGAAGGTTCGCAGTCTTATCGCGGCGGCGGCGGGGTCGCAATGCGTAACGCCGCCTCGGCGCCGTACCGGGTCAGCACATCGCGGGTGTCGTCCGGCACGAATCCGAGTGCCGCCGCGCCCGACGGATCGATCACCGGCGAGGCGTGCGACGCCGGCCGGAAGTCGAGCCGGCACTGCGCGCCGAACCCGGCGGCGATTGCCTCGACCGCGTCGCGCACGGGGATTGGCGACCGGGCGGCCAGCGAAATCGCGTGGAAGCCGGACGGGCGCGCGACCAGGAGGTGGCGAACGAACCCGGCGACGGTGTCGGCGTGGACCACCGCGTTGTAGGCGCCGTCCGGATTGAAGACGGTTATCGTCTCGCCGGCCGCCAGCCGGCTCGCGACGGTCGCCGGGAAGTTGCCGTGGCAGCCGGGGCCGATCGCGGCCGGCAGTCGCAGCGCCACCGCCCAGGGCAGGGAGCGGTCGGCCACCGCGGCCGCGATCATCCGCTCGGCCGCGAGCTTGGAGTGGCCGTAGGGGGTGTCGGGGTCGGGCGGTGTGGCGTCGTCGATCACCGCGACCGCCGGTCGGCCGATCGCCGACTGCGACGACATGTAGATCAGCGGGGCCGCACAACGGGCGGCCAGGTCGACCGCATTGCGGATCAGCGCCACGTTGGTGGCGATCAGCAGGTCCGGATCCGCCAGGCGGGACGGTAACGCGGCGGCGCAGTCGATCACCGAGTCGACCCGCAGACCGGCGGGTGCCGGCTGCCGGCCGTCCCAGGCGGCGGCGCGCACGCGACGGTCCAGCCCCGGCGGCGGCATCCGGCCGAATGCGGCGACCCGGCGGCCGGCGACCGCCAGCCCGGCGGCGATCCGGGCGCCCAGGAAGCCGCCGGCGCCGGTGATGCAGGTTTCGACGAGGCGGTCAGCGGTTCGATAGTCGGCCATGGCGGCGCCTGGAATGGGATTGCCTTGATCGCAAGCGGCTTCGTCCCCTATAGCACGAGCGCCGCCTGCTGGACCGGCGGAAGGAGCGTGCCGCCCCATGTCCGACGTCTGTCCCCTGTGTGAATCCGAGCGGGCTCCGGTCGTGTACGAGACCGAGGCCCAGATGTTCTGGGTGGTCGCCGATCCCGCCCTGGTCGACCGATTCGCGCCGGTACGGCTGCGGCAGTGCGCGGCCTGCGGGCACGTGTTCAACCGCGAGCTGGACGACGCGACCATCGCCGAGATCTACCGGCGGCAGACTGCGACCAACCGGCCGGTGTCCGCGGACATGCACCGTCGCTACGACACGTTGATCGAATTCCTCGGCCGGGAGCGGCTGACCGGCAAGCGCATCCTGGAGGTCGGCGGCGGTACCGGCAGCCTGGCCCGGCTGTTGGCCGACCTCGGCGCGGCGGTGACGGTGGTCGAGCCGAACGACGATCTGCCGGCACTGCTGGGCGATCAGGCCGACCGCATCCGGGTGGTGAATGACTTCTTCGGTCCCGGTACCATCGACGAGACCTTCGACGGCGTGATCTGCCGGCAGGTCGTCGAGCACATCGCCGACGTGAGACCGTTCGTGCGGGCGCTCGGGGCCGCCGTCGCGCCGGACGGCTTCGCCTATGTCGAAGTGCCGACCATGGAGTTCATCGCCGCCAGCGGTGCCTACATGGAGGTGCATGTCCAGCACCTGCATTACCTGGACGACGCGGCACGCCGGCGGCTGTTGGCGGATGCGGGCCTGGTGGTGACAGCTACCCACGACATCCTGCAGGGCCATGACGTCGGTATCCTTGCCCGGCCGGGCCGGGTGCGGTTGCCGGATGTGAACCCGGTACCGAGCCGGGTCGACCGGGTGGGCGAGCGCCGGCAGGCCCACGAGAGTTTCCTGGCGGCCTTCGACGGGCAGCCGGCGCGCACCGCGGTCTACGGCGCGACATCGCAGGGCGTGACGTTCTTCAACCTGTTCGCCGACGGCTCGGCCCCGACCCGGTTCATCGACGACAATCCGGACTATGTCGGCCGCCTGACCTACGGCCGCGGCGGCTCCGCGACGATCCATGCGCGCAGCGCCGGCCTGCTGGCCGAGATCGACCACGTGTTCGTCGGCGCCTACCACCACCAGCCGGCGATCGCCGGCAAGCTGGCGCAGGACGGGTTCCGCGGTGCCGTCTGGTCGACGGATCCGCGCCGGCCGACGATCGAGCGCGTACGCTGACGCCCCCATCGCGGACCCCTCCCGCGGAGACGAGGACCATCGCCATGACCGAGACCGCCGTCCCCGTCGCCCCCGACCTGTGGACCACCGCCGTGGTCGACGCCGGCGGACGCTACGGGCTGCATCCCTCCTGGCGGGGCTTCGAGGCGCCGCTCGACTACCGCATGTTCGAGCCGGAGCCGGTCGAGGCGGCGCGTCTGGCGGCGAAATACGCGGCCCGCAAGGACGTCACGGTGCTGGCGGAGGCGCTGGGCGCGGTCCCGGACAGCACCATCGACCTGTTCCTCACCGCGCACCGCGGCTATGTCGGGGCGACCAAGCCGAATCCCGACAGTCTGTGGTTCAGCGACGTTCGTCCTGACGAGGGCACGGTCGAGGGCACGATCACGGTGCCGGCGACGACGCTCGACGCGTATCTCGCCGCCACCGGCGCCCGCGCGGACTTCCTGAAGATCGACGTGGAGGGTCACGAGCTGGCGGTGCTGGAGGGCGGGGCGCGGACCCTCGACGGGGTCCTGGCGCTGCGCGTCGAGGTGCAGTTCGACGACAGCTTCGAGACCCAGACCGCCTCGGCGATCTTCAGGCACCTGATCGACGGATTGGGCTTCCGGCTCATGCGGCTCGACTACGACGGCCGCGGCCAGCCGCTGAGCTACCTGACGGTCGACGGGAATTTCGGGGCGCTGTGCGGGTGCGACGCGGTGTTCGTCCGCAAGCCGCCGTCGATCGAGGCCTGGGGCGGTGACGCCGCGGCCGCGGCCCTGCTCAAGCTGGCGGCATTCTCGCTGCGCAACGGCACGCCGGACTACGCCGTGGTGTGCCTGGAGCGGCTGCAGGCGATGGGCTGGCGGCCGGCCGGGCCGGAGCCGGCGGTCCGTCGCTACGTTCGCAAGCTCTTCATTCTGGCGGCCGGCCGGCTGCGGGCGCAGTCGGGCGAGCTTTACGAGCGTGCGGCCCGCGATTATCAACGGTTCTTCGATGCCGAGATGCCGGCCCGGCACGAGATCTTCGAAAGCGACTGGCTGAACCCGGCCTGACGATCGAGGACCCGGAGGGCCGGGGCCGGACGATCGGGGACATGGAGCCAAGATGACGACCGCCGAGCCGCATCGACCGTGCCTCTACGCGATTTACGACCTCAGCCGCGCGCCGGTCACCTTCGACGTCATGAATTTCTTCGCGTTCGCGCACATCTGGTCGCAGCGCGCCGGGTTCTCCGGCTATCACGTGATCTTCGTGATGGCCGAGGGGGCGGAGTTCCGGAGCCTGACCCCGAAGGACCTGACGCTTCCCTACGACGAGAAGATCTGGCGGCTGTGGCACGTCCTGATGCCGCATGCCGGAATTGCCAGGAACTGCATCGGGGTCAGCTTCCTGCGGGAGCGCAAGGAGCTGGCGCAGCTCATGCGCGCCATCCACCCGATGCAGATCATTCCGCCGGACTACACGCTCGAAAAGCCGAACCAGCTGATCATGCTCAGCCAGGTGTTCCAGCTCAAGCCGACCGCCGAGGAGATGGAGGTGTTCGCGCCGACGGCGTCGGCGGTGGAACGCGTGACCGGATGGCTGTCGCAGCGGGTTCCCGGCGGTCGCCCGGTCGCCATTACGCTGCGGACCTCGCGGGCCGAGCCGGCCCGCAACTCGCGCCTCGAAGAGTGGCTGGCGGCCGCGGAGGTCATGCGGGAGCGTGGCTTCGATCCGGTCATCGTGCCGGACACCGACCTGGTGACGGGCGGCTACGACATGTCGCTCTTCGGGGACCTGCCGGTGTTCTCGATCGGGTCGGTTGACCTCGACTTGCGTCTGGCTATGTTCCGCTGCGCCACCCTCAGCATCGCGGACAACGGTGGCCCCGCGTTCCTCAGCTATTTCATGGGCGGATCGACGATGTTGTGCTTCCTGCCGGTGGAGAAGTTGCCGGAGGTCGTGGGGCTCGGACGCGTCGGGCGGATGGCGGAACTGCTGGGCGTCGTCGAGGGCGAGAGCTTTCCGCACGCGACCCCGCTGCGCCGCTTCGTGTGGCGGCCGGACCGGCGCGAGGTGATCCTGGAAGAGTTCGAGAAGGCGGTCGCCGCTTTGGAAACGCAAGCCGCGGACGGTGAATAATCGTGATTTCCGGGACTAACGCGGCGATTCTGTTCGAGCCGACCTCCTACGATATCCAGGTCGCGAAAGTGATGGGCCGGAACGTCGCCGGGGCGACGTTCCTCGAGGGTTTCGTCAGGCATGCCGAGGTCGATCGCTACGTCGGCTTGACCATCGGCAACGACGCGGGCGGGATCTTTCGACGCCGGATCGCCCAGATCACCGAAGGCGACCCGGCGCGGTCGGCACGGCGCGTCGACACGCTCGCGCCGAACTCGCTGGAAGCCCTGGCGTCGGTGGGGGCCCTCTACCTCCCGGACCCGCAGATCGCACGGTTCGCCGAGGACCGTCGCCGCCTCGACCAGCGCGCCTACAGCCTGTGCGGCATTACCCACACGATCTCCAGCACCGGGGCCATGGCGCTCCTTTGCGACGTACTGACGGCCCCGGTCCAGGCCTGGGATGCCATCATCTTCACGTCCAAGTCCGTGCGGGATGCCGGACTGCGGCAGATCGAGCACCACGCCGACTACCTCGAGCAGCGCATCGGCGCCCGGCCGGTCAACCCGATCCAGACGCCGATCATACCGCTCGGCGTCGATGTCGCGCGGTTCGACCGGCTGAGCCGCGACGGCGCGGCCCGATCGTCCTTGCGGAACCGTATCGGCGCCGCCGACGAGGACGTCGTTCTGCTGTTCTTCGGGCGCCTGGTGTTCCACGCGAAGGCCCATCCGGTCCCGATGTATCTCGGCCTGGAGCGCGCGGCACGGCGGCTCGCCGCCAAGGGTGTCCGTCTACATCTGGTCCAGACCGGCCATTTCCCGAATCAGGCGGCCGAGGATTCCTATCGCGACGGTGCCGCGCAGTTCTGCAAGAGCGTCGCGGTGCACTTCCTCGACGGCTCGGATCCGGCGCTCGCCGACGCCAGTTGGGCGGCCGCCGATATCTTCGTGTCGCTGTCCGACAACATCCAGGAGAGCTTCGGCATCACGCCGGTCGAGGCGATGGCCGCCGGGCTGCCGTGTGTGGTGAGCGACTGGGACGGTTACCGCGACACGGTGGTCGACGGCGAGACTGGCATCCGGGTGCCGACGTGGATGCCGCCCGCGGGCACCGGCGCCGGTTTCGCCGACTCCTACGGGCGCGGGTCGATTACGTATGACCTGTACATCGGCTTCACGAGCCAGGCGACAGCGGTGGATGTCCCGGCATTCGCCGCCGCGGTCGAGGCGCTGGCCACCGATCCCGAACGTCGGCGCAGCATGGGCGAGGCCGGTCGTCGCCGGGCCCGCGAAGTCTATGACTGGTCGCGGCTGATCGGACAGTATCAGGCGCTCTGGGCAGACCTGGAGGCGCGTCGGCGCGCGGCGGCCGAGATCGCACCGTCGACGTGGACGGCGCGGAATTCGCGGCTGACCGACCCGTTCGACGTGTTCGCGGGGCATGCCAGCGTGACCGGCACGATCGATACGGAACTGCGCATCGACCCGGAGGGCCCGGCAGTGGCCGAGCTGCTGGCTCTGAAATGCAACACTTTCGCGGCCAACGCCCTGGTCGACGCGGACGGCATGATGGCGCTGGTGGAGGCCGTGCGTGGCGGCGCCGGCACGGTGCGGGCGTGTCTGGAGCGGATTCCGCCGGAGCAGCGCGTGCGCGCCGTGCGCACCTTGGGCTGGCTTCTGAAGTATGGCGTGCTCAACCTCGGGAATGGACGCGGGAACGGTTCGTGAATCAACAGGCTGTGAAATTTCGTCCGGGGTCGCAACCGACCCTCGAGCAGGTGGAACAGGCGCTGTCGGGCGCTCCCCGCGACCCGGACCTGCTGCGGCGGCGTGCGGAGTTTCGCCTGGAGGCCGGCGACCAGCACGGTGCGTTCGCGGACGTGAAGCAGGCGATGGCGAAGGCCGGGACGAACGCGAGTTCCAGCCTGCTGGCGGTGGCAGCCCGCTGTGCCCTGCTGTTCGGGCGCAACCAGGAGGCCGAGCAACTCGCCCGCCGCGGCCTCCGCCGGGCGTCCGGCGCCGACGCGCTCTACGGTGTTCTCGGCGGCGCCCTGCAGCGGCAGGGCAAGCTCGTCGACGCCGTCGCCGCCTACGATGCCGCCGTCAACCTGAACCCGTTCCGGCGTACCTATCGGATCGCGCTGGCGCAGGCCCTCGAGGCGAAGGGCGACAAGGCCCGCGCCGAGCGCGTCTACCGGCAGGCGCTGGCGACTGACGGCGATTTCGGCGACGCGGCGCTCAACCTCGCAAACCTGCTGCAGTCCAGCGAGCACTACGACGAGGCATTGCAGCTCTACCAGCGGTCCTCCGACCTGCTCGGGCTGAAGGCGCACATCCTGTCGAATGTCGGGGCGCTGCTGCGCAAGATGGGCCGCTACGACGACGCCCGGACGCAATACCGGATGGCCATGTGCCTGGCCCCGTCCGACAGCGGCGTCTACTACAACTGCGCCAATCTGTTCCGTGCCGAGGATCGGCTCGACCTCGCTGCCCGCACCTACCGGCGGGCGATCACCTGCCGGCCCGACAATGCCGAGCTGCATTGGAACCTCTCGCTGGCGCTGCTGGCCGACGGTCGGCTCAAGGAGGGCTTCGACGAGTACGAGTGGCGCTGGAAATACGACAGCTTCCCGTCGAAGCGCCGGGATTTCCCGCAGCCGCTCTGGGATGGCGAGCCGTTCGACGGACGCACGTTGCTGCTGCATACCGAGCAGGGGATCGGCGACGTGCTGCAGTTCCTGCGGTTCCTGCCGATGATCGTCGAGCGCAAGGGCGGAACCGGACGGATCGTGCTGGAATGCCACGGGCCGCTGATGTCGCTGCTGGCGGGCTTTCCGGGCATCGACGCCATGATCGAGAGGTTCGCGCCGCCGCCGGCGGCGGACCTGCAACTGCCGCTGCTGTCGGCGGCCCGGGTTCTTGGAATCGACACCCTTGAGCTGCTGCCGAACGCGGTGCCGTATCTGCCGATCCCGGACGGGCCCGACCTGCCGGTCCCGGAGATCGATCCGGCGCGCCTGAACGTCGGTTTCGTGTTCGGCGGCAATCCGCAGTTCCCGAACGACCGTAGCCGCTCGACCCGCCTCGAATCGTGGGTGCCGCTGTTCGGCCTCGACGGCGTCAAGTTCTTCAGCCTGCAGAAGGGCGACCGCGAGCCGGAGGTCGAGAACGCACCGGCCTCGGTGGTCCGGCTCAACGAGCGGCTGACCAGCTTCCGCGACACCGCGGTCGCGATGGGCAAGCTCGATCTGGTGATCACCACCTGCACCTCGGTCGCGCATCTCGCCGGGGCATTGGGACGGCCGTTCTGGGTGGTCCTGTCGCGCAACGCCGACTGGCGCTGGCTGGTCGGCCGGGAGGACAGCCCCTGGTACCCCAGCGCGCGACTGTTCCGCCAGTCCGTGCCGGGCGACTGGGACGGGGTGTTCGCCAGGGTCCAGGCTGCTCTGCAGGACGAGGTGTCGTCCCGGAGCCGGGGGGGCGGTCCCCGCCCGTGACCCGCACCGCCCTTCTGGCTTGGGAGTTGGGTGACGGGCTGGGCCATGTGACCCGGCTGCTGCGGATCGCCGAGCGGCTTCGCGACGCCGGCGTGCGGTGCCGATTCGCGGTACGGAATCTCGAAGTGGCGGGCCGGGTCGCACAGTCGGCCGGCTTCGACGTCCTGCAGGCGCCGCTCGCCCGGGTGGAGTCGATCCGCGGCCCGGACGGCCCGCATCCGGTCTCGGTCGGCGACATCCTGGGGGCGATCGGCTTCGGCGCGACCGAACGCCTGGCGGCGATCGTCGGTGCCTGGCACGTGCTGTTCGAGACCACGGCGCCCGACCTCGTCGTCACCGACTACTCGCCGACCGCCAACCTTGCGCTGTACGGCGGGCCGGTGCCGTGGATACCCATCGGCGATGGATTCACGCTGCCACCCTACGAGACCGGGCAGTTCCTGCCGTTCCGCGATGCCCGGCCGGCCTATGACGACGAGCGCATGCGCGGGGTTGTTGCCCGTATCCAGGCGGACCGGGCCCGGCCGGCTCCGGTCCGCCTGCCGCTGCTGTTCGAGGGCAGCGCCCGTTTCGTCGTCACCCTGCCGGAACTGGACCCCTGGGGACAATCGCGGTCGGTTCCGGCGACCGGGCCGATCGACCCGCCGCCACGTCCGGTCGACTCGATGCCTGACGAGGCGTATTTCGGCTATCTGTCGGCCTCCTACCGGTTCACCGAGCGGGTGCTCGAGGGGTTGCTGGCGAGTGGCCGGCCCGGGTCGGTCTACCTGCGCGACTCGACCGCCGGGACGCGGGACGACTGGCGGCGCCGGGGGCTCAATGTCTGGGAGACTCCGCAGAATCTGCGCGCCATGGCCGAACGCGCGGCGGTGATCGTTCATCATGGCGGGGTCGGGACTGCCGAACAGGCCCTCGGTCTCGGCCGGCCGCAGCTTCTGCTGCCGCGGCACTACGAGCAGGCGTCGAACGCCGGCAGCCTGGGGCGCCTGGGCGTCGCGGCCGCCCTCAGGACCGGTGGCCGGTTCAGCGTAGAGGATGTCGGGCGTGCGCTGGAAACGGCAGCGAACGGCGAAAAGTTGCCGGCACAGGCCCGCTCCATGGCCCTCGAGCTCGCGGCGCGGCCGACGGACGCATTGGATGTTGTCACCCGGGCCTGCCTCGATCTACTCTCGGCGCGCTGACCGCCGTTCGGGCTGTTGGTGAGCACGTCTGGTGCGATGTGGCAAAAGTGTCACAGGGACTTCACCGGTTGCCACTAACGTCCACTGCCTACGAACTTTTCCTCTTACGCCGCTTGCGCCTGCCGGATGACCTGCTGTAAAACCGTGTCGTCCTCCCTGGTAGCTGCTGGCGCTGTTGCGTGAGAACGCGGTCTGACAGGGGAGGGTGGTGATCGTTCTTGACGATCAGCATCGTTCTGACGCACACACGCTCTGTAGGGAGTCTAGGAGTTACAACGATGGCTAACATTACTGGCACGACCTCTAGCGAGTCGCTCACCGGTACCGCCAGCAGCGACGTTATTTCTGCGCTGGCGGGTTCCGACACGATCTCTGCACTGGACGCCGCCGATCTGGTTTATGGCAACCAGGGCGCCGATCTGATCATCGGCGCCGGTGGTGCGGATACGATCTACGGCGGCCAGGACGGCGATACCGTCTCGGCTGACGACGGTCTCGACTTGGTCTACGGCAACCTCGGCAACGACACTCTTCTCGGCGCGGCCGACGCCGACACTCTGTATGGTGGTCAGGGCAATGACGTTCTCAGCGGTGGCGCTGGCAGCGACTTGCTCTTCGGCAACCTTGGCAACGACACGCTGGTCGGCGGGGCTGGCTCCGACGTCCTGAGTGGCGGCGCGGGCAATGACTCGCTCAGCAACTCGTCGGGCGCGTCCACCATCTTCGGCGGTTCCGGCAATGACACGGTCGTGGCGAATGCCGCGAGCGGCGCGGGCCTGATCTACGGCAACCAGGGTGCTGACGTTCTGACGGGCGGCGCGCTGGCTGACACCATCTTTGGCGGTCAGGACAACGACACCGTTTCGGGTGCCGCTGGCAATGACGTCATCTACGGCAACCTCGGCATCGACTCGCTGCTGGGCGGTGCCGGCGCTGATCTCGCTTATGGCGGTCAGGGCAACGACATCCTGTCCGGTGGCGTCGGCGCCGACACGCTGTACGGTAACCTTGGTGACGACAGCATTGTCGCGGCCAGCGGTGCCGACCTGGCGATCGGTGGTGACGGCAACGACACGTTCGCTGGCGGCGACGACAACGACACGCTTTCGGGCGGTTCGGGTGCCGACGTCATCAACGGCAACTCCGGTGCTGACCTGCTGTATGGCGGTGACGGAAACGACCTGCTGACCGGTGGTACCGGTGCCGATACCCTGTTCGGTGGTGACGGCATCGATACGATGGTTGGTGGCGGCCTCGGAAGCTTCGCCGATCTGCTCTATGGCGGCGGCGGCAACGACGTCATGTCTGGTGATGACGGCGCCGACGTCCTGTACGGCGATGACGGCAACGACGCCATGACTGGTGGTACCGGTCAGGACACGTTGTTCGGTGGTGCCGGCAACGACACCATCGTCGGTACGGCAGCGGTCACCGGTGGTGACGTGATGTCGGGCGGTGACGGTAACGACTCGCTGGTCGCTGGTGCGGCCACGGGCGGTGCCGATACGATGTTCGGTGGTGCCGGCAACGACCTGTTTGCTTTCGCCACGGCCAACATCGTTGCCTTCTCGGCAGCGCCGTCGACGGCCCACGTGATCAGCGACTTCTCACGTGGTTCGGACAAGATCGACCTGCTGTTCATGACTGGCACACCGGCGGTCACGAGCGGCACGACCTTCGGCACGACGAACAGCATCGTGTACGAGACTGGTATCCTCCACATCCACGGTGGGGCCAACCTGTACCTGACCATCAACATCACCGGTGTCTCGGTGGTGGACGTGAACGACTTCGAGTTCCTCTGATACTGGAACTTCGAATATCCTTGGAGGGGCGCTCTACGAGCGCCCCTCTTTCTTTTCGAACAGCGTTGCGTTGCGCTTTCCAGCACTGACACCGCACGGCTCTGAAAATGCCTGCCGCTGATCCATTGAAACGTGCCCGGAACCTGTTGCAGGCGGGTGCGGTTTCCGAGGCGTGGCATCCCGTCCGATGTGCCCTCACCCTGGAGCCGTCATCCAGCCCCGGCCTGACTCTAGCCGGGCAGATCGCTGTCCGGCGCAATGCCTCCGCCACCGCGGTGCGGTATTTCGCCCGGGCCGCTCAGGCCAACCGTCACGCCGACAACCGCGTCCTGCTGAACCTCGCCCGCGCCCAGCAGATGGCAGGACAGCTAGAGCCGGCCATCGGCACCGCCCGTCGCGCCGCGCAGTTGCTTCCGGACGACGTCCAGGTCAGAGGCTTTCTGGCCCTGCTCCTCCTGACGGCCGGGCGCACCTCCGAGGGCGCCGCCGCACTGCATCCGGGCGACGAAAACCGCATCGACGGCAAACTGGCGCTCAGGCTGGGCGACCGGCTGAAGGCCGAACCTCCATTCGCCGATCTGTCCCTGCGCCTTCTGTCGCGCGCGCTGACCGAACCGAGCCCCCGGATCGCGGAGGCTCTCGCCGCTCTCGCCGCTGGATTTCCAACCGGCGATCCGCGGCAGTTCGCGACCGCCCGGCGGGCGCTGATCCTGTCGCCGGCGGAGGCCCCGGCAATGGACGCGATCGCCGCGGCGTTCGCCGCGCTCGGAAAACCCGCGTATCAGGCCAACTGGGTCTGGCGGTCCTGGGTCATCGACCCTGACGATCCGCGTCGGCTCGGTCGGGCGGCGAAACTGACTTTCGAAGCCCGGAAGTGGCGCCACGCCCTGGCCGCCAACACCGAGCTCCTGAGGCTCCGGCCGGGCGTTGCCATGGTCGTTGAGCGACTCTGCGAGTTGTATATTCAGACGAAGGACCGCCCGGGTGGCTTGGCATTCGGCCGGTCGCAGCTGGTGTCCGAACCCGACGATCCGCGGATCTGGAACGCCATTGCCGGCCTGTTCAAGAGCGTAGAGGCGTATGATGAGACGGCAGAGCTATGGCCGGAGATCATTCGTCGGTTTTCGTATCATCATTCCTTGCACTACAACTATGCGCTGTTTTTGGATGAGCAAAATCTGCTGGAGCAATCGGCCAGACGGGCCCGCGCCTCGCTGCTCCTGAAGCCGGACTACGTCTACGGTAGCAACCATCTGTCCCTTGTCGAGCACCGCCTGCATCGGCTGCGCACCGCCGAACGCTATGCGAGATGGACGCTCGCGGTCGATCCGGCCTACGCCAACGCATACATGAACCTCGGGAATTTCCTGCGCGCCGCCGGCAACTACGGACCAGCCATCGAGTGCTTTACCCGCGCGGCGCAGGTTTCGCAGGACGATCATCCGACGGCGGCTTCGAGTCGCTACAACGCCGGGATGCTGAAGATCGGCATCGGGGAACTCGAGGACGGGTTCAGGTTGATTCAGGCCAGATGGGCCACGGCGGAATTCCCGTCGCCGAAGCGTCCCTTCCGGCAGAGGATCTGGCCCGGGCCGCATGCGGCGCCGGGCGCCAGTCTGCTTCTCTACATGGAGCAGGGGCTGGGCGACGAGGTCATGATGTCCTGGTATCTGCCGCTGGTCCGGCGGGGAGTCCGCCGGCTGGTCGTGGAGTGCGACCATCGGTTGACTGACATGTTCTCGCGTACCTATGAGGGAATCGAGTTCGTTCCGGCGGTGAAGAGCGGGCACCCGACGGCGCACGATCCGGATATCGCGTTCAAGGTCCCGTCCTTCCATGTCCCGCAATACTACGTGGCGGAAATCAAGCGGCTGATTCGCGACAACTGGGATTGGGCACACCGCGGCGGCACCCGGTTTCCGTCTCGGCTGGCCATGGCGCCGGAGCGTGCCGATCATTGGCGACGCTGGCTCGCGGACCGCTTTCCGGACCGTCCCCGGATCGCGGTTTCCTGGCGCAGCCGGCTGCGGAACCGGGATCGCGACAGGCAGTATCTGGAAATCGACCAGATCGCCTCGGTGATCCCACCGGGGGCGGCCGTGATCAATCTGCAGTATTCCTCCACCGACGACGAGATCGCCGAATTCCAGGCCATCGGCCGCCGGCGCGGCTTTGACGTGGTGACCCCCGATGGTGTCGATCTGACCAACGACCTGGAGGACATCCTCACGATCCTGCAGGAGGTCGACGTGGCGGTGACGCCCCTGATCTCGCTCGCTTGGATGGCGGGTGCGATGGGCTGTCCTGCCTATGTCTTCCGGACGTCGTCGGAACACCAGATCTGGCACCAGATGGGGACGCCGTTCCTGCCCTGGGTACCCAGCCTCAAGCTCTTCTTCCGGAATCCCGCGGAACCCTGGGAGCCGACGGTCGCCGATGTCCGGCAGTCGCTTGCCGACTTCCTCCAATCGCACCGGCCCGGGACGATTGATCGGTGTCCGGTCGCAGGTGGCCGAGGTTGACCTCCGACCCGGTTCGGGGGATTTGTGCCAGAATGCCGATGCAGCCGGCCGCGTCCTGGTCGGCGAGCGAGAGCCGGACAAGAGGGAGACGCGAATGACGGCGGTGCGGCGGAAGTGGCGCGTGGGAGTGCTCGGCTGCGGACGGGTGTCGGCGCGCTACAGGGAGGTTCTCGGACAGGAACTCGCCGATCGGGTCGAGGTGGTGGTCGCTGCCGACCTTGATGCACGGAAGGCCGCCTCCTTTGCCGAGGTGGCCGGCGGGAAGCCGGTGACGAGCATCGACGAGTTGATCGCCGCGCGGCCCGACCTGGTCTGCGTGTGCACCGAATCGGGCAATCACGCCGCCCATGCACTTCGGCTGATCGATGCCGGACTGAACATCGTGGTCGAGAAACCGGTGGCCCTGAGACCCGAGGACGCGGAACGCATGCGGGACTCGGCCATTGCGAAAGGCGTCATGTGCGCCGTGGTCAAGCAGAACCGCTACAATCCGGCCATGCGGTTCCTGCGGGCGATGGTCGATGAGGGACGGATCGGTCGCCTGGTCACAGCCGGTATCCGGGTTCACTGGTGTCGCCACCAGGACTACTACGACGATCCCTGGCACGGCCGCTGGGCGATGGACGGCGGGGTCCTGGCCCAGCAGGCGATCCATCATGTCGACGCGCTGCAATGGCTGGGGGGCCCGATCGCGGAGGTTTGCGCCGCCGGCTCCGCGATCCTGAACCGGCTGGAGGCCGAGGACACGGCGGTCGCTCTGGTTCGTTTCAAGTCCGGCGCCCTCGGAACCATCGAGGCGACCACCTCGGCACGGGACGACGATTTCGAGGCATCCCTGCATCTGGTCGGTGAGCAGGCTATGGCCAAGGTCGGCGGGCGCGCGCTCAACAAGCTCGAATTCTGGCGGCCGGTAGAGCCGCGCCAGGGTGACGAGCGCGCGGTCGAGACGTTCAGCCAGGAAGTGCCGACCAGCTACGGCCTCGGACACGGGCCGCTTCTCGGCGAGGTCCTCGATGCGCTGGAGAATGGCACTCCGCCGCCGATCGGCGTTGACGAGGCCATGGGGTCACTTCGGCTCGTGCATGCGCTCTATGCCAGCATGGAGGTCGGCGGCTGGGTGGCCATGGACGACCTCCCGACGTCCAGCCGTCTCGGTATCCACAGCCCCGAGTCGCCATGACCCTGCTCGGCCAGTTGGCGGTCGCAGGCGACGGACCGGACGTCAACGCCCTGCTCGACGCCGGCCGGGTCGCCTGGTCGCAGGGTCGGCGGGATGACGCGATCCGTCGTTGGCGGCTGGCGTCCGCTACCGACCCGGGATTGGTGGCTCCGTACGCCAATCTAGCCGGCTCTGGGGCCGGGCGAGGAAGCCTGTGGGTCGAGAACGCCGTGGAGACATTGGCGTGCGACGATCCGGTGATCTTCAAGAACCTCGGGGTCCTGGCGCTGCGGCGCGGGTCGAGGGCGCGGGCGATGCAGGCGTTCCGGCGCGCGTTGGTCCTCGCGCCTGACCGGGCCTCGACCCACGAAGCCTTCGCAAAGATGCCGGCACCGGGGGACGGGCAGAGCGATGCGCTGTCCTGGGCCGTTCGTGCGGCGTTGTTGCGCCCGGACGACGATCGTTCCTGGCTGCGCCTCCTGGGCGCGCTGGTCGGTGCCGAACGCGTGGCCGAGGCGGCCCGGTGGGTGGGGGCGATCGCGATACCAGCGCCCGACTGGTCGACCGACCTGCTCGATATCGCCTCGCAGGTCTGCGCTCGTGCGGGGCTGCACGACCACGCCCTGCGCGTGGTCGACCTGCTGATCGGTCGCCGGCCGCTGGCGGCGGTGCCGCGAATGGTCCGCGCGGTGCAGTCTCGCCGCGCCGGTGACAGGGAGCGGGCGGTGCGCGAGGCGCGGCGTGCCGTCCTGCTCGACCCCGGGAACTTCGATGCCCTGGGTACGTCGGGAACCGAACTCTGCCACGCTGAGAAATACCAGGCGTCGATCGTCCAGTTCGAGCGGGCCCTGATCGTCGCCCCCCGTTTGCGTACAGCGGTGATCGAGAACTACGCCGTCAGCCTGCAGAACACGGTGCGCGCCGAGGAGGGCGACGCCCTGCTGCGCGAGCAACTGGTCTGGCAGCCGGAGCGGGCAAAGAGCTACGTCAATCTCAGCTCGAGTGCCATGCGCTCCTCGAATCTGGAGGCGGCCGCACGGCTGGCGCGGCTCGCGACCGTCACCGACGACGGTTTCGCCGAGGGCCACTATCAGCTCGGCTTCGTGCGCCGCCATCAGGGGTGGGTCGCGGCGGCCCGGGAGCGGTTCGCACGGGCGATCTCGATCGACGCCAGGAAGCCCGACTACGCATTCGCCCAGTCGGTGCTTGAACTGGGCGACGGCGATCCCGTGCTGGGCGCCGCCAGTTACGAATCCCGATGGAACGTGCCGTCGTTCCCATCCTATCGATCCCGGGGCAGCGGCCGGGAACTGGACCTGCCGAGATGGCAGGGCGATGTCCGGCCGGACGATACGCTGGCCCTGTGGGGCGAGCAGGGGGTGGGCGACGAGCTCTGGTTCGCCGGCTATCTCGAATGGGCGCTCCAACGGGTCGGCCGGGTTCTCCTGGAGGTCACGCCGCATCTGGTCGATCTCATGTCGAGCACGTTCCCGATGGCCGAAGTGCTGCCGCGCGGCGAAGTGGCGACCGAATCGGCGATGGCCGCTGCGGACCTGCAGCTTCCCATGGGAAGTCTCCTGTCGCTGAGCGGCGGCGGCTCCCGGTCGGTACCGACCGGGTATCTGAAGGCAGCCGAGGCGCGCGCTGCGCAGCTTCGCGAGCGCTACACCGCCGGGCGCCCGGGCGTGCGAGTCGTCGGGCTGTCATGGCGGAGCGTGAAGCCGAGGCGCAAACTGTCCTTCGCGGCGCCCCTGGATGACTGGCAGCCGATCTTCGCATTGCCGGACACCGTGTTCGTCTCGCTGCAGTACGGGGCGGTCGAAGCCGAAGCCCGGCGCGTGCAGGAGCGGTTCGGGGTGCCGTTGATCGTGGATCCGGAGATCGACGCCCTGCGCAGCCTCGGCGACTTTGCGGCTCAGGTCGAGGCGACCGACACCGTCGTGTCGATCGCCAATTCGACCGTGGCCATGGCGCATGGGCTCGACAAGCCGATGCATGTGCTCTTGAAGATCGTCCAGGAAGACTGGCGGTACCATCGCCACCAGGAGACCACGCGCTGGCTTCCGACCGCCCGTTGCGTCTGGCAGACCAGCCCGGGGGACTGGTCGGGTCCGCTCGCCGACGTGGCCGCGCGTCTTCGCCAGGAGCAGTGAGCGCCTGCCGCGGCGTTCCGGTGCGCCCGGTTCAGGAACCGCCCGGAACCACCTTCGCGTCGACCATCTTCTGGGTCAGCAGGTTCGGCGCCGCCTGGTCGGCACCGTAGACCGGCACCGGGTGCGAGAGGCCGCCCTGCTTGAGCTCCTCTGCCATCTTCATCGCCTGCCAGATGATGTCGTCGATGTCGATGTACTTGTAGCTGCCGGCCCGGCCCATCGACACCACCCCGTCCGGCATGGCGTCGAAATACTGGTAGGCGCGCGCGATCTCGGACTTGATCGGCATCGGGTAGAGCTTGTTCTTGTGGCTCGGGATCTCGATGCCGATCAGGGTCGACGGCGCCTGGTGCTGGGTGAATTTCTTGTACTCGACGATCCTGGTATAGGGCTCGTCGCCGGCGTAGTAGGTAAAATAGGTCTTCTCGGGGAAGGCGTATTCGACCGGCAGGATGATGGTCATGAACTCGCGCCCGACATAAGGCAGCTCGCCAAAGGCGTAGTTCAGCAACATATCCGGCGAGACGGTGTTCACGATCAGGTCGTAGGCATGCCACTCGCCGGCGATCTGCACGCGCTTGTTCGGGATGTCGAAAGCCTCGATCTCGGTGCCGAGCTTGACCGTGGTTTCCGCGGTCGCGACCTCGAAGTAACGATCGTAGCCGTCGGGTGCCAGCGGATAGGCCGATATCGCGCTGTCCCAGCCCTCGCGCGGGCCGTCCTTGATCGCCACGCCCTTCGGCGACCAGCCGAAGTCGTCCAGCATGGCGTTGCTCGCGACCTGCCACATCTTACGCGAGTACTTGTCGACCATCTTGCCGTACAGGGTCTCGCCGACCGAGGAAATCCAGTACTGCTCGAAGTTCTTGGCGGCGGTCCAGCTGCGGAGTTCCTGGGCCTCGGCGATCTCGCTTTCGATCTCTTCGCGCTCGGGCATGCGCGGGATGTCGTCCTTGTGGATCGGGAAGGAGTAGTAGTTCCGGTCCGCCTCGACATAGGTGATGAATTCGTGATCGAGCTTGCGCAATGGCACGATGGCGTTGAGGTAGTCGAACAACTCCGGCATCGGCGTCAGCATGTGCCGTGGACCGAAGGTGAAGGGATGGCCGCCGCGCCAGTGGGTCTTGACGCCACCGCCGAGGAACGGCGCGCGTTCCACCAGGGTGACGTCCCAGCCGCCGATCAGTTGGATCTGGTGGGCCGCCGCGCAGCCGGCGAAGCCGCCGCCGATGATCAGTGCCTTCTTCATCCCGTTTCTCTCCTTGCCGGAAAGGCGTTGCCGCCCCGGCGGTCGTCCCATGGATCGATCGCATTCACGCCGGTCTGGCCGCGTCGAGGGCCGCACGTTCGGTCAGCCAGAGGTCGGCGTAGTCCACGTCCCGCCAATTCTCGAACCACGGCCCGCCGCGCGTGAAGTGCACCGCCGCAGGCGTGCCGCGCGCCGGCTTCGGCATGCTGCCCTCGAGCCAGTTCCACGTCGGCGGCACGGCACCGACCGCCGGGTCGGCGGCCCACTGCATGCGATGCAGGTAGGCGCCGCTCTGGGTGTTGACGACCTGCGGGGTCAGGCTCCGTGTCATCGGATGGCCGCAATTGAACAGCATCAGGCTCGACCAATTCTTGCGGGGGTAGGTGGTTTGGACGGCGCCATCCATTTTCGTCGCTTCGGTCGGTCGATGGTCGTGGTGGACGCACATGACGGCTTTCGATGGATCGGCGAGCGCCAGCAGTTCGGCGACATCGGCAAGCCACAGAAAGTCGCAGTCGCAGAACAGGGCCCACCCTTGATAGCCCGCAAGGTAGGGTGTAAGAAACCGCGTGTACGTGAATTCGGTGGATGCGAGCGGATCTTTCGGCCGCCAATACAGGCCGCGGGTCCGCAAACTGGCTTGTGCGATCGGCCGGACGTCCAGTGCGATCGAGGATCGATGCCGCAGCGACGACTCACAGACGCGAAATGCTACGTCTTCCCGGCTGTCGTAGCCGACGAACACACGAAACGGCGATCCGATCGGTTCAGCACTCATCATGATGCCTGTTCATAAAGCGGTGGCCGATGGTTCACCGGTGCGGGTCGCGCCCGCTTTAGCGGATCGCCGACCGGCGGTCAAATCGGTCACGACTGCGACGTGCGTCCGGGTGGCGGACGGCGTATTGTTGATTTTCGGTGCGCGTTGTCGCCGTGCCGCTCTATGTGGACAGGTGAACTGATGGACGACCAGGATCGCCACGTCGGCGCGAAGGACGCCCTCAAGCACGCCTTCAAGAAGTGCCGCGTCGCCTTCGTGGCGGTGGCCGTGTTCAGCTTCGCGGTGAACATGTTCATCCTGACCGTGCCGCTGTACATGTTCTCGGTCTTCGACAAGGTGCTGAGCAGCTACAGCACGGCGACCCTCGGCATGCTGTTCGCCATCGCCCTGTTCTCGCTGGGTGTCCAGGCCATGATCGACATCGCCCGTTCGGGGCTGTTGATCGAGATCGGCAACTACCTCGAACGCAATCTCACGGCACGCCTGCTGCATGCGTCGATCGCGCATTCGATCAAGCGTGGAAACCGCCGCGGGGCCAACACCCTGCAGAAGTTCACGACGCTCAAGACATTCCTGACCAGCAACTCGATCTACTCGGTCATGGACGTGCCGTGGATTCCGATGTTCATGGCCATCCTGTTCATCATGAACCCGATCGTCGGGTTGATCTCGGTGGGCGGCGCGCTGTTGCTCGGGACGTTCGCGATCCTGAACGATCGGTTGTCCCGGAGCGCGCTGGCGCGCGCGCAACAGGCGATGGCACCGGCCTACAAGCAGGCGAGCGCGGCCGCGCGAAATGCCGACGTGGTGGAAGCCATGGGCATGACCCCGTCCATCGTCAGGTCCTGGAGCCAAGAGACCGATGCCGCCATGTATCATCAGACGGTCGCCTCGCGGCGGGCGGCGGTGATCGGTGCGGCTTCGAAGTGGACGCGCATGGTCATCCAGATTTCGATCATGAGCGCTGCGGCCCTGCAGATGATCCAGCCCGGCAGTTCGATGAGCCCGGGCGTGATGATGGCGTCGGTGATCCTTGTCGGGCGCGCCCTGATGCCGCTCGAGACCATGATCGGCAGCTATCGCACCATGCTGGAGGCCCTGTCCGCCTATCGGGAGATCGACGAATCCCTGAACTCGATGGTCGAGCGGCCTCGGCTGAGCGTCGTGCCGCCGAAGCCGACCGGTCATATCTCGGTGGAGAACGTGACCTACACGGTCCCCGGCCTCGATCGACCGATTCTGTCCAATCTGAGCTTCGAGATCGAAGCCGGCGAGATTATCGGGGTGATCGGACCGTCGGGGGCGGGAAAGACCACGCTGGCGACCTTGATGGTCGGCATCGAAGCGCCGACCCACGGCCATATCCGGCTCGACGGGACCGATGTCTACGCTTGGCCTTCGGAGGATCTCGGCCGCTACATCGGCTACCTGCCGCAGAACGTCGAACTGTTCGACGGCACGGTACGCGACAACATCTGCCGCCTGCAGAAGGATGCGCTCCCGGCGGACATCATCCGGGCGGCGGAGTTGGCGGGTCTGCACGAGATCATTCAGCGGCTGCCGAAGGAATACGACACCTCGGTCGGAGACGCGGGCGCGCTGATGTCCGGTGGGCAGCGCCAGCGTATCGGCCTGGCCCGGGCGCTGTACGGCGATCCGCTGCTGCTCGTCCTGGACGAGCCGAACTCGAACCTGGACAGCCAGGGCGAGGAGGCGTTGAAGGACGCCCTGCATGCCCTGAAGGCGCGCGGCTGCACGGTGCTGCTGATCGCGCATCGGGTGAACGTGCTGCAGCATGTCGACAAGGTGCTGATTCTGCGCGACGGCGTCATGCACAAATATGCACCGCGTGACGAGGTGGTCGGTCCGGTCCCGGCGCAGCCGAAGCCGCAGATCGCCGCCAGCCAGGATACTCCGCCCATCGGCAATCGAGCGACGTCATGACCCTCGTCGAGACACCCCAGCATTCGGGCCGTCCCACCGTCTTCGACCCGTATGAGGAGATCTCGCGGAATGCCAAGCCGCGTTGGAACAAGGTCCTGACGGCCGGCTATGTCGTCATTCTGGTTTTCTTCGGCGGCTTCGGCGGCTTCGCGGCATTTGCTCCGCTGCACAGCGCCATCATGGCGCCCGGCGAGTTGCGCATCGATACCGAACGCAAGCTCGTCCAGCATCCGGACGGCGGCATCATCACCGAAATCCTGGTCCGGGAAGGTCAGCGGGTGGACGAGGGGGAGGTGTTGCTCCGCCTCGATCCAACCCGCATCAACGCCCAGGCGAATGCTCTACGCAAGCGCTATCTCTCGGCGCTGGCCGAGCAGGCGCGGCTGCTCGCCGAACGCGATGGCCGTCCGGAGATCGACTTCCCGAAGGAGGTCGTCGACGCGTTTTCGGATCCGGAGATTGCCGACACGGTCGATGGAGAGCGCCGGGTCTTCAGGACTCGCCGGGAGTCGCGCGAAGGTCAGATCAACCTGATCCTCGGTCAGATTGATCAGGCGAAGGCCCAGATGGAAGGCGTTGGCCGGGAGCGGGAGGCTATCCTGGAGCAGTTGGCGCTGATCCAGCAGGAACTGCAGTCGGTCCGCGAACTGTACGAGAAGGGGCTCGAGCGGCTTCCGCGTCTGCTGCTGCTGAAGCGCCAGCAGGCCGCCCTGAAGGGCAATATGGCGCGTGCCGATGGCAACCTGTCGCAGCTGGCCAAGCAGATCAGCGAGTCCGAACTGCGGATCGGCCAGATGGAGCGCGACTTCCAGCTCGAGGTCGCGCGACGCCTCAGCATGGTCGTCGAACAGATACAGTCGCTGAATGAGGAGCGTCCGGTCGTTTCGGCTTCGGTTCGCCGCGTGGATATCCGGTCGCCACGATCCGGTCGGGTGATCGACCTCAACGTCCACACGGTCGGCCAGGTCATCTCCGGCGCGCAGGGCCTCATGCAGATCGTCCCGGAGGACGAGGACCTTGTCATCATCGCCCGGATCAAGCCGCGCGACATCGACGAGTTGAACCGGGACATCACGCATGTGCAGGTCCGCCTGACGGCGTTCAGCCAGCGCTTCATGCATCCTGTGCAGGCGACGCTCGAATCGGTGTCGGAAGACGTGGTGACGTCCGCCACACCGGGCGAGGCGCCGTATTACCGTGCCATCCTTCATCTCGATCCGGAATCGCTCGAGCACATCCTCAGGGGCGCCAAGCTGACCTCCGGCATGCCGGCCCTGGCGATGATCGGGGTCGGCGAGAAGACGCTGCTGATGTATCTCATCGATCCGATCTGGCGCAGCATCCAGGATTCGCTCCGCGAGCCATGAACGTGTCGGGCCTGGACTTCGGGCGTTCGGTGGCCGCCGGGGAGCGACGGTGACAAGCGGGCCGACCGAGGTGACCTACGAGGACGGGCTTCGGCTCGTGCAGACCCTGGTGGGTGACGGTCGCTTGCCGATGGCGGTTCGCTGGGCCGACCGGCTTTGCCGGCACCGTCCGGACGACTCGCGCGCTCACAACCAGGCCGGCTTGGTCCGGCAGCGTCAGGGCCGTCCGGACCGTGCCGTGGCGCATTTTCGCCGCGCGGCGCTGCTGCGGCCGGACGCTGGTGAGTTGTGGGTCAATCTCGGCAATGCACAGCGGCATGCAGCGGCGTTCGACGACGCCCTGCTGAGCCGCCGCCGTGGCGTTCTTTGCCGGCCCGACGCGCCGGAAATGCGGCTTTCCTATGCGCTCGGGCTGCTCGCTGCCGGCGACTATCGCAGGGGCTTCGCCGAGTACGAGCATCGGGAGAACCGTGCCAACGGCCTGGCGCCCTATGTTGCCACCGGCTGGCCGGTCTGGGACGGGGAGATCCGGACCGGCGGTCGAATTCTGTTGGCGACCGAGCAGGGTGCCGGCGACGTGGTGCAGTTCATCCGATTCGTCCGGCCGCTCGCCGAACGCGGGATGGAGGTGGTGGTGGCCTGCCCTGCCGGTCTTCATCGGCTGGTCGGTTCGGCCCCGGGGGTCGCCGCGGTGATCGAGCCGGAACCTTCCGGCGGCCCGGCCGGGTTCGATGGGGTCGAGATGCTCATGAGCCTGCCGGCACGGCTGAGCCTCGGAAACGAGCCGCTGCCCTGGCCGGGGCGGTACATCGCTCCGCCCGGGCCGGCGTATCGGGTGCCGGACGATGGCGGCCTGCGCGTCGGGCTGTGCTGGACGGGTAGTACGGTCACCCCGCTCAATGCCATGCGTCGCGTTCCGTTCGCGGAACTGGCGCGGTTGCTCGACACTCCCGGAGTCGTGTTCTACGGACTGCAGGTTGCCGTCGACACCCGGGTGATCGCAGGGGAACCGCGGCTGTCCGATCTGTCGCCGCATATCGACGATTTCGCGGACACCGCCGCCATGGTCGATCAGATGGACCTGATCGTCACAGTGGACACCTCGGTCGCGCATATCGCCGGGGCGCTCGGCAAGCCGGTCTGGACGCTGCTGGCGCGGGTCGCCGACTGGCGCTGGGGCCATGACGGCGAGACCAGCGCCTGGTATCCGAGCATGCGTCTGTTCCGTCAGCTACGGCCGGGCGACTGGCATGCGGTGGTCGACCAGGTAGCGGCTGAACTGCATCGCAAGGTCGAGGGCTGAAGTCCGATCGGGTGATCGGCGACCCGTCGACCGCGCTAGCGGGGCCGCGGTTCGAAAACCAGCTTCGGATTCGGGTCGTGTTCGTCCGGACGGATATCCTGCATGCCTTCCAGTGGCCGTAGCCCATCGTCTGTCAATTGGGACAACGACCAGCGGTCGAGATCGAAGCAGCCGATCAGGTCGTTCGGCTTGCGCCGGTACACGTCCAGGAGATGGGCGTGATACTCCACGACAAATGTGGTCTGTGCGGCAGTGATGATCCCGCGCGCGCCCTTCAGCACGTCGATCTCATGGCCCTCGACATCGATCTTGATGACCTTCGGCAGAAGTACGGGTTCCAGGAAGGCGTCGTCGAGTGCAATCACCGGAACGAAGTCGTCGATCACGGAACGCGGGTCGCGATAGCCGATGTAGAATGGCTGGCCCTCGAGCCGGGTCCCGGTGTTCGCCTCGATGCGCGGCATCATGGACAGTCCGGCCCGGGCCGACGCGCCGACATGCAGGGCGCGGAGGTGATCCAGGTGGTTGATGGTCGCAACCTGCTCGATCAGCGGTATCAGCTCGCGCTGGATTTCGATCGCGAAGACCATCGCGCCGGCCTTGGCCACGAACGCACTGACATAGCCGAGGTTGGCGCCGACATCGACGAAGACATCGCCGGGCCGGATCCGCGACGACACGAAGTCGATCAGTGTGCGCTCGTAGAAGCTGTCATACTTTTCCACGAGGGCCTTGAACTCCGTCGACGCGAAGTCGTTGAGCGGAAAGTTCACCGACAGGCCGTTCGGCGCGACCGCCGTCCAGGTTTCGGTTTTCCGGTAGCGCGCGAACCGGTGTTGCAGGACCAGGGCGAAGCGATGCAGACGGCGCGCCAGATAGATCGGCGCCCGTTTGTCCGCCATGACCGCGCCGCGTTTCACCGTCCGGCGGAGCTTCACCACTTGTTCGCGGTCGAGCGGCGGCCACTCGGCTCTGAACATGGCCGGCAGGTCGTCCGGGTTCTCCACCGCATGGCGCCGGGCCTTGTCGCGTGCTTTGGATTCAATCATGGCTGCCTTGCCTCGTTCCTTGCATGACCGCTTGTCGGATTGGCGGGATCGGTATCACGACTGCTTGCCGTCGAAAATGGCGACCGTATCCGGCATTGTCGCTCTGGCCGCGCCGCGGCTTCAGGTCCGCTCGAACAGTCCCTCTTTGATATGGCTCTGGAACGGCAGGGCGCCGGTGCTGATCGGCCGCCAGCGATCGTCGAACGGAAAGCGATCATAGGCGATGTCCTGGCCGCCGATCGGCTTCGTGAACCGGTTGATGCAGCAGAACAGGCCGCCTGGCGGCAGGCTTCTCTGGATTTCGACGAAGTAGTCCGCGACGGACAGCCAGCGCATCTCCTGGAACGACCGCATGTTGACGTAGACGCTGGGCCAGCCGCCCGGAACCAGCTTGATGAAAGCCGGCGGCAGCAGCAGGAAGTCGAAGGGGTCGTCGAAGATCTGCGGGCCGCGCTCGTGGAAGTCCCGGATCGTATAGATGGTCTTGTCCGGCCAGCGGTTACGCAGGTAGTACAGCTGGACGGCGCTCGGCTCGGGTAGGTCGAAGATGACGCAGCGCAACGACGGCGACGCGTGCTTCATCTTGGCGCTCAACTCGCCGAACCCGCCGCCGATCTCGACGAAGGTCGGTTTCTGCTGAACGCGCGCGAGGACCTTCTCGTTCGTACGGATCGTCTTGACGATCAGCCCGCAGGCATACACCAGCGAAAGGTCGTGGAAACTCGCCGAGAACCTCTCGGTCGTGTAGCCTGCACCGGACTTGAGCTTGAGTTCGAAATGGGCCAGCCGCGGTGAGCCGACCTTGGTGTGGATCAATGCTTTCACGAAGTCGAGCGACAGGCGCTGGACGCAGAGCCGAAACATGCCCTTCGTCTGCCGCACATAGTTCTCGTCGGTGTCGTACCGCGGGACCAGGTCTCCGTAGTCGTGCCGGAGACGGCGTTCCCAGCGGTCCGGAACCTGTACCGTGTCGTCGTTGAACCCGGCGGTGATGCCGTTCCGCAAAAGCGTTTCCCAGGCTCCCACATCCTCGAAGGTGCGGGGAAAATCGGCCGGAAACACGTTCCAGTGGACGCTCTTGTCGCTTTTGGCCTCGAACTTTTTCGCAAGCGCATAGACCTCCGCGCACTCCGCCAAGATCGTTCCCGGGTCAACCATGCCTTCGGCCACGCTGTGCGTCCTTCCAAACAATCACTGTTCGCTGCAATCGAGCGGTACCGACGTCGTCGCTCCGATGACCGGCATCTCGGCCCAGGTCCATCTCGACCGGATGAACTGTCCGCGGTCGGGGTGCCGCCTTCATGCTTGCGGGCTCTCCGGCACCCACGACAGATCGTCGTCGACCGACAGTATATAGAACCGGCTTCCGTTCGACGGGCCGGGCACCCCATGGGCGCGGGACCATGTCGTCAAGTCGCGGAGGTGGATGCCGGCCTGTTCGAAGGACTTCGTGAAACCGTCCCCAAGGGCATAGAAATGCTGCACGTCGGTCCAGCCGGGGGGGTGCATCTCGAGCAGCACGCGGGTCCCGATCTTCAGCAGCCGTTTCATCATGGCGATCGGGTCCGGCGTGTGGTCGAGCGTCACGAACGTGCCGACGATATCGAAATGCTCGCCGGATTCCTCAGCCTGCTTGAGGGTGATGATGCGGTCGAACATGAAATCCTGGGCGTAGGCGTGGCAACCGACCCCCCTCTGCACGCAGGAACGTCCCCAGCAGTACGGCGAGTCCTCCTTCAGCAAGGTGCGGTTGATCAGGAGGCCCTCGACCGGGGCGTGGCCGGCACGCGCGTTCAGCGCCGCCGCCGCCGCCGCCGGCCGGTCGAACACTGAAGCTTTCGAATAGACCCGCGTCAGCTCGCGCAGGCGCGCCACACCCTGTTTCCGACTTTCCGGTCCGTTCCGGGCATCCAACTCGGCGAACGACAGGCCGGCGTTCGGGCAATTGAGCTCCGCGTAAGTCAGCGGACCGGCCAGATTGTCGTGAAGGAATTGCCAGATTGCCGAACGGGTCGCGACGAATGGAGCCGGCTGCTGCCTCAGCCAATGGGCCAGGCCGGTCCAGCCGTAGAAATGCTGCCCACAGACGTAGCTGTAGAATGTGTCGGCGAACTCGACCGTGAACCAGGGATCATGCCAGTTGCTCGTGCAAGAGCGGCAGGTCCATAACGGCAGCTTCTCCAGAAGCGCCGTCGGATCCATGCCGACCGTCTCCGCAATCGTCCGGGTGTACGGGCTGATCGAACCCTGCGGCGCGGTGAACGCTTCACGGTCGGTCGATCCGCACACGGGACATTCGGGAACCGTCCGAACGATCGCATCGAACTCAATGTGCGGCACCTGGGCGCCCTCCTCGGTCGGCACAAGGCGGGTGTATGTAAGGGAACTGCCGGGGCTTCCGCAATGTCGGATTCCGCCGCTCGCACGGGGCGGCGACCGGAATTGTCCCGGTGTGGCGAATGGCCTCGTCGGATGACCCGGCCAGCCTCCAAATTCGTAGCACAGGTCGGCGTCGACGGTCCGGTTCGCCTATGGTAATGAGCGGTCCGGCCAAGAAGACAGTGCGCCGGGCAGGCTGTGCCGAGAGCCGCATTGAGGCCCGTGATACCGTCGAATACCCTTGCTGCTGCCGGCAGGGGCGCGGTTTGCACGTGGTTCGGGACCGGGTGGCGATGACGTCTGGAAACTGAGAACGGGTATCAGCGATGTGGTACAGCCCCAACGCTCCGGCGATCGGCCGCGCCGCGTTCGACGAAGGACAGGTGAAGGCCTTGCGCCAAGTCCTCGACGAGGCGGTGCCATATATGTGCAAGACCGGGCACTATGCGAACTCTATCTCTTACCCAAGACTGATTTCTGCGGGTCGACCCGACTTGTTTAAGAAGGCGTTTCAAGTTTTCATTGAATCGAATGCGCACGAGTTCGGCGCCAGTGTGTTTCCGGACGGATATTGTTTTCTTTTGGAATACTGCGCTTTGCGGCGCCATGATCCCGATGTCTTGGGCAGCCATCTCCAGATTCATTTCGATGCGAACTTCCTGGGGACGACGGCGCCGGTGTACAACGTCTGGGTCACGCTGGACGATGTCGGCGACGGTGCGCCGGGCCTGTCGTTCCTGGATCCGCGGTTGGACATCGGCCTTCTGCGCGATGCGTGGTACCGCGAGCAAAAGCAAGCCGTTGCGGAGCGCGGCGATCAAGCTGGTCTAAGCCTGATGTACGACGCCGACGGAGTGGCCGAAGTCTTCGGCAAGCCGATCGAGCAGGTGCTGTTCAGCCCGCGCGTGAAGGCCGGCGATTTCATCGCGTTCCATCAATGCGTCGCGCATGCCACGGAAGTCGTCGTCGGCCCGGCCAGGCGCCGGCGGTCCATCGAATTTCGAATCGCGTCCGTGACCGCGCTCCCGAAGCGGCTCCGGTCGCCGGACTCACAGTTGGGTGTATGCCGAACCGCCGCGGACGGAAGCCGATCCATCGAGTTTGTCGGGGCCGGCAAGTTCACATGAGGGCCGGCATCGAGTGAGGGGCCGGCATCGAGGCCGGTCGATGTTCGGGCAATAGCTTCCGCCGGTTCCCGCCGTCACCCTTCAAGACCCGCCATTTCCGCGGGTAGCCGGCAGGAGTTGGAGACCAGGACATCACTGTTGGCCGTCGTGATAGCGCGGACCGGGACGGCCGCGCCCGGGGGCGTCAAACCGGGTCCGGGGCGGGAAGCGCGGCCTCGTCGCCGGCCAGGTAGCTGTTTGGAACGGGCACCAGCGCGGCCGGGTCGTCGTGCGGTGACGCGATCAGCACCGGACCGATGTTGCGCCCGGTCCTGGCGGGTTCGTCGTGCCGGGAGTCCAGGTGGTCAACGAACATCGAGACCGCACGCGCGATCTGATCCTCGGTCAGGTTCACCGGTTCGAAGCCGCAGGCCCGCAGCAGCGTCCGGTCGGCCATTCGCCCGAACTTGAAGTATGTCGCCGGATCGGTCACCGGCTCGGAGCCGTCGATGGTGAGCATCGGCCTCAGGACCGTCCAGTTCCGGCGCCCCCAAGGCATCATGTCGAGCGGATACCAGTTCAGGTACAGGCACGGGGTGCCGAACAGCATCGGTACCAGCGAAAGCCCGGAGCTCGAGCCGATATGGAATTCGGCCACGCCGGGTAGGAGCACGTCCAACTCGGGCGACTTCAGCTTCGACGTGGCATAGTCGAACACGCCCGGAATCGCCGGCAGGCGCGTCATCGACCGGTCGCCGAGTCGGACGATCTTGAAGCCGCGTTCCGCCAGCATGCGGATCGCCGGTAGATAGGTCGCGATATCGACATTGCGCATGTCGTGGCGGCGGTCGACGCGAAAACCGGGCTCGCGGCAATGAATGGTGACGATCCGATCGGTCGGGCGCAGCCCGGCGGCGTCCAGGAATTCCTTGAGGGGCGGCTCGGATAATGTCGGGCGCGGCATGATCGCCCCGGTCTCGTCGCCCAGGCGGTCGGCGATCACGCCGCAGGTATCGAAGTGGTTGCGATAGGCGCCCTCGAAGAATTCCGGATGGTTGACCGAGTGGTTGTCGCCGAACGTACTGCGGGGGCGCACGAACTCGAAGTTGCTCGTCAGCGCCGTGACGCGGTCCAGCAGATATCGGTTCGCGACGATGCCGGTCCAGATCTTGATGCCTCTGTAATCCGTCAGGCCGGCTTCCTGCGCTTTGACGAGATACGCCATGATGACGATATGGCCGATGGAGATTGTCCATCGATCGGTGAACGCCCGAAACCGATTGTCGTCGAGTTTTGCCCGAACCATCATCGTGAAAAGCGTCACTTGGCGGCCGATTTCGAGGGCGAAATCGGAATAGCCCGCGGCGCGCAGGATGATCGTCACGTAGTTCTTGTAGGAAATTATCAGATGAGCCTGGAGCAGGCTCGACGGAATCACTTTCTCGGATATGTAAGCGAAGGCTTTCTGGAAATTGTCATGACAGTTATTGTATTTGACAGGGACTTTGCGTCGCGCGCCCTTGTCGACGCGGTTCGTGACCAGCAGGCAGGCGGAGACGAACGCCGGAAGCGACCGGTACGCACGGTTGGAGGAATTGGCGACCTTTGACAGTTCCTTGGCCGGGATGGCCGCGCTCGCCCGGAGCGCCTTGCGGATCACGTCGCCGTCGATCGAGATGATGTCGAGATGCCAGTATGCGCCCTTGAGCAGCAGCACTCGACGGAACCACCGGAATGCGACGACCGGGTCGTCGCTGTTGCGGACCCGGGAGACGATTTCGCCTACGTTGGCGGGATCGAATAGCATTGCCGCGTGTTTGGCAGAGAATTCATGATTCATTACTGCAATTCGCTAAGTAATATGTGACGAACACTGGCGGACGGCAGTCTTGCGAGCCTTCGTAGCACCGGGGGAGGGCCCGTGCAAGGCGGCTGCTGCAGGCGGCGCGATGATGATTGCCCCATGCCGCGCGCGCCGTCCCGCAATTGCATCCCCGGAGCCGAGCGGATAAACAGGTCGCCGCTGCCAATTCGCCTGATCGGATACGAACCCTTGCGCATTCTGTTCGTCCACCAGAACATGCCGGCACAGTACGCGCATCTCGCCGTGCACTACGGTTCGAACCCGGCCAACGAGGTGGTCTTCATGACACGCCGCGCGGGTCGGGCGATTCCGGGTGTGCGTAACATCCGCTACGACCTGAGCCGCCAGACCCGGACCGACGGGCATCACTACGTCAAGTTCCTGGACGAACAGCTGCTGTTTGGCCAGGCGATCGTCCGCGAAGCCGTCAAGCTCAAGGGCGAGGGCTTCCGACCCGACATCATCTGCGCCCACTCCGGGTGGGGCGAGGCGTTGTTCCTGAAGGATGTGTTCCCGGACGTGCCGTTGCTGATCTACGCGGAATACTTCTATCGTGGTCGCGGCTCGGACATCGGCTTCGATTCTGATCGCGAGCCCGAGTTGGACGTCATCTGCCGCTCGCGCACCCGCAACACGCATCTGCTGCTCAGCCTGGAGGCCGCGGACTGGAGCGTCACCCCGACCGTGTGGCAGTGGCAGCAGCAGCCGGTCGCCTACCAGCCGCGGATGTCGGTGATCCATGACGGGATTCGCACGCAGGTCTGCGTTCCCGACCCCGATGTTCGGCTGACGTTGCCGAACGGGACGGTGCTCACGCGCGACGACGAGGTGATTACCTACGTGTCCCGCAACCTCGAGCCGTACCGTGGGTTCGACCGGTTCATGCGGGCGCTGCCTGAATTGCTGCGCCGCCGCCCGAAGGCCCATGTGGTGCTGGTCGGCGGCGACGAGACGAGTTACGGCAGTCTGCCGCCCGACGCCCGGAACTGGCGCGAGAAGCTGCTGGCCGAGGTCCGCGTCGATCCGAGCCGGGTGCATTTCATCGGGCGCGTACCCTACAGCTACTATCTGCAGGTCCTGCAGGTCTCCCGGGTCCACACCTACCTGACCTACCCGTTCGTGCTGTCGTGGTCGATGCTGGAGTCGATGTCGGTCGGCTGCTGCCTGGTCGCCTCGGCGACGCCACCGGTACAGGAGGTCATCAAGGACGGTGAGACCGGGGCGCTGGTCAGCTATTTCGACGGCAAGGCGCTGGTCGACCGCATCTGTGCGTTGCTCGACGACCCCGAGACGCGCGCGCGGTACGGGGCGGCGGCGCGGGCGTTCGTCCAGCGCAACTACGACCTCGACACCGTCTGCCTGCCGAGGCAGATCGCGCTGATCGAGCGGGTGGCGAGCGGCAAGTTTCCCCGATTCACGTCGACTGCCATCGCCGACGGCTTTCCCGGGGCGCCGCCGGAGGCGAATCCAGGTTCGACTCCGGGCGCCGCGTGAGCGAGGAACTCGCAAGCCTGGACCAGGTCGCCCGGCGGGCGGTCGCCGAGGCCGACTGGACGGCCGCGGCGGCGGCGTTTGCGGCGGTCGCCGCGCAGGTGCCGGAAAACCCGCGTCCCTGGTACAGCCTGGCACTGGCGCAGTGGCGTGGCGGATCGGCCGCGGCCGCCGCCCCGGCGTTGCGCCGATGCCTGCTGCTGGATCCGGCCCATCCGGCCGCCTGCCGGCTGATGCCGGTGGTCACCGGGCGCGACGAAGGGCATCTGCGCGCCGCCGTGCTGCTGGACGCTGAGATCGGGACGCTGAAGATCGCCGCCGCGGTGCGCCAGGAAGCCGGCGACGCCGGCGGTGCGCTCGAGCTGCTGGATCGGGTGCTGGCAGTGCAGCCGGACGATCGGGAGAGCCTGGTCAACCGGGCAATGGCGCTGATCGAGGTCGGCCGCAAGCCGGCGGCGATCGACGACATCGAGCGGGCGCTCCGGCTCGATCCGGGGGACGCGCGGGCGCGCTGGGCGCGTGGCTGGATCCGGCTCGGGCGGCGGGACTGGAGCGGTACCGCCGACTATGCCGCTCGCTGGCTCGACCCGGAGGCCGATTCCCGGCAACGCCTGTTCGATGCCCCGCTGTGGTCCGGCGGTCCCGTCGATGGCGGGCCGTTGCTGCTGTACGGGCAATTCGGCGTCGGCGACGAGGTGCTGTTCGCAACCCTGGTGGCCGATGCCCGGCGACAGGCCGGGAGCGAGGTGATTCTCGAGGTCGATCCCCGGCTCACCGGATTGCTCGACCGTTCGATCGAGGGGGTCACCGTGGTGCCGCGCGCCGATCCCCCGGACCCGCGGATCGCCGCGGCCGGCCCGGTGGCGCAGTCGTCGACGGCACGGCTGCCGGCGGTGCTGCCGCGCGACCTGGTGCTGGGCGCCCGGCCGGCCCGGCCGATGGTCGCCGACCCGGCGCGGGTCGCGCACTGGCGGGCGCGGTTCGCCGAACTCGGACCCGGCCCCTGGATCGGCCTGGCCTGGCGCAGCGGCAATCGCCGCACCGCCAACCGCAAGTCGATCCCGCTGGGTGATCTGGCGCCGGTACTGCGGGCCTCGGCCGGTACCTGGATCAGCCTGCAATACGACCCGGATCCCGAGGAGACCGCCGAGGTGGCGGCGGCACGGCGACCGGTGCCGCTCGACAATCCGGCCGCCGACATCCGCGACGACCTGGAGGAACTGGCGGCCCAGATCGCCGCCCTCGACGCGGTCGTGACGATCTCCGGCATCAACGCCCACTTCGCCGGCGCCCTCGGCGTGCCGGGGCTGGTGCTGATGCAGCGCGACCCGCTGTGGTTCTGGTTCGAGGACGGCGAGACCGTGCCGTGGTACCCGAGCCTGACGATCCTGCGGCAGCGCGGCACCGCCTGGACCGCGGTGATAGCCGACGCCGCGCGCCTCCTGGCCACCGGTTGAGGGAACGCCGCGGCGCGGGTACGGGCAAGGGCGGCACGCACGCCCCTTGGCCGCCGCCGCGGTCCGCGGTAGAGACGGTCTGCGGAGTGGCGTAACCGCAGATGGCGCAACAGTAGACGGACACGTCGACCCATGGCCCTCACCGATCGCTTCACCGATGCGTTGGAAGACGAACTCGCCCGCGAGTTCCTGGCGAACGGCTACATCATCCGGGATGTCGACGACCGCACGGCGCTCGACGCGCTGCGGCATGAGATCGTGCGGCTGGCCTGCGAGCACCTGAAGTGCGACCTGCCGGACGATGACGGCGCCTTCCTGAACGGCATCCACGAGCGCGTCGACGTGTCCGGGATCAACGCGCTGCGCCTGCATGTCTTCAATGGCCTGAACGCCCACGCCTGGTGCCGACCGACCTACCTCGCGCTGACCCGCTCGGTGATCGACGCCGTGGTCGGCAACGAGCTCGCCATGCAGAACAAGGTCAACCTGTCGATCCAGATGCCGAACGACGAGACCTCGACCCTGGCGGTGCATGCCGACGTGTGGTCGGCCGAGACCCCGTTCGAGGTCGTGGAGTGGACGCCGCTGGTCGACGTATACGACACCAAGGCGATGTACATCCTGCGCCCGGAGGTCAACCGCACGGTCCGCGATCGTCTGGGCAGCCTGAAGGATGGCGGCAAGGATTTCGACCTGTTCGAGGCCTACCGGGACGAATTCCACTGGGTGCCGGTGAAGTACGGGCAGACCCTGGTGTTCTCGCCGATCCTGCTGCACGGCAACGTGCGCAACGACACGGCCGAGTCGCGCTGGTCGCTGAACTGCCGGCTGACCGGCCTGTTCACGCCCTACGCCAGCGACGAGAAGTGCCTGGGCCGGTTCTACATGCCGGTCACCCCGAAGGTGGCGAGTCGGGTGGGCATGAACTTCCGCGCGCCGGAGGCCATCGATGGCTGAGGACGCCGGCGCCAACCGGACGCGCTCCGGTCTGCAGGGCTATGTCACCCACCAGTCGTTCAAGGGCATGCGCATGCCCGCGACAGTGCAGAACCTGGTGATGCGCGACTACATCACCCGCCGCGGCGCCCAGCTCCGCCTGTCGGTCGGCGAGTACCTGTTCGAGAACTGCTTCGTCCAGCTCTACTCGATGCTGCGCAAGATCGACGAGATCGAGGGCATCGTGATGTGCAGCCTGTTCATGCTGCCGTCCGATTCGGCCAGGCGGCGCTGGATCTACGACCGCTTCCTGGAAAGCGGGGCCGCCCTGCACTGCGTCTTCGAGGGCATCGTGATCGAGGACGAGGCGGGGGTCCGGCGCGCCGAGGAGCTGCTGCGGATGAATGCCGCCCTCGACGTCGCCCCGACCAGCATCGACCCGGCCCTGCTGCCACCGATCGACGGGATCGACAGCTTCACCTGAGCCCCGGACGGCCGGCCGGGCACGCCGCCGCGCAGCTTGCCGCACCACGGCAAAACCGGTATACGACCGGCATCGAAACGGCTTAGCGACGGCCGTTCTCGCCTGTCGATTTCCGAGGCTCCGACATGACCGATCAGACCATCACCCGCGTCCTCGTCACCGGCGGGGCGGGCTATGTCGGCTCCGTGCTGACGCCGAAGCTGCTCGACGCCGGCTACGAGGTGGTGGTGTTCGACATCCAGTACTTCGGCGACGATACCCTGCCGAAGCACAACCCGAAGCTGACATCGATCAAGGGCGATCTGCGCGACACCGCGGCGTTCGCCAAGGCGGTCGCCGGCTGCGACGCGGTCATCCATCTGGCCTGCATCTCCAACGACCCGAGCTTCATCCTCGACCCGGGCCTGTCGAAGTCGATCAACTACGACTGCTTCGAGCCGATGGTGGTGGCGGCCAAGGCGGCCGGCGTGAAGCGCTTCGTCTACGCCTCGACCAGCTCGGTCTACGGGGTGTCGGAGGCGCCGGACGTCACCGAGGACCATCCGCTGGTCCCGCTGACCGACTACAACAAGTTCAAGGGCATGTGCGAGCCGCTGCTGTGGAAGCACATCTCCGACGATTTTGTCGGCGTGACCATCCGCCCGGCGACGGTGTGCGGCTACGGCCCGCGCATGCGCCTCGACCTGTCGGTCAACATCCTGACCAACCACGCGGTCAACAACGGCAAGATCACGGTGTTCGGCGGCAGCCAGCTGCGCCCCAATATCCATGTCGAGGACGTCTCCGACCTGTACGTCATGCTGCTGGGCTTGCCGGCCGATAAGATCCAGGGCGAAACCTTCAACGCCGGCTACCAGAACATGTCGATCTCGGACATCGCGCTGGCCGTCAAGGCGGTGGTCGAGCAGGAGTTCGCGGGCCGGCCGCCGATCGACATCGTCACCACGCCGACCGACGACATCCGCTCCTACCACGTCAATTCCGACAAGATCCGCAACAGGATCGGCTTCCAGCCGAAGCGGACGGTCGAGGACGCGGTGCGCGGGCTGTGCGAGGCGTTCCGCGACGGCAAGCTGCCGAACTCGCTGACCGACGACAAGTACTTCAACGTCAAGACCATGCAGAAGCTGACCGCGGCCTGATTCCGGGTCGGCGCAGGCCGGAGGGCACGCATGCCGTCGCACGCTGAAACCTACCTCGCCCAGGCGGCCGAGATCTGCCGCAGCATCGACCCGGCCGAGGTCGAGGCGATGGTCGCCGCCCTGGTGGCGCTGCGGGCCCGCGGCGGCCGGCTGTTCATCCTCGGGGTCGGCGGTTCGGCCGCCAACTGCGGGCATGCGGTCAACGACTTCCGCAAGCTGTGCGGGATCGAGGCCTATGCCCCGACCGACAACGTCGCCGAACTGACGGCCCGCACCAACGACGAGGGCTGGGAGAGCGTGTTCGCCGGCTGGCTGGAGGTCAGCCGGGCGAATGACAAGGACGCGGTCCTGGTGTTCTCGGTCGGCGGCGGCTCGCGCGAGCGCAATGTCAGCCCGAACCTGGTGCTGGCGCTGGAATACGCCAAGCAGCACGGCCTCACGATCTTCGGCGTGGTCGGCCGCGACGGCGGTTACACCAAGCAGGTCGGCGACCACGTGCTGGTCATCCCGACCGTCGATCCGAACCACATCACGCCGCATTCGGAGGCGTTCCAGGCGGTTGTCTGGCATGGCCTGGTCTGCCACCCCGACCTGATGGCGCGCGCCAACCGGTGGGAGGGCCTGGCCCGATCGTGAGCGCCGGGCGGCGAGCGGTCTTCCTCGACCGCGACGGGGTCCTGGTCGCGACCGCGGTGCATGGCGGCAAGCCGATCGCCGCGCTGACGCTCACGGATTTCACGATTCTGCCGGAGGCCCCGGCGGCGGTGGCTGCCCTGAAGGCTGCCGGCTTCGTCACCGTGGTCGTGACCAACCAGCCGGAAATGGCGCGCGGCAACGTCGACTCGGCTACAATGGACGCAATGCATGCCCGCCTCGGAGCGGCCATGCCGATCGACGCGGTCTATGTCTGCCCGCACGACTCCGGTGACGGCTGCGGTTGCCGCAAGCCGGCGCCCGGCATGCTGCTGCGGGCCGCCGACGAGCTTGGCCTGGACCTCGCGTCCAGCTACATGATCGGCGATCGTTGGCGCGACGTCGGGGCCGGGCGGGCGGCCGGCTGCACGACCGTGCTGATCGAGTGCGGCTACGACGAGCCGGAGCGGCTGGAGCCGGACCTGTCCGCCGGTGACGTCGCCGAGGCGGCGGCACGCATACTGGACCGCGAAAGGGCGGCCCGCGCACCTGGAGAACGAGCATGACGGTGACATCGGTCGACGACCTCAAGATCAAGATCTTCGCCGACGGCGCCGATATCGAGGGCATGAAGGCGATGGCCGCCAAGCCCTGGATCCAGGGACTGACCACCAACCCGACGCTGATGCGCAAGGCCGGTGTGACCGACTATGCCGCGTTCGCCCGCCGGGTGCTGGACGCCATCACCGACAAGCCGATCTCGTTCGAGGTGTTCGCCGACGACGCCGATGCCATGACCGCGCAGGGCCGGGTGATCGGGGCGTGGGGGCCGAACGTCAACGTCAAGATTCCGGTGACCAACACTGCCGGCGACTTCATGGGCGCGCCGATCGCCGCCCTGTCCAAGGCCGGCGTGGTGGTGAACGTCACCGCCATCATGACCCCGGGCCAGGTGCAGGCGGTGGCCGACGCCCTGGATCCGGCGACCCCGGCGATCGTGTCGGTGTTCGCCGGCCGCATCGCCGACACCGGCCGCGACCCGATCCCGCTCATGACCGAGTGCCGGGAAATCCTGAAGTCGCGCCCGAAGGCGGAGCTGCTGTGGGCGAGCCCGCGCGAGCTGCTGAACATCGTGCAGGCCGACGCCATGGGCTGCCATATCATCACCGTGACCAACGACCTGCTGGCCAAGCTCGGCGGCCTCGGCAAGGACCTCGACCAGTTCAGCCTGGAGACGGTCCGGATGTTCGAGGGCGACGCCAAGGCGGCCGGCTACACCATCGCCACCTGACAGCCACACCGGAACGTCTCCCCATGGCGGACAAGCCCTACGCGGTCGTGACCGGCGGCGCCGGATTCATCGGCAGCCACATGGTCGATCTCCTGCTCGAGCGCGGCTATCGCGTGCGGGCCATCGACAACCTGAGCGGTGGCCGCGAGCTCAATCTCGCCCATCACGGCGACAGCCCGGATCTGGTCCGCGACTTCCGCGACATCCGGGCGCTGGCGGCCGACGACGACGCGTTCGCCGATGCGCGCTACGTGTTCCACTTCGCCGGCATCGGCGACATCGTGCCGTCGATCGAGCGGCCGCTGGAATACATGGAGGTCAACGTCCAGGGCACCGCGCGGGTGCTGGAGGCGTCACGCAACGCCGGCGTGGGCAAGCTGGTCTACGCGGCATCCTCGTCCTGCTACGGGCTGGCCGAGACGCCGACCAGGGAAGACCACCCGATTCGGCCGCAATACCCCTACGCGCTGTCCAAGTACCAGGGCGAGCAGGCGGCGTTCCACTGGCGTCAGGTCTACGGCCTGCCGGTGAACGCGGTGCGGATCTTCAACGCCTACGGCACGCGTTCGCGCACGTCCGGGGCCTACGGCGCGGTGTTCGGGGTGTTCCTGCGCCAGAAGATCGCCGGAGAGCCGTTCACCGTGGTCGGCGACGGCAGTCAGACCCGCGACTTCCTGTTCGTGACCGACGTTGCGAAGGCTTTCCTGGCGGCGGCCGAGACCGACCGGACCGGCGAGGTCTGGAATCTCGGCGCCGGCAATCCGCAATCGGTCAACCGGCTGGTGGAGCTGCTCGGCGGCGAGACGGTGTACATCCCCAAGCGCCCGGGCGAGCCCGACTGTACATGGGCCGACACGGCGAAGATAATGCGGGAACTCGACTGGCGGCAGGAAGTCTCCTTCGAGGACGGGGTCGGCCGCATGCTGGCGCAACTCGACTACTGGCGCGAGGCGCCGCTCTGGACGCCGGACAGCATCGCCCGGGCCACCAAGACCTGGTTCGACTATCTGGGCAAAGAGGGAGGCGGGCCGCGGTGATCGACGACGCCTACAAGCACAAGATCAAGACCGCCGCCGAGATCGCCGCGATCATCGGATCACCGCCGCGCCGCCGGAAGATCGTGATGTGCCACGGCACCTTCGACCTGGTGCATCCGGGGCACATCCGCCACCTGACCTATGCCCGCTCCAAGGGCGCCAAGCTGGTGGTCGGCGTCACCGCCGACACCCACGTCAAGAAAGCCGATCACCGGCCGTTCGTGCCCGAAGGGCTGCGCGCGCTGAACCTGGCGGCGCTGGAGACCGTCGACTACGTCACCATCGACCCGCATGCCACGCCGATCGAGAATATCCTGGCGATCAAGCCCGACTACTTCGTGAAGGGCTACGAGTACCAGAAAGGCGGGCTGCATCCGCGCACCGCCGAGGAGAAGGACGCGGTCGAGAGTTACGGCGGCGAGGTCATCTTCACGCCGGGCGACATCGTCTACTCGTCGTCGGCGATCATCGAGTCGGGTCCGCCGGACCTGGCGGTCGAGAAGCTGATCAACTTGCTGGACGGCGAGAACCGCAGCTTCGACGACCTGAAGCGCGCGCTGGCCGGGGTGGCCGGCGCCACGGCGCATGTGGTCGGAGACACCATCGTCGACTCGCTGACCATCACCTCGGTGATCGGCGCCAGCGGCAAGACCCCAACCATCAGCGTCCGCTACGAGGGCAAGCGCGACTATGTCGGCGGTGCCGGCATCGTCGCCAAGCACCTGAAGGCGGCCGGTGCCGAGGTCACCTTCTCCACCGTGCTCGGCGAGGACCTGCTGGCCGACTTCGTTCGCGAGGATCTGGCCGAGGCCGGCGTCACCCTGAACGACGTGATCGACCGCACCCGCCCGACGATCAACAAGAACGCGATCGTCGCCGACGGCTATCGCATGCTGAAGATCGACACGCTCGACAACCGGGCGATCTCCGAGCAGGTCTGCCGCAAGCTCTGCAAGGCGGTGCGCGACGTGCCGGCCGAGGTGCTGCTGTTCAGCGACTTCCGGCACGGCATCTTCAACCGCGATACGATTACCCAGCTGACCGCGGCGATCCCGGAGGGCCGCTTCAAGGTCGCCGACAGCCAGGTCGCCAGCCGCTGGGGCAACATCCTGGAGTTCCGGGGCTTCGACCTGATCACCCCGAACGAGAAGGAGGCGCGGTTCTCGCTCGGCGACCAGGACACGGTCATCCGTCCGCTCGGTACCCGCCTGTTCGAGGAGGCGAGATGCAAGGTGCTGATGCTCAAGCTCGGCGCCCGCGGCATGATGACCTTCCGCGAGGCCGGCGGCGACCTGCGCAGCTTCTTCGGCATCGACAGCTTCGCCGATCACGTGGTCGACGCGGTCGGCTCGGGCGATGCCCTGCTGGCCTATTCCAGCCTGGTGCTGAAGACCACCGGGGATCCGGTGCTGGCGTCGATCATCGGGGCGATGGCGGCAGCGGCGGAATGCGAACTCGACGGCAACATCCCGGTCGAGCCCGCCATGGTGTTGAAGAAGATCGAGACCTACGAGCGCCGCGCCAATTTCGGCGCCTGAAGCCGCGCGGCGGGAGACGGAAATGCGGGTCGTGATCGTCGGCTATGGCGTGCAGGGGCGCAAGCGCAGGGCCGTGGCCGGCGACGAGGTGGTCGCCGTGGTCGACCCGGTGGCGCCGGAGGCGACCGCCGGGCGCCTGCAGGACGTGGCGTTCCACGACTTCGACGCCGCCGTGGTGTGCACCCCGGATGAGCCGAAGCCGGCGCTGCTGAAGGCGCTGCTCGGCGCCGGCAAGCATGTACTGGTCGAGAAGCCGCTGGTCGCCGAGGACGACGCGGTCCTGGAGGAACTGGCGGAGATCGCCGCCTCGACCGGTGCCGTGTGCGTCACCGCCTACAACCACCGTTTCGAGCCGCACTATGTCCGCTTGCGCGACCTGATCCGATCGGGCGCGCTCGGGCGGGTCTACAGCGTGCGGATGTTCTACGGCAACGGCACCGCCCGGCTGGTCCGCGAAAGTGCCTGGCGCGACCAGGGCGCGGGCGTGCTGCCCGACCTCGGCTCGCACCTGCTGGATACCCTGAAGGTCTGGTTCCCGGGGACCGAGACCGCGTCGGGCGCCGACCGCTGGGACTACACGGTCCGCCTGGCGCGCCGGCACGAGAACCGGTCCTTCGACCAGGTCGTGGTCGCCGCCGATCCGGCCGACGGCCCGGCCGTCCAGCTCGAAATGACCATGCTGTCCTGGCGCAACCACTTCACCTGCGACGTGCTGGCGGAGAATGGCAGCGCCCATATCGACTCGCTGTGCAAATGGGGCCCCAGCACCTTCAGCCACCGCACCCGGGTGCTGCCGTCGGGGCGGCCGCCGGAGCAGGCGGTGACGCTGGTGCAGGCGGACCCGACCTGGGCGGCCGAGTACGCCCATTTCAAGCAGCTCTGTGCCGCCGGCCACGGCAGCGGGATCGCCAACGATGTCTGGCTGAACCGCACCCTGCGCGGGCTCGCCGCCGAGGCCTTCGAGCGTTTCGGTGAGACGGCATGACCGTTTCTCCGGTGATCGCCTATTGCGGCATGACCCATCTCGGGCTGGTGTCCGGCACCGCTGCCGCCGCCAAAGGCTTCGAGACCGTGCTGTTCGACCCCGACCCGGCGCTGATCGCGCGGCTGGACCGCGGCGAGCTGCCGGTCTCCGAACCGGGCCTGGACGCCACCTTCGCCGCCGGCCGGGATCGCCTGACGGTGACCGCGGCCCCGGCCGATCTTGCGCGCGCCGACGTCGTCTACCTGGCGCCCGACGTGCCGACCGACGACACCGGCGCCAGCGACCTGTCGGCGGTCGAGCGGCTGCTCGCCGTGGTGCGGCCGGCGCTGCGCGACGACGCGACGCTGGTGATCCTCAGCCAGGTGCCGCCGGGCTTCACCCGTGGCATCCGGAGCGTGCGCGGCCCGCTGTACTACCAGGTCGAGACCCTGGTGTTCGGAATCGCGCTGCAGCGCGCGTTCGAGCCGGAGCGCTATATCGTCGGCAGCGCTGATCCGGCGGCGCCGCTGCCGGAGCCCTACCGTGCCTATCTCGAGGCGTTCGGCTGCCCGATCCTGCCGATGCGCTACGAGAGCGCCGAACTCGCCAAGATCTCGATCAACATGTGCCTGGTGGCCTCGGTCGGGGTCGCCAACACCATGGCCGAGATCTGCGAGCATGTCGGCGCCGACTGGGCCGAGATCGCGCCGTCGCTGAAGCTCGATCGCCGGATCGGCCGGTACAGCTACCTGGCTCCCGGCCTCGGCCTCGCCGGCGGCAACCTGGAGCGCGACCTGGCGACGGTCATGCGCCTGGGGGCCGCGCACGGCACCGACACCGGGATCGTCGCGGCCTGGGTCGAGAACTCGCAGTGGCGCAAGGGCTGGGCGGCCCGCATCCTGAAGGCCCGGGTGCTGGACGCCGACCCGGCGGCCCGGGTCGCGGTGCTGGGCCTCGCCTACAAGCAGGACACCCACTCAACCAAGAACTCGCCGTCGCTGGCCCTGCTGGCCGCGCTCGACGGCGTCGACCTGGTGGTGCACGACCCGGTGGTGCCGGCGACCGCCTCGCCGGTGCCGGCCGATGCCGGCGCCGACCCGCTCGGAACCGTCCGGGGCGCCGACGCGCTTTGCATCATGACGCCGTGGCCCGACTACAAGGCTCTCGACCCCGCGGAGATTGCGATGGCCATGCGCGGCCGCATCGTGATCGACCCTTACCGGGTACTCGACCCGGAGCGGGCACGGGCCGCCGGGCTCGACTGGATCACCCTCGGCGTCGCCGACCAACCGCAGGAGACGCGCTGATGCTGTCACATACCCTGGAAAGCCCCCTCGATCCCGCCCGCGCGGTGGTGCTCGGCGCCGGCTTCATCGGCGGTGCGGCCGCCGACGCGATGGCGGGCGACGGTGTCGATGTGCTGCGCCTCGGCCGCAAGGCCGTCGATCTGCTGGCCGACGGCGCCGGCGAAGCGCTGGCCGAGAAGCTGCGTGCCGACGACGTGCTGGTGGTCGTGGCGGCCGAGGCGCCGTGCAAGAACGGCGCGATGCTGGAGCGCAACATCGCCATGATGAACGCGGTGGTGGCGGCGCTGCGGGCCCGCCCGGTCGAGCACGTGGTCTACGTGTCGTCGGACGCGGTTTATGCCGATTCCGCGGACCCGCTGACCGAGGCGGGCTGCGCCGAGCCCGGCTCGCTGCATGGCGTCATGCACCTGGCCCGCGAGCGCATGCTGCTGGACGAGGGCGGGGTGCCGGTCGGGATCCTGCGGCCGACCCTGGTGTACGGCATCGACGACCCGCACAACGGCTACGGCCCGAACCGCTTCCGGCGGCTGGCCGCCGAGGGCAAGGACATCGTGCTGTTCGGCGAGGGCGAGGAGCGCCGCGACCACGTGCTGGTCGACGACCTCGGCGACCTGATCCGGCGCATGGTCGTGCACCGCTCGACCGGCGTGCTGAATGCCGCCACCGGCGAGGTTCACAGCTTCCGCGCGATCGCCGAGATGGTGGCGGCACAGGTGCCTAATCCGCCGGCGATCAAGGGCAGCCCGCGGTCCGGGGCGATGCCGCACAACGGCTACCGGCCGTTCGACCCCGCGGCGACCTTTCGCGCCTTCCCCGATTTCCGCTATACCCGCCTCGCGGACGGTCTGGCCTTGACCCACAAGCGCGCGACCGCCACCGCCTGATCGACCGGAGGAATTCCATGGCCGAGGTCAACCTGCTGGCCCGCCTGCCGAAGAGCAAGCGCAACGTCAAGGCGCGCGAGCACGCCAAGACCGACGAGCACATCCGGGTCAGCCGCGAATACGGCGAGATGTATTTCGACGGCCCGCGCGAATACGGCTACGGCGGCTATCGCTACGACGGCCGGTGGGTGCCGATCGCCGAGGACATGGTCGCGCATTTCGGCCTGAAGCCGGGCATGCGGGTGCTCGACGTCGGGGCCGCCAAGGGCTTCCTGGTCAAGGACTTCATGATCGCCTGCCCGGGGTTGGAGGCGTTCGGCCTGGAGATCTCCGAATACGCGCTGAAGCATTGCGAGCCCGAGGTGGTGGGTCGCCTGCATCTCGGCAACGCGGTCTTGCTGCCGTTTCCCGACCACAGTTTCGACGCGGTGATCTCGCTCAACACCCTGCACAACCTCGAGCGCCCGCAGCTGGTCACGGCACTGCAGGAGATCATGCGGGTCACCAAGGGCAGCAACGCCTTCGTGCAGGTCGACAGCTATCGCGACGAGGAAGAGCGGGCGATCTTCCTCGACTGGGTGCTGACCGCCCACACCCACGACTACCCGGATGGCTGGCTGAAGCTGTTCGACGAGGCCGGCTATACCGGCGACTATTTCTGGACCCTGATTTCCTGACGGGAGAGCCCCGATGACCGTGCACTCCATGGCGCAACCGGGCCACAACCGCTTCGACGTGGCGGAATCGCGCCGGCGCTGCATGCGCTACCGGCGCCGTGTCCTCGACATCTCGCAGAAGGTGGGGGCGCTGCACATCGCCCCGGCGTTTTCCTGCCTCGAGATTACCGATACCTGCTACCACGGCCTGATGCGCCCGACGCCGGCGGGAGCCGCCAAGTCGCCAGACACCTTCCTGATGTCCAAGGGCCATGGCTGCATGGCGCAATACGTCATCCTTGAGGATGTCGGCGTGCTGCCGACCTCGGACCTGGATGCCTATTGCACGCCCGACGGAATTCTCGGCGCCCACCCGGACTACGGTAATCCCGGCATCGAGGCGTCGACCGGGTCGCTCGGCCACGGCCTGTCGATGGCGGTCGGCATGGCGGTCGCCGAGCGCAACATCGCCGGCAAGGGCAACCCGCCGGGCATGGTGTACTGCGTGCTGTCCGACGGCGAGTTGCAGGAGGGCTCGAGCTGGGAAGCCATCCTCATGGGCTCGACCCTGGGGCTGACCAATCTGGTGGCGATCGTCGACAACAACGACTTCCAGTCGCTGGGCCGGACGTCGGAGACCCATCCGAGCTTCTACCCGCTGGTCGAGAAGCTGGAGGCGTTCGGCTGGGAGTGCGTCGAGGTGAACGGCCATGACGCCGGCGCGGTCTACGAGGCGGTCGCCGCCCGCAAGGGCGACCGGCCGTTCTTCCTGGTCGCCAAGACCGTGAAGGGCCGCGGCGTGAGCTACATGGAGAGCGTGCCGATCTGGCACTACCGGGCACCGAACCCGGCCGAGTACCAGCAGGCGCTCGACGAGCTGAAGGAGATCGCGTCGTGAGGAACACCTTCGGAGAGGTCCTGTACGGGCTCGCCAAGGACGACCCGCGCGTCCACATCGTGGTCTCGGACATCTCGCCGGTCGGCTCGATGGCCAAGTTCCGCGAGGAGTTTCCGGAGCGCTTCATCAACGTCGGCGTGGCCGAACAGTCGATGATCGGCATCTGCGCCGGCCTGGCGCTGAAGGGCATGCTGCCGTTCGCCTATACCATCGCCACCTTCTCGCTGTACCGGCCCTACGAGATGGTCCGCGACGACCTCGGCTACCAGAACCTGCCGGTCACCGTGGTCGGCATCGGCGGCGGCGTCATCTACTCGACCCTGGGCGGCACCCACTACGCCCAGGAGGACATCGCGATCGCCGGGTCGATCCCGAACATGTCGATCATCGCGCCCTGCGATCCGATGGAGGCGACCGAGGCCACCAAGTGGCTGGTCAACCGCCGGACCGGCGGGCCGGTGTACTTTCGCTTCGGCAAGGCCGGCGAGCCGACGCTGACCGGCCCGGACAGCGATCCGTGGGAATTCGGCAAGCTGCGCTACCTTCGCAAGGGCAGCGACGTGGCGGTGCTGTCCTACGGCGTCATCACCAAGATGGCCGGTCAGGTCGCGGACGCCCTGACCGCCGACGGCAAGTCGGTGTCGCTGGCGGTCTGCCACACCCTGAAGCCGCTCGACCGCGACGGTATCGCCGAGCTGCTGCGCCGGCACAGCCAGGTGATCGTCATCGAGGAGCACGTGCCGCAGGGCGGGCTGGCGCCGCAGACCAAGCAGATCGCCTGGGACATCCGCGCCGAGTGCCGGCTCGACACCTTCACCCTGAAGGACGAGTTCGTGCACTGCTACGGCAGCCACGAGGACATCCTGGCCGCCCACGGCCTGTCGCCGGAGCGCATCCTGGCTGCCGTGCGCGGCTGATCGGAATGCCGCGGGTCCTGGTCACCGGCGCCGCCGGCTTCTCCGGACGGGCCATCGCCCGGCATCTGGCCGCCGCCGGCTGCGAGGTGCTCGCCCACCGCCGGTCGACGCCGTTGCCCGACGACCTCGCTGCCTCGACGGCGGTTACCGACCTGCCCGGCGACCTGGCCGAACTGCAGGGTCTGCCGGCCGGGATCGACGCGGTGGTGCACGCGGCCGCCACCTCGACCCCGACCGGCCGGTCCGATGCGGTGCCGGCCGAGGTGCTGATCCGCGACAATGCGCTGGCCACTGCCCGGCTGGTTGCCGCCGCCGAGGCGGCCGGGGTCCGGCGCTTCGTGTTCCTGTCCAGCCTGTCGGTCCACGGCAGCGTTCGCGAGCGCAGCCTGGATGCCGGCACGCCGATACGCGAGCCGGACCCGTATGGAGTCTCCAAGCTGATGGGCGAGAGCGTGCTCGCTGCCTCGGGAATTCCTGGGCTCGCGATCCGGCTGCCGGCAGTGATCGGCCCCGGCGCCGACCGCAACTGGCCGGTGCAGGTGGTGGGCCGGGTCCGACGCGGCGAGACCGTCCGCGTGTACAACGCCGACGGGCTGTTCAACAACGTGGTCGATGTCGACGACCTGGCCGGCTGGATCGTCACGCTGCTGGTCGCCGCGGCGCCGATGTCCGGCTTCACCGCCTTGCCGGTGGCCTGCCGGGCGCCGATTCCGGTTCGAGCGGTGGTGGCGACGATCGCCGCCGGGCTCGGCCTCGATACCCATCTGGAGGAGGTGGTGGCGCCGCGCGGGTCCTTCACGATCGATACGGTGGCGGCCGAGGGACTGGGGTTCCGGCCGTCCGCGACGGTCGACGCCCTCGACCGCTACGCGCGGAACCCGGACTGATGGCCGCGGCCATCGATCGGTCCGTCGCGGTTGTCGGCCTCGGCTATGTCGGCCTGCCGCTGGCGCTCGGCTTCGCGGAGACCGGGCGCGACGTGATCGGCTTCGACGTCGACGCCGGGCGGGTGGCGGACCTCCGCCGCGGCATCGACCGCAACGACCCGGACCGCCCGTCGATCGCGCTGCCAGCGGGCCTTCGGTTCACGGCCGACGCCCATGACCTGGCCGGATGCGAGGTATTCGTCGTGGCGGTGCCGACGCCGATCGACGGCGACCGCCGCCCGGACCTCGCCCCGTTGCTGGCGGCTGCCGACCTGATCGGCCCGGTATTGCGGCCCGGTGCCCTGGTGGTGGTCGAGTCGACCGTTCACCCGGGGGCCACCGAGGAGGTATTCGGCCCGCGCCTCGCCGCGGCGTCGGGGCTGGGGTCGGGGCTGGCGCCGGGCCAGGGCTTCGTGCTCGGCTATTCGCCCGAGCGCATCAACCCGGGCGATCCGGTCCATGGCCTTGCCGAGGTGGTCAAGGTGGTGTCGGGCGAGGACAAGGCCACGCTCGACCGGATGGCGGCCCTGTACGGGCCGGTGGTGCCGGCCGGCCTCCATCTGGCGCCGTCGATCCGGGTCGCCGAGGCCTCGAAGATCACCGAGAACGTCCAGCGCGACGTCAACATCGCGCTGATGAACGAGCTGGCGCTGATCTACGACCGCCTGGGCCTGCGCACCGAGGACGTGCTGGCGGCGGCTCGCACCAAATGGAATTTCGCGCCCTACCGTCCCGGCCTGGTCGGCGGCCATTGCATCGGCGTCGACCCGTACTACCTGATCGCCAAGGCCGAGGCGCATGGCTACTACCCGGAACTGATCCGGGCCGCCCGGCGCATCAACGACGGCATGGCGGACCGGATCGCGCAGAAGATCGTGGTGCGGCTTTCGGCGGCCGGAATCGCCGTCGCCGGTGCCCGCATCGGCCTGATGGGGCTCGCCTTCAAGGAGAACGTCTCGGACGCCCGCAACAGCCAGGCACCGGTGATCGCGCGGGCCCTGCGCGACCTCGGCGCCGTGATGCTCGCGGCCGACCCGCTGGTGGATCCGGAGACCGCGCGCCGCGACCTCGGTCTGGACGTCGTCGACCCGGCATTGCTGGTGGATCTGGACGCGCTGGTCCTGACCAGCCCGCACCGGGCATTCCTGGCCGACGGTCCGGACGGTCTCGGCCGACGCGTGCGTCCCGGCGGCCTGCTCGTCGACGTGACGTCGGCGCTCGACCCGGCACGGATCCCCGGCGACCGGCACTACTGGAGCCTGTAGGCCCGGCGCGGTCGATTGGCGCCAACCGGCCCGATTGGCTATGCTTCCTGCCGCGACAGTCGACAGTGCGGGAGGAAGCCATGGCGACGATCGGCGGTTCCGACCTCAGCGAGGTCCTCAACGGAACGGAGATATTCGACGTCATCTACGGATTCGGCGGCGACGACATGATCATCGGCAGTGGCGGCGACAACACCCTGTATGGCGGTGACGGCGCCGATGTCATCGACGGCGGTGGCGACAACGATCTCATATACGGCAATCTCGATGGCGACCTGATCCGCGGTGGGACCGGGACCGACGTCATATATGGTGGCCAGGGCAACGACACCCTTACCGGCGGCGAGGGCGACGACCGGTTGTTCGGCAACCTCGGCGACGATGCGATCACCGCGGGTGCCGGCACCGACCTCATCTACGGCAACCAGGGCGCCGACAGCCTGTTCGGCGGTGCCGGCAACGACACGATGTTCGGTGGCCAGGGGGCCGACATCCTGAGTGGTGGCGCCGGGGCCGACTGGCTGTACGGCAATCTCGGCGACGACACGCTCGACGGCGGGGCGGACGCCGACACCCTGATCGGCGGCGGCGGGATCGACCGCTTCCAGTTCACCAGTGCCGGCAGCAGCGACACCATCAGCGGATTCAGCACCACCGAGGATATCGTCCGCATCCAGAACGGCCTGAACGGCAGTTCGATCAACAGTTCCCAGTCGGCTCTGCTGGCGACCAGCGACCTCAACGGCAGCGCGGTCATCGACCTCGGGAGCTCGAATACCATCACCCTGGTGGGGGTCTCCGCCAGCAGCCTGAGCACGTCGAACTTCGAGACCTTCTGAGCCGGTCGCTCCGGCGTCGGGCGGGGAGGTAGTCCTGAAGCGCAAGGCGTACGAACGGGCGTTGACGGACCGGCAGCACCGGCTGGTCCTGGTTCAGCGCGCCTACACCCGCCAGGGGCGCTCGGCGGTGGTGGTGCTCGAGGGCTGGGACGCCGCCGGCAAGGGTGGGCTCATCCGGCGGATCGCCTGGGCCACCGATCCGCGGGCGCTGCGGGTCTGGTCGATCGGTGCCCCGGCCGACGGTGAGCGGCGCGAACATTGGATGCAGCGGTTCTGGCAGCGGGTGCCCCGCTCGGGCGAGATCGCGGTCTTCGACCGGTCCTGGTACGGCCGCGTGCTGGTGGAGCGCGTGGAACAGCTCACGGAAGAGGCGGCGTGGCGGCGCGGCTACGCCGAGATCAATCAATTCGAGCAAACGCTGACGGATGAGGGGGTCCGGCTGGTCAAGCTGTTCCTCGATATCTCCATGGAAACGCAGTTCGAGCGGTTCCGGGCGCGCTTCGACGACCCCACCAAGCGCTGGAAGCTGACCGAAGAAGACCTGCGCAATCGCGCGCGCTGGGAGGAATACGAGAAGGCGCACAAGGACATGCTGAAGCATTGTTCGCCGCCGGCGGCACCTTGGGTAACGATCGATGCCAACCACAAGCGCACGGCGCGGATCGCCGCCTTCGACGCGATCATCGAGGCGATCGGCCGCGACGTCGATGTAGAGCCGCCGGAGGCCCTGCCGCTGATCAAGGCGTTCTTCGACGGCCGCTGATCCCGCCCCGGAAATCGCTTCGGGGCCAGAAGTCGCTTCGGGGCCAGAAGTCGCTTCGGGGCCGGTGACGGGAAACACCCGGCACGGCTACACTTGCCGCAAGGGGCGGATCGCCGCCCGTCTGGTCACCGCCCGTTTGGGACGAGGGAGAGCAATGCTTCGGAAGCTGAAAGGGGCCGCCCTGGGTGCGGCGCTCGTGGTCATGGCTGGCACCCCGGTCGTGGCCGCCGAGAAAGTCGTCATCTGCGCGCTGACCTTCGTGTCGTCGGCGCCGCTATTCATCGCGGCGGACAAAGGGTACTACGCGGCCGAGGGGCTGGACGCCGAGTTGAAGTTCTTCCGCGCCGCCCAACCGGTCGCGGTCGGCATCGCATCCGGCGACTGCGACTTCGGGGTGACCGGATTTACCGCCGGCTTCTTCAATCTCGCGGGCAAGGGCGCCCTCAAGGTGATCGGGGCGCAGAGCCGCGAGGAGCCGGGCTTCGACTTCGTCGGGTTCATCGCCTCGAACAAGGCCTACGAAGCCGGCCTCAAGTCGATCGAGGATCTGCCGGGGCGCAGCGTCGGCATGACGCAGGTCGGCTCGACCATGCACTACATGGTCGGCATGCTGCGGGACAAATACGGCTGGGCCGGCGACGCGGTCGCCCTGAAGCCGCTGCAGTCGGTCCCGAACATGATCGCCGCGATCAAGGGCGGCCAGGTCGACGCGGTGCCGTTGCCTGCGCATATCGTCGCCAAGATCGTTGATTCCGGCGACGCCAGGCTGATCGGCTGGGTGCACGAGCAGACCCCCTGGCAGCTCGGCGGGCTGTTCACCTCGACCAGGAACGTCGAGGAACGACGGCCGATGGTCGAGGCCTTCGTGCGCGCGTATCGCAAGGCGGCCAGGGACTACCACGATGCCTTCAATGCCCTCGACGGGTCCAGCAAGCGCAGCTTCGGGCCGCCGGCCGAGGCGCTGCTGCCGATCCTCGAGAAGTACACGAAGGCGTCGCCGGACGCGATCTACAAGGGCTCGCCGTTCATCGATCCGGATGGTCGGCTGAAAGTCGACCAGTTGATCGGGCAGGTCGGCTGGATGCAAAAAGAGGGCCTCGTCGAGGCCGGCCTCGAACCGATGTCCTTCATCGATCTCAGCTTCATCGACGGCCACTACGGCGTTCCCGGCAACTGATCCGTGAGACGGGTTCCACGCATGCCGCTGTAGGCGGTACACTTGCGTCTTGCGGAGCGCGGAGGAACGCCATGGTTGGGTCGACCCGGACCGATGCGGTCGACTCGCCTCCAGTCGACTTTGCGAGGTTGGTCGACAGTCTCGACGACGCGGTGGTGGCGGTCGATACCACGCATCGGATCGTCGCCTGGAACCCGGCGGCCGAGAGGCTGTTCGGCCATTCGGTCGATGCGGCGATCGGTGCGCCGCGATCGCTGCTCGAGCCGGCCGACGACCCGGAGGGCTGGCCCGCCGGGGTCCTGAACGGCCGCCCTGCACGGTTCCGCGCCAACCGGGTCGACAAGCTCGGTCGCATGCTCACCCTGAACGTCACGGCGTCGCCGATCACCGATTCTGTCGGCAGGGTGACCGGCATCGTCCAACTGCTGCGCCCGGCACCCGAGGCGACGCGTCGGCCGCTGATCGAACTCGCCGAGGACATGGCGCGGGTCGGCCACTGGCGCATCGAGGTCCCCGGCGACCGCCACACCTGGTCGGACGAGGTCTATCGCATCCACGGTTTCGAGCCGGGCGCCTTGCAGGTCGACTCGGCCCGGGCGCTGGCGCTCTATCACCCGGATGACAGCGTCCGGGTGGCGGAGGCGATCGGCGACGCGATCCGAAAAGGTGGCGACCTCACCTTCGAGGCCCGGATCCTCCGGCCATCGGGAGAGATACGCTGGGTGGTCGGTCGCGGCACGACCGAGCGCGGGCCCGACGGCAGGGCGATCGCGGTCGTCGGGGTGCTCCAGGACGTCACCGAGGCGCGGGTTCGCGATGAGGCGCTGGTGGAGCGCGAGCGGTCGTCGCGCATCCTGCGGGAGGCGATCGATGTCGTGCAGGACTCGGTCTCGGTCTATGACGAGCAGGACCGGTTCGCCGTCGCCAACCGCAAGTTCTTCGAACTGTATCCCTATCTCGGCAACGAGACCCACCTGCGCGGCAAGACCTTCGAGGACGTGCTGCGGATCAGCCTGCGCAACAACGTGTTCATGAACCACCGGTCGATCGAGGATCCGGAGGGCTATGTCAAGGAGCGTCTGGCCTACCGGAAGGAAGGCCGGCCGATGCCGGAGCGCCGCCTGTGGAACGGGCACTGGTACCTGATCCGCGAGAACCGGACGCCGAGCGGCTACACCATCAGCACCCGGGTCGACATCACCGACCGCAAGGACGTGGAGTCGGAACTCGCGGCCACCTCGGCGGTGCTGCAGGCCACCCTCGATACCATGCCGAACCCGTTGGTGGCGTTCGACCGCGACAACCGCCTGATGGCCTGGAACCGGGCCTATGCCGATCTGGTGCGCGTGCAACCAGATCGGTTGGAGCGGGGACGAACCCTGCTCGGCATCGCCAAGGACGCGCTGAAGGGCGTGCCGTCGACGCGGTCCGGCATGAAGACGATGTTCGCGCATATCGGCCGCCGCGATTCGGCCGACTTCGAGTGGCGCAACGACGATGGCTCGATCTACGCGGTGATCGGCCGGTCCATGGCGGACGGCGGTTACCTGACCCTGTTCCGCGACGTCACCGCCGAGCGATCCGCGCAGGCCCTGGCAGCCGAGTTCGAGCAACGGCTGAGCGATGCCCTCGAGGCGATGTCCGAGGGATTCGCGCTGTTCGACGCCGATGACGTCCTGGTGCTGTGCAACGAGACCTACCGGACCATATACGGCGAAAGCTCGGCCTACATTCGCCCCGGCCGCCGTTTCGTGGATATCGTGCGCGACTCGGTATCGGCGGGCCAGTTCCCGGGCGCGCTTGGGCGCGAGGAGCAATGGGTCGCCGAGCGCGTGCGGGCCCACCGCAGCCCACCCGAGCATCCGACCCTGCAGACGCTGTCGGATGGCCGGGTGCTGATGGTCGCCGAATACCGGACCAAGGAAGGCGGCTTCGTCGGGATCCGGGCCGACATCACCGAACGAGTGCGGACCGAGCACGACCTGCGAACCGCCCGCGATGCGCTGGAGGAACAGGCGCAGTCGCTGCGCGACCTGGCCGGCCAGATCGATGCCGCCCGCCGCCGGGCGGAGGAGGCCGGTGCGGCGAAGTCGCGATTCCTGGCGATGATGAGCCACGAGCTGCGGACGCCGATGACCGGCCTGCTGGGCATGATCGAGCTGATCTCCCGGACCCCGCTGGACAACGAGCAGCAGACCTTCGTGCAGACCATGCGGGACTCCGCCGAGACTCTGCTGGCGCTGCTCAACGACATTCTCGACTATTCGAAACTGGAGGCCGGCAAGGTCCAGATCGAGGAGATCGTGTTCGCGCCGGCGCAGGTCGTGAAGGATGTCGTCGGCCTGTTCCAGCCGCAGGCGTCCGCCAAGGGATTGGTGTTGGCCGCGGTGATGCAGCCGTCGTTGCCGTCCTGGATCCGTGGTGATCCGCTGCGCATCAAGCAGATCCTTTCGAACCTGATCTCCAACGCCATCAAGTTCACTGCCGCCGGCGGCATAACCGTCGAGCTTTCCGCGATCGAGTGGCCGGAGGGCAAGGTGCGGCTGCAAGGAATGGTCTCTGATACCGGGCAGGGCATCGATCCCGACATCCAGCAGAACCTGTTCCAGGCATTCGAGCAGGGCGACACCAGCACGACCCGTCGATTCGGCGGTACCGGGCTCGGGCTGGCAATTTCGCGTCGACTGGTCGAGGGCATGGGTGGCGAGATCGCCGTCGAGAGCGAGCCCGGTCGCGGCGCGACCTTCCGGTTCAGTGTTCTGGTCGGGATCGCGGCAACGCCGCCGCTCGGGGAGCCGGAACTCGTGGAGATCGACGACGGTCCGGTCCCGCCGCTACGGATCCTGCTCGCCGAGGACAACGACGTGAACCGTATGCTCGTCTCCAAGGTCCTGGCCCAGTCGGGGCACCGGGTCGACGAGGCGGTCGACGGCCGCGAGGCGCTGCGGGCCGCCGTGCGGGTCGACTACGACGTCATCCTGATGGACATGCAGATGCCGGTCATGGACGGCATGGAGGCGACCAGGGCGATCCGCACTCTCCCCGGCGAAGCGGCCGCGGTCCCGATCGTTGCGCTGACGGCCGATGCCATGCCGGAGCACCGCCAGATGTACCTCGACGCCGGCGTGGACGTGTTGCTGACCAAGCCGGTCGACTGGCGGCTCCTGCAGCGGACGCTTGCCCGGGTGGTGCGGGGCGAGCTGGCCGGAGCCGCCGAGGTGGCGGCGTCGATTCCGCCGCCGCCACCCATCGAGTCGCGGATGGATGGACTGCCGGTCTTCGACAGGACCCGGGTCGAGGAGGGGTTGGGCGTCCTGCCGCCGCACCGGGTCGCCGGCATGCTGGGGATGCTGCCGGCCGAGGTCGGGCGGCGTCTCGACGAGTACCGGGCGGCGCTGCAGGCCGAAGATCTGGTGGCGGCGCGCCGGGCGGCACACACGCTGAAGGGGCTGGCGGCCAATTTCGGTGCGGCCCGGCTGGAAGCCATCGCCCGCGCCGCGGAGGCGGCCTGCGGGACGGTCGACGCCGCCCGCGCCGCGACGCCCTTGATCGAGGAAGTCGTGAACCTCACAGTCGTTGCAGCCTTCGAACTGAGTGCTAGCTTCGGATCTCGGGCGCCGCCGAAGGCAACAGGCCCGGAACGGAGTGGGACATGACGGAGATTGATTTCGGTCGAATGCGCGTGCTGGTCGTCGATGACGATGCGACGACGCGGGATCTGGTCGTCTCGATGCTCGAAGTAGCAGGGGTCGGGCAGATCGGGCGTGCCCGCGACGGTCAGCATGCGCTCAACGAGGTTCGCGAGTTCAGTCCGGACATCGTCATCTGCGACGTCCTGATGGAGCCGATGGACGGAATCTCGTTCACGCGCCGCCTCCGCACCCACCGGGATTCGCCGGGCCCGCATGTCCCGGTGATCCTGCTGACGGCTCATACCGACCGGACCACGGTATTGGAGGCGCGGGACGCCGGTGCGAACGCTTTCGTCGCCAAGCCGGTCTCGATCGACGAGCTGAAGCGCAAGATCGGGCTGGTGATGAACGACCCGCGGCAGTTCATCCGCTCCGAGGACTATGTCGGGCCGGACCGACGCCACCGGGCGGTGCCGCTCGGTGGCCGGTCCGACCGCCGCAAGAAAGGCGAATAGCCCGTCACATCCCGATCGGGGCGGTCGCGGCCTCCAGCCAAGCCCGCCCCTCGGCATCCAGGGCCGGCGCCACCCGGCGGCGCACGGCGGCGTGGTAGGCGTCGAGCCAGGCCTGCTCCTCGAAGTTCAGCAGCGACGGCTCGATCAGCCGGCGGTCGATCGGCGCGAAGGTCAGGGTCTCGAACGCCAGCATCGGCCGGCCGGTGTCGCGGGCCGGCTCCGACTCGACCGCCAGCAGCAGGTTCTCGATGCGGATGCCGTAGCCGTCCGGCTTGTAGTAGCCGGGCTCATTGGAGATGATCATTCCGGCCTCGATGACCGCGCGGCCGGTCGCCGAGATCCGCTGCGGCCCCTCGTGGACGCCGAGGAAGCAGCCGACCCCGTGGCCGGTGCCGTGGTCGAAGTCCAGGCCCTCCTTCCACAGGTACTGGCGTGCCAGGGCATCGAGCTGGCCGCCGTTGGTGCCGGCCGGGAACCGCGCGGTGGCGATCGCGATGTGGCCCTTCAGCACCAGGGTGAAGCGTTCCCGCATCTCCTGGGTCGGGGTGCCGACCGTCACCGTGCGGGTGATGTCGGTGGTGCCGTCGAGGTATTGGGCCCCGGAATCCACGAGGTAGAGCGTCCCTTGCTCCAGCGCCCGGTCGGTCGCGGAGGTAACCCGGTAGTGGACGATGGCGCCGTTCGGCCCGGCGCCGGAGATCGTCGCGAAGCTCGGGCCGCGCCAGCGCTCGCCGACCGACCGGAAGCCCTCCAGCGCCTCGGCGGCGGCCGCCTCGGTCACGCCGCCGGCCGGGGCGTTGTCGTCGATCCACTTCAGGAACCGGACGACGGCGGCGGCGTCGCGCACATGCGCCGCCCGGGTCCCGGCGATCTCGACCGCGTTCTTGCGGGCGCGCGGCAGGATGCAGGGATCCTCGCCCGTGACCACGGTGGCACCGGCCTCGGACAGCTGCTGGTGCAGCCACTCGCTGGCGCTGTCCGGGTCGAGCGCGACGCGGGCGCCGGCCTTGCCGAGCGCCTCCAGCGCCTCGCCGATCGCCTCGAACGGCCGCAGGCCGACCTGGTTGCCGAGTGCCGCCCGGGTCTCGGCGTCGCATTTCGCCGGGTCCAGGAACAGCTCGACCGTGCCGTCGACGGCGATCGTGGCGTAGCACAGCGGCAGCGGCGTATAGGGCACATCGCGGCCGCGGATGTTCAGCAGCCAGGCGACCGATTCCGGCTGGTTCAGAACCGCGACGGTGGCACCGCGCTTCGCCAGGATCTCGGCGACCAGGGCGCGCTTGGCGGCGGCGTCGATACCGGCGACGGCCGTGGGCAGGACCTCGACCCGGCCGAGCGGCGATGGCGGGCGGTCGGGCCAGATCGCGTCGACCGGGTTCGCCTCGAGGGCGACCAGGGTGCCGCCGGCCTGCCGCACCGCGTCGTGCAGCCGCCCGGCGGCGGTCACCGAGTGCAGCCGGGGATCGTAGCCGAGCCGGCGTCCGGCCAGCTGGCCTGCGATGAACGTGCCCGGCGGGGTGCGGATCAGGTGCTGGATCTCCCAGCGCCCGGCATCGACCTGCCGCGCGGCCTGCAGCGTGTAGCGGCCGTCGACGAACAGTACCGCCCGCTCCGGAAGCACCACCACGGTTCCGGCCGACCCGGTGAACCCGGTCAGCCACGCCAGCCGCTCGCCGCCGGGGGGGATGTGCTCGCCCTGGTGCTCGTCGGCGCGCGGCAGGACGAAGGCATCGACACCGGCGCCGACCAGCGCGGTGCGCAGCCGGTCGAGGCGGGCCGGGTCGGCCGCCGGCTCGACCGGCCGCAGGGCGTCGCGCAGCGCCGTGAGGGCGGCCACGACCTGCGGATCTGCGCCGGGGGCCACCAGGCCGAGCCAGGAATCCGCCGGATACGGCTCCGGCGACGCCGCGATCCTGGCAAGCGTCGAGCGCAGCGTCGCCGGGCTGCCGGCGATCCCGGCCCCGGCCATCAGGCGCGCCAGGGCGTCGTCGTCGGGCAGCGGGGTTTCGATGGGGAGGATTGGCGCAGGGGCGGCGATCATCGACGGTCTCCGGATCGGGTCGAAGAATTCGACCCGGCCGGGATGTCGAGTCAAGCCCAGGGACCGTCGAATTCCGGCTCGACGCATCTCCGGACGTCAGCGCAGAGTGGCAGCGGTTCGGACCAGCGGCTGTCCGGCCTGCCAGGAATGCGGGAGCGCGCCATGTCGACCGACGGGACGCCGACCATAGACACCGAAACCGTCGAGGGGGCGGCGGCCGGCCGCCGCGGCGCCCGCCGCGGCCGTCGCGAAGGTCCCACCAGCATCGACCAGCCGCCGTTCCGCCGGCTGTTCAACCCGTTCCCGCCGATGCGCGCGGTCAGCGACGACGAACTGGAGGCGATCCACGACGCATCGTTGACGGTGCTGGAGGAGATCGGCATCGACTTCCTGCTGCCCGAGGCGCGCGATCGCCTGAAGGCCGCCGGCCAGCGGGTCGACGGCGAGCGGGTGCGCTTCGACCGCGGCTTCGTCGTGGAGCGGATCCGGACGATCCCGTCGTCGTTCACCCTGCATGCCCGCAACCCGGCGCGCAGCGTCGGGGTCGGCGGCAACGAGATCGTGGTCTGCCAGATCGCCAGCGCGCCGAACGTCTCGGACCTGGCGGGTGGTCGGCGGATCGGCAACCGCGAGGACTTCCGGAACCTGGTCAAGCTCGGCCAGGTGCTGAACGCCATCCACGTGTTCGGCGGCTACCCGGTCGAGCCGGTCGACATCCACGCCTCGGTCCGCCACCTGGAGGCGCTGCGCGACATCCTGACGATGTCGGACAAGGCGGTGCACGCCTACTCCCTGGGCCGCGAGCGTATCGAGGACGGCATCGAGCTGGTGCGGATCGCCCGTGGTGTGTCCCGCGAGCAGCTCGAGCGTGAGCCGAGCCTGTTCTCGATCATCAACTCGTCGTCGCCGCTGCGCCTCGACTACCCGATGCTGCAGGGCATCGTCACCATGGCCGAGGCTGGGCAGCCGACGGTGATCACGCCGTTCACGCTCGCCGGCGCCATGGCTCCGGTCACCATCGCCGGCGCCCTGGTCGAGCAGAACGCCGAGGCGCTGGCCGGCTTGGCGTTCAGCCAGGTGGTGCGGGCCGGCGCCCCGGTCGCCTACGGCGGCTTCACCTCCAACGTCGACATGAAGTCCGGGGCGCCGGCCTTCGGCACGCCGGAATACATGAAGGCGGCGATCGTCGGCGGCCAGCTGGCGCGCCGCTACGACATTCCCTACCGCTCGTCGAACGCCAACGCCCCCAACGTGCCCGACGCCCAGGCGGCGTGGGAGAGCGTGTTCTCGCTGTGGGGCGCGGTGATGGGTGGGGTCAACATCCTCAAGCACGCCTGCGGCTGGATGGAGGGGGGCTTGTGCGCGTCCTTCGAGAAGATGGTCATGGACGCCGACATGATCCAGATGATGTCGGAGTTCCTGAACCCGCTGGTGGTCGACGACGACACCCTGGCGCTCGACGCCATCCGCGACGTCGGCCCGGGCGGCCACTTCTTCGGCACCGCCCACACCCAGGCGCGCTTCAAGACCGCGTTCTTCGCGCCGATGGTCTCGGACTGGCGCAACTACGAGAGCTGGCAGGAGGCCGGCTCCCCCGACGCCCTGACCCGCGCCGCCGACCTGTCGAACCGCCTGATCGCGGAGTGGCAGGCGCCGCCGATGGACCCGGCGATCCGCGAGGAACTGGACGCGTTCGTGGCCAAGCGCATCGAGGAGGGCGGGGCGCCAACGGATTTCTGACCCGTCGGTGCCCCAGCCGCAGCTGTGCAAATGCAGTTGAGCCGCCTATTCGATGCTCGTCGACCTGCCTCGTAGATGTTAGTGCAGATCACGAACTCGAACCGCCTCACGACGCCGACGGCAATATATGAACGGAGATCAGCGGGTTATCATTCCCGACGGAAACGACGTCGTTCGCGATGCCGTACCGACCGTTGTCGACCTCATCGCCCGAACGGCGCGATGGGCGCATCCGGAGACATTTCGGCGACTGCCCGTATGGTGTCCCGAGACCGCTCGCGGGCAGCCCCTCTACGACAAGGAATGGCGACGGCGGTACACGAACACCAGTCGACGGGATGCACTGACAGTCGAAAAGGTCGAATCTAATGTCGGTGCGATCAAATCCCTCAGGGCGGCTCTAAACGTCGCGGCCCCGATCCCGAAGAATTGGACGATCTGCCACATCTGGGGTTACGACGATCCACGCTTCGAGTCGCATCACAGCGTGGTTCACGATCCTCGTTTCTACTCCTGCATCGCGAACATGATATGGCTTCCGACCTCTCTCAAGGGTTTCACCGATGCCCTTCCAGAGGTCAAATGGGTGCTGCGGATCTGCGCCTATCATCTGTATGGCTGGACGTGCGAACACGAGTCGGTTCGCGATCAGTCCGCGGCGCTTCGCAACGCAGAGGCTCCACCCTACTATCCCGCGTCGTGGCCCTGCCGTGATCGGCCCAGTTTACTGCCGCCCGGTACATCGACCTTCGCTCCGCGCGTCGAGCGCGAAATCGCCAAGCGAAAGTCGCGGTGGAAGCGGGATCTCGCCGATACAAACCTCGAGCACTATCCGCGCGATCAGGTGCGCGAGGTGCTCGACTACTGGCACGTGGAGATATGACCTCCACCTGATCGGCGTTGACACGACGGGCATATGACAAAGTCGCGGTACACCGTCGCAAAACGGCCACCAAGTGACGCAACCTGAGCATGTGCCGGTGGGTGCCGGTGCGAGGCTCCGGGCATAGCCTCGGGGAGTAGTGCGGATGAAAAGCCAAGCGCGCGTGGTGGTGATCGGTGGCGGCGTGGTCGGGTGCTCGGTGCTCTACCACCTCACCAAGCTCGGCTGGACCGACGTCATGCTGATCGAGCGCTCGGAGCTGACCTCGGGCTCGACCTGGCATGCCGCCGGCGGCATGCACACCCTGAACGCCGATCCCAACGTCGCCAAGCTGCAGGACTACACGATCCGGCTATACAAGGAGATCGAGGAGATCTCCGGCCAGTCCTGCGGCGTGCACATGACCGGCGGCTTCATGCTGGCCGCCGACAAGGACCGGCTCGACTACCTGAAGACCGCCCGCGCCAAGGCCCGGGTGCTGGGCATGGACACCGAGCTGGTCGGCATGGACGAGGTCGGGCGCGACCATCCGCTGATCGACACCAGCCATTTCGTCGGCGCGCTGTGGGATCCGAACGAAGGCCATGTCGATCCCTCGGGCGTCACCCACGCCTATGCCAAGGCGGCCCGCATCAAGGGCGCGGAGATCGTGCTGCGCAACCCGGTCAAGGAGCTGATCGCCACCCCCGACGGCCACTGGAAGGTGGTCACCGAGCAGGGCACGGTCGACGCCGAGGTCGTGATCAACGCCGGCGGCCTGTGGGCCCGCGAGGTCGGCCGAATGGTCGGCATCGAGCTGCCGGTGCTGGCCATGGAGCACCACTACCTGATCACCGAGGAAATCCCGGAGATCGTCGCCTACAACAAGGAACGCGGCCGCGAGATGCCGCACGCCATCGACTTCGCGGCCGAACTGTATTCCCGCCAGGAAGGCCGCGGCATGGTGATCGGCACCTACGAGAAGGCCTGCGTGCCGTGGTCGCCGAAGGACACGCCCTGGGATTTCGGCCACGAGCTGTTGCAGCCGGACTTCGACCGCATCGGCCCGTCGCTGGATCTGGCGTTCAGCCACTTCCCGCCGCTGGCCAAGGCCGGCATCCGCCAAGCCATCAACGGCCCGTTCACCTTCGCGCCCGACGGCAACCCGCTGGTCGGCCCGGTGCCGGGGCTGCGCAACTTCTGGTGCGCCTGCGGCGTCATGGCCGGGTTCAGCCAGGGCGGCGGGGTCGGCCTGATGCTGTCGCAGTGGCTGGTCGAGGGCGAGCCGGAGGTCGACATCTTCGCCATGGACGTGGCCCGGTTCGGCGACTTCGCCAGCCGCGGCTACACCCGCGCCAAGGTGCAGGAGAACTACAGCCGGCGCTTCAGCATCACCTACCCGAACGAGGAACTGCCGGCTGGCCGGCCGTTGCGCACGACGCCGGCCTACGACCTGCTGAAGGCCAGGGGCGCGGTGTTCGGTGCCGCCGTCGGCCTCGAATACCCGCTGTGGTTCGCGGCCGCCGGCGAGACCGCGGTCGAGACCCCGACCTTCCGGCGCTCCAACGCCTTCGGGCCGACCGACGCCGAGGCCAAGGCGGTGCGCGCCGGGGTCGGGATCATGGAGATCGCGAGCTACGCCAAGCACGAAATCTCCGGCGCCGGCGCCGAGGCTCTGCTCGACCGCCTGCTGGCCGGGCGGCTGCCGAACCCCGGACGGATGACCCTGTCGCCGATGCTGAGCCCGAAGGGCCGGCTGATGGGCGACCTGACCGTGGCGCGGCTGGCGGCCGACCGGTTCCTGGTCGTCGGTTCGGCGGCGGCCCAGGAGGCACACCAGCGCTGGTTCGCCGACCACGCGCCGGCCGGCGGCGTCACCCTGCGCAACCGCACCCGCGAGCTCGCCGGTTTCGCGATCGCCGGGCCGAGATCGCGCGAACTGCTGGCCCGCCTGACCGACGAGGACGTCTCCGGCAACGCCTTCCCGTTCCGCTCGATCCGCAAGATCGACGTCGGCCTGACCAGCGCCTGGGTGGCGCGGATCTCCTACACCGGCGAACTCGGCTATGAGATCTACGCGCCGGTCGATCACCAGCGGGCGCTGTTGACCGCGCTGCTGGCGGCCGGCGAGGATCTCGGGGTGCGGCTGTTCGGCGGCCGGGCGCTGAATTCGCTACGGCTGGAGAAGGGCTTCGGGGCCTGGCTGCGGGAGTTCGCGCCGAGCTATGGGCCGGTCGAGTCCGGCATGGACCGGTTCATCGCCGACAAGCCCGGCTATATCGGGCGCGACGCGTTCCTGGCGAGCCGGGACGCGTCGCCGCCGCGCAGGCTGGTGCTGCTCGAGATCGATGCGACCGATGCCGACGCCTGGCACGACGAGCCGGTGGACGCCGCCGACCGCACGGTCGGCTTCGTCACCTCGGGCGGCTACGGCCACACCGTCGGCCGGAGCTTGGCGCTGGCCTATGTCGACACCGACAGCCTGGAGGCCGATCTGAACGTCGAGATCCTCGGCGACCGGCGGCCGGCGCGGGTGCTGCCGGCGCCGCCGGTCGATCCGAGCGGATCGCGGATGCGGGAATAGGCGGGCACGGTGGCCCGGCGCGATCGCCGGGCCGGCGCGAGGCTCAGCTGATCAGGCCGGCGGCGCGCATGGCCTTGAGGTGCAGGGCGATCAGGCGCCGCTCGTCGTCGTCCATGTCCACGAACTTGCCGATCACCTCGGTCTCCGAGGCGGCGACGGCGAATGCGCCGGCCTTGAACGTGACCGCGCTGTCACCTTCGCCCAGCCTGATGGAGAAGAAGAATCGCTGGCCGTTGATAATGTTGCCGCCGCCCGGATTCGGGATGCGGATGCCCTTCAGGTGCAACTCGCGAATGTCCAGCGACTCCTCGCCGAACATGGCGGCGCCGAACTTGACATCCCTCTTGGCGGCGGCATTTGCTGCCGGCTTGGCCTTGGTCTTGATCTTTCCGAACATGTTGCCCTACCGCACCAGGACCCGGGCATTGCGCCCGCTGCGCCGTTTCCGAACAGTGCCCCGGAACTACCTAATTTTTTCTAAATGCCGTCGCGGGCGGCCGCAAGCGTCATCGTCGAGTCCAACCGTCCGGTGCGCGAAATGCCCTGTACCCAAGCTGCATTCAATGCTTGGCGGGCGCGATCTTGGCGCCGGTCAGGTCGCAGTCGTCGAGATTGGTCTTGTACAGCACGGCATCGGTCAGGTCGGCGGCGTTGAGCCGGGCACTTTGCAGGTCGGCGCCGCGCAGGTCCGTGCGCCTGAGCAGGGCGTCGCGCAAGTTGGTCGAATAGGAGCGGTCGCCGGACAGCAGCGGCCCGAGCTTGGCGTCGCGCAGGTCGGCGCCGTTCAGGCGGGCGCCCTCCAGGTTGGTGCCGCGCAGGTCGGCGCCCTTGAGCGAACAGGTTCTCAGGTCGGCACCCTTGAGCCGGGCGCCGACGAGGCTCGCCCGTGTCAGGTCGAGCCCGATGAACACCGCGCCTTCGGCCGACAGCCCGGACAGCTCGAGGCCGCGCAGACCAGGGCCGCCCCGCAGGTCGATGCCGTCGAGGATCAGCGGAGCGCCGTCGCGACCGCCGGTCGTCACCCACCGAATGTGCGCGTCGATGCACTCCGCCAGCGGCGGGTCGAGTTCGCGAAAGCTGCGGCCACGCGGCTTGTCGGTCAGCACCGTCGAGAGGTCGCAGCCGTCGAGCACGACCGTCGCGATCGAGGCGTTGCCGAACACCACGTAGGCGAGGTTGGCGCCGCTGAAGTCGGCATGGTCCAGCCGGGCGCCATCAAACCGGACGCCGGTCAGGTTGGCAGCCCGCAGGTTGGCATGGGTCAGATTGGCGCCCTGCAGATCGGCGTCGGTGAAGTCGGCGCAGGTGGCGATCACCGCGGCCATGTTCGCTTCCCGCAGGTCGGCGCCGGACAGGTCGGCTTTCTCCATGTGGGTCGGGCCCAGCTTCATGGTGACGGCCGTCAGGTTGCCGCTTTTGCCGCGGCCATCGACCGACCCGTCCCGGAAATCCGACTTGTACAGGTTCGCGTTGCGAAACCTGGCGCCGCGCAGGGTGGCGCCGCGCAGATCGGCGCCGACCATCCGCGCGCCATCGAGGTTGGCTTCCGAGAGGTTGGCGCCGAACAGCATCGCGCCGTCCAGGACGCAGTCCGAAAGTTCGGCGCCCGCGAGATTGGCGCCGGTCAGGTCGGCGTCCTTGAGATTGCTGCCGGTGAGCAGCATGCCGGACAGGTCGTGCTGCACGAGTTGCGCGCGCAGGCCGCCCGGACGTCCCAGGAGAAAGTCCTGATGCGTCTTCACGACCTCGGTGAGCTCGATATGCGAGATCCGTCGCTTGCTCGGGGCCTTGCCGGTCACGGAATCCCCACCCGTCCACCACTCTCCAGTCGACCAGGGTATAGCTGAACCGTCGTTTCAGCCAGCGACGTCGTGACACCGGCGCCACCGACCGGTCGAAATCGGGCTGGAAAAGCGAGCGCGTCGCCTTGCCCTGTCGACATCGCCCAATTCGTTTATCATGCTCACCCGAACGCCTGCGAGATAAGGAGAGTGGCGATGAAACACGTCTTCCTGCCTTTCGGCCTCGACGGCGTGGAACGCGCGCCGCTGGAGGTCGCAGCCCATCTGGCCGAGCGCCACGATGGTCGTGCGATTGCCATGTTCTATCCCCGACCGGTCGAGAGTCCGCTGGTCGACCCGATGGGCGTGGGCATCATCGACTATGCCGATCAGGGCCCCGATCTGGCGCGCGAGGCAGAGACCGCGCTGGCCGCGATGCGAGCCCGGATCGCGGGCCTGGGTGCCGCTGCTTCCCGCGTCACCTTGAACGAGCAGCCGCTGAAGGCCCGGTTCGGGATCGGCGAGCAGGCCCGCCTGTTCGACCTCACAGTGGTCGGGAAGGCCGACGAGACCGATTGGCGCGCGGTGTTCGAGACGGCGCTTTTCGAAGGCGGCCGGCCGGTCATGCTGGTGCCTGTCGGCTGGAACCGGCCGTGCGGTGACACCGTCGGGGTCGCCTGGAACCGCAGCACCGAGACGGCGCGCCTTATCGGCCAGTCGTTGCCGATCCTGCGGAGCGCCAAGAAAGCCCTGGTGATCGAGGTCGAGGGCTGGTCGATCCCGGGGCCGGACGGCACCGCACTCGCCGACTACCTCAAGGTGCACGGCGTTCCTGCGGAGGCGGTCATCGGGCCGCGCACGATGCGCGGGCCCGGGCTCGACGTACTGGATCAGGCCGAGGCGCATGGGGTCGACCTGCTGCTCAAGGGCGCCTACACCCAGAGTCGGCTGCGTCAAATGATCTTCGGCGGTGCCACCAGCGACATCATCGCCGATGCCACCATGCCGGTGGTGTTCGCGCACTGAGCGCCGACACAGAGGGGGAGACAGGGGATGAGCGATACCGTTTTCGGCATCGACGGGTCGGACGGGGCTGACAAGGAGCCGAAGCGGCCGGTGGCGCGAAGCCGGTCGGCGGCGTCGGCCAAGCCCGCGAAGGCGGCTGCCGGTGCGGCCCAATCTGGCGCTGGCCAATCCGCGGCGGCCAAGCCCGGCACCCAGCCCGCCGAGGCGGTACCGGCAGCGGCCGGCGAGGCGCCGCGCGACGACATGACGCGACTGCTCGGGCAGATCGTGACCCTGCTCGGACAGTCGCCGGCGCACCGGCACGTGTTCGTGTCGGATCTGGAGTGGATGGTGCTGCCGGCGTTGCTGGCGAGGCAGGCGCGGATCTGGCGACGCCAGACCGATGCCGGCGCGTTGCCGGTGATCTACGCATCCTGGGCCCTGGTCGACGAGACCGTCGAGGCCCGGCTCAAGCAGGGCCAGATGCGGTTGAAGCCGAACGAGTGGCGTTCCGGAGACCGCGCCTGGCTGATCGACATGGTGGCGCCGTTCGGCGGTACCGACTCGGCCCTGACCGAACTGGCCGACCAGCTTTTCCCAGGCAAGACGCTGAACGCCCTGGTCAGCAGCACGACCGGCGGCTTCACGGTTCGCGAGGTTCGCGGCAAGCCGGCCGAGAAGAAGTAATCCCCCGACCCGGTGATCGGACAGGTTGAGTCCGACGATTTCGGCATACCCGATTGACAAGCTGCGGGTCGGGCAAAGATTATCGCGGCACGAACAAGAAAGCGATTACATAGGGAGGCATACGATGCGCAAGACAATTGGCGTGGCCATAGCTGCGCTGGCCCTCGGGCTGGCCGGTGCGGCGGACGCGAAGACCCTCAAGCTGCAGGCCAGCTCGGCGCCGGGTGACTGGGCGCACCGGTTCATGACCGAAGGCTGGCAGCAGAAGGTCGAGATCATGAGCGGCGGCTCGCTCTCGGTCGAGGTGCTGCCGACCAAGGCGGTGGTGCCGTACAAGGAGACCATCGACGCCGTCGCGAACGGCATCCTGGATGGCGACCTGAACGCGGTGTCCTACTTCGCCGGCCGTGACCCGGCATTCGCGATGATCGGTGACCTGATCGCCGGTTACGACACCGCCGAGGAGGTCCAGACCTTCTGCATGGAAGGCGGCGGCAAGGAGATCCTGCAGAAGCTTTACGACAAGTATGCCGACGGTCAGATCCACGTGGTCGGCTGTGGCCCGTACACCAAGGAGGCGCTGGTCTCGAAGGTATCGATCAAGACGGTCGAGGACTTCAAGGGCGTCAAGATCCGCTCGCCCGAGGGCCTTGCGGCCGAGGTGTTCTTGCGGGCTGGCGCATCGCCGGTCTCGCTGCCGTTCTCGGAAGTCTACACCTCGCTCGAAAAGGGCATCGTCGATGCCGCCGACGCCTCTGCCTTCGTGAACAACGAAGCCTCGGGCATGCACAAGGTCGCGAAGTTCCCGCTGTATCCGGGCATCCATTCGATGGCGGTCCTGCAGTTCGTCGTGAACAAGGACGTCTGGAACAAGCTGACCGACGCCGAGCGGACCATCCTCGAGACCTGGTACGTGGCGGCCTACGTCACCATGCGGCGCGAGGCGGACCTGCTGGACCGCGAACTGGCCGCCGCCTACAAGGCGAACGGCAAGGTCACGATCATCGACTGGTCGAAGGAAGAGCGGGCGAAGTTCCGCAAGATCGCGGTGGCGGCATGGGAGGATTATGCCAAGAAGTCGCCGCTGGCCCAGGAAGCCCTCGACGCGCACCTGGCCTTCATGAAGAAGACCGGCCTCATCGACTGACGAGCCGACGGTTCGATTTGGCGGGGGGCCGGGTTCCGGCCCCCCGTCTTCCATCCTGACAATGCCGTCGACTCCGGAGACCGCCATGGTCCGCGCCGTGACCTCGTCCATCGACAAGTTCAGCCGATTCTCGGGGTTGGCGGTCGGCCAGCTCTATCTGTTGTGTGCCGCGATCACCATGTACGAGGTGATCGCCCGCTACTTCTTCCACGCCCCGACCCAGTGGGCGTTCGAGATGGTGATGGTGCTGTGCGCCACCGGCTGGATGCTGTCGGTCGGCTACATCACCCAGCGCAACCGGCACATCGGCATCACCGTCTTCTACCTGATGGCGTCGCCGCGCACCCAGTGGCGCCTCGACCTGTTCGCGATGATGGTCGGCGTCGTCGCCCTGTTCCTGCTGGCCGGCGAGGCGCTGGTCCGGTCGCTCGACGCGATCGACCTGGTTGAACGCGCCGGCAGTGCCTTCAATTCGCCCGAGCCGATGATGCTGAAGACCGTGCTGATGGTCGGCGCGGTCATGTATCTGCTCCAGCTCCTGGTCAACCTGCACAGGCATGTCGAGACCCGTATCCCGAGGCTGATCATCGCGACCATCGGGGTGCTCCTGGTGGTCCGGCTGCTGATCCTGGTGATCGGCCACTACACCGGCGATGCCGGCTTCACCGGCTGGCTCAACGAGGGCGTGGCGTCGCTCGGCGAGGCGGCCAACCCGCGCCAGCTGCTCAATCTGCGGGACTATGACATCGGCAGTGTCAGCATCGGCATCGTGCTGGCGCTGATCCTCCTGATGATGACCGGCATGCCGCTCGGGGTGGTCACGCTGATCGTCTCCATCGTCTGTGCGCTGCTGTTCTTCGGGCCGCGCGGCCTGTATCTGGTGTCGACCAACGCCTACGGCCTGCTCGAGAACTACCCGCTGGTGGCGGTGCCGCTGTTCGTGCTGATGGCGTCGCTGCTGGAGAAGGCCGGAATCGCCGAGGACCTGTTCGACGCGATGGCGATCTTCTCCGGCAACCTGCGCGGCGGCGTGGCCGTCCAGACCGTCGTGGTCGCCGTCATCATGGCGGCGATGTCGGGGATCATGGGCGGCGAGATCGTCATGCTCGGGCTGGTGGCGCTGCCGCAGATGCTGCGGCTCGGCTACGATCGCAAGCTGTCGATCGGCGTGATCTGCGCGGCCGGGTCGCTGGCGACGCTGATTCCGCCGAGCGTGGTGATGATCGTCTACGCGCTGTCGGCGCAGGTGCCGATCGGCGACCTGTTCATGGCCGGCGTGTTCCCGGGCCTGCTGCTGGCCTGCTTCTACGTGGCATTCGTCCTGGTGCGCTGCGCTCTCGACCACTCGCTGGCGCCGACCGCCCAGGAAGCGGCGGAGCGGCGCGGGGAGACCAACGAGCTGTCGCCCAATCGCACGGCGGCGGTGATCCTGTCGATCCTGCTGATCGTCTGCGTGATGGGCTCGATCTATGGTGGCATCGCCTCGGTGACCGAGGCGGCCGGCGTCGGCGTGGCCGGCGCGGTCGTGGTCGCCATCGTGCGCGGCCGGCTCACTTGGTCGATGCTGCAGGTCGCCCTGACCCAGACCATGTCCACGGTCGGCACCATCATCTGGCTGATCCTGGGGGCCGTCAGCTTCGTCGGCATCTACAATCTGGTCGGCGGCGGCGACTTCATGCGCAGCCTGTTCACCGGTCTCGACCTGTCGCCGATCCAGGTGATCCTGGTGATGATGGGCATCCTGGTGATCCTCGGCACCTTCATGGAGTGGATCGCGATCCTGTTCATCACGGTGCCGATCTTCGCCCCGGTGGTCGAGCAGATGGCGCCGGAACTGGGGCTCGACCCGGACTCCGCCAAGCTGTGGTTCGGCGTGCTGTTCGTGATGAATATCCAGATCTACTTCCTGTCGCCGCCGTTCGGCCCGGCCTGCTTCTGGCTGAAATCGGTGGCGCCGGACTACATCACCCTGCAGGAGATATTCGTCGCGGTGCTGCCGTTTATCGCGCTGCAGATCGTCGGCCTCGGCCTGGTCATGGCGTTCCCGGAAATCGCGTTGTGGCTGCCGCAGATTCTGAACGATTGAGGGAGACACGACGATGGAACTCGGTACCAAGGAGGCTCGCGACGACAGCGCCATGTTCGGTGTCTGGCCGTCGCTGGTCGGGCTCGCATTCGGCGCGTCGATCGTCGGCCTGATGTTCGCGCTGGCGACCGGCTTCCGTTAGGGCGGCCGCCGGCCGATCGCCAGTCGGCGCCGGCCGGTCTCCCTCCGATATTGCACCTGCGAACGCCGCGTTGATCCAAGTCAACGCGGCCCCCACCCCCGGAGGCTAGGTTTGGCCGTGCCCGCAGCAGCGGGCGATTTGGCTTTTCTTGGGGGTGTTTGACCATGCGAGCGAGTGACAGCACCATCAACGTGCTGGGCCTCGATTGGGCGGTCGGACTTCTGCTCGGTGCCGGCGCCATCATCAGTTTGTACCTGATGGCGGGCGCGCCGACCTGGGAGTTCGGTTTCCATGGGGCCCTGTTCTTCGCGTTCTTCGCAGGGGGCTGCTTCCTGCTGGTGAAGCGGCACTTCGACTTCCGGGAAGGTCGGATCGCCGTCCCGAAGGCGCTGGACGGCGTTGCCTACAATGACGGCCCGATCCGGCTTGCGGTGATCGCGGCGGTGGTCTGGGGGCTCGCCGGGTTCCTGGTCGGCGTGATCATCGCCTTCCAGTTGGCGTTCCCGGTGCTGAATTTCGACCTGCCGTGGACCAATTTCGGACGGCTGCGGCCGCTGCATACCTCGGCGGTGATCTTCGCGTTCGGCGGCAACGTCCTGATCGCGACCTCGTTCCACGTCGTCCAGCGCACCTGCAAGGCGCGCCTGGCCGGCGAGTTGGCGCCCTGGTTCGTGATCTGCGGCTATCAGCTGTTCATCGCGCTCGCCGGCACCGGCTATCTGCTCGGGATCACCCAGAGCAAGGAGTACGCCGAGCCCGAGTGGTATGTGGACCTGTGGCTGGCCATCGTGTGGGTGGTCTACCTGCTGGTGTTCCTGGCCACCCTGTGGCGTCGCCGCGAGCCGCATATCTTCGTCGCCAACTGGTTCTATCTGGCGTTCATCGTCACGATCGCGATGCTGCACATCGTGAACAACCTGGCGCTGCCGGTATCGTTCACCGGCCCCAAGAGCTACCAGCTTTTCGCGGGCGTGCAGGATGCGCTGACCCAATGGTGGTACGGCCACAACGCGGTCGGCTTCTTCCTGACCGCCGGCTTCCTGGCGATCATGTACTACTACATCCCGAAGCGCGCGGAGCGGCCGATTTACTCGTACCGGTTGTCGATCGTGCACTTCTGGGGATTGATCTTCCTCTACATCTGGGCCGGCCCGCACCACCTGCACTACACCGCCCTGCCGGAGTGGTCGCAGACCCTCGGCATGACGTTCTCGATCATGCTGTGGATGCCGAGCTGGGGCGGGATGATCAATGGCCTCATGACCCTGTCGGGGGCCTGGGACAAGCTGCGCACCGATCCGGTCCTGCGGATGATGGTGGTGTCGGTGGCGTTCTACGGCATGAGCACCTTCGAGGGCCCGGTCATGTCGATCAAGGCCGTCAACTCGCTCAGTCACTATACCGACTGGACCATCGGCCACGTGCACTCCGGTGCCCTCGGCTGGGTCGGGTTCATCAGCTTCGGCGCCCTCTACTGCCTGGTGCCGATCATGTGGAACCGCAAGCGCCTGTACTCCCTGGCGCTGGTCGAGTGGCACTTCTGGATCGCCTCGATCGGCATCGTCCTCTACATCACGGCGATGTGGGTGTCGGGCATCCTGCAGGGCCTGATGTGGCGGGCCTACGACAGCCTGGGCTTCCTCGAGTACTCGTTCGTCGAGACCGTCGAGGCCATGCATCCGTTCTATGTGATCCGGGCCTGCGGCGGCGTGCTGTTCCTGACCGGCGCCCTGATCATGACCTACAACCTGTGGCGCACGATCCGCGGCGACGTGGCGGCCGAGGCGGGCGAACCCGTCGGGCAGCAGACGGCGGTCGCCGGTGCGGTGGGAGGCTGATCCAATGTCGGTGATGGACCATCATGGCAAGATCGAGCGTAACTCGATCCTGTTGACGGTGCTGGTACTGATCGTGGTCTCGATCGGCGGCATCGTGGAACTTGCGCCGCTGTTCTACCTGGAGAGCACCATCGAGAAGGTGGACGGCGTTCGTCCCTACACCCCTCTCGAGCTCGCCGGCCGGAACATCTACGTCCGCGAGGGCTGCTACAACTGCCACAGCCAGATGATCCGGCCGTTCCGCGACGAGAACGAGCGCTACGGTCACTACTCGCTGGCGGCGGAGAGCATGTACGACCGGCCGTTCCAGTGGGGCTCCAAGCGGACCGGGCCGGATCTGGCCCGGGTCGGCGGCCGGTACTCCGACGAGTGGCACCGGGCGCACATGGTCGATCCGCGCTCGGTTGTGCCGGAGTCGATCATGCCGGGCTACCCGTTCCTGGCGAAACAGGCGCTGAGGTTCGAGGACATCGGCCAGCACCTGCAGGCCAATGCCACCCTCGGGGTGCCGTACGACCAGGCGATGATCGAGGCCGCGGCGACGGACGTGCGTATCCAGGCTTCGGTCGACGCCGACGGCGCCGATGACTTCCAGGCCCGCTACCCGAAGGCCCAGGCCCGTGACTTCGACGGTGATCCGGAGCGGATCACCGAGCTCGATGCCCTGATCGCCTACCTGCAGATGCTCGGTACGCTGGTCGACTTCTCGGTCTACCAGCCGACCGCCGGCCACAACTCGCGGTGAGGGGACGGACATGACCTATCACGACGTTTCCGTTTTCGCGCAGTCCTGGGGCTTGGTGTTCCTGGTCGCGCTGTTCCTGGCTGCCTGTGCCTATGCGCTCTGGCCGGGCAACCGCGCCCGGTTCGAGAAGGCCGCCCGCCAGCCGCTCGAGGAGGATTGATCGATGGCGAACATCGCTGAAAACGCCACCGACCGGGACCCGGTCAGCGGGGTCGACACCACCGGCCACGAGTGGGACGGCATCAAGGAACTGGACAACCCGCTGCCACGCTGGTGGCTGTGGGTGTTCTATGCCTGCATCGTCTGGTCGATCGGCTACTGGATCGTGATGCCGGCCTGGCCGCTGGTCTCCAGCTACACCAAGGGCGTGCTCGGGCATTCGCAGCGCGAGATCCTGATCGAGGAACTGGCGGCGGCCAAGGCCGACCAGTCGCAGTGGCTCGACCGGATCAAGGCCGCTTCGGTGGCCGAGATCCAGGCCGACCCGCAACTCCTCGAATTCGCCATGGCCGGCGGGCGCTCGGCCTTCGCGGTCAACTGTTCGCAGTGCCACGGCCAGGGCGCCGCCGGCTCCACGGGCTATCCGAACCTGAACGACGATGCCTGGCTGTGGGGCGGCACGCCCGAGCAGATCCTGTTCACGATCGCCCACGGTATCCGCAACGAGGACGATGCCGACGCCCGCTGGTCGGAGATGCCGAAGTTCGGCAAGGACGGCCTGCTCGACCGCACCCAGGTCGCCGACGTCGTCGAGACCGTGCTGTCGATCTCCGGCCAGGAGCACGACGCGGCGAGGGCCGAGGCGGGCAAGGTGGTTTTCGCCGAGAACTGCGCGGCCTGCCACGGCGAGGACGGCAAGGGCAACATCGAGCTGGGAGCCCCGAACCTGACCGACTCGATCTGGCTGTATGGCGGCGACCGCGCGGCATTGACCGAGACCGTGACGAACGCCCGGTTCGGCATCATGCCGGCCTGGGGTCTGAAGCTCGACGAGGCCACCGTGAAGCAGCTCGCCGTCTACGTCCACGCGCTCGGCGGCGGTCAGTAGGGGCGGACATGTCCCGGCCCGGGCTTCTCCGAACCGATTTGTGGGTCCCGGATCGGTGCGTCCCGCTCGCGCGGGCCGTACCGTCCGGGATGAGGGCGGAGGGCAGGCGCGTGCGGCAAAACTGGCCGTCTATCTCCCTCATCCCGGACCGGGTCGCCGCTGGCGGCACGGAGCCGGGACCCGTCATTCGCCTCGGGGCCTGCTTTCGGAGGACCGTGCCATGAACCTGATGGAACTGGCGAAGGCGGCGGAGGTCGGCGGTACGCCCGTCGAGCGGTCCGATGCCGCCGCGGTGAACCGAAAGGAGAACCGCCCGCTCTACAAGAGCCGGGAGCCGATCTATCCGAAGCTCGCCCATGGCACGTTCCGCAGGCTCAAATGGGCGGTGATGGCCGTCACCCTCGCCGTCTACTACCTCACCCCCTGGATCCGCTGGGACCGCGGAGCGAACCTGCCGGACCAGGCGGTGCTGATCGACTTCCCGGCCCGCCGCTTCTACTTCTTCTTCATCGAGATCTGGCCGCAGGAGATCTACTACCTCACCGGCCTGCTGATCCTGGCCTCCTTCGGGCTGTTCCTGATCACCGCGCTGGCCGGGCGGGTCTGGTGCGGCTACGCCTGCCCGCAGACCGTCTGGACCGATCTGTTCATCATGGTCGAGCGGCTGGTCGAGGGTGACCGGGCCCAACGCATTCGCCTCGCCAAGGCGCCGATGTCCGTCGGCAAGCTGGCCAAGCGCACGGCCAAGCACGGCATCTGGCTGCTGATCGCCATGGCGACCGGCGGCGCCTGGGTGTTTTACTTCGCCGATGCGCCGACCCTGTTGCGCGACCTGGCGACGCTGCAGGCGGCACCGATCGCCTACATCACCATCGGGGTGCTGACCTTCACCACCTACGCGCTCGGCGGGCTGATGCGCGAGCAGGTCTGCACCTACATGTGCCCGTGGCCGCGCATCCAGGCCGCCATGCAGGACGAGGATTCGCTGATCGTCTCCTACAAGGACGATCGCGGCGAGCCGCGACTGCCGTTCCGCAAGGGCCAGGACTGGTCGCAACGCGCCGACTGCATCGACTGCCGGCAATGCGTGGCGGTCTGCCCGATGGGCATCGACATCCGCGACGGCCAGCAGCTGGAGTGCATCGCCTGCGCGCTTTGCATCGATGCCTGCGACGACGTCATGGTCAAGATCGGCCGGCCCCGGGGCCTGATCGACTACGACACGCTGATCAACCACGACCGGCGCAAGGCCGGACAGCCTCTCCGGGTGCGTTGGCTGCGTCCGCGGACCGTGCTGTACGCAGCACTGATCGTCCTGGTAGGGCTGATGATGCTGGTCGCGCTGACGACGCGCTCGACCCTCGACGTCAATGTCCAGCACGATCGGAACCCGTTGTTCGTGAGGTTGGCCGACGGCTCGATCCGTAACGGCTACACCGTCAAGATCCTGAACAAGGAGCACGTGGACGCCCGCTTCAGCATCGCCTTCGAAGGGCTGACGCCGCAAGACGTGTCGATCGTCGGCCGTGAACCCGGCGTGACCGACGGCATCGAGGTCGGGTCGGATCGGCTCGCCGCGTTCCGTGTCTTCGTCGCGGTTCCCGCCGATGCCCTGTCGACGGCCGCCACCGACATCGAGGTGGTGGTGACCGAGGAGGGCGGCGATCGGAGGGCCACCAGTTCTTCCGTCTTCAGGGGCCCGGAGAAATGACCATGCTTCCCGACATCGAGACGGACGCCGGCGGCGGCTTCCGCCTGACCGGACGGCACGTGCTGTTCGCCATGCTGACGTTCTTCGGCATCGTCATCGCCGTGAACGTCGCTTTCGTGCACTTCGCGCTCGACAGCTGGACCGGGCTGACCGACCACGACAGCTACCGGACCGGCCTGTCCTGGAACCGCACCCTGGAGCGCGATGCCGCCCAGAAGGCGCTCGGCTGGTCGACCGACGTCGAGACCCGGCTCGCCGAGCCGGACGTCGCAGGTGGCGGTCGGGCGTTTGAGGTCACGCTGACGATCCGCGACCGGGCCGGGCACCCGGTCACCGGGCTGGTGTTCGCCGGCGAGGCCCGGCACCCGGTGCTGGAGGCCGACGACCGGCCGCTGTCCTTCGCCGATGCCGGCGCTGGCGTGTACAAGGGCAGCGCGGTGCTGCCGTCGGCCGCCGACTGGGAACTGGTGCTGGTCGCGACCCGACCGGACGGTTCCAGATACCGCGTCGATACCGTGGTCATGGTCCGCTGACGGAGGCACGAATGGCATTGCAGGCCGCCCTGGACGCGCCCCCCATCGACGCCGGGTGCTGCTCGATCGGCGGGCTGGCGGCGCCGGCATCCCGGGCTGCCGTGACCGGCGCCGACCCGCACGCCTATGTGGCGGTCGGCGAGGACGGGATCGCGCGCCTGGACGCGGTGGTCGAGACCCTGGATTGCCCGTCCTGCGTGCCGTCGATCGAAGGTGTCCTCGGCCGCCTGGACGGCGTGCTGGCGGCCCGCGTCAACGCCGGGCAGCGCCGCATCCACCTGGAGTGGGATCCGGCGGACGTCGACCTCGATCGGATCCTCGCCGCCCTCGACGGCCTCGGTCACCGGATCGCCGCCTACGATGCCGCCCGGCTCGGCGGTCGCGAGATCGACGAGGTCGGGCGTGCCCTGCTGCGCGCGCTGGCGGTCGCCGGCTTCGCGTTCGCCAACGTCATGCTGGTGTCGGTCGCGGTCTGGGCCGGGCTGGCCCAGGACATGGGCCCGGGCACGCGAGCCTTCCTGCACTGGGTGTCGGCGCTGGTCGCGCTGCCGGCGATCGTCTACGCCGGGCGGCCGTTCTTCCGCTCGGCGCTGGCGGCGCTGCGGGCGGGTACCAGCAACATGGACGTGCCGATCGCCATCGGGGTTTCGCTGGCGACCGCGATGAGCCTGCTGGAGACGACGCGCAACGGCCCGCATGTCTATTTCGACGCCGCCCTAGGCCTGCTGTTCTTCCTGCTGATAGGCCGCTTCCTGGACCGCTCGCTGCGCCGCCGGGCGTTCGCCGCCGCCCAGAACCTGCTGGCATTGCGCGCGGTCAGCGCCGTGGTGATTGGCCATGACCGCAGGACCGAGGTGCGGGCGATCGAGGCGGTACGCCCGGGCGACGTCGTCGCGGTCGCCGCCGGCGAGACCGTGCCGGTCGACGGTCGGGTGACGGCCGGCCGCTCCGACATCGATGCCGCGCTGGTCACCGGCGAGAGCCTGCCGCAGGCGGTCGCGCCCGGCGCGGTGGTGCATGCCGGAACCGTCAACCTGACGGCGCCCATCGAGGTCGAGACCGCGGCTGCCGGCAGTGGAACCCTGCTGGCCGAGATCGCGGCGATGATGGACCGCGCCGGACAGGCCAAGGCACGCTATGTGCGTCTGGCCGACCGGATCTCGCGAATCTATGCGCCGGTGATCCACGCGCTGGCGTTCGCCGCCTTCGTCGGCTGGATGGCGCTGGGCGGTGCGGACTGGCGGCAGGCCCTGATGATCGCGGTCGCGGTCCTGATCGTGACCTGCCCGTGCGCGCTCGGTCTGGCGGTGCCGGCCGTGCAGGTCGGTGCGGTCGGCCGGCTGCTCAAGCGCGGCGCCTATGTGAAGAGCGGCGATGCGCTGGAACGTCTGGCACGTGCCGACACCGTGGTATTCGACAAGACCGGGACCCTGACCCTCGGCCGGCCGCGACTCGAGGGCATCGACGGCGAGAGTGTTGGCGGCGATCCGGGGGAACTGATCGCTCTCGCCGCCAGTCTCGCGCGCCGCAGTACCCACCCTCTGGCCCGGGCGCTGGTCGCCGCGGCCGGCGACGGTCCGGCCGCCGATGGTGTCCGCGAGGAACCGGGATGCGGCCTCGAGGCGGAGATATCGGGCGTGCGCGTGCGGCTCGGTCGCCGCGACTGGGTCGGGGCGGCGGCCACCGCTGCACCGCACGCCGGCCCGGAGATCTGGCTGCGGCGTGGCGAGGATCCGGCGGTGCGGTTGCGCTTTGCGGACGCGCCGCGGCCGGATGCCGCCGAGGTGGTGGCCGGGTTGAAGGCGCGTGGCCTGCGCGTCCTGCTGCTGTCCGGCGACCGCCGCGCGGTGGTCGATGAACTGGCGGACAGCCTCGGCATCGCCGAACGCAGGGCCGATTGCCTGCCGGGCGACAAGATCGCGGTGCTGAATCGGCTGGCCGCCGAAGGCCGCCGGGTGGCGATGGTCGGCGACGGCCTGAACGATGCCCCGGCACTGGCGGCCGCCTTCGTCTCGCTGTCGCCGGCGACAGCCGCGGATGTCAGCCAGACCGCCGCCGACGTGGTGTTTCGTGGCGACGCCCTGGCGCCGCTGCTGGAAGCCGTCGACGTCGCCCGCAAGGCCGATGCGCTGGTGCGCCAGAATGTCTGCCTGGCGCTGGCATATAATGTGGTGGCGGTACCGCTGGCGATGGCCGGGCTGGTGACGCCGCTGATCGCCGCGGTGGTGATGTCGGCGTCGTCGCTGGTGGTCACCGGCAACGCGTTGCGCGTGCAGCGCCGCGGTTGAACCGAGGGAGGCCTGGATGGTTGCGCTCGTCTACCTGATTCCCGCCGCCCTGTTGCTCGGCGGCTTCGGGCTGGTGTGCTTCCTGTGGGCGCTGCGCACCGGGCAGTTCGAGGACCTGGACGGGGCGGCGTACCGCGCCCTGCACGACGCCCACGACGACCGCTTCAAGGACGACGGCAAGGGCTGACGGCTACTTGCCGCGCTGCCGGGACCACTCGATCAGGTACAGGATCGCCCAGATCGGCACCACGATCATGGCGCCGATCAGGACATAGGACACGATCGCGCCCATCGACCGGCTGACCCAGTCCAGCATCGCGTCGAAGCGATCGAACACGCCGCGCAGCAGCTCGAGCGGCGTCAGGTCGAGGACCGACAGTCCCCAGCCGACGAAGAACGAGATGATCAGCAGCTTGACGATCGTGCCCGGTGTGATCTTCGGCATGACGCGGCCCGCGAGAGTGAAACCCTGAGCAGGTCTTAGCAGGCAGGAGCCGGTCTGTCTTCCCGGCGCGCTACGCCCCCCAGGTGCGGAACCGCCCGGTGTCGATGTGGACGAAGTTCGAGCGGGTGTATTTGCCGACCCCGCCGCGCCGAATGTCCAGCGCCGCCTCGGCGACGGTCGCCACCCGCATCCCCGGCACCCGGATGTCCACGGCCATTCCCTCCAGGTGGAGGCTGCGCCTGGCCACGCCGGAGCTCTTGGCGCGCAGGTACTCGTTGGACTTCGGCGAACGGTATCCGCAGATGATGTCGACCCGGCCGGTGATGCCGAGCTCGGCGTTCAGGTCGTGCAGGAAATCGAACAGCCGGGCATCGATCCGGTGCACGGTGTTGTCGCGATGATCGCGCAGGAACCGGTTCAGTGCCACCTGCGCGTCCGGCAGGTAGCGGCCGTTTCGATTGTAGACGATGTCGATCGTCTCGCCGGTATGCAGGTGCCGCAGGTTGAGGCGGCGCTGGACCAGTGCGGACGGCATCCGGGGCTGCGCCTGGGCGGCGCTGCCGATCCAGGACGCCAGGGCTGCGGCCCCGAGGCCGGCGAGGACCGAGCGGCGGGATGTCATGTGGCCGATCCGCCGCGTTCGTGATCGACGATCATATGAGAACTCCTCTTAACCAATATTATGAGGTTTACGACCCAAGTGCCTTCGCCAGCAAGGCATCTCGACCGTATACGTCATCCCGGAACTCTACCGTCCCTCCCTCGCCGATCCAAGCGGTCAAATAGGTGAGGTGGACCGGGACAGGCGTTGCGAGGCTGACGCGCGTGGTTTCGCCGGACCCGATGATCTTGTCGATCCGACCGGGATCCTGGTTGTCCGCGCGCAACAGCGCCTCGGCCAGCGCCAGCGGCTCCGCGAGCCGGATGCAGCCGGAACTGAAGGTCCGGACCGACCGGCGGAACAACTCGCGCGCCGGCGTGTCGTGCAGATACACGTCGAACCGGTTGGGAAACATGAACTTCACCTGGCCGAGGGCGTTCTTCTTGCCCGGGCCCTGCCGCAGCCGGTACGGGAACCGGCCCTTGCCGACCGCGGACCAGTCGATCGTCGCGGCGTCGACCTTCGAGGCTCCCTCCGACCAGCCGGCAAAGACCTCGTAGCCGCCGGCGGCCAGGTAGCCCGGATCCTTGCGGATCTTCGGCAGCAGGTCCTGGATCGCGATCTTCGGCGGAACCGTCCAGGTCGGGTTGAAATCCAGGTACCGGATACGGTCGCTGAACACCGGGGTCTCGCGGTACTGCCGGCCGACGACGACGCGCATCGACAGCCGTACCGTGCCCTGTCTCACATAGTCGAGTTCGAAGCCGGCGAGGTTCACGAACACATGGTCGGCGCCAAACTCGTCCGGCATCCACCGGAACCGCTCCATGTTCAGCTCGATCTGCCGAATACGATTCTCGATCGGGATGTTGAGGGCGAGGATCGTGCGTTTGCCGATCGCCCCGTCGGGTTCCAGGCCATGGCGGCGCTGGAAGGCCCGGACCGCGACCTCGAGGGTCTCGTCGTATCGGTCCGTCGGGTCGTCCGGCATCGTCAGGTCGGCGGTTGCGGCCAACCGCCGCCGGACCGCCTCGACCCGCGGATCGGTCATGCCGGGCTTCAGGGTCTCGCCGTCCGATACCCCACCCCAGCCTCCGGCCTGGGCCAGCGCGCGATACTCCGACAACAGCCGGCGGAGCCGGCGGTACACCGGGTTGGCGGGTGCCAGGTCAGCCAGAGTGCGCGCCGGGTCGGGCGAATCCGCCACGGCGCCCAGCAGCCGCAGCCCGTCGATGTCGCGCCGGTAGACGAACAGGTCGGGATCCGCCTTCAGCGGCGTGACGCGGCCGGCCTGCAGGTCGATGAGGTAGGCCAGCAGCGTCGCCGTCATGCCGCGGTCGAGATCCCGCGGCGTGGCGGCCCCTGGGATCGCGTAGTCTGCGGGGTCGAGACCCTCGCGGTCGGCTTCCTGCAGGGACGTCCGCATGGCCCGGCCCAACGCGTTCAGGGTCGGCGGAACGCCTTCCTCCACCCAAACCGGGGCTTCCGACCGGGTGGCGTGGAATGCCGCGATGACCTGGGCGGGATCCGGTTCCTGGGCCCATCCGGAGGCCGGTAGCGTCGTGACGAGTATCAGCACCGTGGCCCGAAGCCATGCTGCAGTCGTCAGTCTGTCGAACATCCCGCGCGATCCTCCAGCCGGTCGACCGCGCAACCGTGGCCGAGTCTGATCGTGCCGCGGAGTCTAGAGGTCAAACCGGCCGGCCGCCACCGGCCGGCTCACGCCTCCTTCGCCTCGACCCCGTCGATCACGTGCCTGAAGGCGTGCCAGGTGGCGTGGCCGAGCAGCGGGAACGTGACGATCAGCCCGACATAGAGGGTCACGATGCCGACCGCGGTCAGCACGATGACCAGCCAGCCCCATACCAGCATCGGCCAGAAATTGGCGCGGACGGCGGCGACACTGGCGATCATGGCGCTGACCGCATCCATCTCGCGGACCATCAACAGCGGCACCGAGAATGCCGCGACCGCGAACACGCCGGCGGCGATGACGCCGCCGACGGCCGAACCGACCGCCAGCATCCCCAGGCCTTCCGGCGTGAAGAACACCAACCGGACCGACTCCTCGAAGCCAGGGAAGCCCGACAGGCCGAAGAACAGCGCATAGATGAGCTGGGCGATCCGGATCCAGGCCAGCAGCATCAGCATCAGCAAGGCACCAAGGAAGGCGAGTTGGGCCGGCGATCGGGTCGCGACCAACAGCGCGCGACTGAGGCGCACTTCCTCGCCGGCGGCGAGCCGGCGGCTGGTCTCGTAGAGGCCGACGGCCAACATCGGGCCGACCAGCATGAAGCCGGCGGCCATCGGCATCAGCATGTATTGCATGTCCAGTCGGAACAGAATCCAGGTAAGCGCCCCGCTGACCGCCGCGAACAGCGTTCCGTATGCCAAGCTCACCTGCGGGACCGACCACAGGTCGCGCCATCCGGCGCTGAGCCAGCCCCAGGGGGCGTCGGGCTGGACCGCCCGGACAACCGGTGTCCGTGCCGTGCCGCCTATGCGGACGGATCTTGCCTTGGCCATGATCTCCTCCCAGGATCGGACTGCGCAACGCCCAGCGTCGATCAAATAGGATCGACGCGCCGTGCGCTGGATCAATTCTTGTATCGGACACCGGCCGGCCGGTTCGGCGGACCAGTTCGGCGGACCAGTTCGGGGCCCCGTTCGGCGGCCGCGATCCTCCAGCGATGGTTTCGCGAACGTAAAGCCGCGCGCTGGAGGGTTGTCCAGTGTCGCGAGGATCGCCCCTCAAGTGCTCGAATCCCAGGCAGACCGTATCATTTGCGAGACAGTAGGCGAGCAATTGTTGCGGTTTCCTGCTGTGAGGATTGGACTTTTCCGACAACTAGGCCATAGTCTGCCACTTGCGACCGACCCGGAGAGGGACGGTACGACGGGAGGCGGGATTCACGTTCCCGATGGGTAGTCGGGAGCCTGCCGTCTGAAAAACTAAGGCGTGAAAGATCACGAGAAGGAGACGCGCATGTTCACCAGGATGATCGGTGCCACCAAGCTGGCGGTGGCAGCTGCCGCGATGCTCGGGTTGAGCGCGTGTGCGGGCTTCCAGGTCCAGAACGCCAAGGGCCTGTCGCCGTCCGGCGATGCGTTCAGCGCATCGCTGTACAAGGAATACCTGGTCCTCGCGGAGATGGAATTCGCCGAGGGCGACTACGTGGATTCGGATGAGTTCGCGAACCGCGCGATCGCGTCTGCGAACGGCAATCCGCCGGCCCCCGAAGAGCTCGCGGCGCGGAACATTCCGGCCGCGGCCCAGGGTGAGCTTGCCGAGGCCCGTCGCAAGCTGACCGAGGCGCTCGCCGCCGGCGCCGGCACCTCCAAGCCGGACGTCGCGGCTCGTGCCCAGGCCAGCTTCGACTGCTGGATGCAGGAGCAGGAGGAGAACTTCCAGCCGGCCGACATCAAGTGGTGCAAGGACCGCTTTGACGCCGCCATGGCCCAGTTGTCCGTCGCGCCGAAGCCGGTCGCGGCGAAGCCGTCGATCACGTTCGCCAACTTCACGGTCTACTTCGACTTCGATCGTTCGGCGCTGACCGCCGAGACCCAGTCGACCCTGATCGATGCGGCGAACGCGGCCGACGACATGGCTGCCAAGACGGTCACCGTGTCCGGCTATGCCGACCGTTCCGGTTCGGCTGCCTACAACATGGCTCTCTCGCAGCGCCGTGCCGAGGCGGTTGCCCAGGAGCTGACGACCCTGATCGGTGCCAATGCGCCGGCCATGACCCTGCAGGCCTACGGCGAGACCCAGAACAAGGTGGTCACTCCGGACGGCGTGAAGGAAGCCAAGAACCGCCGGGTGAAGATCGAGATCCGCAAGTGATCACGGTCTGACACCGGTCAGACGATCGGCGGGGCGGATGGGAAACCATCCGCCCCGTCTGCGTTTTGGGGCCAGTCCGCGTTTGGGGCCAGTCCGTGCTTCAGAATGGCGTTCCGGGCGTGTCCTTCAGGGGGGCGTGTCCTGCAGGGGGAGCCGGCCCGGTCGGCCGGGCGGTTCCGCGCTACTGCAGGCGACCGCGTTGCGGAGCCGGTTCGTCGAAGATCGGCTTCTCGGCCACCGGCGACGCCTGGTGATGAAGCAGCTTCCAGCCACGGGCATCGAGCACGAACAGGTTGGACGCGATCAGCGTCCCCTCCTCGATGACCTCGTAGCAGTAGACCTGCGCGAAGTCGCCGTAGAGCACGACCCGGGCCTGATGGCACTCGATGGCGGGCGATGCCGGATTGCCGAAGATCCCGACCCAGCTGTCCATCACGGCGTCGCGGCCGAACAGCGGTTGCCAGCCCGGATGGATGCAGGTGACCGGCAGATGCCGCGACCACAGCTCGTCCATCCCCTTGATGTCCTTGAGGGTGAAGGCGAGGTAGAACGCCTCGTTGGCGAACAGTACGGCCGCTTCCTGGCTCATCCGCTCGGTCCCCCTGGGCGCCGCCGTCGATCCTTCCGGACCACCGACGCTAGCACGTTCGAATCCGGGCGTCAGTCGGCCGGGGGCCGGCAGGCGGGCTGGTCACGGCCCAAGCGGCGGCGGTGCCCAGCCGGTCACGCCGGGGTCGACCCGGAACAGGTCGCCGGCCTGCGGGTGTGCCGCCCGGTCGAGCCCGATGGCGGCGGTGGTCACGACCAGCCGGTCGAGGGCCGGCCCCGCGAAGGCGCATTTCGTGACCTGCGGCGCGGGTAGCGCGATCGCGCGGTCGCGGCGACCGTCCGGCAGGAACCGGGTGATGCGGCCGCCGCCCCAGTGGCAGACCCACAATCCGCCCTCCGCGTCGGTGGCCATGCCGTCGGGGTAGCCGTCGCCATCGCCGAAGCGGGCGAATTCCCGGCGCCCGGAGAGCGCGCCGTCGGGCGCCAGATCGAAGGCCCAGATCGTCCGGCCGACCGTGTCGGCGTGGTACAGGGTGCGGCCGTCCGGTGCGACCGCCGGACCGTTGGTCACGACGTACGGGCCGTCATGCGCCGTCGCCGACGGGCCCGACGGGTCCAGCCGCCACAGCCGTCCGGTCGGTGCCGTCTCGGTGTCGTCCATGCTGCCGAACCACAGCCGCCCGGCGGGGTCGGTGATGGCATCGTTCAGGCGATTGTCCGGTCGGTCGGCATCGATCGTCAGCCAGGGCGTCGGTTCCGATCCCGGGTTCCACTGGGCGAGACCCGACTTCAGGCCGAGCACGAAGCCGCCGCCGGCCCGCGGCACCACGAAGCCGACCCGCTCCGGCATCGGCCAACTGGCGGTCGCGCCGTCGCTCCAGCGCCAGCGGTGCACCGTCGGGTTCTTGATGTCGACGAACCACACACAGCCGTCGGCCGGGTTCCACAGCGCCCCCTCGCCGAGGACGGCGCCAAGGGTCCAGAGCGTCTCGACAGTCGAATCCATACTTCCCGTCCGGCCGCGTTGTCGCTGCGGCATCATTCGCTCCGTGTCTGCGCCTGTACGCCAATCCGACGCTGTGACGGCGGGGACAGTAGAACATCGGGGCGGGTGCACGAGGAACCCTTGAACTGGCAATTGAATCTTGATCCGCTTGCTTCCCCCCCCCCCCCGCGAACGTCGCTAAAGTGTTTGGCAGCGGAAAACAGGCAGGCCGACATGTCGACGCCGGTTCAGTTCGACGATGACTGGTATCTCGCGCACAACCTCGACGTCGCCGAGGCGGGCGTGGATGCCTATGGGCATTTCCAGGCCTTCGGCATGTCCGAAGGGCGAACCGCCGAGACGTATAACGAATCGTACTACCTGAGCCGCTATGCCGACGTATCCGAAGCGGTTGTCCGGGGCGACTTCGGAGCCGGGTGGGAGCATTATATCGCGTTCGGCTACGGCGAGGGGCGCGACGGATCCGGGCCGGTCTACATGAACGGGGCCGACTCGGCCGACTCGTTTTCGGGCGCGGCCTATGGGACATACGGCGTGCTGGTCAAGGGCGGCTTCGGCGCGGATTCGCTCACCGGCAGCGGTGCGGCGGACGTCCTCTACGGCAACCAGAACACGGATCTCATCGTCGGCGCTGTCGGCAACGATACTTTGTATGGTGGCCAGAACGACGGGCCGGCCGGTACCGACGGCGTCCTGCGGTACGGCGTCGACACCCTGTCGGGCGGTGCCGGGGACGACCTGATCTACGGCAATCACGGCGCCGACCTGCTGTTCGGCGGTGCCGGCGACGACACGCTCTACGGAGGTCAGGATGCCGACACGCTGTCGGGTGGAGACGGTAGCGATACTCTCTACGGAAATCTGGGCGACGACGTCATCTACGGGAATGGCGGCGACGACTCGATCGATCTCGGCTTCTATTCCGACTACCTCGCCGCGGATACCGTGGTGGACATCGTCTACGGCGGAGATGGCAGCGACACGATTACCGGCGGCCGCGGCAGCCTCGTCTATGGTGAAGACGGCGGCGACCGCGTGGAACTCAGCATGTACGGGGGCGGGGAGGCGACCCTGTACGGCGGCGGTGGGGCCGATACGCTGTCCTCGAATTCCCGGCTCTTCACGATCCACTGGAACGACTTCGACCCGGACGAAGGCGACCGGATCGATGCTCCTGACGGCATTGTGGACATCGGGGGCGTCAGCTTCGACTCGGCGGCTGGCAGTCTGACCCTCGTCAGTGCCGCCTCGCGTAATTCCGTGACGGTGTATCTGAACCGCAGCGACTTCAGCGAGGACTGGCTGATATAGCCCGAAGCCGCCTCAGTACGTCCCGCGCCCGCCGGAGCAGTCGAACACCGCACCGGTCGAGAAGCTGGCCTCCTCGGACGCCAGCCAGGTGACCATGGCGGCGATCTCCTCGACCTGGCCGAACCGGCCCATCGGGATTTTGCTCAGCATGAACTGGGTGAATTCCGGGGTCATCTGGTCGAAGATCTCGGTCTTCACCGCCGCCGGGGTGACGCAGTTCACGGTGATCGGGGTGTCGGCCAACTCCTTGCCGAGCGACTTGGTGAGGCCGATCACGCCGGCCTTGGCGGCCGAATAGGCCGGGGCCTTCGGGTTGCCTTCCTTGCCGGCGATCGAGGCGATGTTGACGATCCGCCCGTAGTTCCGCGACCGCATGTAGGGCACCACCGCCCGGCAGCACAGGAACACCCCGGTCAGGTCGATATCGATGACCTTGCGCCAGGCGTCGACCGGGTATTCCCAGGTGGTGGTGTTGGGGCCGGTGATGCCGGCGGAGGCGACCAGGACGTCGATCCGGCCGAACTCGCGCTCGACCTCGGCGGCGGCGCGGTCGACCGCCTTGTCGTCGGAGACGTCGACCACCGCGGTGTGCACCCGGTCGTCCGGCAGGCCGAAAGCGGCCTTGGTCTCGGCCAGCTTGGCGGCGTCGGCGTCCCACAGGCTGACCGACGCACCGGAGGCGGTCAGGCGCTGGGCGATGGCGAGGCCGATGCCGCGGGCGCCGCCGGTGATGATGGCGCTGCGGCCGGAGAAATCGTAGGCGACCATTCGAAGTCTTCCTCTTAGAGCAGGCCGCGGCGGGCCAGGTTCCGCATCAGCGCGCCGGCCCCGAAGGTCCATGGCGCGATCCGGTCGGCACGGCCGACGCGGTTGACCAGCGCGCCCAGCCGTGCCGAGCGGATCGTCACCACGTCGCCGAGCTTGTGGGTGAAGCCCTCGCCCGGCGCGTCGCGGTCCTTGGTCGGCGCGAACAGGGTGCCGGTCATCAGCACCAGGCCGTCCGGGTATTGGTGGTGCGGGCCGATGGCGGCGGCGGCCAGGTCGGTGACGTCGCGGCTGATCCGGCGCATCGAGGAATGTCCCTCGAGCACGAAACCGTCCGGGCCCTCGACCCGCAGGTCGAGCTCGGAGGCGCGCACGTCGTCGAGGCCGAAACCGTCGTCGAACAGCCTGATGAACGGGCCGAGCGCGGCCGAGCCGTTGTTGTCCTTGGCCTTGCCGAGCAGCAGGGCGCTGCGGCCCTCGACGTCGCGCAGGTTGACGTCGTTGCCCAGGGTCGCGCCGACGATCCGGCCGTCGGCGGCGATCACCAGCACCGCCTCCGGCTCCGGGTTGTTCCACGACGAGATCGGATGCAGGCCGACCTCGGCGCCGATCCCGACGCCGGCCATCGGCGGTGCCTTGGTGAACACCTCGGCGTCCGGGCCGATCCCGACCTCCAGGTACTGCGACCACATGCCCCGGTCGATCAGCGCCGATTTCAGCTGCATGGCCTCGTCGGAGCCGGGCACGATCTTCGACAGGTCGAGGCCGATCTGTCCGACGATCTCGCGGCGGATGGCGTCGGCGGCCGAGGCGTCGCCCTTGGCCTTCTCCTCGATCACCCGCTCCAACATGCTGTCGGCGAAAGTGACGCCGCAGGCCTTGATGGCCTGCAGGTCGGAAGGGCAAAGGAACCACGGCAGCGCCGGGTCGCGGCGATCATGGGCGGAGTTCGACAGGACCTCGGCGAGGGTGCCGATGGCCTCGCCCGCGGCGTCGCGAGCAAGTACTGCGGCGTCGATCCGGCCCATCAGTTCGGCGACGGTCGGGGCGGCCGCCGTGATGTCGACCACGGCGTCGCCGCGGATCGCCACCACCGACGGGCCGTCGACGTCGGGCCGCCAGGCCCGGCCGACCAGGGTGGCCGCCTGCCGGTCCTCCGGCAGGCAAGCCTCCACGCTGAGTTTCAGGTCGGCCATGGCGGTCAGTCGGCGACCAGCTTCTGGGTCTGCTCGCCGAGGCCCGTGATGCCGAGATGCATCTCGTCGCCGGCCTTCAGGAACACCGGCGTCGGCTTCACGCCGAGACCGACGCCCGGCGGGGTGCCGGTCATGATCACGTCGCCCGGATACAGCGACATCATCTGGCTGAGGTAGTGGATGATGTGCTTGACCGGGAAGATCATGGTCTTGGTGTTGCCGTTCTGCATGCGCTTGCCATTGACGTCGCAGAACATGTCGAGGGCCTGCGGGTCGGCGACCTCGTCGGCGGTGACGAACCACGGGCCGATCGGGCCGAAGGTGTCGCAGGACTTGCCCTTGGTCCACTGGCCGCCGCGCTCGGCCTGGAACTCGCGCTCCGAGACGTCGTTGGCGACGCAGTAGCCGGCGACGTAGCTGAGCGCGTCGGCTTCCGAGACGTACTTCGCGGTCTTCCCGATGATCACCCCGAGCTCGACCTCCCAGTCGGTCTTCTTCGAGGTGCGCGGGATATGGACATCGTCGTCCGGGCCCTGCACGGCGCTGGTCGCCTTCATGAAGACGATCGGCTCCTTCGGGATCGCCGCGCCGGTCTCGGCGGCGTGGTCGGAATAGTTCAGGCCGATGCAGATAACCTTGCCGATGCCGCCGACGCAGGCGCCCACGCGCGGGCTGCCGTCGACCTTGGGTAGGCTCGCCGGGTCGACGCCCTTCAGCTTGGCGAGGCCGCCGCCGGCCAGGGTCGCGGAATCGAGGTCGGAAATCACGCCCGAGAGGTCACGGATCGCGCCCGAGGCATCGAGGACGCCCGGCTTTTCCTGACCGCGCGGGCCATAGCGCAGCAGCTTCATGGTGTTTCCCCCTGATTGCAGGTGTCTTGCTCGGATCGTCGGCAGCCGCGGGCGCGGTCCGACAGGTCGCGCAGAGCCTCGCAAGCGGGGGGATGTTCGTCAAGCTGGGGCGTGCGGAGCGAAGTCCCGGGTTCTCAGGTCATCATACGTCCGGATCCGTCGCGCCCGGATCCGTCGCACCAGGACGGCGCCGGCCGGGCCGCGCCGCGAAAACCGCGGCATGCCCGGCCGGACCCTCTCCCTCGACCCTGAGACGCGGTGCCGGTCTTATCCGCGCGTCTTCGTGGTCGTGAGCGACGCGGTCGGCGCGTCCATCTTCGTCAGCATCTCGGCGCACAGCTTGGCGGAGCCGGCGACCGGGCCGTCCATGCCAGCCAGCGTCACCCAGCCACCGGCGGCGACGAAGTCATCCTGCTTCCAGGAATCCTCCTTCTTGAGGCTGGCGAGCTGCGCCGCAAACCCGTCGTTGCCCTTGAACCGCGCGACACAGACGTCGGCCGCCAACTGGACGCGCCCGTCGTCGCGGGCCGCGCTGGCCATCTTGGATGCGGTCCCGCCGCTGACCCAGCCGCCGAGCGTGAAGCCGACGACCATGGTGGCGACCACGCAGCCGGCACACGACCAGAACCAAAGTGACTTCGAGGGTTGGAATTCGCTCCACTTACCACTCATGCGATCTCTCCTGTCAAATACTTTATTGATTAAGGTTATCGATTGCCGCATCAGTGACAGAAAATAGCGGCGCTGTCGAATGTTTAAACTTACATGTGACTGAGGCGTCGTCGAATTTATATTCAGATTCTAAAAATTATACGCGTGAATTTATTTTGATATCATCGGGTTGAATGCCGAGAATTTCGTCCCTTAAATTTTCAGACGATCGAGTTTTATTATTTTCATGAGGTGCGGGCCGATCGCGCCGACAGCACAAACCAGCACTGGCCTGACGCCGCGCGGACGGTATTATCCGCCGGACTGGTATTCGGCGGCGGGGTGGCGGTGGTTGTGGGCAACCTGCATGTAGTGCTGCGGGCGCGGCCGGATCCGGCGGTCGAGGCCGGGCTGTTCGAGGCGACGGCGGCGACGATGCCTGCGGTCGCAGAGGGACAGTTCCTGATCCGCGTGATCTGGTTGTCGCTGGATCCGGCGATGCGCGGCTGGATCGCCGAGGCGGCGAACTATTCGAATCCGGTGCCGTTGGGATCGCCGATGACCGGATTCACGGTCGGCGAGGTCGTCGAGTCGCGGCACACGGGCTATCCGGTCGGGACCATCGTGCAGGGTCGGCAAGGCTGGCGACGCTATGCGGTGTCCGATGGATCGGACATCGACCGGATCGTCGATCCGGCGCTGGCGCCGATCTCGACCGCGCTGTCGGTGCTCGGCATGAACGCCGCGACCGCCTATGTCGGGCTGGTCGAGATCTGCGCGCCGAAGTCGGGTGAGACGGTGGTGGTGACGACGGCGGCCGGGGCCGTCGGGTCGATGGTCGGACAGATCGCCAAGCGACTCGGCTGCCGGGCGGTCGGAGTCGCGGGCGGCCCCGACAAGGTCCGCGCCTGCCGGGAGGAATTCGGGTTCGACGCCGCCATCGACTACAAGGCGACGCCCGATCTCGGGGCGGCGCTCGACGCCGGCTGTCCGGACGGCGTCGACTGCCTCTTCGACAATGTCGGCGCCGAGCAGTTCGACCGGGTGCTGGAGCGGATCAACGTTGGCGCGAGGATTGCGATCTGCGGTACCATCGGCATGCCGTCGTTCCCACTGCCTGTGGGGCCGCGGCCGAACCGGCAACTGCTAGTCAAGCGCGCGAAAATGCAGGGCTTCATCATTCTCGACCACTACGATCGATATGCGGCGATCATCGACCGGTTGTCGGAGTGGCACCGCACCGATCCGTTCCGCTGGCGCGAGGATGTGACGGACGGGCTGGAGAATGCCGGGGCGGCGCTGGTTCGCCTGCTGGCCGGCGGCAATACCGGCAAGGCGCTGGTACGAGTGGGAGTGGATCCGTGAGCAGCCGGCATGTGCTGTACGAACGCGCCGGCCTCGACGGCCTGTGCCCGAGCCCGGTGTGCTGGCGAACCCGCATCGCGCTCGCGCTGAAGGGCGTCGACGCCGAGCGTCGGGCGATGCGATTCGCCGATGTCGACCGGCTTGCGGAGATCACCGGCAGCCGCACGGTCCCGGTGCTGGCCGTCGACGGGGCGATGGTTGTCGGTTCCGACGCCATAGCCGCCCGGCTCGACGCGATGGTGCCCGACGACATGCCGCTGATGCGGGACGACGCGGCGACTGTCGGCGCCGATCTGGAGCGTGAGTTCAGCAACCGGATCGGGCCGCTGGTCAGTGCCGACTTCATGCGCCGCCTGCTGCCGGAAGACCGGGACTACTACCAGCAGAGCCGGGAGGCCCGGTTCGGCAAGACCTTCGAGGAACTCGAGACCCTGCGCCCCGGGCTGGAGCTCGATCTGGCTTTCTCGCTCGGCCGTATCGAGCCGCAGCTGGAGAACCACCGCTACCTGGGCGGCGACGAGATCGGCTGGATCGACATCATGGTCTACTCGTATCTGGCGTGGATCGCGTTCGCGTCGCCGCGGTCGGTACCGGAACTGGTGAACCCGGTGCGCACCTGGTTCGAGCGTCACGATGCCGAGTGGCGGACGATCTGCCTCGAGCCGTCAATCCCGCCGGAAATCGACCCGACCGAGGCGGATCCCTCTTCGTGACCGTCGCCGACGTCCCGGAAGTCGCATCGCTTGGAATCGACTGGGGCACCACATCCTTCCGGGCCTATCGACTGGACGCCGTCGGCGCCGTGCTCGAGGCGCGCCGTGCCGACGCCGGTATCCGCGCCGTGGACGACGGCGACTTCGACGGAGCCTTCGAGCAACTCGTCGGCGACTGGCTGGACGCGTCGCCGGACGTGCCGGTGGTGATGTCCGGCATGATCGGCAGCCGCCAGGGCTGGCTGGAGGCTCCCTATCTCGGCTGCCCGGCGGCGCTGGCGGATCTCGGCGGTGCGCTGGTGCCGCTGGTCCTGGCGCGCGGGCGGCGGGTGTTCGTCGCCCCCGGGTTGTCGACCCGCAGCGCTGCCGGCGTGCCGGACGTCATGCGTGGCGAGGAGGTCCAGATCCTGGGTGCGGTCGACCGGATCGGCGTCGACCGGGCGACGCTCTGCCTGCCGGGCAGCCACTCGAAATGGGCGCGGGTCGAAGGCGGCCGCGTGACCGGTTTCGCCACCTACATGACCGGCGAGGCGTTCGAGGCGCTGCGCCGTCATACCATCCTCGGCAGCACCATCGACCACGCGGCGTGGGACGCCTCCGCGTTCGGCGCCGGCGTCGACCGTTCCGGCGAGGCCGGCGGGCTGCTGCATCACCTGTTCGGCGTGCGTGCGGCCGGGCTGTTCGGCGAACTCGATCCCGCCCGATCGGGAGCCTTCCTGTCGGGCCTGGTGATCGGGCACGAACTGCGGACTGCCGCGGTACCCGGCGGCGACCCGGTGGTGCTGATCGGCGAGGCCGGGCTGGTCCGGCTTTATGCCGAGGCACTGGAACGGTTGGGCGTGGCGTCGCGCGAGGGGCCGCCGGATGCCGCGGCACGCGGGCTGCACCGTCTGTCTGTGCATGCGAAGGAGGCGCGCGGATCGTGACCGACCTGAAGTCCTGGATGGAGCGGCTGCCGCTGGTGGCGATCCTGCGCGGTATCGGCCCCGACGAAGCGGTGGCGGTGGGCGAGGCGCTGGTCGACGTCGGCTTTGGAATCGTCGAGGTACCCCTGAACTCGCCGTCGCCGCTGGACAGCATCGCCCGGCTGGCCGCGGCGCTGGGCGACCGGGCGCTGGTCGGCGCCGGAACCGTCCTGACACCGGAGGCGGTCGGCCGGGTCGCGGATGCCGGCGGTCGGCTGATCGTGATGCCGCACGCCGACACGGCCGTGGTGCGGGCGGCCAAGGATGCGGGGCTGCTGGCGGTTCCGGGCTTCGCGACGCCGACCGAGGCGTTTGCGGCACTCGACGCCGGCGCCGACGCGCTCAAACTGTTCCCGGCCGAGGCGGCACCGCCGGCGGTGCTCAAGGCCATGCTCGCGGTGCTCCCGGCCGGGATTCCGGTGCTGCCGGTCGGCGGCATCCGGCCGGAAACCATGGCCGGGTACTGGCAGGCCGGCGCCCGTGGTTTCGGCCTCGGATCGGCTCTCTACAAACCCGGCGACGCTCCTGCTACCGTGCGGCAGAAGGCGGTGGCTTTCCGGCAGGCGTTCGACGCGCTGCGGGGAAGCATGACGGCCTGATCGTCTGGTCCCGCGGAGGTCCGAGAATGCCGTCGCCGCGCGTTGCCTTCCTGGGCACAGGCCTGATGGGCGCGTCCATGGCCACGAATATCGCTCGTGCCGACTTGCCGGTCACCGTCTGGAACCGGACGCCCGAGAAGGCGGCGCGACTGGCGGAATACGGCCTGCGGGTGGCCGACAGCGCCGCCGCGGCGGTCGCCGACGCCGACGTGGTCTGCACCATCGTGACCAATGCGGACGCGGTCGAGGACGTGCTGTTCGGCCACGGCGTCGCCGATGCCATGCAGCCGGGGGCGATCTTCGTCGACATGAGTTCGATCCCGCCGAAGGTCGAGAAGCGGCATGCCGGGCGGCTGGCGGCGATCGGGCTGCGGCACCTGGATGCGCCGGTGTCCGGTGGAACCCGCGGCGCCGCCGAGGCCAGTCTGGCGATCATGGTCGGCGGCGAGAAGAACACTTTCGTGGATGCCACGCCGGTGCTGGCGGCGATGGGCCGCCCGACCCGGGTCGGGCCGGACGGCGCCGGGCAACTCGCCAAGTTGTGCAACCAGGTCATCGTGGCGATCAGCATCGGCGGCCTGTCCGAGGCGATGCTGCTCGCGGCGGCCGGCGGCGCCGATCCGGCGTCGGTGCGCGAGGCGCTTCGCGGCGGGTTCTCCGAGAGCCGGATCCTGCAGGAGCATGGCCAGCGGATCCTGGACCGTAACTGGCTGCCGGGTGGTCAGGTCCGCAACATGCTGAAGGACCTGAATGCAGTGGTCGAGGCGGCGGACGACTGCGGCCTCGACTTGCCGTTCGTGACCCTGGCGCGCTCGCTGTACCAGTCGCTGCACGATCGCGGCGTGACCGGCTACGACCACACCGCCCTGCTGCTGGAGATCGAGCACCGCAACCCGCCGCGCCGGGTCGGCGACAAGCCTGACGTGACACCGATGTGAGGCACCGCCTCCCCGCGGTCCGTTCGCCTGTAATGGCAAGACTTCCGCAATCATGGTTCACTGGATTCCAAGAACACTGGCGCAGGGGCGCAATCCCGCGCTGCCGACTGTGGGAGTGCGGATGATTTCGACCCCGGAGGCGTCTCCAGAGAGTGGCCCGACAGATGAAGCGGGCTCCGCCGAGCAGGGATTGCCGGAACTCGTGGCCCGGCTGGAACGCGAGTCGACGCCTGAAAAAGCCCAGTTGATGCGCTACTGGCTGTCGCTTCGGGACAGCGGCCTGCCCGACTACCGTCGCTTCGACCCGCTGGACGTCCCGAACCTGCTGCGCGACCTCGCGGTGGTCAACGTGGAGCGCCCAGGCCCGCGCTTCCGGTTCCGGCTGTATGGCACGCGCGTTGCCGAGATCCGCGGCCGCGACCTGACCGGACAGTGCATCGGGGATCCGGACGTGTTCCCGACGGATCTCAACCGGATATACTACCAGAGCTATGCCGAGGTTCTGGAGACTGGCCGGCCACTGTTCAGCGTCGTGCCGTACAACCAGGACCGACGGTCGGTCGGCAACTACCACCGCCTGCTGCTGCCGTTCACCGACAGCCGGCAGGGGGCCGGAACCTGCGACTTCATCCTGCTCAGCTTCCAAAGCGTGCCGCTGCCGGGGCGGAATTGACCGGACCCGGCGGCCGGTCCCCGGCGATCAGGGGCGGGACAGCCGATCCTCGACCAGGCGGGCCCAGAAGCTGGCGCCATGCGGCAGCAGGCCGTCGTTGAAGTCGTAGTCCGGGTGGTGGAGGCCGGCGGTATCGCCGTTGCCGGCCCAGAGGTAGGCACCCGGGCGGGCGTTCAGCATGTAGGAGAAGTCCTCCGCCCCCATCATCGGCTTCGGTGCCCGGTCGACCCGATCGCTGCCGGCCAGCGTCTCGGCGACCTCGGCGGCGACCGCCGCCTGCGCGGGGTCGTTGATGGTGGCCGGATAGCCCTTGAGATACTCCAGCGTCCCGGTCGCGCCGAAGGTGGCGCACACGCCGTCGACGATGCGCTCGATCCGCTCCGGCAGGCTGGCCTGGACCTTCGGGTCGAACACCCGGCAAGTGCCGCGCAGCTCGACCGAATCAGGCACCACGTTGAAGGCGTTGCCGCCCTCGAACTGGGTGACCGAGATCACCAGCGCGTCCTGCGCCTCGATGTTGCGCGAGGTGACGGTCTGCAGGGCCATCACCAGATGCGCGCCGACCACCACCGGGTCGATGCCCTGGTGCGGCATCGCGCCGTGGCTGCCACGGCCCTGGATCTTGATGATGAAGTTGTCGCGGGCCGCCATCATCGGGCCTGGCGAGATCGCGAAGCTGCCGACCGGGATGCCGGGGATGTTGTGCATGCCCCAGACGGTTTCGCAGGGGAAGCGGTCGAACATTCCCTCCTTGACCATCTTGTCGCCGCCGCCGAGGCCCTCCTCGGCCGGCTGGAAGATGAAGTTCACGGTGCCGTCGAAGTTCCGGGTCTCCGCCAGGTACTTGGCGGCACCCAGCAGCATGGTGGTGTGACCGTCATGACCGCAGGCGTGCATGACGCCGTCGTTGGTCGACCGATGATCGCGCGGACCGTCGCCGCGCTCGAGGATCGGCAGCGCGTCCATGTCGGCGCGCAGGCCGATGGTGCCGGAACCGGACCCCGCCTTCAGCACCCCGACGATGCCGGTGCCGGCAATGCCGCGGTGCACCTCGATGCCCCATTCGGCGAGCTTGGCCGCCACCACGTCGCTGGTGCGGTGTTCCTTGAAGCCGAGTTCCGGATGGACGTGCAGGTCGCGCCGCCACTCGGTCATCTCGTCGGCGAATTCGGCGATACGGTTGACGATCGGCATGGTGTTCTCCCTCGGCCCGGCTCAGGCGCGCTTCAGTTCGCGCTCGACCAGCGTCGTCCAGTAGCTGGCACCGTGCGCCAGCAGTTCGTCGTTGAAGTCGTATTCCGGGTGGTGCACCGAGGCGCCGTCGCCGTTTCCGGCGAACACATAGCAGCCGGGCACCGCGTTCAGCATGTAGGCGAAGTCCTCCGAACCCATCAACGGCCGGCGCTGCCGCACCACCCGCGCCTCGCCGGCGACCGCGGTGGCGGCCTCGGCGGCGACCAAGGTCGGCTCGGCCGCGTTCATGGTGACCGGGAAGATCTGCCGGTAGTCGATCTCGGCGCTCGCCCCGTAGGTCGCGCACACCCCGTCGACGATGCGCTGGAAGCGGTCGGGCAGCGACGCGTGGATGTCCGGATCCAGGGTCCGGCAGGTGCCGCGCAGCACCACGCTGTCGGGAATCACGTTGAACGCCTCGCCGGCATGGACCTCGGTGACCGATACCACCAGGGCGTCCTGCGCCTTGATGTTGCGGCTGGTGATGGTCTGCAGGGCGATCACCAGGCTGGAGGCGACCACCACCGGGTCGATGCCCTGGTCCGGCATGGCGGCATGGCTGCCGCGGCCCTGGATGCGGATCTCGAAGGTGTCGCCGGCGGCCATCACCGGTCCCTCGACCACCGCGAACTCGCCGAGCGGGATGCCGGGCATGTTGTGCATGCCGTAGACCCGCTCGCACGGGAACTGCTCGAACAGGCCGTCCTCGACCATCTTCTTCGCCCCTCCGATGCCTTCCTCGGCGGGCTGGAAGATGAAACGCACGACGCCATCGAAGTTCCGGGTCTCGGCCAGGTATTTGGCGGCGCCCAGCAGCATGGTGGTGTGGCCGTCGTGGCCGCAGGCGTGCATCACGCCGTCGTTGGTCGAGGCGTAGGGTTTGCCGGTGCGTTCCTTGATGGGCAGCGCGTCCATGTCGGCGCGCAGGCCGATGGCGCGGTCGCCGGTGCCGGACTTGAGGACTCCGACGACGCCGGTCCCGGCCAGGCCGCGATGCACCTCGATCCCCCACTCGGCGAGCTTGGCCGCCACCACGTCGCTGGTCCGGGACTCCTGGAACCCGAGTTCCGGATGGGCGTGGAGGTCCCGCCGCCACTCCGTCATCTCGGGGGAGAATTCGGCGATGCGATTGACGATGGGCATGGGAGGCTCCGGGTTGCGGACAGGCGAGTAGCGGAGTATCGAGCGGGCGGCGTTCCATCGCAACCCGGGACCCCGAACCAACCGATGCACGAGCTTGGCATCCCCACGGTCACCACCGAAAGGCTGACCCTGCGCGCGTTCACCGCGGCGGATCGTCCGGCCTACGCTGCCCTGCGCGCCGACCCGGACGTGGTGCGATTCCTGCCCGGCGGCGAGGCCCTGGTGCCGTTCGCGGACGCGATCGCGGAGACCCGTATATCCGCGTTCCACGACGCCTGGTCGCGCGGCTATGGGGTGTGGGCGGTCGAGGAGATCGCCACCGGTGCGTTTGTCGGCCAGGCCGGCCTGGCGTCGATGGAGCGGTCTTCGGAGGTCGAGTTGCTGTACGCCCTGGCGCCGCGTTTCTGGGGGCGCGGCTACGCCCGCGAGGCGGCGACGGCGGCGCTACGCTTCGGGTTCGAGCAGGTCGGGCTGGACCGCATCGTCGCCTATGTGGTGCCGGAGAACGCGGCTTCGGCGCGGGTGCTGGCAGCGGCCGGCCTGCGGTCGATCGGCGAGACCGACTACAACGGCTTCAGGGTCCGGGGCTACGAGATCGAGGTCGGCGAATGGCGGCGGGCGGCGGCGGGGGCATGACGGGCGGGGGCATGGCGGCGACGATCCGCATCGCGGCGGTGGCCGATGCCGAGGCGCTGGCGGCGCTGGCCGAGGAGTTCCACGCGGCGCATGGCGATCCGACCGGTCATCTGACGCCCGAGGCCATCCGCCGCGACGGTTTCGGGGCCGATCCCGAATTCCAGGTGCTGGTGGCCGAAGCCCGGGTCGGACTGGTCGGCTACGCCCTGTTCTACGATGCCTACGAGCCGTCCTACGCGGCCCGCGGCGTCTACATGGCCGACCTCTACGTGCGGCCGTCGGCGCGCCGCCGCGGCGTCGGCCGGCGGTTGATCGCGGCTGTCGCGGGTCATGCCCGTGCCCACGGCCGCCGCTACGTCTGGTGGGTCGCCCAGGCGGCCAACACCCGGGCCCAGGCATTCTACCGGACGCTGGTTTCGGTCGAGCTTGCGACCATGGCCTACGCGGTGGTCGACGGCGATTTCGCGGAATTGGCGGACGCGGCCGAGACCGACCGGCAGGCGCGGTAGCGCGAAACCAAGGGTGGATGTTCACCTTCCGATCGTGCCGACGACTTGCGTCGTTAAGAATGGTTAATTTTCGCTTTACGTTCCGGGCGTGATCTCAGCATCGGTCGATCAGGTGCATGTAGGAGCCCAGGATTCGGCCGCGCCGCAGCCCGACGTCGCCGAGATCGGTGCCGAGCGCATCCTCGGCCGCGAACGGACGCTCGGCGTCGTCCTCGCGCCCGATCGACGAGTAGTGGAACTCGTGCCCGCGCAGCCGGCTGCCGGCCGGGCCGAGCGGGGTGCCGGTGCGGGCCGTGACCAGCCGATAGCCGAGATGCAGGCGGCGGCGGTCGAAGCGGGTGGTCAGCGGCAGCAGGCCGGCCATCCGGTGGCCGTCGCCGTCGGCGTCGACCAGCACCTCGCCGAGCGCCATGAATCCGCCGCACTCGCCATAGATCCAGGCATCGCGCACCGCGGCGGCCCGCAGGCCGGCGTGGAAGCGCCCGGCCGCGGCCAGCCGGCCGGCATGCAGTTCCGGATAGCCGCCGGGCAGGAACACCGCGTCGGCCGCCGGATCGGGGGCCTCGTCCGCGAGCGGCGAGAACGATACCAGTGTGGCGCCGGCGGCGTGCCAGCCGTCCAGCACATGCGGGTACAGGAACGCGAAGGCCTCGTCGCGCGCGACCGCGATCCGGGCGCCGAGCGGCGGCAGCGGCAGCGGCGCGGACGCGGCGGCGCCGATTCCGCATGGACGGGCCAGCGCCCGCACGGCATCGAGATCGACATGGCTCTCCGCCAGCGCGGCCAGGCGGTCGAGCCAGTCGCCGAGTGTCGGGTCCTCGCCGGCCTGCACCAGCCCGAGATGCCGGGAGGGCCGGTCGACCTGCATGTCGCGCGGGATCGCCCCGAGCACCGGCAGGCCCAGCGGTACCAGCGCCCGGCGCAGGATGTCGGCATGGCGGTCGCCGCCGACCCGGTTCAGCAGCACGCCGGCGACCGGCACGTCGCGGTCGAAGCTGCGGAAGCCGTGCACCAGGGCGGCGACCGAGCCGGCCTGGCGGGCGGCGTCGACCACCAGCAGTACCGGCCAGCCGGTGCGGCGCGCGAGCGCGGCGGTCGAGCCGTCGTCGACCGCTCCAGCGGCCGGCGCACCGTCGAACAGGCCCATGACACCTTCGACCAGCACCAGGTCGGCGTCGGTTCCGCTGGCCGCGACCAGGCGGTCGAGCAGCTCCGGCCGCATCGCCCAGCCGTCGAGGTTGAGCGAGGCCCGGCCGCAGGCGGCTTCGTGGAAGCGCGGATCGATGTAGTCCGGGCCGACCTTGGCCGGGGCAACCCGCAGGCCGCGCCGGGCGAGGGCGGCCATGAGGGCGGTCGCGACCGTGGTCTTGCCGGCGCCCGAGGAGGGCGCGGCGACGATCAGGCCTGGAGCCGCGGCGGTCACCCGGTCTGCCGCTCCCGCCCGAGGCCGAGCGGATCGGGGTCCAGCACCCGGCCTTCGGTGAGCGCGCCCAGCCAGTCCAGGCCGGCGCGCAGCCGGGCGACCGGGCCGACCACCACCACGCAGGGCGGCGCCATACCGGCGGCGGTCGCGTCGTCATGCGCCGTTGCCAGCGTCGTCTCCAGCACCCGCTGGTCGGGCAGCGCGGCGTTCGAGACGATCGCCACCGGCGTGTCGCCGGCCCGGCCGCCGTCGATCAGGCGCCCGGCGATCGTCTCCAGGTGCTTCATGGCCATATAGATCACCAGCACCGACGGGCCCTTGGCCAGCGCCGCCCAGTCGACCCCGGTGACCGCGCCGGTGGCGTCGTGGCCGGTCACGAAAGTGACGGCATGATTGGTGTCGCGGTGGGTGACCGGAATGCCGGCATAGGCGAGGCCGCCGATCCCGGCGGTGACCCCCGGCACGATGCGGAACGGCACCCCGGCGGCGACCAGCGCCAGCGCCTCCTCGCCGCCGCGCCCGAACACGAACGGGTCGCCGCCCTTCAGCCGCAGCACCCGCTTGCCGTCGCGCGCCAACTGCACCAGCCGAAGCGAGATGTCGGCCTGTTTCGGCGACGGCTTGCCGCCGCGCTTACCGGCGAACTCGAGTGCCACGTCGGACCGGGCCAGGCCGAGCACGCCGTCGCTGACCAGGGCGTCGTAGACCACGACGTCGGCGGTCTGCAGGGCGTGCAGGGCATGCAGGGTCAGCAGGCCGGGATCGCCGGGGCCGGCGCCGCACAGCCAGACATGGCCCGGCTCGAACGCCGGCGGGGAATAGGGGGTGCGCTCCATGCAGGCAACCTACCCGAGGCCGGGGTGTCGGGCCTAGTCCCCGGGCGACCGGCGAGGTTGGAAAAGCGTCGCCGCCACGCTTCGGCGCTGGCCGAAGCTTCGGACCGGATCGGCGGCCATCATGGCGCTCCTGAAGTGAACCGGAGGAGCGGGCGATGCAGGGCGAAGGATTGACGTTCGAGGCGCTGAATGACGGCTTCGTGGTCGCCATCAGCATCGAGGCGAAGCCCGGCGAGGAGGCGGCGGTCGCCGGCCTGCTGGAGGGGTTGGTGGCACCGACCATGGCGGAGCCGGGGGTGAAGCTGTTCCGGCCCTACCGGTCGCCGACCGATCCGACCCGATTCTTCATTTTCGAGCTGTACCGGGACGAGGCGGCCTGGGCTGAGCATCAGGCGACCGCGCACTTCAAGTCGGCGATCGCCGAGCTGGTCCCGCGGGCCGCCCGGCGGGAGCGGGTGCCCTTCGTTCCGTTCACCGCCGCGGTGTGAGGCGAGCACTGGCCGCCAGGCGGCCGGGCGCGGTAGAACTGCGCCATGGCCCGCAAGCCCGATGGACCCCTGCGGCGCGGTTGGACGACCGGCGCCTGTGCTGCCGCCGCGACCAAGGCGGCGTACACTGCATTGCTCACGGGGACGTTCCCGGACCCGGTGTCGATCCGGCTGCCGAAGGGCGAGGCGCCGGCCTTCGCGCTGGCGGTCGAGGCGCGCGGCGAGGGCTGGGCGCGGGCGGGGATCGTCAAGGACGCCGGCGACGATCCCGATGTCACCCATGGTGCCACGGTGATCGCCACGGTGCGGCGCGGGGCGTCCGGCTCCGGCATCGTGTTCCGGGCCGGCGAGGGCGTCGGCACGGTGACCTTGCCCGGCCTGCCGGTGCCGCCGGGCGAGCCGGCGATCAACCCGGTGCCGCGCCGCATGATGACCGAGGCGATCGCCGAGCTGGCGGCGGCGCACGGCGTACTCGGTGACGTCGAGATCGAGATCGCGATCCCCGGCGGCGAGGCGCTGGCCGCGAAGACCTGGAACCCCCGGCTCGGCATCCTCGGCGGGCTGTCGATCCTGGGCACGACCGGGGTGGTGGTGCCGTTCTCCTGCGCCGCCTGGATCCACTCGATCCACCGCGGCATCGACGTGGCCCGGGCGACCGGGCTGCGGCGCGTGGTCGGCTGCACCGGGTCGACCTCCGAGGACGCGGTACGGCGGCGATACGACCTGCCGGAGACCGCGTATCTCGACATGGGCGATTTCGCCGGCGGGCTGTTGAAATACCTGCGCGCCCACCCGGTGCCGCACCTCACCCTGGCCGGCGGCTTCGCGAAGTTCGCCAAGCTGGCCGAGGGCCATCTCGACCTGCATTCCGGGCGCAGCCAGGTCGGCATGGACTGGCTGGCGGGACAGCTCGGGGCGCTCGGCGCCGACGACGGCCTGGTGGCGGCGGCGCGCGACGCCAACACCGCCGCCGAGGTGCTGGGGCTGGCGACTGGCGCGGGCGTGCCGGTTGCATCCCGGATCGCGGAACTGGCGCTGGCCACTGCGCTCGAGGTCTTGCGCGGCGCGCCCGTTGCCGTCGAAGTGCTGGTGGTCGACCGGGTCGGCGCCGTGGTCGGACAGGCCAATGGCTGAGTGTGTCCTGGTCCTGGGCGGGACCGAGGAGGCGCGGGCGCTGGCGGCGATGCTGGTAGCCGGCGACATCGCCACGCCGGTGACGGCGTTGGCCGGGCGAACGGCGAAACCGGCGGCGGTCGCGGGCGGGGTCAGGGTCGGCGGTTTCGGCGGGCCAGAGGGGTTGGCCGAACACCTTCGCGAGGGCGGCTATGCCGCGCTGGTCGACGCCACCCATCCGTTCGCCCGGCAGATCTCGGCGCATGCCGCCGAAGCGGCGGGGCTGGCCGGGGTGCCGAGGCTGGCGTTGGTGCGTCCGGCGTGGGAGCCGGCGCCTGGCGACCGCTGGACCGACGTCGCCGACGAGGACGAGGCGGCGGCGGCACTGGCCGGCCTCGGGCTGGCGGCCGGGGCGACGGTGTTCCTGGCGCTTGGCCGCCAGCGGGTGGCGGCGTTCGCCGCGGTGCCGCGGCTGGGTTTCGTGCTGCGGACCGTCGACCCGGTCGAGCCGCCCTGGCCCGGCTGCCGGATGGTGGTCGGGCGCGGGCCGTTCGAGGCGGCGGCCGAGCGGAGCCTGTTCGAGCGCGAGGGCATCGCCGCGATGGTCTGCCGCAACAGCGGCGGGGTGTCCGGGCGCGCCAAGCTCGACGCCGCGCGTGCGCTCGGCCTGCCGGTGGTGATGATCCGCCGCCCGTCGGCGCCGGAACCTCCGGCGGTCGCGACGCTCGCGGCGGCGGTGGATTGGCTGCGGGGAACGATCCGGCGGTAAGCGCCGGTCGCTGCGTGGATCCCGGATCTCCGCGGCTGAGCCGCTGCGTCCGGGATGAGGGGAAAGTATGGTCGACTTTTCGTCCTCATCCCGGGCAAGCGAAGCGTGACCCGGGACCTACGATGCGACGGGCGGCCCCGGCGCTATGCCACCAGCCGCTTGCGCAGGCGGACCGCGCCGCTGGCCTCGATGCCGGCCTCCAGCCAGCCGGCGTCGCGGTAGATCCGCTCGGCCCGGGTGCCGGGCGAGGTGACCAGCCAGGCGTGGCGATGGCCGCGCTTGACCAGGCCGTCGCAGCATTTGCGCAGCAGCGCCCGGCCGATGCCGCGGCCCTGGGCGTTCGGGTGCACGTAGACCGCCTCGATCTCGGCGCTTGCCGGATCGGCGGCGGCGAAGCCATGCACCTCCCGGCCGTCCGACCAGACCCAGACCCGGCTGCCGGCCAGCATCGCCGTGGCGGTCTCCACGAACCGTCCCCAGTCCTGCAGGAAGCGGTGCTCGTCGACCGCGCTCCAGATCACGAACAGGCGCGGAAAATCGGTCTCGGCGGCCGGCCGCAGCAGGCCCCGTCTCGGCGTCGGCATGGTGCTCCTGGGACCGGCGTCCCCGGTCGGCGTCACTGGCCGGCGGTGCGCCGGACCGGCCTCAGGATATGGGCGTGGGCGCCGTCGTAAAGGGCGGAGTCGCGGAACCCATGGGCGTCCAGCGCCGGGCCGATCAGGATCAGCGCGGTGCGGGTGATCTTTTCGGCCCGCACCTTGCCGGCGATGTCGGCCAGGGTGCCGCGCAGGATCTGCTGGTCCGGCCAGCCGACCCGGTACACCACGGCGACCGGGCAGTCGGCGCCGTAGTGCGGTTCCAGCGCCCGGCGAACCTCGCGCAGGTTGCGGATCGACAGGTGGATGGCCAAGGTCGCGCGGGTGCGCGCCAGGTTCTCGAGCTCTTCGCCGGCCGGCATCGGCGACGATTTCATCGCCGTGCGGGTCAGGATCACGGTCTGCGCCACCTCCGGCACCGTCAGCTCGGTTTCCAGTGCCGCCGCCGCCGCCGCGAAGGCCGGCACCCCGGGGGTGATGGCGAACGGAATGCCGAGGCCGCGCAGCCGGCGGATCTGCTCGGCGATGGCGCCGTACAGCGACGGATCGCCGGAATGCACGCGGGCGACGTCCTTGCCCTCGGCGTGCGCCTGCTCGACGAGGGCGATGATGTCGTCGAGGGTCAGGGGCGCGGTGTCGACCACGAGAGCGTCGGCCGGGGCATGCGCGACGACGGCGGTCGGTACCAGCGAGCCGGCGTACAGGCAGACCGGGCAGCGGGCGATCAGGTCGCGGCCGCGGATGGTCAGCAGGTCCGGGTCGCCCGGCCCGGCGCCGATGAAATGCACGGTCATGGGATTTCCTTCCCGGTCAGAACCGAACCCGGCTTCCCGGCGTAGCCGCGCGGGGTGTAGACCCAGGTGCCGCCGTCGCCGCGCGGCACCGCACGGGTCGCCGATGAGCCGACCAGTACCACGGTCAGCATGTCGACGGTCTCCGGGTCGAGTGCCGCCAGGGTCGTCACCGTCACGGTCTCCTCGGGCCTACCGAGCGAGCGGGCCAGCACCACCGGGGTGTCGGCCGGACGGTTTTCCAGCAGGATGCCGCGCGCGGCGTGCAGCTGGGTGCGCCGGCGCCTGGAGACCGGGTTGTAGAACGCCACCACGAAATCGCCTTGCGCCGCGGCCCGGACCCGGCCCTCGATCGCCTCCCAGGGCGTGAGCAGGTCGGACAGCGAGATCGTACAGAAATCGTGGCCGAGCGGGGCGCCAACGCGGGCGGCAGCGGCCTGCAGGGCGGAGATGCCGGGGGCGACCCGTACCGCGACCCGCTTCCAGTCCGGCCGGTCGGCCCGGTCCAGCAACTCGAACACCAGGGTCGCCATGGCATAGATGCCGGGATCGCCGGACGATACCAGGGCGACGCTGCGGCCCTGGGCGGCCAGGTCGAGGGCGAAGCGCGCCCGCTCCTCCTCGGCGCCCAGCGGGAAAGCATGCCGTATTGCGTGCGCCGCGGCCGGGCCGAGAAGGTCGAGGTAGAGGTCGTAGCCGACCAGATCGTCGGCGGCGGCGACCAGGGCATCGACCTCGGGCGTGCGCCAGTCCGGCGTGCCGGGCCCGGTGCCGACGACGGCGACCAGGCCGCGCGCCCGGCCGACGGTCGTCGGGTCGATCGGCGCCGGCGCCTCGGCGATCGCGCAGGTGGCGCGGGCCGAGCGATTCTTCGGGGCCACCAGGGACGCATCCGGACCGGCCGCGGCCAGGGCCGCGCCCTCGGCGACGCCGTGGCAGCCGACTTCGCGGAACACCACGTCCGACGGGTTCGCGAGGCGCGGGGCCTCGGCCTCCAGCCGGGCGGCGTCGAAGAAGCGGGCCGGCACGCCGAGCCGCGCCGCGACCGCATGCACGGCGGGTTCGTCGGCCTTCAGGTCGAGCGACACCATGCAAGCCACCGCCTCGGGCGCCAGTTCCGACCCGGCCAGGGTGGCGCGCACCAGGTTCCACAGCTCGTCCGGGTCGCAGCCGCGTTCGCAACCGACGCCGAGCGCCAGGGCGGCTGGATGATAGACCAGCCGGTCCTGGAGATCCTCGATCCGCCGGGTGGTGGCGACCAGGGCGATGGTTCCGTCGTCGGCCCGGGGGACCGAGGAATTCGCGATCCAGGGCAGGTCGCCCTCGATCCGGGCGGTGGCGCCGGCCAGCAGGGCGGCGGCGACCTCCTTGTGGTGCCCGGGATTGGCGAGGGTCCAGCCCGGCGGCGGCGCGTCGAGCGCGACCCCGAAACGGACGTCACTGGCGGTGGTGATCGCCGCGGTCATGCCGAACGCAGCGGCGATGGTCCGAGCGAGGTCGTTGGCGCCGCGATGACCGCCGAGCAGCGGCACCACGGCCGAGCCGTCCTCGGCGACCGCCAGCACCGGCGGCTCCTCGGCCTTGTCGGCGATCAGCGGGGCGAGTGCGCGCACCGCGATCCCGGCGGCGCCGACCAGCACCGCGGGGCGGCCCGCGCGGAACGCAGCGCGCAGGGTCTCGGCGACGCCGGCGGTCGGCTCGACCACCCGGCCGCCGGTCGCGGTGGCGATCCGCCCGGCAATTTCGCGCCCCGAAGCGGTGACGGGAATGACATCCGGTTTCACGACCAGGCCTCGCCGCGGCGGTGGATCAGGATGGTGGAGAAGTAGGGCGCGCCGTCGCTCTCGACCGCGTCGAGCGTCAGGATCCGCTCGCTTCCCATGGTGGCGCGCTCGACGTAGCGGGCGCGGTCCGCCAGCCCGAGCCGGTCGAGCAGCGCGCGAATCCGTGCGAAATGCCGGCCGACCTTGATGATCGCGGCGGCGTCGACGCCGTCCAGCCGGGCCGCCAGCACCGCGTCGTCGAGCGGGGCGGGCAGGACGGCCAGGACGTCGTTGCGGGCCGCCAGCGGGCTGCCGAGCCGGGCCGCGCAGGCGGTCAGCGACGAGACGCCCGGCACCACCTCGACCCGGTGGCGCTCGGCGAGGCGGCCGAACAGATACATGAACGAGCCGTAGAAGAACGGGTCGCCTTCGCACAGCACCGCCACCGATCGGCCGGCATCCAGGGCCTGGCCCAGATGTTCGGCGGCGATGTCGTACACCGCCTGCGCCGGGGCACGTGCGACCGTCATCGGGATGCGGATGGCATACTCCTCGACCCCGGCCGGCAGGTGATCGGCGACGATGGCCCGGGCCAGGCTGTCGCCGTCCTCCAGCGCCGGATAGGCGACCATGTCGACCGACCGCAGCAGGCGCAGCGCCTTCAGGGTCAGCAACTCGGGGTCGCCCGGCCCGACGCCGAGGCCATAGAGGGTTCCGCTCACTGGGCCGCTCCGAAGGGTTTGGTGATCCGCCACTGGGTGACCGGCATCGACGGCCGCCAGCCATGGAACGGGCCGACCGGTTCGGCGCGTTCTATGGATATCCGCACCAGCTCGCCGCCGAGTTCGGCGCGCTTCGCCAGCAGCACCGCCTCGCTCTCCAGGGTCACGGTGTTGGCGACCAGACGGCCGCCGGGACGCAGGGCCGCCCAGCAGGCTTCGACGACCCCGGGCGTCGAAGCGCCGCCGCCGACGAACACCGCGTCGGGCGCCTCCAGCCCGGCGAGGGCGGCGGGGGCCGTGCCTTCGACGATCGTCAGGGTCGGCGTGCCCAGGCGCTCGGCATTGGCGGCGATCATCGCCCGGCGCTGCGGCTTCGGCTCGATCGCCACGGCGCGGTTCAGCGGATCGGCCCGCAGCCATTCGACGGCGATCGAGCCGCAGCCGGCCCCCACGTCCCACAGCAGTTGGCCCGGATGCGGGGCCAGGGCGGCGAGGGTCACGGCCCGTACCTCGCGCTTGGTCATCTGGCCGTCATGGGCGAAGGCCTCGTCCGGCAAGCCGGGCAGGGTGGTGAGCGGCCGAGCATCGGGGCCGGCGGCCACCGTCACGGCGATCGTGTTCAGGTCCTCGCCCGGCGCGTGGCTCCACGCGTCGGCGCGGCCGTCCAGCCGACGCTCCGCCGGGCCGGCCATGCGTTCCAGCACGGTCACGGCACTCGGCCCGAAGCCGCACTCGGTCAGCCGGGCGGCGACCGCGGCGGGCGTCGTGGCGTCCTCGGACAGCAGGATCAGCCGGGCGCCCGGCTGCAGATGCGGCTCCAGCAGTGCCAGCGGCCGGCCGTGCAGGGTCAGCAGGCGCGTGCCGTGCTCCGGCCAGCCCAGCCGGCTGCACGCCAGGGTGCGGGCCGAGGGTCCCGGAACGACCACCATCTCGTCCAGCGCGATCCGCCGGGCGAGCGTGGTGCCGATGCCGAAGCAGAACGGGTCGCCGGTCGCCAGCACGCAGACCCGACGCGGTTTCAGCGTCTCGATGGTCTCGACCAGGGCGCGCAGCGGCGACGGCCAGGGGATTCGCTCGCGGTGGTCGTTGGCCGGCAGCATCGCCAGGTGACGGTCGCCGCCGACCAGCACCTCGGCCTGGGCGACCAGGGCGCGCGCCGCCGGCGACAACGCATCCAATCCGTCCTCGCCGACCCCGACGATGCTCAGCCACGGGGTCATGCTCAAATCCCTTCCCGCGCCAGCGCGTTGACCGCGGCCGAGGCGATGGCGCTGCCGCCGCGCCGGCCGAGCAGGGTCAGGAACGGCAGGTCGGTGGCGGCCAGGGCCGCCTTGGACTCCGCCGCACCCACGAAGCCGACCGGGAAGCCCAGGATCGCCGCCGGCCGCGGCGCGCCGTCGGCGATCAGCTCAAGCAGCCGGAACAGCGCGGTCGGGGCGTTGCCGATGGAGACCACGGCACCGCCGAGATGCTCGGCCCACAGGTCGACCGCGACCGCCGAGCGGGTCAGGCCGGCGTCCTTGGCCATGCCCGGGACCCGCGGGTCGTCGAGGGTGCAAACGATGCGGTTGCCGGCCGGCAGCCGGGCCCGGGTGATGCCGGCCTCCACCATCTTGGCGTCGACCAGCACCGGCGCGCCAGCCGCCAGGGCCTCGCGCCCCGCGACGACCGCGCCTGGCGCGAACCGCAGGTCGGGGGCGATCTCGACCATGCCGCAGGCGTGGACGAGACGGGTCGCCAGACCACGCTCCGCCATGTCGAAGCGCGCGAGGTCGGCCTCCGACCGGACGATCTCGAAGGAGCGCCGGGTGATCTCGGCCGGATCGGTGATCCAGTCACGGGCGGACATGGGAGCGCTCCTCACGCCGGGATCAGGCCGGGTGGCGGGGTTCCGGCTCGATCCGGCCCGCTGGCGCGGTCCGTCTCGTCCGGAATGACGAAGGGGAGAAGGCGACGCCGGTCCACCCCCCTCCGTCATTCCGGAGCGGGTCGCCGAAGGCGAAACGCATCCGGAACCCATGGAGCGACGGGCCGGTGAGGGCAGAGATGCGCCGGGTCTTCACTGTCCTCACTCCCCTTTCAACCGGTACCCGGTCTTCAGGGTCTTCGGCCCGAGCGGGTGGTCGGCGTGCGGGTAGGGGTGGTGATGGTGATCGTGCGAATGGCCGTGATCGTGGTCATGCCCATGCCCATGATCGTGCGAATGCCCATGCTCGTGCTCGTGCTCGTGCCCGTGGTCATGCTCGTGCGAGTGCCCGCCGCTGCCGATGCCCTCGACGTGGTGGTGATGGCTCTCCTGCGGCAGGCCGGTCTCGGCCTCGAACCCCAGCACCTGCTCGCGGTACTTGCACATCTGGCAGTTCATGTTGCCGGTACCCTCCAGGATCTCCTGGATGCGGGCCTCGAAGGTGCGCAGCACCATCTCGTGGTCGTTGAGATAGGGCGCCTTCACGAACTCGATGTCCGGATGACGGGCGGCCACCGTGTCGGTCAGGTCGTAGATCCGCTGCACCAGGACCCCGGTGAACAGGAAGTACGGGAACACCACGATGCGCTTGAAGCCGAGCCGGGTGGCATGCTCCAGCCCGGGCTCGACCAGCGGGAAGGTGACGCCGGAATAGCAGGTCTCGCCCCAGCCGAAGCCCAGGCCCTCCCACAGCATGCGCATGACCTTGGCGACGTTGGAATTGGCGTCCGGGTCGCTGGCGCCGCGGCCGACCACCATCAGCAGGGTGTCCTCGCGCTTCACGCCGTCGCCGGCCGCCTTCAGTGCCTCCTCGATGCGCTCGCCGGCGGCGTGCAGCATGCGGGTATCGATGCCGAGCTCGCGGCCGTAGCGGATCGTGAAATCGTCATGCTGGGCGGCGTAGGTGTTCAGCACCGACGGGATGTCGTTCTTGGCGTGGCCGGCGGCGAACAGCATGCCCGGCACCGCCAGCACCTCGGTCACGCCCTGGGCGCGCAGGTCGTCCAGCCCGTTGCGGATGATCGGGGTGGCGAATTCCAGATAGCCGTAGTCCACCGGGTAGCGGTCGGCCAGCCGCTCCTTGAGGCGTTTGGCGACCGCGGCGAACTGGTCCACCGCCCCCTGGTCGCGGCTGCCATGGCCGCAGATCATCACACCGAGCTTGCTCATTTCCATCCCTCCGACCGCGGACAACGCGCCGGCGGGATGCAGCGGGAAACCCGTGGCATCGCCCCGCACTGGTTGTCGCGGATATCGCTTGCGATATATCCGGCCCCTCGACTTCTCTCGGGGCGCCCGTCACGACTTGCATGTCCCGGGCCGTGTCCCGTGTTCTAGACCCCGAGGCTGGAGGACCGCAACCATGCCCGCTTTGCCGGAACCGACCATCGCTGCCGGACACGTGCTGTTCTTCGGGTTGGGCTATACGGCGCTGCGGCTGGCGCGAAGGCTGAAAACCGCGGGCTGGCTTGTGTCCGGGACCGTCCGCGATGCGGACAGGGCGGCGGCGCTGGCGTCGGCCGAAGGCCTCGACGTGCGGGTCTTCGACGGTGCCGCGCCGATGGCGGACCGGGGTTTCGACGGTGTCACGCACATTGTCGATTCGATCCCGCCGGCCGCCGATGGTGCGCCGCCGCTGCTGCGGCACGGCGCCGACCTGCGGGCCTGCCCGACCCTGCGCTGGGCCGGCTATCTGTCGACCCCGGCGGTCTATGGCGACCGCGGGGGCGGTTGGGCGCGCGAGGACGAGACGCCGACCCCGGGCTCGGCGCGCGGCGAGCGGCGGGCGGTGGCGGAGCGCGCCTGGGTCGACGCCCTCGACGGCAACGACGTGGCGGTGCAGGTGTTCCGGATCGCCGGGATCTACGGCCCCGGTGCCGGCCGCAACCCGATCGAGGCGCTGAAATCCGGCAAGGCGCGGATCATCGAAAAGCCGGGACAGGTGTTCAACCGCATCCATGTCGACGATATCGGCAGCATCCTGCTGGCGTCGATGACGCATCCCCGGCACGGCGGCATCTACAACGTCGCCGACGACGAGGCCTGCGCGCCCGGCGACCCGATCCGCTTCGCGGCGGATCTGATCGGCGTCGAGCCGCCGGTGCCGATCGACTTCGACACCGCCGAGCTGTCCGACATGGCCCGCAGCTTCTACGCAGAATGCAAGCGGCTGGACACCGCGCGGATCAGGGACGAGCTGGGGGTGGCGCTGACCTACCCGACGTACCGGGAGGGGCTGCGGGCGATCGCGAAGGGCGCCGAGTAGGCCGGCGATCCCCGTCGGTCCCGGCCCTCCACGGGCGGCCCTTCCTGCCTCCGCGTCGGCCGACTACGCTACCGTCGAAGACGAATTGGGGTTCGAACTTCGGAGAGGAGCGCTTTCAAAATGGACCGTGCCGAACTGCAGGCGAGGATCGACAGGTTGCCGCGAACCAGGCTGGCCTGCCTGCCGACGCCGCTGGAGGACTGCCCGAACCTGACGCGCGCCTTGGGCGGCCCGCGCATCCTGGTGAAGCGCGACGACATGACCGGCCTCGCCTTCGGCGGCAACAAGGTCCGCCAGCTCGAGTTCCTGTTTCCGCAGATCCTCGCGTCCGGCTGCGACGTGATCGTGGCCGGGGCCTACACTCAGTCGAACTGGTGCCGGCAGATCACCGCCGCCGCCTGCCGGCTCGGCCTGAAGGTCGACCTGACGCTGGTGCACGGCGTGAAGGGCTCGGCCGTGCAGGGCAACCTGCTGCTCGACCACCTGATGGGGGCCAACGTCACGGTCGTCGACATCGACGATATCCAGCAGTTGCCGCCGTTGCTCGACGCCCGGGCGGAGGCGCTGCGGGCGGAGGGGCGCAAGCCGTTCCTGATCTCGCCCTTCCTTCTGCCGGTGCTGTCGATCTCGACGGTTGGCTACGTCGCGGCGATGGTCGAACTCGACGGCCAGCTCGCGGAGCGCGGGATCAAGGCCGACGTGATCTGCCTCGCCGGCGCCAACATGACGCCGGCCGGCCTGCTGCTCGGCGCCAAGCTGCTGGATCTGCCGACCCGCGTCATGGGATTCAGCCCGGTGCGCTGGGACGAGGACCGCGGCACCGACATCGCCCGCATCGCCAACGCCACCGCCGCCCATCTCGGGCTCGAGCCATGCATCGCGCCCGAGGACGTCGACAGCGACGAGAGCTTCGTCGGCCCGAAATATGGGATCGTCACGCCGGAATGCCGAGAGGCAGTCCGGCTGGCGGCGTCGACCGAGGGCCTGTTCCTCGACCCGGTCTACACCGGCAAGGCCATGGCCGGGCTGATCTCCCGGATCCGGTCGGGCGCCATCGGCAAGGACCAGACGGTGGTGTTCCTGCACACCGGCGGCATGCCGGCGCTGTTCGCCTATGCGGACGATCTCGCCGGACCTGCGGCCGGCTGATCGGGGGCATGCGCCGGGGCTAAACCCGCTTCGCCACTTCCTCCAGCATGACCTCCGTCGCCCCGCCGCCGATCGCCTGCACCCTTGCGTCGCGGACCATGCGCTCGATCGCGGCCTCGCGCATGTAGCCGAAGCCGCCGTGGAACTGCTGGCAATCGTACATCACCCGGTTCACCAGCTCGCCGCAGTAGGCCTTCACCATCGAGACCTCCTTGACGCAGTCGCGGCCCCGGGTGTCGAGCCAGGCCGAGTGGTAGAGGAGCTGGCGGCCGGCCTCGACCTCGGCCAGGCGCTGCGACAGCCGCTGGCGGATCGCCTGCTTGTCCCACAGGGTGCCGCCGAAGGCCTTGCGCTGGCGGACGTAGTCGACGGTCATCTCCAGCGCCTTCGACGCCTCGCCGATGCACTGGGCGCCCAGCACCAGCCGCTCGTTCTGGAAGTTGCGCATGATCGCGTAGAAGCCGCGGTGGACCTCGCCCAGCACGTTGGCGTCCGGCACGAAGCAGTCCTCGAACGCCAGCTCGGCGGTGTCGGAGCTGCGCCAGCCCATCTTGTCGAGCGCCCGGCCCACCTTGAAGCCTTCGGCACCCTTCTCGATCGCGAACATGGTGACCGCGCGCGACCGCGGGTCGCCGATGTCGGTCTTGGCGGCCACGAAGGTCAGGTCGGCATGCACGCCGTTGGTGATGAACATCTTGGCGCCGTTCAGCAACCAGCCGCCGCGGGTCTGGACGGCGCGGGTGCGGATGCCGGCGACGTCGGAGCCGGCGTCGGGCTCGGTCACCGCCACCGCGGTGATGGTCTCGCCCGAGACGATGCCGGGCATCCAGCGTTCCTGCTGCTCCGGCGAGCCGGCATTGGCCACGTGCGGCGACGCCATGTCGGTATGCACCAGCACGGTGATGGCGAAGCCGCCGAAGGTCGACCGGCCGAGTTCCTCGGCCAGCACCATGGTGGCCAGCGTGTCCATGGCGGAGCCGCCATAGGCCTCGGGGTAGCGGATGCCGAGGAAGCCGAGCCCGCCCATGCGGCGCAGCACGTCGCGCGGGGTCGCGCCCTCGCGCTCCCAGGCTTCGCCGTGCGGCACCACCTCGGTCTCGACGAAGCGGCGGATCTGGCGGCGCAGGATCTCGTGCTCGTCACCGAAGTACAGGCCGTCGCTCATGGGGTCACCTCGATCAGCACGGCATCGCCGTCGACCGGCTCGCCGGGACGGCCATGCACCGCCGCGACCGTGCCGGCGGCCGGCGCCTTCAATTCCTGGAACAGCTTCATGGCCTCGACGATCGCGACGGTCTGGCCGGCCGTCACCGCGTCGCCGACCGCGACCCGGATCTCGACCAGCCGGCCGGGCATCGGCGCGCGGACCTGGCCGTCGCGGCCGGCATCGCCCGCTGTGTCCCGCCGCCGTCCGTCCGCCGGCAGGATGTCGACGGTACCGCCCGATGCCAGCCAGACCCGGTTGCCGTCGACCGTCAGCGCGACCCGGCGCGACCGTCCGGCGTCCTCGTAGGACAGGACGCCGTCGCGCCAGGCCGGCGTCCGGGCATCGAGCAGGATTTCGCCGGCGCGCTCGACCCGGCGCGCGGGTCCGCGGCCCGACACCGAGACCTCATTCGCCCCGCCGCCATTCGCCCCGCTACCGTCCGCCGCGACCAGCAGATGGCTCGCCCCCGGCCGACCGGCCGGCTCGGTGACCCGCCAGGCGCCCAGCGACCGCCAGGGCGGAGCGTCCGGCGCACCTACCGCTCCGCCGACCAGGCAATGGGCCAGCACGGCCTCGCCGAGCGCGCGGTCGGAGAGCGCCGGGGCCGTCCAGCCACCTGGGAAGGCCTCCTCCAGCAGGCCGGTGGTGTGCCGGCCGGCGCGGAATGGCTCGAGGTCCAGCACCGCCATCTGGAAGGTTCGGTTGGTCCGCACGCCGTCGACCCGGAACCCGGACACCGCCGCGCGGAGCCGGCGCCGGGCGATCTCGCGGTCGGGGCCGTGAGCGATCACCTTGGCCAGCATGGAATCGTAGTACGGGGTCACGGTCGACCCTTCGGCGATGCCGCTGTCGACGCGGATGCCATCGCCGGCCGGCTCGGCATAGCCGCTGACGGTCCCGGTCTGCGGCCGGTAGCCGGCGGCGGGATCCTCGGCGGCGATCCGGACCTCGATGGCGTGACCGGAACAGCGGATGTCGTCCTGCCCGAACCCGAGTTTCTCGCCGTCGGCGATCCGGATCTGCCACTCGACGAGGTCGATGCCGGTGACCATCTCTGTCACCGGATGCTCGACCTGCAGGCGGGTGTTCATTTCCAGGAACCAGGCCCGGTCGGCATCGGCATCGTAGATGAACTCGACGGTGCCGGCGCCGCGGTAGCCGATGTGGCGAGCCAGTGCCACCGCCTGGTCGAGCATCGCCCGGCGGGTAGCCGCCGGCAGGTTCGGGGCCGGGGCCTCCTCGACCAGCTTCTGATTGCTGCGCTGGACCGAGCAGTCGCGGTCGAACAGATGCACGACATCGCCGTGGTGGTCGGCCAGGACCTGGACCTCGACATGGCGGCCGCGGTCGACATAGCGCTCCAGCAGCATGGCATCGTCGCCGAAGGCGGCGCGGGCCTCGCCCCGTGCCATCGCCAGGGCCTCGCCGAAGTCCTCGGCGCGGTCGACCCGCCGCATGCCGCGGCCGCCGCCGCCGGCGCTGGCCTTGATCATCAGCGGGAAGCCGACGCGGTCGGCCTCCGTCGCCAAGGTCCTATCGTCCTGAGCCGCGCCATGATAGCCCGGCACCACCGCGACGCCGGCCTGTCCGGCGGCGGCCTTGGCGGCGCTCTTCGACCCCATGAGGGCGATCACCTCCGGCGTCGGGCCGACGAAGGTCAGCCCGGCCTCGGCGCAGGCCGTCGCGAAGCGCGCGTTCTCGGCCAGGAAGCCGTAGCCGGGATGGACGGCGTCGGCGCCGGCGCGGCGGGCCGCGGCGACGATGGCCTCGATGTCGAGATAGCTCTCGGTGGCGGCGGCGGCACCGACCCACACCGCCTCGTCGGCCGCCTCGACGTGCCGGGCGCCGCGGTCGGCGTCGGAGTACACGGCGACGGATCGCAGCCCGAGCGCCCGGCAGGCCCGGGCGATCCGGACCGCGATCTCGCCGCGGTTGGCGATCAGGACCGAGGCGATCGTCACCGGCCGGATCTCCACGGCGGCAGCTTCTTGTCCAGGAAGCAACGCACGCCGGTGCGGCCGGCCTCGCTCTCCCAGCCGTCGGCCAGCCGGTCGGCGGTGTAGATCATGCTGTCGGCGATGGCGTTGCGGGCGACGTAGTCGATCAGCTTCTTGGTGTCGGCGACGGCCTGCGGCTCGGCCTCCAGGTGGTCGGCGACCACCGCCTCGACCGCGGCGTCCAGATCCGCCGGCTCGGCCACCTCGTGCAGCAGGCCGATGGCGGCGGCGCGGTCGGTGTCGAACAGCGCGCCCGACAGCATGGTGGCGCGGCTGTTGGCGACGCCGATGCGCTTGACCACGTAGGGCGAGATATTGGCCGGCACCAGGCCGAGACGGACTTCCGTCAGCCCGAATCGGGCGCCGCGGGCGCCGACCGCCACGTCGCAGACCGAGATCATGCCGACGCCGCCGCCATAGGCCGGGCCGTTTATGCGGCCGATCAGCGCCTTCGGCAGGGAGTACAGGTCGAGCAGCATGCGGGCGAGCTCACCGCTCTCGTGGATCTGTTCGGCCCGCGAGCGCTCCAGGTTCCTCGCGAACCACGTGATGTCGCCGCCGGCGCAGAAGCTCCTGCCGGTGCCGGTCAGCACCACGACCCGCACCCTGTCGTCGCTGCCGAGCGCGTCGGCGGCGCGGCGCAGCTCGGCGATCATGGTGTCGTCGAGGGCGTTGTGGCGCTCCGGCCGTGCCAGGGTGACACGGGCGACACCGCGCTCGTCGGTCTCGACGGTGATGGTCTCGTAGGCGGTCATGGGGTCTCCAGGCATGGGGTCACATGCGATAGACGGGAGTGTGGCGCGGCGGCTCGGTCGGCACGCTGCAGACGATCTCCAGGCACAGGCCGAGCACGTCGCGGGTCTGCGCCGGTTCGATGATGCCGTCGTCCCACAGCCGGGCGGTCGCGTAGTAGGGGTCGCTCTGCTCGGCGTACTGCGCGCGCACCCGGCTCTCGATGGCGGCGAGTTCTTCCGGCGTGGCCGCGCCGGCGCCATGGCGCGCGCGGCGCAGTTCCAGCATCACGTTGGCGGCGATGTCGGCCGACATGGTCGCGACCTCGGCGGTCGGCCAGGCGAACAGGAAGTGCGGCCGGAACCCGCGACCGCACATGCCGTAGTTGCCGGCCCCGTAGGAGCCGCCGAGGATCACCGACAGCTTCGGCACCGTGGCGGTCGACATGGCGTAGACCATCTTGGCGCTGTTCTTGGCGATGCCGCCGCGCTCGGCCTCGGCGCCGACCATGAAGCCGGTGATGTTGTGCAGGAACAGCAGCGGGATGCCGCGCTGCTCGCACAGGGCGATGAAATGCGCCCCCTTCAGCGACGAGGTCGAGAACAGCGGCCCGTTGTTGCCCAGGATCCCGACCGGATAGCCGTGGATCCGGGCGGTACCGCACACCAGGGTCTCGCCCCACTCCGGCTTGAACTCCTGCAGCGCGCCGGCGTCGACCAGGCGGGCGACGACCTCGCGGACGTCGTAGGGCTGGCGACGGTCCTGGCTGACGATGCCGGTCAGCTCGGCGGGGTCGTGCAGCGGCGGCCGGGTCGGCCGGCGGGTGGCCGGGGGCGTGCGGTGCAGGTTGATCTCGCCGACGATCTCGCGGGCCAGCGTCAGCGCCGCCGGCTCGTCCGCCGCCAGGTGGTCGGACACGCCCGAGACCCGGGTGTGCATGGTCGCCCCGCCCAGCGCCTCGCCGTCGACGTCTTCGTTGATCGCCACCTTGACGATCGACGGGCCGCCCAGATGGATGCGGGCGTTGCCGTCGACCATGATCACCTGGTCCGACAGCGCCGGGATGTAGGCGCCGCCGGCGGTGCAGCCGCCGAACACCACCGCGATCTGCGGCAGCCCCATCGCCGACATCCGGCACTGCCGGTGGAAGGCGTTGCCGAAATGGTCGCGGTCCGGGAACACCCGGTCCTGCTCCGGCAGGTAGGCGCCGCCGCAGTCGACCAGGTACAGGCAGGGCAGGCGGTTCTGCTCGGCGACTTCCTGGGCGCGGACGTGCTTCTTGACGGTCTCGTGGAAGAACGAGCCGCCCTTCACCGTCGCGTCGTTGGCGATGATCACGATCGCCTGCCCGGCCACCGTGCCGATGCCGGTGACGATGCCGGCGCTGTTCACGTCGCCGCCGTACAGGCCCCAGGCGGCCAGCGGCGACAGTTCCAGGAACGGGGTGTCGGGGTCCAGCAGCCGGTCGAGGCGGTCGCGCACCAGCAGCTTGCCGCGGTCGCGATGGCGCGCGCGCAGGTGCTCGGGACCGCCGCGGATCACTGTCGCCATGCGCTCGCGGAGCTGGGTCAGCAGCCTATCGTAGCGCGCTGCATTGGCGCGGAACCCGTCGGAGCGGGCGTCGAATCGACTGGGCCGGGGTGCCACGATTCAGGACTCCGAGGGGTCGAACAGGCCATCCATCGCCAGGCCCGCATAGCGTTCCGCCAGCCGGTCGATGTCGCCCTTCGCCGGATCGAACCATTCGAGCGTCGCGTTCATGGCGCCCAGCAGGTACAGCCGGAAAGTGGCGGTGTCGACGGTCGCGCGAACGCCGCCCCGGGCGCGGCAGCGTTCGACGATCGAGTCCCACAGCGCCTCGTAGCGGCGCCGGGCCGGCAGGTTGGCGGCCCGGACCGCGGGTGGCAGCTGCCCGAAGATCCGGACATTGGCGGTGGTGTAGTCGGAATGGGCGAGGAAGGTCTGCAGGTGGCTGCGGATCGCGGCCGCGATCACGTCCCGTGCGGGGGCGGCGTCCGGCACTCCGGCGACGGCCCGCTCGACCGCGCCCTGGACCAGCTCGATGCCGATGTCGAGCACGGTGGCGACGATCTCGTCCTTGGACCGGAAGTGGTAGTAAAGGCTGCCCGCCTTCACCCCTGCCCCCTCGGCGATGTCCCGCAGCGAGACCCCGGCGTAGCCGTGCTCGCGGAACTGTCGCGCCGCTACGTCCAGCACGCGCTGCCGGGTGTCCAAGGCTTTGGCCGACATGTTCATCTAACGAACGTTAGGCAGGTTGTGATTCGCCCGTCAATGCCGCGGCATCGCGCAGCCGGGCTGGCGGCACCCTCGGGGACGTCAAACGGCGATACGGCGTTCCGGCCAACCCTTCGCGGCGAACATCGTTCGACCTGCGCGAGGACAGTGCGGCGATCGCGTCCGCGACACTCGTGGCGCTCCCGACCAGGACCACCTCGGAACGGTCGATCAATCGGGCGAGCGTGTCGGCTGCGGGATCTCTGATACCCGACCTTCGTTCGGCAGCGGCGTGGCGCCTGGGACGGCCGGTTGCTGGCCGTTCGGGGCTTGACTGTCCGGGCCTTGGCCGCTCGCCCTGACGCTCGGCTGGTTTTGATCGGTGCCGGTGACGACCGCCAGGATCGAGAGCAGGTCGGTCCATTTGACCGGTTTCGAGATGCAGCCTGACATACCCTCGCGCATGTAGTCCTGCACCTGCTGCTCAAAGGCGTTGGCGGTCAGGCCGACGATCGGAATGACGTTCCAGGGTGCATCCGACGACCGGATGGCGCGGGTGGCCTGGATGCCGTCCAGGACCGGCATGTTGATGTCCATGAGGATGACATCGTATGGCCCGTCGCTCCGAAGACGCTCAAGGCATTCCGCACCGTTTTTGACCTCGTCAACCTGATGGCCATCTGCGGACAGGATCTCGCGCACGATCATGCGGTTGATTTCGACATCCTCCGCCAGCAGAATCCTGAGGGAACGCGAGGGCCGGATCGGGGCCTCGATCTCGACGGCCTTCTCGTCCTGCGGCATCGCTTCCGGCAGGTCGACGCAGATGAAGAAGTGCGCGCCCGCGCCGCTGTCCGGCACGATGCCGATCTGGCCGCCCATGAGTTCAATCACTCGTGCCGAGATCGCCAGCCCGAGCCCGGTGCCGACTTTGGCCCGCACGTTCTGGGTCGGCACTTGAAAGAAGTCCTTGAATATCTGGTCGCGGGCGCTTTCCGGGATGCCCGGCCCGGTGTCGACGATGTCGACGCGAAGGCGCCACGAACCCGGAGCGGCGGGCTTCACGTCATACGAGATCGTCACCTTGCCGCTGTCGGTGAACTTTACCGCGTTTCCGACGAGGTTGAACAGGACCTGCGACAGACGGTGCTGGTCTCCGATCAGGCGCGGCGATTCCTGGGCCGGGCTCACCAGTTCCAGCTCCACGCCCTTCTCCGCCGCCTGCACGGCAAAGATCGACTCCGCCACCTTTAGGGTCGTATCTGGCTGGAACGGTTCGGCGGCGATTTCCAGTTTGTTCGCCTCGATCTTGGAGAAGTCCAGGATCTGATTGATGAGATCCAGCAGATGCTGGCCCGCGGTCTGGGCACCCGACAGATCCTGCTGGATTTCGGCCAGGGAGCGGCGGCGGACCGCAAGCTCGATCAGGCCGAGCAAACCCATCAGCGGGGTCCGCAACTCATGACTGACCGACGCGATGAACCGGGACTTGATCTGGCTGAGCTCCTCGGCTTCGCGACGGGCGGCGTCCTCGATCTTGATCTTGGTATGCAGCCGTTCGCGCATGGCATCGAGGGACTGCAGCATCTTTCCGAACTCATCGCGGCGCGTCGTGATGATGGGAACCGACAATTGCCCGCTTTCGATCTGGCCGATCGCGCCGGTCAGGTCGTTCCAAGCCCCTGACAGGAACCGGCGCATGATCAGATGATGTGCCAACGCGAGTAGGAGGAGGCAGCCGATGACCGCGAGACTCGCGACCGCGGCGAGGCGGTAGTTCGCGGACTGGGTAGCCCGTACCTCCGCCTCGATCGCCGAGACCCGGGAGACCAGAGCGCCCTTGTCGGCCTGAATGCGCGAGCCGAGAATGTTGCGTGCCAGCGGGTCGCCGTCCTCCGGCAACATCGAGAGGCGCGTGAAGGCGCGGTCCATGCTCGCCACCCGGCTTGCCAGTTCGTCGACCAGGCCCTGGGTGGCGAAGGGAAGGTCGATAAGCCCGCGCAGGTCCTTTCGGAGGTTTTCCGCCAGCAGTTTCCATTGCTGGCGGGCTCGGTCGCCGCGGCCCAGAAGGATCTCGGAGGCGAGTGTCTCGGCGTTGCGGATGTCGGACCCAAGCCGCACGACCCGGTTGAGGCGGTCGTCGTCGCGGACGATCAAGTGGATCGACAGGCTCACCACCACGGCGAGCACCGTGGCCAGCACCCCGATTGACAGGCTGAACGCCAGAGCCTTGGCCCGAAATGTCATGTTCTTATCGGATGATCTGGACGGCGCCCGGCTCGACGGACTCGAGAGGGCCGAAGCGGATGAGATCCAAAACGTTGGGGACGGGGAGGGCGGTCAGACCTTCATTGACCCGCCACTGCCCCTCCGTCTCCATCAGCCACACGAGATCCTGTGGCAGCCGGACGCTGAGCGAATGCAGGGGCCAGATCCGGTCGATCTCCGCGGGATGGATCCCGAAGCGTTTTCCGTACGCTGCCTTGGCACCGGCTTCGTCGTCTCGGGCCCGCCGCTCGGCCTGCACCAAAGCGGCCAGGACGGCCTTCAGGTCGTCGGGTCGCCGGTCGGCAAGGTCGCAGCGGCCCTGCAGGGTGAAGTAGTAGTGCTGATCGGTCTGCTCTTCGAACTCGATAAGATCGACGTCGACCGAGTTCCGGATCTTGGTGATATACGGCTCCCATACGATTCCGGCGTCCACCGTTCCGTCGCGCATGGCGGTCACCAGCTCGTCCGGGCTCAGGTTCACCAATGTGACCTTGCTCTCGTCGACGCCGGACAGGGCGAGGAACTGCCAGAGCATGAAACGCGCGGCCGATCCGAGCGTGACGCCGATGCGCTTGTTCTCAAGGCCCTCCGGGCCGCCCACGACCCGGTCGGAACGGGCCAGCAGGGTCACCGTCCGCGATGCCGAGATCGTCGCGTAGATGCACAGGTTCGGATCTTCGATCGCCCGACTCATGAAGGCGAACTCGGAACTCGTTCCAAGGTCGAGGGCGCCGGCCTGTACCTGGTCCAGCGCCTCGACGCCCGACGACACGAGCGATACCTCGACCGCAGCGCCCGAAGCGGCGAACAGTCCGTTGTCCTGAGCGATCCAGACGAGGATACCGGTCGACGACGCGCCGACCCGGAACGGTCCCTCGGCGAGAGCAGTTGCCGGCAGCCCCGTCGCGAGACCGAATGCCAAAGCAGCGGCCGCGAGCATGTTCGGAGACTGGGAACTTGACGAACTTCTGAGATGTACAGCCATGACGTGCCCTGGTGTCGAGCGAATTGATCATATTTTATCGATTCGTTGTTAAGAAATAGTTGCGCGCGGGCAGCGATGCGGGCGGAACGTCGCTATAGGCACCGCACATCGGCGATGGAGAATCGTGGTCCAGGTCAATTTCCCCGTGGACCCTCTGCCATCCGTTATCTAACATATCAGCGACCATGACGTTAGAAAGCCCACCGAAATCAGCCTGATAGGGCGGTTTTCGGCCAAGGGGATGGTCGGGCGCCGCGCAAGGCGACGCCGCTCAGAGGAGGAAACACCCCATGATGAAAGCGAAGTTGAGCCGTCGCCAGATACTCGCCACCACAGCCGCGACGGCTGCTGCATTGGCTATGCCCAACGTTCGGGGCGCGCACGCGGCCGGCAAGGTCACGGTCGGCTTCTGGGACCACTGGGTGCCTGGAGCGAACGACACCATGACCAAGATCTGCCAGGAGTGGGCGGAGAAGAACAAGGTCGAGGTGCAGATCGACTACATCACGTCGCAGGGCCAGAAGAACCTGCTGACCGCCGCCGCCGAGATGCAGGCGCGCTCCGGACACGACATTCTTGCATTGCCGACATGGCAGCCCAACGACAAGGCCGCCGCGCTTGAGCCGCTCGACGACGTCATGGGCGAACTGATCAAGCAGAACGGCGACGTCAACGACACCGTGAAGTATCTCGGCCGCAAGGAAGGCCACTGGATCGCGGTGCCCGCCACCACCGGCAGCCAGTTCAAGGGCCCGTGCTCGCGCATCGACCTGCTTAAGAAGCACGCCGGCATCGACGTCCAGGCGATGTACCCGGCAGGGGCCGAGCCGCAGGCCGACGGCTGGGACATGGAGGCCTTCGTCACCGCCGCCGAGAAGTGCCACGCCGGCGGCAACCCGTTCGGCATCGGCCTCGGCGTGACTTCGGATTCGGTCGACGCGGTCGGGGCGTTCTTCAGCTCGTTCGGCGCCAACCTGGCCGACGAGAAGGGTGACATCCATGCGAAGTCCGACCAGGTCCGCGAGGTCATGGAGTTCATGAAGCGGCTCGGCAAGGTGTTGCCGAACGACTCCGCTGCCTGGGACGATGCCTCGAACAACAAGTATCTGGTGTCCGGCCAGGGCGCGATGATCCTGAATCCGCCGAGTGCCTGGTCGGTCGCCAAGCGCGATGTGCCGGCGATTGCCGAGCAGTGCTGGACCCATGGCATGCCGAAGGGCCCGGGCGGGCGCTTCGGGCCATATCTGCCGTATTTCTGGGGCATCTGGGAGTTCGGCACCAACAAGACCGCGGCCAAGGACCTGCTGGTTCATCTGTCGCAGGCGGACAACGTCGGCAAGCTGGTGGCGGCCAGCGGCGGCTACGACCTGCCGGCCTTCGCCAACCTGACCAAGTTCGACACCTATGCGAACGCGGAACCGCCGCGGGGAACGCTGTACCACTATCCGGATCCGTTCCTGCAGCAGACCAAGTCGATCGCGGGCGCACCGGCGCCGGCGAACATCGCCTTCCAGATCTACAACCAGGCGCTCCAGACCAAGATGGTCGCCCGGTATCTTCAGGGCGAGGATCTGGAGTCGGTGCTGTCCTGGGCCGAGTCCGAACTAGAGGGTTACAGCCGGAGCTGAGGTCGGCCGGCTGACCGGGAAACGGGGCGGCGTCGCGCCGGTCGCGACGCCGCTCCTTTACCGCGCGGTCCCGTACGAGGAGCTACACCATGGTCGACACCGCGACGAAGTCCGGCGGCTATGCCGAGAGGACGGCGCGTCCGCGCTCGAGCCTGAAGCGGCTGATGCAGCGCAAGTCCACGATCGCGTTCCTGCTGACGCTGCCGCTGATCCTGATCATCGTGACGCTGGTGATCTATCCGGCGTTGTACGCCGTCCATCTGGCGACCCTGAACAAGTCGATGGAGCGGTTCGTCGGCTTCGGGAATTTCACGTTCCTGTTCAAGCGCGAAACCTTCTGGATGGTGGTGCAGCAATCCTGCATCTTCGCCATCACCGCGGTAGTGTTCAAAGCCGTAATCGGCTTCTTCGTCGCCCACTTCATCCATGCGATTCCGACCAAGGGTCAGCGCAAATGGCGCGGCATGTTGCTGGTGCCGTGGGTGATTCCACCGGCGATGTCGACCCTGGCGTGGTTCTGGCTGTTCGACCCGTCCTACAGCGCCATCAACTGGCTGCTGGTGCATATGGGCATCGATCCGGTGCCGTTCCTCGGCAATCCGTACTGGGCGCGGTTCAGCGTGATCCTGGTCAACGTCTGGTTCGGCGCACCGTTCTTCATGATCATGTATCTGGCGGCCCTGAAGTCGGTGCCGGACCAGCTCTACGAGGCGGCCTCGATCGACGGCGCCAACTGGTGGCAGCGGCTCTGGTACATCACCCTGCCGATGATGCGGAACATCATCTCGATCACCGTGATGTTCTCGCTGATCGTGACCTTCGCGAATTTCGACATCGTCCGCGTGCTGACCGCCGGCGGGCCGATCGACTCGACCCATGTTTTCGCCACGTATTCCTTCCTGCTCGGTATCCAGGGCGGCGACATTCCGCTGGGTGCGGCAGTGTCGCTGTTCATGGTGCCGATCCTGGGGGTCTCGGCGGTCTTCATCCTGCGTGACATCACCAAACGGGGGAACGAGGCGTGACCGCGACCGCGACCTTCGACAAGGACGGCCCGGATCGGGGCGGCCCGACCAGGCCGGTCCGCCAGGGCAGCATGAGCCGCGACCGGCGACGGGCACTGTACTGGTCGTACTTCTTCCTGATCCTGTTCGTGATCTTCTTCCTGACTCCGCCGGTCTACATGTTCATCACGTCGCTCAAATCGAGCTCCGAGATCGCCGGGGCGACCAATCCGTGGTGGGTGTTCGACCCGACGTTGAAGAACTACGAAGCGCTGTTGACCTCGACCGAGTTCCTGACCTTCATCCTGAACTCGGCGATGGTTTCGGTGATCGTGGTGTCGGTCACCATGGTGGTCAGCGTGCTGGCGGCGTTCGCGCTGTCGCGCATGCGGTTCTGGGGCTCGGCGACGCTCGCGACCGGGATCTTCCTCTGCTACCTGATCCCTGAGACCCTGCTGTTCATCCCGTTGTTCAAGATGTTCGCGGTGGTCAACGAGTTCACCGGCATCCAGCTGCTGAACAAATGGTACGTGCTGCTGCTCGTATACCCGACCCTGACGGTGCCATTCTGCACCTGGATCATGATCGGCTATTTCGCCAGCATTCCGAAGGAACTGGACGAGGCGGCGCTGATCGACGGCGCTACCTACATGCAGACCCTGACCAAGATCTTCATCCCGGTGGCGCTGCCCGGGATCATCGCGGCGACGATCTTTGCGTTCACGGTGTCATGGGCGCAGTTCCTGTATCCGCTGGCCTTCACCACGTCTTCCGACCAGCTGGTGCTGCCGGTCGGGATCGTGACGTCGCTGATCAAGGGCGACGTCTACAACTGGGGGCAGATCATGACCGGCGCCCTGATCGCCGCCGCCCCGCCGCTCGTCATCTACGCCTTCCTGATGGACTACTACATCGCCGGCCTGACCGCCGGCGCCACCAAGGGCTGACCGTGCCGCAGGCCGCCCATCCCCCGTCCGATACCGAACCATCCTTCGGAGATCACGCATGGCCCAGGTGACCCTGCACAACATCGTCAAGAACTACGACGAGACGCCCGCCGTGCGCGGGATCGACCTCGATATCGCGGACAAGGAGTTCGTGGTGCTGGTCGGGCCGTCCGGCTGCGGCAAGAGCACGACCCTGCGCATGATCGCCGGCCTCGAGGACATCACCGGCGGCGAGATCGCGATCGGCGGCCATGTGGTGAACGACGTGCCACCCAAGGATCGCGACATCGCCATGGTGTTCCAGAACTATGCGCTGTACCCGCACATGACGGTGTTCGAGAACATGTCGTTCGGGCTGCGCCTGAAGCGGGTGCCGCGCGACGAGATCCGCCAGCGGGTCGAGAACGCCGCCCGGATCCTCGATATCACCGAATTGCTCGACCGCAAGCCGAAGCAGCTGTCGGGTGGTCAGCGCCAGCGGGTCGCCATGGGCCGGGCGATCGTGCGGGACCCCAAGGTGTTCCTGTTCGACGAGCCGTTGTCCAACCTCGACGCCAAGCTGCGCGTGCAGATGCGGACCGAGATCAAGAAGGTGCATCAGAAGGTCCGGACCACCACCGTCTACGTGACCCACGATCAGGTCGAGGCGATGACCCTCGCCGACCGTGTGGTGGTGATGAATGCCGGATTGATCGAGCAGGTAGGCACCCCGAACGAGCTGTACCATCACCCCCGGACCAAGTTCGTGGCCGGGTTCATCGGCTCGCCGGCGATGAATTTCGTGCCGTGCCGGCTGGAGGAGGCGTCGGGCGCGCTGCGCATCGTGCTTCCGGGTGGCCATGTCTTCCCGGTGCCGGCCGATCGCACGCAGCGCTACCGGTCGCATGCCGGGGGCAGCGACCTGCAGTTCGGGCTGCGTCCCGAGCACATCACCGAGACCCATCGCAACGTCGAGCCGGGGCAGGAGACCTTCGATGTCACGCTCGAGGTCACCGAGCCGATGGGCATGGAGACCCTGATCTACTTCCAGGTCGAGGGCGTCGAGGTGTGTGGCCGCGTCAACCCGGCGGCCGGCGCCCAGGACGGCCAGCCGATGCGACTGTTGGCCGACCTCAACCACATGCACCTGGTCGACGGAAAGTCCGGCCTGGTGCTGTAGCCGGGCGCTCGATCCCGGGTTGTCGGTTCAGCCGCCCGTCGGGTACGCTACCACCTGTTGAATTCGGGGGAGAGCGGGCGTCTTGAATCGACTATGCGCAGTGATATGCGCCGGCCTGATGATGGCCGGTTGCGCCGGGCGTGATGCGGTTCCGGTGTCGGCCTATTCGCCGAACGACAAGGAAATGTCCTGTCGCGAGCTCGATACCGAGATCCAGCGCAACAACGACGTGCTGCGCGATCGGGTGGGCGAGGCGGCCGGTACCGAGCAGCGCAACATCGTGGTCGGCGCGACCGCCCTGTTGCTGTTCTGGCCGGCATTGTTCGCGATGGATCTCAAGGATGCCGCCGGCACCGAGGCGACCTCGCTGGAGCAGCGCAACGTTGTTCTGGCGCAGCTCGCCGCCAAAGGGCGCTGCCAGACCGCGCGGGCGATGACGGTGGCCGAGGCCGAGGCCGAGCGGGTCGCAGCCGAGGTGGCGGCGCGCGCGGCGGAGGAGACGGTCGACGCGCCCGGTGTGCGCACCCCCACCGACCAGCGCCTGCACCAGACATCGCCGGTCGCGACCCCCGCCGTGGCCCCCGCTGCGGTGCAGGCCTCGGCGACGGAAGGCGACCGGGAGCGGTTGCGCGACCTGATGGACCGGTTCCTGCGCGGCGACATCAGCAAGGCCGAATACGACCGGCTGCGCGCCGGCTAGGAGTGCTGCCGCGGTGGCCGCTCAGTAGACGATCTGGTCGTCGCCGCTCGAACTGCCGAGGACGATCTCGCCGCGGTCGGCCAGGTCCTTGGCGGACTGCACCATCATCTGCTGCGAGTCCTCGACATCCTTCAGCCGGATCGGCCCGAGCGCCTGCATGTCCTCGCGCATCAGCTTGGCGGCGCGTTCCGACATGTTCGAGAAGAACAGGTCGCGCAATTCCTCGGACGCGCCCTTCAGCGCGATCACCAGCTTGTCCTTGTCGACCGCCCGCAGCAGGGTCTGCACGCCGGCCGGGTCGAGCCGCTGCAGATCCTCGAAGGTGAACATCAGCGAGCGGATGCGCTCGGCCGCGTCCTTGTTGCGTTCCTCCAGTGCCGACAGGAACCGGCTCTCGGTGGCACGGTCCAGGTTGTTGAAGATCTCCGCCATCACCTCGTGGCTGTCGCGCCGGTTGGTGCGCGCCAGATTGGACATGAACTCGGTGCGCAGCACCCGCTCGACGTCCTTCTCGATGTCCTTGTTGACGGCCTCCATGCGCAGCATGCGCATGACGACCTCCATGGCGAAGTTCTCCGGCAGGGTCGCCAGCACCTTGGCGGCGTGGCCCTGCTGGATCTTGCCGACGATGACGGCGACGGTCTGCGGGTACTCGTTCTTCAGGTAGTTCGCCAGGACCTGCTCGTTCACGTTGGCGAGCTTGTCCCACATGGTTCGGCCTGCCGGGCCGCGGATCTCCTCCATGATGTCGCCGACACGGTCCTCGCCGAGGACCTTGGTCAGCAGCCGCTGCGTGGAATCGAGCGAGCCGACCAGCGAGCCGGTCGACGAAAGTTGCTCGGCGAACTCCACGAACAGCCGCTCGACGATGTTGGACGACACCGTGCCGAGGCCGGCCATGACCTGGGAGACCTCCTTGATCTCCTCGTCGTCCATCTGGCCGAACAGCTTGGCGGCCTGCTCCTCGCCGAGCGACATCAGCAGGATCGCGGCCTTTTCCGGGCCGGAAATGCTGCGGTAGTCCTCGCGAACGCGCATACCCATCAGATAGATCCCTGGCCCGAACAGTTCGAGGACTTAATCGTTGATTCTACCCGAGTTGGCGGAATCCTCAAGCATTTGCCAGAAGTTTTCGTGACCCGGAGCGGAAAACAAAATTACCCCCAAAGTCTGAAGAAACATTAACGACGCCGTTTGGCGGCGGTCCAATCGTGCTCGAAGTTATACGTTCTCAAAGTCTTAAGGGGTGGATTGCCGGACCTCTTTTCGAGTTTTCCGTCGCCCGATGGATCCAGGCGCGCTGCTGGAGCCGGTGCCGGGCCGATGATGCCCTCCTGCGGTGCGCAGCCCGATCGGAGCCGCCGAGGGCGGCCGGAGTTTCACTGTTCGTTCCATGTCGGGGTCGCCAATACGACAAAAATAGTCGCCCGACGCGCTCACTGATGCTTGCGTTGATAAAGACATAAAGATATCTTTATATCGACATGAGGCGAGGAGTTGTCATGGAGGCATTGCTGTCAGGGCTGCGGGCCGTCGCGGAACCGACCCGCCTGCGCATTCTGGCGCTATGTGCCCATGCCGAGCTGTCGGTGACCGAGCTGGTGTCGATCCTCGGACAGAGCCAGCCGCGGGTGTCGCGGCATCTCAAGCTGATGGTCGAGGCCGGGGTGCTGGAGCGCAATCGCGAGGGCGCGCGGGCCTTCTATCGCCCGGCCGAGCGAGGCGAACTGGCCGACATGGTCCAGTCGCTGGTCGCCCTGGTGCCGGCCGAGGATCCGGCGGTGCTGGACGACCTGGTCCGGCTCGACGGCATTCGCGAGGAGCGGGCCGAACGGGCCAGCCGCTATTTCCAGGCCAATGCGGCGCGCTGGGAAGAGCTTCGCGGCCTGTACATCGACGACGCGGTGGTCGACGGGCGGTTGCTGGCCGCGCTGCGCGAGGAGCCGGGCGGCGACCTGCTGGACATCGGCACCGGCACAGGTCGGGTGCTGGAAATGGCTGCCGACCACGTCAGCAGCGCCGTCGGCATCGACAATGCCCGGCCGATGCTGGAGATCGCCCGCGCCAATCTGGACAAGGCCGGGTATCGGCATTGCCAGGTCCGGCTGGCCGACATGTACCGGCTGCCGTTCCCGGCCGAGCGCTTCGACGCGGTGACCATCAACATGGTTCTGCACTATGCCGAGTCGCCGGGCGCGCTGCTGGCCGAGGTCGCCCGGGTCCTGAAGCCGGGCGGTCGCTTGATCGTGGTCGACTTCGCGTCGCACGAGCTGGTCGAACTGCGCGACGAGCACGAGCACCGCTGGCTGGGCTTCGCGGAAGCCGAGGTCGCCCGTATCGCGACCCATGCCGGCCTGACCCTCGAGCCGACCGTGGCGGTCGAGGGCGAGCCGTTGACCGTTTGTCTATGGCAGGCCCGTCGGGCGCCTGCCGCCCGCATCGCCGCCGCATCCTGAGGAGAGGAAGATGACCCGAGTGCCGAAGATCAGCTTCGAGTTCTTCCCGCCCAAGGACGAGGCGGGCGAGGCCAAGCTCTGGGAGACATTGGAGCGCCTGGCGCCCTACGGCCCGCGCTTCGTGTCGGTGACCTATGGCGCCGGTGGCAGCACCCGCGAGCGCACCAGCCGGATCGTTACCCGGATCAAGCGCGAGTCCGGCCTCGAGCCGGCGGCACACCTGACCTGTGTCGGCGCCACCCGCGAAGAGGTCGACGAGGTTGCGCGCGAATGGTGGGAGGCCGGCATCCGCCAGGTGGTGGCGCTGCGGGGCGACGCCCCGGCCGGGACCGGCGGCTACCGGCCGCATCCCGGCGGTTACGCCAACGGTGCCGAGTTGACCGCCGGGCTGCGGCGGATCGGCAGTTTCGACATTTCGGTCGGCGCCTATCCGGAGGCGCACCCGGACTCGGCCTCGCCGGAAGCCGACCTTGACAACCTGAAGCGCAAGCTCGACGCCGGGGCGAACCGGGCGATCACCCAGTACTTCTTCGATGCAGAGGTGTTCCTGCGGTTCCGCGACCGCTGCGCTGCCGCCGGCATCACCGCGCCGATCGTGCCGGGGGTTCTTCCGGTCACCAACTTCAAGAAGGTCGTGGAGTTCTCGACCGCCTGCGGGGCTACCGTCCCGGCTTGGATGGCCGACCTGTTCGAGGGCCTGGACGGCGACCCGGAGACCCGCCAGCTGGTGGCGGCGTCGACCGCGTCGGAGCTGTGCCTGGCATTGATGGCCGAGGGTGTGGAGGACTTTCACTTCTACACCCTGAACCGGCCGCAGCTGGCGGCGGCGATCTGCCGGCGGCTCGGCGTGCGGCCCGAGCTGGAAGCGGCGGCATGAGTCGACCCGACCTCCTCGTCGAGGCCCGGCGCGCGCCGTTGCCGGTCTCCGGCAGCATGGCCGAGCCGCTGGCCGGCTTCGCGGCACCCTGCCTCGAGGTGCTGAACATCGAGCAGCCGCGCGCGGTGCGCGCCGTTCACCGGCGCTACCTGGAGGCCGGTGCGCGCGTCGTCCGTACCAACACCGCCGGGGCTTCGCCGCAGCGCCTGGACCGTTGGCAGATGCACGACGAGGCCTTCATCGTTTCGTACATGGCGGCCGAGCACGCCGCCGAGAGCGCCCGCGCGGCAACCGCCGAAACCGGAATCGCGCGCTGGGTGCTGGGTGTCGCCCGTGTCGAGGCGCGGGTCCGGCATCTGGGCTTCCTGCCGCTCGACCGGGTCGAGGCCTCGGCCCGCACCATGGCGTCCGGTCTCGCCGGTGGCGGCGCCGACGCTATCCTGGTGGAAACCAACCAGGACGGCGGGCGCCTGACCGCGGCGATGGCGGGGGTGCGGCACGGCATCGCCGATGCCGGCCGGTCGCTGCCGGTGCTGCTGACCCTGCGCTACGACCCGCTGCTCGGCACGCCGCACCGCGACCGGGTGACGGCCGACCTGGCGAGCGCCGCGGCCGCCGCCGCCGGGCTCGGCATCACCGCCGTCGGGGTCGCCAACGCCGATCTGGCGGAGCCCTGGGTCGATACCCTGCGGGCGGTCGCCCGGGCGTATCCGGGAGCGCTGCAGGTCGAGGCCGGCCCCGGTTCCCGAGACCTCGCGGCGGTGCTGGCCGATCCGGCGCTGGCCGCCCGCCTGGTGCTGGTCGGCGGCGGCAGCACGCCCGAGGACACCGAGCGGCTGTGCGATCGCCTGTGTTCCTTTCGCGGCCGGGCGGCCCCCGTGGTCGCGTTTCCTGACGCCGCCGCGCCCGCCAACGACACCGTCACCGCGCCGGCCCGCCGGCCGAGGGAGACACGATGACCAAGCCGAATCGCCTTGATGCCCTGAACCGCCTGGCCGAGCAGCGCGTGCTCGTGCTCGACGGCGCGATGGGCACCATGATCCAGAACCTCAAGCTGGACGAGGCCGACTTCCGCGGCAAGCGCTTCGAGAACCACGACCGCGACCTGCGCGGCGACAACGACCTGCTGAACCTGACCAGGCCGGACGCCATCGAGGCGATCCACCACGAGTATCTCGAGGCTGGCGCCGACATCATCCAGACCAACACGTTCAACGCCACGTCGATCAGCCAGGCCGACTACGGGCTGCAGGACCATGCACGCGAGATCAACAAGGCTGGAGCCGAGATCGCCCGGCGCGTCGCCGACGCCTTCGCCGAGGAGACCGGCCGGCCGGTGTTCGTTGGCGGCGGGCTCGGACCGACCAGCCGGACCGCGTCGATCTCGCCGGACGTGAACAATCCGGGTGCGCGCAACGTCACTTTCGACGAACTGCGCGAAGCCTATCGCGAGGCGACCCTCGGGCTGATCGAGGGCGGTTGCGACCTGATCATGGTCGAGACCATCTTCGACACCCTGAACGGCAAGGCCGCCCTTGTGGCGGTGCGCGAGGCGTTCGACGAGGCCGGGGTCGACCTGCCGATCATCATCAGCGGCACCATCACCGACCGCTCGGGCCGGACCCTGTCGGGCCAGACGCCGGAGGCGTTCTGGAACGCCGTGCGCCACGCCAGGCCGTTCGCGGTCGGCTTCAACTGCGCGCTCGGCGCCAAGGAACTCCGGCCGCATCTGGCGGAACTGGCGCGGGTTGCCGACACCAGGGTGTCGGCCTACCCCAATGCCGGCCTGCCGAACGAGTTCGGCGGCTACGACGAGACCCCCGAGCAGACGGGCGGCCACCTCGGCCGCTGGGCCTCGGACGGCCTCGTGAACGTGGTCGGTGGCTGCTGCGGCACCACGCCCGATCACATCCGTGCCATCGCCGAGGCCGTGAAGACCGCCGCCCCGCGCCAGGTGCCGGTGGTGCCGCGCCGCCTGCGACTCTCCGGCCTTGAGCCTTTCGAAATCCAAGCCGCCTGAGGCCTCATGAAGCGACAAGGTATCTTCGTCAACATCGGCGAGCGGACCAACGTGACCGGGTCCGCGCGCTTCCGGAAGCTGATCGCCGCCGACGACTACGAGGCTGCCCTGGCGGTCGCGCGCCAGCAGGTCGAGAACGGCGCCGCCATCCTCGACGTCAACATGGACGAGGGGCTGCTCGACTCCGAGGCGGCCATGACCACGTTCATGAACCTGATCGCCGCCGAGCCCGACATCGCGCGGGTCCCTATCATGGTCGACAGCTCCAAGTGGACGGTGATCGAAGCCGGCCTGAAGTGCCTGCAGGGCAAGGGCATCGTGAACTCGATCAGCCTCAAGGAGGGCGAGGGCCCGTTCCTGGAGCAGGCGGCCAAGGTGCTGCGCTACGGCGCCGCCGTGGTGGTGATGGCGTTCGACGAGGACGGCCAGGCCGAGACCGCCGAGCGCAAGGCCGACATCTGCGAGCGCGCCTACAGGCTGCTGGTGGACACCGTCGGTTTCCCGCCCGAGGACATCATCTTCGACCCGAACATCTTCGCGGTGGCGACCGGGATCGAGGAGCACAACGACTATGCCCGGGCGTTCTTCGACGGGACCCGCCTGATCAAGGAGCGCTGCCCGTACGTCCACGTCTCGGGCGGGGTCTCGAACGTGTCGTTCTCGTTCCGGGGCAACAACCTGGTCCGCGAGGCGATGCACGCCTGCTTCCTGTACCACGCCATCGCGGCCGGACTGGACATGGCGATCGTCAACGCCGGCGCCCTGCCGGTCTACCAGGACATCCCCGAGGAGCTGCGCGAGCGCATCGAGGACGTGCTGCTGAACCGCCGCGACGACGCCACAGACCGCCTGCTGGAGATCGCCGAACGCTTCAAGGGCGACGGCGCCAAGACCAGGGTGATGGACGATTCCTGGCGCGAGCTGCCGGTCGAGAAGCGCCTGGAGCACGCCCTGGTGCACGGCATCGCCGACCATGTCGAGGCCGACACCGAGGAGGCACGGCAGAAGGCCGACCGGCCGCTGTCGGTGATCGAGGGCCCGCTGATGGACGGCATGAGCGTCGTCGGCGACCTGTTCGGCGCCGGCAAGATGTTCCTGCCGCAGGTCGTGAAGTCGGCGCGCGTCATGAAGAAGGCTGTCGCCTACCTGCTGCCGTTCATCGAAGCCGAGAAGGGCGACGGGCCGCTGGTGGCCAAGGGCAAGATCGTCATGGCGACGGTCAAGGGCGACGTCCACGATATCGGCAAGAACATCGTCGGCGTGGTTCTGCAGTGCAACAACTACGATGTCGTCGACCTCGGCGTCATGGTGCCCTGCGCCCGGATCCTGGAGACCGCGATCGAGGAGAAGGCCGACATCATCGGACTGTCCGGCCTGATCACCCCGAGCCTCGACGAGATGGTGTACGTCGCGTCCGAGATGCAGCGCGAGGGCCTGGACCTGCCGCTGCTGATCGGCGGCGCGACCACCTCGAAGATGCATACCGCCGTCAAGATCGACCCGGCCTATGGCGCCGGCCCGGTGGTGCATGTCACCGACGCGTCGCGTGCGGTCGGGGTGGTGCAGAACCTGCTGTCGGGCAACGCCAAGGCGGGCTATGCCGAGCAGATTCGCCATGAATACCGCAAGATGGCCGAAGGCCGGCGGCGCGGCCGCACCGATCGTGAGCGCATCACCATCGGCTCGGCGCGGGCCAACAAGGCCGAGGTCGACTGGGGCGGCTACATCCCGCCGGCCCCGGTGGCGCCCGGGGTGACGGCGTTCGAGAACTACCCGGTCCGGAAGCTGATCGAGCGCATCGACTGGCAGCCGTTCTTCACCACCTGGGAGCTGCGCGGCCGATTCCCCGACATCCTGGACGATCCGAAATACGGCGAGGCGGCCCGGCCGCTCTGGGACGATGCCCAGGCGATGCTGAAGCGGCTGGTCGACGAGGACTGGGCCAAGCCGCGCGCGGTGATCGGCTTCTGGCCGGCCCAGGCCGAGACCGACGACCTGCGGCTGTTCACCGGCGAGGACCGCAAGGAGACCCTCGAAATCGTCCACACACTGCGCCAGCAGATGCCGCGCGAGGGCAGCAAGGCCAACCTGGCGTTGGCCGACTGGGTGGCGCCGGCCGGCAGTGGGATCGCCGACTGGCTGGGCGGCTTCGTGGTGACCGCCGGGCCCGAGCTCGAGGCGCGGGCGAAGGCGTTCGAGGAGGCCCACGACATGTACTCCTCGATCTTGCTGAAATCGCTGGCCGACCGGTTGGCCGAGGCCTTCGCCGAACACCTGCACGAGCGGGTGCGGCGCGAGTTCTGGGGCTACGCCGCCGACGAGACGCTGTCCAACGACGACCTGATCGCCGAGAACTACCGCGGCATTCGTCCGGCGCCCGGTTATCCGGCCTGCCCCGACCACTCCGAGAAGGGCACGCTGTTCCGGCTGCTCGACGCCGAGGCCAGCACCGGCGTGAAGCTGACCGAATCCTTCGCGATGTGGCCGGCGTCGTCGGTCTCCGGCTTCTATTTCGCGCACCCTGACGCCCGGTATTTCGGGCTCGGCCGCATCGAGCGCGACCAAGTCGAGGACTACGCCAAGCGCAAGGGCCAGACCGTCGCATGGGTCGAGAAGTGGCTGGCGCCGTCGCTCGCCTACGATCCGGAGGAGGAGCGTCGCGACGCGGCGTAGGATGGCAGAAAACGCGCTTCGGGCACTGACAGGCCGATCGCAATGTCGCTAGCATGGTCTTTCAGTTGACCGTCGCCGGTACCGTCGATGCCGGTGGCGGTGGAGTGACCATGAGGGCGGCCATCCATTGACAGAGCAAGGGTTGCCATCGGTATCCCTGTTGCCGGGCATGCTTCCCGACGAGGAGCTGTTCTGGCACTGGCGTCGCGGCATCGCGCCGTATTTCGAGTCGGTGCCGCTGGCGGATCCGCGCCATCCGCCGCAGGCGCCGGAGATCCACCTGTTCAATGCCGGCGGCTTCCTGTTCTTCGACACCAAGTTCTCGCGGCAGAAGTTCGTCCGGGACGCGGCCTGGCTGCGGCGCAACGACGACTCCGATCACGTCGGGCTGCAGATGTTCCTGAGCGGCAGCAACCAGGTCGAGAACGGCGGCAAGGACTTTCTGATGGGATCCGGCGGGATCTTCGCCGTCAACCTCGGCTACGAGGTCGACGCCTCCTGCACCGACGCCGAAGTGCTGTCGATCATCCTGCCGCGTGACTGGCTGAAGGCGCATCTGCCGGTCCTTCTCGATGCACGGGGCAGGCTGCTGTCCGACGACAGCATGAGCGGCCGGCTGTTCGCCGATTACATGATGTCGCTGCGCCGCAACCTGCCGGCGGCCTCGTCCGCCGACGCGCCGGTTCTTTCGGAAAGTCTGCTCGGCATGCTGCGCGCCCTGCTCGTCGGCGCCGACGCGACCTCGGTCGAGGCCCGCGATGGCGTCTTCGCGACGCTCGCGCGGCATGTCGACGACAACCTCGCGGACCCGAATCTCGGGGTCGACCTGCTGTGTGCCCGGTTCCGCATGTCCCGCGCGACCCTCTATCGCCTGTTCAGCGGTCATGGTGGCGTGCGCGACTACATCCAGCGACGCAGGCTGATGGCGTGCTTCAAGGCGCTGACCGCGAGGCGCAACGCGAACCGCGGGGTATTCGACGTCGCGCTGGACTACGGCTTCGCGAGCCACAGCCATCTGGCGACCCGGTTTCGTGAGCATTTCGGGATGACGCCGAGCGAGGTACGCGAGGCGGCGAGGAGCCACCACTCGCGCGGCGACGTGGTGCTGAGCGAGGAAGGCGAGAGCGGCCTCGCCGATGTTGAGCTCATGCGTCGCTGGACGCGGGAGCTGAACGCCGGCGGCGCGGTCGCGGCGGCGTGATGATGGAGCGGGCGTGGCACCAGGACGCCGCCCAACCGGCGCCTCCGATTCCGCCCGGTCAGGGGTTGCGACAATCGCGCGATGGCGACGGCGGCCCTGGCGCGATACAACGCAGCTCGGGCGGCACGGAAGCCGATTGGCCGGGCGCGGTGCCGCGAACCGCCGGGCCCAGGGGCAGGAATCGATGACCGACGCGACCGCAACCGCCAACATGATCTCGCTGTTTCCGACCGGCATCTTCGTGGCCGACCTGCCGACGGTCGACAATGCGGCCCTGGCCCTCGCGATCCGGGGCCTGGCGGCGGCCGAAGGCGGCGCTCACGGCCTGATCGCCGGCGATGGCATCAGCACCTATGGCGGCGCCCGCAATCTCCACCTGCGACCCGAGTTCAAACCGTTCGTCGACGCCGCGATGCCACGATTGCTGGGCTTTGCCGGCGCGCTCGGCGCCGATCTGGAGCACATGGACCTGCTGCTGGCGGACTGCTGGTCGAACATCCAGCAGCCCGGCAGCCATGTGCTTCTGCATCGCCACCCGAATTCGCTGGTCAGCGCGGCCTACTACGTCGAGGCGCCGGCGAATTGCGGCCGAATCCTGTTCGAGACGCCGCTCGACGCCCACCGCATGAGCGATTTTCCGATCTACGCGAAGGAAACCGATTTCAACCGCAAGCGCTATGCGGTCGAGCCGGTCCCGGGTCGGCTGGTGCTGTTCCCGTCGTGGCTGGGCCATCAGACCGAGACCAACCGGTCCAACGGCGAGCGGATCGTCATCAGCTTCAACGTCGCCGCGCGGATCGCGCAGGGCCGCCAGTAGCGGGGCAACCGGTCGCCGGCTGCGTCACTCGCGCCCGGTCGCCGGTTCGTGGTCACGGGCACCTCCGTCGCGATCAGCCGCCAGGGTAACCGGGGCGTGCCGTGAGTGGTATCCGCGATGGCGGCAGCAAGCCCCGCTTGACCGCCCGCCCGGCCGCCGCCATCGTCCGCGGCCATGACCGCCGCCCCCGAACCGTCGACGCTCCCGTCCCGCCTCCGTCGCCTCGCCGTCGCGATCGACTCGCTGCTCGACCGGCTGGCCGAGCCACGGGCGTTCGCGGCCGCGGTCGCCGGCTACTATGCGATCGCCTTCCTGATCCGCAGCCTGCTGCTGACCGGGTCGTCGGGGGACGAGGCGCAGCTCATGCTGTACGGCCAGGGCTTCGCCTGGATCTACGATTTCGGCAACCCGCCGATGGCCGGCTGGCTGGCGGCCATCGTCGAGGCGGTGATCGGCCCGTCGCTGGCGGTGGCGCTGCTGATCCGATACGGGCTGCTGGGGCTGTTCCTGGTGCTGCTGCACGCCGCCGCCCGCGAGGTGTTCGCCGACCGGCGGACGGCGCTGGCGGTCGCGCTGTCGGCTTTCGGCTTCTGGTTCTTCGGCTGGGAGGCGCTGCGCAACTACATGGACTCGCTGGTGCTGATCGCCGCGCTGATGGCCTGCGTGTGGCTGATGCTGCGGTTGACCCGGGCACCGACCACCGGAGGCTACGTGGCGCTGGCGCTGGCGGTGGCGGCCGGCAGCCTCGGCAAGTTCAGCTTCCCGCCGGTCCTGCTGGCGTTGCTGGCGGCGGCGGTGGCATCGCCGCTGATGCGCGAGACCCTGTGGTCGCGGCGCGGGCTGGCGGCGGTCGGGGCAGGCTTCGCGCTGGCGTCGCCGCCCTACATCTACGCGCTGTTCCACCTGGATCGCTGGCTCAAGGTCGCCACCGATCGGTTGGTCACCAGCGCGCTTGCCGACGGTGAGATCGGCGGTACCGTCGGCCGGGCGATGCTGGTGCCGGACACGCTGCTGAACTTCGTGCTGCCGGTGCTGCCGCTGTTCGTGGTGCTGTTCCTGCCCGAACTGGTCCGGATGCGCCGGCCGACGCCGCCGGTGGTGCGACGGCGGACGCGGCGGTGGCTCGGCCTCTGGTTCGCGGGACTCTGGGTGCTGTTCACCCTCACCGTGGTGGCCGCCGGCATGGTGAAGCTGCGCGAGCACTACATGTTCGTCGCCATGCCGCTGCCGCTGCTGCTGTTCGCGCTGCTGCCCGAGGCGCCGCTGCATCGCTGGCGCGGTGTCGCCTATTGCGGGGTGTTGGGGGCGCTGGCGGTGACCGCCCTGGTGGCGCTCGGGGGCCAGGCCGTGGTCGAGGCCATCGACTGCTCGAAATGCCGGATGATCATGCCGTGGCGGGTCTATGCCGAGCGGCTGCGCGAGGCCGGTTTCGAGCGCGGGACGATCGTCAGCTACGACTCGCCCTACACCGACGCCGGCGCCAACCTGCGCCGGTTTCTGCCGGACACCCGGGTGGTGACCGACAAGCGGCCGTTCTTCATCCCGCCGGCGCTCGACCTGCCGGGCAGCTGCCTGGTCATCTGGAACGACAGCCGCTACCCGCTGATCGCCGAGCAGATTCGGACCATGCCGGTGCCGCAGATCGGCGGGCCGGTGCCCGAGGGCACCAGGTTCGGCCGGCTCGAGGGGCCGCTGGTGCGCTCCGGCAACCCGGCGCCGGCACTCGGCTACGCGCTGATCGAGGCGGGCGTCGGTGACTGCCGCTGAGGCTCGTCGCCGGCCGCCGCCGCCACCAGCGCCCTGAACAGCCGCAGTTGGCGCGGGCTCCATAGCATCAGTTCGGGGTGCCACTGCACGCCCAGCCAGAATCGGTGGCCGGTCAGCTCGACCGCCTGGACGACGTCGCCGGCGTCGAGCGCGGCCACCGCCATACCCTGGCCGAGGCGGTCGACCGCCTGGTGATGCAACGCGTTGATCCGCAACCGGTTTTCGCCGATCAGGAACGACAGTCGGGTACCGATACGCGGATGCGCGGTCTTGCACGGGAACACCGAGCGTGGATTGCGGTAGTCCGGGTGGCTGTGCGCGAGGTCCTGGAACAGGGTGCCGCCGCGGTGCACATTCAGAAGCTGGGCCCCGCGGCAGATGCCGAGCACCGGCCGGTCGTGGCGCGCGGCCCAGTCGAGCGCCGCGATCTCCAGCGCATCCCGGTCCGGGTCGTTGGGCCATTCGTCGGTGGTATCGATGCCGTAGAGCCGCGACTCGATGTCGACGCCGCCGCCGACGATCAGGCCGTCGAGGCCGTCGAGGCTGGTGCGCAGGCCCGGGCCGATGCGCACCGGGACGCCGCCGGACAGCCACACGCCGAGCGAGTTGGCCAGTCGCATGGTCCTGCCCTTCCAGCGGCCGGTGGTCACGCCGATCCGCGGCCGGGGGCGTCGCAGGGGGGTCAAAACAGCGAGGCCCACAGGCTTTCCCGCCGGGCGTCCCGCCGCTGCCGCTCGACCAGGCGCTCCGCGAGTTCTTCGGCATCGACGGCCGCCTGCTCGATCTCGAGCCAATGCGCCCACTGTCCGGCCACGCTCCAGTCCGGGTTCTCGAAGTCGGCGTTCGGCAGTCGCCAGTGGAAAGTCGGGCGCGCCGAGACGTGCGGGTCGGGTACGGCATGCCGTACCCGATCGCCGTCGAACTCGGCGAACACCGGCAGCAGGTCGAGCTCGCGGTTGCGGGTCGGATTGTGCAGCAGGTAGTGGTCGATCAACCGCTCCAGCGGCGGGTCGTAGTCCGGTGCCAGGACGAGCTCGACATAGCGCGGTGGAAACGGCTCGATGAACGGCAGCAGGGCGCGTATCGGCGGCACGTCGATCGCGGCGCGCAACGCCGGTGCCGCCAGCATGTAGGCCTGCAGGACCTGCCTGATCGGCCGGGCGGCGAGGTCCGCGGGGCCGAGCGCCGGGTTCAGGTGCAGGCCGAAGCCGGTCAGGATGCCGGAGCGCGTGCCTTCGGCGCCGAGCCGGGCCAGGTCCCCGACCAAGGCGTCGATGTCCGGCAGCCGCCCGGCCGGCATCGGTGGCGTGACCACCTCGGTCGGCACCACCTCGCGGCCGATGTCGCCGAGCAGTTCCTTCGCCTTGTCGATGAAACCCCCGTCGTCTTCGACGCCGTGCACCCATTCCCAATCGAGCTCGACCTTGAACCGACCGACCTCGGTGTCGTCGACATAGAGCCGGTGGGCGCCGCTGTGCCGGATCGACCCGCCGAAGCGGGCGCGCACCGCCTCGGCCGCCCGCTGGGCGTCGAGGCTGCCGAACTCCACTTCCACGCCGACCGGTCGCCGGCCTGCGCGGCCGATCCAACTGTGGTCTGAAGGGCTCACCCAGTCTCATGTAGGGGCGTGGCGCTCCGCATCAACCACGACAGGCGTTCGGCCCGGGTTTGACAGGGTCGCGGCCGCGGGGTACCGCAGCGTCGCCATGGTCGAGGTCGCCCCGCCCGGCGCCGCCGGTTCCGGCGATGCCCCCCCGTTGTCCGAACTGCGCGCCCAGGAGCGCCGCCGTCAGCGTTGGCTTTCCGGTCGCGCCGGGGCGGTCCGTGTTTCCCTGGGACTGGCGATCGCGGCCGGGTTCGCCGCCGGATTGCTGGCGGTCGCACAGGCCTGGGTGCTGGCGCGACTGATTGTCGCCGCCATCGCCGGCGGCGGGGTCGATGGCCTGCTGCCGATAGCCGGGCTGGCGGTCCTGGTCTTCGTCCTGCGTGCCGGCCTGGCGGCAGCTTCCGAGGTAATCGCGACGATCGCCGCCTCCCGGGTCAAACGCTCGTTGCGGGCCGAACTCGTGGCGGCGCTCGGGCGGCTCGGCCCATCCTGGCTGAAGGCCCGGCGCAGCGGCGCGGTGACCGCGTCGGTGATCGAACAGGTCGAGGCCCTGGACGGCTTCGTCGCCCGCTATCTGCCGGTGCAGGCCCTGGCCGGCGCGATCCCGGTCGCGCTGCTGGTCCCGGCGTTCATGGCCGATGCCGGGGCGGGGTGGATCCTGCTGGCCGCGGGCGCACTGGTGCCGGTGGCCATGGCGCTGGTCGGCCTGCGCACGGCCGCCGCCGCGCGCCGGCAGATGACCGTGCTGCAGCGTATGAGCGGGGTATTCCTCGACCGCCTGCAGGGCCTGACCACGCTGAAGCTGTTCGGCGCCGCCGAGCGCGAGCTCGATCGCATCCGGGATGTCGCCGACGGCTACCGGGCCTCGACCATGGCGGTGCTTCGCATGGCGTTCCTGTCGTCGACCGTCCTGGAGCTGTTGGCGGTCGGCTCGCTCGCCCTGGTCGCCGGGCGGCTGGCGTCGTCGGCGTTCGGCGCTGACGGGGCGGGAGGTGGGGTGGACCTGGAGACCGCGCTGTTCCTGCTGATCCTGGTGCCGGAAATGTTCCAGCCGCTGCGCCGGCTCGGCCAGCACTATCATGACCGGGCGGCTGCGATCGCCGCCGCCGAGGGTATGCTGGAGATCCTCGACGCCGCCGCCGCACTGCCGTCCGACGGCGGGCCGCTGAAGCTGACCGGGGCCCCGGCGATCGAATTCGACGGGGTCTGCCTCGCCTATCCCGGTGGCCGACGGCCGGCCCTGGACGGCGTCAGCTTCCGGATCGCGGCCGGCGAGAGCGTGGCGCTGGTGGGCGAGAGCGGGGCCGGGAAATCCTCGATCCTGTCCATCCTCCTCGGCAGCGAGCGGCCGACCTCCGGGGCGGTGCGCATCGATGGCCGGGCGGTGGCCGGGCCGGCGTTGCGGCCGTCGGTCGCCTGGGCCGGGCAGAGCCCACGGATCGTCGCCGGGTCGCTGGCCGACAACCTGCGCCTCGGCCGGCCGGATGCTGGCGACGATGCGGTGCGCACCGCCGCCGAGGCCTGCCGGGTGAGCGAGTTCGCCGACCGGCTGCCGCAGGGCCTGGCGACCGTCGTCGGCGAAGGCGGGCGGGGCCTGTCGGGCGGTGAGGCGCGTCGGGTGGCGCTTGCCCGGGCCCTGCTGCGCGACGCCCCGCTGGTGCTGCTGGACGAGCCGACGGCCAACCTGGACAGCGAGAGCGAGGCCGCGGTGCTGGACGCCATCGACCGGATCCGGGCCGGCCGCACCTTGCTGATCGCCACCCATTCCGAGGCGGTGATCCGGCGGGTCGACCGGGTCATCCGCATCGACGCCGGCCGGGTCTCCGAGAGGGTGGAGGGAACGGCGGGTGGGTGACCTGTTCGCCCTGCTTGCGCTGGCGCGGCGACGCGCCGGCTGGATGGTGCTGGGCGCCGCCTGTGCGGTGGCGGCGACCGCGGCCGGCATCGCCCTGCTCGGCCTCGCCGGCGGGCTCGTCGCCGGGGCGGCCCTGGGTGGCGTGGCGGGCTGGCTCCGGGTGCTGGCGCTCGGCCGCACCGCGGCCCGCTACCTGGAGCGGGTGACGACCCACGAGGCGACCTTCCGGGTGCTCGCGGACCTGCGGCTGTGGTTCTTCGCCCGGGCCATCCCGCTGGCGCCGGCCCGGCTCGGCGGCTGGCGCGGCGGCGACCTGATGGCGCGGCTGGTGTCCGACATCGATGCGCTCGACGGCCTCTACCTGCGGCTGGTGACCCCGACCGTGGTCGCCGTCGTGACCGCGCTCGGCCTCGCGGTCGTGCTGGGCCAGCTGTCACCGGCGCTGGCGGTCATCGTCATCGCGCTGCTGGCGGTCGCCGGGCTGGCGGTGCCGGCACTGGCCGAGCGGGCCGGGCGTCGGGTCGGCGCGGCGCAGGTGGCGGCCGGTGCCGGCCTCCGTGTCGCTGTCGTCGACTTCGTGCAGGGCATGGCCGACCTCGCCGCCAACCAGGCGCTGGACCGGCAGGCCGCCGTGATCGCCGAGGCCGAGGGACGGCACGAGGCCGCCTTGCGCCGGCAGGCGGTGATCGGTGCGCTCGGTACTGCCGCGACCCAGCTGATCGCGCAACTCGCGCTGGTCGCCGTCGTGCTCGGCTGGGCGGTCGTGGCGCCGTCGGCCGGCGATATGCCGCTGGTCGCGGTGGCGGTGCTGGTGACGCTGGCCGCGTTCGAGGCCGTGGCACCGCTGCCGATGGCCTGGCAGCTGCTGGGCCGGACCATGGCGGCGGCCCGGCGGGTGCGCGAGGTGGCGGAGGCGGAGCCCATGGTACGGGATCCCGCCCCCGACCGGCGCGCCGGTGTCCCGACGTCGAGCGCGCTGGTGCTCGAGGGGGTCTCGTTCAGCTATCCCGGCGCCGATCGGCCGGCGCTCGACCGGGTCGACCTGGCGGTTCGCGACGGCGGGCGGCTCGGCATCGCCGGGCCGAGCGGGGCCGGCAAGTCGACCCTGCTGTCGCTGCTGCTGCGGTTCCACGATCCGGATGCCGGCCGTCTGACCTTGGGCGGCGTAGACCTGCGCGACCTCGCGGTCGCCGACCTGCACGCCCGCGTCGGGCTGCTGTCGCAGGCGACGTCGATCCTGGCCGGTACCTTGCGCGAGAACCTGGATATCGCCGCGCCGGACGCTGACGAGGAAACCCTGCGGGACGCGCTGGAGCGCGCCGGACTCGGGCCCTTCGCCGCCGCCCTCCCGGACGGCCTCGACACCTGGCTGGGCGAGGCCGGGGTGGCGGTGTCCGGCGGCGAGGCCCGGCGCATCGCGCTGGCCCGCGTGCTGCTGAAGGACGCGCCGGTGCTGCTGCTGGACGAACCGACCGAGGGCCTGGACGCCGAGACCGAGCGCGCCGTGCTGGCGGCGCTGGAGCCGGCGATGCTGGGGCGCACGGTCATCACCATCAGCCACCGGCCGGCACCGCTCGCCGCGATGGACCGAGTGGTGCGCCTGGAGGAAGGGCGGATCGTGGGGTAGGCGGGCTAGGCCCGGTTCCGCCACAGCCAACATACGTCGATCGCGAACGACAGGCCCACCGCCAAGAGCGTCAGGGCGGCGATGGTCGTTGCCGCTGCCGGCGGGAGCGGCGGGGCCAGCAGGACGCCGAGGACAAGCGTCTGCGTCCCGCCGGTCAGCCGGCGCCGCAAGGACGGCGGCAGCGGCGCGGCGAGTGCCGGATGGATCCAGCCAGCGGCGCGGAACGCATAGGAAAGCAGCCCGAGCGCCAGGATCCACACCGGTGCCGCGCCCAGCGCCGCGACGACGACGGCCAGCACCAGCGTCGTCCAGGCGTCGACCGCCATGTCGAACCGGGCGCCGAATTCCGATACCCGGTTGTGGCGGCGGGCCAGTCGGCCGTCCATCAGGTCGAACAGCAGCCCGGCGACAACCAGGACAACCGGCAACCAGGCATGCGCCGGGCGTCCGGACAGGGTTTCTGGGGCGGCGACGAGCCCGGCGGCGAGACCGGCGAGAACGCCGCGCATCAGGGTCGTCCAATTCGCCGCGCCGAAGCTCAGACCCCGCGGCTGGTGCGGCGCCAGCCGGTTCACCATGGCAACGACGGGAAGAAAGCCCAGGAACGCCGCGATGGCATAACCGGGCCCGCCCGGCGTCAGCATCGCGATGGCGTTGGACGCCACGACCAACAACAGCGCGGCCGTGGCCACGGGCAGGGCATGCCACGGCATTCGACTGCTGAATCCAGTTCCGGTCCGCGACGGCGCCATCAGGGTTGGATTTGGGCGCGCGATTCGAGAATGCCAGGGGTCGGTCGAACGCCTGGCATTCTCGTGTCCGTACCGTCGGCTCTGCGCCGCTGCCTTCAGCGTCGGATCACGGCGCTCTGCGGAACAGGGTGCATTTGATGAGCACTCCGACCGTGAGGATCAGCAGGACGGCGAACACGAACCGTCCCCAGCCCATCCCCCACATCGCCGCGTCGCCGTGAGTCAGAAGCCCGTCCATCGACGCCTCCAAGCGGTAGTGGCTCGCCATACTCGCCGACGGTGGCTGACGCTGCCTTGACCTGCGTCAACGGTGGGGCACCCCGGTGCCCTACGCCTCGTAGCCGAACGGGTCGTCGACCGTGTGCGCCGGCTGGGTGAACCAGCGCGGCCCGTCGGCGGTCATGTGGATATGGTCCTCCAGGCGCACCCCGAATTCGCCGTAGACGCAAATCGTCGGTTCGTTCGAGAACGTCATGCCGGGAACCAGCACGGTGCGGTCGCCCTTCACGATGTACGGCCATTCGTGGACGTCGAGCCCGACCCCGTGGCCGGTGCGATGCGGCAGGCCCGGCGTGGCGTAGCCGGGCCCGAAGCCGGCGGCGTCGATCACCTGGCGGGCGGCGGCGTCCAGGTCCTCGCAGCGCGCACCGAGCCGGGCGGCGTCGAACACCGCCGCTTGCGCCGCCTTCTCCAGGTTCCAGACCTGGCGCTGGCGGTCGCTCGGCTCGCCGAACACGTAGGAGCGGGTGATATCCGAGACGTAGCCGTCGACCGGCGCGCCGACATCGATCAGCACCATGTCGCCGTCCTGCAGGGTCTGCGGGTAGGGCACGCCGTGCGGATACGCTGTGGCCTCGCCGAACAGCACGATGTTGAACGGCGGCGGCGCCTCCGCCCCGAGACGCATGTGCGCCTCGACCAGGAAGGCCTGCACCTCGGTGGTCGTGATGCCTTCGCGCATGATCCGGGCGGCCGCCTTGTGGGCCTCGATGGTGATGTTCTTGGCGGTCTGCATCAGCGCGACCTCGGCGTCCGACTTGATCGACCGGCAGGCCGCGGTGATCGCGCTGGCGGCGACGAAGTCGTAGGCGTTGCCGGCCCGGCGCAGTCCGTCGAAGGTGAAGAACGGGCAGGCCTCGTCGACCCCGACGGTGCCGCTGGCCAGGCCCTTGGCGCGCAGGGTGTCGGTGACCAGGGCCGCCGGGTCCTCATGCTCCTCCCACACCGCGACGTCGTCGCCGAGGGTCAGCATGGTGCGCAGCTTGGCCTCCTCGAAGGTCGGGCACAGATAGGTAAGTCCGCCCTTGGCCGGCAGCACGGCGCCGTGCAGGCGCTCGCTGCGGCCGAGGCGCAGGCCGGTGAAGTAGGTCAGGCTGGTCGACACGTCGAGCCACAGCGCGTCGATGCCCTGCTCGAGCATCAGCGCCTGGGCCCGCTCGATCCGCCGCTGGCGCTCTTCGACGCCGATCGCCGGCGTGTCGCCGCGCATCGAGGTCATGGCGGCCAGCTCGGCCGCCTCCGTGGAACCGCCGACACCGATGGTCATTCCTGCACTCCCGTATCCAGTTCTATCGGGCCAAGATAGCCGGCAACGTGCCAGACCGTCAGGCGCTTGCTCCGACCGAAGCTCGTGACCGAAAGCGCGGCAATCTGGTCGGCGCGCTCGAAGCGGTTCAGGATGGGCCGCGGGTCTTCCCAGTCGGCCAGGAAGATCAGCTCGTCCCCCTGGCTGCCGTCATAGGCGTCCAGCAGCTCGTAGTGGTTTTCCGGGTGCTGGTTCCAGTCGAAGATCCATACCGGCAGGCGGCCGTCGCCGGCGGCGGGCGCGCCCTCCGTCAGCCGGTCCCGGAGATAGTACAAAAGCGCCGCCATGGTCATGCGGTCGCTCATCAGCACCGGCCGGGTCAGGTTTCGGTCGAGGATCGGCCGGACCTGTTGGGCCATGGCCTCCCAGCCGGTCAGGCGGGCCAGCGTCCGGGAGGCATAGGGCGGGGCGACCGCGGGCCACGCCGAAATCACCAGCAGGAAGCCCAGCCCGGCCGCCAGATGCGGCCCGACGGTCCACAACCGCCACGCCCGGGACCGCCCGGCCTCGGTCAGCCACAGCGCCACCAGCACCGCGGCGGTCGGATAGGCGGCCACCGCCCAATTGGCGTTGGCGCGCGACAGGAAGGCCTGCACCGTCACCACCGCCAGCGGCGGCAGCGCCAGCGCCAGCAGGTAGCGTTCGGCGGGGCTGGCCTGCCCGCGGACCCAGGCTACCATGCGCCAGGCCAGCACCGCGAACGGGATCGGCCCGAACACCCCTGCCTGCTGCCCGAGGAATTCGGCAACGTGCCGGGGATTGAACAACTCGCCCCTCAGGTTGGCGTTGTCGCGGAGATGGCCGACGGTCGCGAAGTCGTGCTGGGCGTTCCAGGCCAGATTGGGCGCCAGGATCGCCAGCGCCAGTGCCGGGATCAGGAGCGCGCGCGGATCGCGCAGGATCCAGCGGTCGGCGGGTGTGAGCAGCAGGTGCAGGGCAAGGCCGGCGACGGCATAGGCCATGGCGTATTTCGCCAGCAGGCCGAGGCCGACGGCGATGCCGGCGACCGCCGCCCAGGTCCAGAACCCGCGGCCGACATCGTGCCCGCCGTCATGCCCGTCTGCGCGGCTGTCGAGGGTGCGGCGCAGGGCCAGGGCCGCAACCGCCCAGCACGCCAGCAGCGGCACGTCGGTCGAGACGATCAGGCTGGAGAACGCGACCGATGGCAGGGTGATCCACAGCACCGCCGCCCACATACCGGTGCGGGCGTCGCGCAGGGCGGTGCCGAGCCCGTACAGCGCCATGGCGGTGGCGGCGTGCAGCAGCGGCGACGAAGCCCGCACACAGGCCTCTGCGTCGCCGCAGGCCGCGGTGGTGGCGGCGATCGCCCAGGCGATCAGCGGCGGCTTGGTGAAGTAGCCGAAATCCAGCTTCTGCGCCCAGGTCCAGTACTGTGCCTCGTCGCCGTGCAGTTCCAGCCCGGTCAGGGCGAGGCCGGCGAGGCGAAGCAGCGTCAGGCCGAGGACCCAGGCCAGCGCCAGCCGCAGCGGCGAAATCCGGAACGGTGCGGGCATTCGATCAGGATCCCCGGCCGGAGTGACGCATCAGGGCGTGGAAGCCGAACAGCAGCAGCAGGATGCCGGCGACGATCTGCAGGCTGACCACGATGCGGGCCGGATAGCTCAGCGGGACGATGTCGCCGTAGCCGACGGTCGACAGCGTGACGATCGAGAAATACAGCGCCTCGACGAAGCTCGGGTCGCGCCCGATGCCATCGATCAGGAAGGTCGGCCCGTCGTCGATCCGGCCGATCAGCCGATAGACCGTGGCGAACAGCACCACGATCATCGAATAGAAGGTCAGGAACGCGAAGGCCGGCTTCACCAGGCCGGCCATGATCTCGAAGAAGTCCTCGAACAGCAGACCGGTGTCGATCAGGAACACCGCGACGCTGCGGCCGGCCAGCAGGACGATCACGGCGATCAGGCCCATGGCCGTCAGCAGCCAGATCGTCCGCCCGTCATGGCCGATCGCCTGCAGCGGTACCGCGAAGTTGGCGAGCCCGATCAGCACGATCGGAACCAGCCACAGGAACGCCCGGCCGAACCGGGTGTCGAGACGGGGATGCTCGGAGGTGACGATCGAGTGGATGGCGTCGCGGCGCAGGAACACTCCGAGCGCGAACGCCAGGATCGGCAGCACGAACCCGATCAGGCGGGGCAGGCTCTCGACGTCGATGTACAAGGTCTCGATGAACGAGACGTAGAGGCATGCGTACACGCCGATCGCATTGGCGAAGGTGATGCTGAAGAACCGGCTGCCGGGGAACAGCCGGTGCAGCAGCGTGACGACCGCCACGACCGCCAGCAGCACCGTCGCCGACACCGCCCATCGCCCGTCGTCCCATGTCCCCTCGCCGACCGCCGCGGCGATCAGGGCCAGGAGCAGCACGGTGACGGCGACCGAGGCGGCCCAGTGCCGCAGGGATGGAAGGGGAAGGGGCGACGGCATGGTGGGGTTTTAGCGGCGTGCGGCGGCCGGCGCCAGCATGCGCGGCGGCGTGGGGCGGTCAGGCATCGACGATGCGCTCGCGGCGCCGATGCGCCCACTCGAAATGTCCCAGCAGGACCAGGCTGGAGGCGGCGGCGAAGTAGCACCAAACCGATACGAAGGCGTCCCAATAGGCGAAGTAGGCGACGATCGACCCGGTCAGGACCATGGTTCCCAGCAGCGCCACGGTTCGTCGCGACGACAGCAGCAGCGACAGCCCGGTCGCCGCCAGGTAGCCGAGCGCGATCGTGACCGATGGCTCGAGCCCGGTCGAGTAGACGATGTGCCCGTCCTGCAGCGCGGCGCTGTGGGGCCGTGTGACGATGATCCAGAGCAACCAGGCGGCAATGCCGATCCCGATGCCGAGGCAGGGCGCGATCAACCGCCGGCGCCGGGCATCGGTCTCGACCAGCAGCGCGGCGAGCGGGGCGTAGACCGGCCAGAACACCTCGGCGATCAGCAGGAACAGCAGGGTAAGGCCGCTCGCCACCGATCCGTTCGAGGCGTGCGGCAAGGTCAGCCACAGGAATCCCTCGACCGCTTGCTGCGCGGCGAACACGAGTGGCGTGGCGGCCAGCAGGAAGTCGCGCGGCTCGGCGGCCCGCACCAGGCAGATGATGCCGATGGCGCCGGTGACGCCGGCGGTGACGAAGCTGGCGGTGGTCGAGAAGCACATGGGTCGGGCCCGGGTTCCGCTGATCTCGACCGAAGGCTGCCGCCGGACGGCAGCGCCCCGGCACGCTGCGCCGCGCCCGCATGGATGTCCAGGGCGGGGACCGCGTGGGCGGCGCGTCGCAACGGCGGCCGTTCAGGACTTTCGTCGGTTGGGAATGGCAAGGACATCGCGGTCGGCCATCCGCAGGACCTCTTTCGTCACGCTGCCGAGAAACAGCTTGGCGATCCCGGACCGGCCATGGGTGCCGACCACGACGAGGTCCGCGGATATCGCGCGCGCGGTCGCTTCGATCACGTGCGCGGGGTTGGTGCCTCCCGGCTTCAGCAGGCGGTTTCCCGGCGCGAAGCCCTGGCGTTGCAGGAACGCCGCCAGTTCCTCGCCGGCGCGTCGCTCCTCCGTGGCGAGGTAGTCGTCCAGCTGTCCACGGGTCAGGCCGGCTCCCGCCACCGGCCCGGTGCCGGGGGCGTCGAAGACGTGCAGAATCGTGACCGTCGCCTGCCGCGCGACGTCCAGATCGGCGACGGCGCGGAGCGCGGCACCGGATTGATCCGACATATCCACCGCGACCAGCACGTGCCGGTGCGGACCGGCCGGAACACCGTTGGCCATCAGGACCGGCCGATCGCACGCACGGATCGTCCGCTCGGCGGTCGTGCCGGTGAACACGTCGTTCAACAACCGCCGCCGGTGCGGCCCGATGACCACGAGGTCGGCGCCGATTTCGCCGGCCGCACCCGCGATCGCATGAAAGGGATCGCCGAGGGCCACCCGGGGTTCGCAGTCCAGGCCGTCGATGTCGCGCAGCGAACGGGCCTGCTCGCCCAGCAGGGCCTCGGCGACGGTGCGCTCGGCCCGGACCAGCCGGTCCGGCTGGTCGTCGTCGACGGCGTGGACCAGCGAGATCGCGGCGCCGGCCGGCCGCGCCAGCAGGATGCCTCGCCGGATCGCCCGATCGGAGCGCGCGGAGAAATCCGTTGCGACCAGTATCCTTTTCATGCGCGGGCTCCCGGGCTCTCATGCCGCAGTTGGGCCGGGCGATCGCCGTCCGTCGCGACCGGTGGACGCCACGCACGGTCGCGCGCGGCCAGCCGATCGCGGCGCAACCCTACTCCGCCGCCTCGCTCGCCCGCTGGCCCCAGCGGTACACGAACGCCTCGTCCGCCAGGTCGATCGCCGGGAACTCGTCGCGCTCGCGCCAGTGGTCCTGGGTGTGCTGCCACTCGCGCGCCGCCCCGCGCTTGGGCAGCAGGTGCATGGCGCGCAGCAGGTAGTTCGGGTTGAAGTTCTCCTCGTCGATCCAGGGCAGGATCTCCATGTCCTGCTGGGACGGCGGGATTTCCGGCGCCATGCTGCGGGCGCCGGTCGCCTTCATGTGGTTCAGCAGCCGGCCGACGAACTCGCCCACCAGTTCGGCCCGCAGGGTCCACGATGCCCGGAAGTAGCCGAACACCCAGGCCAGGTTCGGCACCCCGGTGAACATCATGCCGCGGTAGTTGACGGTCTGGCTCCAGTCGAGCGGCCGGCGGTCGATGCTGAAGGCGATGTCGCCCATCACGGACATGTTGAAGCCGGTAGCGGTGACGATGATGTCGGCCTCCAGGACCTCGCCGGACTTCAGGCGGATGCCGGCTTCGGTGAAGCGCTCGATCTGGTCGGTCACCACCGAGGCCTTGCCGTCGGCTATCGCCTGGAACAGGTCGGCGTCGGGTACGAAGGCGATGCGCTGGCGCCACGGCCGGTAGGACGGCGTGAAGTGCCTGTCGACGTCGTAGTCGGGGCCGAGCAGGCTGCGCACGTTGCCGAGCAGGTCGGCCTTCACCGCGTCCGGCGTCTCGAAGCACATCCGGGTGAAGGCGTCCTGGTCGTACAGGATCTTGCGGCGGGTGATCTCGTGAACCCACTCCTCGTCGACCTGCAGCTTGCGCAGCTCCTCGGCGATCTCGATGGCGTTGCGGCCGGTGCGGAAGAAGGTCGGCGAGCGCTGCAGCATGGTGACATGCGCGGCCTTGCCGGCCATCGCCGGGATCACGGTGGCGGCGGTCGCGCCGGAGCCGATCACCACGACCTTCTTGCCGGCCCAGGCGAGGTCCTCGGGCCAGGCCTCGGTGTGGACGATCGGGCCCTTGAAGTCGGCCACGCCCTCCCATTCCGGCGTGTAGCCTTCGCGGTGGCGGTAATAGCCCTGGCACATGTACAGGAAGTTCGCGGTGAAACGCCTGGTCTCGCCGATCTCGGTGCCGTCGGCATCGAGCAGCGCGGCCTCGACGGCCCACAGGCTGTCCGCGTGCGACCAGTCTGCGGTCAGCACCTTGTGGCGGTAGCGGATGCGCGGGGCGAGGCCGGCGTCCTCGATCACCTCGCCCATGTATTTCAGGATCTCGGCGGCGGTGGCGATCGGCGGGCCGATCCACGGCTTGAAGCTGTAGCCGAAGGTGTGCAGGTCGCTGTCCGAGCGGATGCCGGGGAAGCGGTGGGTCCACCAGGTGCCGCCGAAGCTGTCCTCGGTATCCAGCATCACGAAGCTGGTGTCCGGGCAGTCGCGGCGCAGATACCAGGCGGCCCCGACCCCGGAGATCCCGGCGCCGACGATCAGCACGTCGACATGCTCGGCGGCGACATGTTCAGGGGCGACATGTTCAGGGGCGGCGTGCTCGGTCGCGATATGTTCGGCGGCGGTCTGTTCGGACATGGAATCGCACTCCCTCGCGTCGGCTCTTGCGGCATTCTAGCGCGGTCGCCGGCGGTCTTGCCATCCCGAGCCGTGGCCGGCCCCGGTTGCCAACGCCGGTGCCGGCATCATATCTGACCGCGAACCCGGGAGACCCGCGATGACCGACGCCGCTACCGAGACCCTCGCCGCCGATGCTGCCCGGATTCCGTTCGACAACAGCTACGCCCGCCTGCCGGAGCGGTTGTTCGCGCGGCTGCCGCCGACCCCGGTGGCAGCACCGGCGCTGGTGCGTGTCAACCGCGCCCTGGCCGCCGAGCTCGGTCTCGATGCCGACGTGCTGGCGTCGCCGGCGGGCGTGGAGATGCTGGCCGGCAACCGGGTGCCCGAAGGCGCGGAACCGCTGGCCATGGCCTATGCTGGCCACCAGTTCGGCGGCTGGGTACCGCAGCTCGGCGACGGCAGGGCGATCCTGCTGGGCGAGGTGGTCGGCCGTGACGGCGTCCGCCGCGACATCCAGCTCAAAGGTTCCGGCCGCACGCCGTTCTCGCGCGGCGGCGACGGCCGCGCGGCGCTCGGCCCGGTGCTGCGCGAGTATATCGTCAGCGAAGGCATGCACCGGCTCGGCATCCCGACGACCCGGGCGCTGGCGGCCGTCACCACCGGCGAGAAGGTGTACCGCGAGGAGGCCCTGCCGGGCGCGGTGCTGGTGCGGGTGGCGCGCAGCCACATCCGGGTCGGCACCTTCCAGTACCTCTATGCCCGCAAGGACCTCGATGGCATTCGCAGCCTCGCCGACCATGTCATCGCCCGCCACTACCCGGATGCCGCCCAGGCCGAGCGGCCGTACCTCGCCCTGCTGGAGGCGGTGGCCACGGCCCAGGCGTCGCTGGTCGCACGCTGGCTCGGGGCCGGCTTCATCCACGGCGTGATGAACACCGACAACTGCTCGATCGCCGGCGAGACCATCGACTACGGGCCCTGCGCCTTCATGGACCGCTTCCACCCGCAGACGGTGTTCAGTTCGATCGACCACGGCGGCCGCTACGCCTTCGCCAGCCAGCCCGGCATCGCGCAGTGGAACCTGGTACAACTGGCGCAGTGCCTGATACCGGTGATCGACGACGACGCCGACACGGCGCTTGAGGCGGCGCAGGCCGCGATCGACGGCTATGCCACCCGATTCGACGCCGAACTGCTGGTGGTGTTCCGGGCCAAGCTGGGGCTGGCGGAGCCGGGCGACGGCGACCTCGCTTTGCTGCAGGACCTGTTCGACCGCATGGCCGCCAACCAGGCCGACTTCACCCTGACCTTCCGGCGACTGGCTGACCTGCTGGATCCGCCGGCCGGTGGGGCGGGGGCGCGCGACCTGTTCGTCGACCCCACGTCCTTCGACGCCTGGGAGCAGGCCTGGCGGGCCCGGCTGGCCGAGGAGCCGGCACCGGACGCCGACCGTGCCAAGGCGCTGCGCGCCGCCAACCCCGTGGTGATTCCGCGCAACCATCTGGTCGAGGAGGCGATCCGCGCCGCCGAGGACCATGGCGATCACGGCCCGTTCGAGGCGCTGCTGGCGGCGCTGGCGACGCCGTTCGAGGAGCGGCCGGAGCATGCGAGATACCGCCTGCCGCCGCTGCCTGGGCAGGAGGTGAAGCAGACTTTCTGCGGAACCTGACGGAAACCGTCGCGCGGGTTCCAATGGCTGGCCGGCTTCAATGGTTGATTGAGATGAGCGTCCGACGCCCCTAGAAAGAAAGCCCACCGCCCGTGCAAGCCGGTACGTGCGAAGTCGTAAGGGGGCACGACGCAATGAAAAGCATCGGGAATATTTTCGCTGCCGTGGCGCTGGCCGGCATGCTGACCGCCTGCGCCGGCAGCGATTTCCAGCGGATCCCGGATTCCGATCTGGTTCTGAACAAGACCACCGAGGCCGAGATCGACGCCCGTCTCGGCTCGCCGTTCCAGCAGGGCGTCGTCAAGAAGAACGGCAAGGACGTGGCATCGAAGTCGTTCTCCTACGCCGAGGCCATGGGCAACAGCGTGAAGAAGGACATCGTCGCGTCCCGCGCCCAGACCTTCTATTTCTTTGAGCGCAAGCTCGTCGGCTACAGCTTCGCGAGCACGTGGCGCCAGGACAGCTCCGACTTCGACGAGACCAAGGTCGCCCAGATCGAGAAGGGCAGCTCGACCTACGCCAATGTCGTGCGTCTGCTGGGCGAGCCCGGTGGCCGGCTGGTCTTTCCGATGACCGACAACCCGGACGAGCAGGCCATCACCTATCGGTTCTCGCAGGTGAACGGCCGGGCGCAGAAGATGAAGGTCTTCTTCAAGACGCTCGCCGTTACCCTCGACCGGAACGACGTGGTGACCGATGTGGCGTACTCGGAGAGCGGGGACAGGTAGGGGCCGACGGCGACCGGAGCACGCTATGTACCATCTGCCGCCGCGTCCGGACCAGGAGGTCAGGCAGACCTTCTGCGGGACGTAGCTGACGCGCCGCGAGTTTTCCGCCCGTGGGCGGCGGCGATCGAACCGCCGTGCCCGCTCGGGCGTTGTGCTGGACGACCGAATCACAGGTGGCCCATGGCACGATCGCACGACGCCGAGACCCGCAAGGACGACCTGCGCACCGGCGTCCCTCTCTGGATCAGGACTCCGAACATCAGCGCCGCATCCGGGGCGCTGCCGCAGCGCAGCGGCTGGGACGTCATCGTCGTCGGTGCCGGTATCAGCGGTGCGCTGATGGCCCAGTCGCTGGCGGAAGCCGGCCGGAAGGTGCTGGTGGTCGACCGGCGCGATCCGGTGCGCGGTTCCACCCCCGCTTCGACCGCGATGATCCAGCACGAGATCGACGTCCCGCTGACCCGGCTCGCAAAGGCGATCGGGAAGCCGCAGGCCGAGGCGGCCTGGCGCCGCTCGGTCGAAGCGGTCGACGGGCTGGTCGCGCTGGCCGGGCGCCTGCGGATCGATTGCAGCATGCAGCGCAAGCGGGCGCTGTTCCTGGCTGGTGACGAGATGGGGTCGCGCGCGCTGAAGCGCGAGGCGGCGGCGCGGTCGAGTGCCGGCATCGCCGCCGAGTACCTGAATGCGCCCGAACTGCGCGACCGCTTCGGCCTCGACCGGACTGCCGCGATCGTCTCGGAGGCCTCGGCCAGCGCCAATCCGGCACAGCTCGCCGCCGGGCTGCTGAACGCGGCAACCATGATGGGAACCGCCATCGCCGCGCCGGTCGAAGTGACCGACATGGCCGAGCTGCCGTCCGGTGTCGCCCTGGCGACCCACGACGGCCAGGTCCTCACGGCCTGCCACGTGGTGTTCTGCACCGGCTACGAGTTCCTGCCCGGCATGCAGAGCCGTTCGCACCGGATCACCTCGACCTGGGCGCTGGCCTCGCGGCCGCGGGTGCCGCATCCGGCCTGGCTCGACGACTTCCTGGTGTGGGAGGCATCGGACCCGTACCTGTATTTCCGGACCACGCCCGACGGTCGGATCGTCGCCGGCGGCGAGGACGAGGAGGACGCGGGTCGCAACGACGACCCGGCCCTGCTGCGCCGCAAGGCGGCGACCATCGCCGGGAAGCTACGGGACCTGACCGGGATCGACATCGGCCGGCCCGCTTATGTCTGGTCGGCCCCGTTCGGCACCACCGCCGACGGCTTGCCGATCATCGACCGGGTGCCCGGCCACGAGCGGGTGTTCGCGGTCATGGGGTTCGGCGGTAACGGCATCACTTTCTCGGCGATCGCCGCCGGGATCGTGAGCGCGGCGATTCTCGGCAAGCCCGACCCCGATGCCGGGCTGTTCGGCTATCGCTGAGCCGGCATGGCTTGGGGGCTCAGGAGGCGGCGGCGTGCAGCCGGGCGACCATGTCCAGGCTGGTGATGCGCCGGTACGCGGCCTCGACGAAACAGTAGATGCCGAACAACAGCAGACCGACCGCCACCAGGCCGAGCAGCCAGGGTCCCTGCTCCTGCTGCTGCATCTTGCGCAGCGCGGCGTCCAGGCCGCCGGCTTCGTTCGGGTCGGCGAACCAGCCGGCGCTCAACAGGAACGCCCCGATCAGCGCGAACACCACGCTGCGGGCCACGAAGCCGATGCGGCCGACCGGTTTGACCCAGCTGTGATGGGCGGAGTCCAGCTCCAGACTGTCCATGAACGACGCCTGCCACGCGATGCGCAGTTGCATGACGCCGGTGGCGAGGACGCCGAGGCCGACGGCGACCACCAGCCAGCGCCCGAACGGCTGCGCCATCAGCCAGGCGGTCCAATCCTCGGCGCCCCCGCCGCCCGACCCGCCGAACCCCACCCCGGCCGCCAGCGAGACCGCATAGGCCGCCAGGGCGACGCGCAGCAACGCGCTGATGACGATGCCGCCGCGCACCGCCAGCCCCTTGGCTCCGCGGCCGTGATTCTCGAGGTCGAGACCGGCCTCGATCAGCCGGAACAGGGCGTAGCACAACAGGCCACCGGCGATCGCCAACAGCAGCACCGTGCCGAGCGGGCCGCCGACCAGGTTCTGCAAGGCGCCCTTGCTGTCGGTCGGGCTGCCGCCGCCGACGGCGGCCCGGATCGCGAACCAGCCGACCAGCAGGTAGACCAGGCCGTGGGCGGCGAAGCCCAGGCGGCCGAAATGGTCGAGACGACGGACGCAATGCATGAACTTCCCTCCGGGACTGTCTTCAGGGAACCGCCGGAGGGTCGTTCGGTTCGCTACCCGGTCGCGGCGAGCAGGTGGCGCAGCGTGGGCTGCAGCCGGCCGCCGGCGATCTCCAGCGTCGCCAGAGTCACCGGCAGGCTGAAGCGGCGCGGCCCGGCACTGCCGGGGTTGAGGTACAGCACGCCGGCGACGGTCTCGATCAGGGGGCGGTGCGAGTGGCCGGAGATGACGGCGTCGATGCCCTCGGCGACCGGGTCGATCCGCAGGTCGTTGCGGTCGTGCAGCAGATACAGCCGGCGCCCGCCCAGGCTGACGGTGCGGGTCTCGGGGTAGGCCGCGGCCCAGCCGCCGGTGTCGACGTTGCCGCGGATCGCGGTGACCGGCGCGATCCCGGCGAGCTGGTCGACGATCTCCGGCCGGCCGATGTCGCCGGCATGGACGATGTGGTCGACGCCGGCCAGCCGGGCCGCCGCTTCCGGGCGCAGCAGGCCGTGGGTGTCGGAGATCATGCCTATGCGCATGGCGGCGGAATCGGCGGCCGGCTCACAGCCCCGGCCGGTTGCGGCCGGGCAGGGCGTGGTCGATCAGCAGGTGGTCGCGGTCGAGCTGGTCGATCGCGGTGCAGCCGAGATAGCCGAGGGTGCGGTCGATCTCGTCCTTGGTCAGGCCGATCAGATGCGCCACGCCGGCCTCGCCGCCGGCGGCGACCGCGAAGGCGGCGGGCCGGCCCAGCAGCACGCCCTCGGCGCCCAGCGCCAGCGCCTTGACGATGTCGGTGCCGCGTCGGAAGCCGCTGTCGATCAGCACGTGCATACGACCGCCGACCGCGTCGGCCACCTCGGGCAGCATCTCCAGCGGGGCTGCGGCGCCGTCGAGGTTGCGGCCGCCATGATTGGACATGACGATGCCGTCGGCGCCGGCTTCCAGCACCTGCAACGCCTCGTCGGCGCGCAGCACGCCCTTCACCAGCAGCTTGCCCTTCCAGACCCGGCGCATGGCGCGCAGCTGGGCGTAGTCGAAGGCGCGCCGGCGGTTGGCGATGAAATATTTGGTGGCCGCCAGGTTGCCGGTGGCCTCGGGGGCGTGCGGCGTCAGGTTGGGCATGCCGGGCAGGCCACCGCGGATCAGCACGTCCCATACCCAGCGCGGCCGCGCCAGCACCCTGGCGATGTTGCGCGGCGACCGCTCCAGGGTCAGCGCGAAGCCGTTGCGGCGGTCGCGCTCGCGCTTCGGCCCCATGTGGGTGTCGGTGGTGACGATCAGCGCGTCGTAGCCGGAATCCTGGGCGCGCCGCACGATGCCGTCGTTCACGGCGTCGTCCTGGAACATGTAGAGCTGGTACCAGAGCCGGGCGCCCGGTACCTGCCGGCGCAGGTCCTCGATGGTGATGCCGGCGGCGGTGCTGAGGCAGTACGGGATGCCGGCGGCCTCGCAGGCGCGCGCCATCGCCAGTTCGGCCCCTGGCGCGAAGTTCGACAGCCCGCCCATCGGCGCGATGCCGATCGGTGCCGCCGCCGGCTTGCCGAGCAGGGTGGTGGCGATGCTGCGGGTCTCGACGTCGACCACGGTGCGCGGGCGGAAGCGCACGCGCTCGAAGGCCGCGCGGTTGTTGCGCACCGCGACCTCGTCCTCGGCACCGCCGTCGATGAAGTCGAATACCGGCTTCGGCAGGTAGGCGGCCGCGGCGCGGCGGAGATCCTCGGCGTTGTGGATTTTCGTGAAGTTCGGCATGGCCCGGCGTGTCCGTTCTTCCTGTCGCTTGTCGCGAGCCTAGCCGAGCGCCGGGCGCGCGGGGACTGGTATTTTGCCGGGCGGGACCGCCATAGTGGGCAGGCATGGTGATGGCGGAACCCCCGCGCGTCGCCGCGGTTGGAGTGCAGGTGCGTCGTCACGTTGGCGGTGTGGGGCGAAGACGGAGGATTTGCGATGCGGATGGTTCCCCTGCTGGCGTTCGCCCTGGTGGCGTACGCACTCGCCGCGTTCATTTCACCGTCGCTGCCGACGTCCGGGATCGTCGACATCACCCTGCCGTCCGGCGCGGTGTGGAGCTTCAATCTCGGGGACGTGGTCGTGGCCCTCGGGCTGGTGCTGCTGTTCCTGGAGATCCTGAAGGCGACCCGCACCAGCGCCTCGGCCGCCCTCGACCACGCGCTCAGCATGCTGGTCTGCGTGGCGGCGCTGCTGGGCTTCCTGCTGTTGCCGGGGCTCGGCACCAGCGATTTCTTCCTGCTGTTCCTGATGACCGTGATCGACGTGATCGCCGGCTTCACGGTGTCGCTCGCGGGCGCCCGCCGCGACATCGGCTATGGCGGCTGGCCCGGCGACGGCAACCAGTGACCGCTGCTTACCTGGCGGCGTTCTCCCGGCACTTGATCAGCCGCAGCGGGGTGTAGACCAGGGCGACGGTGCCGTCCTGCTTCACCACCTTGTTGCGGGTCCGCACCAGGCCGCGGCCGGGCTTGCTGGTGCGGCGTGCCTCGATCACCTCGCACTCGGCGTGGATGGTGTCGCCGGCGAACACCGGCGCCTTCACGTCCAGTTCCATGTTCAGGAAGGCGTAGCCGGTGTGCTGCATGGTCGCCTGGATCAGCAGGCCCTCGGCGAAGGTGTAGGCCAGCGCCGCCGGCGCGACCCGGCCCTTGATGTCGGAGTCGTTGGCCAGGAACTCCATGTCGATGAACAGCACCTCGGTCATGCCGGTGCAGTTGATGAAGTTCACGATGTCGGCCTCGGTGACCGTGCGGCCGATGGTCCGGTACTCCCGGCCGATCGGCAGATCCTCGTAGAACAGGCCGAGCCCGACGGTTTCCATTTCTGGTTCTTCCTCGTTGGATTTCGTGATGGCGCGCGGGAGAGCGCCGGGTGGATGGCGCGGAGAGGATCAATGCGGACCGGCGCGGCAACAAGCCCCTTTGCGCGGCCGGGATTAGCCTGTTTGATTCCCGACTGGAACCGGAGGGGGCGGACGCGGACATGGCGATCGAACAGGTGGAGGCGCTGGTGGTCGGCGGCGGCCAGGCCGGGGTGGCCGCCAGCGAGCATCTGAGCCGCTTCGGCGTGCCGCATCTGGTGCTGGAGCGCGGCCGCATCGCCGAGCAGTGGCGGACCGGCCGCTGGGACTCGCTGGTCGCCAATGGCCCGGCCTGGCACGACCGGTTCCCCGGGATGGAGTTCGCCGGGTACGGCGCCGACGAGTTCGTGCCGAAGGACCGGGTGGCCGACTACTTCGAAGCCTATGCCGCGAAGTTCGCCGCCCCGGTGCGCTGCGGCGTCGAGGTCACGGCGGTGACCCGCAACCCCGGCCGGCCCGGATTCCGGGTCGAGACCTCGGCCGGCCCGGTCGAGGCGACCTACCTGATCGCCGCCACCGGGCCGTTCCAGCGCCCGAAGGTCCCGGACATGGTGCCCGAGGACGTCGACGTGCTGCAGCTGCACTCCAGCGGCTACCGCAACCCCGGCCAGCTGCCGGAGGGGGCGGTGCTGGTGGTCGGCTGCGGCTCGTCCGGCACCCAGATCGCCGACGAGCTGCTGCGCTCGGGGCGCCGGGTGTACCTGTCGGTCGGCCCGCACAGCCGCTACCCCAGGCGCTACCGCGAGCGCGACTACTGCTGGTGGCTGGGCGTGCTGGGACGCTGGGATATCGAGGCGCCGGAGCCGGACACCCGGCACGTGACGATCGCGGTCAGCGGCGCCTATGGCGGCCACACCATCGACTTCCGCCGGCTCGCCGCGCGCGGCATGACCCTGGTCGGCCGCACCGAGGGCTATGCCGACGGCCGGGTCCGCTTCGCGCCCGACCTCGCGGCGACCCTGGCCGCCGGCGATCGCAGCTACCTGTCGGAGCTGCAGCAGGCCGACGACTACGTGGCGCGCAACGGCCTCGACCTGCCGGCCGAGCCGGCGGCCTGGGAGATCCCGGCCGACCCGGCCTGCGTGACCGACCCGCTGGCGGACCTCGACCTGGCGGCCGCCGGCGTGACCTCGATCGTCTGGGCGACCGGCTTCGAGCTGGATTTCTCCTGGCTGCAGGTTGACGCCTTCGACGCCGCCGGCAAGCCGGCGCACCGCCGCGGCGTGTCGACCGAGCCCGGCGTCTACTTCCTCGGCCTGCCCTGGCTGGCGCGGCGCGGCTCGTCGTTCATCTGGGGGGTCTGGCACGACGCGATGTACGTGGCGGCCCACATCGCGACGCACCGGCAATACATGGGGTATCGCGCGGGCGGCGACGGGTAGGGACTGGGGCCGCTGGCTCCCCCGACCCTGTCGCCCTGAGGCGCCCCGCAGGGGCCATGAAGGGCCGGCCCGCCACCGCCTGAAAACCCGCCTGCCCCGCGCATAGCGGCAGTATCGCGAGGATCGTTGGCATAGGGGCGCCCTATCCATATATTCAACATATGGAGTTCTGCGCGGCAGGAGGCGCCCGTGAGTCATCCCCCGGATGCCGAAGAGCACTACACCGTCTCGATCTTCCGCAACGGCACCAGCCGGGCGGTGCGGCTGCCGAAGGCGTTCGACCCCGAGGGCGTCGATCAGATGGAAGTCACGCGCGACGGCGACCGCATCATCCTGAAGCCGGTGCGGCCGAGTTGGGAGTCGTTCTGGGACCGCCCGGTGCCGGAGGGTATCGACGACTTCCTGCGCGAACGCCCCGACGTGGTCGAGCCCGGTCGCTTCGAACTCACCGACGCGGATCTCGCCGATAGCGAGGGAGAGCGCGGCGCGTGACCGTGTTCATGCTCGACACCGACGTCTGCTCGTACGCGATCCGTCGCCGACCCGAAGCTGTGCGCGACAGGCTGCGCGATGCCGTCGCCCGCGGCGACCGGATCGTCGTCTCGTCGATCACCTATTTCGAGATGCGCCGGGGCGCGGCCGGCCCGAAGGCGTCGCCGCGGCTCGCCGGCGAGATCGAGGCGTTCTGCGCCCGGCTGCACGGGATCCTGCCGTTCGAGGCCGCCGCCGCCGACAGCGCCGCCGCCCTGTACGCGACCCTGGCCTCCCGAGGCTTCGCCATCGGCAACAACGACACCCTGATCGCCGGCCACGCACTGGCCGCCGGCTGTACCGTGGTAACGAACAACGTCAGGGAGTTCGGGCGTGTCGAGGGACTGGTGCTGGAGCAGTGGGCGGCGTAGCGGGCGGGTGTCGGCGCGCGCGCTATTCGCCCTGTCGCCCGAGGCGCCCGCCGCGCAGCGGTGGGCCGGCCGGCCACCGGGGAAACCCCGCCTGCACGCCTCATAACGCCTGGAGAGCGGGGACCGAGGGCCCGGCGTGCCGGTCGTGCTTGAACGTCGGAACGCAAGAAGTTATATTCCAATATAACTCTGGAGGCAATCATGCACGTGACGAACCTGCGAAAGGTCGGGGGATCGGTGATGCTGGCGGTGCCGCCGGCGATCCTCGACCTGCTGCGGCTCGGCGCCGGCGCCCGGGTCGGCCTCGCCGTCGAGGGCGGCCGGCTGGTGGTCGAGCCGCAGGTGGCGCCGCGCTACACGCTCGACGAACTGCTGGCGCAATGCGACGCGACGGCAGCGCCCGGGGACGAGGACCGCGAGTGGCTGGGCGGTGCTGCGGCCGGCACCGAACTGATCTGATGGAGCGCGGCGACGTCTGGCTGGTCTCACTGGACCCCACCGCCGGTCACGAGCAGCGCGGCAGCCGCCCGGTGCTGATCGTCTCGCCGGCCGCGTTCAACCGCCTCACCGGCACCCCGGTGGTGCTGCCGATCACCACCGGCGGCGGCTTCGCGCGGACCGCCGGCTTCGCGGTGCCGCTGGACGGCGCCGGCACCACGACCACCGGCGTGGTCCGCTGCGACCAGCCGCGCGCCCTCGACCTCGGCGCCCGCCATGCCCGCAAGTTGGAGAGCGTGCCGCAATCCGTGGTCGACGACGTGCTCGCCCGGCTGGCGACCATTCTGGGGTAGCGGGAGGCGCCCAGGAGGAGATCCGGTCGCACGCCCGGGCGTTGTAGGCTGAGGCCCCCTCGGTCGCATGGGGGCCCCGCCCTCACCTATCGCCCTGAGGTGCCCCGCATCGGCGGGGCCTCGAAGGGCCGGCCGGCCACGAACCCAGGAGCATCGAGCCGATGGCGAAACACCGGATCACCACGACCAGCTTCGCGAGCGTCTATCCGCTCTACGTCGCCAAGGCCGAGCGCAAGGGCCGCAGCCGGGACGAGGTCGACCGGATCGTGTGCTGGCTGACCGGCTACGACCAGGGCGGCCTGCAGGCCCAGATCGACGCCAAGGCCGACTTCGAGACCTTCTTCGCCGAGGCCCCGGCGCCCAACCCGTCGCGCGCCTTGGACAAGGGCGTGGTCTGCGGCGTGCGCGTCGAGGACATCGAGGAGCCGACCATGCGCGAGATCCGCACCCTCGACAAGCTGGTGGACGAACTGGCGAAGGGGAAGGCGATGGACAAGATTCTGCGGGCGGGGTGAGGGGGCGTCGTTCCCGGTATGCGCGTAGGCAGTGCCCGGCCACCGTACGCGAACTGTAGCCGCTACCGAGAAATGAATGACACTCAGTGCTTTGACGCTGAAACCACGTTCTACGAGAGACTCAAGAACGTCGTCAGATTGGTTAGAGTACCGCTGCTATCTCGGGCGCATTGCACAAGAAATGATTGATCAGACAAATCAATTTCTACACCAATCGTCTTCGCTTCAACTATTGCGATACGAGCAGCTAACAGAGGCAGTGCCAAGGCGGCATGGTCTGGGTCAAAAGCATATATATTTGGATCTGATGTATAAGACGCCAATACCTTGCGAACCGAATTGCTTCCAATTGATTTTGCGAACCAGACTGGCGGCTGAGGATCAAGGAAGCGAGGAAAGTTGTAATTAACGTCTTCGCGAAGGCGCTTAATCCATTCCAGAGACGGATTGTGCCCTACCGAAGTGACTAAAATATGGTTTGGTGCGAAATTCTCGAATAGACGCAAAGCCGAACCATGACTTCCGCCCTTTGCTTCAGATCTAGTAAGCTGTCGAACCACACCTCCTGGTTTGATTTCAATTAATCCTGGCTTTTGTAGGTGATAAAAAGTTCCGATTTTTCTAATGAGAAGCAAGCTCTTTATCGAATAAAATAAAGAATAATACAACTTCACTGTTGCCCATGAATACAAGAATGACTGTGATCCGGAGACGGCGTCAATAACTGATAAGCAGCTATTATAGAGAAGACCTCTGATATCTGAATGGCAGTGCGAGATCAAATTCAGCGCCTGCACGTGCGTTAGCGGCGCGCAGGCCGACAGGCTTCCGCCTGAAGCCGCAATGTGCGAAGCTGCAAATGTAGATATGACTGTCACAGCGCAAAATCAGAGAGACTTTCTTCTTCTGGCACAAAATATGAATCGAGACGATCAAATATCACTCGTGGAGCATCTCTTCCGCCTAATCCTTTGACCTCAGATTGAAGTATGAGGTCGTTTTCAGGAATCGTTATTACTTTAGAAAGTAGTAATTTTGAGAAAGACCGCTTGGTGTTACAGTATGGTATCAACCGCTTTCTAAAGAATTCCATTCCTCCAGAGAATCCGGCGGCGAATAGAAACGCGTTACTAGGGCTATGCCATTGGTCTCCATATCTCTGTGAGATTGCCGACCAATAATTAATAAGAACTTGTATCTGAGATTCTAGCGAAGTGAGGTTTATCTGATCGAAATCCCCTTTTGGCTCTAAAAGCGGCTTTAACTCTGTAACTGCCGTTGACAAAGCAATGCCTCCCTTCGTTCGGGGAGCGCCGGGGAACTTGAAATATCCTTTAAATGGAGAAACGTCGCTCAAATTTAACTCACTAACAATGTCGTTAGCTCGAACAACGGTCATGTCAACAAATTCGGCGCTTGCAATCCCATAAAGATCATAGACTAAACTACGTGCTACAGGTTTTTGTTCGGTATTGATAGACAGAAAGATATCTGCGCATTCCTTTGTCGAAAGTCCATGATACAATGCTACCGGTATCTGTAGTTCAGCCAATGCAGGGCGTTCTTGAATAGCTTCGCGAAGACCAGCAACACGGTGCTGGCCATCAATTATTTGAGCCGACCGTTGCTCTGGCTCGAAACTAAAACTACTCTCCGCTCGATCAAAGAAATCCTTGTCACCTCTCCAGTTAAGAACTATATTAGTCGGTAGATCGCCCCCGGCAATAAAAAAGTCCCGTATCGAGTTTATTCGTCTTATATTCAAGAATCTTTGAACAGCACCGACTTCACTGTCGACTCCACGAACTGCTGCGTAACTGATCCAAGTCAGCAGATCAGCAGTCATTCGTACTTGAAGGAACGACCTGTTGCCTTGGTTGATCCGTATGGCTGGTACGGTGGCTTCGGGCATCTGAGAGTCCATTCTGATTCAGCCTCGGAGCACAACACTGCGCGGGTCAGTCAGGTCATGCAATAGCTGTAGTGGCTGTAGTGAAAGATGCCATTCGCTTCCGGGTAGGAACGACACGGCTTGGTCTGGAGCGATCCAGTGTGCTGAAGTGACCCTGCGTCACCGTTGCCACCCCGCCCGCTCCGTCGTATCTCCTCCCCGATATGGGAGAGACGCGATGACCGACGGTTCGACCGAATCCCTCGCCCTGGCGGCCGGCTTTCCCGCCGCCGACCGCGACCAGTGGCGCGCCCTGGTCGAGAAGGCGCTGAAGGGCGTGCCCTACGAGAAGGCGCTGGTCAGCGAGCTGGCCGAGGGCATCCGCACCGAGCCGATCTACAGCCGCGAGGATGCGCTGCAGCCGCCCGCCGCCGCCCGCCGCGTGCCGGCGACGCCCGAAGCGGCGGTCGAGCGCACCACGCTCGGCTGGGACGTCCGCACCCTGCACGCCCACCCGGACCCGGCGGCCACCAACGCCGCGATCCTGGCCGACCTCGCCGCCGGGGCGAACTCCGTCGTGCTGCGCTTCGACACCGGCGGGCAACTGGGCCACACCGCCCTGAGCAGCCCCGACCTCGCCGGCACCGGCGGCGTGATGATCGACGGGCTCGACGCCCTCGATACAGCACTGAAGGACGTCTACCTGGAGGCCGCCACGGTGGCGCTGGAGCCGGGGGCCGCCTTCCTGCCGGCCGCCGCCCTGATGACCGGGCTGTGGGAGCGGCGCGGGATATCCGCCGACGCCGCCCGCGGCCACCTGGGCGCCGACCCGCTGGGGGCGCTGGCATCCCTCGGCACGGCGGGCGAGCCGGTCGACGCGGCCCTCGCCCGCATGGCCGAGATCGCGCTCGTCCTGCACGACCGCTTCCCGAACGCCACATCCGTGTCGGTCGACACCGCGGGATACCACGCCGCCGGCGCCGACGAGGCGCTCGACCTCGGCTATGCGCTGGCCACCGGCGTCGCCTACCTGCGCGCCATGGAGGCGGCGGGCCTGGCGCCCGCCGACGCCGCCCGTCAGATGGTGTTCTGCCTGCCGGTCGGGGTCGACGTGTTCCTGGGCATCGCCAAGCTGCGCGCTGTCAGGGAGCTGTGGACCCGGGTGCTGGAGGCCTGCGGCGTCGAGGCCGACAAGCGCGGCATGACCCTGCACGTCACCACCGCCGAGCGCGCCTGGGCCGGGCGCGACGCCTGGGTGAACATGCTGCGCGCCACGGTCGCGACGTTCGCGGCCGCCACCGGCGGCGCCGACAGCCTGACCGTGCTGCCCTACACCCACGCGCTGGGCCTGCCCGACGGCTTCGCCCGCCGCATCGCCCGCAACACCCAACTGGTGCTGAAGGAGGAATCCCACCTCGCCCGGGTCGTCGATCCGGCGGGGGGGAGCTGGTACGTCGAGGTGCTGACCGACAAGCTGGCCGAGCGCGCCTGGGGGCATTTCCAGGCGGTCGAGGCCGCCGGCGGCATGGCGAAGGCGCTGCTATCCGGCACGGTCGCCAAGGCCTGCGCCGAGGCCTGGAGCGCGCGGGAGCGCAAGATCGCGAGGCGCCGCGAGGAGCTGACCGGCGTCAACACCTTCCCGAAGGTCGACGAGACGCCGGTGGATCTGCTGGCGGTCGACCGTGAGGCGCTGGTGGCGGCGGCGAAGGCGCGGCTGGGCCGGGGCGCGGACCCGCTGCCGTCGGACGCCAGCGTCGAGGACCGGGCGCGCGCCGCCGAATCCGGTGTCGATCTCACCGCGCTGATGCCGGCCGGGCCGGTCGAGGCCGAGATCGCCCCGCTGCCGGCGCACCGCCTGGGCGAGGCGTTCGAAGCCCTGCGCGACGCCTGCGACGCGGCGAAAAAGCGTCCCCGCGCGCTGCTGCTCGGTCTCGGCGGGGCGGCGGCCTACACGCCGCGCGCGACCTTCGCCCGCAACCACCTGGGCGCCGGCGGCATCGAGGCGGTGGATGCCGAGTTGGACGACGCCGGCGGGGCGGCCGGGGTTCTGAAAGACGCCGCGGCGGATTTGGTGGTGATCTGCTCGAGTGATAGCATCTATGCGGAGCAGGCCGCCGCCGTGGCGACCGCGCTGAAGGCCGCCGGGGCGCCGCGCGTGTGGCTGGCCGGCCGGCCGGGCGAGCATGAGGCGGCGTGGAAGGCGGCCGGCATCGACGGCACTGTGTTCGCCGGCGACGACACCCTGGCGACCTTGCGCGGGCTGCTGTCGGATCTGGGTGTTTGGTCGTCCGAAGGAGGTTCCCGATGAGCCGGATCCCGAACTTCGCGAGCGTTGCGCGGCAGGGCGAGACCTCCGCCGCCCCGGCGATCGATGCCCCTGCGTGGACCACGCCCGAGGGCATCGACGTCAAGGCGCTCTACACCGAAGCCGACCTGGAGGGCCTCGACCATCTCGGCACCTGGCCGGGCCTGCCGCCGTATCTGCGCGGGCCGTACCCGAGCATGTACGTCAACCAGCCCTGGACGATACGGCAATACGCCGGGTTCTCGACCGCCGAGGACAGCAACGCCTTCTACCGCCGCAACCTGGCGGCCGGGCAGAAGGGCCTGTCGGTGGCGTTCGACCTGGCGACCCACCGCGGCTACGACAGCGACCACCCGCGAGTGTCCGGCGACGTCGGCATGGCCGGCGTGGCGATCGACTCGATCTACGACATGCGCACCCTGTTCTCGGAAATCCCGCTCGACCGGATGAGCGTGTCGATGACCATGAACGGTGCGGTGCTGCCGGTGCTGGCGCTGTACATCGTCGCCGCCGAGGAGCAGGGCGTGGCGCCGGCGGCGCTGAGCGGCACCATCCAGAACGACATCCTCAAGGAGTTCATGGTCCGCAACACCTACATCTATCCGCCGGTGCCCTCGATGCGGATCATCTCCGACATCTTCGCCTTCACCTCGGAGAAGATGCCGAAGTTCAACTCGATCTCGATCTCCGGCTATCACATGCAGGAGGCCGGGGCGACCGCCGACCTGGAGCTGGCCTACACCCTGGCCGACGGCGTGCAGTACATCCGCGCCGGCATGGATGCCGGCATGGGCGTCGACACCTTCGCCCCCAGGCTGTCGTTCTTCTGGGCGATCGGCATGAACTTCTTCATGGAAGTCGCCAAGATGCGGGCGGCGCGGCTGCTGTGGGCCAAGCTGGTGCAGGGCTTCGGCGCCGAGAGTCCGAAGTCGCTGAGCCTGCGCACCCACTGCCAGACCTCCGGCTGGTCGCTGACCGCCCAGGACGTGTTCAACAACGCCACCCGGACCTGTGTGGAGGCGCTGGCCGCCACCCACGGCCACACCCAGTCGCTGCACACCAACGCGCTGGACGAGGCGCTGGCGCTGCCGACCGACTTCTCGGCCCGGATCGCCCGCAACACCCAGTTGCTGATCCAGCAGGAGACCGGCACCTGCCGGGTGATCGACCCCTGGGGCGGCAGCTACTACGTCGAACGGCTGACCCGCGACCTCGCCGAGAAGGCCTGGGCCCACATCCAGGAGGTCGAGGGCTATGGCGGCATGGCCAAGGCGATCGAGGCAGGCATCCCGAAGATGCGGATCGAGGAGGCGGCGGCCCGCACCCAGGCCCGCATCGACGCCGGCCGCCAGACCATCGTCGGCGTCAACAAGTACCGGGTCGACGACCCCGACAACATCGAGATCCTGAAGGTCGACAACGCCAGGGTCCGCAAGGGCCAGCTCGAGAAGCTGGCGCGGCTGCGGGCCGAGCGCGACCCGGCGGACGTGGACGTGAAGCTGGAGGCGCTGACCGCCTCCGCCCGGACCGGCGAGGGCAACCTGCTGGCCCTGGCGGTCGATGCCGCTCGCGCCAAGGCCACGGTCGGCGAGATCTCCGACGCCCTGGAAAAGGTCTGGGGCCGCCACGTCGCCGAGGTCCGGTCGATCTCGGGCGTGTACTCCAGCGAAGTGGGGGAGAGCCGCGTGGTCGACACCGTCCGAAAGCTGATCGCCGAGTTCGAGGAGCTGGAAGGCCGGCGCCCGCGCATCCTGATCGCCAAGATGGGCCAGGACGGCCATGACCGCGGCCAGAAGGTGATCGCCACGGCGTTCGCCGACCTCGGTTTCGACGTCGACATCGGGCCGCTGTTCCAGACCCCGGACGAGGCGGCGCGGCAGGCGGTCGAGAACGACGTCCACATCGTCGGCGCCTCGTCGCTGGCGGCCGGCCACCTGACCCTGGTGCCGGAGCTGCGCGACGCCCTGGCCAAGCTCGGCCGGCCCGACATCATGATCGTCGCCGGCGGCGTCATCCCGCCGCAGGACTACGAGGCGGTGAAGGCCGCCGGCGCCGCCGCCATCTTCCCGCCGGGCACGGTGATCGCCGAGGCCGCCACCGACCTGCTGCGCCGGCTGATCAAGGCGCTCGGCCACGAGAGCGAGGCGGCGTGAGGGGGCTTTCATTCGGCGATAGAGCGGCGGGTGGGTCCCGGCTCGTCCGCGCCGGGGCGGCACGTCCGTCCGGGATGACGTCGGACAAATTGGTGCCGTCGTGCCAATTCGCGCCGTCATTTCTTTTCCTGTCGTCATCCCGGAGCGGGCCGCCGTGAGGCGGAGCGCATCCGGGACCCACGGAGCGGCGAGAATTCAGTGACTGTGCAACGCCGGCAACTCACCGTCGACGACTACGTGGCCGGCGTGCGCGCCGGCGACCGCGCCGTCGTGGCCCGCGCCATCACCCTGGTCGAAAGCCGCAAGCCGGCGCACCGGGCGCTCGCCCAGGACATGCTGGTGCGGCTGCTCCCCCATGCCGGCGCCGCCCACCGGGTCGGCATCACCGGGGTGCCGGGGGTCGGCAAGTCGACCTTCATCGAGGCGCTCGGCACGCATCTGACCGGCAACGGCCACAAGGTGGCGGTGCTGGCGGTCGACCCGACCAGCGGCCGGACCGGCGGCTCGATCCTCGGCGACAAGACCCGGATGACCGCCCTCGGTCAGGACCCGGCCGCCTTCATCCGGCCGTCGCCGTCGGCCGGCACCTTGGGCGGGGTCGCCCGGGCGACCCGCGAGAGCATGGTGGTGGTCGAGGCCGCCGGCCATGACGTGGTGCTGGTCGAGACCGTCGGCGTCGGCCAGTCCGAGGTGACGGTGGCCGAGATGGTCGACCTGTTCCTGGTGCTGATGCTGCCGGGCGCCGGCGACGAGCTGCAGGGCATCAAGAAGGGAATTCTCGAAATCGCCGACCTGCTGGTGGTCAACAAGGCCGACGGCGACAACCGCGGCCGCGCCATGAAGGCGATGCGCGAGTACAAGGCCGCCCTGCACATCATGCAGCCGGCCGACCCGCACTGGAGCGCCCGGGTGCTGGCCTGCTCGGCGCTGGCCAAGACCGGCATCGACGAGGTCTGGGGGGCGGTCGAGGAGCATCGCCGGGTGCTGGCGGCGGCGCGCGCCGGCGACACCGACGCGTTCGCCGCCAAACGCGCCGGCCAGCAGGTGCGCTGGATGTGGGCGATGGTGCGCGACCGGCTGATGGCGGCGCTCGAGAGCTCGGCCGACGTGAAGGCCGAGGCCGGCGCCCTGGAAGCGGCGGTGGCGGCCGGCGAGACCACCCCGGCACTGGCCGCAGAGCGGCTGCTGAAGGCCTTCGGGCTCGGTGGTTAGGGAGTGGGAGCCCCCACCTCTGCCGTCCACAAATGAGGTCCAAGAGGCGATGCTGATTTCAACGCAAAAGTCCGCGAGTCACGCTACCTCTTAGGCTTGCTCTTGCATTTAGCTCAGATCGATGACGCTTTGGAACCGCCCCCGGAATTTGAAGCCGCACATATTGCGCCGTGATGGCTCGGCCATATAGTCTCGCCCTATAAGTGCACCTCAGTTGCGGGTCCACAGTTGAGCGATCGATGGTCGCGGAGCTAAAAATGTATGATACGACCATCCATGCTAGAACCATCGCTAGGCGTTTAACGGCAGCAGATTTCATCGCGGACAAGCAGTTGTTTGATCCAGATTATCGGGATCAGACGATCGAAGATGCTATTGCGGTTGGCCGACGCGGCTTCAAGGCGACGCCGTTAAAAAGAAGTCAACTGCGAGGTAAAAATATCTATCAGTTTGCCGAATTAAAAGACTTGTTAGTTGCCCGTCATTTAACTGAAAATATACGACGGATAACTGCCGTAAAGCAAGACAATCGGCAATTCATCGTCGAATGCATAAAGGCACTTATGTCGGAGGGTTCTGCATTTCGTGTCTATAAATACGATATAAAGGATTTTTATGAATCTGTTGTAATTCAGGATATTCTTGAGAGATTGCGATCAGATATTGTATTTTCTGGACAAACAAGTACAGTTATTTCATCTTTATTTGACGACTTGAAATCGCAAGGAATACATGGATTACCCCGAGGGTTAGCTTTGAGCGCGACGCTGTCTGAGTATCTTTTACGATCATTTGATCGAAAAATACTAAATCATGATGATGTTTGGTATTATTCACGATTCGTAGATGATATTATAGTTGTTGTAAATTCAAATGTCGATCCATTTGATTTCGATAGATTTTCTATCCAATCACTGCCATCAGGACTTAAATTCAACAAAAAATCAAAAAACGTATTATTCTCAAAATGGACTAAAGGTTTGGCAAAAACACAAGAAGGGAGCTTCGATTTTCTCGGTTATAATTTCACGATTAGCACGCCATATAGGGATTCCAATAACGGTATTATTCGAGATGTTGAAATTGACATTGCTAAATCAAAAGTCAAAAGAATGAAAACACGTATTGCGCGGTCACTTCTACGATTTAGATCGGATGGAAATTTTGATGACTTAAAGGCAAGATTTCAGATTGTAACGAGCAATTTTACTTTTTTAGATAAAAAAACCAAACATCGAAGAGTGTCGGGTATATACTATAACTATCCTCTCGTAAATTTCGAAAAATCAAAAAATTTATCCGCGCTTGATAAGTTCACCCGCGCAGCCGTGCTTAGTCCACATAAGAACAATGTTCTAAGACCTTTGTTGTCAAACAAGAATCGACAGATTCTCCTTCGAATGACATTCCGTTCCGGATTTAATGATAAACGCTTTTTTCATTTCTCGCCGGAACGGATTGCGGAGCTAAGGGACTGTTGGAAATATGTCTAAGCGCCTGATTGCCAAGGGCAATATACATAAATCGGATCATCTTCGCGCTCTCGTTACTGATACGATGCCAGGAGATATTCCGATAATTGTTTCAAACGACGGTTTTTACACCAATATGAAATCATTAGAGTTCGGAGATCAAATTCGGAAGCAGGTTGTTGAAAGACTTCTTCAACCAGAACGAAAATATACGATTCCATACCGTTATAATATTTTGAAATCAGATGGTTCTGCACGAAGGTTAAGTCTAACACATCCGTCTGCTCAAATAGCTGTAGTTAAGTTTTATAAAAAGTATGACAGTCTTATTTGTTATTATTGTAGAAAATCATCGTCATCTGTTAGATCACCAGAAAAAGTTGGTAGTTTATTCTTTGTACGGGGCTCTAATGCGGGTCGTAATAGACTTAAGGGTGCATCTATAGATACAGTAGATATCGAAACCTCTGTATCGAATCCAGCGTCATATTTTTCGTATAGAGGGTATAGGCGTGCCTACGAGTTCTTTTCATCAGAAGATTATGTACGTCTGGAGAAACGATACTCAGTGCTACATTTTGCTGATATTTCAAAATGTTTTAACAGCATTTATACACATACATTATTCTGGGCAGTATCTGATATTTACACCGCCAAAAATAATACAAGCATTGTTGGATTCAGCAATGAGTTCGATAGTTTGATGCAGTCTATGAATTTCAATGAAACAAATGGTATATGTATCGGCGCAGAGGTCAGTAGAGTATTTGCCGAGATAATTCTTGGTAAAATTGATGAAAAAATTCATCGATCACTTGCTGATCGAGATGTTTTGATGCGCGTAAATTATGAATTTCGCAGATATGTTGATGATTATTATATATTCACAGACAATGAAAGCACGTCTCGAGTAGTTATGGCAACTATTCGCTCGTGTTTGAATGAGTTTAATTTATTTTTAAACGAAAACAAAACACTAAAATTAAAAAGACCTTTTATTACAAAAAAATCAAAAATGATAATGGAAGCAAGGAAAAGTTTAGAGGCATTTTTCGTAAAATTTATTGATAAAGATATAAGTAATGGTAATATATTTTACTTTCCAAAGAGAATTCGCAGACAGGGCGCGTTGTTACGATCGCTTTTAGAATCGATTAAGTCAAGTTGTTTTGACAATGAGGCTGGTTATGAAGATACATCTAATTACATAATTAGTGCATTGACTAGTCGAGTGGCGAGTTTAATTGAGGGAAGTGAAGTAGGGTTAGAATTGGATAATGTGGACTTGGACAGTTATGTTTCTGCAATAATTGTGTTGCTGGAAGCAATATATTTCTTTTACAATGTCAATCCGACAGTCCCGTCTTCGTTAAGAGTAGCGCAAGCTGCCATGCAGGCGGCGGGTTTCTTCTCAGAGTCCATTCCAGATCGCGTTTCTTTCCTGGGTGAGCAGATTGTACGCTGGACGTTCCAATTTGTTCGGGCGCTCGCTGGATCAACGACGCACGCTGAGAATGACAGTGTACCACTCGAGGCCTTGAATATCCTTCTGGTTCTGGGTCAGATTGGACGGGAGGACGCTCTTGCGCAAAAAACCATTGTAGATTTTGCTGGAAGCATAAAGTCGCTAAAGTATTTTGAAATTGTGTCATTTTGTTTTGTATAAAAGATGATGTAGAATTTTCTGAATTTAGGAAGAGACTACTTACCAGATCACGGGAAATAATATTGTCAAGTAAGGGTGTTCGGACGGATTCTCAAGCGGCGCATCTAGCTCTCGATATTTTTTCGTGCCCATTTATTGACGTTTCTATTCGAGCAAGTCTGTTAAACGATGTAAGAAAGGGGTTGGGATTTGCAAAACTTACGCAATCTACTGCGGAGACTGCTGTCGGAGCGTTCGAACGCGACCCTTGGTTCGTAAATTGGCGCGAGACAGACCTGCTGCGACTCATTCGAAAGAAGGAATTGAGCGGCGTCTATTAACTCGGTATATTTTTTGGGGGCTTGACGCTTGTCTCTAAACTTGCGCAAGCGAGTTTCACACCGCCCGCTCGACGCTGCCGTGTCAAATTTGTCGGCACCGCTCCAACGGTCCGGAGCACTCCGGTGCACACACCCGATGGGAAGCGTCAGGCCCCACCGAAAGCATCGGTATCCTGGAGTTTCAGTAGATAGGATCAGAAACTCAGAACCCACATTATCCCCGCAAATCGGCTGTATTCCGTCAATCCGTCGGGACTCCAATGTCTGACTTCACCACCGGCCCCAGTTCGCTGACGTTGCGGTGGCGCTGGCTGGTGGCTCGATATACGCCGTACGTTGCCTTGATCGGAGCCGTTTGAGTTCACGCCCGTGTCTCCAGGTTCAGCTTCAGCGTCTCGACGATCTCGGCGATGCGGGCAATCTCTTCCGCCTGTTCGCGCACCAGGGCCGGGTCCGTCAGTTTCTGGAACAGGCCCGGATCCGGGAACCAGTCGCGCCGGTCGTCGATGGCGATCAGCAGGTCGCGGCCGGTGAATGCCAGCCGGACCTTGCCGTCGAAGCGCTGCCTGAAGTCGAGCAGCCGCTCCATCGTCGTGGGCGTGAGCAGGTAGCGGGCCTCGACCTGGTCGGAGGAATAGACCTCGAAGGCCCGCTCGAACTCGGGGGATTCGAGCCGCACGCGCTCGCCGGCCTTCTGGCCGAGGCCGCCGAAGAAGTTGCCGATGCTGCCGCCATCGGGAACCACGATGGTCCGGCCCACCGAGCGCTTCGGGAACGCCGAGATCACGAGCGGTCCCCGGAACACGGTAACGGTGCGCGAGCTCTTGCCGCTGCCGCGGCGCTCGGTGAGTTCGGCATCGCACATGACGATCGGGACACCGGAGACCTCGCCCTGGAGGTGGTCCCGCAGGGTCTTGGCGGTGTGGGAGGGCAGGAGATCGGCGGCCTCGAAAGAGTCGAACGGGAAGTCGTCCGCGTCCTCCAGGTAGGAAAAGCCCAGGAAGCGCGCCACGCGTTCCTTGATCAGGAGGCCTGCCCGCCTGGAGGGCGCACGGGCGACATAGCCCCCGACCGCGAAAGTCCCCGCGGCCAGCAGGGCGCCGGCGATCCGGCCGCCATCGGAACCCTCTGAGGGTTCGAACAGCCACTCGACCGCAAAGATGCCCAGCACGAAGGCCGGCAGGCTGAGCGCGCACAGGACACCGCCGCCGATCAGCGAATACCAGCGGCCGGCCTCGATCCGCTTCAACTCGGGCTCGATCGATCGCCAGTGGTCGTCGAATCCAGCCAGCCGGTCGGCGAACCCGGGCGACGGTGACGCCGGGGACCCGGCGGTCATCGCATCACGTCGTCCACCGAGACCGGCTGCCGGGCCGCCGGCTCGTCGAGCTCGTAAAACGGCATCTGCCGGATGCTCGCCCATCCGGCGATGATGCTGCCGGGGAAGATCTCGACGGCGTTGTTCAGTTCGCCGACCGCCGAGTTGTAGAACCGCCGGGCGGCCGAGATGTGGCCCTCGACCTCCTCATAGGTCTCCTGTGCCCGGATGATCGTGGTGTTGGCCTTCAGGTCGGGATAGTTCTCGGCGAGGGCGAACAGCCGGCCGAGGCCCGTCTCCAGTGCCCGCGAAGCCTCCAGGTGGGCGGCGACTTCCGTCGGGTCCTGGCGCTGGTATGGCTCCTGGACTCTGGCGCGCAGGCCGGTGATCTCGGCCAGCAGGCCTTTTTCGTGGTCCATGTAGCGCTGCGCCAGCTTGAGGACGTTCGGAATCAGGTCGAAGCGCTTGCGCAACTGCACGTCGACCGACGACAGGGCCTCGCGTGCCCGGTTGCGCCGCACGATCAGCGAGACATACCAGCCATAGCCGAGCACCGCCGCCGCCGCGGCGATACCGAGCCCTATCCAGAAAACGCTCACGAACACCCCCATTCTGTCCAAGGATACACTCTTCGCCCGCGGGCCGGCATTGTCGACCGGATTTGCCTTCCGGCCTGTACCAGAGCGGTGTCCGCGACGGCTGCCCGGAACAGGTCGCTCAAAGCCTCTGGGAACGCTCGCGCATCGGGCGCTATTCTCTCCTGTCTGCCCGCCCCGAAGGAGCCTCTCCCATGACCTCACTGCCCCCCGCCCGCGTCGGCGAACCGGTCGCCGCCGTCGACACCCCGGCCCTGGTGATCGACCTCGACGCGTTCGAGCGCAACCTCGACCGCATGGCGAAGTTCGCGCACGACACCGGCATCCGGATCCGGCCGCACGCCAAGACCCACAAGTCGCCGGCGGTGGCGCGGGCGCAGATGGAGCGCGGCGCCGTCGGGCAATGCTGCCAGAAGGTCGCCGAGGCCGAGGTGCTGGTGCATGCCGGCATCGACAACGTGCTGGTCTCGAACCAGGTGGTCGGGAAAGCCAAGGTGGCGCGGCTGGCGGCACTCGCCCGGCGTGCCTGGATCGGAGTGTGCGCCGACGACGCCGCCCAGGTGCGGGCCTATGGCGAGGCCGCGAGGCGCGCCCAGGTCGACCTGCACGTGCTGGTCGAGATCGACGTCGGCGCGGCGCGCTGCGGCGTGGCGCCGGGGGCGGCGGCGGTCGATCTCGCCAAGGTCATCGCCGACACCCCGGGCCTGAACTTCGAGGGCCTGCAGGCCTATCACGGCTCGGCCCAGCACATCCGCGGCCACCGCGAGCGGCGGGCGGCGATCGCCACGGCGGCGCAGGGCGTGCAGACCACGGCAGAGCTGCTGGGGGCTGCAGGCCTCGACTGCCGAACCATCGGCGGCGCCGGCACCGGCAGCTTCCGGTTCGAGACCGAGACCGGGCTGTGGAACGAGCTGCAGGCGGGGTCTTACTGCTTCATGGACGCCGACTATGCCCGCAACCTCGACGACGGCGGCGAGGAGCGGAGCGAATTCGAGCACGCCCTGTTCGTCGCCTCGACGGTGATGAGCGCGACGGCTCCAGGTCGCGCCGTGGTCGACGCCGGCCACAAGGCCTCGGCCGTCGATTCCGGGTTGCCGAAGGTCTGGCGGCTGACCGACACCGACTATGTCAGCGCCTCCGACGAGCACGGCAAGCTGTCGCTCGGCAAGTCCGCGGCCAAGCTCGGACTCGGCGACCGGGTCTGGCTGGTGCCGGGCCATGTCGACCCGACCGTGAACCTGCATGACTGGTATGTCGGGGTGCGCGGCGGCCTCGACGACGGGGTGGTCGAGTGCCTGTGGCCGGTGGCGGCGCGTGGCGCGATGACGTGATGCCGGGCGCCCCTCTCACGATCGTGGCGGTCGAGGCCCGGGTCTTCCGCTACCCGCTCGACGCCCCGGTGACCACCTCGTTCGGGACCATGACCGACCGGCCGTTGCTGCTGGTGCGGGTCATGGATGACCGCGGCATCAGCGGCTGGGGCGAGGTGTGGTGCAACTTCCCCGGCGTCGGCGCCGAGCATCGGGCCCGGCTGATCGACACTGTGCTGGCGCCGCTGCTGGTCGGTCGCGCGTTCGAGAGCGCGGCCGCGGCCTTCAGGCACCTGAGTGCCGCGACCGAGGTACTGGCGATTCAATGCGCCGAGCCCGGGCCGTTCGCCCAGGCGATCGCCGGGATCGATACCGCGCTGTGGGATGTGTCCGGGAAGCTGGCGGGCGAACCGCTGTGGCGGCTGCTGGGCGGGAGCGATCCGGCCTTCGGCGTCTATGCCAGCGGCCTCAACCCGCAGGCGCCGGAAGCGCTGGCCGCGCGCCGCCACGCCGACGGCTACCGGGCCTTCAAGCTGAAGATCGGTTTCGGAGCCGAGCGCGACCTGGTCAATCTGGCGGCATTGCGCGAGACACTGGGCCCGGACGTCCGGCTGATGGTCGACGCCAACCAGGGCTGGTCGCTGGACCAGGCGCTGGACATGGTGCCCAGGCTCGAGGAATTCGGCCTGGGCTGGCTGGAGGAGCCGCTGCGTGCCGACCGGCCGTGGAGCGAGTGGCGCAGGTTGCAGGACGCGACGTCGATCCCGCTGGCCGCCGGCGAGAATCTGATGGGCGACGCCGCCTTCGACGCGGCGCTGGCCGAGGGGGCGCTGGCGGTGGTGCAGCCGGACCTGGCGAAATGGGGCGGGCTGTCGGCCTGTCTGCTGCTCGCCAACAGGATCCGGGCGGCCGGCAGGCGCTACTGCCCGCACTATCTCGGCGGTGGCATCGGGCTGCTGGCCTCGGCGCATCTGCTGGCGGCGGTCGGCGGCGACGGCATCCTGGAGATCGACGCCAATCCCAACCCGCTGCGCTCGCTGCTGTGCGGCCCGCTGGAGGCGGTCGCCGGCGGCCGCGCCTCGCTGACCGACGCGCCGGGGCTGGGCGTCGACCCCGACCTGACCGCGCTCGCGCCGTTCGCCGTTCCGCACTGACCGACCGCCGCGTTGACAGCCGGCGGATTCCGCGCCACCTGAAGGGCGAGGAGGACCGCCGCGCATGGATGCCGCGACCAACACAGCGAACAGGCCGTCGATCGCCGAGGAACAGGCCGAGCTCATCGAGGAGTTCGCGTTCTTCGACGACTGGATGCAGCGCTACGAGTACCTCATCGATCTCGGCCGCAAGCTGCCGCCGTTGCCCGACGAGTACCGGCGCGACGAGTTCAAGCTGAAGGGTTGCCAGTCGCAGGTCTGGTTCGTCGGCGAGAAGCGCGGCGGCCGGCTGGTGTTCCACGCGGTCAGCGACGCCGCCATCGTGTCCGGCATCGTCGCCCTGCTGCTGCGCATCTACTCCGACCGCACGCCGGCTGAGATCGTGGCGACCGAGCCGGACTTCATCGCCGCCATCGGCCTGGACTCGCATCTTTCGCCGACCCGCAAGAACGGCCTCGGCGCCATGCTGAAGGCCATCAAGGGCCGTGCCCAGGCCGAGCTCGACGCGACGGCCTGAGGAGAGACCGCCGGTGACCGCGATCGACGCCGTCTACCAGGACAAGCTGCTCGACCTGGCTGCCGAGATCGCCCGCGACGGCCATGAGGTGCCGTCCCCGACCGCCACCGGCTCGGCCTACAGCCGGGCCTGCGGCTCGCGCATCGCGGTCCAGGTGGCGCTCGATGGCGACCGGATCGCCGACTACGGCCAGCGGGTCGATGCCTGCGCCCTCGGCAGTGCCGCCGCCTCGGTGGTCGGCGCGGCGATCGTCGGCCGCACGGTCGCCGAGGTGCGGCAGGCGGCTGCCGAGATGGCAGCGATGCTGACGAAGGACGGGCCGCCGCCGGGCGGCGCCTTCGCCGGGCTGGCGGCGTTGGAGCCGGCGCGCGGTTTCACCAACCGGCACGGCTCCATGCAACTCAGCTTCCGGGCGCTCGAAAAGGCGTTCCGCAGCGCCGGAGTGTAGAGAACGGCCTCCGCCACGGCCCTCATCCCGGAGCGATCCGCCGCGGGCCGAGCACATCCGGGACCTATCAGCGCCGACGCGTAGGTCCCGGATCGTCGCTGCCGCGCCGCCCGGGATGAGGAGCGGCCGGCTGCTACGCCATCGCCTCGAGCTCGTCGATCATGCTCTCGACCAGGCCGAGCCCCTTGTCCCAGAACGCCGGATCGGAGGCGTCCAGGCCAAACGGGGCGAGCAGTTCCTTGTGTCGCATGGTGCCGCCGGCCGCCAGCATCTCAAGATACTTGTCGGCGAACCCGGCCTCGGCACCCTGGAACACCGCGTACAGCGAGTTCACCAGACAGTCGCCGAAGGCGTAGGCGTAGACGTAGAACGGCGAGTGCACGAAGTGCGGGATGTAGGACCAGAACGCCTTGTAGCTGTCGTCGTAGCGCAGTGCCGGTCCCAGGCTCTCGACCTGGATCTCCATCCAGATCTCGCCCAGACGCTCGGGGGTCAGCTCGCCGGAACGGCGCTCATCGTGCACCCGGGTCTCGAAGCAGTGGAAGGCGATCTGCCGGACCACCGTGTTCAGCATGTCCTCGACCTTGGAGGCCAGCATGATGCGCCGGCCGACCGGGTCGCTGCGCTTCTTCAGCAGGGCCTGGAAGGTCAGCATCTCGCCGAACACGCTGGCGGTCTCGGCCAGGGTCAGCGGGGTGTCGCACATCAGTTGGCCGTGCTGGCCGGCCAGCACCTGGTGGACGCCGTGGCCGAGCTCGTGGGCGAGGGTCATGACGTCCCGGGTCTTGCCCTGGTAGTTGAGCAGCAGATACGGGTGCGCGCTCGGCACTGTCGGATGCGCGAAGGCGCCCGACGCCTTGCCGGGCCGGGTCGGGGCGTCGATCCAGGGATTGTCGAAGAACTTCTTGCCGACTTCCGCCAACCGCGGCGAGAACCCGGCATAGGCATCCAGCACGGTGTCGCGCGCCTCGGTCCACGGGATCTGCGCGTCGTCGTCCTCGGGCAGCGGGGCGTTGCGGTCCCAGTAGTCGAGCTTGTCGACCCCGAACCAGCGCGCCTTGAGCGCGTAGTAGCGATGCGACAGCCGGCCGTACTTGCCGCGCACCGCGGTGACCAGCGCCTCGACCACCTCGTCCTCGACCTGGTTGGCGAGGTTGCGCATCGAGATCGGCTTGGCGTAGCGCCGCCACTTGTCGTCGATCTGCTTGTCCTTGGCGAGGGTGTTGGTGATCAGCGCGAACAGCCCGACATTCTTGCCCAGCACCTCGCCGAGCACGTGCGCCGCCTTCTGTCGCACCTTGCCGTCGCGGTTGCTCAACCGGTCCAGTACCTGGGCCGTGGTCAGCTCCTCACCGTCCACCGGGAACCGCAGCCGCGCCATGGTCTCGTCGAACAGCCGGGTCCAGGCGGCCCGGCCGGCGACGTATTTTTCGTGCAGCAGTTTTTCCAGGTCATCGGACAGCTGGTGCTCGCGGAACGCCCTCGTGTCGCGCAGCCAGGGCCGGAAATGCGCCAGCTCCGGGGCCGCCAGCTTGGCCTCCAGCTCGGCCTCCTCGATACGGTTGATCTCCAGCGTGAAGAACAGCAGCTCGGTGGAGATCGCGTTCACCCGCTCCTGCATGGACTGGTAGAACTTGCCGACATTCGGGTCGGACATGTCGCCGGCATACATCAGGTGCGCGAATGACATGACCCGGCCGAGGATTTCGTCCATGGCCTCGTACACGGCGATCGCCCGACCCAGATCGGTGCCGCTCAGCCCGGCGACCTTGCCGACATACCGCTCGCGGAACGCCTTGGCGTCGGCCTCGCTGCGATCGAGGTCGGCGGCCAGTTCCGGCGCGTCCGCACCGGGGTACAGGTCGGCGAGGTCCCAGCGCGGCAGCGTTCCAAGATCGGCGGCGGTTTCGGCCATGCTTTGCATCCCGGTCGGTTGGCGGGTCGGTCGGAAAGTCGACCCGGTGGTTCGGTAGCGGTGGAAACCCCGCCATCCAGAGCGATATAACCATGCCCAGCGGGTGCGCCAAGCGCCCGGCACGCGAATCCTGCCGGATAAGGCAGTCGGCGGCCGAACCAAGCGGACCGGACTCAGGGAGGTTCCATGGACTATGCGGCGGTTCCCAATCTGCCGACAATGTTCTTCGATCAGGCGCGGCGGCACGGCGACCGGCCGTTCCTGTGGGTCAAGCGCGACAAGACCTATGTGCCGCTGAGCTATGCGGCGGTCGCGGAGACCGTCCGCAGGCTGGCCGGCGGCTTGATTCAACTCGGCGTGAAGCCCGGCGACCGGGTGGTCCTGGTGTCCGAGAACCGGCCGGAGTGGCCGATCGCCGATCTGGCGATCATGGCGATCGGCGCGATCACGGTTCCGGCCTACACCACCAACACCGTCGACGACCACCTGTACATTCTGGACCACGCCGGTGCGGCGGCGGCGATCGTGTCGACCGAGCGGCTGGCCAAGCGGGTGATCCCGGCGGCCCGCAGCGCCGAGGTCTGCGACACCGTCATCAGCATGGAGCCGCCGAGCGATCCGCACGCCTCCGGCATCAACCTGTACGGCTGGGACCAGGTTCTGGCGATGGGCGACGGCGCCGGTACCGATGGGGCGATCCACGACATCGAGGCGTCGGCCCGGGCGATCGACCGCGAGGAGACCGCCTGCTTCATATACACCTCCGGCACCGGCGGCCGGCCGAAGGGCGTGATGCTGACGCACCGCTCGATCCTGGCCAACTGCATGGGCGCCTACTGGCTGCTGCACGACATCGGGCTCGGCGACGAGGTGTTCCTGTCGCTGCTGCCGCTGTCGCACTCCTACGAGCACACCGCCGGGCTGTTCTTCCCGATCTCGATCGGCGCCCAGATCTACTATGCCGAAGGGCCGGACCAGTTGGCCGCCAACCTGCAGGAGGTGCGCCCGACCATCATGACCGCCGTGCCGCGGCTGTACGAGGTGCTGCACGACCGCATCCTGCGCGGCGTCGAGCGCAAGGGCGGGCACAGCGCCAAGCTGTTCCACGACGCGGTCCGGCTGGGCCGCAAGCACTATGAGGACCCGGCCAGCCTGGGCCTGGGCGAGCGGATCTACAACCGGCTGCTCGGCCTGCTGGTGCGCCGTAAGGTCGGCCAGCGTTTCGGCGGCCGGCTCAAGGCCTTCGTGTCCGGCGGCGCCGCGCTGAACCCGGACATCGGGAAGTTCTTCCTGGCCCTCGACGTCAGCCTGCTGCAGGGCTACGGCCAGACCGAGGCGTCGCCGGTGGTGTCGGCCAACCCGCCGGGCGCCATCAAGATCCACACCGTCGGTCCGCCGCTGCGCGGGGTCGAGGTGAGGATCGCCGGGGACGGCGAGATCCTGGTGCGCGGCGACGCGCTGATGAAGGGCTACTGGCACGACCCGGAGACCACGGCCGCGACCATCGTCGATGGCTGGCTGCACACCGGCGACGTCGGGACCATCCACCCGGACGGCTACATCGAGATCACCGACCGCAAGAAGGACATCATCGTCAACTCCGGCGGCGACAACATCTCGCCGGCCCGGCTGGAGGGCAAGCTGACGGCGGAGTCGGAGATCCTGCAGGCCATGGTGTACGGCGATAAGCGGCCGTATCTGGTGGCGGTGATCGTGCCGGAGGCGACCTTCGTCGAGGAATGGGCGTCGCAGAACGGCCGTTCGGCCAACCTCGAATCGCTGTGCGACGACGACGACTTCCGCAAGGCGTTCGGCCAGGCGGTCGAGCGGGTGAACCAGGAACTGGCCCAGATCGAGAAGATCCGCCGCTTCGTGGTCGCCCGCGAGGCGTTCACCACCGAGAACGGCATGATGACCCCGACCCTGAAGGTGCGCCGGCACAAGGTGCGGGAGAACTACTGGGAGAAGCTCGACGGGCTGTACGGACGGGGGTAGCCGGGGCGCCGGTTGTGCGACCGTCACTTGACGCTTATATTCTCGTCAAATGATTGGTCGGTCTGTTGCGAGGGTGATATGAGCGCGGTCGAAAGCTATGCGGCGTCCGAGCAGTTGCCCACCGGCGAAGCGGCGCGTTTCGCTCGGCTGTTGAAGCTGCGCGACGCTGAAAGCTTCACCGACGTCAAGCTCGCACGCAGCATCGCGGCCGGACTGCCGGTGTCCGCGGTCGCCGCGGTCGCTGGAATCGTCGCCGGCGCCGGGATGGGCCGCCTGGTACCCGAGGCCACCGTGCGGCGGGCGCGCCAGGCCCGCAAGCCGTTGTCCCGGGAACACAGCGAGCGGCTGTATGACGTGGCTCGCGTGGTCGATGCCGTCGGCCGCGCCTACCACGGCGACAAGGCGGGCATCGACGGGTTCCTGAACCGGCCGCATCCATTGCTCGACGGCGAGACGCCTTTCGATATGGCGGTATCCAGTTCGGCCGGGGCCGACGCCGTGCTGAACCTGGTGCGCCGCGCCGAGGCCGGCGTCGCGCCATGAGCGACCACCGCCTGCTGGCGGCGCCGATGCGGGCCTTCCGCATCGGTGACCCGGCGGGCGAGCACCCGGTCTACAGCGCCGAGGGTGCGCGGCGGGTGTCGGGCCGCTGGCACGAGAAGGGCGACGCGGTGGTCTATGCCTCTCGCCACTACTCGACTGCGATGCTGGAGAAGCTGGTGCACTGGAGCGGGCAACTGCCGCCGAACCAGCATTTCGTCGAGGTCACGATTCCCGCCGGCACCAGCTACGAGGTGTTCTCCGCCGACCACCATCCGGACTGGTTCCGCCCGGACGGCGAGGCCGCGCGACGGTTCGGCCACGACTGGTACGCGCAGCGCCGCAGCGCGGTCCTGGTGGTGCCGTCGGTCGTGGCGCGGATGGAGGAGAACCTGGTGATCAACCCGGACCACCCCGACGCCGCCGGCATCCTGGTCGGCCTGGAGCGCCCGGTCTGGTGGGACGGGCGGCTGTTCGGGGCGTGAGCCCGGCGGGAAGCGGGGCTATGCTCTGCCGAACCAATCGACCGTCTCCCGAGGAGTCCCGCCTATGACCTGGATCCGCACCGTCCCCTACGACGACGCCACCGGCCGGCTGAAGACGCTGTACGACCGGGTCAAGGGGCCGGGCGACAACGTCGACAACATCATGATGGCGCACTCGCTGCGGCCGCACTCGATGGAGGGCCACATGACCCTCTACAAATACGTGCTGCACCATTCCGCCAACAAGGTGCCGAAGCACTTCCTGGAGACCCTGGGGGTGCTGGTCAGCCATCTGAACGGCTGCTCCTACTGCGTCGAGCACCACTTCCAGGGGCTGCGCCGGCTGCTGGCCGACGACGACCGCGCCAACGCCATCCGCGCCGCCTTCGAGGCCGGCACCGCCGACACTGCGTTCGATGCCAAGGAGCAGGCGGCGGTGCTCTACACTGAGCGGCTGACCCGCGATCCCGCCGGCATGACGCCGGACACGGTCGAGGCGATGCGGGCGGCCGGCTGGGACGACGGCGAGATCCTGGAGATCAACCAGGTGGCCGCCTATTTCAGCTACGCCAACCGCACCGTGCTCGGCCTCGGCATCAACACCGACGGCGACATCCTCGGCCTGTCGCCGGGCGAAAGCGACAATCCGGACAACTGGAACCACGCCTGAACGGGTTCGGGAGCCGGGGTCTCAGGCCTCGCCGGAATCGACGAAGAACCCGGCCTCGATCCAGCGGCGTCGGACGCCGTCTTCCGCCAGCCACGACCGGCGGACGCTCGACAGCGGGATCGACAGCCGGTCCGAGACCGCGCGCAGCGCGTCGTCGACGGCACTGCCCTCGGCCATGGCCGTCAGGAAGACGAAATGCGGCTGGCTCATCAGGATGGTGTGGGTGAGGTAGTCGACCCGCACCAGGGCGAGGAACGAGTCCTCGAGCGGGGGCAGTTCCGGAGCGCGGCCCTTGCGGACCTCGTGGTAGTACACGGCCACCGGGAACCGGTAGCTGCCCAGCGCGAAGCAGGGCTGCAGCCGCAGCCGGCCGTCGGGGGTGGCGATCGCGGCGAACGGCCGGCCCTCATGGCCGGGCGCATCGAACATGACGAAGAGCTGACGTTCGAACGTCGCCAGATCGATCATGAAGTCGATCCAGGTCTCGCGTTCCGCGGACACGGCGTCCCGGTCCGGCCGGGTGTTATCGAGATAGCCGGGAAACCGCCGGCCGAGATCGTAGAGCGTGTAGCTCTCGGGCGGCATTGCCGCGATGTATTCGGCGACGAAATCGTTGAACAGGTCCGCGCCCAGTGCATGGCAGAGCGCCGGGAACTGCTCGCGCATGCAACTCGCGATCCGCAGGAAATAGCTGCGCTGATAGATCGCCAGCCCGTCCGCGCCGCTCAATCGCCGCGACGCCGCGAGAACCTCATTGGCTTCGCCGGAAGCGACGCCGGGTGGAAACCTCAGCGCGCCCAGCATCCACCTTTCGAGCTCCTCGAGCGATGCCGGCGCGGTGCTCATATGCGTTCGAGCACCGTGTCTCTCATGATCTTGGGGACCAGGAAGTCCACCGGGTTGGAGACGGAACCCGCGGCCCTGTCGTCGCCGGCACCGATGGGCGCCGGGTCGAACCGTCCCTGCATGTAGCGCTTGGCCTTCAGGACCTCCGCATGGCATTCGGCGAATGACGGAATGTCGCCGTCCCACTCCAGCAGCGTCGAGGCGCCGCCGCAGCGCGCCCAGGCCAGCCGGTACAGTTCCCACACTTCCGGCCGCACCGGGCGATCATGGGTGTCGATGATGTGGGTGCCGCAGTGCTGGTGTCCGGCCAGGTGCATCTGTACCACCCGGTCGCAGGGGAAGGCTTCGATATAGGAGACCGGGTCGGTGGCCGCGTTGAAGCAGCTCACGAAGACGTTGTTGACGTCGAGCAGCAGGCCGCAGCCGGTTGCGTCGGCCAGTGCGCGCAGGAACGCCGGCTCCTCGATCGTGGACTGTGAGAACCGCACATAGGTGCTCGGATTCTCCAGGATCAGCGGGCGCTCCAGATAGTCCTGCACCTGGCGCACCCGGCCGGCCACGTGCTTCAGCGCCTCCTCGGTCAGCGGCAGGGGCAGCAGGTCATGGGAGTTCGCGCCCAGCACCCCGGTCCAGCAGAGATGATCGCTGATCCAGGCCGGCCGCACCTCGGCGGCCAGGGCCTTCAGGCGGGCCAGATAGCCGAAGTCCAGCGGATCGGTGCTGCCGATGGAAAGCGACACGCCGTGCAGGACCACCGGGTAGCGTTCGGCCACCCGGCGGATCACATGGCGCGGCTGCCCGCCGGAATCCATGAAGTTCTCGGAGATCGCCTCGAACCAGTCCACTTCCGGCCATTCCGACAGGATATGGCCGAAGTGAACGTTGCGGAGCCCGAGGCCCAACCCCAGGCGCGGCATGTCGATGGCGGTCGCGCGGTATCCGGTGTCCGGCATCGCCGCGACTAGCTGCAGCCGCCGGCGCCGCTCAACCCGCTGGCGCCGCAGGCCGTCATGTGGCCCCGGTCCTTGTTGTCCTCGGAGATCCAGAGATAGCTCGGGCCGGTATTCGCGAACAGCGCCGGCACGCTGCCGAGCTGAGGCGGCAGCGGCTGGTCCGCCGGAACCGTGCCGTTGTCCCGCGCCGTCGTCAGTTGTATCTGGCGGGTGGGCCACACCTCCGTCTTGAACACCTTCCTGGCACGATGCCACACGCTCTTGCCGCGATTCGGCCCGTTCGTGCTGAATCGCTCGGCATTGATGGGGGTGGCGCAGGATCCCTGGGATCGGCAGGCGTTGTCGCCCGGCCGGTCCATCTCTTCGGCGGTGCCGTACAGGCCGCAGCCGCCCTGGTCCTTGCAGGAGTTCTGGACGTGGCAGGTATGGTCCGTGGCGGTCGAGCAATAGCCCTGTCCGGCGCAGGCGTTCGGCTGTCCGGTCAGCGGGTTGCCCTCGATGCCGTAGCGGTCCGAGCCCCGGCAACTGTTCAGGCCCATGCAGGCGTGCAGCGGCATTCCCGGCGGCTGCGTGCCCCTTTTCTTCGGGAATGCCGGGGCGGCCCCGTAAGGATAGGGGGTCGGAACAGGCTGCCCTGGTTGGCCGGTATCTGAATCGGACATTTCTTCTCCTCTTCACCGGGGTGGTGCGAGCGTTGAAATCCCGGCGATCGTCGAACTGACCGCGCTACTGCCAGTAGGGCCCGACATCCGGCAGATGCATGGAGTGCCCTTCGACCGTCTTCGTCGTCGCGACGCCGATATAGTAGATCAGATTGCCCAGCGGCCCGACCCACGGGTCGTCCCCCGGCAGGTTGCCGATGATGTTGTCGGCCGCCGCGATTGCCGTCTTGCCGATCGTCTTGAGGGCGGAGAACGACGATATCGGTTGGCCCAGGTCGACGCATTCGAAGGTCGGCGCCATCGATCTGCCTTCGTAGAGGCCCGAGCGGATCCGGATCTCGCGCATGTTCCGGAGGTACTTGTCCAGCACCCAGATCATCGAGCGGTGCAGCCCGACATTGAAGAACAGCTTCTGGCCATCGGGCGGTACCCGGTACACCGTCTCGGTCATGATCAGCATGTACTGGAACAGGCCGTTGCAGAAATCCGACAGCGGCTGAAGCTCGACCGGATAGTAGGCGGTCTTCGGGCTGTTCGGGAAATCGAAGACCAGTCCGTCGAGACCGCCTGGTCCGAAGATCGGCGGGATCGGGTCGGGCGGCGTCGGCGATGCCGGCAGTTTCTCCCGGTGCTGCGGGTACTGCACGAGCTGCGCCTGCAGGGACAGGAACTTGTAGTAGTGGGAGTCCTCGCTCTTCGACGGATCGTCCGTCGGTTGGGCGCCTTCCCAGGGCTGCGCATAGCCTTCGCCCTGATCGCAGATCGTGTCGATCGCCTCCATCGCGGTCGCCCGCGAACTTACCGACAGCAGCGGCGCCGGACCCACATGGCTGTCGGCGGCATTCGTGTAGACGGCGGTCTTGGCGGTGCTCGTGCCGCTCGGCGGCGCCCATGAAACGGTGCTCGGCGGTGCCGGTGTCCAGGAATTGAACGGTGCGCTCGGATACACGGTATCCACATTGTTGGGCGAATAGTTGTCGTCCTGGATCTGGCTCGCTGGCGCCCCGTTCTGGAAATCCATGTCTTTGACGAATCGTGTGCAGATCAGGCAACGGATGTTCGAATAGAACTGTCCGATCGTGGCCCAGTTGCGGTCCTCGGGCCAGGCATCCACCGTCTCCGGATATTCGATCTGCAGGAAATGCCAGAGCTGCTCGTAGGAGAGCTTCGCCAGGGGTATCGAGACAGCCGTCTTCTTGTTGGGGCCAGGCGGTCCCTTGGGATTGTGATAGGGCAAGCTGGTCGGGTAGGGACCGGGCGATTTCTTGTAGATCTTCGGGGAGCTGCCGCAGAGCGCGAAGTAAATATTGGCCGCAAGTGACATATGCAGCATTTCTTCGACCGCGACACTCATGACCACGCCGCCCGCCTTGTTGACGAACAGTTGTGCCGAGTCGATGTTTTCGCCGCTGTCCTTGTTCCGGTTCAGCGAATAGTAGGTGTAGAGATAGATCGGGATCGTCGCGAGTTCGATTTCGACCGCCGTCTGGAGATCTTGCTTCAGCCTGCGCAGAACCTCCTCCTTGTTGCTCGTCAGATCGAGGTGTTCGACAAGCTCCAGCTCGGACAATGTCAGCCAGGTCGCGGGGGCGAAGCCGGTCGTGAGGGTCGGTCTGGGCATGAAAAACCTCTCCACGGTCGTCAATTCAGACCCAATGCGAAAGCCATTCGTCCGGCATCCGCGCGACACCGGTCTTCACGCCGGCCGCGCTGCCGTGCGGGTCTGGCCGCTGGCAGGAATGAACCGCCTCATCGCCCTGCCGCGGAACGGTCCGGGTCGGTGCTGAGGCGGAAGTTATTTCAACCTTCCGTTCATTGACCGTCGGGTGTTAGCCGGATTTTAGCCAATCGTGCGGTGAATTTTTCAATGCCATACTGGCATCGTTCCTTCGGCACACGCAATGAGAGAATGCGGGGGCGCCGCGTATTCGCGCGGCCCGGCCCTGCGGCCGCGCAGGGCGCGTGGTCGCAGTGTGCTGCTCCAAGCCGTCGAGCGGGAACGACGACCCCGCCATCTCCGTCATTCCGGAGGGGGCGCGCCAGCGCCCGGCTCCGGAATCCACACGCTGCTCCGGTCCGGGATGAGGAATGGAGGGTGGCGGGTGGAGCCGTTGGACAGCCTCGATTGTCGTCAGCCCGGACGGACGCGCATCAGGCGCGGCCGATCCGGGACCGACCCGTCGCTCCTACCCCGCCAGTACTTCGGCCAGCGCCGCCAGCAGGGCGTCGGTGTCGTCGGCGTTGCCGGTGGTGATGCGGATGTAGTCGTCATAGCCCGGCGCGTGCAGGCGCGAGATCATCACGCCGCGGGCCTCGAGCCCGGCGCACACCTCGGCAGGCGGCTTCGGGGTCTTCGCCGCGACGAAGTTGCCGACGCTCGGGAACGCCTCGCAGCCGAGCTTCGCGATGCCGGCCATAATGCGCTCGCGCTCGATCCGGGTGCGCTCCAGGATCGACTGGCTGTGCTCCTGGTCGGCGAGTGCCGCCAGCGCGCCGGCCTGGGCGATCCGGCTGACGTTGAACACGCTGCGGATCTTCTGGAACGCCTCGGCCATGGCGTCGGAGCCGCACAGCCCGTAGCCGACCCGCAGGCCGGCCAGGCCGTAGGCCTTGGAGAAGGTGCGGAACGACACCCACGGCACCTCGACGTCGGCGAGCGCTGCCAGATGGTCCTCGCCACCGGCGTGCCGGCCATACTCGTAATACGCCTCGTCGACCACCAGGACCGCCGTCTTCGGCAGGCCGCGGGCCAGGCGGACGACTTCCTCGGTCGACAGCAGGCCGCCGGTTGGGTTGTTGGGGGTGCACAGGAACACCAGACGGGTGCGGTCGTTCGCCGCCTCGATCATGCCGTCCACGTCGGCGGCGCCGTCCTGGCGGACCGGGACCGTCACCAGCTTCCCGCCGTTGATCGCCGTTACCTTGCCGTAGCTCGGGAACGACGGTGTCGGCGCCAGGACCTCGTCGCCCTCCGACACGGCGAGCCGGGCGATCTGCACGATCAACTCGTCGGACCCGTTGCCGAGGACGATGCGGTTCTGGGCGATGCCGGTATGGGCCGACAGCGCCTCGGTCAGGTCGCGCCAACGCGGATCGGGGTAGTAGTTCACCCGGGTCGCCGCCTCCTGCATCGCCGCGATCGCCTTCGGCGACGGCGGGAACGGCGACTCGTTCAGGTTCATCCGTCGGATCTGCGCGGGGTCGATGCCGGAACTGGAGTCGCGCTGGGTCGGCGGCCAGCCCGGTGCGGGCATTGCCCGGATCGGGGCCTTCGGGAAGGTCGGCGACGGGTTGCTGTCGGCCATGCGCGGGTCTCCTCTACAGAACGCGGCGGGCAGATTACGGGGGAACGCGCGGGTCCGTAAGGGGGGAGCGAACGGCCCGCCGGCGCCTTAGGGATTTGTTCAGATCCCCGCTCTAGAAAGGCCCGGTACGCGGACGAGTCCCTCCGAGAGCGCTTCAACGGCGATCGAGGAGGTTGGGGAGCCGGCGGCGGGCGCGACTTGAGCGCGCCCGCCGTTCCGGTGCCGGCCCGCAGGCCCCGGGCCACTCGATACCGACGCACCAGCGAGTCCCTCGATTCCGCAAGCTGGTGGCGTGCGCCGGCGCTGGCGCCGGGGTATTGTCGTTGCCATGACAACGACCGTCACCGACGCCGGCTCGCCGCCCACCGCTCTCAGCCGGGCGATGATCCTGGGCACTTTGACCATGGTCACGATGCTGTACGCGATGACGGTCACCATCGCGAACGTGTCGCTGCCGCAGATGCAGGGCTCGTTGTCGGCGACCACCGACCAGATCGCCCTGGTGGTGACCTTCAACATCATCGCGACCGCGGTGGCGACGCCGATGACCGGCTGGCTGGCCGCCCGGTTCTCGCGCCGCGCCATCCTGATCTGGGGTGTAATCGGCTTCACCTGCGCGTCGCTGGCCTGTGGCCTGGCGCCGTCGCTGGAGGCCCTGGTCTTCGCCCGGGTGCTGCAGGGGGCGTTCGGGGCGCCGCTGGTGCCGCTCAGCCAGGCGATCGTGATGGACAACTATCCGCGCGAGAAGCAGGCCTCGGCGATGGCGATCTTCGGCATGGGCGTGGTGGTCGGGCCGGTGCTGGCACCGACCGTCGGCGGCTACCTGTCCGAGCTGTACAACTGGCGCTGGGTGTTCTTCATGATCGTGCCGTGCGGGCTGGTCGCCCTCACCGGCGTGTTGATCTACATTCAGGACCGTAGCCGGGCCGGCTCGTCGCATCTCGACTGGACCGGCTTCCTGACGCTCTCGGTGTTCATCGCCAGCTTCCAGTTCATGCTCGACCAGGGCGAGCGGCTGGACTGGTTCTCGTCCGGCACGATCCTGATGTGCGGGGCGCTGGCGGCCCTGGCGCTCTATATCTTCATTGCCCACTCGGCGACCGCCGACCGGCCGTTCCTGAACCCGTCCCTGCTGACCGACCGCAACTACGCGCTCGGTCTCGTCATCGTGTTCATCTTCGGCATGCTGAACTTCACGCCGACCACCCTGCTGCCGCCGCTGATGCAAGGGGTGCGGGGTTACCCGGACTCGATCATCGGCCTGGTGCTGGGCGCCCGCGGCGTCGGCACGCTGGCCGGGTTCTTCCTGATGTTCTGGGCCAACAAGTTCGACCCCCGGTTCCTGCTGGTCGTCGGCTTCGCCTGCCAGGGCGTGGCCGGCTGGACGATGGCGCAGTTCAGCGTCGACATGACCACCTGGGGGGTATTGTGGACCAGTTGCCTGCAGGGCTTCGGGGTGGGGGTGATCTGGGTGCCCCTGACCTTGGTCACCTTTGCCACCCTCGACAAGCGCCATACCGCCGAGGCGACGGCGATCTTCCATCTGGTCCGCAACTTCGGCAGCTCGATCTTCATCTCGCTGTCGATCTCGGTGGCCCTGCGCACCGCCCGGGAGAGCTATTCCGAGCTGTCCGCCAACGCATCGCCGACGAACCAGGCACTGGCCATGCAGGAGAGCCTGTTCAGCACCTGGTCGCTGGACAGCACGGCGTCCCTGGCGGGCCTTTCGCGCGAGATCGGCCGGCAGGCGCTGATGATCGGCTACCTGAACGCCTTCATGCTGTTCGCGATCACCTCGTTCGCGGTGATCCCGGTCATCCTGCTGGTCCGCGTCGTTCGTCGGTAGCGGGGCGCCCGCGCGTTGACCGGCGCCGGCACCGGGGGCACCGTGTCCTGCGGGTGACATCGAAGCACCGGGAGGAAGCGATGACCGAGGCGAATGTGGATGGCGGAGTGGAGGTCCGATCGCTGACGCCGGTGCTGGGGGTCGAGCTGGGCGGCGTCGACCTGGCGGCGCTGGACGACGATCAGGCCGCGGCGGTGCGTGCCGCCTTCGAGCGCCACGGCGCAATCGTGCTGCGCGACCAGCATCTGACGCCGGACGACCTGGTCGCGTTCAGCCGCCGGTTCGGCGAACTCGACGAGGCGCCGCTGATGGAGACCGGGCGGACCGCGGTGCCGGGCTACCCGGAGATCTACGTGGTTTCCAACGTGCTCGGGGCCGACGGCAAGCCGATCGGCAGCCTGGGCGCCGGCGAGGCGGTCTGGCACACCGACATGTCCTATCTCGCCGCTCCGCCCGGGGCGTCGCTGCTATACGCGCTCGAGGTCCCGCCGGCCGGTGGCGACACCTGGCTGTGCAGCACCGCGGCCGCCCTGGACGCCCTGCCGGCGGACCTGCGCAAGGCCCTCGACGGCCGCATGATCAAGCACGACGGCACCTACAACTCGGGCGGCTACGTGCGCGCCGGGGTGCGCGTCGACGACAACCCCGAGACCTGCGAGGGTCAGCCGCATCCGGCGATCTGCAGGCATCCGGCCGGCGGCCCGGACGTGCTGTATCTCGGGCGCCGGCGCAACGCTTATGTGATGGGGCTGCCGCTCGCCGATTCGGAGGCGCTGCTCGACCGGGTCTGGGCCTATGCCTGCCGCGCCGAGAATACCTACAAGCACCGCTGGCGGGTCGGCGACGTGCTGATGTGGGACAATCGCGTCACCATGCACCGACGCGACCCGTTCGATGCCGCGTCCCGGCGGGTCATGCATCGCACCCAGATCAAGGGCGAGGCGCCGCCGCTGCCGGTGGTCGCGGTGTGATGCGGCCGGGTAGTCAAGGTTCTCGGGGTACGATCTGATTGTGTTTTCGGATCGTATGGGTGACGGTATCCTGCCTTGCTGTAGGTTCTCGTCGCGGTATGACTATGAATGCGTGCCGTTGGTCAGCGACGATGCTGTTCGAAGAGGGAGGGCGCCGTGCTGAACCGCCGCTTTTTTTGTATTTTTACTATGGCCGGTGTTCTGATCTCGGGACCTGCTGCGGCGCAGGAATCGGGCTCGGGCTCGGCGCCGCCTCTGCCGGCGGTCGGCTATGTCGCGGCTTCGGAGAAGGACGTCACGCCGCAGGTGAGCTTCGTCGGTCGCATGGAAGCCGTCCAGAGGGTCGACCTGCGCGCCCGTATCACCGGCTTTCTCGAGGAGCAGGCGGTTGCCGACGGCGCCGTCGTGAGCAAGGGCGACCTGCTGTTCGTGATCGAGCAGCCGCCCTTCGCGGCCCGCGTTCAGGAGGCCGACGCGAACCTCGAGGCCGCCAAGGCGCAACAGGAAAACGCGCGGGTGCAGTGGGAGCGGGCCCAGCAGTTGGTCAAGCGCGGCAACATCTCGCAGGCAACCGTGGATGAACGCCGGGCAGATTTCCTGGTGGCGAAGGCGTCGGTCTCGCAGTCGGAAGCCGCGCTCGAGAGCGCCGGCATCACCTATTCCTACACCGAGATCAGGTCGCCGATCGACGGTCAGATCGGGCGATCGTCGGTCAAGGTCGGCAATCTGGTTTCGCCCGAGACCGGCGTGCTGGCGACGGTCGTCAAGAAGGACCCCGTCTACGTCACGTTCAACGTCTCGGAGAAGGCGCTCCTGCAGTTCCGGCGCAGCGAGCGGCAGGATCAGGTCGGCGACGGCGACAGCCTGAGCCGCCTGGAACTGCGGCTGCGGCTGTCGGACCAGACGGTCTATGAACGTGTCGGCAGTCTCGATTTCGCCGATGTGCAGGTGAACACGGGCACCGATACCGTGGCCCTCCGCGGCACCTTCCCGAACTCGGACGGGCTTCTGCTGGACGGCCAGTACGTGCTGGTCGCCGTGCAGTCGAAGGCCCCGCAGTCGGCGCTGGTCGTGCCGCGGGCCGCGGTGGCCGTCGACCAGCGGGGAAGCTTCGTCCTGCTGGTTGGCGACGGGAACACGGTGGAGCAGCGTGTCATCAAACTGGGGGACCAGTTCGGTTCCGACGTGACCGTTCGGGAGGGGCTGAAACCCGGTGACAGGGTCATCGTCAACGGAATGCTGAAGGTCCGGCCCGGCATGAAGGTGAACGCCTCAGCCGCCGAACCGAAGGCGTCGAGACCATGATTTCCGCCGTCTTCGTCCGCCGACCGCGGCTCGCGATCGTCATCTCGCTGGTCATTTCGATCGCCGGCATCATCGCACAGGCGACGCTGCCGGTAGAGCAGTTCCCGGACATCGTGCCGCCGCAGGTCCAGGTTTCCGCCGTCTATCCGGGATCGAACGCCGAGGTGGTGGAGCAGACGATCGCTCAGCCCCTGGAGGCGATGATCAACGGCGTTGAAAACATGATCTACATGAAATCGACCAGCGGAAATGACGGGACCTATTCGTTGACGGTCAGCTTCGCCGTCGGTTCCAATCCGGATCTCAATACCGTCAACACCCAGAACCGGGCGTCCCTGGCGATCCCGTCGCTGCCCGATGCGGTTCAGCAGCAGGGGTTGAGCGTCAAGAAGAAATCGACGTCGCTGCTTCAGGTGTTCACGCTGTTTTCGCCGAATGGGACCTACGATTCCCTGTTTCTCAACAACTACGCCATCATCAATGTCTTGGACGCGCTGAAGCGGGTGCCGGGCGTCGGCGATGCACAGTTGTTCGGGCTGCAGGACTACTCGCTGCGGATCTGGTTTGAAACGGATCGCCTGACCGCGCTCAACCTGGCGCCGAGCGACATTGTCGCGGCGATCCGTTCCCAGAACGTCCAGGCTGCAGTGGGCCGCATCGGCGCGCAGCCGATCAGCGACGACGTCGACCTGCAGTTCAACCTGACCACCCAGGGACGCCTAGTCGAGAACAGCGAATTCGAGAACATCATCGTTCGCGCCAACCCCGACGGATCGACTGTCCGCGTGAAGGATATCGCCCGGGTCGAGCTCGGGGCGAAGAGCTCCGATACGTTCACGCGACTGAACGGCCGGGAAGCGGCGGGGGTCGCGATCTACGGCCTGCCCGGCGCGAACGCGATCGCCACCGCCAATCTGGCGACCGCTGCCATGGACAGCCTCAAAGAACGCTTCCCGGAGGATCTGGACTACTCGATCACCTACGACACGACGTTGTTCGTGAAGGCGAGTATCAGCAACGTGTACTCGTCGTTGGTCGCCGCCTTCGTGCTGGTCGTGCTCGTGACCTTCGCCTTCATGGGGTCGTTCCGGGCGACGCTGGTTCCGGCGCTTGCGATTCCGGTCTCGCTGATCGGTACGTTCGCCGCGATGGCGATGATGGGCGTCACGCTCAATACCGTGTCGCTGTTGGCGCTGGTGCTGGCGATCGGTGTCGTGGTGGACGATGCCATCGTCGTGGTCGAAGGCGTCCAGCGCATCATGGACGAAGAGGGCCTGGATGCCCGGGAAGCAACCCTGAAGGCGATGGGCCAGCTGACGGCGCCGATCATCGCCACGACCCTGGTACTGCTGTCGGTATTCATCCCGGTCGGCTTCATTCCGGGCATTGTCGGCTCCCTGTTCCAGCAGTTCGCGATCGTGATCTCGTTCTCCGTGGCGATCTCGTCCGTCAATGCCCTGACGTTGAGTCCCGCGGTCTGCGCGCTGATCCTCAAAAGGGGCCAGCGGCCGGCGGCCCCGATCCGCGTGATGCTCGCCCAGATCGACAGGATAACCGGCGGCTACGCCTTCATCGTCGACCGGATCATCCGGTTCTCTGTCCTGGGCGTCGCCGCCGTCGCCGGCCTGATGGTCGGAACGGCGGTGCTGTTCTCGGCAACGCCGTCGGGCTTCCTCCCCGAGGAGGACCAGGGACTCTTCATGGGCGAGATCCAGCTCCCGGACGGCGCGTCGGTCGCCCGAACGTCGGAGATCGTCGGCCAGGTCGAGCGGCTCGTGGCCAGGGACCCGGCCGTCTCCGACGTCTTCACGGTGATCGGTTTCAGCCTGCTGAGCGGCCTCTCGCAATCGAACAGCGGCGTGGTCATCGGTCGCCTCAAGCCGTTCGAGGTGCGGGCCGAACCAGACCTGAAGATCGGCGCCGCGCTGAAGCGGCTGCAGGGCGAACTGCTCGCCATCCCCGGCGCGTCGATCTCGCTGTTCAACCTGCCGCCGATCTCGGGCCTCGGCAACGCCGGCGGGTTCGAGTACCAGCTCCAGGACCTGTCCGGCCGGCCGACCGAGGAATTGGCGCAGGCGCTCCGGGGCCTGCTGGTCAATGCCAACCAGGCGGCGGAGATCCAGTACGCCTTCACGCTCTGGTCGAACAACACGCCGATGGTCTACCTCGACGTCGACCGGCAGAAGGCACGCACGCTGGGTGTCCAGATCAACGACGTCTTTGTGGCGCTCCAGGCCACGCTCGGCAGTATGTATGTCAATGACTTCAATCGGTTCGGGCGTACCTGGCAGGTGAATATCCAGAGCGAGGCGGCGGACCGGACCAGTATCGACGACATCGGCCGCATCAACGTTCGCAATGCCCAGGGCCAGATGGTGCCGTTGCGGAGCATCGTGGAAACCCGCCTGATCGTGGGTCCGCAGGCGATCGTGCGGTACAACAACCAGCGCAGCGTCACGGTGAACGGCGCACCGGCGCCCGGCTATTCCTCCGGGCAGGCCCTCGGCGCGATGGAGCGGGTTTCCGCCGAGAACCTGCCGGACGGCTTCGGCTACGAGTGGACCGGCACGGCCTATCAGGAGAAGCTGGCCGGCGGTCAGACGCTCCTCGCTATCCTGTTCGCGGTGATCTTCGGCTATCTCTTCCTGGTTGCGCTCTACGAGAGCTGGAGCATGCCGGCGGTGGTGCTGCTGTCGGTGGTGATCGGGATCACCGGGGCGCTCGCCGCGATCTGGATCAGCGGTCTGTCCAACGACGTCTACGCCCAGATCGGCATGGTGCTGCTGATCGGCCTGGCGTCGAAGAACGCGATCCTGATCGTCGAGTTCGCGATGGAGCAGCGGGCGGGTGGCCTGTCCATCATCGAGGCTGCGAAATCCGCAGCCCGGCTGAGAATCCGGGCGGTGCTGATGACGGCGTTCTCGTTCCTGCTGGGCCTGCTGCCGCTGGTGTTCGCCAGCGGCGCCGGCGAGGCAACGCAGAAGGCCGTGGGCGTCGGTGTGTTCGGCGGCATGTTGGCGGTATCGTCGATCGGCGTGTTCCTGATCCCGATGCTGTACGTCGTCTTCCAGTGGACGCGCGAAAAGGTGAAGAGCGGGCTCGGCATCGACAGGCCACCCGAAGCCCCGGCCGCGGCCGAGTAGCGGCGTCCGTGGCCTGTCCGGCGGCTCGTCCGGGGGGCTCGTCCGGGGGGCTCGTCCGGAGGGCTCGTCCGGAGGCGCGTCCTGATCCGGGCAACCGGTGGGCCGGCGGCGGGTTCTACACCGCAGGCCCCTGCAGCGAGACGGTGACATGGCGCACGGTTCCAAGACGGTGATCTACGCGGCGCTGGCCGGCAATGCCGCGATCGCGGTGCTGAAATTCGTGGCGGCGGCGTTCACCGGAAGTGCCGCGATGCTGAGCGAAGGCATCCACTCGGTCGTCGACACCGGCAACCAGGGGCTCATGCTCTACGGACTGCGGCGTGCCCGGCGGCCGGCCGACGACCGGCATCCCTTCGGTTACGGCATGGAGTTGTATTTCTGGACCTTCGTGGTGGCGATCCTGATCTTCGCGGTCGGCGCCGGCCTGTCGATCTACCAGGGCATCCAGCACATCCGCCATCCGGTTCCGATCCGCAATCCGGAATGGACCTACGGCGTGCTGGCGCTCGGCCTGGTGTTCGAGAGTGGCGCATGGATCGTCGCCTACCGGGCCTTCGATCGTCAGCGCGGTCGTCACGGCCTGCTGGCCGCCGTCCGCCGCAGCAAGGATCCGACGGTGTTCACGGTGCTGTTCGAAGATACCGCCGCAATCCTCGGCCTGCTGATCGCCATGGCCGGGGTGGCGGCGGCGCAGGTTCTGGAGATGCCGGTTCTCGACGGCGTGGCGTCGATCGCCATCGGCGGGGTGCTGGCGGTGGTCGCCATGCTGCTTGCCTACGAGTCCAAGGGCCTGCTGATCGGCGAAGGTGCGGATCCGGAGGTGGTGGACGGAATTCGACGGCTGGTCGGCCCGGACTCGCGGATCGTCGCGGTGAACGAACTGCTGACCATGCATCTCGGGCCCAACGACGTGTTGCTGGCGGCCAGCTTCGAGTTTGCGGACTCGCTGCCGTCGGGTGGCGTGGAGACGGCGGTCAGCGACATCGAACGCCGGATCACCACGCGGTTTCCGCAGATCCGGCGGGTGTTCATCGAGGCGCAGAGCCGTCGTGGCCACGGGTTGTCGGCGCGTTCCGCCGCCCGAGCCGCGACCCGATAACGAGGCGGAAAGCCGCCGGGGCGCTTGGCCCCGGCGACTGGAACATTTCCCGGGGTCGGCTACTTCAGGTAGCCCAGCTCCTTCCACGGCGCGTATTTGGCGCGGAATTCGGCATAGGCATCGTAGACCCGCTTGAAGTCGGGGTTCGCCGCGGCCTGCTCCTCAACGACCTCTTTCCAGGCCGCCTCGAACTTGGCGATGGTCTCATCCGGCCACTTGTGGACGGTCACGCCCTTCGACTGGTGGAAGGCGATGGCCTCGCCCTGGGTCGCCTCGGCCTTGCCCATCGACCAGATGTTGGCCTCGCCGCAGGCCAGCTCGACGGTCTTGCGCTGACCGTCGGTCAGGCCTTTCCACTTGTCGCCGTTGATGATGATCTCCAGCAGTGATGCCTGCTGGTGCCAGCCCGGGAAATAGTTGTGCTTGGCGATCTGGTAGAATCCCAGGCTCTTGTCGAGCGACGGGTAGGAGAACTCGGTGGCGTCGATCGAGCCGAGTTCCAGGGCCGGGTAGATGTCACCGCCGGCAAGCAGCTGGGTGGAGACGCCGAATTTCTCCATGACCTTGGCGCCGAGGCCGTAGAACCGCATCTTCAAGCCGCGCAGCTCGTCGGTCGAGGTCACCTCCTTGCGGAACCAGCCCGAGGACTCGGCGACCACGATGCCGCAGACCTGCGGCACCACATTGTACTTGCCGTACTCCTGGGCATAGATCTCGTAGCCGCCGCCGCCGACCATCCAGCCGAAATACTCGTTCACGCTCGGTCCGAACGGTACCGAGGCGAAGAAGATGGCCTGCGGCAGTTTGCCGGCGTGGAAGCCCGCGGACGAGTAGGCGGCGTCGATCGAGCCGGTCGAGGTGGCGTCGAATACCTGGAGTGCGGGAACCAGCGCACCCGGCTCGAAGAACTGAATCTTCAGGTCGCCGTCGCTGGCGGTCTCGATGTTGTCCAGCACGCGGGTGATGTTGGCGCCGATGACATCGAGGTTGGAGCCATAGGAACTGGCCAGCTTCCAACGCTCGCGCTTGGCGTCCGCGCCGGACGTCTGGGCGAGGACCAGACCGCCGGCCAGCACTGCCAGGCCGGCAGCACGCATGTAACGTGTCAGGCGCATTGAATTCCTCCCAATCTCAGAAGGCCCGCCCGGATTCAGGGGGCACCAGGTGGCGCGCGGGTGCTTTGCCCGCGGCTCGTCCGCAATCCTGCAATGGTAGGTATCGGATGGCAATGTTTCTCGACCGGCGCGGCGTGGCGGCCAACCGGCCGTTGACCGTACCGGCCCGGTTCGCCAGTCTCGTCGGATGAGTACCGATCGTGTCTCGAAGATCATGGCTACCGTCGACCTCGATGCCGACGGTAAGCGATTTGGCGCCCTCGTGGTCCCGCACTCCCGCAACGACAGCGCGTGGGGTTCGATCCGCATCCCGGTCGCGGTGATCCGCAACGGCGACGGTCCGTGCGCCCTGCTGGTCGCCGGTAACCACGGCGACGAGTACGAGGGCCAGGTCGCGTTGCGCGATCTCGCACGGACCCTCGACCCGTCGGAGGTTACCGGCACGGTGCTGGTGCTGCCCGGGCTGAACTACCCGGCGGTGCGGGCCGCGACCCGCTGCTCGCCGATCGACGGCGGCAACATGAACCGGTCGTTCCCGGGGAGCGCCGACGGCACCGTCACCCAGATGATCGCGCACTATGTGGCGACCGTCCTGGTGCCGCGGGCCGACCTGGTGCTGGACCTGCATTCCGGCGGCAAGACCCTCGACTTCGTGCCGTTCGCTGCCACCCACCGCCTGCCGGACAAGGCTCTGGAGGCGCGCGCCATCGCCGCCGTCGAGGCGTTTGGCGCGCCGGTCGGGGTGGTGATGCTGGAACTCGATGCCGACGGCATGCTCGACACCTGGGTCGAGGGGCTGGGCAAGCTGTTCGTGACCACCGAGCTGGCCGGCGGCGGCAGCTCGACGGTGCGCTCCAACCGGGTGGCCGCGACCGGCGTGCGCAACGTGCTGAAGCACATGGGCATCCTGGCCGGCGATCCGGAGATCGCCACGCCCTCGCGGATGGTCGACATGCCGGACGAGCGCTGTTTCGTGGCGGCCGAGCGGAACGGCATCCACGAGCCGCTGGCCGATCTCGGCGACGTGGTCGTCGAGGGCCAGCCGGTGGCCCGCATCCACTCCATGGACGAGCCGTCGCACGAGCCGGCGGTCTACGTGGCCCGTCGCACCGGCCTGCTGATCGGCCGGCACTTCCCGGGACTGGTGCAGTCCGGGGATTTCCTGGCGAGCGTGGCGCTGGACCTGTAGGCGCGAGCTCCCCCGAAACGCGAACCCCGCACAACCGCACAGGCGCCCCCCGGCTCCGAGAGACTTCCCATGAAGATCACCGACCTCAAGACCTTCGTCGTCGCCAACCCGCCGCCGCACCATGGCGGCCGCTACTTCATCTTCCTGAAGCTGATCACCGATGCCGGCGTGGAGGGGGTGGGCGAGGTCTATGTCGCCACTTTCGGCCCGCGCACGGTGGTGCGGATGATCGAGGACGTGTTCGAGCGCCATATCCAGGGCCAGGACCCGCGGCGGATCGAGACCATGACGCGCCGGGTCTACGGCTCGGGATACTCGCTGCGACCGGACGTGTCGCTGATGGGGGTGTTCAGCGGCCTGGAGATGGCGTGCTGGGACATCGTCGGCAAGGAGACCGGTCAGCCGGTCTACGAGTTGCTCGGCGGCCGCGTTCACGAGCGACTGCGCACCTACACCTACCTGTATCCGAAGACCGGCGGCGCCTACCCGACCGACCCGGACAACGTCTACACCAACCCGGCGATGGCGGCCGAGCGGGCCGTCGAGGAGGTCGAGGCCGGCTTCACGGCGGTCAAGTTCGACCCGGCCGGCCCGTACACGGTGTTCGACGGCCGGCAGCCGGACCTGGAGTCGCTTGCCCGCTCGGAGGCCCTGACCCGGGCGATCCGCGAGGCGGTCGGCAACCGGGCCGACCTGCTGTTCGGGACCCACGGCCAGTTCACCGCGTCGGGGGCGATCCGGCTGGCGAAGCGGCTGGAACGGTATGACCCGCTGTGGTTCGAGGAGCCGACCCCGCCGGAGGTGCCGGAGGAGATGGCCAAGGTCGCCCGCGCGACCTCGATTCCGGTCGCCACCGGCGAGCGTCTGACCACCAAGTACGAGTTCGCCCGGGTGCTGGAGCAGGGGGCGGCGGCGATCCTGCAGATGAACCTGGGACGGGTCGGCGGCCTGCTGGAGGCCAAGAAGATCGCCGGCATGGCCGAGACCCGCTACGCCCAGATCGCCCCGCACCTGTATTGCGGGCCGGTGGTGGGGGCCGCCAATATCCAGCTCGCGGCCTGCTCGCCGAACTTCCTGATCCTGGAGAGCATCCGCACCTGGGGCGGGTTCCACGCCGAGATCCTGAACGCCCCGATCCGCTGGGAGGACGGCTACGTCCTGCCGCCGACCGAACCGGGCCTGGGGGTCGAGCTGAACGAGGCGGTGGCCCTCGCCAACCCCTACGACGGCGACGCGCTGCACCTGGAGATGCAGGGCGATCCGGTAGAGTAGGCGAACCGGGAAGGCGGCAGGCAAGCCGGGTCCTTCGGGCGGGCGACTGTCGGCGACCGGCCCGCCCGCACCGCATGCCTCCCCCGCGTCTATTGCACGTATCGTTGTCCGGGCAATCGGGCATTGTGGGTGGACTGGTTGCGGCGGCGGGTCGTGGCCTCCTACGGATTTCGCGCCATGGCCGCCGTCGCCGCCGACTCCTCCTCGACCGCCGGCTACGGCCGTGGCATCGCCATGCAGGTTATCGCGGTAGCGATGTTCGCGTCCATGGGCATGGTCATCAAGCTGCTGGACGGCCGCTATCCGACCTCGCAGATCATCCTGTTCCGCTGCGCGCCGGCGCTGATCCCGTTGATCCTGTACCTGCCGCTGCAGGGCGGCTGGACGGCGCTGAAGACCCGGCGGCCAATGTGGCACGCGGTGCGGTCGGTCGCCGGCATCCTGTCGATGTATGTCGGGTTCTACGCCCTCGGCCGCATGGCGTTCGCCGACTACGTGGCGATCTCGTTTACCGCGCCGTTGTTCGGCACCCTGCTGTCGATCCCGTTCCTGGGCGAGCGTGTCGGAATCTGGCGGCTCGGCGCCGTCGGGCTGGGTTTCGCCGGTGCGCTGCTGACCGCCGGGCCGATCGGCAGCCTGTTCGGTGTCGGCGAGTTCGACCCCATGGTGCTGTTCGCGGTCGGCTCGGCCTTCGGCTACGGCATCGCGATGATCGCCATGCGCAAGCTCGGCTCGACCGACAAGTCCTCCGCCACGGTGTTCTATTTCACGGTCGCCGGCGCGCTCTCCAGCCTGTTCCTGCTGCCGGCCCAATGGGTGACACCGACGCCGCAGGACCTCGCCCTGCTGATGACCATCGGCCTGGTCGGCGGGGTTGCGCAGATCTTCATGACCGAGGCGTTCCGGCTCGCGCCGCCGTCGGTGATCGCGCCGTTCGACTACACCGCCATGCTGTGGGCGCTGGCGTTCGGCTTCTTCGTGTTCGGCACCTTCCCGGGGCCCCAGGTGCTGGCCGGTGCCACCCTGATCTGCGTGTCCGGCCTGTTCATCATCCACCGCGAGGCCGTGCGCGGCGTGAAGCGGGCGAAGCTGAAAAGCAGCAGCCTCTGACGGTCCGGCCGCTGCGCCGCCGTGCGTCCCGGCGATGCCTCGGTTTGAGGCCGGACGGGAAGCGCATCCTATTGTGCGAAGGCCGCGAGCCTTAACAACCGACCCGCAAGGCGAAGACGCATGACTCCCCTCAGAGTGGAAATTGTGATTTTCTGCCAATGAGGGGAAGGCAAGATCTTCTGCCGATAGTGGGGGAGCTGGGAAATGGTCGACAGGTTTACCGGGCTTTGGCGGGGCGGCATCCTGCTGGTGCTGCTTGCCGTCGGCGGATGCGCCGGCCCGAGCAACGAGCAGATCGCGCAGATCGCGCAGTCGGGCGAGGTGTTCGCGGCCCATGTGCCACGGGTCTACGACGTCGCCTTCGAGAGTGCCGTGGACCGCGACTCAAGCGACCTTGCGAATCAGCGCAAGAACGCCAAGGGGCGGCCGGCGGCGGTGCAGAACGCGGTGATGGCTGCGTACGTCGGCAACACCGATGCGCTGGCGCAGCGCCTCGATCAGTTCAACACCATGAAGTCGCATGCGCGATTGCTGGACAAGTACTTCACGAAGTTGAACGCCGTTGCCTCCGGTGGAGGTTCCGCGGCGGCCGGTGAGGCAGCGACCGGCGCCGCCGACCAACTCGAGAAGCTGGCCCCGAGCATCAAGGATTTGAGCATCGGCGGTAAGGCCGTGAGCGGGTTCGTCGGGCCGCTGGTCAGCCTCGGCGTGTCGACCTTCACGAATTCGCAGTTGCAGGCGCACCTGAAGGCATCGGGGCCGAAGGTCCAGGAGGCGATCGCCCTGCAGGGCGCGATGTTCGCGCTCCTGCTCGACCTGGAGCGTGATCGTGCCAAGGCGACGGCCGATGCCAAGGTCAAGGTCGCCTTCGACGCCTTCGACCAGCCGCTCCCGTCGACCTGGTCGGCCGAACGGCTGAAGAGCCTCAAGCCGGCGCCGATTACCAACGCACTGTCCGCCGCACGGGACGCGGCGGACCAGTTGCAGTCGAACTATGAGCAGTTGGTAACGGGTGGTGACGGATCGATCGGCCGGCTTCAGAACGCACTCGCGCTGGTCGGCGCGATAGTCACCGTCTTCGAGACGAGCAACCGGCAGTGAGCGGAGCGACGACGATGGACGAGCAACAGAATGTGAATGCCGCCAAGGCCCAGATGCTCAGCACCAAGGCGACGCTGGACAATCCGACGTATTTCAACGGTCTGGACCAGGACAAGCAGGATGCCGCGACGATCAGGTCGTCCGAACTGTCGACCGCCATCCTGAAGATAGAGAACACGCAGATTGCGTCGATCGCGGCCAAGGTCGCGGCCAACGCCGCCGACCTCAAGACCGCCACCGCCGAGCTGGCGGCCGCCAATGCCGAGGTGCAGAACTTCACCCGGCTGATAGCCGCCGCCGGGGGCCTGCTGGGCATCGTCGGCCGGATCGTGGCGCTCTAGGACCGGAACGGACAGGGAAGCGATGGCTGCCTCGACCGTCCCGCGGCCTCAGGCGTCGCGGGCCGCCTCGACCAGCCAGTCGCGGAATGCCCGGACCGCCATGCGCGAACGGTTGCGTTCCAGGCAGACCATGTAGTTGGCTTCGGTGCTCGGAATCTCGACATTCGACAGCCGAACCAGCCGGCCGTTGGCTAGGTCGTCGTGGACCAGGGCGCTGCGGCCCAGCATGATTCCCTGGCCACCGAACACTGCCTGCATGGCGACGGCGGTGTCGTCATAGGTCGCGATCGCCGACAGTTCCTCGGCGGGCAGCCCGGCCGCCTCGCGCCAGCGCCGCCAGTTGATGTCGTCGTTGTCGTGCGAGTGGATGGTGTAGCGTAGCAGGTCCATCGGCTCCTCCCCCGGATGCTGTTCCAGGAAGGACGGCGCGTAGACCGGCGTCAGGGACTCGTCGAGAAACTTCTCGGCGTGCACTCCTGGCCAGTCGCCGCGGCCGTAGCGGATCGCCAGGTCGACGTCCTCGCGGGTCAGGTCGACGACCCGGCGGGTGGTGAAGAACCGCACGTCGATCCCCGGATGCCGGTCCAGGAAGCGCGGCAACCGGTGGATCAGCCAGTGCGCGGCGAAGGACGGCAACACGCTGATGGTCAGGGTCGAGGGCCTGGCGCCCCTGCGCACCCGGCGAATCCCGTCGGCCAGCGCGTCGAAGGCCTGCGCCACCACCGGGGCCAGCACCGTTCCGGCCTCGGTCGCGACCAAGCCGCGCGGCGTACGCTCGAACACCGGAGTGCCGAGCCAGGCCTCCAACGCGGTGATCTGCTTGCTGACGGCGCCGTGGGTGACATGCAGGGCCTCGGCGGCTCGGCTCAGCGTGCCGTGGCGCACGGCGGCGTCGAAGGCCCGCAGCGTGTTCAGCGGCGGCAAGGCGGTCATGGCGTCACCCTGTGAATTATTCTCATACAAGTCGGAGCAAAGATCGCTTTTTCAAGAGCGTCGACCAGCGTAGATGTCGCCGCCAGTGACGACTTAGAGGTGACCCATGGACTCCTGCCGACTGCTGATCGGCAACCGCAACCATTCCTCCTGGTCGCTGCGCGGCTGGCTGGCGATGCGCCAGTCGGGTCTGGCGTTCGAGACCGAGGTGGTGCCGCTGTTCCGCGACGACACCGCCGGGCGAATGGCGGCGTTCTCCGACGCGCCGGCGCGGGTGCCGGTGCTGCGTCGCGGGGGGCTGGTGATCTGGGATTCGCTGGCGATCCTCGAACATGCCGCCGAGCGGGCGCCGGACGCCGGGCTGTGGCCGGACGATCCGGACCTCCGGGCCGAGGCCCGCTCGGTGGTCGCCGAGATGCATGCGGGGTTCGCGGCTTTGCGCACCCACATGCCGATGGCGATCCGCGAGCGCATCGACGGCCGCCAGGATCGCCCCGGCGTCGCCGGGGACGTCGAGCGGGTGTTCGCGCTGTGGCGGCGCTGCCTCGGCCGGCACGACGGGGGCCGGCACGACTGGGGCCGGCACGACGGGCGGCAGGGCGGACCGTTCCTGTTCGGCGGATGGTCGGCGGCGGACATCTTCTTCGCGCCGGTGGTGGCACGATTCCGCAGCTACCTTGTCATTGTTCCGGACGATCTCGCGCCCTATACCGCGGCCGTGCTGTCCCACCCGCATGTCCGGGAGTGGGAGGCCGAGGCAGTGCGCGAACCCTGGGTGGTGGAGATCGAGTGATGGATGCGATTGTCATCGACAGCCACGATCGGCTGGTCGGGCATCTCGATGCGGTCGGGGCGACCTACCGGATCGTCGAGCACGTCGCCGAGGGGCGTTCGGACGCGATCAGCGTGATCCGCGGCAACCGGCCGTCGCAGGCGCTGAAGGCGATGGTGGTGGCGTTGAAGGCCGGGCCTACGGCGTTCGGCCTTGCCGTGTTGCCGGGCGACCGCAAGGTCGACTTCCCGGCCCTGGCACGGGCGTTCGGTGCGAAGAAGGTGCGGTTCGCCGCCGCCGAGGACGCCGAGCGCCTGACCGGTTGCGTCATGGGCTCGGTGCCGCCGTTCAGCTTCGACGCCGGGTTGCCGCTGGTCGCCGACCCGGCGATCCAGGCGAATGACGAGGTGGTGTTCAACGCCGCCCGCCTCGACCGCTCGATCTTCATGCCGCTGGCCGATTACCTGCAGGCCGCCGGGCCGCGGCTGGCGGCGTTCGCGGCGTAGCGGCGGAATCGGGGCTCGCGTCACGACCTTGGGTATCCACACGTTCCGGAGCGGTGGGTGGCTTCCGGAGGCGAGCGCTTTCGCGCTCCCTCCGGAATGACGGAGTTGGGGGAATTTCGGGCGATGGTGCCGGCAGATCCCACCCTGCATTCGTCATCCCGGAGAAGACGCGACAGCGGCTGGCTCCGGGATCCACGGGGTGACGGGGGCTATCCGCCAGCTCGGGCCGGGCCGGCACTACCGAGTAGTGCCGAAACCCGGGCCTGCAACTCCGGGATCAGTTCGGCGCGCAGCCACGGGTTCTTTCGCTCGATGTTCAGGGAGCGCCAGGACGGGTGCGGCAGCGGCAGGAAGCGCGGGCCGTATTCCCGCCACGCCGCCACGGTCTCGGTGAGGGTGCGCTTGCGGGTCTTCCCGAGGTAGCGGGCCTGGGCGTACATCCCGGCCAGGATCACCAACTGGACCCGCGGCAGGTGTTCCAGCACCGGGTCGTGCCACAGCGGCGCGCATTCCGGGCGCGGCGGCGCGTCGCCGCCTTTCGGCAGCACCCCCGGATAGCAGAACCCCATCGGCACGATGGCGATACGATCGGCGTCGTAGAAAGTCTCATGGTCCACCCCCATCCATTCGCGCAGCCGGTCGCCGGAGCGGTCGTTCCAGGGTATCCCGCTCTCATGCACCTTGGTGCCGGGCGCCTGGCCGACGATCAGGATGCGGGCGGTCGGTCGCACCACCAGCACCGGGCGCGGCCCGAGCGGCAGGTGCGCCTCGCAGTGCCGGCAGGCACGGATACGGGTCAGCAGGTCGTCGAGGCTCACTCGGGCGATCCCCTTGTCCATCGGGTCGTGGATCCCGGAGCCGGCTGCTCGCGCAGCCCCTCCGGGATGACGAAAAAGGGGCAAGGCCACGACACTCCCTCCGTCGTCATTCCGGAGAAGGCACGTGAGTGCCTGGCTCCGGAAGCCACCGGCCGCTCCAGCGGTGCCCGTCAGTCGCCGCGCGGGAAGCGCTGCGTTTCCTCAAGCGTGTTCAGGTCCATATGGTTACGCATGTAGCGCTCGGAAGCGCGCTGCAGCGGCTGGTAGTCCCAGGGGTAGTACGAGCCGTTGCGCAGCGCCTCGTAGACCACCCAGCGCCGCGCCTGACTCTGTCGCACCTCGGCGTCGAAGCGGGCGGTATCCCAGCGCTCCCGCACCAGGGTCGCGAAACCTGCGGCGGTCGCCGCATGCGCCGGGTCGGCGGCGAGGTTGACCAGTTCCCGCGGATCGGCGGCGAGGTCGAACAGTAGCGGCGGGTCGAGGTCGCAGTGGATGTACTTCCAGCGCCCGTCGCGGATCGCCACCATCGGCGCGTACGAACCCTCGGCGGCGTATTCCATGAGCACCGGGGCGCCACGCGCGCCGCCATTGGCCAGGGGGGTCAGGTCGCGGCCCTCGGTCCAGGGCTGGACCTCGCCGAGGTCGATGCCGGCCAGCGTCGCCAGGGTCGGCACCACGTCGAGGGTCGAGACCGGGGCGTCGACCCGGCCGGCCGGCAGGCCGGGGGCGGCGACCATCAGCGGTACCCGCGCCGAGCCCTCGTAGAAGCTCATCTTGAACCACAGCCCGCGCTCGCCGAGCATGTCGCCGTGGTCGGACAGGAACACCACCACGGTGTCCTCGCGCATCTGGGCACGCTCCAGCACGTCCAGCAGGGCGCCGATCTTCTCGTCGAGATAGCTGACGTTGGCGTAATAGGCTTGCCGCGAGCGGCGGACGTTCTCCGGCGTGATGTCGAAGGACTTGTAGTCGCTGGCCAGGTACAGGCGCCGGGAATGCGGGTCCTGGTCTTCGTAGGGGATCGCCGGCACCGTCGGTTCCAACTCGGGACAGCCGGCATACAGGTCCCAGAACCGCCGGCGCGCGACATAGGGGTCGTGCGGGTGGGTGAAGCTGACGGTCAGGCACCAGGGCCGGTCGTCCTTGCCGCGCGCCAGGTCGTAGAGCTTGCGCGCGGCGTGGTAGGCGACCTCGTCGTCGTATTCCATCTGGTTGCTGATCTCGGCGGTGCCGGCGCCGGTGACCGAGCCGAGGTTATGGTACCACCAGTCGATGCGCTCGCCGGGCTTGCGGTAGTCCGGGGTCCAGCCGAAGTCGGCCGGGTAGATGTCGGTGGTCAGCCGCTCCTCGAAGCCGTGCAGTTGGTCCGGGCCGACGAAGTGCATCTTGCCCGAGAGACACGTCTGGTAGCCGGCGCGGCGCAGGTGGTGGGCGTAGGTCGGGATGTCGGATGCGAACTCGGCGGCGTTGTCGTAGACCCGGGTGCGCGACGGCAGCTGGCCGCTCATGAACGACGCCCGCCCCGGTGCGCACAGCGGGCTGGCGGTGTAGGCGTTGGCGAACCGGGTCGAGCGCTCGGCCAGGGCCCGCAGGTGCGGCGCGTGCAGGAATCCGGCCGGCCCGTCCGGGAACAGCGTTCCGTTCAACTGGTCGACCATCAGGATCAGGATGTTCGGTCGGTGCATGCGACGGACTCCCTCGGGCAGGTTCGCGGATGTTCTAGGACGGGCCGGCGATCGTGGCTGTTTCAGGATCGACGAACAGCCGCCACGGCCGAAGGGGCGGCCTCAGGGCCGCAGGAGCCGGTGCTTGAACTGTGTCTGCATGTCGCGGCGGCCGTCGAAGACGCCGTACACGACGACCCTTCGATCATCCCCGAAGATCCGGTAGATCACGCGATACGGCGCCGTATGCAATTCCCGGAAGTCGGCGATGCCGAGGTACGTGAGTTCCGCTGGAATGCCGCCTCGGTCCGGCTGCGACGACAGCTCGGCGCAGGTCGCCTCGAGATTGTCCAGAAGCCGATCCGCCGCTTCCGGCAACGCCCGGCCGGCCACGTAGCCGTAGATTTGTTCGAGGTCGATCTCGGCGTCTTCGGCCAGTTCGACGATGTAGGTCATCGAAACGGCTACTTCTTCACCCGCTCGCGGACCCGCGCGAATGCCTCCTCGAGCGGCCGGGTCCTGCCGTCGCGGACGGCATTGTCGGTCTTGGTCAGCATCGACAGCAGCGCCAGGGTCTCCTGTGTCCTCTCGTAGGAGTCGATGTCCTGGATGACGGCCTTGGCCTTGCCATGCGCCGTGATCAGCACCGGCTCCCTGTGTTCCTGCAGTTCCCGGATGACCTTCGGGGCGTTGGTCTTGAAGGTGCTTACCGACGTGACCCGTTCGGAAAGCTTCATGGCTCGCTCCATCTCTCGCTTGGACCAAAATATAGACCTCCAATTGGTCGTATGAAAGCGCGGTCTTGACACGCGCCGACCGGCCGCTTGACACCATCCCGTCACCGGTGTTCCCTCGGTTCACCGCGCCGATTTGAGCCTCCAGCTTGCGGGCGCGTTACAAATGCAGCTAAAGCGGCGGTGGATCTGGAACCCGCCGCACGCCTGTGGCGGGTCTTTTATTTCCCGCCCTGGCCCAGGGGTTCCGGCTTCTCCGCGCGTTGGCTGCGTTTGGTCCTTCAAACCACGCCCGCCGTCCCGCTGTCGGGACGGTCGGCAGCCGCTAAAACGGAGCGACCGATGTCCACCCAGTCCAAGCATCCCGAGACCCTGGCCCTGCATGCCGGCTACCGCGCCGATCCGGCGACCGGTGCGGTCGCGGTGCCGATCTACCAGACCACGTCCTACCAGTTCCGCGACACCGAGCACGCCGCCAACCTGTTCGCGCTCAAGGAACTCGGGAACATCTACACACGCATCATGAACCCGACCTGCGACGTGCTGGAGCAGCGGATCGCGGCGATCGAGGGCGGGGTCGCGGCACTCGCCGTGGCGTCGGGCCAGGCGGCCAGCGCCTTCTCGATCCAGAACCTGGCCAAGACCGGGGACAACGTCGTCAGCTCGACCGGCCTGTACGGCGGGACCTGGAACCTGTTCGCCAACACCCTGAAGGACCAGGGCATCGAGGTGCGGTTCGTCGATCCGTCGGACCCGCAGAATTTCGCCCGCGCCACCGACGCCCGGACCCGCGCCTACTACGCCGAGACCTTGCCGAATCCGAAGCTGCAGGTGTTCCCGATCAAGGAGGTCGCGGACATCGGGCGCGGCCTCGGCATCCCGCTGATCGTCGACAACACCGCGGCGCCGCTGCTGTGCCGGCCGTTCGACCATGGGGCCGCGATCATCGTCTACTCGACCACCAAGTATATCGGTGGCCACGGCACGTCGATCGGCGGGCTGATCGTCGACGGCGGCAACTTCCCGTGGGAGGACTTCAAGGAGCGCCAACCGGCCCTGAACACCCCGGACCCGAGCTATCACGGCGCGGTATGGACCGAGGCGGTCAAGCCGCTCGGCCCGGTCGCCTACATCATCAAGGCGCGGACCACCCTGTTGCGCGACATCGGCTCGGCCCAGAGCCCGTTCAATGCTTTCCAGACCATCCAGGGGCTCGAGACCTTGGCGCTGCGGATGAAGGCGCATTGCGAGAACGCCGCCAAGGTCGCCGACTTCCTGAAGCGGCACCCGTCGATCGAAAGGGTGATCTTCCCCGGCCTGCAGGACGGCGAAGCGCGCCGCCGGGCGGATACCTATCTGAAGGGTGGCTACGGCGGGCTGGTCGGGTTCGAGATCAAGGGCGGCAAGGACGCCGGCCGAGGGTTCATCGACCGGCTGAAGCTGTTCTACCACGTCGCCAATATCGGCGACGCGCGGTCGCTGGCGATCCATCCGGCGACCACCACCCACAGCCAGCTGTCGCCCGAGGACCAGCTCGCGACCGGCGTGTCGGACGGCTACGTCCGGCTGTCGGTCGGCATCGAGAACATCGACGACATCCTCGCCGATCTGACACAGGCCCTCGACGCCTCGACCGACGCCGCCGGGGTGGCGGCGGAATAACGGTCGCAAGCATTCCGTTGCCGGTGGGGGTGTCCGTCACTCCCACCGGTCAGGGTTGCTCAGGTCGCCGCGACGCTCAGGCTGCGGCCGGTGCCGCATCCTCATTGTCCCAGCGGTTCTGGCCGCTCAGGAAATAACGGGTGCCGAGCTGATGGCGCAGGGTCAGAGGATGACGCTCGGTGAGTGTCGGAAACAGCCCGTTTTCCTGGGCGAGCGCGTGATCCTCGATGATCCTGGCGATCTTGCGGGCCGCCACGGTGACCGTTTCCGCAGTCGGGCCGTTCTGCGCCGCCATGACCTGATCGAACGCCGCGCTCAACTCGTCGGGAGCGGTCCTGGCGCCAAGCTCGCGAAGCACTTCGCGCTCCATGCGGTCATGGTCCACCAGGGATCGCCGGAAGCGATAGAGCTGATCGGGCCAGTCTTCCTGCCCCGACGCGGCGGTGTTCGCCAATTCCTGCGCGGCATCGAACAGGCGGGAATGCTGGGTCTGAAAGAGCAGGAATACACAAGGCATCACAGGTCTCCTCTCGTGGGCGAGCGTCCACCTGGATTGCCGGGTTCGGCATTGCGGTACGGAACCGTCGCGACATCCGCGTGCGGTCACCCTCGTTCGCTCTCTATATGGGGTTCTCCCGTCCCGAGATAACCGCGCTACAATGTCGCGGCTTCGGCGAATTTCACGCCGGCCGCCGTCATCTCCGTCATCGCCATGGCCAGCGAGCCGTTCAGGTCGATGGCGCGGCAGGCGTCGGTGACCACCGTGGTGGCAAATCCGAGCCGACGGGCGTCGAGGGCGGAGTAGGCGACGCAGAAATCCGTTGCCAGCCCGACCAGCACGACGCTGTCGAAACCGCGGTCGCGCAGGTATCCGGCAAGGCCGGTCGGCGTCGTCCGGTCGTTCTCGAAGAACGCCGAATAGGAGTCGACCGCCGCCCGGAACCCCTTGCGGATGATCAGGTCGGCGCCGTCGACGTCCAGTTCCCGGTGGAACGCCGCCCCGGCCGAGCCCTGCACGCAGTGGTCGGGCCACAGCACCTGGGGCCCGTACGGCATCTCGGTGGTCTCGAACGGCGACTTGCCGGCGTGCGCCGCCGCGAACGACGAATGCCCGGCCGGATGCCAGTCCTGTGTGAGGATCCGGCTGGCGAAGCGTCCGGCCAGGCGGTTGATCACCGGCACCACTGCGTCGCCGTCCGGTACCGCCAGTGCGCCGCCCGGGCAGAAATCGTTCTGCACGTCCACGACGATCAGCATTTCGGTCTCTCGGGCGGCCATGGCGATCTCCTGCGATTGCCGTTGTGGCATCCGGCGAGCCGGACTATCGTTTTCATTAACCACGATATTTCAACCGCGAAAGCGGAATCTGACCGAGGCAACCCACGGGCCGGCAGGCGCAACAGGGGAAGGCGGGGATCATGACGAAGTTGACACGTCGCGAGGTATTGAAGACCGGAACCGCGGCCGCCGCTTTCGCGGCCGGGCTGCCGATGCCGGCGGTCCTGGCCGCCGAGCCGATCAGGATCGGGGCGGTGCTGCCGTTCTCCGGCGGGCTTGAGCTGTTCGGCAACCAGGCCAGGCTCGGGATCGATCTCGCACTCAAGGAGATCAACGACGCCGGCGGCATTCTCGGCCGGCCGGTCGAGGTGCTGTACGAGGACAACAAGACCGACCCGAAGACCTCGGTCGAACGCGCCACCTCGCTGATCCGGCGCGACCAGGTGCTGGCGATCGCCGGGCCGATCACCTCGAACGCCCGCGATGCCATGATGCCGACCATGAGTCGGTCCAAGGTGCCGCTGCTGTACGCCACCAACTACGAGGGTGGGGGCTGCAACCGGTACCTGTTCGCCTTCAACACCGTCCCGAACCAGGAGCTGGAAAAGCTGCTGCCTGTGATGAAGCAGAAGTTCGGCTCCAGCTTCTACATGTTCGGCGCCGACTATGTCTGGCCGCAGAAGATGTTCGCGACCGCCGGAACCCTGGTCGAGGGCATGGGCGGCACTGTCGCCGGGACCGAGTTCACGCCATGGGGCGTCAAGGACTTCGCGCCGGTGATTCGGCGGATCAAGGACTCCGGCGCCAAGGTCCTGGTGTTCGCGCTGCCGGGCGCCGACGGCATCACCTTCATCAAGCAGGCCGAGGACCTCGGGCTGCTGAAGGACGTCACGGTCGCGTTCCTGGGCTTCGCCGAGACCTATCTGGGCGCGTTCGGCCCCGGCAAGGGCCAGAACATGTGGGTCGCGGTGCCGTTCGCATCCAGCATCGACAACCCGGCGATCCACGACTTCGTCAAACGCGCCACCGCCGCCGGCCCGGTACCGGTCTCGCACTACGCCTACACCCACCACACCGCGCTGAAGGTCGTGAAGGACGCGCTGGAGAAGAGCGGCAAGGTCGATCGCGAGGCCCTGGTGGACGGGCTCGAGGGGCTTTCATTCGGAACCTCGACCGGGCCGATCAGCATCGGCGCCGGGGATCATCACGTCACCATGCCGATGTTCCTGGCCAAGACCGAGGGCGACGGCCTTATGGTGGTCGACCAACTCGGCGAGATCGCGCCGGACGCCGGGTGCTCCTGAGCGGCGGCTCGGATGCGGTCGCCGGGTTCCTGGACGTCGTCGGGCTGGTTCGGACCTTCGGCGGGGTCCGTGCGGTCGGCGGCGTCGACCTCAGCCTCGCCGAGGGATCGGTGCTGTCGATCATCGGCCCGAACGGTTGCGGCAAGACCACGCTGTTCAACCTGCTGACCGGCCAGCTGTCGCCGACCGCGGGCAGCATCCGGTTCGAGGGCCGCGATCTGGCCGGGCTGCCGCCGCACCGGGTGGCGGCGGCCGGGATCGTGCGGAAGTTCCAGGTGCCGTCGGTTTTCCCGGCCCTGAGCGTCACCGAGAACGTCCGGATCGCGCTCGCCGCGCCGCAGGCCGGTCGACCGGATCGCCGGCCGACGCTCGGCGACCTGTTGCGGCTGGTCGAGTTGCAGGATGCCGCGAACCTTCCGGCCGGCGACCTGGCGCACGGCGCCAGGCAGTGGCTGGAGCTGGCGATGGTGGTCGCGGTCGGCCCGCGGTTGCTGCTGCTCGACGAGCCGACCGCCGGCATGACCCGGGCCGAGAGCGCGGCGACGGTGCGGCTGATCCGCCGGTTGCGCGACGAGACCGGGACGGCGGTGATCGTGATCGAGCATGACATGGCGGTGGTCGAGACCTTGTCGGCCCCGGTCGCGGTGATGCTTGCCGGGCGAATCGTCGCCCATGGGGACTATGCCGAGGTCCGGGCGGACCCGGCACTGCGCGCCGCCTATTTCGGGTCGGTCGAGACCGCCGCGGTGGCCGGACATGGCTGAGCTGCTGGCGGTCGCCGGGCTGGTTGCCGGCTATGGCGGGGGCACGGTCCTGCACGGCCTGGATTTCGCGGTCGGATCTGGCGAGCGCGTGGCCGTGCTCGGACGCAACGGTGTCGGCAAGACCACCCTGCTGAAGACCATCATGGGGCTGGTTCGCCCACGGGCCGGCGTGATCCGTTTCGCCGGCGCCCCGCTCGACGGCCTGCCGCCGTTCCGGATCGCCCGCGCCGGCATCGCCTACGTGCCGCAGGGCCGCGAGGTGTTCGCCGATCTGACGGTGGAGGAGAACCTTATCCTGGGCGACCTGCGGGCGGCCGATGCCGGGCGGGCCTATGGCCTGTTTCCGGCACTGGCCGAGCGCCGTCGCGAGGCCGCCGGGCGGCTATCGGGTGGCCAGCAGCAGCAGTTGGCGATCGCGCGGGCGCTCATGGCGCGGCCCCGTCTGCTGCTGCTGGACGAACCCTCCGAGGGGGTGCAGCCGTCCGTCGTGCTGGAACTGGCAGCCGCGCTCGCCGCGGTCGCGACGGCGGAGGGCATGGCGATCGTGCTGGTCGAGCAGAACATCGACCTGGCGTTGCGGCTGGCCGGGCGGGCGGTGTTCATGGACCGCGGCCGGGTGGTGGCAGAGGAGCGGACGGACGACCTGCGCGCCGACCCGTCGCGCCTCGACCATCATCTGGTCCTGTAGTCGGGAAAGGGTCGAAGCAGATGCATCTGGCCTCCTTTGTCCTGGACGGTGCCAATGCCGTGCTGATCCTGATGCTGGTGGCGCTCGGCCTCGCCATCGTGTTCGGCCTGATGAACGTCATCAACCTGGCGCATGGCGAGTTCCTGATGCTCGGCGCCTATGTCGTCCTGGCGACCGGCGAGGCCGGGCTGCCGTTCTGGCTGGGGCTGGCCCTGGCACCCGTGGCGGTCGGCGTCGTCGGGCTGCTGGCCGAGGAGTTCCTGATCCGGCACACCTACACGCGGCTGCTCGACACCATCCTCGCCACCTGGGGGCTGTCGCTGGTTCTACGGCAGGCCATCGTGCTGCTGTACGGCCCGGGCTCGCACTCGGTGGCGGCACCCGACCTGGGGGCTGTCGAGATCGCAGGCAGCCCGTATCCGGTCTACCGGCTGGCGGTCATGGCGATCAGCCTGGCGGCGATCGCGGCGACCTTCGCGCTGTTCTTCCGGACCCGGTTCGGCCTGGCGGCGCGGGCGGTGATCGCCAATCGGGCGATGGCTTCATGCATCGGCATCGATACCCGCCGCCTCGACCGCTGGACGTTCAGCCTGGGGGCGGCACTGGCCGGCCTCGCCGGAGCGGCGATGTCGCCGTTGATCTCCGTCGACCCGCAGGCCGGCCTGGGCTGGCTGGTTCCGGCATTCCTGGCGATCCTGGTCGGCGGCCTCGGCTCGATCGCCGGGCCGCTGGTCGGTGCGGCCGGCGTCGGCGGCCTCGACAGCGCGACCGCGGCGCTGACCTCGCCGGTGTGGGCGCAGCTGGTGGTGTTCGTGGCCGCGATCCTGGTCATCCGGCTGCGCCCGACCGGTCTGATCGGCCGGACGCGCCGGGAGTCCTGAGGGCATGCCGGCGATGCGGACCGTCGATCTGACCGGCATCCTGGCGCTGGCCCTGTTCCTGGGGCTGCCCGCGGTGTCGGCCGACTGGTTGCTCGGCGACCTGGCGATCTATTTCAGCTACGCCCTGCTGGCCGTCAGCCTGGCGTTCGCCTGGGGTTTTTGCGGCCTGCTCAGCCTCGGCCACGCGGTGTATTTCGGCATCGGCGCCTACGCCATGAGTACGCTGACCCTCGGCATGCTGCCGGGCCTGGAGGCGGTACGCTCGACCTGGCTGGGGCTGGCCTTCGCCGCCGCTGCCGCTGGGGCGGCGGCCTGGACGATCGGCTGGTTCACCTTCGCCGGCCGTGGCCTGCACGGCGCGTTCTTCGGCATCGTCACCCTGGCGCTGGCAGTGGTGTTCGAGCGCCTGGCGATCAACTGGGACTGGCTGGGCGGCCTGAATGGGCTGATGAACGTCCCGCCGATCACCCTCGGCCTCAACGGCGGTGGCCTCGATCTGTGGGCGCCGGTGCCGCTGTTCTACGTCATGCTGGGGGCGCTGGCGGTGGTGGTCGCCGGTCTAACCGTCTACCAGCGCTCGGACCATGGCCTGGCGTTGGCCGCGATCCGCGAGAACGAGCTGCGGGCCCGGGCACTCGGCTACGACACCGGGGCCCTGAAGCGCCGGGCCTTCGCCCTGTCGGGCGCGGTCGCCGGCCTCGCGGGGGCGCTGTTCGTGGTGCAGTTCGGTTTCGCCTCGCCGACGCTGATCGGCTTCTCGCTGTCCGCCGAGGCGCTGATATGGGTGGCGCTCGGCGGGCGCGGCGAACTGGTCTCGGCGGCGTTTGGCGTGATCGCTCTTCGCCTGCTCGAGAGTCAGGTATCGAGCCGGCTGGAAGCCTGGTGGCCGCTGGTGGTCGGGCTGATCTTCATGGCCGTGGTGGTGGTGCTGCCGCGCGGCGTGGTCGGTGAACTGCTGTATCGGATCGGCCGCTGGCGCGGGCGCTGACCGGCCCCCGAAGGGCGACCCGCTGAGGCTCTAACTCTGGCGTTCCTTGCGGTCGGAGAAGAAGCCGTTGAGTTCGCGCCCCGGGGCGCCCTCCTTGAGGGCCGTGAAGGTGCCGTCGCCCGCAATCTCGCGGGCAGCTCGCAGGAACCCGCCATAGGCGGCACGGGCCAGCGCGCCGCCGACGCTGATCCGGCGCGCGCCCAGGGCGGCGAGCTCGGCGACCGGCCGGCCCATGGTCAGCACGTTCACCGGCTTCGGCGCGACCGCCTGCACGACCGCGGTGATTTGCGCGTCCTCGCCGATGCCGGGGGCATACAGGCAATCGGCGCCGACCGCCGAGAACGCCTTCAGTCGCCGGACGGTCTCTTCGAGGTCCGGCCGGCCGGCGATGAAGCCTTCGGAGCGCGCGGTCAGCAGCATGTCGCCGCCGGTCCGGTCGATCGCCGCGCGGGCCGCCGCGACCCGTGCGACCGCCAGGTCGAAGTCGTAGAGCGGGGCATCCGGATTGCCGGTGGAGTCCTCGATCGACACGCCGGCTATCCCGGTCTCGGCGGCCAGCGCGATGCTGGTGGCGACCCCGTCCGGGTCGTCGGCGAAGGCGTTCTCGTAGTCGGCGTTGACCGGCAGGTCGACGGCGGCGACCAGGTCGCGCAGATGGGCGAGCACGTCGTCGCGGGTCACGCCGTTGTCGGGACGACCGATCGTCCATGCCATACCGGCGCTGGTCGAGGCCACCGCCTTGAAGCCGAGCTGCTGCAGCATGATCGCCGAGCCGGCGTCCCACGGGTTCGGGATGACGAAGCAGCCGCTTTCATGAAGGCGGCGGAAGCTGGCGCGCTTGTCGGCGATGGTCGGGGACATGGCTGGTTCTCCGCGGCGCTGAATGGACGGTGCGAGAATGGAGACCCGGTCCAGGAGGGCGTAGAGCCACTGGGCGAGAAGCCGATGGGGCCAGTCCCGGCGAATGGCGCGTCGTAGTGGGAGGGATCGGGAACCGACGGAGCGACCGGCGCCGCCGCGCTTACGGTATCCGCTCGACCCGCAGCACGTTGGTGGAGCCCGGGGTTCCCATCGGCACGCCGGCGGTGATCACCACCTTGTCGCCGCTGCTGCCGAAATCGTCGCGCTTGGCGATTTCGGTGGCGCGCTGGACGACGGCGGAAAACCGGTGTTCCTCGGCCATGTGGACGGCGTGCACGCCCCAGGCCATGGCGAGCCGCCGGGCGGTCGACAGGCTGGAGGTGATGCACAGGATCGGCACCGTCGGTCGCTCGCGCGAGGCCCGCAGCGTGGTCGATCCGGAAGTCGTATAGGTGATGATGCAGCGCGCCTTGATGGCCTCGGCAACTTCACGCGCGGCCAGGGTGATGGCGTCCGACACCGTGCCTTCCGGCGTCGGGTGCTCGGCGTGCACATGCGCCAGGTAATAGGAGTCGCTTTCGACGTTGGTGATGATCTTGTTCATCATCACCACCGCCTCGAGCGGGTAGTCCCCCGATGCGGTCTCGGCGGACAGCATCACGGCGTCGGCCGAGTCGTAAACGGCGGTCGCCACGTCCGACGCCTCGGCGCGGGTCGGGGCCGGGGCGCCGACCATTGAGTCCAGCATCTGGGTGGCGACGATCACCGGCTTGCCCATCGCCCGGCAGGTGCGGACGATCCGCTTCTGCAGCGGCGGCACCCGCTCCGGCGGCAACTCGACCCCGAGGTCGCCGCGCGCCACCATGACCGCGTCGGAGATTTCGACGATCGCGTCGAGCTGGTCGATCCCCGCCGGCTTCTCCAGCTTCACCAGCACCGCCGCCCGTCCGGCGATCAGCCGCCGCGCCTCGGCCACGTCCTCGGGGCGCTGCACGAAGCTGAGCGCGATCCAGTCCGCCCCCATGTCGAGGGCGAAGCGCAGGTCCTTGCGGTCCTTGTCGGTGAGGGCCGACAGCGGCAGCACCGCGTTCGGCACATTCACGCCCTTGCGGTCCGACAACGGCCCGCCGGTGATAACCTCGGTGTCGGCGAAATCCTTGCCGCACTTGACGACCCGCAGCCGGATCTTACCGTCGTCCAACAGCAGGTCGGTGCCGATCCCGATGGCGGCGAAGATCTCCGGGTGCGGCAGGGTCGCGCGCTTCGCGGTGCCGGGCGCCTGCTTCAGCTCGAGCCGGAATCGGGCGCCTGTCTCCAGGCGGATCGGCCCGTCCGGGAAGGTTCCGACCCGGAGTTTCGGACCCTGCAGGTCGGCCATCACGGAGATCGGGCGGCCGGTTTCGGCCTCCAGGCCGCGCACGATGTCGAAGCGCGCCTGATGGTCGGCATGGGTGCCATGGCTGAAGTTGAAGCGGAACACATCCACGCCTGCCTCGAACAGCGCACGGATGCTCGCTTCGGTAGAACTGGCCGGCCCGAGGGTGGCCACGATCTTGGTGCAACGGTATCGCCTCATGGCGCGGATCGTAGACGCCAAATGCGGGCGACGTAAGCGATGATCTGATGACGTTGAGGAAGAAATCGCCTGGGACGGTCTTGCGGAACCGCTTCCACGGGATAGTCTGCTAGGCAACGAAACTCGGGAGGATGATCGTGAGCAGTTCCGGGAGCGCGACGGGCGCCGGCATGAGCCGGACCATGATCTGGCTCGCCTACCTGGCCGCCTTCGCTGGGGTCTGCGGCCATGCGTCGAGCGAGTTCGTGGTGAAGCTGACCGGGCTGGCCGGGGCCGAGGTATCGGTCTGGCGGTTCACGCTGGGTGGGCTCGCGCTGCTCATCGTGGCGTTGTCGCAACGCGGCAGTCGCGACCTTGTGACGCCACTGCGGCACGATCCGATTCCGGTCGTCGGCCTGTCGATCTTCGGCATGGCGCTGGCGCAGTTCCTGTTCCACTGGGCGCTCGACTATGCCTCGGTGGTTCAGGTCGCCACCCTGGTCACGACCATGCCGATCTTCGTGGTGTTCGTGGTCCGCATGATCGAAGGCACGCCGGTCACCGCACCCAAGATCGTCTCCGGCATCGGCGCCTTCCTGGGCTGCCTGTTCCTGCTGACCGACGGCGTGCTGCACAAGGTCGAGGGCGAGGCGAGCACGCTTCCGGGCGTGTTCCTGGCGCTCAGCTGCGCCTTCATCGGCGCCTTTTATCTGGTGCTGGTGCGGCCCTACATCAAAACCTATGGCGCGATCCGCATGACGACCTACACCTTCGCGCTCGGGGCGCCGTTCCTGTGGGTGGTGTGCGGTTTCGCCTGGGGCATCTGGGTCAATCCGCTGACGCTGTTCGACCGGCCGCCGGGCCAGGCCGGCGCGCTGATCACGCTCGGCATCTGGAACACCTGCATCGGCTTCATCCTGTGGCTGTGGGGCCTGGGGCACGTGCCCGATCCGGCGCGCGGCAACTACCTGTTCTTCCTGAAACCGGTGATCGCGGCGCTGCTGGCCTATTTCATCCTCGGCAGCCACATCACGGTCACCCAGATCCTGGCGATCGTCGCCGTCACCGGATTCGTGCTGGGCGAGATCTTCTATGACGAGATCCGCGCGGCGGTGAGGCGCAGCAAGGCGAAGGCGTAAGCTCCGCAAGGGTTCGGTCGGGCTGGCGGCGGCTGCCGGTCCGCGGGCGCCCGCCGGGCGGTGGGCTTGACCGGAACGACACCCTGCCACACGGTCGTGGAGTTGACGACGCAGGCTCGGCGGGAAGGCAGGCATGGGCTACAGCTTCAGGGTTCACGAGCGGTCGTCTCATACCGAGATCGAGTTCTCGGGCGTGCTGGCGGCGGAGGCGATTGTCTCGATCCTGGACGAGATCAACTGGCGCCGGATTCGGTCCAGCCTGGATGGTTTGCTTTGGGATCTGCGGCGCGCCGACCTGAGCGCCTACCGCTTCGAGGACATGGCGCGGCTCCGTGCCTATGACGGCGCGGAGGCGGGCCCGGCGGAAGGCGGCCTGATTCCGCCCCGGAAGTTCAGGATCGCGGCCGTGTTCAATGGGCATTCCAACCAATTGATCTTGCGGCTGTGGGAAACCTCGTCCGAACCATCCGACGGTCTGGAGCGTCGGAGCTTCGAAGACATCGAGGTAGCCCGGCGCTGGATCGCCGGGCCCTAGCAGGCGATTCACCGATTATATCGGATCGATGTGAACGGGTCAGGCGCTAGGCGCGTCGCCGCTCGGCCAGCCAGATCCCGCCCAGCACGAAGACCAGCGCGAGCGCGTGGTGGAGCTGGAACTGCTCGCCGAGCACCAGCACGCCGAGGCCGGCGGCGAAGATCGGCACCAGGTTGACAAACAGGCCGGCGCGCGCCGGCCCGATCAACTCCACCGCCCGCAGGAAGCAGATCTGCGCCACGAAGGACGGGAAGATCACCACATAGGCCAGCACCGCCCAGCCAACCGCGCTCGGCCAGACCAGGGTCCCGGCCGCCGCTTCGAATATCGGCAGCGGCAGCGAGCTGATCAGGGCGGCGATCGCCAGGACCGAGAACATCGCCAGCCCCGACACCGCCGGCCGGCGGCGCAACGCGACCGTGTAGCCGGCGTACAGTGCACAGGCCAGGATCATCAGCAGATCGCCGTCGGCGAACGCCAGGCTGGCCAGCATCGACAGGTCGCCATGAGAGGCGACCAGGGCCACGCCGACCATGGTCACCGCCACGCCGGCGACCTGCACCAGCGTCACCGGCGTCCGGTAGACGAAGTAGGCGCCGATCAGCACGAATACCGGGATGGCACCCTGGATGATGCCGATATTGATCGCGACCGTGGACTGCGCCGCCAGGTAGAACAGCGCGTTGAAGGCGGTGAATCCGAGGGTGCCAAGGGCGGCCAGGAAGCCGAGCCGGGTGCGCAGGACCGGCCAGGCCGTCAGCACCGCGCGGCGCGCGAACAGCACGATCAGGATCGCCACGCCGACCCACCGCATGGTGGTCAGCAGCATCGGTGAGATCTCGCCGACCGCGATCCGTCCGGCGATCGCGTTTCCGCCCCAGCTCAACGTGGTCAGGATCAGCAGGACATAGGCGTTGCCGAACAGCCCGCCAGTCGCGGTCCCGGAAGTCGATGTGTTCACGATGCCTCCCCGGCCGGCATCGGACATGCAGGCGATCGGTGGGCCGGCAAGCGGTGGGCCGGCGAGCGGTGGGTTCGAATTTCCATGCAGGCTCTCTCTATCCGATCGCGGTGGGCCGCGGTACCCGTGTTACCGCTGGCCGGACCGCCCGCCCGCACCGGGACCGTCGGCCACGCGTTGCCAGATCCCGGCGTAGTCGATCGGCAGGCCGTCGTCGTCGACCTCGATCTCGGCCTCGAATCCGCTGGCTCGGCTGCGGTAGCGGTAGCGCCGATCGTCCAGGCGCTCGTAGGACTGCCGGGCCGGTACCACCTCCAGGGACGGGAGGCGGACCCAGGCGGCCCGGATCTCGCCGGTCGTGCCCTTCGCCAAGCCGAGCCGGTTCACCGGCAGGGCGTTGGTGACCGGGCTGACGCCGAGGTCGATGTCGGTGCAGCCGTCGAGGGCCGGCGCCGGTTGCCCGTTCCGGATCCAGGCGCCGTCGCCGTCATGCTCGAGCCGGAGCCTGCGCCGGCGACCGCCATGGACCTGTGTCACGCTCAGGGTCCTGGTCCGCCAGCGCGGGTCGCAGGCGACGGCATATTCGACCCGGAGCGGTATGCCGCCTTCGGCGACCAGAACGGTACCGGACAACCGGACACCGTCGTCGTCGCGTTCGAGCCGGGCGTGCTCGAAGCTCAGGTCGTCCATGACCCGTCGCCACATGATTTCGCGCACCGTGCGCATTCCACCCACCTCTCGATCGGCCCGTCGGCTCGGCAGCGCGTGCCCACCGGGCGGCTGGGCGTCCCAAGCCGGCTCAGGCCATCGCCGCGCCGAGCGCCTCCTCGATCCGGGCACGGGTAGCGACGAAAGCCGGGTTGATACGGACCCGCGGCGGCGCCAGGTCGATGGCGATATCGGCGACGATCCGTCCGGGTCGCGGCGACAGCACGACGACGCGGTCGGCGAGGTACACTGCCTCCTCGACGTCGTGGGTGACCAGCAGCACGGTCGCCGGGGTCGCCTGCAGCACTCGCAGCAGAAGGTCCTGCATCTCGTTGCGGGTGATCCGGTCGAGCGCGCCGAACGGCTCGTCGAGCAGCAACGTGGCGGGGGCCGGCGCCAAGGCCCGGGCCAGGGCGGCGCGTTGTGCCATGCCACCCGAGAGCTGTGCCGGCAGGCTGCGCTCGAAGCCGCGCAGACCGACAGCCTCGACCCACCCCGTCACCCGGCGGTCGGCCTCGGCCCGCGGCATGCCGGCCTCGTCCAGCCCGAAGCGGATGTTGGCGGCGATGTCGAGCCAGGGGAACAGGGCAGGTTGCTGGAACACCACGCCGCGCTCCGGTCCCGGGCCGTCGACCTGACGGCCGCCGACGGCGACGGTTCCGGTGCTCGGCCGGTCCAACCCGGCGACCAGCCGCAGCAGGGTCGATTTCCCGCACCCCGACGGCCCGACCAGCGCCACGAAGCGGCCGGCCTCGACCGTCAGGTCGATTGGCGCCAGTGCTTCGGTGCTGGCGAACCGGCGGGTGAGCCCGCGGAGCGCGATGGCGGTCATGGGAAGTCCTCGCTCGACGCGGTGGTTATGCCACTGCCTCGGGATCGGCGAAAGCCACGGGTCGAGGTCGCGCAGAATCCAGTTGCGGATAACTTGTATATACAAGCAATATATCCGGGCTTGGACATGAGGAGTTATCCGCCCGGTGACCGACGCTGCCGTCCCCCGCTACCAGGTCGTCAAGGATTGGCTGGTCGACCGCATCGGCTCCGGCGAGCTGCGGCCGGACGACCGCACGCCGTCGGAGCACGAGCTGGTCGCGAGCCTCGGGGTCAGCCGCATGACCGCCAACCGGGCGCTGCGCGAGCTGGCGGCCGAGGGCGTGCTGCGGCGAGTGCAGGGGCTCGGCACCTTCGTGGCCGACGCCCGGCCGCAGTCGGAGCTGGTCGAACTGCGCAACATCGCCGACGAGATCCGCTCTCGCGGGCACGCGCACCGCGCCGAGGTCCGCGAACTTGTGCAGACGCGGGCGAACGCCACCGTGGCGGCGGCGCTGGGTATGCCGAGCGGCGACCGGGTATTCCACTCGGTCATCGTGCATTTCGAGGGCGGCCACGCCGTCCAGTTCGAAGACCGCTACGTCACCCCGGCGGCGGCGCCCGACTATCTTGCTCAGGACTTCGCGCGCATCACGCCAAACGAGTACCTGATGCGGGTCGCCCCGGCCCCGCATGTCGAGCACGTGGTGGAGGCGGCGATGCCGCCGGACCGGATCCGGCGGGCGCTCGGCATGCGGTCCGGGACGCCCTGCCTGCTGCTGCACCGCCGTACCGCTCTGTTGAACCGGGTCGTCTCGCGGGCCTGGCTCTGGCACCCGGCCGACCGCTATCGCCTCGGCGCCGCCTTCGACGCGGCACTTCCGGCGAAGCCATTCAAGGAGGAACGCGCATGACCGCGAACAACCGCTTCGACAACGCCCGCAGGATCCGCGCCCCGCGTGGCCTGGAGATCACCGCCCGGAGCTGGCAGACCGAGGCGGCGATGCGGATGCTGATGAACAACCTGGACCCCGAGGTCGCCGAGAAGCCGGAGGGGCTGGTGGTCTACGGCGGCATCGGCCGGGCGGCCCGCGACTGGTCGAGCTACGATCGCATCGTGGCGGCCCTGAAGCGCCTGGAGGACGACCAGACACTGCTGGTGCAGTCCGGCAAGCCGGTCGGCGTGTTCCGCACCCATCCGGACGCCCCGAGGGTGCTGATCGCCAATTCCAACCTGGTCGGCAAGTGGGCGACCTGGGAGCACTTCCACGAGCTCGATCGCAAGGGCCTGATGATGTACGGCCAGATGACCGCCGGTTCCTGGATCTACATCGGCAGCCAGGGCATCGTGCAGGGCACCTACGAGACCTTCGTCGAAATCGGGCGCCGGCATTTCGGCGGCAGCCTCAAGGGCAAGTGGATCCTGACCGCCGGGCTCGGTGGCATGGGCGGCGCGCAGCCGCTGGCCGCCACCATGGCCGGCGCCTCGATGATCGCCGTCGAATGCCAGCCGAGCCGGATCGAGCGCCGGCTGGAGACCCGCTACCTGGACCGCAAGGCCGATACGCTCGACGAGGCACTGGCGATTGTCCAGGATGCCTGCGCCCGGGGCGAGGCCGTATCGGTCGGCCTGCTCGGCAACGCCGCCGAGGTCTATCCCGAGCTGGTGCGCCGTGGCGTGAAGCCGGACGTGGTCACCGACCAGACCAGCGCCCACGACCCGATCAACGGCTACCTGCCGGCCGGCTGGACCCTCGACCAGGCCGAGCGCGCCCGGGAGACCGACCCGAACGCGATCGCCGGGGCTGCCAAGAAGTCCATGGCGGTGCACGTCAAGGCGATGCTGGATTTCTGGCGCCAGGGCATCCCGACCCTCGACTACGGCAACAATCTGCGGCAGGTGGCGCTCGACGAGGGCGTCGCCGACGCTTTCGACTTCCCGGGCTTCGTGCCGGCCTATATCCGGCCGCTGTTCTGCCGCGGCGTCGGGCCGTTCCGCTGGGCGGCGCTGTCGGGCGATCCCGAGGACATCTACAAAACCGACGCCAGGGTGAAGGAACTGATCCCCGACGATCCGCACCTGCACAACTGGCTCGACATGGCCCGGGAACGGATCAGCTTCCAGGGCCTGCCGAGCCGGATCTGCTGGGTCGGCCTCGGCCAGCGCGACCGCCTGGGCCTCGCCTTCAACGAGATGGTCGCCAAGGGCGAGATCGGACCGGTGGTGATCGGCCGCGACCACCTGGATTCCGGCTCGGTCGCCAGCCCGAACCGCGAGACCGAGGCGATGCAGGACGGCTCCGACGCGGTCGCCGACTGGCCGCTGCTGAACGCCCTGCTGAACTGCGCGTCGGGCGCGACCTGGGTGTCGATCCACCATGGCGGCGGGGTCGGCATCGGTTACTCCCAGCATGCCGGCATGGTGATCGTTTGCGACGGCACCGAGGCGGCGTCGCGCCGGCTGGAACGGGTGCTGTGGAACGACCCGGCGACCGGCGTGATGCGCCACGCCGACGCCGGCTACGAGGTCGCCATCGATTGCGCGCGCGAGCACCAGCTCGACCTGCCGTTCCTGGGAGATGCCTGATGACCACCCTCACCATCACGCCCGGCGCGCTGGCGCTCGGCGACCTGCGCCGGCTGTATCGCGACCGCCCGGTGCTGGGCCTCGACCCGGCGGCCCGCGAGGCGATCGCCGATTCCGCCGCCACCGTCGCCCGGGTGATCGCCTCGGGCCAGGTGGTCTACGGCGTCAACACCGGCTTCGGGAAGCTGGCGCAGAAGACCATCCCGGTCGACCGGCTGGCCGATCTGCAGAAGGCGCTGGTGCGCTCGCACTGCGCCGGGGTCGGCGACCCGCTGGCCGATGACGTGGTGTTCCTGGTCCTGGCGCTGAAGGCCAACGGCCTCGGGCGCGGCCATTCCGGCATCCGCGGCGAGGTGATCGACGCCTTGCTGACGCTCGCCAACAAGGGCGTGCTGCCGGTGATCCCGGGTCAGGGCTCGGTCGGCGCCTCCGGCGACCTGGCGCCGCTGGCGCACATGTCGGCGGTGCTGATCGGCGAGGGCGAGGCGATGCACGACGGCCGCCGCCTGCTGGGCGAGGCTGCCCTGCAGGCGGCCGGCCTGGCGCCGGTCGAACTGGCGCCGAAGGAAGGGCTGGCGCTGCTGAACGGCACCCAGGTGTCGACGGCGCTGGCTCTCGCCGGGCTGTTCGAGATCGAGCGGATTTTCAACGCCGCCATGGTGGCGGGGGCGATGACGGTCGATGCCGCCATGGGCTCCGACACCCCGTTCGACCCGCGCATCCATGCGCTGCGGGCGCATCCGGGGCAGGCCGAGACCGCGGCGGTCTACCGCCGGCTGCTGCACGGCTCGGCGATCCGGGTCTCGCACCTGGAGTGCGACCGGGTGCAGGACCCGTACTCGCTGCGCTGCCAGCCGCAGGTCATGGGGGCGGTGCTCGACCACCTGCGGTTCGCCGCCGGCCGGCTGGCGGCCGAGGCCAACGCGGTGTCCGACAACCCGCTGGTGTTCAGCGACACCGGCGAGGTGATGTCGGGCGGCAATTTCCACGCCGAGCCGGTGGCGTTCGCGGCCGACCAGATCGCCATCGTGGCGTCCGAGATCGGCGCCCTGTCGGAGCGCCGGACGGCGATGCTGATGGACGCCAACATCTCGACCCTGCCGCCGTTCCTGGTGGCCGAGCCGGGCATCAACTCCGGCTTCATGATCGCCCAGGTGACGGCGGCCGCCCTGCAGTCGGAGACCAAGCTGCTGGCGTCGCCGGCCAGCATCGACAGCCTGCCGACCTCGGCCAACCAGGAGGACCACGTCTCGATGGCGACCCACGGCGCGCGCCGGCTGCTGGCGATGGCCGCGAATCTGCGCCGGATCGTGGCGGTCGAACTGCTGTGCGCCGCCCAGGGCATCGACCTGCGCCGACCGCTGGCGACCTCGCCGGCGCTGGCCGAGGCGGTCGCCGAGGTGCGCAACGTCGCCGACTTCTACGAGAACGACCGCCAGGTCGGCCGCGACATCGAGGCGGTGGCGGCGCGCATCGGCGCGGGCGCGTTCGACCGCATCGCCGGGATGTCGGTGGAGGGCGGTTAGGGCCCGCCGGCTACAGCTTCGGCGCCGACTTCTCCAGCGCCCGGATCTTCTCCAGGCCCGGCACCATTTCGGCGAGCAGGAAGTCGACGCGCTTGTTCGGGCTGCCGGTGGCGGTCGGGAAATCGGTGTGCCAGCGTTCGAGCTTGACCGACAGCCCGCACAGGATGCCTCCGACCGTGTGATGGTGACTTTGGATCACCTGGCGCAGCACGCCATAGCGCTCGCGCGACAGGTCCTTCCAGAATTCCTTGCTGATATCGTCGAAGGCCTGGAACCGGGACAGGACGAAGCGGATCGCGGCGTCGATGTTGCTGCTCACGGTGTCACAGGCGCGCATGGCGTCGCGGTTGTGGCGCAGGTGCGACTCCACGATCCCCTCATGCATCCAGCTCTTGAAGATTTCGAAGTCCGGGCGGATCTGGTCGAGGTAGCGCTTGAAGTAGCTGAGCGACAGGAAGGTGTCGCCGTAGTCCTCCAGGAACCCGGGGATCTGGTCGATATCGAGGCCGAGGGCATCGGAAATCGCCTTGATCCGGCGCAGTGCCTCGTCGCGGTCGACGTCGCGGAACATATCGATGATCTGCGCGGCCGACGAGATGTCCCGGGTGTCGTCGCCGAACACCTTGGCTACCAGCGGGCGCGTGAACACCCGCATGTAGCCGGTCAGCTTCTCCTGCATCCTGGGCGACAGCCGGAGATGCTCTGCCTCGTCGACCTTGAGGTTGTGGGAACGCAGGGTCAGGCGCAGCGAGTAGACGTCGAAGCTCGGCGCCTCGGCCAGCGCCTCGATGATCACCCGGTCATCAATGAAGGTGGCGTCCGAAGCGTCGAAGAAATCCGACAGTCCGGCGATGTCGATCTGGCCGGAGCCCGACCGCTTGTTGCGGAACAGCTCGACGACGGTTTCGAAGCGCGCGTTCTTGATCAGGCGCGGCCGTCGTAGGCCCGGCGTCTTCAGGGGAATGATCGCCAATGGAAGGATGTGCAACGCATCCTTCTCATCGTCCGAGTAGTGCTCGGACTCCATCGCTTCCGCCGACATCGACTCCCCCCTACGACCGCCGACGGAGCGGTATCGGACCAATCATCATCATCCTTCATTATCAGACACGGCCCAAACCGAAAAGCCGGATGGCTCGCATCGCGCCTGAGATCGGCCTAAAGTGTCAAGCACATGCCCGGCGAGGGAGCGCGGAGTGAGTTGGTTCAGGCGGATCTTTTCAGCAGGTCCTCAGCGCGACGCCGAACGGCGGCGGTATCCGCGCTATCCGGTGTCGGCACCGGTCGAGGTGGACGTGGCCGGCCAGACGCTGGAATGCGCGCTCGACAACGTGTCGGCCGGCGGTGTCCGGCTGATGCCCGGGGTGCCGGCGGAGATGGGAGACACGGTCCTGGTGCGGCATGCCGCTTCCGGCTTGGCGCTGCCGGGTCAGGTGGTCGGCCAGGACGATGGCGGCACCCGTGTGCGGTTCGAGTCGGAGGATGCCGGCATCGTCATATCCTCCTGGCTGCGCATGGCCCAGGAGCCGAGGGGCCAGGATGCGAACGGCCCTGAAGGCGAACGGCCCTGAAGGCGGGGAGCCCTGAAGGCGGGGATCGGCGGGGGAGGCGCCGCCGAGACGCGCTGCCGAGACGCGCCCGGCCTCCCCGTCCGCCCTGACCGTCAGGGCACGTCGACCAGCACGATCTCGGCGTCCTCGGTCGCGCGGATCTCGATGCTGTCCTCGTCGGCGATCGCCACGCCGTCGCGGGCGTTGGCGGCCAAGCCGTTCACCGTGATCGATCCGGTCGCGGCGACCAGATAGGCCTTGCGACCCTTGGCCAGCCGGTGGGTCACGGTCTGCCCGGCCTTGACGGTGGCGCCGATCACCGCGGCATCCTGGTTGATCCGCAGCGCCTCGTCGTCACCTTCGCGGCCGGACGCCAGCACCACCAACTCACCGGCCCGGTCGTCCTTCGGGAAGCTGCGGGCCTCCCAGCGCGGCTCGAAGCCGTTGCCGGACGGCATGATCCAGATCTGGAAGATCTGCGTGGCGTCGTCTTCGAGGTTGTACTCGGCGTGCACGATCCCGGTGCCGGCCGACATCACCTGGACATCGCCGGCCTCGGTCCGGCCCTCATTGCCGAGTCGGTCGCGGTGCGTGATCGCGCCCTTCCGGACGTAGGTGATGATCTCCATGTCGCGGTGCGGGTGCGGATCGAAGCCGGTGCCCGGCTCAATGGTGTCGTCGTTCCACACCCGCAGGGCGCCGAAGCCCATGCGCTGCGGGTCGTTGTAGTGGCCGAAGCTGAAGTGATGGCGGGCGGCCAGCCAGTCGATGTTGAACCGCCCCAGGCTGTCGAATGGACGTACGTCGATCATTGTCGGTCTCCTTTGCTGCTGGCCAAGCCGTCTCAGGCGGCGGCCAGCCTGGTGGCGATGCGGGCGACATGCGTGCCCTGGAATTCGGCGAGCGCAAGCTCCGTCCCGGATGGCTTCCGGCTGCCGTCGCCGCCGGCGATGGTGGCGGCGCCGTAGGGCGAACCGCCCTTCAACTCGCTGATGTCCGCGAGTTGCGGCGCCGTATAGGGAAGGCCGACCACGACCATGCCGTGGTGCATCAGCGTGTGGTGGAACGAGGTGATGGTGGTCTCGTTGCCGCCGCCGGTGCCGGTCGAGGCGAACACGCTGCCGACCTTGCCGACCAGCGCGCCCTTCGCCCACAGCGGACCGGTCTGGTCGAGGAAGTTGCGCATCTGTGCCGCCATGTTGCCGAACCGGGTCGGGGTCCCGAAGATCACCGCATCGTAGTCGGCAAGCTCCAGCGGCTCGGCGATCGGCGCCGCCTGGTCGACCTTGGCGTGCATCTTCTCCAGGGTCTCCTGCGGCATCAGCTCCGGCACCCGCTTCACGGCGACCTCGACCCCTGGCACGCTCGCAGCCCCCTTCGCCACGGCTCGGGCCATCGTTTCCACATGGCCCCAGGTCGAATAGTACAGCACAAGAATCCTGCTCACGGTCGCGCCTCGCTCGGTTGCACCCGGATCGGCTATCCCCGCATGTTGCCGGGCCGACCGCCGGGGTCGATTCAACTGACGGACATGTAATCGTTGCCTGAGGGCGTCTGAAGGCCGACTGTGTCGACAGATGGTTTCTTTTAGGAAACAATAATGCTCGACAATCTCACCGCCATGGCCAGCTTCGCCCGCGTCGTCGACGAGGGCAGCTTCTCGCAGGCCGCAATCCGGCTCGGGTTGTCGAAGTCGGCGGTCTCCAAGCAGGTCGCAAGGCTCGAGGACCGGCTCGGCACCCGCCTGTTGAACCGCAGCACGCGCAGTCTGGCACTGACCGAGGCGGGGGCCCGGCTGTACGAGCGATGCCAGCGGATCATCGCGGAGGCCGAGGCGGCGGAACTCGAGGCGGGGTCAATGCAGACCGACCCGTCGGGCCTGCTGCGGGTCACCACCGGGGTGTCGTTCGGCCAGCTGCAGCTTGCCCAGCACCTGCCGGTGCTGCTGGACCGCCATCCTCGCCTGGCGATCGAACTGGTGCTCAACGACCGCATCGTCGACATGGTCGAGGAGGGCTACGACGTCGCGCTGCGGATCGCGCATCTCCCCGACTCGCCGCTGATCGCGCGCCGGCTGTCGCCGGTGCGGCGGATCCTGGCGGCATCACCGGCATATCTGGAGCGCCACGGTACCCCGGCCACGCCGCGTGACCTGCAGGACCATGCCTGTCTCGGCTACAGCCTGAGCACCGGCGGCACGGTCTGGACGCTGCAGGGACCGGACGGGGTCCATCTGCACCGCTATCATCCCCGGATCATCGCCAACAACGGCGACTCGCTGGCGGCGATGGCGGCCGCCGGCCTCGGCATCGTGCACATGCCAACATTCATCCTGTGCCGCTATCTCCAGCAGGGCGCGCTGGTGCAGGTGCTGCCGGCGCATGAGCCGTCGCCGGTCGGGCTTTATGCGGCGTATCCGCCCGGCCGGCCGCTGGCGGCCAAGGTCCGGGCGTTCATCGACTTCGCGGCCGCGACCTTCACCGATACGCCGTACTGGGATCAGCCGGCCTGAGCGACCGGAGATGCCGCCACGGCGTCAGTCACCCTCGCGGCGCCAGGTCATCATCAGGCCGCCGAGCAGCAGCAGCAGGGCAAGGGCGGCGGGCATTGCCGGGATCGCCAGGACGCCGGTTACCACATAGTCGCCGTTGGCCCGCAGGCCGAACCAGCCGCGCCCGGCGGTGGCGCGGTCCGCCGACACCCGGCGCAGCGCCGGCACGCCGTCCTCGCCGATCCACTGCATGCCGCCGCCCGTCGCCTGCACCAGCGGCTGCAGCCGGTCCTCGGTGGCGGCGACATCGGTCAGTTCGACCGGGTTCAGGGCGCCGACCGCGACCAGGGCGGTCCGGATCCCGTCGCTCAGCCGGTACAATCCCGGACGATCGACCTGCAGGGTCGCCGTGCCGTGCCCCGGACCGAGCTCCTCCAGCGCAACCTCCCGGCTGCTGCCGTCCGGGCCCTCGATCCGCACCGGCGCCAGGCCGCCCGCCAGCAGCCGCCGGTCGATTTCCAGTTGGTCGCCGCGCGCGAAGGCCCGCAGGTCGTCCTCCTCCAGATCGGGTTCGCGCATCAGCCAGTGGGCGGTTCGACGCAGCAGTTCGGCCTGCGGTCCGCCACCCTCGTAGCCGCGGCTCCACAGCCACATGTGATCGGACAGCAGATGCGCGACCCGGCCCTCGCCGACCCGGTCCAGGACCAGCAGCGGCCGTTCGGCGTCGCCCGACATCACCACGTTGCCGCGCACGTCGCGCGCCTCGATCTGCCGGAACCAGCGACCCCAGGTCGGCTCGGCGCCGTCATGTCCGGCGCCGGACAACCCGGCGGTAACCGGATGGCGGTCGCCGAGCGCGGTGACCCGCGGCCGGAAGCCCTGCTCGATGATGCCGCCGGTCGGCTGTGCCGGCAGTACCTCGCCGATCGGCGTGCGGGCGAGGCTGAGGCGGCTGGCGAAGGTCGGGCCCGAGGCTTCCAGCAGCGCGCCGCCGTTGCGGACGTATTCGGCGATGTTCTGCATGTACATGCGGGGCAGCACGCCGCGCCGCCGGTAGCGGTCGAAGATGATCAGGTCGAAATCCGCCAGCTTCAGCTCGAACAGCTCGCGGATCGGGAAGGCGATCAGCGACAGTTCGCGGATCGGGGTACCGTCCTGCTTCTCCGGCGGTCGCAGGATGGTGAAATGCACTAGGTCGACCGACGGGTCCGACTTCAGGATGTCGCGCCAGGTGCGCTCGCCGGCATGCGGCTCGCCCGACACCAGCAGCACCCGCAACCGGTCGCGGACGCCGTTGACCGCGATCACCGCGCGGTTGTTGTCCAGCACCAGCTCGCGGCTGCCGGGCTCGGCGGCGAATTCCAGGATGGTCTGGCCGCCGTGCCTGATCGGTACCTCGATCGAATGCTCCTGGTTGACCGGAACCGCGAGCGGCGTCGCCTCGGCCCCGTCGATCCCCATCAGCACGGTGGTCGACGATCCGGGTGCCGCCGCCGGGTCGATCACTTCCAGGGTCACGGTCACGGTCTTGTCGACCATGCCGAAGCTGGGGGCCCGGACGATCCGCAGGCGGCGGTCCTGCTCGCCGCGATCGCCCGTGAGCAGGACATGGAACGGGCCTGCCGGGTGCTCGCCAGCCATGGCGGCCTGGACATCGTGGACCTGACCGTCGGTGACCGCGATGACTCCGGCCAGCCGGTGTTCCGGCACGTCGACCAGGGCCTCGCGGACCGCGGCCATCAGCCGGGTGCCTTCCTCGGCGCCGGACAGGCCGCGACTGGACACCACGACGTGCTGGACGACGAGGTCGGGGAGCCGCGCCAGCCTGGCATCAAGCTCCTGCAGCGCCGCCTCGGTGCGCGCCGGACGCTCGCCGATCTCCTGGCTGGCGGTGCGGTCGACCGCAACCACCACCACGTCGGAACGCGGCTCCCGGCGCTCGGCGACGATCGACGGGTTGGCGAGCGCCAGCACCAGCAGGGCCAGCGCCAGGGTCCGCCACCACCCGCCGCGAGCCCGGCGCCACAGCACCAGACCGGCGAGTAGGATGGCGGTCGCGGCCAGGACCGCGATTGCCGGCCACGGCAGCAGCGGGCCGAAAGTGATGTCGATGGCGTCCGGGATCATTGGCCGAGCCTTTCCAGGATCGACGGCACATGCACCTGATCGGCCTTGTAGTTGCCGGTCAGCGCGTACATCACGAGGTTGACCCCGAAGCGGAACGCCATCTCGCGCTGCAGTTCGCCGCCCGGAACCACCGGAAAGCGGAACCGGCCGAGATCGTCGCGGGCCCAGGCGGCGGCCCAGTCATGGCTACCGATCAGCACGGGGCTCACCTCGCTGCCGGGGTTGCTGATACCGTCCTCCAGCCAGACCGTCCCGCCGGCGTAGCGGCCCGGGAAGTCGTGCATCAGGTAGAACGTCCGGGTCAGCACATGGTCCGGGGACACCGGCGCCAGCGGCGGGATTTCCAGGTCTCGGCTGATATCGATCAATCGCTGCATGCCGGGACCGCCGCGCGCGCCCGGCGTGACGATCTGGTAGCGGTCGCGGGTGTCGAACAGGATCACGCCGCCGTTGCGCATATAGCCGTTGACCCGGGCGACCGCCTGCTCCGACAGGCGCGGCTGCGAGTCGGTGACCGGCCAGTACAGCAGCGGGAAGAACGCCAGTTCGTCGGTCTCCAGGTCGATGCCATAGGGCGTCCCGGGCTCGACCGCGGTGCGCCGCGTCAGGGTGTCGGTCAGGCCGATCAGGCCGTCGCGGCTGATCCCGTCGACCCAACTGTCGCCGGTCAGCACATAGGCGAGGCGGGTCTCGGTCGAGGCCTCGAGCGCGAAGCGCTCCGGATCGGCCGGCGCCCCGTTCGGCTGCTGGGCTCGGGCGCTTCCGGGCGCCGCGGACAGCAGCGCGACCGCGAGAACGGCCGTGGTTGCGGCCCGTGCGGTCGGCAGCAGGCCCCGCAGGGCCAGGGCTACCACGGTGTCGGCCAGCGCCAGCAGCAGGGCGAGGGCGAACAGCCAGCCCTGCAGGTCGAGGTCGCGACCGGCGTCGAGGGCCTGTACCTCGACCCCGGCAGGCAGGGTGGCGCGGGCACCGAGGTCGGCCAGAGCCGGGCCGAGGTTGAGCGCCTCGCGCGCGGAATCGGTGCCGTAGAACCCCGGCGGGTGTCGCGGCCCGACCTGGACCGGGGCGGTCCGCGCGGCGGTCGGCGGCAGCGCCTCGGCGCCGGTCGCCACCGGGCCGAGCCGGCCGAATCCGTCGAGCATGGACAGCGGCGGCAGCGCCCGGTCCGAGGTCCCGCCGACCCCCTGGCTCAACGCCACCAGGCGGCGCAGCATCTCGACGAACAGGCCGCTTAGCGGCAGGTTGCTCCAGTCGGCGTTCGCCGTGGTGTGGACCAGAACCAGCCAGCCATCGCCGCGCCGCTCGGCGGTGACGATCGGGGTGCCGTCGCCCAGCCGCGCCCAGGTCTTCTCGCCGAGATCGATGGCCGGCTCGGCCAGCACCTGGCGCGACACCGTCACGTCCGGGGGGATCGCAAGCCCGTGGAACGGGCTGTCCTCGGCGAATGGCGCCAGCGCGGCCGGGCGCGACCACGACAGCGCCCCGCCGAGGGTCCGGTCGCCGCGTCGCAGCCGGACCGGCACCAGGTCCTCGGGACCGAGCGTGCCCTTCTCGACGCCGGCGGCGGCCAGACGCGGGCCGGCGAAGCGCACGGCGATGCCGCCTTGACCGATCCAGGTGTCGAGGGTCTCGCGCTGCCCGAACGGCAGGCTGCCGACGTCGGCCATGACCAGGACCGCGAGTTCCCGGTCGAGCAGGGTTGCCAGGTCGCCGCGCCGGATCTCGGTGAACGGGGCCAGCGCCCGGTCGAGGTAGTAGAGCTCGTCGAGCAGCGGCTGCGCGCCCTCGAACTCCCGGGCCGACAGCAGGCCGACCGGACGCCGTCGGAACCGCTCGTCGACCAGGAAGCTGGCGGCGGCCGTCGACTGGCCCTCGACCTCAAGGCGAGCGACCTCGTTGCGCAGCTCGGTCGGCAGGGCGACGGACAGCGTCGCCTGCTCGGCGCCGGCATCGAAACGGCCGGTGACCCGGGCCAGCACCCGGTCATCCTCGGTCACGGCCCGCACCGCCACCGGCGCTTCCGTGTCGCCCGGCAGGCGGCGGACCGTCGCGGTCAGGGCGTCCGGTGACGATTCCGGGCTGTCGAGCCAGACCGGGCCGCCGTCGGAGGCGTCGACCACGACCAGTCGGCCGAGCCGTTGCAGGCGGACGGCCAGTTCGGCGGTGCCGGGGGCGGCCTCCTCGCTGCGGATCCACATCGCCACGCCGCCATCCGGCAATGACAGCCGGTCGAGCAGCGCGGTCGCCGCGATTGCGTCAAGCGGCCATGGGCGCGGTTCGAGGGCTCCGACCGCCGCCTTGGCCCGGGAAGCCGGCGCGAGCTCGATCTCGCGGACCTCGCCGGGGCGCCGGGCCGCGGTGGTCAGCAATGCCACCGGCCGGCTCTCGCGCTCGGCCTGGTCGAGGATCCGCAGCGCGCGCTGGCGCCGGGATTCGAAGTCCCGGCCGGCGGCCCAGCCGTCGTCGATCACCAGCACGATCGCTCCACCCTCCGGCACCGCGGTACCGGACGGGATCAGTGGCCGCGCCACCGCCAGGATCACCAGCGCGGCGATCGCCAGACGGAGCAGCAGCAGCCACCAGGGCGTGTGGTGCGGCGTGTCCTCGCGCGGGCGCAGGCCCTCGAGCAGGCGTATGGCCGGGAACGCGACCCGGCGCGGGGCCGGTGGAACGACCCGCAGCAGCCACCACAGCACCGGCAGTCCGACCAGGGCGGCCAGCGCCCAGGGCACCGCGAAGGCCAGCGGGCCGAGTGTCAGCATCACGCCCTCACGCGAACCGGTCGCCGATCACGGCGAACAGCGCCAGCAGCGCGCTCTCCGCCGATCGGTCGGTGCCATGCACTCCGAATGTCCATCCGCTCTGGCGCGCCAGGTCGGCCAGGCCCGCGCGATGGCGGGCAAGGCGGTCCCGGTAGTCGACCGACACCGCCTCGGCGCGGCCGAGCAGGTGTGGGGCCTCGGCCTCCAGGCCCTCGAACCGGACCCGCCCGCGATACGGGAAGGCCTCTTCGGCCGGGTCGACGACCTGCAGCATATGGCCGCTCACGCCTTCGGCCGACCAGCGACGCACGACCGCCGAGAGCTCGTCCAGCGGGTCGAGCAGGTCGCCGATCAGCACCACGGTGGCGTGTCGCGGCAGCGGCTCGTACGCCGGCAGCGAACCGGCGCCGTCGCGGGTCGCGGCCAACAGCCCGGCGATCGGCTCGATGGCCGGCTGACCGCTGCGCGGCCGCATCGACTCGCCCAGCAGGGCGACCCGCTCACCGGCCGCGACCAGGAGAATGGTCAAGGCCAGGGTCAGCAGGTCGGCGTGGTCGCGCTTCTCCGGCAGGTGGCGGTCGGATCGCCAGCGCATCGACGGCGAGGCATCCCGCCAGAGAAAGACCGTCTGCGCGGTCTCGAACTCGCGCTCCCGGACATAGACGGTCGACCCGCGGGCCGACCGCCGCCAGTCGATCATGCGGGCGGCGTCGAAGGTCTGGTACGGCCGAAACTGCCAGAAGGCGTCACCCGGGCCGGTCCTGCGCCGACCATGGGCGCCGGGCGCGACGGTCGCGGCGACGCGCCACGCCGCCACCAGAAGCGGTGGCAGGGTCGCGGCGAGGTCCTGGGCCCTTTGGCGCATCCGGGTCTCGCGCCGTCACCGGTGCGGGGCGCAGAGTTGGTCGATCACGGTATCCAGTGTAACCCCTTCCGCCCGGGCGGCGAAATTAAGCGCCATGCGATGGCGAAGAACCGGGTGCGCCAACGCCATGACGTCGTCGACCGACGGTGCCAGGCGGCCGTCCAGCACGGCGCGCGCACGAATGGCCAGCATCAGGGCCTGGCTGGCCCGCGGCCCCGGACCCCAGGCGACGTGGCGGCGCACCGATTCGATCGCGCTGTCGTCCGGGCGGCCGCTCCGGACGATCGCCAGGATCGCCTCTACCACGCTTTCGCCGACCGGAATGCGCCGCAGCAGCTTCTGGGCGCGGATCAGGTCCGCTGCGCTCAAGACCGGCTCGGGCTGGACGTCTTCGTTGCCGGTGGTGGCGAGCAGCATGGTGCGCTCCGCGTCCAGGTCCGGGTAGCCGACCGAGACCTGCAGCAGGAAGCGGTCCAGCTGGGCCTCGGGGAGGGGATAGGTGCCCTCCTGCTCGAGCGGGTTCTGGGTCGCCAGCACGTGGAACGGCACCGGCAGCCGGTGAGTCTGGCCGCCGACCGACACGGTGTGCTCCTGCATGGCCTGCAGCAGCGCCGACTGGGTCCGCGGACTGGCCCTGTTGATCTCGTCGGCCATCAGCAGCTGCGCGAACACCGGACCCTCGATGAACCGGAAGCTGCGGCGGCCATCGCTGCCTTCCTCCAGAACCTCCGACCCGAGGATATCGGCGGGCATCAGGTCCGGGGTGCACTGGATGCGCTTGTCGTCCAGGCCGAGAACGATCCCGAGGGTCTCCACCAGCCGGGTCTTGGCCAGGCCGGGCACGCCGATCAGCAGGGCATGGCCGCCGGCCAGCACCGTCACCAGGGTCTGATCGACCACCTCCCGCTGGCCGAAAATCACCTTGCCGACGCCCTCGCGCACCCGGGCGAGGCTGCGGCTGAGTTGATCGACCTCCTTGACGAAGGCAAGCCCGTTATCGTTGTCCAGGGTGGTGGTCTGGGTCATGGCGGGTATACTCACTCCGAGTTTGCGCCCGGCCGAGTTGGGCCCGGATCGGGACGTAACCGCCGAATGGCAGAACAGCGACACGTCATGGGCGACAAGACTGTCCGTCCGGTTTCAGAACTAGAGCGTATCGCAGCCGCAGCCAGCGGCAAGGGGCGGCCGCTGAACGACGATCATGATCACGTGAATGAGACACCGCCGGCTCCGGACCAAGGCCGTCGCGATTTCGACATCCGGATCGGCCGGGACGGGACCTGGTACTACAAGGGAACACCGATCAACCGCCTGCCTCTGGTCAAGCTCTTCGCCTCGGTCCTGCGCCGGGAGCCGGATGGCTCCCACTGGCTGGTGACGCCGGTGGAGCGTGGCACCGTTGTCGTCGACGACGCGCCGTTCGTCGCCGTCGACGTCGACCGCCTTCCGGCCGACGCACCGTTCGGCGCCACCGACGCGGCCCTGATCTTCCGGACCAATCTTGACGAAACGGTGGTGGCCGGCGCCGATCATCCGATCCGGGTCGAAATCAATGCGGAAACCGGCGAACCGTCGCCCTATATCCTGGTACGGGACGGGCTGGAGGCCCTGATCAACCGGGCAACCTTCTACCGACTCGTGGAAATCGCCGTCGAGCGGGCCTCGCCCGACGATGGACTCGGGGTACTGGGTGTATGGAGCAAGGAACGGTTCTTCCCTCTGGGTCCGGCCGAGGCCGGCGGGACGGGTTCGTGACGCTGGAGGAATTCCGCGCGGCGTTCGACAGCGTCGCGCATCTGGACGGCGGCGGTATCCTGCCGATCGCCCGGCACCGTGGCGACCACGATCTCAACCCCGGCATGGCGATACCCGAGAAACCGCGGTCGGCGGCCGTTCTGGTGCCGATCGTCGGGCGCGACGACGGCCTGACCGTGCTGCTGACCCGGCGCTCCGACAGCCTGCCCGTGCACAAGGGCCAGATCAGCTTTCCGGGTGGGCGGGTCGAGGAGGAAGATGCCGACGATGTCGAGACCGCGCTGCGCGAGACCGAGGAGGAGATCGGGCTGGGCCGCGAGCGGGTCGAGGTGATCGGCAGGCTCGACACCTACACGACCCGGACCGGCTTCGAGGTGACGCCGGTGGTCGGCCTGATCCGGCCGCCCTTCGACCTGATCCCCGACCCGATCGAGGTCGCCGAGATCTTCGAGGTGCCGCTGTCCTTCGTTCTCGATACCGGCAACCACGAACGGCACAGCCGGGAATGGCAGGAGACCGTGCGGCATTTCTGGGTGATGCCGTACCAGCAGCATTACATCTGGGGCGCCACCGCCGGCATGCTGGTGAATCTGGCCGACGTGATGCTGGGCGCCCCGCGGCGCTGAGCGACGATCTGGCCGAGGACACCGCATGCAGCCTGTCGACCGTATCCCGATCCAACCCTGGATGACCGCGCCCGCCGCGGCCGCGGTGTTCGCGGCGCTGGCCGCCGGCGGCGTGACCGCGCGGTTCGTCGGCGGCTGCGTGCGCGATGCCGTCCTCGGCCAGGCGATCGGCGACCTCGATGTCTGCAGCCCGGCGTCGCCTGAACAGGTCCTGGCCCTGGCCCGGACGGCCGGCCTGCGGGCGGTGCCGACCGGCATCGAGCATGGCACCGTGACCCTGGTCTCCGACCATGTCCCCGTCGAGGTCACCACCCTGCGGCGTGACGTCGAGACCGACGGGCGGCGGGCGGTGGTGGCGTTCACCGATGATTGGGCCGAGGACGCGGCCCGTCGCGACCTGACCCTGAACGCGCTCTATCTCGACCCGGACGGGACAATCTACGACCCGATCGGCGGTGGACTGGCGGATGCGCGCGCCGGCCGAATCCGCTTCGTCGGCGATCCGGAGACGCGAATCCGCGAGGATGTGCTGCGCATCCTGCGGTTCTTCCGGTTCTGGGCCCGTTTCGGCCGCGAGCCGCTCGACCCGGCCGGCCTCGCCGCCTGCGCGGCGCTTGCCGACCGGATCCCGACACTGTCCGGCGAGCGGGTGTGGAGCGAGCTCCGCCGGGTGCTGGTGGCACGCCGGGCGGAGGCGGCGCTGGCGGCGATCGCAACGGCCGGCGTGGCGGCCTGGCTGTGGCCTGGCGGTGCGCGGGTCGCGGGCGCGATCACGGTCGCCGGGATCGAGCGCGGGCTGGACCTGGCACCCGATGCGGTCCGGCGGCTGGCGGCGATGATCGCCGGCCCCGAGGCCGTCGCCGGAGTCGCCGGGCGTCTCCGGTTGGCGCGGGCCGAGAGCGACCGGGTGCGTCGCGCCCTGGTCGTCGACGGGACGCCGGCGGGGAACGACCGGGACCGCCGTGCCCGGGTCTATCGGACCGGTGCCGCCGCCTATCTCGATGCCCGGATCCTGCATGCCGCCACTGTCGGCGAGCCGGTGGCGGCGGTGGTGGCCGATCGCGAGATCGCGGTTGGCTGGACTCCGCCGGTCTTCCCGATCGGCGGCCGGGACGTGGCCGCGCTGGGGGTGCCGCCGGGACCCGATACCGGCCGGTTCCTGCGCGCGGTCGAGGATGCCTGGATCGCCGACGATTTCACGGGTGACGCAGCCGCCTGTCGTGCGAAATTGACCCGGTTTGTCGATCAGGGGAGACAACAGCAATGAGCAGTTTCACCGATGCCATGGTCGCCGCGCGGCGCTCGGGCTCGCGCGCCGCGACGCCGGATGCGATCCCGGCCGACCGGGCCGCGGCGTACGCGGCGCAGATCGCCACCTTCCAGGCCCTCGACCTGGAGATCGCCGGCTTCAAGGTCGGCGCGAACGGCCGCACCGGCGAGCCGGGCGCGGCACCGCTGCCGGCCGGCACGATCCATCAGGAGCGTGCGCGCATCGAGGTATCGGAGGCGCATCCGCTGTGGCTGGAAGCGGAACTGGCCTTCGTGATGGGGGCCGACCTGCAGGGGCGCGAGGCACCCTATGCGCCGGCCGAGGTATTGGCGGCAGTCAGAGGGGTGGCGGCGGCGATCGAGATCGTCGATCCGCGGCTTGCGGAGTGGCCGACGGTGCCGGCCATGGCCGCCTTCGCGGACTTCCAGGCGAACGGCGCGACGGTGGTGTCGACGGTGGGTCGCTCGGCCGAGGGCCTGCGGGTCGAGGACCTGACCGTCGACTTCCGGATGGGCGAACTGGTGAAGACGGTGCCGGGCACCAGCTACCCTGGCGAGGACGCGGTTCGGCTGCTGGTCTGGCTCGCCGACAACCTCGGTCTCTGGGGGCCCGCCGTGAAGGCCCGCGGGCTCAAGGCCGGCGACGTCGTGATCAGCGGCTCCTGGACCAGCGTCGACCGGGCGGTCGCCGGGACCACCGCGACCAACAGCATCGCCGGGATCGGCAGCGTGGCGGTCGAGATCGCGGGACGGTAGCTTCCGGCCCGACCGCGGTCGGTCAGCGCAGGCGCTTGAGTTCGGCGCGGATGAAGCCGGCGTCGTGCAGCAGCCGGTCGTCCAGTTCGAGCAGCAGACGGATGCCCTCGCGGCGGCGACGCCAGACCAGGAATGCCCGGATGCTCCGCGCCGGGAGGCCGACGATCGAGATCAGGAGGCTGCTGAAGGGCTGCGGGGCGACGACGGATTCGATTGTGGACATGGTCTGGCTCCGGATCGGGCGGCGTGGCCCGGTGAAATCGCGGGGGGCCATGACGCGGCCCGTTTCGGTTGGCCCCTAAATGGCGGAGTCCGGGCCGTTCGAAAACCGCCGAACCGGCATGTCCGGCATGCAGTGGGTGCAAGGCCGGTTAAGTTCGGTAAACCAAGAAATTACGGGCATTTTCTATCGACCGCTCGGGAGCACGCCGTCAGCGTCGGCCAGTTCGGGTCGACCAGTTCGGGCAGCCGGTCGGGGGCGGCCGGTCAGGGCCAGCTCACCGCCGGCGGCAGGCTCATCAGGATCGCCTCGACGTTGCCGCCGGTCTTCAGGCCGAAAAGCGTGCCGCGGTCGTACAGCAGGTTGAACTCGACGTAGCGGCCGCGCCGGACCAGCTGGTGCTGGCGCTCCGCCTCGGTCCAAGGCGCGTTCATGTGCCGTTCCACCAGCCGCGGGTAGATATCGAGGAACGCCTGGCCGATATCGCGAGTGAAGGCGAAGTCGGTCCCGAACGCGGCGTCCAGGTAGTCGTAGAAGATACCGCCGACGCCGCGAGTCTCGTTGCGGTGCTTGAGGAAGAAGTACTCGTCGCACCAGGCCTTGAAGCGCGGGTAATAGGTTGGATCGTGAGCGTCGCAGGCGGCTTGCAGGGCGGCGTGGAAGTCTCGGGTATCGGCGGCATCCGGGACCATCGGCGTGAGGTCGGCGCCGCCGCCGAACCAGCTCTTGGTGGTGGCGATGTGGCGGGTGTTCATGTGGACGGCCGGCACCTTGGGCGAGCGCATGTGCGCCACCAGCGAGATGCCGCTGGCGAAGAACCGCGGATCCTCGGCGGCGCCGGGGATCGAGCCCCGGAACTCCTGCGAGAACTCGCCGTGCACGGTCGAGACGTTGACGCCGACTTTCTCGAACACCCGACCATGCATGATCGCCATCACGCCGCCGCCACCGCCGTCGCGTTGCCAGGGCTTGCGCTCGAAGCGCCCGGCTGGCCGGTCGCCCGGCGGCCCGTCATAGGCGTCTTCCAGGGCCTCGAAAGCGGTACAGATGCGGTCGCGCAGAAGCTCAAACCAGGCGCATGCCTCGGCACGCTCGGCTTCGGTCGACAGGTACATGGTGGCGCTCCGGCGCGGCTCCGATGACTGGACGGACCCGTGATGCCCCAGGCGGGCCGGCAACGCAAATCGGATCGTATGATGGCCGCGAGGCGTCGGCCCGGGGTGTCAGCCGGGCACCCGGGTTTTCGGCGCGGCCGCCGCTGTGGCCGCCGCCTTGGCCTGCTCGACCTTGGCCTGCTCCTGGGCGGCCAGCGCCTCGTTGGTCATCTTCGCGCGGTTCTCGACCTTGGGCGCGGTGTCGAGCGGCTTGGCCTTGGTCGGCCCCTTCTGCTTGACGCCGCCGGACAGCATCGCGACCTCGAGCAGGCGCTCGCACTGGCCCTTGAACTCCGCAGGGGCCTTGTATTTCATGGCGCCAGAGAGCTTCTCGCGCGCTTCCTTGATCTTCTTGGAACGCAGTTCGATATCGTCGGTCTTGGCGGCGTCGAGCGCGCCCTTGGCGGCGAGCGCCGTGGCCTTCATGAAGCCATGCAGCAGCAGCGAGTCCAGGACGCCACGGGCCTGCTTGGAGTAGTCGGTCGGCAGCTTCGGGTTCTTGAGGGATTCGACCAGTCGCTTGGCCGCCGCCTCGCAACGATCGGTGTTGCCGGCTTCGGCATGGGACTTCAGGTGGGTTAGGGCACCCTCGATTGACGCCTTCATGGCCTCAACGCGTCGGGCCTCCGCTTCCGCCTTCTCGTTGTTCTTGTCGGATTTTCCGAACATCCGGCGTTCCTCCGCGACCCAGCGTCGCAAAATACGTTTAACAAATCCCTAAGAGACACGCCAACGCTAACAAGTGCCAACGCGGTTATATCGCCGCGCATTTTAACGATATTGATCGGTTCCAGGCTGTGGGGTTGAGGGATTTGCTTGAATGTCTGACGAGACCAAGGACAGGCTGAAGCCCGCCCTAACGAAATCAGGCCCGGTCGTCGGACCGGGCCTGATTCCATGCTGCTCAATTGGCTGTAGCGGGTGTCAGCTGCAGCCGCTGGTGCCGCCGCAGGTATCGCATTTCAGGCAGGTCCCGTTGCGGACCAGCGTGAAGTTGGCGCACTCCCCACAGGCCTCGCCCTCGTAGCCTTTGATGCGGGCCTCCCGGATCCTCGCGAGCTTGGCATCGACTTGGCTCATGGCTTCGCGCGTCACACTGACGGTGGCGGTCGTGCGCTCGGCGACGGCCACGCCGCCACCGGCCGAGGCGTGCGCGGTCGACGCCTGAACGGTCATTCCCCCGCCCGAGCCGTTGGCCTTGCCGTTCGGGCCGTGGGCGTGACCGTCGGTACCGGTCGCCTGGGTGACGCCGCCGTGCAGGACCACCAGGTTCGAGCGGACGTCGGTGCGGGCGTAGCCGCGGCTGGCGGCCTGGCCGTCTTTCGCCAGCAGGGCGTTAGCGGCGGCGATGCCTTGCTCTTCGGCACCGTCACCGACGGTATCGGGTGCCAGGTCTTCCTTCTGCACATGCGCCAGGTCGTGGCGGTCGAGGTAGGAGATCGCCAGTTCCCGGAAGATGTAGTCGATCACCGACGTCGCCATCTTGATCGCGTCGTTGCCCTGGACCATCCCCGACGGCTCGAAGCGCTGGAAGGTGAAGGCGTTGACGAAATCCTCCAGCGGCACGCCGTATTGCAGCCCGATGGAGACCGCGATCGCGAAGTTGTTCATCAGCGACCGGAAGGCAGCACCTTCCTTGTGCATGTCGACGAAGATCTCGCCGAGCCGGCCATCCTGGTACTCGCCGGTGCGGAGATAGACCTTGTGGCCGCCGACCACCGCCTTCTGGGTGTAGCCCTTGCGGCGCTGCGGCATGCGCTCGCGCTCGGCCTGGTTGACGACCTTCTCGATCACCCGCTCGACGATCCGTTCGGCGACGATCGGAACCTTGACCGCGGTCGGCTGGGCGGCGAACTCCTCGGCATCCTCCTCGTCCTCGAAGTCGAAGGTCGAGGCCGACAGCGGCTGGCTCAGCTTCGAGCCGTCGCGGTACAGCGCGTTGGCCTTGATGCCAAGCTGCCAGGACAGCATGTAGGCCGCCCGGCAGTCCTCGACCGAGGCGCTGTTCGGCATGTTGATGGTCTTGGAGATCGCCCCGGAGATGAACGGCTGGGCGGCCGCCATCATGCGGATGTGCGACTCCGCCGACAGATAGCGCTTGCCGATCCGGCCGCACGGGTTGGCGCAGTCGAACACCGGCAGATGCTCGTCCTTGAGCTGCGGCGCGCCCTCCAGGGTCATGGCCCCGCAGACATAGGTGTTCGCCGCTTCGATCTCCGGCTTCGTGAAGCCGAGGGCGATCAGCATGTCGAAGCCGACATCGGTGAGCTGGTCGTCGGTCAGGCCGAGGGTGTCGCGGCAGAATGCGTCGCCCAGGGTCCACTTGTTGAACGCGAACTTGATGTCGAAGGCCGAGGCCATCGCGTCCTCGAGCTTCGCGATCTCGGCCGGGCCGAAGCCCTTGGCGGCAAGCGCCTCGTGGCCGATCGCCGGCGAGCCCTTCATGGTGCCGTGGCCGACCGCGTACCGGACGATCGCCTCGATCTGGGCCTCGTCGTAGCCCATGGTGCGGAGCGCCTGCGGAACCACGCGGTTGATGATCTTGAAGTAGCCGCCACCGGCCAGCTTCTTGAACTTCACGAGGGCGAAGTCGGGTTCGATGCCGGTGGTGTCGCAGTCCATCACCAGGCCGATCGTGCCGGTCGGCGCGATCACCGTGGCCTGGGCGTTGCGGTAGCCGTGCTGTTCGCCGAGCGCCAGCGCATGGTCCCAGGCCCGACCGGCCGCCGCGACCAGCGCCTGGTCGGGGCAGTTGGCGGCGTCCAGCGGCACCGGCGGGATCGACAGCGCCTCATAGCCGGCGGTCTCGCCATGGGCGGCCCGGCGATGGTTGCGGATCACCCGCAGCATGGCGTCGGCATTCTCACGGTAGCGCGGGAAGGTGCCAAGCTCGCCGGCCATCTCGGCCGAGGTGGCGTAGGCTACCCCGGTCATGATCGCCGTCAGCGCGCCGCACATCGCCCGACCCGACGGACTGTCATAGGATAGGCCCATGGCCATCAGCAGGCCGCCGATGTTGGCGTAGCCGAGACCGAGGGTGCGGTAGTCATAGGAGAGCTTGGCAATCTCCTTCGACGGGAACTGCGCCATCAGCACGGCGATCTCGAGAGTGACCGTCCACAGCCGGGTGGCATGCTCGTAGGCCGCCACGTCGAAGGAACCGTCGGCATTCTGGAACTGCATCAGGTTCATCGACGCCAGATTGCAGGCGGTGTCGTCGAGGAACATGTACTCCGAGCACGGGTTCGACGCGTTGATGCGGCCGCCGGCCGGGCAGGTGTGCCAGTCGTTGATCGTGGTGTCGTACTGCACGCCCGGATCGGCGCAGGCCCAGGCAGCGTGCGCGACCTTGTCCCACAATTCGCGGGCGCTGACGGTCTTGGCGGGCTTGCCGTCGGTGCGGCGGATCAGGGTCCACTCGCCGTCGGCCTCGGCGGTGCGCAGGAACTCGTCGGAGACCCGGACGGAGTTGTTGGAGTTCTGGCCCGAGACCGTCAGGTAGGCGTCGCTGTCCCAGTCGGTGTCGTAGGTCTTGAACTCGATCTCGGTGAAGCCCTGGCGCGCGAACTGGATGACCCGCTGCACGTAGTTGAGCGGGATCATCGAGGCCTTGGCGCCCTTGATGGCAGCCTTGAGTTCGGCGTTGACGGCCGGATCGAAGGCAGCGTCGCCGAGGCTTTCCTTGGCGTCGACGCAGGCGGTCATGACCGCCTCCATGTGCCGGGCGGCGAGCTTGGAGCCGGCGACCAGCGCCGCGACCTTCTGCTCTTCGACGACCTTCCAGTCGATATAGGCTTCGATGTCGGGATGGTCGATATCGACCGACACCATCTTGGCGGCGCGGCGGGTGGTGCCGCCGGACTTGATCGCTCCGGCCGCCCGGTCACCGATCTTCAGGAAACTCATCAGCCCCGACGACTTGCCGCCGCCGGCCAGTGCTTCGTTCTCGCCGCGCAGCTTCGAGAAGTTCGATCCGGTGCCGGAGCCGTACTTGAACAGACGCGCTTCACGAACCCACAGATCCATGATGCCGCCTTCGTTCACCAGATCGTCGGCGACCGACTGGATGAAGCAGGCATGCGGCTGCGGGTGCTCGTAGGCCGACTTCGAGCGGGTCAGCTTGCCGGTCTTGAAGTCGACGTAGTGGTGGCCCTGGGCCGGGCCGTCGATGCCATAGGCCCAGTGCAGGCCGGTGTTGAACCACTGCGGCGAGTTCGGCGCCGCCATCTGGTTCGCCAGCATGAAGCACATCTCGTCATAATAGGCGCGGGCGTCTTCCTCGGTGTCGAAGTAGCCGCCCTTCCAGCCCCAATAGGTCCAGGTGCCGGCCAACCGGTGGAACACCTGCTTGGCGCTGGTCTCGCCGGTGGTGCGCTCGCCGGCCGGGAGCTTGGCCATGACGGCCTCGTCCGGGGCTTCGCGCCACAGCCACGACGGGACGTCGTTCTCCTCGACCTTCTTGCGGGCCACCGGAATGCCGGCCTTGCGGAAATACTTCTGGGCCAGGATGTCGCTGGCGACCTGGGACCAGCCGGCGGGAACCTCCACGTCGTCGCGCCGGAACACCACGGAACCGTTGGGGTTCTTGATCTCGCTCGCCGTGGTCCGGAAGGCGATTCCGTCGTAGGTATCCCTGCCTTCCGTGGTGAACCGACGCTCGATCTTCATCGCTGCAGACTCCCTGACTGTGCCGTGGGGCGGGCCGGCCCCTGGTTCCTACTGGAACCATATCTTGTGTGTGACGTCGGGGAGGCTACTGAATATAGGCCGGTTCATGCAAGACAGAAAAATGAAGGAACGGTAACTTTTCGCGCCGGTTATTCGACACTGTTGCTGAAAATCCACAGGTAAAAATACCAGGAACACAGACAACCACACCGTCACGACCAATAATCGTGACGCGAGAGTAACCGGGTTGTCTTTCGTGTATTCGGAGCTTCCGCCTTCTGGATGCGATAAACTCCCGGGACCGGCCAGTGTCGCGCGGCGGCTGCCACGGCTCTCCGACAATCAAACCGGCAGACAGGATGCTGCAAGCCGACTCCGCGTGCAACAGATTTTGTGGGCCGGATCGTTGCTGATCCCAGATCTAGCGTTGAAGCACCGGTTTCCGGGCTCTGGCTGTCGTGGACGGTGACCCGGGCGCGCTCTAGGATACCGGTCAGAGACGACGCCGGGGCGCCAGCCGGGACCGGTGCGTACATCCACACGATTGAAGCCGAGAGGAAGATGAGATGGCGATCCTGCGCCGCGCGGTCAGCTACCAGCCGTTGGATCCGGATGCCGTCGCGCGCTGGCGCAAGGTGCCGCCGGCGGTGGCCGGCGACAACATGAACCGCGAACGCTCCATGGACTCGTCGATCAGGCCCGTCGCCGAGGGCCCGGCCATGGTCGGGCACGCGCGCACGGTTTTCGGTCATGGCCGGCGACAATTCGGCGGTGCATGCGGCACTTCCGCTGCTGCGGCCGGGCGAGATCCTGGTCATCGCCGCGCGCGGCGCCGGCGACGTGGCGATCATCGGAGAGATCGTTGCCGAGTGCGCCAAGAAACAGGGTGTGGCGGGTATCGTGATGGACGGTGCGGTCCGTGACGTGGCGAGCCTGCGCACGCTCGGCATCCCAGTCTATGCCGCAGGCGCGACGCCGCGCGGCCCGCACAAGGGCTTCGGCGGCGAGATCGACGGCACGATCGCCTGCGGCGGCGTGGTCGTGGCGCCCGGCGACCTGGTGCTCGGCGACGATGACGGCGTGACCGTGGTGCCGCGTGCGTGGTGCGATGCCGTCCTGCCGAAGGCCGAGGCGCAGGTCGCCAAGGAGGCCGAGATAATCGCCAAGGTCCGGTCCGGGGTGACGACCGCGGAAATCCAGGGAATCGCGGTGCCGGAGGTGAGCGACGTCGCCGGCTGACGGATCGCTGGATCGCGTTAGGCTCGTGGTGCCGACCGGCGCTCGCTCTGCGCCAGCAGGATGCCGGCAAGCACCACCGCGCCCCCCAACAGCTGCATGCCGCCCAGCGCTTCGCCGAGAACCGCGGCGGCCAGGGCCACGCTGACCACCGGCTCGAGATTGATGACAATGGCAGTCCGCACCGAGCCGAGCCGGCGGATCGCGGCGAACAGACAGGTCAGGCCGACCGCGTAGCTGACCGCGTTGCCCAGGATGCCGACCCAGCCGCGTGCCGTCTCCGGCAGGTGGATCTCGGCATGCACGGCCAGGGCGACGAGACAGACCAGGCCGCTGCCGGCGGCCATGATCGCGGTCAGCTGGGTTGGAGCGATGTCCACGGTCAGCCGGCGGCTCACCTGGAAGGAGACCGCGACGCAGGTCCCGCCACCGAAGGCCAGGGCCAGTCCGAGCGGATCGGCGCCGGCCATGCCGCCGCCCAGGACCAGGGCCAGTCCAGAGAAGCCGACGCCGAGCGCCGCCACCCGGCGCAGGCTCAGCCGCTCGTCGCCGATCAGATGGGCGAGCGGGCCGACCATCAGGGGGAAGGTGAAGAAGATCAGGCTGGCGACCGGGACCGGAATGCTGCGGACGCTGGTCATGTATCCGAACGAGGCACCGGTCGACAGCAGCACCATGGCGCCGACCAGCGGGATGCGGGACCTGGGAATCGGCCGGACCCGGCCGGAGATCAACAGCCATGCCCAGAGACCGATGGCCGCGACCAGGAACCGGGCGATCTGCAGGGTCAGCACGCCGGTGCCGCCGTCGAAGGCGAGGCGGGCCAGCGTCGGGCCGGACCCGAAGAACAGGGCGGTCACGACGACGAATCCAAGGCCGGGCCAGACCCCGCCGCCGGCTGGGCCGGGCGGCAGGCGGATGGCTTCCGGGGGCACCGCGTTCGTCGACATCGCCCAAGCTCTTACGTGCCGGCCGCTCCGGGCGCAACGGCTTCGGCGGCCGGCCCGCGGGCTGGACGTTCGCGGCCGGCAATGACATAGTCCGGCGCGTCGGGATCGGTCGCCGAGGAACACGAATGGACGTCGGAGTTCGCCTCTTTACTTGGCTGAGCGGCAAGCTTGTGGGCGAGGACGCCTACGGGAATCGCTATTACGTCCACAAGGGCGGCCGCAAGCGGGACGGGCGCGAGATGCGCTGGGTGCTCTACAAGGGCATGGCCGAGGCGTCGAAGGTCCCGCCGGACTGGCACGCCTGGCTGCATCATTCCGTCGACGCGCTGCCGGACGCGCAATCGGCGCCGCGCTTCGCGTGGCAGAAGGAGCACATGCCGAACCTGACCGGAACGCCCTACGCCTACCGGCCGCCGGGGCATGTCCTGCAGGGCGGCAAGCGTGAACGGGCGACGGGCGACTACGAGCCCTGGACGCCGGCCTGAGCGGGCGGACCGCGAAAATGCATAGAAACCTGATCGAGACCTTGCTGGGTGCCGTTGTCCTGGGCGTTGCCGGGCTGTTCCTGGCGTTCGCCTATTCCACGGCGGACCTGGGCCGCGGCGGCGGCTACGAGGTGAATGCCGAGTTCACGACGGTCGGCGGACTGAAGGTCGGAAACGACGTTCGCCTGGCCGGCATCAAGATCGGCGCGGTAGTCGGGCAGAGCCTGAACCCCCAGACCTATCTGGCCCGGGTCACCATGAGCGTCGATTCATCGGTGCGCCTGCCGGCGGACACCTCGGCATCGATCTCCAGCGAAGGGCTGCTCGGGGGCAACTTTATCGACCTTGCGCCCGGCGGCGACACAACGATGCTGAATCCCGGCGACAAGATCCAGTACACCCAGGACGCGGTCGACATGGTCCAGTTGCTGAGCCGATTCGTCTTCTCCCCCGGGCCGGCCGGTGGGACCGGAGCGCCGAAGCCGTGACGCCGCGGCCGTCGAACCGCCGCAATTGCCGGCTCTGATCCGCGTCCGGGCGGACGACGCACTTCGAGAGAGATCGAGACGTGGGGCAGCGACGAATGATACGTCGGACGGCGGTGGCAGTCGTGGGTGCGGTGCTGTGCGGCGCCTTGCTCGGCGTCGACCGGCTGGAGGCGGCGGATGAGCCAGAGTGGATTCCGCAGCCGATCGCCGTCCTGCAGGGGCTCGACAAGGTGACCGCTCGGATCTCGACGGTGACCGCGCCGGTCGGCGAGACCGTCGGGTTCGGTTCCCTGCTGATCACGGTCGAGACCTGCCAGATGCACCCGCCGACCCTGCCGCCCGAGAACGCGGTCTTCCTGGTGGTCGACGACCAGCCGCCCGACGAGCAGCCGCGGCGCGTGTTCAGCGGATGGATGTTCGGATCCAGCCCGGGGCTAAACGCCTTGGAGCATCCGGTCTACGACGTCTGGGTGCTGTCCTGCAGAAGCGCCAACACCGAGGGCCAGTCATCGGCGGCCGGTACGAACTGAGTCGGCGTGGCGAGCGCCTGCTGCAGGCGTTCCCGATAGACCTCGCGCGGGATCTCGACGGCACCGAAACGCTGCAGGTGGCTGGTGATGAACTGGCTGTCCAGCAGCGTGAAACCGCCGGCCCTGAGCCGGGCCACGAGGTGCACCAGGGCAACCTTCGAGGCGTCGGTCTCGCGGCTGAACATGCTCTCCCCGAAGAACGCGCCGCCGAGCCTGAGCCCGTACAGCCCCCCGACCAGCCGGCCGTCGCGGCGCACCTCGATCGAGTGCGCGTGGCCGCGCTGGTGCAGGGTTACGAACAACTTGAAGATCTCGGCGTTGATCCAGGTGTCGGGCCGGTTTGCCGTGGCCTCGGCACAGCCCTCCAGGGTACCGGCGAAGTCCCGGTCGCAGGTCACTTCGAAGCGGCGCCGCAGAACCGTCTTCCGCAGGCTTCGCGAGACGTGGAAGGTCTCCAGCGGAATGACACCGCGATGATCCGGGTCGACGAAGAACAGCCGCGGATCATCGCGTCCCTCGGCCATCGGGAACACCCCGACGGCGTAGGCCTGGAGCAGCAGCTCAGGTTGCAGTTGGGACATGGTCACCCGTTCGGGCGGTGCTGGTGGAAAGGCTAGCAGGCACCGGGACCTGCGCAACCGGTGACCGTCAGATCCCCAGGAAATCCCGCTCCAGCCAGCGGATGTGGTAGTCGCCGTTCAGGAAGGCGGGTTCCGCCATCAGCCGTTGGTGCAGGGGAATCGTGGTCGGCAGTCCCTCGATCACGAACTCGTCCAGGCTGCGGCGCAGGCGCAGCAGGCACTCGTTCCGGGTGGCGCCGTGCACCACCAGCTTGGCGATCAGGCTGTCGTAGTGCGGCGGCACCGGATAGCCGGCGTAGAGCGCGGAATCGACGCGCACCCCGAGGCCGCCCGGCACGTGGTAGTCGGTCACCTTGCCCGGCCGCGGCTGGAACGTCACCGGATCCTCGGCCGTGATCCGGCATTCGATGGCGTGCCCGGTGAAGGTGATGTCCTTCTGCTCCAGGCCGAGCGGGGCGCCCGAGGCGATCTGGATCTGCAGCCGGACCAGGTCGATGCCGGTGATCGCCTCGGTGATCGGGTGCTCGACCTGCAGGCGGGTGTTCATCTCGATGAAGAAGAACTCGCCGTTCTCGTACAGGAACTCCAGGGTGCCGAGGCCGCGGTAGCCCATCTTGGAGATGGCGTCGACGGCGCGGCGGCCGATGCGTTCGCGCTCGGCGGCGTTGAGGGCCGGCGACGGCGCTTCCTCGACCACCTTCTGGTGGCGGCGCTGGATCGAGCAGTCGCGCTCGCCGAAATGCACCACCGAGCCGTGGGTGTCGCCGGCGATCTGGATCTCGATGTGGCGCGGCTTGGAGAGGTAGCGCTCCATGTAGACTTCGTCGTTGCCGAAGGCGGCTGCGGCCTCGCGCCGCGCCATCAGGAATGCTTCCTCCAGGTTCTCCGCGGCTTCGGCCACCTTCATTCCGCGACCGCCGCCGCCGGCAGCGGCCTTCACCAGAACCGGAAATCCGATGCGCTCGGCCTCGGCGCGCGCCTCTTCCAGGGTGTTGACCGCGCCCTCGGTGCCCGGGACGCAGGGAACGCCGAGTTCGATCATCGTGCGCTTGGCGGTGATCTTGTCGCCCATCGCCTGGATATGCTCCGGCGACGGTCCGATGAACACGATGCCGTGGGCCTCGACGATCTCGGCGAAAGCGGCATTCTCCGAGAGGAACCCGACCCCGGGATGAATGGCGTCGGCGCCGGTTACCCCCGCCGCCGACACGATCGCCGGGATGTTCAGATAGCTGTCACGCGCCGGCGGCGGACCGATGCATACGCTCTCGTCCGCCAACCGGACGTGCATGGCGTCGGCATCGGCGGTCGAGTGCACCGCCACCGTCTTGATCCCCATCTCGCGGCAGGCGCGATGAATGCGGAGCGCAATCTCGCCGCGGTTGGCGATCAGGACCTTCTCAAACACCGGCGAACCCCGTTTCCTTGGCCGCGCGCCCGGTGCCTGCCCGGCACTGCCTGGCCCCGGTCACTCGAGCACCACCAGCGTCTGGCCGTATTCAACCGGCTGGCCGTTGTCGACCAGGACCGACTTCACGGTGCCGGCGCGCGGCGCCGTGATCGGGTTCATGACCTTCATGGCCTCGATGATCAGCAGGGTAGCGCCCTTGGCGACCTTGCTGCCGGGCTGCACGAACGGCGGCGATCCGGGCTCGGCGGCCAGATAGGCTGTGCCGACCATCGGCGACGGTACCGGCTCGCCGGATTCCACCGGTTCGACCGCGATCGCCGCTGCCTTCGCGCCCGATGCCGGCGCCAGGACTGCGGCCGGTGCGGCTACCGCCGAAACGTGGACCGGCGGCTTGGCCACGCGGATCTTCAGGTCCTTGGTCTCGTACTCGATCTCGCCGAGGCCGGTCTCATCGAGAAGAGCCGCCATCCGGCGCACGAGGTCGTCGTTGAAGTCCGTGGTCACGCGTCGCTCCCGTCCTCGTCGACGACGCCGACCAGCCGGGCCATCGCCTGCAGGGCGAGGTGGTAGCCGTGGGCGCCGAAACCGCAGATCACGCCGACCGCCACGTCGGAGATGTAGGAATGGTGGCGGAACGGCTCACGCTTGAAGGTATTCGAGAGGTGCAGTTCGATCACCGGCAGATCGGTCAATGCCAGCGCGTCATGGATCGCGACCGAGGTGTGGGTATAGGCACCGGCGTTTATGATGATGCCGTCGTGCTCGTCGCGCGCCTGCTGGATGATCGACACCAGCTCGCCCTCGAAGTTCGATTGCCGGAAGTCGACCTCGAGCCCCATCAGGTCCGCGTCGGCCACGCAGGTCTGCTCGATCTGGGCGAGTGTCGTGCTGCCGTAGATCGCCGGCTCGCGCACGCCCAGCATGTTCAGGTTGGGGCCGTTCAGAATCAGAATATCGGGGCGGTCGGCCACGGTCGTGTCTCCCGGTCGGTACCGGCGGGCGTTATAGCATGCGGCAACCCGCCTGCAATGCAGCGGCGGTGCGACTGGCGGTCCGGGTGCCGCGGGCGTCGCCCGGCGGCGCGAATCGCCCCTAATTGCGCAACCCTAGCGTCAGGACCGACTGGTCGCCCTGGCGTTCCGCCGACACCCTGTCGGCGGTGCGGCCGAGCATGTAGCGGGCCAGGAGAAGCTGGCCGTCGTCCCCCAGCACGGCGTCCGCGCTCGGCCGCACGGGAGCCGGCTCCAGCAGGGCACCGCGGTAGCGAATGGTCACCTCGAAGGTGAACTCGTCGAACCGGGTCGAGATGTTCATCAGCCCGCCGGGGATCGTCACCGGACCCGTGCGTCGCCCAGGGTGCACCGTATCCCGCACCATCCCCGAGTCGACCAGCGTCTCGACCGCATCGACGGCCATGAACTCGGCCCGGGCAATCAGATCCCGCGGAGCGCCCCACAGCGCGCCTTGCTCGGCCATGAACCCGGCGAGGGCGTGGGGGTCGAAGCGCTCGCTGTCCAGGGTCATGGAATCGCGGAAGTGGATGCCGATCCGGAACAGCAGGTTGAGCAGCACGGCCGTCACCACCGAGATCGACAGTGCCGACCCGACCCAGGGGGTCAGCCATCCCGGGGACCTGGCAAAGTGATCCGGATAGACGAACACGGCCAGCCCGAGCGCGAAGGAGACGCCGAGGACGAAGATCTTGCGGGAGTCGAGCATGCGCGACGCGATCATCTGGATCGCCGAGGTGACCAGGAAGCTCCCGGAAAAGGTGAGCGCGGCGCCGATCACGGCCGCCGGCATCGCCAGCAGCAGGGCGGCAACCTTGGGGACGAAGGCCAGGGTGATCAGCACCCCACCGATCGCGAAGCCGATGACCCGGCTGTTGGCGCCGGTGGCCTGCGACAGCCCGACCGCGCCCGAGGTCGAGGCCTGGCCGAATCCTCCGGCGAGGCCGGCGAAGACGTTGGTCAGCCCGTCGGCCGCGATGCCGCGCGCCAGGGCCTCCATGTCCGGTCGCTTCCAGTCCGGCTCGTCGACCCGTTGCGCGGCGGTGATCGCGCCGATGGCGTTGAGCGCGATCACCACCGCGGCGATGGTGAAGGGCACCAGCAGCGCCGGATCGAAGGCGAGCCCCATGCTCAGGGGGATCGGCAGGCTGAACGCCGGCGCCGCCCGGAAACCGGCGAGGTCCGGTTCTCCGAACAGCCCGAACACCGTGGCCAGCGCGTAGCCGACGGCCACGCCGATCAGGGTGCAGAACAGCCGCAGCCGCCCGCTGCCCCAAACGTTCAGCGCGATCATGACGGCAAGGCAGGTGGTTGCCACCGTGAGCGTGGCGCGGACGTCGCCGGATGACAGCCCGACGCCGAGAAAGTTCCGCATCGCCAGCACCATCACGCTCAGGCCGACCATGAGCACGACGAAGCCGGCGATCTCCGGTGTAAAGACCGGCCGCAGGAAGCGGACGGCGCGCGACAGCAGCGTCGTCGCGGCACCGGCGTAGATCGTCATGCCCAACAGCAGCGGCAGGCCGCCGGCGGCGATCGCGGCGGCGGCGGCCGGCAGCAGAATCGTGGTCGTCGTCGGCGGCACCAGATAGCCGGAACCGATGCCGTATCGGCCGAGCGACTGCAGGATCGCGCCGATGCCGCCGACGAGCATGGTCAAGGCGAGGAAATTCCCACCCTCCCGCGGGGCCAGACCGGCCAGCCGCGCGACCGACACGGCGACGATCAGGAAGATCGCGATCAGGGCGGCATGCTGCAGCGCGAGCACCGCCAGCGTCGCCGGTGGCGGCATGTCCTGCCGGCGATAAATCAGGGTGTTCGGTTGCCGTACGACGATGGCGGACCTGATCGGGAGTCTCCGGGGTGCCTTGCGGCGCTGCGCGCCTTGGCCGAGAATTGCACGGCAGCCTCGGAGTTTCCACTTTCGGATACGCCCCGGTGGAGTACGCGCAACTGGCAGATACGGTGGGACGATGAACCTATTCATGCGTCTCTGGCTGGTAGCGACGATCACGGCGACCGGCTCGGCGGTGGCCGCCGTGGTCGCCTTCTCGGCAATCGACGAACCGGCCCGCGAGGCCGAGCAGAACGACGGGGCCGTCACCGTCGCCCGGATGGCCGCGCATGCCGCCTCGATGGATCCGCTGGATCACATGCCGGGTGACGCCGAAGTCCTGCTAAAGCAGCGCGCGGCGGAGCTGATGGCGATCGGGCAACTGCTGTCGGTGGCGATCGTCGGCCCCGATGGCGACGTCATTGCGGATCTCACGACCCCGGGCCTGGAAGACGAGCGGGTCCTGCGGGCGGTGCCCGAATTGTTCGACGACGTGGCGCGGACCCGGACCCGCCGCTTCGTACGGCGCGAGGGGGTCATCTACGTGGTCCAGCCGCTGATCGACCGGCGGGAGGTGCCGCGCGGCATCCTGGGCCTTGAGATCCCGGTGAACGTCATCCGGACCGACAGCAACGATATCGTCGGGTTCACCGTGGTTGCGGCCGTGATCGCGGCCTTTCTCGGCTTTCTGGCGGCGCGAATCCTGACCCGGCGGGTGGCTCGTCCGATCGTCCGTCTGGCCCAACTCGCCGGACGGCTGGACGACCCGGACTTCGACACCACCATCGCGACGTCGATCGTCAACCGGCGCGACGAGATCGGCCAACTGGCGCGCGTCATGCTCCGGCTGGTGAAAGCGCTCGACTATCTCGGGCGGCAGATGGACGAGTCAGTCGATCGACCGTCGCCAAGTCCTCGCGAAGCACCGCGAGGTCGCGACAGCGACGCGAGTTGACCATTCCTTAAACCGATTCGACCGGGGACCGCAGGCCGATGCCATCGTGCGCGGTGTCCGGCTCTCCGATGCGGAGCGGGCGCGCACCCGCGTGATGCTGGTCGATGCCCGCAACCGGGTGAGCGCGAGCAGCGGCCCGGGTACCGCGGCAGGCGAGACGTTCGACCTGAAGACCGACGGGCGGGATTCCGGCACCTGTCGGCTGCCGGCACCGCCGGCTTCCACCGGACCCCCGGCTACGGAGACCTATGCCAGGCTGGGCTGGTACGGAGTGCTCGTGCAGGCCTGAGCGTTGCCATGCCGCTCGTCATGGCTGCACCGGAGTGGTCTTGAGGGCTTCGGTCAGGGCGAACGACAGATGATAGCAGGTGCTTGCCGGCAGGCTGGGGTCGGCCACGCTCAGGTCCCGGTGCAGGCGCTCGGCCCACGTCCCTTCCGGATGGAGATACCGCCGGCACAATAGGTCGGCCAGCGAGTCGACGCTCTGCCCGTAAGCGGCGACGCACGCCGGGAATACCGCCGCCGCCTTGATGGACTCGCCGAGCGGCCAGAGCCGCTTGGTCGAGCTGGTGGCCTGTCCGGTGGTCCGGTCGATCTGGTCGAACAGCCCGCCATGCGCATGGTCCCAGCCGTGCCGCATGCCGTTGCCGGCCAGCGTCCGGGACAGCTCATCCAGGTCGCCGCGCCGGCCGAGCCGGCCGTACCAGTTCAGCAGCCACGCCCATTCCGCCTGGTGGCCCGGCTCGGCGACATGGCCCTTGGCGGGATCCGGTTCGAGGTCGTGACCCAGGTGCTCCAGGATCAGGCCGTCGCGCAGGAACGACCGCTGCGCCCGCGCCACGATCCGGTCGGCGATCCCCAGCGCGTCCGGGCGACCGGCTTGCTCGGACAGGAAGAGCAGCGCTTCCAGCAGGTGCATCAACGGGTTCTGGTCGACGCTGCCGCTGATGGCGCGCCCGGTCCGGTCGAGGGCGGCATGGTAGAGGCCGTCACCGTAGCGGAAGCGGCTCTCGATATAGTCCAGCGTCCGAGAGACATGCTCCTCGGCGCCGCGACCCAGGCAGTGCCGGTACGCGGCGAGGCCGAGCAGCACGAAGGCGTGGCTGTACAGGACCTTGTCGGAGGAGACCACCCGGCCGTCGAGGTCGGTCTTCTCGAACCAGCCGCCGCGATCCGGATCCGCGAAGCGGTCGACCAGGTATTGGTAGATACGGTCGGCATGGTCCGCATACGAGCGGTTGCCGAGCCGGTCGCTCCAGACCGAGTAAACGTAGAGCTGCCGGCCATGTACCATCGAGCGGCGGAACGGCGTCGAATCCGGCGCCAGTTCGGGCGTCAACCTCTCCACCAGGCCACCCCGTTCCGCGTCCCAGCCCTGGCCGGCGAAGATCGGCAGGGTGCCGTGGACGAAGCGATCGTAGAAAGCCGTCAGGGTCGGGCTGGAGGACGGACGAGGGCCATCGGACGCGATCATCGGTGTGTCTTCCGGCGTATTGTCGGTCATCATCCCAGGCCCGCGGGCTCGGGACGCTTCGGGAGCGGCTCGCCATCGGGACTGGATCGCGGGCCGGACTCCTTGGATAACATGGTTCCGTCCTGGCCCGGGAGGGGTGGCGGGGTTTGAGTCCGTCTACACTGAGCGCGCAAGCCCTGCGTTTCGGCAAGCCCGGCGTTTCGGGTTGCGACGAGGGAGGTGCACGTGCTGATCGACATGCATCACACGCTCATGCTGATCGGCTTCATGCTGGCGGCGTATGCTGTGGTGGCGAACGACGCCATCTGAACCGCCCCGGATTTGCCGGAGGCTCCAACAGCCACCGGCCGTGGTGGGTGCTGTGGCTGTTCGCCTGCGGGATCCTGACGGTCGTGTTCGTGTACGGCTGGGTCGCCTGTGACGGCGACGTATCCTACGGCCGGCTCGGGAAGTTTCCGATGCCGGCGCTGTTCACCTGGGCGCCGATCGTGCCGCCGCTGGTGGTGTCGCTGAAGGTCGCCACCCTCGACCGCACCGCCCGCACCGTGTTCGGCGATGTCGGCAAGGCGGTGGCCGGGCTGGTGGTCAGCGTCGCGATCGCCGCGTCGATGCCATACCTCGCGGCGGCCGTCGGCGGTTATGAGCATGATCCGGCCATGGACGTGCCGGTGGAATCACCGGATTGAAGGACCCTCAGGCCGCGCTGCTGGAGCGGCGGGTTCGTGGAGAGGCCACGCCCGGTGCGGCGACACCGGCGCGGACCAGCCAGTCGAGCAGGGCGTGTTCCTCCGGGCAGTCGAGCCGGCCGGGCGGACACAGCGCATACCAGCGTGCCGCCAGCACCGACGGTCCCCCGGCGACCGCGACCAGGCGGCCGGCGGCCAGCGGCGAAGTATCCTCGACCGATGATGCCAGCACGATTCCGCGGCCGAGTTCCGCCGCGCGGACCGCCAGGTCGCGCCGGGCGAAGGCGAGGCGGGCAAGGGTATCGAAGGACGGCGCATCGCCGCCGCCGAGCGCCTGACGCCATAGCCGCTCGTCGTCGGCGACCAGAAGCGTTTCCTCGTTCAGACGGTCGGCCAGCGGTCGCTCGACGGCCTCGACCGGAAGCGGTGCGCCGGCCGGGAACCGCAGGTCGTCGACCAGATGGGTCGCCGTCAGTTCCGGATGGCTGGACAGCCCTGGCAGAACGGCGATTGCGGCTCGCCCTTGCAGCACCGCGTCGGGGCCGGTCGCCTCGGCGATCTTCAGGTTCAATGCCGGGTTCGACGCCTGAAAGCCGTCGAGCGCCGGCAGCAGCCAGTGCACGGCGAAGTCCGGCGGCGCCGCCAGCACAAGTTCGGTTCCGGACTTTCGCGGCGCCACCGACTGGGTGGCGATCGAGATCACGTCGAAGGCATGGCGCAGCGGCGTGAGGTAGCGTTGACCGGCCTCGGTCAGCATCAGGCCCTGATGCACCCGCTCGAACAGCGCGACGCCCAGGATGCCCTCCAGCGACCGGACCTGCTGGCTGACCGCGCCCGGCGTCACCCGCAGCTCGCCGGCGGCGGCCTTGAAGCTCAGATGCCGGGCGGCGGCCTCGAAGGCCCGCAACGCATTCAGCGGCGGCAGTTGGTAGGTCATGGCCCGGTTATAGCGCGGCCGGGCGGCGCCGGCGGGAGAGAAATGCTGGTCGGTTGCCGCAGAACTACTGGTTTGCGCCGCCGACCTCGGGGTGGGCATTTCTGGGGCCGTCGACGCGACAGGAGGCAATGATGGTCCAGGGCATCAATCCGGAAGGCATGTGGCGACCGCTTGGCCGCGGATTCTCGCAGGCGGTGGTCCAGCCGCCGGGGCGGGTCGTGCACGTCTCCGGGCAGGTCGCGTTCGACGCCGACAGCAGGATCGTCGCGCCCGGCATTCGCTATCAGGTGGCGGCGCTGACCGAGCCCGGGCTACTGGTCGAAGTCGCGCCGATCGCGGTGATACCGGAATGCTGAGCCTCGACCACCTGACGGTCATCGCGCCGACCCTGGCCGAGGGTGTCGCACATGTGCGCGCCTGCCTCGCTATCGACGCGCCCCGTGGTGGGGCTCACCCGGAGATGGGCACCCATAATCACCTCCTGCGGCTCGGCGACGACGTCTATCTGGAGATCATCGCCGTCGATCCGGCTGCTCGGCCGCCGTCCGGGCCGCGCTGGTTCGGCCTTGGCGACGCCGCCGCCGTGCGCACCGACTGGGACCGGGGGCGGCGCCTGCGCGGCTGGGTCGCCGGGACTCGGGACATCGCGGCGGTCCTGGCCGTCCACGGCGCCCTGCTGGGCGTCGAGACCGGGCTCTCGCGCGACGGCAAGTCGTTTCGGTTCTCGGTGCCGGCGGACGGCGCGCTGCCGCTGGACGGGGCGGCGCCATCGGTGCTCGAGCGGGGCACGCCGGTGGTTACGGCCGCGCGATTGCCCGACCTTGGGGCCCGGCTGCACGGGTTCGTGCTCGAGCACCCCGACCCGGTCGGGATCTCGGCCCTGTACGAGCGTCTCGGCGTCCGTCGTCCGCCCGAGCTACGCGAGGGTCCGGAACTCCGCTACAGCGCGCTGATCGACACGCCGCACGGCACCAGAACCCTGTCCTGAGCGTCACGAAAGGAAGCGACAGATGATCACCCACCACAACCCGTCCGACATTTACCCGCCGGCCGGCCCGTATGCCCATGGCGTCGAGGTCGCCGGGACCTCCCGTCTGCTCTGGATCTCCGGCACCATGGGCTTGGCCCCGGACGGCTCGGCGGCCGACGACTTCGAGGTGCAGTGCAAGCAGGCCTGGGCCAACATCGCGGCGGTCCTGGACAGCGCCGGCATGACCTGGCGCAACCTGGTGAAGGTCAACTGTTTCCTCGGCGACCGCGGCGATCGCGACGTCAATGCCGCCGTCCGCAACCGCGTGCTGGGCGACCACAAGGTCGCGGTGACGGTGGTGGCGGCGACCCTGCTCGACCCGGTCTGGAAACTGGAGATCGAGGCGATGGCGGCGGCCTGATCCTGCCGGGCGGGGTCGTTCTCCGGCCGACATTTCCTTGATCCTCCGCTCCCATGCCCCGATGCTGCATCCATTGCGGGTGTGCTCGGAAGGGGCAGGGGAATTGGCGGTCTCGCGGAGCGTTCTGTGTGTCTTGCTGTTGCTGGCGCTGGTCGGCTGCGTCACGACCGGCGGCAAGCGGGTCAAGCATATCAGCGAGGCGCCGCTCGATACCCAGGACTTCTTCTGGACCGGCAAGGCGCAGGATGCCCTGAGCAAGGACGATCCGGACGGAGTCGTCCAGGCGATGCAGAAGGCGATCGACGCCGCCCGCTCGCGCGGCGATACCGGCAAGGAAGCCGAGGCAAGGCTTCGGCTGGCGCGCATCCTGATTGCCGGTGGCTGGCCGGACCGGGCCCGGGACACCCTGAACGAGGCGGTGCTGATCGCCGAGACCGGGCAGCGCGACGCCCAGGCCGCCGCCGCCGCGTTGGTGGTGCTCGCCGACCTGGACATGCGGCAGGGGAACAGTGCGTCGGCGACCGGCATGTTGCAGCGTGCGGTGGCGAAGTACGATCTCGCCGGGAATACATACCGCTCGGTCGAAACCCGCGAGAAGCTCGGCAGGGTGCAGCTCCGGGCCGATCCGAAGCAGGCGCGTCGGGTGCTGGAGGACGCTTATGCCCGCAGCGCCGAGTCGAAGCCGCTGGTCCGTCTCCGCCTGCAGATCGCACTGCTGTTGAGCGACGCGCATCTCGCGCTCCGCGACCCTGCGGTCGCCGGTCGTTACCTGGTCGAGGCCCGGCAGATGGCGGCCGCGAACCCGAAGGAACTGGGCGGCTACCGGGTCACGATCGTGATGGTACAGGCGCGGGCGGCGGCGGCGAAGAACGACCTCGATCGCACGGACGACCTGATCGCCGAGGCGGTCGCGTTGGTCGACGACCCCCGCCATCCGGCGTTCAACCGCACGCGGGCCCTGAGCGACCTGGCGTCGAGGATCTGGGCCCTGGGCTATGTCGAGACCGCCGGCAGGGTGGCGCAGCGATCCACCGAGATCGCCGATGCCGAAGCCAAGCCGAACCAGGACTCCAAGAAAGCCGGCTTCGGATTGTTGGGCGGCGCCGCGGCCGCGCCGTTTGTGCAACTCGGCGACATGGCGGCCCGGAGCGGCCGTTTTTCCGAGGCGGAAGCGGCCTACCGGCGCGCGCTCGAGCTTCTGCCCGAGACCGATACGTCGAGCCCGCTGACCAGCTTCCTCGCCGGGAGCGGGCTGGACATCGACCCGCCCTGGCGGGTCCGCGCCGCGGCCCTGGTCGGGCTGGGGCGTGTGGCGGCCGCGACCGGCGACACCGCCAAGGCCGTCGAGCACCTGGAGGCCGTCGTCGCCGTCGCCCGTCAGCGCGGCGACTTCGGGCTCGAGGCGGCGGGGGAGATCGCCCTCGCCGGCGCCCGTCACGACAAGGCGGCGGCGAGGACGCTGGCGGCACGCTACGCCCGCTGGGCGCAATCGCGCGAGGCAACCGACGAGCGTCAGCAGGCCGTCGTTCTGATGGAACTGGCACTGGTCGTCGAGCCGGACGACCCGCGCGTGGCCACGTGGCTCGCCTCGAAGGCGCTCGAGGCGAACAGCAAGGGCGGCGGCACCCTGTCGACCCACATCACCGGCTATCGTCTGATCGCCCGCATGTTCGCCGAGACCGATCCGGACCGGTCTCGGGCGTATCTGGACCGCGCCGACGAGGCCCAGGAGCGTATCGACCGGCGGGCATCGCGGGTCGTTCCGATCGAGTGGAAGCCGCTACCGGACGCGAAGCTGCCGGGCGGGAAGGTCAGCGGCCGACGGACGCGGAACCTGACGTCGACGGCGGTTCTGCCCGGCTGACCCGGTTGCGCCCGCCGTCCTTGGCGCGATACAGGGCCTCGTCGGCCCGGCGTAGCAGGCTGGTCACGTCGTCGTCCGGCGCCGCAGCGGCGACTCCGAAGCTGGCGGTGAACCGGCGGGCGCCCGTTGGTGTCTCGAACTCCAGGCCGGCGAACGTCGCGCGCAGCCGTTCCGCCAGCCGCGCGCCACCGTCGACGTCGGTCTCGGGCGTCAGAATCACGAACTCCTCGCCGCCGTACCGTGCGACCACGTCGACACCGTCGCGCACCGTGCCGCGGAGCATCCCGGCGAGTCCGACAAGCACGCGGTCGCCGAAGTCGTGGCCGAAGCTGTCGTTCACCGATTTGAAATGGTCGATGTCCAGCAGAGCGACCGAGGCCGGCTGCTTGTACCTCTGATACAGCGCAAGCGCCTGCCCGAGCCGTTCCATGAACACGCGGCGATTGTACAGACCGGTCAGCGGGTCGGTCGCCGCCAAGCGTGCCAGCTCCTGGCGGAGTTGATATTCGTCGGTCAGGTCGAGCATGGCACCGGCGATGCCGATGGGTCGGTCGGCATGGTCGCGCATCAGCGCACGGTGCACGAGGAACCGCCGGGTCCCGCGGCCCGGCACCTCGACGTCGCCCTCATAGACCTGGCTGGTCTCGCGGCCCGAGATCAGCGATGCGTTCTGTTCGAGCAGGAACCCGGCAACTTTCGGCGGCAGGATGTTCTCCGGCCGCTGGCCGACGATCGATGCCGTGGTCTGGCCGTAGACCGCTGCGTAGTGGCGGTTCGCGCGGTTCAGGGTGCCGTCCAGGTTCCAGTAGAACAGCGGAACCGGAACCGTCTCCATCAGATCCGCGACGAACCGCTGGGCGGCGAGCGCGTCGGCACGCGCCTGCTCGATGGTTTCGACCAGTCCGACCAGGTTGGCGGCCTGATCCTCCAGTGTATCGTTGGCGGACTGCAGGTCGGCCTGCTGGCTATTGAGCTGGTCGAGCAGGCGGCGCATCTCGGTGATGTCGGACAGCGTGACCACCACCTTGTCGCTGGCCCGTACCGCCGAAAGCCTGAACGACCGCGGCTCTTCGGAGACCATGGCATCGATCTCGAAGTGCTGGGGAGTGCCGGTCTCCATGACCGCGCGATAGATCGGCAACCGGTTCTGGGCCTCATGGAACAAGGTGCTGTTCAGCTTCCCGACCAATGATTCGGGGGAGCGGTTGACGATCTCGCCGGCGCGTCGATTGACCATCAGGTAGCGGAAATCGGTAATCTCGCCGTCGGGGCCCCGGACCGGCTGGAGGACGGAGATGCCGTCCATGCTGGCTTCCATGAGGCCGTCGAGCACCTCGGCCTTTCGGACCAGGGGGATGCTGTAGCACACGATGACGGCGACTCCGTCGGCCCTGCGGACCGGCATGATCAGCCGCTCCCAACTGATGACCGCGGAAGCGCCGCTGCCGTGCGCTACCATGTAGAGCGGGTGACGGGATTCGAGTACCGAACGGTACGTCTGTTCCGCGAAGGCGGCGACCTCCCCCTTGAAGTCGTCCGTCCTGCGTCCGGTCATGTCGAAGCCGGTCGCCTGCGCGACCCGGTGACCGTAGAAGGCGTAACGGAGAGCCTGATCTTCCGGCACCAGCACCATCAGGTTGCCGGCTTCCTGCGGCCGGTCCGCCGGGTCGAACGGTCCGAAAGCCGGTAGCTCGCCGCCAGCGGCAGCCCCGATCCACTCGCGGTAGAGTGCGACGATGACCGGGTTGTCCACCTGCTGGTCGATGTGCTCCGCGATCTCCGTATGAACGATACCCATGCGCACACCCACCTGACCGGCGGCCGGGCCACGCGCCGCCGCCGCTCGAGGGCGGTTCCGGCTCGACCGCGAGATCGATTCAGTCCCGCCGTTTCCTGGGGCATCGACTATAGAACGCCGGAGCCCGGCCTGCGCATCCGTATTTGCCTCAATTGTAACACACGCGCCACGTGCATGGTCGGTGCCGGGCGGAGACGTCCGAGCGGCTGGTGGTGCCTCAACCTCCGTACATGCTGCTGCCGATCATGCCGCCGGAGACGGCGCCGAGCGCCTGCATGCCGCGACGGAACAGGTTGCTGCCGCTCCACGCCATGGCTTCGTGGCCAGCGACGTGACCGCCGCCGCCGGCTGCCATGGCACCGCCTTCAGTGGCTGCCGCGCCACCGCCTGCCGCGGCACCTTCTCCGGCCGCGGCCAGGGTCGCGCCTTCGGTGGCTGCGGCGCCACCGCCTGCTGCGGCACCTTCTCCGGCCGCGGCCATGGCCGCGCCTTCAGTGGCTGCGGCGCCGCCGCCGACCGCGGCACCTTCTCCGGCCGCCGCGGCACCGGCGGCGTGACGACCGCCGGCTGCCATGGCGCCGCCCTCAGCGGCTGCCGCGCCACCGCCGATCGCGGCACCTTCTCCGGCCGCTGCCGCACCGGCGGCGTGCCGGCCGCCGGCCGCCATGGCCGCGCCTTCGCCGGCCCACATGCTGCCGAGCATGCCGCCGCCTTCGGCGCCGCTCGCCAGGGCATAGACCGGCAGGATGACGCCGTCGGTCACGATGGTCGCGACCACAACGCCGGCGACCACGCCGGTCCCGACCGCCAGCAGCCAATAGCCGTCCAACCCGCTCGACGCGGCGGGCGCCGCTGTTGCCGCGGGGGCCGCCGTCTGTGCCGAGGCGTCGCCTGCCGCGATCGTTGTGCTCAGCAGCGATGCAACGAACAGTGCCGCCACTCCGGTCCGAATTGCCTTCATAGTCCCCTCCTCGCAGGTCGCCGCAATGGCGGCGTCGCCACGCTTGCGCGCCGGTTAACTCGACGGATCACATTAGTTTAACCGCAATTGTGTATTCCCGGCTATCGCGACGCTTGATGCATTGATCGACGTCAATTGCAGCGTCCCCTTGCGCGCGAGCCGCCGGCTCGGGTGCCCGGCTCGGCTGCACCGTCAGTCCACGCCGCCGGTGCGGCCGTCGTCCGGGCCGGCCAGGGCCCCGGCGCGATCGCCGAGCCGGTCGAGCAGCCGGTCGAGCATCTGGCGCTCCTCGGTCGTGAATCCGTCCAGCAGGATCGCCTCGCGCGACAGCGCCAGCGGGACGATCTCGCGGTACACCGCGGTGCCCTTCGCGCTCATCGTGATGGTGGCGCGGCGGCGGTCGACCGGATCGGTGCGCCGGCTGATCAGCCGGGCGGCGAGCAGCCGCTGGATCGCCCGGCTGACCTGGACCTTGTCCATGGCCGTGCGGTCGCGGATCTCGGCCGAGGTCGCCGGCCCGGAATCGCCGAGGATCGCCAGCACCCGCCATTCCGGGATGGTGATGCCGAAGCGATCGGCATAGAGCCTGGCAATCGACCGCGACACGGTGTTGGCCAGCACGCTCAACCGGTACGGCAGGAATCGGTCCAGGACCAGCCCGTCGACAGTCGACGCGGGACCCGGAATCGAGCGTCCGGCAGGTGCTGTCGGGCCGGCGGCGGAAGGACTTGCAGGTGGTTTCAAATGAAACTATTCTCGAATTTGGTTGCAGATGAAACTAACACGGCATCGCCCGCTGCGCGAGACCGCGCCGGATGGGCGCGCCGCGTTCGCGCAGGGAGCGATGCGATGGTCCAGGCCTCACACCCACCGGTACCGCAGGGCACGGCCGAGAATCCGATGGCCACCGACGGCTTCGAGTTCGTCGAATACACCGCCCCCGACGTCGCCGACCTGGACGGGCTGTTCACCGCCATGGGCTTCCGGCCGGTCGCCCGGCACCGCTCGAAGAACGTCACCCTGTACCGCCAGGGCGACGTGAACTTCGTGGTCAACGGCGAGCCCGACAGCTTCGCCCAGGCCTTCGCCAAGGTGCATGGCCCGTCGTGCTGCGCCATCGCCTTCCGGGTGAAGAACGCCGCCGCCGCCTTCAAGCGCGCCGTGGCCCTGGGGGCGAGGCCGTTCGAGGCCAAGGTCGGGCCGATGGAACTGAACATCCCGGCGATCCACGGCATCGGCGACAGCCTGATCTACCTGGTCGACCGCTACGGCCCGCGCACCATCTACGACGTCGACTTCGAGCCGGTGGCCGGCGAGGAGCCGAGCCCCCAGGGCGTCGGCCTGACCTATATCGACCACCTGACCCACAACGTGCACCGCGGCCGCATGGATACCTGGGCGGAGTTCTACGAGAAGCTGTTCAATTTCAAGGAGATCCGCTACTTCGACATCGAGGGCAAGCTGACCGGCCTGAAGTCGAAGGCGATGACCAGCCCGTGCGGCAAGATCCGCATCCCGATCAACGAGTCCTCCGACGACAAGAGCCAGATCCAGGAATACCTCGACCAGTACAAGGGCGAGGGCATCCAGCACATCGCACTGGGCAGCACCGACATCGTGGCGTCGGTTGACGGCTTGCGGAAGCTCGGCATGGGGTTCATGGACCCGCCGCCGGCGACCTACTACGAGATGCTCGACGACCGGCTGCCGGGCCATGGCGAGGATGTGGCGGCGCTGCAGGAACGCGGTATCCTGATGGACGGCGCGCCGACCGCCGACGGCGGCCGGCTGCTGCAGATCTTCACCAAGACCGTGATCGGCCCGATCTTCTTCGAGCTGATCCAGCGCAAGGGCGACGAGGGCTTCGGCGAAGGTAATTTCCGGGCGCTGTTCGAATCGATCGAGCAGGACCAGATCAAGCGGGGAGTGCTCAAGGCATGAGGGACTATATCCGACTGTCCAAGGTCGAGGGCACGGCGTCGCGCCAGGCGCACACCGACCTGCCCGAGGGCACCTACGAGCGCGAGATGTCGAAGGAGGGCTTCTTCGGCCCGGCGGCGCATCTCTACCACAAGCGCCCGCCGACCGGCTGGGTCGACTGGGAGGGCCCGCTGCGGCCGCGCGCCTTCGACCTCAACCGGCTGAACTACCGGCCGAACTCGCCGTTCGAGGCGGCGACGGTGCTGCACAACGCCCACGTCAAGCTGCGGTTCTGGCGGGCGTCGGGCAAGATGGAGCGGCTGGCCCGCAACGGCGACGGCGACGAGCTGTTGTTCGTCCACGATGGCGCCGGCCAGCTGTTCTGCGACTTCGGGCGGCTGGACATCAGGGCCGGCGACTACGTGATGCTGCCGCGCGGCACCATGTGGCGCACCGAGTTCGACGGCGATGCCGACCTGCTGATGATCGAGGCGACCAACGACAGCTACCACCTGCCGGACAAGGGCATGGTCGGCCACCACGCGATCTTCGATCCGGCGATGCTCGACAGCCCGGTGATGGACGACGCCTTCCGGGCCCAGCAGACGCCGGACGGCAAGGAAGAGATCTGGAAGGTCGACATCAAGCGGCGCGACGTGCTGTCGACCGTGACCTACCCGTACAACCCGCTCGACGCGGTCGGCTGGAAGGGCGACCTGACGCCGGTGAAGATCAACGTCGAGGACTTTCGGCCGTTGATGAGCCACCGCTACCACCTGCCGCCGTCGGCCCACACCACGTTCGTGGCGAAGCGGTTCGTGATCTGCACCTTCTGCCCGCGGCCGATGGAGATGGACCCGGCGGCGCTGAAGGTGCCGTTCTTCCACAACAACGACGACTTCGACGAGGTGCTGTTCTACCACCGCGGCGACTTCTTCAGCCGCGACAACATCGATCGCGGGATGATCACCTTCCACCCCTGCGGTTTCACGCACGGCCCGCATCCGAAGGCGCTTGCCGGCATGTTCAAGCCGCGCAAGACCGCGACCGACGAATACGCGGTCATGCTCGACACCCGCGACCCGCTGGAGATCGGCGCGCTGCCCGAGGGGGTGGAGAACCGCGCCTATGTGAACTCCTGGATGCCGAAGAAGGAGGCCGCCGAATGAAGCTGGCCTCGCTGAAGCAGGGCGGCCGCGACGGCACCCTGATCGTGGTGTCGTCCGACCTGACCCGGGCCGTCGCCGCCCATGGCGTCGCCGACACCCTGCAGGCGGCGCTGGACGGCTGGGCGCATATGGAGCCGCGGCTGCGGGCGCTCGGCGACCGGCTTGAGTCCGGGGCCGCCGGGGAGGCGTTCGCGCTCGACCCGGCGGCGCTGGCGTCGCCGCTGCCGCGCGCCTACCAGTGGCTGGACGGCTCGGCCTACGTCAACCACGTCGAGCTGGTGCGCAAGGCGCGCGGCGCCGAGCTGCCGGCCAGCTTCTGGACCGACCCGCTGATGTACCAGGGCGGCTCCGACGGCTTCCTGGCCCCGACCGATCCGATCCGGGCGAAGGACGAGGCCTGGGGCATCGACTTCGAGGCCGAGATCGCCGTGGTCGTCGACGACGTGCCGATGGGGGTGTCGGCGGCCGACGCCGGCCGGCACGTCAAGCTGGTGATGCTGGTCAACGACGTCAGCCTGCGCGGCCTGATCCCGGCCGAGCTGGCCAAGGGCTTCGGCTTCGTGCACGGCAAGCCGCCGACCGCCTTCGGGCCGGTCGCGGTGACCCCGGACGCGCTCGGCGACGCCTGGGACGGCGGCAGGCTCCAACTGCCGGTGCTGTGTACCCTGAACGGCGCGAAGGTCGGCTGGACCGAGGCCGGGGTCGACATGACCTTCGACTTCCCGACCCTGATCGCCCATGCCGCCAAGACCCGGCCGCTGGCCGCCGGTACGATCATCGGCTCCGGCACGGTCTCGAACTCCGACCAGAAGCACGGCTATTCCTGCATCGCCGAGATCCGCATGATCGAGACCATCGCCGGCGGCAAGCCGACGACCCCGTTCATGAGCTTCGGCGACCGCATCCGCATCGAGGTGCTGGACGCCGCCGGCGCCAGCGTGTTCGGCGCGGTCGAGCAGGTGGTGGAGAAGGTGTAGTCCCTCGATCGCCCTCAGCGGGATCGGTCGTGTGCGGCGCCTGCGACCCACTCCCTGGGCGGCCTGGCCGAGGCGAAATAGCGCGGCGTCCCGCTCCGCGTCAGGTCGGCGTGGAACCGCAGGCTCGAAACGTTCTCGGTGGTGACGTCGTAGATTGTCAGCCGCCCGGCCTCGCTGACGCCGACCGCCCAGAGATGCGGGAAGATCTCCCGGATGTGGTTGAGGGTGGCCAGATAGCGTCTCCTGTTGCGCAGGAAGATCTCGACCTGGATCGCGGCCGGCGGAGATTCGACAAGCACCCTCGCGGCGCCCTTCAGAACCTCCAGTTCCGACCCCTCGGCATCGATCTTCCAGAACCGCGCCGGCGGCAGGTCGAGATCGTCGAGACGCCGGACCTCGACCGTCTCGATCGAGGAACCACTTTCCACGTTCCGGCGGCTGCTCCTGTAGAAGCCGTCCGACAGGGTGGCGGCGCCGGCGTTCCGGTTCGGGACCACCAACTCCGCGGTGCCGCCGCGGTCGGACAGTGCGAACGGCATGAGGTGGAACCGCGGATCCTCCCTGACCTCCGACCGCATCGCCCGGCGCGACCGCGCCAGCGGCTCGAAGCCATAGACCGCGGCGTCCCGGCGCAGGTAGATATTCGCAGTCTCGCCAAGGTAGCTGCCGATATCGAAGACCACATCCCCGGGATTGACGAACCAACCGGCGGCGGCCTCGTCGATCGTCATCTTCATGACATGCGTTTCCTGTGCGCCCGCAATCATGACGCGGTATATCGCACTCGCAGCGCTTGTGCTTGCGGAGATTCCTAGGCTTGCCCAGTAACGCCGTCAGCCGGTCCAGGCGAATGTGCCCGGCGCCGTGAAGGTGTGGTAGGTTCTCACCCCGTCGTTGGTGATCGTGCCGCCGGTCGCTCTTGTGGTGGTGCCGTAGTACGAGACGATGGCCACACCTTGCGAGCCGGAGCCGCCTAAGCCGCCGGTTCGAGCATCGCCTCCGCCGTTGCCGTATCCGGTCGCATTGCCGCCAGGAACACCAGTGGTAGTCGATCCGGCTCCACCGCCGCCGGTCCCGCCAGCTCCTGGAGTCGCGCTGGAAGCGGCACCGCCACCACCAGCCCCGTATCGGGTATTGTCGATGGACCATTGAAGGCCTGGGCCGCCGTCGCCCGCGGCGGATCCGGTGCCGGTTCCCCCGACGCCCGCAGCTCCGCCACCGCCACCGCCGACATCGGTGGCCCCGGGACCACCGGCGTTGCCGATGCCGTCCGAAGCTGTGGATGACCCGGGGGCGACGGCATAGCTACCGCCTCCGCCCGATCCCCCATTGGTTCGCCCGGTGCCACCCCCTTTCGCCGTTAGTGTGGTCGAATCGAAAGCAATGGCAGTATCGCCCCCATTGGCGTCGCTCGTCCCGCCCGTCCCCACTGTCGTGACAGACACAACGAGAGCATCGGCGATGGTGCGCACCACCACTTCGCCGCCACCGCCACCACCTTTGACATTGCTGCCTCCACCGCCGCCGCCGCCCACAGCGAGGATCTCGAGTTGCGGTGGGACCAGTGAGCCGCTCTGCGGTCCAGGAATTGCGAACATCAGACCGCCTCCTCGATGACCCAGACGCGCTTCAGGTTGGTCGGCGTTACCATCCACCCGAGAAGGGTGACGGCATCGGCCGCCTGGTTCGCCCAGCCCGGCTCGCTGCCAATGAAGCTGTAGCCGGTGAAGGTCGGGGTCCGGCCGCCGGTGCCGTCCTGGACGACCTCGAGGATCTGCGTGGAGAGGGCGCCGGCCGACGGGGCGGTCAGGGTGACCGCAGTGTCGCCGGTCAGCCGGATCCGGGAATACGAGGCCGGCGTCACGGTCGTGGTGCCGCTCACGTCGCCGATGTCGTCGTAGTCGACCGCCTCGATCGGGCCGCCGAACTGCGTCGTGCCGGACGTTGTCAGGTCGGCGACCTGGGTGGTGCCGGTGGCGGTGAGGTCGGCGACCTCTGTCGCGCCGCTGGCCGTCAGGTTCGTGACCCGGGTCCGCCCGGTGCCGTTCGGCGTGATCGTGATATCGCCGCCGCCCGATGAGACGATCGCGGGGTCGGTTCCGCCGATCGTCATGGTGCCGGTGGCCGGGTCGAGCACCCAGGGCGAGTTCTTCAGCGCCGCGCCGTCGGTGCCGTCCCACAGCGCCAGGGCGTTGTCGGTTGAGGATTCCGGCCCCTGGACGCCACCGGCGAACGGCAGTACCGGCAGCAGGAACCAGTTGGCGCCGTTGGTCGCCACCTGCACCGATTGGTAGGGGACGGTGAGCTGGACCGAGGCCTGGCCGTCGATGGTCTCGCCACCGGCCGGGGCGATGGTGACGACGTTGCTGCTGGCGTCGGTCTTCTTGTAGGCGATCACGTAGCCGGCGCCGACCACGGCGGGCGGCGGCAGGGTCGCGGTGTACGCGCTCTGGCTGGCGTCGCAGAAAACGAAATCCCCTCGCAGGTCCATGTCCGGCCCCTCATGCATTCAGTAATTGCTAATATATTGATGCGGATCGGTCTTTCAGCGCCGGGATATTGGATGGAGCAACCAGTGTTTGCATAGCGAAATCATGACATAGCGAATGATTGCAATTGTGTGTCGCGCGCCGATCCGGCGGGGGAAGGTCCGCCCAGTGCTTCAGTATCGGTTGTGCGAGGGCGACGGGGTCGCCGCCGACTGCCGGTTTCGTGGGCCGCGGTCGTCCCGAGGACCGGTCAGGTCGACGAGATCAACCCGGGTGGGGCGGCGGTGCTGTCGGACATCCCGAGCCAGTGCGTCAGCGGCATGTGCGAGGCGAAGTATCGCGGCGTGCCGGTGCGCCGAAGATCGTCGTGGAAGCGGCTGCTCGACACCGTCTCTGAGTTCACGGCGTAGAGCACCATCTTTCCGTCGGCGCTGAACCCGACCGCCCAGAAATGCGGAAACAGGCCACGGATATGGTTCCGCGTTTCGGTATACTGGGTCCGATTGTGGAGGAAGACCTCGACCTGGATGGAGGCCGGCGACCCTCCGGCCAGGGTCTTGCGCGCGCCCTTCAGGACCTCGAGCTCCGAGCCTTCGACGTCGATCTTCCAGAACCGCGCGGACGGCAGGTCGAGATCGTCGATCCGGCGCAGCTCGACGGTCTCGAGCGTGCCGTCGTCGGTGTCGTCGGCCCGGATGTCGTCGAAGAAGCGTCGCGACAGGCTGCTGGCCGCGTCGTTGTGCCGCGGCACCACGATCTCGTGGGGTCCGTGGCTGTCGCCGAGCGCATAGGGATACAGCCGGAACCGCGGGTCGGCCCGCAGCGCGGCCGGCATCCGGTCCCGGGCCGCCGGGCGCGGCTCGAAGGCGCACACCAGTGCGGCGCCGCGCTCCAGGTACATGCCGGCCGTCTCGCCGGTATAGCTGCCGATGTCCAGGACCACGTCGCCGGGGCGCACGAACCATTTTGCGGCGATCTGGTCGAGGGTCAGCTTCATCGAGGCGGGCTCCGCAGCGACGTCGGGCATGGCTCGCCGGATGGTCGGCGCGTGGTTCAAGACCCCGCCTTCTACGATAAGCGGGGCCGGATTTCACGGCCAAAAGTTCTCCGGCCATCTCCGGAGCCGGGCTCGGAACTCGACGGAGCGGCGTCGTACCCGCTATCTATGGCGGACGGGCAGGGGCGACGGTTCCTGTGCCGCGGCGATGGCGAATTGGCCGGGAGGAGTCTGACGATGATCGGCCCCGAGGCGGTGGCGGCCTACGAGCGTGACGGATACCTGATCGTCGAGTCGGTCTTCACGCCCGCCGAGGTCGACGCCTTTCGTGCGGCAATCGCCAAGATCACCGACCCGGAAGCGGGGCTCGGCGACTATCTGGAAGCGGAACGCGGACCGGGCGCCGCCGCCGCGCCGGTCCGGCGCATCAAGAACCCGGCGGGCATCCACAAGATCTTCGCCGGCGCGATTCGCGACGAGCGGTTGCTGCGGATCATGGCGCGCCTGATCGGGCCCGACTTCCGGACCCTGAAGGGCAAGATCAACATGAAGCCGGCACGGGTCGGCGCGCCGGTCGAGTGGCACCAGGACTGGGCATTCTATCCGCACACCAACGACAGCATGCTGACCGCGAGCATCTTCATCGACGACATCACGGAGGAAAATGCCCCGCTGATGGTCATTCCCGGCTCGCACAAGGGGCCGACCCACACCCACCACGAAGACGGGCGGTTCGTCGGGGTCATCGATCCCGAGGTCATCCGGCGCCAGGAAGCCTCGATCGTGTCGATGACCGGCCCGGCCGGCTCCTGCAGCTTTCACCATGTGCGCATCGTCCGCGGGTCGCCGCAGAACCGCTCGCCGGTCGACCGCCGGATGCTGGTGTTTCCGATCGTGGCCTGCGACGCGTGGCCCCTGGCAGGTTTCCAGCGGACGCTCGAGGCCGTCTACGGCGAGGTGATCTCCGGGCAGTCGTCGATCACGCCCAGGCTGGAGAACATCCCGGTGCGGATCCCGTACCCGATGAAGATGGTGTCGCTGTTCGAACTGCAGGACGACTCGAAGGCCAAGTATTTCGAGTACGTCGCGCCCGACGCGTGAGCGACGGTGACGGTGCGCCCTGCCGTGGCTAGGATCGGTCCGACATGGCGAGCGGAGGCGGGCATGACGGTTCGGGACGGGGCACGGGTGGACGCGGCGACCGTCGAGGCGTTCCGGCGCGACGGCGCGGTGGCGCTGCGCGGGGTTTTCGGCCCCGAGTGGATCGCCGCCCTGCGCGACGGGGTGGCGCGGAACATGGCCGAGCCGGGGCCGTATGCGAAGGGCTACACGCCCGACGGCAAGCCCGGCCATTTCTTCGGCGACTACTGCAACTGGCGGCGCATCCCGGAATACGAGGACTTCCTGAAGAACTCGCCGGCGCCGGATCTGGCGGCCGGGCTGATGGGCTCGCGCTCGGTGGTGCTGTTCCACGAGCACGTGCTGGTCAAGGAGCCGTCGACCGAGGAGCGCACGCCCTGGCACCACGACCTGCCGTACTACTGCGTCGAGGGCCGCCAGACGGTGTCGCTGTGGATCCCGCTCGACCCGGTGCCGCGCGCGACCTGCGTCGAGTTCGTCGCCGGCTCGCACGAATGGGGCAAGCGCTTCATGCCGACCAAGTTCAAGGGCCAGGCCTACGACCGGGCCGATCCCGGCCTGGAGCCGCTGCCCGACATCGACGCGCGGCGCGACGAATACGAGATCCTGGGCTGGGACCTGCAGCCGGGCGACGCCATCGCGTTCTCGTTCCTGACCGTCCACGGGGCGCCGGGCAACCTGCAGAGCGGATCGCGCCGGCGGGCGTTCGCGGCGCGCTACTGCGGCGACGACGTGACCTTCGCCCGTCGCCTGGGCGAGGTGTCGCCGCCGTTCCCGGAGGTGCGGCTGGCGCATGGCGACGCGCTGCGCGGCGACGACTTCCCGGTGGTGCGCGGCTGATCGCTTGCGCCAGTGGCGCGTCGGGGTAGGCTCGCCGCCAAGACGGCACGCCGCCGCGCCGATCCGAGGAAACCACCCCGAGGCTCGCCATGACCCGCGTCCTGCACGGCTATTTCCGCTCGTCCGCCGCCTACCGGGTGCGGATCGCGCTGAACCTGAAGGGCCTCGACTACCAGCCGGTGTCCGTGCACCTGCGCAAGGGCGAGCAGCGCGCCGAAGGGTTCCTGGCGTTGAACCCGCAGGGCATGGTGCCGGCCCTGGTCGACGGCGACGCGGTGCTGACCCAGTCGCCGGCGATCCTGGAGTATCTCGACGAAGCCTATCCCGACACCCCGCGCCTGCTGCCGGCGGCGCCGGTGGACCGGGCGCGGGTCAGGGCGCTGGCCGCGGCGATCGCCTGCGACATCCACCCGCTGAACAATCTCAGGGTCCTGCAGTATGTCCAGGGCCCGCTCGGCTGCAGCCAGGAGGCCATGGTCGCCTGGTACAACCACTGGATCGCGCAGGGCTTCCAGGCGCTCGAGCGGATGCTGGCGGACGACCCGCGCACCGGGCGGTTCTGCCATGGCGACGGCCCCGGTCTCGCCGATGCCTGCCTGGTACCGCAGGTCGTCAACAGCCAGCGCCACGCCCTCGACCTGACGCCCTATCCGACCATCAGGCGCATCGCCGAGGCCTGCGACGGCCTGCCGGCATTCCAGGCAGCGCACCCGTCCCGCCAACCCGACGCAGAATGAGCCGTTCGCAATGACCCAAGTCCTGTCGGAGGCGGAAACCGCCGACCGTCGCCGCGGCCTGCGGCGTATCCTGCTGATCCTCGGCGTGTTCTTCGTGTTCGTGCAGGTCAACCGTTCCGGCGGCGGCGTGCTGGCCAGCTATCTCGGGGCCGAGCGCGGGCTGTCGCCGACCGACATCGGTACGGTCATGGGCGCGATGTTCTTCGCCTCGGCGGCGGCCCAGCTGCCGACCGGGATCCTGTTCGACCGCATCGGCCCGACCCGCACCCTGCTGCTGTCCGGGCTGGTGGCGCTGGCCGGGATCGTGGTGTTCGCGGTCGCGACCGACACCTGGACGCTGGTGGCCGGGCGGGTGGCGATCGGCCTCGGCCATGGCGGGATCATTACCGCCGTCTACCTGATCGCCATGGGCTGGGCACCCCCGAACCGGGTCGGCCAGGCCACCGCCACCCTGGTCGGCGTCGCCGGGGGCACCGGTGGCGTGCTGGCCACCACGCCGCTGGCGGTGGCGCTCGAGCACATCGGCATCCAGGGCAGTTTCCTGGCACTCGCCGCCATGACGGCGCTGCTGATGGTGGCGATCCGGCTGCTGGTGCGCGACGGACCGGCCGACGCACAGGCCGCCGATTCCGGCCCGCGCGAGACCCTCGGCGAGTCGATCCGCGGGCTGTTCGAGGTCATGCGGATGCCGGAACTGCGGCGCATCTTCGTCATGGGCGTCTGCTTCACCGCCCCGTTCATGACCATCGGCGGGCTGTGGGCGGGCCCGTATTTCGCCGAAGTCCAGGGCTTGAGCCGGGCCGAGGCGTCGATCGCCCTGCTGCTGCTGATCGTCGCCCTGCACCTCGGAACCTACGGCTACGGCGTGCTCGACCGCGTGGTGGGCTCGCGGCGGCGGGTGGTATTGACCGGGGTGGCGATCGAGGTCGTCTGCCTCGGCGTGCTGACGGCGTGGCCGGCGGCGCCGCTGCCGGTCGCCGGTGCGTTGCTGTTCGTGTTCAGCGGCGCCGCCCCGCTGTTCGTCATCCTGGCGGCGCACGCCCGGCGCTTCGTGCCGCAGCGGCGGGCCGGGCGGGCGATCACCTGCATCAGCCTGATGGGGCTGACCGGGGTGTTCGTGCTGCAGACCGCGACCGGCGCGGTGATCGACATGGTGCAGGCCGCCGGCGGTGCCCCGGAGACCGGCTACCGGCTGGTGTTCGCGACGGTGCTCGCGGTCCTGGTGGTGACCGGCGCGGTCTACGCCGGGCAGGCGGAGGGCCCGGCGTCCGAGACCTGAGAGCGCTTGGAGCCCGATCCGATGCGATCGGATCAGGCTCCAAGTGTTTCATTCAAGAGTTCGATCCACCGATCAGGCTGGTTCGACCCGACCGGATCGCGCTCAGCCGTTCCCGTCGCGCGCCTTTTTCACGAGTTCGGCCAGATGCTCCTTCGGCGCCGCGCCGGGAAGCAGGGTGCCGCCGACGGTGAAGGCCGGCGTGCCCTCGATCCGCAGTGCCTGGGCGAGCTGGTAGTTGGTGCTGATCTGCGCCTCGATGGCGGGATCCGCCATGTCCTTCTTGAGGCGATCTATGTCGAGCCCGGCCTCGGCCGCGGCCTGCCAGATCGCAGCCTCGCTCAACCGGCCCCGCAGCCCCATCAGGGTGAAGTGGAATTTCTCGTACTTGCCCTGGCGGACCGAGGCCAGCGAGGCGTGGGCCGCCATCACCGATTCCGGGCCGAGGATCGGGAACTCCTTGAGTACCCAGCGGATTTTGCTGTCGCCGTTGATCAGCTCCTGCATCGGCCCGACCATGGTCTTGCAGTAGCCGCACTGGTAGTCGAAGAACTCGACGATGGTGACGTCGCCGTCCGGGTTGCCGAGCACCGGGTCGCCGGCGCTGCGCTCGAGGGCGTCGCGATGCGTGACCAGCGCGGCCTGGGCCGCCTGCTGCTTCTCGGCCTTCTGCCTGGCCTCGACCGCCGAGATCGCTTCCAGCACCAGCTCCGGGTTGCGGGCGATGTAGTCGCGGACGATCGCCTCGACGGCGGCCTTCTGCTCGGGGGTAAACGGCTCGGCGGCCAACGCTGGCCGATTCGGCCCTGCGGCGGCGACGAGGCTGGCCACCAGGATCGCGGCGGCGGACAGGCGACGGACGAACGGCATCGTTTGGCTTCTCCGGTTCGGGATGGCCCCGGTGGTGGGGACGGTCATCCGTTCTTTTTCTTCTCGTACTCGCGCCGGGCGAGTTCCTCGAGGTCGAGCGCGCGCAACGCCGCCGCCGAGCCCTTCGGCAACTGCGCCTGGGCCCGCTTGGCCTGGCCCTCGGCCTCGCGCCAGTTGCTTTCCCGGGCGAACTGCTCGGCGAGCGCCAATGCGCTGTCGCCGATGCGCCCGGTCCGGCCGTAGGCGATGGCCAGCTCGCGCCATGCCGACGACCAGTCGTCCTCGGTCTTGATCGCCGACTCCATATGCGTAATGGCCCGCTGGTCGGCCGCGGGATCGTTCAGCGCCAGCAGGCAGCGGGCCAGCAGAACCTCGATCTGGCCGCTCTTCGGGTCCAACCGGTTCGCCGCCTCGTAGGCCGGCAACGCTTCGGCCGGCCGGCCGTTCTCGAACAGCACCTGGCCTTCCAGCTCGTGGAAATACGGATCGTCCGGGAACTCGCGGACCAGCTTGCGAACCTCCTCCAGGGCCTTCGGAAGGTCGGGGATCTGATAGTAGGCGATGGCCCGGGCATAGCGCGCCGGCACGCTGGTATCGGTCGCCGGGTACTTGCGGAAGGTCTGCGGCGGGCTTTTCAGGAACGCATACAGCTTGGCGACCATGCGGGCGTGCCGGTTTATCTGGTCCCCGGTCGCCGGCGTATCCCGATAACGCGACTGCGCCAGGTTCGCCTCGATCGCCGAGACCCGGTCCTGGCTCAGCGGGTGGGTGTTCAGATACGGGTCGCGCCGGTTCGCGGACAGCAGTTCCTGCCCGGACAGGGTGCGCATGAACTCGGCCAGGCCCTCGGGCGACTGGCCGGTCTGGTCGAGAAAGGTCAGCGCCGCCTGATCGGCCGAGGACTCCTGGGTCCGGCTGTATTCCAGGAACGACCGCTGCGCCACGTTGCTGCCGCCGAGCGCGATCGCCGCGCCGGCGCCGGCATTGCCGGCGGCGACCGCCGCGGCCACGCCGAGGATCGTCGAGACCAGCGCCAGCTTCGAGGCCGAGTTGATGGCGTCGGAGGTGCGGGCCAGATGCCCGCCGGAGATATGGCCGGTCTCGTGGGCGATCACCCCGATCAGCTCCAGCGGGTCGCGGGTCCGTATCAGCAGGCCGGTGTGGATGAACAGGTTCTGGCCGCCGGCGACGAATGCGTTCAGGCTGTCGTCCTTGACGATGTAGATGTCGATGGCGTTCGGGTCGAGGCCGGCTGCCTGGAACAGTGGCGTCGCGAAATCCCGGATGGTAGCTTCGATCTCCGCATCGCGGATAAGGCCGCGGCCCTGGGCGAATGCCGTCGAGGAACTCGAGAAGGCCAGCAATGCCGCGACTGCGACACTCAATATCCACCGACCGGTTCTGCGTATGTCCATAGTTGCCCACCTCATTGCCGGGGCACCTTACCGCCGGCTCGCCCGTCAGCAAACCCGAGCCGCGGAGAATCGCACTTTCGTGCGCGATCGTGTCATCAGCATGGCGATGGCGGCAATCGTGACGGCGACGCTCAGTGGTTGTGCTGGCAGTAGCACCAAGGATGTGCAGGAAGGCTTCTTCGGCGCGCTGGCGGTCGAGGAACCGCGTGCGGCCCTGCTGGCACGCGACGTGCTGGTCAGCGGCGGCAGCGCCGCGGATGCGGCGGTGATCACCTACTTCGCCCTCGCCGCCACCCTGCCGTCGTCGGGCGGCCTCGGCGCCACCGGTTCCTGCGTGGTGTTCGAGCCGGCCAAGTCGCCGCGTTTCGAGCGTCTGGAGTTCTTCGCGACGCCGGCGTCGACCAGCGGTCCGACGGTGTCGCTGCCGACCGGCCCGCGGGCGATGTTCGCGCTGAACGCCCGCTACGGGCGCACCAAGTTCGAGGAGCTGGTCATCGCGGCGGAGCGTCTCGCGCGCTTCGGCGAGCCGGTGAGCCGGTCGCTGGCGCTCGACTTGGCGGCGGACGGAACGGCGCTGAACGGCGATCCGGAAACCGCAAGGGTGTTCCTGCCGGGCGGTCGGGCGCTCGGCCAGCAGGACAGCCTGGTGCAGCTCGACCTGTCGGCCACGCTGGGTCGACTGCGCGGCGAGGGAGTCGGTGCGCTGTATGCCGGCCCGACCGCGAAGGAGTTCGTCGAGGCGGCGGCCCGTGCCGGTTTCGCCGTCGATCCGGCGCGGCTGCGCGATGCCCTGCCGAAATGGTCGACGGTGCAGGGCCTGGAACACGACAACCATCTGTGGGCGGTCGCCGGGCAGGACCTGCGGGATACCGCCCTGTCGGAGATGACCCTGACCCTGGCTTTCGACGGCGCCGACTGGGAGGATGGCGACGCCGCGCGGCGCCGGCACCTGCTCGCCGAGGCGATGAGCCGGGCCAGCGCCGCCGTGGCGGCGGGGGCGCGAAATCTCGGGGCGGACGCGGCGGAGGATGCCATGGCCGGCTACGATCCAGGGCGTCGCGGCCTGGTGTCGTCGCGCTCGCGGCTGGCCGATACCCTCGGCGAGCGTGGGATCGAGCGCTCGGGCGCCACCGGCTTCTATATGGTCGATCGCTCCGGCATGGCGGTCGGCTGTGCGATCGGGCTGGGCGCCCCGTTCGGCACCGGCAAGATGGCTCCGGGCTTCGGATTCCTGCTCGGCCGTCCGACGGTCGCCGGCGGTGACGGACCCGGCGCGGCGGCGCTGGTGGTCGGAAATCCGCATACCGGCCAGCTGCATCTCGCCATGGCCGCCTCCGGTGGCCGGCCGGCGCTGTCGGCGCTGCTGGCGAGCGCGCTCGACCACTGGGAGCTGCAGGAAGATCTGGAGGCCGTGATCGCCGCGCCTCGCACCCACTATGCCGGCGGCGACGACACCATGGCCGCCGAGCCGACCTTGCCCGCCGAACAGGGGAGCGAGCTCGAGGCCATCGGCTACCGACTGTCCAAGCAGCCGGAATTGGGGAGAGTCAGCGGATTCCGCTGCGTGGAGGGCATTCCGCGGCGCGAGCTGCGGTGCGAGGCCGGGATCGACCCGCGTTCGCGCGGCCTTGGATTCTTCGAGCGCGGGAAGTGACGTCATGACACTGCGCCCCTCCGGCCGCGGCCAGGTCGCGCCGTTCATCGTCATGGACGTCATGTCGGCGGCGGCGGCACGCGAGGCTGCCGGCGGCGACGTGCTGCACCTGGAAGTCGGGCAGCCGTCGACACCGGCTCCCAAAGGGGTGCTGGAGGCGGCGCGGCGGGCGCTCGGCGCCGACCGTATCGGCTACACCGTGGCGCTCGGCATTCCGAGCCTGCGCGAGCGGATCGCCCGGCACTATCGCGACGCATACGGGGTTTCGGTCCCGGCCGAGCGGATCGCCATCACCACAGGGTCCTCGGCCGGCTTCCAACTCGCCTTCCTGGCGGCGTTCGAGGCCGGCGACCGGGTGGCGCTGGCGTCGCCCGGCTATCCGGCCTACCGCAACATCCTGCAGGCCCTGAACATCGAGGTGGTCGACCTGCCGACCGAGCGTGCCGATCGCTACCAGCCGACCGTGGAACGACTGGAGGCGGCCGGCCGCATCGACGGCGTGATCGTCGCCAGCCCGTCGAATCCGACCGGGACCATGCTGGACGGCCCGGCCATGCAGCGCCTGGCAGACTGGTGCCGCCAGCACGGCGTGCGCCTGATCTCCGACGAGATCTACCACGGCATCGGCTACGGTATGCGACCGGTGACGGCCCTCGAGGCCGACCCTGAGGCGTTGATCATCAACAGCTTCTCGAAATACTTCTCGATGACCGGCTGGCGGATCGGCTGGATGGTGGTGCCGCCCGACCTGCTGCGCTCGGTCGAGTGCCTGGCGCAGAACTTCTTCATCTCGGCGCCGACGCTGTCGCAGATCGCGGCGGTCGCGGCCTTCGAGTGCGAGGACGAGCTGCAGGCCAACCTGGTGCGCTACGCCGCCAACCGCGAGGTGCTGTTGAACGAGCTGCCGAAGGCCGGGCTCGGCGACCTGGCGCCGGCCGACGGGGCTTTCTACGTCTATGCCAACGTCGCGGCCCACACCAACGACAGCGTCGAGTTCTGCCGCCGGATGCTGGCCGAGACCGGTGTCGCCTGTACCCCCGGGGTGGACTTCGATCCGTCGCGGGGCAACGCCACCATCCGGTTCTCGTTCGCGGGATCCACCGACGCCATGGTCGAGGCGTGCCGGCGGATCGGCGACTGGCTGCGCTGAGCGCCTCGCACATCGTCGATCCGACGCGGCGACGGGCGGCGTCTCCGCCTGTCGGTCCGGTCCGCAGGCCTACCTGAGTCCCGCGCGAGGAGAACCCCGGCCGGGAACGTTCCGGCCGGGGCTGTATCTGTGTGTGTCGGGAGAGCCGCTGACCCTCAGCGGCGCCACCAGCCCTTTTTCGGCTTCTCGGCCGGCGTGTCGATGGTCTTGACCGCGGCCGGCGAGGGGTCTGCCTCGGCGGCCGTGTCGGACGTATCGGCCGCGGCGTCCACCTCCGGTGGCGAAGTCTGGTCGCTGCCTTCCTGACCGGTGATCGAGGCATCCTCGACCGGCGCCGGTTCCTCGGCCTCCACCTTCTTGCGGCGGCGCGGTGCGCGCTTCGGCTTGGCCGGCGTCTCCGCCTTCTCGGCCTTCGCCGCCTTCTGGCGCCTCGCCGGCTTCTTGGGCTTCTCCGGCACTTCGGCAGGGGCCTCGGCGACAACCTCGACCGGCAATGCCTCGGCCGCGACGGCTTCGGCAACCGGCTCGTCCGCCGGAGCCGGTTCGTCCTGGGCGGCCGCCTCGGCGACCAACTCGGCGGCAACTTCCTCGACCGGTGCCGCATCGTCTTCGGCCAGGTCAGGGGCCTCGGCGTCGGTCCCGTCCGTCTCGCGAATGCCGTCTTCCGTCACGTCCTCGTCCGTCGAGCCCTCTTCCGTCGAGGTCTCGTCCTCGCGCCGCCGCGACCGGCGCCGGCCGCCACGCCGACCGCGCCGACGGCGCTTGCGGGCGTTCTCGTCCTCCTCGGACTCCCCGGCGTGCTCGTCGCTGCCCGGGTGCTCGGCCTGGTCGCCGGCGTCCTCGTCCTCTTCCGCCGCGTCCTCGGTCTCGGCCGAGCGCTCCTCGGTCGTGCCGTCCTCGGCGCCCTCGCCACCCCGGCGGCGTCCGCCGCGCCGGCGTCGACGGGGTCGGCGTCCGGGCCGCTCCTCGTCAGAGGAGGAACGCTCGGCAGCGGCCCGCCCGCCGCCCGAAGGCCGCTCGTCCTCTTCCTCCTCGACCTCGTCGACCAGATCGTCGTCCTCCTCGACCGGCGGCGGCGGCAAGGCCGATGCGGCGGTCTGGAAGGTGGCACGTTCCTCGGCGGTCTTCGGGCGCCGGCGGTCCATCCGGTGGTCCGGCGGGGTCAGCGACTCGTCCTGCTCGAGCAGGATGCTGAAGCCGTAGCGCTGCTCGATCTCGGCCAGCCGCTCGCGCTTGTGGTTGAGGATGTAGAGGGCGATGCTCGCCGGTACGTAGACGACCAGTTCGGCAGAGCGGTTGCGCAGCCCTTCCTCCTCAATGACCCGCAGCACGTGCAGGGCCGACGACTCGGTCGAGCGCACATGGCCGGTGCCCTTGCAGTGCGGGCAGACCTGGGTGCTGGCCTCGAACAGCGACGGCCGCAGCCGCTGGCGCGACAGCTCCATCAGGCCGAAATGGCTGATCCGGCCGATCTGGATGCGCGCCCGGTCGGACTTCATCGCCTCCTTCATGCGGCGTTCGAGCGCATGCTGGTTGCGCGACTCCTCCATGTCGATGAAGTCGATCACGATCAGCCCGGCGAGGTCGCGCAAGCGCAACTGGCGGGCAACCTCGTCGGCCGCCTCCAGGTTGGTCTTGAGGGCGGTTTCCTCGATGTTCCGCTCGCTGGTGGCGCGGCCGGAGTTGACGTCGATCGCGACCAGCGCCTCGGTCTGGTTCAGCACGATGTAGCCGCCGGATTTCAGCTCCACGACCGGGCTGTGGATGGCGTCGAGCTGGCTTTCCACCTGGAACCGGTGGAGCATCGGGGTATGCGGGTCTCGGTACGGCTGCACGCGCTTGGCGTGGCTCGGAACCAGGGCCTTCATGAAGTCCTTGGCGATCCGATAGCCTTCCTCACCCTCGACCTGGACCTCATCGATGTCGCGGGCATAGAGGTCGCGGATCGACCGCTTGATAAGGTTGGCTTCCTCGTAGATCAGGCACGGCGCGGTCGACTTCAGCGTGGTCTCGCGGATGTCGTCCCACAGTCGCAACAGGTACTCGTAGTCGCGCTTTATCTCGGTCTTGGTACGTTCGCTGCCGGCGGTCCGGACGATCACCGCCATGCCGTCCGGCACGTCCAGTCCCTCGACGATCTGCTTCAGGCGCTTGCGGTCGCCGGCATGGGTGATCTTGCGGCTGACACCGCCGCCGCGCGCGGTGTTCGGCATCAGCACGCAGTAGCGCCCGGCCAGCGACAGGTAGGTGGTCAGCGCGGCGCCCTTGTTGCCGCGCTCCTCCTTGACGACCTGCACCAGCATGATCTGCCGGCGGGCCACCACCTCCTGGATCTTGTAGCGCCGGCTGACAGTCGATTTCCGCTTGCGCCGGACGTCCTCGACGGGATCGCCGCCGACCGTCTCGGGGCGCGCCTGCGACTCGTCTTCCTCGCCGTTGTCCGCGACCTCCGCCGGCTCGTCAGGCACCTCGTGCTCGTCGCCGTCGTCGTCGAGTTCCTCGGAGGCGCGCGCCTTCTCCTCGCGGAGCAGCGCCTCGCGATCCTCGATCGGGATACGGTAGTAGTCGGGATGGATTTCCGAGAACGCCAGGAAGCCGTGGCGATTGCCGCCATATTCGACGAACGCGGCCTGCAGCGACGGCTCCACCCGGGTGACCCGGGCGAGGTAGATGTTACCCTTGAGTTGCTTCTTGGTTGCGGTTTCGAAGTCGAAGTCTTCGAGGCGGTTCCCGTCGACCACCACGACCCGGGTCTCTTCCGGGTGGGTGGCATCGATGAGCATGCGCTTGGTCATTGACGCGAATCTCCGTGGCGCGCCGCTGCCCGGAGCCGATGGGCCCGGGGCGGAGGGGCGCGGCGGCGCGTGAACGCGCGGCCGCGGGCGCGGTGCATAGGGTTGAAGGCGTTCCGGCGACATGCCGGGTCCGGACCGGAGAACGCGCACCGTTCCGCGCGCCGAGATCGGTAACGATCAGGCTCGTCGGCATCGGCGCAGGCGACAGGTATGAAATCGTCGCCATCCCGGTCAGAATTGCAGGTGTCACGTGTCTTGGCCCTGCGCCGGCCGAACGGCGCAGCCGTCCAGACGGTGTTCGAATAAATTTGTCGGTCGCTCCGTGTCCCAGCCAACCGACCGAGCCATCCTGATAACTGGACGACCCAGATCTCGCAGCCTGCCGAAGCAATGCGAACATACTGTTCCACGCGCATGCGAACAATCGTTTCTTTCTCGACCACTGCGAGCCGGGGTCCGCCGCAGCCGCGCCACACGCACCGGCGACTGTTCAAGTGCGTTCGAAAGGATATCCGTTAATACAATGAAACTGAACTCTTTTCCTTGCATTGCGTAGTGCGCGTAAGCTAGGATGCGGCGTGTTTATGACGAAGGAGCGGACGGGTGGCGGCTGTCGGCCGGTTTCTCGCGGTGTTCGCGGTCGCGATATGTCTCGCATCCGCAACGCTCGCCTTGCCGGCGCGGGCCGCCCCGGGCGTGACCGATCTGCGCGTCGGCCTGCACCCTGACAAGGTCCGCTTCGTCCTCGACCTGACCGATCGCATCGACTTCTTCATCTTCCAGCTGCCCGATCCATACCGGGTCGTCATCGATCTGCCGCAGCTCGGCTTCGATCTGCCGGAGAGCGTTCATTCCCGCCGGGTCGGCGCAATCTCCGGCTGGCGCTATGGCCTGTTCGAGCCGGGTACCTCGCGGGTGGTGATCGACGCTACCGCGCCGATGGCGGTGAAGTCCGCGTTCATCCTGCCGCCTTCAGGGAGCAACGGGCACCGGCTGGTGGTCGATCTGGTGCCGACCGACCGTGAATCGTTCCTTGCGTCGTCCAACGAGTCCGTCGCCAGGCGGGTGGCCCTGCGAGCGCCCTCCATCGCGGCGCCGAGCGGGTCACAGGCGCCGGGACGTCGCGCCGATTCGCGCCGGGTGATCGTCATCGATCCGGGGCACGGCGGCGTCGACCCGGGTGCCCTCGGGCATTCCGACCACGAGAAGGACATCGTGCTGGCCGCCGCCCAGACCCTGGCGCGCAGACTCGAGCAGACCGGGCGTTACAGGGTGGTGATGACCCGGGATCGCGATGTGTTCGTGCGTCTGCGGGAGCGGATCGCCATCGCCCGCAAGGCCGGGGCGGACCTGTTCCTGTCGCTGCATGCCGATTCGATCGACGACAAGTCGCTGCGTGGACTGTCGGTCTACACGCTCTCCGAGACCGCGTCTGACGACGAGGCCGCGGCACTGGCCGCCAGCGAGAACAAGGTCGACATCATCGCCGGGATCGACCTCTCGGACCAGGCGCCGGAGGTCACGGACATTCTGATCGACCTGGCTCAGCGCCGGACCAAGAACCTGTCGGCACGGCTGGCGGCTTATGTGGTCCAGGAGATGGTCGACGTCACGCCCCTGCTCAGGCGGCCGCACCGATTCGCCGGCTTTGCGGTGTTGAAGGCGCCGGACGTGCCGTCCGTGCTGGTGGAACTCGGCTTCCTGTCGAATTCCACCGATCTGAAGAACCTGCACAGCGCGGCTTTCCGGGACAAGGTCGCCATAGGCCTGGCGCGAGCCGTCGACGGCTACTTCCAGGGCATGCAGGCCGCCTTTCGCTGACCGCCTGCGCGCCGTTCCAGCGATCACCACCACAGCCCCGTCACAATCCCGGGATAGCCATGCGGCGGAACCGGCGATCTGCTAGCTTCTCCAGACAGGGAACGGCAGATCGGGAACGGCATTCCGGTACTGGCGAACCGGCATAGGGATGTGACGCGGAATGCGGTGGCTGCTCGGACTCCTGGCGACGTTCTTCATCCTGGCGCTTGCCGGGGTCGGGGCCGTGCTCTACGGCTTCTATCACTTCGGTCGCGGGTTGCCGGACTACGACTATCTGGCGGACTACGAGCCGCCGGTGGTGACCCGGGTCCATGCCGGCGATGGCCGGCTGCTGGCCGAGTACGCCCGCAATGAGCGGGTGTTCGTGCCGATCGAGGCGATCCCGAAGCGCGTCATCAGGGCGTTCCTGGCCGCCGAAGACAAGAATTTCTACGAGCATCCGGGCGTCGATTTCGTCAGCCTGCTGGCGGCGGTGGCGATCAACGTCCGTAACTACGGCACCGGCCGGCGGCCGGTCGGCGCGTCGACCATCACCCAGCAGGTCGCCAAGAACTTCCTGCTGACCAACGAGGTGTCGATCGACCGCAAGGCCAAGGAAGCGATCCTGGCGTTCCGGATCGAGCGTTCGCTCAGCAAGGACCGCATCCTGGAGCTGTACCTGAACGAGATCTACCTCGGGTATGGCTCCTACGGGGTCGCGGCGGCGGCGCTCAACTACTTCGACAAGCCGCTGTCGGCGCTGACGGTCGGGGAGGCTGCGTATCTCGCGGCCCTCCCGAAGGCTCCCAACAACTACCACCCGGTCCGCAAGTACGACGCCGCGGTCGAGCGCCGCAACTGGGTGATCGAGCAGATGCGGCGTAACGGCTTCATCGGCCAGGCGGAGGCCGACGCCGCGCAGGGCGAGCCGCTGGTCACCCACAGCTCGTCGGCGAGCGACGTCGCTTCCGCCGACTTCTTTTCCGAGGAGGTGCGCCGCGACCTGGCGCGCCGGTTCGGTGAGACCGCCCTCTACGAGGGCGGCCTGTCGGTGCGCACCAGCGTCGATCCCCACCTGCAGGCGATCGCCGAGAAGTCCTTGCGCCAGGGCCTGCAGGACTACGACCGGCGGCACGGCTGGCGCGGCCCGGTGGCGACGCTGCCGGTGGTCGCCGGATGGGGCGACGAACTGGCGAAGGTCGAGCCGCCGAAGGGGCTGGGGGCCTGGAAGCTGGCGCTGGTCCTGCAGTCGAGCGCCAAGGAGGCGCGCATCGGGTTCGCCGACGGCAGCCTCGCGACCATCCCCTATGCGGAGATGAAATGGGCCCGCAAGTGGCTGGAAAATCAGCGCTTCGGATCGGTGCCGAACGCGGTCGACGATGTCCTGACCCCCGGCGACGTGGTGCCGGTCGAGGCGTTGTCAAAGAGCGATGACGACAAGGACTATCCGGCCGACACCTATGCACTGCGCCAGATCCCGGACGTCGGCGGTGCCATCGTCGCGCTCGACCCGCATACCGGCCGGGTGCTGGCGATGAGCGGCGGCTACGACGCCGAGATGAGCGAGTTCAACCGCGCCACCCAGGCGAAGCGGCAGCCGGGCTCGGCGTTCAAGCCGTTCGTCTACCTGGCGGCGCTGGATTCCGGCTACGCGCCTACCACGCAGATCCTCGACGCCCCGTTCGTGATCGAACAGGGCGCCGGTCTCGGCAAGTGGAAGCCGTCGAACTACACCAATAAATTCTACGGCCCGACGCCGATGCGGATCGGCATCGAGCAGTCACGCAACCTGATGACGGTGCGGCTGGCGCAGACCATCGGGATGGAGAAGGTCGTCGACTACGCCGAGCGGTTCGGGGTGGTCGAGGGCATGCAGCCGCATCTCTCCTACGCCCTCGGTGCCGGCGAGACGACGCTGATGCAGATCACCGCGGCCTACGGCATGCTGGTCAACGGCGGCAAGAAGATCGCGCCGAGCCTGATCGACCGGGTCGTCGACCGCCACGGGCGCACGCTTTGGCAGCATGACGAGCGGCCGTGCGAGGGCTGCGAGCAGCCGACCTGGACCGGGGGCCCGCCGCCGGCGATCCCGGACACCCGGTCCCAGCTCGTCGACCCGGCCTCGGCCTATCAGATCGTGTCGATGCTCGAGGGCGTGGTGCTGCGCGGCACCGGCCGGCGCATCGCCGAGCTGGGGCGCCCGCTGGCTGGCAAGACCGGGACGACGAACGACAATGTGGACACCTGGTTCGTCGGGTTCTCGCCAAACCTGGCGGTCGGGGTGTTCGTCGGATTCGACCAGCCGCGCACGCTCGGCTCCCATGATACCGGGTCCAGCGTCGCCGCCCCGATCTTCAAGCTGTTCATGGGCGAGGCGTTGCAGGACCGCCCGGTCGTCGACTTCCGGATCCCGAGGGGGGTCCGGATGGTGTGGGTCGACCATGACACCGGTGTCAGGGCCACGCCGGGCGCAAGGGGGGCCATCCTGGAGGCGTTCAAGCCGGGCACCGAGCCGAGTGGCACCCGTACCGTGCTGGATGGCGGTGTGCCGGACGGTAGCGAGCCGGGCGCGGCGACGGGACCGCGGCCGCCTGTTGCGACCGGCGGTTCCGGCCTCTATTAAGTTCCGTCCGAGCACAAAGTCGACCACCCACCCGCGTGACGGAGAGCGCAATGCGCGCCGAGACCACCGCGACCGCCGAAGAGATCAAGCAGTCGATAGAGCTGCTGAGGAGGCATCTTTGACTGGGATGCCGCGGTTACCCGACTCTCCGAACTGGATGCGCTGACCCAGGACCAGTCGCTCTGGGACGATCCCGACCGGGCCCAGAAGCTGATGCAGGAGCGTACCAGGCTCGAAAAGCAGCTGGGCGAGGTCACGGCGATGGTCCAGGGCATGGACGACGCGCTCATGCTGATCGAGCTTGGCGAGGCCGAGGGCGACGATGCGATCGTCGCCGAGGCGGACAAGGACCTCGAGGCGATCCGCGCCAAGGCGGAGTCGATGCAGATCGAGAGCCTGCTGTCGGGCGAGGCCGACTCCAATGACTGCTATCTCGAGGTGCATGCCGGCGCCGGCGGCACCGAGGCGCAGGACTGGGCCGAGATGCTGCTGCGGATGTACACCCGCTGGTCCGAGCAGCGCGGGTACAAGGTCGAGTGGCTGGAGGAGAGCGCCGGCGAAGAGGCCGGGCTGAAGTCTGCGACCATCAAGATCACCGGGCACAACGCCTATGGCTGGCTGAAGACCGAGAGCGGCGTGCACCGGCTGGTGCGGATCTCGCCCTATGACAGCCAGGCGCGCCGTCACACCAGCTTTTCGAGCACCTGGGTGTACCCGGTGATCGACGACTCGATCGACATCGTGATCGAGGACAAGGACCTGAAGGTCGACACCTACCGGGCCTCGGGTGCCGGCGGCCAGCACGTGAACCGGACCGATTCCGCCATCCGCATCACGCACATGCCTTCCGGCATCGTCGTGCAGTGCCAGGCCGACCGGTCGCAGCACCGCAACCGCGCCACCGCCATGGGAATGCTGAAGGCCCGGCTCTACGAAGCCGAGCTGCAGCGCCGGGAGGAGGAGGCGACCGCGACCGAGGCCACCAAGGCCGACATCGGCTGGGGTCACCAGATCCGATCCTACGTGCTGCAGCCCTACCAGATGGTCAAGGACCTGCGTACCGGCGTGGAGTCCGGCAACCCCTCGGCGGTGCTCGACGGCGACATCGACGCGTTCCTCGAGGCATCGCTGGCCGCCAAGGTCGGCATGACGCGCGACGGCAGCGAGGCCGCCGCCGCCTCCTGATCCTCCCAGACGACCGCATTGTCGAAGGCCGGGCCCAGTGCCCGGCCTTCTTCGTTTCTGCCCCCCGATCTTTCAACTCCGAGTCGCACCAGGAAATTGGTTAACGTTCGATCGGACGACCGTTCGTCCGACCCGGATTGCGGCCCGACCTGCCCGTCCCGACCATCCGTTGTATGGTCGGCAATGGGGAATATCGGGTGGTATATGATGCGGCTGTCTACAATACCTTGTGGGGAGATCGGATATGAGAAATCACCTTGAACTTGCGCAGCGCTATATGACCGAGTCGATCGGCCTCCTTCAGCGCTCCGGCTACCGCCTTTCACTGAACTTCGATCTGAACGGGTGGGCGGCGCTGCTGCATTCGGCCCCCAGGATCGGGATCGTCAACCCGACCTTCGATCCGGCGCACAGCGACATGCGGCCCAACGAGGCTTTCTGGCTGCAGGTCAACGACGATTCGGGTGTCGCGGCCTGCATCGCCGACCGGCTGTTCACCACCGAGGACTTCGTGGCCCGGGAACTGGCGTCGGGGAAGCTCTGGTATGCGCATCCCGGAGAGGGCGATCAGCCGGAACTGCTGCCGTCGGCGCCGACCGGCCGCTACGCCGGCCGGGTCGGTCATGCCGGCGGACTCTGGGTTCATCCGCGGCGTCGCAAGGACGGGTTGTCCTGGCTGCTGCCGCGGCTGGTCCGGGCGCTGTCGATCATGAACTGGAGCGTCGACCGGCATTGCGGGCTGGTCTTCGAGGGCATCCACGACTCCGGGCTCTCGGCGCAGGCCTACGGGTTTCCCGAGTCGCACATGGTGGTCGAGGGATACTTTCCGCCGGTCCGCGGCACCGCCCGGGTGTTCGTCATCCACATCGACCGCGACCAGATCGCGGCGCAGTTCGAGGAGGACCTAGTCCGGATGACAGACGGCGACTGCCAGATGCGTGACGTGGCTACCATCGTCAGTCAGCGGGTACACGAGCCGATGGTACGTCCCCGAGTAGTCCAGATGGGTGGTGGAGATGCGTGACAGCACGGCGGTCCCCGAGGCCTTCACCATGGCATAGGAATCCTGCACGAACGATCGGTACCCGGGGCAGGGGATCTCCCCGAGGCGGCGGCCGGTGAAGTTCGCGGCCTCGGCCACCCTGGCCCGGAACCCGTAGCTCTGGAAGAAGAACCGGTCCGGTGCGTCCGACTGCACGTCGACGATGTGCATGAAGCCGACCAGTTCCGCCAGCAGCGCGTCCGTCAGCAGGACCTGCCCATCTCCCAGCAACGGCCCGCGGCGGCGATCCTCCCAGGTTCGGAACAACCGGATCAACGGGTTGTCGGGGCCGACTACGAAACCGTCGGTGCCCATGAACTGAACCCGGGTAATCTCGCCCTCGCCGGAATAGACGTGCACCGACATCGGCGTCACCAGTCGAACAGCACCACCACCACCTGGTGGGGATGACTGAACGGCAGTAGCAGCGAGTTCACGCACTGGTCGCGGCCCCATTCGTGGGTGAAGGCGATCGGCGTCGCCAGGCTCGCCCCCCGGACCGTCTCGGCCGCAATCGCCTCGTGTGTTCGCGTCAGTTCGCTTCCCACGAAGATCGAATCATCCGACACCTCGGCTCCCGACCGGGCGAACACGATACTGCGGCCGTTCACGATCTCTGGGAGATCCAGGATAAGGGCCTCGCGATCCTCGGGCGACCGTTTGTGACGCAGGTCGAACCAGGACGCCAGGCCGGCTTGCAGGCTCTGGCCGGCTGCTCCCATCCGCAGGTAGCTCATGCGGACCGACTCAACTCGCCGGAGCGGGACGACGTTGGACTGCATAGATGGATTCCACCCCGTTCGGATGACCAGCTTTAGTTGTATGTAGCGTTGCCCGTGTCGTTGCGGAATGTCAAACCCGGTGTTCTCCAGAACCGCGAGTGAATATCGCGGCGGGTTGTCGCAGCGGTGCCGCGTGCAACTGACGTCGATCGGGTTCAGGGAAGCGCCATCCGGAACATGCCGCCGTCCACCGGGATCTGGGTGCCGGTGATGTAGCCGGCGACGTCCGAGGCCAGGAAGGCGACCAGGGCGGCCAGTTCCGCCGGCTCTCCGAACCGGCCCATCGGGATCCGTTGCTCGATCTCGGCGCGCCGGGCCTCCTCGGTGGGAAACAGCCGACCGACGATCTGTGGCGTGCTGATGCGGCCGGGCGCGATGCAGTTGACCGTGATGCCGTGCGGCGCCAGTTGGGCCGACAGGCTGCGCGACCAGCTCCACAGCGCGGCCTTGGCCGGGCCGGCCGCGTTCACGCCGGGCTGAGTCATGGCGCCGGTCAGGGTGATGATACGGCCCCAGCCGGCCGCCTTCATGGCCGGCACGATGCCGTCGGTAATCCGGCGGGCCGCCGTGAAGTTCAGGGCGAACGCCTCCTCCCACCAGTCGTCGTCGGTCTGTTCGGCGTTTCCGGTGTCCCGCGGGCGCGAGGCGCCGGCGTTGTTCACCAGGATGTCGACGCCGCCCAGCTGCCGGTGGACCGCTTCGACCAGCTGCGCGCAGCCCCCGGCCGACGTCACGTCGGCGATCACGACTTCAGGAGCGGCGGCCCCGGTGGCGGCGATCTCGTCGCGCAGGCATTCGAGAGCCGCCTGGTTGCGTGCGCTGACAGCCAACCTGACGCCCTCGGCGGCCAGGGCCAGCGCACTGGCGCGGCCGATGCCCGTGCTCGCTCCGGTGACGAGTGCCCGCCTGCCGGTGATCTTGAGATCCATGGATTTCTCCTGTCGACGTTGCCGGAACGCTAGGCGCGGCATCGGCTCGCGCCTAGCGGTACCGCGGCACGACACCTTTCGCCGGTCGACGCGGTCCCCCGGGCGCGGGTAGGGTCGTCGCCGGACCAGGGAGGACGCGATGCACGCGAAGGCTGCGATGTTCCATGACTACCCGTCTGGCGACGGCGACGTGTTCGGTGCCGGCCGGCGGGAGCGGATCGCCGAGTTGACCGACCTGTACCCGCACGTCGTGACCGCCGCGACCTTCGACCGGCATGCCCCGGCACTGGCCGACGTCGAGGTCATCTTCGCGACCTGGGGCATGATCCGTTTCGAGGAACGGCATTTCCGCGCCATGCCCAAGCTGCGCGCGGTGTTCTACGCCGCCGGCAACGTGAAGGCGTTTGCCGGCCCGCTGGTCGAGCATGGCGTCGTACTGGTCAGCGCCTGGGAGACCAACGCCATTCCGGTCGCCGAGATGTGCCTGTCGCAGATCCTGCTGTCGCTGCGCGGCTACTTCCGCTCGGTGCGGCGCTATCGGGAGTTGAGGACCCACGAGGCCAAGGTGTTCCCGCGGCCGGGCGTCAACGGTGCGACCGTCGGTATGCTCGGCATGGGCAAGATCGGGACCCGGCTGACCGAACTGTTGCGCGACTATCCGCTGCACGTGGTGGCCTACGACCCGTTCCTGACCGCCGGGCGCGCCGCCGACCTGGGCGTCGAGCCGGCCGCGCTGGATGAGGTGTTCCGGCGGTCGGCGGTGGTCTGCAACCATGTCCCGGACATTCCGACGACCCGGGGGATGCTCGGGGCCGAACATTTCCGCGCCATGCCCGACGGCGCCACCTTCGTCAACACCGGCCGTGGCGCCCAGGTGGTCGAGGACGACCTGCTCGCGGTGCTGCGCGAGCGCCCCGACCTGACGGCGCTGGTCGATGTGACATGGCCGGAGCCGCCGGAACCGGCGTCGCCGCTCTGGGACCTGCCGAACCTGGTGATCAGCCCGCATATCGGCGGCACCATCGGCGACGAGGTGGTGCGCCTCGCCGACACCGTCATCGCCGAGTTCGAGGCCTGGGCGGCCGGCCGGCCGCTGCGCTATCAGGTCACCGCCGAGGTGCTGGCGACCATGGGCTGAGTCCGCGGGGTCGGCCTCGGCGGGACCGGCCGTTCAGGCCCCGGTCAGCGGGTACGCTGCGATCAGGGTTTCCTCAAGCGCCGGGTAGCGGGTCTCGACGACCAGCCGCAACTCGTTCACCGGCCATGACAACGCCGGCTCGCCGGACCAGTCCGCCAGCGGCCCGAAGCGCGGGGTCGCGACCGGCTCGGCCAGCCGCGCGACGGTCGCGTGCGTGGTCCGCGTCCGGAACACCGGCGCGATTCCGGCGATGGCCGCTTCGACCCGGTCGCGAATGGCCTCGAGACGCGGATCCGGGTCGGCCTCGACGACCACCGCGTCGCCGCGCAGCCCGGCCCGCTCGAAGCCGAGGGTGAACGGCGCCGTGGTGACCGACAGCGCCCGCAGCGCGGTGTCGACCGGCGTTTCCAGGGCGGCCCACAGGACCTCGGGCGGCTGCGGGTAGACGGCCCGGACATAGACAGTCGAGAACACCGTGAGGTGCAGGGTCCCGGCCGGCGCGAAATGCATCGCCAGCCCGGTGGTGGCGGCCATCCGCTCACGCAGCCCGTCCAGCCTGTCGCGGGTGTCGTCCGGCGGCCGGATCTGCAGGTTCACGGCGAAGCAGGCGTCGCCGAACGCCAGTTCGCGGGTCGGCGGGCGTTCGACCGGGGCAGTGGTCATCCGGGTCAGGCTCCGGGGAAGCCCTCGCCGAGGTCCCAGAACAGTCCGGTCGCCATGCGCAGGCCGTCGCGCATCAGCGGCGCCAGCACATGCTCGTCCGGGGCGTGCTGGGAGCAGCCGGGATAGCTGTGCGGCACCCAGATCGTCGGCATGCCGAGCAGGTCCAGGAAGATGTCGTTGGGCAGCGAGCCGCCGGAGTTCGGGATGATGCCCGGCTTCACGCCGAGGGTCTTCTCGATCGACCGCGACACCCAGCCGACCGCCGGATGGTCGGGGTCGAGGCGCGAGGCCCGCATGATCTCCTGGTTCATGCTGTCGACCACGATGCCCTCGAAGTCCTGGGCCTTCAGGTGCTCGCGGATCGCCGGCAGGAAGGTGTCGGGGTCGGTGTCGACCACGAAGCGGATCTGGCAGACCGCCTCGGCAAACGGCGGCACGGCGTTCTGCGGCTTGTCGGGGTTGCCGCTGATGAAGGACAGCACCTCGAAGGTGTTCCAGCCGAACACTTTCTCGGCGGCGGTGAAGCCGCGCTCGCCCCACCAGGGATCGATCGACGGGTCGTCCGGGCCGGGCACCACCTCGATGCCGCCAAGTGCGGCGCGCACCGAGTTCTGCATGCGCTCCGGCTTGATGGCCTGCAGCTTCACATGGCCGTCGCGGTCGATGATCGAGGTGATGGCGTGCATGAGGACCACCGCCGGGTTGGCCAGCAGCCCGCCCCAGTTGCCGGAGTGGTGGCCGCCCTCGCGGTATTCCAGGCGCAGCTTGAAGTTCATCACGCCGCGGGTGCCGAGCTTGATGTCGGGCTTGTCGGCGACCAGCCGCGGGCCGTCGGAGGCGATCAGCAGGTCGGCCTTCAGCAGTTCCTTCTGCGAGAAGCAGAACTCGCGCAGTCCGGGCGAGCCCATCTCCTCCGCCATCTCGATCAGGAAGGTGACGTTGTAGCCGAGCTTGCCGCGGGTCTCGAGGACGTGGCGCATCGCCTCCATGTTGATGGCGTGCTGGCCCTTGTTGTCGGCGGTGCCGCGGCCGTACCAGCGCTCGCCCCAGCGCTCGTCCGGGGCGACATCCAGGGTCCACGGGTCGCGCCCGTCCTTCCAGCGGCCCTCCTCGCCCGGCACGGTGTCGCCGTGGCCGTAGCAGAACAGCGTCGGCAGGTGCGGGTCCTCGATGCGGTGGGCTACCAGGAACGGCGCCCGCGCAAGTCCCGGGTTGGCGTGCAGGGTGACGTCGAAGCCCATGGCGGCGAACCGCGGCGCCATCAGCTCCTGCTGATAGGCCAGCAGGTCCTTGCCATGCTCCTCCTCGCGCGACGAGGTCTGGACCGCCACCCGGGTGGCCAGTTCCTCGCGGAAGCCGCCGGTATCGAAATACCGCTCAACCGCCTCGATCGCCGCCTCGCGAGTGCTCATCGCCGTCTCCTCATGACCTGACTGCCGGGGCGGTGGGCGGCCGTGGATCCGGCCTCGGCCCCGATTGGAACGCAGAGCAGGACAGTGCCGAAATCCGTCGGCGGAGGGAAGCCCCGGCGACCGGCCTGCGCCCGTCGCCGGGTGGATCCCGGAGCCGCCCGCTGGCGCGGGCTCTCCGGGATGACGGATGGGGGGGCGAGGTTGGTGTCGGCGAACCGGTGCTGCCGCCTCAGTGCGACATGAACAGCGGCACCGTCATGTGCCGGAACATCTCGCGGGTGACGCCGCCCAGGACGATCTCGCGCAGCCGGGCGTGGCCATAGGCGCCCATCACCACCAGATCGGCGCCGTCGTCGGAGATCCGCGCCAGGATCACGTCGGCGATCGACAGGTCGCGCTGGGTGTAGACCTTGACGTCGACCTTGACGCCATGGCGCGCCAGATGGGTGGCGATGTCGGCGCCCGGCTCTTCGCCGTGCCCCTGCGGTCCGCGCTTCGGATTGACGATCAACACCTGGACCTGCTGGGCGGCGGCCAGCAGCGGCATCGCGTCGTTGACCGCCCGGGCGGCCTCGCGGCCGGCGTCCCAGGCGACCACGATCTTGCGGCCGGGCTCCTGCATGGCGCCGATATAGGGGATCATCAGGACCGGCCGGCCGCCACCCAGGATGACGTCCTCGCTCAGCTCCGGATCGCCGGACAGCGGATCGTCGGGGTCGGACTGGCCGAGGATCGTCAGGTCGGCGTAGCGGGCGTGCCGAGAGATCAACTCGGCCAGCGGCTCCTGCGACAGTTCGGTGCGGACTTCGAAGGAAATGCCGGCGGCCTGCGCCTTCTTCGTGAACGTCTCGCCGGTTGCGGCCAGGTCCTGCATCGCCGATGCGCGCGCCTGCTCGAACACCGCCGCCGGGATCTGCGCCGCGACATAGGATGGCACCGACGGCGCGGTGGCGGCGGCCAGCGCGGTCAGGTGCGCGCCGTGCTTGGCGGCCAGCGCGATCGCCGCGTCCGCCCGTTTCGCCGAGGATTTCGAGGGGTCCAGGTGGACCAGCAGGTTCTTGTACGCCATCGAGGCTCTCCCTTGTCTCGCGGACCGGGTCCGTCGACCGGACTCAAGCACCGGTGGCGGGGCCGGGCATTGACTTGAATCAGGGGAAGTGGTCGGAAAGTGTCGGGCTCGCAACCGCCAGCGAAGGAGACTGCCGCCCATGCAACCATGCCCCTGCGGTTCCGGCGCCGGTCTCGCGGCGTGCTGCGGACCGGTCATCGCCGGCGCCCCGGCCGGCACCGCCGAAGCGCTGATGCGCTCGCGCTACACCGCCTATGTCCTGAACGACATCGATCACATCGAGCGGACGCGAGCCGCCGAGACCCGCCTGACCTTCAATCGTTTGCGCGCCGAGAGCACAGCCCGCGCCGTCGAGTGGACCGGGCTGGAGATCCTGGCCACCAGCGGCGGCGGCGAGGCCGACGACACCGGCACCGTCGATTTCGTCACGCGCTTCAGGAAGGGTGGGAAACCGCACGTCCTGCGCGAAATCTCCCGCTTCCGCCGGGAACAGGGACGGTGGGTGTATGTCGACGGGGTGGTGGATCCGGAAGGACGGCCGGCAAGCGCCCCGAAGGCGACGGTCCCGAAGGTGGGGCGCAACGCGCCGTGCCCCTGCGGCTCGGGCAGGAAATACAAGAAATGCTGCGGCGCGTGAGCGCGCCCGTGGGCGCGTGAGCGCGCCCGTGGCGACGGAGTACCAGCGCGACCGGCAGGCCGACGGCGATCGCCCGCGACGTTGACAGGCCGTGCCCGCCCCTGCTCCTATGTCGTCGATACATGCATAAGATGTTGAGTTGGACGTTAAATCACTGCATGCGCGGCGCGCGGGCCGACTGGGGAAAGGGGAGCCTCGATGAGAGCCTTGAATAAGACAATCTGCGCCGTTGCCTGCACGGCTGCCTGGGTCGCGCTGGCATTGACCGGAGCACCGCGGTCGGCTGCGGCCTGCTCGGCGGACGCCTATGCCGGCACGATCTGCATGACCGCGGGGAGGTACTGCCCGCAGGGCTATGCGGAGGCGAACGGGCAAGTGCTTCAGATCGTGAACTACCAGGTTCTGTTCGCAGTGATCGGATGCACGTATAGCTCCAGCAGCGATTGCCGGGCCACTTTCGCGCTTCCCGACCTGCGCGGCCGGGCGCCGGTGCATTCCGGCAGCGGTCCGGGGTTGGCGAGAGTCGAGATGGGGCAGCCGATCGGGGCCAGCACCCTGGCCTTGGATCCCACCCAGATGCCGCAGCACGACCATCAGGCGGCGTTCCAGCCTGTCGGCGGGAGCGATGTCATCGTAACCGTGCCGGCCTCCAGCCAGCCGGCCACGGACAGCGTTCCAGGCCCTGGGAAGGTCCTGGCCGCGGTGCCGACCCAGGGGCCGGGACAGCCGGGCGTGTACGCCGCCGGTCCAGGCGACACCACGCTCCAGCCATTCCCCGTTACGGTGCCGTCGGCCGAGGGTCTGGTCGTTGTCGACCCGGCCGGAAGCGGCGCCGGGTTCAGCATCCAGAGCCCGGCGCTCGGGATGCGGGGCTGCATCAGCGTCGAGGGCCCGTTCCCACCGCACCCGAATTGGCGGCGCGGAAGGGGAGGACGCTCTCGCGGCGACGGTGAGGTGTTCGGTTCCGTTTGACGTCGCCCGCGCCCGGCCCCACACCCTCCCCATGACTGCGGTTCCACCTCCCGATATCGCCACCGCCGCCCGCTCGGTGCTGCTCACCGCCGACGCCCGGACCAAGGCTGCCGCCGGGCGCGCTGCAGCCGCCGCGTGGCGGGCCGGCACCCTCGCCATGCCGGCCGCCGTCGACCTTCCCGACCGACCGGCCCGCCCGGCCGAGCCGCCGCTGCTGTCGCCGCACGCGGTGAAGAAGCGCAAGATCACACAGGCCCCTGCTGGCCGCATCGCGCTGCTGCACGCGATCGCCCATATCGAACTGAACGCCGTCGACCTGTCGTGGGACGCCGTCGCCCGGTTCCCCGAGGCCGGGTTCCCGCGCGGCTATGTCGACGACTGGGTGCGGGTCGCGGACGAGGAGTCCAAGCATTTCCTGCTGCTGGCCGACCGGCTGGAGGCGCTCGGCTCGCGCTACGGCGACCTGCCGGCCCATGACGGGCTGTGGCAGGCGGCGGCCGCGACCATGGACGACCCGCTGGCCCGGCACGCCGTGGTGCCGTTGGTGCTGGAGGCCCGCGGCCTGGACGTCACGCCGGCGATGGTCGCCAAGCTGCGCGCCGTCGGCGACGACGCCTCGGCCGCCATCCTGCAGGTCATCTACGACGACGAGATCGGCCATGTGGCGGTCGGCAAGCGCTGGTTCGATCATCTGTGCATCCAGCACGGCCTCGACCCCGTATCAACATGGCAGGGCATCGTCCGCGCGCGCTTCCGCGGCGGGGTCAAGCCGCCGTTCAACGTCCCGGCGCGCGACGCCGCCGGGTTCTCGGCGGCGTTCTACGGACCGCTCGGCGAGGAATACGAGGCGGAGCGGCGGCGCCGGGTCCCATAGCGAGGGCGGCGCTCCGGCACGGGAGGGAACCATGCCCACGCATGTCGTCGAATGGGAGTTCGCGCATCCGCCCGCGGCCGTCTGGCCGCTGCTGGCCGACACCGCCCGCTTCAACGAGGCGGCCGGCCTGGCGAAATACCCGGTGCGCCGCGAGGAACAGCCGGACGGCTCGATGCGGTTCTTCGCCGAGTCCCGGATCGGCCCGTTCGCGCTGGCCTGGGAGGAGATCCCGGTCGAGTGGGTGAGCGACCGCTGGTTCCGGCACGAGCGGCGGTTCTCGCGCGGGCCGCTGAAGACCCTGACCGCCACCGCCGAGCTGCGGCCGGGCGGCGCCGGCACCGTCTGCCGCTACACCCTGGAGGCCGACCCGTCCGGCCCGGTCGGCCGGCTGCTGCTGGCGGCCGGGTTCCTGCGCACGGCCGAAAAGGGCTTCGTCCAGCTGGTCGACGGGGTGCGCGAGCATCTGGGCGGCCGCCGGCCGGTGGCGTTCGAGCCGCCGCGACCGCCGCTCGACGACGCTCGCCGGCGGCGTCTGGACCGACTGGTCGAGACCGTCGAGGCCAGCGGCAACGGCCACGGCCTGGCCGGCCGGCTGGCGGCGCTGGTCAGCGGCGGCCAGGATGCCGACGTCGAGCGCATCCGGCCGCTGGCCCTGGCCCGGCGCTGGGCGGTGGCCGAGCGCGACGCCATCGAGGTCTGCCTGCAATCGGTGCGCGACGGCATGCTGGAGTCGCGCTGGGACATCCTGTGCCCGCGCTGCCGGGGCGCCCAGATCACCGCCACCGCCCTCGACCGGCTGCCGACCCGGGCGCATTGCGAGAGCTGCAACATCGGCTACGACCGCGATTTCGCCCGGAACGTCGAGCTGAGCTTCCACCCGGCACCCAGCGTGCGGCCGGTGCTGGAGGGCGAGTTCTGCCTGTTCGGGCCGATGTCGACGCCGCATGTGTTCGCCCAGCTGCGCCTAGAGCCCGGCGAGCGGCGGGCGCTGCCGGCCGACCTGGCACCGGGCGCGTGGCGGTTCCGCACGCTGGAGCCGGGCGGCCAGGCCGACGTGACGGTCGGCGACGACGGCATCCCGGCGGCGACCGTGACCGCCGACGGCGTCGAGGCGGGCCGGGCGTCGGCCGGCGGCCAGCTGGTCCTGGAGAACCGCGATACCCGGCCGCGCATCGTCGTCGTCGAGGCCCGGCGCTGGGTCGAGGATGCGCTGACCGCCCAGCGGGTCACCACCATGCAGGCGTTCCGCGACCTGTTCGCCGGCGACGTGCTGCGGCCGGGCGACGAGGTGGCGATCGCCCAGATCGCCCTGCTGTTCACCGACCTGTCGGGCTCGACCGCGTTGTACGAGCGGATCGGCGACGCCGCCGCCTACCGGTTGGTGCGCGAGCATTTCGCGTTCCTGGCCGGCACCATCCGCGCCCACGATGGAGCGATCGTGAAGACCATCGGCGACGCCGTGATGGCGGCGTTCGCGGAGCCGGCCGACGCGGTGCGCGCCGCGGTGGCGGTACAGGCCGAGGTCGCCGGGTTCAACCGGCAGCAGCAGGCGGCGGCGCAGGAGTGCGCGCCCCGGGGGGACGGCATCGCCATCAAGATGGGCGTCCATGCCGGCCCTTGCATCGCCGTGACCCTGAACGACCGGCTCGACTATTTCGGCCAGATGGTCAACCTGGCGGCCCGGCTGCAGGGACTGGCGGGCTCCGGCGAGGTGCTGCTGTCGGGGGCGCTGGCCGACGACCCGAAGGTGCGCGAGGTGCTGGCCGGCGTGGCCCCGGGGGCGCGGGAGGCGGCGGCGGTGCGGGGCGTGGAACGGCCGGTCGACGTGCTACGCTTGGCCGGCCCGTTCCCGACTGCGGAGCCGGCGATGACCGCGGGGGCGACATGACCGACAAGCCGCTGCTGGTGCTGTGGATCGACAGCGCCGAGCCATACCGGCAGGCGCTGGCCGAGGCCGGGCTCGCCGATCGGGTCGAGGTCGCCGTGGTGCCGATGGCCGAGCCGGTGCCGGACGATCTGGCCGCCCGGGCGTCGGCGCTGGTCGCCTGGCGGTGTCCGCCCGGCGCGCTCGCTGCCATGCCGAGGCTGCGCTGGCTGCAGGCCATGAGTGCCGGGGTCGAGATGTGGCTCGGCCGGCCGGACCTGCGCGACGACCTGCTGCTGACGGCGGCGCGCGGCGTGCACCGGGTGTCGATGCCCGAGAACATCCTGGCCGCCCTGTTCCACCTGACCAAGCCGATCGTCGCCGCCGCCCTCGACCAGCGGGAACAGCGCTGGACCCGTCGGGTCTCGGTGCCGCTGGCCGGCAAGACCCTGGGCATCATCGGCATCGGCACCATCGGGGCCGAGCTGGCGCGCAAGGCCGCCGCCCTGGAGATCCGGGTGATCGGCACCCGGCGGTCGGGGGTCGCGGTGCCGGGTGTCGACCAGGTGTTCACGCCCGACCAGACCGATCACGTGCTGGCGGCCTCCGATTTCGTCCTGTTGCTGCTGCCGTCGACGCCCGGGACCCGCGACTTCATCGATGCCGGCCGACTGTCGGCGATGCGCCCGGACGGGTATCTGCTGAACTTCGGGCGCGGCGACGCCGTGGTCGACGTCGACCTGGTGGCGGCGGTGCGCGACGGCACCATCGCCGGGGCCGTGCTCGACGTTTTCCGGCAGGAGCCGCTGCCGGCCGAGCATCCGTTCTGGACCACGCCGGGCATCAGCGTGTGGCCGCATGTCGGCGGCCTGCACCCGTATCGCGACGCGCTGGTCGCCGAGCTGGTGGTCGAGAACCTGCGGCGTTTCCTGGACGGCGAGCCGTTGCGCCAGACGGTCGACCGGTCGGCGGGCTACTGAAGGGTTGGCATCGCCAACCTGGCCGCCTCTGCCGGGGTGGCGGGCAATGCGGCGGAATCGTCGGGACCGGCCGCCGGCAGCGTGAGCCGGACGGTGGTGCCCTGTCCGGCCGCGCTGTCGACATGGATCGTGCCGTTCTGCCGCGCGACCAGTTCCTGGCAGATGTACAGGCCGAGCCCGGTCCCGCCTTCCCCGTTGGTGCCGGCGCGGACGGTCTTGCGCGACAGGTCGAACAGCGAGAGCCGTGTGTGATCGTCCATCCCGATGCCGGAGTCGGCGAGTTCGATCTCGACATGACCGCCGCGGCGACGGCCGCGGATGACGATTTTGCTGCCAGTCCGGCTGAATTTCACCGCGTTGCCGATGAGGTTGCGCAGAACCGTGATCAACGCCGTTCGATCGGCAACGACCGCGAGGTCGTCCGCGATGTCGACCGCGATCGCAATTCCCTTGGTGTCGGCGATCAGGCGGCAATGGCTGATCGCCTCGTCCGCGAGGCCCGCTACCTCCTGGGGCTCGGCCTCGAAGCTGACCGCGTCCATCTGCAGTCGCGACCAGTCCAGGAGGTTGTTCAGCAGGTTGAACAGGGTCTTGCTGCTGTCGTGGATGTTGCGGGCGAACAAGGCGGCCTTCGCCGGGTCGAGCTGCCCCGACTTTTCGGCGAGGATCGCCGAGAATCCCAGGATCGTGTTGAACGGCCCGCGCAGATCGTGGGCGACGATCGAGAACAGCCGGTCCTTCTGGGTGTTCAGGCTCCGCAGTTCATCGGTGCGCTCGGTGACGACCGTCTCCAGGTTGTCGCGGTGCGCCCGCAGTTCCGCCTCGACCGCCTTGAGGGCCCCGATATCGGTGTTGATGGTTCCGATCGCCAGCACCTTGCCGCGATCGTCCCGGACCGGGAACCGGGTCGTCAGCAGCTCCGTGACCCTTCCGTCCCGATGGACGGCCCGGACCTCGTTCTGGGTGGTCGCGCCGCCGGCCAGCATGAGCCTGTCCTGCTCCTCGAAGAACCGCATCTTGTCGGGCGGGTAGAGGGCGGCGATCCGGGTGCCCGCCAGCTGCTCGGGGGTCGTCCCGTGGATCGCCGCGAACCGGTCGTTCACCAGCACGAATCGACCCTCCAGGTCCTTCACGGCGATCGGCCCGGTGGCATTCCGCAGGAACTCCCGCAGCACGGTGATCGCGATCTCCGCGGAGATGCCAAGCGAGGGAACACTGGTACCGCGCGGGCCGGTTCCGCGGCGGCGGCCGGCGAGATACCCGACCAGCAGGCCGATCGCCGCGGCCCCGAAAGCGGGGCCGAGCGTCAGCAACAGGCGGAGGAGGTCGTCGGGCGCGGGCATGGTCGGATCGGACGGCCAGGGTTCGGATACTGCGGACGGGGGACACCCATAGGTAAGGGTCTGCCCGAATTCCCGAAGAAATGGTTAACGTTCGGGATCCGACAGGCCGCTTTTCGTTCCTGGTGGGGCCCGCCTCCATGACGCCGGGATGGCCCGCGCCGGTCGATCGCCGCGAACCGCCGGGTCACGAAACGTAACCTCCCCGCACCGGTTCGATGCGGGGAGGCCGGCGTCCTGTCGTGTCAGATGCCGTCAGGTACTTGTCGGCAGGGCGGATCGTCCGGCGATCACTCCGGGCCTTTCCAGGCGTCGAGCTTGTCGATCTTGAGTTGCCGTTTCTCGCCGTCCGACAGCTTCCAGTTGAAGCCGAACGACGCGCCCTCCCACGAGCCGTAGGTCGGGTTGGCGATCATGATCCACTGCTTGCCCCACATGTCCTGGGTCTTCTGGTAGTAGGCCAGCCGCTCCTCGGGGGTGCCATCGGACTCGTCGGTGAAGTCGCCGAGATTGTCGCCGATGTTCAGCAGCACCCGGTGGGTGGCGCCGACCGCCATGCGGCGCGGGCTCTTGGCAGAGGCCTTCCACTCCTCCTTCTCGCCGCGGACCAGCACGTCGCTGCCGTCATCGGCGACCGGGTAGCCGAGCTTCTTCAGGTTCTCGATCGTGGCCTTCTCCTCGTGGTCCTTGCGGTTCGAGATGTAGAAGATCGCCACGCCCTTGGACTGCGCGTATTTGATGAACTCGAGCGAGCCCGGGACGGCGCCCGAGGTCACCGAGTTCACGTAGGGCGTCCAGGTCTTGGAGCTGTAGCTGTTGCCGCTCGTGACCGTCCAGGCCTGGTAGCCGGAGTTGTCGAGCACGGTCTCGTCGAGGTCGAGGATCACCGCTGTCGGCAGGCTCTCGTATCCGGCCGCCTGCTCGCCCGGCAGGGCCGTCCAGCTCTTGTCGGCCATGGCCTGGTCGAGGCGCAGCTCGGCCAGCATGTAGAGGGCGTAGGCATTGGCCTTGAACTCGACGGCGTTCTGCGTCCAGTAGGTGGCGTTCAGGCCGTCGTTCGGTGCCGGATCGTCGGCCTTGGCGGGCGCGACGCCGGTCGCGGCCATCGCGAACAGGCCCGCCGCCACCAGCCCGGCGAGCGGGCGGCGGTGCATGATGTCGGACATGGTGTGCCTCTCCGTTTCACTGTGATGCCGAACGGGTCGTCAGCTGCGGCCCGAGGCGCCCCTTACCGCGGGCCCTGTTCGGTTCCGAACATGTTGCAGTCGACGGCGGCGCCGGCCAAGCGCAATCGCGCGCGGGCACGCGGGCGGCGTAACTACTGCCATCCCCGGTCCGAATATTATTTGGAATTCAATTCAAATTCCATGAATTCACGATGCGATGACGCCTTTGTTGCACGATGAGCGCTTCTTTCGCGAATCAAGAGCAACGGGGGAAGGCCATGTTCAAGGTATTGTCGATCGATGGTGGTGGCATTCGCGGCGTGATTCCGGCGCGGGTACTGGTCGAGCTTGAGGCCCTGGTCGGGGCCGGGACCGCGCAGATGTTCGACTTGATCGTCGGGACGTCCACGGGAGGCATCCTGGCTGCCGGGCTGTCCGTCACGGGCGACAACGAAGAGGCCCGCTACCGCGCCGCGGACATGCTCGCGCTTTATGTCGAGCAAGGCGGCGAGATCTTCGAGCGGTCGATGTGGCGCCGGGTGGCGTCGGTCGAGGGGCTGACGGACGAGAAGTACTCGGCCGCCAACCTCGAGGCGATCCTCGATAAGTATCTCGGGAAGGCGACGCTCCGGGACGTGCAACGGCCCGTGGTCCTGACCTCCTACGAGATCGAGAAGCGTGAGCCGTACTTCTTCAAGACGAGCCGGGCACACGTGCCGGGCCGCGATCATCTGCTGCGCGACGCCTGCCGAGCGACGTCGGCGGCCCCGACCTACTTCGAACCTGTCCGCAACACCTCGATCGACGATGCCCGGGAGCTTCGGATCCTTGTGGATGGCGGGGTGTTCGTGAATAACCCGGCCATGTGCGCATTCGCCGAGGCGGTCGAGATGGGCCATGACGTTGCCGACATCCTCATCGTGTCGCTGGGTACCGGCATCGCCTGTCGGCCGATTCCCTACGCGGATGCCAAGAACTGGGGACCGATCGGCTGGGTGCAGCCGATCATCAGCGTCATGATGGACGGTTCGGCCGATGCTGCCGACTACCAGCTAAAGCAGCTGCTGCCGGGATCGGGAAAGGGGCGAGACCAGCGTTACTTCCGGTTCGACAAGAATCTCTCTGTCGCCCGCGACGACATGGACGACGCCAGCCGCGGCAACATCCTGCTGCTGCAAGAGGAGGCGGCGCGCATTATCGAGACCCAGGCCGAGGAACTGGAGCGGTTGGCGACCCTGCTCAAGCAGGGAACCCGGGGCCGAGGAGCGGCACGCCTGCCGCAGCGTTGACGGAGCCGTGGCTGCGACGGCTCTTTCTACGCCGTCGCCCGCCCGACGATCGCGAACCCCAGGTCAAGGATCCGGGGGGCTACCGGCTCACCGCGCTTGGCGGCCAGCAGCATGCGGCCGGCCTCGGCGCCGATGGCGTGGCCGGGGATGCTGACGGTGGTCAGGCCGAGGCCGCTGTCGCCGGCCAGTTCGAAATCGCCGAAGCCGGCGACCGCCAGCCGGTCCGGGACCGCGATGTCGCGCCGCCGGGCCTCGCTGACCGCCCCGAGTGCCACCGGGTCGCTTGAGCAGAACACCGCATCGGTGTCCGGCCAGCGCTCGAGGAGGGCAGCCAGGTCGCGGGCGCCGCGCTCGACCATCGAGCCGCCGGCCGGCTCTGCCACGACACGGGGCGGCCCGAGATCGAGTTCGGCCAGGGCCACCTCGTAGCCTTGCCGGCGCAACCGGCCGCGGCGGTCTCCCTCGCTGCCGCCGGCCGGACGGCCGCCACCGACGAAGCCGATGCGCCGGCGGCCGGTAGCATGCAGGTGCCGGGTCATCGCGCGGCCGGCCTCCAGGTTCGAGAACCCGACCGCCATGTCGACTGGGTCCTCGGGCAGTTCCCAGACCTCGACCACCGGGATGCCGGCATTGGCCAGCATGGCGCGGGCGGCCGGGGTGTGCTCGCCGCTGGTCAGCACGATGCCGTCGGGCCGGCGGCTCAGCGCGGTCGCGATCAGCGCCTGCTCGCTGGCCGTCGAGTACTCGGTGGTGCCGAGCAGCAACTGGTGGTCGGCCTCGCGCAGGCTTTGCGCCAGGCCGTCGACGGTCGACGCGAAGATCGAGCCGGCCAGGGTCGACACCAGGGCGGCGACCAGCCGGCTCTCGCGCGACGACAGCGAGCCCGCCACCTGGTCGGGGACGTAGCCGAGCGCCTGCACCGCCGCCTGCACCCGCGCGCGGGTCGCCGCCTTGACCTTGTCGGGCGTGCGCAGCACCCGCGACACCGTGATGGTCGACACTCCGGACGCCTTGGCGACGTCCTGCATGGTCACCCAGCGATGCGGCGGGGAGGCTGTGTCGTTCACCGGCGAAGACCCAGGGGAGCGCCCGGTGGATCAGCGGTGGCTGGCTTCCGGAGCCGGGTGCTGGCGCGTCCGCTCCGGAATGACGAAGATTGGATAGGGCCGCCGGATCGCGGCGTGGTCGGCTCCGCGCTTTCCGTCATCCCGGAGGGGCTGCGAGAGCAGCAGGCTCCGGGACCCGCGAGACGAGGGACCTGGGGCCAGCATGCGCTCGCCTTACCTGTCGAAGCATCGAATGACATCGATAACAGTCCGCGTTGACTCGTCGATGGTATCGATAACATAATCGGTTCCGTTGGAGAAGCCGGGCCGCCGCCGTCCTTGTCGCCGCGCAGGATCCGGATCCAGGAGGAGCCGCCATGAACGTCCAGTCCCCCGTCACCGCGCTGACCGCCGACCAGATCGCCTCCTATCGCGAGAACGGCTACCTGATGGTCGAGAACGCCGTCACGCCGGCCGAGCTCGACGCCATGCGCAAGGTCACCTACGACCTGATCGACCGGTCGCGCGGCGTGACCGAGAGCGACGACGTGTTCGACCTGGACGACGGCCACACCGCCGAGAACCCGCGGCTGACCCGCATCAAGCTGCCGCACAAGCAGCACCCGATCTACTGGGACACCCTGGTCGACAGCCGCATCACCGGAGTGCTGAAGGCGCTGCTGGGCCCGAACGTGGCGCTCAGCACCGCCAAGCTGAACACCAAGGCGCCGGGCGGTGGGGCCGCGGTCGAGTGGCACCAGGACTGGGCCTTCTACCCGCATACCAACGACGACCTGCTGGCGGTCGGCCTGATGCTGGAGGATGTCGACGCGAGCAACGGTCCGCTGCAGGTGATTCCCGGCAGCCACAAGGGCCCGGTGCTGCCGCACACCAACGCCGACGGCGTGTTCTGCGGCGCCGTCGACCCGGACCATCCGGACTTCCACCTCGACAAGGCGGTCACCCTGACCGGCAAGGCCGGCTCGATGACCGTGCACCATGTCCGCATGCTGCACGGCTCGGCGCCGAACGTCAGCGACCGCGCCCGGCTGATCCTGTTCTACGAATGCCTGGCCGCCGACGCCTGGCCGCTGGTCGGCGGTGCCTCCTACTACCAGCGCCTGCCGCAGCGCGAACTGTGGGAGGACCTGCACAAGCGCATGATCTGCGGCCAGCCGACCACCGAGCCGCGGCTGGTCGCCAACCCGGTCCGCGTCCCGCTGCCGCCTGCACCCGACGCGGGGTCGATCTTCAAGACCCAGAAGACCGGCGGCGCGCGCAGCGCCTTCGGCTCGACGATGGGCTGACGGCGGTGGCGATGGCCCCCAAGGCCCTGCCGATCGGCATCCAGACCAACGGCATCAAGCACAGCCACGCCGACCCGATGCCGGACGTCGACACCCGGTTCCGCATGGTGCGCGACGCCGGGGTCTTCGACTATGTCGACAAGACCCCGGACCCGGACCAGATCGACGACTTCGCGCGGGCCAGCGAGAAATACGGCATCCCGGTGCGCTGCGGCGGCTGGTTCTACGCGCTCGGCGGGGACGAGGAACTGCTGGTCGGGAACCTGGATACCGCCCGCCGCCTCGGCTCGACCATCCACAACGTCCAGGTCAAGGCGCTGCGCGCCGACGGCCGGTCGGTGACCGACGCCGAGGTCGCCGACTTCTACGAGTTTGCCTATGCCGAGGGTGCGAAGCGCGGGGTCGAGCCGTGCTTCGAGATCCACGTGAACATGTGGTCCGAGGACTTCCGCCGGGTCGAGCCGGTCGCCCGCCTGGTCGAGGCGCGCGGCCTGCCGTACCGCATGACCCTCGACCACAGCCACGTGATCTTCAAGATCGATCACCCGGAGGAGCAGGACGTTTCCGGCATCCGCGAGGACGTGGCGGCCGGCCGGCTGATCCTGGACCCGTTCAAAGCCGGCCATGTCTGCGGCACCTGGATCGACGCCGGCTGGGTGCGGCACTGCCACGCCCGCGCCGCGGTCCCGAACAACCCGCGCAACACCCCGGCGACCGGGCCGGACGGCAAGCCCGGGCGCGGCATCCAGTATCCGTTCGCCGATCCCGGTCCCGGCGTCTACCACGCCGACTGGGATGCGGCGCGCCTGGAGCCCTGGAAGCAGGTGATCCGTCAGCTCATGCGACACCACGCCGCCGATCCGGACAGCCGGCTCGGCCAGATCAGCACCGAGTTCATCCCCAACCTCGACTATGGCGAAGGCTGCCGCTACTCGCTGTTCGAGCAGTCGATTGCCTGCGCCGAGTGGCTGCGCTCGACCTGGGTAGGGATCGCCGACTCGGCGTGAGCACTATCCAGGGCCGTCGCGGAACCGCTGCCGGTGCCCCACCTACCCGGCGGTCTGGTCTGCCAGCGTACAGAAGCGGGCGAGGTCGACATTCCCGCCGGTGACAACGGTCGCGATCGTCTTGCCCGCGATATCGATCTGCCCGTTCATGATGGCGGCGATGCCCACGGCGGCGCCGGGCTCGACGACGATCTTGTAGTGATCGAACGCAAAGCGCATCGCCGCGCGAACGTCATCGTCGCTCGCCACCAGGCCGCCTGCCAGGAGCGCCTTGTTGATCGGGAAGGTCACGTCGTTCGGGATCGGCGTCATGATCGCATCGCAGATCGTCCGGATGCCGCTCGGATTGGGCACCCGTTCGCCGGCCAGCAGGGACCGGCGGGTGTCGTCGAAAAGCTCCGGCTCGACCGCGAAGACCTGCGCGACCGGGCACATTTCGCGCGCGACGATCGCGGTGGAGGCGGTCAGCCCGCCACCGCCGCAGGGGGTCAGGATCGCGTCGGGGCGTGCGCCGAGCGCTTCTGCCTGTTCGAAGATCTCCAGCGCGACCGTTCCGGCGCCGGCCAGCACCTGCGGGTGAGCGCTAGGCGGGACGTGGATTCGCCCGGTCTCCTGCCTGAGGCGTTCGACGACATCGTCATATTTTTCCCGGTCCCGGTCGAAGGTCGCAATCTCGGCCCCGAGCGCCCGCACGGCGGCGAGCTTCGCGGCGGGCGCATCATCCGGCATCACGATCAGCGCCGAGCTTCCGAGGATCTGCGCGGCCCGAGCCACGCCCAGCGCGTGGTTGCCTGAGGAATAGGTGATCGCGCCGCGCGCGAGTTCGTCGGCGTTCATGTTCAGAATGCGCCAATAGGCGCCGCGAATCTTGAACGCGCCGGTCCTCTGAACGCACTCGGCCTTGATCAGCAGCCTGCCGCCGAGGGACGCGTTCACATCCGCGTTTTCGAGAAGCGGCGTGCGCACGACGACGCCGGTCAACGCGCTGGCGGCGGCGCGGACATCCTTCAGGGAAACGGGAAACTCTCCGGACGACATGATCGATCCTCGTCTACGGCCACTTCCAGAGCGATACGGCCTTGGTATCCGTCGCCGTGACGATTGGCCAACGTCAGGACCATCGGCCCGCGCCAGCGGCCGCGGCCCGGCAGACGGCAAGCGTGTCACGCAATATGCCCATCCGACCCTCCGATCCGGCATCATTTCGGCCAATGCCGAATTATAGAAATTGCTATCCGGAGGAGCGTACCTTGTCAAGATTCGTTATTTCGGGTATTAACGAATCGTGGAACAGGTCAAGGCAATCGAAGCGTTTGCCGCGTTGGCGCAGTTGTCACGGATGTCGATCTTCCGGCTGCTCGTCCGTGCCGGTCCCGATGGTCTCCTGGTTGGTGAAATCTCACGCAGGCTCAACATCGTCCCTTCCACGCTGTCCGGTCATCTCGGGGTACTGAAACGGGCGGGCCTGCTGCGGGCCTCGCGGCATCAACGGGAAATCCACTACTCCGCCGATCTTGAGGTGGTGAACAACGTCGTGGGCTTCCTTCTGGCCGATTGCTGCGATGGCCGCCTGGACAACTGTTCCGAGATCCTTTCCCTCCTGAAGCCGGCGTGACTGGCGGCTGAGCGCTACTCTACCAGCGCCGCCCGCTCGATCACCGGCCGCCAGTCGGCCGCGACCGGCAGCCCGAAGATCCCCGCCAGCGCCTGCTCGATGCCATCGGCGTCGAGGCTGCGGCGCTCCGCCCGGCCGCCCGGCCGGCGCACCGTCAGCCGGCCGTTGATCAGCGTGTACCGCGCCTCCGCGTCGACCCTGGCGACCATCAGGTTGCGCCCGAAATGTGAGGACGGGTGGGTCGAGGTGTACCAGTTGGCGGCCTCGAAATCGGCGTCCTCGGCGGTGTCGCGCGACACCCGATAGACCGGCAGCCAGTCGCCGTCGCGCCCGACCTGCAGCATCAGCTCATGGCCGACCGGGACGATCCGGAAGGTCTCGTGCAGCGTCTCCTGCGGTTCCTCGGTGTCCAGCCGCAGCGGCGCCGTCGGCACCACGCTGCCGAACCCGACATCGGCCAGCCAGGGCACGCCGTCCAGCTCGACCTGCAGTACCATGTGGGTGCGCGGCTGCGCCGGCGCGCCGGCCGGGCGGTTCCACAGCACCCGCCCCATCATCGGGACGACGGCGTGGCCGAGGGTCGTCAGGACGCGGCGCAGCAGCCCGTTCTGCTCGAAGCAGTAGCCGCCGCGCCCGCCGGCGATCAGCTTGGCGTCGACCGCATCCGGGGTCAGCGCGATGCCGCGCCTCAGCAGCACGTCGATCGCCTCGAACGGGATCGCCGCCGGGTGCAGCGCCTGGATTGCCCGCAGGGTCGCCAGGTCGGCCCGGGCCGGACCGTCGAACCCGATGCGGGCGAAGTACCGGTCCAGGTCGACCGGGGCGGCGTCGGTCTCGGCGGCGAGGCTCACGCTACCGCCTCCGCATAGGGCTTGGCGTCGCGGGCGTGGCGCAGCGACCGGGCCCACCAGCCGAGGCGGGCCAGCATCAGCGCCGCCGCCTTCTCGGCGCCCGCCGGCTCGCGCAGGGCGCCGGCCTCGTCGAACTGGCCCCAGGCATTGGCGAAGGCGACGCCGTCGCGGGTGCCGACCGCATGCAGTTCCGCGAACACGTTGCGCAGGTGCTCGACCGCGCGCAGGCCGCCCGAGGCCCCGCCATAGGACACGAAGGCCACCGGCTTCGCCTCCCATTCCGGCTTGGCGGCGTCGATCACGGCCTTCAATGGTGCCGGATAGGAGTGGTTGTACTCGGGCGTCACCACCACGAAGGCGTCGGCCCGGCCGATGCGCTCCCGCAGCGCGGCGCGGGCCGCCTGGTCCTTGCCGTCGACGCCAAGGGCGACCGCCGCGTCTATCGGGTCGATCACGTCGACGGCGAAGCCGCCGGCCCGTTCGATCCGGCTCGCGGCCCAACCGGCGACCTTGTCGCACAGCCGGCCTTCGCGGGCGCTGCCGTAGATCAGGGCGATGTCGATCGTCGAACTCATGATTGGCTCTCCCGGTTGTCCATTGCCGTGAGCCAGGGCATATGGTTCCTCAACCAAAGTTGAGGTCAAGGGGTCATGGGCAAGATTTCCCGCGACGAGTTCCGCCGGCAGTTGACCGTCGGCGAGGTGGCGGCGCGAAGTGGCGTGGCGGTGTCGGCGCTGCACTTCTACGAGGCCAAGGGCCTGATTGCCGCCGAGCGCACCGCCGGCAACCAGCGCCGCTATCCGCGCGGCGTGCTGCGGCGGGTCGCGGTCATCAAGGTCGCCCAGCGCGTCGGCATCCCGCTCGCCGAGATCCGCGACGCGCTCGGCGGGCTGCCGGACGACCGCACGCCGTCCACCGAGGACTGGCAGCGCCTGTCGACCCGCTGGCGGGCCGAGCTGGACGCCCGGATCGACCGGCTGACCCGTCTGCGCGACCATCTCGACGGCTGCATCGGCTGCGGCTGCCTGTCGGTGCGCGACTGCCCGCTGCGCAACCCGGGGGACGTGCTGGCCGGCCAAGGGGCGGGGCCGCGGCTGCTGGAGCCGGGGTGACGGAGGACGGGCAGCGGGATGGCTGGCGGCGGCCTGAAGCGGCCACTCATACGGCGTAAGCCCTCGTTGACAGACGTTCAGGCGGACCACTACCGTCTGTCCCATGGGTGACCTTCGCCTCCGCGCCGCGAACCGACGCCGTCGCTGCTTCTCAGCGGCGGCTTTCGTGGCTGCGTGCAGACAGGCCCCTCCCCCGGTGAGATCCGCACCTTAGCGGTCCACCCCCGAGGCGGCGTCAGCCCGCACCTCCGAACCCCCGCAGCCCCAGGCTTGGGGGTTTTTCTTTGCCCTTACTCCAGTAGCAGGACACCACCATGAGCATTCGCGTCGGCATTGTCGGGATCAGCGGTTTTGGCGGCGGCGAGACGATGCGCCTGGTCGCAGGCCACCCGTCTTTCGAACTGATCTACGCCGCAGGCGAGGGCAGCGCCGGCAGCCGGCTGGGGGACCGCTTCTCCGGTGTGCCGGCCAAGCTGGCCGAGCGGGTGATCGAGAAGTGGGACCCTGTGGCCCTGCCGAAGCTCGACGTGCTGTTCGCGTCGCTGCCCACGGGCGCTTCGGCCGAGGCGCTGGCGCGCGTCCCCAAGGACGTGAAGATCGTCGACATCGGCGGCGACCACCGCTACGTCGAGGGTTGGGCGTATGGCTTGGCCGACGTCTGGCCAGCCCAGATCGAGGGTCAGACCCGCGTCGCCAACCCCGGCTGCTTCCCTGCGGCGACGCTGACCGCGCTGGCACCGCTGCTGGCCAACCGCCTGATCGAGCCCGGCAACATCGTGATCGACGCCAAGACCGGCATCTCCGGTGCCGGCCGGGGCGGCGCCGACAGCAAGTTCGGCTATGCCGAGAGCAACGAGAACCTGGTGCCCTACGGCCTGCTCAAGCACGGCCACATGCCCGAGATGGCCAAGACAATCGAGCGGCTGAGTGGCGGCAGCGCGGCCGGGCTGGTGTTCGCGCCGCACCTGGTGCCGATGACCCGCGGCGTACTCGTCACCATGTATTGCCGTGGCCGCGCCACCACGGACCAGTGCTTGGACGCGGCGCGGCGCTTCTACGCCGGGCGGGCGTTCGTCCGCGTGACCGACAAGCCGCCGCAGACCAAATGGGCCACCGGTTCGAACCTCGCGTTCGTCAGCTATGCGGCCGATCCGGATCGCAACCTGGTGATCGCGATGGGCGTGGTCGACAATCTCGGCAAGGGAGCGGCCGGCCAGGCAGTACAGAATGCGAACCTGGTCTGCGGTCTGCTGGAAACCACGGGGCTGGATGGCCTACCTGTTTGGCCATGAAATCGCCGGCATGATGCATAACGACCGGATTCCGACGAACCCGCTGGTGCGTGGCGGGCGTCTGGTCGGCGCGCTCGGCCGCTGCACGCTGTCGCGCATCCTCGAAGATCCGGACGCCTGCGCGCGCCGGAACGCGGCCGGCGCGCCTTGCCGACGCCGAAGGCCGGCACCTAATATGCCGCTCCCGCCTTTCGCCACACCACCCGGAGCACATCGATGACCGACGCGGCCGCCACCCGTGAGAACGAGCCCCGTATCGACGCCGAGGAGATCCTCGAGGGCATCCTCGACTGGGTCGAGGTCGAAACCCCGACCTATCACGGCGCCGAGGTCAACAAGCTGGCCGACAAGGTGCAGGCGGTCTGGAGCGATACCGGCTGCACGGTCGAGCGGATTCCCGGCCGCGACGGCTTCGGCGACCACGTGCTGGTGCGCTCGCCGGACTGGAAGGAGGGCGAGCCGTCGATCCTGGTGCTGTCGCACATGGACACCGTGCACCCGCTCGGCACCAAGGACGAGACCAACCCGATCCGCCGCGAGGGCGACAAGGTGTTCGGTCCGGGCATCTACGACATGAAGGCCGGCGCCTACCTGCCGTACTACGCCTGGCGCCACCTCAAGCGCCTCGGCCGCGCCAACGGCATGCCGGTCAGCTTCCTCTACGTCTCCGAGGAGGAGGTCGGCAGTCCGACCAGCCGCGCGATCATCGAGCGCGAGGCCAGGAAGGCGAAATACGTCCTGGTCACCGAGCCGGCCCGCGACGGCGGCAAGGTGGTCGCCGCCCGCAAGGGCGTCGGCCGGTTCGAATTGACCATCACCGGCCGCCCGGCGCATGCCGGCGCCAAGCACGAGGACGGTCGCAGCGCCGTCAAGGAGCTGGCCCACCACATCCTGGAGATCGAGGGCTACACCGACTACGACCGCGGCATCACCACCAATGTCGGCATGGTCAGCGCCGGCACCGGGGTAAACGTGGTGCCGCGCGACGCCCGCGCCGAGATCGACCTGCGGGTGGTCACGGCCGCCGACGGCGAGGAGATGACGGCGAAGATCCTGAACCGGGTGGCGCGCGACCCGGACGTCACGGTCACCGCCACCGGCGGCATGAACCGGCCGCCCTTCGAGCGCTCGCCGGCGATCGAGGCGCTGCTGGAACAGGCCCGGGTCCTGGCCGCCAAGAGCGGCATGGACCTGCAGGCGACCGCGCTGACCGGTGGCGGTTCGGACGGCAACTTCACCGCCGCCCTCGGCATCCCGACCCTCGACGGGCTCGGCGCCGACGGCGAGGGCGCGCATACCCTGCACGAGCAGATCTACCTGTCGTCCCTGGAGCCGCGCGCGGCGATGTGGGTCGAACTGCTGGCGGGTCTGGAATGACCGTCACCTTCGCCGCCCGCGGCAGCCATGCCGAGGTCGAGGGAGGCTCCGCCCTGGCGCCCAAGTTCGACGCCGACGGGCTGATCCCGGCGATCGCCGCCGATGCCGGGGACGGCACGGTGCTGATGATGGCGTGGATGGACGCCGCGGCGCTGAAGGCCACGATCGAGACCGGCGAGGCCCACTACTGGTCGCGGTCGCGGCGCGAGATGTGGCGCAAGGGCGGCACCAGCGGCCACGTCCAGCGGGTTCGCGAGGTGCGCCTGGACTGCGACCAGGACACCGTGCTGCTGCTGGTCGAACAGGAGGGCCCCGGCGCCTGCCATGTCGGCTACCGGTCCTGCTTCTTCCGGCGGGTGTCCGGGGACGGGGACGGCGGCGTGCAGCTGGAGGCTGTGGAGCCGAAGGCGTATGATCCCGCAAAGGTGTACGGGAAAGGGTCGTGAGCGCGAGGATCGAGCTGACGTTGCCGGCGGTGGCGCGGACGGCGGCGGTGACCGAGACGCCGCTCGGGCGGCTGACCGTGCCGTCGCGCGCGATTCCCGAGCGCCGGGTGCTGGTCGATCCGGCGGAACTCGGTCGGCTGCGCGACGCGGCTCGGGCGGCGGCATCGGGGGCCTATGCTCCGTATTCCGGCTTTACCGTCGGGGCGGCACTGGTCATGGCCGACGATCCGGAGCGGCGTCTTTTCACCGGGGCCAACGTGGAGAACACCAGCTACGGCGGGACCATCTGTGCGGAGCGCAGTGCGATCACCCAGGCGGCGTCCGCCGGGTTCCGGCAGCTTTCGGTGCTGGCGGTGTCGTGCACGCAGGCGCTGCATGCCCGATTGGCCGACCGCTCGCCGTGCGGAATCTGCCGCCAGGTGATCGCCGAGTTCGCGACCGACACGCCACCGTCCCTGGTGCTGATCGACTCCGGCGACGACGACGCACTCGGCGAAATCCTCGATCTCCAACGGCTGCTGCCCTACCCGTTCCGGCAGGGGCGGTAGGTCGGCCTCGCGCGTCGAATCGGCTCATCCGGAACCCGTCGGCCGCATCGACTGAAGGCGCTACGTTCCCGGCCACTCCCCAGTCTGGCGCAGCGCCTCGGCCAGGACGATCCCCGCGGTCACCGCGACGTTGAGGGATCGCGCCCCGGCGACCATCGGGACCCGCACCGCCGTATCGACGGCCGCGTGAACCGCCGCCGGGACACCGGCGCTTTCGCGGCCGAGGATCAGGTGGTCGTCCGCCTGGAACCGCGCCGCCGGCAGCGGCACCGCGCCGCGCGTCGTCAGCAGTACCAACCGACCCGGCCGCCGGGCCGCCAGGAAGGCGGCCCAGGAATTGTGCCGGGCGACCTCGGCGAATTCGAGGTAGTCCATGCCGGCGCGCCGGAGCCGCGGCTCCGACCACACGAAGCCGCACGGCTCGACGATGTCGACGCCGACGCCGAGGCAGGCGGCGAGCCGGAGGATGGTGCCGGGGTTCTGCGGGATATCTGGTTCGAACAGGACGATGCGCATGCGCGGCTAATAACCGCGGCGCGACGCTTTGCAAACCTCCGGGCCGTGCGGTATAGCGAAGCGGCACGGGGCGGGTGCGTCTACCGGATTGCGACAGCGCGTCGCGTTGGTCTGGACGCCCGGTCCGTATACTGAAGTGAGTCTGGGGTCGTCCGGGGGCGACCGTTTGAGGGTTGGAGGACCATGGCTGACACCCATCAGGGCGATACCCGACGCGACTTCCTGTATGTCGCGACGACCGCTGTCGGCGCCGTCGGCGCGGCGTGCGTGGCGTGGCCGTTCATCGACCAGATGAACCCGGCCGCCGACGTGCTGGCGCTCGCATCGATCGAGTTCGACACTTCGACGGTCACCGAGGGCATGGCGGTCACCGTCAAGTGGCGCGGCAAACCGGTGTTCGTGCGCCATCGCACGCCCGAGGAGATCGAGGAGGCGAGGGCGGTTCCGCTCTCCGACCTGCGCGATCCGCAGACCGACGGCGCCCGCGCGCTGAAGCCGGAGCAGCTGATCGTGGTCGGCGTCTGCACCCATCTGGGCTGCGTGCCGCTCGGCCAGAAGCCTTCGGACCCGCGAGGCGACTATGGAGGCTGGTTCTGCCCCTGCCACGGCTCGCACTACGACACCTCGGGCCGGATCCGAAAGGGCCCTGCGCCGCTGAATCTGGCAGTGCCGGAGTACGAGTACATCTCCGACTCCGTCGTCCGGATCGGTTGAGGGAGGGCGACGCATCATGGCCGCGAAATTCGAGAATCCGATCGTGCGCTGGATCGACCACCGGCTGCCGATCTTCAGTTTCATGCACCACGAGATGCATGAGTATCCGACCCCGAAGAACCTGAACTACTGGTGGAACTTCGGCTCGCTCGCCGGGATCGCCCTGGTCATCATGCTGGTGTCCGGCATCACGCTGGCGATGCACTACACCCCGCATGTCGACCACGCCTTCAATTCCGTCGAGCGCATCATGCGCGACGTGAACTACGGCTGGCTGATCCGCTATATCCACATGAACGGCGCCAGCTTCTTCTTCATCGTGGTCTACATCCACATCTTCCGGGGGATGTACTACGGCTCCTACAAGGCGCCGCGCGAGTTGCTGTGGATGCTGGGCGTCGTCATCATGCTGCTGATGATGGCGACCGCCTTCATGGGCTACGTGCTGCCGTGGGGCCAGATGAGCTTCTGGGGCGCCACCGTCATCACCAACCTGTTCTCGGCAATCCCGCTGGTCGGCGAGAGCATCGTGACCTGGCTGTGGGGCGGCTTCGCGGTCGACAACGCGACCCTGAACCGGTTCTTCTCGCTGCACTTCCTGCTGCCGTTCGTGATCGTCGGCGTGGTCGTGCTGCACCTGGTGGCGCTGCACCGCTTCGGCTCGAACAACCCGCTCGGCATCGACGTCAAGGGTCCGAAGGACCAGATCCCGTTCCACCCGTACTACACGGTGAAGGATGCGTACGGTCTCGGGGTGTTCCTGATCGCGTTCGCGGCGGTGGTGTTCTTCGCCCCGAACTTCTTCGGCGAGCCGGACAACTACATCCCGGCCGACCCGCTGGTGACCCCTGCGCATATCGTGCCGGAATGGTACTTCCTGCCGTTCTACGCGGTCCTGCGCTCGATCCCGGACAAGCTCGGCGGCGTGCTGGCCATGTTCGGCGCCATCGCGGTGCTGTTCGTCCTGCCTTGGCTCGATCGCTCGCCGGTCCGCAGCGGCCAGTTCCGCCCGATCTTCAAGATCTTCTTCTGGATCCTGCTGATCGACGTGGTCGCGCTCACCTACTTCGGGGGCAAGCCGGCCGAGGGCTGGTACGTGACCGGATCGCGGTTCGCGACCGCCTACTACTTCATCCACTTCCTGGTGATCCTGCCGCTGCTCTCGGTGTTCGAGACCCCGCGGCAGTTGCCGAAATCGATCAGCGAGCCGGTTACCGGCGGTGGCGCCGGGTTCGCCGGCGCGACCGCGGCCCCGAGGGAGAAGGTCTGATGATCGCGCGCATCAAGACGCTGGCGGGCGCCGGACTGGTGGCTTCCGCCCTGGCGGTGTCCGCCATCGCGGGACCGGCCCAGGCCGCAGGCGATCTGCACATCGAGGCCCAGGACTGGTCGTTCAATGGCGTGTTCGGGACTTTCGACCGAGCATCGCTGCAGCGCGGTCTTCAGGTCTATCAGAACGTCTGCGCGAGTTGTCATGGCCTGAGCTTCGTCGCCTACCGCAATCTCGACCAGCTCGGCTACGGCGAGGACGAGATCAAGGCGCTGGCGGCCGAGAAGCAGGTGACCGACGGGCCGAACGACGAGGGCGAGATGTTCGAGCGGCCGGCCAAGCCGTCCGACCGGTTCGTCAGGCCGTTCCCGAACGACGCGGCCGCGCGTACCGCCAACGGTGGCGCCATGCCGCCGGACCTGTCGCTGATCGTCGACGCCCGTGTCGGCGGGGCCGACTACATCTACGGCCTGCTGATCGGCTACCAGGACCCGCCGGCCGACGTAACGGTCCCGGACGGGATGTACTACAACACCGGTTTCGCCGGTCACCAGATCGCCATGCCGCCGCCGTTGTATCCGGACGGTGTGACCTACGGGGACAACACGCCGGCGACCGTCGCCCAGCAGGCCAAGGACGTGTCCACATTCCTGGCCTGGGCGTCGGAGCCGAACCTCGAGCAGCGCAAGCGCGCCGGCGTGATGACGATCCTGTTCCTGCTGGTGTTCACCGGCCTGCTGTACGCGACCAAGCGGAAGATCTGGGCCGCCGTGCACTGACGCCGGAATCGGCCGACGAACGCCTCCGGGGTCGGAAGGGAAACCTTCCGGCCCCGAGTCGTTTCAGAACGGCTGATATGGGGCATCCGCACGGTCCGGGCGGAGCCTCGATCGGCGCCCTGACCACCGCCTTCCGGCATCCGCGGCACCGCCGTCCGCGCGCCTCGCCCTTTCGCTTGCCCGTCGCCCCGCGCTATAGGTGTCAGGGAACCGACGAACAGCGGAAAGACGAGTGATGGCGGACGACACCCGGGAAGCCCTGATTGGCGTTATCGGCGGCAGCGGCGTGTACCAGATCGACGGCCTCGAGAACACGCGCTGGGAGACCGTGCCGTCGTCTTTCGGCGAGCCGTCCGATCAGTTGCTGTTCGGTGAGCTCGACGGCCAGACGCTGGTGTTCCTGCCCCGCCACGGACGCGGTCACCGCTACAGCCCCACCGACATCAACTACCGGGCCAACATCGACGCCATGAAACGCGCCGGGGTGACCGACATCATCTCGGTGTCGGCGGTCGGGTCGCTGAAGCACGAGTATGCGCCCGGGCACTTCGTGCTGGTCGATCAGTTCATCGACCGCACCTTTGCCCGCGAGAAGAGCTTCTTCGGCAAGGGCTGCGTGGCGCATGTGTCGATGGCGCACCCGGTCAGCACTCGGATCGGCGACGCGCTCGAGGCGGCGTGCAGGGAGCTGGATCTGCCGCACAGTCGCGGCGGGACCTACCTCACCATGGAGGGCCCGCAATTCTCGACCCTGGCCGAGTCGAACCTGTACCGGTCCTGGGGCTGCGACGTCATCGGCATGACCAACATGCCGGAGGCCAAGTTGGCGCGCGAGGCGGAGATTCCCTACGCGACCGTCGCGATGGTCACCGACTACGACTGCTGGCATCCGGACCACGACCATGTCACCGTCGAGGTGGTGGTGCGGGTGCTGCTGTCCAACGCCGACAAGGCCCGCTCGCTGATCAAGGCGGCGGCGCCCAAGCTGCAGCGGCGGCCGCTGGTCGACGAGCAGGGCGGCGATCATGCTCTCGGCCATGCGATGATCACCCACGCCGAGGCCCGCGATCCCGAGGTGGTCGCCCGTCTCGACGCGGTCGCGGGTCGAGTGCTCGGCAGTTAGAGGCAGGGGCGGTGAGAGGACGTGGACAGGGCCGGGGCGGCATCGGGGGCCTCGAGGGCCTGTACCGCAAGGTCACGGCCTCGCGCCCGGACGATGCCCGCACGCTCAACGTCAAGTCGGTTCTCGCCCTGGAGAACGGCCGGGTGGCCGAGGCTGCGGAACTGATCGGCCGGGCGCTCGTGCATGAGCCGAGCGAGCGCACCTATCTGTTCCACATGGCCAAGGTCTGTGCCCGCGGCGGCTGGTGGCACGAGGCGACGGATGCACTGCGCCGGGCGATCTACGTCGATCCACGCGACGCCGAGAGCTGGTACGGCCTCGGTGTCGCGTTCAACGAGCTCGGCGAGCCCGACCAGGCATCGGTGTGCTGGCAGCAATGCCTGCTTTTCGAGCCCGGCCATGCCGGCGCCCAGGAGGCGCTGGCGCAGCTTCAGCGCTGAGCGGGGCTGCCGCGGTGTCACGGGTCCGATGCCGTTCCGGCGGCCTAGCAAGCCGCGTCGATGCGCCGTAGGCTACGGTCGGCAGCGAGGAGGGCGTCGTGCGCGTCGTGAAGGCGGAATCGATCCTGGTGACCGTGCCGTTCGAGACCGGCGGCGGCCTGCCGCCCTGGGGCTGGGGCGGTGCGCCGGCGGATACCTTCGACATGCTGATGGTGCGGCTGGAGACCGAGGACGGGCTGGTCGGCTGGGGCGAGGCGTTCTCGCGCATGGCCGACGAGGCACTGAAGCGACTGATCGACACCCGGGTGCTGCCCCTGGTCGTCGGACGCGACGCCCGGCAGATCGCCCGCATCAAGCACGACACCGAGTTCAACCTGCACAATTTCGGCCGGGTCGGCTCGATCATGTACGGGATTTCCGCCGTCGACATCGCGCTCTGGGACCTCGCCGGCAAGCGCGCCGGCCGGCCGCTGGTCGAGCTGGTCGGTGGGGCGAGTGCGACCGAGGTCGAGGTCTATGCCAGCTTGGTGCGCTACGGCACCGAGGACGCGGTCGCCCGGAGTGTGCGCCGCGCGATCGACTCGGGCTACCGCTGGATCAAGCTGCACGAGGTCTCGGTGCCTGTCATCGCGGCGGCCTGCGCCGCCGCCGGAGACGACGCCGTGGTGATGCTGGACACCAACTGCCCGTGGTCGGTCGAGGAGGCGCTGGTCGTCGACGCGGCGCTCGACGGCCTCGGTCTGCACTGGTTCGAGGAGCCGGTCTGGCCGCCGGAGAACTACGGCGGCTTGGCCGCCATCCGGGCGACCGGCCGCCATCGGATCGCGGCCGGCGAGAATGCCGGTAGCCTCTACGATTTCGTCGCCATGCATCAGGCCGGTGCCATCGACATTGCCCAGCCGGACGTCGCCAAGACCGGCGGAGTCACCGAGCTGCTGAAGATCGCGCGGTTCTGCGAGGCCCATGGCCTGACCTACTCGCCTCACTGCGCGCTGTTCGGTCCGGGCCAGATCGCGACCATCCATCTGACCGCCGCCGAGATCCGGCCGCCGCTATTCGAGCGGCTGTATCTCGACTTCGAGGCCGAGCTGTTCGGCGATTCGGCGGTGGTCCGGAACGGCCGGTTGCAGGTGCCGGGCGGGCCAGGACTGGGGGTCGACCCGGTCCCGGCGGTGATCGACCGCTACCGGGTGGCGTGAGGAAGGGGGGTGTCTGATATGAAGGGGATTATCTCGAATGATTTTGAGAAACGAGATTCCAATACAGTATGTTTTCTCTTCGCAATTGTTGACTGTGGACCTTTCATCATTTTACGGTGTTCTGATTAAAAGAAAATATGGCGTAGAAACTATAGTCAGTGCAAAATTCTCCCGGGCCCAGTTGTAAGTACTGCGCCAGCACGTACAATTTCGTCGTTCTCAATACTTGCAAGTGGCTACTTTGGTAACGCGGCAAGTCAGTTTCAATCATGAAGTGAGAAGCTCAGAACTTGTAAATCAAAAAAAGGATACTGGCCGTACGCGCTGCAAGCGCACGCGATCGTCTGCGATCCCGACGGCCGCCGGCAAGCGCCGTGCAACCCCCGCGCCCGTCGCGGGTTACGCTTGCCCGCGTTTGACCCTCCCCGTTCCCTTGCCTACCTTTCGGTTCGACCCGCCCGCACGGAGTTGCAGCACACGTGAGCACGCTCGACCTCGGACTGATCGGCAATTGCTGCTTCGGCGCACTCGTCGACCCCTATGGCCGGATCGTGTGGTGTTGCCTGCCGCGCTTCGACGGCGAACCGGTGTTCGACGCCCTGCTGCGGGTCGACGACGAGGCCACGCCGGCCGAGCGCGGCTTCTTCGCCATCGACCTGGCCAATGCCGTGAAGGCCGAGCGCCACTATGTGCCGAACACGCCGGTGCTGGTGTCGCGCATCGAGGCCGAGGACGGCTCTGCGATCGAGATCACCGACTTCGCGCCCCGGTTCGCCCAGCATGACCGGATGTTCCGGCCGACCACCATCGTGCGCCATGTCCGGCCGGTCTCGGGCCTGCCGCGGGTGCGGGTGCGGGTGCGCCCGGCGTTTGGCTGGGGCGCCGTCGAGCCGCAGATCACGCGCGGCTCCAACCACATCCGCTGGGTCGGGCCGTCGCAGACCGTGCGGCTGACCACCGACGCGGTGCCGGCCTATATCATCGACGAAACCTGGTTCCTGCTGGACGGCCCCGCCACCTTCCTGCTCGGGGCCGACGAGAGCCTGCGCGACTCGGTGCCCGAGACCGGCCGGGTGTTCTTCGACAACACCGTCCGGTACTGGCGAGACTGGACACGCTCCCTGAACATCCCGTTCGAGTGGCAGGACGAGGTGATCCGGGCCGCGATCACGCTGAAGCTCTGCACCTTCGAGGAAACCGGCGCGGTCATAGCTGCCATGACCACCTCGATTCCGGAGTCGCCGAACAGCCAGCGCAACTGGGACTATCGCTACTGCTGGCTGCGCGACGCCTATTTCGTGGTGCACACCCTGAACCGGCTGTCGGCGACCCGGACGATGGAGCACTACCTGCGCTTCATCCAGAACGTCGTCGCCAAGAGCACCGAGGGCGAGGTGCTGCAACCGCTGTACTCCCTGACGCTGGAGGATCGCGTCGAGGAGCGGATCGTCGATACCCTGCCTGGCTATCGCGGCATGGGGCCGGTCCGGGTCGGCAACCAGGCCTATCTGCAGGTCCAGCACGACGTGTTCGGCGCGGTCATCCTGGCCGTCACCCAGAGCTTCTTCGACCGACGGCTGGTCAGGATGGGCGACGAGTCCCTGTACCGACAACTGACCCCGCTCGGTCGCGCGGCGGTTGCGCGCTTCGAGGTCCCGGACGCCGGGATCTGGGAGCTGCGGACCCGGGCGTCGGTCCACACCTTCTCGGCCATGATGTGCTGGGCGGCGGCGGATCGTCTGGCCCTGATCGCCGGCCAGCTCGGTCTCGCCGATGAAGCCGCCGACTGGCGCAAGCACGCCGACACCATGCACGCCCGGCTCTGTGACCGCGCCTGGAGCGACAAGCTCGGCGGTTTCGCCGCGACGTTCGGCGGCGACGACCTCGATGCCAGCCTGCTGCTGATGCACGAACTCGGCTTCCTGCCGGCCGACGATCCGCGGTTCGTGGGCACCGTGGAAGCCATCGAGAAGGGCCTGAAGCGCGGCAGCCACGTGTTCCGCTATGACGCGCCGGACGATTTCGGGACGCCCGAGGTGGCATTCACGGTCTGCACCTTCTGGTTCATCGAGGCGCTGGCGGCGATCGGTCGCAAGGACGAGGCGCGCGCCATGTTCGAGGAAGTCCTGACTTGCCGGAACGGGCTGGGGCTGCTGTCCGAGGATGTCGATCCGGTGACCGGCGAGCTGTGGGGCAACTTCCCGCAGACCTACTCGATGGTCGGCCTGATCAAGTGTGCCATGCGGTTGTCGCGGCCTTGGGAGGATGTGGTTTGAGCCGTCTGGTGGTCGTTTCGAACCGGGTGGCGCCGATCCAGGAGGGCAAGACCGCCTCCGGCGGGCTGGCGGTGGCCGTGCAGGAGGCGTTGTCCGAGATCGGCGGGGTCTGGTTCGGCTGGTCGGGCGAGATCTACACCAGCGGCTCGGCCCGGGTGACGACCGAGACCAAGGGCAAGATCACCTACGCGACCATGCCGCTGGCGCGGCGCGACTACGACGCGTTCTACAAGGGCTACGCCAACGCCACGCTGTGGCCGCTGTTCCACTACCGCATGGATTTCGTCGAGTACCACCGCAGCTACGTGGTCGGCTATCGGCGGGTCAACGAGGAGTTCGCCGGCCGGCTGTCGACGATGCTCGAAGGCGACGACCTGATCTGGGTGCACGACTACCACCTGATCCCGCTCGGCCGCGATCTCCGGATGATGGGGCACCGCAACCGTATCGGGTTCTTCCTGCACATCCCGTTCCCGCCGCCGGACATCCTGACCGCATGTTCGGACCACGCCTATCTGGTGCAGTCGCTGTGCGCCTACGACGTGATCGGCTTCCAGACCGAGAACGACGTCGAGAACTTCCTGGCCTACATCCGCAAGGTGGCCGGCGGCACCGTCGGCCGCAACGGACGGTTCGTGGCCTATGGCGAGAAGTCGCGGGCCTGCGCGTTCCCGATCGGCATCTACCCGGACCAACTGGCCGTGCAGGCGGCGGCGTCGGTGCGGACCCGCCAGACCCGCCGCCTGCTCGAGTCGCTGGCCGGCAAGGACCTGATCATCGGCGTCGACCGCCTCGACTACTCCAAGGGCCTGGCGCGGCGGTTCGATGCCTACGAGGCGTTGCTGGAGGCGGCCCCGGGTCTGCGCGGCCACGTCACCTACATGCAGATCGCACCGCCCTCGCGCTCCGACGTGCAGGGCTATCGCGAGATCCGCCAGGCCCTGGAGGGCAAGGCCGGCCACATCAACGGGCGGTTCGCCGAGTTCGACTGGATGCCGTTGCGCTACCTGAACAAGTCGTTCCAGCGCGACCAGCTCACCGGCTTCTTCCGGACCGCGCGGATCGGGTTCGTCACCCCGATGCGCGATGGCATGAACCTGGTGGCCAAGGAGTATGTCGCCTCGCAGAACCCCGAGGACCCAGGGGTGCTGGTGCTGTCGCAGTTCGCCGGTGCCGCGGCCGAGCTCGACGGGGCGGTCACGGTCAATCCCTACGACACGGAGTATGTCGCTGAGGGCCTGCAGCGGGCGCTGTCCATGTCGGTCGATGAGCGCAGGTCTCGCTGGGCTTCGATGATGTCGGTGCTGCGGGCCAACGACCTCGGGGCCTGGCGGCGCAATTTTCTGCGCGCGCTGCGAGGGCGCTGAGATGGGCGCTGAAACGGTGGGTTCCAGGCCGGCACTGCTGGCGGACATCGGCGGTACCCATACCCGGCTGGCGCTATCCGACGGCGTCGGCGGCTTCCGGGCGGTCGAGGTCATGCACACGGCCGACTTCGACAGCGCCGACCAGGCCATCGCCGACTACCTGGGCGAGTTGGCGGGTGGCGAGCGGCCCGACCGGGCGGTACTGGCGGTCGCCGGGCCGGTGGTCGGCAACCGGGTGCGGCTGACCAATGCCGACTGGGACATCGACGGCGACGCGACGGCGCGGGTCTTCGGGTTCCGGCGCGTGCGGCTGATCAACGACTTCGTGGCGGTGGCCCGGGCGCTGCCGCTGCTCGGCGCGGACCAGCGCACCGCGATCGGGGCCTGGGCGCCCGAACCGCGTGGCCCCATGGTGGCGCTCGGCCCCGGGACCGGGCTGGGGGTCGCCGGGCTGGTGCCCTATGGCGAGTCCGGGTGGCTGCCGGTCGCGGGCGAGGGTGGCCATGTGACCCTGCCGGTGATGACCGACGCCGAGAGCGCGGTGCTGGCGGTGCTGCGCCGTCGGGTCGACCATGTCTCGGCGGAGCGGGTGCTGTCGGGAATCGGCTTGCCGGCGCTGGACGCGGCGATCGCCGTGGTCGAGGGCGAGGCACCGCAGCCGGACCGTGAAAGCGAGCGCGTCCTGGCGGCGGCGCGGGCCGGCGAGGCGCGGGCGCTGCGGGCGACGGGCATGTTCGTCGACCTGTTGGCCACCGTCGCCGGCGACCTCGCGCTGACATTCGGTGCCACCGGCGGCGTCTACCTGGCCGGCGGCATGCCGCACTATCTGGGCGAGCTCTTCGATCGCGACCGGTTCCGCGCCCGCTTCGAGACCAAGGGCCGGTCGAGCCCCTATGTGCGACGGATCCCGACCGCCATCGTGACGCATCCGCAGCCCGGCCTGCTGGGCCTGAGCGCGCTCGCCGCCGAGTAGGTCGGCCGGCCCGGGGCTCCGCGATTCCGTCGCGAGCGTCTATGTTGGCCAGGAGTGGCTGCCATCGCGGAAGGATGCCGGTCATGCCGGTCCGGCGCATCGTCGAATGGTTCGAGCATCGCATCGATCCGCTGCGCCCGGCGGCGGTGCCGCATCCGCTCACACCTCCGACCACCACCTGGCGGATCCTGTACGCGCTGGTGCGCGAGATCGGCTGGCCGCTCGGGCTGCTGGTCGCCGCGTCGGCGGCGGTCAGTGCGGTGGAGATCGCCATTCCCTGGTCGATCGGCCGAATCGTCGACCTGGTGGCGGGCGATCCAGCCAGCGCCGCCGACCCCTGGCGGGAAGTGGCGATCCTGGCGGTGCTGGTCGCCCTGGTGCGCCCGGCGATCACCCTGGTCGCCTCGCTGCTGCGCAATCAGACGATCGCCCGCAACGTCAGCTCGTTGGTGCGCTGGCGCTTCCACGAATATGTCGCCGGCCACGACGTGGCGTTCTTCCAGAACGACTTCGTCGGCCGGATCGCCTCCCGGGTCGTCCAGACCGGCCGGGCGATCAGAACGCTCCTGCGGGTCCTGACCGATCAGTTGCTGTACGCGGTCCTGTTCCTGGCCGGCACCGTAGTCTTCCTGGTCTATCGCAGCCCGGTGTTCGCGCTGCCGCTGCTGTGCTGGATCGTCCTGTACGCGCTGTCGCTGTGGCTCTACCTGCCGCGCAACCGGCGGGCCGCCCGACGGGTGGCCGAGGCGGCCTCGGTGTTCACCGGGCGGATCGTCGACGGCTACTCCAACTACCTGACGGTGCGCCTGTTCTCCGGCCGGGCGCGAGAGGACGACCATGTCCGGCGATCGCTGGAGCAGGCCGTCGAGCGGCTGGGCGAGCAGTCGCGCTACACCACAGCGCAAATTTCCTGGCTGTCGCTGCTGAACGGCGCTCTGGTCGCCAGCGGCGGCGGGATCGGCGTGCTGCTGTGGCAGGCCGGGCGGGTCAGCGCCGGCGACGTCGCGGCGGTCATGGCGCTGCTGCTGCAGATCCACACCCTGTCGCGCATCGCCATGTTCAACCTGGGCGACCTGTTCGACGCCATCGGCACCCTTGAGGACAGCGTGCAGTCGCTGTCCCGGCCGCAGACCGTGGTCGACCGGCCGGACGCCCCGGCGCTGGCGGTGACGCGCGGCGAGATCGCGTTCGGGGGCGTGCACTTCAACTACGGCAAGGAAGTCGGGCCGGCAGCGCTGAACGGTATCGACCTGACGATCCGCCCGGGCGAGCGGATCGGCCTCGTCGGCCCGTCCGGGGCCGGCAAGTCGACCGTGGTGATGGTGCTGCTGCGGCTGTACGACATCGCCGCCGGCCGCATCGCGATCGACGGCCAGGACATCGCGGCGGTCGACCAGGATTCGCTGCGCAATGCGATCGCCGTGGTCACCCAGGATCCCTCGCTGCTGCATCGCTCGATCCGCGACAACATCGGCTACGGCCGGCCGGAGGCGACCGAGGAGCAGATCGTCGCCGCCGCCCGAACCGCCCGGGCCCATGATTTCATCGTCGACCTGGTCGACGGCCGCGGCCGGCGCGGCTACGACGCCCATGTCGGCGAGCGCGGGGTGAAGCTGTCGGGTGGCCAGCGCCAGCGCCTGGCGGTCGCCCGGGCGTTGCTGAAGGACGCCCCGATCCTGGTGCTGGACGAGGCGACGAGCGCCCTCGACTCCGAGGTCGAGGCGGCGATCCAGGATGGCCTCGAACCCCTGATGGCCGGCAAGACCGTGATCGTGATCGCGCACCGGCTGTCCACCATCGCCCGCCTGGACCGGCTGGTGGTGCTGGACCGGGGCCGGGTGGTCGAGGTCGGCAGCCACGCCGAGCTGACCGCGCGCGGCGGCCTGTACGCCCGGCTGTGGGAGCGCCAGACCGGCGGGTTCCTGGACCTGGACGGGCAGCGGGAGGATGCGGCCGACTGAGCCGCGAAGGATCGCTACCCGCCGAACAGCAGCTTCATGTAGGAGCGCAGCAACCGGATCTGCTGCGGCAGGACGTCGGGCTGGGCCATCGCCTTCGACAGCACGATCCCGCCTTCGAGAATCGTCGTGATCATGTCGGCGAGGGCGTCGAGATCGACCGCGTCGCGTGGCCGGTGCCGTGCCACGACCCGGTCCAGCATCGCGCGGAACCGGGCCCGCCAGCGCAGCACGGCCTCGCGGTTCAGCTCGCGCACGGTGGTGTCGAAGATCCGCTCGGAGTAGCAGTAGGTGGCGACCAGGCAGCCCGGGTGACCGGTCGGCAGGTCGGCCATCAGGTCGGCCAGGGTGTTCAGCCCGGCGAGCAGGGCCTGCAGCGGGTCCGCGTTCGCCGCCGTGGCATCCTTGAAGACCTCGTCGAGCAGCGCGTCCTCGTTGTCCAGGTAGCGTTGCAGGAGGGCACGGGCGAGCGCGTTCTTGTCACTGAAGTGATAGAAGAAGCCGCCCTTGGTGATGCCGGCCTCGACGATGATCTCCTCGATCGACGTCGCCCCGAACCCTTTGGCGAGGATGTTGGTCTCGGCGATTTCGAGAATCCGTTCGCGCTTCGAAGCGACCTTGGCCACGTAAAGCTCCGCTACTGTACCACGGGTCCAGTATCCGAGACCCGGCGCCCACTATAGCTAACCGTCCCATCGATGACGGCGATCCGGCCAATCCTACCCGATCGGCTGTCGCGCAACGACCTTCCGCGTTCATACCCGATGGTGACGACGATGACACCCATGGCAACCTTCCCGTCCGCGATCCCGAACCGGCAGTTTCTGACCGAAGGCGGGGTCGAGACCGAGATTCTGTATAAATGGGGCTTCGAGCTGCCCCATTTCGCGATGTACCCGCTGCTTGACAACCCTGACGCCATGGATGCGATCCGCGGCGTCTACCGGCGCTATCTTGACGTCGCGACGAAGCATGGATTCGCCGCCCTTATCGGCGGTTTCGACTACCGGGCCAGCCCGGACTGGGGCAGCCTGCTCGGCTACTCGGCCGAGGGACTCCGGCAGGCCACCCTGCAGTCGATCGACTTCCTGCGGGACCTGGCCGGGGAATACGACGGCCTGGTCCCCGACACGCGGATCGTCGGCTATGTCGGCCCGCGCGGCGACGCCTATCGGCTCAACCGCGAGATCCAGGCCGAGGAAGCCGAGGCCTACCACTCGGTGCAGCTGGAGACCCTGCGGGCGGCCGGTGTCGATCTGGCCTGGGCGATGACCTTCAACAAGCCGGCCGAGGCGATCGGCGTCGCCCGCGCGGCCGCCCGCATCGGCGTGCCGCTGGCGATCTCCTTCACCCTTAACTCGAGTCACCGTCTCGCCTCCGGGCACCGGCTGGGCGAGGCGATCGAGATGGTCGATGCGGCGACCGGCGGCTCGACCGCGTTCTTCTCGGTCAACTGCTCGCATCCGATCGAATTCGAGCCGGCGCTTGAGAACGCCGCCTGGATCGACCGCATCCGCTGCATTCGCCCGAACGCCGCCAAGATGGACAAGGTCGCGCTGTGCAAGCTCGGCCACCTGGAAGAGGGCGACCCGTGCGAGCTCGGCGACCTGATGGCGGACGTCGCCCGGCGGCATCCCCGGATCGACATCTGGGGCGGCTGCTGCGGCACCGGCCACGTCCATCTCGACGAGATCGCCGGCAAGGTCGCCCGGGAGCGCGGTCTGGCGGTGGCGGCCTGAGTGGCGGGCATCCGATAGGTCCCGGCTCGTCGCTGGCGCGCCGGCCGGGTGCCGCTTCAGTCGACCAGCGCCTGATACGTCAGGTTGCGCAGTTCGCGGCGGATCGGCCAGGACGAGGACGGTACCAGCTGGGAGACGATGATCGCCGAGATACCCTCTTCGCGGTCGATCCAGAACCCGGTGCTGGCCAGTCCGCCCCAGGCGAACTCGCCGGCGCTGCCCAGCACCTGGGCGCGCGCCGTGTCGAGCAGGATCGAGCCGCCGAGGCCGAATCCCATGCCGACCATCGGCATTTCGGAGAAGGTTTCGACCCCCATCGAGGCGATGTCGCCGGGTAGGTGGTTCGTCATCATCAGGTCGACGGTCTTGCGCCCCAGCACTCGCACGCCGCCGAGCGCACCGCCGCGCCGCAGCATCTCGGTGAACCGCAGGTAGTCGGGGATGGTCGAGACCAGCCCGCCGCCGCCGGAAAAGATGGCCGGCGTCCCGGCGAACCGGCTGTCGCCGCCGCCCTCGACCCGCTTCATCAATGCGGTCGCGGTTTTCTCGTAGCAGGCGACCAGGCGGTCGGACTTGTCGGCCGGCACGCCGAAGGCGGTGTCGACCATGCCGAGGGGCCCGAGGATGCGTTCCTGGAAGACTTGGTCGAGCGGTTGGCCGGCGACCACCTCGACCACCCGGCCGAGCACGTCGGTGGCGACCGAGTAAGTCCACTTGCTGCCGGGCTGGTAGCACAGCGGGACCGAGGCGGCGGCGGCCGCCATCTCGGCCAGCGAGCCCTTGGACGCGCCGAAGTTGATGGACGCCTTGCGATATGCCTCGCCGACCGGGCCGGGATCGAACAGGCCGTAGGTCAGGCCGGCGGAGTGCGTCATCAGCTGGCGCACCGTCATCGGGCTGTGCTGCGGCTCGGTCTCCATGTCGCCATACGGGCCGGAGACGTACACCTGGGTGTCGCCGAACTCCGGGATGAACTTCGCCACCGGGTCGTCGAGCTGCAGGCGGCCTTCCTCCAGCAGCGTCATCGCGGCGACCGTCGTGATCGGCTTGGTCATCGAGTAGAAGCGCGCGATGTGGTCGATCGGTGGGGTTGCGGTGCCGTTGTCCGGGTCGCCGCTGCCGCAGGCGTCGAGGAATGCGATCTCGCCGTCGCGGGCGATCAGCGTGGTCAGGTACGGTAGCTTGCCGGCATCGACATAGCGCCGCATCCAGGCCGAGATCCGGGCGAGCCGGTCGGGCGCGAAGCCGAGCGCGAGCGGATCGGCGGTGCGGTCGGCGAACGGAGCGAGCGACGGGTGCGAGGCGAGCTGGGTCATGGCGGGATCCGGGGAAGTCGAAAAGGACAGGCGCGAACGGTAACGCGGATCGCGGGGCAGGGCGAGGGTTCGGGGCGAAGCGGGTGGAGCGATGGCGATGATGGTCGTCGCCTGTTTCCCGAGCGTCGCGATTGCCTTTCTCGCCCCGGTGAGGTTCGGCGTCCTGGTCATGCTGTTGGTGGCATTTCCGGGGATCGCGCTGTGGCTGCCGGGGTGTTGCGGTAGGGAGTCGAGAGATGACGCATTCCCAGGCTAGTCTCTCCATATGCCGCGCTACTGGTGGGTCAATCACAAGCAGACCTTTCGTCAGGAGATTGACGGTACCTACCTGTGGTCGCCGAAGCGCAAGGCGAACGGCGCCCGGAACACCTTCTATGAGAACATGCGCGCCGCTGCGCCCGGCGACTTGGTGCTCTCCTTCGCCGACGGGCTGATCCGTCACGTTGGCCGGGTGGCGGAGTTCGCCTTTACAGCGCCGAAACCGGAGGAGTTCGGCACGACCGGCGGTTATTGGAGCGCGGTCGGATGGCTGCTACCGGTCTACTGGGTTGCTCTCGCCACCCCGGTGCGACCGCGCGATCTGATCGTCAACCTCGGCCCGCTGCTACCGGACAAGTATTCGCCAATCAGTCGGACCACCGGCTACGGTCTGCAGAGTGCCTATCTGGCGGAGATCCCTCAACCGGTCTTCGACACCATCATCGGCGCAGGAACCGCGGTCGGATCAGCGGCCTATGACGTCGACGCGCTACGGCGGGGCGGCGCCAACAGCCTGTCCTACCGCGTGGTCAGCGAGCAGCTGGATGACGCGGTTGAGAAGCGAGTCAACGCCGACGGCACACTCGATGAAACGACGCGCGAGATCGTAATTCAGGCCCGGCGCGGCCAAGGCCGATTTCGCGACAATGTGCACGCAGTCGAGCGCGCCTGCCGGCTGACTGGGGTCACCAATCCTACCCTTCTGATTGCCAGCCATATCAAGCCATGGCGGCTCTGCGACACTTCGACCGAACGGCTCGATGGGATGAACGGACTTATGCTCACCCCCGATGCCGACCTACTCTTTGATCGCGGCTTCCTCACCTTCCATGACGACGGACGACCCGAGGTGTCCAAGCGGTTCAATCGGCGCGATCTGGAACGGCTCGGCCTTGGCGGGGTGACGCCGGGGGCACTGGGGTTTTCGGACGCACAGGCGCCGTATGTGGCGGCCGGCCTTCGATCGGAGCAGTGCGCCTATATGGACTATCACCGCCGAGCGGTGTTCGTGGCGTGAAGCGATACTTGCCGGCGATCTGCCTGAACGGAGAGCAATCCTCCGTTCCGACAAACCGACTTGCCCCCTCACACCGCGACGCACAGCCTCAGCGCATCGTAGATTGCCGCGTGCACGTTGCGTGACGCCACGGCGTCGCCGATCCGGAACAGCTGGAACCGCCCCTCGGTGTTGCGCTCCACCTTCTGCGGCTGCACCGCGATCAGGGCGTCGTGGTCGACCTCGCCGGCGTTGCGGCTCAGCGGTTTGAGTTCGAAATACAGCTCGTCCAGCGGCAGGGTGCCGTGCTCGACCACCAGCATGTCGACCTCTCGCTCGTCGACCCGCTCGCCGTAGTCGGAGCCGATCGAGGCCACCAGCCCGTTGCCGGACCGGCGCACCCCCAGCACCCGCTTGTTGATGGTGATCCGCACTCCGTTCCGGTCGAAGGCGCGGGCGTAGGCGACGTGGTTCAGGCCGCCGATGTCGACGGCGAAGAACCGCTCGGGCGTGACGATCTCCAGCTCGCAGCCGGCATCGGCGATCGCCTCGGCGGCCGACAGGCCGGGATGGGCGGCGTTGTCGTCGTAGACCAGCACCCGGCCCGCCGGCTTGACGTCGCCGGACAGGATGTCCCAGGAACTGACCGCCAGCTCCGCACCCTCGACGATGCCGGTGTTCGGCAGCCCGCCGGTGGCGACGATCACCACGTCGGGCGCCAGCGCCAGCACGTCGGCGGCCTCGGCATAGGTGTTGAAGCGCATCTCGACGCCGGCGCGCTCGCACATCGCCACCCGCCAGTCGACGATGCCGATCAGCTCGCGCCGGCGCGGCAGCCGGGCGGCGAGGCGGACCTGGCCGCCGGCCCGGTCGGCGGCCTCCAGCAGCGTTACCGAGTGTCCGCGCAAGGCCGCGACCCGGGCCGCCTCCAACCCGGCCGGGCCAGCGCCGACCACCACCACGCGCCTGCGCGGCCCGTCGGACCGCGCGATCACATGCGGCATGGTCCGCTCGCGTCCGGTTGCGGGATTGTGGATGCACAGCGCCTCGTGGCCCTCGTAGATCCGGTCCAGGCAATAGGTGGCGCCGACGCAGGGCCGGATCTCGTCCTCGCGGCCTTCGCTGATCTTGCGCACGATATGCGGGTCGGCGATGTGCGCCCGAGTCATGCCGACCATGTCGAGCTTGCCCTCGGCGATGGCGTGGCGGGCGGTGGCGACGTCGGCTATGCGGGCGGCGTGCAGGATCGGGAACCTGGTCTCGGCCCGGACCTCGCCGCAGAAGTCGAGATGCGGGGCCGAGCGCATGCCCTGGATCGGGATCACCTCGGCCAGGGCGGCGTCGGTCTCGATATGGCCGCGGATCAGGTTCAGGAAGTCGACCTTGCCGGACGCGACCAGCCGGCGGGCGATCTCGACGCCCTCCGCGCGGGTCAGGCCCTTGCCCCAGTCCTCGTCGGCGACCATGCGCAGGCCGACGATGAACCCGGCGCCGACCCGTGCGCGGATCGCGTCCAGCACCCGCCAGGTGAAGCGCAGCCGGTTGTCGAGGCTGCCGTTGTACTGGTCGTCGCGATGGTTGGTGGCCGGCGACCAGAAGCCGTCCAGCAGGTGGCCGTAGGCCTCGATCTCGATGCCGTCGAGGCCGCCGGCGACCATGCGCTCGGCGGTGTCGGCGTAGTCGCGCACGATGCGGTCGAGGTCCCAGTCCTCGGCGGTCTTCGGGAACGACCGGTGCGCCGGTTCGCGGATCGGCGAGGGGGCCAGCACCGGCAGCCAGTCGGCCTTGTTCCAGTTGGTACGGCGACCGAGATGGGTGATCTGCATCATCACCGCGGCGCCATGCTCGTGGCAGGCGTCGGAGAACTCGCGCAGCCATGGCACGATCTCGTCCTTGTAGGCGTGCAGGTTGCCGAACGCCGACGGGCTGTCGCGCCCGACCACCGCGGAGCCGGCGGTCATGGTCAGCGCGATGCCGCCCCTGGCCTTCTCGGCGTGGTACAGCCGGTAGCGTTCCTTCGGCAGCCCGTCCTCGGAATAGGCCGGCTCGTGCGCGGTCGACATGATGCGGTTGCGCAGGGTCAGGTGCTTCAGGCGGTAGGGCTGCAGCAGGGGGTCGTCGGCCATGCGGTGCTCTCCGTCAGTACCAGGCGTCCGGGACGGCCGCCTTCCTGCGGGTGACGAAGTCGCGTAGCGCCTCGTCGACGGCGGGGTCCAGCGGCGGATCCTCGGTCTCGGCCAGGATACGCTTCCAGCGCTTGTTGGCGCGAATCATGGAGTCCTCGCCGCCGGCCTCGCTCCATTGCTCGAAGGTGTTGTTGTCGGACAGCTCGGAATCCCAGAACGCGGTCTCGTAGTTCGCCATGGTGTGGGCGCAGCCGAAGAAGTGGTTGCCCGGCCCGACCTCCTGGAAGGCGTCCAGCGCCAGGGTGGTGTCGTCGACCGTCACGCCGGCCAGATAGGTGTGCCGCGCGCCGCAGAAGTCGGCGTCCAGCACGAACTTCTCGTAGGACATCGACAGCAGGCCGTCGAGGAATCCGGCGGCGTGCAGGATGTAGTTGGCGCCGCACTGCACGGCGGCGTGCATCGAGGTGACGCTCTCCATCATCGACTGGGCGTCCGGCAACTTGGCGGTGGTGAAGGCGCCGGAACAGCGCAACGGCAGGCCGGCCCGGCGGGCCAACTGGCCGACCACCAGCGAACCGAGCGCCGGCTCCGGGGTGCCGAAGGTCGGCGAGCCCGAGCGCAGCGACATCGACGACAGGAAGTTGCCGTAGATGGTCGGTGCGCCCGGCCGCTCGAGCTGGCTGAGCGCGCAGCCGACCAGGGTCTCGGCATGGGCCTGGGCGATCGCCCCGGCGCTGGTCACCGGCCCCATGGCGCCGCCCAGGATGAACGGCACGATGATGGTGCCCTGGTTGGCCCGGGCATAGGCGCGGATGCTGCGGGTCATGCTGGCGTCCCAGACCAGCGGCGAGTTGACGTTGAAGTTCGCCATCACCGCGCAGTTGGCCTCGACGAACTCGGCGCCGAACAGGATCCGGGTCATCTCGACGGAATCCTCGGCCCGCTCCTCGGCGGTGACCGAGCCGAGATAGGCTTTGTCGGAGTGCCGGATGTGGGCATAGACCATGTCCAGGTGGCGCTTGTTGACCGCCACGTCGGTCGGCTCGCACACCGTCCCGCCGGAGTGGTGCAGCCACGGCGAGGCATAGGCCAGCCGCACGAAGTTCCGGAAGTCCTGCATAGTGCCGTAGCGCCGGCCCTGGTCCAGGTCCATGACGAAGGGCGAGCCGTAGGCCGGCGCGAACACCACCGCGTCACCGCCGATCCGCACCGACCGCGCCGGGTTGCGGGCGTGGTGCACGAACTCGGCGGGTGCCGTCTTCAGCACCTCGGCCAGCAGGCCGCGCGGGAACCGCACCCGCTCGCCCGCGACCTCGGCGCCGGCCGCCCGCCACAGCTCGATCGAACGATCGTCGCCACCGCGGAAGTCGATGCCGATCTCCTCCAGGATCCGCTCGGCGGTGTCCTCGATGCGGACCAGCGCCTCCTCGCCGAGCAGGTCGTAGGTCGGGATCCGGCGGGTGATGTAGGCCGGTGCCGCCACCGTGGAACGGCGGTCCGTCCGGCGCTCGCGGCGGCGTCCGCGGCCGCTGGCGGTCTGGTCTTCCATCGGTGCGACGACGCTCATGGCGGAACCCTCCCTGACGGCTTTCCACGAAGCGTAGTCGACGCCGGCAGCCGCCGTGACGATGGAGAATTCCGGCCCGTCAGATAAGTCTGGCTTATGGCAATCTTGCGATCCCCCGCGGAGCCTGTGCGGCGGGTAAGGCAATCTTAAGGGAGCCGGCCCTACCGTCGTGCCGGGACACGCTTCGCCGTGCTCCTTCAAGCCAGGAAACTGATCCACCAGGATGGGAACGCGCGATGAAGCCGGCAAAGACGATCTTGATGGTCCTGGGGATGGCCTCTGCGATGGCGGTGGCGATGCCGGCACAGGCGGTCGTTTACTGCAACTACATCGGAATTCCGAAGGGGTGTGTCGTACCGCGTGGCGTGATCCTGGCGCCGGCACCGCGCGTCGTGGCCCCGGCGGTTGTCGCAGCCCCGGTTGTCGCAGCCCCGGTTGTCGTGGCCCCGGGGGTGGGGGCTCCGGGAGTCGGAGTGGCTCCGGGAGTCGGCGTCGGCGCGCCGGGTGTGGGGGTGGCTCCGGGGGTCGGCACGCCGGCCAATCGCGGCGGCCCGGTCAACCGGGTGGGGCGTCGCTGACGACGGCGGCGCGCTGACCCTGGTTGCTGCCGCCGGAACGACGAAGAGGGCGGCCGGTGGCGCTCGGCGGCAGCACCCAGGGCGTCTTATCCACCAGCGTGGAAAATTCCGACCCGTCGGATAAGCTCCACGTATGGCGACCCTGCGCTCCCTGCTGCCCTCGGCGAACGCGCTGATCGTGTTCGAGGCGGCCGGCCGGCTGGGCAATTTCACCCGCGCGGCGGCCGAACTCGGGATGAGCCAGGCCGCGGTCAGTTTCGCGATCCGCCGGATGGAAGACGAACTCGGCACGCCGCTGTTCCGGCGCCAGCACCGCTCGGTGGTGCTGACCGAGGCCGGCAGGCGCTTCCATGCCGACGTCGCCCTCGGCCTGACCCATATCCGCAAATCCGCCGAGGAGCTGACGGCGGTCAACGCCGACCGCCACGTCACCCTGTCGGCCTCGACCGCCTTCGCCAGCTTCTGGATGCTGCCGCGCCTCGCGCGGTTCCGCGCCGATCTGCCGGGCGTCGACCTCAGGATCCAGACCTCGGACCGCGACCTCGACCTGGTGGCCGAGAACCTGCCGCTCGGGATCCGGGTCGGGCCGCCGGGCTCCTGGCCCGGCTGCGAGGAGGCGGTGCTGGCCGAGGAGGAGATCACCGCGATCGTGGCACCCGCCTACATCGAGCAGCACGGCCGCCCGACCTCCGACGCCGGGATCGCCGGGCACCGGCTGATCCACCTGGAGGAACCGTTCCGGCCGACCTTCGACTGGGAGGACTGGTTCGCCGACCTGGGCCTGCCGCCGCCGTCGCGGGCCAACGGCCTGCTGATCAACGACTACGTCCTGATCGTGCAGGCGGTGCTGGGCGGCCAGGGCATCGCGCTGGGCTGGCGGCACCTGACCGACCCGATGGTCGACGCCGGCCTGCTGGAGCACGCCTCCGATCACGTGCTGCGCACCGGCCTGGCCTACCGCGTCATCTGGCCGGCCGGCCGCGAGATCGGCGAGAACGCGCGAAGGGTGCGGGACTGGCTGCTGTCGGGGGTGGCGGTGTGAAGGTTGTTCGGGCGAAAGGGGGACTGGGCCGTTTGTGCTCTTCCTTTGACGTCATTCCGGAGCGTGCCGTCGCAGGCGGCAGGCATCCGGAACCCACACGCCCGGTGCAGCAGTGGACACCGTCCACGCCCGTCGCTCCGTGGGTTCCGGCTCGCCCGCACCGACGCGCGCGCGTCCGGAATGACGTCAAGAGAGGAGAATTGAGGCGGCGTTGCGGGTGCTGTGCGCAATTTGTCAGCCGCGAGCCGAGAAATCAGCCGGCTCACGCCGTATCCCGCGCCACCAGCGCTTTGTACAGCCCCTGGATCCGCTTCAGTACCGGCCCCGGCACCCCATCCCCGATCGCTCTCCCGTCGATCTCCGCCACCCGGGTCTGGCCGCCGAAGGTGCCGGTGATGAAGGCCTCGTCGGCGCCGTAGGTGTCGACCAGCGAGAAGTTGCGCTCGAACACCGGGATGCCGTCGGCCCGGCAGACCTCGATCACCTTCCTGCGGGTGATGCCGTTCATGCAGTAGTCGCCGGTCGAGGTCCACACCGCACCCTTGCGGACGATGAAGAAGTTGCAGGAGTTCGTCGTGTTGACGAAGCCGTGCGGGTCCAGCATCAGCGCCTCGTCGGCGCCGGCCTTGATGGCGTGGATGCCGGCCAGGATGCAGTTCAGCTTGGAGTGCGAGTTCAGCTTCGGGTCCTGGCTGGTCGGCAGGCCGCGCACGATCGGCACGGTATGCAGCCGCACGCCGTGGTCGGTCGTCGTCTTGCTGGGTGCGGAGTGCTCCATGATGATGACGATGGTCGGGCCGGTCCTGGACAGCCGCGGATCCTGGAACGGCTTGGCCTTGACGCCGCGGGTCACCATCAGCCGGGCGTGGGCGTTGTCGCGCATGGCATTGGCGGCGGCGGTCGCGTCGAGGGCGGCGGCGATCTCCGCTCGGGTCTTGCCGATCTCCAGGTCGATCGCCTTGGCGGCCTCGAACAGCCGGTCCAGGTGCTCGTCCAGGAACGCCCATTTGCCGTTGTACAGCCGCAGCCCCTCCCAGATCCCGTCGCCGAGCATGAAGCCGGCGTCGTAGACCGAAACCACCGCTTGGCTGCGGTGCACGATGCGGCCGTTGACGTAGAGTTGCAGGTCGTCGTTGCGGGAATCCGCCTCGGCGTCGTGGGTAGAGCGGCTGTCGGGAACGCTGGACATCGGCGGCCTCTGGGGCAGGGGGAGCTGCCTGCAGCCTAGCCGAAGCCGGGGCCGCCGGGCCAAGCATCGACGGCGGACATCGGCTAGGATGGCAGGCCTGTCGTTGCCGTCCGTCCGGATGGCTCTGTTCCGGGACCGCGAGATGACCGTCGAAGCGAGCGCCGAGCGCCGGCTGCCGGGCGCCGCACTGCACACCACCCGGCTGCCGCTGACCGGCCGTTCGGAGGCCGAGCTGGTGGCAATGATCGAGCGGCTGGAGGACGCCGCCGACCTGCTGGCCGATGCCCGCCTCCACCTGGTTCGACCTGACGCTGGCGCACCGCCGCGACGATACCGACGCCTACCTGCTGAGCTGCACCGCCCTCGAATCGGCCGGGATCATCGAGCCGTTGGCGGATGCCCTTGGCCGTCCGGTGCTGACCGGCAACCAGGCCCTGGCGTGGCATTGCCAGCGCAGCGCCGGGATCGCCGCCCCGATCGTCGGGTTCGGCCGGCTGCTGCGCCGCGCCGGCTGAGTTTCACCGCACCAACTGAGTTTCACCGCACCAGGGCGTTGCGGAATTGCCAGGGGTCCGACTCGTCGAGATCCTCCGGGAACAGCCCGGGCCGGTCGGTCAGTGGCGTCCAGTCGGTGTAGTAGCCCTTGACCGGGCCGAGATACGGCCGCTGCACCTCGAGGCAGCGCGCGAAGTCGATCTCGTCGGTCTCGACGATGCCGGCCTCGCGGTTCTCCAGCGCCCACACCATGCCGGCCAGCACTGCCGAGGTCACCTGCAGGCCGGTGGCGTTCTGCTGGGGGGCGAGCTCGCGGGTCTCCTCGACCGACAGCTGCGAGCCGTACCAATAAGCGTTCTTCGAGTGGCCGTAGAGCAGCACGCCGAGCTCGTCGATGCCGTCGACGATCTCGTCCTCGTCCAGCACATGCAGGACGGGCTGAACCTTGCCGGCCTTGCCGAACAGCTCGTGCAGCGACAGCACCGCGTCGTTGCAGGGGTGATAGGCGTAGTGGCAGGTCGGCCGGTACTCGGGGGCGCCGGGCGCGCCGACCGTGAAGTAGTCGGCAATCGAGATCGACTCGTTGTGGGTGACCAGGAAGCCGTACTGGGCGCCCGGCGTCGGGCACCAGGTCCGCACCCGGGTGTTGGCGCCGGGCTGCAGCAGGTAGATCGCCGACTGGCAGCCGGTGGCGTGGCGGCGGGCGTTCTCCGGCATCCACTTCTCGTGGGTCCCGAAGCCGAGCTCGGACGGCTGGAAGCCCTCGGACAGGAAGCCCTCGACCGACCAGGTGTTCCAGAACACGTCCATCGGCTTCGGCAGTTTGGCGCGCTGGGTGTCGCGCTCGGCGATGTGCACGCCCTTGACGCCCAGCGACTGCATCAGCCGGCCCCAGCCCTCGCGACTGGTCGGAACGGCCGTGTCGGCACCGGTGTCGCGGGCGATGTCGAGCACGGCCTGCTTGACGAACCACGACACCATGCCGGGATTGGCGCCGCAGCAGGACACCGCGGTGGTGCCGCCCGGGTTGGCGGCCTTCTCGGCCCGCACGGTCTCGCGCAGCGCGTAGTTCGAGCGTTCCGCCGGGCCGGCGCTGTCGTCGAAGTAGAAGCCGAGCCACGGCTCGACCACGGTGTCGATGTAGAGCACCCCGAGCTCGCGGCACAGCTTCATCAGGTCGAGCGAGGAGGTGTCGACCGACAGGTTGACGCAGAACCCCTGGCCGGCGCCGGCGGTCAGCAGCGGGGTGAGCACGTCGCGGTAGTTGTCGCGGGTCACCGCCTCGTTGACGAAGCGGATGCCGCGCTCGTCGAGGATGCCGCGGTCGGCATCGCTGGGGTCGATGACGACCAGGCGCTCGCGGTCGAACCGGAAGTGGCGCTCGATAAGCGGGAGGGTACCCTTGCCGATGGAGCCGAAGCCGATCATCACGATCGGGCCGTCGATGGTGCCGTGGATCGGCCAATCGGTCATGGGGGAACTCCTTCGATGACGGGTATCGCGGTCCTGCCGCGCTCGCGCCGGGCGCGCCGTCGAAGCGCGCTCAGATATACGGATCGGAACGCAAATCAAGCGTTTCCGAACAGGACGGTCGTGTTGCCGGCAACGCTTCAGGCGGCGATCAGTTCGAACCGGTCGACGTCCACCAGACCCATGTCGGTGATCTTGAGGTGCGGGATCACCGGCAGCGGCAGGAACGCGACCTGCAGGAAAGGCTCCTGAAGGGTGGTGCCGAGCGACCTGGCGGCTTGGCGCAGCGGGATCAGGGTGTCGCGCACCTGCTCGTGGGTCATCAGGCTCATCAGCCCGGCGACCGGCAGCGCGATCTCGGCCAGCACCTTGCCGTCGGCCGCCACCACGAAGCCGCCCTCGATTTCGCCGAGCCGGTTGACCGCCACCGCCATGTCGTCGTCGACGGCGCCGACCACGCAGATGTTGTGGCTGTCGTGTCCGACAGTGGAGGCGATGGCGCCGCGTTGGAGCCCGAACCCCTGGACGAAGCCGACCCCGATGTTGCCGTTCTTGCCGTGGCGCTCGATCACCGCGACCTTCACCACGTCCTGGACGGTGTCGGCGTGCCGCTCGCCGTCGCGATAGGGCAGGGTGGCGTGGCGGTACTCGGTGATGATGCGCCCGGGCACCACGCCGATGACCGGTGTCGACGGGCCCGACCCGCGGGCCGCGAGGTCGGCGGCCGTCACCCGCCGGGCCTTGACGCTGTCCAGCCCGACCGGCGCCACCGGCCTGCGCGCCGCGAACAGGCTCTCCTCGACCGGTCGGCCGGCGGCGATCACGCCCGCGATCCGACAGTCTTCGAGGTCGTCGAGGATCGCCAGGTCGGCCCGCCAGCCCGGCGCCACCAGCCCGCGGTCGGCCAGCCCGAAGCCGCGGGCCGCCGAGATGCTGGCGGCCCGGTAGGCGGCCAGCGGCGGCGCCCCACCGGCGATCGCGGTGCGGATCATGAAGTCCAGATGGCCTTCCTCGGCGATGTCGAGAGGGTTGCGGTCGTCGGTGCACAGCGCGATGAACGGCGAGTGCCGCTCGGTGATGATCGGCAGCAGGGCGTGCAGATCCTTGGAGACCGACCCCTCGCGGATCAGCACATGCATGCCCTTGCGCAGCTTTTCCAGTGCCTCGTCGGCGGTGGTGATCTCGTGGTCGGTGCGGATTCCGGTGGCCAGGTAGCCGTTGAGGTCCATGCCGCGCAGCAGCGGGGCGTGGCCGTCGATGTGGCGGCCGGCGAAGGCGTCGAGCTTGGCGAGGCAGCCGGGATCCTTTGCCAGAACGCCCGGGAAGTTCATGAACTCGGCTAGGCCGATCACCTTGCGGTGGTTCATGAACGGCACCAGATCGTCGGCCTCCAGGCGGGCGCCGGAGGTTTCGAGGTGGGTCGCCGGCACGCAGCTCGAAAGCTGAACGCGGACGTCCATCACCAGTTCCCCGGCCGACTCCAGGAAATAGCGGATGCCGTCGGCGCCCAGCACGTTCGAGATCTCGTGCGGATCGCAGATCGCCGTGGTGACGCCGTAGCCGAGGACGCAGCGGTCGAACTCGTGCGGTGTCAGCAGTGACGACTCGATGTGCAGGTGGGTGTCGATGAAGCCGGGCACGATCACCTTGCCGCTGGCGTCGATCTCGCGGGTGCCGCGATAGTCGCCGCAGGTGCCGACGATCCGGTCGCCGGCGATGGCCACGTCGGTGGTCACCAGGTCGCCGGTTACCAAGTCGAATACTCTCGCTCCCTTGAGAACGAGGTCGGCTGCAGCCAGTCCACGGCCCTGGTCGATGGCTCTCGCCAGCGCTTCGATGGTCATGCCGATGGTCCTCGCTCACGAATTCCGAATGTGCCCCATCCTAATCCTTGCGCGTCGCGACGGCCAAACCGATCGCCACATGGACGAGACGGTGTGCGGGACGAATCCCGACGTCAAACTGGGAAACGGCCCCGGCAATCATGATTTCCGCTCAAATGCTTTGTCATTCGATCTTGATCTCGGTCGTCATAGCGCTACGGGACCGCGGTGTAATTTTATCTAATTTCTCATGCAAATGATGCGCGTAGGTGCTCTGTTCTTTTGGCGGCGGTATCGAAAGATGAATTTCGCTATGGCTGTGCAATGAAAGTTCCTTGACAACTGGACTTTGCCGGCCAATTTTCCCGTGTGGGGGTCTAATGACACCGTAAATTTGGGACTAGAAAATGACTGAAGAGACATCACGAGACAATGCTGGGTCATCTGACCTTTTGCGTATGACGACCGAGGTGGTCGCTGCGTATCTTGGGAATAACAGCGTCCCCGCAACACAGATTTCCGAAGTCATCAGCACGGTCCACGATGCGCTGAAGGGGCTGTCGGACGGTTCCCACGAGCCGGAGCCGGAGCCGTTGAAGCCGGCGGTGCCGATCAAGAAGTCGATCACGCCCGAATTCATCATCTGCCTTGAGGACGGCAAGCAGTTGAAGATGCTGAAGCGGCATCTGCGCACGACCTACGAGATGACGCCGGAAGAGTACCGCGCGAAGTGGGGGCTGCCGGCCAGCTATCCGATGGTCGCGCCGAACTATGCCAAGCAGCGTTCCGAGTTCGCCAAGAAGATCGGTCTTGGCAGGGTTTCCGCCAAGCCGGCCGGCCGTCGCAAGAAGTCGGCCTGACGATCCATCGACGCCAGTAGTCTGGACGAGGGGCGCCACCGGCTCGGCCGTGGCGCCCTTGGTCTGTCCGGTGACTGCCGGTGCGATGCTGCCCGAACGGCATTCGGCAATATGGCCGTGATTTTCTGGACTCCAGCGGCGGTCGCCGACCGGCTGCGGCGAGCATGGACCCGGCCGCGGGCCTTGCTTCGAGCTTTTCCCGACCGCCGACACGTCGTACATGAATGGCCATGACCCTGGAGCAGACCCGCACCACGCCGCACCGACTGTCGGTGGCGCCGATGATGGATTGGACCGACCGGCACTGCCGGGCATTCCACCGCCATCTGACGCGCCATGCGCTGCTGTATACCGAGATGGTGACGGCCGACGCGGTGCGCTTCGGTGACCGCGCCCGGCTGCTCGGTTTCTCGGAAGAGGAACATCCGGTGGCATTGCAGCTCGGCGGTGCCGACCCGGAGGCCATGGCCGAGGCGGCCCGGATCGCCGAGGGCTTCGGTTATGACGAGGTCAACGTCAACATCGGCTGTCCGTCCGACCGGGTGCAGTCCGGGCGGTTCGGCGCCTGTCTGATGCGCGAACCGGCGCTGGTCGGCCGCGTCGTCGCGGCAATGCGCGAGGCCGTGTCGATCCCGGTCACGGTCAAATGCCGGATCGGCGTCGACGACCAGGATCCGGGCCCGGCGCTCGACGAACTCGCCGGCGCGGTCGTCGAGGCCGGCTGCGGCACCCTGATCGTGCATGCCCGCAAGGCCTGGCTGCAGGGCCTGTCGCCGAAGGAAAACCGCGACGTGCCGCCGCTGGACTACGGCCGGGTCGACGCGCTGAAGGCGAAGCGTCCGGACCTGACGGTGGTGCTGAACGGCGGGCTGCTGGACCTGGACGCGGCGGCGGCGGCGCTGGTGCGCGGCCTGGACGGCGCGATGCTCGGCCGTGCCGCCTACCAGACGCCCTGGGTGCTGGCGGACGTCGACCGGCGGTTCTTCGCGGCGCCGCCGACCGGGCTCGACCGCCATGGCGTGGTCGAGGCGATGGCGGACTACGCCGCCCGGGCGCGCCGCGACCTCGGGACCCCGGTCAAGTCGATCGCCCGGCACATGCTGGGGTTGTTCCAGGGCCTGCCGGGTGCGCGGGCCTGGCGGCGACACCTGGCCGAGACCATGCCGGCCCCGGATGCCGGGCCGGAGATCCTGATCGAGGCGGCCGCCCGGGTCGCGCCGGAATGCCGCGCCGCGGCCTGAGAGCGAGAGGACTGCCGTGACCCGAACCCGCGCGCTGACCGAGTACGGGCCGCTTGTCCTGTTCTTTGTGTCCAATCTCGCCTTTGGAATCATGCCGGCGACCGGCGTGCTGGTCGTTGCGACGTTAGCGGCGGTCGCCTGGGCGATGCTGCGCGAGCGCCGGGTGCCGTGGCTGGCGGTGGTCGGCGCCGTGCTGGTGTCGTTCTTCGGCGGCCTGACCCTGGTGTTCGACGACACCTTCTTCCTGAAGATCAAGCCGACGGTGGCGAGCCTGCTGTCAGCCTCGGCCCTGGGGATCGGGCTGCTGCTGCGCCGGAACTTCCTGAAGCTGCTGCTCGGCTCGATGCTGGAACTCGACGACCGCGGCTGGCGCCACCTGACGCTCTACTGGATGGGCGTCTTCGTGGTGATGGCATTCGCCAACGAGCTTGCGTGGCGGTCGCTGTCGACCGACGGCTGGGTGACTTTCAAGGCATTCGGCCTGACCGGCATCGCGATCGTCGCGTCGATCGGCGCGGCGCCGATCATGCGGGGCGCTCAAAAGGGCGGCTGAGGCTGCCGTCGCCGCTGTTGCACCGGTTTGCCGTCTTGGCGGTCGATTCGGCGGTCATCGCCTCGGCGCGCCGATATTGTCGAAGAACCCGTGGCGCCGGTGGTCGACCGTTGATTGTGGTGCAAAGCCTTCAGCGAGCCGGGGCGGTGTGATCAACGGTCGAGGAGACGCTGGGCGGGCCAAGGCGCCACAGCACCGCCGCCGCGCCAAGGGTGACGAACCCCAGCAAACCCATCGCATGGTAGGCGGCGATCCCGACGGAGTCGTAAAGCAGCCCGGCGGCCGGCATGCACAGGCCCATCAGCACCCCCGTCACCAGCGCGTAGTAGAGCGCCTGCGCGGTCGCCTCCAGGCCGGGCGGGGCATTGTCCTGCAGGAAGCGCATCGCCCCCAGATGCGCCGCCCCGAAGGTCAGGGCATGCAGGACCTGCAGGGCCGCGACCACGGCGATGGATTCGGCGATCGCGGTCAGCGGCCAGCGGACCACCACCCCGAGCCCGGCCATCGCCAGCAGGAACGGCGCGCTGCCGAACCGGCCGAGCCGCCCCGCCACCCAGAACAGCACGATCTCGGCCAGCACCCCGATGGTCCACAATCCGCCGATGACGGTGTCGTCGAAGCCGATCCGCCGCCATGCGATGGTGCCGAAGCCGTAGAACACGCAGTGGCTCGCCTGGGCGGCACCGGCGGCGACGACGAACGTCAGGAACCGCCGGTCGGCGACCAGGCGGCCGGCGGCGGCCCAGGACCACGGCCGACCGGCCCTGGCCCGCCGGCGCGGCAGGAAGATGGTCGCGATCACCAAGCCGACCAGCGCCATCAGCGCCATCGGCAGGACCGCGGTGGTCCGGAACTGGTCGATCGCCCAACCGCCGGCGGCGGCGGCGGCGATGAACGCCACCGAGCCCCAGATCCGGACCCGGCCGTAGTCGAGGCCGCGATCCCTGATCTCGGCCAATGACAACGCCTCGCCGAGCGGCATGATGGTCTGGAAGGTGATGCCGGCCAGCGCCGCCAGCATCAGGTAGTGCCAGGGTGCCTCGGCCCAGCCGAAGCCGGCGTAGACCACGAGCGCTCCGGCCGCGAGCAGGATCACCAGGCCGCGCAACGCTCCCGATGCGTCGGCGACGGCAGCCATGGCCGGTTGCGCCACCAGCTTGATCCAGAAGCCGACGGCCAGCACCGCGCCGATGGTCACCGGATCCAGCCCGCGCCCTTCCAGCCAGGCCGGCCAGTAGGGCAGCATGATGCCTGCAACCGCGAAATAGGCGGTGTAGAACAGGGCCAGCCGGACCGCGACCGGATCGGCGAATCCACGGACGACACCCATGCCTTTCGGAGTTCCTTCCATCAGGTCCGCATCGATCCAGGTCGACACACTGGCCGAGTCGCGGGCGGCGCGCATCAGCGGAATCGCGACCTTATGACCGGCCGGGTGTTCGACGCGTCGCTCTACCGCCACGACCGGGCCGAGCCGTCCTACTGGGAGGCGACGGTCGAGCGGCCGCCGGTGCCCAGGCTGGCCGGTGACGAAATCGCCGAGGTGGCGATCATCGGCAGCGGGTTCACCGGGCTGTCCTGCGCCCTGCACCTGGCGCGCGATCACGGCATCGAGGCGGTGGCGCTGGACGCCGGGGCGCCGGGCTGGGGGGCTTCGGGGCGCAACGGCGGGCTGGTCTGCATCCCGCCGGCGAAGGCTTCGGTCCCGCAGATGGTCCGGCGCTGGGGGCGCGAGGAGACGGCCGACTTCTACCGCTGGGCCATCGCCGGCTGCGAACTGGCCCGCAGCCTGCCGGCCGAGGAGGACTTCGACGTGCGGGCCCGGGGCGACGGCAACCTGGAGGTCGCGGACCATCCCGCCCGGTTCGCCGGGCTGGTCGAGAATGCCCGGCACCTGAACGAGCTGGTCGGCGTGCCGATCCGGATCCTGGACCGCGACGGGTTCGCCGCGATCGGCCATGGCGGCACCGAGCAGTTCGGCGGTGTCCATATCGGCGTCGGCTTCGCGCTGCATCCGCTGGCCTATGCCCTTGGGTTGCTGGAGGCCGCCGGCCGGCGCGGTGCCCGGGTCTATGGCAACAGCCCGGTGGTGCGCTGGGATCGAGAGGGGGCCGGTCACCGGTTGGTGACCGCCGACGGCGCCTCGGTCCGGGCGCGGCATGTGGTGGTGGCGACCAATGGCTGGACGCCCGACGGCTTGCACCGGTCCTTCGACGCCCGGATGCTGCCGGCGATCTCGAACATCCTGGTGACGCGGCCGCTTACCGCCGACGAGTTGGCGGCGGAATCCTGGCACACCGAGACCGGCGTCGTGAACGCCCGCTCGCTGCTGTTCTACTACCGCCTGCTTGCGGACCGGCGGCTGTTGTTCGGCGCGCGCGGCGACACCACCGGATCGCCGGCGGCGGCGACGCGGATGCAGGCCTGGATGCAACGCCGGCTCGGCGAGCTGTTCCCGAATTGGGCCGGGGTCGCGGTCGACTACCGCTGGCGCGGACTGGTGGCGATGTCGCGCAAGCTGGCGCCGTCGATCGGAACGCTCGACGACGAGCCGGGCGTGCACTATGCGCTCGGCTATCACGCCGCCGGCGTGGCGGCGGCGCCGATGGCGGGAAAGATGCTGGCCGACCGCATCGCCCTGGGCGCCGCGGCGCCGGCGATACCGGCCGTGCTGGGCGGCCTGCCGCGGCGGTTCGCCGTGCCGGGCCTGCGTCGCCTGGCGCTGGCGGGCGCCTATCTATGGTATGGTACGTGCGATCGGTTGCAGGAGTTCCGGCACCGCGGTGCCGACTGACCGGAGGGTGACAGGATGACGGCTGGATCGGAGCGCGAGACAGGGAAGCGGCCTCGTCGCGACCGGCGCCTGGACGCGGTCATGGTGTTGCTGTTCGGCCTGATGATCACGGCCGGCCTGGCGCTGTTCCCGGTCAATGTCGCCGCCAACAAGCTGTCGGGCCTGTGGATCACCCTCTGTGCCTCGCTCGGCATCGGCTGAGGGCCGTTCAGTTTTCGCGGCGCCGTCTGCCGGGACGCGATACGCCGATACTGCGGGCCAGCAGCAGCACCGGCAGGATGCCGGCCGCCACGATCGCCAGGGCCGCCGGCGCGCAGGCCTCCAGGCGCTCGTCCGAAGCGTACTGGTAGACGAAGGTGGCCAGCGTGTCGAAGTTGAACGGGCGCAGGACCAGGGTCGCGGGGAGTTCCTTCATGGTGTCGACGAACACCAGCAGGCCGGCTGTCAGCAGGCTGCCGCGGATCATCGGCAGGTGCAGTCGCCGCAGGGTCGACGACGGGCTGTGCCCGAGGGTCCGGGCAGCCATCTCCATGCTCGGGGTCACCCGCCCGAGCCCGGCTTCGACGGCCCCAAGCGACACTGCCAGGAACCGGACGGTGTAGGCGAAGATCAGCGCCGCCACGGTGCCGCTCAGGATCAGGCCGGTGGAGACGCCGATGGTCTGGCGCAGGAAGGCGTCGACCGCGTTGTCGAAGGCGGCGAACGGGATCAGCACGCCGATCGCCAGGACCGCGCCCGGGATGGCGTAGCCGACCGAAGCGAGCCGGACGGCGGTGAGCACGGCGCGGTTGGCGCGCTGGCGGGCCGCGTAGGCCAGCAGCGTGGCCAGCGCCACCGCCACCAGTGCCGCCGCCGCCGACAGGCCGAGGCTGTTCAATGCGTGACGGAAGAAGTCCGGCGACCATTCGGCCGACGCGCTGGTGAACGCGTAGTCGGCGAGCACGGCGGCGGGCACCGCGAAGCCGAGGAGTACCGGCGCCGCGCAGACAATCGTGGCGGCCCAGGCCTTGCTGCCATGCAGCCTGATGCCCTCGATCGGTCGCATTTTCGAGGACGTGTGATGGAAGCGCTGGCGGGCTCTCGACCGCCGCTCGGCCCAGATCAGCAGCACCACGAAGGCCAGCATGACCAATGCGATCTGTGCCGCACCGCCGGCGTTCCCCATGCGCAGCCAGACGTCGAAGACCCCGGCCGTCAGGGTCCGCACAGCGAAGAAGTCGACGGTGCCGAAGTCGTTCAGACACTCCATGAGGGCCAGGGTCACGCCGACCGCGATGGCCGGACGGGCCAGTGGCAGGGCGACGTCGCGCAGCGACCGCCAGGGGCCGTGTCCGAGCGTCCGGCTGACCTCCAGCACGCAGATCGACTGCTCCAGGAAGGTGGCGCGCGCCAGAGCATAGACATAGGGGTACAGGACCAGCGTCAGCATGGTGATCGCACCGCCGAGCGAACGGATCTCCGGGAACCAGTAGTCCCGCCTGCTCGACCATCCGAAGACGGCGCGCAGCACGCCCTGCAGCGGGCCGGCGAACTCCAACAGGTCCGTGTAGACGTAGGCGATCAGGTAGCCCGGCATCGCCAGCGGCAGCAGCAGGGCCCATTCGAAAACCCGGTGGCCCGGGAACCGGCACATCGCGACCAGCCAGGCGGTGCCGGTGCCGATGACAAAGGTGCCGATGCCGACCCCGAGCATCAGCACCAGGGTCGTGATGACGTATCCCGGCAACACCGTCGAGGCCAGGTGCGGCCAGATGTTCTCGGTCGGATTGAACGCCTTCCAGACGATCGCCAGGACCGGCAGAATCACCAGGCCGGCGGTGGCCAGCGCCGCGACATGCCAGCGGCGGCGTCCGTCTCCGGACGCCGCCGTGGTCAGTCCAGGCGCCGGTCCGGCGCCGGTGAAGGCGTCGGCTGCCGCCGTCATCCGTCGTAGTCGACCCGGTCGACCATCTTCACCGCCGCACCGCGCAGCTCGGCGATCGCCGACAGCGGCAGGTCGTCCGGCGTGAACCGGCCCCATGACTCGACGAGCGGCGACCATTTCACATGCGGGTTCGCCGGATACTCGTAGTTGACGGTCGAATAGATCTCCTGGGCCTCGTCGCTGGACAGGAACTCCATCAACTTGATGGCGTTGTCGCGGTTCGGCGCCGACTTGGAGAGTGCGATGCCGGAGACATTGACATGCGTTCCCTTGGTGTCGCCGATGGTCGGGAACACCGGGTTGACGGCGTCCGCCCAGGCCTTCTGGTCCGGGTTGCTCAGCATGGCGCCGTAATAGTAGTTGTTGCCGAGCGCCAGGTCGCACTCGCCTTCCTTGATCGCCTTGACCTGGCCGCGGTCGTTGCCCTGCGGCTTGCGGGCGAGGTTGGCCTTGAGCCCCTCCAGCCAGCTCTCTGCCTTGGCCTCGCCGTGATGGGCGATCATCGCCGCCAGCAGCGCGACATTGTAGTCGTGCTTGCCGCTGCGGGTGCAGATCCGGCCCTTCCATTTCGGGTCGGCCAACTGCTCGTAGGAAGTGATCTCGCCGGGCTTGACGCGCTCCTTGGAGGCATAGATCAGACGGGCCCGCTGGGTGAGCGCGAACCAGCGGCCTTCGGGATCGCGGAAGCTCGCCGGGATGTTGGCCTCGAGGGTCTTGCTCGACACCGGCTGGACCACGCCCGCCTCGACGGCGTCGTTCAGCCGGCCGATGTCGACCGTCAGGATCACGTCGGCCGGGCTGTTGATGCCCTCCGCCTTCATGCGCTCGACCACGCCGTCCTTGGCGAACACGACGTTGGTCTTGATGCCGGTGTTGTTGGTGAACGCTTGCAGCAACGGCTCGATCAGGAACGGCTGGCGAAGCGAGTAGATATTCACCTCGCTCGCGGCGAGAGCGCCACCGCCGCCCGCGACCGCTGCGACGACAGCCATGGCGGACCCGAGCAATGCGCCGGTCAGGGTACGTCTCATCGCAGTTCCCCAGTTGATGAGAATGAAATTCAACAGCGAACGTTGTTGCAAATGGGTCTCATTCTGTCAATCCACATCACCTGGGATTGACCGGCGAGAGCACCGATCCGGATCGAGTTCCGGGAGGGTGTTCTTGCGGCGTGGTTGAACCGCGGTGGGTTGACGCGATAGTGCTCTACGGGATGATCACGAAACTGTGAGCCAGACCCAACGTCAGCCTGGGTGACGAGTGACCGCGGAATTTGACAGGCCGCCCTGGTATTTCGTCGACTTCGCGATGGCGATCGCGGACGACCGGCTGAAGGATATCTACAGCCACTGGCAGTCGATCGGCGAGGAGGGCGATGTCCCGCGGGTCGATCGCTTCGATCCCCTCGATCTGATCCGGCATCTCGGCCAGCTGTTCATCGTCAGGGTCGAAGCCGGTGGCGCCGGGGATGCCGAGGCGTTGCTCCGCTACACGCTCATCGGCACCAAGCTGGTCGATGTGCTGGGTCGCGACGCCACCGGCGCGGTCGTCGACGAGACTTTCCCGGCGGACCATCCGGTAGGGCAGGTGTATCGCTACCTGCTCATCCATCGGGTCCCGGCCCGCACGCATGGTCGGCTCGATTGGGTCGACAAGGAATACCGGCGATTCGAGAGCGTCCTGCTGCCGCTCGCCGAAGCCGACGGTCGGATCTCGAAGATCCTGGGCGCCGCTGTCTACCTGTGATCCAGCGGACGCCGACCGGCGCGTTGTCGAAGTGCCGGATACCGGCGTAGCCTTGCCGGCAGATCGTGGGACCCAGCGAGGCATCGATGGCCGACTCCAGCATCTTCGCCGACGGCTTCAAGACCGACCCGTACTGGTGGGACGCCGCCCCGCCGGACGACGAGGGTGATGCGCCGCCGCCGGAGCGGGTCGACGTGGCCGTCGTCGGCAGCGGCTATACCGGACTGTCGGCGGCGCTCGAACTGGCGCGCGGCGGCGCCGACGTAGCGGTTCTCGAGGCGCACCGGTTCGGCGAGGGGGCGAGCACCCGCAGCGGCGGCATGCTGTCCGGCGGGGTCAACGTCGGAAAGGGCGGCAACGCCGAGCGGCTCTATGGGGCCGAGCGCATGCAGGCGATGATCGAGGAGGCGGCCGAATCCTACGGCCACTTCGAGCGCATCATCGAGCGCGAGAACATCGACTGCCATTATCGGCGTTCGGGCCGGTTCGTCGGCGCCCACACGCCAGCTGCCTATGCCGGCATGGCGGCACGGGTCGCGACCCTGAACGCGCATGCCGACGCCGACGCCAGGCTGGTGGCCCCGGAGCGGCAGCGCGAAGAACTCGGCTCCGACTTCTACTACGGCGGCATGGTGGTCGGGCGCGCCGGCGGCGTGCATCCGTCGCTCTATCACCAGGGCCTGCGCCGGGCGTGCCAGGCAGCCGGCGTGAAGCTGTCCGCCCACACGGCGGTGGAAGGCGTCGACGGCAAGGCCGGCGACCTGACGGTGCGCACGTCGCGCGGTCCGGTCCGCGCCCGGGAAGTGGTGCTCGGCACCAACGGCTACACCGGTGCCGCCACGCCGTGGCACCGCCGGCGCGTCATCCCGGTCGGCAGCTACATCATCGCGACCGAGCCGTTGGGCGAGGACCGCATCCGCGAGCTGTTCCCGACCATGCGGGTGGTCGCCGACACCAAGCGGGTGTTGTATTACTTCCGGCCGTCCCCGGACGGGACGCGGGTGGTGTTCGGGGGCCGCGCCAGCTTTCGCACCAGGACCGCGCTCGAGACCGCGCCGGTACTCCATGACTACATGCTCGGCGTGTTCCCGCAGTTGCAGGGCGTCAAGCTCAGCCACGCCTGGAGCGGCAACGTCGCCTTCACCTTCGACCGGGTGCCGCATATGGGCGACCGGGACGGCGTGCACTATGCGTTGGGCTGCAACGGCAGCGGCGTGGTGATGATGAGCCATCTGGGCCACCGCACCGCCATGAAGATTCTCGGAACCACGAACCGGCCGAGTGCCTTCGACGGGTTGCCGTTCGAGACCCGGCCGCTCTATCACGGCCAGCCCTGGTTCCTGCCGGCGGTCGGTGCCTGGTACCGGCTGCGCGACTGGATCGACCGAAGGATGGCGGTGTGAGCGGGAAGCGGCGGCGCCCGATCGGCTTCGGCGAGCCGGCGCCAGACTTGAAGGTTCGAAGCACCGTAAAGGCGTTCTCGTTATCGACCCTCGCGGGGGCCGAGCGATCCGTCGTCTTCGTCGCCACCCTGGGTGATCCTCGGGCGCCGGAGCGGCTGGCCCGGTGCCGGGCGCTGTGGGATCGGTTCGGACAGGTCGAGTTGCTGTTCGTGTCCGCCGACCCGGCGGAGGAGCCGCCGGCGGTGCTGCGTGGGCCGGGCGTCGACGGCCGGATCGTCCTGGATGGCGACGGGCGGCTGTCCGCCGGGTTCGGGATCATGCCGCCCGGTGGCGATGCCGCGGTCGCGTTCCGCTTGGACCGGGCCCTGCGGGTCGTCGAGCGTCGCGCGGTGGAGCGGCTCGAACAGCTGGACGACGTGCTCGCCGGATGGCGCGATGGCGCGGCCGGGCGTCGGGAGCCGCGCCGGCTGGACCGACACCCGCCGGTACTGCAGTTGGACAAGGTCTTCGAGCAGCAGTTCGCGGCCGCACTGGTGCGATGGCACGGCATGGCTGGCGGCGTGGACTCCGGTTTCATGGTCGGCGATGGTGCGCGGACGACGGGACGCGTGGATCATCGCGTCAAGCGCCGCTCCGACGCACTCGTGACCGACCCGACCCTGGTAGACCAGTGCCGCAAGCGCCTCGTCCTGCGGCTGGGGCCGGCGATCGAGGCCGCGTTCCAGTTCCGCGCGACCCGCATCGAGCGATATCTGGTTGCCCGCTACGACTCCGCCGATCGAGGGATGTTCCGGGCGCACCGCGACAACGATTCCGGCGGCACCGCGCACCGGCGGTTCGCGGTGTCCGTCAACCTGAACGACGACTATGAGGGCGGCTGCCTGCGGTTTCCCGAATTCGGCGACGACCTCTACAGGCCGGATCCCGGGTCCGCGCTGGCGTTCTCGTGCTCGCTCCTGCACGAAGCGACGCCGGTCACCACGGGCACCCGGTATGTCTTCCTGACATTCCTCTATGGCGAGGAGGATGCCGCGCTGCTCGAGCGGAACCGGGCGTTCGTGTCGGACGGTGATGGCGTGCCGCCGGGCGACGGCCGTGCCTAGAGCGGCCCGGTTCCCGGCGGCAGCACCGGCAGCTTGCGCTCGGCGTAGCGCATCGCCCACCAGGCGAAGAAGCCCCAGAGCGCCAGGTTGACCGTGACCAGGGCCGTCAGTTGCACCACGAACGCGCCGACATGCCCGCGACCGGCCCAGGACCGCGGATGATCGTTGGCGGGCACCCGCTTGGCGATCGGCGGGCGGTAGCGTGCCCGGACCGGCTCGGGCAACGATGAAGCCGATTGCTTCGGCATCGCGTCAACCTCCCTTCCGGCCGAGTGACCGGGGCTCGGCCGGGCCGGGGTCGAATGGCGATATCAGGGTGCGCTGCTGGCCCTGGGGCGCGGTGTACAGCTCGTCCCGTCGCTTCGTGAGCACGTCGGCGATATACGCCATGTCAGATTGTAGCATCTCGAACTCGTGGTTCAGCATCTGCTGCCAGAGGTCGTGGATCTTCTCGATGCCGAGCTGGTCCGGTTTCAAGGCCTTGGCCTCCCGCTCGGTCTGTTTGATCCAGTCGAGCGAGTCCTGGCGCACCGCCTTGGCATCCTCGACGAGGTTCCGCAGCTGCTTGGCCACCTTCGGCGCGGTCTCCTCGTCGAAGGTGCTGCAGACCGGCCATAAGGCGGCCAGATATTCGTAGTCCTCGGCGGTGAACTGAAACAGGGGTTTGCCGAGATAGGTCAGGTCGAGATTCCGCACCGACATGCCGGTGTCGAGCCGCGCCAGCCGATTGATCGGGGCGTTGCCGCCGGGCAACTTGGTGCAGTCGTCGGCCCGAACGCTGGGCTTGGTCGGCGCCGGGGCGGCGGCTGCGGGGGCAGCAGGCGTGGTCGTACCGCCGCCGCCGCTTCCCGTGCCGACCTGCGCCGACGCCGGGACCGACAGCATCAGCACGAGTAGAAGCGTCGCAGGGCTGGACAAGCGGATTCGCGCCGCCATACCGTTGTCTCCATCTCATCCTACCCCGGCGCCGACCCTAGCACGCCGGACCCGCCATCCGCATCCGTTCAGGAGAGCACCATGCCCGCCGTCAGCGTTCCGGAATCCACGCCGATCGAGTCCTGGTCGGTGAGCAAGCCTGCCGTTGCCGGACGGCGCGGCGTGGTCGCCTCGCAGAATGTCGAGGCGAGCCAGGTCGGCGCCGCGGTGCTCGAGGCCGGCGGCAACGCGGTGGATGCGGCGATCGCCACGGCTCTCTCCCTGTGCGTCGTGGAGCCGTGGATGAGCGGCCTGGGAGGTGGCGGGTTCGCGGTGGTGCACGACGGCAAGTCCGGGGCAACGAAGGTCGTCGACTTCGGGATGATCGCGCCGGGCGGTCTCGACCCCGCGAACTACGCGATCGATTCCGGACGGTCGGCACCGTCCGACCTGTTCAACTGGCCGGCCGTGGTCGAGGACCGCAACCTCCAGGGCTACCACTCGATCGCGGTGCCGGGCTCGTGCGCCGGCTATGCCGCCCTGTTGGACGGCTTCGGGTCCTGGTCCTGGGCTGACGCCATCGCGCCGGCGCTGGCGAAGGCGCGCCGCGGTCACCGCCTGACCTGGTGGAGCACGCTGCAGGTCGCGGCCGAGGCCGGATGGCTTGGCCAATACCCGGAGTCGCGCAAGGTGTGGATGCCGGGTGGCTTGGTGCCGTCCGCGCCCGACGGGCCGCCCCCCATGCTGCCGATGGGAGCGCTCGCCGACACCTTCGAGCGCCTGCAGAAAGCCGGACCGGCCGACTTCTACACCGGCGAAACCGCGCGCCGGCTGGTCGCCGACCTCCAGGCTGGCGGCTCCACGATCTCGATGGCGGATCTTGCGGCCTATCAGGCGCGGATCGTCGACCCGATCGTCCGTGAACGTGCCGGCCACACCCTCAACCTGGTGCCGGGCTACTCGGCGGGTCCGACCTTCGCCGGGGCGCTGGCGCGGCTGCCGGAGCGGTTCGGATCCGGCGCTCCGGACGCGGCAGTCTATGCCGCCTATGCGCATGCCCTGATCGAGGCCTACAAGGTCCGGCTCGAGACCATGGGGCACGCCGGCGATGTCGGTGACCGCAGCTGCACCACGCACCTTTCCGCAGTGGACGCCGACGGCAACATGGTGGTGATCACCACGACCCTGCTGTCGCGCTTCGGGTCGCGCGTGGTGCTGCCCGAGACCGGTGTCCTGATGAACAACGGCATCAACTGGTTCGATCCACGTCCGGGGCGGCCGAATTCGCTGAAGGCCGGCGAGCGGCCGCTGTCCAACATGTGCCCGCTGCTGGCTACGAAGGACGGCCGCGCGGCCTTCGGCCTCGGCGCCTCCGGTGGCCGCAAGATCATGCCGGCGATCTTCCAGCTCGCGTCGTTCATCGGTGAGTTCGGCATGGGCCTGGAGCGCGCGCTGCGCCAGCCGCGCATCGACGTCGGCCTGATCGACACCATCGTAGCCGACAACCGTCTCGATGCCGCCACCATGGAGGCCCTGCAGGCGGTCGCCCCGGTGCGGCCGGCGCAGGCCGTGGCGTTTCCGGCGCAATGGGCGATCCCGAACGCGGTGGCACTCGGTCCCGACGGACCGATCGGGGCGGCGCACCCCTTCGGCCCATTGCCGGCGGCCGTGGCGGCGTAAGGGCGGCGGCGAAGGGGTGGCGGCGCGGCGGAGTCCTCCCGCGTTCGCACCACCGTCCGGGATTGACCAGGTCCGATTCGGAGCCCGTTACGGAGGGCCATGGATCTTGGGTGGGCCGAAGTCGACTGGTATATCCAGGCGTCCGCACCCGGTCCGGTTCGGGGCCGGCGTCGGCGTGTGGGTCCGTTCGCGGTACTTCTTGTCCTGCTTTCTTGCCTGCTTGCAGAGCCACTCTTCGAGCGTTTCCCTCGGCTTCTTGCCGCGAGGCTCTGTGGCCTTCTCGATCTCCGGCATGGAATTGGCCAGATACCGGGCGACACGCGGGGCGGCGACGCTGGTGCCGCTCAGGCGGACCATGGAGCCGCTGCGCGACCCGGCGCTCAACACGCCTGGAAAGGCCGGACTGTCGTCGCTGCGGGCGGAGGCGTCCGGTTGCGGTTGCGGGTGGTGCTTGTCGGGGGTCGGCCCGGTGGCGGAATAGTCGGACATGAGCCCGTTGCTCTGGGTCAGTCCGCCGATCACCAGGGTCGACTCGCGTGTCGCGTATCCGCTGAGCGTGCCGGTCCGCCGTACCGGACAAGTCGAGTCCAGTGGATCCACGGCAAGCGGCGCGCCCAGCCTGTCGAAACGCTGGTAGTCCTTGCTGTCGAAATGCGCCTGCCGGCCATTGGGGCGAAACCCGACCAGGGTCTCGTCGCGCTGCACCCAGACTTCGACCGCTTCGTCGGCTTTGGCCTTCGGCCCGGTGATTTCGATTTGCCAGGATCCGACCGGCGCCAGGGTCGAACCGGCCTCGATACTGGCTGTCGGGTTGATGGACAACACGAACCTGCCGCGATACCTCGAAGCCGAGCGATCCCAGACACTCCAGCTAAGCTCGCCGATCTTCTGGTCGTCTTCGTCGACGAGTGCGCGGCTGAAATTGTCACCCGTTTCCACGGGTAAACTCTGCGGTCCTCCGGGCGGTGTCACCCGCACGCTGACCTGGTTCGTGTTGGCGCAGGGAACCCACATCTCGACGTAGCTCGCGGTCCGATCATCCGGCAAGATACGAAGATGGAGGGTCTCGGAAGTCTCAGGACTCTCTTGATTGAACTCCACTCGTGCATGAATCCGGTCCAGATTGCCGTTTCCGGCCGGAAGCACCATCGGATATGGCGATTGGGTCGGTGTCGGGGGCGGCGCCCCGTGAAAGTTGCCTGTCATCATGTTGTGGATGAGCGTGGCGGCCTCGCCGGTTCCGTCATGCGGTCCGCCGAAACTGCCATAACTGAAGTTGAAGACCACCGGCGCCTGCTCGTCGCCGTGCAGCTTGAAGCGTCGTGCCTCCAGAATGAGCTCGTATAGAGCAAGCTCCAGGTATGGGTACAGGTTCTGGCCCGATGTATCCGCCGTGACCCGCGACGGCAGCACGGCACAGATTATCGGCCGCGTTTCCGTCGCAAGGTCCATGTCGTAGCCGGCCGCTATACCCATTACGTGGGTGCCGTGGGATCTGCGCATGGCCGCGGGCGCGAACGTCGGATCAGAGAAATCGATCAGGCCCGCCGCGCGATAGAAGCGGTCCTCGTCCAGGACTCCACAGGTCGTGTTCTCCTTCAGGAGGTCGTCGATCTGGGTTTTGTCCAATTGACGGCCCACGGAGGGCCGGCCGCCCTTCACGACGGGAGCTGCGAGCATATGGACGAACTCCACACGGCTGCACGTCGGCCCCTTCCGGAACAGATTGTTGGCGAACGCGATGCCGTCTTCGATTACGGCCGTAACGACGCTGCCCGCTGGTAGGCAGATGTGGGACCTGGGTTCCGGTTCGAGCGGGGCATCGAAGTCGAGAGTGTCTGGCGGGACAATTCCGCCGAGTTCGACCGATGTGATGCCCTCGAAGTCACTTCCTGTGCGATTCATGGCCCGTAGCAGCGGCTCTTTCGCGAACAGGGTGAAGAGTTGTTCCGGGGGAGCCGTGACCCGCCTGTCGTGGTCGTAGGCATTTGGCAGCAGATAGTCACCCGGAAAACACTCCTCGGCCCAATCCTTGAACTGCAAAATACTCCTGCCTTTCAAGCCGATGAGTGCCGACCACCAAAGGTTTCCTGAAAAAAATGGGTGTGTTTTATGACCAATATTGAGGCGAAACTCAGTGATGGGATCGATGATATCGCGCCCACTCAATTCCTCCGCATGCCGGTCCATCTGCGCCTCCGCTGTTTCGAGCCCGGTCGACGGTGCGTCGGTTTTCCGACGTCAGCTAGTCTTTCCACTCATCGACGGCTTTGCTCCAGAGCCAGTGCAGAGGCTTCGACGGAATGATTGCAGGATCCATGTCCTTGAATTTTCCGATTTTGAGCCACTTCTCTGGAAGGAGATGGTCTTCCTTGACCTCGTAAATCTGGGTCCAGCAAAAATCCGCCGATCCTGGGAAGTGTCTTCCGTCGAACGCAGTGTGCAAGAGTCTCTTGGCGGGGGGCTTGCCGTCCGGCATGGAAAGCTCGGCGATAAATTCAGCCAGTTCAAGGCCAAGTATTGCTCCAACGACACTGTCGATCGGGAAGTGTACGCCGGCAACGGTGCGGTTGATCGCGATCCGCGCGGCTTGCCGCATCAACATCGCTCCCCAGTGAGGGTCCTTGTACTGTTTGCCGTGCGACGCGTGCAGGATCTTCCAGAGCAGGCGGGCGGCCAGAAACGCTTCCGTGGCATGGCCGCTCGGAAGCGTGCCGTGGGTGGGCGTCGGGATCATTGGTTGAACCTGTGGCGAATACTCCACCGGCCGCTTGCAGGAAAAGGCGTATTTCGTTCGCATATACACGCCGTTCGCGAAACGAAGTGCCGCCGCCAACAGCTCTATGGTGTGCGGTGTCCGGCCGGGATCCATGAACAGTATCGAGGCGAAGAATGGCGTTGGTGCCGACATCTGCGCCAGAATCTCGGCGGCACGATCGGATCGAAGATCGGCGTATGCTGAGAGATAGGTCAATTGAGAATGGAATTTCTCCGGAGGGGGGGATGTCATTGTGACAAGAGGTATTGTCAGCTCCGGTTCATGGGAGTTCAGGGGGTAACGGCGAAATAAAGAGAACTTTTGTATGTGCGGATCTTCGTCCAAGCATTGACTGCGGAATGCGATGCGTTCGGTAAGTTCGAACATGAAAATGCTGGCTCGAACCTCTGGACTGAGGCGCTCCAGGTGCTTTTCGTTTTCAGGGTCCTGATCGCTTGGCCAGACGTCCGGGGTCACGGGCGCGCCGACAATGCCGTCACGATTCCGGATCAGGGCCTCCGCGGCAGCCGGGCTCTCAGACGAGCCGAAACTCCCAAAGCTTCCGAAACTGCCAAAGCTGCCAAAGCTGCCGAAACTTCCAAAACTGCCGAAGCTCCCGAAGCTCCCTTCTGGTGATCCACTCGGTGTATATGGCATTACTGTCTCCCCGTCAGTAATTGCGAGATTGTTCAGCCGGGTCCTCTGGCTGAGCGGAGGGTTACCGCGAAGCGCTTGTCGACATCGAAACTGGCATCCGGCGGTGACTTCGGCCAAGTGGTGGCGCCAAGCGCGGGTCGCCGCCGCAGCCCATCCCGGGCAGTTGACCTGGCTTTGCGTTTCCGGCCGTGTCGCATTCGCACGCCGTTCGGATCTGTCCCCGGGTCACGCCTGGCGCCGCCAACTGCCCCCGGGTCACGTCTGGCGCCGCCAACTGCCTGACGCCGATTGATCACGGGCTGGATCGGGCTTTCATCTGTAACGACAACGCCGGGGAAGGTCTCGATCGTCGAATTTTCTTTGATTTTGGTGATCTTGGTATTGCTGATCAAAATAGCGTGAATGCCCGTATACTGAAAATTCAAGAAAGTTTCTGTGCCGGAATCAATTGTAGGCCGGCTCGTCTGTTGCTGGTTATTCTCGCCGTCAAGTCTACTCGGGCCGTGCCGATACTCTTTACTCAGCATGTCAACCTTCCGGTGCCTCTCGACGGTTGATCAAGTTCACGTAATCGATGGAATACGACACATAATTGTTTCGTCAGTCCTATATTGTTCGCTGCGAATGTCAGTTGTCAATCTAAATGCAGCCTTAGATCGTGAGTGAAATCAATGAGCACCAGTTTTTGGCGGTGCGCGCCAGGACGGATTCGTGCCAGGCTGCGGCTCTGTTCCCGGAAGCCGCCGGTCGGGCAGTACACTGCCACCGGTGGCGCCGACCGCAGCCGGACAGCCGCGCTGCCGCTTCTTCAGTTCAGCGGTTCCACGCCGACGATGTGCTCCCCATGCGCATCGATGATCATGACGTTCTCGGACAGATCCGAATCGCCGCACCCCGATGAGTAGGTGGCCGAGACGTAGTTCTTGAGAATCCGCACGACGCTGGGCACGCGCTCCGCGAGCGCGAACATGCACGGCTTCCCCGGAACGGGGTGAAAGAAGAACCGCAACGGCGCCATGCCGTATTGGCCGCTGGCGAACAGATGCAGGACGCGCGCACTGTCCCCGTTGTACGGACGCGAATAGGCCCGGTAGACGATCGCATTGGCTGTTGCGAGTCGAACAGATCTTTTCGGCGGCGACTGTTCCGTACAAGCATGGTTGAGCATGGCACGATCCTCTGGAGTCGGTGCTTCAGCTCGAGCCAGGAACTGACGTGAGTTGTTCTGGACTGAACCACCAATTCGATGCGGCAGTTAAGTTAGTAGATCGGTACAGTATTGCGAGAGGGATGGAGACCGTTCTAGTCTTGTTGTCGTTCTGTCAGGATATGCTGCCAGACCCTGCAGCCGAAAGTCCTGAAAGTTTTCCGAAAATGTGCTGAAAAATATTTGAAGTCAGCGGCGCCGGGCAACGGCGCGGCGGTCTGGATCGAGGTCGCCTCTTGACGTTCTTCCAGGAGCGGAAGCGGCGTCCTACGATACCTTTTCGGCGTACAGCAGCATCAGGAGGTGATCGACCTCGTTGCCGCTCTCGCTGAGCGGCAACAGCAGCTTGTCCCATTTCACCGCACTGCCGTCGGGCGACGGGATGGTATCGTGGAACTCGACCGGCCCACGGGTGCGCACCGCCGCGTCGTAATGGCCGATGATCGCCCACAACTGGGTCGGCGGCAGGGCCTGGTGCATCAACTGGCCGGCGAAATCGCCGCCGTCGATGGCCGCGACGCCCTTGCCGACCTTCTTGAAGCGGTAGACGTACTGGTCGTCGATACGCTCGGCTCCGTACAGAACCAGGTTGTCGGCCCAGGGCCGCAGTTCCAGCTCGTCGAAGAACCGGTAGGCCGGCAGCGCACCGCGGCCCGGACGCTTGGTCGACCACAGGTCGCGCAGTTGCCGGGTATTCTCGATCGCGAAATCCACCGGCGCGGCCAACGGACGGCGGGGCTTCGGCACAGGAGCGTAGGCGACCGGCACTGGCGGCGCGTCGATTGGCGAATTCTTAGCCATGTCTATGCCACCTCTCGGAAACCGGCTCCGAAGCTTTCGGTCGTATATCGGGACACCCGCAGGGTGTCCGACCAGTGATCTGTCGGCAGGCCGGCCTTGCGCTTCAGCTGGGTAACGAAGGCCTCCGCCTTCGGCAACCCGGACCACACGCTCGGCAGGAAGAGTCCGCGCCTGCTGCCATCGTGCATGATCAATCCGTCGATATCCGGGCGTACCTGCCGAACTAGGTCGGCTTCGTCGGCAAACGTCATCGGCCTCGGCGTCGACAGGATCGAGACCGACACCGAGATTCGGTCGAGCTCTTCCGCCTTCAGTGCCGGAAACCGGGGGTCGCCGAACCCCGCCTTCCAGGCGTTGTCGACCACGTCGATCACCAGGGGGCGGTGCGGGATAATGCTGCCGATGCAGCCGCGCAGCCTGCCGTCCAGGTTCAGGGTCACGAAGCACGCCCGCCTGGTCGTTAGGGACGGCGATAGCCCGGCACCGAGCCGGACCTGCGGAGCTCGGCCGTTCTCGATACCGAATTTCACCCCGAACCGGGCCGCCTCGATCAGTTGGCGCCGGTCGGCGTCCGGCAGGCGCGCGGCGTAGGCATACTCCAGCGCGAAAGCACCGTAGCCGACCACCCGGTCGGGGTTGCCGCGGGTGTCGGCGGAGGTGCGCAGGTCGAAGGTCGTGGCCCGGAGGTCGTGCCGCCGCGCCTGGTCGAGCACGCCGGCAAGCGCCCGGTGACCGCAGGCGCCCGCGCCGGTCAGTTTGTCGGGGCGCAGCGTCTCGATCCAGCCGGCGGTCTCCGCGTCGAGCCGGCGCGCCGTGTCCTGATCATGGAAGTGCGACAGGTCGGAGGACACCAGGATCAATGTCTCGGGGCCGCCCCAGAGCCGCTCGACCACGGACGAGACCAGCGCCGTCGACGCGTCGCCGATCAGCAGCGGGACGATCGCCGCCTTCGGCAGGACACGCTTGATGAAGGGCGCATGGACCTCGAGGCTGTGCTCCTCGGCGAACACGGCATCGCTGACGGCTACGCCCGGGATGCTCAGCGCCTCGCCTAGCCCCGGCCAGTCGACGGGCAGCGTGCCGATCGGCGTGGCCCAGGCGTCGGCACTGGTGGTGGCGATGCCCCGGAATGGCACCCGATGGGCCGGCCCGAGCAGGACCACCCGAGTGATCTGGTCCGCACGCGATCGCAGCGATCCGTAGGCGGTGCCGGCGATCGGCCCCGAGAACACCCAGCCGGCGTGCGGCGCCACCAGGACCTTGGGGGCGACGCCGCCGGTCGGGCGAGCGTCCGCGAGACATCGCTCCAACAGATCGACGCAGGCGTTGTGGCCGTCCGGGTAGAAGCGTCCCGCGACTTCCGGCAACCGTACCAGGGGATTGGCAGATGCAGTCATGGTGACCATGTGATTAACACACGGTGATTTGCTGTGACAGCATCGAACGGAAGGGTGCGGAAGCCCGGTGGCAGGCGAGAAAAACGTGGAGATCGACAACGAGTTGCGGATCCCCGGACTGCACGAGACGGCACCGCCGCCGGTGCGCGGGAAGGGGCCGATCGTCGCCACCGAGCACTGGCGGATGCTGGATGACGGTCGGGTCCAATGCGAGATGTGTCCACGCTACTGCCGGCTCAAGGAGGGCGCACGCGGCCTCTGCTTCGTGCGGGCGCGACAGAACGACGGGATCGTGCTGACCACGTATGGCCGGTCCAGCGGCTTCTGCATCGACCCGATCGAGAAGAAGCCATTGAACCATTTCCTGCCCGGCACGCCGGTGCTGTCCTTCGGGACCGCCGGCTGTAACCTCGCCTGCAATTTCTGCCAGAACCACGATATCTCGAAGAGCCGCGAGATGGACCGGATGCAGGCCGAGGCGCAGCCGGCAACCATCGCCGCGGTGGCGCGCGAGCTCGGCTGCCGGTCGGTCGCTTTCACCTACAACGACCCGGTGATCTTTCACGAATACGCACGCGACATCGCGATCGCCTGCCGAGAGGTTGGCGTGAAGACGGTGGCGGTGACCGCCGGCTACGTCACCGATAGGGCCCGGCCGGATTTCTTCCGATATGTCGACGCCGCCAACGTCGACCTCAAGGCGTTCACCGAGCGGTTCTATCGCGACGTGACCAAGAGCCAGTTGCAGCCGGTCCTCGATACCCTCGTCTACCTGGTCAAGGAGACCGACGTCTGGGTCGAGATCACCAACCTGATCATCCCCGGCGAGAACGACGAAGAAGCCGAGATCGACGCGATGACGGACTGGGTCGTCGAACACCTCGGGCCCGACGTGCCGATCCACTTCTCGGCCTTCCATCCGGACTACCGCATGCTCGACAAGCCGCGCACGGCGTTCGAGACGTTGGCGATGGCGCGGCGAGTGGCGCACGCGAACGGGGTTCGGCACGCCTACACCGGCAATGTGCACGACATCGGCCGGCAGTCGAGCTACTGCCATGTCTGCGGCGACCGGGCCATCGGCCGCGACTGGTACGAACTCAGCGACTGGAACCTGGCCGGGGACGGCCGCTGCATGAGCTGCGGCACCCGCATGGCGGGCGTCTTCGACGGCGGGCCGGGGAACTGGGGGCGCAAGCGCCAACCGGTCGATGTCGGGTCCTTCGCGCCGGCCTGATCGCCCCGGACTCGGACTGGCCTTTTCCGGCCCGCGGACGCGACCGAGCGCCGCGTCGGCGACCCAACTCCGATTGTGGAAAGCATGCAGGCTGCGATACGTGCGATCTGGGTGATCGGGCACATGCCTGAGGAGGCGATCCGCGGAAAGGTCGACACCGTGATTGCCGCTGCAACGGCCCGGAAGATCGAAGGCGACAGACTTCCGGGGCAGCGTCGAGGGCCGCGCCGTAGCCGTCGAGATTACGACGTCTACGGTCCTGGCGCAGCAGGGTGAGCGAATCTACGAGGCGATCCCCGCTACCACCCGGCGGATGGGCGACCTCGGGCACGCCCCCGCCCCCGACTGCAAGACCGGCGCGGTCGCGACGGCAACCCGCCAGGATTCCGAGAACGTCCAGACCGTCGCCGCCGCGATCCGGGCGGAGACCGTGGCGACCGCGACCGGGCAGATCGGAACGACGATCATGGACATCAACAAGCAGACCACGACCATCGCGGCGGCCGTCGAACAGCAGAACGCGGCGACTGCCGAGATTGCGCTCAACCTGCAGGCGGCTCTCGCCGGGACCAGCGAAGTGTGCGCCACGATCAACGGCGTTTCGAAAATCGCGACTGAATCGCGGCGCATGGCCGGGACCCTGGCGGATATATCGTCCAGCGTGTCGGAACGATCGCAGGACCTGCGTGGTTCGATCGAAGGATTCCTCGGGAGTATTCGCGCCGGGTGAAGGATCCTGTCGAATGGAAGGCCACCGACGCATGATCGTATTTCTCTGAATGGATGTATCAGCCCTTGGCTTCCGAACTGAAAGGCAAGTCTCCGGCTCGCGCGGACGCGCTGATATCCCTGGTCAATCAAGGCGCGACCCGTTAACGATTCGTTAAGCCCGCAGTGCCGTGAATAGCGCCGGGCAACGCGATAATAGACGGGCGATACCTGGAATGCGCGAGGGCAAGGGACGGATTCTGATCGTCAGCGAGGACGTCGAGGTGATGCGGGAACTGACCCACATTCCGGCCGGTCCGCGGCAGCTGCCGGTGGAATGGGTGGCCGGCGCCACCGAGGCGCTCGATCTGCTGGGCCGCAGCACCAACGACATCGTACTGGTGCTCGCCGACAAGCGCCTCAAGGACGGCAGCCCGTTGGACATCTTCCGCTTCGTCCGCCGTGACCCCGATGCGCCCTATCCCGGACTGGCGGTGGGCCTGATCGGTGAATCCCTGACCGAGTCCGACATCCGCCGGTCCGCGATCCTCGGCTGCCTGCATTTCCTCGGCCGGCCCTTCCAGGCGGAGACCGTCGTGCAGGCGATGAACCAATGGCCGCTCGAACGTGTCGACTTCATCGTGTCGGGCTCGTACACCGGCCCCGACCGGCGTCGGTCCAGCCGGCAGCTGATGGTGGAGCGCCACACCGTCTCGGGGCCGGCCGAGCAGACCGTGGCATCGACCGGCCTCGGCTTCGAGATCAAGGCGTCCACCACGGTGTTCCGGTTCCGTCGGTTGCCGACCACCGATCCTGATCAGGCACTGGCCCTGCGTAATGGCCTCAGCCGGGAGACGGTGGAGCCGGCCCGGGGCCATATTCGGTTGAAGAAGGAGCAGGCGCTGGCGATGCTCGGCCTGACCCGGCACCGCATGGACGACGCCTATGCCGAGCTGGTGGGGAAACCGGACCGGGAGGGGCTCAAGCGATTGAACGGGGTGGCCCGTGAAGCCGCCGCCTTGACCGAGACCCGCGGCCTGTTGCTTGTCGGGATGATCGTGCGGGGCCTGATCGGCTACAGCGGCGGCAGCCACCCGCCGGTGCGCGCGCTTCTCGATCTGTTGCGCCGCCACCTCGACGCGCTGCAGGAAGCGCTGGCTGGCGAGATCATCGACGACGGCGGCGCGACCGGTCGGCATATCCTCGCCACCCTGAAGGCGGCGGAAGAAGCCTTCGAGGCGGCCGGGGCTTCCGTCGACACCACCGCGGCCGCGCCTCGCTAGAGGCCCGCTTCGGCACGCCGGACCGACGTCGTGTCGCGCCGCCGACACGATCGGTCGCGGCGGCAGCAGCGATAGCGCCGATTCCCGTGTCTCTTCGCGAAGTTGCAGGGAGTCGTCAGGAGGAGTTGGCATGGCCGAGAACGACGACATCGTTCTATCCGAGCTCGAGGACGACGAACTCGTCCAGCAGATGCATGACGACCTCTATGACGGCCTCAAGGACGAGATCACCGAGGCCGTCAACATCCTGCTCGGGCGCGGGTGGACACCCTACGAGGTGCTGACCAAGGCGCTGGTCGAGGGTATGCGGATCGTCGGCGTCGACTTCCGTGACGGCATCCTGTTCGTGCCGGAAGTGCTGATGGCGGCGAACGCCATGAAGGCGGGCATGGCGATCCTGCGCCCGCTGCTGATCGAGACCGGGGCGCCGCGCGTCGGCAAGATGGTGATCGGCACCGTCAAGGGCGACATCCACGACATCGGCAAGAACCTGGTGTCGATGATGATGGAGGGTGCCGGCTTCGAGGTGATCGACCTCGGCATCAACAATCCGGTCGAGAACTATCTGGCGGCGATCGAGGAGCACCAGCCCGACATCCTGGGCATGTCGGCCCTGCTGACGACCACCATGCCCTACATGAAGGTCGTCATCGATGCGATGCAGGAGAAGGGCATCCGGGACGATTACATCGTGCTGGTCGGCGGTGCCCCGCTGAACGAGGCGTTTGCTGACAGCGTTGGTGCCGATGCCTATTGCCGCGACGCGGCGGTTGCCGTGGAAACCGCCAAGGCATTGATCGCCGAACGCCGACGTTCGAACTCGGAAGCCGCCGGGAGCTGATGGCTGCGGCCTGGGCGGAGGAGATCGGAAAGGGGAGCGCGATGGACGATCTTCGACCCGACGCGACCTGGGCCGCCGAGTTGGCGCCGGCTGGTGACCGGGCCGCGCGGCCGACCACCCTGTTCATCGCCTGCGGTGCGCTGGCGAAGGAACTGGTGGCGCTCAAGCGCGCGACCGGTTGGGCCGAACTCACCATCACCTGCCTGCCGGCGCACTGGCACAACACGCCGCAGAAGATTACGCCCGCCGTGCTCCGGAAGGTGCGCGCGGCACGGGGCAGTTACGACCGCATCAGCGTGATTTATGGTGACTGCGGTACCGGCGGCGACCTCGACCGGGCGCTGGCGGCCGAGGGCGTCGATCGCATCCCGGGGCCGCACTGCTACCAGTTCTTCATGGGCACCGCCGATTTCGAGACGCTGACCGACGGCGAGCCCGGCTGCTTCTTCCTGACCGACTACCTGGTCCGGCATTTCGATCGCCTGATCGTCAAGGGCCTTGGCCTCGACCGGCACCCGGAGCTGCTGCCGGACTACTTCGGCAACTACACCAAAGTCGTGTACCTGGCGCAGCTCGCCGATTCCTCCTTGAAGGCGCGGGCGACCAAGGCTGCGTCCCGTCTCGGGCTGGCCTTCGAATACCGGCTGGTCGGCTACGGCGAGCTCGGCGGCTTCGTCGCCGAGGCCGTCGGCATGCCGCTACCGCCCGGGACCTGAGCGGGGGATGCCGTGGCCAACCTGATCGTCACCTATTGGCGGGACATCCCGGCCCAGGTCGTCGTCGAGAAGGGCCGGGGCCGGCAGCGCGAGGCCGCCAAGGTCGAGTTGCCGAACCGGTTCATCGCCGCGATCGACGCCGCCGCCATGCGCGGCGGTGCCGAGCAGGCCGACTCGTATCTCGACGAGTGGCGACGGTCCGACCCGGTCAAGGTGTCGGACGACGACATGGCGGCCACGGCGCAGGCGCGGGCCACAGAGCTGGAGGCCGCGTGGCCGGCCGAACGTCTGCGCGCCGCGATCGCCGCCGGCGGCTGGCTGCCCGACTGACCACCCTCCGCCGGACCGGCGGTCTCAGGTTGCCCGGATCACGCTCGGCCGATACAGGCGATTGTTGCCGTCGAAGAACAGCGTCAGGCCCAGGATCCGATCCGGCGTCTGGCGGTCGGCCGCCAGTGGCAGGATCAGGTTCTCGAGTCGCCGTGCTTCGGTCTCATGATGGAACATCGGCGCGCCGTGGCGCCAGCGTGGCTGCGCGTCGTCGATCGTGCGCAGCAGCGCCCGGGTCGCGAACTCGTAGGCCCCGGGATCGGGATGGCAGTCGGCCAGGGTGTAGCCCGTGTAGTCCTTGCCGACACCGTCGACGACGGCCGTGCCGATCAGCCGGTATCGAAAACTGCGCGCAGGGCGATCGAAATCCATCATCCAGAGATACGGTAGCAGCGGCTTGATTTCCTCGGGTCGGACATCGTCCCGGCTCGGGACGTCGGCGGAAGCCCGTAGTTTCGAGGCCCAGTAGCCGTAGAGATGCACTGCCGCGTCGGACGCGCGCAGCGGGTCGTAGTACGACCATTCTTCCTGTTCATGCGGGTCGACGTGCATCGATCTCCCGCTCGTCAATGGAGCGGCATGGCGCCGCCGACACTCAACGATAGCGAAGTGGGCCGGGTCGATCCACGACCGCATCACGTGCGGCCGCCGCCCGTACCCATCTGGATGGGTGAGACTAATATTTGCTATTGCGAATTATTCGCAATTTTTAGGGTAGCATGGATTTTCACCAGGACGGGCCCGCACGGCGTTGCGGACTGCGCCAGCCGGGGTGGAGCTGCGCCGTGCTGACCGTGGCAGTCGCCTTCGCCACCCAGTCGTCGCTGGTGCAGCCTGCGTCGGCGCGGTCGACCGATGTCCGGTCGCCGTCGTCGGGCACCGTCGAACTGGCTCCGGTCACTGTCGAGGGCAAGGCACAGCAGACCGGCGGTTCCTCGGGCCGACGATCCCACGCAGCGCCGGGACAGCGACCAAGACCGATACGCCGATTTCCGAGATCCCGCGCTCGATCTCGATGGAGACCCAGCAGCAGATCGTCGACAAGGGCGCACGGCGGCTGGAGGACACCTACCTGTCCTCGGCCGGCGTTCGCGCCGGCACCTACGGCTACGACCTGCGCGGCAACTGGGCGTCGATCTGCGGCTTCGACATTCGGGCGGAGTATCTCGACGGCCTGCAGTTCGACAACGCGGAATACTACAACAACACCCTGCCCGAGGTTCCGCTGCTGGAGCGGGTCGAGATTCTCAAGGGACCGGCCTGCTCAATGCCGTGAGCAAGCGCCCGCAGGACGAGACGTCGCGCCGGATCACCGCCGAGTACGGCTCCCACGAGCGCAAGCAGACCACGCTCGACGTGACCGGACGGCTCGACGAGCAGGGCAAGGTCCTGGGCCGTTTCGTCGGCCTGCTGCGGGACAGCGAGACCCAGGTCGACCATGGGCGCAACGACGCCGTCGCGCTGGCGCCGCCGCTGACCTTCCGGCCGACGCCCGATACCGACATCACCGTCCTCGGCCGCTACCAGAAGCAGGACGGTACGCCCGACACCCAGTTCCTGTCGCGCTACGGCATGGTCGAGCCGGCCCACAACGGCCGGTACCTCTCGACCGGCACCTTCGTCGGCGAGCCGGGCTTCGACAAGCTGGAGGCCGAGTCGGTCGCCATCACCGTCGACGCCGACCACCGGCTCACCGACGCCTGGAGTCTCGGCGGCACGGTCCGCTACAGCGAGAGCAACAGCGAGAGCAACAGCCACTACAATCACGCCTGGTGGGCCTATGCCGACTACCCGACCCGCTACGGCAGCGACGGCACGATCGACCGGACATTCTACACGCAGCATGGAAGCACCCAGATCCTGGTCGGCGACGTCAACGCGACCGCCGACTTCCGCACCGGGGCGGTCGGGCACAAGCTGCTGTTCGGCGTCGCCTACAACGACACAGCGGCGTCAACGCCACCGACAGCGACGTCACCGTTAACGTCGGGCTGATGTACAAGTTCGACAACGGGATCTCGCCCTACATCAGCTACAACGAATCCTTCCGCCAGGAGAACTTCGGCACGGATGCCGGCGGGACCAGCTTCGACCCGACCCGAGGGGTGCAGTACGAGGCCGGCGTGAAATACGAGATCCCCGGCGTGCCGTCGCTGTTCACGGCGTCGGTGTTCGAGATCACCAAGTCCAACATCCTGGTCGCCGATCCGGACAACCCGACCTTCAGCGTGCAGACCGGCAGCATGCAGACCGGCGAGGCGAGGTCGCGCGGCTTCGAGCTCGAGGGTCAGGTGAAGCTGGGCGACTTCGAGGTCGAGGCGAACTACGCCTATCTCGACACCGAAGGCAGCGGCGGCGAGCCCCTGCACGGCATCCCCGACCATTCCGCGTCGACCTGGGTGACCTGGCGGCCCGGCGCCGACTGGATGGGCCCGGAATGGCAGGGCTTCAAGGCCGGCGCCGGCGTCCGCTATGTCGGCAGCAGCCACGGCTACGGCGGTGCGGCCGGTGCCGACTCCTACACCCTCGGCGACGCCATGATCGGCTACGAGTTCGCGAACTGGGACCTGACCCTGAACGTCCGCAACCTCACCGACGAGACCTATGTGACCTCGGCCGAGAGCGTCACCGGCTACTGGGGCGAGCGGCGCACCGTGGTGCTGCGGCTTGGGGTGAACTTCTGAACGAGGCGTCCGCCGCGAGTGGCCCCGGCTCGGCCGCGCCGGTGGCGCGACCGTCCGGGATGAGGGTCGGATGTGGTTTCCCGGTCCTCATCCCGGCCACGCGTAGCGCGAGTCGGGACCACCGGCGGCCTCGACCTCGCCGCCTACCCCTCGACCGGCTCGACCCCGCACCAGTCGGCGATGAACAGGGCGATCGCCTTGGTGGCGTCCCGGATCGACGGGATGTTCACGCGCTCGTCGAAGCCGTGGGCGTCCTCGCAGATCGGACCGTAGACCATGCAGGGCATGTCGGCGTAGAGCACGAACACCCGGCTGTCGATGTAGGCGGTGGCGATGTAGTCGACCGGCCTGCTGCCGGTCACCCGCTCGTGGCAGCGGGTCAGCACGGTCTCGGCGTCGCTGCCCGGCTCCAGGTCGTAGCCCTCGGTGAAGAAGCCGTTCCAGGCCACCTCCGGCGGGTTGTTGGACAGGAACGGATGGCCGGTCGACGCCTTGCGGACCGCATCCTCGATGTCGCGCTGCATCTCCTCGGGCTTGAATCCGGGAAAGATCGAGATCCGGCAGTCCATGGTGCACCAGGCCGGCACCGACGACGCCCAGTCGCCGCCGGCGATCTTGCCGACGTTCATGTTCACCGGGTGGGCGTGCTCGTCGTAGTGCTTGGTGTCGCCCTTGCGGGCGTTCCACTTCTCCTCGACCGCCTTCAGGGCGGGCACCAGGTCCATGGCCGCCTGGATGGCGTTGGAGCCGGTGCCGGCATGCGCCACGTGCACCGGGTGGCCGCGCACCTTCACCTGGAACCACTGCACGCCCATGGTCGCGCGGGTCATCCTGCCGCCCGACGGTTCGCTGATCAGGGCGGCGTCGGCCTTGTAGCCGCGCACCAGGGTGGCGAGCGCCCCGTTGCCGGTGCTCTCCTCCTCGCACACGGTTTCCAGGTGCACGGTGGCCGCCGGCTGCAGCCCGGCGCGGCGCAGCGCATCCATGGCGAACAGGTTGGCGACCACGCCGGCCTTCATGTCGCCGGCGCCGCGACCATACATCCAGTCGCCCTTGATGACCGCGGCGAAGGGCGGGTCGCTCCACATGTCGAGCGGGCCGGTCGGCACCACGTCGATATGGCCGTTCAGGACCAGCGAGCGGCCGGTCTCGTCGCGCGGCCGGTGGGTGCCGACGACGTTCCAGGCGTGGGCGTAGTCGACCGCCACCGGCGAGAAGCCGGGATGATGCTCGATGTCCTTGGGATCGACCTTCCAGCGGTCCATCTCGTAGCCGCGCCCACGCATGGCCTGGAACATCAGGTCCTGGGCCAGATGCTCCTGCCCGCGCACCGAGGGGCGGCGCACCAGTTCCTGCAGGAAGGCGATCTGCTCGTCGAAGGCCGCGTCGACCGCGTCGGTGATTCGACGCGCAACTTCCTCGCCGAGAGCCGCTTTCGGGTCTCCGTCCATGTCTGCCGCCTTGGGGTCCGGTTGCGTTCAGGAACCGTTATCCTGCCTCCGCCGCCCGGTCTGCCGCAAGCCGGTCAGCCGCAAGCCGATCTGCCGCAATCGCGCGAGCGGCCTACGCCGCCGGCTGCTTGAAGACGTAGCGGCCGTCCTCGAGTCGGTCGAACAGCTCGGCGATCTTGGGGTGGCCGACCGGTCCGTTGGCGGCATCCTCGAGAAGGTTCTGCTCGGACACATAGGCTACGTAGTAGCTCTCGGGGTTCTCGGCGAGGAGGTGGTAGAAGGGCTGGTCCCGTTTCGGACGCAGGTGCTCGGGGATCGCCTGGTACCACTCCTCGGTGTTGCCGAACTCGGCATCGACGTCGAACACGACCCCACGGAAGTCGTACAGCCGGTGCTTGACGATGGCTCCGAGGGAAAAGTTCGGCGCGACGATCTTCATTAGTTCCATCCGGTAATCGACTCTGACGATAACCTCTCATATTTGATCTTTTCTACGCCATGAACAAGATTGCCGCCCCTGTGGAATCACGGAGTTGACTCACCATGCTCGGCCCCCTCAACCACCTCCGGATCGTCGAGGGCTCGGCCTTCGTCGCCGCTCCGCTCGCCGGGTTGACCCTTGCCCAGGCCGGGGCCGACGTGATCCGCATCGACCCACCCGGCGGCGGCCTCGACTATCGCCGCTGGCCGCGCGCCGAGTCCGGCCGAAGCCTGTTCTGGACCGGGCTCAACAAGGGCAAGCGCTCGCTTTGCGTCGACATCCGCCGACCCGAGGGACGCGAGCTGGTGCAGGATCTGGTCGCCGCGCCGGGCGAGGGCGGCGGGCTGCTGCTGACCAATTTCGCGGGCATGCCCTGGCTGTCGGACGCGGTGCTGCGGGCGCGGCGCGCTGACGTCGTCAAGCTGGAGATCACTGGCAATTTCGACAGCAGCAATGCGGTCGACTACACCGTGAATCCCGCTGTCGGCTTGCCGGCGATGACCGGAACCGGCGGGCCCGACGCCCCGACCAACCACGTGCTGCCGGCCTGGGATATCGCCTGCGGCCTGACCGCGGCGTTCGGGATGGTCTCGGCGGTGATGGAACGGGCCCGGACCGGCCAGGGCCGCAGCATCAGCCTGGCGCTGTCGGACATCGCGTTCGCGACCGTCGGGCATCTCGGCATGCTGGCCGAAGCCGCGCTGGGCGGGGTCGATCGGCCGCCGTCCGGCAACGACCTGTATGGCGCCTTCGGCCGCGACTTCCCCACATCGGACGGCGAGCGGGTAATGATCGTGGCGCTGACGCCGAAGCAGTGGTCCGGACTGGTCAAGGTCTGCGGGATCGCCGATGCAGTGCGCGGCCTGGAGGAGCGGCTCGGGAGCGACCTCAAGGAAGAAGGCGCGCGCTACGTCCACCGGGACGCGATCGCGGGGCTGGTGGCGCCGTGGGTGGCGGCCCGGCCGCTCGCCGAGGTGGCGGCGGCGTTCGATGGCGCCGGGGTGTCCTGGGGGCCGTACCAGACGGTGCGCGAGGCCCTGGCCCGCGACCCGCGCGCCTCGACCGCCAACCCGTTGTTCTCGATGCTGGAGCAGCCGGGCGTCGGCGCGGTGCTGGCGGCCGGGTCGCCGCTGGCGACCGCCGGCGCGGCGCGTGAGCCGGCCCGGCCGGCGCCGATCCTCGGGGCCGACAACGACGCCATCCTCGGCGACGTGCTGGGGCTGCCGTCGGGCGCCATCGGCAAGCTGTACGACGCCGGGATCGTGGCCCGGGACGAGGGGTAGGGAACTTCCGGCTATGATCTGGTCTTGCGCCTACGCCGGCTGAACAGCGTCGCCAGAGACATCGCTATGGCTTCCTTGTCTACGGCATTGGGATCGAAACCCGGGCCGCGCCAGTCGATCATTTCCCGGTGCCGCATGTGCCCGGGGTCGGCGATCGCCTTCAGATAGCGGTCGTACCCGAATGGCCCACCGCAGTCCTCCGGCGGACACGCGCCCTTGGCGTCGAGCAGTCGCGGATAGCTGAGGTCCCTGTCGGCCGGGGCGACGGCCTCGAGGCTGACCTTGTGGCTCCAGTTGTCGCCGAAATCGTAGACATACTTGAAGGCCTTACTCTTGTTCAGCCGCCGGGCCAGATCGGCCAGGGTGGCTTTCTCGGCCGAAGGGGTGGTCGTATCGGGCCAGTCCGGGTCCGGGATTCCGTATGAGATCGCACGTCCGACGCGGAACTCGTAAAGGTGGTAGTTCTCCCAGCCCATGGCGGCCTGGATCACCAGATGGAGGTCATCGAGTTGGATGGCGAGCGGCACTTCGACGCGCCTCAGGACTGTCGGCGCGACACCGTCGAGAGTGATCTTCAAGCGGGCGATATCTCTCATCGGCGGAAGCTCCCACGAAGTGCGTTGGCCGTCACGGGCGACTTGATGCCCGGCTCCTGGCCCCGGTCCTTCGTGTAAGCGGGAGTGTCGAGGCCGTCGCGTCAGGCTGCCTGGAAACTCCGTCGGAAGTCTTGGGAAATTTTCCGCACGACGCGCCCCCAGCGCCCTCTGCAGGCCGTAAGGCGCGCGAAGAAACCCGACCTCAGCGTCGCCGGGCCGTGGCGGCGGTCACCGCGGCAACGATCATCAGGCAGCCGGTCAGCAACGCCGCGCCGGCGACCAGCGGGTCGACCTTCGCGACGTCGATCAGCAGGGCGACCGCGCCGACCAGCAGCAGGACCGCCCCGCTGAGGCGGGCGTCGGCCATGAACATGCCGAACAGCTCGGCCAGGACTTCCTTGAGCAGGCTCATCGCGCGACCTCCGCGGCCGGCCGGCGCAGCACGTTGGCCATGCCGGCGCCGGTGGCCAGGAACAGGCCCGCGAACACGAACAGCGCCAGATCGCCGCCGGGCCATTCGATGCCCAGGCCCTCGCCGGTCCAGAATACGCCGAACGACGCGAGCATGACGCCGACGCCGAACTTCAGGGTGTTCTCGGGTACCTTCGAGAGCGGGCGGTGCACCACCACGCCGACCGCCAGGACCGCCACGCAGGCCGCTGCGGCGCCGAGGGCCGCGGCGCCGAGCATCCCGCGGCCGGCGCCGACAGCGATGACGATGAAGATCACCTCCAACCCCTCCAGCAGCACCGCCTTGAAGGCGCCGAGGCCGGCGATCCAGTCGAGTGACGCCGGGTTCTTCTCGGCCTCCTGCCTGAGCACGATCGTCTCGGCCGCGAATGCGGCGTCCTCGTCGTGCAGCGCGAGCACGCCGGCCGACCGCAGCACCGCCTTGCGCAGCCAGCCCATGCCGAACAGCAGCAGCAGCACCCCGATGGTCAGCTGCAGCGCGTGCAGCGGTACCCGGTCGAGCAGCGGCCCGAGGGTCAGCACCAACAGGGCGAGAACGGCGAGGGCGGCACCGGTACCGGCCACCGCCGGCCGCCAGCCGCGCAGCGTGGCGACGGCCAGGACGATGGTGAAGGCCTCGACCACTTCGACAAGCGACGCGGCAAACGCCGCCCCCACGGCGGGACCGGCAACGGACCAGGACATGCTCTCCATGGCTGGCTCCAATCGAGGTTGTAGTATACGCTACGGAAGAGAATTATTTTGTAGTGAAATCGACATCAATGTCAATACGACCCGCCGATACCGGCTTCTCAGATACCAGCTTCTCCGATACCGGGTTTGCCGATCGGGCCCGCGTCGCCGCCGACCGGCTGTCGCCCGCCGAGCGCCGGGTTGCCCGGTACTTCGCCGAACACCGCGAGGAGGTGCTGCTGGCGTCGGCCGCGGAACTGGCCCGCCGGACCGAGACCAGCGACGCGACGGTGGTCCGGACCGCCAAGGCGCTCGGCTATGACGGGCTCGACGCGTTGCGCCGGGATCTCGCGGACGAGCTGCGCCGGCACCTGAGCCCGGCCGGCCGGGTCGCCCGCGCCCTGCAGGACGTCGGCGACGACCCTGACGCCGCCTTCGCGTCGACCCTGGACCTGCACGCCGAGTCGATCGCCTCCCTGAAGCGCAGCGTCCCGCCCGCGAAGTTCCGGACGGCGGTCGACCATGTCCTGGCCGCCGGCCGGGTCGCGATCTTCGGAATCGGCCCGTCGAGCGCGATGGCCGATTATCTCGCCATCCAGCTCGGCCGGTTCGGGCTCGATTCCCTGGTCCTGGCCGACACCGGCCTTCTGTTGGCCGACCGGCTGCTGCGGCTGCGTGCCGGCGATCTGCTGCTGGTCATGGCCTACGGCCGGGTCTATCCGGAACTCAGGGCGGTATTCGACCGGGCCGACGACCTCGGTCTTGCGCGGGTCCTGATGACCGACTCCCTGGCCCCGGAGATCGGCGGGCGCGCCGACCTCGTGCTCGACATCCCGCGCGGCCGGGCCGACACCGTCAGCCTGCACACCGCCACGCTCGCCTTCATCGAGGCGCTGCTGGTCGGCATCGCCGCTCGCCGCCCGGATGCGACCCTTGGCGCGCTGCGCGACCTGAATCGGTTGCGCGCCGTGATTGCCGGTCCGGACCTGTCCCTGTAGCCGCTACTGCCGCTTTGGTTCCGCCTTTGTCTCGACCGCGGCGTCGGTTGCGGCTTCGTCTGCGGCTTCGTCTGGGGCCTCGGTTGCGGCGACCTCGGCGATCGAGCCGCCCGGGTTGGTCGGCATGCCGGTGACCTTGCGTTCGCGATGCCAGACATAGACGCCGGCGGCGACCAGCAGGCCGGCGCCTGCCAGGGTCGGCGCATCCGGGAACGAGCCGAAGGCGAAGACGCCGATCAGCATGGCCCACAGCAGGGTGCTGTAGGAGAACGGCGCGATCAGCGAGGCCGAGGCCAGCATGAACGCCCGGATCGTCAGGTACTGCCCGGCGACGTGGCAGGCGGCGATGGCGACCAGGAAAGCCCAGTCGCGCAGGGTCGGCGGCTGCCAGTCGGCGATGCCGAGCGGGGCGATCGCCACCAGCCCGGCGGCGGTCGACCAGATCAGGATGGTCAAGGGTCGCTCGGTCCCGCGCATCTGCCGGGTGATGATCAGGCCGCCCGCCCAGCACAGCGATGACACCAGCGGAATCAACATGGCCGGCTGGAACATGTCGGAACCGGGTCGCAGGATTATCATGACCCCGACGAAGCCGGCGCCGACCGCCGACCAGCGACGGATCCCGACTTTCTCGCCCAGGAACGGGATCGACAGGGCGGTCACGTACAGCGGCGAGACGAAGCCGATGGCGGTGGCGGTCTCCAGCGGTAGATGCGTCATGGCGTGCACGAACAGCGTCGCCGAGGCGATCAGCAGCACGCCGCGGAGCACGTGGGCGACCGGCCGGTCGGTTCGCCAGGGCCGCATGCGCCAGTTTCGCAGCACCGCCGGCAGCAGCAGGACCGTCACCAGGGAATAGCGCAGCAGGATGATCTGCTCGGCCGCCATGCCGGCGCCGGCCAGCCCCTTGGCAAAGCCGTCCATGGCGGTGAACACGAAGTTGGCGCCCAGCAGCAGGCCGATGGCCAGCAACGGCTGGTCGGCGCCGATGTTGTCGGAAGGATCGGGGCTGGCGGCTGCGACCGCTTCCTGGCGTGTCATCGTTCTGCCCGGCTGACGGGCGCAGGCTGCGCCCCTACGGCATTCGGACCCAAAGCGGCCGGCCAGACAAGCGAATAGCTATGGCGGTTCAGACCTTTGTGTCAGCCTTGTCGACACTGGCCCGGAGCTGAACATGGCGGTTACGATCCTCATCCTGGCGACGATCATGATCGTCGGCCTGCTGTTGAACATGCCGCAGATCGGGCAGGCGCGACTCTGGCTCGCGACCGTAACGCCGCTCGCCTCGATCATCGGCAGCGGCTTCCTGGTGTCGGCGCCGCTGCTGGCCCGGGTCGCCGGCCCCTATGCCGTGGTGGTGATGGCGGTGCTGTGCGCCGCCGCCTACCTGATCGGCACGGCGATCCGCTACAACATCCTCACCGTCGAGCCGGTGCTGGCGGGCACGCGACCCGGCCCGCGCGCGATCAGGGTGCTGGAGCGTGGCGGCGACCTGATCCTGGCGCTGTCCTACCTGATCTCGATCTGCTTCTACATCCAGCTGATGTCGTCGTTCGCGCTCGACGGCGCCGGCGTCCAGGACGCGCAGGCCGGCAAGATCTTCGCCACGGTCGTGATCGGCTTCCTCGGGGGGCTCGGCCTGCTGCGCGGCTTCGGCCGGCTGCAGGCGCTCGAGGAGCATGCGGTGGTCATGAAGCTGACGGTGATCGCCGGCCTGCTGGCCGGCCTTGCGGTGTTCGACATCGGCGCCGTGGGAGGGCCGGCCCCGGCGGTGCCGCCGATCGACCTGCAGGCGGTCCGCGTCGGGCTCGGTGCGCTGCTGATCATCCAGGGCTTCGAGACCTCGCGCTATCTCGGCCACGTCTACTCCGCCGAGGAGCGCGTGCGTTCGATGCGTTATGCGCAGATCATCGCCTCGGGCATCTACGTGGTGTTCATGGTGCTGGCCATGGACTTCCTGGACCCGAGCCAGCCCGCCGACGAGACCGCCATCATCCGCTACTCGGAGAAGGTGGCGCCGATCCTGCCGGTGTTCCTGATTCTCGGCGCCGTCGCGGCGCAATTCAGCGCGGCGATCGCCGACTTCGTCGGTGGTGCCGGGATCCTGGTCGAGACCCTGCCGGTAAGGGAGAAATGGGTCTATCCGGGCATCGCCGCCGCGGCGATCGCGCTGACCTGGTCGCTCGACGTGTTCGAGGTGCTGACCCTGGCCTCGCGCGGCTTCGCCGCCTACTACCTGATCCAGTGCGTCGAGGCCCTGATCATGGCCTGGCCCGAGCGTTCCGCGCCGCGGCTGGTCGTCTTCGCCGCCGGCGCGCTGGTGTCGGCGGCGACGCTGGTGTTCGGTCTGCCGACGGGCTGACCGCCGGTTCCGGTCGGCAGGCGATCCTGTCGCGGCCCGCGCCGCCGCCCTCAGATCCCGACTACCCGCTCCAGGCCCGGCGGAACCTCGCCACGCTCGACCGCCTGGACTGCGGCGGTCAGCCCGGCATTGGCCGGTGCGGCGATGCCGATTTCCTTGCCGCGCTCGACGATGTAGCCGTTCAGCATCTCGATCTCGGTGCGCCGTCCCTTGGCGATGTCCTGGCCCATCGAGGGCCGTCCGGTCTCGCTGCGGCCCTCGCAGGCGGCGACCATGTCGGCCTCGATACGCTCACGCACCGCGGTGTCGCCTTCGGTGGCGGCGATCCAGTCGTCGGCGCTGAACTTGTTGATGCTCTCCAGTTCGTACCCGAGCGCCCGGCCGATCCGGACCGCCTCGCCGGCCAGCCGGATCGACAGCCAGCGGGTGACCGGCTCGCGGGCCATGCCGTTGTTGCCGAGCCCGGTGGCCGCCGACACCCCGTTGGCCATGGCGTTCGCGCACAGCTTCGACCAACGCTCTCCCCACAGGTTGCTGGTGGTCTTCGAGCTGTCGATTCCGCCGAGCATGGTCGCGATCCGCTCGATCCGCGGCGTGATCCGGCCGTGCATCTCGCCGACCCGGAACACGGTGTGCCGGTTGCCGCCGAGCGGAACGCTGCGCCGGACCCGCGCCGGACCGGTCATCTCGACGGCGATCTTCGCAGCGATGCAGCCGACCACCCGGCCCCATCCGACGATCCGGGCAATGGTCTCCTCGTTGATGCAGTTCTGCAGCGAGACCACGTAGCCGTCCGACGCCAGGTAGCCGCGAATCAGCGCGGTCGCCCAGTCGGTATCGTAGGACTTGGTGCACACGAACGCGATGTCGACCGGCCCGATCCGGGCCAGGCTCTGCACGTCGGTCAGGTGCATCGCCTTCACGCGCGTGGTGAAGCACTCGCCGTCGGTCATCCCCGACAGGCTGAGGCCGTCGCGGTTCATCGCCTCGACATGCTCCGGCCAGGGGTCGATCAGGGTCACGTCCTCGCCGGCCCGCGCGAAGTAGCCGCCGACATAGGCGCCGACGGCGCCGGCCCCGACGATCGCGATACGGTCTGCCATGCTGTGTGTTCTCCGTGTCAGTACGGCCGGTCGCCGCCGCCGATGGTCAGGCGGTGCATCACCCGGCGCTCGCCGGGGTAGTCGTTGAGCGCCCGATGCTGGGTGCAGCGGTTGTCCCAGACCACCAGGGTGCCGGGCCGGTAGCTGACCCGGCAGGTGAAGTCGGGCGTGGCGGCGTGGCTCTTCAGGAAGCCGACGATCGCCGCGCTCTCGTCGTCGGTCATGCCGGCGATCCGGTAGAGGTGGCTGCCGCTGACATAGAGCGCCTTGCGTCCGGTCTCCGGATGGGTGCGCACCAGCGGGTGCTCGGCCTCCATCTCGCCGGCCCGTTCGACATTGGCGGCCTGGAATCGGGTCGAGTCCATCAGCGCCTGGCGGCCGCCGCGTCGGCCCTTGAGGTCGCCGCTGTACACGCCCTTCAACCCGTCGACCACGCCCTTCATGGTGTCGCTGAGCGTCTCGTAGGCCCGGTACAGGTTGGCGAGCAGGGTGTCGCCGCCGCGCGACGGGGTTTCGTGGGCATAGAGCATGGTGCCGACCGGCGGCCGCTCCTCGAACGACATGTCGGTGTGCCAGGCGCCGCCGAAGTTCTTCTCCTCGTCCGGCTCCTTGCGGATCTCGAACACCTCCGGATGGTCGTCCAGGCCCCTGACGAAGGGATAGGGGACCAGGGGCCCGAACTGCTGGGCGAAGGCCTTGTTCTGCTCGATGGTCAGTTCCTGGTCGCGAAACACCAGCACCTGGTTCTCCAGGAACGCCTGGTGGATCTCGGCGAACTGCTCGTTGCCGAGCGGCCCGGCGAGGTCGATTCCGGCGACCTCGGCGCCCATGGTGCCGCCGATCGGCGTGACCTCGATGGTCCGGTAGGCCATGGCGGGAACCTCCGCGGTTGTGGTCGGGCCGTTTCCTCGTGCACCGCCATGTCAGCATGGCCAAGCGGCGTGATCCAGGGGGCGAGGCCTTCTGGCGAAAGCACCGCCACATCGACATGCGGGGGCGGGTCCGGTCCGGAGACCCCAAGCCGGCCGCGTTCAGCCCGCCGTCAGGTCGTCCACCGCCTGGCGGAGGAACCGCATGTCCTCGGGGTTCAGCGACGGGTTGCCGGCCCGGTGGCCCCAGATCGACTCGATGGGGCGGTATTCTGCGTTCGGCATCTTCGCGGTCTCGGCGGCGCTGTCCTCGGGCGTGAAGTACAGGTCGGTGCGCGACGGCATGATGATCGACTTCGCGGCGATCGCGCCGAGCGCGGCGTCCAGGTCGCCGGCGTAGGTCTCGTTGTCGCTGATGTCCGACAGCTCCCAGGTCTTCAGGCTGGCCACCAGGTCGTCGCCGTTGCGGCGCAGGAAGTTGGCCTCCCAGCTCCGCACCAGCCAGTCCTCCAGGCTGTCGAACCCGGCCTGCAGGTACAGCTTCTCGCGGTAGAACGCCTGGCTCATCGCCCAGCCGGCGTAGACCCGGCCCATGGCGCGCAGGCCGGTGACCGGCCGGCCGTCGAAATACGAGCCGCGCCAGGCGGCGTCGGCGGTCAGGGTGGCGCGCACGCCGTCGAGGAACACCTTGTTGTGTACCGAAGTGCGGGCCGAGGTGCAGACCGCCACGATCCGCTCGACCCGATCGGGGAAGATCGCCCCCCAGTGCAGGGCCTGCTGGCCGCCCATCGACCAGCCGTAGGCCAGTGCGATCCGCTCGATTCCGAATACCTCCTCCAGCAACCGCTTCTGGGCGTGCACGTTGTCCCAGTGAGAGAAGTCCGGGAACCGGCCATGGCCGAACGGCTCGGCCATGTTGCCGGGCGAGGTCGACAGACCGTTGGTGAACATGTTCGGGATCACCACGAACCAGCGGCCGGGGTCGAGCACGCGGTCCGGGGCGATCAGCCACTCGGTGTCGGCGTGCTGGGCGCCGTAGGAGGTCGGGTACAGCACGACGTTCGATTTGTCGGGGGCCAGGGTGCCGTAGGTTTTGTAGACGATCCGGGCGTTCGGGACCGTCATCCCCTTCTGCAGCCGGATGGTGCCGAGCTCGAACACCTGGGCTTCCGTCATGCCTGCATCCTTTCGTCTTTCGCCGACCAGCCTTGCAAGCGTGACGGTAGGCCGCGGGCCACGACCGCGCTAGCGTTGCGGGGACGGGTAGAACAACGAGAGGAAACCATGCGCCAGAACAGCATCGCCGTCAGCCCGGTCGCCGTCAGCCCGGTCGCCGGCGCGATCGGCGCCGAGATCGCCGGGGTCGACCTGGCGCAGGACCTGTCCGACGATACGGTCGGGACCATCCGCCAGGCGCTGCTCGACCACCTGGTGATCTTCTTCCGCGACCAGCAATTCACCCCCGAGCGCTTCCTGGCCTTCGCGACCCGGTTCGGCGAGCCGATGGTGTATCCGTTCGTGAAGGGGCTGGACGAGCACCCGGAGATCACGCCGATCCTGAAGAGGGAGGAGGACCGCAGCAATTTCGGCGGCCTCTGGCATTCCGACACGGTCTATCAGCAGACTCCGCCGATGGGCACGATCCTCTATGGCATCGACATCCCGCCCTATGGCGGCGACACCGAGTTCGCCAACCAGTACCTCGCCTACGAGGCCCTGTCGGCGCCGCTTCGGGCCTTCCTCGACGGCCTGACTGCCGTGCATATCTCCGGCAAGGGCGCGGTCCAGAAGACCCGCACCGACATGATGAAACACTCCTCGGCCGGCCTTAAGGGCGACGAACTGGTGTCGCGCCACCCGGCGGTGCGTACCCACCCCGAGACCGGCCGCAGGGCGCTGTACGTCAACACCGCCCACACCACCCATTTCGACGGCATGACCGAGGACGAGAGCCAGCCGATCCTGGACTTCCTGTTCAAGCACCAGGTGAAGTCCGAGTTCACCTGCCGGTTCCGCTGGGCCCCGGGATCGGTGGCGTTCTGGGACAACCGCTGCACCCAGCACAACCCGATCAACGACTACCACGGGTTCCGCCGGCTGATGCACCGCATTACCCTGGTCGGCGACACGCCTGTGTGACTTCAGTGTCGGTGCGGCGGGTGGATTCCGGAGCCCGCTGCGCGTCTCCGGAATGACGATGGATGAGAGGGCGGCTTCGGTGGCACCTCCCTTTCCCGGTCGTCATCCCGGAGGGGCCGCGTCAGCGGCCGGCTCCGGGATCCATGGTCATCGAGGAGTATCGAAATGGCGGGCAGCCAGCGCATCATCACCGTCGGGGCGGGGCAGCTCGGTCCGATCGCCAAGGACGAGACCCGGGCCCAGGTCGTGGACCGGCTGGTCGCCCTGCTGCGCCGCGCGCATGCGCGCGGCTGTGGGTTGGTGGTGTTCCCGGAGCTGGCACTGACCACCTTCTTCCCGCGCTGGTACGTCGAGGACGAAGCCGAACTCGACCGGTGGTACGAGACCGCGATGCCGGGGCCGGAGACCGCGCCGCTGTTCGACGAGGCGAAACGGCTCGGCGTCGGCTTCAGCATCGGCTACGCCGAGCTGGTGCGCGACGGCGCCAGCAAGCGCCGCTTCAACACCGCGATCCTGGTCGACGCCTCCGGCGGAATCGTCGCGAAGTACCGAAAGATCCACCTGCCGGGCCATGGCGAGCACGAACCCTGGCGGGCGTTCCAGCACCTGGAGAAGCGCTACTTCGAGTCCGGCGACCTGGGTTTCCGGGTGACCGACGCGTTCGGCGGCCGGATCGGTATGGCCATCTGCAACGACCGGCGCTGGCCCGAGACCTACCGGGTCATGGGGCTGCAGGGCGTCGAGATGGTGCTGCTCGGCTACAACACCCCGATCCACAACCCGCCGGCGCCCGAGCACGACGCCCTGTCCTGGCACCACAACACCCTGGTGATGCAGTCCGGCGCCTACCAGAACGGCACCTGGGTCGTCGGGGTCGCCAAGGCCGGCGTGGAGGAAGGCGTCCACCAGATGGCCGGTACCCAGATCATTGCGCCGTCGGGTGAGACCGTGGCGCTGGCGGTGACCGAGGGCGACGAGCTGATCGCCGCCGACTGCGACCTGGATCTCTGCCGGTCGTACAAGGAGACGGTGTTCGCTTTCCACAAGCATCGCCAGCCGCAGGCCTACGGGCTGATCACCGGCACCGCCGGGGTGGTGTCGCCGGAGGAGGCGGTACGGATCGACCCGGCACTGGGGAAGCAGGGATAGCGCCCGCCTTCCTCTTCCAGCCGTCATCCCGGACGGCGCTACAGCGACGATCCGGGACCCATCCGCCGTCTCGACGTCCGCAGTATGTGAGATTGAGATGTCGGTACCCGATGACCTTGCTGCCTTGCTGACGGACCTTGAATTTCGCTTGATGGATCCATCCATCAGGCGGTCCAGGGAGACGCTGTCGGAGCAGCTCGCCGACGACTTCCTGGAGTTCGGCCGATCGGGCGGAATCTACGACAAGCGAACGGTCATAGAGGCACTCGCGGCCGAGCATGCCAGCGGTGCGGTCCACAAGTGGTCGATACAGGACTTGGCGGTGCGGGAACTGGGCGGCGGTTCGGTGCTCGTGACATGCCGGTCGGTGCGGCGGCGCCTGCCAGACGCCGAGCCGCAGCATACCCTCCGGTCGTCGGTTTGGAGCCACGATGGCGGGCGGTGGCGCATGCGCTTTCATCAGGGGACCCCGGCGCTGGGGAAGTCGGCGTAGGCGCGTTGCCTCGTGGGTCCCGGCTCCGTTCCGCCTTCGGCGGCCCGGTCCGGGATGACGACAAGAGGTGTGGCGTTCCCTATCCGCCGTCATCCCGGCTGCCTCAGCCTTCCATCCCCGCCATGCGCCGTGCCGCGACCCAGCCGAAGGTCATCGCCGGGCCGAGGGTGATGCCGCCGCCCGGATAGTTGCCGCCCATGATGCTGGCGTTGTCGTTGCCGGCGGCGTACAGGCCGGGGATCGGCCGGCCGTCGCGGTCGAGCACCCGGGCGTCGGCGTCGGTCTTCACACCGGCGAAGGTGCCGAGGTCGCCGACCACCAGCTTGACCGCGTAGAACGGCCCGCGCGCGACCGGCGCCACGCAGGGGTTCGGGGCCACGGTGGGGTCGCCGAGCGAACGGTTGTAGGCGGTCGAGCCCTTGGCGAAAGCCGGATCCTCGCCCCGCTTCGCCGGGCCGTTGAACGCCTCGACGGTGCGCTCGAACGCGGCGGCGTCGATGCCGCAGGCCGCCGCCAGCTCGGCCAGGGTGCGGCCGCGCTTCAGATAGCCCGAGTTGATGTGCGGGGTCAGCGGCAGTGGGAACGGCTTCACGAACCCCAGGCCGTAGCGCCGGATCGTCGGATGGTCGCACAGCAGCCATGCGGCGTTCTCGTCCAGCCCTTCGCAGGCCTTGCGCATCGCCTGGACGAAGTCGTGGTAGGAGTTCCCCTCGTTCACGAAGCGCACGCCGCGCGCCGTCACCGCGATCACCCCCGGCTTGGCGCGGTCGATGAAGTGCGGGAACGTCCCCATCGTGCCGTCCGGCCATGGCACCTGGCTGACCGGCACCCAGGCGGCGGCATGCGGGTAGCCGGTCTCGACCGTCGCTCCCGCGGCCTCGCCGAGCCGCAGCCCGTCGCCGGTGTTGCCCGACGGGGCCGGGGAATAGTGTGCTTGGTGCGGGAACAGCTCGCGGCGGCGGTCCAGGTCCTGCGGGAACCCGCCGGCCGCCAGCACCACGCCCTTCGCCGCCGAGACCGTCACCGGCCTCCCGTCGCGCGATATCGTCGCCCCGACCACCCGGCCGTCCTCGACGGTCAGCGCGGTCGCCGGGCTGGAGGTCCAGAGCTCGACCCCCGCGTCGAACGCCGACTTGGCGAGCCGCCCGGCCAGCGCGTTGCCGTTGGTCAGGCGTACCGCGCGGCCGTGCAAGGCCAGGTCGCGCATGTGGGCGGCCAGCTTGCCGGCCACGAAGGCCGCCGACTTCACCGAGCGGGTGACGTTGAAGAAGTGCAGCAGCTCCTTGCCGGAGCCGATCATCATGCCGACGAAGGTGATCTCCTTCAACGGCGGACGCAGCCGCTTCAGCTCCGGGCCGAGCCGGCGGCCGTCATAGGGTTCGGCGCAGATCGAGCGGCCGGCCGGGACGCCGCCGGGGGCGTCGGGGTGGTAGTCCGAGAAGGTCGGCCCGGTGACGAACCGCATCTCGGTCTCGGTCTCGAAGAACTCGACCATCTTCGGTCCGGCGGCCAGGAAGGCGTCGACCCGGGCGGCGTCGAAATGGTTGCCGGTCTCGTGCTGCAGGTAGGTGCGGGCGGCCTCGACCGAGTCCTGCACGATGCCCTCGCGCGCCGACGGGCCGTTGCAGGGGATCCACAGCCAGCCGCCGGAGCGCGCGGTGGTGCCGCCGTAGACGTCTTCCTTCTCGACCACCAGGACCTTCAGGCCGAGCTTCGCCGCGGTCACCGCCGCCGACAGCCCGCCGGCCCCGGAGCCGATGACCAGGACGTCGCACTGGTGGTGTTCGGCGGCAGCGGTGTCGGTCATGGGATGGCTCGCAGGCAGCAGGGGGCGCGGGAAGGCGGGAGGCGGCATTCGAGCACATCGCCCGCACCCGCGGCAATCCGGCGCCGCGGCCGCGGAAAGCCGCGCATCATGCCTTGCACCGATGGGCGAAGCGCATTAGGTTCCGGCCCCTGACGCACCCGTAGCTCAGCTGGATAGAGTGCTGCCCTCCGAAGGCAGAGGTCATTGGTTCGAATCCAATCGGGTGCGCCACTTCCTCAGAACACCTGTGACTATCGCCGGGCTTGTAGCGGAACGGCCGGATGCCGTTTCCACTGCCGATCGGTTTTCTGTGGCGTTCCGGGGCTGCGGGCGGAATGGTCCGTGAGTTTACCAAGGCGCCGGCGTTAGTAAACTGTCTTGCGGTTTGCTTTACTAATGTCGGCGCCTTGGTAAAATGAAACCATGCCAGAGCCCGAGCATTCCGAGACCCGGCTGGGTCGGTACGTCGAGACGCCGGTCGGCGGCGAGAGCGTCCGATCCTTCGTTCCCCCGCCGTTGCCGCCGAGCCCGGCACTCGAACTGACTCCTGCCATCGTCACTCGGCTGGCGAATGCGGAACGGGCACTGGGTCGCCTGGATGGCGTGGCGGCCCGACTGCCCGACCAGGCCCTCTTCCTCTACATGTATGTCCGCAAGGAAGCGGTCCTCTCGTCGCAGATCGAAGGAACCCAGTCGACCCTCGACGACCTCTTGCTGTTCGAGATGAACGCCGAGGCCGGTCAGCCCATCGACGACGTTCGGGAGGTGTCGAACTACGTCGACGCGATGATGTACGGGCTCGACCGTCTCCACACCCTGCCTCTGTCCCTCCGGTTGATCCGGGAGATGCACGCACGGCTGCTCCAGGGTGGGCGTGGCGGGACGAAGATGCCGGGCGAGTTCCGGACGACGCAGAACTGGATCGGCGGGACGCGTCCCGGCAATGCCATCTATGTCCCCCCGCCGGTAACCGAGATGACGCGATGCCTCGATCAGCTTGAGCGCTTCCTGCACGCCGAAACGCCGAACCTCCCGACCTTGATCAAGGCCGGGCTTCTGCATGTGCAGTTCGAGAGCATCCATCCCTTCCTCGACGGCAACGGTCGTATCGGGCGACTTCTGGTCACCCTGATCCTGACCGTCAGCGGCGTGATCCGCCAGCCGCTGCTCTATCTCAGCCTCTACCTGAAGGCGCATCGATCCGACTACTACCGGCTCCTCCAGGAGGTTCGTGAACGGGGGGCGTGGGAAGCCTGGATCGAGTTCTTCCTGGACGGTGTAGACGAGATCGCCAACCAGGCGTTCGAGACCGCGACCCGCATCGACCACCTGCTCCGAACCGACCGGGATCGCGTCTCCGCGGAAAGCGTCCGAGCGGGATCGGTCCTGCGTGTCCACCAAGCGATGCAGACCCGGCCCTTCATCTCCGGTCCCGCCGCGGTGGCTGCAACAGGTCTCACGACCCCGACGGTGAATGCCGTGTTCGCCGAACTCATCCATATGGGCATCGTCGAGGAGATCACCGGCAAGCGGCGTGGCCGAGTCTACGCCTATCGCCGATATCTGGCTCTCCTGCATGAGGGGGCGTAGGAACTCTCGAAAACGCGTCCAGGGCACCGATCGAGACGGTTGGGTTTCGAAATACGGTTCTGAGAACCGAATAGGGGGGGACGCCCGATCCGGCCCGCCTGCCCCCACGCCGTTGTGACAAAGCCGGCGAAGTGTCCCGCCGCGTGAAATCCGGTTGCCTCAGGAAGTCGGCGCCACGTGGCCGGGGTCGCTCCGGATCGCGAGCGGATCGTGGAGCGCCAGTCCGGGTTCGGCCTCGGGCTGGGTCGATGGCGCGGACGCCCATTCCTCGATCCGGGCCTCGATGAAGGCCATGACCTGACGATGCGCGGCCTGGCCGTCGTCACCGACGGCGATCGGCTCTCCGATCGCGAAGCGCGCCGGCCGTTCCGGCAAGATCCAGCCGATGTCCTTGACTAGTTTCCCGGGCATCCAGGTCGCGGTGTCGAGGGCGATCGGGACCATCGGCACGCCGGCTGCGCGGGCGAGGCGCATGCCGATGCTGTTGAAGGTCTTCCGGCTGAAGGTCGCGGTCCGATGGGCCTGCGGAAAGATGATCACCGAGATCCCGTCCCGCAGGCGCTCGGTTCCCTGCTCGATCACGCGCCGCAGGTCGGCGCGTGGATCGACGCGATCGACGGTGATCGGGTCGAAGCCGCGCAGGACCGGCCCGAGGATCGGATACCCCAGCAGGCTCGACTTCACCACGAAGGTGCACGGCGCCGCCGCATGCAGGATCGAGGGCAGTATCTGGGTCTCGAGGGCGCTCATGTGATTGGCGACGAAGACGCACGGCCCGTCCTGCTTGCCGACCGTCTCGAGGCCGGCGATCTCGAACCGCACGCCGACCGACTCCAGCGATCGGCGCAGCGCATGGCTGCCTTTCACCAGTTCGGCGTTGGTCAGTCGGCCGTGTCTCGCCTTGGAGGCGGCGCGCATCATGTGTGCGACAGCTTGCGCATAGAACATGACCGACGGCAGGAAAACGCGGGGCATCGATGATTCTCCGTGGGTCGGACACTTTCCGTGGAGCCGGGCGTTCGTGTAGCCCGATGCTCCCGGCACCGGCTCCACCATCCGACACGCTCGACCATCCGAGCGCCGACGTGCCCCGATTGCCGCTCAGGCGACCCAAGTTTGCATTCTACATTTAACGCATGCGCGCGCGCATGTCTCAAGTAACGGACGCGACCGGCGTGACTTCGGCCGGGATCCGCCCTGACGGGCGCTGGCTGTCAGTGACACGTCAAGTTGTCCGATTTTGTAGCATGTGAGTTGTCCGCTCGTTTGGTTTCCGATCCGGGGGCATGCCCCCGGATCGGGTTGGCCGCTGTGGAGCGGTGTCACGCGGCGTGTTGCGCATTTTTCTGGTTCGGCGTTCCATCGGCCTGGGAGCGTGCGATGCGGCGTGGCCCATGGAAGATGGCGAGGTTGCCGTCGGGGTAGCGGTGGACGCGGACCTTTGCCTTGACGAAGTGCGGGCGCCAGGAGCTCGGCGTTCAGCAGGGTGACCCCTCCCAACAGCCGGACGCCCGGGTGCGGCTCGCCGAACAGGGTCACCTCCAGGCCGCGGTTGCGCTGCTCGCCGTCGACCCCGAACACCAGGGTGTCCGGATCGGTGGTGCCGGAGGGCTGGGTGGTCTGGAACAGCGCGAAGCCGGCGCCGAAGCTGCCGAAGTCGGCCTTGGCGCCGACCTCGTACTGCTTGGAGCGGTAGGGCGGGAAGATCTCGCCCGAATTCACGGCGGTGCCCGGCGCCTCCGGGCCCTGGGCCAGGCCCTCGATGCGGTTGGCGTAGATCGACACCTGGTCGGTCACCTTGACCACCGCGCCGATCACCGGGGTGACCGCCGACTCGTCGTAGTTGGAGCTTTCGGCTCCGCTGGTGCGGTCGAAGCCCTTGATCGTCAGTTGCTGGGCACGCAGCCCGGCGGTGATCCGCAGCCGGTCGTCGAACAGGATCAGGGTGTCGGAGGCGAAGACGCTGGTCAATTCGGTGCGGCTGACCAGCGGCAGGTTATCGAAGTCGCCGCCGGCGAACAGGGTGGCCGGCCGCGAGACGTCGGGCGTGTCGTAGATGTTGGTGGCGGAGGAGGAGCCGAACTCGTAGGCGTTGCGGTTCTCCTGGGTCAGGCCGGAGACGCCGATGTTCAGGCTGTGTTCGACTGGCCCGGTCGTGAAGTCGGTGCGCAGGTCGGCCTGGCCGCTGAGGTTCAGGTCCTCGCGTGGAACGGTGAGACGGACCACCGTGGCATCGCCGGTCGAGGCGTCGGTGACCGTCGGCGAGGCATAGTCGCCGTCCTCGCGCATGAACCGGGCGCCGAACTGGGCGTAGGCCATGACGTGGTCGTTCACGTCGAACTCGCCGCGGACCTGCCCGAAGGTGTCCTTCATCTCGGAATACGACCAGGAAGTCGCGTGGTTGTGGGTCGAGTCCGGGGCGTCCGGCACCGCGACGCCGCCGCCCAGGAACACCACCGGCCGGCCCTGGTCGACCCGCAGCCGCTGATGGCCGGCGTCCAGGGTCACTCGGGCCCGCTCGCCCCGGTAGTCGAGGGCGACGGCGCCGATCAGGGTCTGCCGCTCCTCGTCCGCGATCGCGGTCTCGCCGTCGCGGGTCACCGCGTTGACCCGGACGCCGTAGGCGTTGTCCGGGCCGAACCGACGACCGCTGTCGAGGTGCATGCCGAACTGGCTGTTCATGGCGTAGCTGCCGGTGATCCGGTTCAGCGGCTCGTCGCCGGCGCGCTTCGGTACCAGGTTGACGCCGCCGCCGATGCCGCTGCTGGCCGGCGCTACGCCGTTCAGGAAAGCGTTGGCGCCCTTCAGCACCTCGACCCGCTCGTAGAGTTCCAGCCCGACGATCCGCCGCGGGGCGTTGCCGTAAAGGCCGTCGATGGCGATGTCCTCGCCGTACAGCGGGAAGCCGCGGATCACGAACTGTTCCGAGAAGTTGCCGTAGCCGTAGCTGCTGCGGACCGACGGGTCGTTGGCCAGCACGTCGGCGATGGTGTCGGCCTGCTGGTTGCGGATGGTCTCCTCGGTGTAGCCGGTGACGCTGAACGGCACGTCCATGATGTTCGGCCCGACGCGCATGGGCGTACGGCATGAGGATCTCCCGGAATGTCACGCCGCCCCCGGCAGCGTCCCGGAAATCCACTATAGCTAATGCGACTTACTAGCAATATTGATTTTTGCCACCGACCTGACCTGTACCGGCAACTCAGTCCCCGACGGCGCCGTCCGTCAGTTCGTGTTTCAACGCCGCGATCACATCGTCGAGCTGGGCGCTGTCGCCGGTGGTGCGCTTCACCAGCAGCGCCCCCTGCAGGGCGGCGAACACCAGCCGGGCGACGCGTCGGGCATCGTCGGCCAGCACGAACTCGCCACCTCGACGCCCGCGCTCCAAGGTGGCGGTCAGCCAGCTCTGGTGCTCGACGAAGAACTGCGCCACCCGGGCCCGCATCGGTGCCGGCAGGGAAGGCATCTCGCCGGCCAGGGCCCCGCACAGGCAGACCATGTCCGCGGTGCCGGCGAAGGCGCGATAGGGTTCGAGATAGTGGTCCAGCATCGCCATGGCCGGCTGCCCGGCATCGGCTGTGACAGCCGCGAGCGCGGCGCCGAAGCGGTCGGCGTAGCGGTCGACCACCGCCAGCCCGAGATCGGCCTTCGACGGGAAGTGGTAGTGGATGCTGGCCTTGCGAATCCCGAGCGGCTCGGCGATGTCCTGGTAGCTGAAGGCGTTGTAGCCGCGTGTCTGGATCAGCGCCTCGGCGATGTCGAGAATCTCCTCGGCGGTTCTCGAGCGGCCGGACGCGGCGTTGTCGGCATTGGTGGGCGTGTCGATGGCGTGGGTCCCCGTGCTGTGGTCGGCTCCCGGCGCTCCAATACCCCGCGGCGGCGGTCAGGATCAATTCCCGGCGGCGACACAGACCGGCCGCGCGCTCAGAACTTCTCGGTGCTCGGCCGCAGGTCGAGTTCCTGGGTCCACGTTGAAGGGGGTTGGCGCACCAGGGTGAGGCAGGCCGAGGCGATGGCGTCGGGATCCATGCGTCCGCCCTCGCCGATTCCGAAGCGCGCGTCGCTCTGCGGCTCGTCGATCAGGCCGTCCAGCAGCAGATGGACGACGTGGATGCCGGCCGGGCCGTGTTCGCGGGCGAGCGACTGGGCGAGCCCGCGCAACGCGAACTTCGCCGAGGCGAATGCCGCGAACCGGGCGCCGGCCCTGACGCTCGCGGTCGCCCCGGCCAGGACGATCGTGCCGCGGCCGTGGGCCAGCATCGCCGGCAGGATCGCGTGGGTGGCGATCACAGCCCCCAGGAAACCGGCGCGCCATACCGCCTCGAACTCGGCCGGCGGGGTCTCGACGAACGGCTTGATCGTCAACCGGTGCGCGGTGTGGACCATGACCTCGACGCGCGACGCCAGCGGCCGGAGGACCTCCGAGACCTCCGACTCGACGCCGAGATCGGCGGTGAGCGGCGTGTAGCTGCCGCCCGCCGCGCGAACCGCGGGCCCGACCGTCGCGGTCGTCCGGCCGGACCGGGACAGGCCGGCAATGTCATAGCCGGCGCCGGCGAAGGTCGCCGCGAGGCTGGTGCCGAGACCGTCGCCGATGCCGGCGAGCAGGGCGACTGGACGGCTGGTCATCGCCGCCACCTCACAGCCAGCCGAGGACGCTGGCGATGATGACGATCTGGGCGCCCCAGCCGACCGCGAACGCCAGGGTGCGAACCGCCGGAAGTCCAGCCGTGTAAACGACGAAATGCGCCAGCCGGGCGAAGAAATAGACGGCCGCCGCCATTTGCGTCGCCGGCGTGGAGACCGCGAGCACATGCGCCGCCAGCACCGCGGGCACGAAGATCGCGAGGTTCTCGACCGCGTTCGCGTGCGCCTTGATGGCGCGCTGCGCCCATGGCGACTGCGGCGCGCCACCCTCGGGAACGGCGCCGGAGATCGTCGCCGGGATTCCCCGGGTCACCATGCGGTCGAGGATGTACGGAACCCAGAACAATGCCGTCATCAGGACGGTTAGGGTCATCCAGTGCAGTTCGGTCGTCATCTGGGCCGTCCCCTGGCAATGGTGTGAAGTGCGGGTGCCAGTTATTTACCTACTAGTTGGTAGAATGTCAACTCGCGGCACTGTGGGTTCGGTCCAAGTCACAGTCGACAGCTGTGTTCTTTGTTTGTTCTGGACTCGGTGCGTGACCGGGCGGCAGACTGCCAACGACCACCGACGGAGCGAGGGCATCATGGCAGCGTCAGACAGCGACCGGCGGATCGACTACGTCGAGTTCGGCGTGGCCGACATCACGCGCTCGAAGGCATTCTATGGCGCGGCGTTCGGCTGGACCTTCACGGACTACGGCCTGGAATACTGCGAGTTCTCGGACGGCCGCATGAAGGGCGGATTCACGACGCTGACCCCGCCGCGCCCGGGCGGGCCGCTGCTGGTGCTGTACGGCGACGATCTCGCGGCGCTGCAGCGCCAGGTCGAGGCGGCGGGCGGGCGGATCGCCCGGCCGATCTACGGCTTCCCCGGCGGTCGGCGCTTCCATTTCGTCGATCCGGACGGTTACGAGTTGGCGGTCTGGACGGCCAACGAGGCACCGGTGGTGAGTTCTCGACAGGTGTGAAGGCCGCGCGCGGACGGCCGCGAACTGGCGGTTTGGACAGTCGATCGCACTGCGCGTTTTCGGCGAACATTGACACAGGGCCGGCCCGGCTGTGATCTTTCATCGACGGCCACAACGGCCCGGCCACCGTTCGTGCGCCGCGCGAACCCGGCCATGGCACCGAAGACGAGGCGACTCATGGCTGACCTCGATCTGATCCTGGTGACGCAGTCCAACGTCGTCGACTACGACGGGTTCGGCGACCTGCCGCTGGACCGTCTCGACCTGTACAAGTCGATGGTCTACCCGCGGATGGTGCATCACGACGGCCGGTTCCGCTCGCACCTGGACTACCTGAACAAGAAGAAATTCGGAAAATACTTCGCCGACGCCGGTTATCCGGAGCGGCGCGGCATGTACAATATCTGGAACCTCGCCTCGATGGCCGGGGTGCATCTGGCCAACTACCTGATGCAGTTCGGCCTGAAGGTGCGGCTGATCAACAACCTGGATTCCGAGTGGGACTGGTTCGAGGAGGCCTACCGGTCGTGCTCGACGCCGCCGCTGGTCGGCCTGTCCTCGACCTTCTACCTGTCCTGGAAAGAGGTCGGCGGGGTGGCGAAGCGGCTGCGGGCGCTGGACCCGGGCATGGACATCGTGCTGGGCGGTGCCTTCGCCAACGCCGAGACCATCCACCAGAGCCCGACCGCGTTCGAATCCCGGATGCGGAAATACGGCTTCCGATACGTGTTGCACGCCTTCAACTCGGAGCCCGACCTGCGCGACCTGCTGCTGGCGCGCCGCGCTGCCCGCAACCCGGACACGGTCCGCAACCTCGCCTGGATCGACGGCAGCCTGAAGTCCGGCGCCTTCGAGGCGACCGAGAAGAAGTGGAACACGCCCCTGCTGTCGCTCGGCGACGTGCCGCCGACCTGGGACCGTCTGGAGATGCCGTTCCTGAACCGCACCATCCAGATCCGTACGGCGTCGGGCTGTCCGTTCTCCTGCGCGTTCTGCTCGTACCCGACGACCGCGGGCCCCTGGAAGACCGTCGACGCCGACACCGTGCGTGCGCATCTCGACTCGGTGATGCGGATTCCCGGCGTCGACCGCATCATCTTCATCGACGACACCTTCAACGTGCCGCCGCACCGCTTCAAGGAACTGGTGAAGATCTTCGCCGACTACCCGTTCGAATGGTTCTCGTTCCTGCGCGTGCAGTATGTGGACGAGGAGGTGATGTCGATGATGAAGGATTCCGGTTGCCGGGGCGTCTATCTCGGCATCGAGTCCGCCAGCGACACCGTCCTGAAGAACATGAACAAGCGCGCCACCGGCAAGCAGTTCGCCGAGGGCGTGCAGCTGCTCAACAAATACGACATCGACTATCTGGCGGCCTTCGTGCTGGGCTTCCCGGGTGAGACCGACGCGACCGTGCAGGAGAACGTCGACTTCATCCGCAACAACGGCGTGCGCTACTATTCGCTCAAGGAATTCTACTACATGCCGCACACCCTCGTGCACGAGAAGCGCGCGGAATACGGGCTGACGGGCGATGGCGGAAAATGGTCGCACGACACCATGACCCATGACCGCGCCGCCGAGATCAAGCTGGAGCTGTTCCAGTCGATCGGCGAGAGCACCCACATCGATCCCGATACCAGCCTCTGGTACATGGCCTATCTCTACGACCAGGGCATGGACTTCGCGCAGATCCGGCGCGAACAGGACGAGATCAACGACCGGATGAAGACGCAGCTGCGGTCGTTCGGCGATCCGGCGCCCGGCGATCCGGCGCTCGGCGGGCCGGGGGCAGCGCCGGATGCACCGGCGGTCGCCGCCGAATGAACCCGTGACCACCGGGAGCTGCCGCCCAGCATGACGGTCGTCTCGCCGGTCTTTCTCGCCCTTGCGTTCCTGTCCGTCGCGGCGGTCCATCTGCTTCGGGACCGGGTGCCGCGCGACCTGATCCTGCTGGCCGCCAGCCTGGGGTTCCTGGCGATCGCCCTCGATCCGCTGTCGCTGGCCGGGCTGGCGGCGTTCGTCCTGGCCGGTTTCGCCCTGCTGCGGGTCGTCGGACGCTGGCACAGGTCCGGCGTGCTGGCGGCATGCGTCACCGCGGCGATCCTGCTGTTCTGGCTGCTCGGCGAAAACGACGTGGCGCTCGGCCTGCCGCGGCCGGAGCCGCTGGTTCTGCTCGGCCTGTCCTACCTGATGTTCCGGGTTCTGCACCTGCTGGTCGATGTCGGCCAGGGCGAGTTGACGGCGCCGATCGGGCCGCGCGCCTATCTTGGCTACCTGCTGTTCTTCCCGAATTTCCTGGCCGGCCCGATCCAGCGCTACGAGGATCTGGCGCCGCAGCTGGCGCAGCCGGCGCCGACCCCGACCGCCGACACCGTCCGCGGCGGCTTGGCCCGAATGCTCGGCGGCGGCTTCTCGACCGTCGTGCTGGCGGGGCTGGCCTTCGAAGTCTTCCTGCTGGCCCGACAGGGGATCGTCGACGGCGACGTCGCCGGCGGGCTGGCCCTGGGCGTCGCCACACTGGCGTTCAGCGCCTATCTGTACGCCAGCTTCACCGGCTACATGGGGGTCGTGATCGGACTCGGCCGGCTGCTCGGCATCGCGATCCCGGAGAACTTCGACCGGCCCTGGCTGGCCCGCAACTTCCTGGAGTTCTGGGCGCGCTGGCACATCACGCTGTCGGAGTGGTTCAAGTTCTACCTGTTCAACCCGGCGACCAAGGAACTGCTGCGGGTGGTGGACCGCCCGGCGGTGGCGCCCTGGCTCGGCGCCATCGGCTACTTCCTGACCTTCTTCGTCATGGGGGTCTGGCACGGCACCAGCGCCGGCTTCGCGGTGTACGGCCTGCTACTCGGAGCTGGGGTCAGCCTGAACAAGGCCTGGCAAGTGCTGATGATCCAGCGCCTGGGGCGTCGCGGCTATACGGCGCTCTCGGGGCGGCGGTGGTACGCAGTCGTCGCCCGCACCGCGGCACTCTCCTGGTTCGCGCTCGCCCTGGTCCTGGTGTGGAGCGACCTGCAGCCGCTCGCGGCGACCATCGCCGGCCTCGGTGCCGGCGGGACCGGGATCGGTGTCGGCCTGGTGGTGGCTGTGGTCGCCTTCGGGGCCGCCGTCGGCCCGGTGGTGGCCGGCTTGTCCGAGGGCTGGGCTAGGCTGCCACATTCGGCAGCTGCCGAATGGCTCGTCGCGGTCGCCCAGACCGGCGCCATCGCCTACTATCTGCTGGCCTGGCAAGGCATCGTTCCGGAATTGATCTACCAGAGGTTCTAGAATGGAGACGGGCGTGGAGCGGTTCGAGACGGTCTGTGCGGTGGTGGCCGAAACCCTCGACGTCGATCGCGTAGAAGTCGATGCAGATACATGCTCTGCGACGCTTCCGGTATGGGATTCCCTGGCTCACCTGATGATCATCAACGCTATCGAGAAGCGATTCGCGGTCGCCCTGCCGAAGCGCGGCGCCTACACGGTGAAGAACGTCGGCGAGCTGGCGGGGCTGGTGGAGCGGCAGCTCGGCCACGCCGCCTGAGAGGGCTGCACAACGGCCGGTCGTGCGCCCGGCCCCCTCGTGTCGGCTTTGTAATTTATGGCTGCGGTGCGTGCGTGATACCGTCGCCGGAAGATCGAACCGGTCTGCGGAGAGTGTCGATGCCGATGGATGGACAGGGTCCGCAGGAAACGTGGTTTGCCCGCGTGCGGCCGCGTCCCGAGGCTGCCGTCCGGCTGTTCTGCTTTCCGCATGCCGGCGGGGCGGCGTCCAGCTATTTCAATTGGCCGGCAGCGCTCGACGGTGTGGACGTGCTGGCGGTGCAGCCGCCGGGGCGCGAGGGCCGGCTGGCGGAACCGCCGATCGCCGATATGCCGACCCTGCTGGAGCGGCTGGTGGCGGCCGTCCAGCCGCACCTGGATCGGCGGTTCCTGTTCTTCGGCCACAGCATGGGCGCGCTGGTCGCCTTCGAGCTGGCGCGCGAACTGCGCCGCCTTGGCCTGCCGTCGCCGGCCCGGCTCTACGTATCCGGTCGGCGCGCGCCGACGGTGCCGAACACCGAGACGCCGCTTCATGTCCTGCCCGACGACCAGCTTGCCGACGAGCTGAACCGCCGCTTCGGCGGCCTGCCGGCGGCGATCCTTGCCGAACCGGAACTGATGGCGCTGTTCCTGCCGATCATCCGGGCCGATCTCACGGTGCTGGAGCGCCACGCTTTCGAGCCCGATCCGGTCCTCGACCTGCCGGTCACCGCGCTCGGCGGCCAGGATGACACCCGCGCATCCGAGGGCGACCTGGCGGCGTGGCGGGTGCTGACCTCGGCCGGGTTTGCGGTCCGGCGGTTCCCCGGCGGCCACTTCTATCTGCACGACCGTCGCGACGCGTTCCTGCGGGCGTTCGCGTCGATGCTCGCGACGGATCTCGCGACAGACCTTGCGGTCGGAACGACGCCGGGCGGCGTCGCGCCCTGATCCGGGCGCCGGGAGCGTAGACGGCATGGCCCTCGTCCCGAGTTCCGACGACCTGACCGAGGTGGTGGTCGGCGCGGTGGCGGCCGCCCTCGATCTGCAGCCGTCCGCCGTCGACCTCGACGAGCGCTTCAGCCGATACGGGCTGGATTCCCTGGCCGCAGCCGGCCTGATCCGGGTGCTGGCCGAGCGTCTCGGCCGACCGCTGCCGCCGACCCTGGTCTGGGACCATCCGACGACCGGGCGGTTGATCCGGTATCTGGCGGGCGAGACCGGTCCGACGGCCGGCCCGGGCGCGATCCGGCCGATGGCCGACGACGACCCGGTCGCCATCGTCGCGCTGGCCTGCCGGCTGCCGGGCGCGGCCGACCCGGAGGCCTACTGGCGGCTGCTGGTGGAGGGGCTGGACGCGGTCGGCGACATGCCGCGCACGCGCTGGGACGTCGATGCCCTGTACGACCCGGATCCGGCGGTTCCCGGCCGGATGTCGACGCGCTGGGGCGGCTATCTCGACCGGGTCGACGGCTTCGATCCGCTGTTCTTCGGGATGTCGCCGCGCGAGGCGGTGGAAGCCGACCCGCAGCAGCGCCTGACCCTGGAGCTGGTGTGGGAGGCGCTGGAGCGCGCCGGCATCCCGCCGTCGCGCCTGCAGGGCAGCCGCGCCGGCATCTTCATGGGCGCGATGTGGTCGGAATACGGCCAGATCGCCGGCGGCCTCGAGGGCATCGCCCAGCATTCCGCCACCGGTCGCGATACCGGCATCATCGCCAACCGGGTCAGCTACGTGCTGGGCCTGACCGGGCCGAGCCTGACCGTGAACACCGCCTGCTCGTCGTCGCTGGTGGCGGTGCACCTGGCGGCCCAGAGCCTGCGCTCTGGCGAGAGCACGCTGGCGGTTGCCGGCGGGGTGAACCTGATCCTCGCCCCCGACAGCACCATCGCCATGACCAAGTTCGGGGCGATGGCGCCGGACGGCAGGTCGAAGGCCTTCGATTCCCGGGCCAACGGCTATGTGCGGGGCGAGGGCGCGGGGGTGGTGGTGCTGAAGCCGTTGTCGCGCGCCATTGCTGACGGCGATGCTGTGCTGGCGTTGCTGCGCGGCAGCGCGGTCAACAACGACGGACCGTCCAACGGCCTGACGGCGCCCAGCCCCGACGCCCAGCGCGGCGTGCTGCGCGACGCCTACGCCAGCGCGCGGGTGCCGCCCGGCGAGATCGACTACCTGGAGGCGCACGGCACCGGCACCATGCTCGGCGACCCGATCGAGGCCGGGGCGCTGGGGGCGGTGCTGGGCGACGCGGAAGGCCGGGAACGGCCGCTGGTGATCGGCTCCGCGAAGACCAACATCGGCCACCTGGAGGCAGCCGCCGGCGCCGCCGGCCTGATCAAGGCGGTGCTGGCGCTCGGGCACCGCAGAATCCCGCCCAGCCTGCACTACCTGTCGCCGAACCCGCATATCGACTTCCCGGCGCTGAACCTGCGGGTGCCGACTGCGGCCGAGCCCTGGCCGGTCGCCGGTCATCCGCGCCGGGCCGGCGTCAGCTCGTTCGGTTTCGGGGGCACCAACTCGCATGCCGTGGTCGAGGAGTGGGCGGCCGAGCCGGTCGCGCCGCCGGCCGCCGGGACGTCGTCGCGCCCGCTGGTGTTCGTCTATGCCGGCAACGGCGCGCAATGGGCCGGCATGGGCCGCGACCTGCTGGCCTCCGAGCCGGCGTTCCGGGCCGCGCTCGAGGCCTGCGACGCCGTCTTCCGGGAGTTGACCGACGACTGGCGCGTGCTCGACCTGCTGGTCGCCGGGCCGGCGCATGCCCGGCTGTCCGAGACCGCGGTCGCGCAGTGCCTGATGTTCGCAGTGCAAGTCGGCCTGACCCGGCTGCTGCAGTCCTGGGGCTACCGGCCGGACGCGGTGGTCGGTCACAGCCTCGGCGAGGTCGCCGCGGTTCATGCGGCTGGGGTACTCGGCCTCGCCGACGCCGCCCGCGTGGTGTTCCATCGCAGCCGCCTGCAGGCCGAGGTCTCCGGGCAAGGCGCGATGGCGTTGGTGGAGTTGCCCTGGGACCAGGCGGAGTCGGCGCTGGCCGGTCACCCGCAGGTCTGCATAGCCGGCGCCAACGCGCCGTCGGCGGTGACGGTCGCCGGTCCGCGCGACGCCGTCGCCGCCGCGACCGAAATCCTCTTGGCCCGGGGCGTGACGGTGCAGCCGATCCGGGTCGACGTCGCCTACCACAGTCCGGCGATGGACCCGCTGCGGCCGCGGCTGGTGGAGGCGCTGGCCGGCCTGCGGCCCGGGCCCGGGACCGTACCCATCCATTCGACGGTGACCGCCGGCCAGCTCGACGGCCAGGCCTTCGGCGCGGCGTATTGGGGCCGGAACCTGCGCGAGCCGGTGCGCTTCGCCGAAACCGTCGCCGGGTTGCCGGACGCTGTGTTCGTCGAAGTCTCGCCGCACCCGGTGCTGTCGGCGGCGGTCGAACAGGGGCTGGCGGCGCTCGACCGCCCGGGCCCGGCAATACCGCTCCTGCGCCGCGGCGAGGCCGGCGGCGACGGCCTGCGCGATGCGCTGTCGCGGCTCGGGGCGGCCGGCATCGCGCCCGGCCGGCCACCGGCGGACCGGCCGCTGCACGTGCTGACCCTGTCGGCGAAGAGCGGGCCCGCGCTGGCGGACCTGGCGGCGCGCTACGCCGAGGCGCTGCCCGACGACCTCGCGGATGCCTGCTTCACCGCCAATACCGGCCGCGATCCGTTCGACGAGCGCGCCGCCGTTGTGGCACCCGATGCCGACATAATGCGATCGCATCTTTCGGCGTTGGCCCGCGGCGAGACGCCGGTCGGGGCCTGGCGCGGATCGGTGCAGCCGGGCCGTCGGCCGACCGCCGTGCTGCGGGTCGGCGCCGGGGGACCGTTGCCGGAGCGGCTGGACGACCTGGCGCGCCTGGCACCGGCCTTCGCCGATGCGGTTCCGGAGGCAGGGCCCGCCGCGGCGCTCGGCCGCTTGCTGGCGGCGTGGGGCGTGCCGTTCGCCGATGCCCCTTCAGGCGGCTCGCCCGACGCGGCCCTGGTCGTCGGAATCGGCGCCGACGGCGATATCCGGATCGGCGCCGGCGACGCCTGCGAACAGGTACTGGGCGCCCTGGCGGCGCTGTTCGCGGCCGGCGTTCCGGTCGACTGGCAGGCGGTCGACCGGGGCCTGCCGCGGCGCCGCGTGCTGCTGCCGACCTACCCGTTCCAGCGCCAGTCCTACTGGCCGGTCGTGCTGCGGGAGCCGGGCCCGGCGGTGGACTGGCTGTACGAGGTCGCCTGGACGCCGAGGGTGCGGGGCCTGCCTGAACCGGCCGCCCTGGTCGCGGCGTTGCCGGATTCGGTCCCGCCGGCGGGTCTGGGCGCGGCGCTGGACCGGTTGGCGGCGGCCTATTCCGCGCGGGCGCTGGCGACCGCTGGGGCACCGTCGGAGCCGCCGCCCTATCGCGACCGGCAACTCGCCGCGCTCGGACGGCTGGCCGACGGCGCCTTGGGTGCCGACCCCGACCGGTTGGCCTCGGAGATAGCGGCGGCCTGGCCGCAGGCCGGGGCCGAACTGGCGGTGGTCCAGACGGTCGGCGCGGCGCTGCCCGGCATCCTCGCCGGTACCGTCGATCCGGTCGGGCTGCTGTTCCCCGACGGCTCGATGGACCGGCTGGAGGCGGTCTATCAGCGCTCACCGTTCGCTGCCGGGCTGGCGGAACGGTTTCGGGCCGCCTTCTCCACCCTGGTCGAGGGCCGGCCGGCGCTGCAGGCGATCGAGATCGGCGGCGGCACCGGCGGCACGACGGCGCACCTGCTGCCGCTGTTGCCGGATGGTGGGCGGTACATGTTTACCGACGTCTCGCAGGCGTTCCTCGATCGGGCCCGCGAGCGGTTCGGCGATACGCCGATGCTGCATGCCATGATACTCGACATCGAGCGCGATCCGGCCGGGCAAGGGGTCGGCGCCGAGTTCGACGTCGCCCTGGCCGTCAACGCCCTGCATGCCACCCGCGATCTGCGCGCCACCCTGGCAAACGTCCGCGCCACCCTGCGGCCGGGCGGTCTGCTGCTGCTCGGCGAGGTGACCGGCGCCCCGGGCTGGCTCGACCTTGTGTTCGGGACCCTGGAAGGCTGGTGGCGATTCGACGACAGCGACCTGCGGCCGGACAGCGCCCTGCTCGACGACGGGCATTGGCGTGCGCTGCTCGTCGAGTCCGGCTTCGAGGCCGTCGAGGCGGTGTCCGACGGCGACCGCCAGAGCCTGATCGTCGCGCGTCGGACCGCGAGCCGGCTGGTCGTCGCGGCCGACGACGCGGTGCCGGAGGCCGGGATCTGGGACGAGACCGTGTTCCAGCCGGCCGGGGCCGTTGCCGACGCCGCTTGCCGGGCGCTCGACCGCCTGGTGGCCGAGCCGCGCTTCGGCCGCGTTTTCGTCGACGGCCCGACCGACGATCCGGCGGTCGGCGCCTGCCGGGCCTATGGCCTGAGCGCGCTGCTGGCGGAACCCGAACGCTGGGGCGGCGAGGCGGCCCGTGTGCCACGCCTGGAACCCCTACCGGTCCCGGACGCCGCCGGCCCGCCGGTGCATGCCGGCGGCTGGTACCTGATCACCGGCGGACTGGGCGCGCTCGCCCTGGCATTCGCCGAATGGCTGGTGCGGCGTGGCGCGCGGCATCTGGCGCTGGTTGCCCGCCGTCCGCCGAATGCAGATGCATCGGCATTGACCCGGCAACTGCAAGCCGCCGGCGCCGAGGTACGGATTTTCGCCGCCGACGTCACGGCGCCGGCCGAGATCGAGAGCGTCCTCGCCTCTGTCGACGATCGGCCGCTGGTCGGCGTCATCCACGCCGCGGGCAACGCCTCCGACGATCCGGGAGAGGCACTGGCACCCAAGCTGGAGGGCGCCCGCATCCTCGACGCGCTGACACGCAGCGACGATGTCGAACTGTTTCTGCTGTTCTCCTCGGCAGCCGGCACCTGGGGGGCCAAGGGCAAGAAAGCTTATGCCGCCGCCAACGCCGCCCTCGACACTGTCGCCGCGGCCCGTCGCGCCGCCGGGTTCCCGGCGCTCAGCGTCGCCTGGGGCCGGTTCACCCTGCGCGGCCTGCTGGACGCGGCCGGGGATGCGGCCCTGGCCGAGATGGGCCTGCGGGCCATGGACCCGGCCACCGCCTTCGACCTCGCCTGGAAGCTTGCCGGCGAAGACCGGGTGCATGCGGTGGTCGCCGACGTCGACTGGCCACGGTTCCGGGCAGTCTACGAGTTGCACGGTCCGAGCCCGCTGCTGCGCAATTTGCCGTCGGCGCCGACGCCCGATCCGACCCCGGTATCGGCGGCCTCGCAGCCGATCGGTTCGACCCTCGAGACCGTGCACCGGATCGTCGCCGAGGCGCTCGGCTATCCGCCGGAGTCGCTGCCGGCCGATCACGGCTTCTTCGACCTCGGGCTCGACAGCCTGATGGCGGTGCGGCTGCGGGCACGGCTCGAGGAGGCGCTCGGCCGGCCGGTGCCGACGGCGACGCTGTTCGCGCATCCGACGGTGAATGCGCTCGCGGCGTGGCTGGCTCCGGAGGCGGTATCGTCGACGCCGATCCTGCCGACCGCGGTTCCGCTGACCGCAGACCAGGCCATCGCCGTCATCGGCATCGGCTGCCGGTTCCCGGGCGGCGTGGTCGACACCGAGGGTTTCGCCCGGCTGCTGTTCGACGGTGTCGACGCCGTCACCGAGGTGCCGCGCGAGCGCTGGAACTGGCGGGAATGGGCCGGCGACCGGCCGGACGCCCCCGGCGCCATCGCCAGCCGCTGGGGCGGGTTCCTGGACGGTGTCGACCGGTTCGACGCCGGGTTCTTCGGAATTCCGCCAAAGGACGCCGCGTTCATGGACCCGCAGCAGCGACTGCTGCTGGAGACCGCGTGGGAGGCGGTCGAGCATGCCGGCATCGACCCGACGAGCCTGACCGGCGCCCGCACCGGCGTATTCGTCGGCATCACCGGCAGCGACTATGCGGCCCTGTCGCGTCGCGGCCGGCCGGAGGATCTGGAGGCTCAGGCGATCACCGGCCAGCCGACCAACACCGCGGCCGGGCGGATCTCGTTCACCCTCGGCCTGACCGGCCCGGCACTGGCTGTCGACACCGCCTGTTCGTCGTCGCTGGTCGCCCTGCACCTGGCCTGCCGGTCGCTGCGGACCGGCGAATGCGAGACCGCGCTGGCCGGTGGCGTGAACCTGGTGCTGGCGCCCGAGACTTCGGTGATCCTGTCGCGCGCCGGCATGCTGTCCCCGACCGGCCGCTGCCGGACCTTCGACGCCGGCGCCGATGGTTTCGTGCGGGCCGAGGGCTGCGGTGTCGTCATGCTGAAGCCGCTCGACCGGGCGCTGGCCGACGGCGACCCGGTGCTGGCGGTGGTGCGCGGCTCGGCGGTCAACCACGACGGCCGGGCCAGCGGCTTCACGGTGCCGAACGGCTCGGCCCAGGCCGCCGTGATCCGGGCGGCGCTCGCCGACGCCGGGGTGTCGCCTGCGCAGGTCTCCTACGTCGAGGCGCACGGCACCGGTACTGCGCTCGGCGATCCGGTCGAGGCCCAGGCCCTGGCCGAGGCCCTGGGCGCGGGGCGGACGGTGCCGCTGCATGTCGGGTCGGTGAAGAGCAATATCGGCCATGCCGAGTCGGCCGCCGGCATCGCCGGCTTCATCAAGGCGGTCCTGGCGCTGCGGGCCGGGCGGATCCCGCCGAACCTGCATTTCGGCCGGCTGAACGAGCACATCGCCGGCGACGCCGCCGGCCTGCTGGTGCCGACGGTTCCGGTCGACTGGCCGGATACGGCGGCGCGGATCGCCGGGGTCAGCGCGTTCGGCGCCAGCGGCACCAACGCCCATGTGGTGCTTGAGGCCGGGCCGGCAGCACTGACGGTCCCGGCGGCGCCCGTCACGGCGGCACCGACGATGCGGATCGTGCCGCTGTCGGCGCGCGACCCGGAAAGCCTTGCCACGCTCGGCCGGACCATCGCCGGCATGCTGGACGACGGCAATCTCGCGGACGTCGCGCATTCGGCCGCGGTATCGCGGGCCAGGCTGCCGTTGCGGGGCTTCGCGGTCGGCGAGGGCGTTTTCGAACTCCGCGAGGGTCTCGGGCGGCTGGCGCCGGCCCGGGCCGCCGAGCGGCCCAAGGTCGCGTTCCTGTTCACCGGCCAGGGCGCGCAATACGCCGGGATGGGACGGGACCTGTATGACGGCGAGCCGGTGTTCCGCGCCGTGCTGGACCGCTGCGAGGCGGTGGCCGCCCCGCTGCTCGGCCGCAGCCTGCTGGGCGTGATGTTCGGCGAAGATCCGGAAACGTCGATCGACGCCACCGGCCTTGCCCAGCCGGCGCTGTTTGCCCTGGAATGCGGCCTCGCCGCGCTGTGGCGGTCCTGGGGGGTGGAGCCGGTCGCCGTGCTCGGTCACAGCGTCGGCGAGTATGCCGCGGCGGTCGTGGCCGGGATCATGGACATCGATGCGGCGACGGCGCTGGTGGTCAGGCGCGGCGCCCTGATGCAGGCCCTGCCCGCCGGCGGCGGCATGCGGGCGGTGCTGGCGCCCGAGGAAGCGATTGTCCCGCTGCTGGCCGGTGAGCCGGGGCTGTCGATCGCCGCGGTCAACGGGCCGGCGAACACCGTCGTCTCGGGGCCGCTCGACGCCCTCGACCGGCTGTCGGCGCGGCTCGACGCCGCCGGGCTCGGCTGGCGACCCCTGACGGTCAGCCACGGCTTCCACTCGGCCCTGCTCGACCCGATGCTGGACGACTTCGAGGCGGTGGCCGCGGCAGTGAACTACCGCCCGGCCGCGATCCCGGTGCTGTCCAACCTGACGGGAGAGCCGCGGACGGACTTCGACGCCGGCTACTGGCGCCGGCACGCCCGCGAGGCCGTGCGTTTCGCCGACGGACTGCGGTCGGCCGCCGGCCTCGGCTGCACGGTGTTTCTGGACATCGGTCCGCAGCCGGTGCTGACGACCATGGCCGGTGCGGTGCTGGACAAGGCGACGCTGGTCTCCGGCATGACGCGCGACGCCGACGACCGGCGCCGGTTGTTCGATGCGGCTGGCCGGATCTGGCAGACCGGCGTGGCGGTGGATTTCGCGGCGATGCTGGACGAGCCGGCGGCGCGGCGCATCGCCCTGCCGACCACGCCGTTCAATCGCAAGCGGCACTGGCTGGAGTGGATCGACACCTCGCGGGCCGGGCGGGCGGCGCGTCCGGAACAGGTCTACGAGATCGCCTGGGAGCAGGCGGTGCCTTCCGGGATTTCGGACGGTTCCTGGCAACTTGTCGGTGCTGGCGCTGCGCTGGCCGGGGCGCTGGCCGAAGCCGGGTTGGATCTGGTCGAGGACCCGACGGCCGGCGTGATCTGGGCGCCGGGCCTGGACGTCGGCGCGACCACCGTCGCGTCGCTGTGCGACGAGCTGCGGGCGTTGGTCGAGACGTCACCGGTTCCGGTCCGCGTGCTGACGCGCGGCGCCCAGTCGGTGCTCGGCGAACCCGCCGATCCGGCGGGGGCGGCGCTGTGGGGCCTCGGCCGGGTGCTGGCGCTGCGCGAGCCGGAACGCTGGGGCGGCCTGATCGACCTGGATCCGGATGTCGAGCCGGCGGCGCAGGCCGATGCCATCGCCGCCATCCTGTCGGGCGAGGCGCAGGTCGCGATCCGCGCCGGCCGGGGGGTGGTGCCGCGGCTGGCGCCGATCACCGGTGCCTTGCCGGCACCGACGCCGGTCCGGTCCGACCGCACCTACCTGATCACCGGCGGCCTCGGCGGCCTCGGGCGGGCGCTCGCCGGGCATCTGATCGCCGCCGGCGCCCGCCACCTGGCGCTGGTCGGGCGTTCGGCGGCGCCCGGAGACCTGCCGGAATCGCCGCGAAGTTCCGGCGCCGAAATCCGGGTGTTCGCCGCCGACGTGTCGGACGAAGCTGCGATGACGGCGGTGGCTGACCGGATCGATGCGACCATGCCGCCGGTCGCCGGAATCCTGCATGCCGCCGGCATCAAGGATGGGCCGACGGTCGCGGTGCTGGCCCCGAAACTGGCGGGCGCCTTGGTCCTCGACCGGCTGTCGCGGCGCTGGCCGGTCGAGATGTTCGTGCTGTTCGGGTCGGCCGCCGCCGTCTGGGGCGACCGCGACCTGCCGGTCTATGCGGCGGGCAACGCCGCGCTCGACGCCCTGGCGCATCGCCGTCGGTCCGAGGGGTTGCCGGCGACCGCGGTCGACTGGGCGCGGTTCGACGTGGCCGGGATGCTGAGCGACGAGGCGGCGTCCGGGTTCGACCGTCTGGGTATCCGGGCAATTCCGGTCGACCGGGCATTCGAAATCATGCGGTCGTTGGTGGCATCGGGTCGCCCACAGGCGGTCGTCGCCGATGTCGACTGGAACGCCTTCAAGGCGGTCTATGAGGGGCGGGGATCGCGCCCGTTGCTGGCCAGGCTCGGCACGCCGAAGCCGGCCGCCGCTGAAGCGCCGGCGGAACCGTCCCTGCCGCCGCGCCCAACGGTCGCCGCGCGGCTGCGCGCGCTGGTCGCCGGCTTGCTGGGCGTGGATGCGGCGGAGGTCGACGCGGGCCGCGGCTTCTTCGCCCTCGGCCTCGACAGCTTCGGCGTCGTCGAACTGCGTCGGGCGGTCGAGCGGGAATACGGCGTCGACCTGCCGACCGCGGCGCTGTTCGAGGCTCCGAGCGTCCTGGAACTGGCGGCCCTGCTCGTCCCGGAGCCGGGGATCGCCGTTGCGACGGTGGCGGCGCAGGGATCCGCCGAGCCGATCGCCGTGGTCGGTGCCGGGCTGCGCCTGCCGGGCGGGGTGCGCGACCTGGACGGGCTGCGGCGCCTGTTGCTGGACGGCATCGACGCGGTCATCGATCTGCCGGAGGACCGGCGGCACGGTCCGTTGCCGGCCGAGCCGGCGCTGCGCCAGGCCGGCTACCTGGATGCCGTCGACCGCTTCGACGCCGACTTCTTCGGGATCAGCCCGCGCGAGGCGGCGCAGATCGACCCGCAGCACCGGCTGCTGCTGGAGGTGGCCTGGGAGGCGGTGGAGCATGCCGGCTGGTCGCCGCCGACCCTTCGCGACAGCCGCACCGGCGTGTTCGTCGGCATCACCGGTACCGAATACGCCTCCCTGGTCCGCGCCGCCGGTCGGGCCGATGCCCACGCGGTCGGCGGCCAGTTCCTGAACGTGGCGGCCGGACGGATCTCTCACGGCCTCGGCCTGCGCGGGCCGAGTCTGGCGGTCGATACCGCCTGCTCGTCGTCGGCGATGGCCCTGCACCTCGCCTGCAAGGCGCTGCGGGCCGGCGAGTGCGACGCGGCGCTGGCCGGCGGCGTGAACCTGATCCTGGCGCCGGAAACCACCGCGATCCTGCAGGGCGCGCGGATGCTGTCGCCGGAGGCGCGCTGCCGGACCTTCGACGCCGGCGCCGACGGCTATGTCCGGGCCGAGGGCTGCGCGCTGGTAGTGCTGAAGCCGCTGTCGCGGGCCGAGGCCGACGGCGACCGGATCCTGGCGGTCATTCGTGGCAGTGCCGCCAACCACGACGGCGCCTCCGGCGGCTTCACGGTGCCGAGCGGGACCGCCCAGGAGGCGGTGATCCGCGCGGCGCTCGCCGATGCCGGGGCCGCCCCTTGCGATGTCTCCTATGTCGAGGCCCATGGCACCGGGACGGCGCTCGGCGACCCGATCGAGATGCACGCCCTCGACGCGGTGTATGGCGATGGCCGCGCGAACCCGCTGCTGGTCGGCTCGATCAAGACCAATATCGGCCATGCCGAGGCCGCCGCCGGCATCGCCGGGCTGCTGAAGGTGCTGGTCGGACTCCGGGCCGGTCGAATTCCAATGCACTTGCATGTGAATACCTTGAACCCGCAGATTCGGACATCGCCGAACCGGGTGGCGGTGGCGGTCGAACAGGCCGCGTGGCAGCCGCTGGCCGGCCGGCGCATCGCCGGAATTAGTGCCTTCGGGGCCAGCGGCACCAATGTTCACCTGGTCGTCGAGGAGGGACGACCGCCGGCGCCGACCGCCGCTGCGGAGACACTGCCGGTCCTGGCGCCGCCGGTCCTGGCCCTCTCGGCCCGGCGTGCCGACGATCTGGCGGTCCTCGGCGAGGCGGTGCTGGCGGCACCGGACTTCGCGGCGGCCTGCCGGGAGGCGGCATTGTCGCGCACCGGCCTGCCATACCGCGTGGCCGTCGCTGCCTCCGAACGTGAAGTGGCGCGCCGGGTTCTCGCCGAGGCGGTTCCGGTGCGTGCCGGAGCGCCCCGCGTGGCCTTCCTGTTCACCGGCCAGGGCGCGCAGTATCCCGGCATGGCCTGGGGTCTGTATGGCCATGAGCCGGTGTTCCGTGATGCGGTCGAGCGCTGTGCCGCCGCCATGCGCGGCCGGCTGGCGGTGCCGCTGACGACTTTACTCGACGGCTCGCGGCCGCTGGTGGCGACCGAGCACGCCCAGCCGGCACTGTTCGCGGTCGGCTACGCGCTCGCCGCGCTGTGGCGCAGTTGGGGCGTGGTGCCTGAGGCGGTCCTCGGCCACAGCGTCGGCGAGATCACTGCCGCCTGCGTCGCCGGTGCTATGTGCCTCGAAGACGCCGCCGCCCTGATCGTTGAGCGCGGCCGGTTGATGGGCGCGCTGCCGGCCGGTGGGGCGATGCTGGCGGTGCTGGCGCCCGAGGCGGCGGTGACCGGGGTGCTGGGACCTGGGGTCGGGATCGCCGCCCGCAACGGTCCGGACAGCATCGTGCTGTCGGGCAATGTCGGGGCGATCGACGACGCGGCAGCCGCGCTCGCCGCCCAGGGGATCGAGTGCCGGCCGCTGGCTGTCAGCCATGCGTTTCACTCGGCCCGCCTGGATCCGATCCTCGACGACCTGGAACGGGTTGCCGGGCGGGTGGCGTGGCAGCCGGCCCGGGTGCCGGTCGCCTGCAACCTCGACGGTAGCCTGCGGACCGGGTTCGACGCCGGCTACTGGCGCGGGCAGGCCCGTCGCCCGGTCGCTTTCGCCGCCGGCATGGCGGCGCTCGCCGGCCTCGGCTGCGACACCTTCGTCGAGATCGGTCCGCAGCCGGTGCTGACAGGGCTCGGCCGGCGCTGCATCGAGGGCGGCAGTTGGATCGCGAGCCTGCGGCGCGGCACCGACGACGCGGCGAGCATGCGCGAGGCGGCGGCAACTGCCTGGACGCTCGGCGCGGCGGTCGACTGGCGCGCCGTCACCGGTGCCCGACCGCGGGATTCCGCACCGTTGCCGCCGTATCCGTTCCGCGCTACCCGGCACTGGTTCGACGACGCGCCCGGGGCCCGGCGGCCGTGGTTCGCGACCCGGCTGGAGTCGCCGGGCCTGGCGGCGCCGGTCCACACCGACCGGCTGGGTCCGGCCGACGTGCCGGGGATCGCCGACAGCGGCGGGCTGGCGCATGTCGGCCTGCATCTGGCCTTCGTGGCCGCGGCGCTCGGCCGATCCGGGACCGGTGGTGCCGTGCTGGCCGACGCGGCGTTCCCGGCCGCCCTGGTGCTCGCCGGCCGACGAGACCTGCAGGTGGTGGAGGGCGCCGGCGGGTTGGCGACGCTGTATGCCAGGACCGGGGACGGCGCCTGGGTCCGGCATTCCGAGTTGCGGGTCCTCGATGCGGTATCGGCACCGGCCGAGGCCCTCGACGTCGCCGCCATCGAGGCGCGCTGCGACGAGGCGGTCGCGGGCGAGGACTTTTACCGCGACCTTGGCGCGGGCGGTTTCGCGCTCGGCCCACGGCTGCGGCGGATCGTGGCGATCCGACGCCGCGAGGGCGAGGCCCTGGCGACCGTGACACTGCCGCCGGACGACGATCCGCGGGCCTTCGGCCTGCCGGCGACGCTGTTCGAGGTGATCGCCCAGTTGCCGGCCGCCGCGCACCCGGATGCCACCGAGGCATTCATGCTGGTCGGCTGGGACCGGTTGACGGTGACCGGGATCGCCGCGACCGCGACCTTGCACCTGCATGCGGTGACCGAACTGTCAGTAGACGGTGCGACGCTGACGGCGAGGATCACGCTGGCGGATGACGGCGGACGGCCGATCATCGTTGTCGAGGGTGGCGTGTTGAGACGGATCGAGGCCGGAGCGTGGCACGGTGCCGCGCCGGCGCCCTGGGTCGGGCGGACGGTATGGGAGCCGGTCGAGCCGGCGAGCCCTCGCGCGGTAGCGTGCCGGCTGGTGCCGACCGGCGCCGAGACGGCGGCGCTGGCGGACCGGTATCCGGGCGTGGTCGGTGACGACGCCCGGATCGTCGCGTTCCTCATCGAGCCGTCGGCGGCGGCCGAACCGGATGCCTTGGCGGCCGTGACCGCGGCGCTCGACGGGTTCGCGGACGGCACCCGGGTGCTGCTGGTGACCCAGGGCGTCATGGCGCCCGCCGCCGCTGTGTGCAGTCTGGTCGAGGGTGGGGCTGGCGCCTGGGGCCTCGCGCAGGCGATCCAGGCCGAGTATCCGGGGCTGGGGTGCCGGCTGGCCGACCTGGACCCGGATAGCGACCCGATGCCGGCGCTGCTGGCCGAAATCGGCGACGACGGGCCGGAGACCGCGGTTGCGTGGCGCGACGGGCGCCGCTTCGCGGCCCGGCTGGAAGCGGTGGCGGATCTGCCGGTCGACCCGGCGCGGCTGGTGGTGCGGCAGCCCGGCCGGCCCGACAGCCTGGCATGGCAGCCGATGGCGGCCGCGTTGCCGGGGCCGGGCGAGGTGGCGATCGACGTCGTGGCCGCCGCGCCGAACTTCCGCGATGTGTTGAGCGTCTACGGCCGAATGCCGGCGGGAAGCGACCTCGATCCAGCCGGGCTTGGCGCCGACGGTGCCGGGATCGTGGCCGCGGTCGGCGACGGCGTCGACGACCGCGCGCCCGGCGATTCCGTGGTGTTCTACAGGCCCGGCGGTGGCGGGCTGGCGAGCCGGGTGGTGGTTTCCGCCCGGCTGGTGCGCCCGAAGCCGCGGCATCTGTCCTTCGCCTCCGCTGCCGCCCTGCCGGTCGCCGGCCTGACCGCCTGGCATGCGCTGGTCGACCGTGCCGGGGTCGGTGCGAGTGAGGTCGTGCTGGTGTACGCCGCCGGCAGCGGCGTCGGACTGGCGGCGGCGGCGATCGCCCGGATGCACGGCGCCCGGGTGCTGGCCACCGCCAGCCCGGCCAAGCACGCGGCGCTGCGGGCCCTCGGGCTGACGATCGTCGGCAGTTCGCGCGACGCCGGCTTCGGCGAGGCGGCTTGGGTGGCGACCGGCGGCCGCGGCGTCGACGTCGCGATTGGCGCCTTCGACGATAGCACGCGACCGGCGGCCGAGGCGGCCCTGGCGCAGGGTGGCCGGCTGGTCGACCTGACCCGGCACGACGGCAGTGACGACACCGGGGGCGAGGTCGACCTGGACAGGCTGGCGCGCGACGATCCAGGGCGCTTCGAGCTGCTGTTCGACGCGGTGATGGCGGCGGCCGCCGACGGCCGGATGTCCGCGGTGCCGTTCGAGACCGTCGGTCGGGCAGACGCCGTCGATGCCTTCCGCCGGCTCGGCGCCGGCAAGGTCGTTGGCCGCCTGTGCATCGTCCTGCGCGACGAACCGCTCCATGAACCGCAGGGCACATGGCTGGTCACCGGCGCCGGTGGCGGTATCGGCCGGGTGCTGATCGCCCGCCTTCTGGAGCGTGGTGTGCGGGCATTCGTGCTGGTCGATCCGGCCGGCATCGGCGACGCGACCCGGGCCGCCTTGGAGAAGGCGGGGGCCGACGCGCTGGTCTCGACCGTCGACGTCGCCGACGAGGCGGCCATGGCCGACCTGCTCGCCGATGCCGCCCGGCGCCTGCCGCCGGTCGAGGGCGTCCTGCATGCCGCCGCCGTGCTCGACGACGGTCCGCTGCGCGGGCTCGACGCGGCCCGGCTGGCGCGGGTGTTCCATCCGAAGGTCGAGGGCGCGCGGGTGCTGGACCGGCTCACCCGGGCGCTGTCGGTGCGGGCGTTCGTCCTGTTTTCCTCGGTGGTAGCGACCCTCCCGTCCGCCAACCAGGGGGCCTACGCCGCCGCCAACGCCGCGCTCGACCTGGTCGCCCGCCGTCGCCGGGCTCTCGGCCTGCCGGCCGGCTCGATCCAGTGGGGCCCGTGGTCGGTCGGGATCGGCGCGACGCTCGGCGACCGCAGCCGGGCGGTCTGGCGGTCCTGGGGCGTGGAGCCGCTGCAAGTGGATCAGGGACTGTCGCTGCTCGACCGGGCGCTCGGCGGGGCGGGTGATCTGATCGCCCTCGGCGTCGACTGGCGGCGCTATGCCGCCCGGTCGGAGGCGCTGCCCCCGCTGTTCGGCCGGGTCGCGCCGGCGCTGCCCTCCGCCGAGTCTCCTGTGGTCGCATCGCCGGATGTTGATTCAATGCGATTGCATGAAAGCTTCGATGCGATTCGCCGCGCGGTCGCCGAGGCCGCCGCCGCGGTGCTCGGGTTGCGTGCCGCCGGTGACCTCGACATGCAGCGGACCTTCAGCGAGCAGGGTCTCGATTCCCTGATGGCCAGCGACCTCGCGGTGGCACTGTCGCGGCGCCTCGGTCAGCGGCTGCCCGGGACATTGGCGTATAATTTCCCGACTCCCGATGCCCTTGCCCGTCATCTCGTCGACCGGTTGAAACCGATAGGAGAACAACATTCGGCGCCGGATGTGCCATCCTCCGGGTCGAGCAACGATGATGGAGATGATGCGGCGGTGACTCTGCTCGACCGACTCGATGCACGACTGGCCAGCATCGACCGGCTCCTGGGGGACGAGCCGTGACCACCGACAGCCCACACGCGGTGGCGCTTCAGCGCGCGCTGACGGCGCTCGACCGCATGCAGGCACGTCTGCAAAGCCTTCAGGACGCCGCCCACGAGCCGATCGCCATCGTCGGGCTCGGCTGCCGCTTCCCCGACGCCGACGGGCCGGACGCGTTCCTGACGCGCCTGCGGTCAGGGTACGACGCGATCGGCTCGGTGCCTTCGGACCGGGCCACAGCTTTCGCGGGAACCGACGAGGTGCTGCGGCGCGGCGGGTTCCTGGCCGACGCCACCGGTTTCGACGCCGGAATCTTCGACATCGCCGACGCCGAGGCGGTTGCCATGGACCCGCACCAGCGGCTGCTGCTGGAGACCGCCTGGGCGGCCCTCGAGGATGCCGGTGGTGCCGGCGGCAGCCTGGCCGGCAGCCGCACCGGGGTGTGGCTCGGGCTCGGCGCTCAGAACAGCGACTACGCCTGGTGGCTGCTGAACGACCCGGCACGGCTCGACGCCCATGTCATCCCCGGCAGCTTCCACAGCCTGATGCCGGGGCGGCTGTCCTACCTGCTCGACCTGCGCGGGCCGAGTATGGTGGTCGACGCCGCCTGCGCTTCCGGGCTGGTCGCGGTGCACCTCGCCTGCCAGGCGCTGCGCCGGCGCGAGTGCGACGCGGCCTTGGCAGCGGCGGTGAACCTGATCCTGTCGCCGCTGGTCTCGCAGGCGGTCCGGCAGAGCGGCCTGCTGTCGCCGTCCGGCGCCTGCCGGTCGTTCGATGATACGGCCGACGGCTTCGTGCGCGGCGAGGGCGTGGCGGCGATCGTGCTGAAGCGGCTGTCCGACGCGGTCGCCGACGGCGACGCGATCTGGGCGGTGATCCACGGCTCGGCGGTCGGCCAGGACGGCCGCAGCAATGGCCTGACCGCCCCGAACGGTCCGGCCCAGGAGGCGGTGCTGCGGGCGGCCCTGGCCGATGCCCGGTTGCGCCCCGAGCAGGTCGGCTATGTCGAGGCGCACGCCACCGGCACCCGGCTCGGCGACGCCATCGAGGCGCAAGCGCTCGGCGCAGTGTATGGGCAGGGGCGGGCGTCGCCGCTGCTGCTCGGCGCGCTGAAACCGAATCTCGGCCACCTGGAGGCGGCGTCGGGCATGGCGGCGTTGGTCAAGGCGGTGCTGGCGCGGCGGGCCGGGGCGATCCCGCCGACCCGGCCGGTCGACCGGCTCAACCGCGACCTCGACCCGGCCGAGACCGGGGTCCGGCTGGTCTCCGCCGAGACGCCCTGGCCGGAGGTGGCGCCGTATGCCGGGGTCAGCGCCTTCGGGATGAGCGGGACCAACGCGCATCTTGTCCTTGGCCCGGCACCGGATCCGGCGGCCCTGCCGGCCGCTGACGGCCAGCTGCGGGTGCTGTGCCTCAGCGCGGCGACCGACACGGCGTTGTTGGCACTGGCCGGAAGCGTCGCGGACGCTCTGCGCGACGACATGCCCTGGGCGGATGTCTGCGCCACCCTGAACCTTGGACGCGGGCGGTTCGCCCGGCGCTGCGTGGTCGAGGCGACGGACACCGCCGAGGGACGGGCGACGCTTCGGGCATTTGTCGTCGCACATCCGGCCGTGCCGACGTCGCCGCTCGGCCGGGCGGCGGCGTCCGGTCAGCCGGTCGACTGGCTCGTCGAGCAGGGCCGCCCGTCCCGTCGCCTGCGGTTGCCGACCTATCCGTTCGAGCACCGGCGGTTCTGGCCGGACGACCCTGCCGCGCCGGCGGCGGTACCGCTACCGGCGCTGCCCGATGGCTTTCTGCACAAGCGCGACTGGCAGTCGGCACCAGGCGTTCCCGGGCGCCGGGGGCCGGCGACCCTGCTGCTGTTCGGCGACCGCGACCTCGCGGCGCGGCTTGCTCCGGGGCTGGAGCGGGCCGGGATCCAGCCTGTGCATTCGGGCGATGTCCGGGAGCTCGACCGGCATCCGGACGCGCCGATCGCCTGGCTGGTCGGCGCGCGCGACCCGGTCGAGCATGCCGGCCTACTCGCCGGCCTGCTGGATCTGGTGCGGGCGATGGCGGCGGTTCCGCGGCCGCTTTGGATCGTGGCCGAAGGCGGCTCCGGAACTGCGGTGCTGCCGGCGATGGCGCTGGCGTTCGGCCGGGCGGTGGCGATCGAGCATGCCGATCTGCACTGCCGGCGGGTCGACCTGGATCCAGGCCTGGCCGACCCCGGCGCTGCGCTTGCCGCCGAACTGTGGATCGACGACGGCGAGGAGGTCGTCCGCCACGGCCCGGCCGGGCGTGAGGCACCGCGTGTCGTGCCGCTGGCCGCGCGGCCTTCCGGATTCGCGATACGGCCGGACGCGGCCTACCTCGTCACCGGCGGCTTCGGCGGGATCGGCCGGGCGGTCGCCGGCTGGCTGGCCGGGCGCGGCGCGGGGGAGATCGTGCTGCTGGGGCGGACCTTGCGGGACCTGCCCGAGGCCGAGAACTGGCGAGCGCTGGGCGCCCGGCTGCGGACCGTGGCCGCCGATGTCGCCGACCCGACGGCGCTCGCCGGCGTATTGGCGGCGCTCGACGCCGACGGCGTGCCGTTGGCCGGCGTGTTCCACTGCGCCGGCGTGACCGCCGACGCGCTGCTGGCCGATGTCGGCCGGGTCGAACTGGAGCGTGCCCTGCGGGCCAAGACCGAGGGTGCCCTGGCGCTGGACCGGGCAACCCGTGACCGTGGCCTGGACTGTTTCGTGCTGTTCTCGTCGATCACCGCCTTGTCGGGCCTGGTCGGAACCGGCGCCTATGCCGCCGCGAATGCCGGGATGGATGCGATCGCCCGGGGACGCCGGGCCAAGGGTCTGACGGCACTGTCGGTGATGTGGGGCACGTGGGCCGGGTCGGGGATGGCCGACGCCGCCGACCCGGCCCTGGCGGCGCAGTGGCAGCGGCACGGCATCGCCCCGTTCGATGCCGCGACCGGCCTTGCCGCACTCGAGACCCTGCTGGCGGCCGACGCTACCGAGGCGGTGGCCGGCAAGGTCGACTGGTCGCGACTGGCCCGGTGGTGTGTCGAGGAGGGCAGTGGCGCCAGCCTGTACGCGCGGGTCGCGCAGCTGCCCGTTGCACAGCCTAAGGGGGAGAAGGCCGGGCCGGTCACGCAAGGCGATCTGGAGGAGGTGGTACGCGCCGCGGTCGCGGCGGTGGTCGGGCGCCCGATCGACGATCCGATCCTCGACCGCCCGTTCGGAGACCTGGACCTTGGATCGCTCGCCGCGGTCGAGTTGCGGAATCGCCTGTCGAGTCAACTCGGTGTTCCGATCCCGGCGACTCTGGCGTTCAACCATCCGTCGGTCGCCGGCGTGGTGCGATTTCTGGCCGGACGTATTACGATGTCGCCAGAGGCGGCTTCGGGCGCGGAATCGATCGCTGCGCGCGTAAGTAGCATGAGCGAAGCCGAGGCCGAGCGCCGCATGACGTCGTTGCTGGCCGGCCTCGACACCGGAACCCGGACCTGAGAGCAGCAGTGGATACCGCCGCCGAAACCATGAGCCCGCTGAAGCGCGCCCTCGTCGCCATCGAGGAGTTGAAGACGAGACTGGCGCGCGCCGAGGGCGGCGGCGAGCCGGTGGCGATCGTCGGCATCGGCTGCCGCCTGCCCGGCGGGGTCGACGGTCCGGAAGCGTTCTGGAACCTGCTGGCCGAGGGCAGGGACGGTGTTGTCGAGGTGCCGGCCGACCGTTGGAGTATCGACGACTGGTTCGACGCCGACCGCTCTGCGCCCGGCAAGATGAACCTGCGGTGCGCCGGCTTTCTGGCCGACGGCATCGACCGCTTCGACGCCGAGTTCTTCGGCATCGCCCCGCGCGAGGCCACATCCATGGACCCGCAGCAGCGACTGCTGCTGGAGGTCGCGTGGGAGGCGTTGGAGAACGCCGGCATCGCTCCCGACCGCCTGGTGGGAACGGCCTGCGGCGTGTTCGTCGGGCTGTACAACAACAACTACACCATGACCGCCCGCGGCTCGCCGGCGGTCGAGGCGATCGACGGCTGGTCGGCCTCGGGCGGCCATACCAGCGTTGCCGCCGGGCGGCTGTCCTACAGCCTCGGCCTGACCGGGCCGAGCCTGGCGGTCGACACCGCCTGTTCTTCGTCGCTGGTGGCGGTGCACCTGGCGGTGCGGGCGATCCAGACCGGCGAATGCGCGATGGCGCTGGCCGGCGGCGTGCACCTGATGCTGGCGCCCGAGCCGCTGGTCGCCAGCACCAAGCTCGGCGCAACCGCACCCGACGGTCGCTGCAAGACCTTCGATGCCGAGGCCGACGGCTTCGGGCACGGCGAGGGCTGCGGCGTGGTGGTGCTGAAGCCGCTGTCGGTGGCGCTCGATGCCGGCGACCGCATCGTCGCGGTGATCCGCGGCTCGGCGGTCAACCAGGACGGCCGCTCGAACAGCCTGACCGCCCCGAACGGCCCGGCCCAGGAGGCGGTGATCCGGGCGGCGGTGGCGCGCGCCGGGGTGGCGCCGGGCGAGGTCGGCTACCTCGAGGCGCACGGCACCGGCACCCGGCTGGGCGATCCGATCGAGATCGAGGCGGCGGCGGCGGCGCTGGGCGAAGGCCGGACCGAGCCGCTGCTGGTCGGCTCGGTGAAGACCAATCTCGGCCACCTGGAGGCCGCGGCCGGCATCGCCGGACTGATCAAGGCGGCACTGTGCGTGAACCGAGGCGCGGTGCCGCTGCACCTGAACTTCACTCGCCTGAACCCGGAGATCGATGCTGCATCGGTCGAGCTGCGGATTCCGACCGCGACCACCGCGTGGGACGGCGTCGGCGGCCGGCGGATCGCCGGGGTGAGCGGCTTCGGCTTCGGCGGTACCAACGCCCATGTGGTCCTGGAAGCGCCGCCGGCGACCGAGCCGGTCACCGGTCACGACGGCGCCGAGGTCCTGGTGCTGTCGGCGGCGACCGAGCCGGCGCTGGCGGAACTGGCGGGTGCCTGGGCGGAGTGGTTGAGGAAGACCGACGCGACCCTTGCCGACGCCGCCTTCACCGCCGCCACCGGCCGGGCGCATCTCGGCGTGCGGCTGGCCGTGGTTGGCGAGGACAAGGCGGGGGTGGTCGCAGGACTGCGGCGCGCAGCACCGGTCACCGTGCAGCGTTCTTCCAAGGTGGCGTTCCTGTTCACCGGCCAGGGCGCCCAGTACCCGGGCATGGCACGGCAGGCCTATGCCCGCTGGCCGGCCTTCCGGGCGGCGCTCGACCGGCACGCGGCGATCCTCGACGCCGAGATGGGCAACTCCTCGCTCGACCTGCTGTTCGGCGACGCGCCGATCGATGCCACCGAACTGGCGCAGCCGCTGATCGTGGCGGTCGAGCTGGCGCTGGCGTCGCTCTGGCGGTCCTGGGGTGTCCAGCCGGCTGCCGTGATGGGCCACAGCGTCGGCGAGATCGCGGCGGCCGCGGTCGCCGGGGTGATGTCGGAACCGGACGCCCTGAAATTGGCTGCCGTGCGCGGCCGCCTGATGCAGTCGTTGCCGGAAGGCGGCGGCATGCTGGCGGCATTCGCAGCGGTCCTGGCAGTCGAGCCGCATCTTGATGCGACGCTGTCGGTGGCCGGCCTGAACGGCCCGGCCAATACCGTGGTCGCGGGACCGATCGCCGCCCTGGACGCGCTGGCGGACCGGCTGACCCGGGCCGGCATCGAGAGCCGGCGGCTGGCGGTCAGCCACGCCTTTCATTCGGCGTTGCTGGACCCGATCCTGCCGGAGCTGGCGCGCATTGCCGGCGGCTTCGCGATGCACAGGCCGGCGATCCCGGTGGTCTCCAACCTGACCGGCAGGCCGCACGAGACGTTCGACGGTACCTACTGGCGCGACCAGGCTCGGAATGCCGTGCGCTTCGAGGATGGCCTGCGGGCTCTGTCGGATCTCGGCTGCGACGGGTTCCTGGAGATCGGGCCGCAGCCGGTGCTGTGCGGGCTGGGCGCCGCCGTGCTCGACGACGCGCATTGGCTGCCGTCGCTGCGCCGCGGCACCGCCGACGACTGGCAGGTCGTCGAGACGCTGGGCCGCCTGTACGAGCGCGGGGCGCCGGTCGACTGGCGGGCGGTGCACCGGGACGCTGTCGGTCGGGTCTGTGCCGCCCCGACATACCGGTTCCATCGCCAGCGCTACTGGCTCGACCTGCCGGAAGCCGCAGCACTGGCGCCTGCACCGGTGGAGACGGCGGCCACCGGCTCGGCCGTGGTCTACGATTTCTACGACGAGCTGACCGTGGTCTCGCGCACCTATGACGGCGCGGCCGCGACGGCCGACGACCAGGAGGGCCACCTGACCTTCGGCTTCATGGCCGAGCCGGTGCCGGGGTTTTCCTGGGTGAAGGCGTTGTTCGAGAAGGACGCCGATCCGTCCGCGCACGACCTGTTCCGCCGCACCCAGCGGGCGCTCAAGGACAGCCTGTTCGACGGCATCGACTTCACTCGCATGAGGCGGGTGTTCGACTATGGCTGCGGTCACGCGGCGGACCTGTGCAGCCTGGCCCAGGCGCACCCGCACCTGAAGCTGCAGGGCTTCACGATCTCCGAGGGCCAGGTGCGGGTCGGGACCGAGCGGATCGCCCGGCTGGGTCTTGCCGATCGCGTGCGGGTGCATCGCAACGACTCCAGCGCCGTGCCGTTCCCGGGCCGTTTCGACCTGATCTACGGTTTCGAGGTCACCGGCCTGATCGCGAACAAGGACGGGCTGTTCGACAACATCGCCGGCCATCTGGCGCCCGGCGGGTTGCTGGTGGTCGCCGACTTCGTGTCGACCGGCGACGCCATCGACAACCCCGAGACCCATTCTTTCACGCCCAGCTACGTCGACTGGATCGCGCTGCTGAGCCGGCGCCGGCTGCGGCTGGTGCGGGCCGTCGACGCCAGCGCCGAGGTCGCCAACTGGCTCGACGATCCCGACTTCGAGGCCAATGTCGACGCCCTGGTCGCGCGTTTCGGGCTCGGCGACCTGACCCGACGGCACTTGCTGTCGAACGGCAACATCGGCCGGGCGCTCAGGGCCGACGTCATGCGCTACCTGCTGCTGACCGCGCAGCTGTCGCCCTTCGAGGACGAGGCGGCGCTGACCGCGGCCAACACCGCCATGCTGCGCGGGGCGGTGCCGTATGGCGATACCACGCGGGCCCGTGCCGGAGCGCAGTGGCAGGGCTGGCTGTACGGCATCGAGTGGCGCGAGACCCCGGCGGCGACGGCGTTGCCGGCTCCGGCCGGGATCGCCGCCGGGCTCGCCGACGCGGTGGCGCGCGAGCGCCGGGCGCTCGAGGCGTTCGGCGACACCGGCGCGGTGCTCGACCGGTTCGGCCTCGACTACACCGTCCGGGCGTTCCGGGCCCTCGGTTGCGGTACGGTCGCGGATGCGCGAACGATCGCGGTGGCGCCGGCTTTCGCCCGGCTGCGCGACCGGCTGGTGGCGGTGATGGCGGCGGCCGGATTGGACGCCCTGCCGGATCCCGGCGACGTCGCGGCGCGGGCGGAACGGGCGTCGTCGGACCATCCGGATGCCGAGGCTGAGCTGGCGCTGTTGCGGCGCTGCGGGCCGGAACTGGCCGAGGTGCTGGCCGGGCGGGTCGATCCGCTGACGCTGCTGTTCCCGGGCGGCGACACCGCCGCCGCCAACCGGCTGTACGAGGCGTCGCCGTATTCGCAGGCGGTGCAGCGCCTGGCGGCCGAGGCGGTGGCGACGCTGCCGCGCGACCGGCCGCTGTCGGTGGTCGAGGTCGGCGGCGGCACCGGCGCCACCACCGCCCATCTGCTGGACGCCCTGCCGGAGGGCAGCCGCTACCTGTTCACCGACCTGGGCGCCTCGCTGGTGGCGCGGGCCGAGGAGCGGTTCGCCGGCCGCGGGCCCGGGTCCGTGCAGCTCGAGTTCGCCCGGCTCGACATCGCCCGGCCGCCGTCGGGCCAGGGCATCGCCGCCGGCGCCTTCGACCTGGTGGTCGCCGCCAACGTGCTGCACGCCACGCCCGATCTCGCCCGCACCCTCGGCCATGCCCGCGAGCTGCTGGCGCCGGGCGGTTTGCTGTTGATGGTCGAGAACACCGGCACCCTGAACTGGGGCGACCTGACCTTCGGCCTGACCGAGGGCATGTGGAACTTCACCGACACCGGCCTGCGCGACTACGCCCTGCTGCGCCAGGACCAGTGGCGCGACCTGCTGCCGGTCTGCGGGTTCGAGGGTGCGGCGATCCTGACGCCGGGCGAGCCGGACGCCGGCGGGGTCTCGCAGCAATGCGTCATCGTCGCGCGGCGAAGCGACGACCGTCACTGGCTGCTGGTGGGCGCGGAGGACGGCCTCGCCGCGGCGCTCGGTGCCGAACTGGAGCGGGTCGGCGGACGGGTGAGCCGATGCGGCGCGTACGCTGTCGCCGCGCTGGACGGTGTTACCGACGTGGCGCTGCTGGAGCCGATCGACCGGGACGTGGTCACGGCACAGCAGGCGGTTCTCGGCCCGGTCCTGGCCCTGGCCCAGGCGGCGGCCAGGCTGGATGAGCCGCCGCGGCTGACGGTGGTGACGGCCGGCGCATTGCCGGGCGTTGGCCCGGTTCGGCCGGCGCAGGCGACCCTGCCGGGCTTCGTGCGGACGCTGGCGGGCGAACTGCCGGATGCGCACCCGCGGCTGGTCGACATCGACCCGGTGACGGACTCTGCGACCGACCCGGCGATCCTGGCGAACGAGTTGGCCCACGGCCGCGAGACCGAGGTGGCGTTGCGCGGCGGCCGGCGGCTGGTGCCTGCCCTGTCCCGACGGCTGGCCGCACCGGCACCGGCGGCAAGCCTCGATCCCGATGCCGGCTACCTCGTCACCGGGGCGTTCGGCGGCCTCGGCCTGGAGGTCGCACGCTGGCTGGCCGACCATGGCGCCCGTACCCTCGTGCTGGCCGGACGCAGCGAGCCGTCGCCCGGTTCGGCGGCGGCCGTGGAGGGGCTGCGGACCGCCGGCGTCAGCGTCCTGGTCCGGCGTTGCGACGTCGGCGACCGGGCGCAGGTCGAGGAACTGCTGGCGGTCGCCCCGGTGCCGCTGAAGGGCATCGTACACGCCGCCGGCGCGCTCGCCGATGCCGGCCTGGCTCGCCAGAGCTGGGAGGGAATCGAGACCGTGCTGCGGGCCAAGCTGCACGGTGCCTGGCACCTGCACGAACTCACCGGCGGCATGGCGCTCGACCACTTCGTGCTGTTCTCGTCGGCGGCCGGCCTTCTGGGTCCCGCCGGCCAGGCCAACCACGCCGCCGCCAACAGCTTCCTGGACGGCCTCGCCATCTATCGCCGGCAGCAGGGCCTGCCGGCCGTGTCGATCGACTGGGGCGCGTGGGCCGAGATCGGCGCCGTGCCGAAGGCCGGGGTCGAGGCGCATGTCGAGCGCACCGGCCTGATCCACATGCCGCCGGACGAGGCGATGAAGGCGTTCGGTTGGGCGATGGCGGCGGCACCCGAGCAGGTGGCGGTGCTGGATGCCGACTGGGCGGCTTACCGCCGGCGGTTCCCGCTCGGCGGCGTGCCGGCCCTGCTGGCCGGACTCGGCCGCGCGGTTCGGCCCGCCGGTTCGGCCCCGGTAAAGGCGACGGAACCGGCGGCAGAAACCCTGCGGTCGCAACTTGCCGCAGCCCCGGCCGGGCGCCGCATGGACCTGCTGTGCGACGCGATCCGCGAGCAGGCGGCGCGCGTCATGCGGCACCCGGACCCGGCCGCGATCGACGACCAGCGGGCGCTGCGCGACCTCGGGCTCGACTCGCTGATGTCGGTGGAACTGCGCAACGCCCTGGTCGCCAAGCTCGACCGCAAGCTGCCGGCGACCCTGCTGTTCGACCACCCGAGCGTGGCGGCACTGGCCGCCTTCGTCGCCGCCGAGGCTTTGCCGGACCTGTTCGCCGCGGCCTTGTCCGCTGCCGCCGACGACCTCGCCGGGCTGGACGCCGGGGCGTTGTCGGAGCTGCTGGACGCCGAGCTGGGAGGCGCGGCGTGAGTGCTGTGATCGAAGACCAGCTGCGGCGCGCGATCACGACCATCCGGTCGCTGCGCCAGGAGGTCGAGGGCCTGAAGGCCGAGCGTCGGCCGGCGATCGCGGTGATCGGCGTCGGCTGCCGGCTGCCGGGCGGGATCCTCGACCTGGACTCGCTGTACGCCGCGCTGATGCAGGGTCGCGATGCCATCGTCGAGGTGCCGGCCGAGCGCTGGGATGTCGACGCCTGGTTCGACCCGGATCCGGACGCGCCGGGCCGCATGAACACCCGCTGGGGCGGCTTCCTGGACGGGATCGACCGCTTCGATCCGGCATTCTTCGAACTGTCCGCCCGCGAGGCCGTGTCGATGGACCCGCAGCAGCGGCTGCTGCTGGAATGCGCCTGGGAGGCGCTGGAGGACGCCTGTCTCGCCCCTGACCGCCTGAAGGGCAGCGCCACCGGCGTGTGGGTCGGCATCAACGCCTCGGAATACTACGGCATGGGCATCGCCGATCCGGTGACGATCGACGCCCACGCCATCTCCGGCGGGGTGGCGAGCGTGGCGGCCGGCCGGCTGTCCTATCTGATGGGCTTCAACGGCCCGGCGATCGCGGTCGACACCGCCTGTTCGTCGTCGCTGGCAGCGGTGCACATGGCGGTGCAGTCGCTGCGCTCGGGCGAGACCGACATGGCCCTGGCAGGTGGCGTATACGCCGTGCTGCAGCCGAACCTGACGGTCGGGCTGTCGAAGCTGCACATGATGGCCGCCGACGGTCGATGCAAAAGCTTCGATGCCGCCGCCGACGGCTTCGTCCAGGGCGAGGGCTGCGCCGTCGTCACGCTGAAGCGCCTCGCCGACGCGCTGGCCGACGGCGACCCGGTGCACGCGGTGATCCGTGGCAGCGCCATGAACCAGGACGGCCGCAGCGGCAGTCTGACCGCGCCGTCGCGCAGTGCCCAGGTGCAGGTGATCGGCGCGGCGCTGGCCGATGCCGGGGTCGCGCCGGATGCCATCGGCTATGTCGAGGCGCACGGTACCGGCACTGCGCTCGGCGACCCGATCGAGGTGCACGCGCTGGCCGACGCGCTGGGCCGCGACCGCAGGCGGCCGCTGGTGCTGGGGGCGCTGAAGTCCAACATCGGCCATCTCGGCCCGGCCGCCGGCATCGCCGGGCTGGTGAAGGCGGTGGCGGTGGTGCGGTCCGGCACAATCCCGCCGAATCTGCATTTCGACACGCTCAACCCGAACATTGCCCTCGACGGCCTGCCGGCGGTGTTCCCGGTTGCCCCGACGCCGTGGCCGGCGGGCGACGGGCCGCGGGTCGCCGGAATCAGTTCGTTCGGTTTCTCCGGCACCAACGTCCATGTCGTGCTGGAGCAGGCCCCCGAACCCGCCATGTGTAAGCCGAGTGCCGGCCCGACGGTGCTGGCGGTGTCCGGCCGCGATGCGGACGCCTTGGCGGCGAGCGTGCGCCGGCACCTCGAAGCGCTGACCGACGGCACCGATATCGCCGCCGCCGCCCGCACCACGCTGCTGGGTCGCCGGGCCTTCGAGTATCGGGTCGCGGTGGTGGCGCACACGCCGGCCGAGGCGCGCGATCGGCTGGCGCAGGCGACCCCGGTGAAGGCCGCCGTCCGGCCCCGTCTCGGCCTAATGTTCACCGGTCAGGGTGCCTGGGCGGCCGGTACCGGCAAGGCGCTGGCCGACGCCCTCCCGGTGGTACGGGAGGTTCTGGAGCGGGCCGAGGTCCTGGTGCCGGGGTTGCGGGCGACCTTGTTCGACGCCGCCGGCGACCGCGCCGATACCGCCCGCGCCGATACCGCCCGCGCCGATACCGCCCGGGCGCAGCCGGCGTTGCTGGCGTTGCAGTGGGCGTTGGCCGAGCAGCTGCGGGCCTGGGGCGTGAACGCGATTGCCTGCACCGGGCACAGCGTCGGCGAGATCGCGGCGGCGGCGGCGAGCGGGCTGATCGCCTGGGAGGATGCGCTGCGGTTCGCAGCCGAGCGTGGCCGGATGATGGGCGCGCTGCCGGCGGGCGGGGCGATGGCCGCCGTCATGCTGGACCCGGAGGCGGTGACGGCGCTGCTGGCGTCGAGCGGCGGGCTGGTCGCGCTGGCCGCCGTCAACGGGCCGCGCTCGGTCGTGCTGTCCGGCGACGGCGAAGCGCTCGACGCCCTGCTGGCCGGGCTGGCGGCCGACGACGTGCCGGTGCGCCGGCTGGCGGTCAGCCATGCCTTCCACTCGGCGTTGATGGACCCGGTCCTGGCGCAGATCCAGGCGGTCGCGCCCGGCGGCGCCGGCGGTGCCGCCACCCTGGTCTCGACCCTGACCGGCGGCGCCCTCCCGGCGGTCGACCCGGCGCACTGGGTACGGCATGCGCGCCAGCCGGTGCGGTTCGCGGATGCCCTGGCGACGATGGCAGAGCTCGGTTGTACCAGCTTGCTGGAGATCGGCCCGGGCACCATTCTGCGCGATCTGGCACGGCCGCAGATCGGCACCGTTCACGCGGTCTCGGCGTTCGGTGGCGGCGACGAGGCCGAGGCGATGCTCGAGGCCTTGGCGGCCCTGCATTGCCAGGGCGTGGCGGTCGACTGGGCGGCGGTGCTGCCGTCCGGGCCGCGGCTGCGGTTGCCGACATACCCGTTCCAGCGCCGACGCTACTGGCGGAGCGCCGCGGTACCGGTGGCGACCGGTGCCGGCGCCTGGCCGCCGGGCGAACGCGTGGTAGCGCCGGCCGTCGATGCGCAGTTCCGCCTGCCGGTCGGGCTCACGGTGTTCCCCTGGCTCGGCGACCACCGGGTGCACGGCCGCGCGGTGGTGCCCGGTGCCTTCCAGATCGCCTGCCTCGCCGGCGCGTGGCGCAGCGTGATGGGGGCCGGTCCGTGCCGGATCGCCAGCCTGACCTTCGCGCGCCCGCTGCTGGCGCTGGAGGACGGGACGACGGCAGTCTGGACGACGCTGTCCCCGGACGGGACCGCCCGCCTGCTGAGCCGGGAGGGAGATGGCTGGACGCCGCATGCCGATGCGACGCTCGCCCGGGCCGGCGACCAGCCCGCCGCGCTCGACCTCGGGGCATTGCGCCAGCGCTGCATTGTCGAGATCGCCCCGGACGAGTGGCGTGGACGGCTGGCCGGTATCGGCATTTCGATCGGACCGGCCTTCGTCGGCATCCGCCGGTTATGGCGCGGCGACGGCGAGGCGCTGGCGGAAGTCCGGCTGCCGGACGGCCTGGCGGCGCCGGCCGAAGGCTTCCACCCGGCCCTGCTGGATGCCTGCCTGCAGGTCGCCGGCGGCACGCTGCCGGACGACCTGGCCGGCGAGCCGCTGCTGCCGATCGGCATCGACCGGATCGACCTGCTGGGCCCGCTTGCCGGCACATTGTGGGTGCACGCCCGCAGTGCCGGGCAGGGCGAGGTGATCAGCACCGACCTGACGGTCGCGGCGGCGGTCGGCACGCCGCTGGTCGCGATCGAGGGGCTGCATGTCCGCCGGGCACCGGCCGGGCTGCTGCGCGACGGTGCGGCGGCGCTGTTCCATGAGATCGACTGGCGCGAAGTCGAGCCGCCGAGGCCGCCGGCGTCCGGCCGAGCGGTGATCGTCGCCGACCGGGCGGAGCAAGGGCGGGCGTTGGCCGCGTGCTTCGGCGACCGGCCGACGGTAGTGGTGGATCCGGCGGACCTGCCGGCGCTCGACGACACCGACACCGTGGTCGACCTGACCGGCTGGGGCGAGGCCGGTGACGAGGCGGGCGTCGAGCGTAGCCTTGGCCTGGTCCAGCGGATCTTGCGAAACGCTGCACCGCCCGCCCTGGCGGTGGTCGCGCAAGGTGCGGTGGCGGGGCCGCCGCGACCCTGGCAGGCGGCGCGCTGGGGATTGGCCGCCACCGTGGCGCTGGAGCATCCGGAACTGCGGGTCCGGCGGATCGACGCCGACGACCTCGGCGCCGTGGCCGCCGAGCTGGCCGGGCCGAGCGACGAGGACGCGGTGGCTTGGCGCGACGGGCATCGCTACGTCGCCCGGCTGGTGCCGCGGCATCCCGATTCTTCCGCGACGCCGAAACTGCGAGAGACGGTTCTGGTCACCGGCGGCCTCGGCGGGGTCGGCCGCCGGTTGGCGGGCTGGGCGGCGGCGCGTGGCGCCGAGGCGCTGGTGCTGGCCGGCCGCAGCGCCGACCCGGCCGCGGAACCGTCGCTGTCGGCCGAATTCGGTGTGCCGGTGCGGATCTTCGCCGCCGATACGGGCGATCCCGCCGGGGTCGCGGCCATGCTCGCCGGCGTCGACGGCCTGCCACCGTTGCGCGCGGTCATCCACGCCGCCGGCGTGCAGGCGCCGGGCATGCTGGCCGAGCTGTCGCCGGCCCGGCTCGGCATCGCAATGGCGGCCAAGGTGCGCGGCGCGCAGTTGCTGGACAAGGCCACCCGCGGCCTGGGGCTCGATCATTTCATCCTGGTGTCGTCGATCGCGTCGGTGCTGGGGGCGGCCGGGCAGGGCGGATACGCCGCCGCCAACGCGTTCCTGGACGGGCTCGCCCGGTGCCGGCGTGCCGCGGGTCTGCCGGCCCTGTCGGTTGCCTGGGGACGCTGGGCAGAGGCCGGCATGGCCGAGGACCTGGACGATGCGGCGCGACGCCGGATCGAGGCGCTGGGGGTCCTGGCGATGGATGACGCCGTGGCGCTGGAAGCCCTGGACATGGCGCTGGCGGGCGGCTTGACCGACCCGGTGGTGGCGTCCGTCGACTGGCGCCGCCATGCCGAGCGACATCCGTCCGGCGGTGTCCCGCCGTTGCTGTCGGTACTGGTCGGCGGCGCTGCCGCGGCACCGCAAGCCGACGACCTGATGCAGCGGCTGAGCGTGCCGGACCTTGCCAACGGAGAGCGATCGGCGGTCCTGCTCGACTGGATGACCGCCCAGGCCGGACGGATCCTGGGAGCCGATGGCGGCATTGGCGTCGACCCCGACCGGCCGCTGGTTCAACTCGGCCTCGACTCGCTGATGGCGGTCGAGTTGCGCAACCGGTTGACCGCCGGGCTCGGGCACGCACCGTCGATCGCGTTGCTGCTGGGCGGCGCCACCCTCGCCGAGGTGGCGGACCGGCTGGCGTCCGACCGGCCGGCCGAGGCGGCGGCGCCGGAATGGGAGGAGCTGACGCTGTGAGCAGCCCCCACCCCGTGAACCGTCCCGACCTGACCGCCGGCGAACTGCTGGAGGATTTCGCGCGCCGCGGCGTCACCATCGCACTCGACGGCGAAGGGCTGAACATCCGCGCCCCGAAGGGAGTGTTGACCGACGCCGACAAACGCGCCCTGGCGGTCAACAAGGATCGTATCCTGTCGCGGCTGCGCCAGGGCGGAACGGACGACTTCCCGTTGACCGACATCCAGCAGGCCTACTGGGTCGGTCGGCGGTCGGTCGCGCTCGGCAACGTCGGCTGCCACGCCTATCGCGAATTCACGGCCGCCGACCTGGACGTCGGGCGCCTGGAGAGCACGTGGCGCCGGCTGGTGGCGCGACACGAGATGCTGCGCGCGGTGATCACCGAGGACGGTCGCCAGCGCATCCTGGACGCGGTCCCGGACTACCGCATAGAGGTGCTCGATCTGCGCGGCGAGCCCGACCCGGCGGCGCGGCTGGCGGCGGTACGCGAGGCCATGTCGCACCACGTGTTCGAGCCGGCGCAGTGGCCGCTGTTCGATATCCGGGTCACCCGGCTGGATGGCGAGGTGCGGGTTCACATGGGCATGGACCTGCTGATCGCCGACGCCGCCAGCATGCTGCTGCTGTATCGCGAATGGGGCGACCTGTACGCCGATCCGGCGACCGACCTTCCGGTGGTCGAACGCCGGTTCCGCGACTTCGTCACCGCCGCTGGCCCGACTCCCGCCGAGCAGGAACGCGCCGAGACCTACTGGGCCCCGCGACTGGCCGACCTGCCGGGCCCCCCGGAACTGCCGCTGGCGGTTGGCGGGGCCGCGGACCAGCCGCGCTTCGAGCGTCATGGGCTGGAGCTGGATGTCGAGGCATGGCGGGCGCTGCGGCAGCGTGCCCGCGAGGCCGGGCTGACCCGGGCCAACCTGCTGATCGCCGCCTATGCCGATATCCTGGCGGCCTGGAGCAAGACCCAGCGCTTCCTTCTGACTCTGACCACCTTCAAGGCGCCGCCCGGATTCGAGCGTACGGTCGGTGACTTCACCTCGACCTTGCTGCTGGAGGTCGATGCCCGCCCGGCGAGTTTCCAGGAGCGCGCCACCGCCCTGCAGGCACGGCTGGCGCAGGACCTGGACCACGACGCCTGGAGCGGCGTGCGCGTGATCCGGGAGCTGGCCCGCCGCCGGCACGGTGCCGTCGGGTCGATCCCGGTGGTGTTCACCAGCGCGCTCGGCCACCGCGGCGAGGACGAGGCGGAGCTGCCGATCGCCTGGCTCGGCCGTACCGTGCACGCCATCACCCAGACCCCGCAGGTCTGGATCGACCACCACGCGATCGAGGACGGCGACCGCCTGGTACTGTCCTGGGACGTACTGGAGGGCCGGTTCCCACCAGGCATGGTCGAGGCGATGTTCGCCGCCTACGGCCGCCTGCTGCGGGCGCTGGCCGACGGCGAGGATGCATGGTCCTGGACGCTGGGCCACAATCTGCCGGCCGAGCAGATGGAGCGACGGACCCGGGCCAACGCCACCGGGGCGCCGCGCCCGGGCGGCTTCCTGCAGGAAGGCTTCCTGGACTGGGCCGCCCGCGAGCCCGGGCGACCGGCAGTGGTCACGCCGGCGGCCACCAAGACCTACGGCGAGTTGGCCGGTCACGCCCGCGCCGTCGCCCGGCTGGTGCGCGACCGCGGGATCGGCCGCGACCGGCTGGTCGCCGTGGCGATGGAGAAGGGCTGGGAGCAGGCGGCGGCGGTGCTCGGCGTCGTCATGGCCGGGGCCGCCTACCTGCCGGTCGATCCGGCGTTGCCCGACACGCGGCGCGCCTTTCTGGCGGACAGTGGCGGCGTATCGCTGGTGCTGACCCAGTCGCGCCTCGCCGGCCTGGACTGGCCGGACGGGGTCGAGACGGTGGCCGTCGACACGCTGGCGTCGAGCGACGACCCGGTACCGGCGCTGTCCGATGCGACGCCCGCCGATCTCGCCTATGTGATCTTCACCTCCGGCTCCACCGGCCAGCCCAAGGGCGTGATGATCGAGCACCGGGCGGCATTGAACACCGTCGCCGACATCAACCGGCGCTTTCAGGTGACCGAGGGCGATGCGGTGCTCGGCCTGTCGTCGCTCAGCTTCGACCTGTCGGTCTACGACATCTTCGGCCTGTTGGGCTGCGGTGGCAGGCTGGTGCTGCCGGACCCGGATCGGCTGCGCGACCCCGGCCACTGGCGCAAGCTGCTGGCGCGGCACGGGGTGACGGTCTGGAACACCGTGCCGCAACTGCTGGAGATGCTGGTCGAGCAAGGCAGGGACGTCGGCGGCGACCTTCGGGTCGTCATGCTGTCGGGCGACTGGATCCCGCTCGGGCTGCCGGCCCGCACCAAGGCGCTGGCGAACCGGGCGACCGTCTATGGCCTCGGCGGTGCCACCGAGGCGTCGATCTGGTCGAACTGGTTCCGGGTCGAGCGCATCGAGCCGGACTGGCGCAGCATTCCCTATGGCTGGCCGTTGGCGAACCAGCGCTTCCACGTCCTGAACGAGGCCCTGGAGCCGGCGCCCGAGGGCGTGCCGGGGCGGCTGTTCATCGCCGGCGACGGGCTGGCACGCGGCTACTGGCGCGACCCCGACCGTACGGCGGCGGAGTTCGTCACTCACCCGCGCAGCCACGAGCGGCTGTACGAGACCGGCGACCATGGTCGCTACCTGGCCGACGGCTCGATCGAGTTCCTCGGGCGCGAGGACGGTCAGGTGAAGATCCGCGGCCACCGTATCGAACTCGGCGAGATCGAGGCGGCGTTGACCGGGCACCCGGCGGTGCGTTCGGCGGTGGCGGTCGCCTGGGGCGAGCCGCGCGGTGAGCGGCGGCTGGCGGCCTATGTGGTCGCGGACGAGGCGGCGGCGGCGGACCCGGCCGAGGCCGAGAAGCAGGCGGCCCGGCTCGCCCTGCTGCTGGAGCGGCCGGCGGTGCGCAAGGCGGTGCCGGGCTCGAACACCCGGGTCGCGCTCGCCGAGGACCGGCCGCCGCCGGATGCCTGGGCGCAGCGCCGGTCGGTCCGGCGGTTCCTGGACGAACCGGTGCCGCTCGACCGGCTCGGGGCGATGCTGGCAGAACTGCGGGCGCTGCATCGCGGGACCGGGCAACTGGCCAAGTACCGCTATCCGTCCGCCGGATCGAGCTATCCGCTGCAGGCCTGGGTGCTGGTGAAGCCGGGGCGCGTGGCGGGCCTGGCCGGCGGCCTGTACTACCACCATCCGGACCGCCACGACCTGGAGCCGGTGGCCCTGGATGCGGCGCTGCCGTCGGCGGCCCATGCCGACACCAATCGGGCGATGGCCGAGGCGTCGGCGTTCGCGGTCCTGCTGGTCGCCCACTATCCGGCGATCCGGCCGCTGTATGGCGAGCGTTCGCGCGACTTCTGCCTGCTGGAGGCCGGCGGGGTCGGCCAACTGCTGATGGACGGCGTCACCGGGCAGGAACTCGGCCTGTGCCCGGTCGGGGTGCTGGATACCGCGGCGATCGCCGGGCCGCTCGATCTGGGCGCTGACCGCGAGCTGGTCCTTGCGTTCGTCGGTGGCCTCGCCGACCGGTCACCGGAGAGTGCGTCCGTCGCCCCGCCCCGGGATCTGGCCGAGGCGCTGCGCGACTGGGTCCGGGACCGGTTGCCGGACTACATGGTGCCCGAGGCGATCATGCGGCTCGACGCGTTGCCGCTGACCGCCAATGGCAAGGTCGACCGGGCCCGTCTGCCGGAACCGGCGGCGGCCCGCCCGGCCGTGGCGACGACCGCCGCCGAGGGCGAGCTGGAGGAGGCGGTCGCCAGCGTGTTCGGCGAGGTCCTGGCGGTACCGGCGGTCGGTCGCGACGACGTGGTTTTCGACCTCGGCGGCACCTCCGTGCACATGGTCCGCATCCACCGCCGGCTGGAGGCGGCGCTGTCCCGGACGATCGACATCGTCGACCTGTTCCGGTTCCCGAGTGTGCGGGCGCTGTCGGCGCATCTCGGCCGGGCATCCACCGGCGGCGCCGCCGACGCCGCGGCCGCGCGCGGTGCCGCCCGCCGTGCGGCCAGGCGCGAAGGTCCGCCCTCATGACCGGCACCGCGTCGAAGATCGCGATCGTCGGGATGAGCGGCCGCTTCCCCGGTGCGCCGGACGTCGCCACGTTCTGGCGCAACCTGCGCGCCGGCGTCGATGCGATCGCCGAACTCGGCCCCGACGACCGGGCGGCGGCGGGCATTTCCCCGGCCGAGTGGGACGACCCGCGCTACGTCCGTGCGGCTTCGGTCCTGGAGGGTGTCGACCGCTTCGATCCCGGTTTCTTCGGCCTGAACGCCGAGCAGGCCGAACTGCTCGACCCGCAGCATCGGCTGTTCTTCGAATGCGCCTGGGAGGCGTTGGAGGACGCGGCGGTGGTGCCGGAGCGCTTCGCCGGCCCGGTCGGGGTTTTCGCCGGCTGCGCGATCAGCTCTTACCTGCTGTTCAACCTGCTGCCGGGCCTGAAGGCCGGCGCCTCGCCGGCGACCCTGCTGGCGATGATCGGCAACGAGAAGGACTATCTGGCCAGTCACCTCGCCTACCTGCTGGGCCTTCGGGGCCCGAGCGTCGGCATCCAGACCGCCTGCTCGACCTCGCTGGTCGCCGTCCATGTCGCCTGCCAGAGCCTGCTGTCCGGCGAATGCGACATGGCGCTGGCCGGCGGCGCCAGTATCAGGGTGCCGCACCGGGTCGGGTATCGCTGGGAGGACGGCTCGATCCTGTCGCCGACCGGCCGCTGCCGCAGTTTCGACGCCGCCGCCGACGGCACGGTGTTCGGCTCCGGCGTCGGGGTGGTGGCGCTGCGCCGGCTCGACGACGCGCGGCGCGACGGCGACCCGGTGCACGCGGTGATCCTGGGCTCGGCGGTCAACAACGACGGCTCGGCGAAGGCCGGCTACACGGCCCCGGGGGTCGACGGCCAGGCGGCGGTGGTCGCCGAGGCGCTCGCCGTGGCGGGGGTGGAGCCCGCCAGCATCGGCTATATCGAGGCGCATGGCACCGCCACGCCGATCGGCGACCCGATCGAGATCCGGGCCCTGACCCAGGCGTTCGCCGGCGTTGGGCGCGGCCGGGTGGCGCTGGGCAGTGCCAAGGCCAGCGTCGGGCATCTGGAGGCGGCCGCCGGCGTGACCGGGCTGATCGCCGCCGCCCTGGCGGTGCGTGACGGAATCGTGCCGCCGGTCGCGCATTTCCAGAAGCCGAACCCGCTGCTGCGGATCGACGAAACGCCGTTCCTCCCGTCCGGAGTCGAGCGACCCTGGCCGGCAGAGGGCCGGCGCCGGGCCGGTGCCAGCTCCTTCGGGATCGGCGGCACCAACGCCCATGTGGTGCTGGAGCAGGCGCCGCAGCCCGCGCCGGTCGCTGCCGTTCCCGCCGGCCCGACGGTGCTGGGGGTTTTCGGACGTGGCGAGGTGGCGGTCGCCGAGGGCGTGCGGCGCTGCGCCCTGGCGCTGCCCGACGACATCGATCTGCCGGCGGCCGGCCGGACGTCGCTGCTCGGCCGCCGGAGCTTCGCGTACCGGGTGGCGGTGGTGGCGTCGACGCCGGCCGAGGCCCGCGACCGGCTGGCGGCGGCGGTGCCGGTGCAGGCGGCCGAGCGGCCCCGGCTCGGCTTGCTGTTCACCGGCCAGGGGGCCTGGCGGGCCGGCATCGGCAGGGCGTTGGCCGCGGCGTTTCCAATGATACGGGACACGCTGGACCGGGCCGAGAGGCTGGTGCCCGGCGTCACGGCGACGCTATTCGACGACACTGTCGATCGTGGCGACACCGCCCGAGCGCAACCGGCGTTGCTGGCCCTGCAATGGGCCCTGACCGAGCAGCTCCGCGCCTGGGGCGTGGAGGGGGTCGCCTGCGCCGGGCACAGCGTCGGCGAGATCGCGGCGGCGGCGGCGTGCGGGCTGATCGGCTGGGAGGATGCGCTGCGGTTCGCGGCGGCACGCGGCCGGCTGATGGGCGCGCTGCCGGCCGGCGGGGCGATGGCGGCGGCGATGCTTGATCCGGCGGCCGCCGAGGCCCTGGTGGCCGGGACCGGCGGTGCGGTATCGCTGGCGGCGATCAACGGTCCGCGCTCGATTGTCCTTGCCGGTGATACCGCCGCCATGGACGCGCTGGTCGCCAGGCTGGAGGCGGACGGCGTGCCGGCGCGCCGGCTGTCCGTCAGCCATGCCTTCCACTCGGCGCTGATGGAACCGGCCCTGGCGGATCTCGCGGCACTGGCGCCGAGCGGGTCCGGCGGCGTCACGGCATTGGTGTCGACCCTGACCGGCGATGTCGCGGCGTCGGTCGATGCCGGGCACTGGCGCCGGCACGCCCGCGAGCCGGTGCGGTTCGCGGCCGCTCTGTCCACCCTGTCCGCCCTTGGCTGCACCGGCCTGCTGGAGATCGGCCCCGGGACCACGTTGCGCGACCTGGCGCGGCCGCAGGTCGACGGTATTCCTGTGACCTCGGTGCTGGGCGGCGATGAAGTCGTGGCCCTGCTCGAGGCGGTCGCCGCCCTGCACTGCCAGGGCGTGGCTGTCGACTGGTCGGCGGTGCTGCCGGCCGGACCGCGGACCCGGCTGCCGACCTATCCGTTCCAGCGTCGGCGTTATTGGCGCGACCCGCCGGCCCGGGTCGCGGCGATGTCCGCGACCGGCCTGCCCGGGACCGAGATCGAGACGCCGCTGGCGCGTCGGCTGTTCGCGACGACCCTGACCCCGGCCTCGCCGACCTGGCTCTCCGAGCACCGGGTGCAAGGTCGGGTCGTGCTGCCGGCGGCGGCGTTCGCGGCGATGGCGCTGGCGGCCGGCGAGCAGTCGCTCGGTGCCACCACGGTCGAGGCGATGCTGGCGGTGCCGGATGGTGGCGTCGCGGTGCAGACCGCGGTCGCCGACGACGGCACGGTGACGGTCCACGCGCGGACGCCCGAAGGCTGGCGCCGGCATGCGGTCTCGGCACCCGGTACAGGTGGTGCGCCGACGGCGTTGGATCTCGCGGCCGTGCGCGCCCGCTGCGGCGAGCCGCTCGATGCGGCGGCGTTTTACGATCGGATGGCCGCCGACGGTATCGAACTGGGGCCGTCCTTCAGGCTGCTGAACGACCTGCGCGCCGGTAACGGCGAGGCATTGGCACGCGTCGCGACGGTCGGGCCGGACGGCGATGGGCCGGTGCCGGTGCCGCTGCTCGACGCCATGTTCCAGACCCTGGGCGCCGTCCTGCAGCGCACCGATGCCCGCGGCCACCTGCCGACCGGCTTCGACGGCCTGGCGCTCGACCGGGCGGCGCTGGCAGCCGGCGGCGAGTTCTGGTGCCACGCCCGGCTGCGCGCCGGTGGCACGACTGCGCTGGTCGGCGACCTCGTCCTGGTGCGCGCCGACGGCAGCGTGGTGCTGCGGGTCGACGGCCTGGTCTGCCAGCCGGCTGCGGCCGGCGACGGCGTGGGTCGCCACCTGTACCGGCCGGTCTGGGTGCCGGCCGAACCGCGCGGCCTGCCGAAGCCGTCCGAGGTCGTGGACGGGATTGCGGTATCGGCCGACCTGTCGGACTACCGGGAGTTCGGCGCGGCGGTCGACGCGCTTTGCACGGCCTATGTGGCCCGCGCCTTTGGCGAACTCGGCGCCCGGTTCGAGCCGGACGAGAATGCGACTGCCCCGGTGGCCGTTCCGGCGTTCGACCGGCTGCTGCCGCGGCTGTGGCGGATGCTCGAGCAAGACGGTGTCGTCGACGGTGAACGCCGGACCCTGCGCCGGCCCGACGCCGATCCAGACGCGCTGCTGGCGGACCTGCGGGCGCGGTTCCCGGGACAGGCGGCGGAGATCGCGATGCTGGCGCGCTGCGGCAGTGCCCTGGCCGAGGTGCTGGCCGGCCGTGCCGACCCGGTTTCGGTGCTGTTCGGCGCAAACGACGCCGGCGGCCTGTATGGCGAGTCGCGCTACGCGACGGCACTCAACGGGTTGGCGGCGGCGGCGATCGAGCGCGCGGTCGGCGACCGCTCGGGCCTCAGGGTGCTGGAGATCGGCGGCGGCACCGGCGGCACCACCCGCCACCTGCTGCCGGTGCTGGCCGGAAGGCTGGCCGAGTACCGCTTCACCGATGTTTCGCCCGGCTTCCTGGCCGGGGCCGAGCGGCGGTTCGCGGAGCACGGGGCGTTCCGGACCGGTTTGCTGGACATCGAGCGCGACCCGGCGGGGCAGGCCGTCGTGCCGGGTGGCGCCGACATCGTGGTCGCGGCCAACGTGCTGCACGCCACCGCCGATCTGGCGGCAGCCGCGCGCCATGCCGGATCGGCGCTGGCACCCGGCGGCTGGCTGGTGCTGGTCGAAGGGCTGCGGCCGTCGCGTTGGCTCGACCTGACCTTCGCCCTGACCGCGGGCTGGTGGCGCGGCACCGACCGCGACCTGCGGCCGGACTATCCGCTGGTCGACGCGGCCGCCTGGCGGAGGCTTCTGGCCGCGACCGGCTTCGACGACGTGGCGGTGCTGACCCCCGGCGAAGGTCGGCTCGGCGAACAGGCGGTGGTCCTGGCGCGGCGCGCACCGGTGGCCGTCGAGGGGGGCGCCGTCTGCCGTGCGGGGATCGATGCCGCCGCGCCGGCCGCGGCGGTGCTGTCGGCACTGCAGAAGGCGACCGGCCCGCTGCTGGTCGCGACCCGCGGGGCGGCGGGGGTGCGGCCCTGGGAAAGCGCCGACCCGGCGCAGGCGGCGGTGCTTGGCCTGGTCAAGGCGGCCGGGCTGGAGCGACCGGCGGCGGCGCTCCGGCTGGTCGACCTGGATCCGCTGGATCCCGATCCGGACGCGACCCTGGCGGCCGAGGCGGCGATCGACGACGGCGAGATCGAGGTGGCGTGGCGCGATGGCCGGCGCCTGGCGGCGCGGCTGGCCCGCTACGAGACACCGGCGCCGTTGCCCGCGGTGTTCAGCTTGGCGCAGGCCGAACCGGGACGCATCGATACCTTGGCCTTCGAGACGGCGGAGCGCGCTGCACCAGGCCCGGGCGAGGTCGAGATCCGGGTGCTGGCGGCCGGGCTGAACTTCAAGGACGTGCTGACCGCTGCGGGGCTGGTGCCGAGCGACGGCAGGTTCGGCGGCGAGTGCGCCGGGGTGGTGGTTGCACTGGGGCCGGGCGCCGACGGCTTCCGCGAAGGTGACCGGGTGCTGGCGGTGACCGGCGGCAGCCTGGCCAGTCATGTCACGGTGCCGATTGCCCGCGTCGTGGCGATCCCCGCAGGCCTGACGATCGAGCAGGCGGCGGCGATCCCGGTCGCCGGCTTCACCGCCTGGCATGCGCTGGTCGAACTGGCGAAGCTCGGGTCGGGCGACCGGGTGCTGGTCCACGCGGCATCCGGCGGGGTCGGGCATTTCGCGGTGTCGCTGGCGTTGAAGGCCGGTGCCGAGGTGCTGGCGACGGCGGGCAGCGACTGGAAGCGCGCGCATCTGCGCCGGCTCGGCGTCGCCCATGTCTTCGACTCGCGCTCGGCCGACTTCGCCGCCGGCGTGATGGCGGCGACCGGCGGCGAAGGCGTCGACATCGTGCTGAACAGCCTGACCGGCGAGGCGATCCCGGCCGGGCTGTCGGTTCTGAAGCTCGGCGGCCGGTTCGTCGAGATCGGCCGCACCGGCGTCTGGCCGGCCGAGCGGGTCGCCACCGAGTTCCCGGCGGTCCGCTACCACGTGGTCGCGCTCGACGCGGTGTCCGACGAAGAGGGCGGCCGGCTGCTACGCGCGGCGGTCGACGCGGTCGCCGACGGCCGCATGGACCTGCCGCCGCTGACCGTGCTGCCGATGGCCGAGGCCGGCGAGGCGTTCCGGTCGATGCAGCGAACCGCCCATCTCGGCAAGGTCGTGCTGGCCAATCCCGAGCCGTTCGGCTTCCGCGCCGATCGCAGCTACCTCGTGACCGGCGGCCTCGGCGGTCTCGGGTTGGCGGTTGCCGACTGGGCGGTGGCCAAGGGCGCGCGTTATCTGGTGCTGGTGTCGCGCCGGGGACCGGACGCGGAAACGATTGCCCGCCTGGACCGGCTGCGCGCGGCCGGCGCCGAGATCCGCACCGTCGCCGCCGACGTGTCGCGGGCCGCCGGGGTCGAGGGGCTGCTGGCCGGCATCGCCGCCGATTGTCCGCCGCTGGCCGGGCTGTTCCATGCGGCGGGAGAGCTGGACGACGGCCCGCTCGCCGACATGACGCCCGGGCGGATCGCCCGGGTGATGGCCGGCAAGATCGATGCCGCCGAGCATCTCGACCGGCTGTGCGGACCGCTCGACGCCTTCGTGCTGTTCGGCTCGGCCGCCGGCCTGCTCGGCTCGCCGGGACAGGCTAACCACGCCGCCGCCAACACCGCCCTGGACGCCCTGGCCGAGCGTCGCCGGGTGCGGGGACTGCCGGCGGTGTCGATCGCCTGGGGACCGTGGCGCGACGTCGGCGCGGCCGACCGCCTGGGCGTCGCCGGCCGGTTGTCCGAGACCGGCATGGGCACGCTGTCGCCGACCGAGGGCATCGCCGCGCTGGAGGTCGCCCTCGATGCGCCGTGGCCGCGGCTGGTGGTGCTGCCGATCGACTGGCCGGCGCTGCGTCGGCACTTCGACGGCCGGGTTCCGCCGATCTTCCGGGATCTCGTCGAAATCGCGTCGGTGCCCGAGGCCCGGAAGGCTGCAGCCTTGGTGCCGACCGGCGACCTCCGCGCCGAACTCGAGGCCCTGCCGGCGGGCCGCCGGATCGAGCGGATGGCGTCCCTGGTCGAGGCCGAGGCGCGCTCGCTGCTGTCGGTCGACGGTGCGGTGCGACGGGACCGGCCACTGAACGAACTCGGCCTCGACTCGCTGATGGCGGTCGAGTTGCGCAACCGGCTGGGCGGCCTCGCCGGCGAGGCGTTGCCGGCGACCCTGCTGTTCAACTACCCGACCGTCGCGGCCCTGGCGGGGCATCTGGTCGAGCGATTGCTCGGTGTGGCGGAGGCGCCCGCGGACGATCCGATCGCCGTCGAGGAGGAGGAGATCCTGTCGCTGAGCGGGGACGACCTGGATTCGATCCTGCGCGAGATGGAAGACAGGCACCTCGCGTCATGAACGACATGGACATCCGCGACAAGCAGCGCACGGTGCTGCTGCTCAGGCAGATGCAGGCCAAGCTCGACGCCGCCGAGCGTCGCGGGCGCGAGCCGGTCGCGGTGATCGGCATCGGCTGCCGGATGCCGGGTGGCGCCGACGACGCGGAAGCGTTCTGGGACATGCTGGAGGCCGGGACCGACGCGGTGACCGAGGTGCCGCCGGAGCGTTGGGACGCCGACGCCTACTACGACTCGGACCCCGACGCGCCCGGCAAGATGAACACCCGCTGGGGCGGGTTCCTGCGCGACGTCGACCGCTTCGACGCCGAGTTCTTCGGGATCGCCCCGCGCGAGGCGGTATCGATGGACCCGCAGCAGCGGCTGGTGCTGGAGACCGCGTGGCGGGCGCTCGAGCATGGCGGGGTGCAGCCGCTGTCGCTGGCCGGTAGCCGAACCGGCGTATTCCTGGGCATCTGCACCAGCGACTACGCCCGGCTCGGCGACGCCTCCGGGACGCTGGGCGCACTCGACACCTATTCCGGCACCGGTGGCGCCTGCGGGGTGGCGGCCGGCCGGCTGTCCTACACCCTCGGCCTGCAGGGGCCGAGCCTGGTGGTCGACACCGCCTGCTCGTCGTCGCTGGTCGCCACCCACCTGGCGGTGCAGAGCCTGCGCCTCGGCGAGTGCCGGATGGCGCTGGCCGGCGGCGCCAACCTGGTGCTGCTGCCGGACGGCACGGTTACCCTGTCGCGGCTGCACATGATGGCGCCCGACGGCCGCTGCAAGCCGTTCGACGCGGCCGCCGACGGCTTCGTGCGCGGCGAAGGCTGCGGGATCGTGGTGCTGAAACGGCTGGCCGATGCTCGGGCCGACGGCGACCGGGTGCTGGCGGTGATCAGCGGCAGCGCGGTCAACCAGGACGGCCGTTCCTCCGGCCTGACCGCGCCGAACGGCCTGGCTCAGGAGCGGGTGATGCGCGAGGCGCTGGCCAATGCCGGGCGCCAGCCGGGCGAGGTGGCCTATGTCGAGGCGCATGGCACCGGCACCGCGCTCGGCGACCCGATCGAGATGAACGCACTCGCCGCGGTCATGGCCGAGGGCCGGACAGCGCCGCTGGTGGTGGGGTCGGCCAAGAGCAACCTCGGCCATCTGGAGGCGGCTGCCGGCATCGCCGGGCTGATCAAGGCGATCGGCGTGGTGCGCCGCCGCCGGGTGCCTCCGGTGCTGCACTTCAAGACGCTCAACCCGCATATCCAGGCCGGCGCCTGCCCGATCGAGGTGCCTGCCAAGATGGCGACGCTGCCCGAGGGCGCGGCCGTCGCGGGCGTCAGCTCGTTCGGTTTCTCCGGCACCAACGCGCATCTGGTGATCGAGACGGCACCGATCGCGGAGCCGGCAGCCGCGGCCGACCGGCCAATCGAGGTGCTGCCGCTGTCGGCGCGGTCGCCGGAGGCGCTCTCGGAACTCGCTTCCGCGGTCGCCGCTTCACCGGCGCTCGCCCGGTTCGGCGACGCCTGCTTCACCGCAGGGGTCGGGCGCAGCGGCTTTGAGCATCGGCTGGCCGTGGTCGCCGCCGACGGTACCGAGGCGGTGTCGGCCCTGGCGACCGCGGTGCCGCGCGAGGCCGGATCGCCCCGCATCGCCTTCCTGTTCTCCGGCCAGGGCGTCCAGCTGTCCGGCATGGGGAAGGCGCTGTACGAGGTCGAGCCGGCGTTCCGGGCGTCACTCGACCGTTGTGCCGTCGTGCTCGACCCGGTCCTTGGGCGGTCGCTGACCACGCTGATGTTCGAGGGCGGTGCCGATCTCGAGCGGACCGAATACGCGCAGCCGGCGCTGGCGGCCTTCGAAGTGGCGACGGCGGCGCTGCTGGCCGAGTGGGGCATCGTTCCGGAGGCGGTGCTGGGCCACAGCCTCGGCGAATATGCGGCGGCGATCGTGGCAGGCGCGGTCGAGCTGGAGCCGGCGCTGCGGTTGATCGCGGCGCGCGGCCGGATGATGCAGGCCCTGCCGGACGGTGGCGCCATGGTGGCGGTGATGGCCGGTGTGGATCGACTGGCGCCGGTTCTGGAGCGGCATCCCGAGCTGTCGCTGGCCGCCGACAACGGTCCGGCGGCGGTGACGATTTCGGGACCGGCGGCGGTGGTCGAGGCGGCTTGTGCCGAACTGGAGGCGGTCGGCGTGAGCTGTCGTCGGCTGGCGGTCAGCCACGCCTTCCATTCGGCTCTGATCGAGCCGGTGCTGGACGAGCTGCGAACCGCTGCCGGCGCCCTCGATTGGCGGGTGCCGACGCTGCCGCTGGTCGGCAACCTGGATGGTCGCGAGGTCGCCGGGTTCGACGCCGGCTACTGGTGCCGGCACAGCCGCGAGCCGGTGGCCTTCGCTGCCGGCATGCGGCGGTTGCGCGAACTCGGCTGCGATACCTTTGTGGAGATCGGCCCGCAACCGGTGCTGCTGGGCCTGGGCCGGTCGGCGGTGCAGGGCGGCAAGTGGATCGCGACGGCGCGCCGCGACGATCCCTCGACCCGGCCGCTGATGGCGGCGCTCGCCCGGTTGTGGGAACTCGGCGCGCCGGTCGACTGGCAGGCCGTGCACAAGGGCCGCGGCCGGCGACTGGTCGACCTGCCCGGGCATCCGTTCCGGCGCCGGTCGTTCTGGCGCACCAAGGGTGCTGCGGGACCGGCACCCGGCGGGCATCCGCTGCTGCGCGAACCGATCGCCCTGCCGGATGGCCGTACGGTGTTCCGGTTCACACTGCCGGCGCCGGGGGTGGCGTATCTGGCCGAGCATCGGGTCGGCGGCCAGGTGATCGCCCCGGCGGCGACTCTGCTGGAGGTGACGGCGGCGGCGGCCGGGCTGATCGGCCTTCCGATGACGCTGGCCGGTGTGAGCTTCGATGCGCCGCTGTCGCTCGACGGTCCGCACGACGTGGCCCTCACCCTCGACGGCGATGCGGTGTCGATCGACAGCCGGATCGGCGACGGCGCCTGGACCCGGCACCTGACGGCCCGGCTCTCAAGCGAGGCCTCGGCGGCGTTCGAGGCGGTTGACGCGTCCGAAGCGGTCGAGCCGGCGGCGCTGTACGCCTGGCTGGAGGACGGCGGCGTCGCCCTCGGCCCGGGTTTCCGGCGGATCGTCGCGGCGGCGCGCGGGCCCGACACCGCAATCGTGACGATCGCCGGGACCGACCCGGCCGGCCATCGTCTGCACCCGACCGTGCTCGACGCGGCGCTGCAGGCGTTGGCGGTCGTCACCCTCGGCCGCGGCGACGGCATCATGCGGATTCCGGCCGGGGCAGGGCGCGTGACCGTCGCCGACGCGGCGGCCGCCGGCGAGATCACCGTGCATGCCCGGCTGCGCGACGGCGGGTCGGAAGCGGACATCCTGGCGGTCGACGCCGATGGTCGGACGGTGGCGGTGGTGGAGGGCCTGCGGCTGGCGACCGGTGGTGTCGAGGAGCCTTGGCAGCGCTGGCTGCTGGAACGGGTATGGCGCGCCGCTTCGCCAGCCGGGACCGCGACGGAGATCGCGGCAGCGGTGGCGGCCGGGGCTCCTGATCGCGTCGCCGACGCCGGCCTGGACGGGCTCGCCGATCTCGGCGCCGGGCTGGATGCGGCGGCCGGCGGTTTCGCTGCGGCGGCGCTGGCGGCGGTGCCGGCCGAGCTGGTCGCCGACCGGCATCGCCAGCTCTACGACCGTCTGCCGCTGCTGGCCGAGGCCGGTCGCGGCACCGACCCGGATGCGCTGCTCGACGACCTCGCCGCCCGGCATCCCGGCAGCGTCACCGAGATCGCGTTGCTGCGGCGCTGCGGGGCGGCGCTGGCAGAGGTGCTGACCGGCCGCCAGGACCCGCTGGCGCTGATCTTCCCGTCCGAGGACGCCGACGCCGGCCCCGCGGGAGGCAACGTCTACCGCGACTCGCCGGTGTCGGCGCTGCTGAACAAGCTGGTCGAGGATGCCGTGCTGGCCGCCCTGCCGGCATCCGGCCCGCTCCGCATCCTGGAAGTGGGGGCCGGCACCGGCGGCACCACCGAGGGCCTGCTGGCGGGGATGCCGGCCGGCCGCATGGCCGAGTACGCCTTCACCGATATCGCACCGGCCCTGCTGGCACAGGCCAAACGTCGCTTCGCCGACCGGCCGTGGGTCGAGACCCGTTTGTTCGATCTGGACCGCGACCCGGCGGCGCAGGGTTTCGCGGCAGGGCGCTACCACGCCGTGGTCGCCGCCAATGTGGTGCATGCCACGCGCGACCTGGGGGCCACGCTGGAGCATCTGGGCCGTCTGCTGGTTCCGGGCGGCGCCCTGGTGATGCTGGAAGGCGTCGGTGCCCAGGGCTGGATCGACCTGGTGTTCGGCCTGACCGAGGGCTGGTGGCGGTTCGCCGACCGGGACCGGCGGCCGGATTATCCGCTGCCGTCCGCTGCCGGCTGGCGGGAGGTTCTGGACGGCTCGGGGTTCGAGGTGGCGGCGGTGGCGGCCGATGCCCCCGGCGTGCTCGATCGGCAGGCGGTGTTGGTGGCCCGCCGGAAGCCCGGCGCCTGGCTGGTGGTCGGCGGCAACGACGCGGTCACGGCCACGCTGGCGTCACATCTCGGGACGACTCCGGTCTCGCCCGGCAAGGCGCTGCCCGATGGTGACTGGGCCGGCTGCGTGTTCACCGGAGCGCTCACCCTCGATGCCGCTCCGGTCGATGGCGAGACATTGCTCGACGGCCAGCGCCTCATGCTCGATGCCGCGCGGGGCCTGGCCCTCGACCTGGCCGGTCGGGGAATCCCGCTGGCGCTCGTCACCGCGGGTGCCTTGCAGGACCAGCCGCTGCAGGCGACGCTGTGGGGCTTGGGCCGGGCGGTCGCCGCCGAGTTGCCGGGCCTTGGTCTGCGATTGATCGATCTCGACCCGGCCCTGGGACCCCGGACCGCGGCGGCCGTTCTGGCTCGCGAACTGGCGGCCGGCGACGGCGAGGACCAGGTACGGCTCGGCGAGGGAATGCGCGCGGTGGCGCGGCTGGAGCGGGTCTCGGCGGCCCGGCCGGTGTTGCCAACCCTCGATCCGGCCGCCTCCTACCTCGTCACCGGCGGCTTCGGCGGGCTCGGCCTGCGCACCGTCGGGTGGCTGGCCGACCGCGGCGCCCGGCAGCTCGTGCTGATGGGCCGGTCGGCGCCGTCGGGCGACGCGGAAACCGCGATCGCCGGGTTGGAGGCGCGCGGCGTGACGGTCACGCGGGTGCGCGGCGACGTGGCGCAGGAGGTCGACGTCCGGGCAGCCCTGGCGGCGGCGCCGGGGCGGCTGGCCGGCGTAGTGCATGCCGCCGGCACCCTGGACGATGGGCCGCTTGCCGACCTCGACTGGCCGCGCATGCGTCGGGTGCTGGAAGCCAAGGTGGTCGGTGCCTGGCTGCTCGACCGGCTGGCCGGCGACCTCGACCTGTTCGTGCTGTACTCCTCGGCGGTCGGGCTGGTCGGCAGCAGCGGCCAGGCGAACCATGTCGCCGCCAACGCCTATCTCGATGCCCTGGCGGCGCGCCGGCGCGCCGAGGACAAGCCGACCGTCAGCCTCGCCTGGGGAGCATGGAGCGAGATCGGTTCCGCAACGTCGACCGCCCTGCACGACCGCATCCGGGCGGCCGGCATGGACCCGATCCCGCCGGACCAGGGCGTGCGGGTGCTGGACTGGGCGGCGAACGCCGAGCCGGCCTGCGTCGGCGTGCTGCCGGTGCGCTGGCCGGATTTCGCCGCGGCACTGGGCGGGGATGTGCCACGAGTGCTCGCCGATCTGGTGCCGACGGTTCCGCGTGTCGCCAAGGCGGCACCGCAGCCGACGCCTGAGCGCCCGGCGCCGGCATCGTTCGACCTGCTCGACGCGATCCGCGTCGAGGCCGCCGTCGTACTGGCGGCCAAGGGTTCGGCCGCCATCGACCCGCGCCGCAACCTGTTCGAGCTCGGCCTCGACTCGCTGATGGCGGTCGAACTCCGCAATCGCCTGCGGGCCAGGCTCGGCCGGCCGCTGCCGTCGACCCTGCTGTTCGACCATCCGACCCCGGCGGCGCTGGCGGCGTTCCTGGGCGACACCGGCGAGGCGAAAGCGACGCTGGTACAGCGACAGGCGGAAGGCGATGCCATCGCAATCGTCGGCATGGACTGCCGGTTCCCAGGCGGTGCCGACGATCCCGAGGCGTTCTGGCGGCTGCTGTGCGAGGGCTTCGACGCGGTCGGCGAGTTTCCGCCGGACCGCTGGGCCGATGCCGGCCTGCGCGACCGCGTGACCACCAAGTGGGGGGCTTTCCTGGACGGGGTCGACCGCTTCGACGCGGGGTTCTTCCGGATCGCCCCGCGCGAGGCGGCGTCGATGGACCCGCAGCAGCGCATCCTGCTGGAGACCGCCTGGCATGCGCTGGAGGACGCCGGGCAGGCCCCGGACCGGCTGGCCGGCAGCGCCACCGGCGTGTTCATGGGCTTGTGCAACTACGACTATGCCCAGATCGCCTCGGGCGGCGGCCGGATCGACGCTTGGTCAGGTACCGGCGGGGCACCGAGCATCGTTGCCGGCCGGCTGTCCTACGTGCTCGGCCTGTCGGGGCCGGCGATGGTCGTCGACACCGCCTGCTCGTCGTCACTGGTGGCCGTGCATCTGGCCTGCCGCAGCCTGGTCGACGGCGACTGCCGGATGGCGCTGGCCGGCGGCGTCAACCTGATCCTGGCACCGTCGTCGACCGTGGCGTTGTCGGAGCTGCAGATGATGGCGCCGGACGGCCGCTGCAAAGCCTTCGACGCCCGTGCCGACGGCTTCGTGCGCGGCGAAGGCTGCGGCGTCGTGGTGCTGAAGCGACTGTCCGACGCGCTCGCCGACGGCGACAACGTGCTGGCCGTCGTTCGCGGCAGCTTCGTGAACCAGGACGGCCGCTCGTCCAGCCTGACCGCGCCGAACGGTGCCGCCCAGGAGGCGGTGATCCGCGCCGCCCTGGATCGAGCCGGCGTCGAGCCGGCGGCGGTCGGCTATGTGGAGACCCACGGGACCGGCACCGCGCTTGGCGACCCGATCGAGATCCATGCCCTGAAGGCGGTGTTCGCGCCCGGCCGGCCGGTGGCCGAGCCGCTGGCGGTCGGGGCAGTGAAGACCAATCTCGGGCATCTGGAAGCGGCGGCCGGCATCGCCGGGCTGATCAAGGCGGTGCAGGCGATCCGACACGGGTCGATTCCGCCGAACCGGCATTTCGAGCATCTCAACCCGCATATCGACCTGGACGGTTTCCCGGTGCTGATGCCGCAGGTGTCGACACCATGGCCGGAGCGGAACGGCAGCCGGATCGCCGCCGTCAGCTCCTTCGGGTTCTCCGGCACCAACGTGCATATCGTGCTGGAACAGGCGCCGGCCGCTGCCGAGCCGGAAGCCGTGCCGGAGCGGGTGCGTCTGATAACCGCATCCGGCGCCACGCCGGCGGCCGCGAAGGCGGTTGCGATGGCCTACGCCGACGCACTGGACGCGCCCGATGGCCCGACCCTGGCCGATCTCGCGCACACCGCGCTGGCCGGCCGCGCGCAGCTCGCCCATCGGATCGCCGTCGCGGGCGTGGACGGCCCGGTCGTCGCGGCGGCCCTGCGTGAGGCCGAGCCGTCCGAGGCTGCTGCCGTCCCACCCCGGGTCGGCTTCGTGTTCACCGGTCAGGGCGCCCAGTATGCCGGCATGGCGACCGCGCTGTACGCCGCCGAGCCGGTATTCCGCGACACCGTCGACCGGGTCGGCGCGGCGATGGCCGGCGAACTCGACCGGCCGTTGCTCGACATCCTGGTGGGCGCTGGCATCGATCGCACCGGCCATGCCCAGCCGGCGTTGTTCGCGGTCGGGGTCGGGCTGGCCGAGCTCTACCGCACCTGGGGAATCGAGCCGGCCGCCGTGCTCGGCCACAGCGTCGGCGAGTTCGCCGCCGCCTGCGTTGCCGGGTCGGTGCCGCTGGAGGACGCGGCCCGGCTGGTCGCCCGACGCGGCCGGCTGATGGACGCGTTGCCGGACGGCGGCGCGATGGCGGCGGTGCAGGCCGACGCCGAACGGGTCACCGCCGCGATCGGGGCGGAACCGGTGTCGATCGCGGCGCTGAACGGTCCGATGGCGACGGTGATCGCCGGCGAGGCCGCGGCGGTCGGCCGGGTGCTGGCGCGGCTGGAGGCCGAGGAGGTGGCGTGCCGGCGCCTGACGGTCAGCCACGCTTTCCACTCGGCGCTGATGGACCCGGTGCTGGACGATCTGGAACGCGCCGCCGATGCCTGCCGCTGGACGCCGCCGCGCATTCCGGTGCTGTCGAACCTGACCGGCGCGCCGGTCGAGCGCTTCGATGGCAGCTACTGGCGGGCGCATGCGCGCCAGCCGGTGCGGTTCGCCGACGGTGTGGATCGGATGGCCGACCTCGGCTGCACCGTGTTCCTGGAGCTGGGCCCGCAGCCGGTGCTGACCGGGCTCGGCCGCCGGCTGACCACGGACGCCGCCTGGATCCCGGCCTTGCGGCGCGAGGCCGACGACGCGGAGGCGGCCCTGGAGGCGCTTGGCCGGCTGTTCGTCGCCGGCGTCGACATCGATGGCCAGGCGGTCGCCGCCGGGCGCGGTGGCCGGATCGCGTCACTGCCCGGTTATCCGTTCCAACGGCAACGCTACTGGGTCGACGCCGCTCCGGCGACACCCCGCCCGGCCCGCGGCGGCCATGCGCTGCTCGGCGCGCCGCGCCGCGGCCCCGGACAGCGCCGGCAATACGAGGCCGAGCTGTCGGTCGAGGCATTGCCCTGGCTGGCCGACCATGTGGTGCGCGGGGCCGCGACCTTGCCGGCGGCAGCGATGCTGGAGATGCTGGCGGCAGCGGCGGGCGACGGGCCGGTGGCGATCGGGGATGTGCGGTTCGGCGGCCTGCTCGCCCTTGACGCGCCGCAGTTGGTCGTGACCGAGCGCGACGGCGACGCGATCGCCGTCGAGGCGACGGCGATCGACGGCGACGACTGGCGGCGGATCGTCGAGGCGTCGTTGACGAATGCGGCCGAACTGGGACCGGCCGACCTCGAAGACCTGCGCGAACGCTGCCCGGATGCCGTCGACGTCGCCGCCTTCTACGAAGCGTTCCCGGCTCGGGGCCTGGCCTACGGACCGGCATTCCGGCCGATCGCGGCGTTGTACCAGGGCGCTGGCGAGGCATTGGCGCGGCTGGTGTTGCCGGACGGGCTCGACGCCGCCGGCTTCCGTCTGCATCCGAGCCTGCTGGATGGCGCATTCCAGAGCCTGGGAGCCGCGGCGCGCGGGGTCGCGGCGACCGGCGAGGGCCACCTGCCGGCCGCACTCGACCGCATGACCTGGACGGCGGCGCCGGCCGGGCGGGAGCTGTGGGCCTGGACCCGGCTGCGCGCCGGCGACAACGGTGCGCTGATCGGCGACGTCGCGCTGCTGACGCCCGAGGGCACGACCGTTGCCCGGGTCGAAGGCCTGCGGCTGATGCCGGCGCGCGAGACTGCATCGCGGCCGGCGGCAATCCACGACATCGTGTGGCGCGCGGTCGAGCCGACCCGGACCCGGCCGCGGCGCGTCCTGCTGGCGGGCGCGGAGGCGCCGGATCTCGCTCTGGCGCTGACGGCTGCGGGGATCGAGCCGGTCGAGGCGGCCGACGATGCCGAGGCCGTCCTGTGGTCGGCGCCGGCGGATGGCGACGCTGCCGCGTTGTGCGGCGCATTGACGGGGCTGGCGCTCGACCTGGCGCTCCGCGAGACGCCGCCGCGGCTGGTGGTGGCCGTGGGCGCGGCAGTCGCATTGCCGGACGACACCAATCCGCCGTCGGTCGCGCAGGCGGCGCTGGCCGGCTTGGTGGCGACGATCGCCCGCGAGCATCCCGAGCTCGATCCCGTGCTGGTCGACGCCGTCGCGGCCGATGCCATCGAGGCCCTGGCGCATGACGGCCCGGTGCTCGCGGTGCGCGGCGGCCGGGTGTTTGCGCGGATCGTCGAGCCGCGCGGTGCCACGGGACCGGCCGGGGTGTTCGCGCTCGGCCGTCCGGAAAGCGGCCGGCTCGCCGACCTCGGCTTTCTGCCTGTCACCGTGCCCGAGCCCGGACCGGGCGAAGTCCGGATCGCCGTCACCGCCGCCGGTCTCAACTTCCGCGACGTCATGAACGCGCTCGGCACCTACCCGGGCGACGGCGGCCGACTCGGTGGGGAATGCGCCGGCGTCGTCGAGGCGCTGGGGGGTGGGGTCAGCGGCCTCGAGATCGGCCAGCGGGTGATGGCGGTCGCCCCCGGCTGCCATGCCAGCCATGTGGTCGCCAGGGCGCCGCTGGTGCTGCCGATCCCGGACGGCTGGAGCGACGAGCAGGCGGCCACCATGCCGACCGTGTTCCTGACCGCCGCCTGGGCGTTGCGGCGCGACGGCGCGGTCGGTCCGGGCCAGCGGGTGCTGGTGCATGCCGGCACCGGCGGCCTCGGCCTCGCCGCCATCCAGGTTACCCGCGCCGCCGGCGCCGAGGTCCTGGCGACGGCCGGCTCCGACGAGAAGCGGGAGTATCTGCGCGGCCTCGGCATCGCCTGCGTCTCGGATTCCCGTTCGCCCACCTTCGTCGCCGAGGTGATGGCGCACACCGGCGGCGCCGGCGTCGACATCGTCCTGAACTCCCTGAGCGGCGAACTGATCGGCGCCGGGTTCGAGGTGCTGAAGCCCGGCGGCCGGTTCCTGGAGGTCGGCAAGGCCGGGATCTGGAGCGACGATCAGGCGAAGGCGGCGCGCCCCGACGTCGGCTACCGCCGGGTCGCCCTGGACGCCGAGATCGAGCGCGCCCCGGCGGCGGTCGGTGCCTTCTGGCACGACCTGATGCCGGCGTTCGCCGATGGAACGCTGCAGCCGCTGCCGGTCACGCCGTTCGCGATGGCGGAGGCCGAGGCCGCCTACCGCTTCATGCAGCAGGCCCGGCACATCGGCCGGATCGCGCTGACCCGGCGCTTCCTGCGCGGCGATGCCGCCTATCTGGTCACCGGCGGCACCGGCGGCATCGGTCTCGCGGTGGCGCGTTGGCTGCTGGCGCGGGGGGCGGGGCAGGTGGTGCTGGCGGCGCGGCACGCGCCGGAGGCGGCGGTGCTGGCACCGCTGCGGCGCATGGGCGCAGTGCGGTTCGTGGCGACCGACGTCGGCAATGCTGAACAAGTCGACGTGCTGGTCGCCGGCATCGACCGGCCGCTCGCCGGTGTCTTCCACGCGGCTGGCGGTCTCGACGACGGCGTGCTTGGGCAGATGGGCGAGGCGCGGTTCCGCGCTGCCATGGCGGCCAAGCTCGACGGCGCGCTGGCCCTGAACAGAGCTACCCGGGTGCCGTCGCTCGACCACTTCGTGCTGTTCGCTTCCGCCGCTGGCGTCCTCGGCTCGGCCGGCCAGGCCAACTACGCCGCCGCCAACGCCGGCCTCGACGCGCTGGCGTATCGCCGCCGGGCCGAGGGGCTGCCGGCGCTGGTAGTCGACTGGGGGGCCTGGCACGGCGCCGGCATGGCGGCCGACCGGGCCGGGCCGGCGCTCGACCCCGTGCAGGCGCTGGCGGCGCTGGAGGTCCTGCTGGCCGAGGGTGCGACCCAGGCGGTGGTGTTGCCGCAGCCGTTGTCGGCGGGCGGCGAGACCGCGGCGGCGCCGCCGGTCGCGACCCTGCGCGACCGGCTGGCCGAGGCGCCGGAGGCCGAGCATCCGGCGGTGCTGCGCGAGGCGATCCGCGGTCAGGTCGCGACCATCCTGTCGCTGCCGGCATCCGGCATCGACGCCCGCCGCGCGCTGAACGAGTATGGTCTGGACTCTCTGATGGCGGTCGAACTGCGCAACGCCCTGGCGGCGCTGTCCGGCGAGCGGCTGCCGGCCAGCCTGATCTTCGACTATCCGACCGTGCAGGCGCTCGCCGGATTCATGCTGGAGCGGATGGCGGGATCGCTGCCGACGCCGGTCGCCGAAGCGACAGTCGTTCCGGATGCCGGTATCGACGATACGATGTCCGAGGAGGAGCTTGCCCGGGCCCTGATGCTGGAGGTGGATCGTGCCGGATTCTGAGGCGCCCAAGCGCGACGCGCCGGTGGACACCGCGACGCAGCTTCGCCGCGCACTGGCCGCGGTCACCGGCATGCGCCAGAAGCTGGAGGCGGTCGAGGGCAAGGCGCGGGAGCCGATCGCCATCGTCGGCATGGCCTGCCGGTTCCCGGGTGCGCCCGACCTGGAAAGCTTCTGGCGGCTGTTGGACGCCGGCGGCGAGGCCATTGCCGAAGTGCCGGGCGAGCGCTGGGACGTGGATGCACTGTATGACCCCGACCCGGATGCGCCCGGCAAGATGAGCAGCCGCTGGGGCGGTTTCGTCGATGGCGTCGACCGCTTCGACGCCGGCTTCTTCGGGATCTCGCCGCGCGAGGCAGTCGGCATCGACCCGCAGCAGCGGCTGCTGCTGGAGACCGCCTGGCATGCGCTGGAGGACGCGGCGGTGCCGCCGGACGGCCTCGCCGGCAGCCCCACCGGGGTCTATGTCGGCCTCAGCACCACCGACTACGCCAAGGTGCTGGCCGACCGCGAGGACGGGGTCGACTGGATCGACGCCCATGCCAGCCTCGGCAACTCCGCCGCCGTCGCCGCCGGCCGGCTGTCCTACACCCTCGGCCTGCAGGGACCGGCGATGGTGGTCGACACCGCCTGCTCGTCGTCGCTGGTGTCGGTGCATCTGGCGGTGCAGGCGTTGCGCAACGGCGAGATCGGTCTCGGGCTGGCGGCGGGCGTGAACCTGATCCTGAGCCCGGAGCTGACCATCGGCTTCAGCAAGGCCCGGATGATGGCCGCCGACGGCCGCTGCAAGACCCTGGACGCCGAGGCCGACGGCTACGTCCGCGGCGAGGGTTGCGGCGTGGTGGTGCTGAAGCGGCTGTCCGACGCGCTGACCGACGGCGATCGTATCCACGCCCTGGTGCTGGGCAGCGCGATCAACCAGGACGGCCGTTCCAACGGCCTGACCGCGCCGAACGGCCCGGCCCAGGTGGCGGTGATCCGGTCGGCCCTGGCCAATGCCGGGATCGAGCCGGACGCGGTTTCGTGCCTGGAGATGCATGGCACCGGCACGCCGCTCGGCGACCCGATCGAGGCGCGGGCGCTTGCCACCGTGTTCGGCGAGGGCGAGCGGTTCGCCGGGTCTGTGAAGACCAACATTGGGCACCTGGAGGCGGCGGCCGGCATGGCCGGGTTGATCAAGATGGCGCTGGCGGCGGAACGCGGCCGGATACCCGCCCATCTGAATTTCCGGGAGCTGAACCCGCACATCGCCGCCGACGGTTTCCCGTTCCGGATACCGACCGAAACCGTGAAGTGGGACGGCCACCGGGTCGCGGGGGTCAGCTCCTTCGGCTTTTCCGGGACCAACGGCCACGTCATCGTCGCCGAGCCGCCGGAGCCGCTGGAACATCCGGCCGCTATCCGCCCGGTGCAGGTCCTGGCGCTGTCGGCCCGCGACCCGGAGTCCCTGGAGGCGTTCCGGCGCGAGGTGGATGCGGCGCTGGCCGAGCCTGCCGTCGACCTGTCCGACCTGACGGCGACACTGTCGGCCGGGCGCAGCCATCATCCGTATCGGCTCTCGGTCGCGGCGGCGAATCCGGCGGAGGCACGCGCAGCCCTGGCCGCGGCGACGCCGGAGCGGGCGGCCGAGGCGCCGGCGGTGGCGTTCCTGTTCACCGGCCAGGGCTGCCAGTATCCCGGCATGGCGCGCGGCCTGCTGGCCGAGCCGGTGTTCCGCGACGTGATCGAGCGCTGCGACGATACCCTGGGCGACCGTCTCGGACGGCCGCTGTCGGCCCTGCTCCAGGACGATGCCACCACGCTCGACAGCACCGCCGTGGTGCAGCCGCTGCTGTTCGCGACCGAGGTGGCGACCGCGGCGTTGTGGCGATCCTGGGGGATCGAGCCGGCCGCCGTGCTGGGCCACAGCGTCGGCGAGGTGGCGGCGGCCTGCGTGGCCGGGGCGGTGTCGGTGGAGGATGGCGTCGCCTTCATCGCCGAGCGTGGTCGGCTGATGCAGGAGCGCGCCGGGCTCGGCGGGATGGCGGCGGTGCTCGCCGGCGATGACGACGTCAAGCGCGCCATCGACGGGACCGGTGCCGTGATCGCCGCCCTGAACGGCCCGGCCAGCACGGTGATCGCCGGCGATATTGCGGCGATGGCGCGGGCGGTCGAGGCGCTGGAACGCGCCGGCCTGACGGCACAGCGTCTGGAGGTGGCGACCGCCTTCCATTCGCCGGTGCTGGACCCCTGCCTGGATGGTATCGAGCGGGCGGCGGACGCGGTGGCGTGGACGCCGATGCGGTTGCCGCTGGCGTCGAACCTGACCGGCCGGTTCATCCAGCGTTTCGAGCCCGGCTACTGGCGCCGGCAGGCGCGCGGCGCGGTGCGGTTCGCCGACGGGCTGCGCGCCGTCCTCGACAAGGGTTGCCGGATCCTGGTCGAGGTCGGTCCGCACCCGGTGCTGTCGACTCTCGGCCGCTCGGTGGACGGCCAGGCCACCTACCTGCCGAGCCTGAAGCGCGGCGGCGACGACCGGCGGATGGTGGCCGAAGCGCTGGCCCGTCTGTACGCGCTCGGCGCGCCGGTCGAATGGGGCGCCTATCACGGCCACGGCTGGCGGCGGACAGCCGCGCCGCTGTACCCGTTCCGGCGTGATCGCTACTGGCCGGAGCCGCGGACCCGGGCCGCTGCCGCGCCGCGCCGCGCCATGGAGCATCCGTTGCTCGGCGCCCGCATCGCCTCGCCGATCGCGGCGACCCTGTACGAGACCCGGCTGGACACGGATACCATGCTGTTCCTGGCCGACCACGTGGTGTTCGGCGAGGTGGTGGCGCCGGGCGCCATGCATGCCGTGCTGGGCCTTGCGATGGCAGAGGCGGGCGGGCATCCGGCAGCGGCGGTCGCCGACCTGGTGTTCTCGGCGGCACTGACCGTCCCGGACGATGGCATCACCATGCAGTGCGTGCTGGAGCCGGACGGGCAGTACACCGTCAACGGACTCGGCGAGGACGGCGACTGGGTCCGGCACGCCGCCGGCCGGATCGAGCCGGAGTCCGGCCCGGTCCCGGATGCCGTCGACCTGGCGGCGACCCGCGGGCGGCTGACGCTGGACGACGCCGGCCCGGCGGCGCTGTTCGCCATGCTCGGCGAACGTGGCATCGAGCTCGGCCCGGGCTTTCGCGGCCTGCACGCGATCTGGCGCGGCGACGGCGAGGCGCTGGCCGAGATCGTGCGGCCGGCGGTTCTGGCCGGCACCGCCGCGCGCCTGCCGATCCACCCGGCGGTGCTGGATTCCTGCTTCCAGCTTCTGGGCGCGACCTTCGCCGGCGAGGGTACGGCCGGTGGCTTCCTGCCGCTGTCGGTCGACCGGTTGCGGGTCTGGCGGCGGCCGGGCGAGCGGTTCTTCTGCCACGCCCGGATCGCCGACAGCGGGCCGAGCCGCGAGGTCGCGGTCGGTCATTTCGTGCTGGTCGACGCCGACGGCGCGGTGCTGGCCGCCGTCGACGGGTTGCAGATCAAGCGGGTCGCCGCTCCGGTGCCGCGCGACCCGGTTGCCGACTCGCTGCTGGCGGTCGAGTGGGTGCCGGCGGAAGTGCCCGATCCCGACTCGGCCGATTCTGACTGGGCCGATCCGGCGGCACTGGCCGGGCCGGCTGCGGCCGAGGCGGCGGCCCGGATCGCGGCCCTGCCGGTCTCCGGCCTCGCCGACGACCTGGAGCGTCTGGCGGCGGCCTACGCCCGCGACACGCTCGCGGCGCTCGGGGCAACCGACATGGATGCCGACCCGGCCCGGTTCGGTGTCCAGCCGCAGCATGCCCGGCTGTTCCACCGGTTGTTCGCCCTGGCTGCGGAGGCGGACGCCGAGGACAGCTACACCCTGGCGGCGCGGCTGCGCGCCACCTATCCGGACAATCCGGTGGAGGTCGAGCTGGTGGCCCGCTGCGGGGACGGGCTGTCGGCCGTGCTGCGCGGCGAGACCGATCCGCTGCAGCTGTTGTTCGCCGAGGGCTCGGAGTCGATCTACGCGGGTGGCGGCCTCGCCGAGACCGCCAACGCCATTGCCGCCGCCGCGCTGGGCGTCGCGGTGTCCCGCCGGGGCCATGCGGTCCGGGTCTTGGAGATCGGCGCCGGTACCGGCGCGACCACGGCGGCGCTGCTGCCGGTGCTGGACGGCTGCGACTACCGTTTCACCGACGTGTCGCCGGGATTCCTGGCGGCGGCCGAGAAGACCTTCGGCGAGCACGCCGGCATGCGGTTCGAGCTGCTGGACCTGGAGAAGGATCCGGCGGGTCAGGGCTTCGCGGCCGGCGGCGCCGATGTGGTGGTGGCCGCCAACGTGGTGCATGCCACCGCCGACCTGCGGCAGTCGCTGCGCCACATCCGCCATGCGCTGGTGCCGGGCGGGCTGCTGGTGCTGGTCGAGAGCACCGCGCCGCAAATGTGGTGGGACATCGTATTCGGCCTGACCGAGGGCTGGTGGCGGTTCAGCGATACTGCGCTGCGCCCCGACCACGCGCTGCTGTCGGGCGAACGCTGGCGGGCCCTGCTGGCCGAGGCGGGCTTCGCGGCGGTCGAGACGGTGGCCGCCGACGCCGAGGGCCGGCAGTCGGTGATCCTTGCCCGTGCCGTCGACGCGACGCCGTTCCTGGTCGTTCATGACGGCCGCGACGGCCCGGCCCGTGATCTGGCCGAAGGGCTGGCGGCGGCGCTCGACGCGCGCGGCCACGCGGCGCGGGCGTTGACGGTCGAGGCGGCGGTCGGGTCGATCGCCACCGATCCCTCGTCGGTCGTCTATACCGGCGGCGTCGGTGCCGTCGACCAGCAGCACCTGCAGGATGCCTTCCGCCTGACCCGCGCGATGGCCGAGGCCGGCCGTCAGGGGCTGTGGCTGGTGACCCGCGGCGCCCAGGCCGACGATGCGACCCTCGACGGCGTCGAGGGTGCGACCCTGACCGGGTTCGGGCGGGTGGCGGCGCTGGAGCTGCCGGAGCTCGGCTGCCGGCGCGTCGACCTGGATCCCGGCTCGTCCGATCCGGCCGCCGAGCTGTTGCGCGAAGTGCTGGCCGGCGACGGCGAGGCCGAGGTGGCATGGCGCGGCGGTGCGCGGCTGGCGGCCCGGCTGGCGCCGCACCCGCTGCCGGCGGTCGAGCCGGGTTTTGCCGCCGACGGCAGCTATCTGGTCACCGGCGGCTTCGGCGGACTCGGCCCGCTGCTGGCCGGCTGGCTGGTCGGGCATGGTGCCGGTGCGGTGATCCTGGCCGGCCGCCGGGTCCCGGGAGTCGCGGTGGCGGAGCGGCTGACCGGCCTCGGCCCGGCGGTGCAGGCGCGGATCGCCGATGCCACGGACGAGGCCGCGGTGACGGCCCTGCTCGCGGAGATCGACGCCGGCGAGCGGCCGCTGAAGGGCGTGTTCCACCTGGCGGGCAGCGTCGCCGACGGCGCCATCGTCGCGCAGTCCTGGGAGGCGTTCGCCACGGTGCTGCGCGCCAAGGTCGATGGTGCGCGCATCCTCGACCGGCTGAGCCGCGGCCGGAAGCTCGACCACTTCGTGCTGTTCTCGACCTCGGCGTCGCTGATCGGCAACCTCGGGCAGGCCAACCACGCCGCCGCCAACGCCTGGCTGGACGCGCTGGCGCGGGCCCGACGGGCGGCCGGGCTGCCGGGACTCAGCGTCAACTGGGGGGCCTGGGGCGAGGCCGGCGCGGTGGTCGAGGGCGCCTATTCGGCGGCCATGGCGGGCAGAGGCGTGCGGCCGATCAGGCCGGAGGACGGGCTCGACGGGCTGGCCAGGGCGATGGCCGGGGACCGTGGGCAGCTCGGCTTCGTCGACCTCGATTGGCCGACCTTCCTGGCGGGTTATGGCGATGCGGTGCCGGCGTATCTGGAGCGTTTCAGGCCCGCCGCCCCGCGCAAGATGCGGCGGCCTTCCGGCGCGGCCACGGCATCCGCGACCGACATCCCGGCCCGGCTTGCCGCGGTCGAGCCGGCGGCGCGGCGGGCGCTGCTGGACGAGCTGCTGCTTGCCGAGGCCGCAGCTGTGCTCGGCGTCGCCGACCCGTCGCGGATCGACCCGATGCAGGCCCTGAACGAACTGGGGCTCGACTCGCTGCTGGCCCTGGAACTGCGCAACCGGCTGTCGACCGCCCTGGGGGCGACCCAGCCGGCGACCCTGCTGTTCAATTACCCGAGCGTGGCGGCGTTGGCCGAGCATTTCGCGGTCGAGTTGCTGGACGCGGCGCCGACCCTGGCGGCACCCGAGGCGCGACGGGCGCCAGAGCCGAGCTACGACGCCGAGATCACCTCGATGTCGGACGAGGAGCTCGAGGCGCTGTTCGATGCCGAGCTGGCCAATCTCGGGGCCGAATGATGTCCGGCGCGGCGGATGGGGGCAGCGGGACGAAGCAGGCGGTCGCGCGCGCCAAGGTGGCGCTGGCGGCCGGCGATCATGCCGGTGCCTTCGCCGCGCTGCGCGCCGCGATCCGGCCGGAGGACGACTTCACCGACCAGGCTCGGGTCGCCCGTGCCTTCGCCAGGGTCGACGCCGGGGCGCTGGGGCTGCGGCCGTTGAAGGTCGCGATCCTGGCCGGCAGCACCGTCGACCACCTGGCCGAAATCCTGCGGTTCTGGCTGGCGGCCTCGGGCTTCGCCGCCGAGATCCATATCGCCCCCTACGACACCGTCGCCCAGACCGTGCTGGATCCGGCGAGCGAGCTCTATGCCTTCGCGCCGCAGGTGGTGTGGCTGTTCTCGACCCACCGCGACGCCGAGATCGCGGCCGCGCCGGGTGCGACGGCCGAGGAGGTCGAGGCGGCGGTGGAGGCTGCGGTCGAGGAGCGCGCCACCCTGTGGCGGGCGCTGGCCGGACGGCTGGATGCGCTGGTGCTGCAGAACAATGCCGACATCCCCGCCGACGACCCGTTCGGCAACCTGGCCGGGGCGACGGCCTGGGGCTCGCGCACGGCGCTCCGCCTTTATAACGCCCGGCTGGCCGCGGCGGTACCGGCCGGCGTGGCGGTGTTCGACCTGGACCACGTCGCCGCCTTGTGGGGGCGGGCGCGCTGGACCGATCCGCGCTACTGGCACCACTCCAAGCACGCCTTCGCCCTCGACGCGACCGGCAGCGTGGCGGCGGCGGCCTCGCGGCTGCTGGCCGGCGCCATGGGCCTGGCCAGGAAATGCCTGGTGCTGGACCTGGACAACACCCTGTGGGGCGGCGTGGTCGGCGACGACGGGGTCGCCGGCATCGCGCTCGGCACCGGCGCCGACGGCGAGGCCTTCGTCGCCTTTCAGCGCCACATCAAGGCGCTGAAGGAGCGCGGCGTGATCCTGGCGGTGGTCAGCAAGAACCAGGAAGCGGCGGCCAAGGCGCCGTTCGAGAGCCATCCGGACATGGTGCTGCGGCTCGACGACATCGCGGTGTTTCGGGCCAACTGGACCAACAAGGCCGACAACATCCAGGACGTCGCCGCGACCCTGGCGATCGGCCTCGATGCCCTGGTGTTCGTCGACGACAACCCGGCCGAGCGCGACCTGGTGCGCCAGCATCTGCCGATGGTCGAGGTGGTCGAGATGCCCGAGGACCCGGCATACTACGTCGAGGCCCTGGCCCGGGCCGGCTGCTTCGAGGCGGCGGCGTTCTCGGCCGAGGACAGCCAGCGCGCCCGCTACTACGCCGACGACGCGAAACGGGTGGAGCTGCGGCGCACGGTCGTCGATATGGCCGGCTATCTCGACGGCCTCGGCATGACCGCCACGGTCGGCGGCGTCGACGAATTCCACCTGCCGCGCATCGCCCAGTTGATCAACAAGTCCAACCAGTTCCACCTGACCGGGACCCGCCTGACCGAGCGCGAGGTCGAGCGGCTGGCATCGCGCCGGGATACCGAGGTCTTCCACGTCCGCCTCGCCGACCGGTTCGGCGACAACGGCCTGATCGCGGTGCTGATCCTGCGCCAGGAGGGCGACGCCCTGCACATAGACACCTGGGTGATGAGCTGCCGGGTGCTGGGCCGCACGGTCGAGGCGTTCATCGCCGGCGAGATCCTGGCGCGGGCCCGGCGGCGCGGCTGCGCGACCGTCGTCGGGCGCTACGTGAAGTCGCCGAAGAACGCCCTGGTGGCCGGACTATACGACCGGCTCGGCTTCACGCCGCTGGACGCCGAAGGTGACGAGCGGCGCTGGTCGGTGGCGGTGGCCGAGCGGCCCGAGGGATGGCCGACCCATGTGCGGGTCGCGGAGGAGCTACGGGAGAAGGTGGAGGCATGACGGCACAGGACGGGATAACGACGCGGCTGACCGAGGTGTTCCGCGACGTGTTCGACGACGACGAACTGGCGGTGTTCCCGGCGATGACCGCCAGGGACGTCGACGAGTGGGACTCGCTGATGCACATCACCCTGGTGCTGGCGGTCGAGAAGGAATTCGGCGTGAAGCTGAATGCCGCCGAGGTCGGCAAGCTGGAGAATGTCGGCCAGATGGTCGACCTGCTGGCCCGCAAGGCCGCCTGAGCTCGCCCGGGGGACCGGCCCATGGACCGCCTGCTCAGCCCCAACGAGGCCAAGTTCTGGCTGATGGACTGGGGCGCGCCGATGAACACGGTGATCGTCACCCGGACATCCGGCCGGGTCGATCCGGCGGCGCTGACCGGGACCGGTTTCGCCGTGCCGGTGGTGACCCTGGACCGCCACCGGCGGCCGCGCTGGGCGGCGTCGGACGCGCCGGGGTCGGTGGCGGAGATCGCCGCCGTGTCGGAGGACGCCTGGCTCGGTGTCGCCGAACGGCTGCTCGACCGACGGGTCGGGACCGAAGGGAACCCGCCCTGGCACGCCACGGTGCTGCGGCACGGTTCCGCCTCGACCGTGGTGCTGGCGGTCAGCCACGCGGTCGCCGACTACCGCACCGGCCAGTGGCTGGCCGATCACCTGCTGGCCGGCACCTGGCCGGGCGAGATCGCGCCGGCCTGCGAGGAGGTGCTGCCGGCGAAGCTGTACGGCGGCGAGGAGTCGCTCGACCTGGTCGAGGAATGGTGGCTGGCCCGGGCCAGTGCGCGGTGGGAGGCGATCGGCCTCGACCGGCTGGCGGCGGTGCTGCCGGCCCCCGGCCGCAGCCGGCTCGACGTGATGCGGCTGTCCGAGGCCGACACCGCCGCCCTGCAGGCCCGGATCGAGGCCGAGGGCGCGTCGCTGAACGGCGCGGTCGCGGTGGCGTTGCGCGACCTGCTCGGCGCCGATCGGGTGGCGCACGCCGTCGACATGAGCCGCTTCGTGCGCCCGCCGTTGCCGCACGGCCCCGGCGTCGCGGTGTCGCACGTGTTCGCGGAAAATCCGCAGGACGAGGATTTCTGGGAGGCGGCGCGCGGCGTGCGCGGCGCGATCTTCGAGCGCATCCAGGCCGGCGAGGCCGGCGACGCCCTGCTGATCCTGCCGCGCGCCCTGCTGCGCGAGGGTGGGGCGTTCGTGCCGGAGCCGTCGGCGGTGACGATCAGCGGGTTTCCGACGTACCGCCGCCTCGAGGACATCGCCACCGGCCATCCCATGCAGATCGTGCTGAGTTCCGCGCGCGGCGGCGGCGACGTGGTGATGCTGACCTATGACGGCGGGCGGCTGCAGTTGATCGGCTGCCGGCCGGAAGGCGGCGGGGGGATCGACCTGGGGGCGCTGGCGGAAAGCCTCAGGGCCGCGGCATAGGCGGGTGGATCCCGGCGCCGCCGCACCTGTGGCGCGCCGGTCCGGGATGACGGCAGGGGAAAGGTCGCGACGCCCGGCAAGCGCAGCGTGTCCGGGTCGCGGCACCCGGCGGCTTTTCCCTTGCCGTCATCCCGGGCAAGCGCAGCGCGACCCGGGACCCACCCGCCGCTGGAGCGCCACCCGAACGCCCCGGACGAGTGCGGCCTCCCCCGCACCACGATTCTCCTCCGGCGCCCCGGCCGACCACGGTCAGTCGTCGGCGCTCTCTTCCATCGCCTGCCGAAGGGCTTTCAGCCGCTCCGCCGTGATCTCGGTGTGCGGATGCCGCTCGCCGAGCGTATCCCGGAAGATCTCCAGGGCGAGCTTGTACAGGGGCTCGGCGTCGGCGTTCCGGCCCATCGCCTGTCGGACGTGCGCGAGCGCGTGCAGGGTCGTCGCGTAGTCGGGGTGCCGCTCGCCGATCGTGGCCTTCTTGATCTCCAGGGCCTGCAGATAGAGACCCTCGGCGTCGGCGTTCCGGCCCATCGCCTGCCGGACACGGGCCAGCTCGTGCAGGGTCGCCGCGTAGCCGGGGTGCCGCTCGCCGATCGTGGCCTTCTTGATCTCCAGGGCCTGCAGGTAGAGACCCTCGGCCTCGGCGTCCCGGCCCATTGCCTGGCGGACGTGGGCCAGCTCGTGCAGGGTTGCCGCGTAGTCGGGGTGCCGCTCGCCGATCGTGGCCTTCTCGATCTCCCGGACTTGCAGGTAGAGGCCCTCGGCCTCGGCGTTCCGGCCCATCGCCTGCCGGACGTGCGCGAGCGCGTGCAGGGTCGTCGCGTAGGAGGGGTGCCGCTCGCCGAGCGTATCCCGTAAGATCTCCAGGGCCTGCAGATAGAGACCCTCGGCGTCGGCGTTCCGGCCCATCGCCTGACGGACACGGGCCAGCTCGTGCAGGGTCGCCGCGTAGTCGGGGTGCCGCTCGCCGATCGTGGCCTTCTTGATCTCCAGGGCCTGCAGATAGAGACCCTCGGAGTCGGCGTTCCGACCCATCGCCTGCCGGACGCTGGCCAGCTCGTGCAGGGTCCAGGCCATGCCGGCCGAGCCGTCGGCCAGAACGCCGATCAGACGGAACAGGACGATCTCCAGACCCCGCCATCGCGCCGCGTCGTAGAAGGCTCGCCAGTTCGCCTGGACATAGCCCAGGACATCGCCCGGCCTTGCCATGCCGAGATGCTCGGTCGCCGCCAGGAAGGCGCGCTCGTGCTCGTCGGTGGTGGACCGGACATCCGCCGGCTTGGCCCGGGTCTCGAACCGCTCGAACAGCGCGCCGTGGATGTCCCGGAACACCGTCGGCCGGTCCCGGCGTTCGCGATCCTGCAGCTCCTCGCGCATCAGCGCGTGCATGGCCAGTCGGCCGTCGGCGCCCTGCTCCATGAAGCTGCGCCGCGCCAGTCGGCCCCAGTTCATGGTGGCGGCGCCGCCGGCGAAGCCCTGGCCGAGTTCGGCGAGCAGCGGCTCGCTCAGGCTGGCGGGATAGGAGGCGAGGTTCAGGTCCTGGCGCTCGCGCTCGCCCAGGTGGTCGAGGAAGCGCTCCAGCACCGTCGCCGGGGTCGACCCGAAGGCCTCCGCGGTCGGCGGCGTTTCCGCGTCCATCAGGTCCTCGTACTGGTCGACGGCGAGGTCCAGGTAGAAGGGCAGGCCGCGCGAGCCCTCGACGATGCGGGCGCGGATCTCCGGCTCGGCGATCGGCACGCCGGCGAGGAAGCGGTCGGCGTCCTGGTCGGACAGTCCACCCAGCAGGTGCTGGTCGAGCACCGGGCCCCAGTCCCCCGGAACCTCTTCCCACCGCAGCCGGTCGCGGCCGAAGACCGCGAACAGCACGCCGGGCGCCTCCTCGACCAGGCTTCGCACCCAGTCGTCGGTGCGCAGGGTGTCGCCGGCGCTGGCGGTCACCGTCTCGCGCCACAGCGCCTCGTAGGTGTCGATCATCACCACCACGCGGGGGGCGGCGTCCTTCGCCAGCGCGCTCCCCAGGTCGAAGCCGAGATAGGTCGGCAGCCGCTCCAGCAGGTCGGGGGCGGTCAACTGGTCGAGGTCGGCCAGCCGCTGCCTGACCTCGCGCCGGTCCCACCATTCGCGGGCCCGGCCGGTGAGGCGGGTGCCGTATTTGTACAGCAGGTTGGCGCCCGGGATGACCAGGCCGGCGGCCTCCATCGCCAGCTCGGCCGGGGCTTCGGCCCAGTCGATCAGGTCGTCGACCAGCTCGTTCTCGCCGGTACGGTAGAGCTCGGGATGGGCCTTGCGGATGTCGGCGCCGGGCCGCTGCAGGGCGAAATAGCGGGCGTAGGCGAGGTCGAAGGTGGGGAGCGCAAAGCTCCCGTCGCGGCCGAGCTGCAGCCGCAGCTTCAGCATCGCCTGCTCGAGGCTGCGGTCCTCTGCCCGATCGAAGTCGAGGGTGGCGAGGGCAATGTGCTCTTTGCCGGATTTCCGCCGCTTCCGGATCCGGCGCTGCAGCTCCCGGCACAGCGCGCTCTTGCCCTGGCCGCCGACGCCGTACCAGACGAGCACGCGATAGGCATCGGGCGCCTGCGCCTCGGCCACGGCCTCCTCGAACAGCCGGACCGGCTCCTCGCGGTCCGTGAAGGTCCGGGTGGCGACGAACCGGTCTTCGCCGTGACTCGCGCGGGGCATGGGTCCGATCCGATCGGGGGTGGGCACACGGACACAGCAGACGGGAACGCGGGCGAGGATTCAACCGTTTCTGGCATCGCCCGGGCCCTTCGAGGGCCCGTTGGCACGGGCCGCCTCAGGGCGACAGTGGATGGAGGCCGCCCTTCCGCTCTCCCTGTCGTCCCGAGGCGCCGCGCCGCGCGCGGCCTTGAAGGACGGGGAGCCGCCGCCCTACCCGAACTCCAGGAACAGCTTCGTCAGCCCGCGCACCAGGATGCTCTCCTGGCGCTCGTGGCCGACCACGGTCAAGGTCGGCAGCCGCTTCGCCAGTTCGGTGAACACGATCTCGGCCTCCAGGTTGGCCAGGTTCGAGCCGGCGCAGGTGTGGATGCCGATGCCGAAGGCCAGGTGCCGGCTGTCGTCGCGCGCCAGGTCCAGGCGGTCGGGGTCGGGGAACACCTCCGGGTCGCGGTTGGCGGCGCCCAGGCCGAAGCCGACGGTCTGGCCCTTGCGGATCCGGGTGCCGCGGAACTCGATGTCCTCCAGCGCGTGGCGGAAGGCGATCTGCTGCGGGCTGTCGTAGCGCATCAGCTCCGACACCAGCGCCTTGGCCGGCACCGCGCCGGCGCGGAACGCGGCGTACTGCTCGGGGTGCGACGCCAGCGCCATCATGCCGTTGCCGATCAGCAGCGACGACGCCTCGTGGCCGGCGAACAGGAAGAACACCGCCGAGGCCAGCAGCTCGTGGTCGTCCAGGTACTCGCCGTTCTGGCGGGCCCGCACCAGCAGGTCCATCAGGGTGTCGCCGGTGCCGCGGCGGTGGGCGGCGACCAGGGCGCGGAAATACTCGATCAGTTCGGCGGCCCGGGCGCTGGCCGCCAGGATCCGCTCGGGCGTGCGCACCAGGTCGAGGCCGAGGGTGATCTCGCGCACCCAGCCGCGGATCAGCTTGTGGTCGCGCTCCGGCACCCCCAGCAGGTCGGAGACGATGTCGATCGACAGCGGCGAGGAGAAATCCGAGACGATGTCGACGCTGCCGGCGGCCGGCAGCCGGTCGAGTGCCGCCGCCACCAGCGCCTCCAGCCGCGGCCGGATCCCGGTGACCGCCCGCAGGGTGAACACCGGGGCGGCGATCCGGCGCAGCCTCGCGTGGTCCGGCGGGTCCTTGAACAGCATCCAGTTGGCGATCATGCCGTACAGCGGCTTGTGCTGCTCGGGGATCGGCGGGAAGGCGTCGGCCGGGAACACCTTCATCAGCTCGCGGCCGAAGCGGTTGTCCTTCAGGCCGGCGACCACGTCGTCGTAGCGGCTGGCGAACCAGAAGCCGAGATAGCCGGAGGCCGGCGTGGTCGCCCAGGCCACCGGATGCTCGCGCCGCAGCCGGGCATAGATCGGGTACGGGTCCTCGCGGATCTCCGGGTCGAGCGGCCGGAACACCGCGCGTCCGACTTGGTTCATGGGATCCTCGATGCTGGTCGGGCGAACCGCCCCAGTTTGGCATGGGGCGGCAGCATCGGGTACCGGCGGTTGCGGCAGGCGGGCGGGTCCCGGATCGCGCTGCGCTTGTCCGGGATGACGACAGCGGAGGATCATCGGGATCGTTGCCAGTTTCCCTCCCGGCCGTCATCCCGGGCGCCGTGCGCGGCGACCCGGGATCCACCCGCCGCTCCCGAGCCGCAGGGAAGGGCGACAGCCGGGGTTCCGGATGCTACGGAATTGCGACCGTTCATCGACCCCGCCGCCCGCATGACCCCCGACTGGCTCGTCAACTACCGCCCGGCCTCCTCGACCGCGACCCGGATCGTGGCGCTTCCGCATGCCGGCGCCGGGCCGACGGTGTTCCGGCCGGTTGCCGGACTGCTGCCGGCGGAGCTGGAGCTGCTGGCGGTCGAGCTGCCCGGCCACGGCAAGCGGCTGTCGGAGCCGCCGCATCGGCGCTCGGACCCGCTGATCGCCGCCCTGCTGCCGACGGTGGTCGAGGCCGTGCAGGATCGCGACTGGGTGCTGTTCGGGCACAGCATGGGGGCATTCCTGGCGTTCGATCTGTGCCGGGCGCTGCGCCGGGCCGGCCTGGTCCTGCCGCGGCGGCTGATCGTGTCGGGCCGGCGGCCGCCGAACCACCCGGCGCCCGAGCTCGACCTGCACAAGCTGCCGGACGACGGTTTCGTGCACGAGCTGACCCGGCGCTACGACGGCATCCCGGCGGTGATCCGCAACGAGCCCGAGTTGATGCGGATCTTCCTGCCGGTGCTGAAGGCCGACTTCGCGGTGTTCGAGACCTATCGGTTCTACCAGGAGCCGCCGCTCGATCTGCCGATCGCCATCTGGGGTGGCCGCGACGACCCGCAGACCGCGCAGATGGACGGCTGGGCGGACCTCGCCGCCGGCCCGGCGAGCCGGCGGCTGTTCGAGGGCGGGCATTTCTACCTGACCGAGCAGCCCGAGCGGTTCGCCCGGGCGCTCGCCGAGGCGGCGGCGGACAATGCGACCTGAGGGAGAGACGACATGCGCGCGAACGACCTGCAGACCCTGCTGGCCCTGGAAGAGATCAAGCGCCTGAAGGCCGCCTACTGCCGCTACCTCGACACCAAGCAGTGGCAGCGGCTGCGCGGCCTGTTCGCCGACGATACGGTGTTCGAGGGCTTCGGATCGGCGCCGACCGGCTCGACCGCCGACCAGTTCATCACCGGCGTCGCCGGACGGCTGAGCGACGCCGTCACCATCCATCACTGCCACATGCCGGAGATCGAGTTCACCGGCCCGAACCGGGCACGCGGGGTGTGGGCGATGATGGACCTGGTGGAGCTCGGCGGCGGCCGCAGCCCGAAGGAGGCGCCCGGCCACCGGGGCTTCCACGGCCTCGGCCACTACGAGGAGGAGTACCGGGTGGTCGACGGTGCCTGGAAGTTCTGCTTCCTGCGGCTGACCCGCCTGCGCGTCGACCCGCTGCCCCTCGACCACCCGCTGCCGCGCACCGACCTGCTGGCGCATTCGCCGGAGTGGCTGGCGGGGTGAGGGGCGCTCACGTCACCTGCAGGCCGCCGTCGACGAACAGGATGTGGCCGTTGACGTAGCGCGCCGCCGGCGAAGCCAGGAACAGCAGCGGGCCGACCAGTTCCTCGGGCTCGGCGAAGCGCTTCAGGGGAACCTGGTCGGTCATCGCCGCCGCCTTCTCCGGGATGGCGCGCAGGTCGGCGTTCATGCGCGACCGGATGAAGCCCGGGGCGATGGCGTTGCTGCGGATGCCGTGCGGCCCCCATTCCAGCGCCAGCGCCCGGGTCATGTGGGCGATCGCCGCCTTCGAGGTGCAGTAGGCGACCCGGCCGTCCAGCGCCTTGATCGAGGCGATCGACGAGATGTTGACGATGGCGCCGCTGCCGCGCGGTCGCATCAGCCGGCCGGCGGCGCGGGCGCACAGGAAGGCGGCGTCGACATTGACGCTCATCAGGCTGCGCCAGCGCTCGAACTCGGTGTCCTCGGGGGCGGCGCGGATCAGCACGCCGGCGTTGTTGACCAGCAGGTCGAGCTCGGCAGGCACCGCCTCGGCGAACAACCGGTCGACGGCCGCCTCGTCGGTGATGTCGCAGGCCGCCGTGGTCGCCCGGTCGCTGGCCCATTGTTCCTGGGCGACCGCCAGCCCGGCGGCATCCCGGTCGACCGCGACCACCGTAGCGCCGGCCTCGAGCAGTCCGGCCACGAGGCAGCGGCCGATGTCGCCGGCGGCACCGGTCACGAGCGCCGTGGTGCCGGCGACGCTGAACTGGTCGGTCATGATTCTGGTTTCCCCTGTCGCTTGCGCTCGTCGCTCCGTGGGTCCCGGCTCCGCCCCACCTCCGGCGGGTCGGTCCGGGATGACGATTCCACTTTTCCCGTCATTCCGGAGGGGCCGCGCCAGCGGCCGGCTCCGGGATCCACCCATCGTTCCGGCGTCTGCTCACTGCGGTACCGCTTCCCAGCCCAGCCCGGCGATGGCGGCGTGGCTCTTGCGGATATCGGCGTCGCCGTTCGGCGAGATGATTTCCAGCATGGTTGGCACCGCCAGCCCGGTCTCGCGCATCGCCGCCGCAACCTCGTCGAACTTCACGACCCCGGTGCCGATGGTGGCGTGGTCCCATTTCCCGAGCCCGGTGTCCGACAGGTGCAGCACCTTCACCCGCGAGGCCACCCGCTTCAGGCCCTCGCCCGGCGCCTCGCCGATGAAGGTGGCGTTGGCGGCGTCGTAGCAGATGCCGAGCCGGTCGTTGCCGAGCCGGTCGATTGCCTTCATCAATCCGTCGGCGGTCGGCAGGAACGCCATCGGGATATTCTCCAGCACGAGGCCGAGCCCCTTGTCCTCGGCCAGCCGGTCGAGCTCGGTGACCGCCTCCTCGAACCAGCCCCATACCAGGTCGGCGGGCGCCGGCAGCAGCGGGTGGGTCTTGCCCGGCACCACCAGCACCCAGGGCACGCCCCAGTCGGCCGCCAACTCGACCACGCGCCGGTAGTGGGCGCGGGTCATGGCCCGCATCTCCGGCGACGGGCTGACCAGGTTGAGGTCCAGGCTCGGCGGGTTCAGCACTTCCACCCGCAGGTCGCGGCCGGACAGCAGCTTCGCCACCGCCCGCCGCTCGCCGGTGTCCATCTCCTCCGGCCACAGATGCGGCCGGTTCACCAGCAGCTCGACCAGCCGATAGCCCTGGTCGGCCAGGTGGGCGAGCGTGTCGCGGGCCGACAGGGTCCAGATGTAGGAGTAGGTGTGGATGCCGACCGGCCAGGATTCCGAGGCCGGGCTGCTCATGCCTTCAGCCCCGCCGCCTGCAGCGCCTTCTGGAAATTCGGCTCCGGGTGCGGCAGCGGCGGCAGCTCCCAGCTGCCGGTGCCGACCGGCCGGATCTCGCGGTCGACCGGGACTTCCAGCAGGTAGGGCTTGTTGGCCCGGATGGCGTGGTCGAGCGCATCCTCCAGCGCGCCGGCTTCGTCGATCCGCGCGGATTCCACGCCCATCGACCTGGCCATCATCGCGAAGTCGGCGCTGAGCAGCTCTTGGCTGGCGTCGTGGATGAAGCCGGTCGCCAGTTCGCGGCCGCCGAACAGGCCGACCTGCAGGTCGCGGATCGAGCAGTAGCCATTGTTGTTCCACACCACCCAGACCACCGGGATGTCGTACTCGACGGCGGTCAGCAGGGCATGCGGGGTCATCAGGAACGAGCCGTCGCCGACCACCGCCACGCAGGGCCGGTCGGGGGCCGCCAGCTTGGCCCCGAGGATGCCGGAAGTGGCGAAGCCCATGGCGGCGAAGCCCCAGCTGTGGATGAGCTGACGCGGCCGGCGGGTCTCCAGCATCTGGATCACCCAGTTGTGGTGCACGCCGACGTCGGAGGCGACGATGGCGTTGTCCGGCAACGACTTCGACAACGCGTGCATCAGCCGCTCCGGGCGCAGCGGCATCTGGTCGGAGGCGATGAACTGGGCCTGATACTTGTTCCAGATCGAGCGGTCGTCCTGCAGTTTGCTCAGCCACGCGGCGGTGCGCTCCGGGGTGCCGGACAGCCGGGCCCTGGCCTGCTCGACCATGATCTCCAGGCTGGCCCGGGCGTCGCCGATGATACCGAGCTCGGCCGGATAGTTCTTGCCGATCTCGAAGGTGTCGATGTCGATCTGGATCAGCCGGGACGGCGGGATCGCCAGGGTGTAACCCTCCAGCCAGGCGCTGGTGGCACGGTCGTCGAAGCTGAAGCCGAGTGCCAGAATGACGTCGGCGCCCTTGCTGGCCTCGTTGCCGGCATAGGTGCCGTTGCGGCCGATCGTACCGAAGGCCAGCTCGTGCCGGTCGTCGATCGAGCCCTTGCCGTTCGGGCTGGTCACCACCGGGATACGGGTGACCTCGGCGAAGGCGGTCAGGGCCTCGGTCGCCTCGCTCAGCATCAGGCCCTGGCCGGCGATGATCACCGGACGCTCGGCCGCCAGCAGCATCTCGACGGCGTTAGCGAGATCCGCCGGGGCGCCGGGCGAGCGCTGCTTCATGTGGTGGAGGGGCTGCGCCACCTCGACCTCGGCCTCCTCGACGAACACGTTCAGCGGCACGTCCAGGTTCACCGGCCCGGGCCGGCCGCTGCGCATCAGCTGGCAAGCCTGGCGGACCGCCAGCGGCACCATGTCGACCCGGGTCGGCTGGTAGCTGCGCTTGACGTAGGGCCGGATCACCGACGGGAAGTCACCCTGGTAGAACTGGCCGGTCTCCTGGAACGGATTGCGGTTGAACTGGTCGGTCGGCACGTTGCCGGTGATCGCCAGGAACGCAGAGGAGTCCATCATCGCCGCGGCCAGCGCCACCACCAGGTTGGCCGAGCCGGGACCGCAGGAGGTGAAGGTCGCGACCGGCTCGTGCCGGACCTTGAAGTAGGCGTCGGCCATGTAGCCGGCCGACTGCTCGTGGTGAACCGAGATCGTCTTGATCCGGTTGCCGGCCTTGTAGGCGCCGTCGAGGAAGCCGACGTTGCCGTGGCCGCACACGCCGAACAGGTAGGGGATGTCCTCCTTGCACAGCTGGTCGACGATGATGTCGGCGCCGTTCTGCAACGCGCGTTCGGTTTCGCTCATGGGTAGGCTCCCTCGTATGGCGTTCAGGCGGCGGCTCCGGCGGTCCGCCGGGGCAGGCTGGGGCTGCCGAGCATCCGCGAGATGTCGAGTGCGGCGTCCTTGATCCGCGGCACCAGGACGGCGATGCGCTCCGGCGTCATGCGGTCGGCCGGGGCCGACAGGCTGATCGTGGCGAACGGCCGGCCGGTGTGGTCGGTGATCGGGGCGCCGATGCAGCGCAGGCCGGGCGCCATCTCCTCGTCGTCCAGCGCATAGCCCTGCTCGCGGATTCGCCGCAGCTCGTCCTTGAACCGTGCCGGATCGGTGATGGTGTTGTCGGTCAGGCGCTTCAACCCGTAGGTCGTGGCGTAGGCGTCGACCTCGACGTCGGGCAGGTGCGCCAGCAGCACCTTGCCGAGCGCGCTGGCATGGGCCGGGCTGCGCTTGCCGACGAAGGAGTGCATGCGCACCAACTCGGTGCCGTCGACGATCTGCACGCAGACCGCGTCACCCTCGTACAGGATGCCGACATAGACGGTTTCGCCGGTGCTCTCCGCCAGGTCGATCAGCGGCGGCAGGGCCTGCCACTTCAGCTGCTCGTGGCGCACGGCGGTCTTGCCGAGCGAGTAAAACCGCATGCCGAGCCGATACCGGCCGCTCTCCTCGTCCTTCGCCAGGTAGTCGGACTCCTGCAGGGTGTGCAGGATGCGGAACACGGTCGCCTTGTTGAGACCGAGATGGCCGGTCAGTTCGGTCAGGCTCCAGCTCTCGCGCTGGGCGAAGCAGTCAATCACCTCCAACCCCTTGCGGAGCGAGCCGATCAGGTAGGGATCGCGGTCGGGTTCGGTCATCGCGCGCCTCCCGGCGGCAAGGGTCCATAGTATTCTTATATCGAAACATGGTTTCGGAAATTGACAAGTAGTTTCGTATGACGAAACCATAAGGCAAGGAAAACGCAGGTCGTACCGTGGGTCCCTGAGCCGCCCGCTGACGGGGGCCCTCCGGGATGACGGAGAGAGTGAATTGGGGCATTCGATTCCCCACCTCCACCGTCATCCCGGAGGAGCCGCGCGAGCGGCTGGTTCCGGGATCTACCGGCCGAGCGGAGCATCACAGGGAGGACGGCATGCGCTTCGAAAACGTTCTGGTGACCGGAGCCGGTGGGCTGCTCGGCGGCTATGCGGTGGCCGAGCTGAAGGACCGCTGTCGGGTGTCCGGCCTGGACCTGCTGCCGGCCGAGGGCATCCCGCATGTGGTCGGCAGCATCGAGGACCCGGACGCGGTGGCACGGGCCTGCGAGGGTATCGACGCGGTGGTCCACATTGCCGCCCGGCCGAATGTGTGGAGCGGCAGCGGCCGTGAGATCGTCCAGACCAACGCGGTCGGCACCTGGAACGTGCTGGAAGCGGCCGAGAAGGCCGGCGTGAAGCGGGTGATCGTGACTTCCAGCGACTCGGTGATCGGCTATACGGTGTTCGAGGGCGCGATGATCCCGCCCGACTACCTGCCGGTCGACGCCGGCCATCCGCGCCGGCCGACCGATCCCTACGCGCTGAGCAAGAAGCTGTGCGAGGACATGGCCCGCAGCTTCGCCGACCGCGGCCGGCTCGAGGTCACGGTGCTGCGACCGGTCTACGTGCTGTATCCCGAGTTCGAGGCCGAGGTGAAGGCGCGCGCCGCCGACCCGACCGGCTACACGGGCCCGGCGGCGGGCGGCCGACAGCCGGCCGGCGGCGGGCCGATGTGGCACTACGTCGACCCGCGCGACGTGGCGACTGCCTACCGCTGTGCCCTGGAAGCAGAGGAACCGGGCTTCGGGCCGTATTTCGTCTGCGGTCCGACCACCCTGGCGCCGGAGCCGACGGTCGAGCGACTGACGGCCAAAACCGGCGGCGACGCCGAGCTCCGCGACCCGGCGCTGTATCGCGACAATCCGCACGCCCCGGTCTACGACCTGTCCGCCGCTGAGAACCGTCTCGGCTTCCGGGCGGCGCATGACCTGCGGCGCGTGCTTTACGGCTGAACCCGGAGGACACGACCATGCAGGAACGCAACGGCGCGGTCATCGCCAACATCGTCGAGACGCTCTGGCAGACCATGCCGGACCATTTCGATGCCCATTCCAAGCTGCTGGTGACGCCGGAGAACAGCCGGGCCAAGGGGCTCGACTACCGGATCTCCAGCTACCAGCCCAAGGGCTACGTCAAGCCGCACAAGCACAAGGTGCAGGAGCAGATCTACCATGTGCTGGAGGGCGAAGGCCTGATGGAGCTGGACGGCGAGCGCTTCGTGGTGCGCCAGCACGACGTCGTCTTCATCCCGCCCGGGGTCGAGCACGCGATCTACAACACCGGCCTCGCCGACCTGGTGTTCCTGGTGATCACCACGCCGCCGAGCGACGACTGAGAGCGCGTGAATACGGTCGGTCACGTGCTCCGGGCGCGACGCGAGGCTGAGCGGGCTCAGCTCCGGTGGGGTCGCCTGAGTTCGGCCCGCCGCAGTTCCGTCGCCTCGCGGTCGAGGGCCCGATCGATCGGCACGGGATCGTCGGGACCGCCCATCAGCACCACGCCGTAGACGTCGCGGGCGGCCTCGTCCGACACCAGGCCATCGCGCCAGTCGCGCCACACCGCCTCTGCGGGCCGGTCCAGCGGGTCGCCCCAGCCACCGCCGCCGGGCGAAGTGGCGCTCAACCGGCCGGGTTCCATGCGCCTGAGCCCGAACTTCGGGGCCAGCTCGGCGTCGCCTCCATCCGGCTGAACATGCATCTCGCCGGCGGCGCCCCAGCCGCCACCGTGGACACCGAAGCCGGTCTGGTAGCGCAGGCCTTCGCCGCGGAACGAGTACAGCGCCGGGGTGCCGACCGCGACCTCGTAGTGGGCGCCGGTGCCGCCGCGCCAGCGCCCGGCCCCGCCGCCGTCGCAGCGCAGTTCCTGGCGGGCGAACCGTACCGGGTACAGGCGCTCGTAGGTCTCGACATTGGAGATCGTCAGGCCGCCCAGCGTGCAGAGATGGCCGATCTGGTTGAAGCCGTCGCGGCCCGCGACGGCGCCGGCGCCGGCCGCCGCCAGCCCATGGTAGAACACATAGGCCCGCTCGGGCCCGCCCTCGGCCGCCGCTCGGCCCGAGGTGACGCCGAAGATGTTCTTGGCCCAGCCGGCGCAGGCCCGCTCGGGGGAGGCGGTGTTCAGGGCCCGCCAGATGGCGTGGATGATCTCGTGCGCCACGAACACCGTGTCCATGGTCGTGGCCGAACCCTCGGTGCAGTTCACGATGGTGCCCTCGGGCGCGATCACCTCGATGGTCGAGAACGTGCCCTCGTTGCGCGGGATCGCCGGGTCGAAGAACGCGGCGAAGGCGGTGTAGACCGCCGAATGGGTGTTGGCGACGGTTGAGTTCTTGAAGCCGCGGATCTGCGGGTCGGTGCCGGTGAAGTCGACCGTGGCGCGGCCGTTCGCGATGGTCACGGCCACCCGGATCCAGATGTCGCGCAGCTCGAAGCAGTCGTTGTCGGTGCGGTCCTCACCCTTGTAGATGCCCGCCGGCAGCGTGGCGATGGCGGCACTCATGCGAGTGGCGGCGTGGGCCAGGATGCCGTCGAAATAGCCGAGTGCGGTGTCGACGCCGAGTTCCTCGACCAGCGCCGCCACCTGCTCGCCGCCGATCCGTGTGGAGCCGAGCATGGCCGCGAGGTCGCCCTCCAGGAGGTCCGGGGTGCGGGTGTTGAGCATCAGCAGCTTCCACAGGTCGCGCCGCATGGCGCCACGCTCGACCAGCCGCAGCACCGGCAGGCGCACGCCTTCCTGCCAGACCTCGGTGGCGGTCGGGTTGTAGGTGCCGGCCGCCCCGCCGCCGATGTCGGACTGGTGGGCGCGATTGCAGACGAACGACACCAGGCGGCCGCCGACGAACACCGGCCGGGCGATCACCCAGTCGGGCAGGTGGTTGCCGCCGGCCTGCCACGGATCGTTCAGCAGGAACACGTCGCCGTCGGCGATGTCGCCGTCATAGTCGGCCAGCACCGCGCGGACCGCGAAGCCGCCGCCGCCGGTGTGGATCGGAATGCCGTCGGCCTGCGCCGTCACCCGGCCGTCCGGCCCGGCGATGAAGCAGGAGAAGTCGTGCGCCTGGCTGAAGATCGGGCTGCGCGCGGTGCGCACCATCACATGGCCCATCTGCTGCGATATGTGGTCCAGGCGGTTCTGGGTCAGCGCCAGCAGGATCGGATCGGTGGCGGTGCTGGTGGTGGCGGGGTTCGCGGCCATCATGCGGCCTCCCGGTCGGTGAAACGGATGACGTAGTTGCCGCCGGCATCCACCTCAACCCGGTCGAGCGGCCCGGCGAAAATCGTGGTGGTGGCCTCCTCGATCAGCAGCGGCCCGTCGAGGGCATGGCCTGGGTGCAGGTCGGCGCCGCGATAGACCGCGCAGTCGTGGGTGCCGTGGATCTCGTCGACGAACACGGTGCGGCGCTCGACCGGCTCGGCGGCCGCGGCGGCGACCGGCGGCGGCGCCTCCTCGACCGGCGGCAGCAGGCCCCGGCCGACGACCCGGGCGGCGGTGATCAGGATCCGCGACCCGGCCACCGTGTGCCCGAAGCGACGGTCGTACTCGTGCTCGAACGCGGCGCGAATGGCGGCCGCGTCGTCGCCGTCGGCGATCGGGATCCGCAGGTCCCATTGCTGGCCGTCGTAGCGTAGGTCGATCTCTCGCTCGGTGACGGTGTCGGCGGCAGCGAAACCTTCGTTGGTCAGCAGGTCCCTGGCGCGCGTCTCAAGTGCCTGGAAGCGGCCCTCGATCGGATGTTCGGCGATGGTGTCGAGGTCCTGGAAGTGCACGTCGATGAAGTCCTGGCGCACGTCCGAATGCAGCATCCCGAGGGCACAGAACGCGCCGGCCTGGCGTGGCACGTAGACCGACTTGCAGCCGAGCCGGCGTCCCACCGTGGCACCGTGCATCGGCCCGGCGCCGCCACAGGCCACCAGCATGAACCGACGTGGGTTGTGGCCGCGCTGTACCGATATTCGCTCGACCGCGTGCAGCAGGTTCTGCTCGACCAGCCGGATGATGCCGGCGGCGGCGGCTTCGACCGTCAGGCCGAGCGGGTCGGCGACCCGGCGGCGTATCGCCTCGGCCGCCAGTTCGCGGTCCAGCGTCACCGAGCCGCCGGCATAGGGGCCGGGCTTCAGGCGACCCAGCACCAGATGCGCGTCGGTGACGGTCGGCTAGGTGCCGCCATGGCCGTAGCTGGCCGGACCGGGCCGGGCGCCGGCACCCTGCGGCCCCGCGAACAGCATACCCGCTGCGTCGACGCCGGCGATGGTCCCGCCCCCGGCGCCAACGGTGTGAATGTCGACCGACGGGATGACCAGGTCGTAGTCGGCGACGCTCAACTCGTCGGTGATCGCCACCCGGCCGCCACCCATCAGCATGACGTCGCAGCTGGTGCCGCCGATCTCCATGGAAATCAGGTCGTCGTGGCCGGCGGCGCGCGCGAAGTGCCGCATCGAGCCGACGCCGGCGGCCGGGCCGGACAGCACCAGGTTGACCGGACGGTCGGCAACCTGGCCGACCGAGACCGCGCCGCCGTTCGACTGCAGCAGGAACAGCCGGTGCCGCAGGCCGCGCGTGGCCAGCTCCGCTTCCAGCGCCTGGAGGTAGCCGACGACCCGCGGCGCCAGGTAGGCGTTCACCACCGTGGTCGAGGTGCGTTCGTACTCGCCGATGATCGGCACGATGGCACTGGAGCGCGAAATCCACTCGCCGCCCCAGCCGGCGGCCACCGCCTCGGCGGCGGCTTCCTCGTGCGCCGGATTAGCGTAGCCGTTGATCAGGCAGATCGCGACCGCCTCGACGCCCTCGGCCTTGAAGCGTTCGCCGGCGGCGCGGGCCTGGGCGCGGTCGAGCGGGGCCAGTTCCGCGCCGTGGGTGTCGAGCCGGCCGGCCACCGGCAGCCGCAGGTAGCGCGGCACCAGGACCTCGGGATAGGGCGTGCGGTGATCCCAGGGGTTCGCGCGGATGCCGCGCCGGACTTCCAGCGAGTCGCGGAAGCCCTCGGTGGTCAGGAGGCCGACCTTCGCACCCTTGCGCTCCAGTAGGGTGTTGGTCGCGACCGTCGAGCCATGGGCGAAGAACGTGCAGTCTTCCAGGAAGGCAAGCTCGGTCAGGCCGAACGCCCCGGCGGCTTTGGCCACCGCGTTCAATACGCCACGGGCCGGGTCGTCGGGCACCGACGGGACCTTGAAGACATGCAGCGCGCCGGCCGCGTCGGCGATCACCATGTCGGTGAAGGTTCCGCCGACGTCGACCCCGACGCGCCAGGGTGCGGTGACCGTGGCCATGCTGCTCACTCCTCGGAATTCAACGAACGAAAGCGGGTGTGCCTCAGCTCCGCCGGGTGGCGAGCTCCGGCAACCAGGTGACCAGATCGGGGAACGCGACCAGAATCACGACCGCCACGCACATCAGCAGGAAGAACGGCAGCGCTGCCCGCGCGATGTACAGGATGTCGCGGCCGGTCAGGCCCTGGATCACGAACAGGTTGAAGCCGACCGGCGGGGTGATCTGCGACATCTCCACCACCAGCACGACATAGATGCCGAACCACAGCAGGTCGATGCCGGCGGCCTCGACCATCGGCAGGATCACCGCCACCGTCAGGACCACGACCGAGATGCCGTCGAGGAAGCAGCCGAGCAGGATGAAGAACAGGGTCAGCGCGGCCAGCAGCGCGTAGGGCGACAGGCCGAGTTCCTGGATCCACTCGGCGAGGCCGCGTGGGATGCCGGTGAAGCCCATCGCGGTCGACAGGAAGGCGGCGCCGGCCAGGATGAAGCAGATCATGCAGTTGGTGCGGGTCGCCGCCATCACGCTGTCCCGGAAGGTCGCCCAGGACAGCGTTCCGGTCGCGCCCGACAGACCCAGGGCGCCGACGACGCCGAGGCAGGCGGCTTCGGTGGCGGTCGCCCATCCGGCATAGATCGAGCCGATCACGAAGACGATCAGCAGGATCACCGGGATCAGCCGGCGCGACGCCGCGATCTTCTCGCGCAGCGTATAGCGCCGGTCGGCCGGCGGTACCCGGCTGGGGTTCAGCAGCGACCAGATCGCCACGTAGCCCATGAACAGGGTCGCCAGCAGCAGGCCGGGGATGATGCCGGCGATGAACAGCCGGATGATCGACTGCTCGGCGGCGACGCCATAGACGATCAGGATGATCGATGGCGGGATCAGCAGTCCGAGCGTCCCCGAGCCCGCCAGCGAGCCGATGATCTGCTTTTCGTCGTAGCCGCGGCGGGTCAGCTCGGGGACCGACATCTTGCCGATGGTGATGGCGGTCGCGGCCGACGAGCCGGAGACCGCGGCGAACACCGCGCAGCCCAGGATGTTGACGTGCAGAAGCCGGCCCGGGATGCGGGTCAGCCAGGGGACCAGGCCGCTGAACATGTCCTCCGACAGCCGGGTTCGGAACAGGATCTCGCCCATCCAGATGAACAGCGGCAGGGCGGTCAGCGTCCAGGTCGAGATCGACCCCCAGACCGTGGTGGCCATGATCGCGCCGGCCGGCGCGCTGGTGAACATCCCCATGGCGATCAGGCCGACGATGAACAGGGCGATCGCCACCCATAGCCCGGTCGCGAGCAGGACCAGCAGGGCGACGGCGAGAATCAGTGATGCGGTTGCGATGTCCACGCGGAAGGTCCCCGGTTATTCGAGTACGGCGCCGTCCGATCTCTCGAAGCTCGGCGTCTTGCCACGCAGGATGACCACCAGTTCATCGAGCGCGGCGATGGTCAGCATGACCAGTCCGAGGCACATGCAGGCTTGCGGAATCCAGAGCGGCACGCCGATCAGCCCGTCGGACAGGTCGCCGTAATGCCAGCTCTCGGCGGTCAGGAGATAGGTGTACCAGGTGAAATAACCGGACAGGATCACCGCCACCGACACGACCACGGCGTCGGCGACGCGGTGCAGTCCCCGCGGCAGCCGCGAGACCAGCAGTGTCACCCGGATGTGGGTGCCGGCGCGGAAGCTGTAGGCCAGCGCCAGGAAGGTGGAGGTGGCGAGGAAGAAGCCGGAGATCTCGTTCGCCGACGGCACCAGGATGCCGAAGAACCGGCCCACGATCTGCGCCAGGATGAGGGCGCCGATGCCGGCCAGCAGGACCGCCGCCAGGGCGGCGCAGGCGAGATACAGCGCGTCGAGGGTGCGACGGAGCATGACCACGGGCATTCCTTCGCTGAATGTCGGGCGAAATGCGGAGCCGCCGGACGATCGGCTGTCCGGCGGCTCCACGTGACGATGCGGAATTACATCTTGCGGTAGGAGTCCACCATCTGCTGGCCCTTGTCGCCAGCCTTCTCCAGCCACTCCTTGGTCATCGTGTCGCCGACGCCCCGGAGGCCGTCGACCAGCTTGTCGCCCGCTTCCGGCACCTTGATGCCGTTGTCGGCCATGGTCTTCACGGTGTCGGACGCGACCTTCTCGGAATCCTTCCAGCCACGCTTCTCGGCTTCCTCGGCCGCCTGGAGCACCGCCTTCTGGACATCAGCCGGCAACGCGTCGAACGCCGCCTGATTGACGAACACCATGTTCTTCGGGTGCATCGCCTTGGTGTCGTAGTAGACCTTCAGGAAGTCCCAGGCCTTCACGTCGACGCCGGTCGCGCCGGAGGTCAGCATGGCGGACACCAGTCCGGTCGAGAACGCCTGCGGTACCTCGGCATACTGCACCGTGGTCGGGATCGAGCCCATCAGCTCGGCCATCCGCGACGTGGCGGCGTTGTACGCGCGGAACTTGACGCCCTGCATGGCGTCCAGGCTGTCCATCTCCTGCTGCACGTACAGGCCCTGGCCCGGCCACGCGACCGCGTAGAGCGGCATCATGCCTTCGCTGGCCAGGAGCTCCTTCACGAACGGCTTCTGCGCCTGCCAGAGCTTCCAGGCATTGTCGTAGCCGGCGGCCAGGAACGGAATGCCGTCGACTTCCCAGATCGGGTTCTCGTTGCCATGCACGCTCATCAGCACCTCGCCGATCGGCGCCTGCTGCGAGCGGACCGCGCGCTTGATCTCGGGCATCTTGAACAGCGAGGCGGCGCTGTGGACGTTGATGGTCAGCTTGCCGCCGGACAGCTCCTTCACCCGATCGACGAACCAGTGGACGTTCTTGGTCTGGAAGTTGCTGTCCGGGTACGGCGTCGGCATGTCCCAGGTCTCGGCGATCGCCGGTGCCGCGAGGGCGAGCGCGCCAGCAGTCAAAGCGGAAACGAACAGTCTGCGCATCATGAACTCCCGTATTTGTTGTTGGATCCGTCTGGTGTCGCAATCTAGGTGGGAAACCAGTCTTCCGCGGCCGGACTTCCCGGCCCGAAAAGGCCCCGAAACCGAGACTGGATGCGGATCCTTCACTAGGTGGCCGACCCTAGCAGGCTCCGCAGAAGGCACAAGGCAAGTCAGCCGGTGGACCCATGGGTCGGCCGGGTCAAACGACCGGCGCGGGCGACCCGGGCCGGCGGAGGCAACCGGCGCCGGCGGCGCCTACGCACGCTCTCAATACCCGGTCGCCGTGCCCACCAGCTCCGCGACCAGCGCCGCCATCACCGGCAGGCCGTCGCCGTCGAGGATCGACAGGTGGTCGCCGGGCATGGTGCGGATGTCGAGGCGACCCTGCACCAGATCGGTCCAGCCGAGGCCCGGATCGGCGATCGAGTCGGCCGGCTCGTGGTCCAGGAACTCGGGCGGGAAACCGCCCTCGGTGCGGATCAGCGTCAGGTCGCCGGGGATTGGGCCGGGGCGGTAGGCGCCGAGCGCCCGCCAGTTGGCCTTGAACACCGCGACCATTCGCTCGATCGGCAATGACAGCGGGCCGAGCAGGCCGGCCGCGGTCACCGCGTCGACGATTCGCCGCATCCGCTCGGTCGCACCCAGTCGAGCCAGGTCCTCATACGATGCCGGCAACTGGTCGCCGTAGAGCGCGTAGAGCGCCCGCGCCAGCGCCTCGTGGGCGACCGCGTCGGTCTGGAAGGCCGAGAGGTCGGTGCGGGTGCGGATGGTATCGCCGAGCAGCAGCAGCGGCACGTCCTCGCCGGCGTCGCGCAGCCGGCGGGCGACCTCGATCGCGATGCAGCCGCCGAACGAGTGGCCGCCGACCAGATAGGGGCCGCGCGGCTGGACCCGGCGGATCGCCGCCAGCACGAATTCGGCCTGCGCCTCGATGCTGTCGATCGGTTGCTCGTCGCCGATCAGGCCCGGCAGCTGCGCCGATACCAGGGCGACCTCGTCGGCCAGCGCTCCGGCCAGGCCGCGCAGGTAGAACGGCAGCGACATGATGCCGGGCATCATGAACAGCCTCGGCCGGGTGTCGTCGGGCCGGGGTTCGAGAACGACCAGGGCGTGGGTGCCGGCGCGGCCCGCGGCGATCGCCCGGGCCAGGCTGCGGACCGTCGGTTCCTCGAACATCGCCTGCAGCGGCACCACCCGGCCGAGGCGCTCGCTCAGCTGCCGTTGCAGAGCGACCATCGTCAGCGAGGTGGCGCCGAGTTCGAACAGCGAGCGGTCGGGCGGGCAGTCGTCACGCTGCAGCAGTTCGCCGACCACGCCGGAGACCTCCGCTTCCAGGGCGCCGATCGGCCCGGAATCCTCGGTCGGCTGCGTCTGCTCCGCGACCAGCCGCTGCAGGGCGCCGCGGTCGACCTTGCCGTTGGCGGACAGCGGCAGGCGGTCGATCGCCGTCAGGGTCTGCGGAATCATGTAGGCCGGCAGCCGCTCGGCGAGATGCGCCCGCAGCCTGTCGGCGAGGCCGTCGGCGGTTGTCCCGGCCCCGACTGGCCCGACCCCGGGCGTCGCAGCGCCAGGAGCCGCGGCCAGGATGACGTCCAGGCCCATGCGGTCGGTCAGGCTGCCCTCGGCGCGCGGGACAGCGACCGCCTCGATGCCGGCTTCCGCCAGCAGGGCGACCCAGGCGTCGCGCTCCAGCAGTGGATGGTCGGGACGCAGGTCGCGGTCGGTGCGGGTATCGAACCCGGCCTGCAGCCCCATGTTCAGGTCGAACCACGGGAAGAACCGGGTCTGCTCCGACAGCACCAGCAGGCCGCCCGGCTTCAGGTGCCGGCGCAGGATCGCGAGCGTCCGCCTGACGTCGGCGGCGGCATGCAGGGCGCTGCTGGCGATCACCACGTCGAAGGTGTCGGCGGCGCCCTCCGGCTCGCGGTCGAAGTCCAGGACGTCGAAGTCGATCCAGTCGCGGTCGCCGAAGCGCTCGCGGGCGCGGCCGATCAGGTGCCGGCTGATGTCGGTGAAGCGGTAGCGGACGCGGCCGGCCGGCAGTGCCGGCGCGATCGCCTCCAGCGTGGTGCCGAGGCCGCCGCCGACCTCCAGTACCGCGATCGGCCGTTCCGCGGCGAGGGACGCCACGGCGGCCGCGATCGCCGCGTTCGGGCTGGCGAACAGCGTCTCGTACACCGCCGGGGTCGCGGCGGACAGGTAGATCGCGGAGGAGTGCCGCCGCTCGGTCAGGATGTCCGCGAGGCTGCCGGTCACCATGTCCAGCAGCCCCAGCGCCTCCGGCCCGAAACCGAGCCGGTTGACGCTGTCGACGGTCTCGAACGGCTGTGGCTGGGCGTCCCAGCCGATCCGGACGACCTCGGGCAGCATGCGCTCGAGCCAGTCGCGGTAGCGCGCGGCGACCCCGTGGGAAGCGATCAGGGCGTCGGCGGTCGGCACTCCCGGCGTGCCGGCGAGGCGGCGCAGGGCGGCGGCGGCGGCGGCGGCGGCGTTGTCGGACAGCCGGCCGGAAAGGGCGGCGTAGTCCGCGGCGCCGATCTCCACGGCGGCCGCCGCTGCGGCTGCCTGGGCGGCCGCGGCGACCGCCCCGTAATCCGCGGCTTCCTCGGCGGTGGAGGTCTCTTCCGGTACCACGAAGGCATGCAGTGACTGTGCCCGCCCGCCCTCGGCAACGGTCACCGCCACCGCCTGCGCGACCTCGGGATGGCTTGCCAGTGTCGCCTCGATCTCGCCGAGCTCGATGCGGTGGCCCTGGATCTTGACCTGGAAGTCCTCGCGGCCGAGGAACTCGATCGGCGTCGGCGCGTCCGGCGCGGTATCGGCATGGGGTCGGAACCGGCCGAGGTCGCCGGTGCGGTAGCGGCGCTCGCCGGTAGTCGGGTCGACCCGGAAGCGTTCGTCGGTGCGCTCCGGGTCGCGCCAGTAACCGCGCGCCAGACCCCGGCCGGAAATCTCGATCTCGCCGATCACCCAGTCCGGGCACGGCTCGCCGCGGTCGTTCACCACGTGCAGCATGTGGCCATCAAGCGGCGTGCCGTAGGGCACGCTCGGCCAGTCGGGGTCGAGTTCGCCGATGTCGTGGGCGTTCGACCAGATCGCCGCCTCGGTGGCGCCGCCGAGTGCCACCAGTTCGGCCCCGGGCGCGGCGGCCCGCAGGCGCGGGATGATGTCCAGCGGCACCCAGTCGCCGCTCATCAGCACCAGCCGCAGCGCGTGATCGGCCGGCAATCCGTGCTCGACCAGCATGGCCATCAGCGCCGGCACGGTGTTCCACAGCGTCACCCGGTGCTCGACCAGCAGCCGGGCCCACCGCTCGGGGTCGCGGCTGGAGGCCGGGCTCGGGAGCACCAGCGCCCCGCCAACGCTGAGCGGCCCGAAGATGTCGTAGACCGACAGGTCGAAGTTGAGCGCCGACAGGCCGATCGCGCGGTCGTCCTTGCCCACCTTCCAGCGCCGGTTGACCTCGCGCACGGTGGCCAGCGCCGCCAGGTGGTCGATCATCACGCCTTTCGGCTGGCCGGTGGAGCCGGAGGTGTAGATCACGTAGGCGAGGCGGTCGGCCCCTTCGATCGGTGCCAGGCCGGGCAGTGGCTCGCCGCGGCGGGCGGCGTTCAGGGCGTCGTCGACATCGTCGTCGTAGTCCAGCACCAGCGCCTCGCCCTGCTCGATCAGGTAGCGGCGGCGCTCGGCCGGCAGCGCCGGGTCGATCGGCAGGTAGGCGGCCCCGGCCTTCAGGACCGCCAGGCAGGCGACGATCTGCCGCCAGCCCTTGGGGAAGCAAACCGCCACCAGCCGGTCGCGCGCCGCTTCGGCGCCGCATAGCTGTTCGGAAATCGAATAGGCGAGGTGGGTGGCGGCGCGGTCGAGCTGGCCGTAGCTGAGCGTCATGTCGGGTGCGATCAGCGCGACCCGGTCGGGCTCGCGTACCGCCTGCTCCTCGAAGCCCTGGTGCAGCAGACCGTCGACTTCGACCGGCCGGAAGTCGGCGCGCGGCGCGGCCGGCGGGGCGTCGCAGACCCGGCGTTCCCAGCCATCGCCCTCGGCTAGTTCGTGCAGCAGGCGGCCGTAGGCCTCGACCATCGCCTCGATCATGCCGTCCGGGAACAGCCCGACCACGGTGTCCCAGTTGCACAGCAGGTTGCCGTCCTCCTCGGAGATCTGGTGGTCGATCCAGACCTGCGGGGTGGAGGAGACGTTGTAGACGGTAGTGCCGAGCCGGTCCCAGCCGGTGGCGTCGGTGTCCGCGGCGTCGAGCGACCCGGGGCGCCGGAATCCGAGGGCGCTGGTGAACACCACCGGCACGTAGCGGATGCCCTGTCCCGATCCGCCGGTCCCGGGCTGGCGGTTCATCTCGCGCAGCACGTGGACGCCGCCGACCGCCGAGTGCTCGAGGTCTTCCGAGAGCTGGCGGGCGAGGCGGGTGGCGCGATCCTCGAAGCGCGGCGCACCGGCGTCGACCTCCAGCAGGATGGTCGAGGTGAAGTCGCCGAGCAGGGCGCCGATGTCCGGATGGTGCTGCGGTCGGTTGAACGAGGTGACGGTCAGGCTGAAATGCGCCGACCGGCTCCACGCCGCCAGGGTATCGTCATAGGCGGCCGCGAGCAGAGTGGAGAGCGTCAGGTTGCGGGCCTGGGCCTGGCGCTTCAGCGCGTCCGCCGCCGCCTTCGGCACCACCACCCGATGGCGCTCGAAACTCGGCCGGTCGCGCTGCGACAGGTCGCGGGCGAGCGGCAGGTCGGGGCCGCCGGGCAAGGTCGGGGCCCGTTTCCGCCAGTACGCTTCGCTCGCCTTCCAGGCGTCGGTCTCGCGGTAGGCGCGCTCCTCCAGCACATAGTCGCGGAAGCTCAGGCCGATCTCCTGCAGGTCGGCGCCGGGGTCGTCGTACAGCCGGCCCCATTCGCGGCGCAAAGCGAAGATGCTGGCGGCGTCGAGGGCGATCAGGTCGAAGCCGGTATGCAGCCGAACGCGGTCGTCGAGCACCGTCACGCGGATGTCGAACAACGGCCAGACGTCGGGGTCGACGAGGCGCTGCGGCAGCTCGCGGCGCAGGCGGTCCAGCTCGGCCTCGCCCGGCTCGCCGCGCAGGTCCAGGACTTCGAAGCGGTAGTAGGGGGCCTCCGGCAGCACCCGCTGCTGGCCGTCCGGGCCGATCACCGCGCGCAGCATGTCATGGCGCCGGATCAGGGCGTTGAACGCCTGCTCGGCGCGCTCGACATCGACCACCGAGGTATCGAACTCGGTGTAGAGATAGCAGCCGACATTGCCGAGCTCGACGTCGCTGCGCCGCCCCAGCCAGTAGGCCTGCTGCATCTCGGTGAGCGGGAACGGCGCGTAGCGGTTGGCCGGGTCCGGCACGATGGTGCGGTCGACGGCCGGGGCGGCGGATTTCGGGGCATCGACGGTCGCGCCGACACCGCCGGCCAGGCTCTCGGCGATGCTCTCGATGGAGGCACCCTCGATCAGGTCGCGCACCGATAGCGGCGCCCCGAGTTCCTTCTCGACCCGGTTCTTGATCTCGACGGCGACCAGGGAGTCGAGGCCCATCTCGTACAGCGGTGCGTGCACGTCGACGGTGCCGGTCAGGCCCAGGACCTGGGCGACGATCGCCTCGACCCGGTCGCGGATCTCCGCGAGCCGAACGTGCCCGTCGTCGGCGCCATCCGGTGGCGCGTTGCCGGCGATCGCCTCGATCGAGGCGCCCTCGATCAGGTCGCGGACCGACACCGGGATGCCGAGTTCCTTTTCGACCCGGTTCTTGATCTCGACCGCCACCAGCGAGTCGAGGCCGAGCTTGTGCAATGGCGCCCGGCGGTCGACGTGCTGCCCGGCGAGACCAAGGATGTCGGAGACGATACCGGCGACCCGGTCGACGGTATCGGCCGCGGCTTTCGTGACGATGGCCGGCGCCGGTGCCGCCTGTGGCACCGCGGCGGCTGGAGTTCCGGCCGCCGGCGTCGCGACATCGGCGTAGAGCGAGGGCACCGCCGTCTCGAAATTCGCCAGGAAGGCCGGCCAGTCGACCGACGGCAGCACCAGCAACTGGACCTGCTCGGCGGCCAGCGCGGTCCCGAACGCTGCCAGGCCGTCGGCCGGGGCGATGCTGCCGAGGCCCAACTGGTCGGCTTGCTCGTCGAAGCCCATGCGGGCGGCGGCGCCGATTTCCCGCCACACCCCCCAGTCCAGGCTGATTGCCGGCAGCCCGTCGGCGCGGCGCGCGTGGGCCAGGCCGTCGAGGAAGCTGCTGGCGAAGGCGTGGTTGGACTGCCGGGCCGAGCCGAGCACGCCGGCGGCCGAGGCGAACAGCACGAAGTGACGGATCGGCCGACCCTGGGCGGCCCGCTCGCGGGTGACGCGGTCTAGGGCGACCGCACCGCCGACCTTGGCGTGCAGCACCTTGGCGATCGTGCCTTCGTTCTGGGCCGCGACCGGCGCGTTGGCAAGGCTGCCGGCCGCGTGGATGACGCCCTCCACCTGCCCAAGGCCGTCGAGGATGCGGCCGATCAGTCCGGCGTCGGCGGCGTCGCCCTGATGGACCTCCACCGTGGTGCCGAGATCCGGGATCGCTTCCGGCGGGTGGCGTCCGAGCAGGGCGATCCGGGAAGCGCCTTGCGCGGCCAGCCAGCGCGCGACCTCGAGGCCGAGCCCGCCGAATCCGCCGGTGATCAGCCAGGCACCACCGATCTTCGCTTGCTCGCCGGGCGTCGGCGCCGGCGCGATCCTCAGGGCCCGACGCTGGCCGTCGATCCAGCGGACCTCGTCGTCGCGGCGGTCGGCCAGCAGTTCCTCCGCCAGGACCGCGGCGTCCGGCGGGTCCAGCAGCAGGCGCGGCGACAGCGCCGGCTCCTCCATTGCCAGGGTCCGCACGAAGCCGGACAGGCCGGCGTGCCCGGGCCCGCCGGTGGCGACCAGGGTCAGGCGCTGCGGCACCGCACTGTCGGCGGCTTCCCTGGCCAGGGCCACGAGATCGCGCAGCAGGGCCGACTGCGCCGCTTCGTCGGTATCGGTCGTCGGTACGACGTGGACCCGCTGGTCGGCGAGGGACGGGTAGGCGATGGTCTGGCCGGCGGCCGACAGCGCTTCCGACAGGTCGCCGCCCAGCCGGCCGTCGCCGGACAGTGCCCAACTGCCGATCGCCGCCGTCGCCGGTCCCCGCGGCCGGCGGGCCAGGATGACGTCGCTGCCCTCGACCAGGCCGGGCTCGAAGCCGGCCTCGGTCAGGACCGCGCGCCAGCCGTCGGCCGACAACAGCGGATGATCGGGCCGGCGGTCGGTATCCTCGAACCGCCACCAGCCCTCGGTCAGGCCGAAGATGATGTCGACCCAGCGCCGCGGGCTGGAGCTTTCCACGAGCACGAGCACGCCACCGGGCGCGAGCAGGCTTCGGGCGTGCTCCAGGCTCTGCCGGATGTCGCGCGTGGCGTGCAGGACGTTGGCGGCGAGCACCATGTCGGCGGCCCCGGCGACGAAGCCCTGGGCCGCCGGGTCGGTCTCGATGTCGAGGATCCGGGTGGTCAATGTCCCGGACCCGAAGCGATCGCGGGCGGCGGACAGGAAGCCCGGCGACAGGTCGGTGAAGGTGTAGGCCCGTGCCGCGTCGCCGAGCCCTTCGAGCACCGCACCGGTGGCGCCGCCGGTGCCGGCACCGATCTCCAGGATGCGCAGCGGCCGGCCGGCCGGCGTCGTGCCGGCGAGGGCGGCGGTGGCGGTGCGCAGCAGGCCGTTGACGGTTCGCGCGTAGCCGGAATCGGCGTAGAACGCCCCGGCACCGGCGTCGTCGGCCGGGAACAGCAGGGTCAACGGGTCGACGTCGCCGGTCAGCACCTCGGCCAGCGCCGCGCCGCACCTGCGCAGCACTCCGATCTCACCGGCCATCTGCGGGAACCGGCGTTCGACTTCGGCGGCGGCGACCTCGGCGGCGGCGACCTCGGCGATGGCCGCCTCGGTGTCCGCTTCCGCCGGCGCGGCGGCGACGGTCCAGCGCCGGTCCTGGCGGTCGAGCACGCCGTCCTGGCGCAGCATCTCCAGCATCCGGCGGAACAGCCGGTGGTGCCGCTCGGCGATCCCCAGGCTCTCGGCCAGCGCCCCGAACCCGAACTGCCGGCCCGGTTCCAGCCGCAGGCCGCGCCGGCGCAGCGCGTCGAGGACGTACAGCGTGGCGACCCGCTCCAGCGCCTCGCCGGCCTCGGCATAGGCCGTCATGTCGTTGGCCTCGGCCAGCCGCGCGCCATCCGCGGTCAGCGTCGTCACCAGTTCGCCTAGTGCCGGGAAGAAGCTTGGCGGCCCGTCGGTTGCCGGCGGCGTGTCCTGCCACGACAGTGCGTACAGCCCGGAAGCCGGTACCCCGGCGGCGCGCTCGAAAACCAGGTCCGAGACCAGCAGGCAGACGCCGTCGGCGTCGCCGAGGGTCACCCGGGCCGTCACCCGGCCGTCGTGCCGGGAAGCGGCGGCTGTTGCGGTAAGCGGTCCGGACGGCGGGCGGATCAGGCTGACCCGGCCGATCCGGGTCGGCACCATCAGCGCGTCGTCCGCTTCCGGCAGGGCCGCGGCCACCAGGGTCAGGGCGGCGTCGAGGGCGGCCGGATGGATGATGAAGGGGCCCGGAACGAGGGCATCGATGACCCCGGTGGCGGTCCCGGCGCCATGGCGTATCGATCGCAGCAGCCGGAAGCCGGGACCGTGGCTGACGCCGAGGCGTTCCATGGCGGCGTAGACCGCATCCGGCGCGATCGGCGTTCGGGGCTCCGGAGGCGACTGGAGTTGCCGCGGGGTCGCCGGCTCCAGTCGGCCGGTAGCATGGAGCGTGGCGGCGTCGACGCCCGGTTGGAATCCGACGATCCGCAGCGATCCGCCGGTGTCGACGATGGTCTGCAGGTGCCGCGCTTCCCCGTCGGGCAACGCCAGCGGCGCCGGAATCCGCAGGTCCACCAGATCCGACCCGGGCCGGGCGGCCAGCGCGATCTCGATGAAGGCCGAGGCCGGCAGGACCGGGGTTCCGTCGACCACATGATCGGCGAGGAAACCGAGGTCGGGTAAGCCGGTGCCGACCGTCGCCTCCCAGCGGGCCTCGGTCGACAGCGGCAGCGACAGGCTGCGGCCGAGCAGGGGGTGGCCGAGCAGGGGATGGCTGCCGGCCGGTACCCCGGATTCAGGCTGCGGCGCCGGTCCGGGCGTGGTGTCGACCCAATAGCGGGTGTTCTCGAAGGCGTAGCTCGGCAGCGCGACCTTCCGGCCGGAGGTCGGGGGCAGTTCGGGGTACGGCGCGTTGCTGGGTTCGGCGCCATCGAGCGCTTCCGGTCGATCGACGCAGATCCACCAGGGCAGCCGGGCGCGGCCGGTCGCGGCTGTGTGGCAGATGTCGGTGAAGGTGTGAGGGGTCTCGGCGAGGAAGCGGCGGTAGCGGCCGGCGAGGTCCTTGAGGGCCTCGGGGGTGCGAGCCGAAATCAGCAGGCGCGGCGCGGCGACCGGGGTCGGGAGCGGTTCGATCTCGGGGACCGGCGGCGCCTCCAGCACCACGTGAACGTTGGTGCCGCTGAACCCGAACGAACTGACGCCGACGCGGGTGATCGGCGTCTCGAGGCGGTCGGTCGGCACCCTGAAGTCGGCGCCGCCGAGGTCGATATGCGGGTTCATGCGGGTGAAATGCAGGCTGGGCGGAACGGTCTGCCGGCGCAGCATCATCACCGCCTTGATGATGCCGGCGACGCCGGCGGCAGCCTCGGTGTGGCCGATATTGGTCTTGACCGAGCCGACATAGAGCGGTCGGGCGCGGTCGCCGAACACCGCCTTGAGGGCATGCATCTCGATCGGGTCGCCGAGCGCGGTTCCGGTGCCGTGCGCCTCGATGGCGTCGATCGCCTGCGGGTCAAGCTGCGCATCGGCGAGGGCCTGGCGGATCACCGCCTCCTGGGCCAGGCCGTTCGGTGCCGTCAAGCCGGCGCTGCGGCCGTCCTGGTTGACCGCCGAGCCGCGGATCACCGACAGGATCCGGTCGCCGTCGGCGACGGCATCGGACAGGCGTTTCAGCACCACCACGCCGCAGCCTTCGCCGCGGACATAGCCGTCGGCCCCTGCATCGAAGGTCTTGCAGGCGCCGTCGGGCGACAGCATCCGGCCCTGACAGAAATTGATGGTGATGTCCGGCGCCAGCATCAGGTTGACGCCGGCGACCAGGGCCAGGCCGCACTCTCGGTTGCGCAGCGCCTTGACCGCCAGGTGGGTGGCGACCAGCGAGGACGAGCAGGCGGTGTCGATCGCCATGCACGGGCCCTGGAACCCGAAGCTGTAGGACAGCCGGCCGGAGGCGACGCTGGCGGCATTGCCGGCACCGGCGGTGGCGTTGCTGCCGGAGCCCTGGGCGGTGCGGCTGAGCAGTGCCGAGTAGTCGTTGGTGCTGATGCCCAGGAACACCCCGGTGCGGCTGCCGACCAGCGAGGGCGGCGGGATGGCGGCATCTTCCAGCGCCTCCCAGGCGACCTCCAGCAGCAGGCGCTGCTGCGGGTCGATGCCGACCGCCTCGCGCGGCGAGATCCGGAAGAACAGCGGGTCGAAGCGGTCGACGCCGTCGATGAAACAGCTCTTGCGGACGTACATCTTGCCGGGCACGCCGGGCGTCGGATCGTAGACCGCATCGACGTCCCAGCGGTCCTTCGGGATCTCGCGGCTGCCGTCGCGGCCTTCCGCCAGCGCCTGCCAGAGGGTGTCGGGGCTGTCGCCGCCGGCGGCATAGCGGCAACCCATGCCGACCACGGCGATCGGCGCCGTCGCGGCCTGCTCCAGCTCGGCGATCCGGGCGCGCTGGGCCTTCAGCGCGACGGCTGCCTTCTGCAGCGGCGTCATGGAGATGGTCTGGTCGTTCATCGCGGCGGCTCTGCCGACCCTCTCGTCATTCCGATTCTACGATCAATGGTAGCTGATTCCAGCCGAGACTGCCCGCTCCGTAGCCCACGATCGGACTCGGCGCACGGGCCGGGTCGGGCCGGACGTCGCGGGTGCGTTTCAACAGCACCGAGAAGGCGATGCGCGCTTCGAGCCGGGTCAACGAGGCGCCGGGGCAGACGTGGATGCCGGTCCCGAAGCCGAGGTGCCGGCGATTGTCCCGCTCGAGGCGGAAGTCGTCCGGGTCGTCCCAGGCCGTGTCGTCGCGGTTCGCCGAACCGGGCAGCAGCATGACCGAGACGTCGGCCGGGATCGTGGTGCCGGCGACCTCGACCGCCCGCGTCGTCCGCCGCATCAGCCGCTGCAGCGGCGGCCTGGTGCGCGCCAACTCCTCGACGAAGGCCGGGATCAGCGCCGGGTCGGCCTTCAGGCGGTCGAACAGGTCGTTGTCCCGGGCCAGGATCTCGGCGCCGTTCGCCAGCAGGTTGGCGGTGGTCTCGTGGCCGGCGATCAGCAGCAGCGCGCACAGGTGGCGCAGCTCGGCATGGTCGACGACGCCGCGCGCCTCCTCGGCAACCAGGGCGGAGATGATGTTGTCCTTCGGCGTCGCCCGGTGCAGGGCGATCGCCTCGTCCAGGATCGCCATCAACTGGCCGAGTCCGGCCTCGGCCTCGGCCCGGAGTTCGGCGCTGCCCATGCCGGTGGCCGCGAAGCTGGCCAGCAGGGCGTCGCGGGCGTAGCGGTTCATGCGGGCGCGATGCTTCAGCGGCACCCCCAGCATCTCGCAGATCACCGTCACCGGCAGCGGGTTGGCGAAGGCCTGCACGAACTCGCAGGCGCCGGCCAGACCGGAGGCGAGGTCCTCGGCGATCGCCTCGATGCGCGGGGCCAGGTGCTGGATGTTGCGCGGCGTGAAGGCACGGTTGACGGTCTGACGCAGCCGGGTGTGGTCCGGCGGGTCCTTCATCACCATCGACATCAGCGGCACTTTCATGCCGAGGTCGGAGGAGAAGGTAGCGTGGTCGTGCAGGATCCGCTCGATCTCGGCGTGCCGCGATACCACCCATAGCGGGGCGCCGGGCACGCGATAGACCGGCGCCTGTTCGCGCAGCCAGCGATAGCTCGGATACGGATCGGCATGGACGCCCGGGTCCATGAGATCGAAGCCGCTGATGCCGACGGTATCCATGTGCACCGTCCGCTACGCCGGCTTGTCGGCGCAGACCAGCACGTAGTCGTAGGCCGAGTAGACCCGGTCGGCATCGAAGTGCAGCGTCATCTTGTACGGGAACCGGGCCAGCGGGTGGAACCGCGCCAGCATGCGGGGATCGCGTTTCATGTAGGCGTGCAGTCCGGGGTAGACGTGATGGCGGATCGACTCGATCCGCACATCCCGGAACCCGGCTCCCTCCAGCTTGGCACGGTAGCTGTCGTGGCTGTCCGCGTTGGCCGCAGGGACCGAATACTTCTTCGAGAACGTATTCCAGTTCATGCGCTGGATCCGGCGGGCGAAGCCCGGCGGCAGCGGGGTGTTCGGCACCACGTCGGCGAGCACCAGCCGGCCGCCCGGGCGCAGCACCCGGAACGCTTCATGAAAGAACTGCTCGCGGGTATCGAAATGGAAGGCGCATTCCAGGCCGACCACCTTGTCCACCGACACCGCATCGAGTGGCATGTCGGTCGCGGAGGCTTCCAGCAGCTCGATGCGGTCGTCCAGCCCGCGTTCCTGCACCCGCCGGCGCGCGGTCGTGACCTGCGACGGCGTGATGTTGAGGCCGACGATGCGGTGCACGGCGAAGCTTTCGGCCCAGAACATGTCCTGGTCGCCGAACCCGAAGCCGACGTCGAGCACGGTATCCTCCGGCTGGAACCCGGCGGTCTCGGCCAGCAGCCGCGCCATCCCCTCGCAGGCCTCGTCGATCGAGGCCGCGTCCTTCCAGTAGCCGAGGTTCAGGTACAGGCCGTCGTTGCTGAAGGCGTTGGTCGAGACCAGTTCGTAGATGTCCCTGGCCGACATCGCCCCGAATGGCCAATAGAACCAGCGCAGATAACCCCAGGCCTCCCTGAGGCGGCTGGCGGTCGAGCCGGCGGTCATGCGCGGGCGCTCCTCGCTGGCGGACGTCGGTCACCACTCACCATAGCGAGCGCAGGGTGGGTAAAGCCACTGTCGATTGCGTCATCCCGGGCGGCTCTCGAGTCGCCGCACGATCTTCTTGAAGGCGAAGTTCGATACGATCAGAACCACCAGGATGACCCACCACCACTCATACGGGACGCCCTCCATCTGGTGGGCGAAGCGATCGAGGAACATCGGCTCGTGTTTGGGAAGCAGCGAGTCGTGGTGCAGGATCACGAAGGAGATGAGCCCGGCGGCGAACGCCAGCGTCAGCATCAACCGGACGAATCGCAGGAAGGTCGTGATCGCCCGCACGATGCGTTCCGACGTGCTGCCGATGATCGAGCTGTAGAGCTGTTGCCGGCGGACGAGATGCTCCAGCGCCGTGTTGTACTCGTCGACCTGGGAGGCGATCCGGCCGACCGTCGAGGCGGCCGCGCGCAGCACCCGTCGCGGCGCCATCTGCCGGCGCTTCGCCGAGTCGAAGTAGCCGGTGAACAGTTCGATGTAGTTGGCGTTCGGGATCAGGTAGTTCAGTGATGCGTCCATGGTCGACCAGGTCCGGTTGATACGCATGAACGCCCAGTTCAGCGTCACCTTGTAGCGCGTCATGATCCGGCCGGCCTCGGCGCCGGCGGCACCCAGGGATCGCTCGTAGTATTCGGTTCCGGTCAGGTGCGTCCGGCTTTCCCAGTCCCGGTAGGTACGCACGAGGTCGCGCCGCAGGTTCTTGATGTCGCCGAGGGACGGCGGTGCGATCGCCAGCCGCAGCATGACCTCGGCGGCCTTGCCGAAGTCCTTCCGCGCCATCGCCACCAGGCTGGCCTTGTAGTTCACCAGCATGTCGCGCTCGCAGAAGCCGATGGTCCCGAAGTCGATCAGCACGAACCGGCTGTCGCGCAGCAGGATGATGTTCCCGGGGTGGACGTCGGCGTGGAACAGATTGTCTTCGAGGACCTGACGGAGAACCGTGCGGAACAGCCGCTTGCCGACCTTCTCGGGGTCGACGTTGTTGGTCTGGCACCAGCGTTCGACGCGCTTCGGCTCTTTCTGGCTGATCCGGATGAAGTCCGACATCAGCACGCCGTCGATGAACTCGGTCACCAGGACGTGCCGGTTCGAGACCGACTGGAACACCCGCGGCACGTAGACGCCGTGACGCTTCAGGCTCTTGCGCATGCGCTTGGTGTTCGCGGCCTCGTAACGAAAGTCGAGTTCCTCCTGGACCATCTGCTCGAGTTCCCAGAGCGCGTCGTGCAGGTGCAGGTGCGTGCCGAACCCGAAGAAATCGACGACGGCCACCAACTGCCTGATGTGCGCGAGGTCGCGCAGGAAGGCCCGCTCGGCGGTCGGACGCCGGACCTTGACGGCGACGACGACGTTCGGTTCCCGAAGCAGAGCCAGATGGACCTGGCTGATCGATGCCGCCGCGATCGGCGCATCGGAGAAGTACTGGAAGATCGAATCGAGTTCGGCGCCGTATTCCTGTCGCAGGATCTTCTCGACCAGGGGAAGGGGGAAGCCGACCGCCCGGTGCTGCAGCGTCGCCAGTTCCCGGCAGGTTTCCGGGGAGAACACATCGGTGCGGAGCGAGGCCAGCTGGCCGATCTTGATCCAGAGTCCGCCGAGTTCTTCGAACAACTCGCGCAGCCTGACGGCTTCCGCGTCGGGATCGGTGCGACCGGTCAGCCGCCTCCACCACCGGCCGAGCAACTGCCCGCCGAAGCGACTGGCGACGCGGGCGAACGGAAATCTCGGTTCCGGTGCCGGGGCACGGATCTCGACCGGTCTGCGCTCTTTCGCGCGTTCCAGAAGTGTTGGGAGCAGGGTCTCATCGAGCATGGGCGAGGCAACCAAAGGCCGGTCGGTGGATCGTTTTTCGCCCGTGCGTGTCGGGTCGCGGTCGGCGCGTCATCGCGATCGCTCATTCTGTGTCGCCAGACGGTATCAACGCCGCCCGCAGCCGCCCCGTGTCGCCGTCTGTCCTTGGCGACCGGCCGGCGACGATTCGGGCGCCATAGTGACCTGTCGGGAATGACGGTTGCAAGCGCTGCCGGTGCAATTCACGTCGACGCGAAGGCGGGTTCGTGGTTCCATGTCGCTCAGGGAACCGGCGTCTTGGAGCGTCGACCTGGCACCGGTGCAGCACAGGCCGGCGGAAAATGGGGCGCAGCGAGACGTTGATTATCGCCGGCGTGGCATCCCGTCTCGGTTGGGGTTATATTCGGATCGGTTCGGGACAGAGCGGACGGCGGCAAGAGGAGGCACGGCGACATGAGTCTGAGACTGAGCGACGATGTCGAACGGATTGTGGTGATCCGTCGTGATGCGGCCGGTCGCCGCCGCTCCCGCGAGGTGTATGTGTCCGACGAGGAGGATGTACTCGACGATATCGGCATGAAGTTCGTGGCGATCGAGCCGTCGGGGCGGGCTTATCGCGGGGTGCTGACCGAAGACCTCGGTCCGCGCAAGAAGCAGTCGAAATGGCTGCGTCCGTTGGAGCGCCGGGTTCGGAAGTACGCTCGCAAGCGGGCGCGTACCATGTCGAAGTATCTGGCGTTGCACGACCACTCCAACCGCGAGAAGCGGAATGGCTGGATTCGTGACATCGGCCGCAACCTGCGCAAGGCAATGCGGAAGTCGAAGTGAACGCTTGAGCCCGTGTGCCGGCCGGGCCGCGGCGCTATCACGGAAAGGATCGGGCCATGAGTGCTGCCACCGCCGCGACCGCGGAACCGAAGAAGCCAACGGAAGAGCCGGAATCGGGGATCGTCTGCGTCCTTGACCTCGGCGAGCATCGGCGCAAGCGCGTCAAGAAGCTCCGCAAGGGCGAGGGTCGCCTCATGGAGAAGGTCGAGGATGCGGTCGCCAGCCTGCAGGAGCAGGGGGTACTGAACGCCGATGCCCAGACCGTCGTTGTCGTGGTCCGCGAGGAGTGGAGCCTGCGCGGCATGATGGACAACGATGACGACGACGATTGAGCCGATATCGCCGCCGACGGCGAGTTGATCGGTCTGGGGGACAACAGGGGGCAGGCCGGAGGCCGGTGATGCGGGCCGGAACGGATTCTCCGTTCGGCCTCGTCGGCGGGAGGGTCTCCGTGCCACGGCCAGGCGGCTGGTGCTTCCCGGTTCGGAGAACATGCGTACCAGGTTGATCGGGATCATTGTGGCGCTGGTGGCTTCGGGAGCGGCCGGCGCCGGTGTGTACTGGTACGAGACGGTAGGCCGCGAGCAATCGGCCGGGACCGTGGCTGCACCGGTCGCGATCGCGGTGTCGACCGCCCGGGTCACCACCGGGACGGCGGCAGACCGGATCAGCGCCGTCGGAACCCTCTACGCACAGTACAAGGTGGATGTGACGCCGCCCGAGGCCGGCCATATCGAGGCGCTGCCGGCGGTGGAGGGCGGCAAGGTCGCCGAGGGCGACGTGCTGCTCGTCCTCGACGCCGCCACGGCGAAGGCCGTGCTGGACGACGCCAGGGCACAGCTGCAACTCGAGACCGAGAAATACGACCGGGCCAAGACCTTGTCAGGGCGCGGTTTCGCCGCCCAGTCGCAGTTCGACGAAGCCAAGGCCGGGGTCGCCGCCGCCCGCTCGACGGTCGCCCGCAGCGAGGTGGACCTCAACCATCGGACCTTCAAGGCACCGTTCGCGGGCCAGGTCGGTCGCTTCAACTATGACGTCGGCTCCTATATCCAGCCCGGCGATGTCGTGATGACCCTGCGTTCGACGGAGGTTCTGTTCGTCGACTTCCACGTGCCGGGCAACCTGGTCGAACTGATCCGGTCCGGGGCGGTGTTCACGGCCACGATCGACGGCGTGGCGAAGCGCACCGAAGGCGTGGTGTCGTTCATCGATCCGGAACTCGACGAGGTGTCGCGCAGCATCGAACTGCGTGGCGAAATACCGAACAGCGACGGATCCCTGCGCCCGGGCATGTTCGCGCGTCTTGCACTGACCCTCGCCGAGCGTGCGGACGCGATGCTGGTGCCCAAGGAAGCGCTGGTCTACGAACTGGCCGGCCGATACCTGTACCGCGCCAGGGACGGCAAGGCCGAGCGGGTGGCGGTCGAGATCGGGGCCGAGATCGGCGACATGGTCGAGATCCGCTCCGGCGTGGCGGCCGGCGACCAGGTGGTGACCAACGGTCGCTTCCAGGTCCGTAACGGCTCGCCGATCCGCCTGATCGAGGGCCGAGCCCCGGGCAAGGGCTGATGCTTCTCTCCGACTTCTTCATCCGTCGCCCGGTATTCGCGATCATCGTGAATGCCCTGCTGGCGGTGCTCGGACTGTACGCGCTGGTGCAGCTCTCGGTGCGCGAGTTGCCGCAGTTCGAGGTGCCGCTGGCCACCATCACGACTTCGTTCCCGGGCGCCGCCTCCGAAGAGGTGGAGGTCGAGATCACCTCGCGGATCGAGGATGCGGTTTCCTCGATCGACGCGGTCGACTATTTCAACTCGGTCAGTTCGTCCGGGCTCAGTACCGTCACGGTGACCTTCAATGGCGAAGTCCAGGCATCGGCCGTGGTGGCCGATGTGCGGGCGCAGGTCGCGGCGATCAGCGACCTGCTGCCGACCGAGGCCCTGTCGCCGGTGGTTACCCAGCTCAGCATCGATGCCGCCCCGATCCTCTATCTGTCGCTCACCGGGACCGGACGGTCGGCCATGGAGCTGACGGAACTGATGGACACCGTGATTCGCACGCCGCTGTCCACGCTGCCCGGGGTGGCCTCGGTCACCCTGCTCGGCGAGCGCAAATACGCGATGCGGATCAAGCTCGACCCGATCAAGCTCGACGCTTTCGAACTGACGCCCGAAGAGGTCCGCGCGGCGGTGATCCGGCAGAGCGCGACGGTGCCGGCGGGCAGCGTCGAGGAGGCGGGCCTGCGGATCGACGTGATCGCCGACACCGCGCTCAGTTCGGCAGAAGCGTTCCGGCGGATCGTCCTGAAGACCGCGGACCACTACCTGATCCGGGTGCAGGATGTCGCCGACGTGATGGTCGAGGCTGACGACATCAGGACTGGCGTGCTGATCAACGGCCAGCCCGGCTTGGCCGTCGGCGTGCTTCGGCAGTCCGGCGCGAATGCCCTCGCTGTCTCCGATGCCGTGATGAAAGCGCTGCCCGATGTCCGGCAGTCGCTGCCGAGCGACGTCGCGATCGAGCCGTTCTTCGACAGCACCACCTCGATCAGGCAGTCGGTGGACGAGGTGTTCCTCACCCTGCGCGACGCGGTCGGCCTGGTGATCGTGGTCGTCGTGCTGTTCCTGGGGTCGTGGCGAGCATCGGTGATCACCGTCGTGACCATCCCGCTGTCGCTGATCGGCACGCTCGCGTTCATGCTGTTCATGGGCTACAGCCTGAACATCTTCTCGCTGCTGGCCATCGTACTGTCGGTCGGGCTGGTGGTGGACGACGCCATCGTCGACGTCGAGAACGTCCAGCGCCATATCGGCCGCGGGCTCGATCCGTTGACCGCGTCCTTCATCGGCAGCCGCGAGATCGGCTTCGCCGTGGTCGCGACCACCCTGACGCTCGCCTCCGTCTACCTGCCGATCGGCTTCCTGCCGGGGCTGATGGGCGCCCTGTTCCAGGAATTCGCCTTTACCCTGGCGGCCGCGGTGGTGCTGTCCGGATTCATCTCCCGCACCCTGTCGCCGATGATGTGCTCGCGGCTGCTGGTGCCGGAGAAACCGAGGCCGGCCGGGCGCAAACGCTTCAATCCCATGGCGGCGCTGGAGGCCGGCTACCGCGGGCTGCTGGAGGGTGCCCTGGCGCAGCGCTGGGTGGTCTACGTGGTGTTCGTGGCGGTCGGTGCAGTCGCCGTCGGGGCGGCGCGCACCCTGCCGTCGGAACTCGCCCCGACCGAGGACCAGGGCTACGTGATGGCAAGCTTCTCCGGGGCTCCGGGGTCGGCCTACTCGACCCTGGAGGCGAATGGCCGGGCGATCGCGGCGGTCTTCGACACCGTGCCCGAAAAGAGCGGGTCCTTGATCCTGCTCGGCAGTCCCGACTCCCGGTCGGGGTTCGCCATCCTGCTGTTGTCGCCGATCTCCGGGCGCGACCGTTCGGCGGCCGAGATCGGGGCCTCGATCGAGCCGGCGTTGCGCGCGGTGCCGGGAATCGACGTCAACGTGGTCGACCCGGGCGTGCTGTCGGGCGGCGGCCAGCTGCCGGTGCAGATGGTCATCAAGTCGACGGGCGGCTATCCGGCGCTCGCCGGTATCATGGACGATGTCCTGGCGGCCGCCGCGACGGTGCAGGGGGTAGAGAACCCGATCAGCAACCTGCGGCTCAGCACGCCGCGGTTGTCCGTCGAAATCGACCGTGACCTGGCCGGCGACCTCGGCGTCGACATGACGACCCTGGCCAACACGGTGGCCGCCGCGCTCGGCGATTATCGGGTCTCGACCTTCACCTACGGCACCCGGAACTACAACGTGATCGTCGAGCTCGACGACCGGGTCGTCAGCCAGGAAGACGGCATCGGGCTGGTGCAGGTGGCGGACGACAAGGGCGGGCAGATTCCGTTGCGCCGGCTGATGACGCTGTCGCACGACGTCGGTGCCGACCAGTTGGGGCATTTCGACGGTCAGCGCGCGGCGACGCTGTCCGCGAAGCTGACGTCGGGCGCGTCGCTGGGAAAGGTGCTCGCCGAACTGGAGCCGGCGGTCCTGAAGGTGCTGCCGCCCGGCTACACCATCGACTGGACCGGTCCGTCGCGGCAGTTGAAGGACGCCGACGCCAGCGCCGGCCTGGTGTTCGTGCTGTCCTTCCTGTTCGTCTACGGATTCCTGGCCGCCCAGTTCGAGAGCTTCCGCGACCCGTTCATCGTGCTGCTGGTGGTGCCGTTCTCGGTGCTCGGCAGCCTGCTCGGCCTGGCCGGGGCGGGCGGCAGCCTGAACCTGTACAGCGGCATCGGGCTGATCACCCTGGTCGGGCTGGTGGCCAAGCAGGGCATCCTGGTCACCGAGTTCGCGAACCAGCTGCGCGACGAGGGTCGCGGGATCCATGAGGCCGTGGTCGAGGCCTCGGTGACCCGGCTGCGACCGATCATGATGACCACGGTGTCGATGATCGTCGGCGCCCTGCCGCTGATCTACAACGTCGGCTCGGGCTCCAATGGCCGGATGCAGATCGGCGTGGTGCTGATCGGCGGCCTGATCGTGGGGACCCTGCTGTCGCTGTTCGTGGTGCCGGCGACCTACACCCTGGCCACCCGCAGGATCCGCAGGCCGCTGGTCGAACCGCCGAGCGACGCCGAGGCCCGGCGTCTGCTGCACGGCGCGCTGGGTCCGACCCCGACTGGTGGCCCGACTGGTGCCCCGACCGGTGCCCCGACCGGGGGCACGGTCGCGAAGGCATAGCGATCGGCGCCGGCTTGCGCGCTGCCGGTGGAAGGCGTCACATGCCGGCAGTCCACCACCTGTCCGAGAGAGTACCGCGGCGATGATCAGGAACACCGACGAGGTCTGGTCCCTCGTTGAAGCCAAGCGCGAGCGCTTCTTCGAGCTCAGCGACCGGGTCTGGGAGATGCCGGAGCTCAACTACGCCGAGGAGCGGTCCTCGGCCGAGCACGCCGCCATGCTGGCAACCGAGGGGTTCCGCATCGAGCGCGGGCTCGCCGGCCTGCCGACCGCGGTGATGGGCGAGGCCGGCGAGGGTGGGCCGGTGATCGCCATCCTCGGCGAATTCGACGCCCTGCCGGGGCTCAGCCAGCAGGCCGGCGTCGCCGAGCGGCGGGAGCTGGAGCCGGGTGGCAACGGCCACGCCTGCGGCCACAACCTGCTGGGCTCGGGCGCCCTGCTGGCGGCGACCGCGGTGAAGGACTACCTGGCGGCCAACGGCCTGCCGGGACGGGTGCGCTACTACGGCTGCCCGGCCGAGGAAGGCGGATCGGCCAAGGGCTTCATGGTCCGGGCCGGCTGCTTCGACGACGTCGATGTCGCGATCTCCTGGCATCCCGGCCCGTTCGCCGGGGTCAACACGCCGATCTCGCTGGCCTGCAACGAGATGGACTTCCACTTCACCGGCCGGTCGTCGCACGCCGCCGCGTCGCCGCATCTCGGACGCAGCGCCCTGGACGCCGTCGAACTGACCAATGTCGGCGTCAACTACATGCGCGAGCACATGCCGAGTTCGGCGCGCATCCACTACGCGGTCCTGGATGCCGGCGGCACCGCCCCGAACGTCGTGCAGGGCCGCGCGACCGTGCGCTACCTGGTGCGGGCCCGCGACTTGCCACAGCTGCAGGCCCTGGTGAAGCGGGTGCAGAAGGTCGCCGAGGGTGCCGCGCTGATGACCGAGACCACGGTGGAGTGCCGGATCGTCAACGGCGACGCCAACCTGGTCGGCAAAACCCCGCTCGAGGAACTGATGCACAGCCATCTCGAACGGCTGGGTCCGCCGCCCTTCGACGACGCCGACCGGGCGTTCGCGGCAAAGTTCCAGGAAACCCTCAGCGACGAGGACATCGCCTCGGCCTGTCAGCGCTTCGGCATGACGCCGCGCAAGGGCGTGGCGCTGGCCGATTCCATCTACCCGCTCGGCGCCGGAGACGGCAGCCAGGTCGGCTCGACCGACGTCGGCACCGTCAGCTGGGTGCTGCCGACCGTGCAGATGCGCGGCGCCACCGTCGCGATCGGCACCCCGGGCCATTCCTGGCAACTGGTCGCCCAGGGCAAGGCGCCGGCCGCCCACAAGGGCATGGAGCACGCCGCCAAGGCGATGGCCTCGACGGCGGCCGCACTGCTGCGCGACCCGGCGCTGGTGGAGAAGGCGAAGGCCGACTTCCGGCAGCGTCTGGCGGATACGCCGTTCGTCAACCCGATCCCCGACGACGTCGACCCGCCGCTGCCCGGGACGCACTGAGGGCGCTCCCGGTTGGGGCGCTCCCGGTTGGGGCGTTACGGCGACGAGCGCCCGACGATCGGCTCCTCGGCGCGGTGCAGGCAGTCCAGGCGCGGGCACAGCCGGCAGGACGGGCCGACGGGGATCGCTGTCCGCCCGACGCTGCCGAGGTCGAGGCCGTCGGCATACACGGTCTTGTCGGCATGGATCACGTCGCAGGCCAGCATCACCGCGTGCGGTACTGGCGGCTCGTGGAAGCTCGCCGGCTGTTTGGTCACGGTACCGGCCACGAACAGGTAGCGGGCTTTGTCGGGGAACCGAACCAGCTGGCGAAGCACGCGGCCAGGGGTCTGGAACGCGCCATAGATCGCCCACAGCGGGCAGCCATGCCCGTGCCGCGGCAGCGGCAGGTCGGGCAGCGGGAAGCGCTTGGTCGTGAAGCCGGCGGGGTTCGAGCGCAGGAATCCGAACGGAATGCCCTCGCGGCCCCGCCGGCGCAGAGTCACCAGCCGGTGCGCAACCTGCTCGAAGCTGGCACGGTAGCGCTGCCGCAGCACCTCGATGTCGTATCGCACCTCGACCGTGTCGGCATGGAAGCGGTCGTAGGGAAAGACGATGGCGCTGGCCGTGTAGGAGGCGAGTGCCCGGAATGCCGCGACGCGCGATGCCGGCGACGTCAGCCGCGGATCCTCGATCTCGCGCTCGATGGCCTCCCGCGCGCCGAGTTCCGCCGCCAGCCGTGCCATCTGGAACTGGCGGGTAGGGATCGAGGCATGGTCCAGGAACACCAGGGTACGGGTTTCGGCGTCGTAGCTGCAGAGGTTGCGGAACCGGTCGGTTCCGGCCGCCGCGGGGGCGCGGTTGGTAACAGTGACGCCGTGAACCTCGGCCAGGTAGCCAGGAAGGGCGCCGAGCAGGATGTCGCCGCGTCGGTGCACCTCGCGGGCCAACTCGTCGGCGGCCAGCTCCAGGGCCGGAAAATGGTTCTCGCGCTCGATGATGACGTCGTCGACCTCTTCGGCGGCGGTGATCGAGCGGGTGCGCGAGTGCGGCTTGTCGAAGAACGCCGCCAGTCCCTGCGTGACCTCGGACAGGCGCGCGCTCTCGCTCGACAGGATGGTGTGGAAGCGATCGCGCATTTCCGGCGACAGGTCGTCGGTGGCCTCGAGGATCTCGGAGGTCGAGCGCACGGCGGTCACGTGGGTGAGAAGCTGGTGCACGGCGTCGGCCAGTGCTGGATCCTGGTTCAGCCGGTCGCTCAGGGCGGCGGCCGTCTGCGCCTGGTCCCGATAGGCGCGCCAGCAGGTCAGCAGGGCGTTCGCCCAGGCGGCATGCCGGCCGATCAGGTCTCCGACCGACGCTTCGTCGAGGTTGAGGTCGCGCAGCATCGGCTCGGCCGCGAGTTCGGCCAGATCGTCGATCATCCGTTGCTCGGTGCGGCCCGTCAGGGTGTCGGGGTCGAGGTCCAGCAGCTCGGTTATGCGGTGCAGCGTGGCGCCGGCGATCGCCCGCTTGTTGGCTTCGATCAGGTTCAGATAGGACGGCGAGATCCCGACCGTCTTGGCGACGCCGGCCTGGGTAAGGCCGATCTGACGCCGTCGCTCGCGAATCCGGTAGCCGGTCAGTTGCCGAGCCATCCCCCGCATCCTTCCGAAAGGTCCATTCGCCGTGGCCGGGTGTCACATCTTGACAGGGCGATCTGGCTTGACGAACAATAATTTACACAATGTGTCAAGATTATCAAGTAGTTATTGACCATGTTTGCTAGTCAAGTACCGTGTGGTCGATGTAGCGCGCGATCAAGACGCCCCGCCGCCGCGAGGGCGCCGCGTTCGGCACATCCAAGGGAGGATCGACATGAATATCTTCGACAGGAATGTGAATCGTCGTCGGCTGCTTCAGGGCGGCGTCGCGGTGACCGCCGGCCTGGCAACGCCGAATTTCTTCGTCCGCGACGCCTGGGCTGAAGAGTTCCGCAACAACCCTGGCGACGCCAAGAGCGTCAAGTTCGGCTTCAACGTTCCGCAGACCGGCGCCTATGCCGACGAAGGCGCGGACGAGCTGCGAGCCTACAAGTTGGCCGTCAAGCACCTCAACGGAGAGGGCGACGGCGGCCTGATGAACACCATGACGCCGAAGTCCCTGAAGGGTAACGGCGTGCTCGGCAAGAAGGTCGAATACGTCACCGGCGACACCCAGACCAAGTCCGACGCGGCGCGGGCCTCGGCCAAGCGCATGATCGAGAAGGACGGCGTCATCATGTTCTCGGGCGGCTCGTCGTCCGGCGTGGCGGTCGCGGTGCAGTCGCTGGCCCAGGAAATGGGCGTGATCTTCATGTGCGGCCTGACGCATTCGAACGACACCACCGGCAAGGACAAGAAGCGCTACGGCTTCCGGCACTTCTTCAATGCCTACATGTCCGGCGCGGCGCTCGGTCCGGTGCTGAAGGACGAGATGGGGACCGACCGCAAGGCCTATCACCTGACCGCCGACTACACCTGGGGCTGGACCCAGGAAGAGTCGATCAAGAACACCACCGAGGCCCTCGGCTGGGAGACCGTCGCGGCGGTCCGCACGCCGCTCGGCGCTGGCGACTTCTCGCAGTACATCACCCCGGTGCTGAACTCCGGGGCCGACGTGCTGATCCTGAACCACTACGGTAAGGACATGGTCAACTCGCTGACCCAGGCCGTGCAGTTCGGGCTCCGCGACAAGATGGTCAACGGCAAGAAGTTCGAGATCATCGTGCCGCTGTACTCGCGCCTGATGGCGCAGGGCGCCGGCGAGAACGTGAAGGGCATCCTCGGCACCACCAACTGGCACTGGTCGTTGCAGGACGAGGGCAGCCAGGCCTTCGTGAAGTCGTTCGGCCAGGAGTACGGCTTCCCGCCGTCGCAGGCCGCGCATACCTGTTACGTCCAGACGCTGCTGTACGCCAATGCCTGCGAGCAGGCCGGCACGTTCTATCCGCCGGAGGTCATCAAGGCCCTGGAGGGCTTCGAGTTCGACGGCATGGGCAACGGCCCGACGCTGTACCGCGCCGAGGATCACCAGTGCTTCAAGAAGGTCCTGGTGGTGCGTGGTAAGCAGAACCCGACCAACCAGTTCGATCTGCTCGAGGTGGTCAAGGAAGTGCCGCGCGAGCAGGTGACCTACGATCCGAAGATCTTCGGGGGCGAACTCGGACCGTATAAGGTCTGAGCCTGAGCCGACGGCATACCGGCCGGGCCGCCCGTCGAGCTTCGACGGGCGGCCCGTTCGGGTGTCTCCGGAGGCTATAGGACGGTCAGCAGGCGGGGTGGTGGCGTCATGGACGCGTTGGTTCTTCAGGCCCTGAACGGGCTCGACAAGGGTGGTGCCTATGCGCTGATCGCGCTAGGGCTGACGCTCATATTCGGCACCCTCGGGGTCGTGAATTTCGCGCATGGCGCGCTGTTCATGCTCGGGGCGTTCTGCGCCGTCACCACGCAGAAGCTGCTCACCCTGTCGCAGCAGATCGAGGCCCCCAGCGTCACCTTCTTCAAGGCGTACAAGGAGGTGCCGTACCTGGAGATCTGGTTCGGCGACACCGGCCGGGCGCTGATCGACTACTCGGTGCCGCTCGCGGTCCTCCTGACGGTGCCATTCATGTTGCTGGTCGGCCTGGTCATGGAACGCGGGCTGATCCAGTACTTTTACAAGCGCAGCCACGCCGAGCAGATCCTGGTGACGTTCGGGCTGGCGATCGTGATCCAGGAGATCATCCGGTCGGTGTTCGGCGCCAACCCGATCCCGACGCCGGCGCCGGACGTGGTCTCGGGCAGCGCCGATGTCGGCGCCTGGCTCGGCCTCGGCCCCGGCCTGATCTATCCGTACTGGCGGCTGCTCTATCTCAGTTTCTCGCTGGCCATCATCGCCGCGGTGTTCGCGTTCCTGCGTTTTACCACCTTCGGCATGGTGGTCCGGGCCGGGATGCAGGACCGCGAGACCGTCGGCCTGCTCGGGATCGACGTGCAGCGCCGGTTCACCATCGTGTTCGGGATCGCGGCCGTGGTCGCCGGCCTTGCCGGGATGATGTACACGCCGATCCTGCCGCCCGACTACCACATGGGCATGGACTTCCTGGTGTTGTCCTTCGTGGTCGTCGTGGTCGGCGGCATGGGCTCGCTCGAGGGCGCGGTGCTGGCCGGCTTCCTGCTCGGTATCCTGCAGTCCTTCGCCTCGATGAACGAGGTCAAGGCGGTGATCCCGGGCATCGACCAGATCATCGTGTACCTTGTGGCCGTCGTCGTGCTGCAGGTCCGTCCGCGCGGCCTGCTGGGCCGTCGCGGCGTCATGGAGGGCTGACGGATGAGCGCTGCCACGATTGAATCGCTGCGCCGCGGCAACGGTACGCCCCCCTTGTCGAAGACCGGCACTGCGTCGAGCCGTACCGACCACATCAAGTTCCTGGTGTTCGCGGCCGCCGTCCTGACCATGCCGATATGGCTGGCCCCGATCGGGGCGTCCTATCCGGACCTGGTGCAGAAGTTCGCGATCTTCGGAATCTTCGCGATCGGCTTCAACATCCTGTTCGGTCTGACCGGCTACCTGTCCTTCGGCCATGCCGCCTTCCTCGGAGTCGGCTCCTACGCCGCGGTCTGGTCGTTCAAGCTGCTGACCATGAACATCATCCCCGCGATGATCCTGGGGATCGTCGCGAGCGGCGTGTTCGCGCTGCTGATCGGCTATGTCAGCCTGCGCCGGTCCGGGATCTACTTCTCGATCCTGACGCTGGCGTTCGCCCAGATGTCCTACAACCTCGCCTACTCGGTGCTGACCCCGATCACCAATGGCGAGACCGGCCTGCAACTGGCGCTGCACGACCCGCGGGTGCTCGACGGACCGGCCGAGGCCGGATTGCCGAGCACCTCGCTGTTCGGCATGGAGACCATCGGCTATTCCGGCTTCTACGTCTGCGCGGTGATGCTGATCGTCGCCTACTATGTGGCGATGCGGATCACCCGGTCGCCGTTCGGCATGACCCTTCGGGCCATCAAGTCGAACCAGAACCGCATGAACTACACCGGCTTCAACACTCGGCCCTATACCCTCGCGGCCTTCGTGATCTCCGGCATGTATGCCGGCCTCGCCGGCTCGCTGATGGCGGTCGTCGATCCGCTGGCCGGGGCCGAGCGCATGCAGTGGACGGCGTCGGGCGAGGTGGTGCTGATGACCATCCTCGGCGGCAGCGGAACGCTGCTCGGGCCGGTCCTTGGCGCCGGGATCATCAAATACTTCGAGAACATCTTCTCGGCGTTCAACGATCAGGTGCTGGGCCGGATCTTCGACTTCCTGCCGGAGAGCCTCCAGGGCCTGATGGTCGCCCTGGTCCATCCGTTCGTGGGCGAGGGCTGGCATCTCACCCTCGGCGTGATCTTCATGCTGATCGTGATCTTCCTGCCCGGCGGCGTCATGGAGGGGATGTCGCGGATCGCCGCCCGCCTGGGTCGCGGACGCGCCAACAGGTCGAGCTGAGGGGACGGTCATGGGGATTCTCGAAGTTCAGGGCGTGTGCAAGGATTTCGGCGGCCTGCGGGCGCTGAATCAGGTCAACCTGAAGGTCCAGGAAGGCACGGTCCACGCCATCATCGGCCCGAACGGGGCCGGCAAGTCGACGCTGCTGAACTGCTTCGTCGGTAGGCTGAAGCCGGATACCGGCAGCATCACCTTCAACGGCCGTTCGCTGCTCGGCATCAATCCCCACCAGATCAACCAGGCCGGCGTTGCCCGGATGTTCCAGACGCCGGAGATCTTCGCCGACCTGTCGCTGATCGACAACGTGCAGATCCCGGCCTTCGCCAAGCGGAACGGCAGCTTCCGTCTCGACCTGTGGTCGCGGGTCGAATCCCATTCCGAAGTCCGTGACCACGCCGAGGCGGTGCTGGAGGACGTCGGCCTCGCCGACCAGCGCCACATGCACGCCGGCAGCCTGTCGCGCGGCGACAAACGGCGCCTGGAGCTGGCGATGTGCCTGGTCCAGGACCCCAAGCTGTTGCTGCTCGACGAGCCGACGGCCGGCATGTCGCGGGCCGACACCAACTCCACCATCGACCTGCTGCAGCGCATCGGTGAGCGCGGCATCACCAAGATCGTGATCGAGCACGACATGACGGTGGTGTTCACCCTGGCCCATACGATCTCCGTGATGGCCCAGGGGACCGTCATCGCCGAGGGCGAGCCTGAGGCCATCAAGGGCAATCCGAAGGTCCAGGAAGCCTATCTGGGAGGAGCTCACCTATGAGCGAGGCGAATACCGCCGAGCGCAGCGCGTCCGGCACCGGAGCGGAGGCATATTTCAGCGTCCGTAACGTCCACGCCTACTACGGTGAATCCTACATCGTGCAGGGGGTGTCCTTCGACGTCGCGGAGAACGAGATCGTCGCCCTGCTGGGCCGCAACGGCGCCGGCAAGACCTCGACGCTGCGAACCATCGCACGGACCGAGCAGCCGGCGCTGATGCAGGGCGAGATCTGGCTGGCCGGCACCGCTATTCATCCGATGAAGTCCTTCGAGGCGGCCCGCCAGGGCATCCAGCTGGTGCCGGAGGACCGCCGGATCATCGCCGGCCTGACCGTCGAGGAGAACCTGCTCCTGTCGCAGGTCGCCAAGCCGATCGGCTGGACGCTGGAGCGGATCTACGGGCATTTCCCGCGGCTCGCGGAGCGTCGCACCCAGGAGGCGGCGACCCTGTCCGGCGGCGAGCAGCAGATGCTGGCGGTGGCCCGGGCGCTGGCCCGCGACATCAAGCTGCTGTTGCTCGACGAGCCCTACGAGGGTCTTGCTCCGACCATCGTCCGGGAGATCGAGAAGATCCTGCTGGAGGTCAAGGGGCTCGGCATCACCACGATCATCGTCGAGCAGAACGCGATCGCCGCCCTGCAGCTGGCCGATCGCGCGCTGATCCTCGATATGGGCGAGATCGTGTTCGACGGCACCGCCAAGGAAGTCCTCGAGGATGCCGACCTTCGGCACCGCTATCTGGCGATCTGAACGGCGTTCTCCGGGCCGCCGTGGGTCCCGGCTTGTCCGCGTGCGTCGGGGGGCGTGCGTCGGGTGGGGCGTCAGCCGCTCGGGGTGATGTCGGTGGCGAGGGCTCGGCACCGCGATCATCCCGAGCGCTGTAGCGCGACCCGGGATCCACGGCGCGACCTTCGGCATGCACCGGAATCGGAGCGGCGGGTGGCTTCCGGAGCCGGGCGCTGCCGCGCCCCCTCCGGAATGACGGAGATGCTGGACGAATCTCGTTCCGACCTGCTCTACCCTCCTCCTGTCGTCATCGCGGACCGGTCCGCCGGAGGCGGGACCCACGGTGCGACGGGTACTGCCGACCGCCCGATATGCCGTTGGTCTTCGAGGTCTGTGAATGCTCAAGGCGGGACGCGGTACGGATCGCCGCCCGGCCCTTGCTGTCGAACAACCGGGGGCGGGGAGGGCACGCAGTCCGGCACCATGGTCGTGAGGTTGCGCCGCCGGGTTCCGCGTTTGACTGCGTTGCCCGGCGGCGCGGACAGGCCTCAGTTGTCGGGCGGGTCCATGCCCTTCAGGAACTTGAAGAGGTCGCTCTCCGTCGACATCATCAGGGTCGTGTTCGCGGCGATGACGGTCTTGTAGGATTCCATGGTCCGGGTGAACTCGTAGAATTCCACGGCGTCCGGGCTTTTATTGTACGCTCCGGAATAGATCTCGGTGGCTTTCGCGTCCGCGATCCCGCGGATTTCCTCGACCTGTCGATAGGCTTCCGACTGGATCTTGTTGAGGTCGCGCACCCGGTTTCCGCGAATTCTCGCGGCTTCGCCGTTGCCTTCCGACAGGAAGCGTTCCGCGATCTGCCGGCGTTCGCTGATCATGCGGTCGTAGATCTTCGGACGAACGCTCTCATTGTAGTTGATCCGCTTGAAGCGGATGTCGAGCAACTCGATGCCGAACACCTGGATCTTGTCGGCGGCCGCGGCAAAGATCTCCTGCTCGACCAGCTGGCGGCCCTTCTTGATCGGCACCAGGGAGCCGATGTCCTGCTTGCGTTCGGCGTCGGTCAGCAGGGCGTCGCGCAGCGGGACGCGGTCCTTGCTGGTACGGATGATCTCGATCAGCTCGTGCTTGGCGACCGCGTTGCGGGTCTCGCTGCCGAGGATGTCGTCCAGGCGGGACTGCGCGCTGCGTTCGTCGCGCAGCCGCAGGAAATACTGCAGCGGGTCGACGATCCGCCAGCGGGCGAACAGGTCGACGGAGATATAAAGCTTGTCCTTGGTCGGCATGTCGGACGGATTGCCGTCCCATTCCAGGACCCGCTTGTCGATCGAGTTGACGTCCTGAACGAAGGGCACCTTCAGCTTGAAGCCGGCTTCGGTGACAGGGTCACCGACGGGCTTGCCGAACTGGGTGACGATGATCTGCTCGACTTCGCTCACGGTGTAGACCGAACTCATCGCGACGTAGGTACCGACAAGGATCACCGCCAGGATCGCAAAGTGCTTGAAACGGCTCATGGTTGGGTGTCCTTCCGGTCGTCGAGATTCAGCAGCGGTAGAATGCTGCGCGCCTGCTCGTCGATCACGATCTTGGAGCGGAGACCGGGCATCACCGCCTCCATCGTTTCGAGATAGATGCGGCGGCGCGTGACCTCCGGCGCCTTCTGGTACTCGGCCAGCAGCGCGCTGAAGCGGGCGGCATCGCCTTCCGCCTCGTTGATCCGCTTGAGGCGGTAGCCGTCAGCCTCGCGGATACGCTGGTCCTTCTCGCCTTCGGCCAGCGGGATCACCTTGTTGTAGTCGCGCCGGGCCTCGTTGATCAGTTTCTCTTTTTCCTGCTGCGCCTGGTTCACCTCGTTGAACGATTCCTGAACCGGCAGCGGCGGGTTGATGTTCTTCAGCTGCACCTGGTCGATGCTGAGGCCCATCGCGTATTTCGTGGACAGCTCCTGCATCTTGGTCAGCGCCTCGGTCTCGATTTCCTGCCGACCGATGGTGATGACCTCGTCGACCGTGCGGTCGCCGACGACTTCGCGCATGACCGATTCAGACACGTAGCGCAGGGTTTCGCTCGGCTCGCGGACCTCGAACAGGAACTTGGCCGGGTCGGAGATCCGGTATTGCACCACCCATTCGACGAGAGCGGCGTTCAGGTCGCCGGTCACCATCTGGGTCTCGCGCTTCTCGTCGCGCGGACGGGGGGTCTGGTAGGGATCACGAGACCCCGGAGTCGCGAACCCGAACTCCTGCTTCAACTGCCGTTTGACCGGAACGATGGTGGCTTCGTCGATGCCCAGCGGCAGCTTGAAGTGTAATCCCGGCGGCACGTCCTTGATGTACTTGCCGAACCGCTGGATGACGGCGACCGAATCGCTGGGGACGGTATAGTAGGCTGTCCAGGCGCCGAGCGCCGCGACCGCGAGTGCCGCGAAAACCAACATCCCGCGCGCTCCCCCGCCGCCCGGCATCATCTGCTTCAGCCGATCCTGGCCCTGGCGGATCAGTTCCTCGACGTCGGGGGCCTGTGGCGGCCGTCTGCCCCAAGGGGGCTCCTGACCGCCGTTGTCGTTCTGTGATGGCATTTGGCTGGCTCTCCCTGCGTGCGGACGGTTGTGGTCACGCGTGGTGTTCTGGTGGTCGGGCACGGCCGGATCGATCAGTCGCGATCGTGCCCCGATGCTCGGTCAGGCCGTCCAGTGCATGCCCCAAGTCGCGTCCGCGCCTGGGATCATGGCGACTGCGGGCACGCGTAGCTCCTTTGGATGCTTCGGCCGGTCGGCGGTTCGCACGCTACGGAGTCGGAGCGGGATTGACCCTGGCGGAGCCGGTGACGGAAGCAGGGGCATCCTTGGCAACGGAAAAGAACTCGCAAGACACAAAAAATATCCCCACCGGCATAAGGCGAAATGATACTCCGGATATTGAATATTGTTTCCCTGTATATGTTTGCAACGACTAAATATCAAAAGCGGCGAGATTTGTGAATTTTTATTAAGTCGGACAACCCGGCAATCCATCTGTCGCGCGACAAGCGGCGGAGGGGGTTTGTATCCGGCGTCGGTGGATTTGGGTTGTTCTTACGGGGTCGCGGTGCGAGGCAGGGCCTGGTCCGGGGCGGGGCGGATCGGCAACGTCACCCGGAAGCACGCCCCGGTACCGCTCGCCGGCATCAGGTCCAGCGTGCCGTTCATCCGGCGCAGGATCGCCCGGCTGATCGCCAGGCCCAGGCCGGCACCGGTGGTCGACGACCGGGCGCTGGTCCAGGCCCGCGAGAACTTGTTGAAGATGTGCTCGCGCTCGGCGGCGGCGATCCCCGGACCGTTGTCCTGCAGGTCGACCACGAAGTGGCCGTCGACGACCGCGCTGTGAATGCTCAATCGCGGCTCGGGGCCGGTGTTGTGCTTGATGGCGTTGGAGATCAGGTTGATGAAAACCTGCGCCAGCCGGTCGCTGTGCCCGAGAACCTCGACGGCGCCTGCGTCGTAACGCAGCTCGACGGCAACCCTGGTGGCCATCCCCTGGCAGGTCTCGACCGCGCGGGCCAGCACCGCCGAGGCGCCGACTGGCTCCAGCGCCCAGGTCAGTTCGCCGCGCTCCAGGTGGCTGAGGTCCAGGATCTCGTCGAGCAGCCGGGTCAGGCGGAGGGTCTCGTTGTGGATGATCTCCAGGAACCGCGTCGACTGGTCCGGCGTCAGGTCCGTGCCTGACAGCAGGATCTCCGAGAACGAGCGGATCGAGGCCATCGGCGTGCGGACCTCGTGGCTGACCTGGCTCAGGAAGTCGTCCTTCTGGGCGTCCAGGGCGCGCAGCCGCTCGTTGGCCTGGCGCAGCTGTCGGGCGGTGGTCTGCAGTTGCTGCGACTTGTGCTCGAGCTGCTGGCTGTACTCGATGACCTGCTGGGTCTCGTCGACCAGCCGCATCAGTTCGTCCAGGCTGATGGTCTCGCCGGTGATCACCTGGCTGACCATGACCCGGGCCGAGGCAGCGCCGATGCCGCCGGCGAGCTGGCGCTCCAGATGGGCGATGAACTCGGTGTCGGGCTGGGGCAGGTCGTCGCGGCTGCCCTGCTGGCGCGCGAAGTCGCGGAACAACCGATGCGCCTGATCGGTGCCGAGGATGCGCTGGGCCAGTATGTACAGGTCGTCGATTGCGGCGGAGCGCCGGATGAACCGCGTCTCGTTGTCGGCCGGATTGCGGAACACGTCGATGAACAGCGTCGCCTGCAGCCGCTCCAACGGCTTCTGCTCGCGCAGCAGCGACACCACCACGAACAACGCGACGTTGATCCCCAGGCTCCAGGCCAGCGAATGCACCAGCGGGTCGACGCCGACGGCCCCGAACAGCGCCTGCGGCCGGAGTGCTGCGATGCCCCAGGGGCCGTGCTCGAACAGGCTGGACGGCAACGCGCCGCCCTCAAAGCTGGGCAGCAGCAGGGTGTAGCCCCAGACCAGCACCCCGGCGAGAAGCCCGACGAAGGCGCCGGCTTTCGATGCCTGGTACCAGTACAGGCCGCCGACCATGCTGGGCAGGAACTGGGCGACCCCGGCGAAGGCGATCAGCCCCATGGAGGCCAGCGCGTCGGACCGGGCGCTGGCGACGAAGTAGGCGAAGCCGAGCAGCAGGATCATGGCGATGCTGATCCGGCGGCTGATCAGCAGCAGCGACTTGACGTCGCCGCTGACGCCAGACGACCGCCACGGCAGCCGCAGCGCGATCGGCATCACGATGTGGTTCGAGACCATGATCGACAGCGCGATGCTGGCGACGATCACCATCGAGGTCGCCGACGAGAATCCGCCGATGAACACCAGCAGGGCCAGGGCGTTCTGTTCGTGCAGCATCGGCAGGGTCAGCACGAACATGTCGGGGTTCGAGCCCGCCGGCAGCGTCGCCAGCCCGACGATGGCGATCGGAAGGGTGAACAGGCTGATCAGGAACAGATACAGCGGGAACAGCCAGCCGGCGGTCCGCAGGTGGTTCTCGTCGGCATTCTCGACGACCGTGATCTGGAACTGACGCGGCAGGCAGACGATCGCCGCCGCCGACAGGAATGTCAGCGCCACCCAGCGGGTGCCGAAGGTGTCCGGCCCTTGCAGGACCAGGGCCGCGGTCGGCATCTGGAACACCTCGGGGACCCCGCCGGCGATCCAGAACACCACGTAGAGCCCGACCGCCAGCAGCGCCAGCAGCTTGACCAGGGCCTCCAGTGCGATCGCCGCCACGACGCCGTGGTGGTGCTCGTTGGCGTCGATGTTGCGGGTGCCGAACAGGATGGTGAACACCGCCATGCCGGCCGCCACCCAGAACCCGGTGCGGATGTCGATGTCGCCGGTCGGGATGCCCAGCAGCGAGGTGTGGGTCGCTTCAGCCACCACCTGGAAGCTGGCGGTCACCGCCTTCAGCTGCAGGGCGATGTAGGGGGTGGTGCCGATCACCGCGATCAGCGTGACCAGGACGGCAAGCGTGGTGCTCTTGCCGTAGCGCGAGGAGATCATGTCGCCGATCGAGGAGGTGCGGTGGATCCGGCCGATCCGTACCAGCTTGCGCAGCAGGAACCACCAGCCGACGAACACCAGGGTCGGTCCGAGATAGATGGTCGCGAACTCCAGGCCGTTCCGTGCCGCCGACCCGACCGCGCCGTAGAACGTCCAGGACGTGCAGTAGACCGAGATCGACAGGGTGTAGACGACCGGCGAATTCACGAGGCCGAGCCAGCCCTTGCGCGACCGCATGTCGCTGACGAACGCCACCAGGAACAGCAGCGCCACATAGGCGAGTGCCGTGAACAGGACGATGTTGGCGGAGAGCATCAGTCGTCCCCGTCGCCCAGCCCGGCTTCCAAGTCCTCCGGGGCTGGCAGGGGGTCGCGGACGGTGTGCCGGGGCAGGCGGTACGACAGCCAGAACGCCAGGGCGATCAGAGCCAACCAGGCGCCGAACACGTAGACCACGATCAACGGCGTTCCGAACACCGTGACCGGCCGGTCGAAGAACGGCAGGATCGGCGGCAGGAACCCGAGCGCGCCGCACAGGGTTACCACCAGGATGGCATCGCGGGCCTTCTGCCAGGACATGGCGACGCTACCCGCGGTCAGGCGCCCGCCAACCGCTTGATACGATCGACGACGTCCTGGTTCGAGAACGGCTTGGTGACGAAGGCGTCGGCGCCGAGGCCCTCGGCGGTGCGGCGGTCGCGTTCCTGGCCCTTGGCGGTGAGCACCATGACCGGGATGCCGCTGAGCCCGGGGTCGGACTTGATCATCTTCAGGACCTCGAAGCCGGTGCGGCGGGGCAGCATGACGTCCAGCACGAGGACGTCCGGCCGGTCGGTGCGCAGCCGCTCCAGCACCGACTCGCCGTCGAACACCGCCGACACCACACAGCCTTCCCGGCCGAGAATGAAGCTCAGCGACTCAACGAGATTCGGCTCGTCTTCGGCAATCAGAACTCGTGCCGACACGCCTAATCCTCCCCCTCGGGAACCCGGCCGCGGCTTGCTTTGCCGCTTGTCGCCCCGGCGGAGTGTACCCGGCCGGTGAGGCCGGAGGAACGGGATTGTGGCAGGCGCCCGGCATATACCGGCGGTTCGCCCCGGGTGTGCTCGGATGCTCCGCGCCCGCCAATTCACGCTGGCATCACGTTGCATGCCGTCTGCTTCCATCAGGCGCATTCTGCGCCGCGGTAGATTGGACGCAACTGGGGAGTCCGCAATGCTAGATAGATCAGACGTGCGCCGGGACGTTGGCCTCGCCGTAAGGCACATCGTCGTCCAGTACACGGCGTTCACCATCGATACATTCAGCTTCGACATCGTTCCGGGGGCAAAGCCGCCGAAGGGATTTCGAGCCAAGCAGCAGGCGTGGGCCGCCCTGCTGCAGCGGGTCGTCGCGCGCCTACACGCGGACTCCAGCACGCCCGAATATCATCTGCTCGAACTCAGGCAGGGCGACGCTCCGCAGACCCTTGGCGAGCCGCTGCGTGCCGTGCTCAACCTCTTCGTGGACAGAATAATCGAAGCCAACGACGACCTGCAGGCGACGGCATCCGCCGCGGGAGGGCAGTGATGCGGAGCCGCAACGTCCGCACGAGTGCTCTGGCTCTTGCCCTCTTCGCGATGGCGTCGACCGATGCCGCCGCCGCAACCGCGATGCTCGGTGCCGCCAACCTCGACCGGTTGTGCGGTGTCGACGCACAGCCCGGCACGGAACTGGATCGGGCCGAACTCGCTGCCCTGCTGTTGGACCGGGCCGAAGTTCCGCACCGCCTGCGCGAGAACGGACGGGCGTCAGCCCAGGCTGCCGGCAAGTCCGGGCCGGCGGCGGAACTCAGCTACGTCATTGCTCGTGCGAGACGCAGTTCGAAGCCGAGGGGCGAACCCTTCGGCGCGGCCGGATTCGACGATGACGGCTACAAGAAGGCTCAGAGCAGGCTGGAGAAGCAGCTCGATCTGTTGGAAGACGATTTCAACCTGTATCGCGGCCGCGAGGGGACCGTCTACCGACTGCCAGCCGATCCACCGAAGCTGACGGCGAAGCAATATTTCGAACTGGACGGGCGAGCCGTGATCACCTGTCACGGCAAGCCGAAGACCGCCGGTGAGAAGCCCGGCGACGCTCCCGGAGCGACCGGCGTACACTTTCGGCTGGCCCAGAGCGCTCGCGGACTCGCCGGCCCGGTCGACTCCCGGGCCAAGGACTTAGGGGATGTCGACCCGGCGGAGTTCTCCTTCGTCAACAACGTCGAGGACGACTCCTCGGTCTTCGGCATCGACGGTGCGGCCGGAATGCTGTTTCAACCCGGTGGCATCGACGGCAAGTGGCAGGTACTGGGTTTCGCCGAGTACAAACGGCAAAGCCCGGGCGGCGCATCCAAGAAGGAGGACATCCACAAGGTCGCTCCGGGGGCGTCGCTCATCTATCGCGACAACCTCGCCCATATCGGTACCGTCCCGTTGCCGTACAGCCTCACCCTGTCGCCACGGTTGCTGTTCGATCTCGAGCAGGACTCTAGCCAGGCGACGGTGGATGTCACCGGCGAGCCGTCCTTCCCGTTGTTCGGTAACCTGCAGGTCGGCAGCTACGGCAGCATCGGTCCGCTCTGGATCCGGCCCGACATCGTTCTCAGGGGCCGGGCCGCGTCGGTACTCGACTCCGGAACCGATGGGGACCTGCAGGGAGCAGACGACTATCTGGCGGTCGGTGGGCTCGCCGATCTGCAGTTCCGCTTACCCTTCGTGACCCCGTTCGAGAACTTCACGCTTGGACTTTCCTTCGATCATCTGCAGTTCGTCGCGGGTGACCTCCGGCGCGACAATGCGAACAGGTTCGAGGCGGCGCTAAGCTACACGCCGCCAGAGTACCAGACCATGGTCCTGCGTCTGCAGTATGCGAACGGCGAGGACATGGACACCTTCCAGCGCGAAGAATCGTATTCGCTGGCTGTGGGCCTGCGCTACTGAAAGCCCATGCCGTTTCCCGTTGGCGCCGGACCAACCAGTATGGCGTGTTCGACCCGTGAAAGGCGTCGCTGCGTTCGGGCGCAGCGGCGCCCTTTTTCGTCGCCGCGGACGCCACCCGCCCCACCCTGGTCGAGCGTGTCGCGGCCTGCGCGACTGCCTGTGCATAGGTATTTGATAAAAAACATGATGGACAGAAACGTAGACAATGAGTTGGACGAATACTTTGTCTGGATGGACCATCCCCGCTAGTGACGGAGGATGGCCCGGTCCATGAACGCCCCCGCTTCCATGCTGCCTGCGCCGACCGGCAAGGACATCCGCACCTGGCCCGCGCCGGCCGGCACACCGGCCAGACCGCCGGGCTGGCGCCCGGCTTCGTGCAGGGTAACCTGGTGATCCTGCCCGAACATTGGGCCGCCGACTTCCTGCGCTTCTGCACCTTGAATCCGCGGCCGTGCCCGGTCATCGGCGTCGGCGAGCCGGGGGAGCCCGGCATGCGCCGCAGCGACGCCCGGCCTAGGCTGGCGCCACGGGGCCTTCCGGCTCGGCATGGTCGCCGAAGACGGCCAGCGCTGCGGCGATCACGGGGCGTGACGCCCGGTCCCGCCGCCATGCCAGCACGAGATCCCGGGAGATCGGTGGATCAAGCTGCCGGACGTCCACGCGCCCCGCCGCGGCGGCCTCGCGGGTGGCCATCTCGGAGATCACTGACCAACCGAAGCCGGACCCGACATAGGCGACCTGGGCATCGGAACTGCCGACGTCGGTGATCCTGACCTGCGCGCGGTCGGCGCCGTCGAGCCAGCCGTCGATGGCCCGGCGGATCGAGCCGGCGCGGTCGAAGAGGATCAGCCGTTGGCCCTCGATGTCCGTGGGCGCCACCCGGCCGCCGGCTGGGGCCAGCCCGGCCGGAGCGATGCAGACCATGTGGTCGCGATAGTAGAAATGGTGCTCGATCTGGGGACCGTCGACCGGTGCGGTCAACAGGCCGATATCGATCGATCCGTCCGATACCCCGGCGATGAGGTCGGTGGTGTTGCCGGTGATGACGCGCAGGTCGATGCCGGGGTGCCGGGCCGCCAGTTCGGCGATCACATCCGGCAGGAGGTACCGGGTCGCGGTGGCGCCGGTCGCCAGGACCAGCGGCCCGGCAACCTCGGCTCGCATCCCGAGGATCTCGTCCAGCGCATTCTCGATGACGGTCATGGCCTGGTCGGCGGCGGCGATCAGGGTCTTGCCCTCCGGAGTCGGTCGCGAGTTCCTGGCGATGCGCTCGAGGAGACGGGCACCGGCTTCCTGCTCGAGTTGGCGGATCTGGTTGCTGACGGCCGGTTGGGTCAGGCCAAGGGTCTCGGCGGCGGCCGAGAAGCTGCCGGCGCGCGCGACTTCACGCAGCGTACGCAGACGTTCGAGGCTCGGCAGATGACGGCGCATCGACGGCTCTCCGCTCAGATCCTGCTCTTCCCATAGAATTCGAAATAGCGTTGATCAGAAAGTAAAATTTTCCTGATCGCTGGAACCGGCGGATGCTCGACGTGCCCAGTATCCGTACCGAGGAGGACCCATGATGGACGATACCGTTGTTCCGACGATGCCGGCCGGGCCGATCGGCGGCAGCTTTGCCTGGACGGTGCCGCAGGTGCTGGAGCGCGATGACTGGATCTGCCGGTTGGCGGCTTCGGACGTCGAGGAGATCGACGCTGCCGCGCGGTTCACCCGCGAGCGGGGCCTTGCGATCCACGAGATCGACCGGGACCGGTTCCCGCTCGGCCGCCTGACGACCCGGCTCGGGGCGCTGCGGGCGCAGATCCGGTCGGGACTGGGTTTCGGCTACATCAAGGGCCTGCCGGTCGAGCGCTACGACCCCGAGACGCAGATGCGGATCTACTGGGGGCTGTGCCGTCACGTCGGCGATCCGGTCACCCAGAACCGCAACGGTCATCTGGTCGGGCACGTCATCGATGTCGGCGATGCGGTCGGCGACGCCAACAAGCGGATCACCCAGACCAATGCCGAACTCTGTTTCCACGCGGATTCCTGCGACGTGGTGGCGCTGCTGTGCGTCAACCGGGCCCGGACCGGCGGCGAGAGCATGGTGGTCAGCGGCGTCGCGGTGCACGACGAACTGATGCGGCGGCGCCCGGACCTGCTGCCGGAACTTTACCGGCCGGTCTACATGGACCGCCGCGGCGAGGTGCCGGCGGGCAAGCTGCCGTGGTTCGGCGTGCCGTTGTTCAACTGGCACCAGGGGCTGTTCACCGGCTATTCGCCGGTGCGTCAGTACATCGACTCCCTCGGCCGCTTTCCCGACGCGCCGCGGATGTCGGATGCCCAGCGCGAAGCGCTCGACCTCTACTATGCGATCTGCGAGGAGGACGCGTTCTGCCTGCGGCTGCCGTTCGAGCGCGGCGACATCCAGTTCCTGCAGAACCACGTGCTCTTCCACTCGCGCACGGCCTTCTTGGACTGGCCGGAGGCGGAGCGGCGGCGGCACCTGATGCGGCTGTGGCTGTCGCTGCCGGACGGGCGGGTGCTGGCGCCGGCGTTGGCCGAAAAGTGGATCAACATCGCGGTGGGGACCCGCCGCGGCGGCGTCCCGACAACCGCGGAGCCGGTGATACCGGTCGACCCGTTCACCCGGGCCTACGCGTAGCGGTGATCGTTGAAGGTAATATATCGAGGGGCGATATATTTCCCATTGATAGGTTCAGGCGATTGCGCTATCCGTTCGGCATGAATGCACAACCGGCACGGCCGTCGCCCGGCTCGAAGGGCAACGCGGTCGACTATACCGACCCGAGATACTGGAACGGGCTCATCAAGATGAGCTTGTCGAAGTTCTTCATCCTCTGCGTCCTCAGCCGGCGCCGCCTGCACGGCTACGAGATCGGCAAAGCGGTCGAGGACACCACGCAGGGCTGCTGCTCGCCGACGCCGGGCGCCCTCTATCCGGTGCTCAAGGAGTTCGAGGCGGGCGGGTACGTCACCGCGGAGCACGAGGTCGTCGGCGGTCGGCACCGCAAGGTCTATGCGATCACCGACAGGGGCCGCGAGGCGTTCCGCGTGGCGGTGCAGGCCTGGAGCGAGGTCGGCGCCTGCATCGCGGCGAGCGGAGCCGACGCCTGCGGGCCAGGGGGTTGTCTGACGGACGGCTGCCTGCCGAAAGGTTGCGGCTGACCAATTTTATTTCGGTTTACATATCACCCATCGATATATCGATGGTCAAACTGGAGGAACTGGAGATGGCTGCGAGCAAGGCGAATATCGAGGCGCTGCCGGTGGCAATCATCGGGGCCGGGCCGGTCGGGCTGGCCGCCGCCGCGCATCTGGCGGAGCGCGGGCTGCCGTTCGTGGTTCTGGAAGCCGGTGCCGCGGTCGGAGCGGCGATGCGGGACTGGGGCCATGTCAGGGTCTTCTCGCCCTGGCGTTACTGTGTCGACGCGGCGGCGCGGCATCTGCTGACGGCGTCCGGCTGGACCGCACCGGAGCCCGAAGGGCTGCCGACCGGGGGCGAGATCGTGGCGCGCTACCTGGAGCCGCTGTCGCGTCTCGACCGGATTCGACCGCATCTGCGGTTCGGCGCCCGGGTCGTGTCGGTCGGCCGCAAGGACTTCGACAAGATCAGAACCGAGGGGCGGGAGGCACAGCCGTTCGAGTTGCGGCTCGCCGACGGCAGCCTCCTCGACGCCCGCGCCGTGATCGACGCCTCCGGCACGTGGCTGTCGCCCAACCCGCTCGGCTCCGGCGGCGTGATGGTCCCGGGCGAGGATCGGTTCGCCGGCCGCATCGCCTACGGCATCCCGGACGTGACCGGCCGGGCCCGGGCCCGCTATGCCGACCGGCGGGTGCTGGTGGTCGGCAGCGGCCACTCCGCCATGAACGTTATTCTGGACCTGCTCGATCTGCAGGCGGCGGCGCCCGGGACCCGGGTGGTCTGGGCGCTGCGCCGGGACCGCCTGGACACGGTGCTCGGCGGCGGATCGGCCGATGCGCTGCCGGCCCGCGGCGAACTCGGCACCCGCGTGCGGGCGGCCATCGAGGCCGACCGGCTGCAGCTCCTCATGCCGTTCCGGATCCGCGCGATCGAGGAGGCCGGCGGGACGCTCAGGGTATCCGGTCTGAGCGGCGACGAGCAGCGTTCGGTGCTGGCGGACGAGATCGTCGGCGCGACCGGCTTCCGGCCCGACCTGGACATGCTCCGCGAGATCCGCCTCGGCCTCGACCCGTGGCTGGAGGCGCCGGTCGAGCTGGCCCCGATGATCGACCCCAACCTGCACAGTTGCGGCACGGTCCGCCCGCACGGTGCCCGGGAGCTGTCGCACCCGGAGAAGGACTTCTTCGTCGTCGGCATGAAGGCCTACGGCCGGGCGCCGACCTTCCTGATGGCCACCGGCTACGAGCAGGTGCGTTCGATCGCGGCCTGGCTGGCGGGCGACATCGAGGCGGCGTCGCGGGTCGAGCTGGAGTTGCCGGAGACCGGGGTGTGCAGTGCGCCGGCCGAGCGCGAGACCGCGGGCGGATGCTGCGGGCCGGCCGTCGCGTCGATTGGCGAGGCGACCGGCGAGGCGACCGGCGAGGCTGCCGGCCCGCAGGTTGCGGCGGCGGGCTGCTGCGGGGGACCGGCGCCGGCCGGGGTGGACGCATGTTGCGCCTTGGACGCGACCGAGAAGTCGGCCGGAAAGCCGGGGTGCGGCTGCGCCGCCGCCTGAGCGCGGCGATCCCCCGTCCGGCGGCGGGTCGTGATCGATACGCAGAATAGATTGGACAGCGCCGTCGCCCGGGCCGGATCATCGCCCGACGTCATCGGAGGATCGTCCGGCCCATGAACGCCCCCGCTTCCAGCCTGTCTGCGCCGACCGGCGAGGACGTCCGGCATCTGGCCCGCGCCGGCCGCCACACCGGCCAGACCGCCGGGCTGGCGCCCGGCTTCGTGCAGGGCAACCTGGTAATCCTGCCGGGACGCTGGGCCGCCGACTTCCATCGGTTCTGCACCTTGAATCCGCGGCCGTGCCCGGTCGTCGGCGTCGGCGAGCCGGGGGAGCCCGGCATCCCGGCGCTGGGGGCCGACCTGGATGTTCGCACCGACCTGCCGCGCTATCGGGTCTGGCGCGACGGCGAGCTGGTCGACGAGCCCCGGGACATCGGCGCGCTCTGGCGCGACGACCTGGTGGCCTTCATCCTTGGCTGCTCGTTCTCGTTCGAGGAGGCGCTGGTGTCGGAAGGACTGTCGCTGCGCCATGTGGCGCTCGGCCGCAACGTGCCGATGTACCGGACCTCGCTGCCGACCGCGCCGGCCGGGCCGTTCCGTGGCCCGACGGTGGTCAGCATGCGGCCGTTCAAGCCGGCCGACGCCGAGCGCGCCGCCGAGATCACCGCCCGCTATCCCAGCGTCCACGGCGCGCCGATCCATAGCGGCGACCCGGCGGCGATCGGCATCCGCGACCTCGGCGTGCCCGACTACGGCGACGCGGTCGAGATCGAGCCCGGCGAGATCCCGGTGTTCTGGGCCTGCGGGGTCACCCCGCAGGCGGCGCTGCAGGAGGCCCGCATCGACTTCTGCATCACTCATGCCCCCGGCTGCATGCTGGTCACCGACCGGCTGAATGCGGAGTTCGCGGTTCCCTGAGCGGGGCCCGCTACAGCGCAGCCTGCACCCGGTCGACCGCGCGCCGGGTCAGTTCGACCACCTCGTCGACCTCTTTGCGGGTGATCACCAGCGGCGGCGCGAAGCCCAGGATGTCGCCCTGGGGCATGGCGCGGGCGATCAGGCCCTGCTCCAGCGCCGCGGCCGCGACCTTCGGGCCGACCTTGAGGTCCGGGTCGTAGCGCGACGAACCCTCCTTGCCGGGCGCGAACTCGATGGCGGCCAGCAGCCCGACGCCGCGCACCTCGCCGACCATCGGGTGGTCGTCGAAGGTCTCGTGCAGGCGCCGCTGGAAATAGCCGCCGGTGTCGCGGGCGTTGCCGGTCAGCTCCTCGCGGTCGACGATGTCGAGGTTGGCGTTGGCGGCCGCCGCGCACACCGGATGCCCCGAATAGGTCCAGCCGTGGCCGAACACGCCGAGCTCGTCGGCGCCCTGCTCCAGCATCTGCCAGACCCGTTCGCCGACGATCACGCCGGACAGCGGCAGATAGGCCGACGACAGCCCCTTGGCGATGGTGATCAGGTCCGGCTTCATGCCGTAGGTGTGCGAGCCGAAATATTGCCCGGTACGCCCGAAGCCGGTCACCACCTCGTCGGCGATCAGCAGGATGTGGTGGCGCTTCAGCACCGCCTGGATTTCCTGCCAGTAGCCCTCGGGCGGCGGGATGATGCCGCCGGTGCCCATCACCGGCTCGCCGATGAAGGCGGCGACGGTCTCCGGGCCCTCGGCCTGGATCAGCGCCTCGAGCTCCTCGGCCAGGCGCCGCGAGTAGTCGCGCTCGCTCTCGCCCGGCTCGGCGTTGCGCCAGTGGTGCGGGCAGGCGGTGTGCAGGACGGGGCTGAGCGGCAGGTCGAAGGCGTCGTGGAACAGCTTCAGCCCGGTCAGGCTGCCGGTCATGATCCCGGAGCCGTGGTAGCCGCGCCAGCGCGAGATGATCTTCTTCTTCTCCGGCCGGCCGAGCACGTTGTTCACGTACCAGACTAGCTTGACGTTGGTCTCGTTGGCGTCGGAGCCGGACAGGCCGTAATAGACCCGGCTCATCCCCATGCCGGCCGACCGCACGATCCGGTCGGACAGCTTGATGATCTGCTCGTTCGAGTGCCCGGCATAGGCGTGGTAGTAGGCCAGCTCCGAGGCCTGGGCGTGGATCGCGTCGGCGATCTCCTGGCGGCCGTAGCCGACGTTGACGCAGTACAGGCCGCCGAAGGCGTCGAGGCTTTCCTTGCCGTCGCGGTCCCTGATCCGGATCCCGGAGCCGCCGGTGACGATCCGGCTCGGGGTCTCGCCGTGGGCGAACTGCGACACATGCGTGGACGGGTGGAACACCCGGGCCCGGTCGATGGTCTCGAGATCGTTGGTCGTCTGCATGTCGTCCATGGAGCACCCCGTTCCGGTCGCCTTCGGTCGCAGGCCGGCAGGGTACGGGATCGGGCGCAGAGTTTGCCGCTGAAGTCCGGCCGGATCGCCGACGCTTCGTCTGCCGGACTGGCCCGCTGCAGACGATTCTTCTGCGCCCTGGGCGCTACGCCCCCGGGCCGGCGGCCCGCAGCAGCAGGTCGAGCGGCAGTTCCGCCGTCTCCTTCACCGTCTTGGTGACGATGTAGCTGTAGTAGCGCTCGATCTCGAGATCCCGCGCCAGCAGGCCGTCCATCAGCCGCTGATAGGCGTCGACGTCGGGTGCCATGACCTTCAGGACGTAGTCGACGCCGCCGCCGGTGGCCTGGCATTCGACGATCTCCGGGATCTCCCGGACCGCCTGCTCGAAGCGGTCGAAGTCGCTGGCCCGGTGCTGGCGCAGCGCCAGCTCGACCATCACCACGGTGGCGGGGGCCAGCTTCTTGACGTCGACCCGGGCCGCGTAGCCGGCGATCACCCCGGACTCCTCCAGGCGCCTGAGGCGCTCCCAGCACGGGCTGGCGGTCAGGTTCACGGTCTCGGCCAGTCGGGCCTTGGTCATCCGGCCGTCGCGCATCAGCGCCTTCAGGATCTCGACGTCCTGGCGGTCGAGGCGCGGCGGTCCTCCCTTAGTTCTCGATGACATGGCCGGCTCCGCTCGCCCGGGCGACCCGCAGGGCATGGGTGGCGATGGCGGTGTCCTGGACGCCGGTACCGGTCAGATCGCACACCGTGATCTCGTCGGCCGAGCGGCGGCCGGGCTTGCGGCCGGCGACGATCTCGCCGAGCTCGTCGACCGGCCAGTCGGCCGGGACGGCACCGGCGGCGATCGCCGTCCGCAGCTCGCCCAGGATCGCCGACTGGCTGCGGCGGTCGCACACGAACCGGTCGGCGCGGGCCAGGACCGCGGGGGCCAGCTCGTTCTTGTCCGGCGCGTCGGAGCCCATGGCGGTGACGTGCAGGCCGGGATGCAGCCACTCGGCCTCGATCAGCGGGCTGCGCGACGGGGTGGTGGTGACCACCACGTCGCTGCCGCGCACCACCTCCTCGGCGCTGGCGCAGGGCGTCACCGGCACCTTCAGGGCATCGCGCAGGCGGGTGGCCCAGGCGGCGGCCTTGGCCGGGTCGCGCGCCCACACCAGCACCTCGGGCACCGCGCGGACCAGCGCCAGGGCACGGATCTGCAGCTCGGCCTGCAGGCCGGCGCCCAGCACCCCCGCACACCGCACCGTCGCCGGCGCCAGGTGGCGGGCGGCGGCCGCGCCGGCGGCGGCGGTCCGCACGTCGGTCAGGTAGCCGTTGTCGAGCAGGGCCGCCTGGACGATGCCGGTCTCGGCACTCAGCACGATCATCATGCCGTTCAGGCTCGGCAGGCCGCGCCTGGGGTTGTCGAAGAAGCCGGGGCTGACCTTGATGGCGAAGCCGTCGAGGCCGGGCACATAGGCGGTCTTCACGTCGACCTCGGCGTGGCGCTCCTCGATCGCCATCGACAGGATCGGCGGCATCACCACCTTGCCGTCGCCGAGTGCCGCGAAGGCGCGCTCTACGATGTCCACCGCCTCCAGGTCGAGGGCGACGCAGCCGCGCAGCTCGCGCTCGGTCAGCACCAGGACCTCAGCCATCGGCAGTCTCCCTCTCGGCGAACGGCACTTCGCCGTCGACCACCCGCCGGAACAGCCCCATGTCGATGTTTCGGCCGGACACCAGCATCGCCACCCGCTTGCCGAGCAGCGCGCGGTGCTGGTCCTGCAGCAGGGCCACGCCGACGGCGCCGCCGCCCTCGGCGACCCAGCCTTCCTCCAGGAACAGCCGGCGCATGGCGGCGGCGATCTCGGCCTCCGACAGCAGCACGACGTCGTCGACCAGGTCGCGGACCATCCGGAAGGTCCAGCGGTTGTCGAGGCCGATGCCGCCGCCCAGCGAGTCGGCCAGGGTCGGCTCCTCGCGGACGTCGACCGGCTTCCCGGCCGCCAGGCTGGCCTGCATCGCCGCGCCGCGGGCCATGCTGACGCCGACGACTCGGACCCCGGGTGCGGCACTCTTCACCGCGCGGGCGATGCCGGCGATCAGCCCGCCGCCGGACAGCGGCACCACCACGGTGTCGACCTCGGGGAAGTCCTCCAGCAGCTCCAGCCCGATGGTGCCCTGGCCGGCGATCACGTCCGGGTGGTCGAACGGCGGGATCTCGCTCAGGCCCTCCTCGGCGACCAGCCGCGCCACCTCGACCTGGGCCTCGTCCTGGCTCTCGCCGACGATCCGGGCCTCGGCCCCCAGCGCCCGGATCGCCGCCAGCTTGTTGTCCGGCACCAGCCGCGACATGCACACCACCGCCCGCCCGCCCAGCCGCCGCGCGGCATAGGCGACGGCGCGGCCGTGGTTGCCGGTCGACGCGCAGACCACGCCGCGCCGCAGCGCCTCGGGCGACAGCCGGGCGGCGGCGTTGGCGGCCCCGCGCAGCTTGAACGCGCCGGTCGGCTGCGCGGTCTCCAGCTTGAGGCGCAGGTCGAGTGAGGCGCCGCCGGCCAGCGCGTAGGCAGGGACCAGGGGGGTGCGGCAGGCGACCCCGTGGATGGCGCGGCGCGCGGCGTAGATCGACTGCAGGGTGACGTCGGTCATGGGGGCGGCCTCGACGTGCACAATGGTTCGGTGATCGAGCGAGACTACTCAAAACCCGTCGCCGATAAAGCCTCGCGATCCGCGGGAGTGATGCTGTGCGTCACGCCGGTGCCGGGCTCGCACTTTAGTGCGAGCCCGGGTGCTCGTCCCTGTCGTCGTCGTGACCGCGGGTCAGAACGGGTGGGGAGCGGTCGTCGGTCCATCGTGCAATCACTGCCATCAAGCCGACAGAGCACTCGTAAATCTTGGCACGCTCAGGTCGCACTACTACAATTTGTTTCATCCAACCGTGCTTCTGCCCACGACGTGAACGCTGGAGATGCATCGCGAGGTTCGCCTTAGTTCCCAAAATCATGGAGAGCTTCTTCTCATCGCTGAAAACCGAACGGGTCCGCCGGACGGTCTATCGCACCCGCGACGCCGCCCGGGCCAACGTGTTCGACTACATCGAGCGGTTCTACAACACGATCCGCAGACGCTCGACAATCGGCTACCTCAGCCCCGTCGAGTTCGAGAGACGCATCATGTTAGCCCAACCATGTGTCCACGGAACCGGCAGCAGGCCATCCTTCGGCTTTTCGGGCTTCGCGCTCATCATCCCTCGCTACGCAGCTAGCGGCCTGAACGTCTCGCGACTCTGGCTGTAGGCGACCAAGCTGCATACCTGCTGAAGCAAGACCTTGTGAGCGCCGGAGACAGCCTCATCGTCGTCAATCACCGCGTACATGTTGGCGCTCTGGTGCACCGGCCGGAGATCGTGAAACTCCATGAACCGCTGCGAAACCGAGGCTCGGCTTGCCAACGGCTCCACGAAGGCAATTGCCTCGTTCTCCGCAGGGTCGAGAATCACATTGTGCACTCGGTAGTGTGCGCCGCTCTCGCCGGTGAATTGCTCGTTCGTCCGGACGCGCCTACTACCCACAGCGTCCCGCAGGGTATCGGCGACTGCCATGATGAAATCGCTCTCTGAGCGGCGGCGAGCCTCTAGAACTTCGTCGCCAACGCTGCGTGAGGCGTTCGCCACCATCGCAATCGCCAGCGCAACCTCGTCTGGCGACGCGCGACGCATCATCCGGCCATTGACGAACTCACAGCCGTAGTTCGTGGCCATCGACGTCAGGCGCTTACGAATCTGCTTGCTGAACTGCACGCCCGAACCGGTGAGGTACATAGAGCCAAAACCGGCGTCATGGATGACGTAGGCACCGCTCTCAACAGTTACGACCACCGTAACCGCCCGGCCGTCCGGATAGACCACGGGCATGGTAACCTCAACGCCGAGGCTGGTTTCTTCAGCCGACACCAGCGCCGAGGCAGCGACCTCGATTTCCTGTGCGGTGAGTTGGCGGATCATAGCCCTAACCCCAACTGCCTCTTTGTCTCGAACGGCGGCATCAAGAGGGGGTGCCGAAGCTCGATATTTGCGCGACGCAAGAATGAATCAAGCCACCTAGTGGATAAAATCTAACACTGGAATCCCGTTGGGGATTCCCGCTGGTTCGGTGGCATGCGAGTCTTGCGCATGCGTACCGGGATCAGCTTCACCGTCAGTTCCGCCGATCGGGCCCGTCTGGAG